>Ga0308156_1000006_pt1 | contig 1056049 bp, 985 predicted proteins | sample PhyAR2_FD_201041 | JGI IMG/M metagenome (GOLD analysis project Ga0308156, IMG submission 201041) | Phyllosphere microbial communities from UC Gill Tract Community Farm, Albany, California, United States - DLSL A.R2 | ecosystem: Host-associated > Plants > Phyllosphere > Unclassified | place...
CATCGCTACCCCCCCCCCCCCCCCCCCCCCCCCCCCCCCCCCCGCGTCGGCGAGAGTGAGGGATGTGATGTCGTGGTGAGGGCGGTACCCCGCCTGAGCCGCGAAGGCGACCAGGTCCGGATCGAGCACGATCTCGGATGCCACCGGCTCCGCCCATCCGTGGGATTCGAGGAATCCATAGGGGATGCGTGATCGGATCTGTCGGTCGAGGTATCTCAGCACGAGGGCGAGCTCCGAGAAGGGCGGCCAGCACCCGTCCACGGGCGTGATGGAGACCCCGCGCTCGCCCTGGTCTATGGAGAATCCGAAACTGCCGCGGTCCTAGTTGAAGCGGACCGGGAAGTAGTTGTAGATCTCGAAAACGACCGAGAACTCGACGTGACTATCGCTGTCGACGACGTCCTGAACAACGCACCGGCTCACCTGTCTCCGAAAGTGTCGCGCAGCGCGCGCACCATCTCGCGGGCGCGCTCCGTCGCGGCGCCTCCCGAGGAGGTGTCAGCTCGCACGCGGGTCACCTCCCTCGCCACCTCGTCGGCATGCCCTGCCGCGGTCACGGTGCCCCGGATCGAGCACAACCGCCGTCATGTCAACCTCGGCCGTTCGCCAGCAACTGGGTATTCGTCAGAGCCTGTCCGGCCACACCCGCCACCTCGAAGACGCCGTAATCGACCATCACCGCAGAAAGTCGACCCGCGACGGCGGGGTCGTCCGTCAACAGCTGCGCTCGAACAGTGGAACCCGTGACTTCCAGCACGCGGACCGGCACGCCGTCCAGCGCAGCGCGGAAGCTCAACTCATAGACTTCGCATTCGTTTGGTGACAGCGTGCGACTCCACGTCGCTCCACGGTGCTGAACCCACCCATCGCCCCCGGGCTCCACGTAGGAGGTGATCTCTACATCACCGGGACGCACGTCAGCGGCATACTCCGTACCGTTCCAGACCGCGCGGGTCCCGACGTAACGAGAAGAGGGATGCCACTCCCGGACCGGGGGCACCCCCCTCGCCGCAATCCAGCCGCGCGCGGCCCCCTCGTACGCGGCGATGAACTCCTGTCGTCCGTCGTCGTGCACCCGCCACAGCTCGGCACCGGGTGAGTACCGAGTGGTCGACAAGATCCACACGGGCACGATCGCCGATCTGACGGGCCGGAGGAATCCGCTCGGGTACGTGGGCCAAGGACGCTCTGCGTGTGGCGGTGCGGAGAGCATCGCGCACGCCGGAAGCGCGAAACGCACGACATCGACCCACGGTTCCGCGCTCGGGGACACGCCGTACGCCTCTCGCAGAGTCGAGCCTGTCGAGAGGTCGCGGGCTGCCCCCGCCTCGACGACGAATCCGCCGACCTGGGAGTATCCACGTTCCCGTATGAGCTGCGACATCCCGGGATGCAGCAGCTTCTGCAGGACAGAGGTCACCTCGTCACCATGGGATGTTTCGTGGTCTCCACCCGTACATCCTCCACCTCGGACGGAGGGACGGTCGCCGACCACCCGTCGTTCTGGTTTCCGTCGAATCCCGCGGCGACAGCTTCATCGGGGCAGTTGCCGAGGTATCGGATCGCGACCTTCCCCCCGGACGGCGGCACGACTCCCTCGACACGGACCGACGTTCCTCGCCAGCGCCCGGTGACCTCCTGAGAGTATCGCGCGGTCAGCACGTCACGAGGAAGCGCGACCCACGGTTGGTCACCACCCGCGCTGAAGTCCTGCGCATCGGGGAACGTATCGATGGTGGGGGGCACATCTGTGTAGACACGAACGAAACCGTCGCCCCCCGACTGGCGGCGATATCGGCGGCCTCGGTACTCGAAGAACGTCTCACTGACGGGAATGGTCACCCTGCTCACCCCACCGGGATCCACTCGCCACCCCGCAGAACCGCGAACAGCCTTTGTGTGCCGTCATCGAGCACCTCCCACACCTCAGCGCCTTCCCTCATCTCGACATCGCGTGCGCGGTACTCCGGGATGATGTCATCTCCGGACTTGAGGAAGCCATTGCCGGTGAATGGCGGACTGTAGTGGTCGACCGACCCGTCTCCTCCCATCGAGCTATGCAGCTGCGGGTTGATCGACCCGGACGTGTCGATGTCCTGCTGGAACCGCAGAACGAACGACGACCGATCATCGGGGAGGAAGTTCGTACCCGGGTAGTCGAGACGGAGCGACCGGTAGAAGTCGGTGGGATTGGTGAGGTGAGACGTGTCCTCGACCACAGAGACGGAACCGGTGACACGGTCGGTGTTGTTGAGCACCATGTTCTCGCCCTGTCCCAGGACGAGTTCGACGGAGCCGTCGGGCTGGGTCGCGAAGTGCGGCTGATCCAGGACCTTCTGGTACACCGTGTCCGGAGTGAGCTTTTGAGTCAGGTCGTCACGCAGACCATTGACGATGTTCTTCTCCGCAGGCGTGAGCGTGTCGATCGGCCGATCGATCAAGTCGACGAACTGGTCGTGGGTCACACCGTGTCGTTGGAGCAGCGTGCTATCGATGCGACTCGTCCCCAGATCTTCCGGGGCGTACTTCGAGACGTGATCCGATCCGTCCATCAACGAGTACTCGCGCCCGCGAGGCCCGTGCCCTGTCCCTGAGCCCTCGAGCCCGGGGTCTGCCCCGGGCGGGCCGTCAGAGTGCGACCCTGGCGTCCCGTCCGTGTCACGAACACCGGGCCGCTCGTGTGGCAAGCCCCCGTCGCCGTCCCCGAGGTGGAGATGCTGAACGTCGGGGTCGCCCGCGTGCACGCGCGGAACATCCGCATCCGGGCGGACGAGGTGGTCGCCGCCGCGGATGTCGTCGAGCAGTGTCCCACCGTCGTCGAGCGGACTCCGGCCGAGAGTGCTCGCGAGGTCGTCCTGAGCGCCACCGAACTTCGCCAGGTCGTCGGCGAGGCCGCCGGGGCGAAGGGGAGAGCTGCCGAGATCGAGGCCGCGATCACCCGTCCCAACGCGGCCGACGTCGTCACCGAGACCCTCCGCCCCGCGCCCGCCCTTCAACCCGTCGAGGAGCGCCCCGCCGCCCTTGGTGGGGAGAACGAGCGTCGCGATGTTGAAGAGCGAGGTTCCGGCGGTAGCGCCGGGGTCTTTGCCCCAGTCCGACCATCCTTCGCCCCACTGATCGGGCGACGCGTTCCACCACTCCTCCGGCGCGTGGTAGCCCACGAAGCTGCCGAACAGGTCGATGTACGACCGGTACGAGTCGCGCATCCACTGCTGCTGCCACTCGAGGAACCCCGTGTCGGCGCCTTTCGCCTTCAGGTCCGCGATCTGCCCGGGTGCCACGACCTCCGTCATCACGGGCGCCATGAAGCCCATCGAGACGCCGGTCACCAGATGACCGAGCCCCATCCACGACTGCCCCCAGCCGGAGAGCCAGTCGCCGCCGCGGTCCGCCGCGCCCTGGAAGTCGCCGGACAGCATGTCGCCGACCATGCCCCAGGCCGGCGGGGGCCAGCTCTTGAAGTCGTAGCCGCCGACCAGCATGCCGAGGCCGCCGACCATGTCCCAGGCGCCGTTGAGAACGCCACCGGTGAAGTGCATCGGAAAGCCGATCGTCTTCTCGGCGCACGACTCCTCGCGCGGCGACGCGCTGCCCCAGTCGGTTTGAAGATTGTCGGGAGCCGTGGTCGCAGCCGGTGCGACGGCGTTCGTCGACAGCCCGGCCGAGCGGCGGATGGCGTTCGCGAGGTCCTCGTTCGCGACGCGCAGCTGCTCGCCGAGGAGGTAGCCCTGGTCGACGAGGTCCGCGTTGCGCTGAACCATGTCGGGGTCTTCCCACCAGTTGTCGACGGGAACGGCCATGAAGCTCACGGCGAGGTTGTTCGTCCAGGTCACGCGCGAGGCGAAGTTGTTCGCCTCGACCACGAACGCCTCGGCGTCGGTCCGCAGGTCGGCCAGCCGGGTGAGGATCGGCTGCACCGTCGTCACCCAGTCGGTGAGCGCGCTCGCGACCGCGGTCAGGTCGCCGCCGACGCGGTCGGAGGCGTCGCGCACGGGGTTCATCGCGACGTAGACCGACTCCGCGCCCGTCGATTCATAGGACGCCGGCAGGGTCGACCACGACGAGGCCACATCCGTCCCGGCCTGCTGGATCGAGCCGCCGCGGGACGAGATGTCGGCGGCCGCCTGGCTCACCCCGGCGAGGTCGAGGTCGTGGCCCGGGAGCTTCGAGGGATCGATGAGACCGTGCGACATCAGTACGGCACCGATCCGCCGTGGTGCCCGAAGGCCGCGGCATCCGGGGTCCAGGCCGACGCGGCGAGCGCCTGCGTCGTCGTCGCCATCTCGATGTCCCCCGCCGTGACGGCGTTGGTGGCGTCGATGACGGCCTGCCGCGCGCTCGGGATCCGCTGCTGGATGAGGGTGAGGTCGGGCGTTTGGGCTTCGACGAAGGCTTGCATCGCCTCGGCGACCTCGGCGGACCGGGTGCCGGCGACCGCCGCCGACAGCTGATCGGACAGGCCGGCGAGAGCCGTCACGAGCGAGGTCGCCGCCGTATCGACCCCGGTGAGAACCTGCTGCACCCCATCGGGGGACACACGCCATCCGGTCATCGTCCACCTCCGCTTTCGACCTCGACCATGATAGGAAACGTGGTCGATATGTCGAGAGACGCTCAGGGCACATTCAGCCATCCACTGATCGACGAGATCGTGGAGGGCATCGCGGTGTCCGAGAGCAGGGCTCCTCTGCTCGCCCTGACCGCGACCCGCACCGACCTGCTCCTACAGGCCGGCAGGGCTCGGCATCCGCTCGCCTTCCTCACCGGAGACGGCACGCGCCTGACCGAGCCGATGCGCGCCGCGCTCGTGGCCACCCGAATCCCCTGGGTCGTGCGCACCGCCGGCGGCCTGCGCGACGGACTCACCTGGCGTCCCCTCGCCGACCTCGCGGCCGCGTTCGCCAGCGTGCCCGCCGCTCCCCACCTCGACGCCCTCTACCTCGAGCAGCCCACGACGCTGCAGCTGGTCGCGTCGGTGTCGGTGCGCCACCGCGCCGACGCATCGACCCGTCTGGGTGCCGCCCTCGAGGTCCTGGGCCGACCGGGCGAGGCGGCCCCGGTCGCGTGGGGTCCGAACGAGCCGGCCGAGTTCGCATGGGACCGCCACGCCCTCACCGCGTTCGCGAGGGCCCGGATGCCGAGCGACACCCGCCTCATCGCGACCGGGGACACCGCGCGCCCGATGGTCGCGACGCTCACCGCCCGCCGCACGGCGCGCGGTGTGGAGGAGGTGACCGAGGCGCTCGTCTCGCTCGGAGCCCTCGATGACCCCGCCACCGACGCGCGCGCCGACGCAGCGGTCGAGCTCCTCGACGAACTCGCCGTCGCCCCGTGGCCCCTGATGGCGGCCCTGTTCACGCGGCCGGGCCGCGCCGACCTCACGACCTCGGCGTTCGTCGCGCCCACGCCGCGACCGCTCGCTCTGCTGATCGGGGCTCCCGCGGTGCGCGACCTCGCCCTCGACGCCGCGATGTGGGCGGAGCGCTTCGGCGCGCGCGTGGCCGGTCGCCCGCGCACGCCCGCTCTCGTGATCCCGCTCCGGCGCTCCGAAGAGCCCGCCGAGATCGCCTGGAACCGACTCGTCGAGATCGCCGAGACCCTCGGCGTCGAGCGCGTCGCGGAGCTGACGGGATTCCGCCTCGACATCGACGAATGGCGGAGCCGCTGATGCCGCACGAATACGTCCTCCTCACCCCGCGCGTGATCGGCCTGCGCGAAGTCGCCCACGCCGTCGCCGCGACCGAGCCGACGCTCGCCTACCGCATGGACGCCGGCGGCATGCAGATCGTGCTCGTCGACGGGGATGCCACCGTGCTGACGATCGTGCACCCGGTTCCCGCGCGGCCGGCCGAGGTTCGGCGACTTCTCGGCGACGATGCCCCGTCCGACGCGGAGCCGCACTGGTGGATCGACCTCGTCGCGCCGTGGGACGCCGAGGAGCGCGCGGCCCGTGTCGTCGCGGCGCTGACGGCCGTGTCGGGCGGAACGGCCCGCGACCTGGCTCCCGGCGGGAGGGGCTGAGAGCCGGAGCTCCTCGCTATCCGGGCGGACGCAACTGCGTGAGCTTCACCTCGTGCACGGTCCAGACCGCGACGGAGAGGAACGGCAGCACGGCGATGAGCGGGAAGAACCCCGTCAGAGCCGTGACCAGGTAGCCCACCGCGATGACCACGACGGTGACGACGCAGACGACCTCGATCGCGCGCTGACGGGCGAACAACCAGATCGCGCGCGCGACCGCTCGATCGCGCAGGGGGCCCAGGGTCCCCACACCGATCACGACCGTGCAGATCAGTCCCAGCGCCGCTCCCACGCGGGAGCCCACCGGCGCGCCGAAGGGCTGCGCGAAGATCGCAAAGGTGAAGAAGGGCACCATCGCCGTCACGATCGTGACGAGACCGATCAGCTGGCGCACGAGCAGCGCCGTGGCCACCTGGGCGAGATAGGGCGGTGTGCGCGCGAGCGGGTTCTCGCTCAGTACTCGACGCGCCGTCCGGACCGCCGCGGCCCGCTGCCCGTTCATGACCTGCGCCGCGGCGAGCATCTGTCCCACCCGCGGATCCGTCGGGCTGATCCGGACCGCTTCCTCGGCGAGGCGCAGAGCCTCGGCGCGTCGCGGAGCGTGGACGACGGCGATCGACGACGCCGTGATCAGCGCGTCGATCCGCTCATCGTCCGACGCGGCGTTCGCGAGCGCCGCTTCCGCCTCGATCCGGGCGGGTTCCCAGAGCCGACGCTCGCGCAGAATCCTCGCGAGAACCACGCGGAACTCGCAGCGCGTGGGATCGAGCCGGACGGCCTCACTCGCCCAGCCTGTCGCCTCGACCGGATCGCGGGTCATCGTGATGCGGGCGAGCAGGGCGGCGGCATCCGGTCGCAGCTCCGCGTGCGCGAACGCGAGCCTCGCGTCACGCTCCGCGGCCTCGAGCGCGCCCGTCTGCAGGCGCGCGTAGGCCATCAGCGCGAGGGCGGGCCCGTGGTCGGGCTGCTCCGCGAGCACCCGCTCGAGCACCCCCTGCGCCCTCTCCGGCGCATCGAGCAGGAGGTACCGCCGCGCCTCGGCGATCGGGTCGGGAGCCATGTCAGAGGCGGTGGCGTTTGAGGTAGGCCCGCAGTTGGCCGAACGTGCCGTCGTCGATCCCGTACTCGAGCACCGGCTTGATCTGCTCGAACCACTCCCGCGTGGAGGGCACGACCCTGGCCGCCGCCCTCTCGAGATCGGCGGTACCGATCATGCGGGGAATCCCGGATGCCACGGACTCGGTGAACGCGGCCTCGATCGCCTGGTGCACGACGTAGGCGATGTCGGCACCGGAGAACTCGGCCGTCCGCCGCGCCACCTCGCGCGCGTCGACCGCGGCCACGGGCTTGTCGCGCAGGGTGTTCTCGACGATCGCGACGCGCGCGGGCTCGTCGGGCGGGAGCACCAGCACGGTGCGGTCGAGGCGCCCGGGACGGCGGAGGGCCGGGTCGACGTCCCACGGGCGATTCGTGGCGGCGAGGATGTAGATGCCGTCGTTGTCGGCATCCACCCCGTCGAACTCTTCGAGCAATTGGCTGGCGAACATCCGCAGGTACTGCGACGAGGATCCGCCGGAGGTCCGTCGGCCCCCGATCGCGTCGAACTCGTCGATGAAGATCACGCACGGGCGCGCGGCGCGAGCCGCCTCGAAGAGGGAGTGGATCGCCTGCTCGGTCTCGCCGAAGTGCGGGCGCACGAGGTCGGCGAGGGTCGCGTGCACGAAGTTCGCCTCGAGCTCGCCCGCGATCGCGCGGGCGATGAAGGTCTTGCCGCACCCGGGCGGGCCGTACATGAGCAGGCTGCCGCGCGCGGCCTTGCCGAACATGCGGGCCATCTCGGGGTTGCGCATCGGCAGCAGGAACGCTCCGTTGAGGTGCTGCTTGACCTCGTCGAGCCCCGCGACGTCGGCGAGGGTCACGGCCGGACGCTCGACGTCCCACACCGGCTTCTCGACCTGCTCCGCGGCGATCCCCACGAGGGGCGGGTCGTCCGTCGGGGTGCCGGGCGCGGCGGGGGCCGGCGGGGTCGTTGCGGCGGGTGGGGGCGCGGCGCCAGGCGGCGCGGCGGCGGGAGGCGTCGTGCCGGGCGGTGTCGCGGCGGGCGGGGTGGCGGCAGGCGACGTCGCCCCGGGCGCAGGAGGCGGAGGCACCGCGGCCGGGCCCGCCGGAGCGGCACTCGTCGCGCTCGCGTCGGGCGTGGCATCCGGAGTCCGTCCCGCGCGCAGACGCGCCGCCGCCAACCGCGCGCGCAGCACGCTCACCGTGGCCGCGTTGGCTCCCCGCTCGGCGACGTGCTCGATCTCGACGGCGGCCTCGTCGAGGTGATCCTGCAGGAGCAGCTCGACGAGGTCGACGCGCAGACCGATGTTGCCGGGGTCGGCCGCGACGGCCGCCCGGATGATGTCGACGAAGTCCTCGGAGCCCGTCATGGCCCGATCAGGCTCCGCGCAGCCGTTCGGCGAGGTAGCCGTGGAGCGCGTCGAGGCCGATGCGCTCCTGGCCCATCGTGTCGCGGTCGCGCACGGTCACGGCGTTGTCGTCGAGCGAGTCGAAGTCGACCGTGACGCAGAACGGGGTGCCGATCTCATCCTGGCGACGGTAGCGGCGACCGATCGCGCCGGCGTCGTCGAAGTCGATGTTCCAGCCCGCCGCGCGCAGCGCGTCGGCGGTCTCGCGGGCCAGCGGCGACAGGCGCTCGTTGCGCGACAGCGGCAGCACCGCGACCTTGACGGGCGCGAGACGCGGGTCGAGCTTCAGCACCGTGCGGGTGTCGGTGCCGCCCTTGGCGTTCGGCACCTCTTCTTCGCGGTACGAATCGACGAGGAACGCCATCATGGCGCGGGTCAGGCCGAACGAGGGCTCGATCACGTAGGGCGTGTACTTCTCGCCCGACGCCTGGTCGAAGAAGGTGAGCGACTGGCCCGACGCCTCGGAGTGGCTCTTGAGGTCGTAGTCGGTGCGGTTGGCGACACCCATGAGCTCGCCCCACTCCTTGCCCGGGAAGCCGAAGCGGTACTCGACGTCGATCGTGCCGGCGGAGTAGTGCGCGCGGTCGTCTTCGGGCACGTCGAAGCGCTTCATGTTCTCGGGGTCGATCCCGAGGTCGAGGAACCAGTTCCAGCAGGCCTCGACCCAGTGCTCGAACCACTCGTCCGCCTCGGCGGGGGGCGTGAAGTACTCGATCTCCATCTGCTCGAACTCGCGCGTGCGGAAGATGAAGTTGCCGGGGGTGATCTCGTTGCGGAACGCCTTGCCGACCTGGCCGACGCCGAACGGGGGCTTGCGACGGGATGCCGTGAGCACGTTCGAGAAGTTCACGAAGATACCCTGCGCGGTCTCGGGGCGCAGGAAGTACAGGCCCGACTCGTCGTCGACGACACCGAGGTAGGTCTTCACCAGGCCCGAGAAGGACTTGGGCTCGGTGTACTGGCCCTTCGTGCCGCAGTTGGGGCACGGGACGTCGGCGAGACCGTTCTCGGCCTTCCGGCCCTTGCGAGCCTCGAAGTCCTCGATGAGGTTGTCGGCGCGGAAACGCTTGTGGCAGTGCAGGCACTCCACGAGCGGGTCGGTGAAGGTCGCGACGTGACCCGAGGCCTCCCACACGCGCTTGGGCAGGATGATGCTGGAGTCGAGGCCCACCATGTCGCCGCGGCCCCGGACGAAGGTCTGCCACCACTGCCGGCGGATGTTCTCCTTCAGCTCGGTGCCGAGGGGGCCGTAGTCCCACGCCGAGCGCGAGCCGCCGTAGATCTCACCGGCCTGGAACACGAACCCGCGGTGGCGGGCGAGGGCGATGACCTTGTCGAGGCGGGACTGTTCGGCCACGGTGGCTCCAATGGTCGGGAAAGCTGTGGGATGCCGCGGATGACGCGGACCCCCAGTTTACCGAAGCGGCCCGTCACCGCCGGGCCTCCCCCGGCTCAGCGCGTGAGGCGCTCGCGCCGGACGGTCACGGCATCCAATGCTGCCTCGTCGATCTCGACGCCGAGGCCCGGGCCGGTGGGCACGCGCACGTGCCCGTCCTCGAGCACCGCGGGCTCGGTGACGATGTCGCGCGTGTAGAAGCGGGCGGATGCCGAGATGTCGCCGGGCAGCGTGAAGCCGGGGAGCGCGGCGAGAGCGGCGTTGGCCGCCCGGCCGATCCCCGTCTCGAGCATGCCGCCGCACCACACGGGGATCCCGGCCTCCCGGCAGAGGTCGTGCACCTCGACCGCTTCGAGGTACCCGCCCACGCGTCCCGCCTTGATGTTCACGATCGCCGCGGACCCGAGCTCCCGCGCGTCGGCCGCGGCCTTCGCCGAGACGATCGACTCGTCGAGGCAGACGGGTGTGCGGAGCCTCTTCGCGAGCCGGGCGTGGTCGACGAGGTCGTCCTCCTGCAGGGGCTGCTCGATGAGCAGCAGGTCGAAGCGGTCCAGTTCAGCCAGGGTGTCGGCATCCTGAAGCGTGTACGCCGAGTTCGCGTCGACCTGCAGCGGGATGTCGGCGAAGGTCCCGCGGACGGCGGCGGTGTCGGCGACATCGCGCCCGGGCTTGATCTTGATCTTGATGCGGACATAGCCCTCGTCGAGGTACCCGCCCACGACGTCGACGAGAGCAGCGGGATCGCTCTGGATGCCGACCGAGACGCCGGAGGGCACGCGGGTCTTCTCGGCGCCGAGGTAGTCGCCGAAGCTCCGCCCCTCGGCGCGCAGGGCCGCGTCGATCACCGCGAGCTCGAGGCCCGCCTTGGCCATGCGGTGCCCGACGAAGGGCTGCAGGATGGCGGGGACCTCCTCCGGCGCGAACGTGCGGCGCGCGAGCAGGGCCGGTGCGAGGTAGCGGCTCAGCACGTCCCACGCGCCCGCCGTGTACTCGCTGGAGTACAGGGGCGCGGCCATCGTCACGACCTCTCCCCAGCCCACGCCGTCCGACGTCTCCGCCGCGACGACGATCACCTCGCGCACGGTCTCGGTGCCGAACGACGTCGTGAACGGCGACACGAGGGGCAGGTGCAGGACGCGGAGCTCCACGGCATCCAGGGTCACGGGCGAGGCGGCGCGGGTGAGGGGCATGACGGCAGGCTAACCGCGCGGCCGCGCGGACCGGGGGTGACGCGGCGGCGAGCCGTGGGCGCGGCCGCGGCGAGCGAAACTCCTGAGGGATCGGCGCCCGGGCCGCCTGTCGAGGCACGAGCGACCTGCCGGCGCCGATTGTTCAGGAGTTCCGCCCGCGCCCGGCCGGAAGGCGGGCCGCGGCACGAGCGGATACGCCGGGGTGGCCCCGCCGGGAGACGCGACCGTAACGCCCGCGCCCGCACCTGGCAAGGCCGACGACCGCGCGGCCCCGCGCGCGTACGGTCGGGCGCATGAGCGACGACTTCACCCCCCGCCACGCGATCGTCACCGGCTCCGATTCGGGCATCGGTGCGGCCACCGCCCTCGCCCTCGCCGACGCCGGGATGGACGTCGCGGTCACGTACCACTCCGACAAGGACGGCGCCGAGGAGACCGCCGCCGCGGTGCGCGCCCGGGGATCGCGCGCGATCGTCGCGCAGTTCGACGCGACCGATTTCGACGCGGTCCCGGATGCCGTGAACGCCATGGCCGACGAGCTCGGCGGCCTCGACGTGTTCGTGAACAACGCCGGCGGCGGCATCGGCGGCTCGTTCCTCGACCTCGACTTCGACATCTGGCGCACCGACATCTCGCTCAACCTCGACGGCGCCTTCCTCGCCCTGCACACCGCCGCGCGCCGCATGGTGAAAGCCGGCAACGGCGGCCGCCTCATCGTCGTCTCGAGCGTGCACGAGCACCAGCCGCGCGTCGGATCCGCGCCGTACGTCGCCGCGAAGCACGGCGTCGGCGGCCTCATCAAGACCATGGCCCTCGAGCTCGGGCAGTACGGCATCACCGCGAACGCCGTCGCGCCGGGAGAGATCGCCACCCCGATCAACGACATGTCGTCGGAGGATGCCGAGCGCACCCACCGACCCGGCATCCCGCTCGGCCGCCCGGGCAAGCCCGAGGAGATCGCCGACGTGATCCGCTTCCTCGCCTCGCCCTCGGGGTCGTACGTCACGGGCGCGAGCTGGGTTGTCGACGGCGGGATGCTGCAGATGGGCCCGCAGGCGGGCTCGCACATGGACTCGGACGCCTGGCGTTCGGCCGGAGAGAAGTGAGAGCGATGAGCGACGAGAAGAGCTTCGAAGAGAACCGTCACGACCAGCTGACGAGCGCGCCGAAGGCCACCGAGGAAGACGCGGCCCCGCGCTTCGACGTGACCGAGCACGACGGCGTCACGCGCATCGACGTGCGCGACGACGCGGCGGTGCGCCCCGGCCCGGGTCAGGGCGATCCGGCCGCGGAGAAGGACGAGCCCGTCTCGGGCGCCTGAGTCTCAGACGATCAGGTAGCCGCGGCGGTCGAAACCGCCGATCCGACGACCGGATGCCAGCTGCCCCCGCAGTTCGTCCCGCACGCGCACGCGCCACGCGGCGGCCGCCGCCGGGTCGGTGCGGCGAAGGGCCTCGATGTCGTCGGGGATCTCGACGACCGCGTGGACGGTGTCCTCCGCCGGTGTCGGGGCAGGCGGCTCGGCGAGCGCCCACGCGACCATGAGCCGGTCGGACTCATCGCCGCGGTTCACGTCGTCGGGCATCTCGCCGTACTGGTTGACGAGGTAGTCGGTGACGCGCGTGCCGAGGACGGCGAGATTGAAGTGCGCGTTGCGCGCGATGAGCGGGTCGAAGGTCCACGTGATGCGCCCGACGCCCCGCTCGAGCGCCCACTCCCGTTGGTGGTTCTTCAGCTGTCGGCCGAGCCCGCGGCCCTGGTGACCGGGCAGCACGCCGGTGATGTGCGAGTGCATCGACCGCTCGGCGGGCGGGCCGAAGAAGGCCGCCGACGCGCCGATCATGCGCTCGCCGTCGAAGAGCCCGACGACGTAGTTGCCCGAGTGCTCGAGCGCGCGCAGAATGTTCGCCGGCATCGTCGCGCGGTCCCCGGCCCAGACGGCGTCGAAGAGGCGCGACGCCTCGTGGATCCCCTCGACCGTCTCGAGGGGACGGATGTCGATCTCGCTCATGCCCCGAGTCTGGCATCCGGCGGTGGCGGCCGCGCCGCGCTCCCGCGCCGCGCCGCGTCCGCCCCGCGTCCCACGTTCGGCAGAGCATGTCCCACTTCGTGCCGCCTGGCACCGCTGTACGCCGCAAGAAGTGGGACGCGACTGGCGGGACCGGGGCGCCCGAGGAGCGGGACCGGAGCGTGACGAAGAGGCCCACCGACTCGTCTCAGCCAGGACGCCCGCCGACCACGGGCCCGACGAAGGGGAGAGACGATGGGAGCCGGACGCATCACCACCGCCCGCCGACAGCGGGGCGTCTTCGTCGCGACGAGGATCGGTGCGGGGCTCGTCGTGCTCATCGCCCTGGGGCTGTTCCTGCCGCTCGTCGGCTTCCTCGCCGGCACGACCGCCTCGACCGCGGGGCTCATCCCCTTCCCCGCGCTGAGCGTGACCCTCGTGACGCTGATCGGCGCCGCCCTCGCCGCGGGGCTCCTTCTCCTCGCGCTCACCCGCCGTCGCACCGGCTTCGCGATCGTGTGGGTGGTGCTCGCCGTCGCCGTCGCGCTCGCGGTGACGGTGTTCCCGCTGGTGGCCGTGGCATCCGGGTCCGCGGAGCGTGCCTCGGACGTCGCCCCGATCCTCGGAGACCTGTGGAGCCGGCTGACCGGTCAGGTCTGAGCCGTCAGCGAGGCAGCTTGTCGATCCCGCCGACGTGGCGGATCGTGCGTCCGCGCTCGACCGCGATCGCGATCCCGCCGAGGAGCCACAGCGGCACCTGCATGAGGAACGCCCAGCGGAAGGCATCCAGAGAGTAGGTGTCGGGGGTGCCCGCGCCCTGCACGTCCATCGCGATGCCGATGAAGAGGATCGCGAGGAGCGCCGCGAGGAAGCCGCCGCCGTTCACGATGCCCGTCGCGGTGCTCAGCCGGTGGCTCGGCGTGAACGTGCGCGCGTGGTCGAACGCGATCATCGACGCGGGGCCGCCGGTCGACAGCGCGAACATCAGCACGATCAGCAACCACACCGGTGCCGGTCCCGGCCAGACGATGACGACGATCCAGACCGCGGCCTGGAACACCACGGTCGGCAGCACCAGCCAGCGCGAGCGCCGCGTCGGATGCCGGCTCGACAGCGCACCGATCACCGGACCGCACAGGATGCCGAAGAACACGAGCGTCGTCATGATGAGCGACGCGGTGGCCGGCGCCAGCCCCTCCCCCGCGGTGAGGAACGGGAAGCCCCAGAGCAGCATGAACGCGGTGCCCGCGAACGGCGTGGCGAAGTGCGACCAGAAGCCCAGTCGTGTGCCGGGGTGCGCCCACGACTCGCGGAAGCCCTGCCGCAGATCGGCCGAGGACTTCACGACGCGGATCGCGCCCGTCTGCGTGTCGACGGAGGTGTCGACGGGGTCGGCACGGCGTTCGGGAGGGCGGTTGCGGATGATCACGTACGTCAGCACGCCGAAGAGCACACCGAGACCGGCCACGCTGCCGAACGCGACGCTCCAGCTCGTCGCGTGCAGGAGGGCGGCCAGCGGCACGACGGCGATGATCTGCCCGAACTGACCGATGATCCCGGTGAGCTGCACGAGCAGGGGCGCCCGCTGGGCCGGGAACCACGTGGCGATCACGCGCAGCACGCTCGGGAAGATCGCCGCGTCTCCGGCTCCGATGAGGACACGGGCCAGGATGCCGATCCCCACCGCGTCGGCGGATGCCATGACGAGCTGGCCCGCGGCCATCAGCAGCATGCCGATCGCGATGATCGGGCGCGCGCCGAACCGGTCGAGGAGCAGGCCCACCGGGATCTGCATCGCGCCGTAGACGAAGAGCTGGATCACGGCGAACATCGACAGCGCCGAGGCGTCGGCGTGGAAGCGGGTGGCGGCGTCGACGCCCACGGCCGAGAGCGAGGTGCGGTTCACGATCGACACGACGTACGCCAGGAGACCGACGCCCCACAGCACCCACGTGCGCCACCCGGGGCGGTCGAGGCGCAGGGTGTCGGTCACGCATCCAGGCTATCCGCGTCCACCGACATCGGTCCGCCCGCGAGCTCACGCCGAGCGACGGACACGCTCAGGAGGGAAGCGGGCTGCCGAGCACGCCGGACATGCGCTCGCGGACCTCGTCGAGATGCCGGGTCAGCGGCATCCCGTCCTCGTCCGCCAGCCAGCGCTCGAGGGCGGTCTGCAGCAGTTCGACGGTGACACCCGCCACCACGCGCGACGTGAGCGGATCGCTCCCCCGCTCGGCGCAGCCCGCGCGGATCGCCTCGCGCAGGTCGGCCTGCTTCTGCAGGTCGCGTTCTCGAAGGGACGGCTCGGCGTCGATGATGCGACGCGAGGCCGCCATCTGATCGCGCCGCGGTTCGAATCTCTCCACGGCGAGCGCCCGCAGCCCCGTCCAGGCGATCGCGAACGGGGGAGCGGCGGGCGGCGCGGCGCGGAGCATCGCCGTCGCCCGGGCGGGGATCTCGTCATCGCCGAAGAACACTTCGCGCTTGTCGCTGAAGTGGCGGAAGAACGTCCGTCGGGTCACGCCGGCGCGCTCGACGATGTCGGGCACGGTCGTCGCGCCGAAACCGCGCTCCTCGAACAGCTCCAGGGCGGCGGCACGGAGCCGCTCTCTCGTGTCGGGGGCCCATCTCGCCATGCCGTCGAGCATAGGTGATGTCACGAGGTGTCATCAGGTCTATAGTGAAGACACTTCGTGTCATCACTGCGGAAAGGCCTCGATGTCCACCCACGCTGCGGCGATCATGCCCGCACCCCGCGCCCGCCTGACCGCGACGACCCTGCCCACCCCGACGCCCGCGCCCGACGAGGTCCTCGTCCGGGTGCGGGCGGTCGCGGTCAATCCCGTCGACTGGGTGATCCAGGGCACCGGCCGGGTCACGTATCGGTGGCTGCGCACTCCGGCCGTCCTCGGCTCCGACGTCGCGGGGGAGGTCCTCGCGATCGGAGCGAACGTCACGCGCTTCCGCGTCGGTCAGCGGGTCTTCGGCCTCGCAACGGGTACCGACCGCGGGCGCGATCCGCTCCGCGAGGGCGCGTTCCAGGATGCCACCGTGCTCAGCGAGCGGCTGACGGCGGCGACACCGGCGGCGCTCTCCGACGAGGAGGCTGCCGTGCTCCCCCTGGGGGTGTCGACCGCGGCGTGCGCGCTGTTCCAACCCGCCCACCTGGGGCTTCCTCTTCCCTCGGCCGAGACCGCGGGGGACTCCGCCGGCGTCGTGGTGGTCTGGGGAGGTTCGAGCAGCGTCGGGATGAACGCCATCCAGCTGGCGCGCGCCGCCGGGTACGACGTCGTCAGCACCGCTTCGGCACGCAACGCCGACCTCGTGCGGTCGCTCGGGGCCGACGCCGTCGCCGACCACCGCTCCCCCACGGCCGTCGACGACCTCGTCGCCGCGATCGGCTCCCGCACCGTCGTCGGCGCCGTCGCGCTCGGCGCGGGGTCGGCGGACGCGTGCATCGACATCCTCGCGCGGACGGGCGGCACCCGACTCGCCCTGGCCAGCACCCCGTACTCGCTGGCGGGCCTGGTCGGCCGACGCCGCCTGTTCCCCGCGATGGTTCCGGTGTTCTCGCGGATCGGGCTCGCGACGGCCCGATCCATGCTGCGCGCCCGACGCCGTGGCATCCATGCCGCATTCGTGTGGGGAAGCAGCCTGCGCGACGATGACCTCGGGCCGCGGCTCTGGGGCGAGGTCGTGCCCCGGCTCCTGGCCGACGGGAGCCTGCGCGCCCTCCCCGAGCCGACGATCGTCGGCACCGGACTCGAGGCCGTTCAGAACGCCCTCGATCAGCAGCGGGCGGGCGTCTCGGCGCGCAAGATCGTGGTCCGGCTCTGATCGCAGCCGAAACGGGACGGAGCGTGGTCGGAGACCTCACCCGGGCACGGCAGAATGGTCCGATGGTCTCCGCGAGCCCCCATCTGCAGCCCGATCACGCGTGCCTCATCGTCCACGGCAGCGACACCCCCGGCATCATCGCCGCGGTGTCGGCGCTCATCGCCCGCCAGGGCGGCAACATCGTCGCCTTCGACCAGTACTCCGACGACCCGCGCGGGGGCGCGTACTTCCAGCGGGTCGTGTTCTTCCGCCCGGACCTCGCCGCCGCCTTCCCCGAGATCGAGGCCGACCTGGCCCAGACGCTCGGCGACGGCTTCGAGCTGGAGTGGACGCTCACCGACCTCTCCACGCCCAAGCGCATGGCGATCCTCGCCTCCAAGCAGGACCACTGCCTCCTCGACCTGCTGTGGCGTCACCGACGCGGCGATCTGCCCGTCAGCATCCCCATGGTCGTGTCGAATCACACCACCGCGGCCGAGGACGTGCGCTCGTTCGGCGTCCCCTTCTTCCACGTTCCGTCGACCCCCGGCCCCGACAAGTCGGCATCCGAGGCGCGCATTCTCGAGCTGCTGGTCGGCAACGTCGATTTCGTCGTGCTCGCGCGGTACATGCAGATCCTCTCGCCCGACTTCCTCGAGAAGATCGGCGTGCCGGTGATCAACATCCACCACTCGTTCCTCCCGGCCTTCATCGGCGCCGAGCCGTACAAGAAGGCCAAGCAGCGCGGGGTCAAGCTCATCGGCGCGACCTCGCACTACGTCACGAGCGACCTCGACGAGGGTCCGATCATCGAGCAGGACACCGTGCGCGTCACCCACGCCGATTCGGCCGCCGAGCTCGCGCGCCGGGGCGCGGATGTGGAACGTCAGGTGCTCTCGCGCGCGGTCCTGTGGCACGCCGAGGACCGCGTCATCCGCCACGGCAACCACACGATCGTCTTCTGACGCGGGCCTCGCGCCGGTCACCCTCGGCGCATCGCCGAGAACGCCGGTGATTCGCGAGGCCGCACGCGTTTGCGCGGAGAAGCATGCGGCCTCGGCGAACGCGTGCGGCCTCGGCGAACGAGTGCGGTCTCGGCGACGCGCTCCGACAGCTCGCCGCCGACGCGTCCCCCGTGGCGGCAGCGGAAGTCAGGGGCTGAGGTGATGCGCGCCGTCGGGAAGACGCCGACGGCGCCACGACCCGAGGATGTGCTCCTCCATCGCCACGCGGGCGGCGGCCGCGTCGCCCGCCTCGATCGCCTCGAACACGCGCTCGTGTTCGGCGAGGGTGCGCGGCACGGCGTCGACGGGGTTGTTGCCGTCCCATCGGGCGCTCTGGCGCGGGCGCACGAAGAACGATCGCGCGATGGTCGCCGCGATCTGGTTCTTGGATGCCGCCATCACCGACAGGTGGAACTGCATGTCGGCCTCGAGGAACGCGGGGTTGTCGTCCTGCAGGCGCCGCATGTCGTGCAGGTGCCCCTGGATCTGCCCGACCGACTCGGGGCTTCCGGTGGCCGCGACCTCACCGGCCATGACGCCCTCGAGCGCCGCGCGCACCACACTGACCTCGTCGAGCACGCCGAGCGACTCGTCGTGGCGCACGAGGGAGTCGAACACCAGCGGGTCGAGCACGTTCCAGTCGTTGAAGGGGCGCACGCGCGTACCGCGGCCCTGGGCCACCTCGACGAGCCCCTTCTCCTGGATCCGCTTGACGCACTCGCGGATGACCGTGCGGCTGACGCCGAACTCGTCGCACAGGGCCTGTTCGGGCGGGAGGTACTCCCCGACCGCCATCGCGCCCGTGACGATCAGCTCCACGAGCTCCTCGAGAACCCGAGCCCCGATCCGGTCGATCTGCCCGCGCTTCGGCACCCCGGCGCGAGGCTCGGGGGCGGGAAGCATGGAGAGCACTCTACTCCGCCCGCCGCTCCACGTTCCGGCGGACGCCGAGTTCCAACCCGGTCCGACTGTCGCGCACGTGAGGGCCTCTCTCACCGCCCCAGACGAAGTCCGCCGCCCCGTCGTGAAGCGCTTCGTCCACGACGATCCCCCCGCCGGGACGGTCGCCCAGCACGAGTCCGCCGTCCGCCACCTCGTAGTCGACCGTGACCCCGGCCGGCATCTGCGGCGTGGTGACCTCGGTCAGCAGGTGGTTGGGGATCGCCGTCGCCACGGCCATGGTCGACGGGTTCGAGGTCATCCCGATGGGGCTCACGGGCAGGTCGCGTGCGTGGGCCGCCACGGCCACCCGCAGCGAGTGCGTGACCCCCCAGACCGCCGCCGCCTGGACGATGTCGACGGCCTCCGCGTCGAAGAGCTGCCTATACTGCTCGAGCCCCGTGAGGTTCTCGCCCGTCGCGACGGCCGGGGAGATGGCATCCCGCAATCGGCGCATACCGGACGCGTCCCACCGCCGCAGCGGTTCCTCGACCCACGCGATCTCGACGCTCTGCTCGAGGTGCTGGATGTAGCGGATGGCCTGCGGGAGGTTCCACGACTCGTTCGCGTCGAGCATCACGAGCGGTTCGTCGGTCGCCTCGCCGAGCACGTCGCGGACGAGCGCGAGGCGCTCGGCGTCGTGGCGGTAGTTGCGTCCCCCCTTCAGCTTCGCGGCGGTGAAGCCGCGGTCGCGCATCGACGCGTAGAACTCGGCGAGCCCCGCCGAGTCGAGGGCGATGTCGAGCCCCGACGCGTAGCCCGGGACGAAGCGGTCCCGGCCCCCGAGCAGGCGCCACAGCGGTTCGCCGAGGGCTTTCGCCTTGATGTCCCAGAACGCGCTGTCGAGCGCTCCGATGCCCCCGAACACGGCGCCGCCGTGCCCGTTCTTGAACATGCGCGCGATCATGCGGTCGTACAGCCACGACGTCGCGCGCGGGTCCTCCCCCTCGACGGCCTCGAAGAGCTGCGGGATGCCGTCGTGCATCCCCATCCCGACCCCCTCGATGCCCTCGTCGGTCTCGACGATGACCAGCGGCAGGGCCGTGACACCCGAGGCGATGTAACCGTTGACATCGCCGACCGGGCGCCCCCAGTCGAGCGTGGTGTTGACCAGGCGGTATCCCGTGATCTTCATGACTGAACCTCTTCCCCCCGGGTGACCGGGGTCATTCCTTCGTCCCGCCCGCCGTCATTCCTTCGACGAGGAACCGCTGCGAGAACAGGAACACGATGAGGATCGGCGCGATGGACACGATCGTGGCCAGCGCCATCACCGGCAGATCGAGAGTGACGGATGCCGATGAGGTGGGGTTGAACAACGGCACATTCGACAGCAGCTCGGCGAGCCCCACCTGGATGGGCGCCTTGCGGCCGGGTTCCATCACGAAGGGGAGGAAGTAGTTGTTCCAGTTGCCGACGAGGTTGAAGAAGCCGACCAGCGCGATCACGGGCGTCGCGAGAGGGAGGGCCACGGAGCGGAAGACCCGCAGCTCGCTCGCGCCGTCGATCCGCGCGGCGTTCAAGAGATCCTGCGACACGCTCGTCGTGAAGTAGATGTACGTGAGATACACCCCGAACGGGAAGAACGAGAACGGCAGGATGACGGCCCACGGGGTGCCGACGAGCTTGAGCGCACTCATCTCGAGGAACACCGGCAGCACGAGGGCGGTGTTGGGGATGAGCATGACCACGAGCGTCAGGATCAGCAGCAGCCCGCGGAAGCGGAACCTCGTCATGGCGAGCGCGTACCCCGCGGGGATCGTCACGATGAGGGTGATGACGAGGGCCACTCCGGTGTAGAGCGCGGCGTTGCCGGTCCACTGCCAGATGATGCCGTTCTGGAACTCGCTCAGCCGCGCCCAGTTGTCGGCGATCGTGGCGAAGGAGCCGAAGGAGAACGGCGGTTGGCCGGTCAGCTCGGTCGACGACTTCGTCGGCGCCAGCAGGAGCCAGACGATCGGCATCCCGAAGACGAAGACGAAGACCAGGATGACGACGGTGACGAGAGCCTTCCCCAGGAAGGCCGCGGGGGTCACCGTGCGCGCGGTCGCGCGGGACTTAGTCGCGTTCAAAGAGTCCTCCTCGGAAGACGAAGAAGGCCGCAAGACCGGCGGCGACGAGCAGCAGCATGAGCGAGATGGCCGCCGAGCCGTTGAAGTCGTTCTGGCGGAAGGCGTAGAGGTAGGCGACCTGGTTCAGGGAGTAGTCGAGACCGACGACGCCCTTGCTGGCCTGCGAGAGCACGCGCGGTTCGACGAAGAGCTGCGTGCCGGCCGCCAGCGACATGACGGCCATGTACGAGATCCACTTGCGCAGCAGGGGGATCTGGATGTACCAGGCGGTCGCGATGGGGCCGGCGCCGTCGATGCGGGCGGCCTCCATGACCTCGACGTTGATGTTGTTCAGGGCGCCGTACATGATGACGATCCAGCCACCGGCACCGGCCCAGAACGCGATGACGGTGAAGACGACCGGGAGGTTGCCCTCGTTGCCGACGACGTCGACGAAGGTGTTGAAGCCCAGCGCGCGGAGGAGCCCGCTGACCGGGCTGACGGTCGGGTCGAGCATGAAGAGCCACAGCAGCACGCTCGACGCGCCGGCGAGCGCGCCCGGGATGTAGAAGATGAAGCGCGACGCCGACGACAGCCACCGCACCCGGATCGCATGCACGATCACCGCGAGGATCACGACGATGATCACGAGGCTGGTCAGCCAGATGGCGATGAAGGCGGCGACGTGGCCGACGGCGGGGAGGAACCGATAGTCCTGCACCGTCTTGAGGAAGTTGTCGAAGCCGACGAAGGCTCCGTCCTTGGTGAACGCCAGGTACGCGGCGTAGAGGGTCGGCAGGATGCCGAACGCCAGGAGCAGGACGACGTATCCGCTGACCATCAGGTAGCCGAACGTCGACTGGGCTCGACGCAGAGAGAGCATGCTCACGTCCGTTCTCAGGGGGAAGGGGCTGGCCGCATCCGCGGCGGAATGCGGCCAGCCCGAAGGGTGCGGGTTACTTCTCGACGTCGTAGCCCTGGACCTGCGCCTGGTTGTCCATCTCGGTCTGCCAGGCCTGCGTGGCATCCGAGAGGGGCTTGCCGGCGCTGATGACCGGGAGCGCGGCCTTCGAGAACGCGGCCTCGACACTGAAGCTCGGGTAGCCCCAGCCCTGCCAGACCGAGCTGGCCGCGGTCGAGACGCTCGACTGCAGGTCGCCGGTGAAGAAGCCCTGCGCGGCCTGCTCCTCGAGCCACGCGTCGGCCGCGGACTGGTAGGCCGGCAGGCCCGAGGCGAGCTTGACCGCATCGTCGGAGCTGGTGACGTACGTCAGGAAGGTCTTCACGGCTTCGAGGTTCTTCGAGTGGCTCGAGGCGTACCAGACGCCTCCGCCGACGTTGCCCGTGACCTTGTCGCCACCCGACCACGAGAGCGGCGCTCCCGCACCGATCGTGCCGGCGGTGTAGTTCAGGCTCTTCTCGTTGTCGAACAGCGCACCCGCGTACCAGGCGGGGCCGGGGATGCCGACGAGCTTGTCCCTGTACTTCGTGACGAAGTCGGCCCCGAACACGCTGTCGGTCACGAGGGTGCCGTTGGCGAGCATGTGGTCGATGAGGTCGGTGGCCTTCTTGGACTTCGGGTCGGAGAAGTTCGAGGTGAACGTGTTGCCGTCGACCTGGAAGATCGGCGCTTCGGCGCCCCAGTAGTACACGTACGGCGCCTGGAACGAGTCACCCACCGACCCGAGGATGTAGCCCGGGTGCTCCGCGGCGATCTTGTCGCTGAGCGCCTCGTAGTCCTCCCACGTGGTGGGGACGGAGTAGCCGAACTGGTCGAGGAGCGGCTTGTTGTACCAGAACAGCACCGGCGCGAGGTCGTTGCGGAGACCGTAGACGGTGTCGTCGACGGTCATGGGGCCGAGCGCGCCCTTGGTGAATCCGTCGAGGAAGCTCTGGTCGAAGAGCCCCTTGTTCAGCGGCGCGGCGAACGCCTGCTGTCCGTTGTTCTCCTTCGACGCCCACGAGGTGTCGTTCTGCTGGGTGGAGAAGACGACGTCGGGCCAGCCTTCGCCGGACTGGTCGAACAGCGCGACCTTCTGCTGGAACGAGCCCGAGCCGCCGGACCCGCCGTCGTAGGTCTCGATGTTGATCTTCACGTCCGGGTTCGCCTTCTCGAACGCCTGCGCGAGCGGCTCGCGCGACGAGTCGACCCAGACGGTGATGGTGCTGGACGGGTCCTGCTCGGCGGCGGTGAAGCCGTACTGGTTGTCGGACTCGTTGCCGCCGGTCCCGGTGCTCGGGCTGCAGGCGGTGAGGGCGAGGGCGGACGCCACGGCGACTCCGCCCACGAGGGCGAGGCGACGGCGAGCGCGGGAAACATGCTGCGTCATTGCGGAAGCTCCTGTCTTCTTCGACGAGGTCGGGTGACCGGATGCCAGCATAGGGCATACGTCATATGTTTAGACAAGTGCCGAGATGAATTGGTGACAAAAGCCTGCGGGAGCCGCGTGATTCCGGGGAAGTCATCCGACCTCCACGGGAGCGACCGCGGTCGTGGTCCTGGCGACCGAGGTCGGAGCCGGGTCGAGAAGCGTATGGAGCATCCGCGCCGGCCGAGGCTCAGTACACGAACTCCATGAGCTCGACGCCGAGCACCCGGAACGCGTCGTGCGCGCGCAGCCGATGCGAGATCGAGAGGTCGTCGAAGTTCACGATGAGCGCGTACGCCACGCCCGCGCGGGGCCCGCCGAGCACGCCCGCCTCGGCCCGCACGCCCGCCGCACGTCCCGTCTTGTTGATGAACAGCAGACCGTGCTGATCGTTCTCGTGCGCGAAGGGATCGAGCCCGGTGGCGGATGCCACGAGCGAGAGGTCGTGGTTCAGGCTCAGCCATTCGGCGACCTGGGCGCTGACGCCGGGCGACACCACCGTCGAGTTCACGAGACCCGCGAACAGCTGCGCCATCTCACGGGCGGTCGACAGCGCCACGTGCGGGGCGTCGTCGGGTCCGCGATCATCACGGAACCGGTCGAGCAGGGCCGTTCGCCGCAGCCCCAGCTGCTCCGAGCGTGCCCGGACCGCCTGCAGACCGACCCGCTGGAGGAGGGCGTTCACCGCCAGGGCGTCACCCGCCGACGCGGCGAGCACGGCGACGTCCGCGATGGGCAGCGCCGGCGCCTTCAGGTGCTGCCACATGCCGCCGACGGCCGCGCCGTGCACCGTCGAGCGGTCGATGATCTCGAGGGCGTCGATCGTGCCCGCCTCGATGGATGCCGCCACCTCGACCAGGAGCGGGACGACACCGAGCCCGCCGACGGGCAGCGTGAGGAAGTCGTCGCCGACGAGCACCTGCGCCCCGCCGTCCAGCTCGTCGATGCGCACCGAGACGCGCGCGCCCGACGCGGCGAGCTCGTCGAGGGCGCGCAGCGTCGCGGTGAACGAGCGCCGCCCGGCCGCCGCGCGCCGCGGAAGACGCTTCGGCCCCTTCCGCCCCGCCCCTCGCAGCGCGGGCGCATCGCGTCGTGACGACTCGACGGCCCCGCCGAGGGGCTCGGGGGCGGCGGGCTCGGGAACCGGGGGCATGCCCACGAGCGTGGCTCCTTCGGGGTCAGAAGAGCAACAAACTCCGCCTCACCAAATGGTGACGCGCTGGTCGGCGTCGAGCCAGAGAGCGTCGCTCTCCGTCACCTCGAACGCCTCGTAGAACGCATCGATGTTACGCACGATCTGGTTGCAACGGAACTCGTTGGGAGAGTGCGGATCGATGGTGAGAAGGCGGATGGTCTCGGCATCCCGGCCCTTCTGCTGCCACACCTGCGCCCAGCTCAACAAGAGGCGCTGGATGCCGGTGAGCCCGTCCACGATGGGACCTTCGGGGTCGAGCCCCTCGGCCTCGAGCGAGAGGCGGTACGCCGAGATGGCGATGCCGAGTCCCCCGAGATCGCCGATGTTCTCGCCGATCGTGAGGGCGCCGTTGACGTGGTGCTCCTCGGACAGCCCCTCGGGGACGAGCGCGTCGTACTGCGCGATGAGGGCCTTCGTCCGCTCCTCGAACGCCGCGCGATCGGCATCCGTCCACCAGTCGCGCAGCGACCCGTCGCCGTCGAAACGGCTGCCCTGATCGTCGAACCCGTGCCCGATCTCGTGTCCGATGACGGCGCCGATGCCACCGAAGTTCGCGGCGGCGTCACGGTCGGCGTCGAAGAACGGGTACTGCAGGATCGCCGCGGGGAAGACGATCTCGTTCATGAGCGGGTTGTAGTACGCGTTCACGGTCTGCGGGGTCATGTGCCACTCGTCGCGGTCGATCGGCTGACCGACCTTGGCGAGCTGGCGGTCGTGCTCCCAGACGTTGGCCCGGCGGACGTTGCCGATCAGGTCGTCGGCGACGATCTCGAGGTCGCCGTAGTCCTTCCAGCGGACGGGGTAGCCGATCTTGGGCGTGAACGCCTCGAGCTTGGCGAGGGCGCGTTCGCGCGTCTCGGCGGTCATCCACTCGAGCGAGGCGATCGAGCGGCGGTAGGCCTCGATGAGGTGGGCGACGAGCCCGTCCATCGCGTCCTTCGCCGTCGGCGGGAAGTGCCGCTCGACGTACACCTTGCCGATCGCCTCACCCAGGGCGGCCTCGGTGAGACTCACCCCGCGCTTCCACCGCTCACGGTTCACGGGTACCCCGGTGAGCTGCGTGCCGTAGAACGAGAAGTTCTCGGCGACGAAGGCCTCGGGGAGGAACGCGGCCGAGGCGTGCACGATCTTGAAGCGCAGCCACGCCATCCAGTCGTCGAGGCGCTCCGGCGTCAGCAGGGAGCCGAGCGCCTCCACGAAGCCGGGCTGATAGACCACGACCTCGGCGAGCGCGTCCTCGTGGCCGGGCGCGACACCGGCGCGCCACGACGCGAGGTCGACGCCGGCCAGGGCGACCGTGTCGTCCCACGACTTCAGGTTGTAGGTCTTGACCGCGTCGCGGCTGTCTTCGCGCGACCAGTGGTGCGTCGCGATCTCGGTCTCCAGGGCGAACACCCGGGCGGCGGCATCCGCCGCGTCGGGAACACCCGCGAGGTCGAGGATGCGCTCGATGTGCGCGCGGTAGGCGTCACGGGTCTCGGCGAAGTTGTCGAGACGGTAGTAGCTCTCGTCGGGCATCGAGATGCCGCCCTGGTACAGGACGGGGACGTACCGCGTGGGATCGCCCGGGTCGGGCTCGACGAAGAGGGCGATCAGCCCGCTCATCCCCTCGCGCTCCAGCTCTCCCGTGAGACGGAGGAGATCCGCGACCTCGTGGACGTCGTCGACACGGCGCAGCTGGTCCTCGATCGGCGCGCGGCCGAGCTTGTCGATGCGCTCCGTGTCCATGAAGCTCGCGAACAGGTCGCCGATCTTGCGGGCTTCAGTGCCCGGCTCGGCCTGTTGCGACTCCTCGACGATCGTGCGGACGTCCTTCTCGGCCTGTTCGGCGATCAGGTGGAACGCGCCCCAGCGCGCCTTGTCCTCGGGGATCTCGGTGCGCTCGAGCCAACGGCCGTTCACGTGTCGGAACAGGTCGTCCTGCGGGCGGATCTCGTCGCTCAGCTCGTCGAGCGCGAGACCGGAACGGGGGGTCTCGGTCATGCAGCCAGGATAAATGCCCCGTGTTCGGTGCGGGCTGGGGATGCCGACATTGCCACCCGGCGACACCTCCCCCGCGATGTCGACGGGGCGTCCTAGGCTCGACGCGTGAGCACCCGACCGCCCGAGACGCTCAATCGGTCGATCCTCCGGTTGGCCGTCCCCGCCCTCGGCGCCCTGATCGCCGAGCCGCTGTTCCTCATCGTCGACGGCGCCATGGTCGGGCACCTGGGCGTCGCACCGCTCGCGGGGCTGGGGATCGCGGGCGCGGTCCTGCACACCATCGTCGGGCTCATGGTGTTCCTCGCCTACTCCACCACCCCCGCGGTCGCGCGCCGCTTCGGCGCGGGAGAGACCGGGCGCGCCGTCTCCGTCGGCATCGACGGCATGTGGCTCGCCCTGACGCTCGGGGCCGTCCTCGCCGTCGCGGGCGTGTGGGCGACCCCGGCCGTGGTCGACGCGTTCGGCGCGGCGCCCGATGTCGCCGAGAACGCCCGCGTCTACCTGTCGATCTCGATGTGGGGCCTGCCGGCCATGCTCATCGTGTTCGCGGCGACCGGCCTGCTCCGCGGCCTTCAGAACACGGTGACCCCGCTGTGGATCGCGGGCGCCGGGTTCGCGGCCAACGCCGCCCTCAACGCCGTCTTCATCTACGGCTTCGGGTGGGGGATCGCGGGATCCGCGGTCGGCACGGTGGTCGCGCAGTGGGCGATGGTCGGTGCGTACGTGGTCGTGGTCGGTCGGCTCGCGCGCCGGCACACGGCATCCCTTCGCCCCGAACGTGCGGGCCTCGGCGGAACCGCGAGGTCGGGCGGGTGGCTGTTCCTGCGCACCCTGAGCCTGCGCGCGGCGTTCCTCGCCACCGTCGCCGTCGCCACCCAGCTCGGGTCGGCCGAGCTCGCGGGGTGGCAGATCGCGTTCACGATCTTCTCCACGGCGGCCTTCGCCCTCGACGCCCTGGCCATCGCCGCTCAGGCGCTGATCGGCGCGGGTCTCGGCGCGGGCGATCTCACGACGGTCCGCCGCGTCCTGCAACGCACGGTCGCCTGGGGACTCTGGTTCGGTGTCGTCGTGGGGGCCGTGATCGCCGCGGCCTCGGGAGTGGTCGGGCTGCTCTTCACAGGCGACCCCGCGGTCGCCTCGCTGATCCAGCCGGCGCTCCTCGTGCTCGCCGTCGCCCAACCGCTCGCCGCGGTGGTCTTCGTGCTCGACGGAGTGCTCATCGGTGCCGGAGATGCGCGCTACCTCGCGCTCGCGGGGGTGCTCAACCTCGTGCCGTATGTGCCCGCGCTCGTGGCGGTCGCGGTGTGGGCGGGCGGGGGCGCGAGCGGCTTGGCCTGGCTCTCCGCCGCGTTCTTCGGCGTCTACCTGCTCGCCCGCGCCGTCACTCTCGGCCTCCGCGTCCGCGGCCAGGCGTGGACGACGGCGGGCGGCTGAGCGCGCTCGCCGGCCCCGCCGGGCCGCGCGGCGCCGGGGCCGTCACGCCCGGCTGCCGTCCGGCAGACGACCGCGGACGACGGAGCGCGCCCGCTCGCCCCGCCGGGCCGCGCGGCGCCCGGGTCAGCTCCCGGGCTGGTTGACGTACGACACGTTGCCCCCGCGCTGATCGGCCGAGTTCGCCGTCGTCGGCGCATACCCGATCTGCGAGGTGACGCCCGAGGTCGGATTGCCCTTGGTCCCGGCCGAGTACGAAAGGGTGAACGAGAGGACGTCCTTCGCGGCGAGCGCCGACGACAGCTTCAGCAGCACCGACCGCCGTCCGCCGGAGACCGTGTTCTCTGCCACCGTCAAGAGCTTCGACACCGCTGTGCCGTTGACGGTGACGCTCTTCGGGGTGATCCCGCCGCCGATCGCCGCATCGAACGAGACGCGGATCCCGTCCCCGGCCTTGATGGGGTTCGGGCCGATCGAGGTGAGCGTCGCGGACGAGGGCCGGTACGCCGACCCGCTCCCCGACGTCACCTTCGCCCACTTCACCTTCAACGCGCCGCCGAAGGGCTTCGCGCTGACGGCCTTGCCGGCCGTGATCTTCCAGACGTTGTCGGAGGTGTCCGCGTCGTCGTTCGGGGTCTTCAGCCGCCACGTGTAGGCGGTGTCCGCGGGAGCGAAGGTGTCGTTGGGGTAGTCGCCCAAGAACGTGGCCTTCGGCCGCACGAGGACCCCGGTGAACGGATCGGTCTTCGGCGCGATCGTCGCCGTGAAGGTCGCCGTGTAGGTCGCCCGGTTGCCCGACATCGTCGGTCCGCTGAACTTCGCTGCGGCGGCTCCGGCCGAGGTGCGGGTGTCGTAGGTGAAGCCGGTCACCTTCCACAGACGGCTGTCGACCTCGAGCGTGAGGACGATCGTGCCCTTGTACGCGGTCGTCCCCGTGTTGGCGATGACGGTGCCCGCGGGCTCCGAGGCGTCGAAGCGCTGCGTGAGCGCGGGGGTGAAAAGCGGGATGCTGCTGCCGAACTGGGGCCCTTGCAGCGCGAGGTTCACGGTCTTCGGCGTCGCCGCCCACGCGGGGGTCGCGGTCAGCGCGGTCGCCGCGGCCACGGCGGGCACGGCCCACGCCCCCACTTTCAAGAACGAGCGACGGTCGAAACCGGGGGAAGCGGGCGACGAGGAGATCATGGAAGGTCCGATCCGTTCGGGGGGCGAGGAAAACGGCGTACCCGTCGATTATTCGCGCGGACCAGGAGTTCTCAATGGCTTGACGGTGAGAAACCTCTCATGCCCAGCGCCGACACCACTCGTACATGACGACCGCAGCGGCCGACGCCGCGTTGATCGAGCGCGTGGATCCGTACTGCGTGATCCCGACGACCGCGGCCGCCGCGGCGAGCGCCTCGGGCGAGAGCCCCGGCCCCTCCTGCCCGAAGAGCAGCACGCACGCTTCGGGGAGCTCTGCCCGGTTCACCGGGACCGAGCCGTCGACGTTGTCGATCGCGATGACCGGAAGCCCGGCCTCCCGCGCCCACGCGGTGAACGCCTCGACGTCTTCGTGGTGCCGCACGTGCTGATAGCGATCGGTCACCATGGCACCGCGCCGGTTCCAGCGCCGTTTGCCGATGATGTGCACCTCGGCCGCGAGGAAGGCGTTCGCGCTCCGCACGATCGAGCCGATGTTGAGGTCGTGCTGCCAGTTCTCGATCGCGACGTGGAAGGGATGCCGCTTCGCGTCGAGGTCCGCGACGATCGCCTCCATCGTCCAGTAGCGGTAGTCGTCGACGACGTTGCGGCGATCTCCCTCGGCCAACAGCTCCGGGTCGTAGCGCGGGTCGTCGGGCCATTCCCCCGACCACGGGCCGACGCCGTGCGTGGGGGCGGACGGGGGCTCGGGCTCTCCGGGCGACGGAGGGGCGGAGCGCGTGGCATCCGTCGGGTGGGTCTCGGCCGCGCTCTCCGGCGCCGGCGCGGGCTCGTCGGCATCCGTCACCGCCTCAGGCTACCTGCGTGGAGCCGCACGAGCCGGTCACTCTTTTCGGGTGGCCGAAAAATGACTAGGGTTTCGGCATGCCGAAAAATCTGGATGCCGTCGGCCGACGCCACGCGCCGGGCCGGGCCGCGTGGCTCCTGGGCCCCGCCATGGTCGCCGGCGTCGCCTACCTCGATCCCGGCAACGTCGCGAGCAACATGACCGGGGGGGCGAGCTTCGGCTACCTGCTCGTGTGGGTCGTCGTGCTCGGCAACGTGATGGCCTGGCTCATCCAGTACCTCTCGGCGAAGCTCGGCATCGTCACCGGCGAGAGCCTCCCGCAGATCCTCGGCCGCCGCCTGCACCGCCGGTGGGCGCGCCGGGTCTACTGGCTGCAGGCCGAACTGGTGGCGATGGCCACCGATATCGCCGAGGTCATCGGCGGGGCCGTGGCGCTGAACCTGCTGTTCGGCATCCCGCTCGTCTGGGGCGGCGCGATCACCGGCATCGTGTCGATGCTCCTGCTCGTCGTGCAATCGCGTCGCGGAGCGCGGGCGTTCGAGACGGTCCTGATCGGCCTGCTGGTGATCATCGCGGTGGGCTTCACGTTCGGCCTCTTCTTCGCTCCCCCCGATCCGGGCGGTGTCGTCGCGGGACTCGTGCCGCGCTTCGAGGGGACGAACTCCGTCCTGCTCGCCGCCTCGATCCTCGGCGCGACGATCATGCCGCACGCCATCTACGCGCATTCGGCCCTGAGTCGCGACCGGTTCGCACCGGACACCCCCACCGCCGCCGGGGGGCTGGAGCACGCCCGCGGCATCTCGACCCCGCGTCTGCTGCGCGCGACGCGCTGGGACGTGACGATCGCCCTCGCCGTCGCCGGCACCGTCAACCTCGCGATCCTCCTGCTCGCCGCGGCCAACCTCGCGGGCGTCGACGGCACCGACAGTCTCGAGGGCGCGTACGCGGCCCTGCGCGACGGCCTCGGTCCGCTCGTCGCGACGATGTTCGCCGTGGGTCTGCTCGCCAGCGGCCTGGCCTCGACCTCGGTCGGCGCCTACGCCGGGGCGGAGATCATGCAGGGCCTCCTGCGCGTGCGCATCCCCCTGCCGGCCCGCCGCCTGGTGACGCTCATCCCTGCCCTGGTGATCCTCGCGGTCGGCGTCGACCCGACGCTCGCGCTGGTGCTGAGCCAGGTGGTCCTGTCGTTCGGCATCCCGTTCGCCCTCGTCCCGCTCGTCGCGCTGACGGCGCGGCGCGAGGTGCTCGGCGTCCATCGCAACCGCGCGCTGACGACGATGGCGGGGATCGCCGCGGCGGTCTTCCTGATCGCCTTGAACGCCGTCCTCCTGTGGCTGGTGTTCACCGGCGGATAGGCTGGCCCGCGTGGAATCGCCCGTGGCCGACGACTATCTCAAGGCGATCTATCACCACACCGAGTGGCAGAACGATCCCATCACCCCCTCGCAGCTCGCCGCCGTCCTGGGACTCGCTCCCTCGAGCGTGACCGAGATGGTGAAGAAGCTCGCCGCGCAGGGCCTCGTCACGCATCGCCCCTACGGTCCGGTGTCGCTGACGCCGGCCGGACACCGCCGCGCGGCCGGAGTGATCCGCCGCCATCGCCTCATCGAGTCGTGGCTCGTCCGCGAGTTCGGCTACGCCTGGGACGAAGTGCACGACGAAGCCGAGGTCCTCGAGCACGCGCTCAGCGACCGCCTGCTGGAGGGCATCGACGTCCGCCTCGGGCGCCCCCGTTTCGACCCGCACGGCGATGCGATTCCGGATGCCACGGGCGCCGTCCACCGCGAACCTTTCGTGCTGCTCTCGGCGGCGCCCCCGGGGCATTCCGGGCGCGTGCTGCGCGTGAGCGATCGCGACCCCGAGCTGCTGCGCGCGCTCGTCGAGCGCGGAATCGACGTGGGGCACGAGGTCGAGGTGGTGTCGGAGGTGGCGGTGCGGGCCGACGGCGTCGAGGTCGAGCTGCCCGCCGGGGCGGCCGGTTCGGTCTGGCTGACGCGCTGACCCCTCCCCGGCCCGCGAACCCTCAGATGATCGTGTCGCCCGGCACCGGCCCGCTACGCTGACCCACACCGGCGCCCGGCCGGCCCGGCGAACGCGAGGCCCCATGACCACTCCCGTGAAGGTGCGTCGCCCCGTGGCGGTGACGGTGGCGATCATGCTCGTCTACATCGGCGGCCTCCTGAACACTGCGCTCGGCGTGCTCGTCCTGCTCTCCCGATACGAGGTGACCGCCGACCTCGTCCTGCCGGTCTCGCTGATCGGCGCCGCGACCATCCTGTTGGGCCTGCTGACCATCGCCGGAGGGTCGGCGCTCTCGCGCGGCAGCCGCCTCGCGCGCACCCTGCTCACGGCGTATCTGTCGGTCCTCGTCGTCCTGCAGGCCGCCGCCATGGCCCTCACCGAGCTCGACGCGACGCTCGCCGCGGCCCTGGTCGCCGCGCTCGCGGTGATCGCGGCGCTGTGGATCCCGCGGAATGCGCGGCGCTACTTCATCCGCTCGGCCGTCGAGGCACCCGCCACGCCCGTCATCTGAGACGCCGGGACGCTCCCGCGGCCCGCGGACCCCCGCGCGAGAAGCCGACGCACGAAGCGACGGTGCGCGAACCGCACGGCCTCGATCACCGCGAGGGCGGCGACCACGACCGCGGTGACCAACCACGCGCCGTCTTCGCCCGGGTCCTGCAGCTGGAAGAACTCCCCCAGCACGGGGATCGTGAAGATCGCGGTGAGCGCGATGAACATCGCTCCGACCACCAGGACCTTCACTCGGGTGATGGGACGCGACAGCACCGTGAGCACCCAGATCGCGACGATCGCCAGGATGATCGTGGCGCCGGTGCGCAGCTGCTCGACCGACAGGCCGAGATCCATCGCGAGCCGCGTGTAGACGGTCAGCGACACCGCGATCACGATTCCCGCGGGGATGGCGAAGCTCAGCGACCGTTTCAGGAATCCGGGGACGTACCGCTGCGTGTTGGGCAGGAGCGCGAGGAAGAACGCCGGGATGCCGATCGTCAGGCCGTCGGTGATCGACAGCTGACGCGGCAGGAAGGGGAACTCCATGACGAGCACACCGAACAGCACGGCGAGGCCCGTGGCGTAGACGGTCTTGGTGAGGAAGAGCATCGAGACCCGCTCGATGTTGGCGATCACCTGGCGCCCTTCGGCCACGACCGAAGGGAGGTGCGAGAAGCGCCCGTCGAGGAGGACGAGCCGGGCGACGGCCTTGGTCGCGGCGGCGCCCGAGTTCATGGCGATGCCGATGTCGGCGGTCTTGATCGCGAGGGCGTCGTTGACTCCGTCACCGGTCATCGCCACGACGTGCCCTCGCGCCTGGAGGGCCGTGACGATCCGCTTCTTCTGGTCCGGGGTCACCCGGCCGAACACGGTGTGCTCCTCCATGACCCGCCCGAGCTCGGCGTCGTCCTCGGGCAGGCGCCGCGCGTCATAGCCCTCGTCGACCTCGAGTCCGACCTCGCGGGCGATCGCCGCGACCGTGCGCGGGTTGTCGCCCGAGATCACCCGGACCCCCACGCCCTGTTCGCGGAAGAACGCCAGGGCGCCGGCGGCATCCGGCCGGACGGCCTCGATGAAGGTCAGGACCGCGACGGCGACCGGCTCGCCGCGGAATCGCTCGCCCGCGACGTCGTCGTCGTCCAGCGCGGTCGCCGTCTGCGCGAGCACGAGCGTGCGGCGACCCGATGACGCGAGGCGCGTGACGGCCGCGCCGAGAGGGGTGGCGGGGTCGGCGGCCTGGTCGCCGAACACCATCTCGGGGGCGCCGAGGATCCACGTGCCCTCGGCGCGCTCCGCGAACGACACCGCGCTCCACTTGCGCGCCGACGAGAACGGGATGCGCTGCACCGGGACGAGCGGCGCGTCGACGGGGAACGGCTCGCGCAGGCAGCGCGCGGTGGCGTTCGCGTCGTCGGCCGCGCCGTACCAGCCGAGCGTCTCGCGCCATCCCGGGCGGTCGGTGAGGGTGAGGGCGTCGTCGAAGCGGATCTCGCCCGCGGTCAGGGTTCCCGTCTTGTCGAGGCAGATCACATCGACGCGGGCCAGCCCCTCGACCGCGGGCAGCTCGTTCACGAGGACCTTCTTGCCCGCGAGCCGGGCCGCGCCGACCGCGAAGGCGATCGACGTCATGAGCACGAGACCGAGGGGGATCATCGCCGTGAGCGAGGCGATCGTATTGACCACGGCCTGCGACCAGGTGCCCTGTTGGAAGGCCTCGGCCCACCCGCCGGCGACCATCATCTGCGCGTTCAGGACGAGGAGACCGACCGGCCCGATCCCCCAGCCGACCCATTTCAGGACGCGATCGATCGAGGTGCGCAGCTCGCTCGAGACGAGCTGGAACTTCTTCGCCTCGCTCGCGAAGGTGTTGGCGTACGACTCCGCTCCGACGCGTGTGGCTCGCGCCGTGCCCTCGCCGCCGACGACGATGGATCCGGACAGGGCGTCGTCGCCGGGGCGCTTGTCGACGGCATCCGACTCGCCCGTCAGCATGGACTCGTCGATCTGCAGGCCGCGCGACTCGACCACCGCGGCGTCGGCGGGCACCTGATCGCCCGCGCGGAGGACGAGCAGGTCGTCGCGCACGACGTCTCCCGGCGCGATCTCGGCGTCGAGGCCGTCGCGCCGCACGCGGGCCCGCGGGGCGTTGAGGAGAGCGAGGCGGTCGAGCGCCGCTTTGGCACGGAACTCCTGCACGCAGCCGATCACCGCGTTGGACAGCGCCGCGATGCCGAACAACGCGTCCTGCCAGCGGCCGAGGAGAAGCAGCACGAGGAAGCACGCCGCCACGATGCCGTTGAAGAGCGTGAACACGTTCGCGCGCACGATGTTCCACGCGCTGCGGCTCGTGTCGGCGGCGTACGAGTTGGTCTGCCCGGAGGCGATGCGCTCGGCGACGGCGGCGGCGGTCAGACCGCGGGCGTCGTCGGCATCGGTGCTGTCGGCGATCGCCTGGTCCATGCGATCACTGTAGGGGTAGGCCCCGACACCGACACGCCGGATTCAGGATGCCGCGCGCCGCACCCGATCGAAGGGCCACCGCACGTGCGTCGCGGTCTCGCACGCGAGCCAGAGGTCGGCACCGAGATCGGCCGCCCGCGCGCGGCGGGAGGGAGTGGCGGGACGCGGCAGACCGCGGGCCACGAGCGCGGGGCCGTACATCGTCCCGCCCTCCGCCGCCGGGTCGACGAGCGCGCGCACCAGCGACCACGCGCCCTGCTCCTTGGACTGCGTCACGGGCGCCTGGAGGTTGTCGACGAAGCGCGACAGACGCGTCGGTTCGTTGACCCCGCGGATGCCGCGCGTGCGGCCGCTCGTGGAGTAGCCGGGGTGCGCGACGAGGCTCTCCACCGGAACGCTGTGGGCGCGCAGGCGACGGTCGGCCTCGAGCCCGAGAGCGGTGGTGGCGGCCTTGGACTGCACGTACGCGCGCCACGGCGAGTAGCCCTCCACGAGCTCGGGGTCGGTGGGCACGTGGCTCCACAGGGAGGTCGACATGCTGCCCACCCAGACCATGCGACCGCGCGCCGCAGCGAGAGGCTTGAGCATCTCGCCGGCGAGGGCGAAATGCCCCAGCACGTTCGTGGCGAAGACCAGCTCGTGGCCGCCCGCGGTCTCGCGCGTCTTCGGCGGGTGCACGATGCCCGCGTTCAGCAGCAGCCCGTCGAGTCGACCGCGAGCGCGCGCGGTGGCCGCGGCGGCTCGCACCGAGCCGAGGTTGCTCGTGTCGAGCAGGAGCGTCTCGATCGAGGCATCCGGATTCGCCCTCTTCACCGCCTCTTTCGCTGTCGCGAGCTTGTGGGGACTGCGTCCGGTCAGCAGGACGTGAGCCCCCGCCGCGGCGAGCTGCTCGCATGCGAAGAAGCCGAGTCCCCGCGTCGCGCCCGTGACGAGGTACGTCCGGCCCGAGAGGTCGGGCAGGCTTCGGGGGTCCCACTCCGCGCGCGTCACTCTCCGACCCTAACCAGAAGCGGGGGCGGCGTCACGGGTGCATTCCGAACCCGGCATACCGTCGCGCGGGAAAAAAGTTCCGCGCTTCGCGTGACGAATCACCCGCTCGTCCCGTCTCCCCTGTGAGCACACCCGCTCCGCCGCGTGACGTGACCGTTCCGCGACGCCGATACATCCCCGAAAGGAACCGATCATGGGTCTCGACGACAAGATCAAGAACGCCGCTCAGGACATCGTGGGCAAGGCCAAGGAAGCCATCGGCAACGCCACCGACAACGACCGGCTCGCGGCCGAGGGCAAGCTCGAGCAGACCGAGGCGCAGGCCAAGAAGACCGGCGAGAACGTCAAGGACGCGTTCAAGTAAGCCGTACGAACGACGGGAGGGAGGGGTGGCGGCCCCGCCCTCCCGTCTGCTGTCCCCGTGGCGATGTCGGACGTCGAGGCTAGGCTGACCCCATGCGAACCCGTGCCGAGATCGAGTGCTGGCTCACCGACATGGACGGCGTCCTCGTCCACGAGAACACCCCCGTCCCCGGGGCCGCCGAGCTCCTGGCGCAATGGCGGGCGGAGGGAACACCCTTCCTCGTCCTCACCAACAACTCGATCTTCACGCCGCGCGATCTGAGCGCCCGGCTGCGGGCCTCCGGTCTCGTCGTCCCCGAGTCGTCGATCTGGACGTCGGCGCTCGCGACCGCCGACTTCCTCAAGTCGCAGATGCCGGGCGGATCAGCCTTCGTCATCGGCGAGGCCGGGCTGACGACCGCGCTCCACGAGGCCGGGTTCATCATGACCGAGACGGCCCCCGACTACGTCGTGGTCGGCGAGACGCGCAACTACTCCTTCGAGGCGATCACGAAGGCGATCCGCTTCATCCGCGGCGGTTCCCGCTTCATCGCCACGAACCCGGATGCCACGGGTCCCTCCACCGAGGGCGTGCTGCCCGCGACCGGGGCGATCGCCGCGCTCATCACGAAGGCCACGGGCCGCGAGCCCTACATCGTCGGCAAGCCCAACCCGATGATGTTCCGTTCGGCCCTGAATCGGATCGGCGCCCACAGCGAGAACACCGGGATGATCGGCGACCGCATGGACACCGACATCGTCGCCGGCATCGAAGCGGGCCTGCACACGGTCCTCGTCATGACGGGCATCAGCGACGAACGCGAGATCGAGCGGTACCCGTTCCGTCCCGACGAGATCCTCGGCTCCGTCGCGGAGCTCGTGCGCGACGAGCCCCTCGAGAGCGACCTCGCCGACGGCGAGGACGGCCTCGCCGAGGGGCTCTGACCCGCTCGACGCCTCATCCGTCAGGATGGACGCATGGACGACCGCACGCTCTGGCTGATCACAGCCCTCATCATCACGGCGGGCAGCCTGGTCGCCTTCGTCGTGCAGTGGCGGCGTTCCCGTCGAGGCGGCGGCCGGCGCGACCCGTTCGACGGGCCGGGGCCGGGGCCGGGCGACGGCGACCCGAGCTGACGTCGGGGGCCGGCGGTCGCAGGGGTGCGGCGCGCGCTGGCGCGATGTCCGGGGTCGGGGTGCGGCGCACGGCGCCCGCCGACCGCGGGGCCCGGCATCCGGCATCCGGTATCCGGCATCCGGCGACCGCCGACCGCCGACCGCCGACCGCCGACCGCCGACCGCCGATGCCACCAGAACAGGGGATGCCCCCGCAACAGGGCGATATCCGCGTGAAGGGCCTGTTCTCGTTGCGCAGCCTGTTCTCGTGACGCGGCATGCGCCCGCCGGCGCGGCTTACTGAGGCTGCAGGCCCAGGTCGTCGAGATCGATGGATGCCAGCCACCGCAGGCCCTCGGCCTCGATGGCGGCCTGCGCCCCGGTCTTGCGGTCGACGATCACGGCGACCGCGACGACCTCGGCACCCTCGCGGCGCAGGGCCTCGACGGCCTTGAGCGCGGACTGACCGGTGGTCGAGGTGTCCTCGACGACGACGACGCGCTTGCCCTTCACGTCGGCGCCCTCGATCTGGCGGCCGCGGCCGTGATCCTTGGGCTCCTTGCGCACGACGAACGCGTCGAGCGGACGGCCGGCGTGCACCGACTCGTGCATCACGGCGTTCGCGATCGGGTCCGCACCGAGCGTCAGACCGCCGACGGCGACGACGCCGTCGAGGTCCTTCACGAGGTCGAGCACGAGACGCCCGATCGCGGGAGCGGCCCGGTGATCCAGGGTCAGCTTGCGCATGTCGACGTAGTACGTCGCCTTCTTGCCGCTGGAGAGCGTGAAGTCGCCGTGGAACACCGCCTCGTCCTTGATGAGGCCGATGAGGGCCTGACGGTCGGCTTCGAGCTCGGGAGTTGCGGCGGTGGTCACGGCCCCGAGTTTAGTGCTCCATACGGATGACGCCGGAGTCGCTCTGGCCGGCGATGTCGACGCACGAAAGTAGGCTGGATGCCATGCGCCTGGCCACCTGGAACGTCAACTCCATCCGCGCCCGCGTCACCCGCACCGTCGAGTTCTGCGTGCGCGAGCACATCGACGTGCTGGCGATGCAGGAGATCAAGTGCAAGACGGAGCAGTTCCCGTATGCGGCCTTCGAGGAGGCCGGCTACCACGTCGCCGCGCACGGCCTGAACCAGTGGAACGGCGTGGCGATCGCCAGCCGTGAGCCGCTCGAGGACGTCGAGATCGGCTTCCCCGACATGCCCGGTTTCGAGAAGGGCAAGGAGGGCCCCGACCTTCCCCAGGAGGCGCGCGCGATCGGCGCCACCGTGGGCGGCGTGCGGGTGTGGAGCCTGTACGTGCCGAACGGTCGCGGGCTCGACGATCCGCACTACGCGTACAAGCTCGACTGGCTCGACAAGCTCCGGCAGTACACCGCCGACACGCTCGCGAAAGACCCCGACCTGCGGCTCGCCCTGACCGGCGACTTCAACATCGCGCCGACGGATGCCGACAACGGCGACCCCACCGTCGTCGAGGGGGCGACCACCCACGTCTCGCCTCCCGAGCGCGCAGCCTTCGCGGCCTTCGAGACGGCCGGGCTCACCGACGTCGTGCGGCCGCTCATCCCCACGGGCTACACGTACTGGGACTACAAGCAGCTGCGCTTCCCGCGCAACGAGGGCCTGCGCATCGACTTCATCCTCGGCTCGCGCGCGTTCGCCGACGCGGTCCAGGGCGCGGAGATCCACCGCGACGAGCGCAAGGGCGAGGTGCCCAGCGACCACGTTCCGGTCGTCGCCGACCTCGACCTGACGGATGCCGGAGACGACGACGATCTGCCGATGATCTTCGGTTGAGCGCCGGGGCGCCCGCCCCGCCGACGCGGCACCACAGGACCGCGGCACCGCGAGAACTTCGCAGTTGCGTCCCTTTCTCGCAGCTTTCCCGACGGATTCTGCGGGAAGTAAGCGATTCTGCGAGCGACGGGCGCCGTCCGCAGCCGCGGAGACCCGCCATCCAGAGATTTTCCGCCCACTCTGTCGATTCCGCTGCCGCCCGTTCGACGCGATAGGAGGGGAAGGCATTCGCTCCCCTCCGATCGCTCGAGAGGGCACCGACGAGAGAAGTCCACGATGAAGTACATGCTGATCATGCGCGGCACCGACGAGGCGTACGCGGAGTACAAGAAGATCCCGTTCGAGCAGATCATCAACGAGATGGGCGCCTATAACGAGTCCATGATCAACGCGGGCGTGCTCGTCGCCGGCGACGGTCTCGCCGAGGACATGAGCCAGAACTTCGTCGTGACGTTCGGCGGCGAGGAGCCCGTCGTCACCGACGGTCCCTACGGCGAGACGCACGAGTTGTTCAACGGCTTCTGGATCATCGAGGTGTCGACGAAGGAAGAAGCCGTCGAATGGGCGCGCCGCGCGCCGCTCATCGCGGGCAACACCCTCGAGGTGCGCCGGGTGACCGACGAGACCGACTTCGCGGCCTTCGCCGACAACGAGTACATCCAGAAGGAGGAGGGCTGGCGCGAGGAGCAGTCCTCGCGCTGACCTTCACAAGCTCAGGGGCCTCCGTTCGGCGGGTGCCGTGCCGCGCCGTGCGGGCCGTGGCAGGTTCGGGAGCATGAACGACGGCGGGGCCGGAGCGAACCCCGACCCCGCCGTGAACGTGCGTCAGACCGCGGGGACCTCGGCGGGAGCCGTGCGCTGGATGAGCGTCACGAGCGCCTCGATGATCGAGCGGAGGAACGCGGCGGTGCCTTCGTCGGTGACGGTGCCGTCGTCCTCGAAGAGGCCGGGCGTCGACTGGATGTACCCCTCGGGCTGGCCCAGGACGAGGGCGTTGTAGTGCAGGAGGACCGAGCGCAGGTGCTGCTGCCCGGCGGCGGTGGCGATGCCGCCCTGCGAGGTGCCGATGACGGCGGTGGGCTTGTCGTTGAACGACGCCTCGCCGTAGGGGCGCGCCGACCAGTCGAGGGCGTTCTTCAGCACGCCGGGGATCGAACGGCTGTACTCGGGGGTCACGACGAAGACGCCGTCGGCATCCTCGATCGCCTTCTTGAAGTCCTTCGCCACCTCGGGGAAGTTCCCGTCGTAGTCCGGCGAGTAGAAGGGGAGGTCCTTGATCGGGATCTCCTTGAGCGTGACGCCCTCGGGGGCGACCTTCTCGAGTGCCTTCGCCAGACGGCGGTTGATCGAGGTGCTGGAGATGCTTCCGACGATGTAGCCGATCGTGTAGTCGGTCACGGTGATCCTCTCTGGGATGACGGGGGCGCCGCGCGCCCGGGTTCGTTCTCGTGCAAGCCTTCCCGCCGAAGCTGTATTCCCCCTGCTCTTGACTCCGTCGCGCGGGGGATGCAGGTGTCGGCGGTCGGCTCTAGCGTGGAGGGATGCCACGACTCACGCGCGCGCAACAGCGGAACGACATCGTGCTCGCGGTCGTCCTGCTGCTCGGCGGCCTGCTCAGCGCGGTGCTCTCGGCCGTGTCGGGTCTGTACGGGGATCAGCAGGCGTCGCTCGCGCTCGCGGTGGGGTACGTCTTCGTCCTCGCCGCGCCCATCGCCGTCCGGCGGCGATGGCCCTCGATCGTCGGCGTCGTCGTCTCGTTCGCGTACTTCCTCGCCGTGACGCTGCGCATCCCCGAGATCTACGCCGGCAACATCGCGATGTTCATCGCCCTGTACACCGTCGGCGCGTGGGAGCAGAACCGGCGTCGGGCGACGATCGTCCGCATCGCGATCATCGTCGGCATGTTCGCCTGGCTGTTCGTCGTGATGTTCCAGGACGCGACCCAGCCCGTCGACCCCTCCGTCGAGGGCGCGTTCTCGCGGGTCGGGGCCTTCTCCCCCTTCGTCGCCTACCAACTGCTCATGATCGGCGTGAACGCCCTGTTCTTCGGCGGGGCGTACTACTTCGGCAACCGCTCCCACCAGCAGATGACGGAACGCGCGGCCCTCGAGGAACGCACCGCCGAGCTCGAGGCCGAGCGCGAAGTGACCGCAGCCCAAGCCGTGGCTCTCGACCGGGTGCGCATCGCCCGCGAGTTGCACGACGTCGTCGCGCACCACGTCTCGCTCATGGGCGTGCAGGCCGGGGTCGCACGCGCTGTTCTGACGAAAGACCCCGAGAAGGCGCGCGAGGTGCTTTCGGGCATCGAAGGATCGGCCCGGACCTCGCTGCACGAGCTGCGCCAACTGCTCGAGACGCTCCGGGCGCCCGGGAGCGACAGCGGGCCCGACACCGCCCCGACCACGCACGGGTTGACCACGATCGCGGCGCTCGTCGACGAGGCCTCGGCCGCGGGCCTTCCCACCACCTTCAGCGTGATCGGCGCACCGGCCCAGGATCCGCCTCCCCTCGTCCAGGTGAACCTGTACCGCATCGCCCAGGAAGCGCTCACGAACGCGCGCCGGCACGCCGGCCCCGGCGCCACGGCCGACGTGCGCCTCCGGTTCGACACGGATGCCATCGAGCTGGAGGTCGCGAACACCGGACGCTCCGGCTCGAAGACGCCCGGACTCGGCCAGCTCGGTATGCGCGAACGCGCAGCCGTGTCGGGCGGCACGATCGAGATCGGCCCCCGCTCCCGCGGCGGCTACCTCGTCCGCGTCCGCGTCCCCGCGACCGAGAGCGAGATCGCCCATGTCTGAGGTGCGCGTGCTGCTCGTCGACGACCACGCGATGATGCGCGCGGGGTTCCGCACGATCCTGTCGCTCGAAGACGACATCACCGTCGTCGGCGAGGCCGCCACGGGACGCGAGGCGCTCTCCGCCGCGGCGGAGCTCCGTCCCGACGTGATCTGCATGGACGTGCAGATGCCCGACATGGACGGCCTGGAGGCGACGCGACTGCTGACGGCGGACCCCGACTCGGATGCCGCGATCCTCATCGTCACGACCTTCGACCGCGACGACTACCTCTTCGCCGCCCTGTCCGCCGGTGCGAGCGGGTTCCTGCTGAAGAACGCGGGGCCGGAGGAGCTCGTCTCCGCGGTGCGCATCGTCGGAGCCGGGGACGCCCTGCTCGCGCCGGAGGTCACCCGCCGGGTCATCGCGCGCTTCGCGTCGGGACGGACGCCCGAGCCCGCGGCATCCGTTCCTCCCCCGCTCTCGCTCGGCGAACCCCTCACCGAGCGCGAGTCGGAGGTGCTGAAGCTCGTCGCCGAGGCCCTCAGCAACGCCGAGATCGCCGCGCGGCTGTTCATCGGGGAGGCGACGGTGAAGACGCACGTGTCGAACGTGCTGCAGAAGCTCGGCGCCCGCGATCGCGTGCAGGCCGTCGTGCTCGCGCACCGGCACGGCCTGGCCTGACCCGGCGCGCGGGAACAGCGTCGAGATGACCGACGATCCCCGAGGTCACCGCCGATTCCGCGTGATTGCCGGTCATCTCGAGAAACGGGAGTGATCTCAGCGGAGGGGCGGCGCGGGGCCGCGGGCGCGGCGCGGCGCGGCGGCTCCGCCGCACGGGGGAGGACGACGACCCGCCCCGCGGTGGAGGTGGCGGCCCGACCGCTTCCCTAGCGTGGACAGCAACGAGAAGAAGGGATGCACCGTGCTCCAGTTGGACGGCATCACCAAGAGCTACGGCGGCCGCCGCGTGCTCGACGACGTGAGCTTCACCGTCGCCCCCGGGCGTCTGACGGGCTTCGTCGGCGGCAACGGCGCCGGCAAGACCACCACCATGCGCATCGCCCTCGGCGTGCTCGCGAAGGACGCCGGCTCGGTCGTGCTCAACGGCTCGCCCGTGACCACGTCGGACCGCCGCCGCTTCGGCTACATGCCGGAGGAGCGCGGGCTCTACCCGAAGATGAAGGTCGCCGAGCACATCGCCTACCTCGCCCGGCTCCACGGCTTCGGCAAGGCCGACGCCACCGCGAAGGCGACCGCGCTGCTCGAGCGCCTCGGACTCGGCGAGCGCCTCGGCGACCTCGTCGAGACCCTCTCGCTCGGCAATCAGCAGCGCGCGCAGATCGCGGCATCCCTCGTCCACGAGCCCGACGTGCTCATCCTCGACGAGCCGTTCTCGGGTCTCGACCCCCTCGCGGTCGACGTCGTCGCCGGGGTGCTGCAGGAGAAGGCCGCCTCGGGCGCCGCGGTGCTGTTCTCGTCGCACCAGCTCGACGTGGTCGAGCGGCTGTGCGACGACCTCGTGATCATCGCCGGCGGGACCATCCGCGCGGCCGGAACGCGCGAGGCCCTGCGCGCCGAGCACGCCACCCACCGGTACGAGCTGGTGTCGCGGGGCGATGCGGGGTGGCTCCGGGACGAACCGGGCGTGACCGTGCTCGACTTCGACGGCGGCTACGCCCTGTTCGACGCCGACGACGACACCTCGGCCCAGCGCGTGCTGCAGGGCGCCGTCTCACGCGGCGACGTCGTCAGCTTCGCTCCGCAGAGACCCACCCTCGCCGAGATCTTCAAGGAGGTCATCCAGTGAGCACCACGGCCCCGAACACGCACCGCGCCCCCAGCGATCTGCAGAGCATCTGGCTCGTCGCCGAACGCGAGATCGGCTCGAAGCTGCGCAGCAAGGCGTTCGTCATCTCGACGGTGATCCTCGTCCTGGCCGCCCTCGCCTCGGTGGTCTGGGGTGGTTTCGCCGCGAACAACCTCTCGGGGAGCGGCACGCCGGTCGCCGTGACCTCCCAGACGCAGCAGGCCGTGTCGGGTCTCGACGGCCTCGAGGTCACCGTCGCCGACAGCGACGACGCCGCCAAGGCCCTCGTCGAGGACGGGACGGTGGATGCCGCCTTGGTCTCGGGATCCTCGGATGCCGCCTTCGACTACACGGTCGTGGTGAAGGACAACGTGCCCTCGACGCTGCTGCAGATGCTCAGCGAGACCCCGCCCGTGCAGGAGCTCGAGCCGGGCGCCGGAGCGGCGAGCGCGCTGCGCTATTTCATCGCCCTCGCGTTCGGACTCGTGTTCCTCATCGCCGCCTCGACCTTCGGCGGCACGATCGCGCAGAGCGTGGTGGAGGAGAAGCAGACGCGCGTGGTCGAGATCCTCATCTCGGCGATCCCGGTGCGCGCGCTCCTCGCCGGCAAGGTGCTCGGCAACACGGTGCTCGCGATGGCGCAGATCGTGCTGCTCGCCGCGGTGGCCGTCATCGGGCTCGCCGTGACCGATCAGGCCGGGGTGCTGAGTGCCCTCGGCGCACCGATCGCCTGGTTCGCGATCTTCTTCCTGTTCGGCTTCGTGCTGCTCGCGTCGCTGTTCGCCGCCGCGGCGGCGATGGTCTCGCGCCAGGAGGACATCGGGGCCACGACGACCCCGATCACGATGCTGATCATGGCGCCGTACTTCCTCGTGATCTTCTTCAACGACAACCCCGTCGTGCTGACGATCATGTCGTACGTGCCGTTCTCGGCGCCGGTGGGGATGCCGCTGCGCATGTACCTCGGCGACGCGCAGTGGTGGGAGCCCGTGCTGTCGCTGCTGATCCTCGTCGCCTCGTGCGTCGTGGCGATCGGCATCGGCTCGCGCATCTACCAGAACTCGCTCCTGCGCATGGGGGCGCGCGTGAAGCTCGCGGAGGCGCTGAAGGGCTGAGGAAGCGCCCCGCGACGGGGGAGGAGGGGAGGGATGCCGGGGCTTCGGCATCCCTCCCCTTTTCCCTCCCCTTTTCGTTGCGTTCACTCCGGCGCGATTAGGCTTCTGCGGTGCTTCGCCTTCTTGCTTCCGCTGCCCTGGGAGCGGTGATCGGCGGTCTGATCGTCGCTCTGCTCGGAAATCCCGACACGGGGATGCCGGTCTTCGGCGTCGCCCTCACGGTCTTCCTCCTCGCGACCACCGTCACCCGGTTGGCGAGCGGTCTCTCCGCGTCGCTCCCCTCACCCGCCGCGGTGCAGGAGGCCCGGGACGCCCGGCGTCTCGGGCGCGCGCGCATCGACGCGGTGCGCCAGACCGGGACCCTGATCAACGACCAGCCGGTGTGCGACATCGACGTGACGGTGGTCACGCTCACCGGGGATGCGTGGGCGACCACGATCCGCAAGATCGTCCCGCTGATCGAGCTCCCGGCGTACCAGGCCGGCCTCGAGCGCGACGTCGCGGTCCTCCTCGAGGGAGGGCCGGAGGTCGCCCTCGTCGACGGGGAGCTCTCGCCCGCGGAGATCGCGCGCCTCGTCGTCCCCCCGCGCTCCGACGTGGAGGTGCGACCGATCCCGCCGGGAACGCGCATCGACAAGGGACGCCGCCGCGGACCGCTGATCGGCATCGGCCGCCGCGGACGACCCCTGCGCCTGGCCCTGTTCGCCCTCGTCGCCGTGATCGCCGGCGCGGTGGTCGTGCTGCCCTTCCGCGAGGCGGTCGGACTGACCCTCCACGCGTGGTCGGATGGCCGGTGGAGCGTCGACATGCGGCACCCCGAGGCACTCGAGACCGCCGAACGATCGCTGCAGGAGGCGATCGGCCACGACCGCGTGGTGTCGATCACGGTGATCCCGGATGCCGTCATCGTCGACGCCCCGATCCGCGCCGGGGCCGTGGAGACCGACGAATGGACCTATCGCGGCGGCGTCGTGAGCCACGACGGAGCCGCCCACAGCCAGCCCGAACTCGCCGAGGAGCAGTTCTCGTGGTCGGACGTCGCCCTCGACCGGCTCTGGCCGGCGATGGAGGAGGCCGCGGTCCAGAGCGGGCTGCCCACCGACGGGGCGACGGCGTTGATCCAGCGCACCACCGACGACGACGTCCAGAGCCCGACGTTCATCCGCAACGTCGGCGTGCCGGAGATGTCGTTCGGGCTGCGCGACGACTACCGCGACCAGTTCTTCCGCCTCGACGCGACGGGCACCGACCTGCGAGCCACCGGCTGAGGCCCGGTCACTCTTCGAGGACGGCGAGGACGTTGCCCGCCGGATCGCGGAACCACGCGATCAGCGGGCCGCCCTCGCGCATGATCCCTCGGGAGTCGGTCGGGAAGTCGGCGTCGTCGTAGATCTTCGTCTCGACGCCGCGCGCCCGCAGGTCGTCGACGGCCGCCTCGACGTCGGCGACGGGGAAGTTCAGCACCGTGAACGACGCGGGCTGGTGATGCGGCTTGCCGTAGACGAGCACGCTCCCACCCGATCCGAGCTGCAGCGAGAGGAAGCCGCTGTCGGCGAACACCTCCACGCGGAGACCGAGCGTGTCGGCGTAGAAGCGGTGGGCGGCGTCGAGGTCGTCGACGGCGAAGCCCGAGAAAGCGCCGGCGGGGTCGAACATCGTCGTTCTCCTTCGTTCAGCGCGCCACGAAGGCCGTGACGCTGTCGGACAGACGGATCGGGATGCCATCGACCCCCGACGAGACAGGTTCGCCGATCGCGACGGTGAGTCTCTTGTCGACGCCGAACACCGCCGCGCCGATCTGCGCTCCGCTCGCGCACCCGGCGGACCAGGGGCGGTTGTCGGTGGAGGTGAAGGTCGCGATGCAGCGCCCGTCGCCGTCGTCGGGGCGGGCGAGGTAGATGCGGAAGTCGCTTACGGTGGCGATGTAGCGCGTGCTGGACGGGTCGATGCCGCTGTCGCTCAGGATCTCGGCCGAGATGACGTCCTCGACCGTCTGCGGGAAGGTGAGCTCGGGCAGGCTCTCCTCCGCGGGATCGGGGGTTTCCGAGATCGCCGCGCTCGATGGAGAGACCGAGAGCGCGGACCCGATCGCGACGCCGAGACCGACGAGGGCGACGGCGCCGAACGCGAGGAGCGCGGCGCGCAGACCGGGTCGCCGGGCGGACGGCTCGGCGACCTCGTCCGCGGCGTCGGGGGGCTCGGCATCCGGTTCCTCGGCGGGAAGGGCGTCGTCCACGGGCGCCGGGCGGACGCTCTCCTCGAGCTCGGCGAGCCGGGCGATCATGGCCGGGGTGGCTTCGGCGCCGTCGACGCCGTAGACCTGCTCGCGCAGGCGGCGCAGCTCGACGTCGTCGTCCATGCGACGACTCTAGGGCCGCGCGGAGGGGCCGGGGGCGGGCTCAGCGTACGGCCGTGGCATCCAGGGCGTCGGCCGCACCCACCAGGGCGAGGTGCGACAGCGCCTGCGGAGTGTTGCCCGCTTGGCGTCCGGTCGTGGGGTCGTACTCCTCCGACAGCAGGCCGAGGTCGTTCGCGACGGCCATCAGGCGCTTCATCATCGCCACGGCCTCGTCGCGCCGACCGCTGTGCGCGTACTGCCCCACCAACCAGAACGAGCAGGCCAGGAACGGATGCTCGTCGCCGCTGAGTCCGTCGACCCCGGTCGTGCGGTAGCGCAGCAGCCACCCGTCGGGCATGAGCGTCTCTTCCATCCGCGCGACCGTGGCGAGCATGCGGGGGTCGTCGTACGCGCAGAAGCCCACCTGCGGCAGCACGAGGAGCGAGGCATCGACCTCGTCGGTGTCGAAGTGCTGCGTGAACCAGCCGCCCTCGTGCACGCCGTGCGCGTCGATGTCGGCGCGCACCTTGTCGCGCAGGGTCCGCCACGTGTCGATCTCGCCCTCGTGACCGCCCTCTTCGACGGCCCGGATGCCACGGTCGAAAGCCGCCCACACCATCGCCCGGGAGTGCGTGAAGAAGTGCGGTTCGCCCCGCATCTCCCAGATCCCCAGGTCGGGCTTGTCGACCTCTCCGGCGAGCTGGTTCAGCAGTGCCCGCTGGAGCGACCACGAGAACGTCGTCTCCTCGACGCCCGCGTGACGGGCCGCTTCGAGAGCGACCATGACCTCGCCGATCACGTCGGCCTGGTACTGGGTGACCGCTCCGTTGCCGATGCGCACGGGGGCCGCGCCACCGTACCCGGGGAGGCTCGTGATCTCGCGCTCGGGCAGATCCCGCTCGCCCGCGATGCCGTACATGATCTGCACGTCGGCCGGATCGCCCGCGATCGCCCGGAGCAGCCAGGTGCGCCAGCGCTGGGCGGCATCCAGGTATCCGTGATCGATGTAGGCGCTCAGCGTGAGCGCGGCGTCGCGCAGCCAGACGTACCGGTAGTCCCAGTTGCGCGAACCGCCGAAGGCCTCGGGCAGCGAGGTGGTCGCCGCCGCGACGATGCCGCCCGTCTCGGAATGCGTGAGGGCGCGCAGCACCATGAGCGAGCGGGTGACGAGCTGCGCGTGCGTGCCGGCCGACTGGACGCGATCGGCCCACGCGGCCCACCACTCGCGCGTGCGCTCGAGCGCCGCCTCGACGTCGAACGGCGCGGGGGGATCCTGCCAGGACGGCCCCCACGACAGCACCGAGTCGACGCTCTCCCCCGCCGCCGTCGTCCACCGGCCGCGGTGCGCGGTGTCCACGGCGATGAGACGCGGCCCCCGGACGACGACGGCGTCGGGGCCGGCGACGGCGAGGATCGCGTGCTCGCCGCCCTGCCCGACCTGCTGCACCCACGGAACCGCGCGGGCGTAGTCGAAGCGCAACCGCACCTCGCTGACGAAGTCGACCTCGCCCGACACCCCGACCACGCGGCGGATCACCGCTTCGGCGCCCTCGTCGACGGGCATCGCGTCGTAGACGTCGGCGACACCGGTCGCCGTCTCCCAGCGGGTGACGAGCACGAACGTGTCGCCGTCGTAGCGCCGGGTCGCCCGCGCCCCCGGGTCGGCGGGCCGCAGCGACCACCTTCCGTGCGACTCGTCGCCGAGCAGCGCGCCGAGCATCGATGCGCTGTCGTACCGGGGCAGACAGAGCCAATCGATGCTCCCGTCGCGAGAGACCAGGGCGGCGGAGCGGCAGTTGCTGAGGACGGCGTAGTCCTCGATCGGAGTGGTCACCCTCGGATCATGGCAGCAAACAACGGACGCGGACCTATGCACTCTCTGAGCGGTCGCCCGCAAGGGCACGATGACGTCGGAGGGGATCGCTACAGTGAGCGGCATGGCGGCGGACACCACCCTGATCATCCTGGGCGCCTCGGGCGACCTCACCTCGCGACTGCTCCTCCCGGCGCTCGGGCAACTGCTCGCGCGCGAACCGGGTCGTTCGGTGCGCCTGCACGGCGCCGGCATGGACGACTGGACCGACGAGCACTGGCGCGACGTCGTGCACAAGGCGTTCCAGACGATGGATGCCGAGTCCGCCTTCGACCAGGTCTCGGCGACGACCTACTCGCAAGCCGACATCACGAAGGCCGCTGATCTGCAGAAGCTCCTCGACGCCGCGGAGGGACGCCCGGCACTGTACTTCGCCGTGCCGCCCGCCGTCACCGAGAAGTCGTGCATCGCCCTCGCCGACGTGAACATCCCCGACGGCACGATCCTGGCGCTCGAGAAGCCCTTCGGCACCGATGAGGCCAGCGCGCACAAGCTCAACCAGCAGCTGGCGACCCTGGTCCCCGAGGACCAGGTCTTCCGCATCGACCACTTCCTCGGCCGCTCCACCGTGCTCAACCTGCTCGGCGTGCGCTTCGCCAACCGCCTGATCGAGAGCGTGTGGTCGGGCGACGACATCGCGGCCATCACGGTCGACTTCCCCGAGAAGCTCGGTCTCGAGGGTCGCGCGGGCTACTACGACGCCGCCGGAGCGCTGGTCGACATGATCCAGAGCCACCTGCTGCAGGTCATGGCGTTCGTCACGATGGAGCCGCCGTCCTCCCTCGACCAGCTCGATCTTCGCGACGCGACCTCGGCCGTCCTGCGCGCCACGCACGTGCTCGACGACGACCCCGTCGCGAACTCGCGCCGCGCGCGCTACACCGCCGGCGACGTGGGCGACCGCCACTTCGTCTCCTACGTCGACGAACCGGGCGTCGACCCGTCGCGCGACACCGAGACGCTCGCCGAGATGACCGTCGAGGTGCGCACCACACGCTGGCAGGGTGTGCCGATCACCCTGCGGTCGGGCAAAGCACTGGATGCCGGAGACCCGGCCGTCACCGTCACCTTCAAGCCCGTGCGGCACCTACCCACCGGCTTCGTCGGCGAAAGCGAGCCGTCCCGGCTCGTCTTCTCGCTCGGCCCCGACACGATGAGCCTCGAGCTCAACGTCAACGGCGCCGACGACCCGCTCGAGCTCGAGCGGGTCGCCCTCGCGGCCGATCTCGGCGAGGGGGCGCTCAAGGCGTACGGCGAGGTGCTGTCGGGCATCCTCGACGGCGACGCCATGCTCGCCGTCCGCGGCGACGCGGCCGAGCAGTGCTGGCGCATCGTGCAGCCCGTGATCGACGCGTGGCGCCAGAACAAGGTGCCTCTCGACGAGTACCCGGCGGGGAGCGCCGGACCGGATTCCTGGAAGGACTGACCGGAGCGTCCGGTCACGGGTGATCCCCGGGCGCTGCGAGCGCGGCGTGAGAGCGGCGCGGAGCGCGGCATCCTGAGACCTCCCTATGAGGTGACGACGTCCGGCGTCACACGGGAACATTCGGCGCGTGAAGGGCGTTCACTGGTTCGGGTCAACGGCGTCCCGGCTCAGTCCTCGTTCTCAGGAGTACCCATGTCTCTCGTTCTCGACCGCACCGCCCCCACCGACGCCCCCATCCTCGACGTCCTCGCCGAGCGCTGGAGCACCCGCGTCTTCGACCCCGAAACGCCCATCGACGAAGCCGCTCTGCGCTCCGCCCTGGAGGCCGCCCGCTGGGCTCCCTCGGGTATGAACCACCAGCCGTGGCGTCTTGTGCTCGCGCGCCGCGGATCCGACGCGCACCAGCGCATCGTGTCGGCCCTCATGGGCTTCAACCAGGCCTGGGCTCCCGCCGCCGGTGCCCTGCTCGTCGTGCTCGCCGAGACCGAGACCGCCGAGGGCGAGGCCCGCCCGTGGGCGCTGTACGACGCCGGTCAGGCCGCCGCGCACTTCACGGTGCAGGCGCACGCCGAGGGCCTCGCGACGCACCAGATGGGCGGCTTCGAGGCCGACGCCCTCCGCGCCGCCTTCGACATCGAGCCCCGCTTCGTCCCCGTGACGGTCATCGCCGTGGGCACGCTCGGTGACGTCGACGCGGCCGAGGAGGGCCTCCGCCAGCGCGAGCTCGCCCCGCGAGAGCGCCGCACCGTCGCGGACTCGCTGCTCGTCGACGCCTGACTCGCGTCAGCCGCCCGCATCCGACCGCCCCCCGCCCGCGAAAGCGGGGCGGGGGGGGCGGTCGTCGTCTGCGCGACGTCTGCGCCCGCGGGGGACCAGGCATGAGGCTCGCTGTGTCGGCGCTGCCCGGGCCACCGCGCGGCGCCGGGGCGGAGGCGTTCCTCCCCGCGCAAGGGTGCGTATCACCCGACACGGGAGCCGTCCGCAGGCAACATAGCGTTCACGAGAGCGGCCTATCCTCGCCCGAGTGAGCACCTCGTCATCGCCGGCCACCCGTGCCGCGCGTCCGCGCCGCGCCACGTCCCAGGGGAAGGGCGCCACGCTGCTGTCAGGGAAACGCCTTCGACGCCTCGCCGTTGCCCTCACCCTCACGGTTGCCGCGATCGCTGCCGCGGGGTTGCCGCTGTACGTCTTCCCCGCGCAGGGCGATCCGACCGGAGCGGACCTCGTCTACGTCATCGGCCCACCCCAGCAGCAGCGTCTCGATCTCGCCGCGTCACTGCGTGACAAGGACGAGCCGCCCCCCTTGCTGGTGTCGGTATCCGACTCCCGCGCGGGACACGGCGAGCGCTCCTCCGATGCCTCCGCGCTCCCGGTGTGCCGTCAGCAGGCGGTGACCTGCAAGAGCCCGATTCCCTTCACCACCGCGGGCGAGGCCCGTCTTCTGAGCGAGTACACGGCCACGCACGAAGCCGGGAAGACGGTCGTGATCACCTTCACGCCGCACGTCGCACGAACCCGCTACATCTTCGCGAAGTGCTACGCGGGCGACGTCACGGTGGTGGGTGTCGACACCGATATGACGCTGTTCGACTGGGCCTACCAGTACGCCTACCAGAGCGCCGCCTTCGTCAAGGCGTGGTTCACGCCGTGCCCGTGACGACACGAGGCGCGTGAGCCGCTCCCCCGGGCGGCACCGCGCCACGGTCGCACCTGAGGCGTCCGCCGCATGCGCTCACGCGCCGCCCTGACGCGCAGGCACGAGAACAGGGGATGCGACGGATACAGGCTGCCCGGCGTCACACCGGCCTGTTCTCGTCGCATCCCCTGTTCCGGTGACAGGCGCGGGGCCCCGGACTACTCGACGATCTCGGCGTCGATCACGTCGTCGTCGCCGGGCTCCTCGGCCGCCGGCCCCGTGCTCACCAGCATGAGCGAGTCGCCGTCGCTCGCCACGTCGACGCGGACCACGTCGCCGTCACGCACCGTGCCCGCGAGGATCGCCGTGGCGAGGCGGTTCTGGATCTCGGTCTGGATGAGCCGGCGCAGCGGTCGGGCCCCGTACACCGGGTCGTAGCCGCGCTCGGCGAGCCACGAGCGGGCGTCGGGCGTGACCGCGAGGGTCAGCCGGCGCTCCCGCAGGCGCTTGTGCAGCGCGTCCACCGCGAGCTCCACGATCTGCGCGAGGTCGTCCTGGCTCAGGGCCTGGAAGATCACGATGTCGTCGAGACGGTTGATGAACTCGGGCTTGAAAGCCTGGCGCACCAGCGCCTGCACCTGGTCTCGTTTGGCATCCATCGACAGGGTCGGGTCGATGAGGATCGGCGATCCGAGGTTCGACGTCAGGATGAGGATGACGTTGGTGAAGTCGACCGTGCGACCCTGGCCGTCGGTCAGTCGACCGTCGTCCATCACCTGCAGCAAGACGTCGAACACCTCGGGGTGCGCCTTCTCGACCTCGTCGAGCAGCACGACGCTGTAGGGGCGCCGACGCACGGCCTCGGTGAGCTGACCGCCCGCCTCGTACCCGACGTACCCCGGAGGGGCGCCGACCAGACGCGAGACGGAGTGCTTCTCGCCGTACTCCGACATGTCGATGCGCACCATGGCGTGCTCGTCGTCGAAGAGGAAGTCGGCGAGCGACTTCGCGAGCTCCGTCTTGCCGACGCCCGTGGGTCCGAGGAACAGGAACGAACCGACCGGACGGTGGGGGTCGCTGATGCCGGCGCGCGAGCGACGGACGGCATCGGACACCGCCTTCACGGCATCCCGCTGGCCGATCAGGCGCTTGCCGAGCTCGCGCTCGAGGTGCAGCAGCTTCTCGGTCTCACCCTGGAGCAGACGCCCCACGGGGATACCCGTCCACGCGGCGATGACCGCCGCGATGTCCTCGTCGGTCACCTGTTCGTTCACCATGCGATCGCCCGCGGGCTCTTCGCGCTCCGCCTTCATGAGCTCGCGCTCGAGCGCGGGGATCTCGGCGTACAGCAGGCGCGACGCGCGCTCGAGATTGCCCTCGCGCTGGGCGCGTTCGGCATCCACGCGGGCGGAGTCGAGCCGGGTCTTGAGCTCACCCACGCGGTTGAGCGAGGCGCGCTCGCGTTCCCACCGGGCCTGCAGCTCGTCGAGCCTGGCCTGTTCGGCGGCCAGGGTCTCGCGAAGGGTGGCGAGGCGCTCCTTGGAGGCGTCGTCCTTCTCCTTCTTCAGCGCGAGCTCCTCGAGCTTGAGGCGGTCGACGTGCCGACGCAGCTCGTCGATCTCGAGCGGGGCGGAGTCGATCTCCATGCGCAGGCGCGACGCGGCCTCGTCGATCAGGTCGATGGCCTTGTCGGGCAGCTGCCGCGAGGGGATGTACCGGTTGGACAGGGATGCCGCCGCCACCAGCGCCGCGTCGGCGATCGCAACCTTGTGGTGCGCCTCGTACCGCTCTTTGAGGCCGCGGAGGATCGCCACGGTGTCTTCCACCGTCGGCTCCCCCACGTAGACCTGCTGGAAGCGGCGCTCGAGGGCGGCATCCTTCTCGATGAACTCGCGGTACTCGTCGAGCGTGGTCGCGCCGATCAGGCGCAGCTCACCGCGAGCCAGCATGGGCTTGAGCATGTTGCTCGCCGCGACCGACCCCTCGCCGCCACCCGCGCCCATGAGCACGTGCAGCTCGTCGATGAACGTGATGATGCGTCCGTCGGATTCGGTGATCTCTTTGAGGACGCTCTTCAGGCGCTCCTCGAACTGCCCGCGGTACATCGCCCCGGCGACGAGCGCCGAGATGTCGAGCGACACGAGCTCTTTGTTCTTGAGGCTCTCGGCGACGTCGCCCGCGACGATGCGCTGGGCGAGGCCCTCGACGACGGCGGTCTTGCCGACGCCGGGCTCGCCGATGAGAACGGGGTTGTTCTTGGTGCGCCGGGTAAGCACCTGGCTGACGCGGCGGATCTCGCCGTCGCGCCCGATCACGGGGTCGAGCTTGCCCTGACGGGCCCGGTCGGTGAGGTTGATGCCGAACTGCTCGAGGGCGCTGCGCGCGTCCTCCTGTCCCGGCTGTTGTGTGGCGTTCATGTCATCTCCTGGAAGTTTGCCGCTTCACTCAAACTTGAGTTGCGTTGACTCAAGTTTAACAGCCACGGGGTCGTGAGGCAATGGGTCGGCGGGCCGGACGGACGGCAGGCCGTGGCATCCGGAGTCCACCGGACGAAGGGCGAGGCCCGGAGGACGGAGTCCGCAGGCACAGGGATGCCACGCCCCGGGCACCCGACGACGTCAGGCCGGCACAGCCTCGAGGGATGCCGCGGACACCTCGTCCGGGCAGGAGAAACGCGCGCGGTACGCGGTGGGGGTCAGCCCGAGCGTGCGGGCGAAGTTCTGGCGCAGGACCGCCGCCGAGCCGAAGCCGCACTCGGCGGCGATGCGGTCCAGCCCCAGGTCGGTCTCTTCGAGCAGGCGCTGCGCGTGGAGGAGACGCTGGCGCGCGAGCCACGCCGCCGGCGTGGCGCCCAGGTCGGCCTTGAAGCGCCGGGCGAAGGTGCGCGGGGACATGTGCGCGCGCGAGGCGAGCTGGTCGACCGACAGTTCGGCATCCAGGTTCCGCAGCATCCACTCGGTGACGGGGGCGAGCGACATCGATGGCGCGGCCGGCAGGGGCGAGGCGATGAACTGCGCCTGCCCGCCGTCGCGCTGCGGGGCGACCACCATGCGTCGGGCGATGCGGTTGGTGAGTTCGGCGCCGAGCTCCTGGCGCAGCAGGTGCAGGCAGGCGTCGAGACCCGCAGCCGTCCCCGCGCTCGTGATGATGCGGCCGGACTGCACGTAGAGCACGTCGGGGTCGACCTCGATCGAGGGGTACATGCGAGCCATCACGTCGGCGTACCGCCAGTGCGTGGTCGCCCGCTGCCCATCGAGGACCCCGGATGCCGCGATCACGAAGGAGCCGCTGCAGACGCTCAGCAGCCACGCGCCGCGGGCATGCGCGGCGCGCACGACCTCGATCACGCGCGGGTCGACGGACGGCCACTGCTCGCGCGGGATCGGCGCGAGGACGACGATGTCGGCATCCTCCGCCGCGTCGAGACCGCGCTCGACGTTGACGGAGAAGCCGATGTTCGACGGGACGACACCGGGATCCGGCGCGACGATGCGGAAGTCGAAGTTCGGGATGCCGTCATCGGTGCGGTCGAGACCGAAGGCCTCGCACGCGAGACCGAACTCGAACGGGGCGAAGCCCGGCTGGATGACAACGGCGACGGAACGCATACGCACCTCGGGTGGCAGGAATCGAACGGATGTCGTCCATCATGCCACTCGCGGCACGAATTCGCGATGCGTAGCTTTTCTGCCATGGCTTACCTGATCGCTCTCGCTGTTCTCTCCCTCGTCGGTGTGGTCGCCAGTGTGTGGCTCATCCACACCGACGGTTACGGCTCCGTGCCCACCGATCCCGCCCGAGCCGCTGCTCGGCGGGAGACCTCCCCCGGCCGCCGGAGCGGATCCCGCGCGCCCGCTGCGTCGCGGGGAAGCGCGTCGCCGACGGCCGGCGTTCAGCGTCCGACGGAGACGGCCCGCTGGTACACCGCGATCATCGCCGCGGTGCGCGACGACTGGCGGAAGCGCTCCGCGATCGACGGATCGACCGCGACCGGACGTCCCGACGCGATGTCGTCGGCGGCGCGGCGGAGCGTGTCCGCGAGCGCCGAGGTCGTGGCATCCGGGACCGCCCACACTCCCGCGCCCAGCTCGGACGCGATGTCGGGGTCGCTCACCACGGCGGGGGTTCCGAGCGACGCCGCCTCGAACACCGTCATGCCCTGCGTCTCGAAGCCGATCGAGGTCTGCACCACGGCATCGGACGCCGCGAGCCGCGCGAGCGTCTCGGCGTAGCTCAGACGTCCCGAGAAGACGACGGATGCCACCGGCCGACGCTCCGCGACGAGCTTCTGCGCCGCGCGGAGCTGCGCTCCTCCCCCGATGATCTCGACCTCGGCGTCGATGCCGGATGCGGCGACCGCCTCGAGGAACGGGAGGAGCCTCTTCTCGGGGCTCATGCGGCCAAGCCAGGTGAAGCGCGGCTTCCCGGGGCGACGGGCCTCGGCCCCGGTCGCGAGGGCGGCGTCGAGGATGTCGTCGTCGATGCCGTTCCAGATGACGTCGACGCCCGCCGCCTCGGGGGCCACGCCGTGCTCCTCGAGACGCCGCGCGAAGTGGCCGGAGGGCGCGGTGATCGCCCGCGAGAGTCGCGCGAAACGTCGGAGGTAGGCCCAGCCGTCGGCCGAGGGCGCGGTGGGGGCGGGCTCGCCGGCGTCAGGCGCACCGGCGTCGGGCGCGCCGGCGTCGGGCGCGGTGCGGGCCGCGGGCGCGGCGGGCCGGGCGGGCGCCGCCGACGCGTCCGGCGCGGGACCCGCAGAATCGCGCGCACCTCGCAGGATTCCGCCCGGAGGCAGCGAGATCGCCGCGTTTCTCCGCGCTTCGGCACCGCGCAGCACGCGGCGCGCCCACGCGTTCAGCACGCGGAGGACGAGCGTCGGGAAGGGTGCGGTGGCCTCGATCCCGACGTCGACGCGATTGTGCATCGTGTGCACGACCGGGAGGCCGTGCCGTGCGGCGTAGCGGTGGCCGATGAACGCGCCCCAGAAATCCGCCTGGACGTGCACGACGTCGACGGGGAGACGCGCGCCGAGCTCGGCATCCACGAATCGATCCGTGCGCGCGCCCGGCCAGGTCAGGGCGTACTCGCGATCGGGCGTGATCGCGATCGAGGGCAGGTCGATGTACGCCGCGTCGTCGGGTGCGGGCCGGTGCATCCGTGGTGCGACGACCGTGACGACGTGCCCCGCGCGCTCGAGGAAGCGCTTCTGCAGCCGCATCGACACCTGCGCCCCGCCGAGGGACTCGAGGTGCTGGTCGGCGAACATCACCACGTGCACGCGGTCACTCCGGGATCGGTTGTCCGCGGTACAGCGCCTCGAAGGTGTCGAGCGTGCGTCCGATGTCGTGCACGATGACGCCGTCGAGCGAGGCCTGCTGCATGCGCCGGCGTTCCTCGGGATCGGCGGTCAGCACGTCCGTGAGGCGGGCCGCGAGCTCCTCCGCGTTGCCCGGCTCGAACAGGTACCCGTTCTCGCCGTCGTGCACGAGGTGCGGGAGGGCGACGGCATCGGCCGCGACGACAGGCAGACCGGATGCCATGGCCTCCATCGTCGCGATCGACTGCAGCTCCGCGATCGAGGCGATGGCGAACACGCTCGCCCGCGTGTACAGCGCGCGGAGCTCGTCTTCGGAGGTGTGGCCATGGAACGTCACGCGCGAGGCGAGGCCGAGCTGCTCGGCGAGCTGCTCGAGGTTCCGGCGCTGGTCGCCGCCGCCGACGATGTCGAACGTGACGTCGAGGGCCGGGTCGAGCATCGCGAGCGCGCGCAGCACGACATCGATGCCCTTCTCTGTGGTCAGGCGGCCGACGAAGAGGATGCGGTTCGCGTCGCGGGGTTCGAGGTCGGGCGTGTAATTCGACCGGTCGATGCCGCACGAGATCGGGATGACGCCGTCGATGCCGATCGTCGCCTGCAGGAAGTCCGCGGCCCGACGCGTGGGCGTCGTGACGGCGCGGGTCATGGCGAAGGTGCGCTTGGCGTCGGCCCACGCCAGGTCGAGCATGATGCGATCCAGGAAGTCGGGCAGCGTCGTGAAGTCGAGGATGTTCTCGGGCATCACGTGGTTGGTCGCGATCACCGGGATGCCGCGCTTGCGCGCCTCGCGGGTGAGACCTCGCCCGATCACGATGTGCGACTGGATGTGGACGACGTCGGGCTTCACCTGGTCGAGCACCTTGCGGGCGTAGTGCTTCGCCCGCCACGGCAGCACGAATGTCAGCCAGTCGTGCGGGAGGAAACGGTACGCCGGGAGCCGGTGCATCGTCATGGGCTCGCCCTCGATCACCTCGGTGAAGGTGCCGGAATGGCCGTGCCCGACGCTCGGAGCCGCCACGTGCACGTCGTGCCCGCGGGCGACGAGACCGGCGGCGAGACGCTCGGCGAAGCGGGCAGCGCCGTTGACGTGGGGGAGGAAGGTGTCGGCTCCGATGAGGACGGTCAGCGGTCGTTCGTCGGGCGCGGAGTCGGCGGGCGTCGCAGGAGTGGTCACGAGTGGTGAGGCCTATCTGAGCGGCGGAAGGGGCACGCGGGGCGGGTTCGCGGGGCGCGTCCACTGTACCCGAGGGGGTTTTGGTCTCCCCGGACGCCCCGCCCGGGCGTCTCAGCGCCCGGCGTCTTCGTCCGGCACGTCTTCTTCACCGAGGACCGGTTCCCAGCGGCGGGCGTAGCTCGCCATGGGCTGCAGGGAGCGGAGGAGCTCGACACCGCGCGCCGTGAGGCGATAGGAGACGGTGACGGGGGTGGGGGGGAGGGGGAGGCGGGGCCGCGTGTGGAGGAGCACAGCGCACACCTCCACGACCGGGGCACACGCCGCAGCGCCGCGCGGACGACCGACGTCATCGTCCGCGCGGCGTGCCGGGACTCGCCTTAGGACTCCGATCCGCGCACGGCCGGGGCGGCTTCGTCACCCTCGGACGCGGCGTTCTGGAACTGCGACTGGTACAGACGCCAGTACGCGCCGTGCTGCGTGATCAGCTCGTCGTGGGTTCCCTGCTCCACGATGTCGCCGTGCTCCATCACGAGGATGAGATCGGCATCGCGGATGGTCGAGAGACGGTGCGCGATCACGAAGGAGGTGCGCCCTTCGCGGAGCGCCGCCATCGCCTGCTGCAGCAGCAGCTCGGTGCGCGTGTCGACCGACGAAGTCGCCTCGTCGAGGATGAGCACCGAGGGCCTCGCGACGAACGCGCGCGCGATCGTGATCAGCTGCTTCTCTCCGGCGGAGACGTTCGCCGCGTCTTCGTCGAGCACGGTGTCGTACCCCTCGGGGAGGGAGTGCACGAACTGGTCGACGCGCGTCGCGACGGCGGCCTCGACGATCTCGTCGTCGGTCGCGCTCTCGCGGCCGTACCGGATGTTGTCGCGGATCGTGCCGGCGAAGAGCCAGGGATCCTGCAGCACCATGCCGGTCCGCGAGCGGACGTCGTCTCGGCGGAGGTCGGCGATGTCCTGCCCGTCGAGCAGGATGCGCCCGCCGTCGAGCTCGTAGAACCGCATGATCAGGTTGACCAGTGTGGTCTTTCCCGCACCGGTGGGCCCGACGATCGCGACCGTCTGTCCGGGCTCGACGCGGAACGACAGATCGCTGATGAGAGGGCGCTCCGGCGTGTAGGCGAAAGCGACGTTCTGGAACTCGATGACGCCACGCCCGTCGACCGGTTCGGGCGCATCCGCCGCGTCGGGGTCCTGCTCGTCGGCGTCGAGCAGTGCGAACACGCGCTCGGCCGAGGCGGTGCCCGACTGCACGACGGCGGCCATGCCGCCGAGTTGCGAGAGGGGCTGCGTGAACTGCTGCGAGTACTGGATGAAGGCCTGCACGTCGCCGAGACGGATCTGACCGGCCGCCACCATCAGCCCGCCGAGGACCGCGATGCCGACGTAGGTGAGGTTTCCCACGAACATCATGCCCGGCATGATCATGCCGGAGAGGAACTGGGCCTTGAAGCTCGCCTGGTAGAGCTCCTCGTTCTCGATCTCGAACTTCTCTCGCGCGTCTTTCTCGCGGCCGTACACCTTGACGAGCGCGTGACCGGAGAAGGACTCCTCGACGCGCGCATTCAGGCGACCGACCTTCTTCCACTGCGTGCCGAAGGCCTTCTGCGACTTCGGGCCGATCACGCCGAAGATGACCGCCATGAGCGGCAACGAGACGAGAGCGACGAGCGCGAGCTGCCACGAGATGGTGAACATCATGATGAGCACGCCCACCACCGTCAGCACCGAAGTGAGCGCGCTCGACAGCGACTGCTGCATCGTCTGCGTGATGTTGTCGATGTCGTTGGTCACGCGAGAGATGAGTTCTCCGCGCTGGACCTTGTCGAAGTACGACAGCGGAAGGCGGTTGATCTTGGCCTCGACGTCTTCGCGCAGGCGCCACATCGTGCGGACCATGATCACGTTGATGACGTACCCCTGGATCCACGACAGCAGGGAGGAACCGACGTAGATCGCCAGCACCGCGACGATGACCAGGCGCAGGGCGTCGAAGTCGACGCCCGCACCGACCTGGAACGAGTTCATCGCGCCGACGATGTTGGCGAAGTCGTTCTGCCCGGCCGCGCGGAGGGCCTCGACCACCTCGGCCTGCGAGGTGTCGGCGGGGAACTGCGCCGCCAGGCCTTTGGAGACGACCCCCTCGAAGATGATGTTCGTCGCGTCTCCGAGGACGCGGGGGGCGAGGACCGCGAGGACGACGCCGAGGGCCCCGAGCGCCGACACGAACGCGAACGCCACGGCGTGCGGGCGCAGGAGTCCGATCAGGCGACGGAAGCTGGGCCCGAAGTTCGCGGCCTTCCCGGGCGCGACGCTGTCCCAGTCACCGGAGTTCAGGCGCGCCTGTTCGGCGAGCTCGAGCTCGGCCCGGTCTTCCTCGGTGAGGGCGTCGGGAGTGCTCATGCTTCGACCCCCAGCTGCGACTCGACGATCTCGCGGTACGTGGCGCTCGTCTGGAGCAGTTCTTCGTGCGTGCCGAGACCGACCATGCGACCGTCTTCGAGCACCACGATGCGATCGGCACCGGTGATGGTCGACACGCGCTGGGCGACCACGATCTTGGTCACCTCGGGCAATTCGTCCCACAGGGCCTGTCTCAACCTCGCGTCGGTGCTGAGGTCGAGCGCCGAGAAGGAGTCGTCGAAGACGAGCACCGCGGGGCGGTGGACGATCGCGCGCGCGATGGCCAGGCGTTGACGCTGACCCCCGGAGACGTTGGTCCCGCCCTGCGCGATGCGCCCCTCGAGTCCGCCCTCCATCGCCTCGACGAAGTCGCGGCCCTGCGCGATCTCGAGGGCACGCCACAATTCGTCGTCGGTCGCGTCCTCACGCCCGAAGCGCAGGTTGGATGCCACCGTGCCGCTGAAGAGGAACGGACGCTGCGGGACGAGACCGATGCTCTTCCACAGCCCGTCGAGATCGGCCTGGCGCACATCGACACCGCCGACGCGGACGACGCCTCCCGTCACATCGAACAGACGCGGGATCAGCGACACGAGAGTCGTCTTGCCGGCACCGGTGGATCCGACGATCGCGACCGTCTCCCCCGGGCGGGCGGCGAAGCTCACGCCGGATACGACCGGGGACTCGGCGCCGGGATAGGCGAAAGCGACGTCGTCGAACTCGACCGCGCCCGGCTCGGGGAACGTGGTGACCGGATGGGCGGGCCGCTCGAGGGTGGAGTGGCTGTCGAGAACCTCCCCGATGCGCTCGGCCGACACGGCGGCGCGCGGGATCATCACCGTCATGAAGCTCGCCATCAGGACGCCCATGAGGATCTGGGCGACGTACTGCATGAACGCGAACAGGGTGCCGATCTCGACCGCGCCGCTGTCGACCTGGATGCCGCCGAACCAGATGACCCCGACCACGGTGACGTTCAGCACGAGCATCGCGAGGGGGAACAGGAGCACGAAGAGCGACCCGACCTTGCGACCGACGTCCATGATGTCGGTGTTGGCCTCGCGGAAGCGCTCCTCCTCGATACGCTCGCGCACGAACGCGCGCACGACGCGCACACCCGTGAGCTGTTCGCGCATGATGCGGTTCACCGCGTCGAGCTTGGTCTGGTAGCTGCGGAACAGGGGCACCATGCGGGCGATGATGAGGCCCGCGGCGATCAGAAGGGCGGGCACCGCCACGGCGATCAGCCAGCTCAGCCCCACGTCTTGCTGCAGCGCCATGAAGATGCCGCCGATCGCGAGGAGCGGGGCGCTGACGAGCATGGTCGCGCCCATCATCGCCAGCATCTGCACCTGTTGCACGTCGTTGGTGTTGCGCGTGATGAGGGAGCCTGCGCCGAACTGCGACAGCTCGCGCTCGCTGAACCCGCTGACCTTCTCGAACACGTCGAGACGGATGTCGCGACCGGCCGCCATCGCGGCCCGGGCGGCGAAGTAAGTCGCGATGACCGACGCCGTGATCTGGCCGAGCGAGATCACGAGCATGATCATGCCGCGCGACCAGATGAAGCCGGTGTCACCGCGGGCGACGCCCTGATCGATGATGTCGGCGTTCAGTCGCGGCAGATACAGGGACGCCATCGCCGCGGCGAACTGGAAGACCAGCAGCGCGAGCAGCAGCCAACGGTACGGCCTGAGGTAGCGGATGAGGAGCTTGGCGAGCACGGAGCCCTCCGGAAATCGACGGATCACGGTCGCCATGACCGCAGCTACAGCCTGGCACGGACCTCCGACATCCGCGCGGTTCCGGGGCAGACCCGGGAGCGCTCCCCGCGAACACCCCCGAGCGAGAGGGCCTTCTAGGCTGGACCCATGTCCCGACTGCAGGCCGACGCTCCCGCCGACCGCTGGGTGCCCGTGACGGGTTCCCTCGGATTCCGTGGCCGCCGCCATCGCAAGGCCGCCATCGGCATGCTCCTGAATCAGGCGAACACCGCGGCTGGATCGACGCCCCGGCCCGGCGGCGGCGCTTTCGCGTGGATCCTCAGCCAAGCGGCCCCGCTGCTGATGCGCCGGGCGGCCGGGCGCGTCTTGGTGTGGGTGTGGAAGAGCGACCCGGAGCTGCTCGTCGTCATGGCGCAGCTGCAGGAGGCCACGCCGCAACTGCGCACCGCGCGGGCGATGATGCCGATGGAGTACGACGACACCGAGTCGTTCCGAAACCCCCACCTCGGCGTCGGCGAGAAGCTCGCGATGCCCCTGCCGACCGACCCGAAGACGCCGCCTTTCGCGACGTACACGTGGGACACGGGCTCGCATTTCGTGACGGTCACCGCGGTCTGCTCCGACCGCGAGCGCTTCGGCACGATCATCGGCGCCGTCGACGACGTCGCACGCACGGTGCGGATCGTCGACGACCTCACGCTCGGCGAGTCACCGACGGTGCTGCGGCTCGATCCGGCCTGACCCGGCAGCGAGGGAACATGCTGCGCCTTGGAGACAGGGGAATGCGGTCAGAATCGCCCTGCCCCCGCCGCCCGCCCTGTTCTGGTCGCGCCGCCGCCGCGCAGCGCTTCAGGCGTGCGGGTCGCGCGGACGCCACAGCACGATGTCGGTCGCGCGACGCACGCGCGCTCCGTGGCGCAGGGTGACGACCGAACCGGTCGCCCCGGCGGCGAAAACGCGCGCGCCCGGACGCGACTCGCGTTCGGCGAGCAGCTGACGCTCGAGGTCGTTCACGCGGCGCGAGAGGTCGTGCACCTGCTGCTCCAACGTCAGCAGCCGCGCGATCGCGGGAAGGCTCATGCCCTCGCTCGACAGGCGGGCGACCTCGCGCAGTTGCTGCACGTGCCGGCTGGAGTAGCGGCGCGAACCGCCCTGGGTCCGCGCGGGAACGACGAGCCCGAGCCGGTCGTACTGCCGCAGGGTCTGCGGGTGCATGTTCGACAGCTCGGCGGCGACGGCGATGGCGAAGATGGGGGAATCCTCATCGATCTCTCGGTCGGCCACGTCTTCTCCTCTCGCTCGTGCCGTTCGCCGGGGCTCGGCATCCGTGGATCTCGGATGCCGTGCCCCGGCGTCGTGGTGTTATCGCGCCTTCGACATCAGGTCGGCGCGGGGATTCTCTTTCGGCTCGAGCTCGTGGAAACGCTCGAGGGCCTCGCGGGCAGCGTCGTCGAGGTGCGCGGGCACCGCGACCTGGACCTCGGCGAGCAGGTCGCCGGTGCCCTTGGAGGTCTGGATGCCACGCCCCTTGACGCGCAGCACGCGTCCTGACGGAGTGCCCGGGGCGACGCGAAGACGCACCGGGTCGCCGCCGAGGGTGGGCACCTCGATGGTCGCACCGAGAGCGGCCTCGGTGAAGGTCACGGGGACCGTCAGCCGCAGGTTGAGCCCCTCCCGCGTGAAGACCGGGTGCGGGCGCACCGCGACCGTCACGACGATGTCGCCGCTCTCACCGCCGTCGGGCGACGGACGGCCGCGGCCGCGCAGACGGATCTTCTGTCCGTCGGAGACACCGGCGGGGATCTTCACCTTGAAGGGTGTGTTGTCCTCGCCCTGCAGGGTGATGGTCTCGCCCTTGGCCGCGGTGATGAAGTCGATGGTCGTGCGCGCCGTGACGTCCGACCCGCGCTGCGGACCACCGAAGCCGCGGTATCCGCCCGTCGTCTGACCGAAGCGTCCGGAGCCGAAGCCCCCTCCGCCCTGGTCGAACATCGAGAAGAAGTCCTCGAAGCCGGCGGGGCCGCTGGTGGTTCCCCCGCGCTGCTGACCGAATCTGCTGAAGACGTCGTCGAAGCCGCCGCCGCTCGCCCCGGGAGCCGAGAAGCGCGCCCCCGAGCCCATGGCCCGGATCTGGTCGTACTCCTCGCGCTGCTCGGGGTCGTTGAGCACCGAGTAGGCCTCGCTGATCTCCTTGAACTTGGCCTCCGCCTTCGCGTCGCCCGGGTTCGAGTCGGGGTGATACTGGCGCGCGAGCTTGCGGTAGGTCTTCTTCAGATCGGCCGCGGAGACGCTCTTGTCGACACCGAGGACTTTGTAGAAGTCCTTGTCGAACCAGTCCTGACTCGCCATGTGTCCTCCTCCTAGGCCGGCACGGCGACGACGACCTTCGCCGGTCGCAGTTCGACCGAGCCGAGGCGGTAACCGACCTCGACGACCTCGAGGATCGTCGTCTCGGTCACGCCCGGGGTCGGGGCCTGGAAGATCGCCTCGTGCTGCTGCGGGTCGAAGACGTCGCCGACGGCGCCGTACGACACCACGCCGAGACGCTCGGCCACGGCGCGCACCTTGTCGCCGATGGCGGCGAGCGGGGTGCCCTCGACGAGGTCGCCGTGCTTGGCCGCGCGGTCGAGGTCGTCCATGACGGGGAGGAGACCCTTCACGGCCTCGCCCTTCGCCCGCTCGATCTCACGCTCGCGCTGCTCCTCGGTGCGCCGGCGGTAGTTGGCGTACTCGGCCTGCAGACGCTTGAGGTCGATCAGCAGCGAAGCCTCCTTGTCGGAGCCCGCGCCCTCCGCGGCGGCCTCGGGCGTCTGCTCGGCGCCCAGGATGTCGTCGATGGTCAGGCCCTCGGCATCCGCTTCGGACTGCTCGCCCGACGGCGCGGGGCCGGAGGTGTTCTCCTCCGGCCCCGTCTCGTCAGGACCGGCGCCCGAGCCCGTGGGCTGTTCGTCGTCCTTGTGTGCCATGTTCTCTGCTTACTTCTTCTCGTCGGGGTTCTCGTCGTCGACGACCTCGGCGTCGATGACGTCTTCCTCGGGGTTCGGCGTCTCGCCGTTGCCCGGCTGACCCACGTTCGGGTCGGCGGGCTCGCCCGCGGCCTGCGAGGAGGCGTAGATCGCCTCGCCGAGCTTGCCCTGGCTGGCGTTCAGCTTGTCGAACGCGGTCTTGACCGCGTCGTCGTCGTCGCCGGCGAGAGCCGTCTTGAGCGCGTCGACATCGCCCTGCACCTCGGTCTTGACCTCGGTGGGGAGCTTGTCCTCGTTCTCCTTGATCAGCTTCTCGATCGAGTACGACAGGGTCTCGGCCTGGTTGCGGGTCTCGGCGGACTCGCGGCGCTTCTTGTCTTCGGCCGCGTTCTCCTCGGCCTCGCGCACCATGCGCTCGATGTCCTCCTTGGGCAGCGACGAGCCGCCCGTGATGGTCATCGACTGCTCCTTGCCGGTGCCCTTGTCCTTCGCGGACACGTGGACGATGCCGTTCGCGTCGATGTCGAAGGTGACCTCGACCTGCGGGATGCCACGGGGAGCCGGGGCGATACCGGTGAGCTCGAAGGTGCCCAGGGGCTTGTTGTCGCGGGTGAACTCGCGCTCGCCCTGGAAGACCTGGATCGCGACCGACGGCTGGTTGTCGTCGGCGGTGGTGAAGGTCTCGCTGCGCTTGGTCGGGATGGCCGTGTTGCGTTCGATGAGCTTGGTCATGATGCCGCCCTTGGTCTCGATACCGAGGCTCAGGGGGGTGACGTCGATGAGCAGCACGTCCTTGCGCTCGCCCTTGAGGACACCGGCCTGGAGGGCTGCGCCCACGGCCACGACCTCGTCGGGGTTCACGCCCTTGTTCGCGTCCTTGCCGGTCTCCTTCTTGACGAGCTCGGCGACCGCGGGCATGCGGGTCGAGCCGCCGACGAGCACCACGTGGGCGATGTCGTCGACCTTGACGCCGGCCTCGCGGATGACGTCGGAGAAGGGCTTGCGGGTGCGGTCGAGGAGGTCCTTGGTGAGGTCCTCGAACTTGGCGCGGGTGAGGGTCTCGCTGAGCGAGACGGGGCCCGAGTCGGTGAGCGACAGGTAGGGCAGGTTGATGCTCGTCGACGTGGACGAAGACAGTTCCTTCTTCGCCTGCTCGGCCGCTTCCTTCAGACGCTGCAGCGCGATCTTGTCGCCCGAGACGTCGACACCGGTCGTGTCCTTGAACTGCTTGATGAGGTAGTCGACGACGCGCTGGTCCCAGTCGTCTCCACCGAGGCGGTTGTCACCCGAGGTGGCGCGCACCTGGATGGTGGAGAAGTCGTCGTCCTTGCCCACCTCGAGCAGCGACACGTCGAACGTTCCGCCACCGAGGTCGAAGACGAGGATGAGCTCGTCTTCCTTGCCCTTGTCGAGGCCGTACGCGAGAGCGGCGGCCGTGGGCTCGTTGATGATGCGCAGGACGTTGAGGCCCGCGATCTCACCGGCCTCCTTGGTGGCCTGACGCTCGGCGTCGTTGAAGTAGGCGGGCACCGTGATGACGGCATCCGTGACGCTGTCACCGAGGTACTCCTCGGCGTCGCGCTTGAGCTTCTGCAGGATGCGGGCCGAGATCTCCTGCGGCGTCCACTTCTTGCCGTCGACGTCGAACGTCCAGGTCGTGCCCATGTGACGCTTGACGCTCGAGATGGTGCGGTCGACGTTGGTCACGGCCTGGCGCTTGGCGGTCTCGCCGACGAGCACCTCGCCGTCCTTCGTGTACGCGACGACCGAGGGGGTCGTGCGGAAACCCTCGGCGTTGGCGATGACCTTGGGCTCGCCACCCTCGAGCACGCTCACGACGGAGTTGGTCGTACCGAGGTCGATTCCCACTGCACGGGGCATATGTGTCTCCTTGCTTGTGAGCCCGACCGGTGCCGAGCTCGTGGTTCTGGTGAAGTCTTCTCACGGGTTGAGCCGCGATGACTCAAGGTTATCGCAGCCCCTTCCTGACGTCAAGGAGACTTGATATGAATTGGCTCAACTTCGGGATGCCTCGGACGCGAGGCGCGCAAGGAGCGCAGCGTCGCGCGGCGCCGGGGTTCTGGCATCCGGAACGACCGTGTCCCGATTTCGGCGGAGCATGTCCCGGAAAGAGCGGCCTGGCCGAGGCCCAGGCGACGGAAACCGGGACACACCCCCACCGCTGACCCGGCGAGCGTCCACCTCGACCGGTGCCACCTTCTCCGCTGGCGATGTCCCGAAAAGAGCGGCCCGGCGGAGGCCCAGGCAAGGCGAGGGGGATCCGGTCCGTCTGGGCCGCCCCACGCACGACGCCCCCGCGACCCGAAGGTCGGCGGGGGCGTCGAGCGGATGCCGTGGACCCGGCGCAGCGACGAGCGCAGCACGCGGGCACCGGACGCCGGCCCGAGAACGCGGCCGGGCGGATGCTCAGTCGCGGTCGCGATCCCGGCGCTGGGGCCGGTCGCTGCGCTTCGCCGAGCGGCCGCCCTGGTCGAGCCGCAGGTCGATGAGCTGACCGGAGATGCGGGTGTCGGCGAGGCGGTTCATCGTGTCGCTCGACAGGTCGGCGGGCAGTTCGACGAGCGAGAAGTCCTGGCGGATCTGGATCGCGCCGAAGTCGTTGCGGCGCAGACCGCCCTCGTTCGCGAGGGCCCCGACGATCTGACGCGGCTCGACGCGCTGACGACGCCCCACCGCGATGCGGTACGTCGCGAAACGACCCGAGGTGTCACGGCGGGGTCCCCCGTCGCGCGAGCCGCCGTCGCGGAACCCGCCGTCGCGCGAACCGCCGTCACGCGACGGACGGTCGTTGTCGAAGCGCTGCTGGCGCAGCGTCTCCTCCTCGAGCAGCAGCGGGGTGTCGCCCTGGGCGACCACGGCGAGCGCTGCGGCCACGTCGGCCTCGGGCACGTCGTGGTGCGCGACGTAGTGCGCGACGACGTCGCGGAACGTCGCGATCGCGGCGGTGTCCTCGAGCGCGGTGGTGATCGCGTCGTCGAAGCGGGTGAGGCGCGTGGCGTTGACGTCGTCGACGCTCGGGAGCGACATCTCGGTCAGCGGCTGGCGCGTGGCCTTCTCGATCGCGGTGAGCATGCGACGCTCGCGCGGCGTGACGAAGCTGATCGCGTCGCCCGTGCGACCGGCGCGACCCGTGCGGCCGATGCGGTGCACGTACGACTCGGTGTCGATGGGCAGGTCGTAGTTGACGACGTGGCTGATGCGCTCGACGTCGAGGCCGCGGGCCGCGACGTCGGTGGCGACGAGGATGTCGAGCTTGCCGCTCTTGAGCTGATTGACCGTGCGCTCGCGCTGCACCTGGGCGATGTCGCCGTTGATCGCGGCGGCGGTGTAGCCGCGGGCACGCAGCTTCTCGGCGACCGTCTCGGTCTCGTTCTTCGTACGGGTGAAGACGATCATGCCCTCGAAGTTCTCGACCTCGAGGATGCGGGTCAGCGCATCGATCTTCTGCTGGTACGACACGATCAGGTAGCGCTGGGTGATGTTCGCCGAGGTCGTGGTCTTGGTCTTGACCGTGATCTCTTCGGGGTCGTTGAGGTACTGCGCCGAGATGCGGCGGATCTGCGCCGGCATGGTGGCCGAGAACAGCGCGACCTGCTTGGTCGAGGGGGTGTCGGCGAGGATCGTCTCGACGTCTTCGGCGAAGCCCATCTTGAGCATCTCGTCGGCCTCGTCGAGCACGAGGAACTTCAGCTCGCTCAGGTCGAGGGTGCCCTTGTCGAGGTGGTCCATGATGCGACCGGGCGTGCCGACGACCACGTCGACGCCGCGGCGGAGCGCCGACAGCTGCTGGCCGTAGCCCTGACCGCCGTAGACGGGCAGCACCGAGACGCCCTTGATGTGCGCGGCGTACTTCTCGAATGCCTCGCACACCTGCAGCGCGAGCTCGCGCGTGGGGGCGAGCACGAGCGCCTGCGGGTTCTTGTGCCCCGTCTCCATCTGCGACAGCACCGGCAGCGCGAAGGCGGCGGTCTTGCCGGTTCCGGTCTGGGCGAGCCCGACGACGTCGCGCCCCTGCAGCAGCACGGGAATGGTGGCGGCCTGGATGGCCGAGGGGGTCTCGTACCCGACGTCTTTCAGGGCCTTGAGCACGTTGGCATCCAGACCCAGATCGGCGAAGGTGAGCTTTTCGGGAGTGGTCTCGGCCTCAGCGGAGTCGACGGGGTTTTCGGATGCCATGACTCCACGGTAGTCCGCTCCGCTGCCGCGCGCGGGCCTGAGGATAACCTGAACGCGCGCGCCGACGTCGGCGCGGCGAGATCCCGGCATCACCGGGCGTTCATCGGAGGACCCTACCGTGACCGATATGCCGCACCCCGCGCCGACCTCCTCCCCCGCTTCGCTCCCGACCGAGGGACGGCGACCGGTGCTCGCCTGGGCCCTCTGGGACTGGGGATCGGCGGCGTTCAACGCCGTCGTGACGACCTTCGTGTTCAGCACGTACCTGTCCAGCCAGCTCTTCGTCGATCCGGCGATCGTCGCCGCGGCGAACGGCGACGACAAGGAGCCGGCGCTCGTCCGCGCCCTCGCCGAGAACGCGAGCCTCGTGGGCCTGGCGCTGATGTTCGCGGGCATCGTCGTGGCGCTCGTCGCCCCCGTGCTGGGCCAGCGCTCCGACGGAACCGGACGCCGCAAGCTCTGGCTCGGCGTGAACACGGGCCTGGTCGTGCTCGCGATGGCCGCCATGGTCTTCGTGGAAGGCACGCCCGGCTACCTCGTGCTCGGCGCGACGCTCCTCGCGGTGGGCAACGTCTTCTTCGAGTTCGCCAGCGTCAACTACTACGCGATGCTCACGCAGGTCTCGACGCGCGAGAACATCGGCCGCGTCTCGGGCTTCGGCTGGGGCATGGGCTACGTCGGCGGGATCGTGCTCCTCATCCTGCTGCTCGTCCTGTTCATCCAGAGCTTCGGGAATCCGGATGCCGGGGGCCTGCTCGCCGTGTCGAAGGACGGCGGCCTGAACATCCGCCTCGCCGTCCTGGCATCCGCCCTCTGGTACGGGGTCTTCGCGATCCCCGTGCTGGTCCGCGTGCCCGAGATCCCGGCGCAGCGGCGCGAGGTGCGCGTCGGCTTCTTCCGCTCGTACGTCGTGCTGTGGAACACGCTGCGCTCCCTGTGGCGCGACAACCGCCAGGTGCTGCTGTTCCTCGTCGCGAGCGCGGTCTTCCGCGACGGCCTCACCGGCGTCTTCACCTTCGGGGCGATCATCGCGGCCCAGGTCTTCGGCTTCAGTTCCACCGAGGTGCTCTACTTCGCCGTCGCGGCGAACGTCGTGGCCGGGGTGAGCACGTTCCTCGCCGGTCGCCTCGACGACCGCTTCGGCCCGAAGCGCGTCATCACCGTGTCGCTGATCGGTCTCATCGCGCTCGGCAGCGTCATCCTCTTCATCGGCACGTCGGTGCCGGCGTTCTGGGTCGCCGGCCTCGCGCTCGGGATGTTCGTCGGCCCGGTGCAATCGGCGAGCCGGTCGTTCCTCGCCCGCGTCGCCCCGGAGGGCCGTGAGGGCGAGATCTTCGGGCTGTACGCGACCACCGGACGCGCGGTGTCCTTCCTCGCACCGGGCCTCTTCTCGCTGTTCGTCGGACTCACGGGCGACACCCGGCTCGGCATCCTGGGCATCGTCCTGATCCTCGTGGTGGGTCTCGTGCTCGTGCTCCCCGTGAAAGCGAAGCCGACCGCGATCGTCTGAGTCGCGCGGGCGGCGCGGCGGGCGGGCGCCCTCGACGAAACTCCTGAACTTTCGACCCCCGCGGCCCCGGGCACCCGCGTGATCTCGCATCCGACGTGAGCGGCGCACGCCGTCCTTCCGGAGTTTCGCCCGCGCAGCGGCCACGACTCCGGATGCCGCGGACTCAGTCGCGCGGCCACGCCTCGGCGAACTTGGCGAGCAGACGCGCGAAGTCGGCGCGCTCGGCGTCGGTGAAGGACTCGAGCGCGGAGCGCACGGCATCCCGTCGCCGTCCCCGGAAGCTCGAGATCAGCTTCTCGCCCTCGGGAGTGAGACGCACGCGCGTGCGGCGGGCGTCGTCGGGGTCGGGCTCGCGTGCCACCAAGCCCATCTGCGTCGACTGCTGCACAAGTCGCGAGGCGCGCGGCTGATCCACACCCACCGCCTCGGCGATCTCGCTGACGGACAGGGCATCGGATGCCGCGACCAGAGCGTCGAGCATGCGCAGGCGCGCGGGTCCGCCGAAGCGACCGTGCGCAGGGTCCGCCCACGGCGGCGCGCCTCTCCCCCACGCGCCGCCGTGTCCGTGCGGGTGATGGTGGTGCTCGTCCGGGCCGAACGGCGGACGCGGGCGTCGCCCACGCAGCTTCGCGAGGGCGGCGGCGATGTCATCGGCGGGGTCGGAGGTCACGGGGAGATTTTACATGTCGCTTGACAAGCATCAGGAATACATGTCACGGTACATTCGTTGTCACATGACATACATCGGCGGATCTCCCGCCCACGAAAGGACACCCCATGAACACCTCTTCTTCTCTTGATGCCCGCAGCCTCGCCCACCGCCTGAACGCGGTCGGGCACGCGCTGCACCACCGCCTGTTCGAACAGCTCCGCGCGAGCGACCTCGACCCGCGGACCATCGCGATCCTCAGCGTCATCGACGGTCGTCTCGACGCCCCCTGGGTGAGCGACCGCATCGCCCGCGGCGGAAAGCGCGTCGCGGCCCTCGCCGAGCGCGGGTGGATCGCCCGCACCGACGGCGCCTGGACGCTGACCGACGAGGGTCGCGCGATCCTCGACCGGGTCGACGCCGATCGCGCGTCGATCCTCACCGACCTCCCCACCGACGAGCTGGCCCAGCTCAGCGCCTCCCTCGAGGCCGTCGCGAACGCCCTCGGGGTGGATGCCGCGGACTCCGGGCCGCGCGGACTCCGCGGCGGTCGCGGGGGCTTCGGTTCCGGGTTCGGTCCCGGATTCGGCCGTGGCTCCGGCCGCGGTTTCGGACCGGGATCCGGTCGCGGCTTCGGGGCGGGCTTCGGTCCGGGATTCCGCGGGGACGGCGACCACGCCGGGTTCGAGCAGGGCGAGCGCGCTGAGCGCGGCCACGGCCGGCATGGTCACGGCCAGCACCGTCGCGGCGCCGAGTTCGGGCACGGTCGACACGGCGACCACGCCGGGTTCCCGCGCGGCGAGCACAACCACGGCCGGCACACGGACGGCGCCCGGTTCGAGCGCGGCGAGCACGACCACGGGCGGCACGACGCGCACCACGACGGCGGGCACCGCGCTCACCGTGCGGCGCAGCGGGCCTTCGAGCGCGGCTTCGACGCCGGGTTCGCTCGCGGCCGCGAGGCCACGGCATCCGGTGCGTCCACGGCATCCGGTGCATCCTCGGCATCCGAGTGATCCCCGATGAACGCTCTCCGCGACCGGGAACACGTGGACATCGTGTTTCTGCGCGTGGATCGCGTTACTCCGCGGCACGGGCCGCGCACACCACAGCCCCGTCGAGTTCGACTCGACGGGGCTGTTCGCGTCCGGGTCAGTTGCCGGCGGATCCCGCGTCGGTCGCGCCGACGTCGGTGCGGTGGAAGTTCAGGGCGGAGCGCGAGGCGGTCGGGCCGCGCTGCCCCTGGTAGCGGTTGCCGTAGGGGCCCGAGCCGTAGGGGTTCTCGGCGGGCGAGGTCAGGCGGAAGTAGCAGACCTGCCCGATCTTCATGCCCGGCCAGAGTTTGATCGGCAGGGTCGCGACGTTCGAGAGCTCGAGCGTGACGTGACCCGAGAAGCCCGGGTCGATGAAGCCGGCGGTCGAGTGCGTGAGCAGACCGAGGCGCCCGAGGGACGACTTGCCCTCGAGACGCGCGGCGACGTCGTCGGGGAGCGAGACCCGCTCGAAGGTGGAGCCGAGCGCGAACTCCCCCGGGTGCAGGATGAACGGCTCGTCGGGCTCGACCTCGATGAGCCGCGTGAGCTCGGGCTGATCCTCGGCCGGATCGATGAACGGGTACTTGTGATTGTCGAACAGGCGGAAGTACCGGTCGAGCCGCACGTCGACGCTCGACGGCTGGACCATGGCCGGATCGAAGGGATCAAGGCCGAGGCGCCCGTCGGCGAGCTCGGCACGGATGTCGCGATCGGAGAGCAGCACGAGGCCAGCCTAGAGCGCGGGGTCCGGCCGTGTCGCCGGGTGACGCGACCTCCGCGCCGAGCCCGCACGGGTTTGCCGAGGCCGTATCCCTTAGGCCGCAAAAGGGTGCGCCCTCGCGAATCGCCTGCGGCTTCGGCGAGGGATGCCATGCGGCACCGCCGGCGTGCGACGCAGACGCTGTTATGCTGGCCGGGTTGCCGCACGGCATCCGGGGCTGTAGTTCAATGGCAGAACTTCTGCTTCCCAAGCAGACAGCGCGGGTTCGATTCCCGTCAGCCCCTCCAAAGGCCCGACTCACCGCCGCAGGCGGTGTGGCGGGCCTTTCGCGTGGGTGCCGTAGGAACCGATCCGCCCGCGGGTGGGCCCACGCCGCCGGAGGCTCCGCGCGACCCTGTCCGCAGCGGAGGAGAATCCGGGACGGGAGGGCCGCCCGGGCGGCATCCGTCCTCCCCTCCCGGAAACTCCTCCCGCCACAGCGGCTTCGGGCGCAGCCGCAGGACCGCGCCGGCCCGCACGGCTCGCCCCTCCGCGCGATGTCGGACCCCCGCGCTACCCTCCGAACACACCCCGCACGAGGAGGCGCCCGTGGCCGACCCACCCGAACTCACCGTCGCCGACGCCGCACAGTGGCGCGCCTGGCTCGACGCGAACGAGAGCACGAGCGACGGCGTCTGGCTCGTGCTGGCGAAGAAGGGCACGACCGAGCCGACCTCGCTCACCTACGCCGAGGCCCTCGACGAGGCGCTGTGCAGCGGGTGGATCGACGGTCGAAAGCAGTCTCGGGATGCCGCGACCTTCCGCCAGCACTTCACCCCGCGCCGCGCGCGGTCGATGTGGTCCACGCGCAACGTCGACATCGTCGCCCGCCTGATCGAGACGGGTCGCATGCGCTCGCGCGGCGACGACGAGATCGCCCGCGCGCAGGCCGACGGCCGCTGGGACCGCGCGTACGCGGGGTCCGCGACGATCGAGGTCCCGCCCGACCTGCGGGCGGCGCTGGATGCCGATCCCGCGGCGGCGCGGGCCTTCGACGCCCTGAACAAGAGCGAGCGGTATTCCGTGCTGCACCCCGTCGTCACAGCGACGAGCGACACCCTCCGGGCGACGCGCATCGCCCGACACGTCGCCCGGCTCGCGGCATCCGCGGGCTCGGAGGGCTGACCGGCCAAGCGTCGCGCGAGACGTGGGGCACACGGCCCCGGCCCGAGAGGAGTCACACGACCGCTGCCCGGAGAAGATCAGGGGCGCGACGCCCTCTCGAGCGGGCGAGCCCGAACGCGCCACCGGCTCAGCCCCCACACGCCCGTCGCCGCGAGCATCAGGAGCGCCAGAATGCCGACGACGTGCGCCGCGAGAGAGACCGGGCCGCGCTCGGGCAGGAGGAAGCCGTACGGCACCCACCCGTCCGTCTGCCCGCGCACGAGGACGACCGCGAGCCACAGACACGGGTACGGCAGCACCCACCAGAGCGCCCGCCACGGCAAGCGCGGACGATCGGATGCCGAGGCGAAGTCGACCACCACGAACACCGGGAACACGAGGTGGAGGATGACGCTGACCCAGGGCGGAGCCGAGCCCGTCCCCGGCACCAGGGTGTTGTAGACGATCGCCACGACGATGAGGCAGGCGGTCCCGACGCCCCACGAGACAGCGAGCGCCTGGGGGACGGTGCGCCCCGCGAGCTGACGGAGCGCCACCACCATCAGCACGAGAGCCGTCAGGCTGCTCGTCTGGTTCGTGAAGTAGCCGAAGAAGTCGAACGGGTTCCCGTCACCGGCCGCGAGGCGGAGTCCATACGCGATCAGCACGACGGCGACCGCGACGCTCGCGGCGACGAGCCGCGCGATCGGACGGGCACGGCGCGAGGTCACCCCGCGACCTTAGCGCGCACGGCCCGGTCTCCCCGGCCCGCATCCGGCGGGCCCGCAACGACCGCCGAGCCGCATCCGATCGCCGAGACCGCAGGCGTTGGCTGGCGACGGCGCGCGGTCTCGGCAAACACGTACGGTCTCGCGGAACGGACGCCGCGCGCGGACCCGCGCCCCGCGACGGCCGCGCCGCAGCTCACCTCGTCGACCCCCGCACCATCAGACGCGTCGGCAGCTCGATCGTCGTCGGCTCCCCCGTGGGCGGGTGCACGAGCAACTCCACCGCCGCGGCGGCCATCTCGCGGATCGGCTGGCGCACCGTGGTCAGTGCCGGGCGGAGCCAGCGCGCGCCGCGGATGTCGTCGAAGCCCACCACGAGCACGTCGTGAGGGATCCGCAGCCCCAGGTCGGCCGCTGCCGCGTAGACGCCGGCGGCCATCTCGTCCGAGCACGCGAAGACGCCGACGGGTCCGTCACCGGGCAGCTCGGGCACGGTCGCGCGGACGACACGGCGAGCGCCGCCCGCGCTCCACCCGGTCGCGACGCGGCGGAGCACGGCATCCGGAGCGCTCTCCGTGAGGGCCGCCCCGAAACCCTCGACGCGCGCGCGACCCCAGCGGTACGAGGGTGCACCGTCGACCACGACGAAGCGGCGCGCTCCCCGCTCGAGCAGGTGTCGCGCGGCATCGGCGCCGCCCGCGCGGTCGGTCGTGCGGACGTTCGGCACCGGCACGCGCGACTCCGACGACGGCTCGAACAGCACCAGGGGGATGGCCGCCGCCGCGAGCATCGCGCGCTGGCGGGCCGTGGGGGCGTTCAGGCCGAGCACCACCCCGCCCGAGCCGCGCGACGCGATACGGGCGGGCCAGTCGTCGGCCGGGTCCTCCCGCTCCGCCGTGAGCACGAGGTCGTATCCGAGGCGCGTCGCCGCCTCGCGCGCTCCGACGACCACCTCTTCGCTGTACGGACCGTCGTACCGCCCCATCACGAGGTCGATGAGCCGCGCCGTGCCCGCACGCGGCCGACCCGGTCCCCCTCCGCCGTACCCGAGCGTCGCCGCCGCTGCGCGCACCCGGGCGCGCGTCGTCGGCGAGATCTCTCCGCGCTCGCGCAGGACGCGCGAGACCGTCGCCGCACTCACGCCGGCGACCGCGGCGACCTCGGCGAGCGTGGGGCGGGACACGACCCCAGTGTGACGGATGCCACGGACTTTTGCGCAAAACCTGACGCTACGTCGCGGGGCTCGTGGGAGGGTGGCATCCATCCACAACGAGGAGGACGAATGAGCCATCGACGAGCACTCGTCGTCCGCGGCGGCTGGGACGGCCACCATCCGGTCGAGGCCACCGAGCTGTTCCTCCCGTTCCTGCGCGACAACGGCTTCGACGTGCGCGTGAGCGAGACGAACGAGGTCTACGCGGACGCCGACGAGATGGCCGCGACCGACCTCGTGCTGCAGTGCGTCACGATGTCGGAGATCTCGCGCGAAGCGCTCTCGGGGCTGCGCGCCGCCGTGGAGAACGGCACGGGCCTGGCCGGGTGGCACGGAGGGATCGCGGACTCGTACCGCGCCTCGTCCGACTATCTGCAGCTCGTCGGCGGGCAGTTCGCGACGCACCCGGGTCGGCATCCCGATGAGCGACCGGGAACCGAGGAGGACAACTTCCTCCCCTACCGCGTCGAGATCACCGACCTCGGGCGCACGCACGAGATCACCGCCGGCCTCGACGACTTCGCCCTCGACACCGAGCAGTACTGGGTGCTCACCGACGAGCTGAACGACGTCCTCGCCACCACCACGCACCCCGTGCAGCCGTATCACCCGTGGCATCGCCCCCTCGTCTCGCCGGCCGTCTGGACCCGCGAGTGGGGAGCGGGACGCGTCTTCGTCGCCACCCCCGGCCACACCCCGGACATCCTCCGCGAGCCGTCGGTCCGCACCATCATCGAAAGGGGACTGCTGTGGGCCAGCCGCACGGTATCGGAATAGTCGGCCTCGGCGTCATCTCGGCGCAGTATCTGGCCACCCTGGGCGAGCACCCCGACGTGCGGATCGTCGCGACCGCCGACCTCGATCGCTCCCGCGCCGAGGAGGTGGCGAGCAGATTCACCGGATGCCGCGCCCTCAGCGTCGACGACCTCGTCGCGGACCCCGCGGTCGACACGGTTCTGAACCTCACCGTTCCCGCGGCGCATGCCGAGGTGGCGCTGGCCGCACTGGCCGCGGGGAAGGGCGTCTTCGGGGAGAAGCCCCTCGCGGCGACCCTCACGGACGCGCGTCACGTCGTCGCGGCGCGCGGGGGCGCATGGCTCGGTTGCGCTCCCGACACCGTGCTCGGCACGGGTGTTCAGACGGCCCGCGCCGCTCTCGAGGCCGGGGCCGTCGGGCGACCGGTGGCGGCGACGGCGACCTGGGTGTCCGCGGGCCACGAGGCGTGGCATCCGCATCCCGATTTCTACTACCGCGAAGGCGGCGGGCCGCTGCTCGACATGGGGCCGTACTACCTGACGACGCTGTTCCACCTGCTCGGGCCGGTCGCCCGGGTGTCCGGGGCCTCGTCGCGACCGCGGGACACGCGGACGATCGCGAGCGGCCCGCGGGCGGGCGAGGTCATCCCTGTCGAGGTCGACACCCACGTGACGGGGGTGCTCGAGCACGTGGACGGCGCGGTGTCGACGGTGACCTTCAGCTTCGACGCGCCCGTCAGCGACGCCTCCCCGATCGAGGTCTACGGCGAGACGGGAACCCTGTCGGTTCCCGACCCCAACCTCTTCGACGGCGAGGTGCGCGTGCGCGCCGACCGCAGCGACGCCTGGCACGCCGTGACCGAACGCGCCGGGTACGACCACGCGGGCCGGGGCATCGGCATCCTGGATCGGGTCCGGACGGGGTCGGACCGGACCGACGCCGGCATCGCGCTGCACGTCCTCGAGGTCATGACGGCCCTGCAGGAGTCGGCACGCACCGGCGCGCGCGTCCAGATCGAGACGCGGCCGGCGCCACCACCCGTCGTCCCGTTCACGGGCGAGGAGCAGTGGCGCCGGGGCTGAGGCGGCCGGCCCTCACGGAAGGATGACGACCTTGCCGCTGATGCCGTGTTCCGCGGCCTCGGCGTGCAGCGCGGGAAGCTCGGCGAGCGGGATGCGACGGGTGACCTCGATGGTCAACTCCCCGGCATCCACGAGAGCGACCAGTTCGACCAGCTGCTCCCGGTCATTGCGCACGAAGACGGTGGAGCCGCGCACATCGCGCTCCGCATCGTCGGGGGTCGGCATCCAGGCGGTCGCGCTGACGACCCGTCCCCCGTCGCGCACCAGGCGCACGAGGGCGGCGAACTCCTCCGGCTCCAGAGGCGCGAGGTTGAGGAGCACGTCGACCGGAGCGGTCACGCCGTCGGTGAGCGCCGTGTCGTCGCGATCGAGGATCTCGTCGGCTCCGGCCGCGCGGACCTTCTCGATACTGCGGGCACTCGCGGTGGCGACCACGTGCGCACCGGCCCGAGCGGCGAGCGCCACCGCGTAGGTGCCGACGACCCCTCCGGCGCCGACGATCAGCACCCGCTGACCGCGGCGGAGCTCGCCGTGCTCGAAGAGCGCCTGCCACGCCGTGAGCGCGACCGACGGCAGACCCGCGGCATCCGGCAGGGGCACGGTCGCGGGGGCCGCGACCCACGCCTCGGCGGGAGCGACGACCTTCTCGGCGGCGCCTCCGTTCTCGGTCATGGGCAGGAAGCCGACCACCGCGTCGCCGACGGCGAGGTCGTCCACGCCGTCACCGACCGCGTCCACGGCTCCGGACACGTCGTACCCCGGCACGTGCGGAAGTCGCACAGGGATCGGCAGCGTTCCCGCGCGCATGCCGTTGTCGGCGGCGTTGAACGCGGATGCCGCGACCGCCACGCGCACCTGACCCGGGGCGGGCGTGGGCTCGGCGATCTCCGCGATCTCGAGCACGTCGGGTCCGCCGGTCCGGGTGTACTGCACAGCCTTCATGATGTCCTCCTTCGTCGGTTGCTTCGAATTCGAAGCGGTAGGGCGAAGGTAGCACTGCTTCGAACTCAAAGCAAGCAGTAGGATGGATCCATGGCCGACATGCCCGCCCCGCTCTCCGCGGCACAGCTCGAGACGTACTTCGCCCTCACGGAGATCGGGAGCCTCGTCCGCCACGCCGTCGAGAAGCAGCTGCGCGATGCCGGCGACCTGAGCTACGTGCAGTTCCAGCTGCTCGCACGCCTCGGCGACGCCGCGGACGGCAGCCAGCGCATGACCGACCTCGCCGACGGCGTCGTGTACAGCCGCAGCGGCCTCACGTATCAGGCGCAGCTTTTGGAGCAGCGCGGGCTCGTGTCCCGCGGACCCTCGCCCGACGACGAGCGCAGCGTGGTCGTCACGATCACCGCGGCGGGACGCGACGTGCTCGCGGATGTCTTCCCCGGTCACATCGAGACGGTGCGAACGCTCCTGTTCACCGAGCTCAGCGACGCCGAGGTCGAGACGCTGGGTGCGCTCCTCGCGAAGGTACGTCGGCCCCTGCGCTCCGCACCGCCGCGGTCGGCGGGGCCACGGCGTCGACGCTGATCAGCGCGGGTTCGCGCTCCGCGCGCGGAACCACACCGTCAGTTCGCGCAGAGCACGTGCCGTGACCGTGTCGTCGCCCGAGTCCAGGTCGTCGAAGGAGTCTCGGAACCCCTCGGGCGCCGCCTTTCGCGGAACCTCGAGCGTCTCGTAGCCCATCGTCCAGTCGGCGAACCGGCGTTCATCGATCTCCTCATCGACGAGAACGCGCATGTCGCGATGACGCGGGTCACGGCGAATCCGCCCGACGAGTTCGCGCACGAGCGACTCGGGCCCTTCGAGCACCTGGAGGAACCGGTCGCCGCGGAACAGCAGCATCCCCGACAGGTCGCGCGCGAGATTCGCCGCACGGCTCGACGTGAGGAGGTCGGCCAGTTCCTTCGCACCGAACGTCGACACCGCGGTGCTGGAGTAGGTCATCGACCGCAGTCGCTCGGCCATCAACGCACCATCGATCCGGGAAGCTCGCGGTCGGTGCGCACCTGACGAAGCACGATCTCCTCGTCCCGCGGAGCAGCCGGGCGGGTTTCGACCGTCGCGGACGTCACGGCCGCCATGCCGGCGACGAGCGTCGGAAAACGCCCGACCAGACGGGAACGTCCGTCGTAGGCCAGGTAGCTGCCGTCGGCTTCGCGGTCGAGGTACCCCAGGAACACGCCGTTGCGGCTGCCCACGTGGAACCCCTCTTCGACGCGCGCCCACACCACGCCGGCACCCGGGCGGTTCGTGTCGGTCATGTCGAGGCTCCTCTCCCACGGAGTGTCCGCAGACCTACGACCGTACCGATCTCCGAGAGGCGCGCACGCTCCTTGACAGCGCTCCGCGCAACCGTTCGCCTCAGCCCAGTTGTGCGCGGATCTGCTCGGCGTCGTCGGTTCCGGATGCCTCGACGATGCGCCCGCGCTCGAGTCGGTACATCGCGAACGCGGCGATGTTGACCCGCCGCCGCGTGGCCGGGACGTGCTGGAAGGCCCCCGTCTGCATCCCCGACCCCCGCAGGTGCACGGCGAGACGGTCGTCCTCCACGATCAGCTGGATGCGCTTCCACTGCCAATCGGGGAAGGCGTGCAGCAACTCGGCGGTCTCGGCGATCCATGCTTCGGCGCCGGCGGGCCGATGGGCGCGGCGCACTCCCGGGTCGAGGAAGCCGCGCACGGCCTCGAGATCGTGGCGATTCTGGGCGTCGAGGAAGTCGGCGAACCAGTCGCGCGTCTCCCAGGTCTCCACCGTCCCATTATCCGCCTGGCTCTTCCGGGTCGAGGCGTTCGCCGTTCGCCGGACGGATGCCGCAGGCCACCGCCGCGAGTACCACAACGTCTCGGCGCGCGCCGCCCCCTCGGCAGCCCGAGGCCCCCGTGAAACCGTGAGGGCATGGCATCCCCCCTCGCCCTCCTTCGTGACGACTCGCTCTCGCTCCTGGTCCGCGGCTACGGCTTCGGCGCTCACCTGTGGCGCCGCGCCGACCGCGGGGCGCGCGCCGTCCCGTTCCGGCTGCTCGGGCGCGAGGCGCTCTTCGTGCGGGGCGAAGAGGGCGTGCGCGTGTTCTACGACGAGACGCTCGTGCGTCGGCATGGGGCGATGCCGGCGTTCATCCAGGAGTCGCTGTTCGGCCACGGCTCGGTACACAGCCTCGACGGCGACGAGCACCGCCACCGCAAGGCCACGTTCGTCGACGTGCTCTACGACGACGCCGAGGTGCAGCGGCTGCTCCCCGAGCTCGAGCGGCAGTGGCAGGGCGAACTCGACGAGTGGGTCGCGGGCGGCGAGCGCTCGGCGTACGACGCCGCCGTGGGTGCGCTGGGCCGCGCGATCATGCGGTGGGCCGGCATTCCGGGCACGGCCGCGGCGCAGACGCGGTGGGCGAAGCGCCAGGCGCAGATCGTCGACGGGTTCGGTGTGCCGTACTCGCCCGAGTTCGCGCTCGCCCTGCTCAACCGCCGGTGGTCCGACCGTCACGCAGCCGAGCTGATCGACGCGGTGCGCGCGGGCACGCTGGACCCCGCCGAGGGCACCGCCCTGCACGCCTGGGCGTGGCACCGCGACCGCTCCGGCGAGCTGCTGCCCGCGAAGCGCGCGGGCATCGAGCTGCAGAACAGCTTCCGGCCGATGATCGCCGTCTCACGCTTCGTCGCGTTCGCCGCGAAGGAGCTGCACGATCGGCCGGAGTGGCGCGAGCGGATCGCGGCCGAGACCGCCGCGCGCGGATCCCTCGTCGGCGGGGAGCTCGCGACGGCGTTCGCGCAGGAGATCCGACGCACCGCGCCCTTCGTGCCGATGCTGCCGGCGTGGGCCGAGACCGACATCGAGCTCGACGGTCAGCGGGTCGCGAAGGGCGGCCGGGTCGTGCTGGACATCCTCGGCACCGACACCGATACGCGCGAGTGGGAGCGCCCCTCCGCCTTCGACCCCCAACGCTTCGTCGGCGTCGACGACTACGAGGCGATCCGCGCCTTCGTCCCCCACGGCGGCGCCGACGTGCCGACCGGTCACCGCTGCCCGGGTGAGAAGCTCGCGATCGCCGGGCTCGCGGCATCCATCGCCGTCCTCAGCGACCCGCGTCTGCGCATCAGCGGTCGCGGACTCGAGGTGAACAGGCGCCGGATGCCGACGAAGCCGCGCTCCGGCGGGCGCGTGCGCCGCGCGGACGCACCGTCGAGCTGCCCGTTCCACCGCGGCTGACCTGTCACGAGAACAGGCTGCGCGACGAGGACAGGGCGACGGACGCTCTAACGGGCTGTTCTCGTGGCATCCCCTGTTCCGGTGACACCGAGGGCTCCGCCGCGACACCGTCACGAGAACAGGCGCCGCGACGAGAACAGGTCGATCCGCGCAGATTCGGCCTGTTCCGGTGGCATCCCCTGTCCCCCGGGCACAGGATGCCGCGCCTCAGTCCGCGGAACGCACCCAGCGCCGCCACTCGGGCTGAGGTGCGTACCCGCGGGCCAGCCAGGCGGAAGCGCCGAGGTCGTTGCCCTCGAGAACCATGGCGTCGAAGCGTCCGGCACCGAGCGCCCGGAGACGCGTCTCCGCCGCGTCGAGAAGGACCCGCGCGATGCCCCGACGACGGTGGCCGGGGTGCACGGCCAGGCGATAGAGGTGCGCGCGCCACCCGTCCCAGCCGGCGATGACGGTGCCGACGATACGGCCATCGGACCGGACGACGAGCACCGCCTCCGGGTCGCGGCGCAGCAGTGCCTCGACGACCGGCGCGGAGTCGCTCGGTCGCGCGTCGTTCTCGCCCGCGATCGCCCAGAACGCCAGAAGGGCATCGACGTCGGCGAGGGTCGCGGTCTCGACGGAGTGAGACGTCGGCGGAGTGGTCATCGACCGACGATACCGGCGCGCCCCTCCGCCACGTTCGCCGAGACAGGCCCGGATGCCGAGGCGCACGCTGCTCAGACCCCCTTGCCGCCCTGAGTCGCCGCCGGCTCCCAACTCACCCCGCCGGGCGTCGCGGACTCGCCCAGGAGGCGGGCATGAGCGCGCACGTCGTCGCTCTGCGGCACCGACACGCGGTGGAGCAGGTCGACGTCGGGGAACGCCCGACCGTAGGCGAGACCGCTCACATCCACGAGCACCCGCCACGGCGGCCGCGCCGGCGCCTCGGTCGGATTCACGAGCGCGGCGACGAAGGCTCCGGCCTTGTCGCGGGCTCGTTGCTCGGGACTCTTCGCCTGCTCGACCGCGTCGAGCGCCGCGCCGAGGTCGCCGCCGTGGAGCACCAGAAGTGCGCGCGCATCACCGATCCCGAGGTCGGCCGCGCGGCGGAGGCGCTGGATCTTCTCGACGGGGGTGAGCACATCGGACGCGTCGGAGGGTGCGTTCCACGGTGCGGGCTCGGGAGCGCGATCGTCCAGAGCATCGAGCGCGACGCCGAGCACCCTCGCCCAGCACAGAACAGGGCGCGACGCGCGGGAGATCGTGTCGACCGCACGCATCGTGCCGAACTCGCGGCGTGCATCGGTAGGGCCCCACGATGGACCCTGCCCTGGTGACACTCCGCGTTTCCCGCGGCGTCACCAGGGCAGGGTCCGATCGGTTCCTCACCTTCGGCGTCCGGGTCCGCGCATGCGTCGACGCAGCGACCCGGACACCTCGAGCAGCGTCAGACGCCCGGAGAACCGGCCGCGGTGCGATCCCCCTGTCGCCGACGGCGCACGACCCATACTCCGGCGCCCGCAAGGAGGAGGATTCCCGCGAGCAGGACCAGCGCTCCAATGGGACCGGTCAATCCGGTGAGGGCGAGCGGCGCGGGCGTCACAGCCCAGAACGGATCGCTGTCCGTCAGTCGGACCGGCCGGCCCGCGGCGTCCTTCACCGCAACGGGAACACCGTGCGGATCGAGGGAGGGCTTGCCGGTCGGCACCCCGTGTCCGTCGACCTCCGGCATGATCGGTGTCGCCTCGACGGTGACATCGTCGGAGTGGGTCTGCCCCGCACCCATGCGCAACGTGCCGTGTGCGAAGAACGACGCTCCCGGCGGGATGAGACCGTGCCAGGTCCCCTGCGACACGAAGTCGTACGAAGCCGGGCCCCCGAATGCGCTCAGATCAGCCGTCCACGCCGATACCTGCGGACCCTGAGCCGTGACATCGCGGAGGTCCACCGGCACCGAGGACCTGAGCGCGGTCGGCAACGTCTTCTCGGGCACCGCGTGGAGCGGCAACGGTGTCGACATCGCTAATGTGTCGAGCGCCCGCGCGCAGGCCGAGGGCAACTGCGTCGGGGACGGCACCCCGACGACGCTGCCCGTCGATCTGCTCGCGGCGTGTCCCGATGCGGCGCAACCCGCCGCCGACCTGGGTGCGCTCCCCGCGGCGAGCGCGCCTCCGGGAGTGAGCTTCCTCAAGGTCGCCGCACCCCCGACGCAGCCCGGCCTGGCCGACGTCGGCGCTCCGGCGCGTGTCCTGCCGGCGCGGGTCGCCCTGCCCGACCGCGCGGCGATCGCGTTGCCCTCCCAAGATCTCCTCGGCGACCGGGCGCGCAGATGAGGGCACTCCCGTCCCTCGCGCTCGCGGTGATCGTGGGTCTCGGGCTCCTCACCGCCTGCGCTTCCACGCCGACACCCGCGGAGTCCGACGCGCAGCCGGTGACCGCCGCCGAGGCGGAGCTGCTCGCCGCCGCCCGGTTCCGCAACTTCGACGCGGGAACCCGCGCCGTGAGCTTCGACGTCGAGGAAGACGGCAGAGCGCTCCACCTCGCCGGCTGGTTCGACTACGCCACGCACACCGGCTACGGTGCTCTCACCGCCGACGGCGCGCCCAACGCTCTCACCCTCTGGAACGCCACGGCCATCGCGGTGCACGCCCCCCTGTCGACCGGCGCCGGGGCCGCAGCGCCCCTGCCGATCCCGGATGCCGCACCCCTGGACGACGCGTGGAGGAGCGCCCCTCTGGCCGGCGCCCGCTCGCGCCTCCACAGCATGTTGCAGGTGATCGCGTCGCTGGGGACGGACCGGCCCGACAACCCTCTGCTGCTCCGTCAAGGCGGAGCTCTCACGCTCGGTCACGACTCGATCGAGGGCACGGACGTCACCGTCTTCGCGGGCCCGGTTTCCGACAGCGCCCTTCCGGCGGGTCAGAGCGCCGACCCCGAGGCATCGACGACACGGTTCTGGCTCGACGCCGAAGGTGTCATGCGACAGGCGGCCGTACGGCTGGGCGGGAGCGGTCCGTGGCACGAGATCGCCTTCGCGGACGCCTCCGGCGTCGATCTCGGTGATCCGTTCGCGAGGGCGGCAGCAGGATGAACGGCGCGGGCGAGGAGCTCGGGCCGGAGGCGGACGCCCCGTCGGCCATCTCCCGGCGCGGGCTGCTGCTGGGCGGAGGCGTCGGCCTCGGAGTCGGCGCGGTGTTCGGCGCTGTCGGCGCTTCGGCGACCCGTCCGCCATCGACGACCGAGACGAAGACGGCGGTCGCCACGACCGGGCAGCGCGTCGTCGCCCGTGGCATCCATCAGGCCGGCATCGACCGACCCGCCACACCCCAGAAGAATGCGGTCGTCGTCGTGGCCGATGTGCCCGCCGACATCGACCGCGCCGAAGTCCTCGGCCTCCTCGCCGCGCTGGGCGACTCCGTGGAGCGCGTGACGGACGGGACCGAGACATCGGTCACACCCGACGGGCCGATGGACCTGACCGTCACGATCGGGATCGGCCCTCGGCTCGTCTCGGCGATCGATCCCAGCCTTCCCGGTGCGGACGCGCTCCCGGCATTCGCCTCGGACGCGCCCCTGGATCCGGCCCTGTCGGGAGGGGACATCCTCATCGCGGCGTACGGCAGCGATGCCGGTGCGCTGCACGCGGCGGTCGCGCATGTTCTCGCGGCCTCGCCGACGGCGGTGCGACGTTGGTCGCAGACCGGGGTGCGCGGCTCGGGCGAAGGGACGATCGTGCGCAATCCCCTCGGCTATCACGACGGGATCATCGTTCCCCAAAGCGCCGCGGATCTCGACGCGAACGTCTGGATCGGCGACGGCCCCGCCGCTGGGGGGACCATCGCCGTCATCCGACGGCTCCGGCTCGATGTGGCCCGGTTTCGCTCCGAAACCCCCGACCGGCAGGACGCCGTCATCGGTCGACGCCGTCTCGACGGCTCACCGTTGTCGGGCGGCGCGCTGACCGACGCGGTCGATCTCCGGGCGAAGACGCCCGAGGGCGACTACCTCATCCCCGTCCGCTCCCACGCCCGCGCGGCCCACCCGTCGTTCACCGGCAGCGCCCTGATGCTCCGCCGCGGATACGCCTTCAGCAACGCGGTCCGACCCGGTGCCGCGGCCGATGACGGGCTCTTGTTCATGTGCTTCCAGAACGACCTCGAGTCCTTCGTGCGCTCGCAGCGGCGTCTCGACGAGGTCGATGATCTGATGACCTACACGACCGTGACCGCGAGCGCGTCGTTCCTCATCGTCCCGGGTCGGAGCTCGGACGCGCCCCTGGGCGGTTCGCTCTCCTGACCGCGGCCGCACCAGCGTCGAACAACACCGATGTAGTTTCGAAGATCCTCGCGCCCGCCGAGTTATCCCCAGGACACCTGCACAGGAACAGGCGAGTTCCCCACAGTTCTCCCCAGAGTTATCCACAGGCTCATGCAGGCATCCTCGTACGGACGTTTCCCGCCGCCGGACGTCGCGGTACGACCCGGCGCCGTCGCCGCCGGTTGGATCACCCAGCGCCTCACACCCTGGCGAGAACCGACCGCATCGCCGACAGAACGAGGTGGGGCCGTCGGCGCAGCGTCACGAGAGCGCGCAGCGTCACGAGAGCAGGGGATGCCGTGAGAACATGCCGATCCGCGGCGATGCCGCCTGTTCTCGAGTCATCCCCTGTGCCCGTCTCGCGACGGCGGGGGCCGGCGGGGGCCGACCTCAGGCCCGGGCCGCGGGCTTGCGGGCGGTATGGACCCCGTCGGTCACTCGGCGTCGCTCTCATCCGTCTCGGCATCCACCGCCGAGAACACCTCCGACGCGATCCGGAACGCCGTGTTGGCCGCCGGCACGCCCGAGTAGATCGCCGACTGCAGGATCACCTCGCGGATCTCCTCGACCGTCAGCCCGTTGCGCAGCGCGGCGCGCAGGTGCATCGCGAGCTCCTCGTGGTGTCCGTGCGCGATGAGCGAGCTGAGCACGGCGACCGAGCGCGACCGGCGGTCGAGGCCGGGGCGAGACCAGATGTCTCCCCAGGCCACGCGCGTGATGAAGTCCTGCCAGTCGGCGGTGAGGTCGGTGGCCGCCGCCGTGGCGCGGTCGACGTGCGCGTCCGACAGCACGGCGCGGCGCACGGCCATGCCCTGGTCGAAGCGTTCCTGGTCGGTGGCCATCAGGCGTCCTTTCGAGAAGCGGATGCGAAGAACGACCGCAGCAGCGCCGCCACGGCCTCGGGCTGCTCGGCGGGCGGGAGGTGCCCGGCGTCGTCGATGCGCGCGGTGCGTCCGTCCCGGACGCCCTCGGCGATCTCGACCGCCTTGGTCTCGGGGGCGACGGCGTCGAACGCGCCCCACGCCGCGAGCACCGGCACCGTGATCTCGCCGAGCACCGACCGGACGTCGTATGCGGCGAGCGCCTCGCAGCAGCGGGCGTAGCTGTCATCGTCGGCGTCCTGCAGCGCGTGCAGCAGGCGGCCGGTCAACTCGGGACGTCGCGCGATCGAGTCGGGGGCGAACCAGCGCTGCGCCGACGCGATGATGAGGCTCGACGTGCTCTGCGCGCGCGCCTGCGCCGCGCGATCGGCCCACGCGTCGGGGTCGCCGAGCTGGGCTCCGGATGCCACGATCGCGGCCGCTCGCACCCGGTCGCCGTGGCGACGGGCCAGTTCCAGTCCGGTCGCCCCGCCGAGCGAGACTCCGGCGTAGAGGAACGTCTGGTCGGGCACAGCGGCCGCCACGGCATCCGCGAGGTCGGCGACCGTGAACGCCTCGCGCGCAATCGGCCCGGCGCCGTGACCCGGCAGGTCCCACGCCGCGACGCGGTAGTCGTCGGCGAGCAGCGGGACGACGTCCTCCCACAGGATGGTCGAGGTGCCGAGCGACGGCCCCAGCACGAGGAGCGGCGCCCCCTCGGGTCCGACCGGGTCGGTCAGCGAGATCAGCGATACCGCACTCATCCGTGCACCCCGTCTCCGTTGGCATCCGATCCCGTGCGGTCTCGGTCATCGCGTGCTGTCTCAGCGCCCGGCCCGCCACCCCGCGCCAGCCACGGTGCGAGGCCGACGTAGGCGCGCGGGTCGAGCAGCGCGTCGATGTCGAGGCCCGCGGTCTCGGGCAGCGCGCGGAGCGCCGGAGCGAGATCGCCCTCGCCCGCCAGCAGCTCCGCGAAGCGGTCGGCCCCGATCAGCGGGACCAGCACGCCGCGCAGCCGCTCGCTGACGAGGCGTCCGCCGGTCAGACCGGCGTTGGCCGCCGCCGCCGCCACGTCGACCCGGAGGTGCGCCGCGAGCGAGGCTGCGTGCCGCGTCGCCCCGAGCGCGAGCCGCACGAGCTCGCGTAGCGTCGGCCACTCGGCGTGCCACGCCCCGTCCGGGCGCTCGTCGACGGCGAGGGATGCCGCGAGGTGCAGCGTCGCCGCCAGCTGCGGCGCGCGCAGGGCGGCGGAGCGGATCAGCACCGCCTCGGCGGGATTCTGCTTCTGGGGCATCGCGGAGGAGCCGCCGCCGACCCCCTCGGACACCTCGCCGATCTCGGTGCGGCTGAGGGTCGCGACATCACCCGCGAACTTGCCCAGCGCATCGAGGGCCTGCACGATCGCGTCGCCGATCTCGGTGATCGGCCAACGCGTCACGTGCCAGGGGGCGTCGGGGACGTCGAGCTCCACCGCCCGGGCGAACGCGGCGGGTAGCGCTGCCGCCGTCTCCGGCGACCCGGTGATCTCCACGAACGAGGCGAGCGTGCCGCCGGCCCCGCCGAGCTGCGCCGGGTACTCGAGCGCATCGATCCGTCTCACCGCACGTTCGATCCCGCGGGCCCACGTCGCCGCCCTCGAGCCCACGGTCGTGGGCACGGCGTGCTGCGTGAGGGTGCGGGCGGCCGCGACGTCGTCGGCGTGCGCCTGGGCGAGCTGGCGCGTCCACTTCCCGGCGATGTCGAGCGACGAGCGCACCTGCCCCATCGCCCGGCGAACGACCATCATGAGAGCGGTGTCGAGGATGTCCTGGCTCGTCGCCCCGCGGTGGATCCACGCGCGGTGCTCGGCCGGCACCTGCGCCTTGAGCATGCCGACGAGGGGGATCACCGGGTTGCCGCCGCTCACCGACTCCGCGATGAGGCGGTCGATGTCCAGCCCACCGGTCAGGCGACCGTACTTCTCGTCGAGCCCGAAGACGTGGTCGATGTCGCGGCGGGCCTCGCGCGGAGCGACCCCCACCTCGACGTAGGCCGCCACCAGCGCGCACTCCGCGCGCACGAGCTCGTTGAGCACGAACCCGTCCGACACGAACAGGTCGTGCCCGACCGTCACGGGCGAGAGCACGCCGAGGTCGATGTGCGGCAGGGGCTCAGAAGGCAAGGAAGACCGTCTCTTTCTCGCCCTGGAGCCGGATGTCGTGCGTGAGATCACCGCCGGGCGTACGCGTCGCGACGAGGGTAGCGCGCTCCTCCGGCGTCAGCCTGGACAGCAGCGGGTCGGCGGCGAGAACCGCGTCGTCCCCCGGCACGTAGATGCGCGTGTGCAGCTTGTCGGGCAGGCCCCGGGCGAAGACGATCGCCGCGTAGAAACCCGGTCGATCCCGGATGCCACCGGGCTCCCGCGTCCAGAAGGCGAAGTGTCCCTCGTCGTCGGTGAAGGCGCGGCCGAATCCGGTGAACGTGTGATCGTCGCGGCGGAACGCGCCGCGCGCCCGCGGCACCGAGCCGTCGGCGTCCGCCCCGAAGATCTCGACCAGCGCGTCGGGGACGGGCGCCCCCGCGCCGTCGTAGACCGTGCCCCCCAGCACGATCGCGCCGGGCGAGTGCGGGAACACCACCTCGTGCTGCTTCGGGTACTCCAGGCCGTAGGCGAAGAAGGGACCGACCGTCTGGCCGGGGGTCGCGCGGTGCGTCTTGGCGGGGGCGGTGCCCATCACTCGTCACCCTCCTGCTCGAAGTAGGTGGCATCCGGGCCGTCCACGACGATGTCGAAGCGGTACCCCGTCGCCCACTCGGGCGAGGTCAGGTCGTGGTCGTAGACGCCGACGAGGGCGTCGCGGTCCTTCTGCCGGTGGATCGTGTTGTAGATCGGGTCGAGAGCGAAGAGCGGGTCGCCCGGGAAGTACATCTGCGTGACGAGGCGCTGCGTGAACGAGGAGCCGAACACCGAGAAGTGGATGTGGGCGGGCCGCCAGGCGTTGCGGTGGTTCTTCCAGGGGTAGGGGCCGGGCTTGATCGTGGTGAAGCGGTACTCCCCGTTCGCATCGGTGACGGTGCGACCGGCTCCGGTGAAGTTCGGGTCGAGCGGTGCGGGATGCTGATCGCGCTGGTGGATGTAGCGCCCGGCGGCGTTGGCCTGCCAGATCTCGATGAGCTGGTTCGCCACCGGCCGGCCCCACGAGTCGAGCAGTCGTCCTTGCACGACCATGCGCTCCCCCAAGGGCTCGCCCGCGTGCTGCAGCGTGAGGTCGGACTCGATCGCGGCGACGTCGCGCTGCCCGAACGCGGGCGAGAACAGCTCGATCGTCTCCGGATCGACGAGCTTCGGATTCTTCGTCGGATGCCGCAGCACGCTCGAGCGATACGCGGGGAAGTCGTGGGCGGTCGCGGGCACGGCGTCGCCGGCGGCCTCGCGAGCGTCGAGCTCGGCGTGACGGGCGCGGATCTCCTCGACGATCTGGGCCTGCGTCGCCTGATCGGGGGCGGCGAGCAGCGTCTCGGGCGCGGCGGCGGTGTTCGTCATGGGGTCTCCTTCGACCAGACCATCGTCCGACACCACGGTCGGGGGCGGCCGATCCTTCCCGCTGAATGGGAATCGTGGCATCCTGTGCCCATGGCGAACTCCCCCTCGGGCGATTCGGTCACCGAACGGCTGGTCCGCATCCTCGAGACGTTCACGCCCACGCGCACCGCCCAGACGACCGCGGACATCGGCCGGCGGGCCGGCCTGCCGAGCTCGTCCGCGCACCGGATCGTGAACGAGCTGGTGGATGCCGGACTCCTCGAGCGCGACGAGGAGCGGCGCGTGCGCGTGGGGATGCGCCTGTGGGAGCTGGCGACGCGCTCGTCGCACGCCCTGCGGCTGCGCCAAGCTGCGCTGCCGTACATGGAGCGCGTGCAGCAGCGCGTGCGCGAGCACACGCAGCTCGCGATCCTGGAGCACGACGAGGCGCTCTTCCTCGAGCGTCTGAGCGCCCCCGACTCGGGAGCCAACATCACGCGCGTCGCCGGGCGCCTCCCGGTGCACGCCTCGTCGTCGGGCCTGGTGCTGCTCGCCTTCGCCCCGCACGACCTGCAGGAACGCGTTCTCGCGGGACCGCTCGCGCGAGTGACGCCCGAGACCATCGTCGACCCGGCGGCCCTGCGCCGCACGCTCGCCGAGATCCGCACTCTCGGCCGCGTGGTCGCGCCCGGGTACGTCGACGAGGTCTCCACGGGGGTCGCCGTTCCCGTCCGCGACGAGACCGGCGCCGTCATCGCGGCCCTCTCGGTCGTCCTGCCGCGCGACGCCGAGACGCAGTTCGCCCTCGTCGAGCTGCACCGCTCCGCCCGCGACACCGAGCGCGCGCTGGGCTATCGACGCTGAGCCCGTGGCATCCCGTTCATCGGGAATACGGCGGTGGGGCATCGGCATCCGCGTCACGATCGGCGGGTACCCGTCGAAGGAGACGCCATGACCACCACCGTTCGCACCCGCGTCGCCATCGTGGGCGCCGGCCCCGCCGGCCTCCTGCTGTCGCACCTGCTCGACCAGGCGGGCATCGACTCCGTCGTCATCGACCGACGCTCGCGCGACGAGATCGAGAGCACCATCCGCGCCGGCATCCTGGAGCAGGGCACCGTCGAGCTGCTCGACACGATCGGGGAGGCGTCGCGCGCCCGCACCATCGGGCACCGCCACGACGGAATCGAGCTGCGCGTCGAGGGCGAGGGACACCGCATCGACTTCGCCGAGACCGTGGGGCGCGCGGTGTGGCTGTATCCGCAGCACGAGGTGCTGAAAGACCTCATCGCCGCACGACTCGCCGCGGGTCAGGACCTGCGCTTCGGCGTGACCGCGGAAGGCATCGACGACGCGGACCGCCCGCGCGTGATCGCGCGGGACGCCGAGGGGAACCCCTTCGAGATCGAAGCGGAGTTCGTCGTCGGCTCCGACGGCTCGCGCAGCGTCGCCCGCGCCACCGTCACCGGGTCGAGCACGGGCGGGTACTTCCGCGAATACCCCTTCGCCTGGTTCGGCATCCTGTGCGAAGCCCCGCCGAGCAGTGCGGAGTTGATCTACAGCACCTCCCCCGAGGGCTTCGCGCTCGTCAGCCAGCGCTCCGACACCGTGCAGCGGATGTACTTCCAGTGCGACCCCGACACCGACACCGCCGCGTACAGCGAGGAGCAGCTGTGGGACGAGCTGCAGAGGCGCGTGCCCGGAACCACGCTCAAGAAGGGCCGCATCTTCCAGCGCGACGTCCTGCGCTTCCGCAGCTTCGTGGCGCACGAGCTGCGTCGCGGTCGCGTCGCGCTGGTCGGCGACGCGGCCCACACGGTTCCGCCGACGGGCGCGAAGGGCATGAACCTCGCGATCGCCGACGTGCGCCTGCTCGCCGCCGCCCTCGGCGCGCTGCTGATCGACGGAGACGAGCGCCTGCTCGACGCGTATCCCGAGACCGCGAGCCGCCGCATCTGGAAGGCCCAGCACTTCTCGTGGTGGATGACGAGCCTGCTCCACGTGGCTCCGGATGCCACCGACTTCGACCGCCGACGCCGGCTCGGCGAGCTGCGTACCGTCGTGGAGTCGGAGCACGGCCGCGCGTTTCTCGCCGAGGCCTACTGCGGCTGGCCCTTCGACGGCTGACCCGCCCCCGTGCCCCACGCACCAACCCGCCCCATTGAGTGTCCACAACACGCCGTAACGCCCGCACGTATAACGGCGTGTTCTGGACACTCGACGAACGTGACCCCACGCACACCAGCACGCGGCGCCCGAGCCGAAGCCCGAGCGCCGCGTCGACCCCGCGCGGGGCTCAGTTCTTCTTGTCGCGCGGCTTCGGGAACGGGCTCGGCACCACCGGCACCGTCCCCGTGTAGCCCTCGCGCTGGGCGGCGAGCTCGGCGATGCGCTTCCGGCACACGAACCATCCCGCCGTGATCAGCAGGCTGGCGACGATCGCGACGACGAGCGTCGCGGGCGAGTCGATGAACACCAGCACCAGCACGACCGCGAGGAACACCAGCGTCGCGTACCCCGTGTACGGCGCCCAGAACAGTCGGAACTTCGGGCGCACCAGCTCCCCCCGATCAGCCAGGCGCTTGAACTTCATCTGGCACAGCATGATGGTCGCCCAGGTCACCAGGATGCCGACGGCGGCGACGTTCAGGACGGTCTCGAACGCGTCGCTCGGGTTGACGTAGTTGATGACGACGCCGAGCAGCGCCACGACCGCCGTGATCGCGATCCCGCCGTAGGGCACGCCCGCTTTGTTCATCCGGGAGGCGAACTTCGGCGCCGACCCGGCGACCGCCATCGAACGGAGGATGCGGCCGGTGGAGTACAGCCCCGCGTTCAGCGACGACAGCGCGGCGGTCAGCACGACGAGGTTCATGATGACGTCGACGCCCGGTACCCCGATCGAGCCGAAGAAGGTCACGAACGGGCTCTCGTCCTTCGAGTACGCGGTGAACGGCAGCAGCAGCGCGAGCAGCAGCACCGAGCCGACGTAGAAGATCGCGACGCGGAAGATGACCGAGTTGATCGCGCGCGGCATGACCTTCTCGGGGTTCTTCGTCTCCCCCGCGGCCGTGCCGACGAGCTCGATCGAGGCGTACGCGAACACCACGCCCTGCATGAGGATGATCGCGGGCAGGATGCCGTTGGGGAAGAACCCGCCGTTGTCGGCGATGAGCGAGAAGCCGGTGGGCGCACCCGTGGGCGTCCCGAAGATGACGAAGTAGATGCCCACGAGCAGGAACGCGACCAGGGCGGTGACCTTGACGAGCGCGAACCAGAACTCCAGCTCGCCGAACACCTTGACCGACACGAGGTTGACCGCGAGCACGGTCACGAGGGCGGCGAGCGCCCACACCCACTGCGGGACGGCGCCGATCCACGGCACGTACTTGCCGAAGAAGTTCATGTAGAGGGCGGCGGCGGTGATGTCGACCATCGTCGTCGTCGCCCAGTTGATCCAGTAGAACCAGCCCGAGACGAAGGCGGCCTTCTCACCGAAGAATTCGCGGGCGTACGAGACGAAGGAGCCCGAGGTCGGGCGGTGCAGCACGAGCTCGCCGAGGGCCCGCAGGATGAAGAACGCGAAGAGACCGCACACGGCGTACGAGATCACGATCGAGGGACCGGCCTGCGCCAGCCGTCCGCCCGCTCCGAGGAAGAGCCCGGTGCCGATCGCACCGCCGATGGCGATCATCTGCACCTGACGCGACGTCAGCCGCTTGTGGTACCCGGCGTCCTCGAGCTGAACGGTCGAGGTGTGGATCTGCTCGGCAGCGTCGCCGGAGCGGGAGGTGGAGTCGGTCACGTACCCATCATTCGATTCACGCAGCATCTGTCCAGCAAGCGCGCCGAGTGTCGGAATTCCGGATGCCGCCGTCTACAGCCACTTCTTGACCTTGAACGTCAGCCACAGACCGGCGGACACGACCACCATCAGCACGAGGGCCATGGGGTAACCGAACTCCCAGTTCAGCTCGGGCATGTTCTTGAAGTTCATGCCGTAGATCCCGCCGATCAGCGAGGGGCCGAAGAGGATCGCCGCCCACCCCGAGATCTTCTTGACCTGCTCGTTCTGCTCGAGCGACGTCTCGGTCTGCCGCTGCGTCACGAGCGTCGCGTTCACGGTGAGGGCGTTGTCGAGGATCGACCGCATCGAGGTGAGCTTGTCGCACTGCCGCAGGACGTGGTCGAGCACGTCGCGCAGCGATCGCTGCAGCTCGATGTCGACACCGTACTTCTCGGCCCCGCGCAGCAGTGCCCGCAGCATGTCGCGCAGGGGCTCCGTGGCCCGCTGGAAATGGATGACCTCGCGGGCGAGTTCGTAGATGCGCTGGGTCAGCTCGGTCCCACCGGTCCCGAAAAGCTGATCCTCGATCTCGTCGACGTCGTTCTGCAGACCGCGGGCGACGGGGTCGTACTGATCGACGACCTCGTCGAAGATCGCGTAGAGCACGGCCTCGGGGCCGCGCGCCAGCAACTCGGGCTGTTCCTCGAGCCGGTGGCGCACGCGGGCGAGGTCGGGCACCTCGGCGTGACGCACGGTGACGACGTAGTCCTGCCCGACGAACACGTGCAGCTCGCCGAACTCCACCGTCTCGGTCTCGTCGATGTAGCGGGCGGGCCGCAGGACCGCGAAGAGATTGCCGCCGTAGCGTTCGAGCTTCGCGCGCTGGTGTCCCGCCAGCGCATCTTCGACCGCGAGGGGGTGCAGCGAGAACTCGGCCGCGACGCGCTCGAGCTCTTCCGGCGAGGGCCGCAACAGACCGATCCACGCCATCCCGCCGTGCGCCTCCATGTACTCGAAGGTCTGGTCGAGGCTCGCAGGATTCTCGATGCGATGGCCGTCGACGTACACGGCGCTGTCGATGATGGGCATGTAACAGTTCTACGCCCCGGAGGTGGACGGGCGATGACGTTGGTACCCGCCTTCAGGCGGGAGTCACAGCGCCATACACAGCACGAGGTCGATGCCCTAGGCCTTCTTCGGGTCGTGACCCCAGTTCATCAGGGAATACCGCCAATCGGTGTCGGTGACATCGCCCTTCGGACGCTGGGCTCCGTGCCGCTTGACGTATCCGACCACCTTGCGCATGTGCGCGAAGTCGGCGTCGGTGAGATCGGCCTTCTTCTTCTTGAGGATGCGCACGATGTGCCGCCCGCTCTCATGCCCGGTCGACTCGCCACCGTCCTTCTTCTGCCCGACCGATCGGGACTCGTCGGTGTCGAGCCAGTCCGACAGCTCGGTGGCCGTCATGTTCACGGCCTCCCCGAAGTCGGCGCAGGTCTGTTCGTCGTCGCTGCGTTCGCTCATACGGCCATGCTGACTGTCGACCCCCGTGCCGCTCGGCCCCTTGCGCAGCCGCGTGGCACATGGCATCCCGGACTCAGCCGACGGGCTCGCTCAACGGCTCGTCCGGATCGGATCCCGGATGCCGCGCGCTCGGCGCGCGACGGGCGGCAGCCGTCACCGCGCCGATGCTCGCCGCGATGACCAGGGCGATGCCGCCCACCTCGAGCCACGAGAGGTGCTGGCCGAGGAGGAGGAACCCCGCGGTCGACGCGGTCGCGGGCCCCAGGCTCATGAGGATGGCGAAGGCCGAGGCCGGGAGCCGGCGGAGGGCGACGAGCTCGAGGGCGTACGGCACCGTCGACGACAGCACCGCCACCGCTGCCCCCAGGGCCAGGATGTCGACGCGGAGCAGCACCGCGCCCGCCTGCACGATGCCGAACGGGAGGGCGATCACCGCACCGATCGCCATCGCCAACGCCAGGCCGTCGAGGCGCGGGAACGCGCGTCCCACTCGCGCCGACGCGAGGATGTAGAGCGCCCAGCTCACCGCCGCTCCCAGGGCGAAAACGACGCCGAGCGGGTCGAGCCGTTCCCACCCGCCCGCCCCGAGCGCCACGACCCCGGCGAGAGCGAGCCCGGCCCAGAGCCACCGCGCCAGCCCGGTCGCCGTGAGGATCGAGAGGGTCAGCGGACCGAGGACCTCGATGGTCACGGTGACGCCGAGCGGGAGCCGTTCGAGTGCGAGGTAGAACAACCCGTTCATCGTGGCGAGCACGAGCCCGAAGGCCACGACCGCGCGCCAGTCCCCCGCCGCGTGCCCGCGCAGTCGCGGGCGGGCGATGATCAGCAGAAGCACCGCGGAGAACAGCAGGCGCAGCATGACGATGCCGAGCGGCCCCGTCTGCGGGAAGAGCATCACGGCGAACGATGCGCCGACCTCTTGGCACGCCAGGCCGACCAGGACCAGCGCCGCCGCCGAGCGCGGGCCGCCCGGCGCCCTCATTCCCGAGTCACGGGGTGGGGACGGGGCAGATCGCGTTGCCGACGATGCCGTCGCGCATCTGCTGGGCCGTCCAGGGCAGTCCCGCCTCGGGGGCGGTCTGGCCGGATGCCGCCGGGGCCTTGGAGGCGATCGCGGCGAGCTCCCAGGCGAGCCACGCCGCCGTCTTCGGGTTGCCCGCGGAGTTGTTCAGGACCACGGAGACGGCCATACCCGTCTGGGGGTCGGCGAACGAGCCCACCATGGATCCCATGGTCGCCCCGAACTGCCCGATCAGCGAGCCGGCCTGGTACGCGCCACCCGTCGCGGTGAACCACGTCGGGTCGTCGGGGCTGACCGGCAACGGGGACGAGAACCGGTCGTTCCCCGCGGGCAGCAGCGAACCGGCGGCGAGTGCCTGCGTGTAACGCCCGAGGTCGGTGATGTCGGTGACGGCGCCGGCGGCGGCCCCGCCGAAACTCGCCGAGACCACCGTGACGTTCTGCGGGTCGTCGCAGGTCCATCCGCCCTCGGGGAGCTGCTGCGAGCGGAACCCTTCGAGGGCCGTCGACGAAGGCGCGGCGGCGGCCGATCCCGGCAGCGCCGTGTCGGAGAGCCCGAGCGGCTCGGCGACGCGCTCACGGATGAGGTCCGCCAGTGACTCGCCGGTCGCCCGCTCGACGGCGAGCCCGGCGAGCAGGTAGTTGGTGTCGGAGTCGGCGAAGGCGACCCCGGGGGCGTTGTGTCGCGGGCTCGAGATCCCGTAGGCGAGCATCTCGCGGGGGTTCCAGGCGCGGTCGGGATTGTTCCCTTCGACACCCTGGAGCACCGACGAGTACGAGCCGAGTCCCGAGGTGCCGTTGCAGAGCATCCGGAGGGTGATGTCGTCGTAACCGGGCAGGTTGCTGACCCACGTCGTGACGGGGTCGTCGAGCTTGACGGTGCCATGGGCCGCCAGGTCGTAGAGCACGTCACAGGTCATCGCGCCGGTCACGTCCGCCGCACGGAAGTCGAGGTCCGCCGTGACCTCCGCCCCACCGGGGCCCTGCGTTCCGAGACCCGACACCCATGTCCCGCTCCAGGGGACCCAGACGCCGACGATGGCTCCGCTCGACCCGGTCGCGGCCATGGCCGTCGTGACGGCATCCCGCAGTTCGGTGACGGTCTGGTCGGCCAGCGGAGCGTCGACCTGTGCCGGAACGTTGACGGCGACCGTGCTCTCCGGGGTGCACCCGCTCAGGAGGACGGCGAGGACACCCGCGCCGGCGATCGCGGCCGCCGCAGATCGACGCCATGTCCCCATACCCGAAACCCCCTGGAATCCGCGCACGACGAATCACACGCTCCAAGATTCAAACACACGCCACCTGAGGGAACCCGCCGCTTGCGCTCCCGGGGCGTCACGTCTCCATCACATCTCCCTCGTGAACGCGACGCCCGGGCCCTTCCTTCGCGAAACCACAGCGAATCAGGGGTTAGGTTCACCTAACCTTGTGCGTAAGATGGCCCCATGAACGCCGTCGTCCCGTTCTCCGCCGCTCTCCGCGAGCGTGCCAGCAGCGCCCACTCCCCGCACGAGTGCGACGGCTTCATGACCGATCTCCTGAATGGCACGGGCTCGCGCTACGACTACATCGCTCTCATCGCTCAGCACTGGTTCATCTACGAGGCGCTCGAGACGGCGGGCGAGCGCATGCGGCACGACCCGGTGGCATCCGTGTTCCTCCGCGACACGCTCACGCGCCTGCCCGCCCTCGAGGCCGATCTCGCGTTCCTGCTCGGGGCGGACTGGCGCGCGCAGATCACCCCCCTGCCGACCACGCAGGCGTACGTGTCGCGGATCCGCCGCGTCGCCGCGACCTGGCCCGGAGGCTTCGTCGCGCACCACTACACGCGGTACCTCGGCGACCTGTCCGGCGGACCGCTCATCGGCCGTCTCATGCAGCGCCGCTTCGGCTTCGACACGAATGGGATCGGATTCTTCCTGTTCGGCGACATCGCCGATCCGAGGGCCTTCAAGAACGTCTACCGCGAGCAGCTGGACGCCGCCCCGTGGGACGACGACGAGAAGGCCCGCGTGATCGACGAGGTGCTGGTGGCCTACCGGTTCAACACCGAGCTGTTCGCCGACCTCGCCCGGGCGAAGGCGTCTCAGGTCGCCTGAGCCGCGGCACCCTCCTGGCGCCCGAGCCACGCCTGCTTCATGAAGCGGCGGACGTCCTCGTCGACGCGGATGTCGCTCGGTCGCAGCGGCCGGGACAGATACAGACCGTCGAGAGAGGTCAGGCGGCTGAGCGCCACGTACGTCTGCCCGGGAGCGAACGCCCCCGCCCCCAGGTCGACGACCGCGCGGTCGTACGTCTTCCCCTGCGACTTGTGGATGGTCACGGCCCAGGCGAGCCGGAGCGGGAATTGCGTGAACTCCGCGACGATCTCGCGCGAGAGGTTCTTCGTCCCCGGGTCGTACGCGTAGCGGTACCTCTCCCACACGGCGGGCTCGACATCGTGCTGGATGCCGTCGACCTCGACGCGCACGCTGTCGCCCGCGATGCGCGTGACGGTGCCGATGGTGCCGTTGACCCAGCGGGGCGCCTCGCCGAACTGCGCGGCATCGTTGCGGAGGAACATCACCTGCGCGCCGACTTTCAGCGTCAGCTCCATCTCGGCCGGGTAGTTCGCCTCGCCGCGCCCGAAGTCGCCCGAGATCTCGGCGTTCGCCGTCTGCGTGCGACCGATCAGCTCGTCGAGGTGCGCGCGGTTGATGCTGTTGACGCGGTCGTTGCGGGTCGCGAGCGTGATGATCGGGTGCTCGCCGTCGGCCGGGTGCGGGGGCGTGCGGGCTCCGGCATTGTTCAGGATGCCGGCCATCTCGGCCGTCACGCGGCCATACCGCACCGCGTTGAGGAGCGTCTTGAACCCCGGGTCGGACTGCCGGTGGATCTCGACGAGCTCGTTCACGTGCAGGTCGGCGCCGTGGCGCCCGATGTCGATGAGCCCGTCGCTGGCCGCCTCGCCCGACCACACCTTGGCGTCGAAGAACCAGAACGAGCGGTAGTGGTCCTGGATGTACCGCGCCTCGTCGCCGCGCGGGGGAACGGGCGCGAGCTGGTACGGATCGCCGAACATGACGATCTGGGTGCCGCCGAACGGTTCGGCGCGGCGACCGCGCGCTTGGCGGAGCGAGCGGTCGATGGCATCCATCAGGTCGGCGTTCACCATCGAGATCTCGTCGATCACGAGGGTGTCGATCGCGTTGAGGATCTTGCGGGTCGCGTCGTTCTGGTCGATGTCGCCGTTCGCGATGAGCCCGATCGGCAGACGGAACAGCGAGTGGATCGTCTGCCCCTCGACGTTGAGGGCGGCCACCCCGGTCGGCGCGCACACGGCGATCTGCTTCTTCGTGTTCCACGCGAGGTGCTGGAGAAGCGTCGACTTTCCCGTCCCCGCGCGCCCGGTGACGAAGACGTGCTCCCGGGTGTCCTCGATCAACCGGAACAGCTCCTGCTGCTCGGCGGAAAGAGGCGGGGTGGTCACCGATTCATGCTAGTTCGCGGGGACCTCGCCCGGCGGCTCGGTGTGGACGAGCAGCCAGCGCGCCTCCCCGGAGAGCACGTCGGCGACGTGGCTGCGGAAGCGCGGGCACTGCGTGATGTCGTGCGAGCGACAGCGCAACGCGTGCTCGGTCATCGCCCGCGCCTGGGCGATGTCGGCGGCGCGCCGCTCGAGCTCGGCGATGTGCTCCTCGAGCACGCGATGCCGATCGGGCGCCCCCTTGTCCAGCAGCACGCGGATCTGCTCGAGCGACAGCCCTGCCGCCTTGTTGCGCAGGATGATCGCGATCCGGACGCTGTCGTCGTCCGAGTAGCGGCGTCGGCCGGCGGCATCCCGATCCGGATGCAGCAGACCCTCGTCCTCCCAATACCGCAGCACGTGCGTCTCGAGCCCGAACCGTGCGGCCGCATCCCCGATTGACTTCATGTCGACATGAAGTCACACGATGGATCCGAACGCAAGCGGAAGGAATTCATCGTGTACGACGCGATCATCATCGGAGGCGGCCCCGCGGGGCTCCAGGCGGCCCTCACCCTCGGGCGCATGCACCGGCGCACCCTGCTCCTCGACTCGGGCGCCTACCGGAACGGGACGGTCCCGCACGCGCACAACCTGTTGACCAACGACGGGCGCGACCCCGCCGAGCTGCGCCGCCTGGCACGCGCCGAGATCGCGGTCTACGACACGGTGGAGATCCAGGATGCCGCCGCCACCGAGGTCGCACGGATCGACTCCGCCCTGGCGGTCACGGTCGACGGAGCGCCGCTGCGCACCACGGCCGTGATCCTCGCGACGGGACTCGCGGACGACCTTCCGCCCATCGCCGGCCTCGGCGAGCGGTGGGGCGACCGTGTGGCGAACTGCCCGTTCTGCCACGGCCACGAGTTCGCGGGGCAGCGCGTGGCGGTGCTCAATGCGAGTGACCATGCGGCGATGCTCGCGGCGATGCTCGAGCCGGTGGCATCCGAGGTCCTCGTCATCGACCCGGAACGGGTCCGAGAGGTCGGCGACGCGCCGGTCGGGTTGCGTCTGCACCTCGACGACGGCACGACCGAGGAGGTCGCGGGAGCGTTCGTCGGGCCGACCTCCCGACAGCGCGCGCCGTTCGCCGACCAGCTCGGGCTCGAACGGCAGCAGTCGGGAGCGGTCCGCGTCGATCCGTTCGGACGGACGAGCGTCGAGGGCGTCTACGCGGTCGGCGACATGGCTCATCCGGATTACTTCCCGGGGCCGATGGCGACGCTCGCGAGCGCGATCGCGTCCGGACAGCTCGCGGCCGTCGCCGTCGTGCAGGCGGACGCGCAGGCGCGGGTGGCGACCCCTTCCTAGACTGGGGGTGTGGACAACGCAGGCGGGGGCCCCGCGACGCCCGAGGGTGTCCGCTCCGCGCGCCCGCGGCTCGCGATCGAGCTGACGGCACTCGGCGTGGTGGGGGTGCTGCTGATCCTCGCGCTGGCGGCCGGCGCCGGCGCCCTGTATCGCGATCTCTACAGCCCGAGCGCCTTCGTGCGGCACTACCTCGAACTGCTCGAGGACCGCCGCGCCGCGGAAGCCCTCGCCGTGCCCGGAGTCGCGATCGACGCCTCCGAGCTGGAGGCCGCGGGACTGCCGGCGACAGCCTCGGAGGCCCTGCTGCGTCCCGACGCCCTGAGCGGCTTGAGCGATGCCCAGGTCGTCGACGAGCAGATCGACGGCGACGTCACACGCGTCACCGTCACCTATCGCGCCGGGAGCTACGACGGCCGCACGACATTCGCGGTCACGAGCGACGGGGCGGCCGGCCCGCTCCCCCGGTGGCGCTTCGCCACGAGCCCGCTCGCGGTCGTCGACCTGTCCGTGCGCGGCTCCATGCGCTTCTCGGTCAACGGCTTCGAGGTCGACAAGAGGCAGGTGTCGGTCGACCAGGCGGATGCCGATCCCTCGGCCGCCGTCCCCCTGTTGGTGTTCTCTCCCGGTCTGTACTCCGTGTCGGTCGACACCCCGATCTCGGCGACCCCCGGGGTCGCCGTGCTGGCCGACGCTCCGCTCACCGGGATCCCCGTCGACGTGCAGGCCGAGCCGACCGACGAGTTCGTCTCGGTCGTGCAGCAGCGCGTCGAGGATTTCCTCACCACCTGCGCCGAACAGAAGGTGCTGCAGCCGACGGGGTGCCCCTTCGGTTACACGGTCCGCAACCGCATCGAAGGCGCCCCCTCGTGGTCGATCGCCCAGCAGCCGAAGGTGACGGTCGTGCCGGATGGCGCCGGATGGCGGATCCCCACCACGGATGCCGTCGCGCACATCGACGTCGACATCCGCTCCATCTTCGACGGCTCCATCCGAAACGTCGACGAGGACGTGCCGTTCACCGTCGACGGCAAGATCACGATCCTGCCGGACGGCACGGCATCCATCCTCGTCAGCGGGGGTGCCCGGGCCGACTGAGGTCGACGGGTGCCCCTGGCGCGAGAGGACGGGGCCGCGTCGCCCGACGGGCGCGTCAGACCCGGCGCCCCACACCAGCCGCTGGGGCGGCCCGCGTCAGCCCCGGCGGGCCGCTTCAGCCCCGGCGGGCCGCGTCGCGATCGGCCACGCGAGCATCGCGCGCCGCGAGCCGCGCGAGTTCTTCGTTGTAGGCATCGAGCTCGAGGTCACCGACGCGATCGACGTGCCGATCGCGTCGACGCTGCTGACGCTCGTCGCTCCGGCTCCACTGGATCGCGACGGCGATCGCGAGGATGAGCGTCGGGATCTCGCCGACCGACCACGCCACACCGCCGCCGGCGTACTGGTCTTGGAGCGGCGTCACTCCCCACGTGCGCCCCATCGCCCCGAACCATTCAGCCACCATCAGACCGGAGTTCATCATGATCGCGATGCCGAAGAACGCGTGCATCGCCATGACCGCGATGAGCACGAGAAGGCGCATCGGGTAGGGCAGGCGATAGGGAACCGGGTCGATGCCGATGAGGCTCAGGACGAACAGGTAGCCCGTGATCAGGAAGTGCGCGACCATCCAGATGTGCCCGAGGTGGTCGTACAGCGACCACCGGAAGAGGTCGGTGTAGTAGAACGCCCAGAGCGAGCCGATGAACAGTCCCGCGGCGACATAGGGGTTCGTGAGCACCTTCGCGACCGGGTTGTGCACGGCCCAGAGGATCCACTCGCGCCCCCCGCGCGTGCCGTCGTCGCGCTTGCGGATCGCGCGCGCCGCGAGAGTGACCGGCGCACCCGACACGAGCATCAGCGGGATCGCCATCGACAGCAGCATGTGCCCGATCATGTGCATGCTGAACAGGTAGTCCTGGTAGACGTTCACCGGACCCGAGGTGATCCAGAACACCGCGAGCATGCCGAGGCACCAGAGCACGGTGCGGGAGATCGGCCAACTGTCGCCACGACGGTGCAGACGCCACACGCCGGCGAGATAGAAGAAGAGCCCGAACGCCACCACGAAGGCCCAGAGCAGGTCGATGTCCCAGCTGGTGAACCAGCGTTCGATCGTCAGCTCGGGGGGCAACGGCGAGCCCGTGAGGATCTCGGCCGGGGTCTGCCCCACCAGCGGCGGCGCAATGGGCGGAGGGGTGCGGGCGAGCGCGGCGGCCGCTCCGCTCGCGATCCCCATGAAGACGAGTTCGACGACGATGATCGCCCAGAAGCGCCGCGAGCCCTGGTCGTCCGCCATGCGTGAGATGAGACGGCGGCGATACCACGCCCCCAGCACCCCCATCGCGAGGAGCGCTGCGACCTTGACGAGCACCAGGATGCCGTACGGCGAGAACAGGTTCTCCCAGCCGAGCAGACCGATCGAGGCGCGTACCGTGCCCGAGACGGCCACGACGACGAACGCCGCGAGCGCGATGGAGGAGTACCGCAGAAGCGTGGTCTGCAGCTGCGTCCGCGACATGGCCGGTCGCACGACGACGAGCAGCACCAGCCCGCCCAACCAGACGGCCGCGGCGATGATGTGCAGCACGAGCGAGGTCACGGCCGCGGTGTGGCTGGCCTCCGTACCGGCGTGGCCCTGCGTGCCCATCGGCACGAGCGACGCGAGCGCGAGGATCGCGACGATCATCGTGGGAATCCAGGAGCGCACGGCGAAGGTCAGCACCGTCAGCACCGCGCCGGCGATCGTGGTGATCAACCACGCGGGGCCGATCTCGCTCTCGACGAGGAAGCGGCCGAGCTGTTGCCCGAAGAGCGGGTCGAGCGTCGGCTTCGCGTTGATGATGTTGAGGAAGGTCAGGTATCCGGTCGCGGCGGAGGCGACCGTGAAGATCGCCGCACCGATCGAGGCGGTGTCGAGGGCGAGCTCGAAGGGGCGTTCGCCGGCCTCGAGGGCGAACAGCGCGAGCACCAGGGAGCCGACCATCGTCGCGGCCGACAGATTGACCACGAGCGTGGCCAGCGGCAGGCCCCATCGCACCACGGGGCCGGGATCGGCCAGCAGGGGCGCAGCGGCGCCGCCGCCGTACGCCAGTCCCGCGACGACGGCGATGAGCGAGACCACGACGAGGATGACGGGTCCCGCCACGCGGAGGGCACGGGCGTTCACCCACCCAGACTACGTCGGCGCGCGGACCGGGGGACGCGGGACGGTGCGCCTGACCGCGTCGGACAGACACAGAGGGGGATGCCTCTCGGCATCCCCCTCTGTCGCGGTACGGCGTCGTCTTACTTGACGGCAGCCTTCAGCTTCGAGCCGGCGGTGACCTTGACGCGCTTGCCGGCGGGGATCGAGATCTCCTCACCGGTCTGCGGGTTGCGACCCGTGCGAGCGGACGTGGCGACCTGCTCGAAGGCGATCCAACCGGGGATCGAGACCTTGCTGCCCTTGGCGACCGCCTCGGAGACGGTGGAGAAGAGGGAGTCGAGCACGCCCGACACGGCGGACTGGCTCTGCCCGGTCGCGCTGGCGATGCTCGCGACGAGCTCGGTCTTGGTGATGGACTTGTCAGCCATGTGGTTGTCCTCCAGGCGACGATGCCGTCGCCTCTCGTTACATCGGACGAGGAGGAATCCTCCTCGGTGGTCGGGAGACCGCCTCGACAGTATCAACCGAACCGCGGAATTACGGGGATTTTGACAGATTTCGACCCTTTCTCGGCGGCGTGTCGCGGTCAGAGAGCCGCGGAGGGAACCCGTGAGACCGGGGGATGGTCGCCGCGCGCGCCGCTGACGGGCCTTCCCCGCCCGACGGGGGTGATTCCTGCGTCCCTCCGGGCGAATTCCCCTCTCACCCCACCCGCCGTTCCGCCCGATTGTTACGTTCACGTCATCATCCGCAATCGGAGGTAGGTACCATCACCCGCAGCACCACGAAGCCTCCCGGAGGGTGAAGCTTCACCTTCACCCGAGGGGCACGAATGCCGGGATCCCCGTCATCTATTCACGCGCGCGGCGCTCTGCGCGCCGCGATCACCGCGACAGCTGCGCGCCTGGCGCCCGGCAGCGGTGTCCCCACCGCACGCCATCTCGCCCTGATCGCAGAGAGCGAACCGCTCCTCCCCCCGGTCGAATGGACTGATTCGGCGGCGCTCGTCCTGGCCACGCAGTTCTCGGCCCGCGCCCGACACGACGCCCTCTCGCTCGGGACCACGCTGATCGATCGCTACTTCGACGGTGCGCGACTTCGACGCCCGGCCACGCTGTCCGCGGGAGTCCGATCACAGCTGTACTCCTCCGTCGCCGAGTACTGCTGCGCGCTGGGGTGGACGCGCGTCGGCGCCCACTTCGGCGCGGAGGCGCAGCTCTTCGCCGACACGGACGCCCTCCGCTACCGGGCGCTCACCGTGCGCGCCCTGGCGCAGTCGATGAACGCCGAATTCCGGGAAGCCGCCGCCGATATCCACCGCGCCGACGAACTCTTCGCCGCCGCCGGCTGGGCCGCCCCGGAGCGCGCGTTCGCTCACGTGCTCGCGGAGATCATCGTGAACTCGGCGCGAGGCGACGCCGAGCGCCTCCGACAGCTCGGTCGCGAGTTGACGAGCGCGCAGCCCGATGACCCGTTCTGGTCGTTCACCGCCGTCAGTGCCGACGTGCTGGCCCGCACCTTCGACCGCGACTTCGCCGGCGCGTTCGCGCTGAGTTCCGAGCTGCTCTACGGCAGTCGGCGACAGAGCAGTCACCGTGCCGTGCGATTCTTCCTCACCTGCATTCGCGCCGACATGCTCGTCGCGCGGGGCGAACACGAAGAGGCCTTGGCCACCATGTCGACGCACGACGACTCGGACGGACACGGCTTCTGCGTCGCGACCCAGCGGGCCGTCAGCCTCCTGCATCTCGGACGCGAGCGCGACGTCATCGTCGAGACGGACGCGTGCGCCGCCAACGAAGCCGACCACAACCTACGCACGCTCGCACCGCTTCTCGCGCGCAGGGCGGTCGCGCTCCGACGACTCGGACAGACGTCGAAAGCAGTACGCAGCATGGAGTCGGTGATCCTTCTGACCAACCGCGTAGGTGAGAGCGTGCTCCCTTTCCGCATGCTTCCCCACGGCGAGGTCTGCGCGCTCCTCGAAGCCGTAGCCGCGGAAAGACCGGAGCTGCACGACGCGATCGAGGAGATCCGCGCGGTGCTGCCGAAGGTGACCATCGCCGCCCCGGAGGCCGCACCCCCTTCCGCCGCCACCGTCCTGACCTCCTCCGAACGCTCCCTCGCCGAGATGCTTTCCACCTCGCGGACGCTGGGAGACATCGCTCGCGCGCGCGGCGTGTCGGTCAACACGGTGAAGAGCCAGGCCCGCTCGATCTACCTCAAACTCGGAGTCCGCGGTCGAGCAGAGGTGGCCCGCCACCTGGTCGGTCGCCCGTTGACATGAGGCGGACGTCCGATGGGATCCGAAACCACTGCGGGCGATCTCGCGGGCGGCGAGCGGGCGTCCGGGGATCGCCGACCCTCTTCATCGCGTGCCGTCCGTCGTCCGGATCACGTCCGTCGATCACGCTCGACCGCGCCGCCGAACACCCCGTCCACCCGAGGGAGAAGGAATGTCCCACACCACACGCGCCGGCACGATCCGCGACCTCGCGTCGGCGGTGGCCGATCGACTCCCGCCGGGTCGCGGCATCCCCCTCGCGCGCGATCTCGCCCTCGTGGCGGAGTCCGCCCCTCCCTCACCGCCGCCGGTGTGGACGGACGCGGACGCCATCGTTCTGGCGGCGTGCTTCGCCGCAAGAGCGCGCCGAGACGCTCTCGCGGAGGGTTCCGCACTGGTCACCCGCTACTTCGACGGCGTGCACCTCGTCCGCCCCGGCACCTTGAGTTCCGGCGTCCGGTCGCAGTTGTACGCGAGCGCGGGCGAGTATTGCAACGCCATCGGCTGGCCGCAGATGGGCGCGCGCTTCGGTACGCAGGCCGCACTCTTCGCCGATACCGAGCCGCTGCAGTACCGCGCCCTGTCGGTCGCCGCACTCGGGCACGCCTTGAACGGGGAGTACCCGGCGGCGGCGACCGACCTGAGCGACGCCGAGTCGCTGTTCGAGGAACGCGGCTGGGCGACCGGCGAGACGTCGTACCTCGTTCTGCTAGCGGAGGCGCTCGTGGCATCGGCCCGCCTCGACGTCGAGCGGCTGCGCCGAGCCGCCCGACGCATGACCCTCGTGCAACCGGACGATCCCTACCTGGCCTTCTCGGCTCTGGCGCTGAATGCCATGGCGAAGATGTTCGAGGGAGACTTCGGGGCCGGTCGCGCCGCCTGCCGCCGTCTGCTCAACGGCAGCGGGCGCTATACGAGCCACCGCATGGTCCGCTTCTTCCTCGTCTGCGTGCTCTCGGACATCATGGTCGCGCAGGGAGACCACGACGACGCCCTCGCGACCCTCGAGCCCTTCGAGAACCCCGAGGGCCACGGTGTCTGCTTCTCGATGCAACGGTCGGCGGCGCTGCTGAGACGGGGTCGCGAGCGCGACCTGCTCGCCGAGACGGAGGCGTGTGTCGCTTCGGGGGCCGATCATTGCCTGCGGACCCTCACCCCCATCCTGGTCCGGCGAGCGATCGCGTGGAGTCGGCTCGGCAGTCCTCGCCGGGCGCGCGACACCATGGAGGCGGGTCTGCTGCTCCTGGTGCGGACGGGCGGATCGGCCACGCCGTTCCTGATGCTGCCCCGCGAGGAGACGCGCGCTCTCATCGAGGCCGCCGTCGCGGAACACCCCGACCTGCGCCCGATGCGGTCTCGCCTGACGGCGGCGATCGAGCAGGTCGGCGTTCCGGATGCTCACGCGGGCCCCGCCAGCGCCGTCGTCGCCCTGACCCCCACCGAGCGGAACATGGTGTCACGGCTGGGAACTCCGCTCAGCCTGTCCGAGATCGCACGCGAACGCGGTGTCTCGGTGAACACGGTCAAGAGTCAGGTGCGGTCGATCTATCGGAAGCTCGGCGTGCGCACCCGCACGGAAGCGGTGGAGCAGCTGACCGGGAAGCTTCGCTGAGAACGACGAAAGGCGGGGTTCCGTGAGGAACCCCGCCTTTCATGCGGCTCGCTGGTGCTTACCAGCTCGACTTGGTCACGCCGGGCAGCTCGCCACGGTGGGCCATGTCACGGAAGCGGACGCGCGAGACGCCGAACTTCGTGAGGACGCCACGGGGGCGGCCGTCGATGACGTCGCGGCTGCGCACGCGCGCGGGCGACGCGTTGCGGGGGAGCTTCTGCAGTCCCACGCGCGCGGCCTCGCGGGCCTCGTCGGTCGCGGTCGGGTCGACCAGGGTCTTCTTCAGCTCGGCGCGCTTCGCGGCGTAGCGCTCGACGACGACCTTGCGCTGCTCGTTGCGCGCGATCTTGCTCTTCTTGGCCATGTGCTTAGCGCTCCTCTCGGAAGTCGACGTGCTTGCGGACCACGGGGTCGTACTTCTTGAGCACGATGCGGTCGGGGTTGTTGCGGCGGTTCTTGCGCGTCACGTAGGTGTACCCCGTGCCGGCGGTCGAACGCAGCTTGATGATCGGACGGACGTCCTGAGCCTTCTTCGCCATTACAGCTTCACGCCCTTCGCCTGCAGGTCACGGACGACGGACTCGATGCCGCGAGCGTCGATGACCTTGATGCCCTTCGCCGAAACGTTGAGCTTGATGTTGCGACCCAGCGACGGAACGAAGTAGGTCTTCTTCTGCACGTTCGGGTCGAAGCGGCGCTTCGTCCGGCGGTGCGAGTGCGAGATGTTGTGACCGAAGCCGGGAACCGCTCCAGTCACCTGGCACACTGCTGCCATGGTGATGTCTCCTTCTGTACCGTGACACCGGACGGTGCCACCCAAGATCCCTTGTCTGCACCCCGTTCGAGCACGGCGGAAGGCCGGAATCGAGAGGGGGATGCGAACTGCGTGCTGGAGTGCGCGCAGACAAGGGGTCAGTCTAGCACGTGAGCCCTCATCCGCCGGCGGGAGGTCCCCGAGCCCGTCGGGAGGGCCCCGAGGCGGGCGACGCGCTCCGCGACCCCGGTCGTCCTCAGCGCCCCGCCGCCTCCGCGGCGCCGCGACCCCACCGGAACGCCGACACCGTGGCATCCCCTTCGATCCAGAAGCGCCAGGGGAACGCCGCGGTGCCGGCGATGCCCGCCACTCCGACGCGCGGCCCCGTCGCCACGGCGCTCACCGGTTCGTCGGGCCACCGCAATCGCGCCCGCGCGCCCGCGCGCACCTCGCCCGTCACCGCGTCGATCCCGTCGTGCCGCGGATGCCGTAGGCCCACGGCATCGCCCAGACGACCCGGCCCGCGCGCGAGGTCGCGGGCGGCACGCACCGCGCCCCTCCGTTCGCGGCGGCGCCGCTCGGCGACGTCGGCTCCCTCGATGATCTCGCCGCCGCGGAGAAGCACCCCTCCCGCGACGCCCTCCGGACCGCACACGACGTTCACGCACGAATGGATGCCATGGCTGAGGTACACGTACAGATGCCCGGGCTCGCCCCACATCGTCGCGTTGCGCGCCGTCGGGCCCATGCGGGCGTGCGAGCCCGGATCGGGACGATCGCCCGTGCCGAGGCCGTGGTATGCCTCCACCTCGGTGAGCCGGACGGCGACCCGCTCCCCCTCGACCTCCGTTTCGAGAACGGCCCCGAGGAGCAGCGGAGCGACCTCCACGGGCAGGGCGGCGAGATCGCTCCGTGTCGCGAAGCGCGTCATCCCGGGGGCACCTGGCACCACGACAGGTCGAAGCCCTGCAAGGCGACGAGCTCCTGGCCGGTGTCGAGTTCGACGAGGTGCGTCAGGAGCTTGCCGGGCAGAGGCAGCTGGTACCGGTCGAAGGGATTGCTCACGGCCTGCGGCGCCACCAGCACGGCGGCGTAGCGCCCGCTCGGGGAGACGCACGTCTGCAGCACGGTGTCGGTCCCGGGGACGTCGAGCAGCTTCCGCACCGTTCCGTCGGTGGCGACGTGCCCGACGATGGTCGAGCGGTACGCTCCGTCGGGGCCGATATCGGCGAACGAGCGCACGGTGCCGGCGTCGATCCCGGGGACCGGGGTCGCCCGTCCCGGTGTCCCGGGAGGATTCACCGGCTCCACCAGATCCTGCTCCGACCCGTCGGTGAGGTTGATCTCGCGCACCCCCTCGATGCGCTCGACGATCGCCACCGAGGACCCGCGGGCGATACCGTCGATCGCCACGGCGCTCCCGAGCGGGGCGGCGTTCCCGCCCACCGCGTCGGTCAGCAGGAGACGCGAGTCGAAGGTGAGCACGAGCATGCTGTCGGTGTCCGGCACGAAGCGCCAGTCGGCGATGCGGACGTCACCGCCGTTCAATCCCACCTCGACCGGGGCGTCCTCGGTCGCGGCCGACGCCGTGAAGAGTCGGCTCTCGCGACCGCCCGCGGCGCCGAGGGTGGCATCCGAGAAGGTGAAGCCGAAACGCTCCCCCCTGTCGGCGGATTGCAGGTTCGACACGAACCCGGGGCCGGGAAGCGTGACGTCCCGCGCGTTCTTGCCGTCCAGGTCGGTCACGATCACCCGGGCCTTGTCACCGTCGCGCGTCGAGATGACGAGGTGGTTCGCCGTCGTCCGGAAATCCTCGATGTGCGGGTCGGTGAACACGGGGAGTCCGGCCTTCCCCTCGAGGTCGGTCCGGAAGATCGTGTCGCCGTCGGGCGTGCCGCGCTGCATCAGGTAGGCCTGCAGGGGCGGCGTGCGGAACGACTCGGTGAGGGTCGCCCCGGGTCCGGCGCCGAGCCCCTTCACGTCGTTCACGGTGACGGTGTAGTCGGAGTCGTCGCGCAGCGGCAGCGTGAAGCGGATCCCCACGCTGCGCCCCGAGGTGTCGACGGTGAAGGGCGTGGCCGGCTCGACCTGGACCTGCGAGGCGTCCACCTTCTCGAGCGATTGGGTCGTGGTGAGGATGACCCGCGATCCGGATGCCGAGACCCCGGCCGCCGGATCGACCTGCACGTCCGTCACGCGGGGGCCCTGGGCGACGGCGACGACTCCGCCGACCCCGCCCACGAGGACCAGGGCGAGCATCACCGCGCCGAAGGCGAGAAGGTATCCGCGCCCCTGTCGGCGGCGCGCACGCGCCCGACGGGAGTCGGATCCACCCCGACGTCGGCTCTCAGTACTCATACGGGTCCGCCGGCTCGTCGATCGCGGCGACCTGCTCGGCGTGCACCTCGAGTTTGCCGTCGCCGCTCGATCGCACCGTGCCCGTGACCGTGACCCACTGCCCGCTCGCGGGAGCATCCCCCGTCGCGGCGATCGGCAGGCGGGCCGTCTGCGCGTCGATCACGCAGTGGGTGATCACGAGCCGTGTGAGGTCGAAGCTCGCGCCGTCGCCGCCGGGGGTGATGAAGCCGGTGAGGGTGACCGGCTTGCCGTCGAAGGTCTCGGGGTTGGTCGCGTGGGCGAAGACCGCCGACCAATCGCCGACGCCGAACTTCGAGGTGTCGCCCGAAGCGGCCAGGGTGATCACATCGGATCCGGCGAAGAGGGGCGCGGCGCCCACGTCGCGCGACACCGCGAGCTCGGTGGAGAGCGAGGCGGCGGGCGTGAGCAGAACGGCCACCACAGCCGCCGAGGCGAGGACGCCCCCCGTGAAGGCGGCGATGCCCCCCGGTGTCAGGCGCGGGCGGGCCGCGAGGTGCTCGTGCGCGGCGTGGTCGTGGGCGTCGGAGGGGTCGCTGTGCGCATGGTCGGCGTGCGCGAAGGCCTCGCGGCGCGCCGATGCGGCCGCGGGCGCGTGGCCGTGCTCGTGGTCATGGCCGTGATCGGCCTCGGCGCCGAGCGGGAGGGCGAACGACGCGATGGCCCCGATCAACGCCACGACCGACATCCCGACGGCGAACCAGGCGGAGTCCGGGTTGATGTACAGCGACATGCGACCCGTGATCCACAGCGTGATCGTCGTGATCGACAAACACGCCGTGAGGCCCACTCCGAGCCAGCGGGTGGCGAGGGCACCGGTTCTAGACAAGGAGGTTCACCACCGTTCCGAGCGCGAAGGCGAACAGCACGACGACCACCGTCATGCCGATGAGCACACGGGTGGAGAAAGTCGTGCGCAGCAGCGCCATCATCTTGAGGTCGATGATCGGGCCCACCACGAGGAAGGCGACGATCGAGCCGGGGGTGAAGGTCGAGGCGAACGACAGAGCGAAGAACGCGTCGACGTTGGAGCACAGCGAGACCACGATCGCCAGAGCCATCATCGCGGCGATCGACAGCGCCGGATCGGACCCGATCGCCAGCAGCGCGCTGCGCGGGATGAGCACCTGCACCGCCCCCGCCAGCAGGGACCCGATGATGAGCGCCGGCATGACCGACCGCAGCTCCACGACGAGCTGCGCGAGGGTGCGGCGGCCGCGGTCGCCGCGCTCTTGCACGACGATCTCGCACGTCTCGAGGAAACGCTCGGTGAGCAGCTTGTCGGGATCGGGATGCCGGCTGTAGAGCCAGCCGATCAGGTTGGCGACGAGGAACCCACCGATGAGCCGCGCCACGAGGATTCCGTCGCTGAAGCCGAAGGCCGCGTGCGTGCTGATGATCACGATCGGGTTCACGATCGGAGCCGCGACCAGGAAGGTGAGGGTGTCGGATACACCGAATCCGCGCATCAGCAGCCCACGGGCGAAGGGCACGTTGCCGCACTCGCACACGGGGATGAACATGCCCAGGAGGGAGAGCACCGCTCGGCGCGCCCACGGCGCGCGCGGCATCCATCTCTCGATCGCGCCCGGCGGCACCCACACCTGCACGATGATCGACAGCACCACGCCGAGGACGACGAAGGGCAGCGACTCGATCAACACGCTGAGGGCGAGCGTCAACCCGTCCTGCGCGCGGGTCGGCAGGGGCTTCGCGAAGAAGGTCGGTGCGAACGCGTCGACGAAGAAGAGCACCGCGACGACGACGACACCCAGACCGAGAGCGACGAGGGTGCGGGAGGCGCCGGTGCGCTGCGGCGACGGCGTCGCGGTGCGACTACTCGTCGCCACGCTCACGGGCCCGCGCGCGGGCGCAATCGGCGCAGATGCCGAAGATGTCGACCACGTGCTCGGCCTCGGTGAAGCCGTGCTGCGCGGCGGTGCGCTGGGCCCACTCCTCGACGTCGGTCGCGGCGATCTCGACCGCGACGCCGCACGAACGGCAGATCAGGTGGTGATGGTGGCCGCGGGTCTCGCACGCGCGGAAGAGATTCTCGCCCTCGGGGCTCTGCAGGGAGTCCGCGTCGCCCTGGGCGGCCATACCGGCGAGCGTGCGGTAGACGGTGGCCAGGCCGATGCCGGTGTTCTCGTCGCGCAGCGTCGCGTGGAGGGACTGGGCGCTGACGAAGCCGCCCGCACCGGACAGGGCTTCTCGCACCCGCTCTCGCTGCCACGTGTTGCGCTGGACCATGGCCCCGAGTTTAGCCAGGTGATCGGTGAATCGGCTGGGCGCTCTACGCCGCTCGCGTCGTCCGGTCCCGGCGGGCTCCGATCACGCGGCACACGAGGTAGATGAGGAACGAGATCGTCGTGATGTAGGGGCTGACCGGCAGGGTTCCCGCCACCGCGAGCAGCACGCCACCCACCGCGGACACGAAGCCGAACAGCGCCGCGAGCATCGGCACCGAGAGCGGACCGGATGCCACCCGCATCGCGGCCGCGGCCGGGGTGACCAGCAGCGCCATCACGAGCAGCGCGCCGATGATGTGCACGGCGACGGCGACGATGAGTCCCAGCAGCAGCATGAACACGAGGGAGACCGCGGTGGTGTTCACCCCGCGCGCGGCGGCGGACTGCGGATCGAGCGAATCGAAGCGCAAGGGCCGCCAGATCAGCAGCAGGGCGACGAGGACGACGGCCCCGATCGCGACGAGCCACCCGAGCTGCCCGCTCTGGACCGACACGATCTGCCCGGTGAGCAGGCTGAACCGCGTGGCGCTGCGCCCGTTGTAGAGCGACAGGGCCAGGATGCCGACGCCCAGGCCGAACGGCATGAGCACGCCGATGATCGAGTTGCGGTCGCGCGCGCGGGCGCCCAGCACGCCGATCAACGCCGCGGCGATCAGCGATCCCACGATCGAGCCCGAGACCACGTCGACGCCGATCAGGAGGGCGACGGCGGCACCGGCGAACGACAGCTCGCTGATGCCGTGAACGGCGAAGGCCATGTCCCGCTGCATCACGAAGACGCCGATCAGCCCGCCGACCAGGCCCAGGATGGCTCCCGCGTAGACGGAGTTCTGCACCAGCTCGAGGATCGCCCCGTACTGGCTCACGCCCCCGAAAAGGGCGTTGCCGACATCGGACCAGTTCATGCGTGATCCTCGTCGTGGTGATGGTGGTGTGCCTCATCGGCATCCGGAGCGCCGACGACGATGAGCTGGCCGCCGGCGCGCACCACGTAGACGGGGGCGCCGTAGAGCGCGGTCAACGTCTCGGTCGTGAGCACCTCGTCGGGGGTTCCGAGGGTGAAGCGGCCGTTCGCGATGTAGAGGATGCGGTCCACACGCGTGAGGACCGGGTTGATGTCATGGGTGACGAGCAGCACGGCCGCGTCGCGTTCACGGCGATGCCGATCGATCAGCCGAACGACGGCCTGCTGATTCGCCAGGTCCAGGCTGGTGAGCGGCTCGTCGCACAGGAGGAGAGCGGGGTTGTCCGCGAGCGCCTGACCCACCCGGAGACGCTGCTGCTCCCCACCCGAGAGCAATCCCACGGGCCGGTCGCCGAAGGCGGTGGCTCCGACAGCCTCGAGCAGTTCGTCGATGCGCGCACGGTCCGTCTTGCGCGAGAGCGGCAGGCCGAGACGGTGTCCGTCGACGCCGAGCCCGACGATGTCGCGACCGCGCAACGGCGTCTCTCGCGGCAACGGGCGCTGCTGCGGGATGTAGCCGATGTGGCGGTTGCCCGCGCGGCGCACGGGCTCGCCGAGCGCCTCGATCGAGCCGGAGCTCAGCCGCTCGAGGCCGAGGATCGCGCGCAGGAGAGTCGTCTTCCCCGAGCCGCTGGGGCCGAGCACCGCGACGAGCTCGCCGGGCTCGACCTCGAGGTCGAGCCCGGACCAGAGCTCACGTCCGCCCCGCTCGAGGGCGGCGCCGTGGATGCGCAGCGGTGCCGCTGCGCTCACGCGGCCAGCGCGTCGCTCAGCGCCGTGATGTTGCTCTGCATCCACGAGATGTAAGTCTGACCCTCGGGAAGCGTTTCCGTGAACTCGATCACGGGGATGTTCTTCGACTTCGCCTCGTCCTGGACCTTGGTCACCTCGGCGCCACCGGTCTGCGGGTTGACGATCATGACCTTGATCTGGCCGGAATCGAGCAGCTGCAGAGACTCGAGGAGAGTCGCGGGCGGCACGTCCTGGCCTTCTTCGACCGACTCGCTGAACTCGTTGGGGGTGGCGTTGTCGAGGCCCGCAGCGGTGGTCAGGTACAGCGGCACCGGCTCGGTCACGAAGATCTTCGCTCCGGCATCCTTCGTCTTGATCTGGTCGAGGGAGCCCTCGAGGTCGGCGACCTGCTGGGTGAAGGCTTCGGCGTTGGCGTTGAAGTCCGCGACGTGGTCGGGCGCCAGCTTGCCGAGTTCGTCGGCGATCGCCTCCGTGAGGTCTTCGATCGTGTGCGGGTCGTACCAGACGTGCTCGTTGAAGCCCTCGATGTGGTCGTGGTCCTCGTCGTCCGCGTGGTCGTGTCCGTCGGCGCTCTCGCTCGGCGCCGGCGACGCACCGTCGGTGTCGCCGTGCGACTCGGCGCCCGGGTAGTCGTGGTTGTAGTCGACCGCCGTGATGACGGGGGCGCTCGTGCCGCTCGCTTGAACGAGGCCCTCCATGAAGGAGTCGTACCCGGCGCCGTTCTCGATCACGAGGCCGGCGTTCTTCAGGGTGAGCTGGTCCTGCGCGCTCGCCTCGTACTCGTGCGGATCCTGCGTCGGCGAGGTGATGATCGACGTCACGTCCACGAAGTCACCGCCGATCGCCTCGGCGATCGACCCGTAGACGTCGGTGGATGCCACGACGGCGACCTTGCCTCCCGCGCCCGATGAGCTGTCGGCGGCGGGCGCACCCCCCGCGCAGCCGGCGAGAGCGAGAACGGACACGGCTCCGAGAACGACGGGGGCGAGGATGCGACGGGTCATACGCCTACCGTAACGCTGATGATAATCGTTCTCAAACTCAGGTCAAGGCGCATACGAGGTTCCCAGTATCGGCATCCGCCCCCGCGCCCCGGCCGCATCCCGGGCCGCGAGCGTCACGGGAATGCCGCTGGGCGAGCGCCGGCCTCGACCCGCCCGAGCGGCGTCCGGCCTCAGCGACGCAGGATGCGGTGGGCGAGGGCGTTGCCGATGAGCTGCCCCGCCTGCACGATCACCACGATGATCGCGACGGTCACCCAGGTCGCCTGCGCGTTGAACTGCTGGTAGCCGTAGATGATCGCGAAGTTGCCGAGCCCGCCACCGCCGATGTAGCCCGCCATCGCCGACATGTCGACGACCGCGATGAACATGAACGTGTAGCCCAGGATGAGGGGCGCGAGCGCCTCGGGGATGACCACGCCGAAGAGCACGCCGATGCGTCGTGCCCCGACCGCGCGGGCAGCCTCGATCGTGCCGGGGTCGACCGCGACGAGGTTCTGCTCCACCACGCGGGCGATCACGACCGTGGCCATGATCGTGATCGGCACGATCGCGGCATCCGTCCCCAGGGTCGTCCCGGTCACCGCGCGGGTCACGGGAGCCACGGCGGTGAGGAAGATGATGAACGGGATCGGCCGGATGAGGTTGATCACGAGGTTCGCGACCGCGAAGACGACACGGTTGGCGAAGAGGTTGCCGGGACGGGTGGCGTAGAGCAGGGCGCCGATCGCGAGGCCCGCGACACCCGAGATGAGCAGCGAGACCGCGACCATGTAGACGGTCTCGCCGATCGACTGCAGCAGCACCGGGGTGAGGGTGTCCCACTTGTTCACGAGTGCACCCCCTGCGTCGGCAGCACGACATCGGTGTGCGCGCGCAGTTCGGCGACCACGCTGTCGAGATCCTCGGCGTGCACGCGGTACGTGAGCGTGCCGAGCTGCCTGCCGAGCACGTCGGTGACCCCGCCGTACACGACCGAGTGGCGGGCGCCGTGGCGGTGGAACACGTTCGAGACGTCTTCGCTGGAGAACTCGTTGATCTCCACGCTCACCAGCTCACCGCCGCCCGCGGCGAGCGCCGCGAGCGCCTCACCCGAGGGCACGCCCTGCGTGACCGCAGCGACGAAACGCTTGGTGAGCTCGGCGCGCGGGTGCGCGAAGACGCGGTACGTATCGCCGCTGTCGACGACACGGCCGCCGTCCATGACAATGACCTGGTCGCACAGCTCGTGCACGATCGAGATCTGGTGCGTGATGACGACGATCGTGATGCCGAGGCGTCGGTTGATCTCGCGCAGCAGGTCGAGCACCTCGGCGGTGGTCTGCGGGTCGAGAGCGCTGGTCGCCTCGTCAGCGAGCAGGATCCGCGGGTCGGTCGCGATGGCGCGCGCGATGCCGACGCGCTGCTTCTGCCCGCCCGACAGGCGCCGCGGGTACTGCTTCGCCTTGTCGCCGATGCCGACGAAGTCGAGCAGCTCGGCGACCCGCTTGTCGCGGTCCGCCTTCTTCCAGCCCGCCACCTTGAGGGGGTAGGCGACGTTCGCCGCGACCGTGCGCGAAGAGAAGAGGTTGAACTGCTGGAAGATCATGCCGACCCGGCGCCGCAGGTCGCGGAGCGTTGCCTCCGTGGCATCCCCCACGTTCACGCCCAGCACCTCGACGGTGCCCGATGTGGGCTGCTCCAGGCCGTTCAGCAGGCGCACCAGCGTGGACTTGCCGGCGCCGGAATAACCGATGACCCCGACGATCGACCCCTCCTCCACCGTCACCGACACGTCGTCGACGGCGGTGGTGGAGGTGCGGCGATCGGTGCGGAAGCTCTTCGTGACGCCCCGCAGCTCGATGACCGCGGTCATCCCTTCTGGGCCTTGAGGGCGTCTTCGAGGCTGGTGAGCTCGCCTTGGAGCTTGTCAGCGGTCCAGTCGGCCTTGAACTGCAGGTTGCCCTGGTTGAGCTCGGTGACCGCGGCCTCGACCTCGGGCGAGTGGTACGCCTCGACGAGCTTCGCCCAGCGCGGGTCGTCCTTCTTGTCGTCGCGCGTGACGAAGGCGTTGATGTACGGCGCGAGCTGCGGGTTGTTCAGATCTTCTTTGAAGATGATGAGCTCGTCGCCGAGCCCGCCCTTCTGCGCCTGCGTGTTGTTGACGATGGCGGCCTGGGCGCTGCCGTCCTTGAGCGCGGTGACGGTCTGGTTCGTGTCGACCGGGAGCAGCTCGACCTTCGTGGTGACGATGTCGGCCGGGGTCGAGAGCGCGGTGCCGCCGTCCTTGAGCGTGAGCAGCCCCGCGGTCTGCAGGTTCAGGAGTCCGCGGGCGAGGTTGGTGGGGTTGTTCGGGATCGCGACCTTCGCGCCCTCGGGCAGGTCCTTCACGTCCTGGTACTTCTGGGAGTACAACGCGAGCGGGTACACCGCGGTCGCTCCGACCGGCACGAGCGTGCCGTTGTTCTCGACGTTGAACTGCGACAGGTAGATGAGGTGCTGGAAGAGGTTCACGTCGAGCTCGCCGTCCTGCACGCCCTGGTTGAGCTGCACGCCGTCGTTGATGGTGCGCACCTCGAGGTCGATGCCCTCGTCCGCGAGCTTCTGCTTCAGCACCGTCCAGTGCGCCTCGTTGCCGTCGTCGGCACCGAGGACGATGCGCGAGGAGTCGTCTCCCGCGTTCGATCCCCCGGCGCACCCGGTCAGGGCGAGGAGGAGGGCTGCGGTGGAGGCGCCGAGGATCGTGGCCAGGCGTGCGGTGGTGCGTGAAGTCATGAACCCACGTCAACATGCGCCCGCGCGATGCCCAAACCGAGACGTTACGGCCGGTAACGGGTCGTCACGCGGCGTCATCGATTCGACGACCGCGCGCGGGTGGGCCCCGCCCCGATGGCGAGCCGGCCGGGCCGGGCACGCGTCAGCCCCTCCGCCGAACGCCGGTGGCGGAGGGGCTGACACGGTCGGTCACTGCGCGACGAGCACCGCCCCGTCGACCCAGGCCTGGGCCGTGCCGCTGTTCTTGTAGAAGTACAGCAGCGCCGACGTCGCCGAGGATCCGGTGGTGAAGGTGACCGACGCCTGCTTCCAGTGGCTGCTGGTCACCGGCGTCGAGACCTCGGCGCCCCCGAAGTTCTTCGCGCCGATGTACACGGGCTCGCCGGCCGACGACTTGGCGAATCCGCTGAACGTGTACGTCGTGTTCGGGGTGAGCCCCGACACCACCTGGTACACGCCCTTCCCCGCGCCGGTGAAGGTCGCGGCGTCACGCCCGTCGTAGACGTTCGTCGACACCACGGATGCGGCGCCCTCGACCGACCACGAGCTCAGGTCGCCGCTCTCGAATCCGGGATTCAGGATGCCCGCGTTGGTGAGCTCCAGCTCCGCGAGCTGCAGGCGGTAGACCTGCGACGAGCCCTCGGTCACCGGCTGCCCCTGCTTCGTCGCCGTGAGGCGGACGTACCGGTACGACGCCTTCCCGGTCGAGAACACCTGGGGTCCCCCCACCTTCTGCCCCGCCTTGTAGCCGGTCTTGCTCACCAGCGACGTCCAGGTCGAGCCGTCGTTCGAGCCGGCCAGCGTGAAGTCGACCGGGAAGCTCGAGCCGTCGGCATCCTGATCGTCCCGGGGCCAGAGGGTCGCGGTGTCGAACGCCTTGGCGCTGCCGAGGTCGAGCTGCACCCACTGCGTCGCCTGGGCCGTCGAGGTGGCGTCCGAGGTGAATCCCTGCGAGATGCCACCCGTGTCGGAGGCGTTGTAGGTGTGACGACGACCGTCGACGAGCTTCGCTCCGCCCCAGCCGCCGCCGGTGTAGCTGCTCGAGCTCGTCACGGTGCTCCCGCGCGCCACGTTCGTCGACGAGGACGGTGTGGACACCGGCACCGTGCCCGCGACCTGCGTGGAGGGGCTGAGGACGAACAGCGACACGGACTTCGCGGGCAGGCTCACCTGCGACGACCACGTGGATGCCGGTGCGGAGACGTTCACGCTGGAGGGGCGCAGCAGCTCGTTGGGGCCGGTCGTGCGGTTGCGCGTGCCGCCGGACCAGTCTGCGTAGTAGTTGCCCGCTGTGGCGTTGACGTCGTAGCGGGTGACCGAGAAGTTCGACGAGGCGAAAGGCAGAGAGCTCGCCGACAGCGACACGGTGGAGGCGTCGGTGCCGTCGTTCCAGGCGAGGAAGGCTGTCGTCTTGCTGCCGGTGTCCGCTGTGGCGATCGCACCGACCGACCGATCCGTGGGCGCACCCGATGTCGTCGACGTGAGCACGGTCGACGGCATGAGGTCGAACATCTCGAAGACGTTGCCGACCGCCTTGCGGTGCCCCTCCACCGTGAGCAGGCCCAGGTCGGTGGAGAAGTCCGCGGTGGGGTTCCACCCCTCGACCGGGCTGAAGAAGAACACCCCGTTGAGGGTGGGCTGCAGCAGCGCGGACGTCAGACGACGGGCCGCGTACGAGGCGAGGACGTTCGTGTCCGCGTCGCCGCCGGGGGTGGAGCCGAACGCCGCGGTGGTGTGCCACTCGGTGACGTACTGCTTCTTCGCCGGGATGCTGCGCGACGACAGCATGCCCGCCACGGTCGCCGACTTCGAGAAGTCGTTGCCGCCGTAGTCGTGCCAGCTGACGAAGTCGAAGGGCACCGTCGGGTGGGCGGCGATGTAGTCGAGGAAGGTGCCCATGATCGGCGCCTGGATGTTGTAGACCGCGGGACCGCCGATCTGCGCGGTCGAGTCGGCGCTCTTCACCGCACTCGCCGACGCGGCGTAGAGGTCGTTGAACGCCGAGGTCCCGGATTTCCAGAAGTCGAAGTCGGGCTCGTTCCACACCTCCCAGTTCAGGCCCGTGTGACCCAGGTCGGCGTAGTGCTTGACCGTCGTGGAGACCACCGTCGACCAGTCGGTGAGGCTGGACGGAGCGGTGAACTTGTCCTTCGCCAAGGCCCCCGGCATGTAGCTCAGGGTGAACCACGGCACCATGCCCTGGTCGAACAGGGGGAGCACGACCGAGTCGAGCTTGGTGAAGTCGAAGGTCAGCGCACCGGCGGAATCGCGGGACACCAGACCGTAGAAGTCGTCGTCGAAGATGTGGTCGATGCGCACGGAGCGCACGCCGGTGGAGTTCACCTGGCCGAGCGTCTCGGGCAGCAGATGGAGGTTCTTGGTGACGGCGTAGCCGCCCTGCGAACCGTTGAGCAGTCGGGCGTCATCGAGCTGCTGGCCCGCATCGGTTCCGTACGTGGCGCTGAACGTGACGGTACTGGCCGCCACCGCGGGCGGCGCGGACGCTCCCGCCAGCACGAGGGCCCCGATCACGGCACCCACGGCCGCACTTCTTCTGATGGACACGTTGTCCTCTCCTCTTCATCGAGAATCCGGCGGCGACATCGCCGTCGGGGAGTGGCAGGCCGACCGCCGTCACGGGCGGCCTGCCACGGTGATCACACCGCGACGGTCGGTGCGAACTCTGCGGAGAACCGGTGCACGCCGGCTCCGACTTCGGCGGCGACCTGACCGAGCCGCACCTCGGCGACGACCCCCTCGGGTACGTTCGCCTCGAGGTGCACGAGGGCCCCCTCGCGATGCCAGGAGACCGCGATCGTGCCGTGCACGCTGTCGTACGCCGTCGACGCGTCGTCGATTCCGTCGATGGGCTTCGGCGCGACGCGCACGCGGGAGTAACCCGGCTCTATGGGGGCGAGCCCCGCGAGCTCACGGTGCATCCAGTCGGCGACCGCGCCCAGCGCGTAGTGATTGAACGACGTCATCTCGCCCGGGTTGATCGTGCCGTCGGGCAGCATGGAGTCCCAGCGCTCCCAGATGGTGGTCGCCCCCATCGTCACCGGGTAGAGCCACGACGGGCACTCGCGCTGCAGCAGCAGCCGCCCCGCCGCGTCGAGGTGTCCGGTGCCGCTCAGCGCGTCGAGGATGTACGGCGTCCCCGCGAAGCCGGTCGAGATGCGATGACCCGAGTCCTCCACGAGCTCCGCGAGACGCGAGCCCGCCCAGACGCGCTCGTCGTCGTCGAGCAGCCCGAAGACCAGGGCGAGCGCGTAGGACGTCTCGCAGTGGTTGCGGAGTCGCCGGGCCTCGAGGTCCACGTAGGCGGCACGAAAAGCGACCCGCGTCGCATCGCGCAGGCGCTCCAGCTCGTCGCGGGCATCCCCCCCACCGAGGACATCCGCGACACGCAGCGCGAGATCAGCCGAGCGGTACAGGCACGCGGTGGCGACGAGCCCCCGGTCGGCTTTCGCGGAGGCGGGGTCCTCCGGGGGCGCGTCGGGGTCGAGCCAGTCGCCGAACTGGAACCCGCGGTCCCAGAGGCCGGTCTCCGACACGAGCGACGCGACGTGGCGGAGGTGCGCCAGCATCCCCTCGAAGTTCTCCGAGAGCACGCGGACGTCACCGGATGCCATCCACACGGCCCACGGCACCCACACGATGGCGTCGCTCCACACGGCGGTCGAGTCGACCGGGGTGATGTCCTCCGGCACGCCGACGTACTTCAGCACGTCGGGCACGACGTACGGAACCACGCCCTGTTGGTGCTCCTGCTCCACGACGACGTCGCGCAACCAGTCACGGAGGAAGTCGCCCACATCGAACAGGTACGCGCTCGTCGGCGCGAACACGGCGATGTCGCCGGTCCAGCCCAGACGCTCGTCGCGCTGGGGGCAGTCGGTGGGCAGATCGACGAAGTTGCCGAGCGTGCTCGACACCACGTTCTCGTGCAGGCGGTTCAGCAGGGGCGAGGAACTCGAGAAGGTCCCGGTGCGCCGGAGGCGCGAGCTGATGCGGACCGCGGTGAGGCCGCCCCGGCGGACGGCATCCACTCCTCCGGGCCAGCCGTCGACCTCGACGTAGCGGAAGCCGTGGAACGTGAAGCGGGGCTCGAACACGTCGTCGCCTCCGGAGAGGATGAACCGATCGGTGGCGCGAGCGGACCGCAGGGGACGGATGCCGATCTCGCCCTTCTCCAGCACCTCGGCGTGCCGCAGCGTGACGACGCTCCCGGGCGCGCCGGTCACCGCGGCGCGAACCCACCCGACGACGTTCTCGCCGAAGTCGACGATCATCCGGCCGGTGGGCGACACCCAGACGTCCCGCACCTCGAGGGTCTCCACCGGTACCACGGGCGGTCCGACGTAGGGCTCGAAACGGACGGCGGCGTCGTCGATGACTTCGACCGCCGTCTCGCGGAGGTCCGCGCGACGGCGCCGAGCATCGATCGTCTGCCCGTGGTACAGGTCGTCGGACACCGTGTCGGAGACCCGCGCCGCCCACGAGTCGTCGGTGGCCCACACGAGCGTGTGACCGTCGGCGAAGACGAGCTCGATCTCGGCGATCGCGGCGAGGCGGTCGCCGTAGACCCCCGTGGCGCCCATCCAGGTCAGGTTGCCGTGGTACCAGCCGTTGCCGAGGGTGAGCTCGAGCGTCGTGTCGTCCGCGATGAGGGCGGTGACGTCGGTCTCGGCGACCCGCACCCGCCATTCGTAGCTCGACCAGCCCGGCGTGAGGAGGTCGTCCGAGACCCGAGCGCCGTTCAGCGTCGCCTCGACGATGCCGAGCGCCGAGTACCGCAGGGTGGCCCGGACGAGGTTGCCGTGGCCCTGATCGAGCGAGAAACGGCCGACGAGGGCGGGGGCACCGTCCACGGGTGCGGCCGGAGTGATGAGACGAGCGGTTGTGAACATGGTCAGCCCTTGATCGCCCCGCTGGTCATGCCCGCCACGATCTGACGGTTGAAGAAGATGTACATGACGAGCGGCGGGATGGTGATGAGAAGGATGTCGGCGAACAGCAGGTTCAGCTGGCCGGCGCTGGTGGAGCTCGAGGCGTAGGCGTACAGCGTGAGCTGCACCGTGGCGTTCGCGTCGCCGGGGAGGAAGTAGAGCGGGTTGGCGAAGTCGTTGAACACCGCGACCGACTGCACGACGATGACCGTGACGATGACCGGCTTGAGCAGCGGCAGCACGATCCGGAAGAACAGGCGGATGGGACCCGCGCCGTCGATCAGCGCAGCCTCGTCCAGCTCGCGGGGGATCGTGGAGACGAAGGCCCGGAACAGCAGGATGCAGAACGACAGGCCGAACGTCGCCTCGATGAGGATGAGGCCGCCCAGGGTCTTGAACAGTCCCAGCCCCTGCAGCACCCAGATGGTGGGCACGACCGCCGGCGGCACGATGAGTCCCGCGAGCACGAAGAAGTTGATGATGCCGTTCCACCGGGACTTCTTGCGCTGGAGCACGTAGCCGACCATCGCCGCGAGGACGACCATGATCACCACGCTCGCGACGGTCAGCACGATGCTGTTGACGAAGGCACGGATCAGGATGCCGTCCCGGTCGGCGAGCACCGCGGCGATGTTGTCCCACAGTTTCCACTCCGTGGGCCAGCTGAAGGAGAGCGTCGAAGCCTCGGGGGCGGTCTTGGCCGCGGTGACGAGGATGAAGGCGAACGGCACGAGGAACACGACGACCGACACGACGATGGCGATGGTGCCGACGGTCCATCGCCGCACAGCGAGGCGGCTCATGCGTCCACGCTCCTTTTGTTGATGAAGATCGAGATGGGGATCATGACCGCCGTGACGACGACGAAGAGGACGACGTTTCCCGCCGTCGACAGACCGTAGAAGCCCGCCTGGTACTGCTTGTAGATCACGGACGCGATGACGTCGGAGCTGAAACCGGGTCCGCCCTTGGTCATCGCCCAGATCAGGTCGAACGAGCGCAGACCGCCGATCAGCGACAGGATCACGACCGTCCCGGTCGCCGGCCACGACAGCGGGAACGTGATGTTGCGGAAGACGTTCCACGCACTCGCCCCGTCCACGCGAGCGGCCTCGAAGTACTCCTGCGGGATCGCGACGATCCCCGCGATGTAGATGAGCGTGGCGATGCCGAGCCCCTTCCACACGTCGACCAGCGCCACGCTGATCAACGCGAGATTCGGATCCGTCAACCACCCCGGACCCTGGATGCCGAACACCGAGAGAGCACCGTTGACCACCCCGTCGAACGGATCGAGCAACACCTTGAAAGTGAGGCCGACACCGATCGTCGACACGAGCACCGGGAAGAACGTGACGGCGCGCAGGTACCCGCGCCCGATCAGGGACGACGTCAAGAGCACGGCGAGCGCGAGGCCCAGGATCACCTTGAGACCGCTCGTGATGACCGCGTAGACCAGCGTGTGCAGGAACGCCTGCGAGAGCTGCGGGTCCGAGAAGAACTGCACGAAGTTGTCCAGGCCGATGAAGTGGACGTCGAAGAGGGACCACCGCGTCAGGCTGAAGTAGAACGAGGCGAACGTCGGGACTGCGAAGAGCACGACGTACAGGCCTGCCGCGGGGATGTAGAACCACGACGGGTACATGCTCCGCATCTTGCGGCCCGCTCGGGTGACGGGAGGCGCCCCTCGGCGCCGGTTCCGCACCTGAGGCGGCACCACATTCGCGAACGTCTGAGCCATCGGTCACTCCTTCGTGGGGGAGAGCGGGGCCGGAGAGGGGGGTCTCCGGCCCCGCGGTGTGCGGTGGGTGGGGGCACCGGACCGCACGGGGGAAGCGCTGAGATCAGCGCGGATTCACCAGCCGGAGAGACCGAGCTGCTGGGCCTGCTTCTTGACGTCTTCGTCGTAGGCCGCGGCGCCGTCCTGGGCACTCGAGATCCCGGAGCCGACGCTGATGGCGATGTTCTCGAGGTTCGGTCCCTTGACGGGCGAGAGGAACTCGAGTGCGGGAGCGCTCTTGCCGTCTTCGACGTACTTCTGGATCTCCGCGACCAGCGGCGCGGCATCCGCGGGGACGGAGCACGAGCTGATCGAGAACGGGCCGCCCGCGACGAAGTTCGCGTTCTGGATGTCGCAACCCTCGGAGGAGTTGATGAACGAGACGAACTTCTTGGCGGCGTCGAGCTTCGCACCCTCCGTGGTCTTCGGGATGTAGACCGCGTTGGGCTCCCAGACGGTCAGGGTGGTGTTCGCGGATTTGTCGGCGGGCATCGCGAAGAAGCCGATGTCGTTGACCGAGGCGGGGTTCGACTGCTTGATGTTGCTGAGGACGGCGCTGGAGAGCATCGGGTACATCGCCGCCTTGCCGGTGGCGAGCGCAGCCGAGCCGTCGGCGGCGGTGGCGGTGGCGAAGTCCGCGTTGAAGAGTCCCTTGTCGAACGCCTCCTGCAGATGCGTGAAGCCGGCGAGGGCAGGCTCCTGGGCGAACTTCGCCTTGTTGGCGGTGAAGTCCTCGGCCCAGTTCTTGTCCTGCGTCAGGACGTTGCCGAAGTCGGCGAGAAGGAACAGCTGCGAGGTCCAGGTGTCGCCGTAGGTCTGCTCGATCGGGGTGATCCCCGCCGCCTTGATCTTCTCGGCGGCCGCCACGAGCGAGGACCAGTCGGTGGGGACGCTGATGCCCAGGTCGGAGAACACCTTCGTGTTGTACGCGATGCCACCGGCCATCGACGTGCCGAGGGGCGCGCCGTAGGTGCCGTTGTCGGTGGAGACGACGGTCTTGAAGTTGTCGGTCACTTCGGACGCCCACGATTCGTCGGCGAGGTTCGCCAGCGTCTGGTCGGGGTTGAGCGCCTGGAAGAGCGATCCGGTGTTGTAGAAGAAGACGTCGTCCATCTCGCCGGTCGACAGCTGCGTCTTGACGAGGTTGTCGCCCTCCGTGCCGCCCGGGCGGGTGTTGAGGGTGACCGTGATGTCGGGGTTGGTCTTCTCGAATGCGGCGATCAGGGCGTTCCCCGTGGCGATCGAGTCGTCGCCGTTCGTGGTCAGGTACGTGATCTCGACCTTGCCGTCGGCCGAGGTCCCTCCGCTTCCCCCGGAACAGCCGGCGAGGGCCAGAGCGGCGAGAGCGACGCCGGCGACGACGGTCGTCGTGCGGCGCGGGGTGATGAATGAGGACACTGCTTACCTCCTTGTAAGGGGCCGGGCGCTGAAGACTCCGGTCGATTCGACACCTCGCTCTTCGGGTGCGAGATCGGGTGTAAACCGATCTACACGAGGCGTCGAAGCGAGAATAAACCGACTGGCGCGATTTCGTCAACCGATCTACATTGGGGGGAGACCGACCGAAGGAGTTCGATGCTGGACAACGCGTCGCCCACCGGCTCCCCCGCCCGAGCCGCCACCATCGAAGATGTCGCGCAGCACGCCGGGGTTTCCCGAGCCGCCGTCTCGAAGGTGATCCGCGACGCCTACGGCGTGAGCGATCGGATGCGCGAGAGGGTGATGGCATCCATTGCCGCGCTTGACTACCGGCCCCGGGTGGCGGCACGGGCCATGCGCGGATCGACGGCGACGATCGGCGTGCAGCTCCCGCAGGTCGACAACGAGTTCTTCACGCGCATCCTGACGGGTATCGTGCAGGAGCTGAACGCCTCCGCGTACCAGCTGATCATCGCTCCGATGGCCGACCCGGTCAGTGGCACGGCTGCACTCGAGAGCCTCTACGACCGGCAGGTCGACGGCATCATCGCCGTCGCACCGGCGGTCCCCCAAGCCTGGCTCGAGGGACTCGGGCGGCGCGTTCCGCTCGTCCAGGTCGGGCAGCACGACCACCCGCAGCACTACGACGTCGTGGTCGGCGACGATGATGCGGGCGCCCGCCTCGTGATGGAGCATCTCTTCGACGCAGGCCACACCCGCATCGTGCACGTGACCAACGATGAACGCATCCTGGTCGAGCCGCGTACCGATCCGCACCCGCGCCGCCTCCGTGTCTACGAGAACATGATGCGCGAGCGCGCGCTCGAGCCGGAGGTCATTCGCATCGACTCCGCCGACCATGACGCGCGCCGCACCGTCGGCGACGTGCTGGACCGGGAGACACCGCCGACGGCACTGTTCGCCGGCCACGACTCCCTGGCCCTGTCGGCACTCGAGGTGGCGGCCGAACGGGGGCTGAGCGCCGCCGAGTTCGCGGTCGTCGGCTACGACGACGTGCCCATCGCCAGCCACCCGCTGATCGGGCTGTCCACCGTCGATCAGCACGGCCAGCAGATGGGGGCGACGGCCGCACAGTTGCTCCTGGAGCGCATCGGCGGGCGGCAGGACGCTCAGCGCCGGGTCTTCTCCCCCGCCCTGCGCGTCCGCGCCACCAGCCGTTCCGCTCCCGCACGAAGCCGCGAGGCGGACTGAGCCGCCCTACTCGGGCAGGGAGGCGCCCACCGCAATCTCCTGCAGAGCCCACGAGTTGCTGTCGGGGTCGGCGAAGAACGCGTAGCGGACCCCGCCGCCCAGGTTCTGCACGGGACTGACGTCGACGCCCCGGCGAACGAGCGTCTCGCGCGCCGCCTCGATGTCGTCCACCACGAGGTGGAGGTTCGACACCGGAGCCCCGCCGCCCATCCCCGTCCCGAAGGCGATCGAGCAGGCCGAGCCCGGCGGCGTGAGCTGTACGACGCGCATCCCGTTCCCGGGGGAGACATCGTGATCGAGGGCGAAGCCGACCCGGTCACGGTAGAAGGCGATGCTCCGCTCGACGTCGGAGACCGGGAGGGGAACAAGTTCGAGGCGCATCTGCACGGGTCGACGATAACCCGTCGATCCTGCGCCGTGCCGGGATCGGCCGGATCCTCCGGCGATCCCCTGCACCCGCTGGGCCGATAGCCTGGGAGGTGATGTCACGGGATGAGAACGCGCGAAGAAGACTCACCCGGATACCACCCCAGGGGGCCGTCGTCGCGGTGCTGGCCCTCGCAGGACTGTGCTCGTCGTTCATGTTCACCCTCGTGGTGCCCATTCAGTCTCAGCTCCCGACGCTGCTGAACGCCTCGCGCGACGACACCGCCTGGGTCGTGACCTCCACGCTGCTGGCCGCGGCGGTCTTCACGCCGATCGCCGGCCGGCTGGGCGACATGTACGGCAAGCGTCGCATGGTGCTCGTGCTCCTCGCGGTGATGATCGCGGGCTCGGTGATCGCCGCCGTCTCCGGCGGCATCGTCGGCCTGATCGTCGGTCGCGCGCTGCAGGGCGCCGTGGTGGGCGTGGTGCCGCTCGGCATCTCGATCATGCGCGACGTGCTCCACGAGAACCGCGTCGACAGCGCGATCGCCCTCATGAGCGCGACGCTCGGTGTGGGTGGAGCGCTCGGGCTGCCCATCAGCGCCCTGGTGGCCGAGAACGCGGACTGGCATTGGCTGTTCTGGATCGCGGGCGGTCTCGGTGCCGTCGTCTTCGCGCTCGTCCTGTGGATCGTTCCGGTGAGCGTGCTCCGCACGGCCGGACGCTTCGACTACCTCGGGGCGGCGGGCCTCGCGATCGGCCTGATCGGCATCCTCCTCGCCGTCTCGCGCGGGAACACCTGGGGCTGGACCTCGCCGCTGACTCTGGGCCTGGCCGTGGGCGGCATCCTGATCCTGCTGGTCTGGGGCTGGTACGAGCTACGTGTCGAGAACCCCCTCCTCGACCTCCGCGTCGCCGCCCGCCGCCCCGTCCTGCTCACCAATCTCGCGTCGGTCGCGATGGGCTTCGCCCTGTTCACGTCCAACGTGGCCTACCCGCAGATGCTCGAGCTCCCGCTCGCGACGGGCGTGGGCCTCGGGCTGTCGCTGCTGGCCGCGAGCCTGGTCGTCATGCCCTCCGGGCTCGTGATGATGGTGCTCTCCCCCATCTCGGGCACCCTCGCCCGCACGATCGGGCCCCGGGTGCTGCTCATCGCCGGATCGATCTCGCTGATCCTCGCGTACGGGTTCAGCCTCTTCTTCTCCACCGAGGTATGGCACTTCGTCGTCGCCAACATCCTCATCGGCTTCGGTATCGGCTTCGGCTACGCCGCCATGCCGATGCTCATCATGCGCGCCGTCCCGCCGAGCGAGACGGGCGCCTCGAACGGTCTCAACGCCCTCGCTCGCTCGCTCGGCACGAGCACGGCGGCCGCGATCGTCGGCGTCGTGCTCGCGACCCTCTCCACGGGCGAGGGCGACACCCGCGTCCCTACGGCGGAGGCGTTCCACGTGTCTTTCCTGCTCGGGATCGGGGCGGCGGCCGTCGCTCTGGTGCTGGCGCTGCTCATCCCGACGCGCGAGAACCCGGCGGGCGAGCGGGCATCACTGCCCGAGTGACCACTACGCCCCGCGCTCCTCGTTGATCGAGTTGGCGCCGTCGACGACGAGCAGCTGGCCCGTGATGTACGACGCCCCGCGGCTCGCGAGGAAGGCGACCGCGGCCGCGACTTCGAGAGGGGTGCCGGAGCGTCCGAGGGGCGTCGCGCGCCCCATCGCGAGCTCGTGCTCGCTCGACGACGGCGTCGCGATCCAGCCCGGCGCCACCGCGTTGACGGTGATCCCGGATGCCGCGACGTCGACCGCCGCGCCCCGGGTGAGCCCGAGCATCCCCGCTTTCGCCGCGTGGTACGCCACGTCGCCGGTGTACGCCATGACGGGCCCGGAGAGGGATGCCATGTTCACGACGCGCCCGTACCCGGCCGCCCGCATCGCGGGGACGACGGCGCGCGTCATGCGTAAGGCGGTGGTGAGGTTGCGGTCCAGCGAGGTCAGCCACTGGTCGACGGTGATGTCGTCGATCGCGGCGGGCGAGTCCGCCTGGGACACGGACGTCATGCCGGCGTTGTTGACCAGGACCGTCGGCTCGCCGAACGCGTCCCGCGTCGCCTGGAGCACGGCATCCACTCCGTCCTGGACCGTCAGGTCGGCGGCCACGCCCCGAGCGTCGATCCCGGCCGAGCGGAGGGCGGCGACACGGTCCTGGATCCGGTCGGTGGTCGAGGTGACGATCACGCGCATGCCCGCCCGACCGAGCAGGAGGGCGGTCGCCGCGCCGATGCCGTCGGCGCTTCCCGCGCCCGTGACGATGGCGATGTCGGGGGAGTCGGACATGGGGGCTCTCTTTCACGGCGGGGAGCGACGATTTAGTGAATGAGCCTCACTATAGCCGCGCGTCGGAACGCGCCGTCATGCGGTCACGCGACGGCGCGCCCTTTCGCGGCAAGAAACACCTCGATCCGCTCTCGCGTGCGCGTCAACGTCTCGATCCGCGCGGACAGGTCCGCGTGCACCTGGGGCAGCTGCGCGTACAGGGCATCATGGGCCTCCGGCGGGGCATCGCCCGTGCACGCGAGCACCGCGCCGACGAGGTCGCGCGGGAAGTCCATCCCGAAGAGCATCTGGATGACGATCGCCCGCTCGACGACGGAGCGATCGTAGCTGCGATAGCCGTTCGACTCGCGCTCCGCCTGGATCAGCCCGAGCTTCTCGTAATGCCGCAGCGACCGCGTGCTGACACCGCTCAGCTGACTGACCTCACCGATCTTCATGAGCACCCCTTGACCTTGACACGATGTCAATCTATAACCTCGCTGCAATCGGAGCACTCGGCATCCGAAGCAAGGAGGACGTCATGTCGGAACAGGTCGATATCGGCGGGAGGACCCGCACGTTCCAGATCGTGGGCGAAGAGCGGGGAAGGCCGGGCCGACCCCTCGTGCTCGTCTTCCACGGATCGAGGCAGAACGGCTCGTCGCACCGGCGGTTCACGGGGTTCGCGCTCGACGGCCTGGCGGACCGCGGCGAGGCCGTCGTCGCCTACCTCGACGGGTACCGGGGCAACTGGAACGACGCGCGCGCCGAGAGCCGTTTCCCCGCGCGGAAGAAGGACATCGACGATGTCGCGTTCGCACGTGCGGTGCGGGATCACGTGATGCGCACCCACGGGGTGGACGCCGGGAAGGTCGTCGGACTGGGCTACTCGAACGGCGGACAGATGGTCTTTCGGCTGCTGCACGAGGCACCCGATCTGCTCGCCGGAGCGGTCGCTGTGGCGGCGACCATGCCGTCCCGCGCCGACTTCCTCGCCGGGTTCTCCCCCGCCCCGACCCGACCGGTACCCGTGGCTGTCGTGGCGGGGACCGCTGATCGGATCGTGCCGTTCCACGGCGGTCGCATGAGGTGGTGGGCGCGTCGGCTGTTCAAGGTCGGCGGCGAGACGCTCTCCGCGGAGCAGACCGCCCGGTATTTCGCCGCCCGCAACGACCTGCCGAGCACCCCTTCGGTCGTCGCTGCGTCACACGACGCACGCACCCCCGTCGACGCGCTGACGTTCCGGCAGGACGGACGCCCGTCCGTCGTCCTCTACGTTGTCCGAGGCGGAGGTCACACGGTGCCCGGGCCCACGGCGGCACCGTGGGTGGTGGGCCGAACGGCCGAATCGCCGGGCATCGACCAGATCGTCACCGAGGTTCTCGGCGAGGTCAGTCGAGCAGCAGCGCCGGCTCCTCCAGAACGGATGCCACGTCCGCGATGAACCGCGAGATGCCGTCGCCGTCGACCACGCGGTGGTCGAACGAGCCCGACACCGTGGTCACCCAGCGGGGGCGCACCTCGCCGTCGACGACCCACGGCTTCTGGCGGATCGCGCCGAGGGCGACGATGCCGGCCTCGCCGGGATTGATGATCGGGGTGCCGGCATCCACTCCGAAGACGCCGATGTTGGTGATCGTGAACGTGCCGCCGACCTGATCGGCGGGGCTCGTCTTGCCCTCGCGGGCGGTGAGCGTGAGGCTCTCGAGGGCTTTGGCGAGCTCGCGCGTGTTCATCGACTGCGCGTCCTTGATGTTCGGCACGAGCAGGCCGCGCGGGGTCGCTGCGGCGATGCCGAGGTTGACGTAGTGGCGCACCGAGATCTGCGCGCCGTCCTCGGTGTCGACCCACGCGGCGTTGATCATGGGCGTGCGGCGCAGGGCCCAGATCACGGCGCGCGCCATGATCAGCAGCGGCGAGATCTTCACGTCGGCGAAGTCGGGCGAGGCCTTGAGCCGCTTGACGAGCTCCATCGTGCGCGAGGCGTCGACGTCGACCCACACCGACACGTGCGGGGCCGAGTACGCGCTCGAGGTCATCGCGTTGGCGGTGGCCTTGCGGACGCCGCGGACGGGGATCGACTCCTCGCGCGCGTCGGCGACCGGTGCCGGGGCGACGGGCGCGGGAACCGGGATCGTCTCCTCGCGGACGGCACCCCACGCGGGCGTCTCGATGTTGCGGAAGACGCTCGCCTGCTCGGCGTGCTTCACGACGTCGTCGCGGGTCACCTCGCCGGCGGGGCCGCTGGGCGTCACGGCCGAGAGGTCGACGCCGAGGTCGCGCGCGAGCTTGCGGATCGGAGGCTTGGCGACCACCCCGACCGACGCCTTGACCGGGCGCTCGGCGGGCTTGCGGCGCCGGGATGACACCGCGCCACCCGTGCCGTAACCGACGAGCACGGCCCCGCCGGGATCGCTGGGCTCGGGGACGCTCACGGGTTCTTCCGGCGCCGGGGTGCCGGCATCCGCGGATCCGATCGTGATGATCGGCGCCCCGACCTCGACGGTGGAGCCCTCGGATGCCAACAGCGCGCCGACCGTGCCCGAGAAGGGGGACGGCAGCTCGACGAGCGACTTGGCCGTCTCGATCTCGACGATCACGTCGTTGACGGCGACGGTGTCACCGGGCGCGACGCGCCACTGCACGATCTCGGCCTCGGTGAGGCCCTCTCCGACGTCGGGGAGAACGAAGGTCTGCTCGGTCACGGTGTGTCCTTTGCTCGCGAACAGCATCTCACCGACACTGCCCGCCGTCACGGAAACGGTCAGTAGGCCAGAGACCGGTCGACGGCCTCGAGGATGCGGTCGGCGTCGGGCAGGTAGGTGCCCTCGAGCTTCGCGGGAGGGAACGGCACGTCGAAGCCGGAGACGCGCAGCACCGGCGCCTCGAGCGCGAAGAACGCGCGTTCCATCACGGTCGCAGCGATCTCGGAGCCGAGCGAGGTGAAGCCCGGCGCCTCTTGCGCGTAGACCATGCGGCCGGTGCGGCGCACGGAGTCGAGCAGCGGGCCGTAGTCGACCGGCGAGAGCGAGCGCAGGTCGATGACCTCGCAGCTGGTGCCCTCGCTCTCGGCGAGCGCGGCGGCCTGCAACAGGGTGGTGACCATGGCGCCGTGGCCGACGAGCGTCACGTCGGTGCCGCGGCGGACGATCCGGCTGGCGTGGAGCGGCAGCGCGGGCGCCTCGAGGTCGACCTCGCCCTTCTGCCAGTACTTCGCCTTCGGCTCGAGGAAGACGACGGGGTCGGGCGAGGCGATCGCCTGCTGCATCATCCAGTAGGCGTCGTTGGCGTTGGAGGGGCTGACTACCCGCAGGCCCGGGGTGTGCGTGAAGTACGCCTCGGGGCTCTCCTGGTGGTGCTCGATCGCGCCGATGTGCCCGCCGTACGGGATGCGGATGACGACGGGCATGCGCAGCGCGCCCTCGTGCCGGTTCGTGATCTTCGCCAGCTGCGAGGTGATCTGGTCGAACGCGGGGAAGACGAAGCCGTCGAACTGGATCTCGAGCACGGGCTTGAAGCCACCCATCGCCAGGCCGATCGCGGTACCGACGATGCCCGACTCCGCCAGGGGCGAATCGATGACGCGGCGCGGGCCGAAGTCTTTTTGCAGCCCCTCGGTCACGCGGAAGACACCGCCGAGAGGCCCGATGTCTTCGCCCATGAGGAGCACGCGGTCGTCGGTCTCGAGGGCGCGGCGCAGGCCGGCGTTCAACGCACGGCTGATGGGGAGGTTCTCGGTCACTTCGCGCCCCCCTCCATCGATGCTTCGTAGTCGTCGAGCCAGCGCTGCTCCTCCTGGATCAGCGCATGCGCCTCGGCGTACACGCTGTCGAACATCTGCGCGCGCGGCAGCCCGCCGAGCTCGTTGGTGCGCACGCGCACGTCGTCGGCGAGCGCCGCGCCCTCGGCATCCGCGTCGTCGAAGAACTGCTGCGAGGCGCCTCGCCCCTCGAGGAAGGCGCGCATGCGGGCGATCGGGTCGCGTCGACCCCAGGACTGCTCCTCGTCGGAGGTGCGGTACTTCGTGGGGTCATCGCTCGTCGTGTGCGCGCCCATGCGGTAGGTCAACGCCTCGATCGCGCGGGGGCCGGAACCGGCGCGCGCCTCGTCGAGGGCGAGCTTCGACACGGCGTAGCTCGCGAGCACATCGTTGCCGTCGACCTGGACGCTCGGGATGCCGTATCCCTCACCGCGCTTGTACAGCGGCGAACGCGACTGCGTGGTCACGGGGACGGAGATCGCCCACTGGTTGTTCTGCAGGAAGAACACCTCGGGGGTCTGGAAGCTCGCAGCGAAGACCATCGACTCGTGCACGTCGCCCTGGCTGGAGGCGCCGTCGCCGTAGTAGACGATGACGGCCTCGTCGCGCTCGGGATCGCCGCTGCCGCTCTTGCCGTCGAACACCAGGCCCATCGCGAGGCCCGTGGCGTGCAGCGTCTGCGCGCCGAGGACCAGCGTGTAGATGTGGGTGTTGCCGTTCTTCGGGTCGGTCGGGTCCCACCCGCCGTGGGTGAGGCCACGCATGAGCCGGATGATGTCGATCGGATCGACGCCGCGGATGCGGGTGACCACGTGCTCGCGGTACGAGGGGAAGACGTGGTCCTGCGCGCGAGCGGCGCGGGCCGAGCCGACCTGCGCCGCCTCCTGCCCGAAGGACGGCGGCCAGAGGGCCAACTGGCCCTGGCGCTGCAGGTTGGTGGCCTGCACGTCGAACGCGCGGATCGACACCATGTCGCGGTAGAACGTCTTGAGTTCGGCGTCGCTGAGGGCATTGATGAGCGGCAGGTAGCGCTCGGCCGCGGGCGTGGGCGCCATCGTGCCGTCGGCTGCCAGAACGCGCACGAGAGCGGGATCGTCGAGCGGGGTCATGTTCCCACGCTAATGCTCGCCCCATGCCTGCGACCGCATGAGGTGCACAACGGATGCCGCGATTCGGCATCCATCATCCACAAAGCCGGCCTCGGGACCGCACGCGGAGCCACCGCGCGTGGCTGAGCCCCGGACGTCAGCGTTGCGCCGCGGCGACCTCGACGATGCGGTCGAGGGACTCTTCCTCGCCGACCGAGATGCGCACGCCATCGCCCGCGAACGGACGCACGACGAGGCCGGCGTCCTCGAAAGCGGTGGCGATCTCCAGCGTGCGCTCCCCCGCGGGCAGCCACACGAAGTTGCCCTGAGCGTCGGGCACCGGCCAGCCCGCCTCGCGAAGGCGCTCGACGAGACGGTCACGTCGGTCGGCGATCACACGCACGCGGTCCAACAGCTCCGACTCGACGGAAAGGCTGGCGAGCGCCGCCGCCTCCCCCGCAGCCGTGACCGACAGCGGGATCGCGGTGCTGCGCGCGGCGTCGAGCACCCGCGTGTGGCCGATCGCGTAGCCGACGCGCAGGCCGGCGAGGCCGTAGGCCTTGCTGAAGGTGCGGAGCACGACGATGTTCGGGCGGGCGATGATCGCACGCACGCGGTCGCCCTCGACCGAGGTGGGGTCGGTGACGAACTCGGCGTAGGCCTCGTCGAGCACGATCAGCACATCGGCGGGCACGGCGTCGGCGAACGCGGCGAACTCGTCGTGCGTGACCGTCGGGCCCGTGGGGTTGTTCGGGCTGCACACGATCACCAGGCGCGTGCGCTCGGTGATCGCGGCGGCCATCGCGGGGAGGTCGTGGCGGAAGTCCTCGGTCAGAGGCACCTGCACGCTGGTGGCACCGGCGACGGCGACGAGCGAGGGGTACGCCTCGAACGACCGCCACGCGTAGACGACCTCGTCGCCGGGGCCCGAGGTCGCCAGGAGCAGCTGGGCGAGCAGCGAGACGCTCCCGGCACCGACGTGCACGTCGTCGGGCGAGACGCCGTGCCGTGCGGCGAGACGCTCGCGGAGGCGGGCGGCCGTGGCATCCGGATACCGATTGATGCCGGATGCCGCCTGGATGGCCTCGAGGACGCCCGGGAGCGGCTCGAACGGGTTCTCGTTGCTCGACAGCTTGAACGCGTCGGCGCTGGCCTGCCGACCCTGGCGGTACGCCGGCAGTGCGGCGATCTCGGGGCGGATACGGGGGAGAACCGGCTCTTCACTCACCCCGCGAGCCTAACCGCGGGGGCCCGCCGCGCGTCAGTCCCTCCGTGCCATCTCTTCTGTGCGGGTCGCAAGCCCCTGCCGGAGCACGGGGTCCCGTGCCAGGGTGAAAACATGCGCTTCGTCGTTCGCGTCGCCGTCAATGCCTTCGCCATCTGGATCGTCACCCTGCTGCCCGCCCTCCAGGTGCAGCTGATTCCCTTCGCCCCCGGGGAGTGGCTGCAGGTCGCGCTCACGCTCCTGCTCGTGGGCCTCATCTTCGCGCTGGTCAACACGATCGTCGGAACGGTCGTCAAGGTCGTCGCGATCCCGCTCTACATCCTCACCCTCGGGCTCATCTCCCTCGTGATCAACGGGTTCCTGCTGTGGCTGACCGCCGTCATCACCTCGAACTGGGACTGGGGTCTGCGCACCGGAGAGTTCTGGCTCACGGTCGTGGCGGCGCTGCTGATCGGAATCATCAACGCCGTTCTCGGTGGCATCCTGCGCCCTCGTCGAGACGAGCGTTCACGCCGCTGATGCGGTGGAAGCGCTTCCCCGCCATGATGGAGGGATGACCGCGAGTGCCGACGCGCCCTTCCGCGTCGTGTTCGTGTGCAGCGGCAACATCTGCCGCTCCCCCATGGCCGATGTGGTCTTCCGCCATCTCGCCGATGCGTCGGGCCTCGGATCGCGGGTCGCGTCGTCGTCCGCCGGCACCGGCGACTGGCACGTCGGCGAACGCGCCGACCACCGCACGCTCCACGCCCTCGAACGCCTCGGCTACGACGGTTCCGCGCACCGCGCCCGGCAGTTCCAGTACGCCGACTTCGACCGCAACGACCTCGTCGTCGCCCTCGACCGCAGTCACGAGCGCGTCCTCCGGGGGTGGGCACGCGATGACGACGCCGCCGACAAGATCGCGCTCCTGCAGTCCTTCGTCCCGGATGCCGAGACCCTCGACGTCCCCGACCCGTACTACGCGGGACCCCCGATGTTCGACGAGGTCCTCGGTATGATCGAACGCGCCAGCCGCGCCCTGTTCCGGCAGCTCGAGCCCGCCATCCGCTCAGCGGGCTGACCCTTTCGCGCGATCCCCGGGAGACCCGTGTCCTCTCTGCCTCCGCAGCCCCTCAGCCCCCTCGACGGCCGGTACTTCGCGACCGTGTCCGAGATCGGCGACTACCTGTCGGAGGCGGGCCTGAACCGCGCCCGCGTCGAGGTCGAGGTCGAATGGCTCCTCGCCCTCACCGACCGCTCGCTCTTCGGCACCTCGCCGGTGTCGGAGGAGGACCGCACGAAGCTCCGCGCCCTGTACGAGGAGTTCGGCGCCGACGAGATCGCCTGGCTCAAGGAGAAAGAGGCGGTCACCCGCCACGACGTCAAGGCCGTCGAGTACCTCGTACGCGACCGTCTCGAGGCCCTCGGCCTGAGCGAGCTGGCCGAGCTGACGCACTTCGCCTGCACGAGCGAGGACATCAACTCCACCGCCTACGCCCTCACCGTGCAGCGCGCGGTCGAGCGTGTGTGGCTGCCGAAGCTCCGGTCGGTCACCGCGGCCCTCGCCGAGCTCGCCGTGCAGCACCGCGACGCCGCGATGCTCTCGCGCACGCACGGCCAGCCGGCCACGCCGACGACGATGGGCAAGGAGATCGGCGTCTTCGCGTGGCGTCTCGAGCGCGTCATCCGTCAATTGGATGCCGGGGAGTACCTCGCGAAGTTCTCGGGAGCCACCGGCACCTGGTCGGCGCACGTCGCCGCCGAGCCCGACGTGGACTGGCCCGCGCTCACGCGCGAATTCATCGAGTCGCTGGGCCTCGGCTTCAACCCGGTCACGACCCAGATCGAGTCGCACGACTGGCAGGTCGAGCTCTACGACCGCGCGCGGCACGCGGGCGGCATCCTGCACAACCTGGCCACCGACATCTGGACCTACATCTCGCTCGGGTACTTCACGCAGATCCCCGTCGCCGGCGCGACCGGGTCGTCGACGATGCCGCACAAGATCAACCCGATCCGGTTCGAGAACGCCGAGGCCAACCTCGAGATCGCGGGCGGGCTGTTCCAGACCCTGGCCTCGACGCTCGTGACCAGCCGCCTGCAGCGCGACCTCACCGACTCCACGACGCAGCGCAACATCGGCGTCGCCTTCGGCCACTCGCTCCTCGCGCTCGACAACCTGCAGCGCGGGCTGACCGAGATCTCGCTCGCCGAGGACGTGCTGCTGGCCGACCTCGACGTGAACTGGGAGGTGCTCGCCGAGGCCATCCAGACCGTGGTGCGCGCCGAGATCGCCGCCGGTCGCTCGCGGATCACCGACCCCTACGCCCTGCTCAAGGACCTCACGCGCGGTCGCCGCGTCGGCGGGCCAGAACTGGCCGAGTTCGTGCGCGGCCTCGACATCGGGGATGCGGCGAAGGAGCGCCTGCTCGCGCTCACGCCCGCCGCGTACGCGGGGCTCGCGTCGCGGGTGGTCGACTCGCTGTAGGAGTCGCCGGCGCCGGGCCCGGACGCGGGCGGCGTCGCGACCTCGGGCGGGCGATCCGTCTTCGAGCCGGCGGGCTGATCCCCGACTCCGTGGTTCCCGCGCCGGCGGGCCGGGCCCGAGCCGGCACGGACGGTCCGGCGCGCCCACCGGGTGAGACGAGCAGAGAAAGTCTCGACGCGGCCGCTCCCACGTCGTAGTGTGTTGACGTCAACATCCCCCTCGGCCCTCGGCCGACGTGCGTCGCATCGTCGCGGCGCGGAACGGAACAGACGCGATGACGCATCGACGCCCCCTCCCCCTCCGACGCCTGGTCGCCGCGGCGGTCGCCGCCGTCCTCGCCGGAGCTCTGGCATCCCCTCTCTCCGCGGACGCGCTGACCGGCGTGCCCACCGACCCCGCCGACGGGGTACCCCGCGTGGACCCGCCGATCACGTACTCGAGCTTCCCGCCCGTGGCCGACCCCGGACGCGGTGCCGCCGACTACCTCCAGCCGAGGTGGTACGACACCGACGGCCGGCACATCCAGGCGCACGGCGGACAGGTCGTCACGACGCAGGAGAACGGCCAGACCGTGTACTACTGGTACGGCGAGGACCGCACGAAGGGCTATTGGAACAGTCCCGGCGTCGCGGTCTACCGCTCCACGGATGCCATGAACTGGACGAACCTCGGCGACGCGCTGCGGAGCATCTCGTCGCGCGACGATCTGCTGACGCCCTTCTTCGAGAACCTCTACGACACGGTCGATGAGAACGGCCGACCGCGCGACGACAAGATCGACGCCCTCGCGTACCACCTGAACTCGCAGCGGTCGGCGGACTACACCGCGATCTTCGAGCGTCCCAAGGTGCTGCACAACGACAAGACCGGGCAGTGGGTCATGTGGTGGCACGCCGACGGGCGCACCGAGCCCGATGGCAGCACGTACGCGCGGTCGATGGCCGCGGTCGCCGTGTCGGACTCGCCGGCCGGCCCCTTCCGCATGGTCGGCGCCTATCGCATGCCCAACCGCACCGACTACCGCGGGTGCTCGCAGTACGCCGTTCCGGGTCAGGCCCGCGACATGACGGTGTTCCAGGACGACGACGGCACGGCGTACATCTCGTACTCGTCCGAGGAGAACTCGTCGCTCTACGTCGCGGAGCTCGACGAGAGCTACACGAACGTCGTGAAGACCACCGACAAGGACACCCTCGACGTCCACCAGTACTCGGAGGACGGGCGCTACCCCTACGTCTTCGCCGACGGAACCGCGGGCGCACCGGTGCGCGGCACGGACTTCCAGATCGTGAAGGAGTGCGGCTACCTCGAAGCACCGGCGCTCTTCGAACGCGACGGCACCTACACCGCGATCGCCTCGGGAGCGACCGGATGGGCGCCGAACCCCCAGACCTACTACACGACCCCCGACCTGATGGGGAGCTGGATCCGCGGCATCGACGCGAAGGATGCCAACGAGAACACCTGGTACTCCAGCATGCCCGACGGCTCGGATGGGCTTCTCTCGGTCGGCGACACCAACCGTTCGACCTTCGGATCCCAGGCGACCAACGTGCTCGAGCTCCAGCCCGGCAAGTTCGTCTACATGGGCGACCGCTGGAACGAGGGCGAGTCGAACTCGACCTACGTGTGGCTCCCGCTGACCGTGGGCGAGAACGGCCGCCTCGAGATGCACAACCCCGCGGCGGAGGACCCCGCGCGATACGCCCAGGGGTGGGATGCCTCGTACTGGGACGACAAGGGCTTCGGTCACGGCACGTGGAAGGTCGTCGACGACAGCCTGCCCACGACGGTGCGGCGCGGCTCGACGGCGAGCCTCCCCGATCACGTCACGGTCGACGTCGACGGCACGACCGCTCCCGTCGCCGTGACCTGGACCTCGATCGACACCGGCGCGCTCGGACCGAAGACCGTCACCGGCACCCTGTCCGCCGATGCGCACTTCACCGCGGGGCGCACCTTCACGCGCACCGTCACCGTGGCCGAGCCCGGCATCGCCGACATCGCGCCGGAGGCGACGGTCACGGCATCCAGCCGCGACGACCTCGCCGGCACCGTGATCGACGGCAACGACACCGGCAAGGGCTGGGACGACTGGAGCGGCAACGGCTACCCCCGCGACAGCTGGCTGCAGTTCGACTGGGGTGTGGACCGCACCTTCGACTCGATCGCCGTGCACACCTACAAGGACGGGCCCACCGCGACCTGGCCCTCGCGCATCCAGGTGCAGTACCGCGACTCCTCGGGCTCGTGGAAGGACACGTCGGTCGGCGCGTCCCTCGCCCAGGACGACGCGGCATCCGCCCCCGTCGCCGTCATCGACGCGCGGTCGGTGCCGTCGGCGAGCGCGCTGCGCCTCCGGCTGACGAGCCAGGCGAACACCTGGCAGTCGATCGCCGAGGTCGACGTGTGGGGGAACGCCTCGATCCCGAACGTCTGCCGAGGCGCGGACGCCACCGTATCGGCATCCTTCCACCAGACGAAGTGGGCGACCATGCCCGCCGGCAACGCGTGCGATGGGAAGCAGAACACGCAGTGGTCGACCTGGACCGATGCGGGCATGAAGGACTCCGCGACGTTCACGATCGAGACCGGCCAGGTCCACCGCCTCGACGAGGCGAGCTTCACGAACATCGAAGGCGCGATCGCGGGAGTGACGGCCGAGTACCGCACGGTGTCCGGCGAGTGGTCGCCGGTCGCCCCGACCGGCGCGGCCCCGACCGTGACGAACGGGACCGAGACGAAGCTGACCTTCACGCCGGTGCGCGCGACGGGCCTGCGCCTGGCCTTCGCCACTCCGGGCTCGTACCTGAAGATCCCCGAGATCGTCGTGCCGGAGGCCGCCGGGGTCTCGCGGGTCACGGCGACGCCGGACTCGGAGCCGAACGCCGCCGGCTGGTACCGCGCCCCCGTGTCGGTGGTGCTCTCGCACGACGGCAGCGACGACGTGGCCGTCCAGCACCGGACCGACGGAGGGGCGTGGGAGACCGGAACGTCGTTCGAGGTCGCGACGGACGGCACTCACACCGTGGAGTACCGGGCCCTGCGCAACGACGAGGAGGTGCCGGGTGTCGCGGGGTCCCTCACGGTCCGCCTCGACACCGTCGCCCCGACCACCGTGCTGACGACTGAGAAGACCACGGGAGCCGCCGCGCTCGCGCGCCCGCTGAGCGCCGCGAGAGCCCTGCCGCCCCTCGCCACGGCCGCGAAGACGGTGACGTTCGAGGCGACGGACGCCACCTCCGGCGTCGCCGCCACGGAGTACTCGCTCGACGCCGGGCAGACGTGGACCACGGGCGGGAGCACCACGCTCACCGGCGTGGGCGAGCACGAGGTCCGGTATCGATCGACCGACGTCGCGGGCAACGTCGAGGAGGTGCGCTCGACGACCGTGACGATCGAGGCTGAGGTCGGCCCCGGTCCGGGCCCCGACCCTCAGCCCGAGCCGTCGACGCCGCCGTCCGACACCGCGACCGCCTCTCCGACGCAGACCTCGACACCGTCGCCGGCCGGCACGGACCCGAAGGGCGCTCTCGCCGCGACGGGAGCCGAGGCTCCCCTCGCTCTCGGCGGCGTGGCTCTGCTGCTCACCGCCGCCGGGGCGGGAACGCTTCTCCTGCGACGACGGCGGGTCTGAGCGACCTGACGGGGGCGGGCGGAGTCTTCATCCCGCCCGCCCCCGCTCGTTCCGGCGCGCTGGGCGGGGGCTCAGCCGACCGGCGTGGGGGCGTCGTCCTTCTCGGCGAGCGAGCGCGCGACCGCCTCGGCGACGCGGGCATCCTCGGCATCCTGTCGACGACGACGACGGTCGCGCAGCCAGCGCGGACCGAAGACGGCCGCGGCGACGACGAGGAGAAGCACGACGAGGAGCGGCCACGGCACCGCCCATCCCGTCGCCGAGGCGACGACCGGATCGAGATCCGTCGTCGATCCCGAGGCGTCGGTGACCGTGGGGGTGGCCGTCACCGACGCCCACACCAGGCCCATCGCGGCGACGGCGGGCACCCGGACGTCGCGCTGCCAGGACTCTCCGGGGAGCAGGACGGGGGCGGCGTCACCCGGGATCGCTTCGACCTCGCCCCACCCGAAGGGGCCGGCGACGGCATCGGCGTCGGCGGCGGTGAGCGAGACGTTCCCGGCGTTGTGCAAGCGGTAGTGCACGGTGGCGTCGCCGAACAGGAACGGCACGGCTCCGCCGTCCCAGTCGACGCGGAGGTCGTCGACCGCGAGCGCGGGGGCGAGGTCGCCGCCCACCCGGATGCCGGCGCGGATGCCGAGACGGCGGTCGACGTTGACGTTCGCCGTCTGGTCGGCCACGGTGAGCGAGGTCACGACGCCGCCGGCGTAGTCACCGGGCGTGGCATCGGCGGGGATGTCGATCGTGAAGGGAACCTCGACGGTCTGCCCCGCGGGCACCGACACGTGGTGCTGCGGAACGACGATCCACTTGCCCACACCGACCGGCTCCTCGGCGGCGAGACGCAGGTCGACAGCGCCGGTCGAGGTCGTGTAGCCGTCGGCGGCGTACACGTCGAGCTCGACCGCCTCGGTGCCGCGGTTCGCGACGACGAGACCGTCGTCGAGGTGGGCTCCGGGATTCAGCGCGTAGGAGAAGTTCGTGCGGTCGGCACCGAGCTCGTTGGATGCCGTGCGCACGGTCCAGGTGACGTCGTCGGTCGTCGCGAACGCGGCGGGGGCGCTGACCAGGGGGATGGCGGCCACGACGAGCGTCGCCAGGGACAGCGCGAGGGGACGGGAGATTCTGTTCATGAGGGGGGTCCTTCGACAAGGGCCGGCGGGGAGCGAACTCCCCGCCGGCCCGGTTCGCTGGTCAGCCGGCCAGCGCGGTGAGGGTCAGGGTCGCGCGGTAGCTCCCCTTGTCGATCGAGTTGGGCATCTTCAGGTCGAGGTCTGCCCCCACGACGCCGGTGCCACGGTCGTGGCCCATGGCCGCGGAGCCGAGCACCCGCGACGTCGACAGGCCGTCGCCGCCGTCGTAGCCGGAGCCCACGGGCGCACCCGCGACGGCACCGGCACCCGGGGTGACGACCTTCGGCGTCCAGCCGAGGTACTTGCCCTCGAAGGTCTTGGCCCCGTCGGTGAAGTTCCCGACCGACGCCGAGACCGACCAGGCGGCCTTGCTGCGACGCGTGTCGGACACGGAGATCGGGTTGATCTGACCGGTCGCCTCGAAGTACTGGAGGTTCTTCTCCTGGGCGGTGCCGAGGTCGACCAGACCGTTGTGCCCGTTGATCGTCCAGCCGAACTCGCCCGGCGCACCCGAGGGAACGTCGACCTGGATGTCCTGCCCGTCACCGTGGTTGGGGTGGATGGTCACCTCGTCCTGGACCGACCCGACGGCCGCGGCCGGCTGGGCGCCGTTCTGGGGACCGCACCACAGCACGCGGTTCAGCTCGACGGCGGCGTTCGGGGCCGAGCAGTCGCCGGAACGGATGTTCTGCACGACGAGCTGGTCCTTCTGCACCTGGACCTTGACGTAGGTACGCACGTGCTCCTGGTTCTCCACGGAGTTGTACCAGTAGTTGTTCGGGTTCGACGGGTCGGCGCCGTTGCCCGCACCGCTCGTGCCGCTGTTGTCCGGCGCGGTGATGTCGTAGTACTTGGATCCGGATGCCGAGTTCGCGGTGACGTACACGACGCCGCCGGGGCCCTCGAAGACCTCGTCCTGACCGGGCTTCTCGTCGGCGTTCGCCTTCGCCCCGTTCTTGATCTCGTACGAACGCGAGTAGCTGTGGTCGTGGCCCTGGAGCACCAGGTCGACGCCGAGCTTCGAGAACGCGGTCGGGAAGTCGACGCGGCGGGCCTTGTTGTCGGCGTCCTTCGCGTGATCCGCCGGCGAGTAGATCGCGTGGTGGTAGACGAGCACCGTGTACTTCGCCTCGGCGCCGTGCTTGTTGACGACGTCCGTGACGTACGCCACGTGGGCATCGTCACCGCCGCCGCCCTGCGAGGTGGCGTAGCTGTTGCTGTTGAGGTCGATGAACAGCGTGTCCTTGTAGATGAACCAGTAGTCACCGCCCGACTCGGTACCCGTGCTCGAGGCGCCCTTGCGGTAGTAGGCACCGGAACGGTCGGTGTTCGGGGTGTAGAGGTGCTGCTCGTAGGCCTTGCCGCCCACGTCGTGGTTGCCGATCGTGGCGACCCAGGGGTACTGGCGCAGCTCGTCGGGGGCGAGGAAGGCGCTCCACTGGTCTTCCTTGTTGGCCGAGTCGACCTGGTCGCCGCCCGAGACGAGCAGCTCCGCGTTCGGGTTGGCGCTGAGAGCGACCTTGGTGGTGTCCTGCCATCCCGCCTGGTCCTTCGCGACGTCGCCGGACGAGCCGATCTGCGGGTCCCCGAAGAAGAGGAAGTCGTAGTCGCCCTCGAACGACTGCGTCTTGAACGCGTACGTCGACGACCAGTTGCCGTCGGATCCCACGCGGTACGAGTACGCGGTGTTCTCGGCCAGGCCGGTGATCGTCGCGTGGCGGTTGAAGCCGCCGCTCGTGGCGATGTTGGCGGTGCCGGATGCCGAGAACGTCGTCGCCGCGGCCGGGAAGGCCCCGTTCACGAGCGTCGAGGTGGGAGCGACCTGCACCGACTGGGCGGTGTCGGCGGAGGAGTACCACGTGACGATGCGCTGTGCTTCGTCGGCTCCGACGCCGAGAATGACGCCGGAGACGGTCGTCGGGGAGTCGGCCTGTGCGGCCGAGGCCACCGCGGTGCCGGAGAGCACGAGCGAGAGGCCGACGACGGTCGTTGCGATCCACGTGGCGCGGCGACGCGTGCGCGTCCCGTGCGACGTCGATGCGGAAGAGAGCATGGTTTTCCGTTTCTCTTGGGGGAGGAGGCGCCCGCGATCGGCGGGCTCCCCTACGCTCCGCGCATCCGATGAAGTGTTGATGAATACGCGACGCAGTGCGTCTAGCGCGTCACCGAACGCTCGTCACTCGATCCCGAGGATGCGCTGGACGAACCAGACGAGCCCGGCCACCGTGACGACGACCGCGAGCAGCCCGCTCGCCCACATCCCGATGCGGGGGTACCGGCGTCGCAGGAGCACGAGGAGCGGGAAGGCCACGACGATGATGCCGATCTGCACCGCCTCGATGCCGACGTTGAAGACCAAAAGCGACCAGAGCAGCGTCCAGGACCACGGCTCGTCGATGCCGAGGGCCGACGCGAAGCCCAGCCCGTGCACGAGACCGAAGAGGAAGACGACCCCCACCCGCAGCCACCCCGCCCGGTCGAGACGGAGGAATCCGTGGGCGTGCGAGAGGTCCTGATCGACCTTGCCGCCGCGCCACAGTCGCCAGAGGTACCAGGCGCCGACGACCGCGATCGAGAGCGCGATCGTGGGCTCGACGAGCTCGGGGGGAGCCGCGACGACTCCGGTCGCCGCCAGGATGAACGTCACCGAGTGGGCGAGCGTGAAGGTCGTGGCGGCGATCACGACCTCGCGCAGCCGCCGCGAGCCGACGATCAGCGCGAGGAGGAACAGGATGTGATCGATACCGGTGAGCAGGTGTTCGGCGCCGAGCCGGAAGAACTCCCAGAAACGCTCGAGCGGCGATTGCGCCGTGGTGAACGTCGGGTGCTCGGCATCCAGAACCGTGCTGCCCTCGTGCAGGTCGAGGGCATAGGTGAGGATCGTCTTGGTGTCGGTGACGAAGCCCTCGTCGTCGGGGAAGAGCGTGGAGACGACCTCGTGCCCGTTCTCGGACGGCGGGCACGCGTAGTCGAGGTCGAGCACGACGTACGGCACGCCGTCCTGCTGGGTCATGGTGATGTCGTCCGCGGGGGCGGGCGCGCAGTCCTGCCCCTCGGCATCGATGCGGAAGCGCTCCGTCACGTACGACGACACCGCCGCGCGATGCGCCTGGAGGGCGTCGATCTGCTGGTCGCCGTCGCCGGCGTTGAAGGCATCCGTTCCGGCTCGGTACAACGCGTCGTCCCGCGCGGCGTCGGCGGCCGAGACGACGAGGAGGTCGTACTCGAATTGGAGCTGGGTGCGCACGACACCCGGACCGCCGCTGGACAGGTCGGCGTAGACCACCGACAGGATGCCGTGCGCCGAGGCGGGCGCCGCCGAGGCGAGGAGCGCCGTCAACCCGACGACGAAGAGAAGCGCGCGCAGCGCGCGCCGGACCGCTGAAGACATGAAGACCTTTCCGCGATGAGAGTGCTCCGCGGTGCTGAACGGCGGGACGCGGTGAGGAGAACGGAAACGTAACGTGTGCCCGCCGTTCTCCCGCGCGCCACCCGCGTCGCGCACGGTGGGCGCACAGTGTGGGCGTGAGGCGGATGACGACGATGGGGGCGACGCTCGTCGCTCTGGCCCTGCTGGCCGGGTGCTCCACGGCGCCCGGATGGAGCGAGATGCGCGACGCACCGTCGCCCGTCGGTTCACCCGCCGCAGGCTTCTTCCCCGCCGCTCCTCCCGCGCCGGAGTCGACCCACACCCCGCCCCCCGGGTCGTGGGACGGAGTCCACGCACCGGAGGGATACCGGGTGGTGCTTCTCACCGTCGGCGACGACGCACCGACCGCCGTGCTCGTCCGGGCGGTGCAGGAGTGGGCGACCGAGACGCGGGCCGACCTGGAGATCGTGCACGCGGACGACGACATGATCGACGGCATCGTCGCGGCCATGGAGATGAACCCCGACCTCATCATCAGCGCGGGCGACGCCCTGGTCGACCCGCTGGCCACGGTGACCGCGAGCCATCTCGATCGGCAGTTCCTCGTCGTGGGTGCCGAACTGGCCGAACCGACCGAGAACGTGACGGCGGTCGACTGGACGGGGGCCGCCTACCGCGGGGAGGGCCTCGGCACGGCATCCGCCTACGATCCGGCGTCCTTCACCCCCGAGCGCGCTGCTGCCGCGGTGCGCGCGGGCGTCGCCTCCGTCCTCACCGGCCAGCGGGGCATCGTCCTCTGGATGCGGTGACGCGGCCCTCCCGCGCGAACAGCGGCGGGCCGAAAACCCGGATCGTCCCGACGCGGCCGGGCTCTCAGACCCTCGGAAGGGACCTCGGACGCACCGGCGGACGGCTCTCGCGCGGGAGAATGGATGCCATGCGCGCGATGATCATGGACGCCCTGGCCGCTCCCCTCGAGGTGCGTGAGGTCGAGGCACCGACCGCCCCCACCGGCGGGGTCGTGGTCGAGGTGCACGCGACCGGACTCTGCAAGAGCGACTGGCACGCGTGGGTCGGGCACGATGACGTCGCCCTCCCCCACGTGCCGGGGCACGAGTTGGCGGGCGTCATCGTCGAGGTCGGGGCCGGCGTGCAGCGCTGGAGCGTCGGCGATCGTGTCACGGTGCCGTTCGTGATGGGGTGCGGGGCGTGCGAGTGGTGCCTCGGCGGCAACGCGCAGGTGTGCCCGGACCAGCAGCAGCCCGGCTTCACCCAGTGGGGGTCGTTCGCCGAGCGCGTGGTCCTGCGCGCGGCCGACACCAACGTCGTGCGGATCCCCGACGGGGTCTCGTTCGAGGCGGCCGCCGCTCTCGGATGCCGCTTCGCCACCGCCTACCGCGCCCTCACGGGCCGCGCCCGGGTACAGGCCGGCGAGTGGATCACCGTCGTGGGCGCCGGCGGCGTCGGTCTCAGCGCCGTCATGATCGGGGTCGCCCTCGGCGCGCGCGTGATCGTGGTCGACCGCACGCCCGCCGCCCTCGAGGCAGCCGCCCGGCTCGGCGCCGAGCACACCCTGCTCGCCGACGGCTCCGACATCGCCGCCGCGGTGCACGAGATCACGGGCGGCGGGAGCCACGTCGCGGTCGACGCGGTCGGCAGTGCGCAGACCTCGCGCGACGCCGTCCTGAGCCTGCGCCGCCGCGGGCGTCACGTGCAGATCGGACTGCTGCCCACCGCCGACGGGATGACGGCCATGCCCATGGCACGCGTGATCGCGTGGGAGCTCCACCTCCTCGGCAGCCACGGCATGGCCGCGGCCGACTACCCCGAGATGCTCTCGCTCATCGAGAGTGGAGCGCTGCGCCCGCACGACCTCGTCGAGCGCGTGATCGGGCTGGGCGAGGCGGCTACCCTGCTGCCCGCGATGGACACGGCCTCACCGGCGGGCATGACGATGATCGATCCCGGGCGCGCCTGATCCGGCGGGCGGGATCTCGACGCGCGCGGACCGCGCTCAGGCGCGGGGCTTGTCGGGGCCGTCGTCGGAGCGCGGAGCCTCGGTGGTGCCGGCGGCCTCGGGGGCGGCGGCATCCGGAGCGTCTTTCGGGAGAAGCAGAGGCCGGTCGACGGTCGTGGTGACCTTGGCGGGGTCGACGACGAGCAGGAGGAGCGCCACGGTGACGAGCACGATGATGAACGTCACCCCGGCCGCGACGAGTCCGACCACCAGGGCGCGCTGGATCTCGTCCGCCGGGCGCGTCTGGAAGAAGCCCATCGACATCAGCGTGGTGAAGCCGGCGAACAGGGCCGCGCCGAAGGCGAGCCCCAGAAGTTGAACGGGCTTCATCAGGTCGCGGCGGGTCGGCTTTTCGGCGGGCTTGTCGGTCACGACACGGCCTCCTCGGTGGGTGCGGCCGGAATCGGCTCGGGGCGGCGGGGCGAGAACCCCGCGATCGCCAGGAAGACCGCGACGACCGCCGCGTAGCCGCCGAAGAGGCCCACGGCGATGACGATCCCGGTCAGGGTGAACGAGCCCGCGCCCTCGATGGCGTAGCCGAGCGAGTACTGCGGGCTGGTGATGAGAAGGACGACGGCGAGGACGAGCGTCAGGATGCCGATGAGCAGGCCGTCGCGGGGGGCGGTGGCCGTGCGAGCAGCGCGGCGGTCGCGCACCGCGGCGATGACCTCGATCACGCCGCTCACCACGGCCCACGAGATGACGATGCCGAAGAAGAAGCCGGTCTCGCGCCACGAGGGGACGCTCGCCGCCATCCCCGCCGCCGCCGAGACGGCCGCCAGCAGGATGACCGTGGCGCGCTGCCCCCGGGGGAAGACGAGCCAGGCCGAGAGCGCGAAGACGAGCGCCGTGGCGAGGGCGAAGCCACTGAAGACCGCGAGCCCCACGGGCGCGGAGTGATCCGAGGAGAACGTGACCATCGCTGCGGCGATGGCGGCGAAGAGGGCGCGCGCGAGCTGCAGGTAACGCACGTCGAAGGTGCGCGCAGAAGAGGAAGTGGCCACGGAGGATCCCGGAAGAACGGTGTCGATGGCATCCAGTCTATTCCTCGGGGAGCGGCCGACCTCCGGGGAGCCTGGATGCCGCCGGGCTCATCGGCAATCCCCAGCCGAGGAGGCGATTCTTAGGTGCAGAGATGGGGCAAAAGCAAGTCTTCCGCTCGCAATGACCTCGCGGGCTATTCTTTCTGACGCCATGAGCGGTTGGTGGGTGGCCGCACGTCGTCTATGGGGGGTTTCGGATGACCAATGTCGATCTCGAGGTGTATGGGGCACCCGATCTGACGTACGACTTCGCGGCGGCGGATGCCGTCGTGTCCGCCGCGAACGCGGCCGCGAATTCCATCGAGGATCAGACCGCCTCACGGATCTCGTACGCCGCGACGGCGCGGACCGACTTCTCGGGGTACTTCTCCGAGCTGTTCAACGCGAACGCCGACGTCGCGGCCGGCGATGCCCGTGAGCTGGTCTATCGACTGCGCGACGTGGCCTCCTTCATGGGCCGCTTGAGTGATGCGGCACGGGAGGAGAACGCCCGCCGCAAGCGCGCGCGGGAGTGGCGCGACCGTGTCGAGGCGCGGCGGTCGAACTGGCTGGATGCCACCTGGGACGACATCTTCGGCGAGGAGCCGCCGCCCACCGCGGGCGAGATCACCCCGCCCGTGTTCCAGTCCACGGCTCTGACGCCCTCGGTACGGCAGACGCCGGCGCCGGGCAGTGGCGGCGGCGGCGGGGGCACGTCCTCGGCGCGGCCCGAGAACCTCCGCTCGTTCGCCAACGGCAACGCGGAACTGGACGCGGGGCTGTCGGCGCACCCGGGTCGACTCTCGGAGTGGACCAGCGACTTCATGTCGACCTGCGACTTCGGCGGGATCGATGTCAGCCCCGTGGTGACGGGCTTCCAGGCCTGGTTGAATGCGAATGCGAACGATTCGGCGTGGGCGAACACGATCGCGCAGGCGTTCGAGGATGCCGGGACGAACGGTGGGATCGGGACGGTGTCGGATGCCGCGTTGGCGGCGTCTCTCGCGGCGGCGGGGGTGTCCGCGACCCGCCAGGATCTGGCGATCGACCCCCCGACCGCGTGGGGTGGGGACCCGACGACGGGGTTCGTGAACGACCCCGTCAACTCCGCCACCGGCAACTTCCTCGAGCCCGAGAACGACCTCCCGTTCCCCGCGGCGACGGCCCTGCTGTCGCTGACGCGGATGTACAACTCTCTGAACGACGGGGGCGGGGTGTTCGGTCTCGGGTGGTCCTCGATCCTCGACATCACCCTGCTGCTGTCGGACGACGATGCCCGGTTCGTGATGGCGGACGGGCGGCAGATCGTCTTCGGCCGTGACGGGCGCGAGTGGGCGCGCGGCACGGGGGAGAACTCCTGGCTGAACCGGGTGCCGTCTGCCGACCTCCGCGCTCGGGGCCTCGACGCCCCGGACGGGTTGCTGGTGACCGACAACGCGGGCGGGTGGTGGGCGTTCACCACCGGCGGCGACTGGCTCGGCGCGGGTGCCGGGGCGGGGAACGTCGTGTCGGTGGTGCGGGATGCCGCGGGCGCGATCGTCGCGCTGGAGCACTCCCGCGAGCGCCGGGTGGATGTCGAGTACGTCGACGGGTTGGTCGCGTCGGTGACGGCGTCGGATGGGCGTCGGGTGGAGTACCTCTATGACGAGGACCGCCGCCTGACCGCGGTCACCGGCCCCGGTGGCACCCGCACCTACCGATGGAACGACGACGACCTCATCGACCAGGTGGTTTCGGCTGCTGGGGTGATCGAGTGCACGAACGTGTACGACGTGCAGGGTCGGGTGCGGGAGCAGGTGACCGAGTTCGGTCGCCACACCCGCTTCACCTACCTCTCCGGCCGCGTCACCGAGGTCGCCGACAGTGACGGGTCGAACGCGAACACGTGGATCGCCGACCGCAAGGGCCGCCTCGTCGGCATCATCGACACCGACGGCAACCGCCAGTCGATGGCGTACGACCCGAACGGCAACCTCGTCTCCGTCACCGACCGCGAGGGACGCATCACCGTCCACGCGTACGACACCCGGGGACGGAAGACGCGCACCGTCACCCCCGACGGCGCTGATATCACCTACGGCTACGACGAGCACGACCGCGTCACCACCGTCGTCACCGCCGACGGCGGTGTCGTCACCTACGACTACCCCAACGACCTGGAACGGAACCCGTCGCGGGTCACCGACCCCGCCGGCGGCGTCACCGAACTCGACTGGGAGAACGGCCTCCTCCGCCGGGTCGAGGACCCCGAGGGCGTCGTCGTCCGTCTCGATTACGACGCGCACGGCGAACTCACCGCGACCCGCAACGCCGACGGCGCCATCGCGAAGCTTGTTCGCGACGCCACCGGGCGGGTCACCCAGGCCATCACCCCCCTCGGGGCCGTCACGCGATACGCCTACAGCGACACCGGCGCCCTGGCGTCCCGGGAGGACCCGGACGGCGCGATCCGGCGGTACGAGCACGGCCCCGGCGGACAGATCACCGCCATCATCGACCCCCTCGGTGCCCGCACCGAACTCGAGTACGGCCCCCACGGCCGCCTCACCCGCACCACCGACCCCCTCGGCCGCACGATCGACCGATCGTTCGACGAGCTCGGCAACGTCACCGCGATGACCCTCCCCGACGGCGCGACCTGGGGCTTCACCCACGACGCCCTCTCGCGCCTGCGCGAGATCACCGATCCCACGGGCGGGGTCTGGACCCGCGAGTACGACGCCGTCGGCGAGCTGGTGCGCACGACCGATCCCACCGGCGTGCACACAGACATCTCGCGCGAGGACACCACCTTCACGGTGCGCACCGCGTTCGAGGAGACCTCCGTCCGGTACGACCAGTACGGCCGGCCGGAGAGGATCCAGGATGCCGCGGGCGACGCGTCACTGATCACCTACGACGCCTGCGGGCGCCCGGTCGAACTCCTCGACGCAGACGGCGGCCTCACCCGCATCGACCGCGACCTCGCCGGCCGTGTCACCGCGATCACCACACCCGCGGGACGCACGACCCGATACGAGTACGACCACTGCGGCCGCCCCGTCGCCGCCATCGACGGCAACGACGCCCGCACCACCCTCGAATACGACGCCGACTCGCGCGTCGTCGCCCGTGTCCTGCCGACCGGCGAGCGCGCCGAGACCGTGTACGACGAGGTCGGGCGCGTGGTCCGTCTCGACACCCCCGGCGTCGGCGTCACACGTCTGGGGTACGACCTCGCGGGGCGCCTGACCTTCTCGCAGGACGCCCGATACGGTATCCGACGCTTCGCGTACGACGCCGCCGGCCAACTCGTCGCCGCCACGAACGGCATCGGCGGGGTCACCCGGTACGCCTACGACGACCGGGGGCGCCTGGTGTCGATCACCGACCCCCTCGGCGCGGTGACGACGCGCACGTACACCGACCTCGACAAGGTCGCCTCGCAGACCGACCCGCTCGGGCGGGTGACCACCGCCGCGTATGACGCAGCCGGTCGCCAGATCGCGCAGACGGCGCCGGACGGCGTCACCACCGAGTGGACGTACGACGCTGCGGGGCTGGCATCCGGTCTCTCGGTCGACGGGCGCCGGGTCACCGAGATCCGCCGCGACCCGGGTGCGCGCTCCGCCACGGTCGTCGACCACACCGGATCCGAGGCGGTGACGCACGCGCTGCGCTACAGCCGCATCGGCCGGCTCGTCGAGCGCGTCACGGGCGAGGAGACGACGCGGTGGGAGTACGACGCCGACGGCGCCCGCACCCGCCTCGTCACCCCCACGGGGGTCACCATCGACTACGCCCGGGATGCCGCGGGCCACCTCACCCGTCTGGATCACTCCCGCCTCGGCGCGGTGCACTACACGCGCGATGCGTTCGGGCGGATCCTCGAAGCCCGCGCCGGCGACAGCCTGCAGACCTGGGAGTACGCGGACGGCTTCCCGGTCACGCACACGCGAACCGATGCCGCGGGCGCGACCGTGACGCGCATCGAGCGCGACCACACGGGCCGGATCCTCGCTATCACGGATGCCACGGGCCAGACCCGCTACCTGCACGACGAAGCCGGGCAGCTGGTGTCGGCCGTCACCGAGGCGGGCGAGACGCTCTGGCAGTACGACACCGCCGGACGCCTCGTGCGAGAGACGTCCCGCGAGGGTCAGCGCGTCTCGACGTACGACGCGGCGGGGCAGCTCCTGTCGCTGTCGGACGCCGCCGGGGAGACCACGTTCGCGTACGACGAGCGGGGTCGCCGTGTGCGCGAGGTCGCTCCAGGCCACGAGACGAGCTACGCCTGGGACGACCGAGGGTGGCTCCGCAGCATCACCGAGCGCGCGTCGGACGGCCAAGAACGCCACGTCGCCCTGCGTGTCGACGGGCTCGGCGACCTCGTCGAGGTCGACGGCATCCCGCTCCTGTGGGACACCGCCGACGGCACGCCCCGCGCTCTGCGTGTCGGCTCGACCGATGTCTTCCGTGCGCCGGGCGCTCTGGCCGGCATCGACGGCGAATGGATCGTCGGAGGCTGGCGCGACGCGCGCTCCGCCGCGGCCGACGAGCCGTGGGCAGCGTTGCGTGCGGCGCAGGCGCTGGGTGGCGACGCGGTGTCGATCACCCCGGGCGGGGATCTCGCGATCGCGGGACTGGAGTGGATGGGCGCACGCGCCTACGACCCGGCGACCCGCGGGTTCCTCACCACCGACCCCCTCGAGGCGCCCGTCGGAGCGGTCTGGGGCACGAACCCCTACTCGTACGCGGGCAACGACCCCCTGCACGCGACCGACCCGCTGGGACTTCGTCCGGTCACCGACGAAGAGCTCATGGCCTACGGCGAGGCACGGCAGGGGGCGCTGGCCACGGCGACGGACTGGGTGAAGGAGAACGGGGACCTCATCGTTGCCGGGCTCGTCGTCGCGGGTGGGGTCGCTCTGATGTTCACAGGAGTCGGCGGACCCGTCGGCCTTGCCCTCGTCGGCGCGGCGAGCGGTGCACTGATCTCCGGCGGCTCTTCTTACATCTCCCAGAAGGTGACGACCGGACACGTCGATGCCGGCAAACTGTGGACTGACGTGGCAGTCGGCGCCCTCGCGGGTGGCGTCGGCGGTGGCGTGGCCGGAGGGCTCACGCGCGGGCCGATCGCAGCGCGCATCAGCGCAATGGCAGGTGACGACGTCTCACGGGGCGCTCAGGTCGCCTATAACGTGCTCGGAAACTCGACGGGCCGCGCCGCCGTGGCCGGCGGAGCAGGTGGCATGACCAACAATCTCGCCGATTACCAGCTCACCTCCTCCGACCATTCTCTTCCCGGTTACCTCCAGGCGGGTGGCACCGGTCTGCTCTTCGGCGCGGGCGGTTCGGCCGGGGCGAGTCAAGTGGCCTCTCGCATCTCCGGATGGGTGGGAAGCACTCTCACACCAAACTGGCTGGCTCCGGTCTCGAATGGATCGCACGCCGGTCCTGCGGCGAACTACGGGCAGGAACTCACCGAGATGGTCATGGATCACGCCATGGGCGGCGTCACCGGATACCTGAATACAGCACTGAAGCCGGGCGGAGCGGGACCCGGAGACCTCCTCAGCGGCACGATCCAGGGCTTCGCCGGAGGCGCGAGCGGTCCGTCAGCCGGGAGGCATCAATGACACCCTCCCGTCGACAGAAGAAGCCGCCGAGCAAGCTCTCCGTCGGCATATCGCTTGTTATCGGTGGCCTGTCTCTCTTCCTCCTCTTCTACGTCTTCGTCCTCACGCCCATCCTCGAGCAGAACGTCATCACGACGTGGAGGTGCGAGGTGACGGCGGCGGAGCCGCGCGAGTCGTCGGGCGGCTTGCGGGGCTCGAGCACCCTGCCCAGCGTTCTGCTCCACACGAGGGAATGCGGAGACATCCTTTTGCAAAAGGGCGTCACCTTCGACAACTCGACAGCCCTCGCGGCCGACTTCCGTCCCGGTGTCTACGACTTCCACATCGGATGGGTGTCGGCGAACGTGATGAAGCTCATCCCCAATGGTCTGCCTGAGGCGCAATCGTACGAGGCCGTTCCGTAGGGCATGCTCGGGGAATCCAGCTGAAAGAGGAAGAACCGTGAACTTCTCCACCACTCTGGTAAGCGTCGGGATCGCCGTAGCCGCGATGACCATCGTCACTCTCTCCGTATCGGCCGGCATCCGCCGTTCCCCCTCCAACGCCACGTACAGAGCAACCAAAGAGAACGTGCTCTTCGTCGTCTCCACACGGCGTTGGCAACGTGTGCTCATCCGCACCGTCGGCATTACCGCTATCGCTCTCGGCGCCATCATCGCGTTGGCATCCTCCACCCCGCCCCCCTCGCCGACGATGGGAGTCGCGGGGATCGCCACTGTTGTCGGCGGCATCCTGTTCGTCCTCCTCGCCAGAGGCATGCACCGCCTGCGCCTCGAGGTGACCCCCGACACCATCTGGTCCTTCCCGATGGTCGCGGCGCCCCGCGAGATCCCCCTGGCCGAGATCACGGCCCTCGCCCCGCACATCACGAGCAACTACGGCGGCATCCTCGGAAAGACCGGATCGAAGACCCGGTTCTACGCCACCGGCATCATGCTCGGCTACCCGCAGCTCATCGAGTACTTCCGGCAGTACCGCCCCGACCTCCCGATTCCCGAGGCTTCCCGACCACTGCAGGAGCGGTGAGGCCCGTCGATGACGGCGGGACGCGTCGGCACCGCGGTGGCGGATCTGTCGGCACTCGTCGAGGTGCTGAGAACCGTCGGCCAAGAACGGTACGCGGCCTTCTTCGACGGCGTCATCGGTGACCTCCGTCACGCCGGCGACCCGGGTGAGGTTCGAGAAGCAGCCGCCCGCGGCCTGGCGGCCTTCGGCGGCATGGATTCGGTCAATGACCTCGTCGTGATGGACGGCAGCGTGCCCGATATCGAGAACAATCGCGCAATCGATGGGCGACGGGAAGCCGTCTACGACGCCCTGACGCACCTCATCTGACGGATCGTCGATAGGCCGACACCGTGGCGCGCGGCGGCGGCTTGCCGATCTGTCAAGAACGTCTCTTTTTACGAACCTCTAAAGCCGGAATTCTGCTCGGAAATCCATAGCGTCGTCGCATGGCCCACCCCACGACGACGCCGACACCGTGCTGAGCGCCGCCACGCGCGCCGTCTTCTTCGTGTCCGACAGCACGGGGATCACCGCCGAGACCCTCGGGAACGCGCTGCTCGCGAACTTCCCCACCGCCCATTTCGACCGGCACACGATCCCCTTCGTCGGGACCGTCACGCCGGTGTCGAGAGTGACCGCGGCGCTGCAGAGCGCCACGACGCCCGCGGCCGCGCCGATCGTGTTCGCCACGGTGAAGGATGCCGGCATCCGGGCTCAGATCGCCGGTTCCGCCGCGGTGGTGATCGACCTGCTCGCCGGCCACCTCACCGAGCTCGAGGCCGCCCTCGAGACACCGGCCGAGCAGCGCTCGGGGCAGTACCACGGCCTCGGCGACCTCGAGCGGTACTTCGCCCGCATGCGCGCGGTCGAGTTCGCGATCGAGCACGACGACGGCCAGAGCGGACGCGCGCTCGACACCGCGGACGTAATCATCGTCGCGCCGTCGCGGTGCGGCAAGACCCCGACGACCATGTACCTCGCCCTGCACTACGGCCTGCTCGTCGCGAACTACCCCCTCACCGACGACGACTTCCCCGCCGACGGTCTGCCCCGCATCGTCGCGCCGCACGCCGACCGTTGCTTCGGGCTGACGACCACCGCCCTGCGCCTCAGCCAGGTGCGGCACCAGCGCCGCCCGCAGTCGACGTACGCCAGCCTCGCCCAGTGCACCCTCGAGATCCGCCGGGCCGAAGACCTCTACCGCCGCAACCGCATTCCGTTCCTCAGCTCCGCGACCCGGAGCGTCGAGGAGATGTCCGCCGTGATCCTGCAGTCGATGAAGCTGCGCGATCGCGCTCACGAAAGGCCCACCCCATGACCAACATCCTTCGTTTCCACGAGATCGGCATGAGCGACCTCGCCCAGGTCGGCGGCAAGAACGCTTCCCTCGGCGAGATGGTCTCGCACCTGGCATCCGCGGACGTCCGCGTTCCTCCCGGGTTCGCGACCACCTCGGAGGCGTTCGGACGCTTCCTCGCCGAGGAGGGGCTCGACGAACGCATCCGCGCCGCCGTCGAGGGCATCGACGTCGACGACGTCGCCGCCCTCAGTCAGCTCGGCGCCCTCGTCCGCGCGTGGATCGAGGAGCAGCCCTTCCCCGCCGACCTCGAGGCCGACATCCGCACCGCGTACGCGGAGCTCGTCGGGAACGAGGCGGATCCGGATGCCGTGACCTGGGCGGTGCGCTCCAGCGCCACCGCGGAGGACCTTCCGGATGCCTCGTTCGCCGGTCAGCAGGAGACGTTCCTCAACATCGGCGGGATCGAGAACATCCTGCAGGCGGTCCGCCGCGTGTTCGCCTCGCTCTACAACGACCGCGCGATCGCCTACCGCGCCCACCACGGCTTCGACCACCACGAGGTCGCCCTATCGGCCGGGGTGCAGCGCATGGTGCGCTCCGACATCGGCGCCTCGGGCGTCATGTTCACCCTCGACACCGAGTCGGGCTTCGAGGACGCCGTGTTCGTCACGAGCTCCTACGGTCTCGGCGAGGCGGTGGTGCAGGGAGCGGTCAACCCCGACGAGTTCTACGTCTACAAGCCGTCGCTGCGCGCCGGCCGCCCCGCGATCCTCAAGCGCTCGGTCGGCGAGAAGGCCATCGCGATGCGCTACACCGACGGCATCCACGTCGACGGCAGCACGGCTTTCGTGGAGGTGGATGCCGCCGACCGGGCGCACTTCTCGCTCACCGACGCGGAGGTCGAGGAACTCGGCCGCGTCGCCCTGGTCATCGAGGAACACTACGGTCGCCCGATGGACATCGAGTGGGGCAAGGACGGCGTCGACGGGCGGCTCTACGTGCTGCAGGCCCGGCCCGAGACCGTCGTGTCGCGCCAGTCGGCCAACATCCTGCGCCGCTTCGTGCTCGCCGAGCGTGGCCCGGTGCTGCTGGAGGGCCGGGCGATCGGTCAGCGCATCGGCGCGGGACGCGTGCGCGTGCTCAGCTCGATCGACCAGATGGCGGACTTCGCGCACGGCGACGTGCTCGTGGCCGACATGACCGATCCCGACTGGGAGCCGATCATGAAGCGCGCCTCGGCGATCGTGACCGACCGCGGCGGCCGCACGTGCCACGCGGCGATCATCGCCCGTGAGCTCGGAATCCCCGCCGTGGTCGGCACCGGGGTCGCCACGCGCGCCCTCACCGACGGCCAAGAGGTCACCGTCTCGTGCGCCGAGGGGGACGACGGCCTCGTGTACGGCGGCATCCTGCCCTTCGTCGAGGAGCAGACCGAGTTGGACCGGATGCCGGAACCCCCGGCCAAGATCATGATGAACGTCGGCACCCCCGACCAGGCCTTCGCGTTCTCGAGGCTGCCGAACGCCGGGGTGGGCCTGGCCCGGCTGGAGTTCATCATCAACCGCCAGATCGGGATCCACCCCCGCGCGCTCCTCGATGTGGACCACCTCGACGGAGAACTCGCCGACGACATCCGCGCGCGCGTCGCGGCCTACCCGTCCGCGGAGGAGTACTTCATCCAGCGGGTCGCGGAGGGCGTCTCGATGATCGCCGCGGCCTTCGCGCCCGAACCGGTCATCGTGCGCCTGTCGGACTTCAAGTCGAACGAGTACGCCAACCTCGTCGGCGGACCGCTGTACGAGCCGCACGAGGAGAACCCGATGCTCGGGTACCGCGGCGCCGCGCGGTACGTCTCCCCCGAGTTCCGCGCGTGCTTCGGCATGGAGTGCGAGGCGCTGCGGCGCGTGCGCGACGACATGGGGCTCACGAACGTGCAGATCATGGTGCCGTTCGTGCGGACCGTCGGCGAGGCCGCGGCCGTCATCGACCTGCTGGCGGCCAACGGGCTACGACGCGGCGAGAACGGGCTGCGGGTCGTCATGATGTGCGAGCTGCCCGCCAACGCGATCCTCGCCGAGCAGTTCCTCGAGCACTTCGACGGCTTCTCGATCGGCTCGAACGACATGACCCAGCTGACCCTCGGCCTTGACCGCGACTCCGCGCTCATGGCATCCGCCTTCGACGAACGCGACCCGGCCGTTCGGCACCTGCTCGGCATGGCGATCGACGCGTGCCGACGCCACGGCAAGTACGTCGGGATCTGCGGGCAAGGACCCTCGGACCACCCCGACTTCGCCGAATGGCTCGTGGCTCGCGGCATCCAGTCGCTGTCTCTCAACCCCGACACGGTGGTCGAGACGTGGCTCGCGCTGGCCGCGAGCGAGCGGCCGAAGGGGCAGGTGCTGACGGAGGCGCAGCTGGGCGTTCGTCCGCTCCGGTGACCCGCCGCGACTGACCTGCCCCCGGGCGACCCTTCCCGTTGAGTGTCCAGGACACGCCGTTTCTCGCGCGGCGAGCGCGGCGTGTCTTGGACACTCGATGGGTCCGCGCGGGCCGCGGCGGGCGGAGCGCGGGCGGCGGCCGACGCGGGATCGTTCGCGCGGCGGAGGCGGATACGTCTCGCGGCGGACGACGCGCACGCCCCGCCCGACTGGGATGGAAGCATGACTTCCTCCCCCGTCCTCACCGCTGCGGGTCTCGTCAAGCGCTACGGCGCCCTGGCGGCGCTCGACACCGTGTCCCTGACCATCCGCGCCGGCGAATCCGTCGCCGTCATGGGCGCCTCAGGCTCCGGCAAGACCACGCTGCTGCACACCCTCGCGGCCGTGATCGCTCCCGACTCCGGCTCCGTCGTGCTCTCGCCCCCGGGCGCGGAGCCGACCGAGCTCGTCGGTCTCAGCGAGAGCGAGCGGGCGCGTGTCCGCCGCACCCTTCTCGGGTTCGTCTTCCAGGAGCACCTGCTGCTGCCCGAGCTCACCGCCGTCGAGAACGCGGCCCTGCCGCTGCTGCTCACCGGGATGAGACGACCGGATGCCGAGCGTCATGCCGCGGGATGGCTCGCCGCCCTCGGTCTCGCGGGGATGGAGACCCGCCGCATCGGCCAGCTGTCGGGCGGACAGGCGCAGCGCGTCGCGATCGCCCGCGCGCAGGTCACGGGCGCGCCGGTCGTCTTCGCCGACGAGCCCACCGGTGCGCTGGATTCGGCCACCTCGGCGGACGTCCTCAGCGCGCTCCTGCACGCCACCACGGGCCAGGGGCGGACGCTCGTCATGGTCACGCACGATGCCGAGGTCGCCCGCCGATGCTCGCGCATCGTGCGTCTGCGCGACGGTCGCGTGATCGACGACACCGCGGCGACCCCTCTGGAGGCCACGCGATGAGCACCGTGCTCCCCCTCGCGCGCCTGCTGTCGCGGCCCAGCCGTCAGGGTCGCGCCGCGATCGTCCTCCCCGCCGTCGCCTTCGCCGTGACCACGGCTCTCCTCCTCGTCGTCGCCGGCGGCGCGCACATGTTCCTCGTGGATCCCCGCGCTCAAGACACGGGCGACGGGTTCTACGGCATCCTGGCCTCCCTCGCTCTGCTGCTGCTCGCGGTTCCGCTCGTCACCCTGGGAGCCGCAGCCGCCCGGCTGTCGAGCCGCCGGCGCAACGACCGTCTCGCGACTCTGCGCCTGCTCGGCGCGAGCGGGCGGGAGATCTGGGCGCTCACCGTGCTCGAGGCGACGTCGGTCGCCGCCGCGGGTGCGGTCGTGGGCGTCGCCCTGTACGTCGCGCTCCTGCCGCTCGTCGGGCTGCTGCCGTTCTTCGGCGGTCCCGTCGGGATGGCGTCGGTCGCGATCGACCCCCTGTTGGGAGCGGGTGTGCTGGTGGGCGTGGTCGTGATCGCCGCGGTCAGCGCGGCCGCGAGCCTCCGGAAGGTCACCGTCACCCCGCTGGGCGTGCGGACGCGGAGCGCCGCCCCGCCCTCGCGGCGCGCGGCGCTGATCATCGGCCTCGTCGTGATCGCCGCCGTCGCGCTGCTCATCGCGAACTTCGCCGTGGTCGGCGAGCTCCTCGGGCCCGCGATCGCCCTCGCCGTGCTGCTCGGGGTGTTCGCTGGCGGCATGGCCCTGCTGAACCTCGTGGGTGCACCGATCGTCGCCGCGCGGGGGCGGGCGATGGCCCGGCACGCCCGGGGAGCGGCTCAGCTCGTCGCCGGTCGAGAGCTCGCCGCCCACGCCGGCCCCTCGTGGCGCCGGGTCTCGGGCATGGCGCTCGTGTCGTTCATCGCGGTGGTCGCCGGCTGCGGTCTCGCGATCGCCGACGCGGCCGAAGGCGCCGAGGGGACGCTCATGGCCGACATCCGCACGGGCGTGCTCCTCACCCTCGGCATCGCCTTCGTGCTCCTCGCGTGCGCGGTCGGGGTGACGCAGGCGGCGTCGGTGCTCGAGGAGCGCGACCTGATCGTGGGCCTCGACCGTCTCGGCATCCCGGATGCCGAACTCCGACGCGCCCGTCGCCTCACGGTCATGGTCCCCCTGCGCTGGGCGGCGATCGGCGGCGCTGCGCTGGGCGGCGTGCTGTCGTTTCCCATCGTGGGGATCAGTCTGCTCGTGGCCCCGCTCTCGGTGGCGACGATCGCCCTGACGTTCGTCGCGGGCTTCGCGCTGGTCGCCGCTGCGCTGGCGTCGACGCGTCCGATCGTGACGGGGATCCGCCGCGGCGCCGTGTGAGCCCGCGCCGCTGCCCCTCCCGTCGAGTGTCCAGGACACGCCGTCTCCGCCCGTGCGGTTGCGGCGTGTCTGGGACACTCGGTGCTTTCGCGGGGGGCCCGCGCGGGTGTTAGCGTGCGGGGGTGCGACAGGATGCCTCGACCCCGCGCCGGATCCGCGTCTCGGCGGCGGTCATCACCGACGCGGACGGACGTCTGCTGCTCGTGCGCAAGGCCGGGACCACCGCGTTCATGCAGCCCGGCGGGAAGCCGGAGGCTGGGGAGACGCCGGCCGAGACCCTCGCCCGTGAGCTCGCCGAGGAGATCCGCCTCGACGTCGACCCCGCCGCCCTCGAGCCGCTCGGAGAGTTCGCCGCCGCGGCGGCCAACGAGCCCGGCTTCGAGGTGGTCGCGGACGTCTTCCGTGTCGACATCGGCGACCAACGGCCGGTCCGGGATGCCGAGATCGTGGAACTTCGCTGGGTCACCGCCGCGACGGCATCCGGAATCGAGATCGCCCCGCTCGCGCGGGAGTACTTCCTGCCGGAGTGACCGCCCGGACCGTCACGTCGGGTCAGACGGCCGGCCCCGCCAGCGCGCGCAGCGCCATCGCGGCGAGGATCTCGGCCGCGCGGTCGCCGGTCGAATCGGCGCTGTGCGGAGTCGAGTTGAGCAGGCCGAAGGTGCCGAGGAGGCGCGTCTGGCGCTCGGCGGCATCGAGATCGGGACGGACGGATGCCAGGACGGCATCCCATTCCTGCACGTACTGGCGCTGCAGGCTCCGCACGCGGTGGTTCGCGTCGGCGGGGAGCTGGGCCAGCTCGCGGTCTTGGAGGCGGATCGTGTCGGGGTCGGCGGTCGCGAAGTCGAGGTGGAAGCGCACGAGCCGCGACAGCACCTCGTCGGGGGTCCCCGCCTCGGCGACGAGGGCTTGCCCTCCCTCGAGCAGGCGCTCGCTGGCGTCGACCAGCAGTTCGGCCAGCAAGGCCTCCTTGCTCGGGAAGTAGTTGTACAGCGCGGGACCGCTCATGCCCACGGCCTCGCCGAGCTCCACCGTCGACACGGCCGCGAAGCCGCGCGCGGCGAACAGGGCCGCCGCCGACCGCATCAGAGAGGCTCGGCGGTTGGCCTTCTGGGTCGCCCTCCAGGTCGCCGTCATCGGAGGATCTCGCGCGCCTGACGCAGCACGGGCTCGTCGATCATGCGCCCGCGGAAGCGGAAAACCCCGGGCTGGCCCTCGGCCTCGGCGAGCACCGCACGCGCCCACTCGCGCTCGGTGTCGGTGCTCGCGTAGGCCGCGCGGATCGTCGCCACCTGCGTCGGGTGGATGCACGCCGTGGCGGTGAAGCCGGAGGCGGCGGCATCCTCGCACTCCGTCCGGAGGCCGTCGAGATCGGCGATGTCGAGATGCACCGCGTCGATCGCCTCCTTGCCGTGGGCGCGCGCGGAGAGCAGCACGTTCGCGCGAGCCGTGCGGGCGACGTCGCGATACCGCCCGTCGGCGAAGCGGCTCGATCCGCCGTTCATGCTCGCGATGAGGTCTTCGGCGCCCCACATCAGTCCGGCCGTGCCGGGGTGCGCCGCGATCTCGGCGGCGTTCAGCACTCCCCGCGCGGTCTCGCACAGGGCGAGCACGCGTAGGTCCGGCGTCGCGTCGACGGCGGCGGCGGACTCGGCCTTCGCGAGCATCACCGTCGTGTAGCCGCTCGCCCGGACGGCCACGAGGTCGAGGGCGTGCGCGGGCGTCCCGGCGGGATTCACCCGCACGATCACCCGCTCCGGGTCGAGAGCGCTCGCGATGAGCGCCTCCCGCGCGCGGGGTTTGTCGGCGGGGGCGACGGCATCCTCGAGGTCGAGGATCACGGTGTCGGCCGCCGCGGCCGCTTTGGCGTACCGATCGGGACGGTCGGCGGGGCAGAACAACAGGGCGGGACCGTGCATCAGGGCGTCTCCTCCGGGTGCGGGTCGGGGGTGATGAGCATGAGCGTCGAGCGTCGCGCTTCGGCGACCACCACTCCCTTCTGGTTGCGCATCGTGTGGGCGAACTCCGCGATCCCCTGCCCCGGACGGGAGGCCGACGCGCGCTTGCCCGCGACCACCGTCTCGGCATACAGCGTGTCACCGACCCGCACCGGCGCGGGGAAGCGCACGTCGGTGAAGCCGAGGTTCGCGACGATCGTGCCCTGGGTGAGCTGCGCGACCGAGAGCCCGACCATCGTCGACAGGGTGAACATGCTGTTCACCAGGCGCTCACCGAACTCGGTCGAGGCCGACCACGCGGCATCCAGGTGCAGGGACTGCGTGTTCATCGTGAGGGTCGTGAACAGTACGTTGTCGGCCTCGGTGACGGTGCGGCCCGGACGGTGCACGTAAGTCGCGCCCTCCTCGAGCTCGTCGAAGTACAGACCTCTCTGAATGATCCGGATGCCGCTCACTCGGCGCCCCTTTCGTCGTCGGTGTCGTGGGGGTCGGTGCCGTGGGGGTCGGTGCCGCGCGGGCCCGCGGCCGGCTCCGTGCCGCCGCCCTCCGGCGCCACCACCGCGAGCGCCTGCCCGCGGGCCACGACGTCGCCCACCCGCGCCTGCAACGACACCGTCCCCGCGACGCTCGATCTCACCACGTGCTCCATCTTCATCGCCTCCACCGCCATCACGGCATCCCCCACCTCGACGGCGGCGCCTTCGGCGACGTGGACGGCGACGACCGTGCCCGGCATGGGCGACACGAGCTGCGGGTCGGCGTTCGAGGTCGTGTCGGCGCGGTGCTCGGCGCGGACGATGTCGACCCGCACCACCGCTCCCCGGTGCGCGATCCACACGCCGTCGGCGTCGACCTCCGCGGCGAACGTGCGCGCGCGACCGTCGTGGGTGACCGAGACGAGACCGTCGCCGAGTCGCCGGAGGCGCGCCGGACGCCCGGCCTCGGGGGCGGTTCCCGCGCGGTCGCCCTCGCTCCGCGTCGGCTCCGCGGCCGGGGGCGCGGTCCGCGGGGGGCCCGTGACCGCGAGGGTCTCCCCCGCGCCCGTGACCTCGACGGCGCGCTGTTCGCCTCCGACCGCGAGCCGGTAGCGGCGCGGCGCCGACGCCCCCAGCCGCCACCCGTCACGACGACGCCACGCGTCGTGCGCGCCCGGGGCCGCGGCGGCGACCTCGCCCCACACGCCGCCCACGCCCGACACGGTCGCGCGGCCTGCGGCATCCAGGATCAGAGCCGCCTCGGCGAAGACGCTCTCCGCGATCCGCCCGGTCGTAAGGCTCTCGATCTCGCGCGCGATCAGGCCCGTGTCGAGCGCGCCCGCGACCACGTCGGGGACCTCGAGCAGCGCCCGGAGGAAGGCCACGTTCGTCGCGAACCCGAACACCGCCGTGTCATCGAGTGCCGCGACGAGCCGCCGCCGGGCGACCCCGCGATCGGGACCCCACGCGATGATCTTCGCGAGCATCGGGTCGTAGTCGACCGACACGTCGAGGCCGTCCTCGAGCGCCGTGTCGACGCGGATCCCCTCCCCGCGGGGGTGGCGCACCCGCGTCACGCGACCGCCCGTCGGGAGGAAGCCGGATTCCGGATCCTCGGCGTACACGCGCGCCTCGATCGCGTGTCCGGTGAGGGTGACGGCATCCTGATCGAGGCCGAGCGGCTCGCCCGCGGCGATGCGCAGCTGCAGCTCGACGAGGTCGAGCCCGGCGACCTGCTCGGTGACCGGATGCTCGACCTGCAGGCGCGTGTTCATCTCCATGAAGAAGAAGGCGTCCGGGGCGTCGGCCGACACGATGAACTCGACCGTTCCGGCACCGCGGTAGTCGACGCTGCGGGCCGTCTCGCACGCGGCGGCGCCGATGCGCGCGCGGGTCTCGGCGTCGAGGAGCGGCGACGGCGCCTCTTCGATGACCTTCTGGTGGCGGCGCTGCAGCGAGCACTCGCGCTCGCCCAGGTGGACGACCCCGCCGTGCGCGTCGGCGAGGACCTGCACCTCGATGTGGCGCGGGCTCTGCACGTACCGCTCGAGGAAGAGGGTGTCGTCGCCGAAGCTCGTCGCTGCTTCGCGCCGGGCCGCGGCGATCGCCTCAGGGAGCGCCGCGGGCGACTCGACGACGTGCATGCCCTTGCCCCCGCCGCCCGCCGACGGCTTGATGAGCAACGGGTAGCCCACCTCGTCGCCCGCGGCGATCAGCTCGGCATCCGTCATCCCCGCGCGCGCGACCCCGGGAACCGTGGGCACTCCGCGCGCCTCGACCGCGTGCTTCGCGGTGATCTTGTCGCCCATGACCCGGATGGCCTCGGCGCTCGGGCCGATGAACACGATCCCCGCCTCCTCGCACGCGCGCGCGAAGGAGGCGTTCTCGGCGAGGAATCCGTAGCCGGGGTGGATCGCCTCGGCTCCCGTCGCGCGGGCGGCGCGGATCACGGCGTCGATGTCGAGGTAGCTGCGGGCCGCCGGCGCCGGTCCCAGGCGCACCGCGACATCGGCGAGGTGGACGTGCCGGGAGCCGGCATCCGCATCGCTGTAGACGGCGACGGACCGGATGCCGAGGGAGCGGAGCGTGCGGATGATGCGGCAGGCGATCTCGCCGCGATTCGCGATCAGAACGGTGGTGAACATGCGGGTCACATCCGGAAGACGCCGTAGCCCGGCGCGTCGAGGGGCGAACGGGTGACGACATCGAGGGCGAGAGCGAGGACGTCACGGGTCTGCGACGGCTCGATGATCCCGTCGTCCCACAGCCGCGCGGTCGAGTAGTAGGGGCTCCCCTGCCGCTCGTACTGCTCGCGGATCGGAGCCTCGAAAGCCGCCTGCTCGTCCGCCGACCACGCGCCGCCGCCGGCCTCGATCTGGTCGCGGCGGACGGTGGAGAGGACGGATGCCGCCTGCGGCCCGCCCATGACCGAGACGCGTGCGCCGGGCCAGAGCCAGAGGAAGCGCGGTGAGTACGCGCGTCCGCACATCGAGTACGTGCCGGCGCCGAAGGAACCGCCGACGACGACCGTGAGCTTCGGGACCGACGCGCAGGCGACGGCGTTGACCATCTTGGCGCCGTGTTTGGCGATGCCTCCCGACTCGTACTCTCGGCCGACCATGAAGCCGGTGATGTTCTGCAGGAAGACCAGGGGGATGCCGCGCTGGTCGCAGAGCTCGATGAAGTGCGCGCCCTTGAGCGCCGACTCGCCGAAGAGGACGCCGTTGTTCGCGACGATGCCGACGCGATGCCCCTCGATGCGGGCGAACGCCGTGACGAGCGTCTCGCCGTACTCGCGTTTGAACTCGTGGATGCTGCCGGCGTCGACGATCCGCGTAAGGATCTCGCGCGCGTCGTAGGGGGTGGTGAGCTCGACGGGGACGAGGTCCTCGAGTTCTGCCGGATCGCTCTCGGGGGCGGCGACCGCCCTCGGTTCGACGGGGGCGGCCGGAGGCAGTGTCTCGACGATGTCGCGCACGATGCGCAGCGCGTGCTCGTCGTCCTCGGCGAGATGGTCGGCGACGCCCGAGACCCGGGTGTGCACGACGCCGCCGCCCAGGTCTTCGGCGGTGACGACCTCTCCGGTCGCGGCTTTCACGAGCGGCGGTCCGCCGAGGAAGATCGTGCCCTGGTTCCGCACGATCACCGTCTCGTCGCTCATCGCCGGAACGTACGCGCCGCCCGCGGTCGACGAGCCGAGCACGGCGGCGATCTGCGGGATGCCGTCGCGCGACATGCGCGCCTGGTTGTAGAAGATGCGGCCGAAGTGGTCGCGGTCGGGGAAGACCTCGTCCTGCATCGGGAGGAACGCGCCCCCGGAGTCGACGAGGTACACGCACGGCAGGCGGTTCTCGGCGGCGATCTCCTGGGCGCGGAGGTGCTTCTTCACCGTGATCGGGAAGTAGCTGCCGCCTTTGACCGTCGCGTCGTTCGCGACGACCATGACGTGCCGCCCGTGCACGAGCCCGATGCCGGCGACGACACCCCCGGCGGGGCAGTCACCGCCGTACATTCCGTACGCCGCGAGCGGGGCGACCTCGACGAACGGGCTGCCGACGTCGAGGAGGGCATCGATGCGATCGCGGGCGAGCATCTTGCCGCGGGCCGTGTGGCGCTCGCGCGCGGAGGCCGGTCCGCCCCGGGCGGCTTCGGCCCGGCGGTCGCGCAGCTCGTCGACGAGCTCGCGGTAGGTCTGCGCCATGACAACTCCTCATTGAGTTACCGGTCAGTAATGCTTTCAGGTTACGGCTCGGTAATCGAGTTGTCCACAGGGGTCGCGGGCGCGACGAGGCGCACCAGTCCGCGCCCCGCCGCCCAGCCCCCGCGGTGAGTGTCCAGAACACCCGGACGCCTCGGAAGAACGTCCGGGTGTTCTGGACACCGAGCCGGCGGACCGGCCCGCGCGTCCCGCGTCAGAAGTCGCGCGTCTGCTCGAACCACTCGAGCGCGATGTCCGCGTTCACGCCGAGCGCGACGGCGCGATCCAGCGCCGCGAACTGCACCACCGCGTCGCCGAGGTCCTCGCGCTCGGTCGTCTCGATGCCGGGCACGGCGTTGAAGCCCTCGACGAAGGCGACCACGGCATCCCGCACGTCATCGACCGTTCCCGCTTCCGCGATCGCGGCGACCGCGGCGTCGTAGGCGGCGTTCGCGCGCTTCGCGCGACGACTGTCCCACCCGGAGAACGGGCGCCCGTACTCGGTCTGCCACCAGTCGGGTTCGCGCAGCTTCACGACCGAGGTGTACCCCTCCCAGGGGCGCGTCTTCGCGCGGGCGCGCATCTGCGACCGCAGGCGCTTCCCCGCTCCGGCGTCGATGTTGAAGGCGATGAAGCTCTCGAGGCGCGGCCACGTGTCGAGCGACGGCATCCCCTCGAGATCCGGGACGTAACGGATCTCGAGCGTTTCCAACGCCGACAGCTCGGCGAGGGCGTCCCAGTCGGTGAAGCTCCCCCATAGCGAGAGGGTCGTGATCTCGCGGAACACGGCGAGCGACCGCAGCGAGATCGGGCGCGCCAGCGGCTTCCCGCTGAGGATCACGCTCTGCACGTGGGCGAGCGGACCGAGGTCGGGAAGCGTCACCGCGCCGTCGGTCCCGCGCCCGAGCGCGGGCAGCACCGCGAGCGTGGTGGGAAGCGACCCCTCCGTGGTGAGCCGCTCGAGGTCGCCGGCGATGCTCAGCATGAACGTGTCGGGAAGCGTCAGATGCAGCGACCCCGTCAGTTCGTCGAGCTTCAGGAAGAGGGAATGGATGCCGGCTCCCGCGGCATCCACTCGACGGGCGTCGCCGAACACCGGCCGCCACGACATGTTCTCGATCGGGCGCCGACGCGCCCACGCGAAGAACCCGGAGTCGTTGCCGCGGTAGTCGAGGTGCCGAGGCCAGGCGGATCCCGCCGGTGTGGCGAACGGATCGAAAGCGGTCCAGTCGATCGCATCGTCGGGGTCGACGTGCAGGTCGGCCGCGCCCGAGCCGAGAGCCAGCCGCGCCAGCCCCGGCTCTCGCGTGAGGGTGTGACTGTGCGCGCCGGTGAGGCTGAGGAGGTAGGAGCCGCCCTCCGTCACCGATGCGACGGGCTGGTCGGACACGTCTCTCGGGCTCGTCATGGGGCACCTCTCCGCCCGGCGGGCCGCGGGCACATCGTCGCTCGGCGCGGTTCGCGTCGCGACGCCGCGGGCGGGGCGGAACGGACGCGCGAGCCGAGATTCTCCTTCGGCAGCCTATCGAGGCGTCATCCGGGCCCCACCGCGCCCGCGGCACCCGCGCCCGCGGCATCCGCGCCGCACCGCGGCGTGGCGTCGGGGACGCGCTGTCCCCGCGCCGCCGCCCTTGAATGTCCAGAACACCCGGACGCCTCAGGAAAACGTCCGGGTGTTCTGGACACGCACCGCGGTGCGAACCGCGCCCCCGCCTCCGCCTAGGCTCGACGCCATGCGCAGCGATTGGATCACGCACCGGCGCCCCGACGGCGAGGTGCTCGGGTGGATGGAGCCCCTCGACGACGGCTTCGTCGTCATCGACCTGCTCGGTCGGCGCGCGACGGAAGCGGTCGACTGGCTGACCGCCGAGGAGACGCTCGACGCCCGCGGAATCGGCTACCTCGCCGACATGTACGAGCTGCGCCTCGACGACGGGTCGTGGCTGCGGGTGCGCATCGCCGAGGTCTCGACCTCCGGCATCCGGGTCAAGAAGGACGACTGGGGCGCGGTCGGTGCGCCGCAGCTGTTCTACGACGTGGCGTTCCCCGTCGACGAGGGGGTGCTGCGGCCACTCGGCTGAGCGCTCACGCGCAGCGCCCCGGCACGGACGGGGTGCTTTCCGGCCGTGAGTGTCCAAGAAACCCGGACGTCTCAGGAAAACGTCCGGGTGTTCTGGACACTCAACCGGTGTCGGGGCGCCCGGCTCACCAGGAGCTCTTGCGGTAGTCCTTCAGGAAGATGCCGAAGAGGTCCTCGCCGGCCTCGCCGCGCACGATCGGGTCGTAGACGCGGGCCGCGCCGTCGACGAGGTCGAGCGGGGCGTGGAAGCCCTCCTCGGCCAGGCGCACCTTGGTGAAGTGCGGGCGCTCGTCGGTGATCCAGCCGGTGTCGACGGCGGTCATCAGGATGCCGTCGGTCTCGAACATCTCGCGGGCGCTCGTGCGCGTGAGCATGTTGAGGGCGGCCTTGGCCATGTTCGTGTGCGGGTGGCCGGGGCCTTTGTAGCCGCGGCCGAACACGCCCTCCATCGCCGAGACGTTGACGATGTACTTCCGTCGCGCCGTCGACGCCGCCATCGCGGGCCGCAAGCGGCTCACGAGCAGGAACGGTGCGGTCATGTTCGCCAGCTGCACCTCGAGCATCTCGAGCGGCTCGACCTGGTCGACGTGCTGCGTCCAGCTGTTGATGCGGTCCTCGTCGGGCACGAGCCCGCCCGCGTCGATCGCGGTCCCCGCGGCCAGACGTTCGAGCGACGACGAGCCCGCCGCCATCGCCTCGGCGGTCAGCTCCTCGGCCGTCCGCGCCGCCGACGCCAGGATCGGGTGCGCCGACACCGACTGCGCGAGCGCGAGGGGGTGGGCGTCGTTGGTGTGGCCGAAGGTGACCAGCTCGGGCAGCGGTCCGTCCGGGAGCGGGGCGAGTTCGGCATCCACCAGGGGTTTGTACGCCCCGGGCGAGCGCCGCACGGTCTGCGCCGCGTTGTTGATCAGGATGTCGAGCGGACCATCGGATGCCACCGACTCGGCGAGACCGATCACCTGGGCGGGATCGCGCAGGTCGATGCCCACCACCTTGAGGCGGTGCAGCCAGTCCGCGCTGTCGGGCAGCGACGAGAATCGGCGGACGGCGTCGCGCGGGAAGCGCGTCGTGATCGTCGTGTGCGCACCGTCGCGGAGCAGCCGCAGCGCGATGTACATGCCGATCTTGGCGCGGCCGCCCGTGAGCAGGGCGCGCTTGCCCGTGAGGTCGGTGCGCGCGTCGCGCTTCGCGTGGCTCATCGCCGCGCAATCGGGGCAGAGCTGGTGATAGAACGCGTCGACGAGCGTGTAGTCCTGCTTGCAGATGTAGCAGGCGCGCGCTTTGATGAGCTCTCCCGCGAAGGGCGTGGTCGCGCGGGTCGCGAGCGGGATGCCGCGTGTCTCATCGTCGATGCGGTCGGCGGCTCCGGTCGCGGTCGCGGCGACGACCGCGCGATCGGCGTCGGCGATGCGCTGGCGCTTCTCGCGCCGCGACTGCCGCTTGACGTCCTTGTAGAGCTTGCCGGTCTGGCGGCGCAACGCGATGTAGGCCGGGTCCTCGTGGTCGAGCGACGAGGCCGCGTCGATCACGCGCAGCGCGATCTCGAGCTCGGTCGGATCGATGGATGCCACGGGCTCGACGCCGAACGCGGCACCGGCGTGGGCGGCATCCGGATCCGTGTCGGTCACCGGCGCGGCCGCGGCATCGGGCGCGGCGGCATCCGGCGCGATGTCGCGATCGGGGGTGGGGGGTGTTTCGGGCACAGGGAAGTGTACCGAGGCGTTGCCGGGAGTCGGCGGGGAACCCGTGCCGACCCGCGCGTCACCAGAACAGGGGATGCCACGGGAACAGGCCGAAGCAACCGAGAACGGCCTGTTCCCGGCGCCGCCCCTGTTCTCGAGGAGCGAGCTAGAGCTTGCCGCCGTCGACCCAGCGCGTGTGGGCCTTCAGCGCGTGCAGGACCGCCAGGCGCACGACGAAGTAGACGACCGCACCGATGACCGCGAGCGCGATCAGCCAGCCGGCCAGAAGGATGAACAGGTGGGCGCCTCCGACAGCTGAGAACATCCGGCGAGCCTAGCCGTGAGCGCGGGCGGCCACCAGAAGCCGCACGCGGCGGCCCCGGCTCACCGGGCGGAGCGGCGGCGGAGCGCGGTGAGGAGGAGGACTCCCCCGCCGAGGATCGAGACCACTCCCGCGATGAGGCCGCCCCCGACGAGCCCGCCGGTGTCGATGCCGCTGACCGCGAGCGTGCGCGCGCTCGGGCTCGTCGTCGGCGTGGGGGTCGGAGTCGGCGTGGGAGTCGGAGTCGGCGTGGGTGTGGGTGTGGGTGTCGGGGTGGGGGTGGGCAGCGCCGCATCGATCGCGGCGCGCATCTCGCCCGCCCACTTCCAGGGCGCTTCCGGACCGCCCGGGAGCGAGTTGAAGTACTCCCAGCCCGCGACCCCGCCGAAGGTGGGGATCTCGGCTTTGATCTCCTGGATGGATGCCGTCAGCTCTTCGAGCGGGACCCAGCCGCTGCCGCAGTTGTCGGGGTTGGTGAGGACCGCCATGACGATCTTGCTCGCCGGGATCCCCGCTCCCTGCGTGCTCTGGTAGTCGACGATGGCACCGTACAGAGCCGCGGTCGGGTCACCCCACCCGCAGTAGAACTGAGTGTTGAACCAGTCGATCGCCTGCCCAGAGCTCGCGTAGAGGTCGTCGTAGTCGAAACCGGAGATGTTGTCCTCGCCGACGAGCGCCGCAGTGACCGGCGACAGCGTGACGAGGAACGTGGTGCCGAAGTCGGCACGCAGATCGGCGATCACGCGTTCGACCACGGCGATGTCGGTGTCGGTCTCGACGTCGAGATCGATGCCGTCGAGCGCGTGCGTCGTGACGAAGTCGTGGAGGCGGGCGTACTGCACGTCGTAGTCGTCGGTCAGGCTCTGCCAGGTGGCGTTCTGGGCGCCGCCGATCATGCCGACGACGGAGACCCCCGCCGCCTGGATCTGCCGGAGCTCCGCCCACATGGTGTCGAAGGACGGGTCGTCGGGCAGCAGGTCGTTGAGCTTCAGCTCATCGGCGTTCATGTGCACGGCGGCGAGGTTCACGACATCCACGCCGGTGCTCTCGGTGACCAGCGGCAGCGGCGAGATGTACGCGCCCGTCGAGCCGTTCACGAACTGCTTCTGGTAGTAGACGACCACCCGGCCGCTGTCGCGCACGGCGGGCGCCGCCGCCGATGCCGGACTGACACCGCCGCCGAGCGCGAGCGCGAGCGCCGCGACGACGCTGCTCACGATGACCCCGATGCCGTACCCCTTTGCCGTGCGCTGCGCCATGCTCGCCCTCTCGTCCACCTCACAGGATGCCGCCCCGGTGGCATCCGGTCCAGCCGAGACACGGCATGGACACCGGGGGTTCGCGAGTCGATGACCTCGCGGGGGCTAGCGATTCGGGAGGAGGTCCGCCCGACCGGGCGCGGCGACGGGTCGCGGCGTCCGCGACCGGTCGTACCGCAGGAGCCACCGTTGAGCCGGGATCTCGATGAGCTTGTGCATCGCCCAGGCGAGGGCCAGCGCGATCCCGAACGCGGCGAGCGCGAGCGGCACGGCCTGGCGCCACGGCAACTGCGGGTGCCCGTCGGGCCACGCCGACGAGACCGAGGCGATCACGAGCAGGTGCACGAGGTAGAACGCGAACGACACCCGGCCGAGCTCCTGCCACAGCGGTCGGGCGAGGAAGGTGGAGTTCGCGCGCGCGTCGGCGTTCGCGAGCGACGCCACGAGCAAGGCGTAGAAGCCGACCGTCGCGGCGAGCCCCGGGTGGATGTCGGTTCCGGGCAGGGTGGGCGCCTCGGAAAGCGCGTACCCGGCGACGGCGAGCGGCACCGCGACGACCAGGCGGACGGGCTGCCAGATGCTCTTCTTCATCAGCAGCGCGAGGCTCACGCCGATCACGAACTCGGGCATCCGCAGCAGGGGCGTCGACGCCGCCGACATCGGAACGGGAGACATCGCCGCGAGCTGCGGGGCGAGTGCGGCGACGACGAGGGATGCCACGACGACGACGACGAGGCCCCGGTTGGACGCGCGAGCGAGCGGGCGGATGAGGAAGGGGAAGGTGAGGTAGAAGAACGCCTCGCACACGAGGGACCAGCTCGCGGGGTTGCCCGCCTGCCACCAGTCCGGCACCCAGCCGTTGACGAGGAAGACGTTCGCGACCACCGGCGCGGTGCCGTCGGCGCGGATCTCCGGCACGAGGGTGGCCGCGGCGATCAGCGCGAGCACGACACCGACGACGTGCAGGGGGTAGATCCGTGCGATGCGGTGCCACCAGAAGGACCTCGCGGTCTGCTGCGGCTTGTACCCCCAGGCCAGGACGAATCCGGAGAGGATGAAGAACAGCGTCACCCCGGTCTTCCCGGCCTCGAAGAGGTTGCCCCAGATCACTCCGGGGGTGCCACCGAAGTACTCCACGGCCATGAGGTGGTGGCCGAAGATCAGCATCGCGGTCGCCCACCGCAGGCCGGTGAGGGAGGGCAGGTTGCGGACCTTGTCGAGGGGGCCGCGGGCCTTCGGGACGGGCGCGGCCACGGGTGCTGTCAGCGTGCTGATGGTGATCGCCTCCCGTGTCGTGACCGAGCGCGCCCACCCGCCCGTCGACGACACCGCCAATGGAGTCGACCTGAGCACGTGAAGTCGCGCAGACCGGGACAGACGGTACACGGCGGTGGTGAAGAGATCCCTGGGAGGGGTGGGGGCTTGACGCGGGATCACTTCCTAGAGTGGATGCCATGCGGCGAACGACGACGACCCTTGCCCTGGCCGTGAGCGCCCTCGCGCTCCTCACCGCGTGCGCGCCGGCGGCCGACCCGACCCCGCGGAGTTCCGAGACCGCGGCGGCCCCGGCATCCCCCACCCCGACGGATGGCGCGGCGGTCGCCTCGCCACGCGAGTGCGACGACGTCGACCTCATCGCGGACGCGAAGGTGACCGGTGCCGACCTCTCGGCGTGCGTGATCGCGTTCTCGCGCGCGGAGGGCAGCGGGCATCTCCACCTGCAGTCCGCCGACCTGAGCGGAGAGGCCGACTTCGTCTTCGGCGACGATCCCGCGACCTCGGGGTCGGTCACCGGCGCCGACGGCACCACCGACTTCGTGCTCACCCCGGCCGAGGCGTGGGTCACGATCGACGGCGCGTGGGTGAAGGCCGATGCGGCGAGCGGCGACTACCGCGCGGTCATCGCCTCGACCATCGGCGAGTCCTACCGTGCTTTCGCCGACCCCGCGGCCGCGGCATCCCTCCTCTCCTCCGCCCCCTCGTGGACGGTGCAGACCGATCAGGACACCGTCACGCTCCCGGACGGCAGCGACGTGCGCGCGTGGCGTCTGCAGGCCGATGCGCCCTTCTCCGCCGCGGGCGTCGACATCAGCGAGATGATCGTCTGGCTCGGCGAGGGCCACCGCGTCGTGGGCACGCAGGCCACCGGCACCTTCGGGGGCTTGCAGACCACGTCGCTGCAGCAGTTCACGAAGTGGGGCGAGCCGGTCACGATCGAGGTGCCGAAGGGCTGACCCGGTCCGGCCACCCGCCCCTCTCCGCCGCGGCCCGCGCCGTCGCCCGCAGGAACTCGCGCACGAGCTCGTCGGGATCGGCCGCCGTACGGACGCGCTCGGCGGGCAGCAGGAACTCCCCGAGCTCCGCGCTGTAGAACGCCTCCGACGGCACGACGGCCGACGCGAACCCCGTCGGAACGGGGTACCCGTACGAGTAGAACGCCCCTTCCTCGCCACCCCCGGGCCAGAAGCCGGCGCTGCTCAGCTCGTCGGAGTAGCTCTCGCGCATGACCTCGTCGGGGCAGTGCGGCGCGCCCCCGGGATGCGCCGGCGCGGGACGACCCGAGAACCGCGTCACCGCGAGGTCGAGCGCTCCCCAGAAGAAGTGGACGGGGCTGCTCTTGCCGCGGAACTCCGCGCGGAACGCCTCGAGCCGGCGCTGGGCGTAGACCAGCTGGAGCCAGAACGCGTGTGCGTGCTCGGGCACGTAGGTCGCGTGCACGGTGTCGGTCGCGAACGGCAGCGCGACCTCGACCTCGTTCGGCGACGCGTGGATCTCGGGGCGCACACCGAGCTCGTGGAGCGCCCCGAAGACGGCGGTGTAGAAATCCGCGACCGACAGCCCGGCCAAGGGCAACGCGATCTCGCGACCGTCACTGCACCGGATGCCGAGGCGGTGCGCGATCAGATCGAACTCGATGTCGAGCAGGCCGCCGCGAGCATCGAACGCCCCGGTGCTCAGCCCGCGGGCGGAGACCCGCAGGGTCGCGTGCCAATAGTGGTTCACGGCCGGCGAGGAGACCATGCGGATCTTGCCCACGATCTGCAGCCACATGTGGAGCGTGTCGCGGGTGGCCTGCCAGTCCGCCACCGCGAGCCGCGGGAACGGCTCGCTCACGCGTCGCCCTCCCGGGCCGCGGCGAGCTGCTCCTCCCAGTCCGCGGGGAGGCGATCCTCGGGCCCCGGTACCGTCTGATCGAGGGGGTGGGTCGTGGGCGGGGCGAGCGGGGGGCCGTTCACGACCGCCGAGGTCTCATAGTCCCACCACCACTCCTCGCCGGGCTCGAAGCTCTGGATGTACCGGTGCCCTGTCGCCTGGAAGTGCGCGGTCGCGTGCCGGTTCAGCGACGAGTCGCAGCATCCGACGTGCCCGCACGCGGCGCATCGGCGCAGGTGCACCCACCAGCTTCCGCTCGCGTCGCACTCCTGGCATCCGGTGCCGCTGGGTGCGGCACTCCGATCGATCTGCTCGGGCGTGGACATCACGCGAGGTCCGCGATCGCGTCCGTGATCACCTTCGCGACCTCGGCGGGGTGACTCTGCATGACGAGGTGCGGCGCATCGAGTTCCACGACCGTCCGCACCCCCGCGCGCTGGTAGCCGAAGCGCTCCACGTCGGGGTTGATCGTGTGGTCGGCGCTCGAGACGATGCCCCACGCGGGCTTCGTCTTCCACGCGGCGACGGGAGCGTTCTCGCCGAACGCGAGAGCCGCGAGCGGCCGCTGCGACACGGCGAGCACCTCGGCGCGCTCGAGCGGCACCCCGTGCGCGAAGACCTCGGGGAACGCCGACACCTCGACCGAGACGTCGGTGCCGGGCTCGCCGCCCTCGATCGGGAACGGGGTGTAGACGAGGTGTCGGGCGAGGTCGGAGTCGGGGAAGCCGCCCTGCAGCTGTCCGAGGCTCTCACCCTCCTCGAGCGCGTAGCCGGCGACGTAGACGAGCCCCACGACGTTGTCGGCGGCCCCCGCCACCGTGATGACGGCCCCGCCGTAGGAGTGTCCGGCGAGCAGCACCGGTCCCTCGATCTGCTCGACGACCGAGCGGATGTACGCCGCATCGCCGATCAGGCTGCGGTTCGGCACGGCGGGGACGCGCACGGTGTACCCCGCGTCGAGCAGCGCTCGGGTCACGGGCGCCCAGCTCGCGGCATCCGCGAAGGCTCCGTGCACGAGGACGATGGTGGGTGATTCGGACATCGGATGCCGCTCCTCTCGTCGCAGCCCGGTCGCTGCGAGTGGGTGCCCACGCTAGGCAGCGCCGGGGCGGGGCGGCAGGGGCATTCGTCGAGACTCGGCTTCGACAGATGTCGAACGCGGGTCCCCGCGTCACGCCGATCGGTGACAGGCTGGCAGCAGGGTCGAGACGGGAGCGGCGGATGACGGGGCAACGGCGTCGAATCGGGATTCTGCTGTTCGATGGGGTGAAGGCGCTCGACTTCGTCGGCCCGGCGGAGGTGTTCTCCGAGACCAATCTGACGACGGATGCCTACGAGCTCCGGTTCTACTCGCCCACCGGCGCCGACGTCACGGCGTTCATGGGCCTGCGGATCGGCGTCGACGGCGCCGCGTCCGACAGCGGACCGCTCGACACGGTGATCATCCCGGGGAGTGAGCTGGCTCCGGGCGTGTTCGACGACCCCGACCTGCAGAAGGCGATCACCGCCCTCGCCCGTCAGGCCCGGCGGATCGCGTCGATCTGCAGCGGCGCGTTCGGACTGGCCGCGACGGGACTGCTCGACGGACATCCGGCCACCACGCACTGGAAGTTCGCCGACGCTCTGGCGAGCCGATACCCGAAGGTGGAGGTCGACTCCGAGCGCATCTTCACCAAGCAGGGTGACATCTACACGTCCGCGGGGGTCGCGGCGGGCATCGACCTCGCGCTGTCGCTCGTCGAGGACGATCACGGGGCCGAGGTCGCGCGCAGCGTCGCGCAGCACCTTCTCGTGTACATGCGCCGCTCGGGCGGGCAGTCCCAGTTCTCGGCCGCGCTGAAGATGCCGACCCCGCGCACGAGCATCGCCCGCGCGGTCGCCGATTACGTCTCCGACGATCCGACCCGCGCGACGAGTGTCACCGAGCTCGCCGCGCACGTGAACGTCAGCCCGCGCCACCTCACCCGCGTGATCCGCGACGAGCTGGGCGTCACCCCGGCGGCGTACATCGCGTCGCTGCGGTTGGAGCTCGCGGTGAACCTGCTCGAGTCGGGGGCCTCGATCGCCCAGTCCGCCACGGCCGCCGGGTTCGGCTCCCCCGCTGCCCTCCGCCGCGCGTTCCTCGCGCGCTACCGGGTGACCCCGTCGGGGTATCAGCAGCGGTTCCGGTCGACGCTCGCGCAGCACGCGCAGGAGCTTTCCGCCTGAGCGGGCGGCTCCTCCCGCGCGATCGGAACGGCGCAGCACGGGTCGCCCCTCCACGCCTCGATGCCTTCCCGCACCGCGAAGACGGCGATGACAAGAGCGGCCACCGCATCGGCCCAGGCCCATCCGAGGACGCTGTTGAGCAGCAGGCCGACGAGCAGCGCCGCCGAGAGGTAGGTGCAGATCAGCGTCTGCTCCGAGTCCGCGACCGCGGACGCGGAGCCGAGCTCTCGACCGGTGCGACGCTCGAACCAGCTGAGGAAGGGCATGACGACGAGGCTCAACGCCGCGATCGCGATGCCGACGGGCGAATGCTGCGCCTCCCGGAGGCCGAACAGCGAGAGCACGGCATCCACGCTCACGTACGCGGCGAGGCCGAAGAACGAGAACGCGATCACCCGGAGCGCCACCCTCTCGCGCTTCTCGGGGTCGGGCGCCGCGAACTGCCACGCGACGGCCGCGGCCGACAACACCTCGACGAGGGAGTCGAGGCCGAACCCGATGAGCGCCGCCGACGAGGCGATGCCGCCCGCGACGAGCGCGATCACCGCCTCGACGGTGTTCCAGGCGATCGTGATCGAGACGACGATCCGGATCCGCCAGCGCAGGACCTCGCGCCGCGCGAGCGCGGTCACGGGTTCTCGCAGCATCCGGGGACGGTGCAGCCGTCCTCGACGGCCAGCGTCGCCTCGACGAGCGCGGTGAGCGCAGCCGCCAGGTGCGGGTCGGCGATCTCGTAGCGCGTCTGTCGTCCTTCCGGCTCGGCGACGACGATGCCGCAGTCGCGGAGGCACGCGAGGTGGTTCGAGACGTTCGAGCGCGTCAGCTCGAGCTCGCGAGAGAGCACCGCGGGGTAACTGGGCGCGTCGAGCAGGGTCAGGAGGATCCGCGAACGCGTGGGATCCGCCATCGCCCGACCGAGCCTGTTCATGACGTCGAGGCGCGAGGCAATGGTCAGCACACGCTGACTATACAGCCACCGCTGACCGATCTCTAGGCATCCGCCCCCTCGTTCGCGCGCCGGACGAGATCGCGCAGCGCCGCGACCCCGGGGGTGTTCGGCTCGGCGAAGAACTGCGTCATGGTGCAGCCTCGGGATGCCGGGATCGCCAAGGTCTCGCTGCGCAGCCCCACCCACCCGTGGGACTCGATGTAGACCAGCGGCCACGAGCTCGTGTGCGGCCGGACCTCGCACTGCTGCCAGAGCTCGACGAAACGCGGATCGGTGGCGCTGAGCGTGTCGACGATGTGACGCAGGCGCGGGCTGCGCGGATCCGCGTGATACCGCAGCGACGCGACGAGATTGCTCGCGGTCCGCCGCCAGTGCGACTCGGAGTGCGGGTCGGGGTAGTGCTCGAACACCGACAGCACGAGGTTGAGCCCCGGCCGCAGACCCCCGGGCGCCAGGAGCCGACCGGGCTCGTTGACGCCGATGACATCGAGCGTCCCGTTCGACAGGTACGCCGGCGTCTCGGGATGCAGGTCCAGCAGCGCACGGATGCCCGCGGGGACGTCGTCGCTGACGACCGGCGCCTCGTGACCGGCGGACAGGTTCGCCATCCGCTGCAGGTGCTCGTCGCCATAGGCGTCGAGCAGCAGGGCACGGCTCAGCGCCGACAGCACCTCCGCCGAGGGGCGGTGGCCCCGGCCCTGCTCGATCCGCAGGTAGTAGTCGGCGCTGATACCGGCGAGCTCGGCCACCTCGGCGCGGCGGAGACCCCGGACGCGGCGCCGAGAGGAGTCCGACAACCCGACCTGCTCGGGTGTGAGCGACTCGCGTCGGTCGCGCAGGAACTCGGCCAGCGGGCCACTCGAGGTCGTCACGCGCATCCTCTCCGCGAGTAATGGAACGGTCGCTCCAATTCTCCGCGCGGCAGGGCTCGCCCGTGCGGCGCAAACGGACACGATTGCGCGAGAACCGGACGTGCCCGTTGAGGAGGCCGGGGGTGCAACGGGTACCGTGTCCGCGTGGGTCGACCCCGGCGATACGACGAAGACCAGCTCCTGGATGCCGCGCAGGAGCTGTTCTGGTCGCGCGGATACGACCGCACCTCGATGGAGGACGTGGCCGCGGCATCCGGAGTCGGCACCAGCAGCCTGTACGCGGCGTACACGAGCAAGCTCGGACTGTTCCTCTGCGTCTTCCGCCGCTACTGCGAGGGGCGCGTGTCCTTCGTCACCGCGGCGACGGCCGCGCCGAGCGTCGACCTGGCGGTCGCGGCCGCGCAGTTCCTCGAGCGCGTCGTCGACGAGTGCGGGTCGTCGGCGGACCGACGCGGATGCCTCCTGCTCAACACGATCGTCGAGCTCGGCGACCGCTTCCCCGAGGTGCTGGAGATCTCCACGGCGACGACCGCGCGGATGGAGGGCGTGCTGGCCGAGAAGTTCCTCCGCACCGCCGCGGAGCAGGATCTGCTCCTGGATGCCGCGGACGCCCGCGCCCACGCCGACCGCACGGTCCTGGCGTCTCAAGGACTCATCCAGCTGAGCCGACTCCGCGTCCCGCGCGAGCGCCTCGCCTCTCTGGCGGCGTACTCGGCGCGTGCATCGGTCTGGCAGAGCGCCTGATCGAGCTGCTGCTCGACCGTGCTGAGCGGCGGCGCGCCGGCATCCTGCTCGATCGTCGATACCCGCGCATACCCAACCCGCATAACTGGAGCGTGTCGTAAAGGCACCCCTTAACGGATGGACGGCACAGATGGGTACGTCCCATCAGAGCCTCACAGGTGAGTGACGGGGCCGATCCTTTCGCACTTGAGCACCAGGGCCGTCGCGGTTGGCCAGTCGTACGCGGGCGCCGCGACGATGGTCGCGTACGCGGCCGCGGCTGTCACGTCGACGTCGCTGGATGCCGGGGCCGAGCCGAAGGCGGGATCATGGCGAACCTCGCTACTCGGCTGCCGATACTCCCCTCTCCCGGATTGAGAGCTGGCTGAGCGCGCGGCACTGTCTGTCCCGTATGAGCGAGCTAATCCGGGACATGCTTTCGGACCCCTATACCGTACGCGGCGCTGCCGGAGATCTCGCGAAAGTCGCGGCTTCCGGAGGGACTCGCAAAATCGATACGTATAGCGATCCCCATTCGGACGCCTGACGCGCCAGGGTTTCGGATTACGTCGGCCGTCTAACCTGCGCAATCTCATCGGCGGCCTCGTGGGTGATGCGAAACCGATCGGTTTCGCACGACCCGCTCTTCAAGCCTTCGCCCCCTATCGGGCGCCGATACTGTGGGGTGCGCACGAGAGACGAGAATCGCTATGCCCCTGACCCTCACCCCGCTTTTGCTTGATGCGGGGGTCAACCCGGCGCAGACCCTCGTCATTCGTCATGCCTTCGTGATCGAGCCGGAGGAGAGTGGTCTGACGGGTCTGCACGCGGACTCGACCCACGCGGAAATCTTGGCGTACACGGCGACGCAGTCTTCCGTCACCAGGCGGTTCCCCGCTGAACCACCGCGCTTCTGGGTGGTCTTCATCAAGGAGGGTGGCGACCAGGCCCGCCTGTGGTCTGTGGTCGAAAACCGTGGCGAGATCGCACGCGACGACATACGCCGGACGTTTGACATCTCGGAGACCGAGCACATGACCGACCTCCGCGGGCGGCTGGTCATCGGGTGGCAGTCCCCGCGCACCTGGCGTATGAGCGGCGCCGCGGCCGGCGCCTACCCCGTGATGGAGATTGCGGATGCCGAGCCAATCCCGTTCCCGGGGTTCGATCAGCTCATCCTGAGCCATGTGCAACTACAGGCCGTCATGCGCGAGCACCGCTACGCCTCATGGAGAACGGCGCTTTCGTCCGTCGTGGGGATTTACCTGATAACGGACACGCGAAACGGCCGGCACTACGTCGGCAAGGCCGACGGCGAAGAAAGTATCCGGCAGCGGTGGAACGCCTACGCGACCAACGGCCACGGCGGCAACGTCGAGCTGAAGACCCTCGACCCATCGAGCTTCCGCTTCTCGTTGCTGCGGGTCTTCGACCCGGCCACACCGACCAGGGATATCAACGCCGCAGAGAGCCACTTCAAGCTCGCGCTCGACTCCATGCGACACGGCTTGAACCGTAATTGAGACGCTCGCCGGACTTCGGGTGCCTGGAGTGCTCGCGTCCCGGGCTGTGGATATGCGTAGGCGCTGTACCAGGCGCGCCATAGTGTTTTCAGGTGTCCAAGTCAGAAAGCGGCCTGTTCGATGCTTCTCCCATTGCTGATGAACTGGCTTCAGCTCGCAAGCAGTCCCGTCGAATGGTCAGTGGCATTACCGGCATGTTTGGCCCCCTGGGTCAGGTGACCACTGCTCATCTGCCGTTTCTCGCGTTCATTGAGCGATCCCAAGCCTTCTCATTGGGCGCGATTTCGATGATTGAGGCTGGTAACCCATTGGCTGCCGCGACGCTGCTCCGTTCGTTCGCGGAAAATCTCGCGGTCGTGTTCTACCTTCGAGCCCATCCCTCGGATACGGAGAAGCTACAGCCCGGTGCGAGGCAGGGCATCAAAGTCGGGCGCATCATCGCGCAGGCGGAGAAGCACCTCGCAGGCTTCAAGAGCATGTATGACCAGCTGAGCGCCATGGCGCATCCGTCGGGAGCGGGGAGCTTTCATACCCTCGTCGCGGGCGAGGAGGGTGAGTTTACTTGGCAATCTCATCCCACCTTCAACCACATCGACGATGCGAAGTACCTCTTGAGCCTGCTCGAGGATCTAGGTGAGCTCACCGGTCAGGTCATCCGCGCCACCGCGCGGGATTTCGCGGCCGGTGGCTCGACGGAGCCACCGGCAAATCGACCCCATCGGGCCGACTGATCTGCCGACCGGACTGGGGTGGCGTAATCCGATTCATGTCGTCAATCTCGCTCCGGGGTTCCGACATGTGAGCCCCGGCTGACGCGTGACCGATCGTTGTTGGTCAGCGCGCTGGCGGGTCCAGACGAGGATCGCTAGGGCCTCCGCGGGTTCCCTTGTGGGGCTCCTCGATGATCTGCTCGTTGATCACCGTCGCGCTCGTCGCTGACGTCGGCACTCGGGAGGTCATCGTGGATTTTTCCTGGATTTGATGAGGACGTAAAAGATGATGCCGACTGCAGGAGGTCGCGGTTGACAGCCGGGGTCGCCGTTGGCCATCGGCTATCGAGACTTACTTGGAGTCGGGAGCTGGACCTATGCTCACTGCATGTCGACTGATGACGAGCTTCGCCGCGAGCCCGGAATTCGTGCGGTGAGCAGCTTCTTCGGACACTTCGGTGGAGAGGACGTAGTAGTGCGGCCGGCGGACCCTGCGAAGCCAGCCTTCACGATCGAAGTGCTAGTCACGGACGGGGAGGCGACGTTCCCACCCGCGGCCCCTGTGCATGAGGGCGATCTGGTCGAACGCAAAGATCCCCGGGGTGGTGTGATCGAGTACACGATCGATCGCTACGAGTTCAGTAAGGACCCTTTTGGTCACGGCGACGACCACTGGACGGCCCAGCTCGTCGAAAAGCGTCACGTCGCACGTCGTTTCGCGGAGCCGCACATCGTTGTTAGCGGAGGCGTCAACCAGTTTGCTGTTGGAGATGGCAACACCTTGCAGCTCACTAACCAGACAGTGCACTACCCGGACGTTGTCAGGGCCCTCGGTGAGATTCGCAACACCATTCCGCGTGAAGCGCTGAATGCGGGTGAACTCCAAGAGATCGAGGAAGCCTTGATGGACGCAACGACCGCTGCGCGCGATGCCGAGAAGCCAAGCGTCGTAAAGCGCGCACTCCACGGCGTCAACGGTGTGATCGGAGACTTGGCAGGCTCAGCGAAGAGCGGAGCCGCTGACAGCGTGAAGGCGTGGGTCACCGCGGCAACCGCTGTACTCCTGAGCCATATCGCGGGGCTGTAGACCTCTCGCGACGAAGGGCCCGTCACCGCTCGCCAGCCGACTCCCGCGGCCCCACCCGCACTCTCAGTGATGCCTACGCTTTGCGCTACGCCGTCCGGTAAACCATCCCCAAACGGACACATCGAGGAAGTGCTTTTGAGCCAGCACATCCCGGCGACGCTTTCGTAACTTTCGCAATGTGGTACGTTTGTAGCACGCGACCGAAGGGTGGACCCATGAGCACTGCAACACTCGACCTGGTCATGCCCGCCCCCGAGGAGCGGGAGCGCACCGCACGGGTTGTGCGCTTCTTTGATACTCACCTGTCGCACCTGACTGCGGCGCGGACGCCCGTGCCTGAACCTGCTCCCACGCCAGACTTTTACCTCAGTGGGCCTGACGAGCGCGACCGCGTCGAACTGACTGAGCCGCTGTTCCGTATCCTCAAGGACGTCGCTGAGGCACTGAGCCAGGGCCAGTCGGTGAGCGTCGTCGCGCGCGACAAGGAAATCAGCACTCAACAGGCTGCCGATTTACTCGGCATCAGCCGACCGACCGTTGTCAAGCTCATCGAGCAGGGGGAACTGCCGGCAACCATCCCCGGGGAGCAGCGCCGGAAACTGCGTCTAGCTGATGTACTCGCGTACCGCGACCGGCTCTACCAGGCGCGGAGCAGCTTCATCGCTGAGAGCTCCCAAGCCTACGACGACGTCGACCCTGACGAGGCGGCCGCGTTCGTCGCGGCAGCACGGAAAGCACACTAAGCCTGCGCGGGGCGCGCTGGCTGTGGCAGACTCCGGCACGTGTACCGCGCTGTCCTCGACACTGTCGCCCTCGTCCCCGGCAAACAGCGCGATTTCCTGCTGTCACTGGCGATGGAAATGGCGTACACCCCTCTGTGGAGCAGCGGGACCATAGGCGAGCTCGAGGACGTACTCGCCCGCATCGATGAGAAACGCGAGATCCCAGACAGGCCCGAATATCGGGCCCGTCTACTTGGGAACATGCAGGGCGCGTTCCCTGGGGCGCTCATCGAGGCCCCCAGGGAGCGGGAGTACGGCTACGACATCGTCGACGAGTTCGACGGACACGTCGTCCATGCCGCGATCATCGGAAAGGCTGACGCGCTGGTCACAGACGACAAGGAGGCCGAGTTTGAAAAGAGCGCCGCGCTTATTGAAGCGCAGGTAGAGGTTGTCAGCGTCGCGGACTTCGCTGCCAACTGCGTATCCGCGCACATCGACGCCGGTGTTCGCGCGGTCCGTGCCATGTCTGAGCGGTTCGTCGCTCCGCCGATGACGCCGCTTGAAATCCTCGATTTGCTCGCTGAGCGTTACGCAATGCGCGAGGTACAGCAGATGCTAGCCCCGCGCATTCTCACAGCAGAGTAAACGGCGGTGGCCAGACTGCAAGCCGACCCTATGCTCGCGCTGCGCCCGCCGCATCTTGCGCATTCGTCACGCGTGCCCCATAGCAATCCCCTTCCGGAACACCTGGGATGTGCGGCTCGCTCAATGTCCGAGGCTCGCTGTACGGTGAATCCAACGTGGCGCAGCCAGGGGGCTGCTGCTCGATTGGGGGGAACATGGCCGACACCAAGATCATCTTCGTGGCCTTTGCGATTGAAGATGAACGGCAACGAGACTTTTTGAAGGGGCAATCTCTGCATCCTCGTGCACCGTACGAGTTCATCGACATGTCGGTGAAGGAGCCTTACAGCAGCGAGTGGAAGCAGCGTGTGCGCACGCGCATCCGCCGCTCGCACGGGGTGATCGTGCTCGTCAGCAAGAACTCCCTCACATCCTCTGGGCAGAAGTGGGAGATCCAGTGCGCCAAAGAGGAGGGCAAGCCCGTCCGCGGCATCTGGGCGTACAAGGACGACCGCACGACTCTCGCCGGAGTGACCACTGTTGCGTGGAGCGATGCCAACATCGCCGGCTTCATCGATTCCCTCTGAGAGGCGCTCCCCGGGACATCTGATGCGAAAAGCCCTGATCGTCGGGATCGACCACTATGACCACATCAGCCCACTTCGGGGTGCCGTCAACGACGCTTACAACGTCAAGAGCGTCCTTGAGCGCAACTCGGACGGCACCCTGAACTTCGCGACTCCAAAGCTCCTCGCAGGCACCGGCCCCACCTCGCCTGTGAGCCGCACAGACCTACGCGACAGCGTGGGAGCGCTCTTCGCGGACGACGCCGACATCGCCCTGTTCTACTTCGCAGGCCACGGCTACATCGATGACACCGGCGGGTTCCTCTGCGCCAGTGACTGCCAAACAGGCCACGACGGTCTCTCCCTTCACGAGGTCATGACCATGGCCAACCGGTCGCGGGCAAAAAACAAAGTGATCATCCTCGATAGCTGTCACGGCGGTATCGCGGCTGCGAACTCTACGGCCACACAAATGTCCGAAATCTCCGACGGGGTCACCATCCTGACCGCATCCACCGCGGATCAATATGCCATGGAGACCGGAGCCGGGTCCGGAGTGTTCACCAGCCTGCTGGTGGACGCCCTGAGCGGAGCAGCCGCCAACCTCGTCGGTGCCATCACACCCGGCAGCGTGTATGCCCACATTGATCAATCGCTCGGCAACTGGGCGCAACGGCCGGTCTTCAAGACGAACGTCAAGAAGTTCGTCTCTCTCCGCGAGGTGGACGCACCCATCGACCTCACTGACCTCCAAGCACTCACACGTCTATTCCCGGACCCAGCAGCAGAGCTTCCCCTCGATCCCAGCTACGAACCGGAGCGATCTGGTGCAGAACCGGACGGCACCCCCGCTCCGGATCCCGGACACACGACGGACTTTGCGATCTTGCAGCGTCTTGTCGCCGTCAACCTGGTCCGTTCCGTGCGCGCACCGCACATGTGGCACGCCGCCATGACCTCGACCGGCTGCGAGCTCACTGTCCTCGGGCAGCACTATTGGAAGCTCGTTAGTCAGGATCTGATCTAATGTCGGAATCTCGCTCCCCCGTGGACATACTCAACGGCGCTGACCTCATGAGCCGTCTTGCCGCGATCGAGCACGAGAGATGGGCACATTGGCAGCGTTACGTCCACGACCAGGGCATCCGCCAACCGGATGGATCACTATTAATTCCGTCCGCGCTGGTCACCCGCTGGGACGAGCAAATTGAGACCCCTTACAGTCAGCTGTCGGCGGACGAGCAGCGCAGCGACCAAGATCAGGTGCAGCGTTACCTCCCGACAATTCGTGACGCCCTGGCGGAATGATGCGCCGCCTGGGTAGCGCTCTGGGTGGTCCACGCAAGCGTCCTCATAGCCAGGTCTCACAAGCACAGGGTGAGTTGGTCGCGGCCCTCAGCGCTGACGTCGATCGCCAACTCGCCGCGGCTGAGCATGCATCCGCAGGGATGGCTACACGAGCATCGATCTTGATCGCTGCGGCTGGCGTCACATCTGGATTACAGGTTTCCGCCGACCTCGCCATACCCGCCATCCTCGCCGTAGCCGCCGCGCTGGTGGGGGTGAGCTTGATGCTGATGCGTACGGCCGAGGAGGTCCCCATTCTCGAAGCCGAGGAGACGTTCTTGGGCACAGTCCCCCGTAACAGCGAGACGCAATCTCGTGCACTGGAAAAACCGGGTTCTCCTGGCAAACGAGAGGTCGCTCCGGAGGCGCCGCGCCGTTCTCATCACCGGTTTCGCCTTATTGGCATCCTCCATCAGTTGGCAGCTCGTGATCGGCATCGTCAACGTGCTCAACGGAGGAGGTGAATAGATGGGATCCCAAACACCTCCACCCCGCCACCTCCGCCTCAGCGACCCTCTCGAGTGATTCGAGAGTCGCCGCCGCCAAAGGCAACGCCGCCCCCGGCCCCACGGCCAGCACCCCCGCGGACCCGGCCGAACCCATAAGACGGAGAGGGCCGTGGTCGGCCCAGGGATTTCTGACCACGGTCCTCACGGTCCGTTTCTGAGATGGTGTGAACTAGTCGCTCGCACACCATTTGCACGCCTCATTTCTCAGACACGCCCTAGCTGTACGAGCGGTGCACGTGCCAGGCATCGCCGACCTGGAAGACGTCGAATACCAGGCTCTCCCCCGCCGCGCCTGTGGCCTGGAATCGCCAGCCCACCGCAGGCTCGTGGGCCTCAAGGGGCGCCGACCAGCCCGGCTCCTCGAGTCGTGTGGGCGTGTCCGTGACGCGCCACCGGCGGCCGGCGTAGACGAGTCGCGTCGGGGTGCCGTCGACGAGCCACAGAGTGGCCGTGGGGTCGGTTGCCGTTCGCGTCATGGCATCCAAAAATAGAACATGTGTTCTAGTGTTTCCAGATGGTGATGCGAGGGAGGCTGTGGTGGGCAGCAACCGGAGGTACGCGCGTCACTACGACAGGCTGATGGACCAGCGCATTCTGGCGCAGACGGCCGCGACAGCCGGCCCGCTGCAGACACTGTCGCCGGCAGAGCTCGAACTGGACTCGGAGCCGGTGACGATCGACCCTCATCCCAAGCCGTGCGGGCGTGGGTGCGGTTCGGGGCTATCGCCCTGCGCGTCGACGCCGAGGCCTGCAGGTGGACGTCGCGGGCGGTCGGCATTCGCTTCACCGGGGGAGACAAGCAGCTGCAGGCATGGGTCTGGAACTCAGCCGTCAGCGAGCGTCCACCCCTGCCCACGACAACGGCCTGAGTCCGACGCCAAGGGGCTCATGTCTGTCGCGGTGTCGGACCTCAGCTCAGGCCCCCATCGGACGCCCCTGGGGTAGTTCGCGGGCCTGACGGGCGGGAAGGGTTTGCCGTCGTTGTACTTCCGCTCGAGGCGCTCCACCTCTTTCATCGCGGCGGCGTTCAGAAACTGGGAGAGGTTGCGGAACCCTTCCTGCGCGAACGTGTGGAGGATGGCACCGCGGATGCGGTCGGTGTTCTCGAGCTCCTGGTAGAACGACACCTTCGGTGGATATTTGGTGCGCTTCTTCGGCGCCGTTACCTCCGCCGCGGGTGCTACCTCTGCGGGCTGCTGCTCGGGCGCAGGGGCAGCGGGAGCCGGCTGTGTGGCCTCGACGGGCTGGTCGTCGTCGAGGCGCCCGACGAGGGACGAGAGGGTCTTGCGTGCCATGCGGGTCCCCTATCTCTTTCCGTTGGCCCAGAGGCTCGTGAGCTCTAGGGCGAGGTCTTTGTAGTCGTCGATCGCGTTGACGGTGGCGCGGCTGCGCGGGTAGGTCGTGACCACCTCTCCGGTAAGGGGTGCGTCGGTGTGCATCACGTATTCGCGGATGTAGCTGCGGAACCGCGGAAGTGCGTCATTTGTCGAAGCCGCGTGTCGGACCCCGCGAGTAGGGTCGGGGCCAGGGAGGCGTCATGGCCGAGTTCAGCAGGGGTTTCGGAGCACGTCGACGCGCCTCCGACCCGCAACTCCCCCCGGGGCAGTACCTCACCGACGATTTCCCCGTGCTGTCCGCGGGCCCGACTCCGCGCATCCGGACCGAGGACTGGCAGTTCGTGATCCGCACCGAGACGGGCGCGACGACGACCTGGACGTGGGACGAGATCCACGCGCTGCCGATCGAGGACGTGCACACCGACATCCACTGCGTGACCCGGTGGTCGAAGTTCGGCACCTCGTGGCGCGGGGTCTCGGTCGACACGCTGCTCGCCGGCATCGACAGCGCAGCTCCCTCGGTGATGGCGCACTCGTACGGCGGCTACACGACGAACGTGCCCGTGAAAGACCTGATGGGCGGCAAGGCCTGGATCGTCTTCGAGTTCGACGGGCAGCCTCTCGCGCCCGAGCACGGCGGGCCGGCGCGCCTGCTCGTGCCGCACCTCTACTTCTGGAAGAGCGCGAAATGGGTGCGCGGCCTCGAGCTGCAGGCGCGCGACGAACCCGGCTTCTGGGAGCAGAACGGCTACAACATGCACGGCGATCCGTGGCGCGAAGAGCGGTACTGGTGACCGCGACGCCCTGGCTGCCCGCGGCCGTCGAGTCGGTCACCCGTCTCACCGCGCACGCCCGCTCCCTCGTGCTCGACGTGCCGGGCTGGACGGGGAGCCTCCCCGGCCAGCACCTCGACATCCGTCTCACCGCCGAGGACGGCTACCGGGCCGAGCGCTCCTACTCGATCGCGAGCTTCGGTCCCGGCGAGCGCGTCGAGCTCGCGGTCGACAAGGTCGAGGACGGCGAGGTCTCGCCCTACCTCGTCGAAGAGGTACGTCCGGGTGACTTCCTCGAGGTGAAGGGGCCGCTCGGCCAGTACTTCGTCTGGCGCGAGGACGACCCCTCGCCCGTACAGCTCATCGCCGGAGGCTCCGGCATCGTCCCCCTGCTCTCGATCGCCCGCGCCCGCGCGGTCGCGGGCACGGCCCAGCCCTTCCGGTTGCTGTACTCGGTGCGTTCGGCACCGGATGCGATGTACGCCGACGAGATCGAGGAGCTTCGGGCTCTCGGCATCCCGACCGAATGGATCCACACGCGCCTGGCTCCGCCCGGATCGCCGCGAGCCGCGGGACGCGTCTCGATGGCGGAGCTCGAACGCCTGACGATCCCGCCCGCGGAGCGGCCCCTCATCTACATCTGCGGCCCGACGGCGTTCGTCGAGGCCACCGCCGATGCGGTCGTCGCCGTCGGGCATCCGCCGCTGCGGGTGCGGACGGAGCGGTTCGGCGGAACGACCTGACCCGTCAGGCCCGCAACAACCGCTCCTCGCGCAGCGGGATCACCGACGCCTCCGTCGCCTCTTCCTCCCACAGCCGCAGCAGCTTCAGCGCGAGGTGCAGGGTGCTCCGCTGCAGGCCGTCGGCGAGCGCGGCGCGCACCGACTCGGGGAGGTGTTCGAGCCGGTAGTACAGCGTGGTGCGGTGGATGTGCAGGCGTTCGCAGGCGACGGGCACACGGCCGGCGGCATCCAGGTACGCCTCGACCGTCTCGCGGGGCGTCGGATCGTCTCCGGTGATGAGGTCGAAGGCGGCCGGGCACGCCTGGTGGAGCAGCGCACGCGAGCGCGGCACGGTGTGCATGAGGGCCCACCCGCCGAGGTCTTCGGCGCGCACCGACACGACCTGATCGGGCAGGGTCGCGCGCAGTCGCGCCGAGGCGATCGCCCGCTCGACGGCGTCGTCGATATCGGTCTCGCCCGCCGTGCACACCGCCATCCCGAGGCCCCGCGGCACCAGTCCGTGGACCGCGGCCTCGCGGGCGACGGCATCCGTCAGCTCGTCGATGTCGCGCACCGGAGCAGCGAGGAAGACGGCGGCGCCCTCGCGGATGCCGACGAAGTGGACCGCCCCGTGCAGGGTGAGCGCGAGGTGCCGACCGAATGCCGTGACCGCGAGCTCGCGCGCCGGGTCGAGTCGGACCACGAGGACGTCGAGGTCGTCGGCCCGGCCGTCGATCCACCGTCGGGCACGCACCTCACCGAGCGCGTTGCGGCGATGGCGCCGGTCGGCATCCAGGAGTTCGGCGAGCACGGTGTCGCGCGAGGCGGCCAGGCCCGCCCCGAGATCGAGCAGGTACGCCGCCGCGTCGATCACCGCCCACTCGAAGGAGCTGAGTTCGCTCTGCACCGCGCCGACGAGGCGCAGGCACGCCGCTCCCCGACCGAACGGCACGTCGACGCACACGCCGTCGCGGTCGGCGGACGCGGGGGACGACGTCTCGCGCAGGCGCACGGGGCGAGCGAGCATCGTCGAAAGCTGTTCCACGATCTGCGGCGGATGCATCCCGACTCCTCGCGTGCGGTCCGGTGGGGGTGCTCACAACATAAGGCGGCGACGCACGCGGCAGCGTGGCCCTCTCGCACACACGGTACCGCTCCCACGACACGCGAAAGGCGCACCCCGGACACCCGGAATGCGCCTCTCGTCAGGACTTCACGACTGGATGAACGCCAGGATGTCGGGGTTGATCACGTCGGCGTGCGTGGTGAGCATGCCGTGCGGGTAGCCCTCGTAGATCTTCAGCGTCGAGTTCGCGAGCATCTCGTGCTGACGGATCGCCGCGGCCTTGTACGGGACCACCTGGTCGTCATCGCCCTGGAGCACGAGCACGGGCACCGTGATGGCCTTGAGGTCGGCTTCCTGATCGGTCTCGGAGAAGGCCTTGATGCCCTCGTAGTGCGCGACGGCGCTGCCCGTCATGCCCTGTCGCCACCAGTTGTCGATGACCGGCCGCGAGGGGGTGACGCCCTCGCGGTTGAAGCCGTAGAAGGGACCGGATGCCACGGCCTCGAAGAACTCGGCACGGTTGGCCGCGAGCGCCTCACGGAACCCGTCGAACACCGACAGCGGGGTGCCCTCGGGGTTGTCGTCGCGCTGCAGCATGAGCGGGGGGACGGCCGCGACCAGCACCGCCTTGGCGACGCGGCCCTGCGGCTCCCCGTACTTCGCGACGTAGCGGGCGACCTGGCCACCGCCGGTGGAGTGGCCGATGTGCACGGCGTTCTTCAGGTCGAGGTGCTCGACCACGGCGCTGACGTCGCTGGCGTAGTGGTCCATGTCGTGGCCGGTGCCGATCTGCGACGAGCGGCCGTGACCGCGCCGATCGCTCGCGATCACGCGGAAGCCCTTGCCGAGGAAGTAGAGCATCTGCGCGTCCCAGTCGTCCGACGACAGGGGCCAGCCGTGGTGGAACACGATCGGCTGCGCGTCGGGGTCGCCCCAGTCCTTGTAGTAGATCTCTGCGCCATCTTCGGTGGTCACGAATGCCATGACGTTGCCCGCTTCCTTGTCTCGACGAGTGCGCCACGAACGTGGCTCGACCACTCAACCCCGCGAGGGTCCGCGGGGCATCAGACGTTCGTCGAGAACCGGGCGGGCGGCGCGCGGCCACGCCCGGCGAGGGGAGGAGAAACCGGGACGGGAGGACCGACGCAACGGCATCCCTCCTCCCGTCGCCGAATCTCCTCCCCTCCCGGCGCCGCACGGCGAGCAGCGCCCCGCGACGAGCACAGCCGAACGGAGGAGAAACCGGGACGGGAGGACCGGTGCCGCGGCATCCGTCCTCCCGTCCCCGAATCTCCTCCCGCGACCCGGACCCCCGGCCCGCCCTCGCCGCCCCCTACTCCGTCACATCCCCCCGATCCACCCGGAACGTCTCGCTCCGCCCGTCCGGGGCCGTGACCGTCACCTCGGCCACGCCCGAGCCCCCGGGGAACACCCGGAACCGAAGCCCGTCGAGGTAGTCGTAGTCGGGCCGGTCCTCGCGCGCGCCCCACGGCAGCACCGCCCCCGGCCGCACGTACAGCGGCAGCGAGTCGAAGCCGTGCGTCTCGCGACGCCACCCTCCGCCCTCGACCCGCTCGCCCGTGAGCAGATGCGTCCACTCGCCGGCGGGCAGGTAGAACGTGACCTCACCGGATGCCGAGAACACCGGCGCCACGAGCAGATCCCCGCCGAGCATGTACTGGCGGTCGAGGTGCAGGGTCGTGGGGTCGTCGGGGAACTCGAGCGCCATCGGCCGCATCACCGGGACACCGGTCGCGGCCGCCTCGCGCGCCGCGCCATACAAATACGGCATCAGCCGCAGCTTCAGGCGCGAGAACGCACGCGTCACCTCGACCGCTTCGTCGTCGAACGCCCACGGCACACGGTACGAGTCCGAGCCGTGGAAGCGGCTGTGCGACGACAGCATCCCGTACGCGACCCAGCGCTTGAACACGGCCGGGTCGGGAGTGCCCTCGAACCCGCCGATGTCGTGGCTCCAGAACGCGAACCCGCTCCATGCGAGCGACAGTCCGCCGCGCAGCGTCTCGGCCATCGACGCGAACGTCGAGGAGTTGTCGCCGCCCCAGTGCACGGGCATCGTCTGCCCGCCCGCCGTCGCCGAGCGCGCGAAGAGCACCGCTTCCCCGGCCCCGCGCTCGTCGACGAGCACCTCGTGCACCGCCGCGTTGTAGAGCTGCGTGTACAGGTTGTGCATGCGTTCGGGGTCGGTGCCGTCGAAGTAGACGACATCGGTGGGGATCCGCTCGCCGAAGTCGGTCTTGAAGCAGTCCACGCCTTGCGCGACGAGACGCCGGAGGTACGACTGGTACCAGCGCACGGCATCCGGGTTCGTGAAGTCGACGAGCGCCATGCCCGGAGTCCACAGGTCCCACTGCCACGGCGACCCGTCGGGCCGGCGCACGAAGTACCCGTTCGCGACCCCCTCCGCGAACAGCGCGGAACGCTGCGCGATGTAGGGGTTGATCCACACCGACACCCGCAGGCCCCGGCCGTGCAGGCGTTGGAGCATGGCATCCGGGTCCGGGAAGACCCGCTCGTCCCAGGTGAAGTCGGTCCAGGTGAACTCGCGCATCCAGAAGCAGTCGAAGTGGAACACCGACAGCGGCAGGTCGCGCTCGGCCATCCCGTCGATGAACGAGGTGACGGTCTTCTCGTCGTAGTCGGTCGTGAACGAGGTGCTGAGCCAGGTGCCGAACGACCACGCCGGCACGACGGGCGGACGCCCGGTCAGCGCGGTGTAGCGCTCGAGCACGTCCTTCGGGGTGGGGCCGGCGATGACGAAGTACTCCAGCGCTTCTCCCGAGACCGAGAACTGCACGCGCTCGACGTTCTCGGACGCGACCTCGAACGAGACGTGCCCCGGGTCGTTCACGAGCACGCCGTATCCCCCGGACGAGACGTAGAACGGCACGCTCTTGTACGCCTGCTCGCTCGAGGTACCGCCGTCGGCGTTCCAGATGTCGACGGTCTGACCGTTCTTCACGACCGGCCCGAAACGTTCGCCGAGCCCGTAGACCGTCTCGCCCACGCCGAGGTCGAGCTGCTCGTGGAGGAAGTGACGGGATGCCGGGATGCCGGTGTCCGCACCCCGGTTCGAGATCACGCCCGCGTCGACGTCGGCATCCGCCGCGAGGCTCACGCGCCCGACCGAGCGGTGACCGCTGCCCGTCACGCGCTGCCCGTCGAGCTCGAAGGAGAGGTCCCACGGTGCGCCCGGCGCGATGCGCGCGACGAGCCGGCCCGCGGTCAGGGTTCCGGCCTCCGCATCGACCTCGCCGCCGCCCACGGCCCCCGGCAGCGCGAACCCGCGGCCGCGCCCGGCACCGTCGTGGTGCACGATCCGCACGCGCACGACCCCCTCGAGCGGCGACGACAGCGTGACGGTCAGCAGCGTCCGGTTGAGCACGTCTCCGCGCGTGGCGATGACCTTGGTCGGGGCGTGCACGACGAGTCCCGGTCCGTCCGGGGTGTCGTCGGTCCGGCTGATGTCGTAGGCCTCGGCCGCGTAGTCGACGGTCACGCCGGGACGCATGAGCCAGAAACCATCGGTGAACTTCATTACTTGACTGCTCCTGCCGTGATACCGCGTGTCAGCGTGCGTTGGAAGATGAGGAAGAAGATGAGCGTCGGGATGATGCCGAGCAGCGCCGACGCGCTGATGGTGGTGACGTCCATGAGGCGGTCCCCCTGCAGGACGCTGATCGCGACCGGCACGGTCTGGTTGTCGTTGGATGCCAGGAACGTCAGCGGGATGAGGAACTCGTTCCACGTCCAGATGAAGAAAAAGATGAGCAGCACCGCGAGCGTCGGGCGGCTGATCGGGAAGATGACGCGCCAGAGGATCTGCCAGCGGCTCGCACCGTCGATCGCCGCCGCCTCGAGGATCTCGCGCGGGAACGTGCCGTACACCGACGACAGCAGGTAGGTGCCGAACGCCGCCTGGACGACGGTGAACACGATGATCACCGACCAGACGTTGTCGTACAGACCGACCTCTTTGAACATGTAGTACAGCGGGTACAGCAGCGCCTCCTGCGGGAGCAGGTTCGCCAGGAGGAACAGCAGCACGATGCCGGTACGCCCGCGCACCCGCCCGATACCGATCGCGAAGGCGTTGAGCACCGAGATCAGCACGGCGAGCACCGCGACGACGCCGGAGATGAGGATCGAGTTGCCGACCTTGCGGGGGAAGTCGACGCGGTTCCAGAAGTCGACGATCCCACCGAAGTCGAGCTGCTGCGGGAGCGCGAGCGGTCCCGAGGTCGCGTAGTCGAGGGGCGACTTGAACGAGTTCACCAGCACGAGGTAGAACGGCGCGAGCACGAGCAGCGCCCCGACGACGACGAGTGCGAGCAGCAGCCAGTCGACCGGGCGGCGGCGGGTCATGCCGCCGCGACCCCCGCGTGTGCCGCGGCCGGGTCCGCCGGCGCGTCGCCGCGGAGGGCGCTCGGCGGCGGTCGTGGTGAGAACGGATGCCGAGGCCATCACAGTCCCGCCCTTTCCTTGCGTTCGAGCGAGCCCTGCACCCGGATGAAGACGATCGAGACGATGACGACGACGATCGTGAGCACGGTCGCGATCGTCGCCCCGTAGCCGACGTTGCGCTTCGTGAAGAACTCGAGGTAGGCGTAGTAGGCCGGGACGATGGTGGAGCCCGCCGGCCCGCCCTGCGTGATGACGTAGACGGGGCCGAAGACCTTCAGCGCCGCGATCGTGCAGGTCAGGGTCACGACGAAGATCTCGGGGCGGATGATGCTCATCGTGATCGCGGTGAAGCGCTGGAACCAGTTCGCCCCGTCCAGTTCCGCGGCCTCGTAGAGCTCGGGGTCGACGCGCTGGAGTGCCGCCATGAAGACCACGACCGGGTAGCCGATCTGCACCCACACGAGCACGACCATGAGCACGATGAGCGCCGAGGGCATCTGCCCGAGCCAGTCGTAGGAGGGCAGGCCGAGGCTCGTGAGGATCTGGTTGAGCGCGCCGGTGTCGCCTGGGCGGACGATCCAGCCGATGACGATGCCGGCGACGGCGATGGGGAGGATCTGCGGGAGGTAGTAGGTCGCGCGGAGGAAGCTGCCCACCTTGCCGCCGAACTTGCGACCCACGACATCGAAGAGGAGAGCGGCGACGGTGAGACCGACGACCGTCGGCACGACGACCATCGCCAGGATCATCCACACCGAGTTGGCGAACGAGGTCCAGAAGTCCTCGTCGCCGAGCAGCTTGGCCCAGTTGGCGAGGCCGATGAACTCGGGGTCGCCGACGCCGCGCCATTTGGTGAAGGTCAGGAAGACGTTCCACACCAGCGGGACGATGACGATCACCAGCAGCAGCACGAAACCGGGCAGCAGGTAGAGCCAGTAGCCGGCGGTGCCGCCCCGGCGTTGGGGGATGGCCGGCTGCTCGGGTGGCAGAGCCACGCGCGCCGGACGGGTCAGGAGAGCCATTCGCGATCCTTCGTTCGAGAGGGGGTGGGGGCGGCGCGACGCGCCGCCCCCACCGGGGTCAGCGGAAGTCCGCGGTGCCCTCGTCGTACTTCTTCCCGAGGTTGGCGTTGGTGGTCGCGGCATCCTGCGTGCCGGTCACCAGGCCCTGCAGCTCCTGCACGAGCACGTCGTAGAAGCCGGGGGCGGGCCAGTCGGGGTAGAACGACAGACCGTCGTCGGCCAGGATGCCGTTGAACGTGTCGATCAGCTCCTTGCTCTTGGCATCCGTGATGTCGGCGGTGTTCGCCGCGACCGGGACGCCACCCGAGTTGCCGATGATCGCCTGGATCTCGGGGCTCATCGTGATGTCGATGAACTGGTAGGCGAGGTCCTTGTTCTTCGAGCGCTCGGGGACGACCCAGAGGTTGCCCGACGATCCGAGCGACAGCTTCGCGTCGGGGAAGGTCGCGAGCGACCAGTCGAATTTCGCCTCCTCGGTGAAGCGGCCGTACCACCACGACCCCGAGACGAAGATCGGCGAGGTGCCGTTGATGAACGAGACGCCGGCGTCCTCGGCCTTGACCGACGAGACGTCCTTGGCGATGTACCCCTTGTCGACGTACTCCTTGAGGGTCTCGGAGGCGTAGTCCACCTCGGAGCCGTTCCAGTCGACGGGGTTCTTGTACAGCTGGTAGTCGTCGACCCACGAGCGGTCGGCCTTCGTCAGCGCGAGCTGGTACCAGAGCTGTCCGAGCGGGTACTCGGCGCCGGCCTCGGCGAGCGGGGTGATGCCCTTCGCGACGAACGCGTCGAGCGCTTTCACGAACTCGTCGTAGGTCTTCGGCACCTCGATCCCCGCGGCCTTGAAGGCGTCGAGGTTGTAGTAGACGCCGACGAACTCGCCGTAGTTGGGCACGCCGTACCAGGTGTCTCCGCCCATGACCCCGTCGGCCGAGTACTTCGCGGTGGTCTGCAGCGACGGGGCGAGCTTGGCATCCCATCCGTACTCGCTGACGGCGTCGCCGATGTCGGCGATCAGGCCGGTGCTGGCGAGGAAGCCTGCGGTGGCATTGCCCTTGTTGAACTCCATGAGGTCGGGGGCGGCGTCGGTGTCGAGCACCTGGCTGGCGGTCTTCTGGATCTGCTCGAAGGATTTCTCCTCGACCTTGACCGTCGCGCCCGTCTTCTCCTCGAAGATCGGGATCGCGGCGTTCCAGGCCTTCGCCATGGCGCTGTCGGCTCCCTCGTAGTGCCAGAGGGTGAGGGTCTTGCCCTCGCCGTCGGTCGATCCGGCGTCGCCGCCTCCCCCGCTGCAGGCCGAGAGGGTGAGGGCGGCGACGGCGATCGAGCCGACGGCCGCGAGGGCTCGGGTCGCGCGTCGTTGTGCGTTCGTGCGTGCCATCGTTGGCACTCCTTTCACTGTGATCCGCTGGTTCAGTGGTGTCCGCTAGCGGCGGCGGATGCGCTGCGCCCGGCGTCGAACCATTGTCGAAGCGCTTCGATGACGGGCGAACAGAGCGAGATGTGGAGTTGGGGGTCAGGCGGAGGGAGCCGCGGCGACGGAGCCGCGCTCGAGATAGGTCGGGGCGATGAGGTGGAGACCGGATGCCACGGGCCGACCGGCGATCAGCTCGATGGCGAGATCGACGGCGAGTTCGCACGAGCTCTGCGGCACGAGCGGGATCGAGTCGATCGGGGTGGGCTGCGCGTCGGTGTCGAAGCTGCTGCCGACCGACACGATCGACACGTCACCCGGGACGCTCTTGCCGAGGGCGGCGAGCTCGACGAGGACGACCTGGAGCACCTCTTCGGGAGCGTGCAGCACGATGCCGGTGATCCCCGCGTCGACGAAGGCCCGCACCGAGCGGCGCACGTGGCTGCGATCGGTGACGATGGGACCGGATGCCACGGACGTGGCGCTCATCCCCCGCTCGGTCGCGCGCTCCGACAGGGCGGCCCGCACGCGAGAGGGGAAGTTCGACTTCTCGTACGCGCGCTCCGACCCGCCGATGAGACCGATCGCGCGGTGTCCGGCGTCGGCGAGGCGGTCGACGGCGTCGACCGTGGCGCGCTCGAAGTCGAGGTCGACGCACACGAGGTCCTCGTGGTCGTTCGGGATGCCGACGAAGATCGTCGGGGTCGCGCTCGCGCGGGCGATCTCGACCCGCGCGTCGTCGGGGGCGACGTCGAGCACGAGGATGGCATCCACGAGCCCGCTCTGCGCGACCCGCTTCATGCCGGCCGACGCGTCTTCGTCGGTGAGCAGGAGCATGTCGTACTCTCGGCGGCGCGCGGCGACGGTCATCGCGTGCATGAACGACATGTGGCTGGGCGCGTGCGAGTCGGCGCGCAGCGGCTCCGACAGGGCGAAGATGTTCGTCTGGCTGCCGGCGAGCATGCGAGCGCCCGCGTTGGGGCTGTACCCGAGCTCGTGCACGGCGGCCTGGATGCGGCGGCGGGTCTCGGCCGAGACCGGACGCTTGCCGCTGAGCGCGTAGGAGACGGTGCTGATCGATACGCCCGCGGCGCGGGCGACCTCGTCGATCTTGACCATAGCGACTCCTTCGTAGCTGTCGAAGCGCTTCTCGGAAGCGCTTCGATCGCAAAGCTAGATCAGGTCGGCGGGGAGCGCAAGAGGTAAGTTGGCGATCGCAACAAAACGGGTGCCCCGCGGCGCGGGCGTAGCGCGTGGCGAGCAGAGGAGAAACCCGGACGGGAGGACGAGTGCCGCGGCATCCCTCCTCCCCTCCCCGAATCTCCTCCCCCGAGACGCGAGATACCCCAAGACTTGCGCCCTCCCCCGGTCACGCTTCCCGGCGATGGCGGTGGTGAGCGGAGGAGAAACCGGGACGGGAGGACGAGCGTCGCGGCATCCCTCCTCCCCTCCCCGAATCTCCTCCCCTCGCAAGGCGAGGTACCCCAGGACCTGGGCTCCTGCGTGCGTGGATCGCGGGCGGCGCCGTACCGCGCGTCTGAGGAGCGGCACCCACCCCGCCGAGGTACCCTGACCCCTCGGCATCCGAAGAACTTCACCCCGAGGACCAACGATGAGCGCGAACACCGCACCCGTGCCGCCGGAGAAGCTCGCGCGCCGCACGCGGATCCTCACCCCGTTCTTCGCCGTGATCTTCGCCGCCGTCGGTCTCGCGTTCACCGGCTTCGGCCTGGCGTCGCCGCCGATGCTCGCGGCCGGTGCCACCGAGATCGTCTTGAGCGTTCTCCTCGTGATCGCCGCCTTCGTCGCGTCGCCGGTCGTGCGGTGGGTCGCGCTCGCGGTCGTGGTGGCGGGCGCCGCCGCGGCGACGGTGCTCGCCGTGACGATCCTCCCGAACGACCTGGGGATCGCGGCCACGTACCTGCTGGGCATCTTCGCGATGCTCGGCCTGACCTGGTTCATCCTGCACAGCTCCGCGCGCGCCGCGCATCCGGCTCGGTCCTGACGTCGCGGGCGCACGGGGCCTCCGCCGCTCCGCGCGGCGCGCGACGACCGCGCGGCGCGCACCGGTCGCCCCGAGAGAGCGGCGCGCCCCGAAAGCCCGGTGCTGCACCCGCCGTGAGACCGCCCCGCGCCGGGGCCCGATTCAGTCCTTCGGCAGCGCCCGCTTCGCGACGACGCGACGCGCCTCGACGGCCGCTTCGGCGAAGTCGGTGTCGGGTTCGCCCATGACGATCGCCGTCGCGCGCGCGTGCGCGCTGACCACGTCGTACGGCGAGATCACCGCCTGTTCGATCGCCCCCTCGGCCCGGAATCCGATCGTCGCGAATGCCCTGCTCAGACTGCGCTGGGTGTCGTGGTCACCGCGCCCGAACTGCGTCGCGAGCTGGTCGGCGAGGTCTTCCTGCGCCCCTTCGGGAACGAGACCGGATGCCGTCCGCCACGCCGCCCGCGCCACCTCGGGGTGCGGGTCGCGCAGCACCGCCGGGGTGATGGTCGAGAACGCGACCGGGTCGCCGATCTTCGAGAGCGTGTGCAGCGCCTGGCTCCGCGCCTGCGGGATCTCGGACCGCACCTCGGGCAGCAGCACCTCGACCGCACGCGACGGGTCGTGCCGCGTGAGCGCCCACGTCAGCATGTCGCGGACGAAGAAGTCGGACTCGACCGCGCACCGCGCCACGAGCTCGACGACGTAGCTGTCATCGGGGCGCGTGCCCGCGGCGAGCGCGGCCTCGAGGCGAGCGGAGGCATCCGGATGCTGGAGCGCTGCGCGCAGCCGCTCGGCCGGCGTGGAATCGGTCATGGTGGTCCCTTCGGTGCTTCCAGCGTCGCACGCCGCGGAGGCGGGAGGGCCGGTGTCACGACGCTCGGGGCGAGGGCGAACTTCGAGCCCGATTCGGGCGGGAGGGATGCCGCGAGCCTCCGCCCACGGCACGGTCGGGCGCGCGGAGGGAGACGGCATCCCGATCGACGCCGCCGTCCCGGCTCAGCGCCGGAGCGCGCGCTGTTCGATCAGCTTGCGGACGACGTCGGCGAAGTGCGGCGCGTACTTCGCCCACTCCTTGTCGAGCTTCGCGACGTCGATCTTGCCCGTGTGGATGAGTTCGCACAGCTTCATCCAGCTCTCCCCCGTCGCCGCGGTGAGCGCGCCGGCCACCCCGGCGTTCACGACGACGCCGGCGCCGGGGATCAGCTTGAGGAAGCTCGTCGCCAAGGCGCGTCCCGCGACCTGCACCCCGAACTGCGCGAGGGCGCCGGCCGAGAGCATCGTCTTGAACTCGAGGTCGTAGATGGCGGCGATCCGCCCCATCATCGTCAGCTGGATCGGCGCCAGCGTGACAGCATCCGTGACAGGAAGCGGAACCGTCGCCGCTCCCGCGGCGGCCGCGGTGGCCGCGGCGATGATGGGCCGCGCCATCTCGCGCTTCCACGGGAGGTTGAGCCGCTGCGCGATGCGAAAGGCGTCCTTGTCGCTCTCGGGGGCGAGGGCCAGGGTCTCCGTGACAAGGTCACCGAGACCGTGCCCCTTGCCCTTCCCGTGCCGGTCTCGGGTGGAGGTCAGGATCACGCGGCGATAGGGCACGTGCAGCGGCTGGCCGGCGGCATCCACGGGTTCGTGCAACCAGTCGACGAAGGCCTGCAGGTCTTTCGCGATGCCGCGCTGTCCGGTGACCGGGTTCTTGATCCAGTCGACCTTGGTGAGCACGAGGATGACGGGGAGTCCGCGCGCATCGAGCTCACGGATCATCGCGATGTCGGCGGGCGTGAGCCGGTCGTCGTTCGCTTTCACGCAGTACCAGACGACGGAGATCTGGTGGTCGCCGGGGTGCGCTGCGATCGCGTCGAGGTGGTTCCGCAGTTGCTGATCCGGCGGAACGGGCGAGCCGATCTCGAAGCCCTCGACGTCCCAGATCCCGAGGGACTCGTCGCGGTAGAACTGCACGCCCCGCGTCACGGGGAGGCCCTTCCCCACCTTGGCCCAGTCGCGTCCGAAGACGGCGTTCACGAGCGAGGACTTCCCCACGCCGGAGCTGCCGACGATCGCGAGGTTGAACCGCCCGTAGCGCGACCGCGCCTCCGACGACGCATCGACGAACGCCTTCTCGTCGAACGCCGGCTTCCTCACGTCTCTCTTCGCCATCGCGCCCCCTCGTTCTCGCCGCTTTCGTCAGTGTCGCATTCGGGGTGGTCGCGCAGCCGCCCCTGGACAAGGGCGAGGCTCACACCCCGAGGACCTCCCGGAGCAGCTCGTACTCGTCATCCATCCCCGCGTTCGCCCGCCGGGGGTCGTCCGACCGGCCCGTCCGACGGACGTCGGCGAGGTAGCGGCGGTCGGCGTCGAGCCGGGCACGCGCGTCGGTGCCGACGTTCCCGTGCCCCGGGATCACGACGCGCGCGGCATCGGCGTACGGCTCGAGCAGGTCGAGGGCGCGCTCGTATGCCGGGACGTCGTGGGGCCAGAACGGCAGCGGAAGCTCGACGTCGCTGAGCATGTCGCCCGCGACCAGCACGCGCGGCTCCGGAAGCCACAGCGCCGTGTGCCCGGGGGCGTGTCCGTCGTGCACGAGGAGCTCGACGTCGAACGCCGGGGTGCCGGCATCCACTCGTCCCATGAGGTCGACGAGGTCGGGCGTGAACTCCGGCCCGAGGGCCGCGACGAGGTCATCGCGCTCGGTGCGGGCGAGCTCGGCGGTGCGGGGCGAGGCCCAGCGCGGGACGTCACCGAATTCCGGATGCCACAGCACATGGTCGTGATGCGCGTGGGTCGCGAAGCCCTCCGCGACGGTGATCTCGCGCTCGCGGAGCTCTCCGGCGAGCACGGCGAGCTCGTCGGGGAGCCACGCCGGGTCGATGAGCAGAGCGCGCCCGTCGGTCATGACGACGGTCGTGTTCGTCTGCATGACCCGGCTCGTCCGCACGAGGACGCCGGGGGCGATCGCGCGGAGGGATGCCATGCGCCGAGCCTACAAAGGGGACCCGGTCTGCCGGGGGCGCGCTCGATTCACCGCGTTGACGAGGTACGACCCTCGCACCGCGAACGTGTACTTCTGGTGAGGACTCACCGAGCCGGGGTCCGTCGAGACGGCTCGGACGACATCGGCATCCACTCCCGCCAGGAGCGCGATGTTCTCGACCGTGAGTCCGCCTTCGGTGATCAAGGATTCGGCGATCGCCCGGATGCGGTCATCGTCGGGGATGTCGAATCCGTGCGCGAGGTGGCCGGCGAGCACGGAGAGGCGCATGTTCTCGTCCTCGGCCAGAGTCGGGGCCCCAGCCCGCATCCCGGCCGGATGGGGGTCTTGCTTCAGCACCGAGGTCAGTCGCTCGCTGTCGATTCCGGTCATGCGATGCAGGGCATCGAGCGACAGCTTCCCCTGGGTGATCAGCCCGGCGAGCTGAGTCGTCGGTTCCTCCATGGATGCGTTCATGCGTCCTCCCGCCGGGTTCACGGCTGCCGCCGCGATCCCGCCCACCCGTCGCCGTCGCGCGAGAAGACGATCCGGTCGTGCAACCGCGACGGCCGGCCCTGCCAGAACTCGAACTCCGTGGCATCCACGCGGTATCCGCCCCAGTGCGGTGGGCGCGGCACGGGCTGGTCGTCCGCGAAACGCGCGGCGACCTCGGTCATCTGCGCCTCGAGCTCGGCCCGGGATGCCACGGCCTCCGACTGGTGGCTCGCCCAGGCCGACAGCTGCGAACCACGCGGACGCGACGCGAAGTACGCGTCATCGCGCTCGGGAGGAAGCGGGGTCGCGGCGCCGAGCACGATCACCTGCCGCTGCAGCGCGTACCAGGGGAACAGGATCGAGACGCGCGGATTCTCGGCGAGCGCGCGTCCCTTGCGCGAGAGACGGTTGGTGAAGAACCAGAGGGCGCCGTCGTCGTCGATTCCGCGCAGCAGCACGGTCCGCGAGGTCGGTGAGCCCGTGGCAGCCACCGTCGAGAGGACCATCGCGTTCGGCTCCGGGAGGTCGGCCGCGTCGGCCAGCCACCGCTGGAAGAGGACGAGAGGGGATGCCGCGAGCGCGGCGTCGTCGAGCTCGTCGAGCGTGTAGTCGAGCCGGTGGGCGAGGGGGTTCTCGGTCAATGCGGTCCTCCGGACAGGTTGCGGGTGCCCCATCGTATGGCGGGGTCCCGGTCCACGACGGGGCTCGCACCGTCTCTTAGCCCGTGACCTGCCACCGTCGCCCGGCGTGCCGACCGCGGTTCCATCGCTAGACCGTCAGATCAGGGAGCCGATCGAGCCGAATCGGGTCGTACGCTTCCCACACGTTCTCCGCCTCGACTTTGCGAAGGATTTGTCCGCGCTTCCGCTGGTCGGGGAGCGGCCACACACGCCGCGGTCGATCTTTATAGGTTCCGCTGAACGACCATTCGGGATCGACGGGTCGCGGTGCCCAGTAGGTCCGCACGCGCGTCCACCAAAGGCCAAGACGACGGCGGTCCCGGTGCGCCTCCTGTTTTTCGGCCAGGCTCGAGCCGGGTCCTCCGTGCGTTGACCAGAGCAACGGGTACCAGCGGATTCGATACAGCCGACGATCTTGTTCTTCGCGCCACTCCAAGCGGAACCACGCCTTCCAGAGGTCGTCGGATCGGATGAGGAGAGTGAAGCTCTCGCCGCGGCCGAGCGTCTTCTTCGGGCGGTGCGCGACATTGGTCACGCCTCGCGCGTGGACGAGAGTCAGCTGTCGAATGAAGGCCACGTCCGCTCCCGAGTTTCGAATCTCGAGGACGTAGAGCTTGTCCTCGCGGCGAGGCCCTTTCACCGTTCCGACGATGTCCCATCCGATGACAACGGGTTTGATCTGGCGTTGCCTGCGCACGACCTGAAAGAGGCCGACACCAAAGGTCGCGAGGGCGAGAACGCTGGCGATCGCGCCCAGCGCATCCCATCCGTCCCATTTGAGGAATTCCGTCACGACGAGCAAGTTAGTGCACCGTCGCCCCCGGTGCCGCCGCGGTCATGTGCGTCGGCCGCTCCCCGCGACCGCATTCGGCCGTGAACGCCCCGTTTAGCGAGCACCCCATCGACCTCCCCGATTCTTGCCGGAATAGGCGGCGATGGCTCCTCGTTGGGTTCGCGTGGCACTGCCCCTCCACGAAAGGACTCCCGTGAGCCTCTTCAGCCCCACCACCGTCGGCGCCGTCGACGTCCGCAACCGCGTCTCGCTCGCGCCAATGACCCGCCTCCGCGCCGGAGCCGACGGTGTTCCCGGACCGATCGTCGCGACGTACTACGCGCAGCGCGCCGGCATCGGCCTGCTCGTGACCGAGGGCGTCTTCCCGAGCGACGAGTCGCGCGCGTATCCCGGCCAGCCCGGAATCGTGACCGACGCGCAGGCCGCCGGGTGGGCGAAGGTCGCGGATGCCGTCCACGCCGAAGGCGGCACCGTCTTCATGCAGCTCATGAACAGCGGGCGCGTCACCCACCCGCTCATCACCGGAACCGACCGCATCGTCGCCCCCTCGGCGATCGCGATCCAGGGAGAGACCCGCCTCGCCGACGGCACCAAGGTCGACTACGCCGTGCCGCACGCCCTCGAGACGTCCGAGCTAGCCACCGTCCGCGACGAGTTCGTCGCCGCCGCCCGCCGCGCTGTGGATGCCGGACTCGACGGCGTCGAACTCCACAGCGCCAACGGCTACCTGCTGCACGAGTTCCTCTCCCCCGCCTCCAACCAGCGCACCGACGAGTACGGGGGTTCGCCCGAGGCCCGCGCCCGCTTCGTCATCGAGGTCACGCGGGCCGTGGCCGCGGAGATCGGCGCGGAGCGCGTCGGCATCCGGATCTCTCCCGCCCACAACATCCAGGACGTCTGGGAGACCGACGACGCCGAGACCCGCGCCACCTACGAGGCCCTCGTGACCGGCCTCGCACCCCTGGGCCTGGCGTACCTGAGCGTGCTGCACGCCGACCCCGCCGGCGCGCTCATCCAGGACCTCCGCCGCGCCTTCGGCGGAACGTTCATCATCAACTCGGGCTTTTCGAAGGTCACCACGCGCGAAGAAGCGGTGTCGGTCGTGGAGGACGACATCGCCGACCTCATCGCCGTCGGCCGCCCCGCCATCGCCAACCCCGACCTCGTCACGCGCTGGGAGCAGGGCGCCGAGGAGAACGAGGTCGACCAGGCGTCGGTTTACGGCGGCGGCGAGCGCGGATACACGGATTACCCGGTGCTGCAGGGCTGAGATTCCGGATGCCACGGGCCCCGCGCAATTCTTCGCGCGGGGCCTTTTCGGGTCGTGGGCCAGAATCGGACGCATGAAACTCACCCTGAGCGCCGAGATTGCGTTGCCAGAAAGCACCGACACTTTCCATCTGGCGAAAACCGCGCTCATCGCCGAAGACCGCGCTTTGTGGGGCGTAGTGAACGTCGAAGTCGACGACGAGTGGGAAGTCCGGGTCTTCCGAGCGGATGCCACCGGCTTGACGCACCACGCGCTCTCGGGGCCTGACGTCGACGACGTCTTCAGCGCGCAGACGCTCATCGACCTCGGCGATGGCACGGTGGCGGTTGTGCTCTCGACGGGCGCTCTGAGGATCCTCGACACCTCGTGCTCCGTCATCGCTGACCTCGCGATCGGCGGGGAGGACGCACTACGCCAGAGCGGACTCCAGATCGCCCCGAGCACGGCACGCGGGCGTTCCGATCTCGGGTGCGTGCTGCGCCTGGGCTCGCGTTTCGGCGCCCGCACGCTTGTTCCGCTCCAGCTCGATACCGCCTCGGGTTCAGCGACGTGGGGAGAGGCCATCGCTCTCGACGGTACGAGCTACCCCACGGACCGATACGGCAGCGACGACTTCGAGGGCAACGACGCCCCGACCGCGCCCGTCATCGGCGACGTCTCCACCGCCGGCGAGAACATCCTCATCTGCACCGAAGGATCGAGCGAGTCCGTCTTGAAGTACGGCATGGACTTCTTCACCGTCGACCGGCTCAACACCGACGGCACCCTCGCGGAACGCCTCCTCGAGCAGTCGGGCTGGAAACGGATGCCCGGAAAACACGGGTGGACAGGACGCATCACGTCTGACGCGGATGCCATCATCCTGACGCCGATCTTCGCCTCGGGCGAATGGAAGGGCAAGCAGCGCGTGCTCCGCCTCTCCGACGGTGATCTTTCCCCGATCACCCTTCCGCGCGGGGCGTCGAAGAGCACGGTCCTCGATGTGCGCGACGGGCGGGCGTGGGTGGTCGACGGGCGCGGGCGTCTGCTTCTGTGCGAGCTGTAGGGCACGCCGGACACCTCGCGAACCGGACGCGCCCGATGTCGTGTCCGGCAAGAAGCTCGCGTTCAGCCTCTCGCGTGGCACCTGGCTTCACCATCGATGCAGCACCGACCGCCACTGCCCCAGGTCTACTACAGCCGACGGCCGTCCTGCGGCCAGAGGCCCACGGATTGGCGGAACTCGGTTGCGTCCCCGGTCTCGTTGAACTCCAGAATGTTGCCAACCTTCTCGCGAAGCACGTCTCGCACCTCGGCGGGGGTCGCGAAGAAGAACTCCTTCCGCGTTCGCGCGGTTCAGAGCCCTGTCCGCAAAATGACGATGAAGCTCCGACTCAAGGGTCACCGCGTCCTCGGAGAAGAAGAGCGCGTGGGTGTCGAAGCGGAAGGGCACTGACGCACCGCCGAGCTCCGCGATACGGTCCCGTGGTTCCAGGCGTCGCGTAAGCCCGATCTTGACGACGTTCTCGCCGAACGCGCCCTGGTTCGAAATGACGTATACGTAGCCTGCGCGGATATTCGCCGCCCGAAAGTCGTTCTGCGCTATCGCGCCGTCGACGGCCGCGAGCCGCGCCAGGAGGGTCTCGTCGCTGTGCCCCTGCTCTTCGAGCGTGTGCAGCGTATTCAGGAGGTGCTGGCGCTCCTTGTCGAGACGGGCGCGCTCTTCCGCCAGTTCCCTTTCGACCTTTTTCTCCTCGCGAAGGCGCGCTCGCTCTTCTCTCTCAGCCTCGCGCTCTTCCTGCTTCTTCATTAGCCAGTCGGCTGTGAGCTCGATCTCTTCCACGCGCAGTTGGTGAAACTCGTCACTGATTCGCATTTCCATCAGCGCGCCGAGCTTGGCAATAGCGGTCCGCGACGCGTCCAGCCGACGCTTGGCAGTGACGACATTCCCAACTCGCAGCGCTCGTATCGAGCTGTCTGCCTCCGCGTTGTACGCCCTCAGCATCAGCTTGGCGAGGTCGTCGGTCATACGACGACCCTGAGCAAGCGAATTGTTGAACGTAAAGAGCTCGGACTTCACGATTGCTCTTCCGGCCTTGACGGTCTCGGCCACGCGCGATTCGATGCCGGCCAGCGCATCTTGGTACGCCGCGGCGGACTCAAGGGGGTGGTGATATCGATAGATGCCCACGTCCTGCAGAACGCGAGCGTCGCTCAATTCGACGTACTCGCCATCGTCGGCTTCGCGAAGGCGCTCCCGCAGCGACGCGTTCTCTGCTTCGAGGAATGCAAGTCGCCCATCCTGAATCGGCGGTGTCGGCTCTACCGGCGCAGACATTGACGCAGAAGGCGCCGCAGGCTGGCTGACTGAAGGCTCCTCCGTCGAGCTCGACAGCCATAGTTGCCAGCCTTCAGGAGGGTCTGGCCAGGAGGGATCGGGCTTCCACCCGGCCGGCGGAACCCATCCTGCAGGGGGCTTGGGCCATCCTGGCGGCGGGTTGAACTGCATCGCCGAATTTGTCATCGGGCGCGACGCACCCCGCCGGCCACGGCGGGTACCAACCCATGAGGGTTCTTCGAGACAGACGCCCCCAGGTGTTCGAGGGTGGCCGCGGGAACGACAGCCGCTAGATCCAGCGCCTCAAACTCCTCACGCCGCGCAGCCACTGCAACAAACGGCACGTACGTAGGCTGGCCCGTAGCGGGGCTGATTGTCTCTGTTCCGAGTTCCAACGAGATGCTCGAGATAAGCCCTCGTCGATCGGCTTCGAAGACCTCATGGAGTGATCGGAGAGCGACGCTGTGAACCACACGGGCGTAGCGGTCCTTCGTGTCCTTCTGCGTCGCTGACACGGGGGTGATCTCGTCCGTAGCCTTGGTGTACCGATATCCCTTCAGCGCGGGCACCGCCTCCGGTCCCGGAATGAGCACTCTCAGGCTCAGTTCGGACGTCGTCGGCTCAAACGACGCCTCATGGGAAACGGGGAACCACTCGGGATAGACCGAGTTGGCCAGAACAATGCCTACATACTCCTGAACTGCGTCGACGGTGCCGTACGCCAACCCAGCGATGAGCTGGTCGAGGGATTCGTTCTGCTCTTTGACAAGTCGCTCACGCTCAGCAGACTCCGCGTCATACCTCGCGACTGCCTCCGCAAGGGCGGCCTGACGAGCGCGCTCAGCAGCGGAGTGGGCCGCCTGTTGAGCCGACCGGCGGGCAGGCAATTCGTCGGTTGCGGCTTTCCACTGCCAGTAGTCGGTCGCGTATTGCTGCTCGACGGCAGCCAGAGCTTCCGCAGCCTTCTGCTTGCGACCGAACATCCCCGTAACGGGCTCAGGCTCACGCTTGACCGGCAGAGGCGGGTCCGGGATAGGAGCGGGCGGGGGGATCGGAAATCGGAGGTCGTTGCGCGGGAATGGCGGGTGTTCCGCGGACGCCCGAAGCGACTCGAGGTCGACGAAGTCGTCGGTCTCCAGCGTGGCAGAGAGAAGCTGGTCGAGCACCAGGAGCCGCTCATTCAGCTCTGCGGTCATCTCGTCCGCTTCGGCCTGCCGTGCCTCAGCGTGAGCTTGGGCCGCCTCTCGCTCGAGGCGCTTGCGGTCCTGCTCGGATGCGCGAGCAGCAGCAAGAGAAGCGCGCTCAGCCGCTTTGCGTGCTGCCTCGACCTGCTTAGAGTGCTGACGCGCTGCGACCTGAGCCCGTTGGTCAGCAAGCTTCGCCTGATGCTGCAATTCCGCAAAAAACCCACGACGTCGTGCCATTCTGGTCCCCCTTGAACCTCGCCAGTCTACGGGTGGAGGTTCGTCCGGCTCAGACTCGCTAGAGTCCGCGCGATTGGTCGCCCTTAGTCGGTCCCAGTTACCGCAGATTCAGCCTCGCGAGACCACCGCGTTGACGCCACACCCCGCCCGAACGCCTGCCCCTGCAGGATCGCCCCGAGGTCGACACCGGTCGCCGACTTCACACTGTCGAACGTCGCCGCCAGACCCGCCGCCTGCTCGCGCGCGATGTGCGTGCCGGCGGAGTCGCCGCCCACGAGGGTGACGTTGCCGACGTTCTGGTAGCCCTTCGCGAACTCCGCCATGAGCGCGGGCAGCTGCCCGATGAGTTCGCGACCCAGGATGGCCTCCTGGTTCTCACGGAGCGCCTCGGCCTCGGCCTGGATCGCTGCGGCACTCGCCTCACCCTTCGCGCGGATGGCCTCGGCCTCCGCGAGGGCTTGAGCACGAAGGGCCTCGGCCTCGGCACTCGACTTGGCGCGCAGCGCTTCGGCTTCGGCCTCGGCGCGCGCCCGCACGGCGGCGGCTTCGGCTGCGGCAGAGGCCTGCCGGGCCTCGGCCTGGCGCTGTACCGCGTAGGCCTCGGCATCCGATTCCTGCTGCGCCACCTGGCGATCGGTCTCGGCCTTCTTCTGGCGCGCGTACGACTCGGCGTCGGCTTCGGTCTGCTTGCGGTACTTCTCGGCATCCGCGACGCGCTTGACGTCGGCGTCGAGCTCGGCCTGACGGTTCTCGGCGCGCTGCACGAGCACGGCCTGCTCCCGCTCCGCACGAGCGAGGTTCTCGGCCTGCTCCGCCTCGGCGTTGGCGCGACCGACCTCGGACTTCGATGCCGCCGTGTTCTTGTCGAACGCGGTCTGCTCGATGAGGTTCGCTTCCTCCGTCGCGAGCTGGCGCGCCTTGACCTCGCGGGTCGCCTCGATCCGCGCGACCTCGGCCTCACGCTTGACGCGCTCGACCTCTTGCGCGCCGAGCGCCTCGATGTAGCCGTTGCGGTCAGTGACGCCCTGGATCGCGTAAGAGTCGAGCACGAGACCCTGGGCGAGCAGGTCGCCCTTGATGACCTCGGCGATCTCGTCGCCGAGCTTCTGGCGGTCCTGCATGACCTCTTCGACGTTGAGCTTTGCGACGACACCGCGCAGAGCACCCTCGAGCTGCTCGGTGGTGAAGACGTCGATCGCTTGGTCCTGCGAGGCGAAGCGCTCGGCGGCGGCTCGAACCTGGTCGGGCAGCGAACCGATCTTGACCAGCGCGACACCGGCCAGGTGAATGGTCACACCGTTCTTCGTCTGCGCGACGGGCTCCATTTTGATCTGGCGCGAGCGGAGCGAAATGCGATCCGAACGCTGGGTCAGCTTGTTGACGAGCACCGCCGCCGGTGATGACCGTCATGTTCGACGTCAGCCCGTCGGACCCGCGCTGCTTCTTACCGACGATGACGATCGCCTCATCGGCCTGCGGCACCTGATACCAGGCCCGGAAGATGAAGAAACCGATCAGCAGGATCAGCAGCACCGCCCCGACGGCGACAACGACACCGATGATCCAGAGAATGTCACTATTCACGGCAATGCCCCCCGGCCCCGCTCCGTGCGGGTTCTGCAGTCACGTTATCGGGTGTCGGTACCGCTGCACCGTAGCCCCCGAGCCGAACTCCCACCGCTCGAAGAGTTCCAGCTTCAGCTGCTCCCCGACCCCATCGAGCAACCGCGGCCCGCGCCCCGCCACCACGGGGTGCACGACGAACGTGTACTCGTCGATGAGCCCCGCCGCGGCGAGCGCCGCCGGCAACCGCACACCGCCGAGCGCGATGCCCCGCCCCGGCCGCTCCTTCAATCGGCGCACCGCGTCGACCAGGTCCCCGCTCAGTAGTTCCGCGTTCCAGTCGACTTCGTCGAGAGTCGCGGATGCCACGACCTTCCGCATCGGGTCCATCACCTCCGAGAAGGCGACCTCACTGGCATCCATCCAGTCCGGCCATTCGCCCGACTCGGGTCTGCGCCACGCGCCCCGCATCATCTCGTACGTGACGCGCCCATAGAGGAGCGTGTCGGAGCGGCGGAGCTCGTCGGTCCAGAACGCCATGGACTCGGCATCCGGCGGCAGGCCCTCCTCGTGCGAACAGCAGCCGTCGAGGGTGACGTTGATGGCGTAGCGGAGGGGCTGGGTCATTCCTTCAGCTTCCTCGCCTGCCTCGTCCGGCGGAAGAGCCTCCTCGAGCCCGGATAAGGGACAGCCCGGCGGCTCCACCCCCCCCCCCGAGATCAGGGAGTGCTGCGGCCATCGGCATTTCGCTCCAAAGAACATGGGGCCGACAGCCGGGGTCAGCAAGGCAGCGCGGCGAACCAGTTGTCGGCCAAAGCCCTCACGATGTGTCTATTGCGCTGTACGACAAGGCCAACGTCAACAGCCAGGCAGTGAGGGCCCGCGAAAGACCGGGGGCGCCTCATGAGCCGTGTCGGAGTACTGAGCCGAACTACCGCAGCCTCGGCATGCGTACCCGCCGCGAACCTCGTTCATCACAGTGCCGCAACACTCGCAGCGCGGCTCCTGAACTACATCGAAGAGGTCCATGAAGCGAGCATAGATTGCTGGGCTCTGCTATTCGCATCGCTCCCCGAACTCGGCAGCGGGCAAACTTAGCGGTGCCGTCCGCGAGAAGTCTCAACCCTCATGTCGTATGCTCCAGCATCTGGGGGGCGGCCCGCGACGTGCGCGTGATCCCGTCAGGTCTTCACCGCGTCCGACCTCTGTAGTCAGGCGCCCTCCGTTAGTCGAGTTGCTCGATAGCGCTGATCGCTGTTGAGAGAATCTCGGCAAGTCGTGATGCACCGCCCACGGTCAGTGAGACTGCGTCAACCCTGACGTGGGTCTGGAAGTATCCGCTGTCCCCAGGCGCCCGAGACACCTCCGCGAAGCGCTGAAGCCGACGATCCATACGTTGGTTCAGAATTCTGCGGGCCTGGGCGCCGGAGCCGGCGCCAGGAACGCCGAAAGCCTGGCTGGCAGAGATGGTGAAGACAAAGTCGCCCTGCTCCGCACTTGGAACGCCTCGAGATTTGATCCGAACAGCAAGCGTTCCTGATCGGCTCTGAAACGACGCACCTCCGCCTGCCGTGGAGAACCCGCCCGGCCCAGCGTACGCATAGGCTACCTGGCGAGCTATTTCCTCCGAATCGAACACCGATGTTCGCGACTGCGCCTCCTGAACAATGCGCGCTCGCGTCAGGACTGCGACAACTTCCTCCATCTGCTGCGGGCGCGATTCGGGAGCCACCTGAGTCGATCGCTTATACAGATCTATGACGATCTCAGCGGGCTCGTAGGCCAGCACGCTTCCCACCGCGCTCGAGAACCGCTCATAGTTCGCCTCTCGCCGATCAGCCGCAGGGTCTGAGCCGACGAAGAGGAAGAATAGCAATTGTCCGAAGGCGTAAACGTCTACCGTGACCGCTCGCGCCGCCGCGCCACTGCTCGCGTAAAACTGTTCGGGTGCGGCGTAGTTTACGACGCCCCCCACCATATTGATCGTTACCGTGCGGTTCGTCTCAATGTAGGCAAGATCGAAATCCGTGAGCTTGGGAACGTGCGCGCCCTGATCGATGTCCCACTCCATGATCACGTTCTCAGGCTTAACGTCTCGGTGAATCACGCCCGCGCCGTGGGCGAAGCGTATCGTGTCCGCAATGTCAATTGCGGCGGACAGGACGGCAGATGCATCGCTGCGATCGATGTACGTGTCTCGAAGATCCGCGCCGTTGACTAGGTCCATAGAGAATCCCAGTGGAGCCTCCGTGAGCTCCCTCACCGCGACGATGCGAGGGTGCTGCAAACTGGCCATCGAGAAGTAGCCGTTCCTGAACCGCCTCGCCTTCACCGCGTCGCCGAGCTCTGAGCCATGGAAAACTTTGTACGCGAGTTGCCTGCCGGCGCTCCCGTCTAGCGCCCACACGTGGCCGAACCCGCCGCCGCCAACGTAGCGCTCTATTTCGCCGAGGGGGAGCACATCACCGACCCCAACCGAGGCCAAAGCCCCCTGGTAGTTAGTGAGCGAGTGCCGGAAGCGCATCCAGTTGCCATCGCGGACGATGTCTCGATCTTCTCTCTCCGTCGCCTCAAACCATCGCACCGTCTCCGCAAGAGACCGCGCACACGTCGACAACCCTCGTGTGCGGCGATGGTCGCTACGAGAGAGCTCCCGCGTTTGTAGGAGTTGGTACTCGTCGAGCAACCGCTCGGCCTTCGCGAGTAGAGCTGCTTGTTCGGACTGGGGGATCGGAGCGCCCTCTCTCGGCGCGAAACCCGAGCCCAAGATCACCGATCCCGCGGAGTCGCCTTTGAAAACGGGGGTCTGCCGCTCGCTGTCCATGCGTGAAGAAACGACCTGGAATAGCCCATGAACGGTCACATTTCCGGCAAAATCTACGGCTTCACCGGCCAGTGCATCGAGAAGAACTCTCGTAAATGCCCCATGCACCTCAGGCTCGTCCACTTCATAGGCGAACTGTTCCGGCCTGCATGCGGCCATTAGAATCCTGCTTGCGTTCACGACCTCCAGAGAGTCGGCCACTGACCCCGCCGACAGCGGGCGGTGGTCAGTCCAGGTTGTTCCCGCACCCGAATGACAGGAGTCAAGCATCGCGATCACGTGGTCGTAGTTACTCGCGGATGCGGCAATGATCTGGGCAAGTTCGCCAAGTCCGATTCCGGGATCCCTGGGGACACCGTCCGTCGTGACCAAGTAGCCGCCGCCAGCGTGCACGCCCCCGTGACCGGCAAAGTATATGAGCAGGAACTCGCCGTCCAGTTCCGCGGCGTTCCAGAGAGCGTCCAGGCAATTGCGTCTAGTCGCGTCCTCGTCCAACAGGACTAAAGATTCGAAGCCGTACTCCGACTGCGCGAGCGCGGAGGCCATCTCCCCGGCGTCCCGGACGCATCCGGCAAGGCGATCGAGATTTTCGTACTGATTGATGCCAATGATCACGCTTCGTCGCATGATGCCCCCTCGCTACGCAACTATCCAGTCGAGTGTAGGGGCGTTTGGCGGAGCGTGCTCTCTCAAATCCAGCGCTCGACATGAGAATCCGCATCCCAGTATGCCCCGTGGCATACGAGGGCTCATCCCGGAAGATGTCGATCTCGAGACGACCCCTACGGGGGTGGGGGCCTGCGCAACCACAGCAGTTTGCTTGGCGCCGTCTGTGGCGGTTGGGAGCCCCCTGAGCGTCAGTCGCCCGCCCCTAGCGCGAAGGAACAAAATAGTGTGGCTGCATGACGGATTCGTGGGCGACTGACGCGCGAGCTCGCGCGACCATGCGCGCCAACCGTTCGAAGGACACCGGCCCTGAACGAGCAGTTAGGTCCGTTCTGCACGCGCGCGGCCTTCGCTATCGAACCCACCTTCGCCCCGAGCCCAACTTGAGGCGCACGGCGGATATCGTTTTCACGCGTCGCAGGGTCGCAGTATTTATCGATGGCTGCTACTGGCACGGATGCCCGCTGCATCTCATGCTGCCCAAGTCAAACGTCGCCTACTGGATTCCGAAGATAGAGGCGAATCGACGACGCGACGAAGAGACAAACCGCTTGCTTTCTGAGGCGGGCTGGACTGTCCTGCGGTTTTGGGAGCACGAGAGTCCAGTCGACGTAGCCGACACGGTCGAGCGCGCCGTTCGTTGACGTCTACCTGCGCACCATCTCATCAGCCGCAGAGACGCTCACCGGCACTGACGAGCCGAGCAGTGCGGCAAGGTGGGATGCGATTGCAGCAGCAAGATTGACGGGAACGGCATTACCGATTTGCCGCCCCTGTATCGTTTTTGGGCCTCGCAGAATCCACTCATCAGGGAACGTCTGGATGCGTGCCGCCTCGCGCACCGTGAGTTGACGTGGAAGCGTCGGGTGGATCGGCGGGTGGAACCCGGCGAGGTGATTTCCCTTGGGGCCGTAGCCGCCGCCCGCGCGGATAGTCATTGAGGGTTTCGCGGCGTCTAGGCGCGAGCGCCGATAGTTTGGGTCGTCCTGACCGGGCGCAAGCTTCGCCCAACGCTCCGCGACATGAGGTGCGTGACGGTTGGCGACGTGGTTGAACTCGGGATCGTCTGGCAACCCGGCGAGGTCCAAGATAGCGTCTCCGACGGTTGGCTGATCGTCTGCAGTCGTGGGCAAAGGCAGGCTGGCCTCTGCGTCGAGGATTCCGATGACAATCAGTCGGCGTCGGCCCTGGGGAACTCCGTAATCAGCTGCATTGAGCACGCCGTAAGCGAACGTGTATCCCTGCTCCTCGAGGGCGTTCATGATGCCGCTCAAGTGATCGCCGTTTCGACGGTGAGTGAGCGCGCTCACGTTCTCGATGACAACGGCGCGGGGCCGGACCTCGCTCACAACTCGCATGTACTCGAGCCACAGGAAATTCCGCGGATCGTCCGGGTCGCCCTTGCCGGCGGTGCTGAACCCCTGGCAAGGAGGGCCTCCGACCACAGCGTCCACTCCTGCGTACGGCGTTGCGTCGAAGTTGCGGATGTCGTCGCACACCACGTTCCACCCTGGCCGGTTGTAGGCGAGCGTGTCGCATGACACAGGGTCGTTGTCCACGCAGACGACCGGCTCCCAACCGGCCCGCTCAAAGCCGAGGTCAAGGCCGCCGCCGCCACTGAACAGAGACACGTATCGCATGTCAGCGATGCTAGTTGGAGGTTCAGACATCGTTCTCCATCGAAACGCCTCACGCGTCCGGCTGGTCGACTCTGGGGAGGCGCGGCGTTGTCGCGCCGACGTCCCGCGACCGGCGGTCGGGCTAGTCTCGGAGTCAAGTTTCAATCGTTGAGCGGATAATGGGGAAACGCGCGTGGCCGGGACTATCTATGAAATCTTCGGTTACCGCGCCGCGGACCGCTCGGAAGCCGCCAAGCGGAGCTCTGAGCAGCGTCACTGCCCATTCCTTGGTGACACGTGCGTCAAGACGTTCAATGACACTGCTCGCACTGTGTCCGGCGTTTGCGCTGTCAAGCCAGTTAAGACGGCTCCAGTTATCTGCTGTCCGATCCGGCTCTATGCGGATGACTATCGCGTCCTCCAGGACATCTCCGATCGGGCGTTTGGGCCCGGGCTGCCGCTCGTCAGAGGCGGAGGCGCTCTCCGTCAGGCTCGTGCGACCGGCCAACCAGCGGTTGCTGTCTTCGGTAAGCGCTGGGGTGCCGAGCTAAGAGTTCCGCAACGCGGCGGAGTTGGGAGCTATTTCGTGGACTGGGTTCTAGCGATGCTCGACGGCGATGGCAACCTGGCACAGTTTTGTGCCGTCGAGGTGCAGACAATCGACACGACGGGCAGCTATCGCAATGGCTGGGATGCGCTAATGGAGCCCGAGCGTGAAACCGTTCAGACGACCGTGGGGCTGAACTACGAGAACGTGAACAAGCGTATTCTGCCGCAGCTGATATACAAGTCTCAGGTTCTGCAGCGCGAGGCGCTATGCAGGAGTGGAATGTTCTTCGTTTCGCCGACACCTGTCTACAGGCGCATCATGCGACGATTGGGCGGCGAGCAGAATCTCCCTACCTTCCCGCTACAGCCTGCATCTATCACCTTTCTTGGATACGACTACGGGGAGGTCTCGACCTCGGGTGCCGGAGAGGTGCTGCCGCTCCGCCTCGAAGTAGAACACGGCACGACTGTAGATCGGCTCCAGAACGCTTTCAACAATGTCGTGCTTCCCGAGGCGGGTGTTTACGCGTCCGCAATCCGCATGGCACTGTCGTAGCTTGCCTACACGCTCCTCGACCGCTCGGGTCCGTCCGGGCGCCGGGCCGTAGGCGACACCCCGTCCAGATCGGACCCGACGAGAGGCGGAAGTTCGATCCCCCATTCAACAGGTTGTGCGATTACCTCCAGCGCCCGGTGTTCGTCGCTCGCGACCCGCGACGTCGAGAGACCGTGGCCGTCGGTGCAGACGCGCCAACGCTAGGAGGAGAAGTGATTGAGCGCGAAGTCCGCCCATAGGTCGAGCAGCTGGCCAGCGCTCAACGGAAATTCTTCGCCTACAGGTGAACGACACCCCGGCAACAAGTGCGATTTGCCGGACGCTTTCGAGACCACCGTCATCCGGGCCGAACTATCGCCGGCATCGTAGATTCCTTTGCAGTCGACAGCTTTCAAGGAAACGACCGAGTTCTGGAAAGCCGTCTGGTGGGTCGCGGGCCGAATGGAGCGAGACGACCGCCGCCGCGGCCCCCACCGCCGCCGTGTGCGTCAACAGCCGCTAGCCGTCGCTGTCGGGGAGGTGCAGCACCTCGCCCACAGGCGCGCGAACTCCCGACTGTTCATCGCCCCCCCCGGACGACAACCCCCGCCGCCTCGGGAGTCACGGCATCGGATCTCGACTCAGCGGTCCCGCATACGTCGCCACATCGAACGCCTGCAGGGCGTACGTATATGCCGCCCGCGAAGGGTGACGCGGATGCCCGGTCTGCAGTACCGGGCCGAGCGACACCCAACGACACGAACCGATCCCTGGGATAGCGACCATCTCCGCAAGGATCGGCTTGAGATACGGCCGGCTTGCTACGAGGTTGCCCCACGCGGCCACGATGGTGAGCTTCCGCCCATCGACGAAATCGACGATGCGTTTCAGATTCTCGGCGGCAAGATCCCTCTGAGGCGCGACATGAAGGCAGCCGGGGTTTGTGGAACGCTGCGGGTACAGATTGAGCATCACCCATCCGTCGAATCCGTTCCGCCGGGCGAACTCCTTCACCTTGGTGACGGTGAGGTCAAGGTCAAAGGGAGCTGCCGTGCTCGGATTCACGCCCACGCATACGAGCGGGTTCGCACCGCCCCCCCCAGAACGAATCGCGCCGAGTTGTCGGCGTTGTTCTCGTAGATCGATCGGGCGGCAGCGGCGGTGGAAGGAATCACTAGGACCCCCTCATCGAATTAGCCCTGCCCACACGGTACAGCCGGTTCACACCCGGGCGGCCAGGTGCCGCCCGAAGAACCTCCCGGCATCCTCCGCCGCGAATGCCGGAACGCCCGTGTGCCCGCCCATGTTGGCGACGAGCGTCTTCTCGCGCGAGGCGAACGCGTCGAACAGGTCGAGGGCCGCCTGACGGTCGTTGCTCTCGTCATCCCATTGCAGAAGGACGTGGATCGGGATGCAGATCCCCCGCGCCTCCTCCATCGTCGAGCGGGGAACGTAGCTTCCGGCGAACAGCCCCGCCGCCGCGATCCGCGGATCGACCGCCGCCAGGCGCGCGCCCACGGCGATGACCCCACCGGAGAAGCCGACGCTGTGGCCGATCTCGGGCAGCGCGAGCACCGCGTCGAGCGTCATCTGCCACTCGGGCACCGCGGCATCCACGAGCGGAAGGATGAGCCGGTCGATCACGTCGGCGCTGGGCTTCTCCCCGGCGGCGAGCGCAGCGCGCAGGTCGGTGCGCGCCTGCTCCGCGCCGGGAAGCGGTGGGCGGTCGCCGGTAGCGGGCAGCTCGATCGTCACCGAGGCGAAGCCCTGCGCCGCGGCGGCGCGAGCGCGTGCCACCAGCCGCGGATACATTCGGCGCGTGCCGAACCCGCCGGGTTGGTTCAGCAGCAGCAGGGGCACCGGCGATGACGGGGCGGCGGCGGGTGGCATCCAGAGAATGCCGGTGAAGGCGTCGAGCGAGAACTCGCGTTCGAGGACGCCGTCGTCGAGCAGGGTGTGAGAGGTGAAGTGCATGGTCGAGCCTTTCGGGAGCGCGGAAGAAGCGGTGCTCCCGGGCGACCTATCGCCCGACCGTGACTCCGCGAAGGAGCACCCACGTCGATTCGTTCACGGGGACCACCTCCTCAGGCTCAGCACGGACCACCGAACAGTATCTCGACCCGCCCCTCAACGGAACAGGTCGGCGTGATCGACGACCCACGCGCGGAAGGTGCGGGACGAGCGGCCCGTGATGCGGGTGTACTCGTCGGAGATGGGCGGAGTCGCACCGACCGCCTCGCGCCAGTCTTTGATGATCTGCCGCACCCACACCTCGGGGACGAACCGCGACAGCATCGCCGACGACTCCGCCTCGGTCTGTTCGATCACCGCCACCGGGCGCCCGATGACGTCACCGATCAGCGCAACCTGCTCGCGGAGGGTCAGGCGCTCCGGTCCGGTGAGCACGGGCGCGGCGCCCACGAGGGCGTCGGTGGTGAGGGCGACCACGGCGACATCAGCGATGTCCTGCTCATGAATGGGCACCTGCACCGCGTCGGGGTACGGCAGCGGAACGGCGCTCTCGCCCTTCACTCCCCAGCTCCAGCGGGCCGCGTTGCTCGCGAATCCACCCGGACGCAGGAATGTGTACGCGAGGCCCGACCGGATGACGGCCTCCTCCACACGCAGGAACCGCGCTCCATTGAAGTCCTCGGCCGCGCCCGGAAACGTCACGGACGACGACGACAGGACGACCACGTGTCCGACGCCCGCCGCCGCGAAGGTAGCCAACAATGCCTCCGGATCGGCAAGGTCGGCGTAGAGGAACACGCGCTCCACACCCATCAGAGCGTCGGAGAACGACGCCGGATCATCGAGATCCGCTGCGAACACCTCCACCTCCACGGGCAGAGCCAGCTTCTGCGGGGTGCGGCTGGTCGCGCGCACCCGCTCCCCCCGATCGAGCAGACCCGCCACGACGGCACCACCCACGGCACCGCTGGCACCGACAACCAGAATTGACATCATCACTCCTTCACGAACACCGTTCGCGAACAATGTTCGTCACGAATGACGATCGTGTCAAGTGATAGCGTGTCCGCATGCCGTCGCCCGCAGAACCGGTCTCGCGCCGCGCCCGCCCCGCGAAGGCGCCGCTCTCCCGCCAGTCGATCCTCGAAGCGGCGATGGCCCTGATCCGCGAGAACGGCGTCGACGCGGTCAGCCTCCGGCACGTCGCGGCACGGGTCGAAACCGGCCCCGCCTCGCTCTACGCGTACTTCGGCAACCGCGACATCCTGCTCGAACACGTCCTGGATGCCGCGTATGCAGAGGTGACCCTCGTGGATGCCACCGACGACGGCCGCGACTGGCGTGAGGCCCTCGCCCGCACCATCGTCCACACGATCGAGACGCTCGAGACCTATCCCGGCCTCGGCGCGATCGCGCTCGGCTCGATCCCCGTTCTGCCCGGCGCTCTCCGCCTCGCAGAACACGAGTTGACGCTCATGGAGGTGGGCGGTGTCCCCGCCGACCGCGCCGCACTCGCGGTCGACCTCATCGCGCAGTTCGCCGCATCGACCGTCGTCGAGCGAACCGTTCGGTTCAACCGCGGAGACGTCGGCGACGATCGCGAACGCGTCCTCACCGCTTACGAACAGACCGATCCCGAACGGTTCCCGCACGTTGCCCGCTCCGCGTCGCTCCTCACCGGCCCCGACGACTCAGCACGACGCGACTTCGCGATCAACGTTCTCCTGGCCGGGATCGAGCGCGCGGGCGTCCGGCGCGCCTGAAACTCATCGTGCAATGCTGCGGGTCTGGTCCGTGTCGGTGGCTGGGAGTACCGTCCTCACCATGACCCCCACCGAACTCTTCCTCCACGCCGATGCCGCGCTGCGCGAGGTCATCGACCAGCTCGATCCCGCTGACTTCTCCGCCCCGGTGCCGAAGGAGTGGAGCCAGCTCGAGTCGCCGACGCTGCTCGGCATCCTCGGGCGCCACGCGTACGACGAAGCCTGGATCCCCGACGTCATCGCCGGCCGCGCGGCCGCCGATGGCGACCCGTACGCCGACGCCGACCTGCTCGGCGACGACCCCATCGCGTCCTACGACGCGCTCAACGACGCCGCGACGGCAGCCGTGCGGGCGGGCGACATCGCCGAGACCTTCCGCTTCACCTACGGCGACTACCCAGCGGACGAGGGCTTCGCACACCTCGCGACCTATCGCGCGTTCCAGGCGTACTCGATCGCGAAGCACTTCGGCATCCCGTTCCACCTCTCCCCCGAGCTGATCGCCGGCTTCAACGAGCACGTCACCCCGCACGCCGACGAGTGGCGTCAGTGGGGAGTCTTCCCGCCGGCCATCGAGCCGCCCGCGGATGCCGACGATGAGACGCGCCTGCTCTGCACGCTGGGGTTCTGGCAGCCCTGACGGGCCGTCAGACCACCCGCCACAGCATCGTCTCGCGGGTGTTGCCCGCGAACCACACCACGCTCGCGATGTGGTCGTCGTCGAGCGGCAGAATCTGCTCGAGAAAGGCGTCTTCGCCGAGCTCGTCGCGCATGTCGACGAGCTCGGCATCCGTCAGATCCGCTCCCGCGATCACGACCCCGATTCCGGATGCCAGCACCACCGTGCGATCGGCGCCCAGGTAGCCGCCGGTCAGGTCGAAGCCCTCCTCGGCCCCCACGGAGACGTCGTCGAGTTCATGCAGCACCCGACCGTCCGGCCAGCTGAGCACGCGGACCACGGACGGATCGTTCGGGTACGGACCGACCAGGAGGCGCTCGCCATCGGGGCTGAATCCGTACGCCGTGCACTCGTCCCCCGGAAGCAGTTCGCGACAGACCATCGAGCCGGACGACACGTCGACACCGATCACGCGAGTGCCGTCCTGACCCATCGGGAACTCGAACACCCCACCGGTGCCGCGCGGGTGCGCCAGGGCGTCGGGTTCGGTGTCTTCGGCGTCGACGGCGAACCGCTCACCGTTCGAGCGGACGATGGCGAAGCCGGCATCCCTCTCCTCCACCGCGAGCGTGCCGCCGTCCTGCAGGCGGACGACCGAGGTTGTGAGATCGTCGAGAGCTCGTTCGTTGACCGGCTCGATCACGCGGAGGGTGGCATCCACTTCGACGAATCGTCCCTCGCGAGCGATCCACCACCGGCCCTCGTCGCGGTGCGGCAGCGCACCGTTCAGCTCGGGGAGGATGTCGACGAGTTCCAGCGCCAGCATGGTGCGATTCTCTCAAGTGCGCGATTCAGGGCGCGGGGTTCTCGATCAGGTTGAGCTGCGTGCCATCGATGTCGATCAGGTTGCCGATCCGCAATCCCGACGGCTGCGTCGCCACGGGGTGCACGCGCGGGAACCCGACCGTCGACTCGATCACGCCCGCCGCCGTGATACGCCGGTACAGCTCGTCGACGTCGTCGACGCGGATGCTGCACATGAACGAGCTGGTCGCGGGGTCGAGGTCGGCGAAGGGGAAGAACTCCAGCGCGAGGTCACCGCGCCGGAGGATCAGCCAGCCCTCGTCGCGGTAGTCCTGCGTGAAACCGAACCCGCCGTAGAACGCGATCGTGGCGTCGAAGTCCCGCGACGGCAGGTTGGGGACGGCGCGATCGGTCACGCGGGAGACCCTATCGGGCCGGTCGCTGACTCGGCGCGCTGCGTGGCGCTGCGCCGGCACCGTCGAAGTATTCCCAGCGCCCCTCCGAGACCACTCGCACGTCGCCGCCGTCGACCACGAGGGCCGTCTGATCGTCGATGGCGTAGGCCGGCCCGCCGATCTTCGCGGCCCACAGCCGCGCGCTTTGCGTGGTGTTGGACGACCAGCCCGGGTAATCGAGGTGCGGGAAGATCGAGAAATCGACCACGCCGAGCGTCTCATCGGTGCCGTCGGGCCGCCGCTCCACGAACTCGGGCCCGATGCGCGGCGTCAGCACCATGCTCCCGGCGCTCACCCCGACCCACACCGTGTCGGGCAGGGACGGGAGCAGGGCTGCGAGCCCAGACTCGCGCAGCCAGTGCGCGAGGTAGATCGCCTCACCACCGTCGACGAGAAGGACGTCGGCCTGACGCACCCACGGCTCCCAGCGCTCGCGACGCATGGTGGGCAACGCCAGGAGTTCGAGGACTCCGACCGCCTTCCAGCCCAGGTCGGCCAGACCCGTTTGACCCGCCACGGCACGCCAGACGCTCTCGGGCGTGCACATCGGATGCCCCCACTGCGCCGTGGGGATTACCAGAGCACGACACGCCTCGATCGGCTTGCCGAGCAGCTCGACGAGAGCGGCACGGATGCTGTCGTTCGTGACGCCGCCGGACGTCAGGAGAAGTCGCACACCGTCACCGCGATCGGCTCGGCTCGGTCACATCCCCGGGGCCATATCCGCAAACCGCGAATAATGCCCCTGGAACGCGACGGTGATGGTGTCGGTCGGCCCGTTACGGTGCTTCGCCACGATCAGATCCGCCTCGCCCGCACGCGGCGAGTCCTTCTCATACGCCGCCTCGCGGTGCAGCAGCACGACCATGTCGGCATCCTGCTCGATCGAGCCCGACTCACGCAGGTCGGACAGGGCCGGCTTCTTGTCGGCGCGCTGCTCGGCGCCGCGGTTCAGCTGCGAGAGGGCGATGACGGGAACCTGCAGCTCCTTCGCCATCAGCTTCAGCGCGCGCGAGAACTCACTGACCTCCTGCTGGCGCGACTCCACGCGCTTGCCGCTCGTGAGCAGCTGCAGGTAGTCGATGACGACCATCTTCAGCCCCTCGCGCTGCTTCAGGCGACGGCACTTTGCGCGGATCTCGACCAGCGTCATGTTGGGGCTGTCGTCGATGTACAGCGGTGCGTCGTTGATGCGTCCGCGGGTGGCGGCGACGGTGGTCCAGTCGCGGGAGTCGAGGGTTCCCTTGCGCATGCTCTGCAGCGGGATGGCACCCTCGGCGCTCAGCAGGCGCATGGCGATCTCGGAGCGGCCCATTTCGAGCGAGAAGAAGATGCAGGGGGCGTTCGACTTGATCGCCGCGGCGCGGGCGAAGTCGAGGGCGAGCGTCGACTTACCCATGGCGGGGCGGGCGGCGAGAACGATCATCTGGCCCGGGTGCAGGCCGTTGGTCAGCTGGTCGAGGCCGGCGAAGCCGGTGGGGATGCCGGTCATCGAGCCGTCGCGGCCGCGAGCGGCCTCGATCTCGTCGACAGCGGCATCCACCGCGACCGTCAGGGGAATGTAGTCCTCGGCGCTGTCGTCGCCCGAGACGTTGTAGATCTCGGCCTGAGCGCTGTTGACGAGCTCGGTCGGGTCACCCTCGCCCGAGTAGCCCATCTGCACGATGCGCGTGCCGGCCTCGACCAGGCGGCGCAGCAGCGCCCGCTCGGCGACGATCGACGCGTAGTACCCGGCGTTGGCGGCCGTGGGGACGATCGAGGTGAGGGTGTGGAGGTAGTCCGGCCCCCCGGCGCGCTGCAGCTCACCGGTCTTGATGAGCTCGTCGGTCACGGTGACGACATCGGTCGGCTCGCCGTGCGAGTACAGCGTGAGGATCGCGTCGAAGATCAGCTCGTGCTTCGGCACGTAGAAGTCGGGACCGCGGAGGGTCTCGATGACGTCTGCCACCGCGTCCTTCGACAGGAGCATGCCGCCCAGAGCTGACTGCTCGGCCAGCATGTCGTGCGGCGGGGTGCGTTCGGGGCGCGGTGCTTTTCCGAGACGCTCTTCGGCGATATCAGCGATCGACACAGGCTCTCCTTCTGTTCTCGGACGCACTCACCCATCGCGACACGAGAAGGGCGCGGTGACGGCCTCGGCAGCATCGAACCAGGGGGCTCCGACATCGACGCGCGCGGGGGAGAACGGGTGTGCCCGAGGGGCTGCACCCACGTTAAGGACGGCGCTCTCCACACGCAAATGAGCCTGTGGATAACTCTGTGGAGAGATTGCGAGAAACGCCGCCCAGGCTGTGCACAACCTCTGTGGACAACTTGGGGTCAAATGTGGAAAGCCTGATGACAGGATGCCTCTGACCTGGGCTTTTTCTCTCCACAGGAGGTGGGGGAAAATTCGGCTTGAAGTGGGAGTTGAAGGTTCCTCGACTTGACAAGAAGGTGTGTACAACCAGGGGGATAACTTCCGCCTCGCGCTACTGGCGGCCCGCGCTCGTGTCAAGTTCACGTTCGCGTGGGCGTGTCGTCCGGACAGGCGCTCTTCACCGTGCGTTCACGTGTCACACGCGCCTCACGCGCCCCCGCCGAAAACCCCTCGTCGACCGCGGAAAGCCTCTGACGCGGCGTCGTCAGGACGACTCCGCGTGCGGCGCGTGGCGGTCGGCGAGATCTCGCGCGAGCTCGCGGACGCGCTGCCGCGCGGCATCCGGAGCGAGGACTCCGCCCGCGATACGCCTCAGTCCGCGAGACGCCAATCCGCGAAGCTGAACCCCGGCGACACCACACAGCTCACGACGACCTCCTCGTCGGCCACCAGCCGCGCCGCCTGCCACACCCCCGCCGGAACCGTGTGCTGCAGCCGCTCCCCCGCCGCGAGATCCGCGCCGAGCACGATCGTGTGATCAAGCGTCGGCGATTCACCGTCCCCGCCGAGCGACAGAGCGAGCTTCCCCGGCCCGTGCCAGAGCCACACCTCGTCGCTCGTCACGACGTGCCACGCGCTCTCCTCCCCCGGCGTCAGCAGGTAGTGGATGCACGTCGCGGCGGGCCGCTCCCCCGCGGGCGTCTCGACGGCGTAGCCGCCCGTCCACATCCGGCGGAACCACCCGCCCTCGGCGTGCGGTTCCAGGTCGAGCAGGACGGCGGTGGTGGGGCGGTCGTCAGTCATGGGCCGATACTCCGGTCTCTCGGGTGAACACAGCGGATGCCGACCGCACCACGCCGTCGATGAGGGTCGCGACCGCACGCCCGGCACCGTCGGTCGCGAGGTTCTCGATCGTGTCGTCGACGGCATCCACGTCCAGGTCGAAGAAGGCGAGGTCGGCGGCCGCGCCGACCGCGAGGTAGCCCGTGCGGGCGGGACCGGTGTCGAGACCCATCGCGTGGGCCCCGCCCAGGGTCGCCGCGCGCAGCAGCAGCGCGGACAGGTCGCGGCCGGTGTAGCCCTGCGCCCGCGCGAGCCGGTGCAGCGCCGCCACGTCGGCCAGCAGGTCGAGAGAGGGACTGGATGCCGAAGAGTCGGTGCCCACGGCCAGCGCGTTGCCCTCGACGAGGTACGCCGCCACGGGCGGCTCGTCGAGGCCGATGACGGCGTTGGACCGCGGGCACAGGGCCACGGTGGTCCCGCGGGCCCGGAGCGTCGCGCGGTCGCGCGCGGTCGTGTACACGCCGTGCGCGATGTGGCAGTCGGGTCCGAGCACTCCGAGTTCGTCGACGAACTCCGTCGCTCCCGTGCCGAAGCCCTCGTCGCGCAAGGCCTGGAAGCTCGCGGGCCGCCGCTCCCGCCACGGCAGCGCCTCGCCGTGCTCGCGCTCGAACGCAGCCTCGCCCAGGTGGATGTGCAGGCGACTCCCCCGCTCCCGCACGATGTCGGGGATCTCCAGCAACGGCTCGACGTCGAGCGAGTACGGCGCGTGCGGCGACAGGCCGGTCCCCGGCGGGGAGGGCAGCGCGTCGAGCCGCGCCTCGACCTCCGCGCGGCCGCGCTCGGCCCACGCGGCGTTGGTCCAGCTCATCACCTCCCAGTAGGTGATGCCGTGCAGCTTCGCGTCGTGCAGCGCCGAAGCGGCCTCGACGTCGGTGACCACGTCGGCGACGGCGGTGGTGCCGGCGGCGATCATCGCGTTCGCTCCGGTTCTGGCATCCGCCCCCCAGTCGTGCGGGGTCTCGTAGACGACCTGGAACGCCTGCGCCCAGTCGTCGAAGCCGTCATACGTGCCTAGGCCCACCTCGGCCATGCCGGTGTACTGCAGGTGCGCGTGGGCGTTGACGAGGCCGGGGGTGAGAACGCCCGACCAGTGCACCTCGTCGAAGGCGATGCCGCGGGTGCGCAGCTCGTGCACGACCCACTCGCGCTCCCCCACGTGCCGGATACGCCCGGCCGCCACCGCGATCGCCCCGCCGCGGATCGGCGGCGCGGTGATGGGGAGGACGAGGGATGCCGAATACACCACGACACGACCGGCACGCTCTTGCACGGCGTCAGCCTAGGGTCGCGGTGTGACGGGCGTGTGTCGTGAGACGCGAAAAGGCCCCGCCCTGCCGAAGCAGGAGCGGGGCCGAATCGTGCGTCGCGAATTACTTCGCGGCGACCACCTGGAGGGTGATCACGGCGGTGACGTCGTCACGCAGGCGAACGGTCGCCTCGTGCTCGCCGACCGACTTGATCGAAGAGGTGATCTGGATCTTGCGCTTGTCGAGGTCGCCGAGACCGGCAGCCTTGACGGCGTCGGCCACATCGGCGGTCTTGACCGAACCGAAGAGGCGACCCTCGTTGCCGGCCTTGACGGCGAGCTTGACGGTGTTCGACTCGAGCGTGTTCTTCAGGGCCACGGCCTCTTCGTGGTCGTGGATCGCGCGGGACTCGCGAGCGGCGCGGATCGACGCGACCTGCTTCTCGCCACCGCGGCTCCAAGCCACGGCGAAGCCCTGCGGGATGAGGTAGTTACGGGCGTACCCGTTCTTGACCTCGACAACGTCACCGGCGCTACCGAGCCCGGTGACCTCATTCGTGAGAATCAGCTTTGCCATCGGGTGCTCCTTAGCGGCCGGCGCCGGCGTAGGGCAGGAGAGCCATCTCGCGCGCGTTCTTGATGGCGCGGGCGATCAGGCGCTGCTCCTGCACGGAGACACCGGTGATACGACGGGCGCGGATCTTCCCGCGCTCCGAGATGAACTTGCGGAGGGTTGCGACGTCCTTGTAGTCGATGACGCCGACGCGGATCGCCTTCGCGGGGGCTGCGTTCTTTGCGCCCTTCCGCGGCTTGCGGCGGTCGCCAGTGGCCTTTCCAGCCATGCTTCCTTCTTTCGTGTGGTTCGGATGCCGAGCCGGTCACGCGGACCGGGGTGTGGCATCCGGAATTTCGGGGGTCGTCGTGCTCGAGAGAGCGCGGCGAAGATCAGAACGGGGTGTCGTCTCCGTAGGAACCAGGAGTGCTCCACGCGTCGGCGCCGCTGTTGCCGCTGTTCGAACCGGGCGTCGACCACGGCTCGTCGTTGGACTGCTGCACCTGCGGGCGCTGACCGCCGCCGCCACCGCCGCCGCCGGAAGCGGCACGGGTGACCTGAGCGGTCGCGTAGCGGAGCGAGGGGCCGATCTCATCGACTTCGAGTTCGATGGAGGTGCGGTTGTTGCCCTCGCGGTCCTGGTACGAACGCTGCTTCAGGCGACCGGTCGCGATGACACGGCTGCCCTTCGTCAGCGAACCGGCGACGTGCTCGGCGAATTCGCGCCACACCGAGGCACGCAGGAACAGCGCCTCGCCGTCTTTCCACTCGTTCGCCTGACGGTCGAACGTGCGGGGAGTCGACGCGATGGTGAAGTTCGCGACCGGAAGACCGTTCTGCGTGTACCGCAGCTCGGGGTCGGCCGTGAGGTTGCCCACAACGGTGATGACGGTTTCGCCGGCCATCGTCGTTACTTCGCAGCCTTCTCGGCGGACTCGACCTTGCGGGGAGCGGCAGCCTTGCGGGCGGCCTTCTCCTCGGAACGCTTGGCTTCAGCGGCGACCTGGGCGATCGCTTCTTCGGCGCGGAGGACCTTGGTGCGCATGATCTGCTCGTTCAGCTTCAGCTGACGGTCGAGCTCGTTCGTGGCTTCGCTCGTCGCGACGAAGTTGACGACGGCGTAGATGCCCTCGTTCTTCTTGCGGATCTCGTAGGCGAGACGACGGCGGCCCCAGATGTCGACCTTGTCGATGGTTCCCCCATCGGCCGTGATGACCTTGAGGAATCCGTCGAGCTTCGGAGCGACCTGGCGCTCGTCGACCTCGGGATCGAAGATGACCATGAGTTCGTACTGGTGCGTCACTAACCCACCTCCTTCGGACTAGAACGGCTGACGGGCATTTCCCGGCAGCAGGAGGGTGTGGTGCACGTTGTCTCGGTCTTATACGCGCATGGGCGTCGCCAGACAACCTTCGTAGTCTAACGGATGCCGCCTCGCTCGGTGGAATCCTCCTGGGTAACGTGGTTCCCGATCACGACCGTGGGGGGACGGATGCCGGGGATTCGACCATTCGACGCACGTGCGCTCCTGGATCCCCTGGATCCCGCCGCAGCGAAGGCCTTCACCGCCCGCCTGCGCCAGGAGCGCCGGATCTCCGACGGCGGCAAGGTCGCGGCGATGATCGTCTACATCGTGATGCTCGTGCTGATCGGCGGCTTCGCGCTGGTGGGGCTCGTCCTGCTCGCCGTCTTCGCGTCCGTGCTCAAAGAGGGTGCGATCTTCATCGGCATCCTGTTCGGATTCCCCGCGCTGCTGTGCGTCGGGGTGATCGTCGCGGCCTTCTTCTTCGGTCTGCGCGGCGAGCGCATCGCGCAGGAGCGGCGCTGGCGACTCGCGCGCTTCGCGCAGGCCGTGAGCATGGAGTACGTGCCGACGATCAGTGAGCCGCCGCTGCCCGGCTCGATCTTCCAGCGCGGCAGCGGGCGAACGGCCGTCGACGTGCTGCGCGGGCGAGAGCCGCGATTCGTCGAGGTCGGCAACTACCACTACACGGTCAGCAACGGGAAGAACCAGACCACGGTCCGGTGGGGCTACATCGCGATCAAGCTCAACGTCCCGCTCCCCCACATCGTCCTGGACGCCTCGGGCAACAACATCTCGCTGGGCACGTTCGATCGCGACCAGCACCTGAGCCTCGAGGGCGATTTCGACCGGTACTTCCGGCTGTACTGCCCGCAGGGATACGAGCGCGATGCGCTCTACCTCTTCACCCCCGACGTGATGGCGCGCTTCATCGACAACGCCGCGGTGTTCGACGTCGAGATCATCGACGACTGGCTCTTCCTCTATTCCTCGGACGACATGTCGACCCTCGACCCCGGACGCTGGGCGTGGACGTTCTCGCTGCTCTCGGCCCTGCTCGACAAGCTCGCCCAGTGGGAGCGGTGGCGGGACGACCGGTTGCTGCCCACGACGGATCCGGGCGTGCCGTGGGGACCCGGTGCGGCGGGGGCGCCGGAGACCCTCGGGTACGGCGCTGCCGCGGCGGGCGCGGTCTCCTCGGGCATGCCCGCGGCAGCGGGAGGGATGCCGGGAGCCGCGGCATCCACTCCCCTTCCGGTTGCGCCGCTCCCGCTGTCGGCTCCGCCCGGCGTCGCTCCCCCGGGTCGTCGCCTGCGCAGCGGCGTCCCCTGGTTGGTGCTCGGGATCATCGGGGGCGTGTTCGCCCTGGGGTTCGTGCTGATCGGGGCGGTGATCCTGCTCCCGGTCCTGTTCCTGCCCTGACCGGCACAACGGCGCCCGGTGACCGGGGACCGCCGCTCGGTAACCTGGGCCGCGCACGACGAGACCCCGCGAGGAAGGTGTGCCCGTGGCATCCGGAACTCCCCCGTTCGACCCGGGACCCCTGACCGAGCCGGTCGACCGCGCCGAGGTGCGCGCCTTCACGGCCGATCTGCGCCGCCGCGGGGCGTTGCGGACGAGGTGGGTGTCGGGTCTCGTACTGACCGTCATCGGGGCCGCCATCGTGCTCTTCGCGTTCCCGGCGCTGATCGCCCTGGTCTCCACGATCACGTCCGGCCGGAACACGATCAACCCCGTGTCGATCTTCTTCGTCCTGTTCCTCGTCGTGGTCATCGCGCTAGTCGTGGTGCTGATCGTGCGGGCATTCCGCGGAAAGGCCGAGCGACGGTTCCGGCTCGACCGCTTTGCCCGCGCCAACGGGCTCGAGTGGCGCGGAGACGTCGACGACCCGCGCCTGCCCGGCATGATCTTCGACCAGGGCCACTCGCGCGAGGCGAGCGACGTCGTGAGCGGATACCGCCCCCGATTCATCGAGGTCGCGAACTACGCGTACAAGACCGGGTCCGGCAAGAGCGAGACGACCCACAAGTGGGCGTACGTCGCGATCCGGCTCGACACCCCACTCCCCCACATCGTTCTGGATGCCGTCGGCAACAACGGCCTGTTCGGGGGATCGAACCTGCCCATCACGATCACCCGCGGACAGCGCCTCGGGCTCGAGGGCGACTTCGACAGGCACTTCGCGCTGTACTGCCCCGAGGGATACGAGCGCGATGCGCTGTACCTCTTCACCCCCGACGTCATGGCGCGCTTCGTCGACAACGCGGCCGCGCTCGACGTCGAGATCGTCGACGACTGGCTGTTCCTCTACGCGCGACGCGACCTCTCCACCCTCGACCCGCGAACGTGGGAGTGGCTCTTCGCGACGGTGGCGGCGATCGAGGAGAAGATGGCGCAGTGGGCGCGGTGGCGCGACGAGCGGCTGTCGTCGCCGGTCGCCGCCTCGACCTCACCCGTCCTGGTACCGCCGCCCGTCGGTGTGGCTCCGACCGGTCGACGCCTCAAGCGGAGCGTGTCGTGGGTGACCGTGGTCGTCGGCGTCGTCGTCGTGGGCTACTGGATCGTGAGCATCGTCTCGGACATCTTCCTCCGCTGACGCGTTTCAGTGCGCGGACCAGCCGCCGTCCATCGTGTAGCTCGCGCCCGTGACCATCCCGGCGTCGGGGCCCGCGAGCCACAGGGCGAGGGATGCCACCTCGTCGGGCTCCACGAGACGCTTGATCGCGGCATCCTGGAGCAGGACTTTCTCGAGCACCTCGGACTCCGGGATGCCGTGGGCTTTCGCCTGGTCAGCGAGCTGTTTCTCGACCAGGGGAGAGCGCACGTACCCCGGGTCGATGCACACACTGGTGACGCCGTGCGGCCCGCCCTCGAGGGCTGTCGTCTTCGACAACCCCTCGAGGCCATGCTTCGCGGTGACGTAGGCCGACTTGTATGCCGATGCGCGTATGCCGTGCACGCTGGAGACGTTGAGGATCCGCCCGAAGCCACGCTCGTACATCCCGGGCAGCGCGGCGCGGATGAGGAGGAAGGGCGCCTCGAGCATCAGGCGCAGGATGAACGAGAACTTCTCCGGATCGAACCGCTCGATGGGGCTGACGTGCTGGATGCCCGCGTTGTTGACGAGCAGATCCACATCGAGACTCAGGTCGCGCAGCTCCACCGTGTCGGAGAGATCCGCGACCCAGGCTCGTCCCCCGATCTGTCCCGCCACGCGCTCGGCGGCCTCGCGATCGACGTCCGCCACGGTCACCTGGGCTCCGGCATCCGCGAATCTCCTCGCGATCGCCTCGCCGATGCCGCTCGCTCCCCCGGTGACCAGGGCCCGGCGTCCGGTCAGGTCGATGCTCATGCCGTCTCCTTCGTCGCCGCGCGGCCCGAGCGGGCCGCGTCGGCCGCGTCGATGGCGTGCAGCGAGATGCCGCGCGTCTCCTTCAACGACAGCACGGTCACGGCGGTGATGACGCACGCCACGACGATGTACAGCGCGATCGGCAGCCACGAGCCGAAGTCCTTCAGCCATTGGGTCGCCAGGATCGGCGCGAGCGAACCGGCGAGGATCGCCGTGACCTGAGCGCCGAGCGAGACGCCCGAGTAGCGCATGCGCGTCGGGAAGAGCTCGGCCATGACGGCCGGCTGCGGCGCGTACATCCCCGCGTGGAACACGAGGCCGATCGCCACGGCGGCGACGATGAGCACGGGGTTGAGCGTGTCGAACATCGGGAAGGCGAAGAACGCCCAGGTCGCGCTGAGGATCGCTCCCGCCAGGTACACGGGCCGACGGCCGACGCGGTCGGCGAGACGGCCGAGCGGGGGGATCACGGCGAAGTGGATCACGTGCGCGATGAGCAGCGCGAGCAGCAGCTGGCTCGTGTCGTAGGAGTGAACGACCTTGAGGTACACGATCGAGAAGCTCACGACGATGTAGTAAACGATGTTCTCCGCGAAACGGACGCCCATCGCCTGCGCGACACCCTTCGGGTAGCGGCGGAGCACCTCGACGACGCCGAACGACGTCGCCTTCTCTTTCTCGACCTGGGCCTTCGCCTCGAGGAAGATCGGCGCCTCCTCGACGTGCGTGCGGATGTAGAAGCCGACCAGCACGATCACCGCCGACAGCCAGAACGCGATGCGCCAGCCCCAGTCGAGGAACGCGGCCGGACTCAGGACGAACGACGTGACGAGCAGCACCATCGTGGCGAGCAGGTTGCCGACGGGAACCGCCGCCTGCGGCCAGCTCGACCAGAACGCCCGCTTGCCGTCGGGGCTCTGCTCGGCCACGAGCAGCACCGCCCCGCCCCACTCCCCGCCGACCGCGAAGCCCTGGATGAAGCGGAGGGCGACGAGCATCGCGGGGGCCCAGTATCCGACGCTCGCGAAACCGGGGAGGCATCCCATCAGGAACGTCGCGGCGCCGACGATGACGATCGTCGCCTGGAGGGTGGGCTTGCGACCGAAGCGGTCGCCGATCTGCCCGAAGACGATGCCCCCGAGCGGCCGCGCGATGAAGCCGACCGCGTAGGTCACGAAGGCGGCGATGATCCCGTCGAGCGGCGAGCCCGACGACGGGAAGAAGAACGTGCCGAAGACGAGGCTCGCGGCCGTGGCGTAGAGGAAGAACTCGTACCACTCCACGACCGTGCCGGCCATGGAGGCGGCGACGACCCGGCGGATCGGAGTGGTGGGGGCTGCGCTGCGGCGGCTGGTGGCGGGGGATTCCATGCTGCTCCTTCGGTGTCGACGGTGACATCCGAGGGCAAGTGTGCGGCGTGGCGCTCCGCGCGACAATGCCCAGTCACGCGGCTGTGGTGTGCACAATTGCACACATGGATGCCAGCTCGGTGCGCGCCGACGACCTCTTGATGCTGCTCGCGGTCGCCCGCACGGGGCGCTACACGGCCGCCGCGCAGCTACGCGGCGTCGATCACACGACCGTCGCGCGGCGGATCTCGGCCCTCGAGGACGCCCTCGGCGGTCGGGTCGTGTCGGCATCCGGCCGCGGGTGGGAGCTGACACCCCTCGGGCAGCACGCGGTCGAGACCGCGGGCCGCATCGAGACGGCGATGTCGCACCTCGCCGGCGGGGGAGTCGAGACCGACCCCGTCTCCGGCGTCGTGCGCATGTCGGCGACGGACGGCTTCAGCGCCTACATCGCGGCTCCCGCGGTCGCGGCTCTGCGGGAACGGCATCCCGAGCTCGCCGTCGAGATCGTCACGGCCCAGCGGCGGGCCGCCCTGCACCCGGGGCTCGACATCGAAGTGGTGGTGGGGGAGCCGCAGTCATCGCGCGGGCACGCGGTCGAGCTCGGGCGCTACACGCTCGGTCTGTACGCGTCTTCCGCCTACCTCGCCCGGGCCGGGCGCCCCGCGCGCGTGGACGACCTCGAGCAGCATCGGCTCGTGTACTTCGTCGACGCGATGCTGCAGGTCGAAGCGCTCGATCTGCCGCGCCGCGTCGTGCCGCACATGCGCGACGGGGTGAGCTCGACGAACGTGCTCGTGCAGGTCGAGGCGACGCGCGCAGGCGCCGGGATCGGGATGCTGCCGTGCTTCACGGCCGACCGGCACGGTGACCTCGAGCGGTTGCTCCCCGAGGAGGTGAGCGAAAGCCTGCCGTATTGGATGATCGTGCGCGCCGACTCCCTGCGGATCCCCGCCGTCGTGGCCCTGGCCGACGCGCTGCGGGAGCAGACGGCGCGGGCGGCGGCGATGCTCGCGGGGGTCGCGCAGCGACCCGCAACCGCCCGTTGAGTGTCCAAAACACCCGGAACGCCGCCAAAAGTGTCCGGGTGTTTTGGGCACTCGACCGACGGCGACGGGGCGCGGTGTCGTCGACGCGGGTCAGCGCCGGGCGGGAACCTCGGGCTCGCCGAGCGAGAGCATCAGGCGGTTCGCCCAGCTGAAGAACGCGGCGCCGTTGACGGCGTCGACGATCGCGGCGTCGTCCAGCCCCGCGTCGCGCAGGCGGGCGACGTGCACCTCGCTGAACGCCGGGGGAGTCGCGGCCAGAGCCGCGGATGCCGCGGCCACGGCGTTCCACTGCTCGTCGCCGAGGTCCGCGGAGACGCCCTCGTCGAGCAGGCGCTGCACGTCATCACGACGCCCCGACTCGCGCGTCGCGAACGCCGCGTGCACGGAGGCGCAGAACACGCAGCCGTTGAGCCGCGAGGCGGTCGCGGCCGAGAGCTCGCGGGCCGCGCGCGGGAGGCCGCCATCGGTGTTCGTGAAGATGTCGAGGTCGGTGAGGGTGCGGGCCTCGAGCGCGGCGGGATCGCGGGCGAGCAGCCGGAAGTACGGCATCGCCGCGCGCGCCGGCTCGATCAGCGCGTCGAGCTGCTCGGGCGTCAACGCCTCGCGCTCGACCGGCGCGAGCCACGGCACCCAGCCGAGACCGTCCTGTGTGAACGTCTCTGGGCGCCGGATGCCATCGTGCTCGGTCACCCACTCCGTCTCGGCGGCGACGGTGTGGGGTCGTCCGGGGGTCACGCTTCCGGTCGCGATCCACGGCTCGGTGCAACGGCCCGAGACCACGCGGAGCCCCGCGACCGCACGCAGCTGGAACGCGAGGAACGAGACGAGCTGTGAGAGCGACACGATCTGATCGGCGTCCCAGCCCGCACCCGTGAGGCGGCGCAGGGCATCGGCCGAGCTCTCCCGGGGACGGAAGACCAGAAGGTGGGTGTGCTCCAGGGCGGCGGTGAGTCGCTCCCCCAGCGCGGCGACGACCTCGTCGGGCACACCGTATGCCTCGACCGGAATGCTTTCCTCGGCGAGCCCCGGCTCGCGATACACGCCGACGGGTCCGGTCGAACGCCCGGCCGCAGCGGCGACCAGCACGGCCTCTCCCAGACCTTCGTCCTCGTCGGCGAGCAGGTCGCCGTAGAACCGCACGGCCGCGTCGTCGTCGTGCAGCGCGGCGACGAAGGTCGCCACGGCGTACCGCTCGGCGAGGGTGAACCCGCGGTCTTCCTCGGGCTCCAACAGCGCGGCGAAGCTCCGCTGTGCGTTCGCGCGAGCCTGCCCGCGGCGGTGGCGCACGGCATCCAGGGGTCCCTCGGCGGAGAGCCCGGCGAGAAGGTCGATCACGTCGGTCATGCGAGTACTCCTGTGGTCTGGGCTGTGAGGTTCTGCAGTTCGGCGGCGGCTTCGGTCCCCGTGCGAAGCCCCAGGCGCGGTGCGACCTCGGTCGCGAGCAGCTCGATCGAGCGGAGGGTGATCTCGTGCGCGGGATCGACGGAGTGCACCTGGAACGCGACGTCCGTCGCGCGCTGAAGGGTGAGATCGGCCTCGAGAGAGGCGACGACGTCGCCCACCGTGCCGAGGTGCGTGTCGGTCAGGCGGGCGATGTCGCGCAGATCGCCGGTGCCGTCCTGCCGGAGGAACGTCCGCGCGAGGCGCCGGAGACCCGGGTCGGCCGACTGCCATGCGGCATCGAGGTCGGCGGCATCCACCACGACCGCGGTGCGCGACGCGAGGATGCGCGGCTCCACCCCCGAGGGCAGTGCCTCGAGATACGCCTCGACGATCGGGAGCTGCACGTCGTGCAGCGACTGACCGGGCTCCTTCGGCTGGGTCCGCGAGAGGAGCAGCCCGTCGCCGTCGAGCCCGGCGCGCCGGCCGCCCTCGACCGAGAACGTGGCCTGCCACAGCCGCACCGCGAGGTCGGGAGCCGGGGGATTGAGCACCGAGGTCGTCCCCCGGATGCCGCGCCCGCCGAACGCGTCGCGCAGCACCTCGACGTGCTCGGCCTGGATCGCGCGCCGCTCATCCGACGAACGCTGGAACGCGGCGAACGACGACGGCGTCCCGCCCGTGCCGATGCCGAGCTGCACGCGACCACCGCTCAGCGCGTTGACCACGGCGGCATCTTCCGCCACGCGGATCGGATCGTCGATCGGGAGCGTGACGATCCCGGTGCCCAGCGCGATGCGCTCGGTCTGCACGGCGGCCGCCGCGAGGAAGGGGAAGGGCGAGGGCAGACCGCCCTCGTCGCGGTCGAAGTGGTGCTGCGCGATCCAGAGCGAGGCGAATCCGTGCTGCTCGGCGGCCCGCACCTGCGCGAGCGCGCGGCGGTATCGCTCGCCGTCGGTGCCGGCATCCAGCAGTCTCGTGAAGAATCCCAGTCGTGCGCCGCTCATCGCGTCGCCTCCGTTCCCGCCTCGTGGGCCGTCTCATCGTTGTATGCCGTTCCCGGAATGGCCGCGAGCAGCTGCCGGGTGTCGTCGCTCCGGGGAGCGCGGAACACGCTGTCGACCGGGCCCGACTCGACCTGCCGCCCGCGCCGCAGCACCGATACGGTATCCGCGATCTGGCGCACCACGGCCAGATCGTGCGAGATGAACAGGTACGTCAGACCCAGCTCCTCCTGGAGCCGGGCGAGCAGCCGCAGGATCTGCGCCTGCACCGTGACGTCGAGAGCCGACACGGCCTCATCCAGCACGACGACACGCGGGTCGAGGACGAGGGCTCGCGCGATCGCGACACGCTGCCGCTGGCCGCCCGACAGCTCCGCCGGGTAACGCGCCGCGAGCGAAGGGTCGAGGGCGACCTGTTCGAGCTGGTGATGGACACGCTCCGAGCGAGCAGCCGCACTCCCCAGACCGAAGTTGCGCAGGGGCTCCTCGATCGCGCGCCCCACGCGCTGACGCGGATCGAGGGATGCCAGGGGGTTCTGGTACACGAGTTGCACGGTGCGGCGATAGTCGCGGAGGCCGCGACCCGACAGCGCCGTGACGTCGATCCCGTCGACCCGGACCGTCCCCGCGGTCGGGCGCTGGAACCCCGCCACCGCGCGCCCCGTCGTCGTCTTGCCCGAGCCGGATTCCCCGACGAGCGCGTGCGTCGTCCCGGCCGCGACGGTGAACGACACGTCGTCGACCGCGACGAAGGGCTCGGCGCCGCGGCGGGCGTACTCCCGACGCAGACCCTGCACCTCGATGAGGGGCCGGGCGGGGGTGGCATCCGGGATCCGTCGCTCCACCACGCTCGACAGCGACGGGGCGTCGGCGAGCAGGGTGCGCGTGTACTCCGCGGCGGGGTGCGCGAGCACCTCGGAGGCGCGTCCGCTCTCCTGCACGGTCCCGCCGCGCAGCACGACGACCTCGTCGGCGCGGTCGGCCGCGACGGCGAGATCGTGCGTGATGAGCAGGACCCCCGTGCCGCTCTCGCGACGAAGGGTGTCGATGAGATCGAGCACCGTCTTCTGCACGGTGACGTCGAGGGCGCTCGTCGGTTCATCGGCCACGATGAGGTCGGGCTCGAGCGCGATCGCCGAGGCGATGAGGACGCGTTGCTTCATGCCTCCCGACAGCTCGTGCGGGAACTGGCGGGCGCGCGTCGCGGGGTCGTCGATGCCGACGCGCTCGAGCAGCTCGAGCACGCGGGTGCGGATCTTGGCGTGGTCGCGATCGCCGTGCACGCGGAAGGTCTCGGCGATGCTCGCACCGACCGTCCGCACGGGGTTGAGCGAGCCGGTCGGGTCCTGCGGCACCAGCCCGATGCGGGCCCCGCGCAGGGCGCGCAGGCGTCGCTCCGGGAGTCCGAGCAGCTCGAGCTCACGCAGACGGATGCTTCCGGATGCCACCCGCGCGGCGTTCGGCAGCAGCCCCAGCACCGCCTGGCCTAGGGTGGACTTGCCCGACCCCGACTCTCCGACGAGCGCGGTGACGCGACCGGGACCGACCGCGAGCGAGACGCCGTCGACAGCTCTGTGCCGACCGCTGTCGGTGACGTAGTCGACGGTGAGGCCGCGGATGTCGAGCAGAGAGCCGGTCATGAGGTTCCTCCCCGGCGGATGGCGCCGCTCAGGCGGTTGGCGGAGAGCACGACGAGCGCGATCACGACGCCGGGCAAGGTCGTGAGCCACCAGGCGGTCGCGATGTAGTTGCGGCCCTCCGACACGAGGAGGCCCCACTCGGGCGTGGGCGGGGGAGCGCCGTAGCCGAGGAAGCCCAGCGTCGCGATCTGCAGGACCGCCGAACCGAACTGCAGCGCGGCGAGCGCGAGCACCGCCGTCAGCGAGTTGGGCAGGATGTGGCGCCACAGCACCGTCCAGAACGTACCGCCGCTGCCGTACGCCGCCTCGACGAAGTCGCTCACCCGCACGCTCACCACCTGCGAACGCGCGAGGCGCGCGAAGGCGGCGATCGAGGTGACACCCACGGCGAGCGCGGCGTTCGCCGTGCCGAAGCCGAGCAGGATGATGATGCTGAGCGACAGCAGCAATCCGGGGATCGCGAGCAGCACGTCGACACCGCGCATGAGGACGTCGTCCACCGATCCGGGCCGCGAGCCCGCGACGACACCGACGGCCGTGCCGACGACGAAGCCGACGCCGACCGCGATCACGGCGCCGAGCAGCGACTGCGACGCCCCGTGCACCACACGCGTGTAAAGGTCTCGGCCCGTGGCATCCGTTCCGAACCAGTGCTCCGGGCTCGGCGGCTGGAGGGCCTGCATGCCGATCCCGGCGGTCGGGTCTCCCGGGGCGAACAGCCACGGCACCAGCGCCCACGCGATCGCCACCGCGAGCACGAGGAGCGAGAACAGGATGCCGAGAGCCGGCCGCCGACGACCGCGTCGGACGCGCGCGGGGGCGGCGGGATCGGTCAGCAGAGCTGTCGCGGTACCGGTCATCGGCGGGCTCCTCGCAGGCGCGGGTCGAGCACCGGGTAGGCGAGGTCGACCAGAAGGTTGATGACGACGAAGGCGAGCGCCGAGAAGACGACGACCGCGAGCAGGACCGGCGCATCGCGCGCGGCGACAGCCTGGGCGGTGAGCTGGCCGACGCCGGCGCGTCCGAACACGCTCTCGGTCACGACGGCTCCGCCCACGAGCTCGCCGAAGATGAGCCCCGCCATGGTGAGCGCGGGGAGCACGGCGTTGCGGGCGACATTGCGCCAGAGCAGCCAGCTCGTCGATGCGCCGCGCGCGCGGACGACGGCCATGAACGGCTGCGCGCGCACGTCGTCGATGCTGCGGATGAGCACCTGCGCGAGCGGCGCGGAGAGAGGGATCGCGAGGGTGGCGACGGGGAGGATGAGCGCCTGCACGGGACTCGCGTTGATCACGGGGATCAGACCCAGACGGAACGAGAACACCTGGATCAGCACGATGCCGACGAAGAACACCGGGATCGAGACGAACAGCGGGGGGAGGGACTGGAAACCCCGACGCACGAAGCGGGGCCCGAAGGTCGCGGTGACCGCGATGCCGACCGCGAGCAGGATCGCGACGCCCAGACCCCACGCCGCGAGCACGAGGGAGGAGGGGAGGGCCGTCGCCAGCAGCGTCGAGACCGCGGCGCCGGTCTGCACCGAATAGCCGAAATCGCCCCGCACGAACGCGAACAACGACTCGAGGTAGCGCTGCCACAGCGGGCGGTCGAAGCCGTACGCCTCGCGGATCGTGGCGAGCTGATCGGGCGAGAGGCCCAGTTCGGGGCTCGCGAAGCGCGCGACCACCGCGTCACCGGGCAGAGCCGCGAGCAGCACGTACGCGACGGTGTACGCCAGCACCAACACCAGAGCCGCCTGTCCGAGGCGGCGCAGCACGTAGGTCATGGGGAATCCTTCGGGGGAGTGGGGCCGATCCGCGACGCGGCTCCTCGTCGGGGCCGGCCCGCGGGCCGGCCCCGGAGGGCTCAGCGGTCGAGCCAGACCTCGGCGAAGCTCGGGCGACCGACCGACTCGGTGTGGAAGCCCTTCACATCGGCGCGGAGGCCGAACACCTGCGGCTCCTCGAAGATCGGCAGGATGTACGCCTGCTCGGCGAGGTACTGCTGCGCCGCCGCGGAGGCGGCCGTGCGCCCCTCGACCGTGGGGGTCGAGGCGATCGCCGCGAGCAGCGTGTCGAGCTCGGGGTCGCCCACCGACCCGTCGGCCGGATGCAGGTTCAGCAGCGTGTTGCGGTTCTTCGAGAAGTACTGCGACTTCAGGACGTCGAAGTCCGCGCGCCCGACCATCGAGTGGTACACCTGCACGATGTTCTCGTCGAGCGAGTTCGCCGTCTGCGTCGCCATGTCGCCGGGGGTCAGCGACACCGCAATGCCGAGCTTGGCGAGCTGCTCCTGGATGATCGTGACGACCTCGGCCGAGCGCGGCTGCGGCAGGGCCTCGTTGAAGGCGATCGCGAGACGCTGACCGTCTTTGACCCGGATGCCGTCGGCCCCGGGCACCCATCCCGCTTCATCCAGCAGCGCGGCGGCCTTATCGGGGTCGTACGCGTAGTACGAGGAGGTGTCGGTGTACCCGAGCGCGTTCTTCGCGAGAGCGCCGGTGGCAAGCGGGTAGTTCTTCGTGAAGAGGGTGTCGACGATGTCCTGCCGGTCGATCCCGGCGATGATCGCCTGCCGGACGCGGATGTCGGCGAGCAGGGGGTTGCGGAAGCGGAAGCTCAGGCCGTTGTTCACCCCGTTCGTCGGAGCGGCGACCAGCGCGAGTCCGGGGGCCGCGAACTGCGCCTCGTCGGGTGCTTCGATCTGGCGTGCGGCATCCGCCTGCCCCGCCACCACCGTGCCGACGCGCACGCTGTCCTCGGCCGCGACGATCAGGTCGATGCCGTCGAGGTAGGGACGGCCCTGGTGCTCGCGCGACGGGGGAGCCCAGTCGTAGTCGTCGCGTGCCTTCAGCGTCACCTTCGTGCCGACCTCTTCGGCGTCGATCACGAACGGACCCGAACCGATCACCGTGGTGGCGTTGCCGGGGCCGAACGTCTCGGCCGTCTTGGCGAGCGTCGAGTTCGAGACGAGACCGGAGTTGATCGTCGACACCGCCTGGGCGAAGCCGGGGGAGGGAGCGGTGAAGAAGAAGCGCACGGTGTCGGCGTCGACGACCTCACCGTGGTCGTAGTTGTTGATCGCCTCGGACTGCGTGAGCTTGCGGCTCGAGTCGCCCTTGCCGAAGAGGTCGAAGTTGGCCACGACGTTCGCCGCGTCGAGGGGCGTGCCGTCGGAGTACGTCACGCCCTCGCGGATCGTGAACGTGTACTGCGTGGCATCCGCGTTCACCTCCGGGAGCGCCGTCGCGATCCAGGGCTGCAGCTCCAGCGTCTCGGGGTCCTGGTAGAGCAGGCGATCGGTGATGTTGTTGACGATCCCGCCGTTGGGGTAGAAGCCCGCGGCCGGCGGGTACAGCGTCGTCCACGTCTGCGGCTCGAGGTAGGTCAGCGTGCCCCCGCTGACGGGTTCGGCGTTGACGGGCGCTCCCGAGCCGGCCCCGCCACTCGAGCATCCGGCGAGCAGGGCGGTGGCGGCGACCACGGCGGTCGCGGCGAGCGCGAGACGGCGAAGAGGGCGGGGCAGGGGCATGTCGACTCCCGGTTTGCTGTGGGCGAGGTGTGGGCCAGTCCAGCGCAGGCCGAGAACCGACGCACGTTCAGCGCGTCACGCGGCGACACACCCCGTCACATTCGGTGTCACATGCGCGCGCTCGCCCACGCCGCGGCGCGCAGGACTTCGTCCTCCGGGCGGTCGTTCACGATCGAGAAGCCGATGACCTGCAGCGGATGCGTCGCCGCAACGACGCGCGCCCGCCGCACGACCTCGGCCGGCCGCACACGCTCGATCACGTCCCACCCGTGCCAGACGGCCAGGGCCGCGACGTCGATCGCCGGATCGCCCGCGCTGGCGAGGTCCCAGTCGATGACGCCGGCGACCGCGCCGTCGCTCCACAGCACGTTCGAGCCGGCGAGATCACCGTGGACGAGCGCCGGCGGCACGGGCTCGAGCGCGGCGAGGGCATCCGCCGCCCGGCGCGCGGCATCGCGGACCTCGGGGGCGAGCAACGGGACGGCCTGTTCGACGATCACCGCAGGCCACCGCGGACCGCCCATGAACGCGTGCGGGGGAGCGAGATGCGGATCGAGCGTGTCGATCGGCACCACGGCGAGCGCGTCCAGCAGGACCTCGAGCGCGTCGGCATCCCCGTATCCACTCGGATGAGGGATGCCGTCGAGCCGGCGCTGCGCGATCGCGACCATCTCTCCGTCGAGCACGGGGTCGGCGAGGGCACGCGGGACCGCGAAGGGCAGGTCGGGGAGCGCGTCGACGAGGGCCTGCGCGCGGAGGGATTCCGCGGCCGCCGTCGCGGTACGGCCGACCCGGACAGCGGCGGCACCGGCGAGGACGACGAGGTTCGCCGAACCGTGCTCGACCCACTGCCAGTCGGCGGGAGCCACGGGCTGCCCGGCAGCCCGGAGGGCCGCGGCGACGAGAGCCTCGGTGCGGGAGCGGTCGGGGGTGACGTACCGCGTCTCGACCATGTGTCGAGCCTACGGGCCGGGTCACGGCATCCGTCGTCCCCTCAGCGCGACGCGACCCCGATCGGATCGCCGGTGCGGGCGAGGTCGGCCTCCAGCTCGCGCACGATCGGGATGACCGTCTCGCCGAAGCGTTGGAGCTCCTCCTGGAAGTGCAGGAAGCCGAGCAGGAACAGGTCGACGCCGCGCTTCTTGTACGCGATGATCCGTTCCGCGATCTGCTGCGCGTCGCCGAACAGCTGTGTGCGGAAGCCGTCGTTGTACTGCACGAGGTCGTCGAAGGTGGAGTCCGTCCACATGCCCTTCCCGTCGTTCGTCGACGCCCCGGCCTGTTGCACGCTCTGGCGGAATCCCTCGACCGCCGTGTCGTCGGCGTGCGCGATGATCTCGCGGAGCTGCTGCTCCGCCTCGGCGCGGCTGTCGCGCTGGATGACGAAACCGTTGAGCCCGAAGCGCGTGCGTCGACCGTGCTCGGCGGCGACGCGGGTGACGTCGTCGTACTGCTCGGTGAAGCCGTCGAAGTCCTTGCCGTTGGAGAAGTACCAGTCCGAGTACGCTCCGCCGTTGAAGCGAGCCGCCGTGGAGTTTCCGCCCTGGAAGATCTCGGGATGCGGACGCCCCGGCACCTCGTACGGGAACGGGCGCAGCGTGAAGTCGGTGATGTCGTAGTACTTCCCGTGGAACGAGAACTCCTCCTCGGTCCAGAGGCCGCGCAGCACCTGGATGAACTCCGCCGCGCGCTCGTACCGCTCGTCGTGCTCGAGCCACTCGAGTCCCAGGTCGGTGTATTCGTCTTTGAACCACCCGCTGACGACATTGACCGCCGCGCGCCCGTGCGAGAACTGATCGGCCGTGTTGATGAACTTCGCCAAGACCGCCGGATGCCAGATCCCGGGGTGAATCGCCGAGATCACCTTCAGCTTCTCGGTGGCGAGCAGGAGGGCGAGGCTGATCGAGGTGGACTCGTGCTGTTGCGCGGCCCCGTAGCTCGAGGCGTAGCGCACCTGGCTCAGGGCGTACTCGAAGCCGACGCGCTCCGCCGTCTGCGCCAGTTTGACGTTGTAGTCGTAGCCCCAGTCGGTGCGCTGCTCGATCGAGCTGATGACGAGCCCGCCGCTGACGTTGGGCACCCAGTAGGCGAACTTCAGCGGCTCGTGGGTCGGGGGGATATCGGTCACGGGGTCCTCCTCGCGGATCGGAACCCGGCCACCGTCGCACCGGTCGGCGCATCGGTCAACGACATGTGACGGACCATGTCGTCGCGTGACGCCGGGCGTCCCTGCGCGCATGAGGATGGGTGGCATGACCTCCCCCCAGCGCGTGCGATTCGGCTACTGGACCCCCATCTTCGGCGGGTGGCTGCGCAACGTCGATGACGAGCAGACGCCGGTCTCGTTCGCGCACATCGCCGAGATCACGCGTACCGCAGAGGAGGGCGGGTTCGATCTCACCCTCATCCCCGAACTGAATCTGAACGACATCAAAGGCGTCGAGGCACCCTCGCTCGACGCCTGGGCGGTGACCGCCGGTCTCGCGGCCGTCACCTCGAAGCTCGAGCTGATGACGGCCGTGCGCCCCGGCTTCCACAATCCCTTCCACACCGCGAAGCAAGCCGCGACGATCGACGAGATCAGCGGCGGCCGCTTCACCCTCAACGTCGTCTCGGCGTGGTGGGCCGAGGAGGCGAAGCAGTACGGCGGCCTGTTCAGCGCGCACGACGACCGCTACGCCCGGACGATCGAGTGGGTCGAGGTGCTGCGCGGCCTCTGGTCGGAGACCCCGTTCGCTTACGAGGGGGAGTACTACCGCACCGAGGGCACGTATACCGAGCCGAAGCCACAGGTGCTGCCGCGCCTGTACGCCGGCGGGGAGAGCGAGGCCGGTCGCACGGCGATCACGCGCTTCGCCGACGCGTACCTCACGCACGGCGGAACCCTCGAGGAGCTGTCGGCGAAGGTCGCGGACATGCGGCAGCGCCGGACTTCTGCCGGCGCGGCGCCGTTCGAGGCGTTCGGCATGGCCGCCTACGCCGTGGTGCGCGACACGGAGGACGAGGCACAGGCGGAGATCGCCCGCATCACCGACGTGCGCGGGGGAGCGGCCTACGGTTCGTACCAGGAGTTCGTGAGCAAGTCGAAGCTCGACACCGCCGTGGACCTCAAGGAGTACTCGGTGTCGAACCGCGGGCTGCGCCCGAACCTCGTCGGGACACCCGACCAGGTCGCCGAACGGATCGTCGCCTTCGCGAACGTCGGCGTATCGACGCTGCTGCTGCAGTTCTCGCCGCATCTGCCCGAGCTGCAGCGGTTCGCCGCCGAGGTGATCCCGCGCGTCCGGCGCTTGGAGGCGCTGCGCGACGCGTGAATCGCAAGGCGGTGCGTGGCGCCGTGGCGCGACGCGCGAGTCCGCGAGGCGGTGCGTGGCGCCGTGGCGCGACGCCCTCTCCCGCGGGCCGCGCGACGTCCCTCGGCGCGTTGAGTGTCCAGAACACCCGGACGGTTTCAGAAATCGTCCGGGTGTTCTGGACACTCAACCCCGCGCCGGGGCACGCGGGCGCGCGCGGTCCGGATGCCGAGACCGGCGCGAAGGTCAGATGGCCTTGCGGAGCGCCTGGTCGAGGTCGGCGATGAGGTCTTCGGCATCCTCGAGTCCGATCGACAGACGCACGAGTCCGTCGCCGATACCGAGGCGGTCTCGCGTCTCCTGTGTGAAACCGAGATGGGTCGTCGTGGCGGGGTGCAGGGCCATCGAGCGAGTGTCGCCGATGTTCGTCATTCGGCTGAAGAGGCGGAGGGCATCGAAGAAGCGCTCAGCGTTGTCACGGCCACCGCGCACGGTGAACGAGAACACCGAACCCGAGAGCCCGTCGTAGTCGCGGACGGCGAGAGCGTGCTGCGGGTGCGACGGAAGCCCCGCGTAGTCGACGCTCTCCACGGCGTCGTGGTTCTCCAGCCATTCGGCGATGGTGCGTGCGCTGGCGAGGTGCTGGCGCATGCGGACCGACAGTGTCTCCATGCCCTGCTGGAGGAGGAAGCCGTTGAGGGGAGAGAGCGCCGGCCCGGTGTCGTTCGCGATCCCGAACCGCAGCGAGAACTCGAACGCGCGCGGACCGAACGCGTCGACGTACGACGCGTAGGAGGTGATGGGCGTCTCGGTGATCGCGGGATACGAGCGGTCGGATGCCAGCCAGTCGAACGTCCCGCCGTCGACCACCGCCCCGGCGAGGTTCGCCCCGTGGCCCGAGAGGAACTTGGTCGCGGAGTGGACGACGATGTCGGCACCCTGCTCGATCGGCCGGATCAGGAACGGCGTCGCGATGGTGTTGTCGACGACGAGGGGGATGCCGTGGCGCTTCGCGACGCGGGCGACGGCCGCGATGTCGACGATGTCGTTCTTGGGGTTGGGCAGCGTCTCGGTGAAGATCGCCTTCGTCTCGGGACGGATGAGGGCGTTCCACTCCGCCTCGTCGTCCGGGTCCCAGACGTACTCGACGGTGACGCCCATGCGCGCGAACGTGCGGTCGAAGAGCACCCGCGTGCCGCTGTAGATGCTGGCGGTGGAGACGATCCGCTCGCCGGTTCCCGCGAGGGCCAGCAGGGCGGTGGTGATCGCCGCCTGTCCCGACCCGACGACGATCGCTCCGCTCCCGCCCTCGAGTGACGCGAGACGTCGCTCGGCCACCTGGTTCGTGGGGTTGAGGTTGCGGGAGTACAGGTGCCCGAGATCGGCACCCGCGAACCGGTCGGTCGCCTCCTGGAAGGAGGCGAAGCGATAGGCCGCGGACAGGTGCACCGGGGTGATGCGGGACCCGTGCGTGAGGTCTTCGACCTCGCCGGCGTGCACCTGGCGCGTCTGGAACCCGAAACCGTCCCATTCGGCGTGGGGCTGCGACGCCTCAGCCACGAGACCCGACCGCCTCCTGCGGCAGGAGCGAGCCGAGCCAGCGCGCGATCTCGCGCGGACCCGAGCGCGGGGCGGTGGCCTCGACGTCCGGGTTGTAGTTCGTGTTGGTGTTCACATCGTAGGTGACCGTGCGGCCGTCGCGCGTCTCGATGAATTCGATGCCCGCGATGCCGATCCCCTCGGCGGCGAGGAACGCCAAGTACCGATCGATCAGCTCGGGGTCGACGTCGTCGCGGCGACGGAACATCGGCTCGGGCTCGACGCCGTCGGCTCCGGGTACGGCGCAGGCCTCAGCCGGGCACAGCTCGAAACTCCCCGCGCTCGTGTCGACCCGCACCGCGTAGACGAGCGAGCCCGCGACGAACTCGGCGCGCGTGATGAACGGCGCCTTCGCGACGAGCAGCTCCTGCAGGAGCGTGATCCCGTCGGGCGACGGCTCGAAGTCGGGGCCCTCGACCCACGCCGCGAACTCGTCGACGGAGTCCCACCGCCGCACGCCGAGTCCCTTGCCGCCCTGGTTGTGCTTGCTGATGAAGGGCGCCCCGAACTCCGCGGCCCGTTCCACGATCCCGGCGGTGCCGAACACGGCGACGGTGCGCGCGACCTCGACGCCCGCGTGCTGCAGGGCCACGTGCTGAGCGACCTTGCTCACCTCGAGCTCGAGGACGTCGGCACCGTTGATGACGGTGCGTCCCCAGGCCGCGAGCCAGCGCAGCACCGCCCGACCGTAGTCCTTGCTGTGCGCACGACCGCGAGTGTGGGCCGAGGCACTCAGCCGCGACCAGAACACGCCATCGGGCGGCTCGGACGAGAGATCGATCGCCCCCTCGGTCAAAAGCCACTCTTCGAGCGGCACCCCCTCGGCGTCGAAGGCCGCCTGGAACGGCGGCAACCACGCGGGGTTGTCATGGATCACGTACACGCTGCCCGACATGTCGCCAGGCTAACCCGGGCCCCCGACATCGCGGCGGCCGTGCGTCACGTTGCGACACCGGGTCGCCCGCGGGTCACGCGCGCGCACGGGGACATGCTCGCCCGCGCACGCGTGGGTGAACCCTCAGATGAAAGCTCACGGGGGTTGTCCACATGAGCCGTTCGTCAGCCCCGCGGCCTGCCTAGGTTTACCGGATGCGTTACTCCGTGGATGCCGTCGGCGTGGCGGCTGTCATGTCCGATGTGGCCGTGTGCTTCGACGATGTCACCGCCGCCGTGGATCGCACCCTTGCCGCCGTCGACGACGCGGTGGCCGCGCTCCGCTCGGACGCATCCGATGTGATCCGGGGCCTCGAGTCGGTGTTCTCGCCGCGCAGGCAGAGCGGCCCGGGTATCGCAGCGTACGCCGGCGAGGTCGGCCGAAAGCTGCAGGATGCCACGATCGCCTTCGTCGCGGGCGATGACCAGATGGCCGCGCAGACGACCATCGATGCGCAGGCGGTCCTCCCCCTGACGGGGCGTGGTTTCGGAGCGGTGCCCCGGTGAGCGAGCTCATTGATGTCGCCGACGTGCCCGAGCTTCCCGCCGACGCCATCCTGCTCGTCGCGGCTGCTGACACGATGACGTCCGCCGCCCTGACGGTGCGTCAACGTGTCGATGAAGCCATCGCGAGGTGGAGCACGGAGCACGCTTCCCGACGTCTTCAACACACCCGATACAGACTCGGTGGTCACCGCCCTAGAGCCCACCTCCGTGGCGGCGAACGATCTCGACGACGCGGCGACTGCGGCATCCATAGCCCTTCGGACCCTGGGCGAGGGATTGAACACCCTCGGTTGGACTCGCGCTCGGTTGATCGACGACATCGCCGCACACCGGTCGACGGTGCTCGCCTACCGGGCCTCGAACGACGCGGCCGACGATCCGGACGACCCGCTGGCCGCGTGGGGACCGTACGGCTATTCCCGGAACGAAGAGCTCAAGGAGCGCTGTGAAAGCCTGCGACGCTCGCTGTGCGCCGCCCTCGATGAGTGCGAGCAGGACCTGCGCCGGATCGGCGATGTGGAGCGAGCCTCACCGGTGATGTGGGCCCGGGCGGCGCCTCGATATCTCGCGCTGACCTGGGCCCAGCGGAGCGAGAACTTCCGTTCACGCATCTCGATGGGCATCCTCCACCGGCTCGCCACCGTGGAGGCGGATGAGATGGCGTGGGTGTTAGCCGAGCACCCCGATTGGCTGGTGATGCTGCGTGATCACCCACCAGCTCCGAAGGACATCGCCGCCTGGTGGCGGGATGTGGATGCCTCCCACGCGACCGCCCTGATAACCGGGGCGTCGCTCATCATCGGCAACCTCGAAGGGGTCACGTACCGGTCACGAGACCTCGCCAACCGCACGACGCTGACTCAGGAGATCAACGCGGTGCGCGCCGCCATCGCGGCGGAGGTGAACCGCACGGATCCAGCCTGGGGGCCGGAGTACGGCGTGGGAGGCGGAAAGGAAGCGCGATTGACGTATCTGAGGGGGCGCCTGGACAATCTGTCGAACATCGAGGCGGCGCTGAAGTCCGCCGACGACCGAGATGCCCGCTACCTGGTGAGTCTGACCGACGATCATCCGCCTCTCGCCGCCGTTGCGATCGGCGACCTCGACACGGCTGACAACGTCACGTATACCGTTCCCGGGATGGGTACGACGACACGCGACATGGTTGGGTGGGCGTACGCTGCGCAGAGCCTGCTCGAAGAACAGGCGACACAGCACTCCAGTCCGAACTGAGAAGTGTCATCGAGACACCGGGGTACGGACTGTGATTCGTTCCAAAAGACTTGCCCTGTGCGTTATCACTCTGGCCGCAACTTCTCTCGTCGGATGCACATTCAAGGAAACGAGGCAGGAGACATTCATGACTCCGGAACAAGCCCGGGAACAGACCGTGTCGGTCCTGCAGGGGACGATCGAAGCGTCTGGCGAGTCCGACTGGGTTCTCGACGCAAAAGGAAGTCCCCTTCCGGGACCCTGCTCCATAAACGGCGAAGACGGCGTCACATTCTCTCTCGGGGCGTACTCCACAGCCGAGCGCACAGATCCTGCCGCAGACGCCCAGAACGTCGCTGACTACTGGGCCTCGATCGGCATCCCGTCGCGAATCGTCTCCGACCCCGTGCCGCGGGTCTTCGGAAGGGGCGGCCCCGTCAACGCGATCTCCTTCAGCACCGCACCCACCTACGCGATCAGCGTCGGCGGCATCTGCGTGCCGGGCAACCCCTTCGACTACTACGACGACGGATACCGCGCGGCTTCGCCCACGCCGTAGCCGCTCGAGGCCTCGGGGGCCCCGAATCCGAACGAACCCGAACAGCTGACGACCACGTCGAGACGCCGGCATCCCATTGGATGAGACGGTGGACATTGAACTACTCGACTTCGCGTTCGGCGTCGTCACGACCCTCGCGCTGGGAATCCTGACCGTCTTCCAGTTCGTCGGCGACCACCGCCGTCGGCGATTCGAAGACACCCAGATCGCGCTCGACATCCAGGCCTCCCTCACGACGAGGGAGATCGTCGAACTCCTCGCGAAGCCGACGCTCTCGACATCCGACCGCGACTTCCTGACCTACGTCCACGGCGTCGCACTCGATCGGCAGAACGCGATGACGGCGTTCAACGATCTGAAGCCCGAGGTCCGCGATGCGGTCCTGGGATCCATCAAACGCGTGTACGCGGTCGTGCAGTCGGACGAGGGCGCCCGCTCACGCCAGAAGGCCGCCGACGCCACCTTCCACACCAATGTCGTCGATCGCACCAAGTTCACCTGGGGCGACGACCCCGAGAAGCTCGGCAAGTGGGATGTGCTCGCCCTGGCCGGCGCGCAGTGGCTGCGCGAGCACCCCGAGATCACCACCCGCGCCGCGTTCGACGAGGCCTTCGGGAGCGTGGTCCGTCCGGTCGTCGAGCCGCACGCGGCGGGTGGCCCGTTCAATCCGCGCCTGCTTCTGCAGCAGGTCGTCCACCCCGGGCAGAAAGAGGGCGAGCGGAAGAAGGGTGAACGCTGGCTCGCCTCGCACGGCGACGACGGAGTCATCCGCCTCGACGGCGAAACCCTCCGCACCGGTTGGAGACTCGGTTTCGGCTCGACCAGCGGTGGCGCGGCGCATCTGGCGATGATCGACCATTTCCGCAAGGTCCTCGGCTACGACATCCGGTCGGTCGACTGATGGCCGCCATCGACCGCGTCGGTCCCGCGGATGCCGAGAAGCCCCTCGCGGTTCCCACGATCGACGCCGAGCTCGAATGGCAGGCTCTCCGCCTGCAGAAGATCGTGCACAAGAAGTTCGAGGTGTGGGCGATCAGCCGCATCATCCACGGTCTCGACGACCCCGAGATCGAGTGGGCGACGCAACAGCTCGTGCCGGACCCCGCGAAGGGGCGAATCGCGCTGCTCGACCTCTACTTCCCGCAGTTCCGCTACGCGATCGAGATCGACGAGCTCGGGCACATCGGTCAGATCCCCGCGGATCGCCTGCGTGAACGCCGCGTCATCGACGACGCGAACGTCCGCTTCTGGCGGTGGGAGATGAAGCACATCAACACCCTCGACGACGCCCGACGACGCATCGACGAGCTGATCGAGGAACTTCGCGAGCTCAAACGGCAACAGGTCGACGCGGGCACGTTCGTGCCGTTCCGGTTCGGCCGCACGTACGACGTCAATCAATGGATCGCGCGCGGGGGGATCGGCATCCGGGACGACGCCCGCTTCCGGCGTCACACCAATGTCGGGCGTCTGTTCGGGAAGAATCTCCGCGGGCACTACTCGGGGATGATGCGTCTGTCGAAGGGCGTCCAGGTGTGGTTTCCGAAGCTGTATCCGAACGTCGACTGGTTCAACGCGCTGCTCGATGACGGCAACCTCATCGTCCAGCGCCCGCAAGCGGAGATGACGCTCGCCAGTATGCCCGCCCCTCTTCCACCGGGCACCGGCTCGGGCGATACACGCCTGGTGTTCGCGCACTATCGCGACGAGTTCGGGCAGATCTACTACCGCTTCGTCGGCGCATTCATCCACACCGGCCAGGTCGGCGACAGCGCCGACTTCCGCCGTATCGGCACGGGTCTCACCTTCGACGGGGCGGGCGGATTCGAGATCACGAGCTCATGACCGACCTCACGCCGTACGTGCGCATCGTGCAGCGCGCGGAACGGCTGGCGACATCCGAGGACGCGGATGCCACGGATGCCCTGTACGCGGCAATGCTCGCCGAGCTCACCGCGCTTGGCCCGCCGGATGACCCCCGCGCCCGTGCAGCGCTCTGGGGGAGGTTCGACGCAGCTCGACGCGCTTTCCGCGTCTCCCGGATCTCGGCGGAACCCCTCCGGCCGGTCACCGCCCGGCGCGGGAGCCTCTTCGCCGACGCCTTCGCGGGGTACGTCCGCCTCTTCTCCTTTCGCGTGCCCGACAGCCGAGCACGGTTCTGGCCGTTCGCCCTCATAGGGGTCCCTGCGGGAGCCGCGTTCGTCGCGGCCGCGGGCAGGTGGGTTGCGACGGGGCCATTGCTCGCGCTGTTCCTCTTCCCTCTCCTCTTCTTGGCGTTCTGCATTCTCTTCGCCCTTGCGACAGCGGTCCGTCGCCGACTGCTCGACGCCGGGGTCGACCCCTGGCTGTTCCTCGCCCTCCTCTACGTTCCCTTCGCGTTGGGCCTGAACCTCGGAATGGTTCCGGTCATCTACTCACCGACCAGCGAGATACGCCACAGCGAGGGGATGACCGTCGCGGCCCTGATCGTCACGGCGCTCATCGTCGGCAACGGGGTGGCCAACCTGGCACTCGCGTGTGTACAACCGACGGGCAGTGTTCGTGCGTGGGGGCGCGGTCCGGGAGTTCTCATCCTGAGCATGTTCGTCCCGGTCCTTCTCCCGCTGCTCCTGTTCGTGGCAGTTCTCTTCGCCGCGCTGTCGTCCCTGGGGATCCGACCGCGCACCACGCGCGTCGCGGCTTCACGCCGGCGTGTCGCCGGCCGTTGGACAGCGGCGGGGCGGTGGCAGAGGGGCTCCACGAGGAAGGTTCGAGCGCACTCTCGTCGCCTCGAGGGTCATGTGCAGACCGCTTTCAGCGAGCTGGTGGGGAGGGCGGGCGGTTCCGTCGCGATCTTCGCGCTCCTCGTCGCGGCGTGTCCGGTCCTGATCTGGCGTCTGGAACGCGAGCCCCCACACCCATGACGAACGTCACCCCCACATCGTGACGGGAGTCTGAGGTCAACCGGCGGCCTTCCGGCCAGCATGAAGACATGACCTCCTCCCCTCCCACCCCCGCCGCGATCGACGCGCGGGGCGTCGTCAAGAGCTTCGGTTCTGTTCATGCCGTCCGCGGCATCGACCTCTCCATTCGGCCGGGCGAGATCGTGGCGTTCCTCGGGCCGAACGGCGCGGGCAAGACCACGACGATCGACATGATCCTCGGTCTGAGCGTCCCGGACTCCGGCTCCATCAGCGTCTTCGGTCACAGCCCGCGCGGCGCGATCGCGCGCGGGCTCGTCTCCGCGGTCCTCCAGACGGGCGGGCTCCTGAAAGACCTCACGGTCCGTGAGACGGTCGAGCTCACGGCGAGCCTGTTCGCCGAGAAGCGTCCGGTGGACGAAGCGCTCGAGCGTGCCGGCATCCGGAATCTGGCGAGCCGCCGCGTCGGACTCTGCTCGGGCGGTGAGCAGCAGCGGCTGCGCTTCGCGATGGCGCTCGTCAGCGACCCCGCCCTGCTGATCCTGGACGAGCCGACCACGGGCATGGACGTCGAAGCGCGCCGCTCGTTCTGGAACGCGATCCGAGCGGACGCCGCCCGTGGCCGCACCGTGATGTTCGCCACGCACTACCTCGACGAGGCCGACGAGTACGCCGACCGCATCGTGCTCATGCGCGGCGGAGAGATCGTCGCCGACGGCCCCACATCCGAGATCAAGAACCTCGTCTCGGGTCGGATGGTGCACGCGACGCTTCCGGATGCCGACCTGGCCGCCCTCGCAGCCCTCCCCGGCGTCGATTCGGTCGAGACCGCGGGCGAGCGCATCGCGATCCGCACGAGCGACTCCGACGCCCTCGCCCGCCACCTGCTGACCACCACGGACGCGCGGGACGTCGAGATCACGGCGCAGAACCTCGAGAGCGTCTTCCTCACCCTCACCGCCGACAACGCCGCACCCGCCCTGAATGGAGCAGTCCGATGACCGCCATCGCCCTCGACCGTCCGGTCCCCGCCTTCGGCGGCTTCACGCTCACCTACCTGCGCATCGAGTTGATGCGCAAGCTCCGCAACCCGCGCAGCCTCCTGTTCACGGTCGCGTTCCCCGTGCTGATGTTCTTCATCGTGGGGTTCCAGACGCTCGACGTTCCGCTGACCGATACGCCGCTGGCATCCGGTGGCGTGTCGGTGGCCGCGTACATCATGGTCTCGATGGCCATGTACGGAACCATGATGTCGGCGACCCAGACCGGGGCGTCGGTCGCCGTCGAGCGTGCGCAGGGCTGGAGCCGCCAGCTGCGCCTCACGCCGCTGAACCCCGTCGCGAACGTCGTCGTCAAGATGCTGGCGGGCATGATGTTCGGCCTCATCGCGGTCATCGCCACCTACGCCGTCGCCGCTTTCGCCGGAGTGACCCTCGCCCCCGTGCAGTGGATCGTGACCGGTCTCGCAGCCTGGCTCCTCGCCAGCGCGGTGTTCACGACGCTCGGCCTCATGGTCGGATACATGGTGCCGGGCGAGAACGCGGCGCAGATCACGAGCCTCGCCGTGGTGCTGCTGTCCTTCCTCGGCGGCCTGTTCTTCCCGCTGTCGTCGATGCCCGACTTCCTGCAGACGATCGGAAAGCTGACCCCGGTCTACGGCATCGGCGAGCTCGCCCGGTCGCCTCTGACGGGGGATGCCTTCGACCTCGGCGCCCTGATCAACGCGGTCGTCTGGCTCGCGGTGTTCGTCGCCGGGACCGTGTACTTCTTCCGTCGTGACACCCGTCGCGGCTGACGCGCCTATCGTGAACCCCATGAGCAGTGAGACCGGCCCGGAACGAGCGATCGTTCCGGGCCGTCGCCCGTTTCAACGCGGATGGATCATCGGATCGTCGATCTCGCTGATCTGGACGTTCCCGACGCTGCTCACCCTCTGGGAGGAACCGGCGCTGACCCCGCGGGTCTTCGGAACAGCGATCGTCCTCGTGTTCGCGGCGCTGTTCATGGCGACCGCGCCCCTTGCACGGCGCACGCCGTCTTTCGGACGCCGGTTGATTCCCCCCGTGGCGCTCTTCGTGTTGAGCCTCTCGCTCTGGCCGTGGCTCGGTGCCGACGTGCGCTGGCTGTGGACGTTCGTGGGCGTTTCCGTCGCCGTCTCGCGGATGGGGTCCCGCACCATGTGGACGACCGTCGGCCTGCTGAGCGGCCTCTCCTTCGCCGTGGGCGAGTGGAGCGGGACCGACACCTTCACGAGCGTCCTCAACTCGGCGATCATCCTCTCCATCTCGATCATGATGTTCAGCTTCATGCGCAACATCTCGACCCTCGAACGCCTCCGCGAGGCCCAAGCCCAGATCGCCGAGCTCGCCGCCGAGAGGGAGCGCGGACGCGTCGCCCGCGACGTCCACGACATCCTCGGCCACTCCCTCACCGTGATCACCGTCAAGGCGGAGCTGGCGGGAAGACTCATGGATGCCGGCTCCCCGGCCGCCCGCGACGAGATCACGCAGATCGAGCAGTTGGCCCGCGGGGCCCTCTCCGACGTCCGGACGACGGTCCACGGGTATCGCGGGGTGAGCATCAGTGGAGAGCTGGCGGCCGCGCGCGCGGCGCTGGAGAGCGCCGGGGTCTCCGCCGACCTCCCCGGAACGACCGAGCAGGTGCCCGCCGACCGGCGTGAGCTCGCCGGCTGGGTCGTCCGCGAAGCCGTGACCAACGTGATCCGTCACGCGGGGGCGCAGTCCTGCCGGGTACGTCTCGGTGCACGATCGGTCGAGATCGCCGACGATGGACGCGGCCCCGCGGCCTCGGCATCCACGGGTTCGGGACTCACCGGACTCCGAGAGCGCGTCGAGACGGCCGGCGCCCGCCTGCTCATCGGTCGCAGCGACCTCGGGGGATTCAACGTGAAGGTGACATGGTGATTCGCTTACTGATTGCCGACGATCAGGCTCTCGTACGCGGTGCTCTGGCCGCCTTGCTCGGCCTCGAGCACGACATCGAGGTCGTGGCCCAGGTCGGGCGCGGCGACGAGGTGGTCGAGGCGGCGCGCTCCTCCGACGCCGACGTCGCCCTGCTCGACATCGAGATGCCCGGCATCGACGGGATCGCCGCAGCATCCCTCCTGCGTTCGGAGGCCCCCGGATGCCGTGCCCTCATCGTCACGACCTTCGGGCGCCCCGGCTACCTGGCGCGTGCCATGCAGGCCGGCGCTTCCGGGTTCGTGGTCAAAGACACTCCCGCGGCGGAGCTGGCCGACGCGGTACGACGTGTCTCGCTCGGCCTGCGGGTGGTCGACCCGGCCCTGGCGGCCGAGTCGCTCGCGCAGGGCGACTCCCCGCTCACCGAGCGCGAGACCGACGTCCTCGCCGCGGCCCGCGACGGGGGTTCGATCGCCGACATCGCGCGGACGGTCCACCTCTCGGAAGGGACGGTGAAGAACCACCTGTCGAGTGCGATCGGCAAGACCGGGGGAAGGAATCGGGCGGATGCGGTGCGGGTGGCGGTGGAGCGGGGGTGGCTGTAACCAGCCGAGGTGTGGCTCCGCATGCGCGCGGAGCCACACCTGACGATCGATCAGCTTTCGCTACGGCGGTACGCGACAGCAACTGTGCAAAGAGGAACCGCGAGAAGAAGGACGACTCCTAACGCTCCGCCCCACGATCCGTGCACGGACACTGAATATGCCCCGCCCTCCGAGGAGAACCCTCGGAACGTCGCGACGAGCGGAATCTGAATGGTGACGAGCTGAGCGAACGCGAATGCTGTGAACGCGAGCGCAGCGATGGCGGTGACCCCGATCGAGATGGCGAACGAACACACCATCACGAAGACTCGGTCAGCACTCAGCCCGCGTCTCAACTGACGCATCGCGCCGTGAAGCCGTTGCGGGTGGACAACTGCGGGTACTGGCCGCGGGCGACGAGCCCGGATGCGGTCACAGCAGTCTTCAACAGCCCGTCCGAAACATTGTCGAGGGCTTCCTGAACATCTTGCGTTGTCACCGTCTCGCCGCTCAGCGGGCTTGCGGCGTGCGCTGAGCTAGGCGGCTGAACGACCGACGCCGCGATGATCGTGGCGTCTACCGCCGCTGTCGGCGGCACGAGACGGCTGAACCGTCGATTGTTCACACCCATGTGTTCCTCCAACGTCGTGATGCGGACGAAGGAAAGCTAACTCAGGTGCGCATGTTTACGTTACAAGGGATCTCGAATTCACCCGGAATCTCGCGCGCGGGCCGACGTGCGCAGGGGACAAGCATTCGCATCCGCAACCATGCGAGCGAGCTGTCAACGTAGAGGCAGGGGATTCCACTTGCTTTTGGGGTGATCTTTGAAGGCAGTCGAGGAAGCGGCGCCACGGTTGCGCGACCATCCCTACCGTGAAGATGGTCACTTCCCTGCTGCTGTTCTCCGCCGACACGCCCCTGATGGTCGGCATCCTCGTGATGGTTATCGGCGTCAGTTTGGGCTTTCTCGTCGATCCCGCTCGACCTGTGACCTACTGGGTAGCAGCTGTCTCCGTCGCATTGACCGGTTTGCTCGTCGTGGCTCTTGCACCCACGGCGGTGCTCTCCACGGCCCTCCTGACAGTGGGGTTCGCGTTCACGACCCATGTTCGCGACCGACGGTGGCCAGCAAGCCTTATCCCTCAGCAGCACGAACCCCGAACGCCACCGCCTCCTCCTCCGTCAACATCCGCGAACGGATGAGGAACCGCATCCCCGTCGGCCCCTCCACAGAGAAGCCCGCGCCGCGCCCCGGGACGACGTCGATCGTCAGGTGCGTGAACTTCCAGTACTCGAACTGCGATTCCGACATGTAGACCTCGATCGGGTCGTCGAGCCCGACCTCGATGTTCCCGAGGTGCACGTCGCTGGGCCCGATGAGGAACATGCCGACCGGGTAGCACATCGGCGAACTGCCGTCGCAGCAGCCCCCGGACTGATGGAACATCAGCGGGCCGTGCTTGGCGGTCAGGTCGCGCAGCAGCGCGGCCGCGGCATCCGTCACATCCACGCGGGAGAGATGGGGCGTCATGTCCCACTCCTTTCGGTTCGTGTTCCAGAGGTTGTTGGCACGGCGACCGCCAGACCGCCATATGTGGGACGAGGTCGCCCCCCACTCGCCGGAAGTGGGACAAGGGCGGTTCCATGCCGGCGAATGGGGCGTAGCGGAGCGCCTTCACCGCGCGCGCCGTGATCGGTGGATCGGAAACGGGTGTGACCCCCGGGACCAACCCGGGGGTCACACAGGTCGGGATCGCCGCCACGACCCCGACGCGGCCGATCAGAAGAAGCCCATGGCCCCTTCGGCATACGACACGAGCAGGTTCTTCGTCTGCTGGTAGTGGTCGAGCATCTTGAGGTGGTTCTCGCGGCCGATGCCCGACTGCTTGTACCCGCCGAACGCGGCGTGCGCCGGGTACTGGTGGTACGTGTTCGTCCAGACGCGGCCCGCCTCGATCGCGCGACCGGCACGGTAGGCGGTGTCGCCGCTGCGGCTCCACACACCGGCACCGAGGCCGTAAAGGGTGTCGTTCGCGATCGAGATGGCGTCGTCGAAGTCGTCGAACGAGGTCACCGACAGCACCGGTCCGAAGATCTCCTCCTGGAAGATGCGCATGTCGTTCGTGCCCTCGAAGACGGTCGGCGCGACGTAGTACCCGCCCGACAGGTCGCCGCCGAGGTCGACGCGCTCCCCGCCGGTGAGCAGCTTCGCGCCGCCGGCTTTGCCGATATCGATGTACGACAGGATCTTCTCGAGCTGGTCGTTCGAGGCCTGCGCGCCGATCATCGTCTCAGGATCGAGCGGGTTGCCCTGACGGACCTTCTTCACGCGCTCGAGGCCGTCCCCGAGGAACTGGTCGTAGATCGACCGCTGGATGAGCGACCGCGACGGGCACGTGCAGACCTCGCCCTGGTTCAGCGCGAACATCGTGAAGCCTTCGAGCGCCTTGTCGTAGTAGGCGTCGTCGCTGCGCAGAGCGACGTCTTCGAAGAAGACGTTCGGGCTCTTACCGCCGAGCTCCAGCGTCACGGGGATGAGGTTCTGCGACGCATACTGCATGATCAGGCGCCCGGTTGTGGTCTCGCCCGTGAACGCGATCTTGCGGATCCGCTTGTGCTGCGCGAGCGGCGCCCCCGCCTCGATACCGAACCCGTTGACGATGTTCACGACACCCGCTGGCAGCAGGTCGCCGATGATGTCGAACAGGAAGAGAAGGGATGCCGGGGTCTGCTCCGCAGGCTTGATCACGACGCAGTTGCCCGCGGCGAGGGCCGGGGCGAGCTTCCATGCCGCCATCAGAATGGGGAAGTTCCACGGGATGATCTGGCCGACCACACCGAGCGGCTCGTTGAAGTGGTACGCCACGGTGTTCTCGTCCAGCTGGCTGAGCGAGCCCTCCTGGGCGCGAAGGACCCCGGCGAAGTAGCGGAAGTGGTCGACGGTCAGCGGGATGTCGGCCGCGAGCGTCTCACGCACCGGCTTGCCGTTCTCCCATGTCTCGGCGACGGCGATCCTCTCGAGGTTCTCCTCGATCCGGTCGGCGATCTTGTTCAGGATGACGCTGCGCTCGGCGGGCGTGGTCTTCTTCCAGGTCGCGAACGCCTTCCACCCGGCTTCGACCGCGCGGTCGATGTCGTGGGCATCGCCGCGCCCGACCTCGCAGAACGGCTTACCGGTGACGGGCGTGATGTTCTCGAAGTACTCGCCGCTGTGCGGCTCGACCCACTCGCCGCCGATGTAATGCCCATACCGCGAGCGGTATTCGGCGACGGATCCGCGGGTGCCGGGTGCGGCGTAGACGCTCGAGACGCCTTCTTCGACGATGGTCATGCGTGTCTCCTTCGACGGTCATGAGTCGCCGCGTCGGCTTCGGGCGGCGATGTGCCGACGGTACGCCGGGGGAGGTTGCATCCGGTTGCACTCGTCGCGGTCGGCGGGACGGGTAGGCCGGGCTAGCGCCGAGATCACACATCCCTGCCGAGATGACCCACGATTCCGGCAGAAGGCGGGTCATCTCGGCGAGAACGGGTCATCTCGGCGGCGCGGCGGGGCGGGGCGGCGGCGCGGGGCGGCGGCGCGGGGCGGCGGCGCGGCCCGGCACACCGGCCCGTCACAGCGGCGCGGCCCGGCGCGACCCGGCGCGACCCGGCCCGGCGCCGCACCAGCACCTCATCGCAGGTACGACGGATGCCACGACCCCGAGGCCGTGGCATCCCTCCCGCGCGTGCCGTCAGGCGTCGGCGTCGGCCAGCACCGAGCGCAACGGCGGGACGTTCACCTCGTGCAGGTCGACGTCGTCGAGGCGCTCGATGCTGATGACGCGCGGGGCGATCGTGCGATCGTCGGCGACGATCCAGCTGCCCACGAGGAGGAAGCGGTCGTTGCCGGCCGTGATCGGACCGGTCAGCGCGAAGGTCTGGTTCGTGGGCGTGGAGAACGTCACGCGCACGGGCGTTCCGTGGGGGAGTGTCGACGGATCGACGACGTCCGCGCCCAGCGCGGGTTCGGGCGATTCGATGCCCACGTCGATCCGCTGGATCTCGGAGCTCGTGCCCAGGATGATGTCGCCCACGAGCGGCTGTCCGCCCACGCCGATGCGGACGGTGCCCTCGATCGCGTAGAGCCCGTACCGCGGCGAACGGACGATGACCCGGGCGACGTCACCCGCCTTCACCTCGGCGAGAGCCTCGCGGATGCGCCCCACGTCGCGTCGAGCGCGAGCTGCCGAGAAGATGTCGAGCGCCTTTTCGTCCATATGTTCAGCGTAACCAGGGCCTCCGACATCGGGCACCCTCCCGGCGCGTCGCGTGCGATGTCAGGCGTGATCGAGCCGCTCCAGCCGCGCGACGAGCCCCGCCCGCTTCGGTGATCGTGCCGGAAGCATCGCGAGGCACAGCCGCAGCACTTCCTCGTCGTCCCGCGCCTCCGCGGTGTCGGCGTAGGAGAGGAGCACGTCGACGCCCGCCTCCGCGAGGAGCGCCTCCCGCAGCGCCGAGCGCACCGACTCGCGCACCTCCACCACGCCCGGGGCGTCCGACTCCGGCAGCACCGGCCCCGCGTACGCGGCGAGCGCCACGCGGTGCGCCCCGCGATCGAGGAGCGACAGCACGTGCTGCGCGTCGGTCTCCAGGCCGTCGGGGAGACGATAGGGACGGGATGCCGGAACCAGACGGGGCGCGACGGGAGCGAGCGCGCGGCGCAGGCGCACCATCTCGGGCCGGAGCGTCTCGACCGCCGAATGGCCGTACACCGCTTCGCTCAGCGCCTCGGCCGAGAGTCCCTCGCGATGGACGGCGAGCAGGAGCAGGATCTCCGCGTGACGGGCGCTGAGCTCGTGCGTCCCTCCTCCGACTTCCAGCATCGCCCGGTCGCGACCGAGGATGCGCAGCAGTGCGCGCGACGGCGCGGATCGCTTCGACGGCGGCGCCTGCTGGGCCCGCAGCCGCGCGACGAGGATCTCGCTCTCGATCGCCCGGGCCGTGGCATCCACCAGCAACTGCGCTTGCGGGGTCACCGCCTCGGGCCCTCCCGTGACGTCGATGACGCCGAGCAGGCGCCGCGACTCCGGGTCGTGCACGGGAGCCGCCGTGCACGACCACGGCTGCACGCGCCGATTGAAATGCTCGGCACCGCGGATCTGCACCGACCGGTCGAGCGTCAGCGCCGTTCCGGGGGCCGAGGTGCCGACGGCATCCTCCGCCCAATTGGCCCCCGCGACGAAGCCCATGTCGCCGGTCAGCGTGCGGATGTGCCGGTCGCCCTCCACCCACAGCAGCCGGCCCGCCGCGTCGCCCACCGCCACGACGACACCCGACTCCTCGACCGTTCCGGGCAGGAGCAGCGCCCTCACCATGTCCATCACCCCGGCGAGCGGGTGCGCGCGGCGGTACGCCTCGAGCTCGTCGCTGGCGAGGTCCAGCGAGGGGAGCCCCTCGGGTCCGACCAGGGATGCCAACGACCGCCGCCACGACTCCTGCACGAGGGGACGCACGTCGACCAGGCGACGATCCTCCTCGTTGCCCGCGAGAAGCTCCTCGTGGGCTCGCGCGATCAGCAGCCCCGAGGTCTCGGGGGAGATCGGCGGTCGTGACCACGGAGAAGGCACGGGGCTCCCATCGGCGGTGACGGAGGTGCGTCCAGTGTAGGTGTGCGCACGCTCGGGGGCGAGGGTTCACGGCGGGATGCCAGGACGGGAAGCGCTTCTGCGGCGTGTCGTCACGGCATCCGAAATTCATTCACATGCATTGATGAGACGCGTTCTCACGCCGAGGAAACGCCGTCGACCCCCTCGACACGCGCCACCCCCGGGCGGACGGTGGAAGGAACGAGAGAAAGGGATGCCATGAAGGCAGTGCAGTATCGCGAGATCGGCAAGGGCCCCGAGGTCGTCGAGATCGAGGAGCCCCACGCGGGTCCGGGCCAGGTGCGTCTCAAGGTGACGGCTGCGGGTCTGTGCCACTCCGACTGGTTCGTGATGGACCTCCCGGAAGAGCAGTACAGCTACGGACTCCCCCTCACGCTCGGCCACGAGGGCGCCGGGATCGTCGATGAGCTCGGCGAAGGCGTCGAGGGCGTGAACATCGGCGAGGCCTACGCCATCTACGGACCGTGGGGTTGTGGGCGTTGCCACGCCTGCGCGAAGGGCGCCGAGAACTACTGCCCGCACGCGGCCGAGATGGGCATCACCCCTCCCGGTCTCGGGAGCCCGGGAGCCATGGCCGAGTACGTGATCGTCGACGATCCGCGGCACCTCGCGCCCCTCGGCGACCTCGATCCCGTCGAGACCGTGTCGCTCACGGACGCCGGTCTCACGCCGTACCACGCGATCGTCTCGGCGAAAGAGAAGCTGTACCCCGGGGCCACCGCCGTCGTGATCGGGGTCGGAGGTCTCGGCCACGTCGGCGTCCAGATCCTGCGGGCCATCACGCAGGCCACGGTGATCGCGGTCGACCTCGGCGAGGACAAGCTCGCCCTCGCGCGCGAGGTCGGCGCGCACCACGCCGTGACCTCCGACGAGCGCGCCGCGGAGCGCATCCGCGAGCTGACGAACGGTCTCGGTGCAGCCGCGGTCTTCGACTTCGTCGGCGTGCAGCCGACGATCGACCTCGCCCGAGAGGTCGCCGGGATCGACAGCTTCATCCACATCGTCGGGATCGGCGGGGGGATCCTCCCCGCCGGGTTCTTCTCGACGCCGATGGGCGCCGCCGTGCGCGCGCCGTACTGGGGAACGCGCAGCGAGCTCATCGAGGTGCTCGATCTCGCACGCAGCGGGGCCGTCGGCGTCCACGTCGAGCGCTACGGCTTCGACGGCGCCGTCGAGGCGTATCAGAAGCTGCACGCGGGGAAGGTGCGCGGCCGCGCGGTCGTCGTTCCCTGATCGACACCTCGAGGGGGTGGCATCCATTCGTCGGGATGGATGCCACCCCCTCGGCGTTCCTCCGCGGCGCCGTCGTGCGAAGAGAGTGGGCATCCCTCTGTTCCGAGCGCGCGGCGGGTCGTCCAGACCGCGACACGCCCTCGCACCGCGCACTACTGCGCACTGCGTGGTACTGTCCGAGGCAGAGAAGCGAAGGGGGGCCGCGTATGGATACGACGCAGCTGTTGAAGGGGGTGCTGGATGCCGCCGTCTTGGCGGTCGTCCAGCACGACGACGGGTACGGCTACGACATCGTGCGTCGCCTGCGTGAGGCGGGACTCGGTGAAGTGGGGGACGCCTCGGTGTACGGAACGTTGCGACGCCTCTACTCCGCGGGCGCACTGTCGAGCTACGTCGTGCCGTCCGAGGGGGGACCGCACCGCAAGTACTACGCGATCAACCCGCAGGGCCGGGAACTGCTCGACGCGCAGCGCGCGAGCTGGACCCACTTCTCCACCGCCATGACCACCCTCCTCGACGACACCACCCCCACGAAGCTGCGCACGATCGGAGACGCCCGATGATCACCACACCCGTGCACGACGACATCCGTGCCTTCGCCGCGGCGGTCCGCCGGTACCTCGACGACCTGCCCGTCGAGGAGGTCGACGACCTGCTCGACGGTCTCGAGGCCGATCTCTCGGATCAGGCCGCCGAAGCCGGTCAGGGATTCACGATTCCGGATGCCGCGACCTACGCCGCCGAGCTTCGCGCGGCCGCGGGGCTCCCGGAGCGCAGCGACACGCCCGCGGGGGAGCGGGTCCCGATCCTCCGCCGCATCGCCGACCTCCGGACGTCGATCGACACGCAGATCCGACGCAACCCGGCCGCCGAGTGGCTGCTCGAGCTGGCGGCATCCCTCCGTCCGATCTGGTGGGTGCTCCGCGCGGTGGTGCTGTACCTCTTCATCGGGCCGTTCTTCTGGTCCGGGTACGGCTCGATGTCGGGTGTGGTCGCCTACCTGCTCGGCGCGCTGCAGTTCCCCGGGATCGTGCTCATGACCGCTCTGCTGCTGCTGAGCGTGCAGTGGGGCCGCGGCCGATGGGCGCCCACCCCGATCATGCGCGGCATCCGCACCGCGGTGACCGTGGTGACCCTGCTGCTGACCCCGTTCGCCCTCGTGGGCATCGCCGGCAGCGTGCAGTCGCTGGTGTGGGACTCGTCGTACAACGACCACGCCGCGGCATCCATCACCCCGGGACTGGCTCTGGACGGTCAGCGCATCCGCAACATCTACGCCTTCGGAACCGACGGCAATGCGATCCCGATGGTGCAGCTGTTCGATCAGGACGGCAGACCGCTCACCACGATCGGCGGCGACAACGGCTCCGCTCCCTTCGACAACTACTTCTACGGGGGAGGCGGGCCCGTGCCGGTGCCCTACACGGCACCGGGTGCCGCGGATGCGTGGAACATCTACCCGCTGCGCGAGATCCCGGCCGGCGTCATGAGTTGGGACGCGGTGGAAGACGTCGCGAAAGCGAAGGCGCCGACCTTCCCCTTCCTGCGCGTCCAGCCGGTCCCGACGGGCGAGGCCCCCACGGGTGCCGCGACAGCCGAAGCCACACCGCAGCCGTCGCCGAGTCCCACCGACGCGGCGGTGGCACCGTGAGCGAGGAGCCGCGCATCGTGAGCATCGATCTCACCCACCTGGTGATCGCGGCGCTGGAGCAGGCTCGCGACGAGGAGGAATAGGCATCCCGAACTCGGGGCGTGATTCGGCGGTTTGGGGGCGCCGCATCACGCCCCGACCCTCGTCACCCCCGCGCGGCCCACCACTCCCGCAGGCGCCGCTCGGCCTCTTCTTCGCCGACCACGCCCTCGTCGAGCCGCAGGTCGAGAAGGAAACGATACGCCTCGCCGACCTCGCGGCCGGGCGCGATCCCCAGCACCTCCTGGATGCGGTTTCCGTCGAGCTCGGGCCGGATCGCGTCGATCTGCTCCTGCTCGCGCAGCGTCGCGATCCGGGATTCGATGTCGTCGTACGCGGATGCCAATCGCTGCGCCTTGCGCTTGTTCCGGGTGGTCACGTCGGCCCGGGTGAGGATGTGGAGCCGCTCGAGCTCGTCGCCCGCATCGCGGACGTACCGCCGCACCGCGGCATCCGTCCACGCCCCCTCGGCGTAGCCGAAGAAACGCAGGTGCAGCTCGATCAGGCGCGAGACGACCGTGGTGGTCGCCGCGTCGAAGCGCAGGGCCTGCAGGCGCTTGCGCGCCATCCGGGCGCCCTTGACGTCGTGGTGGTGGAACGTGACGCCGCCGCCCGGCTCGAGACGCCGGGTGGCCGGCTTTCCGATGTCGTGCAGCAGGGCCGCGAGACGGAGGGCCACGTCGGGCGCGGCATCCGGGGTCCGCTGCTTCTCGAGCGCGATCGCCTGCCGCAGCACCGTGAGGGAGTGCTCGTAGACGTCTTTGTGGTGGTGGTGCTCGTCGACCTCGAGCCGCAGCGCCGGGACCTCGGGCAAGAACTCGTCGATCAGCCGCGTTTCGACCAGGACCCGGATGCCGCGCACCGGATCATCCGTCTGGAGGAGCCGCACGAGCTCGGACTGGACGCGCTCGGGGCTGACGATCTGCAGGGTCTCGCGCAGCTCGGCGATCGCCTCGAGCGTGTCGGGGTCGATGTCGAACGCGAGCTGCGACGCGAAGCGCGCCCCGCGCAGCATGCGCAGCGGGTCGTCGCCGAAGCTCACGGCCGGGTCGATCGGGGTCCGCAAGCGGCTCGCGATGAGGTCTTCGACGCCGCCGGTGGGGTCGATGAGCGTGCGCGCGGGGACGCGCAGGGCCATCGCGTTGACGGTGAAGTCGCGGCGGGTGAGGTCGGCCTCGAGCGTGTCGCCGAACTCCACCGTGGGCTTGCGCGTGACGCCGTCGTAGCTGTCGGCGCGGTAGGTCGTGATCTCGACCTGCTCGCCCTGGATGCGCGCGCCGATCGTGCCGAAGGCGCGACCCACGTCCCACTGCACCGACGAGACGGGCTTCACGAGCGCGAGGATCTCGTCGGGGCGGGCGTCGGTGGTGAAGTCGAGGTCATGGGTGAGGCGTCCGAGCAGCGCATCGCGCACGGGGCCGCCGACGATCGCGAGATCGCGCCCCGCGTCGGCGAAAACGCGGGCCAAGGTGGCGACCACCGGGTGCGCGGCGAGCTCTTCGAGGCGCGCGAGACCCTCGGCCATGTTCAGCATGCGTCGAGCCTATCCGGGGTCGCCGACAGCGTGCCGGACGACCGTCGCACCCCGTCGAGTGTCCACGAAACGCCGCATCGCGCGGGCCGGTTGCGGCGTGTTCTGGACACTCACCCGACGCGGCGCCTACGCATCGAGGAAGCGCAGGAAACCCGTCACGATGAGTTCACGGACGCGGGGGAGGAGGTCCGCGCGCAGGTCGTCGGCATCCACCTCGAGAAGCTCGGCGATCGCGCCGATCAGCGCCCCCACGGAGAGGTCGCCGTCCGAGGCCCCGACGAGGGCGGCGAGCGCGGGATCGACCTCGATGGTGCGGCCGAACCCGCCGCCCTGGCGCAGTTCGATCACCGACGGATTCTCTTCGCCGGGGCGGTGGTGCCGGGCTTCGGTGACGTCGGACGACACGCGAAGGGTCGCGGCTGCCAGCCCGTCGTCGTCGAGCAGGGCGGCGCGATCGTGCTCCTCGAGGCACGCGGCCAGGTGCGGACCGAACGCCGCCTCCCCGCCGCCCGCCACGCGCTCGTAGCGATCGAGGGTCGGCGCCCCCGCCAGCGGCCGGCGGAGCAGGACGTACCCGAAGCCGATCCCCGTGACCCCGCGGCGGTCGAAGTCCTCCAGCCACGCGTCGACCAGGCGGCTGTAGGCGGGCGTTCCCGGCACCGTTCCGCCGTCGCGTACCCACAGCTCGGCGTAGGCGAGCGGATCCAGCACCTCGCGCTCGATCACCCAGGCGTCCAGGGCGGGGTCGACCCACCCCTTCACGCGGTCGAGCCCGCTCTCTCCCTGGCGGTACTCCCAGTTGCCGAGCGACTGCGCCACCCCGCCCGGTGCGAGGTGAGCCCCGACGCCGCCGATGACCGAGGCCACGAGGGCGTCACCCTCGAGCCCTCCGTCCCGATACTCGTACGCCGGAACCCCCGCCACGCGCGGGGTGATGACGAACGGGGGATTGGATGCCACCCGCTCGAACGTCTCGCCCGCGACCGGGTCGAAGAGCGAACCGTGCCGTGTCTCGATCCCGTCGACGCCGTTCAACAGGGCGTTCAGGCGGGTGAAGCGCAGCGCCCGCTCCGAGATGTCGGTCGCCACGACCCGCGGCACCAGCCGACGCAGTCGAAGAGCCTGGATGCCGCACCCCGTGCCGATGTCGAGAGCGGACGCGGCACGCCAGGTGAGCTGGAGGCGCGCGAGCGTCTGCGACGCCCCGCCGACGCCCAACACGTGATCCTCGGGAAGCGGTCCTCCCAGCGCCGCCTCATCGAGGTCGCTGGCGATCCACCACTCCTCCTCGCCGTCGGCGTCGGCGATCGCCTGCGGGCGCACGAGGACGGCCGGCGTGACGGTGTCGCCCTCGTCCGTGGCGAGGCCCAGGGCGACCGCCCCCGCGACGCCCACCGAGGGCAGAGCGCTGGCGAGGTCGTCGAGCGGCACGGAGCGACCGAGTCCCCACAGGCGTCCGAGCACGGCGAGCGGATCCCGCCGGTCGCCCAGCGCCCGCATCGCCGGGCCGAGCAGACCACGGGCGATCGCGTCGTCGGCGGCAGCGCCCCAGGCGGACCGCAGTGCCGCGCTGCGGTAGTCCGCCGCCCTCAGGTCGTCGGCGAGGAGGTGACACAGCGTCGGATCGGGTTCGGGGAGCACCGGTCCATTCAACCGTCTCCGCGAGGCTATCGGGGGGCTCCGAGGTGCGCGGACATAGACTCGTCGCGGTGCGAGGCCCCCTCGTTTCCACCGACGCTCGTATGACCGTGACCTCCCAGCCCTCTGGCTCACCCGTGCTGCGGCGCCCTCTCACGCGCCGGCTGCTGGCGACCCTCGCCGCAACGGTCCTGGCGTTCGGTCTGGCCGCTCCGGCCGCGGCCATCGCCGACCCGACGCCCACGCCGTCCTCCTCCCCCGCAGCCGCGAGCGCCGTCTTCTCCGTGGCGCCCGCGGCCAACGGCATCCTCCGTTCCGGAGACGCCCTCACGGCCACGGCGTCCCGCGCGAACCCCGCCGGCAACAGTGCCCTTTCCGCCGCAATTGTGACGCTGTCGATCGGCACCCAGACCCTCGCCGACGATGCCGCACTCACGCGGTGGCTCGACGGCGACGTCTCGGGTGTGACGCTCCAGCAGGTCGGGATCGGGACCCTGGATGCCACCGCCTCCGGCGCGCAGTCCACCACGGCGTTCACCGTGCCGGCGACCGATCCCGCGGTGGCCGGGCGCGCTGCCGGCGTGTACCCGCTGCTCGCCCGCACGGACGACGGACTCTCCGCCCCGAGCGTCGTCGTGGTCGTCGCCGACGGCGCCGCGCCCACCCCGCTCGGAGTCGTCGTCCCCGTCACCGCCGCACCGATGACCCGAGGCCTGCTCACGGCCAACGAGCTCGCCGATCTGACGGCGGTCGACGGCCCGCTCTCCGCCCAGCTCGACGCGGTCGACGGCACACGGGCGACGCTCGCCGTCGACCCGGCGATTCCGGCGGCGATCCGCGCCCTCGGCTCGTCCGCACCGCCGACGGCCGTCGCGTGGCTGCAACGTCTCCTGTCCTTGCCGAACGAGCGCTTCGCCCTGCAGTTCGGTGACGCCGACCTGGCGTCCCAGCTGCGAGCGGGACTCACGGCGCCCCTCGCGCCGACCTCCCTGGAGTCGTACATGACCGCGAGCGACTTCACGCAGCCGCCCGCGATCGCGAGCCCCTCGCCCAACCCGTCCCCGACCTCCGGCCAGCCCACCCTCCCCGATCTGAAGAGCCTCCTCGACATCGGTTCCGCCACGCCGTCGGTGTACTGGCCCGCCTCCGGTTCCGCGGGCGCGGACACGGTGTCGGCTCTCGGCGCCCTGGGCACGACCGACGCCCCGACGCGGGTCCTCGTCCCCTCGAGCACCGTCGCGGGTGCCGGGGAGTCCGTCCCCGCGAACGCGAGCGTTGGGGGAGTGTCGACCCCCGTGTACGACAGCGAGGTCTCGGCGGCGCTGACTCGTGCCGCGGGCGAGAACGACACGACCCGCCGCGGATCCGACCTCGCCGCGGCCCTCGGCTACCTCACGTTCGCGCGGACGGGGAGCGCCGATCGTCCGATTCTCGCGGTCCTCGACCGGGGGACGGACCGTTCGCGCGGGAGCCTGCGCGCGACGATGACGGCGATCACGACCGCACCGGGTTTCAGTGGAACGACTCTCGACGCGATCGCCGGGCAGCCGGCATCCGAGATCTCCCTCGTGGACGCGTCGGTCGACACCGCGCGCGTCGACGACGTGAACAACCTGACCGCCGACGAGCAGGTCATCGACCGGTTCGCAACGATCCTCGAGCAGCCGGAGCTTCTCACCGGGCGCGAGCGCGCCGAGGAGCTCCAGGTCTTGAACGTGTCGTGGACCGGGGATGCCGCCCGCGCGGCCGTCTCCGACCACCGCGCCGCGACGCAGACGACCCTCACCTCCGTCGGCATCCTGTCGTCCGATTTCCGGCTCGTCAGCTCGAGCGCGCCGCTTCGGCCGTGGGTGCGCAACGACCTCCCGTGGCCGGTGTCCGTCGTGCTCACGGTGCGCCCCGATGACGCCCGACTGCGGGTGCAGGACCGGACCCCGGTGGAGGCTCAGGCCTCGGCCAACACGCGCGTCGAGGTCCCCGTGGAAGCGCGACTGGCCAACGGAGAGGTCAGCGTCGCACTCCAGCTCTACAGCCCCACCGGAGAGCCCGTCGGCGAGCCGCAGGTCGTCGATGTCGAGGTGCGCGCCGAGTGGGAGAGCATCGGCCTCGTCGTCGTCATCGCGCTCGTGGTCGTCTTCTTGAGCGTGGGTGTCGTCCGTACCCTGGCCCGGCGACGACGTGTCGCCAACGGGGCCGAAGAACCGGAGACGAGCGCCGCGGACGAACCGGCCGATGGTCGCGCGCCCGCCGAGGGCGATGACGTCGAACCCGAGTCCCCCACGTCCCCCACCGTCCCCGAGGAGAACCGCCCGTGAGCAGTATCGGACGGGCCAGCGTGCTCATCGGGGCGGGCACCGTCGTGTCCCGGGTGAGCGGCTTGCTCCGCCAGGTCGTCCTGGTGGCGATCGTCGGGTCCGTGCAGAGCTACGCGGGTGACGCGTTCGGTCTGGCCAATTCGCTGCCGAACGCCATCTACGCGATCATCTCGACGGGCGTTCTGACGGCGGTGATCGTGCCGCAGATCGTCAAAGCGGCGTCCCACTCCGACGGTGGCCGCGCGTTCATCTCGAAGCTCTTCACCTTGGGCACCGTCATCCTGCTGATCGCCACGGCGCTGGCGATGATCGCTGCTCCCTGGATCGTGGCGCTGTACACACCCGCGACAGCGAACCCCGACCAGATGGCCCTCGCCACGGCTTTCGCGTACTGGTGTCTTCCGCAGATCTTCTTCTACGGTCTGTACTCGCTGCTCGGCGAGGTCTTGAACGCCCGCAAGGTGTTCGGACCGTACACGTGGGCGCCCATCGTGAACAACGTCGTGTCGCTCGTCGGTTTCGGCGTGTTCCTGCTGATCTTCGGCGGCCCGAACACCGCGGTCGATCAGTGGACGCCCGCCATGATCGCGCTCCTCGGCGGAGTCGCGACCGGCGGTATCGTGCTGCAGACCGTCGTCCTGCTCGTGTTCTGGCGGCGGGCGGGACTGCGGTTGCGCCCCGACTTCCAGTGGCGCGGTGTCGGTCTGCGGCACATCGGTCGCCTGGCCGGGTGGACGTTCCTCATGGTCATCGTCGGTCAGCTGGCGGGGATCGTGCAGAGCCGCGTGCTGTTCGAGGCATCCGGAAACGGTCCCGCCGTCCTCGCCTCGCAGAACGCGTGGCTGGTGTTCATGCTCCCGTACTCGCTCATCGTGCTGTCGATCGGGACCCCCTACTTCACGCAGCTGAGCGAACACGCGGCCGCCGGTCGCGACGACAGCGTGCGTGACGACATCATCCGGAGTATCCGGGTGCTCGGCCTCTTCATCGTGGCTGCCACCGCGGCGCTGGTCGCGGCCTCCGTTCCGGCCTCGCGCATCTTCACCAACGACTCTCGGGAAGCCGTCGCCGCGGCGCCCGTCCTGCTGTGCTTCCTGGTGTGCCTCCTGCCGCTGGCCGTGCTGTTCGTCATCCAACGCACCTTCTACGCCTACAACGACACCCGGACCCCGTTCTTCTTCACGCTCGCCCAGGGCATCCTCGTCGCGCTGACCGCTCTCGGAGCGGGCTGGGCTCTGGATGCCGGCATCCTCCCGATCACCGAGCTCGCGGCCGCCATCGCCCTGGGTCAGTCTCTGTCGAGTCTCGTGCAGGTGATCATCGCGACGATGATCCTCAATCGTCGGCTCGGGGGGATCGGCATCCGCGAATGGCTTCTTCCCTTAGGTCGCTTCGTCCTGGTCGGTATCCCGGCCGGAGCCGCCGGCTGGGGCGTCGTCCTGCTCTGCGGTGGCCCCGAGGGCTGGCTCTCGGCCGATCGCCTGACCGGTGTCCTCGGGTCGGCACTCGTCGGTGGAGCCGTGCTCGTCGTGTACATCGGCATCCTGGCCCTGTTCCGTACTCCCGAACTGGCCCCCGCTCTTGCGCTCGGTCGGCGGTTTCTCCCCAAGCGCTAGCCCCCTGTCGCGGAATACCCCGCGACTACCATGGGTTTCATCCGACGGAATCAACGAGAGGAAGGCGCAATCGTGCGTCATGTCATCATCATCGGGTCGGGTCCTGCCGGCTACACAGCCGCTATCTACGCCGCCCGAGCCAACCTCGAGCCCCTCGTCGTCGCGAGCTCCGTCGAAGCCGGCGGCGACCTCATGAACACGACCGAGGTCGAGAACTTCCCCGGTTTCCCGGAGGGCATTCAGGGCCCCGACCTCATGGCCAAGATGCAGGCTCAGGCCGAGCGTTTCGGCGCCCAGGTGCTGTACGACGACGTCGTCTCGCTCGACCTCGACGGCCCCGTCAAGAAGGTCACTCTCGGCAGCGGCAAGGTCGAAGAGGCCGTCTCGGTTATCTACGCCACCGGCTCGGCGTACCGCAAGCTGGGCCTGGAAGGCGAGGACCGTCTGTCGGGCCACGGTGTGTCGTGGTGCGCCACCTGCGACGGATTCTTCTTCCGCGACCGCACGATCGCCGTCGTCGGTGGTGGCGACTCCGCGATGGAGGAGGCGAACTTCCTCACCAAGTTCGCGTCGAAGGTGTACATCATCCACCGCAAGGACACGCTCCGCGCCTCGAAGATCATGCAGGAGCGCGCCTTCGCGAACCCCAAGATCGAGTTCATCTGGAACAGCGCCGTCGACGAGATCCTCGGAGACGAAGCCGTCAGCGGTGTGCGTCTGCGCTCGACGGTCGACGACACCACGCGCGAGCTGCCTCTCGACGGTCTGTTCGTCGCGATCGGTAACGACCCGCGCACGCACCTGGTGCACGACAAACTGCAGCTCACCGACCAGGGAACGATCTGGGTGGACGGCCGTTCGTCGCGCACGTCGGTCGAGGGTGTCTTCGCCGCCGGCGACGTCATCGACCCGACCTACCGCCAGGCCATCACCGCCGCCGGCAGCGGCACGGTCGCGGCTCTCGATGTGGAGCACTTCCTCGCGGCGCGTGGCGAAGCGGGCGAGCCGGCCGTCGCGGACAGCCTCATCGAGGGGCTTCCCGACGCCGCCGTGGTCTGAGGAACAAATCGACGCCCCTCGGCGTTTCCGATACTGACGCTCTCATTAAGGAGAAAAGCACATGACCGCCAAGGCGACGACCTCCGCGACCTTCGAGCAGGACGTCCTGCAGGCCGACGGACCCGTTCTCGTGGACTTCTGGGCCGAGTGGTGTGGACCGTGTCGCATGGTCGCCCCCGTCCTCGACGAGATCCAGTCCGAGAACTCGGACAAGATCACCGTCCTCAAGCTCAACGTGGACGAGAACCCCGACCTCGCGATGAAGTACCAGATCACCTCGATCCCCGCGATGAAGGTGTTCCAGGGCGGCGAGGTCAAGACGACCATCATCGGCGCGAAGCCGAAGTACGCGCTCGAGCAGGATCTCGCCCCGTTCATCGGCTGAGTCCCGCATACGTATCGAATCCCCGGCGCCGCGGCGCCGGGGATTCGTCGTTTCCGGGAGCAGCCGTCAGCTCAGGGGCGGACGAGGGGATGCCGCAGCCCGGCGCGGTGGGGGAGTGCGGCGCGGAGAGGTCCGGAGCGAGCAGCGAAGCTGCTGCCCACGGCGGCGACGGTCGCTCGTCACCGGCGTGCGTGCTGCCTCCCGGCCTCAGGGAGCCTCGAGACGCACGCTGGCGTCCCAGCGCCGGTGAGGCTCTTCCTCGCCCAGAATGCGCCACACAGCGCGTGTGAGTGGGGGATAGTCGAGAGCGATCTGACGCAGAACGCGGTAGTTGCGCGCGCGGTTGGGCCGCTGTCCGCCGTTCTCCGCGATGTTGTCGGCACGGAGAATCAAAACGACGAGTTCGTCCACGCTCGGCAGGTCTTCCATGAAGTCCCAGGGGTCTTCACCGCCGCGTAGGCGCTCATGGATCAGGACCGCCAGTTCATCGGATGCCTCTGCCCGCAGCAGTTCCAGACTCGCCCGCCGGGGCAGATCTTGTTCGTTCGCGGTCACTCATCCAGGGTACGCGCGACCAGCGACACCCGGGCCTCGAGGTCAGCCGGTGTAGCCCTCTTCACCCAGAGCGGAGAGGATGCGGTTCAGATCTTGGATGCTCGCGAAATCGATGCTGATCTGGCCTTTTCTCGCCGTCAGTGACACGCGGACCTTGGTGTCGAGCCGGTCCCCCAGACGTTCTGCGACGTCGTCGAGGCCGGAACGTCGCGAGCCCGCCTTGGGCTTCTGACGCGCGGGCGAAACGCCCGGCATCTTGGCCGCCGCCTCGGCAGCCCGGACGGAAAGATCTTCGTTGACGATCTTGTCCGCGAGCTTCTGCATCTCCTTCGGGTCTTCGAGAGACAGGATGGCACGCGCGTGTCCGGCGCTCAGAACGCCGGCAGCGACGCGCTGCTGAACGGGTACGGGGAGCTTGAGGAGGCGGATGGTGTTGCTGATCTGAGGGCGCGAGCGGCCGATACGTGTCGCGAGCTCCTCCTGGGTGATACCGAAGTCCTCGAGCAGCTGCTGGTACGCCGATGCCTCTTCGAGAGGGTTGAGCTGCGAACGGTGGAGGTTCTCGAGGAGCGCGTCTCGCAGGAGGTACTCGTCGTCCGTCTCACGCACGACGGCGGGAATGGACGTGAGCCCGGCCTCGCGCGATGCGCGGGTGCGACGCTCACCCATGATGAGTTCGTACGTGCCGTCACCCTTGTCGCGTACGACGACGGGCTGCAGAACGCCGAACTCGCGCACGGAGTGCACCAGCTCCGCCAGATCTTCCGGATCGAAGTGCGTACGAGGCTGGCGAGGGTTGGGGACGATCGACGCAGGGTCGACGTGGACGAGCCGAGCGCCCGGTACCGAAACCAGGTCGTCCGCCGGGGGCGCGGCATCCGTACTCGATTCCGCCGCGGCTTGCGTTTTCGCGGACGCACCAGGGAAGAACACGTCGACCGGGCGCGCCTCCGATGCTTCAGCCGTCGGGATCAGGGCGCCGATACCGCGCCCGAGTCCGGTCCTCTTTGCCATCAGGAGCCCTTCGTCGTGGTGTCGCGGTTGACGATCTCGACCGCTGCTTCGCGGTAGGCAATGGCGCCCGCTGACTGGCCATCGTACGCGATCACAGTCTGTCCGAAGCTCGGGGCCTCGGAAACACGAACGGAGCGCGGGATCACCGTGTCGAGCACTTCATCCGTGAAGTGCGAGCGAACTTCGTCGGCGACCTGCTGCGCGAGGCGCGTGCGTCCGTCATACATCGTGAGCAGAATCGTCGAGACGTGGAGCGTCGGGTTCAGGTGTTTCTGGATCATCTGCACGCTTCCCAGAAGCTGGCTCAAGCCTTCCAGGGCGTAATACTCGCACTGGATCGGAATGAGGACCTCGTCGGCCGCGGTGAAGGCATTGATCGTCAGCAGTCCGAGCGACGGGGGGCAGTCGATGATGACGAAGTCGAGGTGGTTTCCGTCGATCGCGAGGTAGTCGCGCAGCGCACCGCGAAGACGGTGTTCTCGCGCGACCTGTGACACGAGCTCGATCTCTGCGCCGGCGAGATGGATCGTGCTGGGTGCGCACAGCAGGCTCGGCGACTCCGGGCTCGTCTGCACGATATCCGCGAGGGGTACCTCATTAATGAGGACGTCGTAGATGCTCGCCGTTTCGGCGTTGTGCGCGACACCCAGAGCGGTCGAAGCATTTCCCTGCGGATCGAGGTCAATCACGAGGACACGTGCACCGACGGATGCCAATGCGGCGGCGATGTTGACAGCCGTGGTGGTCTTGCCGACGCCACCCTTCTGGTTCGAGACGGTGAAGACGCGTGTACGCCCGGACAACTCAACCTTCACAGCCTCAAGCGCCCGGCGCCGCGCGGAAAGATCAGCGATCTCGCGGGCGATGGGGGAGTCATAGAACGTGGATGACGATGGCGTTTCGTCGGACTGTTTCACGTGAAACGTTCTCCCTTGCCGTCGCCGAACTCGCCCAGTCTACCCGCGGGGTCGGTGAGTTTGATCGTCGTCGGTGCCGCCTGTGTATAGCGCCAAAGAGGTGAAGAGGGCGGCAATTCTGGGACGAAACGGAGGTGTGTGTAACGACGATCGCACCTCCCGTGATCTCTACTGAGCGCGCGGGCCCTGCCCAGCTGGGGAGTGGTTCACCCCTCCGGTTGCCTCTGCTGTCATGCATAGGCGAGCACCCGCCGGTGACCTCGGAGACCTCACGATCGAGTGGCGCGGGGCGCGCGGCGCCCCGTGCTCATGGAGCACTAGCGTGCGTGTTCCTGCTGCGGGCATCTCTCCCGGGATGTCTGTCCGAGCACGTGTAGCTGGGAGTCCACGCGAAACCTCCGCGACCACGAGAGTTGCCCGTTCGCGCGAAGGCCACTCATCCAAGGGTCTGTGGCGTGCCCTCCGGCCGCTCATACGTTGGCGCTTCTCCGATGTGTACGCAACATCCATGCATACGCCCACGGCAGACGCCGACTCACACATATACAGATGTGCGCCTACTGTCTACTCACGCACACCGGCAGACCACGGCGCCCAGCGCCGGATCCGCGAGACACCTGCACCCGCACCGGCAGACCGGCATCCGGCACCGGATCGGCGAGACACCCGCACCCTGCACCGGCAGACCGGCCCGGGACCAGCCACCGGATCTCGGAGACACCTGCACCCTCCTGCATCGGCAGACCGGCACCCGGCACGGAATCCGCGAAACGCCGGCGCCATACGCGGGCCACCCCGAGACACCTGACCCCGGCACGCGACGCCGGAAATCGAGGGACTCATGCATCTCGCACCGACACCCGGCACCGGCCACGCCGAGACATCTGCGCTCGACCCCTGCACCCGGCACCCTGCCCCTGGAACTCGGGGGCGGGCCGCCACCCGACAACAGGGCGGCACCCGGAACCCCAGCGGCGCACCCGTAGCCCGGCACCCGGGACCCCACCTCCGCACGGTACCTGCAACGGCGCGCGCCGCTGCGGAAGGCGGGTGGTACCCCCGAGTCGCGTCGACCGACCATGAGCACGAACCACGGTGAGTACATTTCGGACACCGGGTGCATTCTGTGACAAGCCGCCTGTTTCACGTGAAACATCGCTCGTTCACACAGGCGCACGCCCCGCGCTCGCTCACGTCATGTTTCCAACACCACAGAGCGCGCACCACGTCCGTGCCCTCTCTGTGCTTTTCGACGCTGCGCCGCCGACATGCGGGGGAGCGTCGAACCGACCACCCACGCCTCGTGTAGCTGATGAGACCCGACTTCCGCACTGCGCCCGTCTCCCTCTGAGAGAGTCGCGCTACGGCACGGCCAAACGGCGGGGATGACTTTGCGCAGAGACGAGGCGGCCCCGACGTCCCGAGACGAGATGAGTCCGCTCCCTTCCTCGGCGGTGCCTCTCGCGTCGGTGTGCCGTCAGCGGATGGGGTCGATCGTGGGACGACACGGACGAGCGAGACATACGCCACGACGTCACCGAGCCAGGAGTTGTGGCTACAGGATGTTCCACGTGAAACATGTCTGACTGAGCTCCCACATTGGGCTTCATCTGACCCACTCCTCCGGCCGGAAGCTCAACGACCGCATCTGAGCGTGACGACGGACTCCGCGGGATTGTCCGGCCCTCATGCGTAGGGCATATCAGGCCGCGTGCTGCGCGACTCAGCTACGCCCGCTTGTCCCCAGGGTTGGTGTCAACCGCGGGACACCGAGCTGATCCGGAGCTCGCTCTCCCCGCCCCGAGGCCCTTCGCGGGGGGAGTTCCACGTGAAACGGGTGCCAGCGTAGATGCGCGCCTCCCGATCACAGGTTCGCCCAGGGTAGTCGCATCCCGCCTGCAACTTGGGAGCGGCGTCCACCCAGCCGACAGGGCTTGCGCGTCATCAGTCCCATGCGACAGCGCGCGTGTCGTGCTCCGTCGATTCCGCGCTGCGCTCGTTAAAGCCGGGAACCGTTCGACGCCGGTGCCTGCGCCAACCCTGACGCCCGCGGGGTCTAGCTGCGGCTCCGCATTCAGGCATTCAGAGATCACGCCGACGAGTCTGCCGACGCGCTTCGATCAACAGATCTCCGGAACCGCGCGTGTCCCTCTCGCCGCGAAGGCGACCAAGGCCGCGAGCTTCTCCTCACCGAACACCGCGGGTGTCACCGAACACGACAAGGGGTATCTCATGCCCGGCAGGCTTATTGGTCACGTCACAACGTACGGTCGGTCCTGGCTCTATCCCTGGGCGTGCATCGCCGCCCGTCACGGGCCAATGGGCTCCTCTTCCTACCCTTTCTACCCTCCGCAGTAATCCGGGAAAGAACCTGTGTAGCGAAGCCTGTTCGTCCGTCACGGTGTCACCCCAACCACCGCACAACCCACGGGCGGGGTGAACAGCGTAGGTGAACGGCTGACGCTTCAGCCGGCTCCCTGCGTTGCACCCCTCACCTCGCGGACTCACGGGACAAGCCGCGCGCAGGCCATATCCGACTTTCTCCGACGACGCACCCCGCCGACACCATCGGGGTCGCATCGGGGCGCTGTGATGGGCAGGTGACGCTCATCGATGAATCAGCCTGCAGCGAGTCCCGGCATGGGGAGTGGGGGAGTCTGGTGCTGGTTGAAGCCGCGTGATGGGGGAGCTCACGACATTTCCACCTGCGCCCGGCAACATAGCCGCACGTCGCATCCCGGATACACGCAAGGCACCCGCGCCCATCCGAAGGAGATCTCCCGCGCCACACCCCTTATCGGCCCGGAGGGTATCTGAGTCTGCCAACAACGCCCTTCGACCTATGACTCGCTTCCTGCTGCGACATGCTGGTATGTGCAGGCCGAACCCACGCCTCGCGCCTCGCGCCTCGCGCCTCGCGCCTCGCGCCTCGATGCAGGTTGTTTCACGTGAAACGTCGCGTGGAACCTCGGGCCGACGGGTGACGCGTCCCTTTCCGGTGATCCGACCCGCGACAACCCGCGACGCGTGCGCCTCCCCAGAACGCGCAGACCCGCGGCATCCTCGTGCCCAGAGAGGGCAGCCCGAGCGATCTGCGAGGGCACGGGGACGGGCCACACAGGAGGGCGGCACTCGCCAGAGGCGCTCAGCCCGCTCAACGGAGCGTCGCCCGCTCCGGCTTCGTCGCGCCCCGTTGTCCTCCGCCGCAGTCGTCAACAAGCCAACACGTCCGCGGGGCGGCCCCTGTGGATCACCATCCTCATACGTTCGCACCCATCGAGCCCCTCTCTGAGCATGGCTCGTCGACGGGTCCTCTCTAGGCCATCGGCGCAAGCCCGTTCATCAGCTCCCCACGAAATCCCCCACGAGCCGGGCTTCACCCTGCACCCGGTCGCCGCAAACTCGGGACGAGGAGGGGATCACCCTCACAGCAACGAGCCGCGTAAACGCACCATGGGCACATCCGGCATCCAGACCCATGGTGTCTCGTGTGCCCCACCTCCGCAGGACCCCGGAGCCCGTGCGCTCTCAGCGGGGTTCGAGAACGCCGCGAAGTGCGTTGGCGAATGACTCTGGCCGACCCCACATCGGACGGACGTGCGGGAACGCGGCCTGTGGATCACCACCACTCTTCTCATCCACGCTCGCGCCCTAGCGCCAGAGTCACTGACGTTGACTACGCCCCCGCTCCGTGCGTCGCAAGGATCCCTACCCCGCAGCAACATCGTCCCGTCACCTCCGCACCCACCCGTGGGAGTCAGCACCCCGCACTGCTGCTCCCGCGGGTTCATCGGACACCAGCCCGGCCAACGCGGAACAATTCGCGGGCCAGACGGGTAGCGGCACGGGGCGCGCGGAATCCCGCACGTCGCGCGGACGAGAGCGTGGGTCGTGCATGCAACAACGTCGACTCGTCCAATCCGGCGATGCCCGCCCGGCCCGCCCCGTTCCATGGGACGGCCCATGGCATACACAGCGAGCCGGCAGCAGCAGCCGACTCAAGCGGCACTCGTCGCGCATGTTTCACGTGAAACGCACACGGTAGCCCAGAGGGACGAAGCGGCAGGGCAACCGCGCCCATCCCTCCGCAAGCAACACACGATGACGACACGCAGGAGCGGAGAGCACGCCGACGAAACGCAGACCAAAGACTGACCGGCGGATCCACTCTTCATCGACTCCGGCACCCCTAGGTTGCGACAGCACTCGACCACGGTGCCCTTACGTGCGAGGTCGATCCACAGATCGCCGATCACAGTCGTCGACGTGGGCCACGATGGATGCTCACACGGCTATCTCTCTGCAACGCCGATCGGGCCAGCTCATCCTCGCAAAGCAATGTCCCGCACTCGAGCCCGTCCAGCCATAGCGTCTACCCAGATCGAGATGACGATCAGCTCAGCCGACAAGTCCATCACCACCGACTTTCCGACCGAGGTCGTATCCCGTGTGATCCTCCCGCCAACCTGCACACCCGGTTCGAGCACGCCGACACCAGTCGACATACGGGAGAGAAGGTCGAGCACCTCCACAACCCGTAACGGCCGCACGACAGACCGGTGCGGACCATCGAATTTGGACGACCCAACCAGTTGTCCGACGTTCAATCCAGACGGGGCATTCTTGTCTGCTCGAGAAGCGGACGGCCCCAGGGGAATCCATCCAGACTTCACCTCGGGAAAGAGACGTACCGATAGCCGACATAAACCTGATCGACGGCATCCACAGCTCGGAATCGTCGTCACCCTCTGCCGCGCCCGTCATGGATTCACGGGGCGGCCCTGCGAACCGCCGGGGGAGTGGTTGGCCGCCCCGAAGACTCCGATGTTGACCGGGACGCGGAATGCTTCATCGAAGCCCGCGTCTCGCCTCGCCTCCCGGCGATGGATCTCCGACTCGACGTCCGATCGGCCGATGCCTCCACTCGCGCCAGTGATCCATGGCGGTGCCGCGACAATGCCGCTTCCACCACCACTACGCATCGACCGGACATCCTTGGAGCCCGGTGAGAGACAGAGCGGACCACCCCACACACCTCACAAGCACCCCGACTCGTGGCCTTCGCGCGTTCCACGTGAAACGAAGTCACTGCGTTCGTGACAACATCGAGGGACGCGAACGATGCGTAACCCCCAGGCAGGGCTTGTCCCCACCTCCACACGGCGAGAACCGTTGCGCGCCTGCTCGAACGCCGTCACCGTACCGATGAGGTCCAGCATTCCGTCAGCAGGCGGTGACGATATTCTGACTTTCCAACGAGCTAAGAGATATCTCCATCTCACACTCGGTACCGAACCACCAGAATGATCGAGCGCGCATCCACCTCGGCGCACACACGTCCCAGAGGGGGAGGTGACATCGCGCCCGTCCGCCCGGCACAAGTGACCCAGCGACGAACACTCGCGGTTCAGACGGGCTAATGCCCCCGACGGCCCCCAAGGGGATCCCAGGAACGCGGCCGTCATCCAGCACGGCGTCGATCAGCATTCCTCGGCGGGGGCACGCGAGAAGACCCCGCTCGTGTCGACATCCAGGAATCCAGCCCGCCGGACTCCTGATCGATCTGTCGCTTCGCAAATGACGATGCGCGGCCGATACCGACGCGACTCCTCGGACGAGCATGCGGTCTCCCGCAACCATGAGCCTCAGCGCGAGACGGTCGCCACGAAAACCCGCGTCGGTTCGTCCAACTGCCCCTGCCCGACGACCTCGACACGGACGTCCGTCAGGGCGAAGCGCCGCACCTGCTTCGCTGCGGCGTCGATCTCGGACGCGACGTTCGCCCCCTTGAGAAGGACAAGCTTCCCACCCGGACGAACAAGAGGCGCGGTGAACGGCAACAGCGTACGTAAAGCACTCACGGCACGAGCCGTGACGACGTCGAACGTCCGGCCGCCGGTCCACTCCTCGCCGCGCAGCCGCGCGACGGTCACGTTCGTGAGGCCCAGACTCTCCGCCTGCTCTGTCAGCCAGATCGTCCGGCGCTCCATCGGCTCGATGAGCGTCCACTCCACATCCGGCCGCGCGATCGCGAGCACCATGCCGGGGAGACCCGCACCCGAACCGATGTCTGCCGCGTGGCCCTCGAAGAACGGGGCGGCGACGGCGCTGTTCAGGATGTGACGCGTCCAGAGCCGCGGCACCTCGAGAGGACCGATGAGCCCGCGTTCCTCGCCGTGCTCCGCGAGTGCCTGCGTGAACCGTCGGGCGAGATCCAGGCCGTCGCCGAAGATCTCTGCCGCGACAGCCGGCTCTACCTCGAGCTCTGACGGCATCCGGAGTCCCTCAGTTACGTCGCAGAACCGTGTGACGATCCGCGCCTTCACCGAAGGACTCGGACACGCAACCACGTTCCGCGGCGATGTCGTGGACGAGCTTGCGCTCGTAGCTGGACATCGGGGGAAGAGACGCCTGCGACGCGCCCTCATCGAGGCGCTCGATCGCGCGGTCGACGAGGTTCTCGAGCTGACGCTGCCGAGCATCTCTCGACCCGCCTACATCGAGGATCAGCCGCGAGAACCGGCCGGTCGCGTTCTGCACCGCCAGGCGTGTGAGCTCCTGGAGCGCCTGAACGGTGTCGGAGTGCGACAGCGTCGACAGAGCGCTCGCGTCCTCCGCCTCGACCGATACGTAGGCGCGTCCCGCACGCACGTCGAGCGCGAGGTCGCCGTCGATGTCGGCGATGTCCAGCAGCCCTTCCAGGAAGTCGGCGGCGATGTCGCCTTCCTGCTCGAGCTGCTCTTCTGTGGCGGCGTTCTGTTCGGTCGAGATCTGCTCGGACGTCGTCATGATGATCTCCGGTCGTCAGGAGGAGGGATCGGATGCCGGGGAGCCGGAGGCCGGCCGCGTCGGGGAGCCACCGGGCTTACCGCCCTGTTGCTTCTTGGCACGCTGCTTGCCGACCGGCTGCTGGCGCTTCGGCTGCGCGGCGCGGGCACGCTCGGTCTCCTCGAGGAGACGCTGCTGCTCGGCGCGGTACTTCTCGATGGGAACGACCTTGCCGCTCGAGTCGATCGCCTTACCCTTGCGGGCCAGACGCTCTTCGCGGGCCTTGGCGGCGTCCGATCCGGGAGTCGGCATCTCACGGATGACGACGAACTGCTGGACCATCGTCCACAGGTTGCTGACGAACCAGTAGATGACGACACCGAGCGGGAAGAAGACTCCCGAGAAGATGAAGGCCAGAGGAAGGATGTAGAGCATCACCTTCTGCATCTGGTAGGCCTGGCCGGTCTTCGCCTCGGGGGAGAGGTTCTTCGAGATGATCTGCAGCTGCGTGAAGAACTGCGACGCGATCATGAGGACGACGAGCGTGAGCAGGATCGCCACGGTGACCTGACCATCGGGCTGGTTCCAGGCCGTGACGAGGTTCACGTGCATGGATGCCACGTCGAACAGGCGTGCGTCGTAGAACTCGGTCGTGAGCTCCGGCGTGAGCAGACCCACACCACCCACACCGCTCGCGGCGTGCTTCGACACGTCGTTCAGGACGCTGAACAGCGCGAAGAAGATGGGCATCTGGACGAGCAGCGGAAGGCAGCTCGACACCGGCGTCGTGCCGTGCTTCTTGTACAGCGCCATGGTCTCGCGACTCATGGCCTCGCGCGACAGCTGATCGCGCTTGCCCTTGTACTTCTCCTGCACCTTGCGCAGCTCAGGAGCGATCTCCATCATCTTGCGCTGGCTCTTGATCTGCTTGACGAAGAGAGGAATGAGGGCTGCGCGGACGATGAGCACGAGGCCCACGATCGACAGCACCCAGGTCAGGCCGGCGGCGGGCGCCATGCCGAGCGCGGTGAACAGCGCGTGCCAGCCGACCAGCACGAGCTCGACCATCCATTTCAATGGCCAGAGGATGGTCCCAATGAGATCGAATTGCACGATCAGTCCTTCCGGGAGGGCACGACGAAACCGTGCGGAGTGAGCTCATGACGGAAGGCGTGATGAGGACGGACATCGTCGATGCCTCCCTGAGCCCAGGGATGACAGCGTGCGAGGCGCGCCGCGGTCAGCGCGACGCCTTTGACGAGTCCGTGCTGCTGCACGGCGCCTACCGAATAGGCGGAACAGGAGGGGTAGTACTTGCAGACGTCGCCGTAGACGTGCGAGATCGTCGCACGGTACGCGTGCAACAGAGCCAGTCCCGCGTTCCGGGGGAGAAGCGGGACGGATGCCACCACCGAAGTCCACTCCAGATGAGCGGTGCCGGTGGCAGAGGTGGGAAGTGTCGACGAGCTCACGCGAAGGCCTTCCGCTCGAGACAACGGAGCACGTCGGACTTGAGCGAGGCGTAGTCCGCTGTGGCCGAGGAGGGCAGTGCCCGGATCACGACCGAGGCGCCCCCGCGAACAGACGGGAGCGCCTCGGCGCACACCGCCTTGAGGCGGCGGCGAACGGTGTTGCGGGTCACTGCGGACCCGACCTGCTTGCTCACGATGAAGCCGAAACGGGCGGGCCCGTCATCGTCCATGCTGCCGACGTACGTCACGGCGTGCGTTCCGGCGCACCGAGTGCCCCGACGGACGGTGGCTTTATAGTCCGATCCGCGGGTGAGTCGGTTCGGCTTCGCGAGCACTAGGTCGATCAGGCCGAGAGTTCGGTGCGGCCCTTGGCACGACGGGCCGCGAGGATGCCACGGCCAGCGCGCGTACGCATGCGGGCGCGGAAGCCGTGCTTCTTGGCGCGACGACGGTTGTTGGGCTGGAAGGTGCGCTTGCTCATGGGTCACTCCGGAGGTGGTGTCGCCCGATGCTCTTCTGCCGGGGACGTGGGGTCGGGACTGCCGTATAGGCATAAGTCAACCGACTAAGGCTACGTCGCGCGCGGCCTTAACTCAAACTGAGAAACCGACCGCCCATTATCCCCAGTCGCTGTCCACAGGCGTGGCAAAGACACGCGACAGCGTTCTACAGTGGATTTTGCTCCGGATGAGCCGCAAACTAGCGTGGCCCCGGAAGTTATCCACAGGTTCGACGCGACTCCGTCGGTCTGCCCGCGCGCCGAGATCCCGGAGGGGACATGTCATTGCACGAAGTACCGGATGTTCCTGTCTGGTCCGCCGTGCTCGACCACCTCCTCGAGGACGAGCGCGTCACTCCGCAGCTCCATGGCTTCCTCAACTTGGCTGTTCCACAAGGTGTCATGGGCGGGACCCTCTACCTCGACGTTCCCAACGACCTCACCGCAGCGCAGATGAACAAGCGGATGCGCGCCCCCATCCTGGAGGCGTTGACCCAGGTCCAAGGAAGCGACCCCGAGGTGAATGCCTTTCGCGTGGTCGTGAACCCCGACCTCATCGACTCCCCTCGACCCACGTCGACCGACGAACGCACCGCACCGGCGTCCGCCGGCCATTCGCGCATCCCGGAGCAGGCACCGGAGCCGATCGTGCCGGCATCTCGAAGCGACACCCGACTGAACCCGAAGTACACGTTCGACAACTTCGTCATCGGTCAGTCCAACCGCTTCGCCCACGCCGCCGCCGTCGCCGTGGCGGAAGCACCGGCCAAGGCCTACAACCCGCTCTTCATCTACGGGGACTCGGGTCTCGGCAAGACGCACCTGCTCCACGCGATCGGTGACTACGCCGCGAGCATGTACGCCGGCATCCGTGTCCGGTACGTATCGAGCGAAGAGTTCACCAACGACTTCATCAACTCGATCGCGAACAACCGCGGCTCGGCTTTCCAGGCGCGATATCGCGATGTCGACATCCTGTTGATCGACGACATCCAGTTCCTCCAGGGCCGGGCCGAGACGCAGGAAGCCTTCTTCCACACCTTCAACACGTTGCATGATCACGACAAGCAGGTCGTGATCACGAGCGACCTCCCGCCGAAGCAGTTGACCGGCTTCGAAGACCGCATGCGCAGTCGCTTCGAGTGGGGCCTCATCACCGACGTGCAGGCGCCGGACCTGGAGACGCGCATCGCGATCCTCCGGAAGAAGGCACAGAGCGAGCGTCTGCTCATCCCGGACGACGTCCTCGAGTACATCGCCACGGTCGTGTCCTCGAACATCCGCGAACTGGAGGGCGCACTCATCCGCGTCTCGGCGTTCGCGAGCTTGAACCGGTCGACCCTCGACATGTCGCTCGCCCAGACCGTGCTCCGCGACATCATCGACCAGGACGACGCCAACGTCGTCTCACCGACGGACATCATCACGGCGACCGCCCAGTACTTCAAACTCTCCGTCGACGACCTCTACGGATCCAGCCGATCTCAGGCAGTCGCGACAGCTCGGCAGATCGCGATGTACCTCTGCCGGGAGCGCACGAGCCTGTCTCTGCCGAAGATCGGGCAGCTGTTCGGCAACCGCGACCACACCACCGTCATGTACGCCTACAAGAAGATCAGCGACCTGATGAAGGAGCGCCGCTCGATCTTCAACCAGGTGTCCGAGATCACGAGCCAGCTCGGCCGTATGCGCTGAGCGCTCTGCTCCCGACCCGGGCCCGTCCGCATCCGCGGTCGGGCCCATCGTCTTTTCCGGCCGCCAGATCGTCACCTCACCCGTCCCAGGGGGATGTTTCGGCGGGTTCTACACAGTGTGGAAAACCTGTGGATAACTCGAAATCTCTGCGGATGAGCTGTGCACGAAGCGCCTTAACCTGTGGACGACGACGGAGACGCTCCTCCGCCCATCGTGTTAACTGCGCAGGCTCTCCGCAACGCGTCCACAGGTCGCGGTCGCGTCGTTCCCTTCTGTTAACAGCGATCCGCCGAGTTATCCACACTCTCCACAGCTGTTAACAAGATGAAAGATCCCTTTTGAGTTAAGAGAGATTCGATGACCTTGTGGAGCGCAGAACCGTGCACCGGGGTCGACCTCGGTCGGGGACTAGCATGGGTAAGCCATACCCGCCGTCAAGGGAGCGTCCGTGAAGTTCCACGTCAATCGCGATGTGTTCAGCGAAGCCGTCTCGTTCGTGGTCAAGCTCCTGCCGCAGCGCAATCCGCAGCCGATCCTGGCCGGTGTGCTCATCGAGGCGAACGAACAGGGACTCACCCTCGCGGCGTTCGACTACGAGGCCTCCGCCCGAACGACGATCGAGGCAACGGTCGATGAGCCGGGTACGATCCTCGTCCACGGCCGACTGCTCAGCGACATCGCGAGCCGACTTCCGAACGCGCCGATCCAGATCGCGGTCGACGAGGACGGCGGCATCCTGCTCACGTGCGGGTCGGCACGCTTCACGCTCGCGTCGATGCCGGTCCAGGAATATCCCGCCATCCCCGAGGTCACCGGCGAATCCGGTCTCGTGCCCGCCGACGAGTTCGCCACCGCGATCGCGCAAGTCGCCTTCGCCGCCTCTCGAGACGACGTCACCCCCGTCCTCACGGGCGTCCAGCTCGAGGTCACCGGAACGCGGCTGAGCCTCGTCGCCACCGACCGCTACCGGGTCGCGTTGCGCGAGATCCCGTGGGACGGCGGACGAGCGGCATCCGAGGAGACGACGTCCGCGCTGGTTCCCGCCCGAACCCTGCAGGAAGTCGGCAAGACCTTCGCCCACGGCGGGGACATCTCCATCGCCTTCTCCGGGTCGGGCGATCGCGAGATCATCGCGTTCACCGCGGCGAACAAGACCGTGACCTCCCTCCTCATCAAGGGCAATTTCCCGCCCGTTCGTCGACTCTTCCCCGAGCAGACCGAGCACCACAGCGTGGTCAACACCGCCGAGCTCGCCGAGGCCGTCCGACGTGTCGCTCTCGTCCTCGACCGTTCCGCGCCGCTGCGCTTCACCTTCGGTGCCGACGGCGTGTCGATGGACGCGTCCGGAACCGAGCAGGCGCGCGCCACCGAGACCGTGGATGCCACTCTCGTCGGCGACGAGGTCACCCTGGGACTCAACCCCCAGTACCTCCTCGAATCCCTCGGCGCGGTCCGCAGCGAGTTCACGCGCATCACGTTCACCTCGAGCGACAACGCGAACAAGCTCAGCCCGGTGCTGGTCACCCCCCAGACGTCCGTCGACAAGGGCGGCGAAGGCACCTTCAAGTACCTCCTGCAGCCCAACCTGCTGCTTCGCTGAGCCTGCGCCTCGGGCTGCGATGTCGGAGGCGGCCGGTAGTCTGACTCGGTGATCGTGGAGCAGCTGGGACTCAAGGACTTCCGCAATTACGCGGAAGTCGACGTTCCTCTCTCCCCGGGCGCCAACGTCTTCGTCGGACGCAACGGCCAGGGCAAGACGAACCTGGTCGAGGCGGTCGCCTACTTGGCCATGCTGGGTTCGCATCGTGTGTCGAGCGACGCACCCATGGTGAAGGACGGAGCGGAAGCCGCGATCGTCCGCGCGCGACTCGCCCACGGTGAGCGCAGCGTGCTGCTCGAGCTGCAGCTCAACCGTCAGGGCTCGAACCGCGCACGGGTCAACGGCGTGAACGTGCGGACCGCGGAGCTTCCCCGGTACGCGCAGGTGGTGCTGTTCGCCCCCGAAGACCTCCAGATCGTGCGCGGCGACCCGTCCGCCCGGCGGCGATTCGCTGATCAGCTGATCGTCCAGCGCACTCCGCGGATGGCCGCGGTCGTCGCCGACTACGACCGGGTCCTTCGTCAACGCACCGCCCTGTTGAAGTCCGCGCGTGCGCGGGGCGTGCGCGGAGACGCCCTCGGGACGCTCGATGTGTGGGATGACAAACTCGTCACCCTCGGGACGGAACTCATCGAGGCGCGTCTGGCATTGGCATCCGATCTGTCCGACCCGGTGGCGCGGGCCTACGCGGCGATCGCCGGTGCCGACCATGAGCCGCGCCTCGAGTGGGCCCTGTCGCTCGGTGGGGGCGACCCGGAAGAAGGCGACGCGGCGACATCGGCTCCGGGGGGTCCCCTCGCGGAGCAATTCCGCGCGGCGCTCGCGGCGCGGAGGTCCGCCGAACTCGAGCGTGGTCTGACCTTGGTCGGTCCCCATCGTGACGATCTCGTCCTACGGGTCCGGAGCCTGCCGGTGAAGGGTTACGCCTCGCACGGCGAGTCCTGGTCGGTCGCGTTGGCACTGCGCCTGGCGTCGGCCGAGCTCCTGCGTGCCGAGTCCCGGCTGGGCGACCCCGTGCTCATCCTCGACGACGTGTTCGCCGAGCTCGACTCGGGGCGACGTGCTCGTCTCGCCGAGCTGGTCGGCGGGTACGAGCAGGTGATCGTCACTTCAGCGGTCGAAGAAGACGTTCCCGACGCTCTTCGCGCCCACGTGGTCCGCGTCGAAGCCGGGCGGATTGCGACCACCGACGATGAGTGACGACGCCGAGCTGCCGGAGACGATGGCGACCTACCTGCGTCTGCGGGGTCTGGAGCCGTCGCCGTTCCGCAAGAAGAGGCGTCGACGGCGTACCCACGACGACGACAACGCCCCTTTCAGCCCCGGGCGGGACCCGCGTGGTCTCGGCGACGTGCTTTCCACACTCACTCAATCGGCGGGCTGGGAGCCACAGCTCGCTCGCGAGGATCTCGTCCGCACCTGGGACGACGTCGCGGGTGCGGAGACCGCCGCTCATACCCGGCCGGTGGCCCTGGACGCCGGCACGCTCACCGTTCAGGCGGACTCGACGGCGTGGGCGAAACAGCTGCAACTCATGCGCGCGCAGATCCTGTCGGAGATCCTCCGAAGGTTCCCGGAAGCGGGCGTGGAAGCGATCCGGTTCGTGGGGCCGGACGTCCCCTCTTGGAAATGGGGGCCCAGAGCCGTTCCAGGCCGCGGCCCGCGCGATACCTACGGTTAGACCATGGTCGATCCCGCCCCGACCCGATTTATCCCCGTGGAGGGGCGTACAAGCCATTTCTCGGGGTCCCGCGCGATAGGATGGAAGCTCCGAGAACCGATCTGGAGCGCGCGTACCCATGACGTCCGAAAACCCCGACAGCGTTTCCGAGGAACCTGAAGCACCCTCCACCAAGGTTCGCAACGAGTACGGGGCCGACGCCATCCAGGTGCTCGAAGGTCTCGAGGCCGTTCGCAAGCGCCCCGGCATGTACATCGGCTCGACCGGTGAGCGCGGCCTTCACCACCTGGTGCAGGAGATCGTCGACAACTCCGTCGACGAGGCTCTCGCCGGCTACTGCGACACGATCGACGTCACGATCCTCAGCGACGGCGCCGTCCGCGTGGTCGACAACGGCCGTGGCATCCCGGTCGACATGCACCGTACCGAGGGCAAGTCGACGGTCGAGGTCGTCCTGACCGTGCTGCACGCCGGTGGAAAGTTCGGCGGTGGCGGATACGCGGTCTCCGGCGGTCTGCACGGTGTCGGCTCCTCGGTCGTGAACGCGCTGTCGACCCGCCTCGAGGTCGAGGTCAAGCGACAGGGGCATGTGTGGCGCCAGTCCTTCCGCGACGGAGGGACCCCCCTCGCCCCCCTCGCCCAGGGTGAAGAGAGCGACCAGACCGGAACGACGATCACGTTCTGGCCGGATGCCACCATCTTCGACACCGTGGACTTCGACTACGACACCCTGCGCACCCGCTTCCAGCAGATGGCGTTCCTGAACAAGGGCCTGCGAATCAGTCTCCGCGACGAGCGTCCCCAGTCCGTGGTCGTCGAGGGAGAGCCCGGCGAGGAGGTCACCGAGGCGCGTCACGACTCGTTCCTCTACGAGCGCGGTCTCGTCGACTACGTCGAGCACCTCAACCGCGTGCGCAAGGCGGACGTGGTCAACGACGAGATCATCGAGGTCGAGTCCGAGGACACCGATCGCCACATCGCCCTCGAGCTCGCGATGCAGTGGACGACGGCGTACACCGAGAACGTCTTCACCTACGCCAACACGATCAACACCCACGAGGGCGGCACCCACGAAGAGGGGTTCCGTGCCGCGCTGACCACGTTGGTCAATCGCTACGCCCGCGCGAACAACCTCCTCAAGGAGAAGGACGACAACCTCACCGGCGACGACATCCGAGAAGGGCTCACCGCCGTCATCTCGGTGAAGCTGTCGGAGCCCCAGTTCGAGGGTCAGACCAAGACCAAGCTCGGCAACACCGAGGCGCGCGCCTTCGTGCAGAAGGTCGTCGGCGACAAGCTCGGCGACTGGTTCGACCGCAATCCCGGGCAGGCCAAGAACATCATCCGCAAGGCGATCGATGCGGCCACAGCTCGTCTCGCGGCGCGCAAGGCTCGCGAGACCGCTCGCCGCAAGAGCGTCTTCGAGTCGGCGGCCATGCCCGACAAGCTCAAGGACTGCACCTCGAAGGACCCGTCGATCAGCGAGATCTTCCTCGTCGAGGGTGACTCCGCCGGCGGTTCGGCCGTTCAGGGCCGCGACCCGCACACCCAGGCGATCCTCGCGCTGCGCGGCAAGATCCTCAACGTCGAGCGTGCGCGCCTCGACCGTGCGCTGGGCAACAAGGAAGTCCAGGCGATGATCCAGGCCTTCGGCACGGGCATCGGCGAAGACTTCGACATGGCCAAGGCGCGGTACCACAAGATCGTTCTGATGGCCGATGCCGACGTCGATGGTCAGCACATCACGACGCTCCTGCTCACCCTGCTGTTCCGCTACATGCGCGGGCTCATCGAAGCGGGCTACGTGTACCTCGCCCAGCCGCCGCTGTACCGACTGAAATGGTCGAACCACCCGCATGAGTACGCCTACAGCGACCGTGAGCGTGACGCGATGCTGGTCGACGGTCAGGCCGCCGGACGCCGCATCCCGAAGGACAACGGCATCCAGCGCTACAAGGGTCTGGGTGAGATGAACGACCACGAGCTCTGGGAGACCACGATGGACCCGGAGACGCGCACGCTGAAGCAGGTCACGATCGACGACGCGGCCGCCGCCGACGAGATCTTCTCCGTTCTCATGGGAGAAGACGTCGAGTCGCGACGGAGTTTCATCCAGCGCAACGCCAAGGACGTCCGCTTCCTCGACATCTGATCTCGTCGTCCCGCGACAGCGCACGACGACGACCGACACGCACGACGAAACTGAGAAGACATGGCTGACGACATCACGCCCGAGCCCGACGAGGTCCGGTCGGAACCCGCGCACAACCACGGCAGGATCGACCAGGTCGACCTCCAGCTCGAGATGCAGCGAAGCTACCTCGACTACGCGATGAGCGTCATCGTCGGTCGCGCGCTGCCGCGCGTCGAAGACGGACTCAAGCCCGTCCACCGCCGCGTGATCTACGGCATGTACGACGGGGGATTCCGCCCCGACAAGTCGTTCTCCAAGTGCGCCCGCGTCGTCGGTGAGGTTATGGGGCACTACCACCCCCACGGCGACGCCCCGATCTACGACGCCCTCGTTCGTCTCGTGCAGCCGTGGTCGCTGCGCTACCCGCTCGCCCTCGGCCAGGGCAACTTCGGCTCCCCGGGCAATCAGGGTGCGGCCGCGCCGCGCTACACGGAGACGAAGATGTCGCCGCTCGCGCTCGAGATGGTGCGCGACATCGAAGAAGAGACCGTCGACTTCGAGGACAACTACGACGGCCAGACGCAGGAGCCCGTCGTCCTGCCGGCCCGCTTCCCGAACCTCCTCGTGAACGGCTCGGTCGGCATCGCGGTCGGTATGGCGACGAACATCCCGCCGCACAACCTCCGTGAGGTCGCCGCCGGCGCGCTCTGGGCTCTCGAGAACCCGGATGCCACCCGCGAGGAGCTGCTCGAAGCGCTCATGGAGCGCATCCCCGGTCCCGACTTCCCGACCGCTGCCCAGATCCTCGGCACGCGCGGCATCAAGGAGGCCTACCGCACCGGCCGCGGGTCGATCACGATGCGCGCCGTCGTGAACATCGAGGAGATCCAGGGCCGCACGTGCCTCGTGATCACCGAGCTGCCCTACCAGGTCAACCCCGACAACGTCGCGGTCAAGATCGGCGACCTCGCCCGCGAGGGCAAGATCACCGGGATCGCGGACATCCGCGACGAGACCTCCGGTCGCACCGGTCAGCGTCTCGTCGTCGTGCTCAAGCGCGACGCGGTGGCCAAGGTCGTGCTGAACAACCTCTACAAGCACACCCAGCTACAGGAGAACTTCGGCGCCAACATGCTGGCGATCGTCGACGGCGTGCCCCGTACGCTGTCGCTCGACGGCTTCATCAGCCACTGGATCGACCACCAGCTCGACGTCATCGTCCGCCGCACGCGCTACCGGCTCCGCAAGGCCGAAGAGCGCATGCACATCCTGCGCGGCTACCTGAAAGCGCTCGACGCGCTCGACGAGGTCATCGCGCTCATCCGTCGCTCTCCGACGGCTCAGGATGCCAACGAGGGTCTTCAGAAGCTTCTCGACATCGACGACATCCAGGCGCAGGCGATCCTCGACATGCAGCTGCGTCGTCTGGCCGCCCTCGAGCGGCAGAAGATCGTCGACGAGGCGACCGAGCTCGAGGCGCGCATCGCCGACTTCCACGACATCCTCGCGACGCCCGCACGCCAGCGCACGATCATCCGTGACGAGCTCACCGGGATCGTCGACCGCTTCGGCGACGACCGTCGCACGCAGATCCTGCACGGCTTCGACGGTGACGTGTCCATCGAGGACCTCATCGCCGAGGAAGAGATGGTCATCACCGTCACCCGTGACGGGTACATCAAGCGCACCCGCAGCGACAACTACCGGTCGCAGCACCGCGGCGGCAAGGGCGTCAAGGGCGCGCAGCTGCGCGCCGATGACGTCGTCGAGCACTTCTTCGTCACGACGACCCACCACTGGCTGTTGTTCTTCACGAACAAGGGCCGTGTCTATCGTTCGAAGGCCTACGAGGTCCCCGAGGCGGGTCGGGATGCCAAGGGCCAGCACGTGGCGAACCTTCTGGCGCTCCAGCCCGACGAGGAGATCGCCCAGATCCTCGACATCCGCGACTACAACGTGGCGACGTACCTGGTGCTCGCGACCCGCGGCGGTCTCGTGAAGAAGACGAGACTGACCGAGTACGACACCAACCGCCAGGGCGGCGTCATCGCGATCAAGCTCCGCGGTCAGGTGTCGGATGCCTCGGACGAGGGCGACGAGACCGAGCAGGGCGGTGCCGACGAGCTCGTCAGCGCGCTGCTCGTGGACGAGGGCGACGACATCCTGCTGATCAGCCGGCTGGGAATGTCCCTCCGGTTCTCCGCAACCGACAACGCGCTGCGTCCCATGGGCCGGTCGACGTCGGGCGTGAAGGGAATGGACTTCCGCGAGGGCGACAGCCTGCTCTCGGCATCCGTCGCCAAGGACGACGAATACGTCTTCGTCGTGACCGAGGGCGGCTACGCCAAGCGCACGGCGGTGACTGAATACCGCATGCAGAATCGCGGTGGTCTGGGCATCAAGGTGGCCCGACTGACCGACGATCGAGGCGTCCTCGCGGGCGGAATGATGGTCTCCGAGGGCGACGAGGTCCTTGTGGTTCTTGCCAGCGGCAAGGTGGTACGCTCTGCCGTGGCCGAGGTGCCCGCCAAGGGACGCGACACCATGGGTGTCGTTTTCGCCCGCGCTGGAGGCGACGACCGCATCATCGCGATCGCGCGAAACGCGGAACGCAACTTGGCAGAGACGACGGAGACGACCACGGAGCCCGCCGCATCCCCTGCGGACGAGGTCGACGCCTCCGCTCCCGAGACCCCTGAGGAAAGTACTGACGCATGAGCACGGTAGCCGACAAGCTCGCTAAGAAGTCGACTCACAAGACCCCCGCCAAGCAGGTCCGTCTGCGCCTGGTCTACATCGACTTCTGGTCGGCGGTGAAGCTGTCGTTCCTGGCGGCGGTGGCCGTGGCGATCGTGACGGTCGTGTCGTACTTCCTGATCTACCTGGTCGTCAGCGCGACCGGTCTCATCACCAAGCTCGACGAGTTCTTCACGAGCTTCACCGACGGGGGGACCACGCTCTCGCAGTACATCGGGCTCCCGCAGGTGATGGCCTTCGCGGCGATCGTGGCGATCCTCAACCTCGTCGTCATCACCGTTCTGGGTGCGGTCGTCGCCGGCATCTACAACCTCGCGGTCAAGGTGACCGGCGGTCTGCTGGTCGGCTTCACGTCGAACTGACGCCGATTCGGAAAAACCTCGGGATTCCGGTAAAGTCTTCGAGGTTGACGACATCACGTCGTCGCAACGGGGCTATAGCTCAGGCGGTTAGAGCGCTTCACTGATAATGAAGAGGTCCCAGGTTCAAGTCCTGGTAGCCCCACCCCATCCCCACGGGGCCTTAGCTCAGTTGGTAGAGCGCCTGCTTTGCAAGCAGGATGTCGGGAGTTCGAATCTCCCAGGCTCCACATCTTCTTCCCCCTCCTCCGCCGGAAACGGTGTCGAGCGGATGCCGCGAGCCGAGAGGCGGATGCCGCATCCGGTGCCGCTTTCTTTCGTCCCTGATCCCTCGCTGCGCGGTGCGGAGGGAGCGCTGCCGCGCGCACGCCGCCGGTCGCGCCGCTAGGGTGTCGCAATGGACATGCGAGTCGCCGCGTACGCCGTCATCACCGGCACCGACGACCGCCTGCTGCTGGCGCACTGGGTCGAGGGGCGGCGGGCCGCGTGGACGCTCCCCGGCGGCGGCCTGGAAGCCGGGGAGGATCCTGAACGCGCCGTTCGCCGCGAGGTGCGTGAGGAGACGGGCTATCGCGTCGTCGTGGATGCCCTCCTCGGCATCCACTCCCGGGTGATTCCCGCGTCCTCGAGGCTGTCCACGGATGCGGAGGGACCTCTCCACACGCTGCGCATCGTCTACCGGGCGCACGTCGTCGGTGGGCACCTGCGCCACGAGGTGGGAGGCTCCACGGATCGAGCCGAGTGGTTCGGTCTCCCCGCGGTGCGGAAGCTCCGTCGCGTTCAGCTGGTGGATATCGCGCTTCGCATGGCGAAGATCCCCGCACGGGGCGAGGGGCGGTCGGTCACGCCCGAGGGGCTGTGATGTCGGCGACGGTCGCGCCGTAGGCGCGGATCAGATCGTCCGCGTCGACGAACAGGCTGTAGCCGTGCGCTCCGGCCCCCATGGCGATGCGCTGTCCGACGATGGACTCGTCGGCGTAGACCGGCCAGTCGTGCGTGCTGCCGATAGGAACGATCGTGCCCCGCTCGTACCCCGTGGCGGCACGCGCCAGTTCGGGCTCCGGCAGGCGCAGCTTGTTGACTCCGACCACCGCACGGAGCTTCGCCCAGGAGATGGCACGATCACCGGGAACGAGGGCGAACAGGTACGTGTCGTCCGAGCGTTTGACGACGAGGGTCTTCACGATCGACGCCGACGGGATGCCGAGGAGCTCGGCGGCCTCGTCGAGGCTCGCCGCTTCGGGGCGGGGACGCACAGCGACAGAGAGGCCGCGCTCGCGCGCGGCCTCTCTGACTCTGGTGGTGGGGTCGCTCACGCGTCCGGCGCGCGAAGCGGGTCGTCGGCAACCCACAGCTCATCGTCGGCGCGCAGCGTCTGCCAGGCCGCGTACGCCACGCCGGCGGCGGCGACGACACCGAGGATGATCGCGATGACGCCACCTGCACCGATGCCGTCGTTGTGGTGCGGAAGCTTCTTGGCGAGGTTCTTGGACGCCTTCTTGCCGTACTTCTCGGCGCGCTTGGCGTACTTGTGGGCATCGAGGTCGAAGCCCTGACCCTTGGCGAGACGGTCACGGGTGTCGCCCGCGGCGTCCCAGACCGACATCGCCCCGCCCACGACAGCACCGGCGGCCGGAATGACCTTGTTGCTGAGGAAGCGGTTGCTGTACTTCACGCTCTTGTCGACGTAGGGCGCAGCGTACTTGCTGTAACCGTCCTGCACGGCGGGAACGAGGTCTTCGCGGCTGAAGCGACCGAGCTGGTGGCCGGCTTCGCGAGCCACCTTTCCGCTCTCGCCCAGCAGCACCTGCTGCGACTCCCACACCTTCGCGGCGTGCTTCTGGAGCTTGCGCAGTTCCTTCTTGCTCTTGCGGCTGAGGCCCACGGCTCATCCTCCCTGTCGATGGGATGTACGTTGCTTCATCTTGCCAGACCGGGCGGTGCCCACCACGGACCCTTGCAGATAACTCTGAGAGAATGTACCCATGGCTACTCACACCGCCGTCGCGACCTTGCACACCAACCACGGCGACATCGTGGTCAACCTGTTCGGCGACCACGCTCCCCGTACCGTCCGCAACTTCATCGGCCTGTCCGATGGAACCCAAGAATGGACCAACCCCGCCACCGGCGCCAAGGGTGAAGGACCCCTCTACAAGGACGTCGTCTTCCACCGCATCATCCCCAACTTCATGATCCAGGGCGGCGACCCGCTCGGTCAGGGAATCGGCGGCCCCGGATACAACTTCAACGACGAGATCCACCCCGAGCTGGACTTCACCGCTCCCTACAAGCTGGCGATGGCGAACGCCGGCCTGCGCCGCAACGCCATCACGGGTCAGCCGGAGGGCACCAACGGCTCGCAGTTCTTCATCACCACCGACCCGACGCCGTGGCTGCAGGGCAAGCACACGATCTTCGGTGAGGTCGCCGACGACGCGTCCAAGGCCGTCGTCGACGCCATCTCCGCTGTACCGACCGGTGCGGGCGACAAGCCGATCACGCCTGTCGTGCTGCAGTCGGTCGACATCGTCGCCGTCTGATCCTCGAGGCGGCGGCGGGTGTCCACTACCGATGATTTCCGTCGTAACAGCGACAACTTCTGTTACCGGCATCCCGATCGGCAGAGCTTCGTGCTCTGCCAGCGGTGCCTGCGAACGGTCTGTTCGGAGTGTCGCACCCCCGCCGCCGTCGGCGTGATCTGCCCGGAGTGCATGGCGCAACAGCGCGCCGCCGAGACTCCCGCGCAGAAGAAAGCGGAACGCCGCTGGGCCTCATCGCGTCCGCTGGTCGCCGTCTCCTCCGGCCGTCCGGTCGCCACGCTCGCGATCATCGCGATCACCGGCCTGGTCTATATCATCGGCATCATTCCGGGTCTGGGTCCCGTCTTGAGCAGCGCCCTGCTGTTCTACGGCCCGTACCTGGTGCCGCAGTTCGGCTCTTTCGAACCGTGGCGACTTCTCACGGTGTCGCTCGTGCATTCCGGGTTCTTCCACATCGGCCTGAACATGCTGGCCCTGTGGTTCATCGGGCGAAATCTCGAACCCCTGCTCGGCCGATGGCGGTTCGTCGCGCTCTACGTCTTGGGCACGCTCGGCGGCTCGGTCGCGGTGGCCCTGATCGCTCCGCTGACGCCCGTCGTCGGTGCCTCCGGCGCGATCTTCGCGCTGTTCGGCGCGCTGCTGGTGATCGGGCGTCATATCGGCGCCGACATCCGGGTGATCGCCGTACTGATCGGCATCAACTTCGCCTGGCCGTTCGTGGTGGCGCTGATCACGTCGATCGGCACGGGCGACTTCGTCGCGGCGCTCAACCGCGTCGGCGTCTCCTGGCAGGCGCATCTGGGCGGTCTGGTCACCGGCGCGGCCGTGGGCTTCGTGTACGCACGGACCCGCCTCGCGCGCCAGAAGTCGCTGCAGATCGGACTCCTCGTCGCCGTGACCGCCGTGCTGATCGGGCTGCTCGTCGTCCCGGTCGTCGTGTACTACTGAAGGTTATCCACAGGCTCATCCACAGGTGGGGATGAATTACACGGATGTAACTCTGTCGGAGATCAGCGCCAGCGCGTCGTCATCAGGAAGCCGACGAAGGCGATTCCGAAGCCGATGACCAGGTTCCACGGGCCGATGCCCGGAATCGGGAACTGCGAGTTGCTCAGGTAGAAGACCAGGACCCACACCAGGCCGACGAGCATCAGGCCGATCATGATGGGCAGGAACCACACAGGGTTCGGTGCCGATGCGCCTTCGTTGCGCTCCGCGATCGGGTCGTCGCCGTTACCAGTTCGAGCCATGCGGCCCAGTCTAATGCTCAGGTGCAGCGCGACCCACGGAACTAGAATCGCCTGGTGTCCACCGCCTCCTCGCCGCAGACCCGTCGCGATGCCCGTCGACGTCCCGCGCGTCGGCGCGGTGTGTCGGTCATCGGGGTCATCGGCGACCTCTTGCTGACCGCGGGCGTGCTGGTGCTGCTGTTCGTGGCGTGGCAGCTGTGGATCGGGGACGCGATCATCGGCGCGCAGTACAAGGACGAGGCGAACTCGCTCACCGAGCAGTGGGCGACAGACCCGCCTCCACCCCTTCCGTCGCCGTCCGACTCATCCGCGGGCTCGCCCGCCCCGACGGCGCCGGCGACCGCTGATCCCCCGGCGCTCCCGCAGCCCGGCAACGGCGAGGTCTTCGGGGTCATGCGCATCCCCCGTCTCGGTGCGGACTGGCAGTTCAAGCTCGCCGGTGGAGTGAGCTCCTCGGTCACGCTCGACCCGATCGGCATCGGTCACTACCCCGACAACGCGATGCCGGGACAGGTGGGGAACTTCGCCGTCGCCGGTCACCGCGGCAGCCATGGCGCACCTTTCGCCGACCTCCCCTCCCTGCGGATCGGGGACGCGATCGTGGTCGAGACGCCGGACGGCTGGTACACCTATCGCTATCGCAATCTCGAGTACGTGCAGCCCGACGGCGTCGGCGTGCTCCTGCCGGTCCCGCAGGACACCCAGATCGAGGCGACCGATCGACTGATCACGATGACGACGTGCAGCCCGCGTTACGGTTTCTCGGAACGAGCCATCGGCTACGGGGTGTTCGAATCGTTCACTCCCCGCGCCAACGGCGCCCCCGCCTCGCTGACCTCTGGAGCCGCCTGATGTACGGAGCCCTCTGGCGTGTGCTGCCCGGACCCTGGTGGGTGCGCGTGCTCATTCTCCTCGTCCTCGCGGCCGCGGTGCTCTACGGACTCTTCTTCTATGTCTTCCCCTGGGTGAGCGACATCGTGTACCCGCAGGAGGTCACGGTCGAGTGAGCCGATGGCGTGTGGTCGTCGTCGACAACCGCGACAGCTTCGTCCACACGCTCGCCGGGTACCTGAGCGATCTCGGCGCCGCGGTGGAGACCGTGTCGGCCGAGGATCCCTCGCTCGCGGAGTCGCTCGCTGACCGGACGGATGCCGTGGTCATCTCACCCGGCCCCGGGCATCCGGATGCCGCGGGTCGGTCGGTCGAGGTCGTGCGCGCCGCGCATGCGAGCGGCATCCCGCTTCTCGGTGTCTGTCTGGGGCACCAGGCGATCGCGGTCGCCTTCGGTGCCCGCGTGGGTCACGCACCCGAACTCCTGCACGGCATCACGAGCCGGATCCGTCATGACGGTCGCGGCGTGTTCGCCGACCTGCCCGACGGATTTCGGGCGACGAGATACCACTCTCTGGCCGTGTCGGAGGAGACCCTGCCCGCGGAGATCGAGGTCACGGCCCGCACCGACAGTGGCGTGATCATGGGCCTCCGTCACCGCTCCTCCCCCCTCGTCGGGGTGCAGTTCCACCCGGAGAGCGTGCTCACCGAGGGCGGGCATCAGCTGCTCGGTCGGTGGATGCAGGATGCCGGGTGCGAGGGCGCCGCCGAAAGAGGCGCCCTCCGTCACCCTCGCGGGATCACGAGCCGGAGCAGAAGGTGAGCGTGATCTCGCTGTGGACCGGCACTTCACCCGGGGCCAGCGACTGCGTCTTCACCGTCGGCGCGGCCCCAGCCGGGCAGCCGGGGTCTTCCTGCGTCTGGACCGTGAGCTGAATCGCGTCGGACTCGAGCTGGCGCTTCGCGGCATCGACGGTGTAGCCCGTGTAGTCCACGATGACGACGTGCCCACTGGCGACGACGAGGTTGACCGTGGTGCCCTTCGCGATCTGCGAGCCGGACGTGACGCTCGAGGACACGACGGTACCCGCCGCGAGGGCCGGGTCGTTCTGCCGGCGGATGGAGCCGACGGAGAGTCCCGCCTGCTGCAGCGCGGTCCGTGCCGCGTCCTCGGTCATGCCCTCGAGGGTGGGAACCGTCGCCAGATCGGGTCCGCTGGAGACGTACAGGACGATCTCCTGACCCTCGGCGACAGACGTGTCGGCGGTGGGAGTCGTGCGGGTCACGTTGCCGGCGGCGATCTTGTCGCTCGGCTCGTCGACGCGCTTCGCGACGAGATCCTGCCCCTGCAGGGTCTCGACGGCGCGGTCGTACGACATGTCCACGACATTCGGAACCGCGCGACCCGCGGACGGCACATCGTTCGAGGGCTGGATCTGCATCACCCAGAACAGCACGGCGACCAGGAGCACGGCGAGCACCGTGACGCCGGCCCAGATCCACGCGACCGGCGGGCCGGGCTGCGTGCGACGCATCGTGGTGTCGGTGCTCAGCTGCCGCAGCGAACGCGCAGTCTCCGCGGCCTGGCGCGGGTTGGGGCCGTACAGCTCGTTCGACAGCGCCGACATCTGGCGCTTCGTGGGGCCCTTGCCGTCGACGGTGGCGTCCAGCGCTTCGCGGAAGCTCGCGGCGTCCTGCGGGCGCTGGAACGGGTCCTTCGCGAGGGCGCGGAGGACGATGGCATCCAGAGCCGTCGAGACCGTCTCGGTGACCTCGCTCGGCGGGACAGGAGCCTCGCTGACGTGCTGATAGGCGACGGCGACCGGAGTCTCACCGCGGAACGGCGGCCGGCCCGTGAGCAACTCGTAGAGCACGACGCCCGTGGAGTACAGGTCGGCGCGAGCGTCGACGGACTCGCCCTTCGCCTGCTCGGGAGAGAAGTACGCGGCGGTACCGACGATCGCCGTGGTCTCGGCGACGGTGGAGGAGGAGTCGGACACCGCTCGCGCGATACCGAAGTCCATGACCTTCACCCCGCCGGACTCCGTGATCATCACGTTCCCGGGCTTGATGTCGCGGTGCACGACACCGGCGCGGTGCGAGTACTCCAGCGCTTCCAGGATGCCGTCGGCGTAGCGCAGGGCGTCTTCCGTCGGCACCGGACCCGCCGCGATGATGTCCTTCAACAGCCGCCCGTGCACGAGCTCCATGACGATGTACGGAACGGGGCGTTCCTGACCGTCCGGACCCGTCTCGACGTCTTCGCCGGCATCGAACACCCGCACGATCGTGGGGTGCGCCATCCGCGACGCGGCCTGCGCCTCGAGACGGAAACGCGTGCGGAACGCCGCGTCGCCGGCGAGGTCGGCCTTGAGGATCTTGATCGCGACGGTACGCCCGAGGGTCTGGTCGTAGCCGCGATAGACGCTCGCCATGCCGCCACGACCGATGAGGTCGTCAACGCGGTAGCGCCCTGACAGGACGCGCGTCTCAGTGGTCACGAAAAAACTCCAGGCGTGGTGCGTGTGCGAGAGAGGTCAGTTCTTCGGGCTTGCGCTCGGGCTGGGCGACGAACCACCGGTGATGGTGGCGGATGCCTCGGCCGAGGGGCCGGCGGTACGGTCGGTGCTCGAGCAGCTCACCGTGTACGTCACCTTCAGAGTCGACCCGGGAGAGTTGCTCACCAGCAGCTGCGCGTTGCGCTCATCGGGAGAGAACGACGCGGTGGAGGAGCCGTTGGTGACGAAGGTTCCGCCCGTCGCGGTGAAGTTGTACGACGTGACGTTGCCTGTGCCCGCGGGGCAGGTGTACTGCTGCCACGAGACCTGTTCGGTGGCCCCGGCGGGAACCGTCGTCGGGAGCGTGGGCGCGCCCGGCTGGGTCAGAGGGGTCTCCTCGCCGTACGTGGTCACCGTGATGTTGGTGCCGGCGGGGTTACGGCCCGTCGGGTCGACGGTGTAGACCTTGCCGATCTCGTCCGCGGTGGTCGCCGCGTTTCCCGTGGCGCACGTCGCCGCGAGGTTGTTCTCGCGGAGGATCGCGCGCGCCTCGTCACAGGTGCGTCCCACGAGGTCGAGGGCATCGACGTCGACCAGGCTCTGCGTCGGCGTCGCGGACGGCGTCGGCGTCGACTGGCTCGGTGACGGCGCAGGACCGGTCGGAGCGGTGCTCGAGGGAGCGGCATCCGGTTGATCCTGGTTGGTGAGCAGGGCGGCGAGGGTGCCGCCGAGCACGAGCACGAGCAGCACGATGAGAGCGACGAGCGGCCACGTCAGGCGGCTCCGCTTCTTCTTCTGCGGCACGGTCTCGTCGGTGTGCTCCTCGGTGAGGAGCGACGTGGCCGCCGGTGTCGGCATGAGGCGCGTGGCCGCGCCGGTCTGCCCGGGCGCGAGGAGCTGGGTGACGTCGTCGGCGACAGCCGCACCGGCGGCGATCGCGGGGACGGCGGCCGCGGCGGCGGCGAGGTCTCCCCGACGCAGGGCCGTCGCGGCACGCGAGACGGCGGCGGCCGAGGCGGGACGCTCGTCGGGCTTCTTCGCGATCATCGCCATCACGAGGTTCTGCACCGGGACCGCGACGGTGGGCGGAAGCGGAGCGGGCTGCTCGTTGATCTGCGCCATCGCGATCGCGACCTGCGACTCGCCCGTGAACGGACGCTTGCCCGCGAGGCATTCGTACGCGACGATGCCGAGCGAGTAGATGTCGGTCGCCGGTGACGCCGGGTGACCGGACGCCTGCTCGGGCGAGAGGTACTGCACGGTACCCATGACCTGGCCCGTGGCGGTCAGCGGCACCTGGTCGGCGATGCGGGCGATCCCGAAGTCGGTGATCTTGACGCGACCGTCGGGGGTGATCAGCAGGTTCCCCGGCTTGATGTCGCGGTGCACCAGACCGGCCGCGTGCGCGGCCTGGAGGGCCGCCGCCGTCTGCGCGACGATGTCGAGCGTCTTGTCAGTCGAGAGGGAGCCCTCGCGCTCGATGATCGTCGACAGAGCCTCGCCGGGGACGAGCTCCATCACGAGGAAGGCGCTGCCGTCCTCCTCGCCGTAGTCGAACACGCTGGCGATGCCCTCGTGGTTCACCAGGGCGGCGTGACGGGCCTCGGCGCGGAAACGCTCGAGGAACCCGGGGTCGCCCATGTACTCGTCTTTGAGGATCTTGATGGCGACGGTGCGTCCGATGACGTGATCCGTCGCCTCCCACACCTCGCCCATGCCGCCGATCGCAATACGCGAATCGAGCTCGTAGCGTCCTCCGAAGGTCACTCCCTGCGTCGGTCTCATTTACCCAGCACCGCCTCCATGACCTTCTTCGCTATCGGGGCGGCGATGTCGTTGCCGCTCCCGCTCTGCCCCTGGCCCCCGCCGTTCTCGACCACCACAGCGACGGCGACCTTGGGGTCGTCGGCCGGAGCAAAACCCGTGAACCAGAGCGAGAACGGTCGGGACGCCCCGTTCTCGGCGGTCCCGGTCTTACCCGCGACCTGGACCCCGTCTATTCTTGCATTCGACGCGGCGCCGTCCTGGACGTTCGCCGTCATCATCGAAACCATCTGCGCGTCGAGATTGGCATCGAGCGCGCGGCCGAACTCACTGTCGGCGCGCTCATCGGTCACCGACAGGTCGGATTCGATGACACGGTCGATCATTCGCGGGTTCATGACCACTCCGCCGTTGGCGATCCCGGCGGACACCATCGCCATCTGCAGCGGTGTCGCGGTGACCTGGCCCTGCCCGAAACCGCTGAGCGCGGTCTGCGCGGCATCCAGACCCGACGGGTACGTGGACGCCGTCGAGGTGAGCGGCATCGAGAACTGCTTGTTGAAGCCGTACTTCTCGGCCTCGGCGCGGATCGCGTCGTCGCCGAGCTCGACGGCCAACTCGGCCATCGGGATGTTGCAGCTCAACCGGAGCGCGGTGGCGATGGTGACCGTGTCGCCTCCGCCGCACGTCCCGCCGCCCGCGTTCTGCACCACGCTCGTCGACTGCGGCAGCGTGTACTGGGCCACGTTGGGGAAGGACGAGTCGGGCGTGTACTTCCCGGATGCCAGGGCGGCCGACGCCACGACGAGCTTGAACGTCGATCCCGGAGGATTGAGGTTGCCGGCGATCGCGCGATTGTCCATCGGCTGCGAGGGATCGGACATCAGCTGGTCGTACGTGGAGTCGACGGCATCCGTGTCGTGCGAGGCGAGGGCGTTGGTGTCGAAGCTCGGGGTGGACACCATGGCAAGGATGCGGCCCGTCGACGGCTCGATCGCGACGACGGCACCCTGCAGGCCGCCGAGGGCGTCCCACGCGGCGCGCTGGACGTTCGCGTCGAGCGAGAGCTCCACGTTCGCTCCGCGGGGAGCCTGACCCGTGATCGCGCGGTTGATCCGGGAGAAGAACTCGTTCTCACCCGAGCCGCTCAGCACGGTGTTCTCGGCGTCTTCGATCTGCGTCCGGGAGTCGAGCACCGCGTTGACGTATCCGGTGACCGGTGCCCACATCTGCGCGTCCGCGTACTGGCGTTGCCAGCTGTAGACGTCGTCGGAGGGCACGGACTGGGCGATGGGGGTGCCGCTCGCGATGATCGAGCCGCGCTGGATCTCGTACGAGTCGTAGAGGGCGCGCGTGTTGCCGGGGGTGTTGGTGAGGTTCCCCGCCTGGGCGACCTGGATGACGCTCGTCGAGGCGAACAGGGCGACGAACATCGCCAGCATCACGATGCTGAGGCGTCGGAGTTCTTTGGTCACGGTGCCTCCTCCGGTCGGGGGGCGCTCAGGGCCGCGGTCGTCATCAACCGATCACCACCCGGGGGCGGCTGCGCACGGCATCCGAGATCCGCAGCAGGAACGCGACGATGATCCAGTTGGCCACGAGCGAGGAGCCGCCGGCGGCGAGGAACGGGGTGGTGAGGCCGGTCAGCGGGATGACGCGCGTGACACCGCCGACCATGATGAACACCTGCAGCGCGATGGTGAACGAGAAGCCCGTCGCGAGGAGCTTGCCGAAGTCGTCCTGACCGGCCAGACCGATGCGGATGCCCCGGCTCGCGAACACCATGTACAGCGCGAGGATCGCGAAGAGACCGACGAGTCCCAGCTCTTCGCCGAGGCTCGGGACGATGTAGTCGCTCTGCGAGAGCGGGGTGATGTAGGGACGCCCCTGGCCCAGACCGGTGCCGAACAGGCCGCCGTGCGAGAGACCGAAGATCCCCTGCACCAGCTGATAGCTGCCGCCGTCGCGGTTCACGATCTCGGGATTGAACGCGTCCAGCCAGTTCGCGAAGCGGCCGTTGACGTACGGCAGGACCCGGGATGCCAGGAACGCCCCGGTCCCGGCCAGGACCACGCCGATCAGCACCCAGCTCGTCTTGCCGGTCGCGACGTAGAGCATCGCGACGAACATGCCGAAGATCAGCAGACCGGTGCCGAGGTCGCGCTGGAGGACGATGATGCCGAGCGACACGAGCCAGATGATCAGGAGGGGGCCGAGCTCGCGCGCGCGCGGCCACGTCATGAACAGGAAGCGCGTCCCGGTCGAGGTGAGGCTCTCGCGCGTGCGGACCAGGTAGCCGGCGAAGAAGATCGCGAGGCAGATCTTCGCGAGCTCGCCCGGCTGGAACGACACGAAACCGAGGGAGACCCACACATCGGCGTTCTGCTCCGTCCCCAGGCCCGGGACGAACGGCAGCAGCAGAAGCAGGATGCCGATCAGGCCCGAGAGGTAGGTGTAGCGGAACAGCACGCGGTAGTTGCGCACGAAGATCACCACGGCGAGGGCGGCGACCAGGGCGATGGCCGCCCAGGCGATCTGGCGGTTGGAGGTGGCATCCCAACCCTGGAGACGCACCGCGAGATCGATCCGGTAGATCATCGCGATGCCGATCCCGGTGAGCACCGTGGCGATCGGGAGGACGAAGGGGTCGGCGTCCCGCGCGCGCAGCCGCAGGACGACGTGCATGATCAACGCGAGGACCGCGGGAATGCTCGCGAGCGTGAGGAAGCCCGACTCGACCGTGCCGTTCACGCCCAACTGCACGAGCACGAGCGCCGCGCCGTAGACGACGATCGCGAAGAGCAGCAGCCCCAGCTCGCGATTGCGCTGCGTGGCGGGGACGCGGATCTTCTTCAGCGCGCGCATCACGGCCGTGTCGGTGGACACGGCGCTGTCGCGGGTCAGCTTCTGATCGGTCATCCGCTGGCCTCCTGAGCGGGACGCAGACGCTGCACGATCTGCTCGGCGTCCGAGAGGGAACGCGCGGAGATCGTTGCTTCGACCGTCTGGCGGTCGAAGTCGGTGAGGTCGGCGAGGACGATGTTCGTGTCTTCGTACACCGAGGACAGGGAGATCGGTCCGATGGACTGCTGGATGCCGCGGTAGATGACGACCGAGTCGTCGTCGGCGCCCACGTAATAGCGCGTCTGCGTCCAGTTGTAGCCGGCGAAGAGGCTGAGGCCGATGCCGGCCAGCACGATCACCAGCGCCGCCAGCCAGCCGAGGCGGCGACGGCGCGCGCGGCGACGGTCTTCTTCGATGAGCTCCTCGAGGAACTCGGCGGCGGGCTCGAAGTGCGTCGGCTCGTTCGCCGCTTGGCGGACGGGGTGCAGCCAGTTCGAGCGGGCCGGTCGACCCGCGGGGACGACCACGCCCGCCGGGTTCAGGGCGGAGCCGACGATCGTCGGCGTCCCCGTGAACAGGGGGTGCTGACCTCCGACGTCGACGATCACGACGGTGACGTTGTCGGGGGCTCCTCCGTCGAGCGCTTGCTTCAGGAGTGCGTCGGCGGTGCGCGCGGGCGGCATCCCGAGGGCCAGGGTGCGGTCGGTGTGCGTGTCGTCGACGACGCCCGAGAGCCCGTCCGAGCACAGCAGCCAGCGGTCGCCGTCCTGGGTCGGCATGATGAACGTGTCGATCTCGGGATCGGGGTCCATGTCGCCGAGGACACGCATGAGGACCGAGCGTCGCGGGTGGTACCGCGCCTCCTCGGGGGTGATGCGGCCGGAGTCGACCAGGCGCTGCACGAACGTGTGGTCGGTGGTGATCTGGGTGAGCTCGCCGTCGCGGTAGAGGTAGATGCGCGAGTCGCCGATGTGACCGATGACCGCGTAGGCGTCGACCATGATCAGCGCGCTGACGGTGGTTCCCATGCCGGCGAGCTCGGGCCGACGGGCGACCGTGTCGATGAGTTCGGTCGCGGTGTCGGAGAGGGCGTCGCGCAGGGCGTGCTCCGCGTCGGCGGGGGTAGGGAACGGCTGGTCCAGCTCGGTCAGGCGGTGGATCGCGAGGCTCGACGCGACGTCACCGCCCGCGTGACCGCCCATGCCGTCGGCGACCACGAAGAGGTTCGAGCCGGAATAGCCCGAATCCTGATTGTTGGAGCGCACCTTGCCCGTGTGGGAGATGGCGGCGCTCGAGCCCTGGAAGACCATGGAGGAGGGTTACTTCCTCAGCTCGAAGGTCGTCGCGCCCACCTTGATCGGCGCGCCGACCTTCACCTGCACGGGGGATGCCACGCGCACTCCGTCGTGCGTGGTGCCGTTGGTGGAGTCGAGGTCCTGCAGCATCCACTGGTTGCCCCACAGCACGAGGCGTGCGTGGTGGCTGGAGGTGTAGTCGTCGCGCACGACCAGACCGGACTCGCTCGACCGACCGATCGTCAGCGGCTCGGTGCCGAGGGGGAGTTCGAGACCGACCTTGGGTCCGCTCGTGATGACGATGCGCGACACGGTGTCGGTGGTCGCGAGTCCGCCCGCGGGAGAGGGAGCCGGGGCGGCCGGCCGCTTGACCTGCGTGGTCACCGCGTCGGGAGAGGCGACGGGGGCGGGAGCCGAGGGGGCGGATGCCGCCGGCTCGGGGAGCTTGCGCACCTTCACCCCGAACAGGTCGGCGCGCAGCGAGTAGACCACGCCGAAGACGAAGAACCACATGAGGACGAGGAAGCCGCCCTGCAACAGCAGAAGAGTCAACGGACTCATGACAGGGGCCCCCGCTCCCGAACGTCGAACATGCGCGTGGCGTCGGAAACCGCCGCGCGTCGCGCCGGCTGCGCCTGCGCCACCACGCGGAAAACGATCGTGGTGCGACCGATGGAGATGGTCGAGTCAGGCGGCAGTGCGGCTTCTGACACCTTACGGCCGTTGAGGGTGGTGCCGTTCGTCGACCCGAGGTCGCGGACCATCGCGCGCTCGCCGTCCCACAGGATCTCGACGTGCTTTCGGCTGGTGCCCGCGTCGGGGATGGTGATGTCGGCGTCGCTGCCGCGCCCGATGACCGTACGGGCGCGGGTGAGCTCGTGCCGTGTGCCGTCGATGTCGACGACGCCGCGCCACGCCACCTGGCCTTCGCTCGTCTGCGAGTCGACGCGGAGCGTTCCCGTCGACAGGGACGGGTCTCGCTCGACCGAGATCGCGAGCGGACCGGCGAACGAGTAGCCCTGCGTGCTGGCGTGCTTCTTGACGAGCGTCGTGAGCTCGGCGACGAGGGTCGACCCCAGCGCGCTCATCTTCTCGTCGTCGGCGGGAGAGAGGCGCACCGCGAACGTGTTGGGCGCGAGGATGCGGTCGCGGGTGACCACGACGGCCTTCTTGTCGAGCTCACTGCGCAGCGCCGAGGCGATCTCCACCGGCTGGATGCCACTGCGGAAGGTCTTCGCGAACGCACCATTGACGGCGCGTTCGAGACCCTTCTCGAAACTGTCGAGTAGTCCCACGAGACTCCTTCGGGCAGGCAGACCAGTAGGCACATCGTAGTCAGGGCGGCTGTGCAGGTCATGGATGCCGCTTTCGAGGCCGCGTTTCGCCGCGTCGACGCGGCCGTGATATTCTCGGGAAGTTGGTCGCGTGGCATCCTGGATGCCGCGCACGCGCGAGTGGCGGAATAGGTAGACGCGCTGGCTTCAGGTGCCAGTGCCTTCACGGGCGTGGGGGTTCAAGTCCCCCCTCGCGCACAGACGACAAAGACCCCCGGGTTCATCCCGGGGGTCTTTCTCATCTCCACGGGAGGGGCGGCCGCGAACCCGTCCTGGGTTGGGGCGGGCTCAGGCGCGTTCGGGGCCGGGCGTGCCGTCGCGAAAGTCGCAGAACCGCATGAATCTCGCGAATTCGGCGCCGGGATCCGCGAGGATCCGGCCATTCCGCGAAGAACGTGTCGGCGTCACCGCGAGGGCAGCGACCGCCGGCTCAGGCGCGCCTGCATCCACACCACCAGGAGCACCACCGCGGCACCCGCCCCGGCGAGAAGCACCGTGGAAGCGATGCCGCCCGAGGGCGCGAGGGCCTGCCCGGCGTCGTCCTGCCAGGGCCAGAGGGCGCGGAGCGAGCCGAGCATCAGACCCGTCATCAGGGCGAGCATGCCCGCGTGGAAACGCGCCAGGAGCAGGCGGAGCACATTCACGAAGAGGCTCAGGCCGACGACCGCACCGACGGCGAACGCCAGGATGTAGGGCACATCGCGCTCGTTCAGCGCGACCAGCGTGGTCTCGTAGAGGCCGAACACCAGGAGCAGGAAGGCGCCGGAGAGTCCGGGCAGGACGAGCGCGCACACGGCCACGGAGGCCGCCAGTGCGACGACGACCAGGGACGGGTCCTCGACGGATCCGGACGGCGATCCGGTGACGAAGAACGCGGCGAGAGCCGCGACGAGGGCCAGAAGGCCCAGCCGCCACGTCCACCCGCGGCCCAGGAGGCGGACCGGGATGAGCAGGGATGCCGCGATCATCCCGCCGAAGACCGCTCGGGTCTCGGCCGGGTACTGCTGCACCAGGGGAGCCAGGATCCGCGCACCCAGCACGACCGCGATGACCATGCCGATGAGCACCGGCGCGACCACGCGCCATCGGACCGCCCGGAAGTGCCGCGCGCTGCGCGCGAGTCCGCGTCCGCGCACGACGTCGGTCATCGCGACCGTGCCGCGCACGAGGTGACTCGCCGCATCGATCAGCGTCGCGTAGACCCCCACGATCAGGGCGACCGTTCCTCCGCTGACCCCCGGGATGACTTCCACCGCCCCGATCAGGGCGCCGCGAACCACATCGAGAGCGGGGCGGAGGGGCGGACGTCGGTCGGCAAGGGTGTCGGCCATTCGCTCCACGCTAGGCGAGCGTCAGGCGGTGGCCAAACCGCTCTCGTCCCACGCGCGCACGCGGTGGATCGTGGCGCTCTTCGGGTGATCGCCGCCCCGCGGACCGATCTCGAACAGGTCGATCATCAGGAACAGCGGGTAGTCGGGGGCCTGCGCGATCCGCCGCAGCGTGCGGTCCTGGCATCCGATGATCGTTCCTCGCGCGCCCCACTGCACCGTCCAGGTGTGGGGAGTGGAGGCGTCCAGGGGAATCGCGACCTCGCTCATGTCGGTCGTGAGACGGGGATCGTGGTGCGCTTTGATGCCGGTGCGGGCCACGGTGGTCTCGCCGATCGCGTCGGCGTCGATCTCGAAGACGCAGATCTCACCGGATTCCGTGGGGGAGCGGTGTTCGGTCCCGACCAGCCAGGCCGCCATCATGCACCTCGCGTCCCGACTGGCGGAGACCGTGATCTCGACGCGCCCGCTCGAGGGGGCGAAGAGAAGCCTCGTCGGGGTCTCGGTGCGGACGGTGAGGCCCTCGCGGTGGCGGTGCGTGCCGAGCGGCGAGCCGACCGGCCCCGAGAACGTCCCGGTCTGCAGATTCGAGACGCGCAGGGGAGCGTCTTCGGCGCGCCAGTCGGGCTGGTCGCGATCGATCCGCAGGGCGAGACCGTCCGGCCTCGTTTCGTAGCGCGCTCGCGCGCGCTCCGGGGTGGTCCAGTGCGGCAGGTAGCCGGCGACCCACCAGCGCGGGTCGAGTCCCGGGCGGAAGTCGTCGTCGAGGTCGGGCTCGCGGTCCGGCGCGGGAGGGAGGCTCTCCGGGGGGAAAGGCATGAGGAATGATCGCACGCGCTCCCCGCGCGTGCGGGTGATCCGGGGTTTACTGAACGGATGCCGAAGACCCGACGCGCCGGCCTGATCGTGACGCTCGCGCTGGGCGGCGCCCTCGCCGTCCTGGCGGTGGGGCCGCAGCTCGTCGGCGCGCAGCGGCTGCAGGGGGTGGCGCAGCTGATCCCGTTCCGCGGCATCCTCGCTCTCGGCTTCGCCGCGCTCGCCGTGGTCGCGGGGGTGATCGCTGTGCTCCGGCGTCGGTGGGGCGTGGCGGCGGGGCTCGCGATCGTGCTCGCCGCGGCATCCCTCGGCAATGGTGCCGTCCTCGTCGTCCGTGGTGCCGGTGCCCCGGCTGCCGACGGCGAGCTGGTCGTCGTGGCGTGGAACACCTACGGCGGAGGCGCGTCCCCCGAGAGCATCGCCCGACTCGTCCGCGAGACCGGGGCGGACGTCGTGAGCCTGCCCGAGACCGACGCGGATGCGGCGGCGGAGGTCGTCGGCATCCTGTCCCGGGACGGGATCCGCATGACGCCGGCGACGCTCGAGGCCGCTCCCGGGGACGACCCCGTCCCGACGACGCTTCTCGTCACGGAGTCGATGGGACCGTACGTCCTGGATCTCTCGGCCGGCTCGACGCCCGGCGTGCCCAGCGGCGTGTTCCGACCGGCTCAGGGAGGGGGTCCGACGCTCGTCGCCGCACACCCGTTGCCGCCGTTGCCGCTGATCATGACCGATTGGACCGAGGGGATGGACTGGGTTGCGGCCCAGTGCGCGAGCCCCGACGTCATCCTCGCGGGCGATCTGAACTCCACGCTCGATCACCTCTCGGGTCTCGGGCGAAACGGCGGCACGGTGGGGGAGTGCCGGGATGCCGCCGCCGAGGCGGGAGCGGCCGCGGTCGGCACCTGGCCGGTGCGTCTGCCGACCGCACTCGCCGCGCCCATCGACCACGTGCTCGTCGGGACGGCGTGGGAGGTGCGCGGGTTCGAGGTGCGCACCGAGTTCGACGATGCCGGCAGCGACCACCGGCCGATCGTCGCGACCCTCTCACGCCGCTGACCTTTACGCGGCCGTTCGTGCACGCCTAGGTTGGGCGTCATGTCGGAGAAGCGCAGAGAAGAAGAGGCGTACGCCCTCGCCGCCCAGCAGGCCGCGGCGGCGGAGGAGGACAGCGCCACGGACGACACGTCGGTCGACGCCGACGAGATGCTCGAGGAGAGCGAAGAGCCGAACTAGGCCGCGTCGACGCGGCGGTTGTGAAGCACGACCGCGGCGAAGTACGGGACGAGCAGGAGCACCACCGCGACGGACCCCGCCAGCAGAGGCACGAGCCAGGAGGGCTCGTCGAGCCGGCCCCAAGGGGCGATCCCGACGCCGAGGGTCAGGATCGCGGCCCCGAAGGCTCGGGCGGCGATCGCGCGACCGGGGGCCTTGGGCGGATTCCGCCAGACCGGGACGCGCTCGCCGCGGTAGGCGCGAACCGTCAGGGCGATCGACCACCACCACAGCGTTCCACCGGCGATGATCAGCGCCGCGCTCGGCACGATCTCCGTCCACGTCATCTCGCCCATGTCGAAGTCACTCCAGCGTCGGGGGCAGCACGTAGACGATGTCGTCCCCGTCGCGCGAGTCCTCGACGAACCCCAGTCCGGCGAGGACCGCGTGGGAGGGGTCGTCATCGGCGGCGAGGCAGGCGTAGAGGGGGCGCTCGGGCTCGAGGACCGTGAGCAGGCGGAGGGCCTCGGTGGCGACGCCTTCCGCGGAGTCGGGGGCGATGGCCAGGAGGATCTCGCGGTCGCCGTCGACGTCGAGCGTGGCGGCGAGGCCGACGACGGCGTCGTCGGCGACCACCGTGCGAGCGGACACGCGATCTTCGGCGACCCAGGCGTCGAAGGTCTGGCGGTCCTCGATCGTGGCGCGCGGCCACGACGAGGCACTGTCACGGACAGCGGCGAAGGCGGCATCCCGATCGTCGTCGTTCAGCTCGCGCAGGTCGATGTGGGCCATGGCGCCACGCTACCGGGGGCCCGGTTCGGGATGCCGGGAGGTTGCGCGCTCAGGCGAAGCCGTGCAGGGCGAGGAACGTCCAGGTCGCGCCGTTCGCGTCGCGCTCGGCGAGTTGGGCGCGAAGGTGGCCGAAGAGGACGGGCCGCGTTTCATCGGCGATGCTCTGCCACCCCTCGAGGTTCCGCCGCAGGACGAGGTCGGTCTGCTCGAGCGTCCTCTGGAAGGGGATGTTGTGCGAGCACGCGACCACGAGCGCGTACAGATCCAGAGCCGCGGCGACGTACGCTCTCGAGGAGTCGGCGTCGCGCATCGCGTCGACGTGGCGGAGAGCGGTCTCGAGTTCTTCGGGGGTGCAGCGCGGCAGGGCCACGCGCATCGCCGAGGCGATCGTGTGGGCGGCGTACTCGCGCATGTCGTTGCGCGCCCGATCGGTCAACGCGGCGACCCGTGTGTAGCGGTTCGCCGCGACCTCCACGAGGCCGATGCGCTGCAGCTTCTGCAGCGCCTCACGCACGGGGGTTCGCGAGATGCCCATGTGGGCGGCCAACTCCACGTCGCGCAAGCGGTCGCCGGGGCGGAGGCGCCCGTCGACGATCGCCTCGCCGAGGGCCGCGTAGGCCTCGTCGACGAGGGCGAACCGGGACGGGGGAGCGCTCATCACGCGGAGTTTACGTCGCGCGAGTATCACAGTCTTCGACTTTGCGTTACGTATTCACAGCTTTCGTGTCGCGCAGAGGCCTTCGGCGGCTGTAATGTCATCTCCGTCACGCCTCGCGTGACATATCCGGGGGGATCCGTCGACGCCCGGGCTTCGAGCTCTGCTCAGCCCGGGCGTCGTATGGGCTTCGGCGACGAGGCGACGTGCAACGTTTGTGTCACGGGGTCGTGCGCCGTCTCCGCACGGGCGTTACTTTGGGGGCAAGTCCGGTGCGCTCGGCGCCGGCTCGAGCGGAAAACGGCATGTCGATGAGCACGCAGGGCACGGTCAAATGGTTCAACGCGGAGAAGGGCTTCGGCTTCATCGCCCCCGATGACGGCGGGCAGGACGTGTTCGCGCACTACAGCGCGATCCAGTCCGGCGGCTACCGCTCGCTCGAGGAGAACCAGCGCGTCGAGTTCGAGATCGCCCAGGGCCCGAAGGGCCTGCAGGCGGAAGACATCCGTCCCCTCTGACCTCTTCCCCGGCGACGCCGGGGTTGCTTCGGCCGGGCACGGCGGCATCCGTCGCGCCCGGCCGATCAGTGTTCGTGACGCACGAGGTCGAGACCGGCGGCGGCGAACTGCCGGATCGTCGCGTGCGGCAGGAAAGCCCGAGTCAAGGCCGTGCCGATGCGGGTCAGGTCGGCTTCGTCGCGGTAGAGCAGGTACATCGTCTCGTAGCGCGGGTGGAACTTCTGCTTGAACCGGTGCAGCGACGCGAAGCCGTAGACCGGCTCGAGCATCGTGGCCATGCGCTGTTGCAGGTCGGCGATGGGTCCGGCATCCGCGGGGTACTCGTGCGCGAGCGGGGCCCCGGAGAGGGACATCACGTCGGCTCCCTCGCTCGAGAACTGCATCGCGGACGAGCCGATGAGGTACTCCATGACGGGACCGAAGCCTCCATCCCGTCGGCGCATGAGGTCGAGCGTCCAGCCGCGGACGCGGCCCTCGCCGTAGACGGGCAGCCACGACAGGAAACCGTCCACGTCGCCGGCGGGTGAGATCGCGAGCGCGACGCGCACCTCGGGGTCGCTCGCCTCATGGAGCGTGCCGAGCGTGAACCCCATCTCGGGGAGGCCCTTCTCGCCGACCCAGCTGTCGGAGATGGCCCGCAGCTGCTGGCGGATGCCCCAGGTCTCGTCCGCAAGACGCGAGAGACGGAAGGTCATGCCCTCGCGCTCGCCGCGATTGAGCGAGGTGCGGACGGCTCCCCACGCCTTGCCGGTGAAGGCCAGGCCCGGCAGGTCGACGATGGTGTCGTCGGCGACGACGATGCTGCGCCACCCCTCGGGCACGGCCGCGCGCGTCTCTTCTCCGGCGCTGAAGAAGCAGGGCGCGAGGTCTGCGGCCTCGGCCCGATCGATGAACGTACGCACGGCGTCGGCTCGAGCCTCGACGGGACCGAGCGCGTCCCCCAGGGCGAGGGCCACTCCGGATCGGCGCTGGAACGCGACGATGCCGCGCCCGAAGCGCGCGTACGACATGCCCTCCCATGTGGTCATCCACGACAGGGTGCCGCCTCCGGACCGGCGCAGTTCCTCCTTCACCTCCTCGACGCTGGGCGCGGGGATCTCGCCGAGCGCCGCGCGCGGGCGGGCACGGAACGCCGCACGGACGAGCACGAGGTAGACGAGCGCGATCGTCCACAGCAGCGAGGAGGCCAGCGTGATCGTGAGGTCGGCCTCGAGCAGGGTCTCGATGCCGGTGACCCCGCCCAGCAGCATCACGAGAGCGAGGAACAGCACGATCACGGCATTCAGGGCCGCGTACGCGACGAGGACGACCCACGCCCACCGGCGCCCGCGTCGGATGCCGGTGGCGACGACGAGAACGAGCACGGTGTTCACCGCCACATCGACCCACGAGCCCGAGACGGGCTCGGAGGTGCCGAACGGGCCGGTCGTGGGGCTGAGGAAAGTGAGGATCTCGATCGCGCCGAGCGCGCAGACCACGACGAACGCGATGAGGCGCTGCTCGCGCACCGACACGCGCTGCGGACGGAGGGAGCGATCGAGCACGAGCACGAAGGCGACCGCGAAGGCGTGCTCGAGATCGGGCAGCGTGCCCCAGTAGATCAACGTCACCGACAGGCCCGCCACGAGCACGGTCCAGGCGCGCAGGCGCCACGGGGACGGGAGCAGCGAGACGGCCGCGGCGATGCTCGCGACGACTCCGCCGGAGGGGCCGACGTCGAGCACGGCGGCCTGCTGCTGGGCCCACGGCCAGGGAAGCAGGGCAGCCGCCCAGAGGAAGAGGGCCGAGGCCAGCACCGAGACGAGCTGACCCGCGGTGAAGTATCCCGCGGCCACGCGCGAACCGCGGCGGATCTCGACGTAACCCATTCCGATGAGACCGACGAGGATCGGGGCGTAGACCCACGGCGCGTCGAGGAAGAACGTGCCGGTGATCGGCGTCCACCAGCGCCCCTCCTGCAGGGCGGGGAGACCGTATGCCACCGTGGGGAACAGGTCCGATGTGGAGAAGGGATGCCACAGACCCGCACCGACCACGCCGACGACGAGCAGGATGCCGGCCAGGGTGAGCGTTGCGGGCACGCGCCGCAGAACCTGAAGCGAGCGGACGACCGTGGTGTTCTCCCCCATGCCGCTCACGATAGGGCACCGGCCGGGTGGCCGTCAGCGCGCGGAAGCCGCCCGCCAGGCCGTCCGGGCGTTCGCCAGGGCCACGCCCGCGTCGGTCGCCGCTCGCGCGGCGGCCAGCTCTCGCCGAGCGCTGTCGCGGCGCAGGCGCGCGTCGATGGAGCGGTCGTCGCGTGCCTCCGCGGCGGCGAGGGCGGCGCGCGCACACGCCAGCGTGCCCGGCAGAGCCGCTCGGGCCGCCTCGAGGCGCCGTCGCGGGCCGGGCGCATCGCCGAGCACCTCGTCGCGCAGTTCGCGAACGCGCGCCACGGTCTCGATCGTCGTGTGCGGACGGCGGTGCGCCTCGTCCGCGGTCGCGTCGAGATCCCGCATCGCCGCACGCAGCCGAGCGGCGGCGTCGGGGGTGCACTCCGCCGGTCGCGCCTCGGCGACCTCGATGCCCGCGGCGAGCTCTTCGCGGGCGGCAACGAGCTCGGCCGCGGCGTTGTCGGCGGCCTGGAGGGCGATGCGATGGGCGTCCTCGACGGCTCGCAGGTGTCGCGCCGCACGGCGCACGGCATCCGTCGCCCCGTGCACGAGGCGATCGGTCTCGTCCGGGTCCGCCGTGGCCTCGGCCGCGTCGAGGGCGGCGTCGGCCTCCGCGAGGGCGGCGTGAGCGGCGGCCGCCGCGTCGGCCGCGTTGACCCAGTCGTCCTCGGCGAACCGTTCACGCAGCGTGGCGAGGAGGGGTGCCGGGTCCCCGGCGGTGCGGACCGCGTCGTCACGCCGTGCCCGTGCTGCCGCCACGCGGTCTGCGGCGGTGCCGTGGGTTCGCGTCCACCGGGCGAGGTCGGTACGCGTGCGGGCGATGCTCTCGAGCTGGGTCTCGAACTGCGCGCGCAGCGCCTCGGCCGCGCCGCGGCGCCGCGCGGGGATCGCCGATGAGACCGAGAGAGCAGCGACTTCGGTGAAGCCGCGATCGCGCGCGCGGAGGGCGGCCGCGCGGGACCGACGCAGGGCGTTCGTCGAATCGCCGTCGGCCAGGGCCTCGGATGCCTCGAACGCGATGTCGAGATCGGTGGCCGCGTCGTCCAGGCGGAGGAGGGCGTCCGCCGCGGCGACACGGGCCGCGTCGGCGGCGGCGTGCGCGCGGGGCGAGCGGCGGCGCGAGCGGACCAGCATCACGATGACGATGGTCGCCAGGAGGGCCCCGACGAGGGCCAGCGCCGTCGGAACCGCCCAGGAGACGTCAGACACCGGGCACGACGCTTTCCTCCTCGTCGGGAACGAGGAGCAGAGCGCGCAGCTGGTCGATGTCGTCGACCGCGGCCTGGGCACCGTCGGCTTCGTACGGCCAGCTGAAGCCCCAACGGACGAAGATGACGGGCACTCCGGCATCCGCTCCGCCCTCGACGTCGTGATGCCGATCGCCGATGAGGACGGGACGCGAGGTGTCGGCCCCGTTGGCCTCGAGGCGGCGCAGCGCCTCGCGCACGATGTCGGACTTGGCGCTGAGGCTGCGTTCGTCGAGCGAGGCGCCGACGATCGCCTCGAGGTCGGGTGCGAGGCCGAAGTGGTCCATCAGAGCGACGACCTGCACTTCGGGCTTCGAGCTCGCGGTCGACTGCGGGACGCCCGCGGCGTGGAGGTCGTGCACCAGCTCGGCCACGCCGGGGTACAGCCGCGCGCTGACGGTGTATCCCTCGCTCTTGTTGAGGCCGCGATAGAAGGCCACGGCCTCGGTCGACTGCTCGGGGGCCATGCCGACGTTCACCTGGAACGACTCGAACATCGGCGGGCCGATCCAGCGTGACAGCTCACCCCGGGTCGGGGGAGTGCGCCCGAAGTGCTCGAGCGTGATGGTCAGTCGGCGGAGGATCCCCTCGGACGCGTCGACGAGAGTGCCGTCGACGTCCCACAGGACACACGAGAAAGGGGAGCGCACAGGCATATGTCCACGCTACCGGCGCGGTCGGGAGACGTCGTCAGGGCGCGGCGGTCACCACGGGGGAGGGAGGGGTCGCGCTGGATCGAACACCTTGAGCGCTCCCCCGAGACTCAGCCGCAGATCGGCACGCGAACCCACACGCCGGGGGTGCGGGTCGCGACGCTGGCGCCGAACGCCTCGTCGGCGCCGAGATAGTCGTCGCCGCCGACGGTGTAGTAGCCGACGCCTTGCGCGCCCGGGCGTTTCACGACTTGTCCTCCGTCCACGAGAGTCGTGATGGCTCCGCTGACGCAGGTGGTGTAGCCGTTGTTGGCGAAACCGTGCGCCGAAGCCGCCTGCGGGACCGCGAAGGTCAGGAGGATCGCAGCGGCTGTCGCCACGACGGCGACTCGACGACGGAGACGAAGAGGGGAGGGAGTGACGGTCATCGGGGTCTCCTCTGTCGTGACGGTGAGATGACCGGAACCACGATCCTCGTCGCGCGGGGACCGCGGGCGGTCGTTCACCCCGTCGAGAGAGAATTTCCCCCGCTCGTAGCGAGACGTCGTCCACGTTCACTCAGCCGTATGACGTACACCCGACCGGGAACAAGGGGCGGAATCCTCGCGGGGCTTCAGAACAGGCGCGGAGCCCCCGAGTCGATGCCCTTCATCTCGTCGTAGTCGAGGGTGAGGCACCGGATGCCGCGGTCCGTCGCGAGCACACGGGCTTGCGGCTTGATCTCCTGAGCGGCGTACACGCCGGTCACCGGGGCGAGCAGGGGGTCGCGGTTCAGCAACTCGAGGTAGCGCGTGAGCTGCTCGACGCCGTCGATGTCGCCACGGCGTTTGACCTCGATCGCGACCGTGCCGCCCTTGTCGTCGCGCAGCAGCAGGTCGACCGGACCGATCGCGGTGGGGTACTCGCGCCGGACGAGGGTCAGACCCTCGCCGACGACGGACACCTGCTCGGCGAGCAGGCGCTGGAGATCGGCCTCGACGCCGTCCTTGATGAGACCCGGGTCCACGCCCAGGTCGTGCGCGGTGTCGTGGACGATCTCGTGGATGCGCACGAGCAAGGCATCGCCGGTCTTGGCGTGGGTCACGCGCCAGCGCTCGATCACGCCGTCTTCGATGTCGACCTCGTCGGGCTGCTCGAGGGTGAGCGAGCACGGCGGGCTCATCCAGTTCAGCGGCTTGTACGAGCCGCCGTCGGAGTGCACGAGGAGCGATCCATCCCCCTTGTGCACGAGAAGGCGGGTGGCGAGGGGGAGATGCGCGTTGAGACGGCCGGTGTAATCGACGGAGCAACGGGCGATGACGAGACGCACCCGTCGAGCCTAATCGCCCCGTGCGGATGCTGCCGGGCTGTTCGGAGTCGTTCGGGAATGCCGTTCGGCCCGATTCCGCGCCCGCGGACTGCCTAGCGTGACGAGGGGGCCGGAATCCGGCGGCCCCGGATCAAAAGGATGTCCATGTCGTTCTTCTCGGGACTCGCGCGCGCCGGCGCAGCGGTCGGCCTCGGCGTCTCCGCCGTTCTCGTGGCGGGAGTCCTCACCGCCGTTCCCGCAACGGCGGCCGTGCCGTCGTCTCCTTCTTCCACGGCGACTCCCGCCCCCGCGGTCACCGGTGCGGCCGCGCCGACGACCGTGGCCCCGTCCCCGTCGCCGACGGCCGCGCCCGCGCCGGCCCCGTCGGCCGCCACCTCGTCGTCACCCGCCCAGCCCGCCACCCTCTCGCCCGCGCCGGTCTCGACCGGCGACCCGGCCGCCGCGAAGACCGTCACGATCTCGGGTCGGGTGATCTTCGACGCGCGCACGACGGCGGCGCAGCGCGCGGCGGTGATCGTCTCCGCCACCCCGGCCGGCGGCGTACCGGTTCCGGATGCCAAGGTGCGATACGACGCGAAGGCCGGAACGTTCCGCATCTCTGACGTGCCGCGGGCGAAGTACACCGTCTTCAGCCGGATGGAGCTCGTGGGCGCGTGGTTCGCGCCCACGCCGTACGACATCGTCGTGGATGCGACGACGACGAGTGTCTCGGGCGTCACGATCGACTACAGCGTCGCGCGCGGGGGACTCGCGACCGAGCTGCTCATGTTCGACGAGTCCGTGCTCGTGAGGCAGCTGCGTGTCGTGGCGACCGACGTCTCCACGAAGACCGAGACGGACCTCGACCTCATCGGCGGCGGACTCGGCGGGGTCTACAACGAGACCGTCCTCCCCGCGGGGAAGAAGGTGACCGTGCGCGCGCAGTACACCGACGGTCGCGTCGTCTATTACGACGGGACCGCGAAAGGAACGAGCGATCCCGCTCGCGCGGTCCCCGTCTCGATCGGCGTGTGGTCCTTCACCCGTCTGACCCTCGACTGGGCCGCCGCCGCGGCCCCGAAGCTCGCCTCGTCGACGCCGACCGTCTCGGGCACCGCCCGGGTCGGTCGGGCGTTGACGGTCACCACGGGGGTATGGGCGAGAGGCGCGACGCTGAGCTATCAGTGGTCCGCCGACGGCGTGGCGGTCCGGGGGGCGACCGCCACGTCGTTCACCCCGAGCGCCGCGCACCAGGGGAAGACCATCACCGTGACGGTCACCGGGAAGCTCGCGGGCTACACGTCGGTCACGAAGACGTCGAAGCCCACGCCGGCGGTGGCCGCCGGCATCCTGAACGGGACGACGCCGACCATCCGCGGCACCGCCCGTGTGGGGGCGATGCTCACGGCCGTTCCCGGTGCGTGGACGAGCGGCGCGAAGCTCACGCGGCAGTGGTTCGCCGACGGGGTCGCGATCCGGGGCGCCACCGGCGCCACGTTCACGCCCACGGCCGCGCAGCGCGGCAAGAAGATCACCGTCACGGTGACCGGGACCCTCCCGGGCTACGCCGCGAAGAGCCTGACCTCGACCTCGACGGCCGCCGTCGCCCGCTAGCGACGCGCCTCTTCGGTTCTCGTCTCGCCGACCGGGAGCGGCTTGGCCGCGCCGGAGAAGAGTCCGGATGCCACGATCAGGCCGACCACGATGAAGAGCGTCGGAAGCAGCCCGATGTGGTCGCCGATCCAGCCCAGGATCGGGGGACCGCAGAGGAAGGCGATGTAGCCGATCGTGGCCGCAGCCGCGACGCGGGAGGCGGCCTTGGCGGGATCGTCGGCGGCGGCCGACATGCCGATCGGGAAGCCGAGCGACGCTCCGAGGCCCCAGAGGGCGGCACCGATGAAGACGAGCGGGCCGAAGGGCGCGACGATGAACAGCAGAAGACCGGCGGCGGCCGTCGCGGCGAGGACGCGCAGCACGATCACGCGCCCGAGCCGGTCGACCACGGGTCCGCCGGCGATGCGGCCGACCGTCATGGCCACCGAGAAGACCGCCAGCACCGCGGGCCCGGCCTCTTCGGGGGCGCCGTGGCCGAAGACGACGGCGGAGGGGAGCCAATCGTTCGCGCTGCCCTCGGCGAAGGCCATGCCGAGCATGATGACGCCGAGCGTGTAGGTGCGCGGCTCCTTCCACGCCTGCAGCGAGGTGGCGAGGCGCTCGCGCCAGTGAGCGCGTTCCTCCTCGGCGGGCGCGTCCATGGCGACCTCGCGCCGGGGGACGTTGGCGATCGAGACGAAGGCGACCACGAGGATCACGACCGCCATGGCGACGCAGTGCGCCAGGACGGGGATCCCCATGCTCACGGCGACGAAGCCGAGGCCCGCACCGATCACGGTGCCGAAGCTGAAGAAGGCGTGCAGGAGCGGCATGATCGTGCGGCCCGTCGCCTTCTCGAGCGCGGCTCCCTCGACGTTCATCATCACGTCGACCGCGCCGTTGCCCAGCCCGAACAGGGCGAGTCCCACGAGAGCGACCCCGAACACCTGCAGCGCGTCGGCGCCGAAGCCGATCACCGCGAGCCCCACCCCGACCAGCACGAGAGCCGTGAGCATGCCGGCACGGGCGCCGAGGCGCGCGAGGACGGCGGGGGCGACCGAGAGTCCGATGATGGATGCCACACCCATTCCGAGCAGCAACAGGCCCACGCCGGCGTTCTCGATGTCGAGGGACGCGCGGATGGCGGGGACGCGGGATGCCCACGTCGCGATGCTCAGTCCGCTCGCCAGGAAGATCGCGCAGATCGCGATATGCCAACGCACGAGCTGGGAGCGGGTGAGGGCGGTGTCCATGCCGATCACTGTACCGAATCGATTCGACGTGAATCGAATCGATTCGGAAACAGGGCGTGTCGCGGGTACGATCACCCCGTGAGCACGCGCCGAGCGACCATCAGCGACGTCGCCCGGGCAGCGGGCGTCTCGGCGTCGACCGCGTCGGTCGTCTTCAGCGGCAAGACCCCCACCTCCGAGTCGACGCGCGCTCGCGTCCTCGCCGCAGCGGCGGAGCTCGGGTACACCGGCCCGGATCCCCGCGCCGCGTCCCTGCGCCGCGGGCGGTCGGGCATCGTCGGCGTCGTCTTCGACGAGCACCTCGGCACCGCCTTCCTCGACCCGGTCACCACGCACATGATGGACGGTCTCGCCGATGGCGTCTCCCGCCTGGGCGCGGCCCTGCTGCTCCTGCGCGACGACGGCGAGACGGTGAGCGAACCCTCCCTCCACACCGCGCCGATCGACGCCGCCGTGCTGATCGGATGCAGCCCCCGCATGAGGGAGTCGCTGGAGATCGTGCGAGCCCGCGGCATCCCGGTCGTCGTGATCGAGGGCGACGCGGGAGAGGGCATCCCGCGCGTGCTCCTCGACAACGTCGAAGCCCAGCGCGAGGCGGCCCGCCACCTCGCCGACCTCGGGCATCGCGATGTCGTCATCGTCACCCTCCCGACGGATGCCGCGCGCCACCGCGGATGGATCGCCGATGACGCGGACATCCGCGTCGACGTGACGGCGGACCGGCTGGCGGGGGCGCGCGAGATCTTCCCCGAGGCGCCCGCGCTCGCCGCGGCGATGAGCTCGATCGACGAGGGCATGATCGCGGGCCGGACGATCTTCTCCGACACGGAGCACCGCCCGACGGCTGTGATCGCGCAGAGCGACATGATCGCCGCCGGGGTGATCCGCGCGGCCGAAGAGGCGGGTCTGCGCGTGCCGCAGGACGTCAGCGTCACGGGGTTCGACGGTGTCGTGGTCGACGGACTCGCGCCGCACGTCCTCACGACGCTCGTCCAGCCCGCGACCGCCAAGGGCCGCGCCGCGGGCGAGGCGGTCGCCGCGATGCTCGAGGACGAACCGCCCTCGGGTCTCGATCTCGCCTGCACGTTCCGCCCGGGAACGACGACGGCGGAACCTCGTACCACATGACTCCGCCGGTGCGCGGGCTCTCATGCTCCCCGTAGAATAAGGAGGAGACACCCCGAGAGCCGAGGCCCCGCGCCCGTCGACCCCGAGGAGGCCCCACCTTGTTGGTACTCCTCAGCGCGTTCGCTTTCGTCCCGCTCCTCCTCCCGTGGCTCGTGAGTCGCATCGGAGCCCGCGCCTTCTATGTCGCGGCCCTCCTGCCTGCGGTCGCCTTCGCCCACGCGATCGTCGTCGCCCCCGCCGTGTTCTCGGGTGACATTCCCTTCGAGGAATACCGATGGATCCCCGCCCTCGGGGTCTCCCTCTCTCTGCGGATGGACATCCTGGGCTGGCTCCTCACGCTCGTCGTGACGGGCGTCGGCGCGCTGGTGATGCTCTACTGCCGCTGGTACTTCCGCGGCAAGACGCAGGGCGTGGGGCAGTTCTCGGCGGTGCTGCTGGCCTTCGCCGGGGCGATGTACGGCCTCGTGCTCACCGACGACATCGTCGTGCTGATCATGCTGTGGGAGGTCACGAGCGTCCTGTCGTACCTGCTCATCGGGTACTACCACGGTCGCGCGGCCAGTCGTCGCGCAGCGCTGCAGGCTCTCCTCGTGACGACCCTCGGCGGGCTCGTCATGCTGATCGGCGTCGTTCTGATCGTCGTGGAGTCGGGGACCACGAGCCTCTCGACGATCCTCGCCGACCCGCCCACCGGCACGGTCGTCGACATCGCCGTGCTCCTGCTGCTCATCGGAGCGCTGAGCAAGTCGGCGATCTTCCCCTTCCACTTCTGGCTGCCGGGCGCCATGGCCGCCCCCACCCCCGTGAGCGCGTACCTGCACGCCGCCGCGATGGTGAAGGCCGGCATCTACCTCATCGCGCGGCTGTCGCCCGCGTTCGCCGAGACACCGTTCTGGCGACCCACCCTCATCGCCCTCGGCGTCTTCACCATGCTGCTGGGCGGATTCCAGGCGCTGCGCGAACGCGACCTCAAGCGCATCCTCGCCTTCGGAACGGTCAGCCAGCTCGGCTTCCTGACCGTCATGCTCGGCTACGGAACGAGGGATGCCGCCCTCGCCGGCGTCGCTCTCCTGCTCAGTCACGCGCTGTTCAAGTCGTGCCTCTTCCTCGTCGTCGGCGTCATCGACCGGCAGCTCTCCACGCGTGACATCGGCGAGCTCTCCGGCCTCGGCCGGCAGGCGCCGGTCATGGCGACCGCGTCCTTCATCGCGATCGCGTCGATGGCCGGTGTCATCCCCACACTCGGCTTCGTCGCGAAAGAGACGGCGCTCACCGCGCTGCTGCACGAGGCCGAGGCCGGCGCCGGATGGGGCATCGTCGCCCTGGTCGGCATCGTGCTGGGCTCGGCGTTGACGGCGGGCTACGGCATCCGATTCCTCTGGGGGGCGTACGGGACCAAGCGCGACGTCGAGACGACCGACTGGCCGGATCCCCCGATGGGCTTCCTCGCGGCTCCCGTGCTGCTGGCTGCGGCCTCGCTCGTGCTCGGGTTCCTCGCACCGATCGTCGACCACTGGCTCGCGCCGTACGCAGACGGTCTTCCCGAGGCCACTCCGGGCGTCGCCGCGCCCGACCACCCGTACCACCTCGCGCTCTGGCACGGTCTCGAACCCGCGCTCTTCGTCTCGCTCGGGACGCTCGCCCTGGGCGCGGCGATCTTCTGGGTCGTCCGCAAGACGCAGCTGCACAAGCGCCGACGGGTGCTGCCGTTCACCGCGAACGATCTCTACAACGGCGTGCTGCGCGGGATCGACCACTCGTCCGAGTGGGTCACGGCGCGCTTCCAGCGCGGCTCGCTCCCCTTCTACGTCGGCACGATCTTCGTCGTCCTCGTCGTCGCCGAGGGCACGGCGCTGCTCGCGTCGAAAGAGTGGCGCGCACAGCTCGACGCGTGGCAGTCACCCACACAGCTGATCGCGGCACCCCTCATGATCGCCGCCGGCATCCTCGCCGTACGAGCCCGCAAGCGCTACACGGGCGTGGCGCTCGTGTCGGTCACCGGTCTCGGGATGGTCGTGCTGTTCGCCACCAGCGGCGCCCCCGACCTCGCCCTCACCCAGGTGCTCATCGAGACGGTGACGCTCGTGGTGTTCGCGCTCGTGCTCCGCCGGCTTCCGGCTCGCATGGGGGAGCAGAACGCCTCCGTCGCACCGATCGCGCGCGCCGTCCTCGGCGCCGGCGTCGGCCTCACGATGGCCCTCGTCGCGATCGTCGCGACCGGGGCCCGTCAAGACCTCCCCATCTCGCTCGAGTGGCCGCCGCTGGCGTACGAGATCGGCCACGGGCGCAACGTCGTGAACGTCGCGCTGGTCGACCTCCGCGGGTGGGACACGATGGGGGAGCTGTCGGTGCTCGTCCTCGCGGCCACGGGTGTGGCATCCCTCGTCTTCATCACCGATCGCAGCGACAACCTCGCCCGACGCTCCGGGACCGCGCGCGCTCGCGTCGGCCTGGGGCGCCGCCGCCCCCTCGTCGAGACCGAGGACGGCGTCCGGGCGCAGCGCGTCGGCGAGACGGGCGCTCCGCGGGCGTGGCTCATCTCGGGCGCGAAGGTGCAGCCCGAGAACCGGTCGATCCTGCTCGAGATCATCGTCCGGGTGCTCTTCCACTCGATCATGATCGTGTCGCTGTACCTGCTCTTCGCCGGGCACAACCTTCCCGGCGGTGGGTTCGCGGGAGGCCTCGTCGCCGGCATGGGCCTCGTGATGCGGTACATCGCGGGCGGGCGTTGGGAGCTCGGGGCGGCAGCCCCCACCGACGCCGGGCGTCTCCTCGGCGCGGGCATGGCCATCGCGGTGCTGTGCGCGCTCGTGCCGATGTTCTTCGGCTTCGCGCCGCTGCAGAGCTTCACCTTCGAGGGCGAACTGCCGCTCATCGGGCACTGGGAGTTCGTCACCAGCACGATCTTCGACGTCGGCGTGTACCTCGTGGTCATCGGCCTCGTGCTCGACGTGCTGCGCAGTCTCGGCGCTGAGGTCGACCGGCAGTCGCTCCACCCCGAAGACGCGGAGGTGGTGCCCTCGTGACCATCTCCCTCGTCCTCGTCATCGTCATGGCGGTGCTCTTCGCGTGCGGCGTGTACGCGATGCTCGAGCGCAGCCTGACCCGCGTGCTCATCGGCTTCCTCCTGCTCGGCAACGCGGCGAACCTGCTGCTGCTCGTCGTCATGGGCGCGCCGGGCGTCGCCCCGTTCTACGACGGGGGAGAGACGGATGCCGCCGACATGTCGGACGCGCTCCCGCAGGCGCTCACCCTCACCGCGATCGTCATCACGTTCGGCATCTCCGCGTTCCTGCTCGCCCTGATCTACCGCTCGTGGCAGCTGGGACAGGCCGACACCCTCATCGACGACGCCGACGACGTGGCCCTGCGCACGCGCGCGGCCGACGAGCCCGAGGATGCGATGGACGAGGAGTCCCGCTCGGACGACGAAGACGTCACCACCGACTTCGTGGGCGATGTGGCCTCGCCGATCCGCGTCCTGCACCAGGGCGATCTGTCCCAGCTCGTCGACGACGCCCCCGTCGATCGGGTGGCCGTGCGCCGCACCGACGACGAGGACGACTCCCGCGATACCCCGGATGGTGATCGCCCGTGAGCGCCCTCGTCCCCCTGCTCGTCGGCATCCCGCTCATCGGGGCCGCGATCAACCTCATCTTCGGCCGCCGCAAGAAGACGCAGATCGTCGTGTCGGTCGCCGCGCTGACCGCGGTGCTCGTGCTCGGGGCGATCCTGCTGGTGGAGGTCGACACGCACGGCCCGCTCGCGGTCGCGATCGCCGGGTGGGACATCCCCTTCGGCATCGTGCTCTACGTCGACGTGCTCGCGGCCCTGCTCGTCGTCGTGACGAGCATCGTGCTGCTCGCGGTCTTGCTCTTCTCGATCGGCCAGGGCGCGGCCGACAACGACGAAGACACCCCGGTCTCGATCTTCTACCCGGCGTATCTGATCCTCGGCGCGGGCATCTTCAACGCCTTCATCGCGGGCGACCTCTTCAACCTCTACGTCGGCTTCGAGATCCTCCTCGTCGCCTCGTACGTGCTGATCACCCTGGGCGGCACCGAGTCGCGCATCCGCACCGGCGTCGTCTACATCGTCGTCTCGCTGGTGTCGTCGATCCTGTTCCTCGCGGCGATCGCCATGGTCTACGGGGCGCTCGGCACGGTCAACATGGTGCAGATCAGCGAGCGGATGGCGCTGCTGCCGCAGGACACGCAGACGATCCTGCACCTGATGCTCCTGCTCGCCTTCGCGATCAAGGCCGCGGTCTTCCCGCTGTCGTTCTGGCTCCCCGACTCGTACCCCACGGCTCCCGCACCCGTCACCGCGGTGTTCGCGGGCCTGCTGACCAAGGTCGGCGTCTACGCGATCATCCGCACCGAGACGCAGCTGTTCGTCGACAACGACCTGAACTTCCTGCTGATGATGGTGGCGCTGTCGACGATGATCGTCGGCATCCTGGGCGCCGTCGCGCAGGCCGAGCTCAAGCGCATCCTGTCGTTCACGCTGGTCAGCCACATCGGCTACATGATCTTCGGGCTGGCGATCAACACGCCGCTCGCGGTGGGCGCGACGATCTACTACATCGTCCACCACATCATCGTGCAGACGACCCTGTTCCTCGCGGTCGGCCTCATCGAGCGCCGCGCGGGCAGCACGTCGATCCTCAAGGTGAAGGGCCTCATGCGCGCGGCGCCCCTGCTCGCGGTGCTCTACTTCATCCCGGCGATCAACCTGGGCGGGCTGCCGCCGTTCTCGGGCTTCATCGGCAAGTACGCCCTCTTCGACGCGGCGGCGCAGGTGGGGACGCCCGTCATGATGGTGCTGATCGTCGGCGGCATCGCGACGTCGATCCTCACGCTGTACGCCCTCATGCGCGCGTGGAACCTGTCGTTCTGGCGCGAGAACGACGATTCGACCGAGACGATGGAGCGCATCGCGTACCTCGGCAACGCACCCGCCGCGGCGATCTCGACCGAGCGGCGCACGATCCCGAAGATCATGACGCTCGCAACGGTGGGGATGGTCGCCGTGACCGTCTCGCTGACGATCTTCGCGGGGCCGTTGCTCGACATGTGCCTGCGGGCCGGTGTGACCATCACCGACGGGGTCAGTCTCGTGCAGCTGCAGGAACAGGCGGGCCAGCAATGAGCCCGTCGCGCCGTTCGCAGGTCTCCCTCTTCCTGCACCAGTTGCCCTTCCTGGTGTGGCTCATCGCCCTGTGGATGATGCTGTGGGGGCAGTTCACCTGGCTCGCGTTCCTCACGGGTCTCGTCGCCGCGATCTTCGTCACGCGCGTCTTCCGTCTGCCTCCGGTGGAGCTGTCGGGGCGGATCAACCTCTGGTGCGGCCTGATCTTCGTGGTCACCTTCCTCGGAGCCGTGATCCGAGGGTCGCTCATCGTCGCGTGGCAGGTGCTCGATGTCCGGCGGCAGCCGGGCGCCGCCATCATCGCGGTACCGCTTCGCGTGGATGACGACGTGATCATGGCGCACACCGCCGTCACGGCATCCCTCATTCCGGGATCGCTCATCGTCGACGTCGACCGCGAGAATCGCACGCTGTTCCTCCACACCATCGGCGTGCGCAGCGAGGCGGATGCCGAGCACCAGCGCCGCGTCGTGCTCGGGTGGGAGGCCCGCATCACGCGTGCCGTCGGCTCGCGGGAGGAGCTGCAGGAGCTGCGCGCACGGATCGCCGACAGCTCTGCGCACCACGCGACCGATTCGCCCCGAGAGGGGAGGACCCCCCTGTGACCCCCGTGACCACCGTTCTGGTCGTCGTGATCCTCATCGTCTTCGCGGTCGCCGCGGTGCTGGCGCTCATCCGTCTCGTGATCGGCCCCTCGATCCTCGACCGCGCGGTCGCGGCCGACGTGCTGCTGACCGAGGTGGTCTGCATCCTCGGCGCCGACATGGTGATCAACCACCACACCCGATCGCTCCCGGCGATGCTCATCATCGCCGCGGTGGGCGTCTTCGGATCGATCGCCGTGGCGCGGTTCGTGGCGCGGAAGGAGAATCCGCGATGACTCTCGAGAACGTGCTCGACACCCTCGCGCTGATCCTCGTGCTGATCGGCGCCCTCCTGTGCCTCACCGCGACGATCGGCCTGCTGCGGTGGAAGGACGTCCCGACGCGTCTGCACGCGGCGACGAAGCCGCAGGTGCTGGGCGTGCTGCTCATCGTCGTCGCGGTCGAGCTCGCGCTGCGGTCGTGGGAGGCCCTCGCCTTCGGCATCCCGATCGTGCTCATCCAGTTCGCCACGGCACCGCTCGCCGCGCACATGGTGGGGCGGGCGGCGTACCGCAACCGCACGACCGACGAAGAGAACCTCTACATCGACGAGCTGAACCACAGCACCGAACAGCCGGGCGCGACGCACATGGAGTCGCGGCCCGAGAGCTGAGCGCACCCGGAGGTCACAGGGCAGCGGCGATCGCGCGTCCGACCGTGCGCCCCGTGAAGAGGCAACCGCCGAGGAAGGTGCCCTCCAACGCGTTGTAGCCGTGCGCGCCACCGCCGCCGAAGCCGGCCGCCTCTCCCGCGGCGTAGAGACCCTCGATCGGGCGGCCGTCGTCGTCGAGCGCGCGGCCCCTCAGATCGGTCTGGATGCCGCCGAGCGACTTGCGCGTGACCACCCACAACCGCACTGCGATCAGCGGACCGTGGGCGGGATCGAGCAGGGCGTGCGGCTTCGCGGTGCGGAAGATGCGGTCGCCGAGGAAGCGTCGACTGTTGCGGATGCCCATCGCCTGCACGTCTTTCGAGTACGGGTTCGCGAGCTCGCGGTCGCGCGCGACGACCTGTTCGCGGACGGCATCCGGATCCAGAAGGTCATCGCCGGTCAGGTCGTTCATGCCGCGGACGAGCTCTTCGAGGGTGTCGGCGACGACGAAGTCGGCACCTTCGTCCTTGAACGCCTCCACCGGTCCCGGGGCCGTTCGCCCGAGGCGACTCCGTAGCAGGAGCGCGCGGTCGCGGTTGGTGATGTCGGGGTTCTGCTCGGAACCGGAGAGAGCGAACTCCTTCTTGATGATCGACTGATCGAGGACGAACCACGAGTAGTCGTAGTCGGTGAGGTCGGGGGTGGTCCGCAGGAGCCGCAGGGTGCCGAGCGTGTCGTACCCCGGGAGGCCGGGGGCCGGGAGCCGCCGGCCGCGCGCGTCGAGCCACAGCGAAGACGGCCCCGGCAGGATGCGGATCGCGTGCCCGGGCCAGATCGGGTCCCAGTTCTGCACGCCCTCGGTGTAGTGCCACATGCGGTCGCGGTTCACGAGCCGCACGCCCTGCGCGGCGGCGATGTCGAGCATGCGTCCGTCGACGTGAGCCGGAACACCGGTGACCATCTTCTTCGGCGGCGTCCCCAGTCGCTCCGGCCACCACCGGCGGACGCGCTCGTGATCGCCGCCGATGCCGCCGGTCGCGATGACCACAGCCTGAGCCGACAGCTCGAATGTCGATACGACCTCGCGCGACGATGACACGCCCCGGGGAGAGTCGTCCGGCGCGAGGACCGACCCGTGGATGCCGGTCACCCGGCCCTCCGTGAACGTCAGGCCGTCGACGCGATGGCGGAAACGGAAGACGACCCGCCCCGTCTCGGCGGCTGCCCGCGCCTCGTCGGCGAAGGGTTCGGAGATGCCCGTGCCGGTGCCCCACGGCACGTGGAACCGGGGGACCGAGTTGCCGTGACCGCGGGCCGACAGCGACCCGCGCTCCGCCCAGCCGACGACGGGGGTGAAGCGCACCCCGTGCTCCTGGAGCCATGGGCGCTTCTCGTCGGCGGCGAACTCGACGTAGGCCCGCCCCCAGCGCTGCGCCCACTCGTCCTCGGGATGCTCGCCCTCGAGGCGATCCCAGCCCGCCGAGCCCTGCCAGTCCTGCCACGCGAGGTCGAAAGAGTCCTTGACGCCGAGTCTTCGCTGCATCGGGGAGTCGACCAGGAAGATGCCGCCGAACGACCAGAACGCCTGCCCGCCGAGATTCGCGGCGTTCTCCTGGTCGACGACCATGACGCGCTTGCCGGCCCGCACGAGCTCGCTGCTCGCGACGAGGCCCGCGAGCCCTCCGCCGATGACGATGACGTCGGCATCCATTCGATCCCCGCTCCCCGCGTCGTCCTCCCCGCGTCGTCGTCGACACGTCCGAGGGAATTCTCCCCCAGGGGAGGCCCGCCCGCGTCAGATGTCGGCTTCGCGCACGTCCTCGCGGGCCTGGGGAGAAGGAGTGCCCTCCTCCGGATCGGGAGTCTCGGTGCGGTGGTCGAGCTCACGCGCTTCGCGCTCGGCACGGCGCCCCTCGGCGAGGAAGGCGAGGCGGTTGAGGCATTCGTGATTGCGCGCGACGAGGAGGGGCTTCCACAGCACCCCCGGCAGGATCGATGCGGCACCGGTCACGGGCTCCTCGACGATCGTGACCGCGATGCCGTCCTCGCGCGGGCTGACGTCGATGCGGATCACACCGCGCCCCAGGATGCCGGCTTCCGGCCGCAGCCGCAGGCGTCGGGGCGGGTCCCACTCGACCATCTCGGTCTGGTCGTGGATCATGACGGGCCACACGCCCAGCGAGTGGTGGATCCGCGTGCCCTCCTTCGGCCACTCCTCGTCGACGTCGCGCATCCGCGCTGCCCCGACGACCCACACGGGGTAGAGCCAGCCGTCGGACAGCACCGCGAAGAGATCGTCGGGCGTGCAGCGCATGAGGCGGGTGTTGCGGGCGGCCATGGCATCCCTCCGGTCGGCGTGTCTCGACTGTAGGGGGAGGGCGGCGCTGGGGTCTCGGGCCTTGACGTGCGGGGTGTGGAGCGGCGCGGCGCGGCGCGGCGTGACCGAGGGGGGCGAGGGAGAAGCGGAGGAGGGATGCCGGGTTTCGGTCCTCCGCTCGTCCCTGGCCCTCCGCTCGTCACGCGGTCGAGGACACCGGCCGCGTCAGTCGCGCGTGATGTCGCTGATCCGGCCGCCCGCGAGGCGCAGACGCCGCCGCGCACGCCGGGCCACGGCGGAGTCGTGCGTCACGACCACCAGGGTCAGTCCCTCGGCGTTCAGCGTCTCGAGAACGTCGAGGATCTCGTCGCGCATGCTCTCGTCGAGGTTGCCGGTCGGTTCGTCGGCCAACAGCACGCGGGGCTGCTTGGCGATCGCGCGGGCGATCGCGACGCGCTGCTGCTGCCCGCCCGACAGCTCGCCGGGGCGGTGGTCCTGGCGGTCGGCGAGGCCCACGCGGGCGAGCGCCTCGGTGATGCGACGCCGTCGTTCGGGTCTGTCGAGGCCCAGGGGTTCCAGGCCCATGTCGACGTTCTCGGCGGCGGTGAGCGTGGGGATGAGGTTGAAGCCCTGGAACACGAAGCCGATCTCGGCGGCCCGCAGGCGACTCAGCCGGGCGTTCGAAGCCGCGGCGATGTCGACCTCGCCCAGCATCACCGAGCCGCTCGAGGGGCGGTCCAGGGCGCCGAGCATCTGCAGCAACGTCGACTTTCCACCCCCGGTCGGACCTTGGATGGTGACGAAGTCGCCTGCGTCGATGTCGAGGTCGATGCCGGCGAGGGCGTGGACGGTCCGTTCGCGCTGACGATAGGTGCGCGTCACGCCCTGCAGACGGTACGCGGTCGCGGTGGCGGTGAGGGTCATGATGTCTCCTTCGGAAGGGATGCCGGTCACGCGACCGAGCGGAGGGCGGCGGCGGGGCTGAGGCGCGCGGCGCGCCATCCGCCGAAGGCACCGGCGAGGACGCCGCCGAGGACGGCGATCCCGACCGCGGCCACGATGATCACGGGGGTCACCGGCGCGTGCAGCACGATGTCGGTGGCCTGGGCGGCGGCCTGGCCGAAGCCGCCCGGCGCGCCCGCGCCGGCCTCGCCCATGCCGCGGCCACCCTCGCCGCGACCCGACGCCTGGCTGCTGACCGAGATGGTCGGCGCGATGACGTCGACGAGCAGGATGCCGCCGAGGCCCAGGATCAGCCCCGCGACGCCGCCGAGGAGACCCTGCGTCAGGGACTCGCCCGCGACCTGTCGGACGATCCGGCCGTTGGACCACCCGATGGCCTTGAGAGTGCCGAACTCGCGGGTACGCCGCGCGACCCCGGAGATCGTGAAGAGCACCGCTAGCGACAGCGCCACCAGCAGGACGACGACCGAGAGCCAGGTCCCGAGGTTCGAGATCAACGCCGAAGCGCTGGAGAGCGAGCCCGACACCGTCGACGCGAGCTCGGACTGCGAGCTGACGGTGGCGTCGGGCAGCGCGGTGGTGATCTCGCTCTGCACGGAGGCGATGGCATCCGCCGAATCGGCCTGCACGTACACGGTCGACACGACATCGCCCACACCGGCCAGCGCCTGCGCCACATCCAGCGGAAGGTAGACGTTCGCCGCCGTGTCGGCGTCGGCGGAGGTCGAGGCGACGATCCCGACGATCTGCATCGCCGTTCCCCCGACGTCGATGGTCCCGCCGACCGCGAGCGAGGCGCTCGCCGCGTAGGTCGCGTCGATCACCGCGACGTCGGCGCCCGCGTCCGCGGAGGTGAGCGGTCGACCCTCCGTGACCGTGACGGAGGAGAGCGGACCCGCGGATGCCGCGGGGTCGACGCCCAGGACGGTGAACGAGTCGACGCCGAAGGCGCTGCCGCCGTCGCCGCCCGGGCCGCCGCCGCCGGACGGGGGCTCTCCCATCTGCGCGCCGTCTGCCGTGCCGGACTGAGCGCTCCGATCGGGGACCTCGCCCGAGAAGGTCGTGTTCGTCAGCGACAGCGCCCCGGTCGCGGCGGTCACGCCGTCGAGACCCGCGACCGTGGAGACGGTCGAGGCGTCGAGCGTGCCGCGTCGCATGTCGGTCATCAGGCGCGACTGGCTGAGCGAGGTCGTCCCGTCCTGGGTCGCTCCCTCTCCCGCCCCGAAGTCGAAGCGGGCGCCGCCGCCCTGTCCCGACTCGGTCTGAGCGCCGGTCACGGTCAGGTCGGTGCCGACACCGTAGACCGACGACAGGGCCTGCGACTGTGCGTCGCGCACCCCCGCCGACAGGGCGTTGACGACGATGACGAGCGCGATGGCGATCGCGAGCCCGACCGCGACGATCACGGTTTGTTTCACGCGGCCGGCGAGTTCGCGCCGCAGGTAGGTGCCGTACATGCTTCTCCTTCCGGACGCGGGATGCGGCCGTGCCCCGAAGGTAGGAACGGCACCCTCACCGCTCCCTCACCGTTCCTATGAAGCGCGTATGGCCGGTGACAGCGGGGTCGGAGAGCGTGCATGCTGGCTCTCGTGACCTTCCGCCCCGCCCCCCTCACGCGTCCCGACGGCTCGCCGATCCGCGTCCTCGTCGTCGACGACGAGGCCAACCTCAGCGACCTGCTGCGCATGGCGCTGCAGAACGAGGGGTGGGATGCCCGCACCGCCGCCAACGGGCAGGAGGCCCTGAACGTCATCCGCGCCTTCGGTCCCGACCTCCTCGTGCTCGACATCATGATGCCCGGACTCGACGGCATGGAGCTGTTGACCCGCATCCGAGCGGCCGGAAACGACGCGCCCGTGCTCTTCCTCACCGCGAAGGATGCCGTGGAGGACCGCATCGCGGGCATCTCGGCCGGGGCCGACGACTACGTCACGAAGCCGTTCAACCTCGAGGAGGTCGTCGTGCGACTGCGCGGAATGGCGCGCCGGCACGTCGCGGTCCTCGCCGACGCGGACCCGCGACTGCGCGTGGGCGACCTGTCGCTCGACGAGGAATCGTACGAGGTCGAGCGGGGCGGCATCCCGATCAAACTCACCGCCAAGGAGTTCGAGCTGCTCCGCTACCTCATGCAGAATCCGCGCCGGGTGTTGAGCAAGTCGCAGATCCTCGACCAGGTCTGGAGCTACGACTTCGGCGGCAACGGCAGCGTGGTCGAGATCTACATCTCGTACCTGCGGAAGAAGATCGACAGCCTCGGCGAGCCCCTGATCCACACCGTCCGCGGCGTCGGCTACACGATCAAGGCGTCATGACCCGTTCCCGGTGGACGCTGCGCCGCACCCTCGTCGTCGGCACGAGCGTGCTCGTGGCGCTCGCCTTCGTCGTGATGAGCCTGGCGACGATCGTGGCGCTGCGCTCTTTCGCGCTCGACCGGCTCGACCAGCAGGTGGTCGAGGGGCTGTCGTTCGCCGTCAAGCGCCCCGGCGCGGACCAGCACGACGGACAGAATCCGGGTCAGGGCGGCGAACGCCCGGCGCCGCGGATCGGCTCGCTGCAGGCGGTGGTCGCAGCCGACGGCACGGTGCGCACCTCGAGCTACACCCGCAGCGACGGCACCCAGGTGCAGCTCACCGACGATCAGGTGGCGCTGCTGCGCGCGGACGTGCCCACCGACCGGACCCCCACCTCGATCGACCTCGGCGGTGACCTGGGGTCGTTCCGGGTCGCGGCCGCCGAGTCCGACGGGACGACGATCTTCGCCGGCAGCTCGCAGGCCGACGTCGCGGCGACGACGAGCGCGCTCACGGTGATCCTGCTCGCGGTGAGCGCGGGGACCCTGTTGATCGCGGTGGTCGGGCTCTCGTTCTTCGTCCGCCGGAGTCTGCGCCCCCTCGATCGGGTGGCCGACGTCGCTCAGCGCGTCTCGACGCTGTCGCTCAGCGAGGGGAGCGTCGACATCCCGGACCGGGTCGCCCCCGCGGACACCGATCCCACGACCGAGGTGGGTCGCGTGGGCTCGTCGCTCAACGACCTCCTCGGACATGTGCAGTCCTCGCTCGCCGCGCGGCACCACAGCGAGCAACAGCTGCGGCGCTTCATCGCCGACGCCAGCCATGAGCTGCGCACCCCGCTCGCGAGCATCCGCGGTTACGCGCAGCTGTCCCTGGGGGAAGACGCCCCGATGACGCCGACCCAGGCCCGCTCGTTCGATCGGATCGAGTCGGAGGCCCAGCGCATGGCATCCCTCGTCGACGATCTGCTGCTGCTGGCCCGATTGGATGCCGGACAACCGCTCCGCCGCGATGAGGTCGAGCTCACGCTGCTCGCCGTCGACGCGGTGAGCGACGCGCACGCGGCGGATGCGACGCACGAGTGGCGCCTCGACGTCACCGACGACCTCATCTCGGTCACCGGCGATGAGAACCGCCTGCGACAGGTCGTCGCGAACCTGCTGCGCAACGCCCAGACGCACACGCCGGCCGGGACGACGGTGACGCTGTCGCTCACGCGCGAGGGGGCCGAGGCGGTGCTGCGGGTGACGGACACGGGACCCGGGATCGACCCGGGCGTCGCGGGTCGGTTGTTCGACCGGTTCGCCCGCGCCGATGACGCACGGAATCGGGATGCCGGGAGCACGGGGCTGGGGCTGTCGATCGCGCAGGCGATCACCGAGGCGCACGGCGGGAGCATCTCGGTCGACAGTGCGCCGGGGCGGACCGTGTTCGAGGTGCGGCTGCCCGTCTGACGCGGGTCCCTTCGACAGGCTCGGGGGCCGGGAACAGTGACACATGTCATGCCCCCTCGTGACACGGCGACCCTGGTCGAGAACGGCGCCGCGCCCGAGGCTGGAACCATGACACGACGACGATTGCTCACGACAGTGGCGATGGTGGCTGCGCCGCTGCTGACGCTCGCGGTCGGCCTCCTGACGATGCCGCGCCCGCCCGCCCTCTCCGAGCGCACCACCGGAGACGCGGCGCTCGCCGCCGCCGTGCGCGACGACCTCCTCGCCGCGGGCCAGCGCCACGAAGCGGTCGTGGTGTCGGTCGACGGCGACCGCACCCGGTTCGCGGGGTTCGGCGCCGACGAGCACACGCCGTTCGAGATCGGATCGGCGACGAAGACCATGACCGGACTCCTCTTCCAGGACGCCATCGAGCGCGGCGAGGTGACCGGCGACGACCGCCTCGAGGGGTGTCTGCCCGAGCTGGCCGGTACCCCGGCGGGAGCGGTCCGCCTCGACGATCTCGCCACGCACATGTCCGGGATGCCGCGTCTGCTCAGCGACCCCGGGTTCCAGGCCGACTCCCTCCGCCGCAGCCTGCTGGGGCAGAATCCCTACACGCTCACCGTCGACGAGATGCTCGCCCTCACCCGCACCGAGCGGGTCGGAGAGCCCGGGACCTTCGAGTACTCCAACCTGGGCACCGCCCTTCTCGGGCAGGCGATCGCGCGGTGCGCCGGGACGGACTACCCCACCCTCATCGGGACGCGTCTGTTCGAGCCGCTCGGGATGACCGAGTCGACGGTGCCCCTGACCGTCGACGACCTGCGTCCGATCGACACGCGCGGATACAACGCGCAGGGACTCGCCCAGGATCCGTGGGCCATCGGCGGGCACGCCCCCGCGGGCGGCGTGCGCTCCACCGCGCACGACATGACGCTCTTCGTGCAGGCGCTCCTGGACGGCACCGCACCGGGCGCCTCCGCGATGGATCCGCGGCGGGAGACGGCATCCGGTCCGATCGGGTGGTTCTGGTTCACGCTCGACGTCGACGGCACCGCCCTCACCTTTCACAACGGGCAGACCGGCGGCTTCACCTCCGCGATCATGCTCGACCGGGCCCACGGGCGCGCGGGCTTCGTGCTCGATGACACCGCGACGAACGTCGACGCCGTCGCCTACGCCGTCCTCACGAAGGGAGCGGCGCGATGATCGCCGTCGTCCTCGCCGCGCTCCTCGTGGCCGTCGCCCTCCTCTTCACCGTGCGGGCCTGGCTCGGCGGCAGGTTCTCGCTCCGCGACCGCGTGATGATCCTGGCCGAGACCTTCGGGGTCGTGGTCGCGTTCGCGGCGGCGTCGATGCTCGTGGACTGGACGCAGGCTCCCCCCGCGCTCTGGGTCGTGGCGGTCGTCGTCGCGGCCGCGGGAACCGTCGGGGCCGCCCGCCGATTCGCGTCCCTGCCCTGGCGACGCACCCGGCGCCGCTGGCCGCTGCGCGTGGTGCGGCTCGGGCTCGGCGGCATCCTGGGTCTGGGGGTCGTGGCGCTCGCCGCCGTGATCGTGTCGTGATTCCCTCGACCCTCCGGGTCGGGAGAGGGGGCAACCGGCGACGACCCTGAGGAGGGATGCCGGACTGTCAACCACCCTGACGCACAGCTCACTCATAGGGACGATGAGGGCCTCGTTATGTCCCCCCTCTGAGGATCGGCAGATGCCCCCGCCCCCCGAAGCAGACGTCGTCGTCCTCACGAGCCGCTTGGCTCCTCACCGCGACGGCGGATACGCCGTCGCGGTCGCGTCTCGCCTGCGCCTGCTCCGATCGATCGGCGTGGCGCGTCCGCTCCTGCTCACCTTCGACGTCGGTGATGCGGGCGAGCGCGCGGAGAACCTCCGACACGCGTTGCGCGACGACCCGCGGCCGGACATCGAGATGCGGAACCTCTACGAAGAGGTCTTCCGCGATTCGTCCTGGCTGTACGAGCAGGCTCAGGACGGCGGGGAGGACGCGGACACCGCCTACCGCCCGATCCGCGACAGCGCCGGCAGGGAGGTCCTCTCCCTGCCGGTGATCCACGACGACCCGCATTGGCACCTCACGCGGGTGCCGGTCGTCGTCCGCGGAGAGGGAGGCTCGAGGACCCTGGCCGGCTTCGGGGCGCTGTACATGGCGTGGCTGACGCGGGTGGTGGCGGAGCTCCGCGCGCGAGCCGCCGACGACGATCGGTGCGTCGTGGTCATCTGCGAGTCGAAGCAGATCGGCGAGCTGATCGCCGATTGGGCGGACCCGCACGTGCGGATCGTCCACACCGTCCACAACTCGCACCTCGAGGCTCCGTGCGAACCCTCGTCCGCTCTGCGGGACGACGGCTGGCGCCGATGGCTCGACCTGCTCGATCGTTTCGACGCCGTCATCTGGCCCACGGCATCCCAGGAAGACGACGTGATCGGGCGATTCGGCGCCCACGAGGGGTCCGTCGCGATCCCCACGCCCGTGTCCCCCGACGCCACCCCTCGTCCTCCCGCGCGGGGCGCCAACGATGTCCTGATGGTGAACCGGCTCGTCGACCAGAAGCGGGTGGACACCGCGATCGCCCTCTGGCCGAGCGTGGTGGCGAACGTCCCGGACGCGCACCTCCACATCTACGGCGACGGTCCCCTACGGGGCGCGCTGCAGGACCTCATCGAGGAGCGCGGTGTGCGGGGGAGCGTCCATCTCCACGGATACTCCGATCACGTCCGGGAGGCGATGGCCGTCTCCGCCGTCTTCCTCTGCACCAGCATGTTCGAAGGGCAGAACCTCGCCATCGGCGAAGCCCTGGCGAGCGGTCTGCCCGTCGTGGCGTTCGACGTCTGTTACGGACCTCGCGACTACGTCGGCGCCGGGGGTGTCCTCGTCGCTCCCGGTGACACGGACGGTGTCGCGACCGCCCTGACGGCGCTCCTCACCGACGAGGGCGCGCGCGACGAGATGTCGGAACGCGCGCGGGAACAGAGCCTGCTGTTGACCCCCGACGCGGTGGGGGACACCTTCACACGCCTGCTCGAGGACGTCGTCGCGCGCCCGTCGCGGCGGTGAGCCGCGCCTGCAGCTCGGCAGCGCGCCGCTCACCCCCCCGGCGTCAGCCGATCAGGCTCGGCTGCAGGTCGCGCAGGGTGCGGTGGTGCGTCATCCGCGTCACCCCCAGCGCGGCCAGCAGCACTCCGCCGACCATCCACGCGCCCAGCACCAGCAGGTCGGGCCCGACGCGCGAGACGTCTCCGCCGTACATGACCTGGCGCATGGCATCCACCACGTATCCCATCGGCAGCACGTGGTGCAGGGCCGCGAGCGGCGCGGGAAGCGTCTGCCACGGGAAGGTTCCGCCGGCCGTGACGAGCTGAAGCACCATCAGGACGAGTCCGAGGAACTGCCCCACCGAGCCGAGCCAGACGTTCAGGGCAAGGACGATCGCCGCGTAGGTCGCCGAGGCGAACAACAGGATGCCGAGGGCGGCCCACGGATTCGCGAACGAGAACTGCAGGGCGATGGCGAGCACGGTGAACAGCCCGACCATCTGCAGGGCCCCGAGGCCCGCGGGGGTGAGCCACCCCGCGAGGGTCACGCGGACGGGGGAGCGCAGCGCAGTGATCGCGCGCTTCGAGACGGGCTTCACGATGAGGAACAGGGCGTAGATGCCGATCCAGCCCGCCAGCGCCGCGAAGAACGGGGCCAGGCCCGCGCCGTAGTTCTGCGCCTTGGTGACGGCGCTCGTGCCGACGCTCACCGGGTCGGAGATGGCCTGCGCCTGAGCCTTGCGCGTCGCGTCGTCGGAGTCGGGGATCTGCTGCACGCCCGAGGCGAGCCCGTCGCGCAGCTGGGTCGCGCCGGTGGAGAGCTGACCGATGCCGCTGTCGAGCTGGCTCGCACCGTCGCGGAGCTGGGCGGCGCCGTCGCGCAGTTGGGCTGCTCCGGATGCCGCGGTCCCCGCGCCGTCCGCCAGGGCCGAGGCGCCGTCGGCGGCGGTTGCGGCGCCGGATGCGAGCGAGGCGCTGCCGTCGGCGACCTGGTTCGCGCCGTCGTCGAGCTGGTTGATCTGGTCGACCGTGCTCTGCACCTTCTCGTTCGCCGCGGCGAGGCGCTCGCCGACCGGGTCCAGCCGCGACAGGATCTCGTCGATCTTCGCCTGGCTCAGCCCCGCATCGGCGAGGGCCTTGGCGATGTCGGTGCGGGCTTCCGGCAGCCGCGCCGCCGCGTCCTGGGCAATGGAGCCGACCTGCCGGGCGGCGTCGTCGATGCGATCCACGCCGCCGGCGACCTGACGTGCCCCGTCGGCGACCTGCGCCGACCCGTCGCGCAGCTGCGCCGTGCCGTCCCTGAGCTGGTTCGCGCCGCTCGACAGCTGCGCGGTTCCGTCCGCCAGCTGCGACGACCCGTCGGCGAGGGTCGCCGAACCGCTCGCGAGCTGCGACGACCCGTTCTTCGCGGTGCCGAGGCCGTCGACGAGCTGCGTCGCGCCGTTGGTGGCATCCACGAGGCTCACCCGGATCGTGTGGAGGGCGTCCAGCAGCGAGAGCCCCGCTTCGTCGACGACCTTCTTCGCGACGGAGGCCTGGATGCGCGCGACCGCCTGCGTGCCGATCGTGGAGGCGAGGTAGTTGTTCGCGTCGTTGGTGCGCAGTTCGATGTCGGCCTGTCGCGGGGACGAACTGGACAGGGATGCCACGGACTCGGTGAAGTCCGCCGGGAGCGTCACGATGAAGTCGAAGTCGCCGCGCTCGAGTCCGGCATCCGCCGCGTCGGAGGAGACGCGATGCCATTCGAACGTGTCGCTGTCGAGCAGCTGCTCGGCGGCTTCGTCGCCGAGGTTGCGCTGCTGGCCGTTCACGTCGGCGCCCTGGTCGTCGACGACGAGGGCGACCGGCACGCTGGAGAGGTTGCCGTACGGGTCCTGGTTCGCCCAGAGGTACAGCCCGCCGTACAGGATCGGGACGGCGAGGAGGGCGATCAGGGCGATCACCGACATCCGCGTCGAGGTGAGGCGGCGGAGTTCCGCCGTGATCATCTGCGGGACCTTCATCGCGCCTCCTCCTCGGTCGGTGCGGGTGCGGGTGCGGGTGCGGGTGCGGTGCCGAGGGCCGTCTGCGACGCCTGGCCCGCGATCACGAGCACGGCGTACCCGCGCTCGGCGAACTCGCCGGCGATGCGCCACCACGCGGCGGGCTCGCCGCCGTGGCGGTCGGGCGCGACGAGCACGAGACCCTCGACGTCCTTGCGCAGCGCCGCGAGCTCGAGGAGCAGGCGGACCCGGGCGGCGGGATCCACGTTGCCGATCGGCAGGCTCGCGAGCGCGTCGAGGCCGATGCCCTCGAGCCACCGGGCGGCGGCGAACGGCGTGGGGGCGTGCCCGGCGAACATCAGCTCCTCGGCCACGACCCCGGTCACGGTGACGTTGGGCTCGGGCTCCGACACGACGGGGGCGTCGACCAGGGCGACACGGCGGCGGATGGCCTTGGCATCCGTTCGTCCGTCGATCGTGACCTCGCCGCTGTCGATCTTCATCCGACCGGATGCCACGAGGCCCAGCACCGTGGGCCGTTGCTCGGTCTCGGCGAGGGCCAGGGTGGCCCGACCCGTCTCGAACGAGGTGGAGGTCGGGGGGAGGGCCCGCTCGGCGCGACCCTTCGCGACCTCGGACAGGACGATTCTCACTGCTTCTCCAGTTCGGGGTGCTCCGCGAGGAGGGTCTGGGCTTCGATCCAGGACAGGCCGGCGATGCCCAGCACGGCGCGGACGGCGATCGAGCGTGCGGTCGACGCGCCGGCGTCGACGCGGCTGACGACCGTGCGCCCCGTCTCCTCGAGCAGGCGCGACAGCGTGGGGGTGGGCAGATCGGTGCGCAGCTCGCCGGCGTCCTGCCCGCGGCGGACGATCGCGTCGATGCGCCGACGCAGCGGGGCGAGGGCGGCGGAGGTCTCGGGGAGGTGCGCGTCGTCGAGGGCGAGCGCAGCCGCTGCCTGTACGTGGGCGGCTTCCGCCCAGAGCTCGGATGCCAGGCGCGCCAGCGCCACGCGGGAGTCGGCGTCGTCGACGCGGTCGGCGATGGCGTTGAAGCGGACGGCCCCCGCGGCGATGACCTCACGGATGATGGCGTTGCGGTCGTCGAAGTGGCCGTACAGGGCGCGTCGCGAGAGGCCGGCGCGGCGGGCGATCGCGTCGATCGACGCGCGCGGGTCGTGGCCGATCGCGGCGGTGGCCGCGTCGAGGATGCCGGCGCGGTTCTCGACGGCGTCGCGGCGGGTGGGTGTACTCACGAGGGATCAGTGTACGCCGAAAGTGCACGGGCATGTGCAACTTAATTCCCGGTGACCACGGGAGGATGGATCCGTGCGCCTCCGTCCCTCCCTGTCTGCGATCGCCGTCCCCCTCCTCGTGCTGGGCCTGGCGGGGTGCACGGCGGACGCGCCGACCGACGCGCCCACGCGACAGTTCACGAAGTCGATGAACGAGGTGCGCTCCGACGCGCGCGCAGTGAGCAACGCCCTGGTCGCGGCGTTCGGAGAGGTGACCTTCGACCAGCCCCACAACGATGACGTGGAGGCCTGCGCGGACGAGGACCCGGGGATCGCGCGGTGGAACTGGATCCGGGTCTTCGGTGCCACCGACCCCGCCGCGACGATCGCCGAGATCCGCGAGACCTACGGGAGGGACGTCACCACCTCCGACGTCCCGGGCGACGTCGAGGTCGCCCCCGGTCGGAGCGTGATCGCGACCTCTGCGTACACGCTGATCCGGAACGACACCGGGTCGTATCTCCTGCAGGCGCAGAAGGGCGCGGAAGGGATCGTCGCGATCACCGTCTTCAGCGCCTGCGGCGTGTTGCGCTGACGGCCCGCGCGCGTCGGACGCGGGAGACGAAGACGAGTCCCGGATGCGCGAGAGCCCGCGACGCCGGGCGCCGCGGGCTCTCGTCGAGTCGTCTCGTCAGTCGGTGCCGGCGTCGAACGCGGCGGCCTCGCCCGCGGCATCCGTCGCTTCGGCCAGGCGCTCGCCGGCAGCGTCGAGCGGAGAGGCCGACTCGGTGATCTCGTGAGCGCCGCCCGCGGCGACGTCTCCGACGAGCTCGCCGGTCGGCCCGCCGAGCAGGCCCATCGCGGCGTACTGCTCGAGACGCGCGCGCGAGTCGGCGATGTCGAGGTTGCGCATGGTCAGCTGGCCGATGCGGTCGACGGGGCCGAAGGCGGCGTCACCGACGCGCTCCATCGAGAGCTTCTCGGGCGAGTAGGACATTCCGGATGCCACGGTGTCGAGGATCGTGTAGTCCTCGCCGCGGCGCAGGCGCACGGTGACCGATCCGGTGATGGTCGACCCGACCCACTTCTGGATCGACTCGCGCAGCATGAGCGACTGGGGCTCGAGCCAGCGGCCCTCGTACATGAGGCGACCGAGGCGGCGGCCCTGCTCGTGGTACGTGGCGAGGGTGTCTTCGTTCAGGATGCTGTTGACCAGGCGCTCGTAGGTGAGGAACAGCAGCGCCATGCCCGGGGCCTCGTAGACGCCGCGCGACTTGGCCTCGATGATGCGGTTCTCGATCTGGTCGCTCATGCCGAGGCCGTGGCGACCGCCGATCGTGTTCGCCTCGCGCACCAGGGCGACCGGGTCGTCGAAGCGCGTGCCGTTGATCGCGACCGGACGACCGGCCTCGAAGGCGACCGTGACGTCTTCGGTCTCGATCTCGACCGCGGGGTCCCAGAACCGCACGCCCATGATCGGCTCGACGATCTCGAGCGAGACGTCGAGGTGCTCGAGCGTCTTCGCCTCGTGCGTGGCGCCCCAGATGTTGGCATCCGTCGAGTACGCCTTCTCGACGCTGTCGCGGTAGGGGAAGTCGTGGGCGACGAGCCACTCGCTCATCTCTTTGCGGCCGCCGAGCTCGGTGACGAAGTCGGCGTCGAGCCACGGCTTGTAGATGCGCAGCGCGGGGTTGGCGAGCAGGCCGTAGCGGTAGAACCGCTCGATGTCGTTGCCCTTGTACGTGGAGCCGTCGCCCCAGATGTCGACGCCGTCTTCTTTCATGGCGCGCACGAGCAGGGTGCCGGTGACGGCGCGGCCCAGCGGCGTGGTGTTGAAGTAGGTGCGGCCGCCGGAGCGGATGTGGAACGCGCCGCACGCCAGCGCGACGAAGCCTTCTTCGACCAGAGCGGTCTTGCAGTCGACGAGGCGCGAGACCTCGGCGCCGTACTGCGTCGCGCGGCCGGGGATCGATTCGATGTCGTCTTCGTCGTACTGCCCGAGGTCGCCGGTGTAGGTGCAGGGGATGGCGCCCTTGTCGCGCATCCACGCGACGGCCACCGAGGTGTCGAGACCACCCGAGAAGGCGATGCCGACGCGCTCGCCGACGGGAAGGGACTGCAAGACCTTGGACATACGCCGATTCTATCGGGGGAGGATGCAGCGGCCCGACTCGTGTGAAGTGCTTCCGCCCGCGCGAGGGCGGGGGAGGAGGAGTGTCAGCCGACCGTGACGGCGGTGATCTCCACCGGGGTGGCGGGCCGACCGTCGGCGGCCCCGCCCTCGACGCCGGCCTGGCCGATCTTCTCGACCACGGCGAGGCCCTCGGGCGAGAGCTTCCCGAAGACCGTGTAGCTCGGCGGCAGCTTCGTGTCGGCGTAGACGAGGAAGAACTGCGAGCCGTTCGTGCCGGGCTGGCCGGTGTTGGCCATCGCGACCGTCCCGGCGGGGTAGGTCTCGCCGCCGTCGAGCTCGTCGGCGAACGTGTAGCCCGGCCCGCCGCGACCCGTACCCGTGGGGTCGCCGCACTGCAGCACGAAGATGTCCTGGGTCGTGAGGCGGTGACAGGTCGTGTTCGTGAAGTACTGCTGCTGCGCGAGCGACACGAAGCTCTCGACCGTGCAGGGGGTGCGTCCGCCGGTGAGGGTCATGGGGATCTGCCCCGCCGAGGTCTCGAGCGTCACCGTGACGTCCCCGGCCGGTCGCTCGGTTCCCTCGGCCGGAGGCGTGACGTCGACCGACGGCTTTCCGGACGTGGGGTAGGCGCACGCGCCGGCCGCGCTCGGTTCGCTCGCGGGAGGCGCGGCGGGGGTGGGCCCCGCGCATCCGGCGAGCAGGAGCAGGGCGGAGGCGGCGAGAACAGCCGAGATCAGTCGCGTGCGCACGGGCTCCAGGGTAGAGCGCCCGGGGCGCGGCATCCGTCCCCCGCTCGGAGAAACGCGCCGAACCCGCCCCGTCGACCGCGATTTCTGCGAGAACGGCGCGTTTCTGCGAGGAACAGCTCAGGACGACCGGATGCCGCGCACCCGCCCGATCGCGACGGCCCCGCACGCGAGGCCCACGACCGCCACCGCGATGACGACGATGTAGACCGCGACGCTGCCCCAGCCGTTCGTGTGCGGGTCGAAGAAGGGGTAGGGGTACCAGTACGGCGCGCCGGTCGTGGGGTTCGTGATGAAGGGGCCACGGGCCAGGGTGTACACGATCCACGCGACGGGGAAGATCGCGGCGCCGAGAGCCGCCTTCCACGGGAGCCGCCGCCCCGGACCGAGGAGGAGATCGAGCAGGAAGAACACCGGAGCCCACACGTGCACGATCTCGTTCGACCAGCCCACGGACTCGGGCTGGGGCGGAAGCCCCCGTAGCAGCAGGTTGTAGACGATGCCGGTGATGATCATGTACGTCGACACCCAGGCCAGCGCGGTGGCCAGGGCGGGGCGATCGGCACCGAGACGGCGGCCGCGGGCGAAGAACCCCACCCCGGCGAGGGCGAGCACGACGACCGCCGCGAGGTTGGAGAGGTTCGTGAAGAAGCTGAAGAAGTTCGCCACCACGGTGGTCAGGTCGCGCCCCCGAGCGGCGGAGAAGCTCACCGTCGAGACGAACTGGGCGCTCACCGCCGCCGCGACGAGCACCGCCATGGCCACCCGCGCGACGTTCCAGGCCGTCGCCCACGCCGAGAATCGTGTCATGGGGGCACGGTAGCGAGCGGGGCTATCGGGGAGCGGGGCTTGCGGGGGCGGTGTCGGACCCTCTCGATAGGATGGGGTGTACCGCCGGACAACATGCGAGGAGCACTCATGCCCGGAATCGTGATCGTCGGCGTCCAGTGGGGCGACGAGGGCAAGGGCAAGGCCACCGATCTGCTCGGTGAGCGCACCGACTGGGTGGTGAAGTTCAACGGCGGCAACAACGCCGGCCACACCGTCGTCATCGGCGACGAGAAGTACGCGCTGCACCTGCTGCCCAGCGGCATCCTGTCTCCCGGTGTCACCCCCGTCATCGGCAACGGCGTCGTCGTCGACCTCGAGGTGCTGTTCGCCGAGCTCGAGGCGCTGAACGCGCGCGGCCTCGACACGAGCCGCTTGAAGATCAGCGCCAACGCGCACATCATCACGCAGTACCACCGCACGCTCGACAAGGTCACCGAGCGCTTCCTCGGCAAGCGCCAGATCGGCACGACCGGCCGCGGGATCGGCCCCGCGTACGCCGACAAGATCAACCGCGTCGGCATCCGGGTGCAGGACCTGTTCGACGAGAACATCCTGCGCCAGAAGGTCGAGGGAGCCCTCGACCAGAAGAACCACCTGCTGGTCAAGGTCTTCAACCGCCGCTCGATCACGGTCGACGAGGTCGTCGAAGACCTGCTCGCCTACGCCGAGCGCGTGCGCCCGATGGTCGCCGACACCTCGCTGCTGCTGAACGAGGCTCTGGATGCCGGCGACGTCGTCGTCTTCGAGGGCGGTCAGGCGACCATGCTCGACGTCGACCACGGCACCTACCCCTTCGTCACGTCGTCGTCCGCGACGGCCGGCGGCGCCTCGACCGGCTCGGGTGTGGGACCGAACCGCCTCGACCGCATCGTGGGCATCGTCAAGGCGTACACCACGCGCGTCGGCTCGGGCCCGTTCCCGACCGAGCTGTTCGACGAGAGCGGCGACTGGCTGCGCTCGCGCGGCTTCGAGTTCGGCACCACCACGGGTCGCCCGCGCCGCGTCGGCTGGTACGACGCGCCCATCACGCGCTACGCGACGCGCATCAACGGCATCACCGACCTCGTGCTGACCAAGCTCGACATCCTCGGCGGGCTCGAGCAGATCCCGGTCTGCGTCGCCTACGACGTCGACGGTGTGCGCTACGACGACCTGCCGGTCAACCAGACCGACTTCCACCACGCGAAGCCCATCCTCGAGTACTACCCGGGTTGGAGCGAGGACATCTCCACCGCGCGGACGTTCGACGACCTCCCGCCGAACGCGCAGGACTACGTCCTCGCGCTCGAGAAGATGAGCGGAACGCGCATCTCGGTCATCGGCGTCGGGCCCGCGCGCGACCAGGTGATCGTGCGACACAACCTCGTCGACTGACATGCGGTTCTGGGTGGGGGCCTACGCGGGTGACGCGGGATCGGCCGAGGGCATCGGCATCCTGCAGGCCGGAGACGCCGATTCGGTCTGGGCCTCGGGTCCGCTCGGGATGGTCGGCACGGCGGTGGCCGCCCCCGGCTCGGCGTCGTGGCTGGCGGCTCACCCCACCCACGATCTGCTCTACGCCGCGCTCGAATCCGACGGGACGGTCCAGGCCTATCGCCGCACGAGCGAGACGCGTCTGACCCCGGTCGGCCCCGCGATCGAGGCGGGCGAGTCGGTCTGCCACGTCGCGGTGTCGCCCGACGCGACCTTCCTCGTCGCGAGCTGCTGGAGCGACGGGCGGGTCGTCCGGATCGATCTGGATGCCGCCGGCCGCCCGTCGCGCCCCGTGCTCGCCGCGGAGGCCACCGACCCCTGGGGCTCCGACTCCGCGGAGGGCGGCGTCTCGACCGGCGCACGCGTGTCGGGTGCCGTCGTGCCCGACCTCGCCGCCGCCGCGCGCGCCCTGCGCGAAGCCGCCGGCGACGAGTACGGCGACCTCATCCCGGCCTACGACGCCGTGCCCGAGACCGACGCCGAGTCCGAGGAGGCCGTCATCGGTCCCCGCGTCTCGCGGACGCACCAGGCGATCTTCCTCCCCGGCGGCCTCCTCGCGACCACCGACATGGGCCTGGACCTCGTCCGCTTCTGGCGCTCGAGCAGCGACGGCCTCCGCTTCGTGCAGCAGGTCGTGTTGCCGAAGGGCAGCGGTCCGCGGCACGGGGTGTGGCATCCGTCCGGCCACCTCTACATCGTGACCGAACTCAGTCGCGAGGTGTTCGTCCTGACCCCGGATGCCGAGGGCCGATGGCACGTCGTCTCCGGTCAGCCGCTCCTCGGCACTCTCGAGACCGACACCGCGGCCGAGCTCTGCGCGAGTCGCGACGGCACGACGCTCTACGCGGGAGTGCGCGGCAGCGACACGATCGGCGTCCTCGCGGTGCGCGGCGCCGGCGAGGCGCTGCAGTTCACCGCCCTCGCCGACGCCGGGACGCACTGGCCCCGACACCACGTCGTGGCCGGCGACACCCTGCTCGTCGCGGGTCAATTGGCCGACGAGATCGTCTCGCTTCCCCTCGATGCGCGCACCGGCGTGCCGGGTCGCGTTCGTCACCGCACGGCGTCGCCCTCGCCGACGCGGCTTCTGCCGATGCGCTGAGATCCCTTTCCCAGGGAGAGAGCCCGTCCCCCACCGGGAACGGGCTCTCTCTTCGTCAGGAGGTGGGGATCCACACCCTCATCGTCGACGGACCGCGGTTTCCCCAGTCGTGATAGGGCACGAGGGCGACCGGTGCCGCGTCCTCGCTGAGCGCGGGCGCCGGAGGCGTGTACGGCCAGCCCTCGTCTACGGCCGCGCGACGCGCGAGCTGCACCCACACGCGGCCGTCCTTCTCGACCACGGTCGCGTCCGAGGCGAGGGCGACCTCGCCCACATCCGCCCCCGCGGCGAGGTCGACCGACTCCAGCGCCCAGACCTCGGGCCCCCGCTCGACGGCCACGCAGCCACGGACCGCGTCGATGCGCGGATCGGGGACGACGACGCGCGGGGCCATGGGCAGGTCGAGCTGCACGACATCGCCGGCCCGGAAGGCGCGGCGCACCCGCGCCCAGCCGGGTGCCGCGGGCAGTGACTCGCTCCGCCCGTCGGCTCCCTCGACCCGCAGGCTCGCGCCCGTCGCCCATTCCGGCACGCGCAAGGACAGGGTCCACGCCTCGTCGGAGTCCGTGGCGACCCGCACCCGGACCGTGCCGTCGGCGGGGTAGCTCGTCGAGACGTCGAGGGCGACGGGGCGGCCGTCGTCGAGGGTCGTCCGGATCTCGGCCGGGGCGAACTGGTGGATCTGGATGCCGTCCGCATCGGCCGTGGCGACGTAGGCGTCGAGGCTCGCGAGCGTGCGGGCGACGTTCGGCGGGCAGCAGGACACCTCGAACCACGGCGCCCGGAGCGACGATGACGCACGCGGAGAGGTCGCGTCCGGATCGGGGACGACGCCGGGCACACGCTGATGCAGGGTGTTGGCATAGAAGAAGCTGCGCCCGTCCGCGGAGGGGGAGGTGGCGACGACGTTGAAGAGCGTGCGCTCGATGAGGTCGGCGTACGTGGCATCCCCCTCCGACAGGAGGAGGCGCCACGAGAACATCACCGAGGCGATGCCGGCGCACGTCTCGGAGTAGGCGCGGTCCGGCGGCAGCTCCCAGTCGTCGCCGAACGCTTCGTCCTGGTGGTGCGATCCCTGACCGCCGGTGATGTACGTCCGGCGCCCGCGCGTCCGGCCCCACTGGCCGCGGAGCGCGTCGAGCAGCGCCTCGTCGCCGTTCTCGACGGCGACGTCGACGGCTCCCGCGGCGAGGTAGTTGGCGCGCACGGCGTGACCGCCGAGCGCCTGTGTGTCGCGCACCGGGACGTCGTCCTGGAAGTAGCGGCGTCCCCACTCGATGTCGGCGAGCGTGTCGTGACCCCGGCGCTCGACGAAGAGCGCGGCCTGCGCGGTGTAGCGTGCCTCACCCGTGACCCGGGCGAGTTCGACGAGCGCCGCCTCGATCTCGGGGTGGCCGCAGAAAGCGGGGATGCCGTCGGGACCGAAGACCTCGCAGACGAGGTCCGCGGCGCGGCGCGCGATCGCGAGGAGTCCATCGTCGGCGCCCGGGCGCGTGCGCTCGCGGGCGACGGCGGCTTGGAAGAGATGGCCGAGGCAGTAGAGCTCGTGCCCCCACTCCAGGTCGGACCAGCGCGGTTGCTGTCCGGGGCGTCCGAACTCGGTGTTGAGGTAGCCGTCGGCCTCCTGCGCCGCGGCCACCCGCCCGACGACCGCACGGAAGGTGCTTTCGAGGGCGGGGTCGTCGCCGCGGCCGATCTCCCACGCGGTCGCTTCGAGGTACTTGTACACCTCGGAGTCGCTGAACTCGCGTCCTCGCCGACCCTCCGGAAGGGTGCCGGCGGCGGCGCGATCGAAGTTCGGCAGCCACCCCTCGGACTCGAGGCGGCCGAGGATGTGGTCGAGCGTGTGCGCGGCGTTGACGCCCTGGCGATCGCCCCAGAATCCGCCGGTGATGCGGACATCGCCGAGGCCGAGGGGACGCAGCCGCGAGCGGGTGGGAAGGACGGGGGCGGCGACGGTACGCGCCGTGTCCGCGTCGAGCGGGCGGGAGGGGAGGGTGGTCGACATGGTCATCCCTTGAAAGCGCCGGACATGAAGCCGCGCACGTAGTGACGTTGGAGGATCAGGAACAGGACGACGCACGGCAGCGCGAGGACGACGACGCCCGCCTCGGTGACGCCGTAGTCGATGACGCCCATGGTCTGCCCGCGCAGGTTCGCGACCGCGAGCGGCAGCGTGATGCGCGACTGGTCGTTGATGAGGATGAGCGGGGCGATGAAGTCGTTCCACGCGGTGAGGAACGCGAACAGGCCCACCGTGATGAGGCCCGGCTTGACCGCCGGGAGCAGCACGCGCCACAGGGCGCCCAAGCTCGTGCACCCGTCGACCAGGGCCGCCTCGTCGAGCTCGCGCGGCACCGACTCGAACGAGATGCGCATCATGAACATCGAGAACGGCAGCTGGAACATCGTCAGCACGAGAGCCACCCCGACCAGCGAGTTCTGCAGCCCGACGGCGTTGAGGATGACGTAGAGCGGGATCAACAGGGTGGCGTACGGCACCATCAGGATCGCCAGGACCAGGAGGAACAGGAGGTTCTTGCCCGGGAAGGAGAAGCGGGCGAAGGCGTAGCCGCCGAGGAACGACACGAGCAGGGTCAGGGCGACGGTCAGCAGCGACACGAACAGCGAGTTGCCCAGGTACACCCAGATGCCGGACTGGAAGGAGGCGAGGGTGGCGTAGTTGCCGAAGCCCCAGCCGTCGGACTGACTCGTGCCGGCCTGCGGGCTCACCGAGGCGACGCCGGTCCACACGAGGGGATACAGGAAGATGATCGCCAGGCCCCCCGTGAAGACGGTGGAGGGGATGCCTCCGAGCAGGCGACCGGTCGGACGGCGGCGTGCGCGCGAGCCGGGGGCGACGATCGTGCGGGTGCTCGCGGTGGCGGCGGGCGAGGGAGCGGCGGTCAGGGCCATCTCAGGACTCCTCGGGGCGACGGAACGCGCGCAGCTGCACGACGTTGATGACGACAAGGGCCAGCAGGATGATGACCGACAGCGCGGCGGCGATGCCGAGGCTGTTCTGCCCCTGGAAGGCGATGTTGTAGATGAGTTGCACGACGGTCATGGTGCTGTTGTCCGGCCCGCCCTTGGTGAGGATGTAGAACTGGTCGAACGCCAGGAGCGACCCCGTCACGCACATCACGGTGGTGAGGGCGAAGGTGGGCCGCAGCAGCGGGACGGTGATGTCGCGGAAGATCTGCCAGCGCGAGCCGCCGTCGATCCGGGCGGCCTCGTAGATCTCCTCCGGGATCCCCTGCAGCCCCACGAGCAGCAGGAGCATGTAGAACCCCGCGAAGCGCCAGACGATGAGGAACACGGTCGACCAGAGCGCGCCCTCGGGGGAGCCGAGGAACGTGATGCCCCACGACTGCATCAGCCCGGCGAACGGACCGGCGATCGGGGAGTACAGCACGTAGAACAGCAGCGACGCCGAGGCGAGGCCGAGCGCGCTGGGCAGGAGGAAGGCCGTGCGGAGGAATCCCTTCCACCGGGTCGACTCCTGCACGAGCAGCGCGAGCCCGAGGCCCAGGCCGATGAGGAGGACCGTGGTGATCGCCGTGTACAGCAGGGTGAAGCGCACCGACTCCCAGAAGAGGCGGTGGTTCAGCGCGTCGGTGAAGTTCTCGGGGAAGTTCGGGCCCATGTTGCCCCGGAGCAGGGGCCACTCCGATCCGGACATCTGCAGGACGAGGAGGAGGGGGATGACGAAGAGGGCGACGACGAACAACGCCGTCGGGGCGGCATACAGCCAGCCCTGGACGGGGCCGCCGAGTGCGGAGCGCGCGTAGCGCGAGCGCCGGGCGGTGGAGGAGAGTGCCACGGTGTTCCTTCCGGGGAGGGGGGTGCCGGGCGAGCCGCCCGGCACCCCCGTGGGGTTACTGCGACAGGACCGCGGTGATCTCGTCGTTGTCGGCGTCGACGGTGTTCGTGCCCTGGAGGACGGCGTTGCGCACGAGGGTCAGCCACGGGCTGCCCGGGGCGTTGAACGCCTGCTGGAAGTTCAGCGCGACCGGCGTCTTGCCCTTACCGGCGACCTCGTTGATGGCGACCTGGCGCGGATCCTTCGCGGCGTACTCGTTGTTGGCGAGGTCGGAACGCGAGACGGTGCTGCCGCCCTTGGCGAGGACGCCGACCTGCGCGTCCTCGGAGGTGAGCCACGACAGGAAGTTCCACGCCTGCGGCGACTGCTTCGAGTCCTTCGAGATGCCGATTCCATCGCCACCCACGAACGTCGACTCGCCCCCCTTGACGCCCGGGATGCCGGAGACACCCGCGTCGAAGGTCAGGCTCGGCAGGAGGGTCGCGGGGAACGGCATGATGCCGACCTTGCCCTCCTGGAAGCCCGCGACCCAGGTCGCGCCGGTCTCGTCGGCCGAGCCGGGGGCGACGGCACCCGATGCGTCGAGGTCCTTCCAGGTGGAGTAGACCTCCTTGGCGGCGTCGTTGTTGAGCAGCGAGGTCGTGCCGTCGTCGCTCAGGACCTCGTCACCCGAGGCCCAGACGGACGGGAACCAGGTGAAGAGCAGGCATCCGCCGCAGTTCAGTCCGGTGGAGGTTCCCGAGACACCGGGCTTGTTGAGCGCCTGAACGGCCTTGGCCGTCTTGGCGAAGTCGGCGATCGTGGCCGGGGCCTTCTCGGGGTCGAGACCGGCCTCCTTGACGAGGTCCTTGTTCCACATCATGACCGAGAGGTCGAGCACGAAGGGGAGCACGTACTCCTTGCCGTCGAGGGTGCCCGCGTCGAGGTGACCCTGGTTGATCGAGTCCTTGTACGACAGTCCGTCGATCTGGGCCGAGACGTCCTGGAACAGGCCCTGCTGCACCCAGTTGGGCACGTACACGATGTCGGCCGCGAAGAGGTCGGGCAGTCCGCCCGAGCCCGCTGCGGCGCCGACCTTCGCCACATAGTCGTCGTTGGGGACGACGGTCAGCTCGACCTGGTTCTTGTGGCTCGCGTTGTACGCGGCCACGAGGTCCTTGGCCTGCTTCTCGAGGGGGGCGCGCGTCCACAGGGTCAGGGTCGCGCCGTCGTCGGTCCCTTCCGCCGGGATGTCGGCGGGAGCGGCGGTGCCGGATCCGCCGGAACACGCGGCAAGGCCGCCGACGAGAGCGCTCGCGGCCAGGATGGCCGTCGCTGCCCGGAGGGCGAAGCGGCGCCGGGATGGGGTCATTGCAGTCTCCTCTAGCTCTTCATTGAGCGGATGCGACATTCGGGGTCGTCACCGCTTTCAGGGCGGGACATCGAAAGTACCGAAATCCCTTTCGGGACGGTAACGTGAGGGCTGCCGATTCGTCAAGACGGCAAATGGTTACGAACGAGAAACGGATTCCGATGACCGCCGATGCCACGCGCGCCGCCACCCTGAGCGACGTCGCGCGTCGCGCCGGCGTCTCGATCGCCACCGCCTCGAAGGCTCTCAACGGTCGCGGCGACGTCGCCGCGGGCACGCGCAAGCGCGTGATGGAGGCCGCCGCCGAGCTCGCGTTCACCCCCAACGCGATGGCGCGAGGGTTGCTGGCGGGGCGCACCGGCACGGTGGGCCTGCTGACGAACGACCTCGAGGGGCGCTTCGTGATCCCGATCCTCATGGGAGCCGAGGATGCCTTCGGCGCCGGCCAGATCAACGTCTTCCTGTGCGACGCGCGCGGGGACGCCATCCGCGAGCAGCATCACCTGCGGGCTCTGCTGAGCCGTCGCGTGGACGGGATCATCGTCGTGGGGCGCCAGACCGACCCGCGGCCGTCCCTCGGGCAGGAGCTGCCCGTCCCCGTGGTCTACGCGTACTCGCCGTCGGACGATCCGCGCGACCTCTCGCTGACGCCGGACAACTACTCGGGCGGCCGTCTCGCCGTGGAGCACCTCCTCGCGTGCGGGCGACGGCGCATCGCGCACATCTCGGGGGATCCGTCCTACGCGGCCGCGCAGGACCGTCTCGCCGGAGCGCGTGCGGCCCTCGCTGCGGCCGGGCTCGACTTCGTCGGCGAGCCGATGTTCGCCGCGTGGAACGAGCACTGGGGCCGCGATGCCGCCGCGATGCTGCTCGAGCGGCATCCGGAGGTCGACGCCGTGTTCTGCGGATCGGACCAGATCGCGCGCGGCGTGCTCGACACGGCCCGCGACCTGGGGCGCGACGTTCCGGGCGACCTGGCGGTGATCGGCTACGACGACTGGGAGCTGCTCACGCAGAACGCGCGGCCGCCGCTGACGAGCATCAATGCGAACCTGCAACAGCTCGGTCGTCAGGCGGCGCAGCGCGTGTTCGACGCGATCGACGGGGTCGACGTGGGAGCGGGGACGCACCAGATGCCGGTGAAGCTCGTCATCCGGGGGTCCACGATCGCCCATCGCTGAGCGGCTCTCGCGCTGTTTTCGGTAATCTTTCGAAATTACCGAAAACCATTGCGAAACGTTCGCGGCTCTCGCTAGCGTGCCACCCACGCACACGCTGCTCATCGACGAGCAGTGCCGAGAGGAACAGACACCGTGGACTGCACACCGACGATCCCCCATCGCGTCGGGCGCTCCGTGATCGCCGCGACGGCGATCGCGACGCTGCTGGCGACAGCCTTCGTGGCCGCGCCGGCGCACGCCGCCAACACCGACATCGGGTACCCGACCTTCTCGGGGAGCCCGAACCCCGTCCCCGACACCGGGGTCGCGTACACCCCGGGCAACCAGCTGCAGAGGATCTTCGACGCCGACGTGTCCGCCGGCGCGGGCACGAGCGTCGACAAGGACTTCTGGATGGACCGGATGCTCGCGCGCACCGGTGACGCGGGCAGCTTCGGCGACAACAACCAGTGGCTGTTCACGCGCGGGCGTGCGGCCTTCATGAAGGAGCACGATCCGTCGGCCCTCGGCTTCGGCGGGCAGCTCGCGTACTGGGAGGCGATCGACGGCCGCTCCGGCTACACGATCACCGCCCGTGTCGGGGGCGCCGACGTCGCCCTCACCGAGGATGTCGCCGAGCGCAAGCAGACGCCCAGCTACTGGCGGAGCGTGCACCGCGGCGACGGTCTCGAGGTCGTGCAGACGAAGTTCATCACCGACGCGAACGTCCTGGTGACGAACCTCGAGGTGCACGCGGCGGGCGACGCGGTCGACGTCGAGCTCGTGGCATCCTCCCCCTATGCCGTGACCGCCGACGGCGACGAGCTCGACGGGCACGTGGAGGCGCTCAACAACCTCACCGAGATCTCGCCGCGCTTCTCGGGAGACGGCTTCGCGCCGGCGGGGGAGACCCTGACGCGGACGCTGTCGGTCCCGGCGGGAGGCACCGCCACCGCGAAGGTGCAGCTGGGGCTCGTCACCGACGAGATCGCGGCCTCGCGCACCGAGTACGACGCCACCCGCGCGCAGTCGGCCGGCGAGGCGTACACCGCGCACGTCACCGCGTACAACCGGTGGTGGGCCGACAACGTGCCCTACCTCGACACCCCCGAGGACAACATCGACAAGTCGCTGTTCTACCGCTGGTGGCTGATGCGGTACAACTTCCTCGACGCGGACATGCCCGGTAACGCCTACCAGTTCCCCGTCGCGATGGAGGGCGTGCTCGGGTACAACAACTCGATCGTGCTCACCACGGGCATGTTCATCGACGACCTGAAGTACTTCCGCGACCCGATCTACTCGTACGGCCCCTGGGTCTCGACGGGAGAGACGAGCAAGAGTTACAAGTTCGTCGACAATCCGGGCGACCCCGCCAACTGGTCGAACAGCTACACGCAGTACATCTCCGAGGCCGCGTGGCGCTCCTACGAGCTGCACGGCGGGCCGAGCGCGATCGCGAAGAACCTCGCCACCTACGCGGAGGACGACGTCAAGGGTCTCCAGGACGCCTACGACTTCAACAAGAACGGCCTCATCGAGTACAACTGGGGTGCGATGACGGGCAACGACGCGGATGCCGTGTCGTTCCACTGGAAGCCCGGCTACCAGGACCGCGCCGAGAACGCCTATCTGTACTCCAACGCGCTCGCCTCGGCCGAGGCCTACCGCACCGCGGGGGACACCGCGAAGGCCGCCGAGATGGAGGCGTTCGCGCAGAACATCAAGGCGCAGGTCATGAAGGTGCTGTGGAACCCGCAGGACAAGCTCCTCGAGCACGCCATGGCGAACAACGGCGAGCACGTGCCGTGGAAGGAGATCAACAACTACTACCCGTTCTCCGTCGGACTCGTGCCCAAGCCCGGCGACGCCGACTACAAGGACGACTACGTCCAGGCGCTCCGGCTCTTCGCGGACGACAAGCAGTACCCGATCTTCCCCTTCTACACCGCGAACCAGGCCGATCAGGCGGCGTACAACGCCACCGGCGGCCAGGGCAGCAACAACTTCTCGGTCATCAACTCCACGGTGATGTTCCGGATGATGTCGAAGGTGCTGCGCGACTACCCCACGGATGCCATCACCGCGGAGTCGTACAAGAAGCTCCTGTACTGGAACGCGTGGGCGCACTACCAGAACGGCGGTGACAACCGTCTGCCCGACCAGAACGAGTTCTGGGCCAACGGATCGGCGAACCCGCAGAAGATCGACTACCGCTCCTGGATCCACCACACGATCCTCGGCGCGACGAACTTCACGATGATCGAGGACGCGATGGGCGTGCGCACCCGCGACGACGCCAAGATCGAGCTCGACCCCATCGACATCGGGTGGGACCACTTCACCGCGAACAACATCCGCTACCGCGACCGCGACCTGACGGTCACCTGGGACGCGCCGGGCGGGACGCGGTACTACGGAAACGACGTGCCCGAGGGCTACTCGGTCTTCCTCGACGGGAAGCTCGCCTTCACCGTCGACAAGCTCTCCCACGTCGTCTACGACCCGGCCACCGGAGCGGTGCAGGTCGTCAAGGGCGATGCGAAGGTCACCACGGCCACGGCCTCCTCGGTCAAGGCGCCGCAGGACGTGCGCTTCGCCGACGACGCCCGCGTCGTCGACCTGTTCGCCAAGGCCGGAGCCGACGTCCGCACCGCCAGCACGGGCAGCGCGAACCTCGCCCAGAGCGCCACCGCGACCTTCTCCGCCCCCGGCCGTGAGCCCGCCGGAGCCGTGAACGGCACCACCATCAACGAGCCCTTCTGGGGGACCGCCGGATCGTCGAACGCGACGGACTCCCTCACCGTCGAGCTCGGCGGAGAGAAGACCTTCGACGACATCCGGCCGTACTTCTACGCCAGCTCGTCGTCGGCCACCGCTCCCGGTTACGCCGAGCCGTCGGTGTACACCCTCGAGGTGCGCCGCGGCGGGCAGTGGTCGGTGATCCCGCAGCAGGCCCGCACCCCCGCGTACCCCCGCGCCAACTACAACCACGTCCAGTTCCCCGAGGTGACCGGTGATGCCGTACGCCTCACCGTCACCCACGCCAGCGGCATGAAGACCGGGGTCAAGGAACTGCAGGTGTTCCACACGGGCGTCGCGGCTCCGGCATCCACGAACCAGGCTCCGCTCGTGACCGCGTGGCAGGACCGCCCGGCGTCCGTGGGCGGCGCGGCCGCTCTGGTCGGCACGGTGAAGGACGACGGACTGCCCGCGGGTACCGTGTCGTCGACCTGGTCGGTGGTGAGCGCGCCCGAGGGCGCGACGGTGCTCTTCGACGACCCCGCGGCCGCCTCCACCACGGCCCGCTTCTCGGACAAGGGCGAGTACGTGCTGCGCCTGACCGCCGATGACGGCGAGAAGACCTCGCAGACCGAGGTGACCGTGCAGGGCGAGCCGGTCACCGCCGGCACGAACGTCGCTCCCGAGGCGACCCCGACCGCGGAGTACACCGCGGGCTGGAACAACGTCAAGGCGGTCAACGACGGCAAGGTGCTCTTCACCGGCGGCAGCCAGAGCGACATCTGGGGCACGTGGTCGGGCAACCACCCGGCGACCCGGTGGCTGCAGTACGAGTGGAAGACGCCGCAACGCATCGCCGGAGCCGAGATCGGCTTCTGGCGCGACCAGGACGACGCGAACTCCGCCAACGGCGTCAACGTCCCGAAGGGGTGGAAGGCGCAGTACTGGACCGGGTCCGACTGGGCCGACGTCGCGAACCCGTCGGACGACACGGTGAAGCGGGACGAGACCAACGCCGTCACCTTCGACGCCGTGACCACGACGCGGTTCCGTGTGGTGCTGCAGGCCGCCGGCAACGGACCGTACGCGGCCGTCGCCGTCAGCGAGCTGAAGGTGTTCGCCGACGCGCCCACCTCGATCGAGCCGATCGATGTGCGCACGGCCGTGGGCACGAAGCCGACGCTCCCCGCGACGGTGGATGCCACGTACTCGGACGGCAGCCACGCCGACCTCCCCGTGACGTGGGCCGAGGTCACCGACGCGCAGGTCGCCGGTGAGGGCAGCTTCCCGGTGTCGGGCATCGTTCCCGGTTCCCCCGTGCCCGCGAAGGCGACGGTCTGGGTGCGGGCGACGGCCCCCGGCCAGATCAACCAGGTGGACGCGGTGACCACGCGCACGCTCCCCGGCGTCGCGCCGGTGCTGCCGAAGACCGTGGGCGTGCTGTTCAATGACGGCTCGCGCCAGGATCTCCCGGTCACGTGGGATGCCGTGGACGCGGCGTCGTACGCGAAACCCGGGCAGTTCACGGTCGCCGGGACGGTGCAGAGCGATCTGCCGGGCACCAAGGCCGCCTCGGCGGCGGTGACCGTGGGCGGCGGTGGCGAGGACACGAAGGCGCCGACGGTGGCGTTCCAGGTGTCGCCGGCGGCTCCCGACTCCGGCTGGTACACGCAGGCGGTCGCCGTCGACGTGACGGCGCGCGACGACCAGGACGCGGCCCCGCGCATCGAGGTGCGCGTGGATGCCGGTGCCTGGGCCACCTCCACCGGGACCGTCTCGGTGACCGGCGACGGCTCCCACGTGGTGCAGGCGCGAGCGACCGACGCAGCGGGCAACACCTCCGCTGTCGCCGAGCAGACCGTGCGCATCGACAGCACGGCTCCGGCCGTCGAGGTGACCACCGACGCGGTCTCGCGTACGGTCAAGGCCACCGCGACGGACTCCGGCTCGGGCGTCGCCTCGATCGAGTACCGCCTGAACGACGCCGAGAACTGGTCGACGATGACGGGCTCCGTGCTCGTCGGACTCGACGAGACGACGGTGCGGGTGCGCTCCACCGACACGGCGGGGAACGTCTCGCCCGTGATCGAGCGGACGATCCCGAAGGCGGATGGGACGCAGCGGCGCAACGTCGCCCTGCTCGCCACGCCCACGGCATCCGGAACCGCCGGATGGAACAAGGTCACCGGACTCAACGACAACGTCCAGCCCACGTCGTCGGGCGACGTCACGCCCACCGACAACGCCAACGTGTGGGGCGTCTGGCCCGCCGTCACCGACCAGTGGGTCCAGTACGACTGGAAGGAGCCGGTGCGCATCGGTGAGCTGGGCGTGTACTTCGTGTCCAACCTCGACGCGCAGGGACTCGGCATCGACGTCCCCGCGAAGTGGGAGGCCGAGTACTGGGATGCCACGACGAGCGCGTGGGTGCCGGTGAAGAACGCGGGCACCTACGGCACGGCGAAGGACACCTACAACACGGTGTCGTTCGACCCGGTGACCACGACGAAGCTCCGCCTCGCGCTCGACCCGGTCGGGACCGAGCAGGGCAAGGGCAGCGTCGGCATCAAGGAATGGCCGGTGTGGGAGCAGCCGGAGACCCCGGTTCCCGACACCCAGGCGCCCGTCGTGACCACCTCGGTCGACCCGGTCGCTCCCGCGAGCGGCTGGTACACCGGCACGGTGAAGGTCTCGGCGACCGCCATCGACGACCGCGACGACACCCCCGTCGTCGAGGTCCGCGTGGGCGGCGGCGAGTGGTCGCGGTACACCGCGCCGGTCGAGGTCTCGGCCGACGGTGCCACCACGGTCTCGTTCCGAGCGAAGGATGCCGCCGGCAACACCTCCGATCCCTCGGGCGTCGAGGTGAAGCGGGATGCCACCAAGCCGGTCGCCGACGCGGGTTGGAACGCCGCGTCGCGCACGGTGACCCCCACCGGCACGGATGCCGGTTCGGGCGTGGCCGTCGTCGAGTACCAGCTCGGTGACGGGGCGTGGACCGCCGCGAGCGGTGCCACCGCCGTCGGCGACGCCGCCACCACTGTGCGCGTGCGCGCGACCGATGTCGCGGGCAACGTCTCGGATGTCGGGGAGGTCGCCGTGCCGGCGAAGCCGAGCGATCCCGGGACCGACCCCGGCACCGATCCGGGCACGGACCCCGGTACCGATCCGGGCGTCGACCCGACGGGCTCGCTCACCGGCAACGAGGTCATCCGGATCGGCGTCGCGCAGGTGGCCCCCGGCGGGCAACTGCCCGTCTCGGTCAGCGGCGCGGCACCGGGCACGGTGTTCGCGGTGGAGTTCCGCTCCACCCCGGCGCGCCTGGGCACCCTGACGGTCGGGGCCGACGGCACCGCCAGCGGAGTGTTCACCGTCCCGGCGTACGCCGAGTCGGGCGTGCACACCGTGGCGCTCGTGGTGCCCGGCGGCGAGCTCACCGCACAGGTGACCGTGGTCACCCCCGGCGCGACGTCGTCGCAGACGCCGCCGCTGGCGGTCACCGGACAGGATGCCGCGGCGACGCAGCTCGCGACCGGCATCGGCGTGAGCGTGCTGCTGCTCGGGCTGATCGTCGTGGCGATCGCCTACTACCGTCGGCGCCGCTCGGCCTGACACCCCGGGGCCGGGGGCGTTCCGCCCCCGGCCCTCCCCGCGCGTCCCTCCCCTTGGTCGAAGGAGACCACTGTGATTCGTCCTGCCCCGCGGCGCGTCTGGGCCGCCGCAACCGTCGTCGGTCTGGTGGGAGGGTTGCTGGCACTGACGCCGGCGAGCCCCGCCGCCGCTCTCCCCAACCCCCTGCTCGGCGACGGGTCGAGCTACTCGGCCGACCCCGCCACCCTCGTCGCCGACGACACGCTGTACGTCTACGCCGGTCGCGACGAGGCCGACGCGACGACGAACGACTTCGTCATGAACGAGTGGCAGGCGTTCTCGACCACCGACGTCGAGGGCGGCTCCTGGAAGCACTACCCGTCGCTCATGCGCCCCGAGCAGGTGTTCTCCTGGGCGACGCCGGGCCGCGCGTACGCGGGCCAGGTCGTCCAGGGCGGCGACGGCCGGTACTACTGGTACGTCCCCGTGCACGAGGCCGGCAGCAGCTCGCCCGATCCGTTCGGCATCGGCGTCGCGGTGTCCGACACCGCACTGGGCCCGTGGAAGGACTACGCCGGCGGCCCGATCGTGTCGCAGAAGATCCTGGGCAACAACGCCCACAACATCGACCCCACCGTGTACATCACCGACGACGGCCGCGTATGGATGTACTGGGGCAGCTTCGGTCGCCTGCTCGGTGTCGAGCTGGCATCCGACATGAAGACGATGATCGGCACCCCCACCGAGTTCCGCAGCGGGGTCGACGGCTTCTTCGAGGCCGCATGGCTGTTCGAGCGGAAGGGCACGTACTACCTCGCCTACGCCGCCAACGCGGCCGGGCCCGACAGCTGGTGCACCCCGGCGGTGTACCACGCGTGCATCGCCTACTCGACCGCACCGACACCGATGGGGCCGTGGACCTCGCAGGGCCGGGTGCTCGCGCCCGTCTCGTCGACCACCAGCCACCCCGCCATCACCGAGTACCACGGCAAGTGGTACATCGCGTATCACACGGCGGATGCCGTCGGCGGCAACCACTTCCGGCGGTCGGTGGCCGTCGATGAGGTGCAGTGGGACGACTCCGTGACCCCGGCGCGCATGAAGCCCGTGGTCACGACCCCGCCGCGCGATATCAAGACGACCCCGTCGGCGAACGTCGCCCCGTGGGCCGAGGTCTCGGCGTCGAACGAACCGGTGCCCGTGCAGTACTGGAAGGCGGCGCTGAACGACGGCATCGTGCGCCCGAACCCGCTTCCGCCGGACATGTGGGGCTCGTACGCGGCCGACCGACCGGCCTCCCAGTGGATCCAGTACGACTGGCCAGAACCCGTGCGCATCGACCGCTCGTCGATCCGGTTCTGGAGCGACCGCGAGCCGGGCAGCGGCGACGGCGTCTCGGCCCCGTCGTCGTGGAAGCTGCAGTACTGGGCGGACGGGCGCTGGAACGACGTCGAGAACCCGAGTGGATACCCGACGACCACGCGCGAGCTGCACGAGGTGATGTTCTCGCCGGTGACCACCACACGACTTCGTGCCGTTTTGAACGCTTCTCCGGGAACGGGGGCGTCCTCGAGCTACTCTGCGCTCGCGGTGGAGGAGTGGACCGCGGGTGCCGTCGCTCCGACCGGTGTGGAGCCGGCGGCCACCAGCACGCTCGTCGGAGAAGCCCCCGAGCTGCCCGACACCGTGGCGCTGGCGTACGGCGACGACCGCGTTGCCGCGCCCGTGACCTGGGATGCCGTCGACCCGGCCGCTTATGCGGCGCCCGGCACCTTCACGGTGAGCGGGACGGCACAGGGATACGCCGCCGGTCGCGTGCAGGCCACGGTCACGGTGATCGGCTCGGACGCGTGGCGCACCAACCTCGCGAAGACCGGCACGCCGGTCGCCGACTTCACCGCCGGCTGGAACTCGCTCGCCTCGATCAACGACGGCACCATCATCTACCAGGGCGGTCAGGCGTCGCAGATCTGGGCGACGTGGGACGGTGTCCGCCCGGCCAGCCGCAACGTCGGCTACACGTGGGAGAAGCCCGTCACCGTCGACGCGGTCACGGCGCACTTCTGGAGCGACGTGGCGGGAGCCTCGGGCGCGGGCAACGGCGTCGCCGTGCCGTCGTCGTGGCACGTCGAGGCGCTCGTGGACGGCGTCTGGACCGAGGTCTCGGGCGCCAGCGGCTACCCGGTGGCGGCCTCTGCTCCCAGCCGCGTGTCGTTCACGCCCGTGACGACCGCCGGTATCCGTGTCGTCCTCGACGCGCAGTCCGACGGCGCCACGAACGCCGCGGTCGGCGTCTCCGAACTCGAGGTGTTCGGGGCGACGACGGATGCCACGGCGCCCGAGGTGTCGCTCGAGGCGCGCGGTCCACAGGGTGCCGACGGATGGTTCGTCGGTCCGGTGACGGCGCGGGCGGACGCGACCGACGACCGCGACGTGCGCGTCGCCCTCTCGGTGGCGGTGGACGGTGCGGCGGCCACGACCACCCCCGACGTGCGTCGCGTCGACACCGTGGTGCGTCAGGACGGCTCGCACACGGTGACCGCGCACGCCACGGACGCCGCCGGCAACGTCTCGACCGAGGCGACGGCATCCTTCCGCATCGATGCGACCGCTCCCGCGGTCACCGCGACGCTGGACGCGGCCGCGCGATCGGTCTCGGCGACGGCGACGGATGCCGGATCGGGCCTGGCGGGGATGGAGTACGCGCTGGACGGCCCGCTGACGTGGAAACCGTACACGGCAGCCGTGTCGGCGCCGGATCTGGAGCGGCACGTCGTGTACGTGCGGGCCACGGACGTCGCGGGCAACGTCTCGAACCCGACCACGGTGACCATTCCGCGCTCGCCCGACGCGCCGTTGACCGGCAACATCGCGCTGTACGCGACGCCGACGGCATCGTCGGCATCGGGGTGGGCGCCTGTCGGCGGCGTGAACGACGGCAGCGTCACGGGAAGCCCGTGGGGCACATGGCCGCGCGTCGGTGAGCAGTGGGTGCAGCTGACGTGGGATCGCTCGGTCACGGTCGATCACGCGAGCGTGCAGTTCGCCCGCGACGCCGCCGATGACGCCAACGCCGGACTCATCCCGCCCCGCTCCTGGGCGTTGCAGTACCGCGACGGTTCGGGCGCCTGGAAGGACGTGGCGACCTCCGACACGTTCGGCCGGTCGTCGGAGGCCCCGAACGAGGTGCACTTCGCCGCGGTCGAGACCACGGCCGTGCGCGCGCTGATGCAGTCGTGGGGTGCCGCCGAGGGCCAGGGTTCGGCCGCCATTTCGGAGTTCGAGGTGTGGGCCGCGGCCGACCAGCCGCCGGTCGACACCACGGCGCCGACCTTGGCGTTCGAGGCGGCATCCCCGTCCCCCGCCTCGGGCTGGTACCGCGACGCGGTGCGGGTCACCGCCACCGCGACCGACGACACCGATCCGTCTCCGGCCGTGCGCGTGCGCGTGGACGGCGGGGCGTGGGCCGCGCTGACCGACGACTTCCGGGTCACCGGTGACGGCACGCACCTCGTCGAGGCCGAGGCGGTCGACGCCGCGGGCAACGTGTCGTCGCGCGTCGCGCTGACGGTGAGGATCGACGGCGTCGCGCCGACGGTGACGACGGTCGTGACGCACGAGGCGTCGGGACACCTGGTCGAGGTCACCGCCTCCGACGCGCTGTCCGGCGTGGGCGCGGTCGAGCGCCGGGTGGACGGGACGTGGGTCGCGGTGGTCGACGGCCGGGTGACGCTCGCCTCGGGCGGCGGAACGGTGCCCGTCGTGCTGCGGGCGACCGATCTCGCCGGGAACACCTCCGACGACAAGACCGTGACCGTCGACACGGGTACGACCGGGCCGGTCGACCCGACCCCGACCCCGACCCCGACGCCGACTCCGACGCTGACTCCGACCCCGACGCTGACTCCGACCCCGACGCCGACGCCGACTTCGACGCCGACGCCGACCCCGACGCCCTCGCCGTCCGGCACGCCTTCGCCCACCGGCGCGCACGTGACCCTCGGCGCGGCCGAGGTGTCGGCGGGGGCGTCGCTCGCGGTCGAGGGCTCCGGCTTCCGTGCCGGCGAACTCGTCGAGGTGACGCTGCACTCGGATCCCGTCGTGCTCGGCTCGCTACGCGCCGACGGGGAGGGGACGGTCCGCGGCACGCTGACGGTCCCGGCGACCGTCGCCGCCGGCGATCACACGATCTTGCTGCGCGGCGTCGACAGCGGAGTCCAGGCCTCCGCGGCTTTGCGGGTGCTCTCGTCCGGGCCGGTCACCGGTCCCACGAGCGGCGGCCCCACGGCCGGGACGACTCCTGCGGGCGCCCTCGCTCGCACCGGCGGCGTCTTCCCGCTCGGGCTGCTCGGCGCGGGCACGATCGTCGTGCTCGTGGGCGTCGCCCTCCGCCGCCGCGCGCGCCGCGACGACGCGTAGGAACCCCGGACGGGTCCGCAGCATCTCGGACCCGTCCGGACCCGCGGGCGTGCGCGCTCCTTCTCCTCACCCCATACAAGAAAGCACCACCATGATCGATGAAGATCGCCCCCGTTCACTGAGTCGCCGCGGGGTCCTCCGCGCCGGGGTCGCCCTCGGCGGGGCCGCTCTCGTCGCCGCCACCGCTGCGCCAGCTGCCGCTTCCGCGGCCGCCGTGCGCCCCGCGGCCGACGTCGGTGGATTCGCCCGCCCCGGACTCCGGCATGCCGCATCCGTCGTGCGGGCGGCGTCTCGCGAGGTCACCCCCGACGCCTGGGCCCTACGCCCCTTCCCGCTGAGCGCCGTGACGCTGGGCGAGAGCGTGTTCACGCGCGCGCAGAAGCAGGCGCTGATCCTCAACAGGGCCTATTCCGTGGATACGCTGCTCGCGGTCTTCCGGCGCAACGCGGGGCTGGATACGCGCGGAGCGACGCCGCCGGGCGGCTGGGAGGAGTACGGCCCCAATCCCGATGCGCAGCGCTGGGGACCCCGTGAGTACCGCCTGGGACAGAACACGGCGGGCGCGGGTGGCCTCTTGCGCGGCCACTTCGCCGGGCACTTCCTGAGCGGGCTGTCGATGGCGTATGCGTCGACCGGCGAGGGCGCTCTGGCGCAGAAGGTCGGTGCATTCGTGGCCGGCCTCGAGGAGTGCCGCGCCGCGCTGGCAGCGCAGACCTTCGACGGAGCCCCGCGCTATTCGCATCCGGGATTCCTCTCGGCCTACGGCGAGTGGCAGTTCTCCGCCCTCGAAGCCTTCGCCCCGTACGGCGAGATCTGGGCGCCGTACTACACGCTGCACAAGATCCTCGCGGGCCTCCTCGACGCGCACGCGTACACCGGGAACACCGTGGCGCTCACCCTCGCCGAGGGCATCGGTCACTGGGTCTACGCACGGTTGTCGGCGTGCTCGCCCGCTCAGCGGCAGAAGATGTGGTCGCTCTACATCGCGGGGGAGTGCGGGGGGATGAACGACGTGCTCGTGCAGTTGTACTGGCGGTCCAGCGACGCCGCGCGGTCGGAGTTCCTCGATGCGGCGAAGCTGTTCACCTACGACGCGCTCGTCGACGCGTGCGCCGACAACCGCGACACCCTCGACGGGCGGCATGCCAACCAGTACATCCCCACCTTCTCGGGCTATCTCAAGCTGTACGACGAGACCGGCGACGACCGATACCGACGCGCGGTCCACAATCTCTTCGGCATGGTCGTCCCGGGGCGCGCGTACGCGCACGGAGGGACGGGCGAGGGCGAGTTGTGGGGCCCCGCCGGCGCGGTCGCCGGCGACATCGGCAAGCGCAACGCCGAGTCGTGCGCGGCGTACAACATGTTGAAGATCGCACGGTCGCTCTTCCTGCACGAGCAGGATCCGCGGTACATGGACTACTACGAGCGAACCGTGCTCAACCACATCCTCGGCGGGCGACGGGACGAGGAGTCCACGACGAGCCCGGAGAACTGCTACATGTTCCCGGTCAACCCCGGCACGCGCAAGGAGTACGGCGACGGAAACATCGGCACGTGCTGCGGCGGAACCGCGCTGGAGAGCCACGTGAAGTACCAGGACACGATCTACCTGCGCTCCAAGGCGGATGACGCCCTGTACGTGAACCTCTACATCGCATCGACGCTCACTTGGGCGGACAAGGGTCTGACGCTCGTGCAGACCTCGTCGTACCCGGAGGCCGACACGTCCACCCTGGAGTTCGCCTCTGCGCCCTCGGGGCCTCTCGCCCTCCGCCTGCGCATCCCGGCGTGGGCCACGGGCGGCGTGGAGATCCGGGTCAACGGCACGGCATCGGGGACGACGAACACCCCGGGTACCTACGTCGCCCTCGAGCGCACGTGGGTCAAGGGCGATCGCGTGACGATCCGGATCCCGATGGTCCTGCGGACCGAGGCGACGCCGGACCGCCCTGACGTCCAGGCGCTGGTGTACGGCCCGACGGTGCTCACCGCCATCGACTCCTCCACGCGGTACGCACGGCTCTCGCTGTCCTCGCGACTCGGCCTCGACGGCTCCGTCACGAGGGGCGTTTCGAAGAAGGCCCATAACGTGTTCGAGCTCGACGGCCGCACGTACGAACCGGCCTACACCGGTCACGACGTCGCTTATCACATGTACTTCCAGCGTTCGGAGCCGACGGTGACCTTCGCCGGGGTCGATTCCGGGGTGAAGAACCCCACTCGGGGACAGAACGGGACCAGCCTGCTCGACGAGGTGTGGGCCAAAGCGCCGTTCCGCGATCGCGGAGCGTTCCTGGAGGCCGTGCGATCGGTGTCGCAGTCGTTCACCGAAGCCAATCTGCTGACCGCGCGCGATCGCCAGCGCGTCCTCCTGACCGCGGGCCGCGCGCCCATCGACGCATGAACGAGGAACCCGTCATGACACCTGAACCCCGTCGCCGTGTCGTACGCCTCGTCGCGGCGTTCGCCGCCGTCATCCTGGCCGCTATCGGCGTCGGCACCCTGTCGACGTCGGCGGCGACCGCCGAGACGCCCGCGAACATCGCGCTGGCGTCCGGGGAGCACGCGCCCGAGGTCAGCGTGAGCTACGTGCCGTCGTGGAACTCCGCGGCGGCGTTGAACGACGGCCGCAGTGCCCCCACCGATGACCTGGGATCGATGTGGGGGACATGGGGAGCCACCCCGACGCCCGCGGCCGACACCGCCACCTACACGTGGTCGAGTCCGGTCACGGTCTCCTCGACCACGGTGTACCTGTGGCAGAACGACGGCGTCCAGGACGGCGGCGTGATGATCCCGTCCGCGTGGTCGATCGATTACCAGGACTCCGCCGGCGAGTGGAAGCCCGTCACCGGATCCTCCCTCGCCTACCCGCTGCCCGCGTTCGATTCGGCCGCCCCGAAGACCTCGCTCGAACCCGTCTCGGCGTCGTTCGATGCCGTGACCACGCGCGCCGTACGTCTGACGTTGCAGCGGCAGGTGTCCGGCGGTGAGGCGCGCGCGACGAGCGTGATCGAGTGGCAGGTCGACGGCATCCCGGCCTCGGACGATCCGGCGCCGGGAACCGGAGGCGACGCGGTCGCCGTGCAGGACGTGGCGGTGCGCACGATCACGGGCACGGCTCCGAACCTTCCGGAGCGTGTCTGGGTGTCGCCGGAGAACGGTCCTCTGCGGGACGTGGATGCCACCTGGGCACCGGTTCCGGCCTCGTCGTACGCGCAAGCCGGATCGTTCGAGGTCGCAGGGACCGTTGCCGGCGACGATGCCGTCACGGTGAAAGCCACCGTGTACGTCGCCGACCGACTTTCTGGTCAGATCTCGTCGGTCGATTACACCTCCGTGGTCACGGGACCCGGAGTGGCTCCTGTCCTGCCCCGTACCGTGCTCGCCCGATACGACGACGGCACCGCCGCGAGCGATGTCGCCGTGACGTGGAGCAGCGTCGCACCCGCGGAATATGCGACCGCCGAGTCGGTGTTCGACGTCGCCGGCGCCATCGCGTCGTTCGACCCCGGTGCGGTCGCGACGGTGTTCGTGGTCGCCCCCGCGAATCAGACCACCCCGGTGGTGACGGTGTCCTTCGACTCCTCGCCCGCGGGTTCGGGCTGGTTCCTCGAGACGCCGAAGGCGATCGTCACCGCGCAACCCACGCGCGCCGACATCGCCTCGGTCGAGATCAGTCTCGACGGCGGGGCGACGTGGTCCGCGTACACCGATCCCGTTCCGGTCGGCGTCGAGGGCGAGGTGGACGTGCAGGCGCGAGCCACCGCGACGGACGGTGCGGTGGGGTCGGCGACGGCTCACGCACGCATCGACACCCGAGCCCCGGTCACGACGGCGACGATCGACGTCGTCGACGGGACATCGGCAACCGTGACACTCATCGCGACGGACGGCGATCGCGGTTCGGGTGCGTCACGCACGGTGTGGTCGGACGGGCCCGACGCCGATCCGGCCGGACCGACCAACAACATGTTCGCCACGTACGAGAAGCCCTTCTCGGTGGAGCTCACTCAGGCGCCGCGGTACGTGCACGTGCGGACACAGGACGTGGCCGGCAACGAGGAGCAGACGCAGACGATCCTGCTCCCGGCTCGCGCCGTGCAGCCGTCGCCGGAGCCGACGCCGGAGCCGACGCCCGCTCCGACCTCGTCGGGCGGTGCAGGGACGGCGCCGACGTCGTCACCGTCCGCGACACCAGGAGGTGCTGCCTCGACGGGGACGGGATCGCTGGCGATCACCGGCGCCCACGATCCGTCGATCGGCCTTCTCGTGGCCGCTCCAGCGGTGATTCTGGGCGGCCTCCTGGTGATGCTCGTCCGGATGCGGCGTCGTGTCGCGGCGGGGCGTTCCGACGACGATCGCGACTGACACCGCGCTCCCCGACCGCTCGTGATCCGACCGGTCGGGGGGTGTCCGTCCGTGCGGGGCATCCCGTCACGGGGTCATGACCGTCGGCACTCGATCTGACCGACGCGGCAAGGGCCGGGAGCGTTCGCGCCCCCGGCCCTTGCCGCGCTTGCGTCCTCGGCTCAGAACCCCTGCGCGGCGGGCTTGAGCGCCCACGCCTCGCGATAGGCATCCGCCAGCGTCAGCTCGCCCGCGGCACCTTCGTCGGCCAGCACCGTGACGTGCGCGTGCAGCTGGATCGCGGAACCGGGCAGCCTCGCGGTGACGGGACCCTCCACGGCGCCGGCCAGCGCGGCGCTCTTGTCGGCTCCGAACGCCAGCAGGATGAGGTGCCGGGCCTCGCGGATGGTGCCGATGCCCTGCGTGATGCAGTGCACGGGCACGTCCGCGGAGTCGGCGAAGAAGCGCGCGTTCGCCTCCCGGGTCGAGGCGGCCAGGGTCTTGACCCGCGTGCGCGAGCCGAGCGAGGAGCCCGGCTCGTTGAAGCCGATGTGGCCGTTGCGTCCGATGCCGAGGATCTGGATGTCGACGCCCCCCGCCTCGTCGATCGCGCGATCGTACGCGGCGGCGGCGGCGAACGGATCGGCCGCACGACCGTCGGGCACGTGCACGTGCGCCGGGTCGAGGCCGAGCGGCGTGGTCACGGTCCGTTCGATCACGGCGGCGTACGACTCGGGGTGGTCGGGGGGAAGGCCGACGTACTCGTCGAGCGCGAAGGCGCGCACCCCGGCGACGTCGAGGCCCTCCTCGGAGATGCGTCGGGCGAGGTGCCGGTAGAACCGTTCGGGGGTCGAGCCGGTCGCCACGCCCAGCACGAGACGCGGCTGCGCGGCGATCGCCCGAGCGACGTGGTCGGCGGCCAGCGCCGACGCCTCGTCCGCGGTGGGGGTGAGGACGACTTCGGCCATCAGACCAGCTCCATTCGGTGACCCGCTGTCAGTACGGCGCCCCACGCGCCGGCCCACGATCCGAGCTCCGCGCGGATGATGGGAGGAACCGCGTGGAAGGTCGCCTGGCGGTGGGCCTTCTCGATCGCGGGGTCGATGATCCAGCGGGGCGAGTTCGACAGGCCGCCGCCGATGACGATCACCCCGGGATCGATCATCGCCATGAGGCTGAGCAGCCCGTGGGCGAGAGCCGTGGTGGCCTCGTCGAGGATCGCGCGAGCGGAGCCGTCGCCGCGCTCGGCGGCGAGGACGACGTCGAGCGCGGTCGACTGGGCGTCGACCCCGCGGGCGCGATCCCACCGTCCGCCGAGGCGCGTGCCGCCCAGCAGCGACTCGAGGCATCCCGACTGCCCGCAGGTGCACTTCTCGCCCCCGCCCGTGGCGATGTGCCCGATCTCTCCCGCGCCGCCGTGGGCGCCCTTGCGCACCGACCCGTCGACGACGTGAGCGCCGGCGATGCCCGTGCCCAGCGCCAGCACGAAGACGTCTTCGGCTCCGCGCCCGGCTCCGAGAACCGCCTCCGCGATCGCGGTGGCGACGCCGTCCTGGACGGCTTCCCCCGGGATGCCGAGGCGGTGGGAAAGCTCGCGGGCGGGGGCGAGTCCCTCGAGCCAGCGCATGTTCGCGCTCGTGGTCACGACGCCGGACGCCTCGTCGAGGATGCCGGCGACGGTCAGGCCGAACGCCTCGGCGCGGTCGTCCGCGAGGAACGCCCGGGTGAGGGCCGCCAGCTCGTCCATCGCCCCGGGTCCGCGCGGGGTCGGCGCGTCGGTCGTGCGCACGTGTTCGAGCCGTCCGTCGATCTCGCGCGCGAGCAGCAGCTTGACCCGCGTGCCCCCGTTGTCCACTCCCAGAAGAAGCGTCATCTCGCCTCCTCGGTCGAACGCAGGATGCCGAGCAGGCGACGCGCCTCGTCGGAATCCACGGTCTCGTATGTGCCGCCGTCGCCCGCCGCCGACCCGAGCGCGACGCCCGAGCGGCCCGTGACGGTGCGCTTGGCGGAGGCGTGGACGGCGTCGACGCCGGTTGCGGCGATCCGCGCGACGTTGTCGGAGCGGACGCCGCTGCCCGCCATGATCTCGATGTCGTGATCCGCGCGGCTCACCAGGCGTTCCAGGACCGTCAGAGCGTCCTCTGCCCGTGCGGCACCGCCCGAGGTGAGCACGCGCGTGACGCCGAGCTCGGTGAGGCGGTCGAGGCCGGCGTCGAGGTCGGACAGGTTGTCGAACGCCCGATGGAACGTGACCGGCGCACCGTCGGCCGCCGCGACGACGCGTGAGATCAGCGCGTCGTCGATCCGGCCGTCGCGGAGCCCTCCGACGACCACGCCGGTCGCGCCGTGCGCCCGCGCCCGGAGGACGTCTTCCACGATCACGTCGCGCTCGGCGTCGTCGTACTCGAAGTCGCCCGCGCGCGGGCGCACGAGCACGTGAGTCCGGATGCCGGATCCCGCCGCCGCCGTGATGAGACCTGCCGAGGGGGTCAGACCGCCGAGCGAGAGGGCGGAGCACAGCTCGACGCGGTCCACACCGAGCTCGGCCGCGACGCGGATGCCCGCGGCATCCTGGACCGCCAGTTCGAGAGCCGTCATCGCAGCACCGTCGCCGTCAGGTCGGGGGCGGTGTCGAACGCGTCGAAGGGGAACATCGGTCGCTCGATGCGGCGGTGTCCGAGACGCGCGAGATCCTGATCCACCGGGCCGGGGGTGAGGGCCAGCGTCCAGCCCGCGGCGACGTCGTACAGCGTGGGCTCGAGGTACCCGATCTTCGTCACGACGATGTCGGTGGCGAGCGGGTCGATGCCGACCGCGCGGAAGTCGTCTACGGCGTGGAACGCCTTGCGGCGCTCGGTGACGATCACCCGCAGGGCACCGACACCGACGACGACGACACGACCGGCGACCGGGTCGTCGTGTCGACCGATGAGGACGCCCGTGATGCGGACCGGACCGCTGACGCGATCATCCACGCGGGCTCCGGCCTCGAGGTCCACCGGCGACCCCACGGCGATGTCGTCGAGGGAGGCCACGGCGGCCGGGTCGAAGATCGACGCGACGGCGATGGTGAGATCGTCCGCGGCACCGGTGAGGCGCTCGTCGGCCAGTAGCTGGTGAAGCGTCCAGGTGACGTCACCGGAGCCGCCCGCCCCGGGGTTGTCGCCCGAGTCGCTCACGAGATACGGTCGGCCCCCGCCGGCGACCCGGTGGGCGAGCCCGGCGGCGATCCCCTCGGCGAGCGATCCCGGCGGCCCGACGAACGAGAAGTCCTCGCGGGCGTCCCACAGTGCGTGGGCGAGCGTCTCCGCCTCCGCCACGATCGCGTCCGCATCGTCGCCGCTGACGATCACCGTCGCGTGGCAGCGCGGCTCGTCGGCCCACGCGTAGCCGATCCAGATCGACGCGTCGGTGACCCCCGGCATCCGTTCCACCTCGTCGAGGCGGGCGTAGAGGCTCTTCGCGGGTTCCACGCGCGTGGACGTCTTCTCGCCGGGGAGCAGGATCGGCACCCGCACCCAGGCGCGCGCGGGGCGCTCCGCGCGCCCGACCCAGGAGAGCAGGTTCCGCGCGGCGCGCTCGCGGGTGTCCTCGGCGTCCTCGTGCGGGGCGAGGCGGAAGCACGTCGGCAGGTCGACCGCGCGGGCGAAGCGTTCCGAGACGTTGCCGTGCAGGTCCATCGGCGCGGTGATGAGCGGGCGCGCGCCGACGACCGCCCGGACGGCCTCGACGAGGTCGCCCTCGGCGTCGTCCACGCCCTCGACGCCCATCGCCCCGTGCACGTCGAGGTAGACGGCATCCACGTTCCCGACCTCGGCGAGGCCGGTGACGATCCGGGAGCGGAAGTCGTCGTACACGTCGCGGCGCACCTGGCCGCCGGGGATCGAGCGGGCGTAGAAGACGCCGATCCACTCGGCGGCATCGCCCAACGGCGTGCCGGGTGCGAGGAACGGGTACCGCGTGAGCACCTCGCTCCCGCGCAGCACGACGAAGTCGGCGTGACCGGCGCGGTGGGCGGCGTACGCGCTGGACTCGATCGCCATTCCGGCGAGGACGATGCGGGGCAGTCGCGCGGTCATCGCCCGCCCAGACCCGACGTCGCGATGCCCTTGACGAGGTGCTTCTGCAGCGCGATCACGAGGATCGTGGTGGGGATCATCGAGATGATCGTGGCCGCCATCTGCAGGTCCCACCGCGTGCCGGTCTGCGTCGCGAAGCTCGCGAGACCGATCGGCAGGGTACCGAGCGCGTTGTAGTCGTTGACGGTCACGAGGGGCCAGAGGTAGCTGTTCCAGTAGTTCAGGAACGTGAACACGGCCAGCACCGCGAGCGCCGAGCCCGCCAGCGGCAGGATCACCTGCAGGAACGTGCGGACGGGACCGGCGCCGTCCATGCGGGCCGCCTCTTCGAGCTCGAACGGGATGCCGCGGAAGAACTGCCGCATGAGGAAGGTGCCGAAGGCGGTGAAGGCCCACGGGAGGATCAGCGACTGGTAGGTGTCGACCCACCCGAACCACTGCATGACGACGAACATCGGGATGACCAGCACTTCCTGCGGGACCATCAGCGTGCCGAGGAACAGCACGAAGACGATGTCGCGCCCGGGCCAGCGCAGGCGGCCGAACGCGTACCCGGCCGTCGCCGACACGGCGAGGACGACCAGCACGCCCGCGACCGAGACGATGAACGAGTTCGCGATGTAGGTCGTGAACGGCGCGAAGCTGAACACGTCGAGGAAGTTCTGCCAGCGCACCTCGCTGCCGATCAGCGTCGGAGGCGCCAGCAGCACCTCGTTCGACGGCTTGAGCGCCGAGAAGAACGCGTAGATCAGCGGTGCGGCGAAGATCACCGCGGCGACGATCACCGCGACGTACGCGGCGATCAGCCCGAAGCGCTCGCCGCGGGAGGCCGGCTGGCCACGGCGCCGACCGCGTCGACCGCCGCGCGGGCCCTCGACCGCGGTCGCGGGCGACAGCGGGGTCGGGCGGTGGGTCTGTCGCAGGGTCTCAGTGCTCATAGTGCACCCACCTCTTCTGCGCCCGGAACTGCAGCGCCGTGATGCCGATGATGATGACGAACAGGATCCACGCGCCCGCCGCGGCGAGACCGAGGTCCTGGAACTTGAAGCCGGTGTTGTAGATGAACATCACCAGCGGAACGGTGGAGGTGCCGGGGCCGCCGCCGGTGAGCAGCTGCGGCTGCGCGAACACCTGCATCGAGGAGATGATCGTCATCACCGCGGCGAAGAAGATCGCGGGCGAGATGAGCGGGATGATCACCTGCCAGATGAGACGGATGCCACGGGCCCCGTCGATCTGCGCGGCCTCCACGACCGAGGTGGGCACCTGTTCGAGGGCCGCGGTGAGGACGAGCATGTTGTAGCCCATCCCCGCCCACACGCTCATCGCGACGACGGCGAGCATCGCCCAGTTCTGATCGACGAGGAAGTTCGGCAACTCCCACCCGAACAGCGACACGGACATGCCGTTGAGCAGGCCGTCCGGCTGCAGGACGAGCCGCCAGATGAGCGCGCTCGCCACGATCGGCGTCACCACGGGGATGAAGAACAGCACGCGGAAGACGGCGCGACCGCGGATGCGCGGCCCGAGCAGCAGAGACAGCCCGAGCGCCACGATGAGGTTCAGCGGCACGTAGAGCAGCGTGAACACCGCGGAGTTGCGCAGAGCCGGCCAGAAGTCGGGCGACGAGGTGAGCAGCGTGACGTAGTTGTCGAAGCCGACGAAGGCGCGCTTGCCGAAGATCGGCCAGTCGAACAGGCTCATCACGATCGCGAGCCCCACCGGCAGCACGGTGAAGACCGCGAGACCGAGCACGGCCGGGGTGATGAAGCCGAGCGCCTGGCGCCGCTCCCTGGTCTCGATGCTGCTGCGGCGTCGTCGCCGCGGGGCGATGGAGGATTCGGTGACCATCCGGTGGCCTTTCGTCATGAGGAGGCCCGCAGGTACAGCTCGATCACGGGCAGCGCGACCGACGGAGGCTGGACGGGGAGCTTGAGCGTCAGGGTCCCCGGCTCGGGGGCTGCCGGCTGGAGGTTGAACGCCTCCTGATCGGCGGGGATGTTCTCGAACAGCACCTCGGATCCGTCGTCGAGGAAGCGCGCGAAGTCGACGCGGTCGGCGAGGTCGGGGAGGTGGAGGAGGCCGAAGGGCCAGTCGAAGAGGTGCGCGTAGAGGCGGTCGCCGCGCTGGGTGTAGACGACGCCGGACGGGGCCGTGAAGCGCGACGCGCCGGCGCCGCGGACGGCATCCGCGTGCCGGGTCATCCATTCGCCCACCTCGGACAGCAGGGCGGCATCGCGCGGGGCGATCTCGCCGCGACCGGTGGGGCCGACGTTCAGCAGCAGGTTCCCGCCCAGTGCCACCGAGCGGGCGAGCATCCGCACCAGCAGGGCCGCGCTCTTGCTGTCGTGGTTGTCGCGGTGGTACCCCCAGCTGCCGTTGATGGTCTGGCACGCCTCCCAGACGAGGGGGACGCCGTCGCGCTCGAAGGGGCGGACGGGCTGGTACTGCTCGGGGGTGACGAGGTCGGCGGGGATGCCGAGGCGATCGTTCACGATCATGTCGGGCTGCAGCTCCCGGCACATCGCCAGGAGGGTCTCGGCATCCCAGTCCTCGGGGGACTTGCCGGGCAGGCCGTCCTCCTCGGCGGGCTCGGTGAAGTCGAAGAAGAGGTAGTCGAGCGGGCCGTACCCGGTCAGCAGTTCGCGCACCTGGGCGTGCAGGTAGGTGCGGTACACGGCCATGTCGCGCCCGGCGTTCTGCTCGACGACGTCGGCGGCACCGCGCTGCGGGTGGTGCCGGTCGATCGTGTACTGCGGATGCGACCAGTCGAGCAGCGAGAAGTAGAGGCCGACGCGCAGCCCCTCGGCGCGCAGGGCGTCGACGTACTCGCGCACGAGGTCGCGGCCGCAGGCCTCGGCGGCGTTGAACGGCGTCGTCGCCGTGTCCCAGAGGCAGAAGCCCTCGTGGTGCTTGGCGGTGAGCACGACGTAGCGGGCGCCGGCCTCGCGCGCCTGCCGGGCGAGGGCGCGGGCGTCGAAGAGGTCGGGGTCGAAGAAGCGGGCGTAGCGCGCGTAGTCCGCGGCCTCGATGCGCTCGTAGTTCTGAACCCACTCGTGCCGGGCGGCGACGCTGTAGAGCCCGAAGTGGACGAACATCCCGAAGCGGTCGTGGACGAACCAGTCGGTGCGGCTCGCGGTCATGGCGGTGCTCCTCGCAGGAGAAGGGGGAGGCGGCACCGAGCGGTGCCGCCTCCCCGTAGGGCTTACTTACCGAAACGCTGCTCGAGGCCGTCGAGCACCGACGACATGGTCGCCTGGCCCGTGTAGACGCTCACGAGCTCGTTCGGCATGGCGGTCGCGACCTGCGTCCACTCATCGGTCACCCGCTGCGACACGGCGCCCTCGAACGCGGAGGTGAAGGCCTGCGTGAGGTTGTCGCGGGTGGCATCCGGGAGCGCGGTGAAGAACTCCGGCTGGCTGGCGAGCTGGGCGGGGTACCCGCCCTGCTGCGCGATCACGGACTGCACGTCGGGGCTCGAGAGGGCGCCGAGCACCTTCAGCGCGGCCTCCTTGTTCTCGCAGTTCGCGGCGATCCCGTATCCCGAGCCCAGGGCGACGCCGTACGCACCGTCGGAACCGCGGGGGATGCGCACCGCACCCGCCGAGAACCCGAGATCGGGAGAGGTGAGAGTGGATGCCATCCACGTGCCCTCGATGATCATCGCGGCCTTGCCGTTCTCGAACTGGGTGGTGGTCCACGCCGAGTCGGAGGCGGAGGGGACGGCGTCCGAGACGCCGAGCTTGGTGACGAGGTCGCCGTAGCGGGTGGCCGCCTCGACGAAGCTCGGGTTGGTGAGGTCGAGCGTGCCGGAGTCGTCCACCGGCTGCAGGCCCGTCTCGGCCATCGGCAGCGAGAGCCACTGGAACTCGTCGACCGAGACCGCGAAGCCCTTCGCGCCGGCCTTGGCGGTGATCTCGCTCGCCGCCTTCTCGAAGTCGTCGATCGTCCAGTCGTTGGTCGGCAGCGGGGCGCCGGCCTTGGCGAACAGGTCGGCATTGTAGAAGAGGAGCATCGCCGCCGTGTCGTAGGGCAGGCCGTACAGCTTGCCGCCGTTCTCCATCACGCTCAGCGCGCCCGGGTTGTAGGCGTCGCGCGAGATCCCCATGGTCGACAGGTCGTCGTCGGTGAGCTCGTCGAACACCTCGGTGTACCCGGCGAGACGCTGGCCGTTCATGCCGGTGACGCAGGCGACTTTGCCCGATGCCATGTTCGTGTTGAGCTTCGTGAAGTAGTCGGCCCACGGCGCGGTCTGCAGCTCGATGGTGATGTCGTCGCCGACGAGCTTCTGGGCCACGGCCATCTGGTCCTTGAGCTTCTGCTCGGACGCGGTGTCACCGGCCCACATGTTCCAGACGATGGTCGTCTTGCCGCCGTCGGCTGCGCTGCCGCCGGAGGCGCAGGCGGTGAAGCCCATCGCCGTGACGGCGACGAGGCCCGCGAAGGCGATCCGTTTCTTGTGCATGAGGTTTCCTCTCGGGTGCGGGCTGCGGAGGTCGGGTCCGGCGTATCAGCCCTGGAGACATCGGATGAATGGGTCTTGGGGAGAAGCTAACGGCGCAACAGACCGTATCTTCATTCCGTAACGGACCTGTTACACAGATCGGATGAAGTCACCTTTTTGATTTCAAACGGTGAAGTAAGTCACGACCGCGGGCGCGCCAACGCGTCGATGGATGCCGCCGACAGCAACTCGTCGCGCACGAGGAGCGCCGCCCCCCGGGCGCCGATGTCCCAGCCCTCCACCGACGCCGCCACATCGAGCGACGACGTCGACAGCGGCAGGCACAGGTCGTAGATGCTGGACCGCACCCCCGCGACGAAGGCGTCCGTGGTGGCGATGATGCCCCCGAGGACGAGGCGTTCCGGATTGAAGAAGCCGACGACGGTCGCCAGCACGCTGCCGGTGCGCAGCCCCGCCTCCCGCAGCAGGCGCGTGGCGAGGGGGTGCCCGTCCCGGGCGAGATCGGCGAGCTGCGCCACGTCGTCGACGCGGATCCCTCCCGCGGTCATGGCCTCGCCGATCGCGCGGCCGCCGGCGATGGCGTCGAGGCAGCCGACCCGGCCGCACACGCAGGCGACGGTCGATCCGGCGACGGCGATGTGGGTGATGTCACCGGCGACCCCGGTCGCTCCGCGGTAGAGGGTGCCGTCGACGATGATGCCGACGCCGATGCTCGACCCCGCCTTCACGACGAGCATGTTCGCCGACCGGCGGCCGTCGGCGATGTGCTCCCCCAGCGCCATCGCGTTGGCGTCGTTCTCGCAGCGGACCGGGACGCCCGAGATCCCGCCGAGGATCGCCGAGGCGTCGATGCCGTTCCACCCCGGCATCCGCGAGGGCGAGATGATCCGTCCGTCCGGCACCCCCACGGGTCCGGGAACGGCCAGGCCGATCCCCGCGAGGGTGACCGGCTCCGGGGCGGCCTCCACGAGCGCGAGGACTTCCCGATGGATGCCGCGGAGCACCACTTCGGGAGCCCGGGCGATGTCGAGACTCATCCGATGACGGGCCACGCGGGTGCCGCGGAGGTCTTCCAGGACGATCGTGGCGTGCGCGGCACCGAGATCGATACCGGCGATGACCCGCCCGTCGCGGGCGAGAGCGAGTTTGCGCGGACGCCGACCACCGCGGGATGCCGTCTCGCCGGCCTCCTCGACGACCCCGAGCCCGAGGAGCTCGTCGACCCGCAGCGTGATCGTCGAGGGAGCGAGGCCGGTCAGCCGGGAGAGGTCCGACCGCGATCGCGCGAGGCCGTCGCGGATGAGCGAGAAGACGCCGCCCGTCGACGTGAGGTGGGGGTAGGGCGCGTTCATTCCGCTGCTTTCGATGGGGGACGCGGTGACGAGATCATTGCACGTCCGCCCACATCGAGCGGGGCGATCGCCGTGACCGAAACGACCGATTGATCAGATCTCTGCACTACGGTGGGCGCCATGCCCTCGCGGAACCGCCTTCCCGTCAGCGACCTCACCGGACCGACCCCCGCGCCCGCGTTCGTCGACCTGCACTGCCACGGGGCGCTCGGCCACGGCTTCGACGACGCGGACGTCGACGGCGTCCGCGCCGCCGTCGATCACCATCACGCCCACGGCACGGAGACCATGCTCGTGAGCCTCGTCAGCGCCCCCGTCGAACGCGTCGCCCGCCGCCTCGGCGAGCTCGCGGAGATGCTCCCGCAGCTGCCGGGGGTCGCGGGCGTCCACCTCGAGGGGCCGTTCCTCGCGGAGGGGCGTCGCGGCGCGCACGACCCCGCGGCCCTGGTCGCCCCGACGCCGGAAGCCGTCGAGCGGCTCCTCGAGGCGGGACGGGGCATCGTGCGGTCGGTGACCCTCGCGCCAGAACTCCCCGGCGCGCGCGAGGCCATCGATCGCTTCGTCGCTGCGGGCGTCATCGTCGCCGTGGGGCATACGGAGGCCGACTACGACACCGCCGCCGCGGCCTTCGACCGCGGAGCGCGACTCCTGACGCACGCGTTCAACGCCATGCCCGGACTCGGGCATCGCGCTCCCGGACCGGTGGGCGCCGCGCTCGCGCGCGACCACGTGGTGCTCGAGGTCATCGCCGACGGCGTGCACGTGCACCCCGTGGTGATGCGGGCGCTGTTCGACGCGGCTCCCGACCGTGTCGCGCTCGTCACGGACGCGATGTCGGCGACCGGGCTGGGGGACGGCGCCTACCGGCTGGGCGGGCTGGATGTCGAGGTGCGCGACACGCGGCCCGTGATCGCCGGAACCGACACCCTCGCCGGCTCGACGCTCACGATGGACCGCGCCATCGCCTCGGCCGTCGCCGCGGGCGTGCCGGAGGCGGCGGCGCGAGCGGCGGCCTCGACGGTCCCGGCACGGCTGCTGTCGTGAGCGCTACTTCTTGGCATCCTGTCTCGGGATGATGATCTGCTTGATGATCAGCAGGACCGAGGCCGTGACGGGGATCGCCACGAGCGCGCCGAGCAGGCCCAGCAGCGTTCCGCCCACGAGCGCGCCGATCACGACGAGGGAGCCGGGGACCGAGATCGTCCGGTTCATCACGCGCGGCGTGAGGAGATATGCCTCGATCTGCATGTAGACGAGGTAGACGATCGCGAAGATGAGCCCGGAGGTCGGGCTCACGATCAGCGTGAAGACCGTCGCGACCGCCCAGAACAGCACCGATCCGACGAGCGGGATGAGCGTGATGCCGAACGCGAGGGCGGCGAGCAGCGCGGCGAAGGGCTGCTGCAGGATCGTCAGCACGATGAACGCGAACACGGCGTTGCAGAGCGCCAGGACCACCATGCCGGCGAGGTAGCCACCGACCGAGTCGGTGATCTGACCGGTCATGTCGGCGACGGTCGCGCGGCTGCGCGCAGGAGTGAGGCGCACGAGGCTGTTCTTCATCTTCGGCAGGGCGGCCAGGAAGTACAGGCTCAGCACGAGGACGATGATCGCGCCGGAGATGAACGTGCCGATCGTCACCCCGACCTGCAGGAGGCCGCCGCCGATGGCCGCGATGTTCGTGGGGTTGGTGACGAAGCCCTGCACCTCCTTGAGTACGCCGGCCAGGCTGTCGCCGAAGTTGGACTCGACCCAGCGCACGGCGTCGCTGTCGATGAGGTCGTTGACGAAAGTGGGGATGTCGCCGACGAACTGCTCGACCTGCCGCACCACCGGGGGGATCAGCAGCCAGAGCGCGGCGGCGAGGATCACCGCGAGTCCGCCGAACACGATGACGATCGACCACGCGCGGGAGACCCCGCGGCGCACGAGCAGCCGCACCAGCGGGTCGAGCGCGAGGGCCACGAACAGCGCGATCGCGATGTAGATGAGCACGGTCGACAGGCTCGAGAGCGCGAGTCCGAGAAGGATCGCCGTCAGCCCGCCGAGGGTCAGGAAGAAGCCCGCGGCATAGGGGCGGGAGATCGCCGACCAGACGGGGCGGTCACGCGATGTGGGCTCGCCGGCGTCGGCGCCCTCGGCGGTCGGGTCGGGGCGCGTCGATCGGCTCATGGTCACACTGTAGGGGTCGGCTGAGAGGACGCGTCGGCCCTTGCCCCGCCGCGATAGTCTCGGAGCGATTCCGGGAGGACACATGACGGACGCCGACCCCACGACGATCCTGCAGAACCTGCGGGGCAGCATCGACAACATCGACGCTGCGCTCATCTTCCTGCTCGCGGAGCGGTTCCGCTGCACCAAGCAGGTGGGGGTCCTCAAAGCGAAGCACGGGATGCCGGCATCCGACCCCGCTCGGGAGGAGCAGCAGATCGCCCGGCTCATGCGCCTGGCCGAGGACGCGGATCTCGACCCGGCGTTCGCCGAGAAGTGGTTCAACTTCGTCGTGGCGGAGGTCATCCGTCACCACCGCTCCGCCGCCGCGCATCCCGCGGACTGACGACTCGTCGATCGGGTGGCGAGGGCCACCCCACCGCGGCCGCGACACGCCCGGGCTGACACGCGACACGCTTCTGTCCGCGACCGCTGAGAGGGTGGCGCACGCGCACGCGTGTGCCACGTGGCATCCGGAATCGCAAGCCGGTAGGCGAACTTGCCAGTCGATCCATCAGCGTGAAAACGTAGTGACGGCCCGGTTTTGGGCCGCCCACTCGACCAGTCCGCGGTCGTGGTGACGACTCGGGGGAGTCGACATCGCGAGCGTACGGTCGGCAGTCGGGGCCGCGGGATCCGACATCCCGCGCCAACGCGTTCCACCCCTGAGCGCCGGCGACTGCCACCCGGGCGTGACCGATGCGGCCACCCGAGGCCGCCGAGGTGCACCAGTGACACATCCGCCTGCCCTCGCGCCGCGCACGTCCGCGACGCCCGCTCTGGCCGCGAAGAACCTGTTCAAGGTCTTCGGCCGCTCGCCCCAGGCCGCCGTGGAGAAGCTCCGCTCCGGCGCCCGCCGCGAAGAGATCGCCGACCACGGGACCGCCGCGGTCATCGACGCGAGCTTCGAGGTCCAGCCCGGCGAGATCTTCGTCATCATGGGGCTCTCCGGTTCCGGGAAGTCCACGATCATCCGCATGCTGAACGGCCTGCACGAGGCGACCGCGGGCACCGTCGAGGTGAAGGGCGACGCCCTCACCGGCGTCGGCCCCGCGCGCCTGCGCTCCCTGCGGCGCGAGCGCCTCGCGATGGTGTTCCAGCACTTCGCGCTGCTGCCGCACCGCACGGTGGCGGCCAACGTCGCCTACCCCCTCGAGCTCCGCGGCGTCGGCAAGGCCGAGCGCCTCGCCAAAGCCGAGGAGATCCTCGGGCTCGTGGGCCTCGAGGGATGGGGCGACAAGCTGCCGTCGGCGCTGTCCGGTGGCATGCAGCAGCGCGTCGGCATCGCCCGCGCCCTGGCCGCCGACACCGACATCCTGCTGATGGACGAGGCGTTCAGCGCGCTCGACCCGCTCATCCGCCGTGAGATGCAGGAGCAGCTCATCGAACTGCAGCGGACGCTGAAGAAGACCATCGTCTTCATCACCCACGACCTGAACGAGGCGATGTTCCTCGGCGATCGCATCGCGGTCATGCGCGACGGGCGCATCGTCCAGATCGGCACTCCGGAGGACATCCTCACCGACCCGGCGAACGACTACGTCGAGCAGTTCGTGCAGGACGTCGACCGCGCCCGCGTGCTCACCGCCGGGAACGTCATGGAGCGTCCTCGTCCGCGCGTCGACGCCTCGGCGGGGCCCCGCACGGCGCTGCGTCAGATGCGCGACGCGTACATGTCGGCCGTGTACGTCACGGACCGCGATCGCAAGCCGCTGGGCATCATCACCGACCGGGATGCCATGAAGCTCGTGCGTGCGGGGGAGAACTCGCTGCGCAGCAAGCTCAAGCCCATTCCGCAGAGTGTGCACGAGGACGACGTCCTCATGAACCTGTTCGTCCCCTCGGTCGAATCGCCCCTCCCGCTGGCCGTGCTCGACACCGAGGGGCGCCTGACCGGCGTCATCCCCCGCGTGACCCTGCTCGCCGCCCTCGGGCCCGGACCCAGCTCCACCGAGGAGATCACCGTGCTGCCCCAGCCCCTGCCCTCCGCCGAGATCGACGCGGTGCTCGACGGGACCCCCGCCGACACCCCGGTCCCCGCCGCCGAGAGCGAGGGGGTGCGCTGATGGACGGCTTCCGTATCCCCGTCGGCTCCTGGGTCGACGCCGGCGTGGACTGGCTCCGCGACAACCTCTCCGGTTTCTTCGACGTCATCGCCGTGACCGTCCGCTTCCTCGTCGGCGGACTCAGCGACGTGCTGCTCGCCGCACCGATCATCGTCGTCATCGTCGTCGCAGCGCTGCTCGCGTGGCTCCTGCGCTCGTGGAAGCTCGCCCTCGGCACGGTCATCGGCTTCGCCCTCATCCTCGCGATGGGGCAGTGGGTCACCGCGATGCAGACGCTCGCCCTCGTGCTCGTCGCGACCGTCGTCGCGGTGGCGATCTCGGTGCCGCTGGGCATCTGGTCGGCCCGCAACCCGACCGTCCGCGCCGTGCTGAAGCCGATCCTCGACTTCATGCAGACGATGCCCGCCTTCGTCTACCTGATCCCCGCGATCACCTTCTTCAGCATCGGCGTCGTCCCCGGCGTCGTCTCGACCGTGATCTTCGCCCTGCCCCCGGGCGTGCGCCTGACCGAGCTCGGCATCCGCGGGGTCGACTCCGAGACCGTCGAGGCCGGGCAGGCGTTCGGCGCCACGCCGGGACAGATCCTCCGCGGCATCCAGCTGCCGCTCGCCATGCCGACGATCATGGCGGGCGTCAACCAGGTCATCATGCTCGCCCTGTCGATGGCGGTGGTCGCCGGCATCGTCGGGGCAGACGGCCTGGGCAAGGAGGTCGTGCAGTCGATCTCGACCGTCAACCTGCCCAAGGGCGTCGAGGCCGGCCTCAGCGTGGTCATCCTCGCGGTGTACCTCGACCGGCTCACTGCGGCGCTCGGCAACCGCGCCGACAACGCCTCGTCGCTGCTCGCGATCCTGGGCCGTCGTCGCGCCGCCGGATCGACGGATGCCACGGCCCCTCGCCCCGCTCCGGCGACGGGTGCGGCTGCCGAGGCCCCGGAGCCCCGCACCCCGGTCTCGACGGGCGCCTGACTCGCCGGCATCCCCTCGCCCTCGTGCGGGGCCGGGTGAGCCGGCCCCGCACGAGACACCCCACGGAAATCACATACGAAAAGGAAGAGAACACAGCAATGAACAAGCGACACCTCACCAGTGCCCTCGCTCTCGGCGCCGTCAGCGCCCTCGCTCTCGCCGGCTGCGCCAGCGGCAACCAGGCCGAAGGCGGCTCGGGCGGCGAAGACAGCAAGGGCACGATCACGCTCGGCTTCCTGCCCTCGTGGACCGACGGTCTCAGCACCGCGTACCTGCTGGAAGACCAGCTCGGCAAGCTCGGCTACGACGTCGAGATGCAGACCCTCACCGAGGCGGGCCCGCTCTACGCCGGCCTCGCGCAGGGCGACGTCGACATCTACCCGTCGGCGTGGCCCGAGCTGACGCATGCCGACTACATGAAGACGTACGGCGACAAGATCGAAGACCTCGGCGCGTACTACGACAACGCCAAGCTCACGATCGCGGTGCCGAGCTACGTCGACATCACCTCGATCGACCAGCTCAAGGACAACGCCGCGCGTTTCGACGGCAAGATCTACGGTATCGAGCCGGGCGCGGGCCTGACGAAGCAGACGCAGGAGACCATGCTCCCCGGCTACGGTCTCGACGGTGACTTCGAGCTGGTGACCTCGTCGACCGCGGCGATGCTCACCGAACTCGACAACGCCATCGCGGCGCAGAAGGACATCGCGGTGACCCTGTGGCGTCCGTTCTGGGCGAACGACGCCTACGACGTGAAGGACCTCGAGGACCCCCAGGGTCTGATGGGCGAGCCCGAGGCTCTGCACTTCCTCGCGACCTCCGGCTTCGCCGAGAAGTACCCGGATGCCGCCGAGCTCATCGCCGGCATCACCCTCGACGACGAGCAGTACGGCTCGCTCGAAGACCTCGTGGTCAACCAGTACGGCGAGGGCAAGGAGCCCGAGGCCGTGCAGGCGTGGCTCGAGCAGAACCCGAGCGCGTTCCCGACGCAGCGCTGACGTGAGGTGCGGCGGCGGCTCCCTCGGAGAGGGGGCCGCCGCCGTGGTCGTTCCTCGCAGAATCGTCGCCTTCTCGCACTTTCGGGCCGAGAATCTCCGAGAAACCTGCGATTCTGCGAAGTCCCGCGGCGGTTCTCAGCCGATGACGACGGCGTCTTGGGTGAACGACCCCTCGTACAGCAGAGTCGTCACCCGGCCGATGACCTGAACGCACACCACGGCGCCGACGACGATCACGACGGCGGCCGCGATCGAACGGGCAGCGCGCCCCCGCACGAGGCACAGCGCCACGATCGCGAAGACGAGGGTTGCGACCTGGAAGCTGAAGATCCATTCGTCGGGAAGCGGCGCGATCAGCGCGACGACAGCCGCACCGACCGCCCACCAGTGGAGGGTGGCGGTGCGCTCTGCGGCGTGAACACCCGTCGGCATCGTCATGCCGAGAAGACTTGACCGTCGACGCGAGCCGGATTGCCCGCCTGAGTCGTGACGGTATGGACCTTGGTGAACTGCACGGGGACGCCCTTGTAGAACAGGCTGACGTGGGTGCGAACCTCACAGGTGCCGCGACCCTGGGAGATCCACGAAGTGGGCGAGGAGGTCGCGCTGATGGCGCCCGAGATCGATCCCGCGCAATTCAGATTCCTGGTCACGGCGCTTCCTCGTGCCTCGTATCGGCCTTCCTTCCCGCGGCGGGCGCGGTGGCGGTGGGGGAGGGAAGCCTGAGTGCTTCCTTCCCCCACCTAGGCATGAGCATGTGCGCATGCTAAGACGAACTTCGTCGGTGCGCGGGTGAAGCGGGGAGCTCCTTGGGGCCTCAACCGGTGGCGCGCGCCGCCGTGAACCGGGTGATGAACCCCGGGTGCCCGGCGGGCATCGCGAGCACGGAGTCCGGGGTGCGGCCGGCGAGCTGGGGAAAGCCCGCGTCCGCGACGAGGTCGTCGTCGAGCGCATCGAGTCGGGCGTCGACGAGCGGCCACGGCTCATGGGCGTTCGCGGCCCAGATGGTGCGGCCGAGGTGCCGCTCGTGAAAACCCCAACGGGCGGTGAGGAAACGCGACAGCGGGGTGTCCACCGGGTCGGTGCCGAGTGTGGCCCGCACGCGGGTCCCCGGGTGCCGACCCCCGTGACGCCGCGACCGGAACTCGACGCGCGCCCCCTCGGTGCGCACCCCCGCGCGCGCCCAGCGATAGGGAAGGCCGAACAGTGCGCGGGCGGCGAGGACCGGGGCGAGATGCTCGGCCTCGAGCGTTCGGAACACCACGCCGCGGCGGCCCTCGTCGTCGACGGCGTAGGTGCGGACGTTGATCTCGGTGAACGTGCCCAGCAGGGGGACCGGGGGGAGCGGCAGGAAGCGGAACTCGCTCAGCACGAAGGGCACGAGACCCACCCAGGCCGAGCCGTCGTGCACGTCGGGGCGGGTTCCGGCGGGCAGAAGCGGGGCGACCTCCGCCGGGTCGATCCGCCAGTGCACGAACACCGCGCGATTCCACCGCTGTGAGATGACGGCGCGACCGGGCAGGTCGGGGGCGTGGCGCTCGGTGATCACCGGCTCATTCTGACCCCGGACCCTCGGGACGGAGGGAGACTGGACAGATGCCCCCGTCATCTGGTGCGGACCCCCGGCTCGTGGCATCCATCCGCGAACTCCTCGCGGCGAGGGATGCCGGCAAGACGATCTGTCCGTCGGAGGCCGCCCGCGCGGTGGGCGGCGAGGACTGGCGCGAGCTCATGCAGTCCGCGCGCGACGCGGCGCACGAGCTGGTGGGCCTCGGCGAGATCGAGGTGACGCAGAAGGGCGAGGTCGTCGACGTGACGACCGCGCGGGGTCCGGTGCGGATCCGCCGGACGCGCTGAAGGCGGCGATCGCCGCTCGATCGCGCTCCCGCGGGCGCGGCGTGGTCCCGCGGGCACGGAGTGGTGCCGCGAGCTCGCGGGATCGCGTGAAACTCGCAGGTTCCGGCGCGAGAACTGCGAGGTACGCGCGATTCTCGGAGGTTCGGGCCGGGGCGGTGGCCGAGGCCGTGGCTCGGACGCCGGTGAGGCCCGGCGCCGTCGAGGCCTGGCACGGCCGGAGCCTGGCACCGGTGTGAGGCCCGGCGCCGCCGTGGCCCGGCGTCGGTGAGGGAGGCGTGGAGCCTGGCCTCGACGTCAGATCGCGGGCTCGGGCGGCGTCCGTGGCGTGGGGTCGGCGCCGCGCGGAAGCTCGAGCGCGACCTTCTTCTCGAGCTCGTCGACCGCGTCGTCGGACAACCAGATCAGGCCGTCGAGTTCTTCGCGGACGCGCCGGTACGCCAACTGGCGCTCGTTGGGCGTGGCGGCCTGGTCGGTCGCGACCGTGAGCAGTTGCTTCGCGGTGTCGAGGCGTTTGCGCTCGGCGGCGGAGAACCCCGCGTCCTTCACCCGACGTGCGTCGCGCTCGGCGACCTCGAAGGCGACCTCGTAGTCGGTCACGGCGTCGCGGTACTCCTTCAGCCGCTCGGGGGACAGCGTCTCCCCGTCGCGGGGTCGGAGGTTGTCGGCGACCTTCTTCGCGCGCAGGAACGCGGCGGTCAGCGGTTGCCGGCCGTCGCTCATCGCCGGGTAGGTGATGAGCTTCTCGGCGTCGAGCTCGTACTCCAGCCAGCGGTGGGTGACGGCGTCCTGGGCGGCGGTGATGCGCTGCTGGTCGGCGGTGTCAGCGGGAGCCGCCTCGAGGGGAGCTGCGGCGGCTCCGCCCTGGGCGCGGATCAGCTCGATCTGCTCGCGGTGCCGACGGCGGGCCTGCACCTCGCGGCGCTTGTTCACGCCGTTCACCGCCCCCATCGTCATTCCGAAGAGCGGAAACACGAGCCACCAGTAGCTGCCCGCGAAGGTCCAGAAGTCGTGCACCCCCGTTATGGTACGCCGGTCGGCGGTGTGGACTGCGTCGCGGTGGGTTCAGCGCGGGCCGGGGCCCGTGGCATCCGGATCCTTCTTCTGCGCGCGCTTCGCACCGCGCTCGTTCCAGTTGCGCGCGGCGGTGCGGCCCATCGACTCCATCGACCGGGCGAGCGCTCGCTGGGCCGTTTCGGCGAGATCGGATGCCATCCGGCCCCACGCCTCGGTCCCCTCGAACGTGAGCGGCGGTGTCTTGTCGCCGTGTCGGGCGACGCGCTCGGCGTGCTCGAACGCGTTGACGGTGCGGCGCACCGCGTCACGGTACGCCAGGAAATCCGCGGGTTCGAGGCGTGTCTGCGCCGAGGCGGGACGGAGCCACTGTGCGCGCTCGTGCGCGCGGAGGAACTCGGCCAGCAGGGGAGAGCGGGGGTCCGACATCCCCGGGAAGTCGATCGCGAGCGCGGGGTCGGTCTCGTACGCCATCCAGCGGGCGAGGACGGCGTCGTGCTCGGCGAGGAGACGGTCCACCGGCAGAGGAGCGCTCCCCGAGCGGATCGCGGGGAGCATGGCCTGCGCGGCCTTGACGGCGGCGCGACGGGCCCGCATCTCGGCCGAGGCGGCGCGCAGAGCATGTTGCGCGGCCACGAGCCGCGCGCGAGCGGCGGAAACCGCGTCGGAGGAGCCTCGGGATGCCGCCCGCTCCGCCTGCGCGCGGACGACCTCGGCGTCGGCGATCTTGACGTCGGCCCGGCCGCGCGTGATGGCCTGCCGTGCCGTGAGGAGGTCGAGCTGCGCGGCGTCGAGCTCGAGTCGGCGAGCCGCGTTCTTGCTCATCGGTCGGGACGCCCACGCCCGTGCCGCACGGTCGCCCGTGGTCGTCGTCCCGGGGGGAAGAGCGCGTTGCTGGCGCGTGCGGCGCACGCCGATCCAGCCGAGTGTGCCGGCACCGGCCGCCGCGGGCCCGATCCACCACCACTCGGCCAACAAGACCATCAGCGGCTCCACGCTCCCATGCTACGTCGGGCATGCGTCACGGTGCCTGCCGTCGGGCCGGATTCCGCAATCGGCGGGCCCGAGCGTCCCGTGTCCTCAGCCGAAGATCAGCGTCAGGACCGTCGCTCCGCCACCGGTCAGGACGAGGGCGGCGATGACCACCCACGCGGTGACCTTCACGCGGCGTTGCCGTTTCTCGTCGAACACGGACATGTCGTCGTCGTTCGTCACCGCGTCTCCTCTCGTTTCGGGGCGGGCGGGGTGGGGGCGCCGGTCTCAGGCCACGGGCTCCGCGACGGTCGGGCCGAAGACCGCGGGCAGCGTCTCGGTCGACAGGCGGCGCAGCTCCGACACGGTCACGGTGAACACATCCTGGATCTCGAGGGATGCCTCGGTGCCGGGCTCCACGTCGGTGACACCGATGCGCAGCACCGGGTAGCCGCGCCCATCGCACAGGCCGCGGAACTTCACGTCCTCCTCGCGGGGCACACTGACCAGGACGCGGCCGGTCGACTCGCTGAACAGGGCGGCCGTGGCATCCACGCCGTCGCGCTCCATGAGCTCGGTGAGCCACACGCGGGCGCCGACGCCGAAGCGCAGGACGCCCTCGGCGAGGGCCTGGGCGAGACCGCCCGACGACAGGTCGTGGGCGCTCGAGACGAGCGACTGCGAGCCCGCGGCCTGCAGCAGCTCGGCGAGCTTGCGCTCCTGCGCGAGGTCGACCTTCGGCGGGCGACCGCCGAGGTGGTCGTGGATGGTCCCGGCCCACTGCGAGCCGTCGAGCTCGTCGGCGGTGGCACCGAGCAGGTAGAGGTTCTCACCGGCATCCTGCCAGCCGCTGGGGATGCGCGCGGCGACATCGTCGATGATGCCGAGCACACCGACCACCGGTGTCGGGTGGATCGGCTGGTCACCGGTCTGGTTGTAGAACGAGACGTTGCCGCCGGTGACCGGGATGCCGAGCTCGAGGCATCCGTCGCTCAGACCCTCGACGGCCTGGCTGAACTGCCACATGACCTCGGGGTTCTCGGGGCTGCCGAAGTTGAGGCAGTCGGTGACGGCCGTGGGCACGGCCCCGGTGACGGCGACGTTGCGGTACGCCTCGGCCAGCGCCAGCTTCGCGCCGTTATAGGGATCGAGCTGGTTGTAGCGGCCGTTGCAGTCGGTCGCGATGGCGAAGCCGAGGCCGGTCTCCTCGTCGACGCGGATCATGCCGGCGTCGTCGGGGAAGCTCAGCGCCGTGTTGCCGAGCACGTAGTAGTCGTACTGGTTCGTGATCCACGAGGTGTCGGCGAGGTTGGGACTCGCCACCAGCGTGGTGAACTGCTCGCGGAGGGTGTCGGCATCCGTCGCTCGGGGGAGGGAGGCGGCGGAGTCGGCCTGCAGCGCGTCGATCCAGGTCGGGTAGGCGACGGGGCGCTCGTAGACCGGGCCGTCGACCGCCACGGTGGAGGGGTCGACGTCGACGATGCGCTCGCCGTACCAGTCGATGACGAGGCGGCCGTCTCCGGTGACCTCGCCGAGCACGCTCGTCTCGACGTCCCACTTGCCGACGACCGCGAGGAAGGCCTCGAGCTTCTCGGGAGCCACGATCGCCATCATGCGCTCCTGCGACTCCGACATGAGGATCTCTTCGGGCGTGAGCGAGGGGTCGCGCAGTAGCACCTTCGACAGTTCGACCTTCATGCCGCTGTCGCCGTTGGCGGCGAGCTCGCTCGTGGCGCACGAGATGCCGGCGGCCCCGAGGTCTTGGATGGCCTCGACGAGGTCGTCGCGGTAGAGCTCGAGGCAGCACTCGATGAGCACCTTCTCGGCGAACGGGTCGCCCACCTGCACCGCGGGGCGCTTGGTGGGGCCGCCGTCGGCGAAGGTGTCGGATGCCAGGATGCTCGCGCCGCCGATGCCGTCGCCGCCCGTGCGGGCACCGAACAGCACGACCTTGTTGCCCACGCCGGTGGCGTTGGCGAGCTTGATGTCTTCGTGGCGCATGACGCCCACCGCGAGGGCGTTGACGAGCGGGTTGCCCTGGTAGACCGCGTCGAACACGGTCTCGCCGCCGATGTTCGGCAGGCCCAGGCAGTTGCCGTAGAACGAGATGCCGCTGGTGACGCCGTGCACCACGCGCGGGGTGTCGGGGTGGTCGATCGCGCCGAAGCGCAGCTGGTCCATCACGGCGACCGGACGAGCGCCCATCGAGATGATGTCGCGCACGATGCCGCCGACGCCCGTGGCCGCGCCCTGGAAGGGCTCGATGTAGCTCGGGTGGTTGTGCGACTCGACCTTGAAGGTGACCGCCCAGCCGTCGCCCACGTCGACGACGCCGGCGTTCTGGCCCATGCCCACCATGAGGCGGGTCTTCATCTCGTCGCTGACCTTCTGGCCGAACTGACGGAGGTAGATCTTGCTCGACTTGTAGGAGCAGTGCTCGCTCCACATGACCGAGTACATCGCCAGCTCACCGCTGGTGGGGCGACGGCCGAGGATCTCGCGGATCTTCGCGTACTCGTCGCTCTTGAGACCGAGGGCGCCGTACGGCTGGTCCTTCTCGGGCGTGGCGATCGCGTTGTCGACGGTGTCCGCAAGAGCGGTACGGGCGGCGGGGTTCGGGGTGGTCACGCGGCTGAGCTCCAAGATCGCAGGGGCCGGACGGGAGTCAGTCTAGTTGGGGCAGCCGATCCCGAGCCGCCGACCCGGACCGGTCGCGGCCCCGGCCCCGCTGGGGAGGAGGAGTGGGGTGCGGCATCCGTTCTCCCGAGATGTGCCGTCGTGCGGCGACGGACGGTGGCACGCCGGTCCGGGATGCCGCGAGGCGGCGTGGCGAGGGAGAACTCCGCCGGACGGCACGGCGTCGTCGCGCGGACCCGGCCGAGCGGTGGTCGACCGGAGACGGTTGTGCCGAACAGGGGAAGGCGACAGGCTGAGCGGCACCGGACCGAAAGGCGTGCCATGGCCATCCTCAATTTCCAGCTCGTCGTCTCGGGCGACCTCGCCGCGGCGCAGGACGCCACGCGGTCGGCTCTCGAAGCGGCCGACTTCTCCGTGACCGACAAGGGAGATCACTGGAAGGCCGCGCACGGCAGCATCGCGAGAACGATGTTCCAGGGGTTCATCACGAACGAGGACTCGCTGCGCGAGGTGCTCGACGTGACCTTCACCGACCTCGGCGGCACCGTCCAGGTCGATCTGCACCGCCCGATCTTCCAGGCCGGCGGCGGCAGCGACGATGGTCTCGTCCAGCTGAGGCTCCACGACGCCTACAAAGAGAAGGTCGGCGAGGTCGCCGCCGACCTTCAGGGCCGCGGCATCCTGGTCAGCAGCAAGATCTGAGCCGCGCCCGCCGGGCGGCCCATCCGCACCCGCCCGGCGGAGTCGGTGCGCAACGCGCCGGTTCCGGATGCCGCAGCCCGGCGTCGCTCGCTCGCTCGGGGATGCTGCCGGGGTGATCTAGCGGGGGTCGCGCGTCGGGTCGGCCGGTTCGGCGAGTCGGGCGCGGAGCCCGCGGATGGTGGTCTCGACCGTGAAGTCGTAATACCGACGACGGCTCCGAGACGCCTCCTCGCCACCCGATGAGAACGGCCGGACGAGCGCAAGGGCGCGGGCGCGCAGGTCGGGGTCGTCGACGGCGACACGTTCGAAGTCGGCCATCATCGCCGCGTGGTCGCGTGGCCCGTCGTCTTCGTGCAGCAGCCGATCGTCGGAGACCGAGATCGTCAGCACGGCGTTGTTCAGCAGGGTCGCGTAGGCCGCGACCGCGTCGGGGCCGAAGCCGGCGTCTTCGAGGAGACGGACGCCGCGATCGATGATCGGCAGGACGCTCGGGAACACCGGGCCGTGCAGCACCACCCACTTGGCGACGCCGGGGTAGAGCACGGTCTCGTCGTAGATCGCCGCGAGGAGCTCGCGGAACCACGCCTCCCACGACAGCGACGCGCTCGGAAGGGAGAGCCCACCCAGCACCCGCTCGGCGACGGCGCGCGCGAGGCCGTCCTTCCCGCCGACGTGGTGGTAGATGACGGAAGGCACCACTTCGAGCGCGCGAGCGAGGTCTCGCACCGACCAGGCGTACAGGTGGGATTCGCGCGTGAGAGCGACCGCGGCATCCGTGACGGTGACGGCCGTCAGGCCCACGTGGAACGGCGTCGTGCCCATACTGTCTCCTCCCTCTCCCCAGTCTGCCCGAAGGAGGGCACGAGCCGTCTTGCCGTGGCCGCCGCCTGCTGACTACGGTATTAGAACGCTGTTCTAATACCCGAAAGGCCCTCATGTCCGAGACATCGGTCGCCGCCCGTTCTCAGATTCGACTCCTGCTGTCGGCGGTGTTTCTCGCCTACTTGGCGCAGATGACGTTGAACCCCGTCATCGCCCCGCTGTCGCGGGCGGTCGGGCTCGCCGAATGGCAGGTAGGCCTGACGATCAGCGTCGCGGCGCTCATGGTCGTCGTCACGAGCCAGTGGTGGGGGCGTCGCTCACAATCGGCGGGGCGCAAACCGGTGCTCGTCAGCGCCCTGGTGATCGCGGCCGCCGCGATGACGGGGTTCGCCGTCGTGGCGATCTTGGGCATGTCCGGGGCGTTCACCGGTTTCGCGCTCTTCGTCGGATTCCTCGTCCTGCGAGGCGTCGGGTTCGGGGGCGCGCTGGCGGCGATGATCCCCACGGCACAGGCGTACATCGCCGACGTCACCGACGACCCCGAAGCGCGCGTGAAGGGGATGTCGGGACTGGGGGCCGTTCAAGGCGTGGCGATGATCATGGGTTCGGTGCTCGGCGGCGTGCTCGCCATCTTCGGGCTCGCGGTGGCCGTCATCGCCGTGCCCATCCTGCTGCTCGGGGGCGTGGTGCTGGTGGCGACACGGCTCCGTCGCGAACCGCGGACCGGGCTCATCGAGCAGCCGCGTCGCGTACGCGCACTCGACCCCCGGGTGTGGCCCTACCTCGTGACGGGGTTCGGGCTGTTCACCGCCCTCGGGTTCATCCAGGTCGTGACCGGCTTCCTGGTCCAAGACCGCCTCGACGTCGCTGGTGGGGCGGCCGGGGCGCTGACGGGTGCCGCGCTTCTCGCCGCCGGCCTCGGGATGGTCCTCGCGCAGACGGTGATCGTGCCGCGCAGCGGGTGGTCGCCCCGGACGCTCTTGCGCGTGGGGGCGGTGACGGCGCTCGCCGGGTTCGTGCTGCTCACCCCTGACGCCGGTGCCGTACCGCTCTTCGCCGGTATCGGGTGCATCGGCCTCGGTCTCGGGATCGCGATGCCGGGATACTCCGCCGGACCGAGCCTGTCGATGGACCGCGATGAGCAGGGCGGCCTTGCGGGACTCCTCGGGGCGACGACGGGGCTGACCTTCGTCGTCGCGCCGACCCTCGGGACCGCCCTCTACGCGATCTGGGGTCCCCTGCCCGTCATCGCCGGCGGCGCCGTCTGTGCGGCGGTGGCGTTGTTCGTGTGGGTGTCGCCCGCGATCGCCGCCCGACGGCGTTGAGGTGCGGGCCGCGCGGCGGGCGGCAGAGTGCGGCGCACCCCGGGTGCCCCCGCGTCAGGCGGTCTTCGCGATCCGCACCCGGATGTCCTTCATCAGCGGCTGGTCGCTCTGCCGGCTGTAGTCGTCGGGGCCGAGCAGCACGTTCAGCTCGGGGAAGTAGCCCGCGGCGCTGCCGCGCGGGGTGTCGTATTGCAGCGCGCGGAAACCCGTGACGCTGCGCACCGAGCCGTCGCGCGAGGTCGCGACGATGTCGACGAGGTCGCCCTCGGCGATGCCGCGGTCCTTCATGTCGCGGCGGTGCATGAACACGAGCTCGCGGATGTTGCGGACGCCGCGGTAGCGGTCGTCGGCCGAGTAGATCGTCGTGTTCCACTGGTCGTGCGAGCGCATGGTCTGCAGCACCAGCACGTCGGCCTCTTCGGGGATGACGTTGGGCAGCTCGGCATCCGAGAACTCCGCCTTGCCCGAGGGCGTCTGGAAGTCGCGCTCGCGCGCGGGCTGGGGGATGCGGAAGCCGTACTGCTGGCGCACCAGCTCGTTGAACCCTTCGAACCCGGGCAGCACCCGGGCCATCGTGTCGCGGATGCGGTCGTAGTCGCCCACGTACCACTCCCACGGCGTCGCGGACTCGGGCATGGTGGCACGGGCGATGCGCGCGATGATCTCGGGCTCGCTGAGCAGGTGCGGGGACGCGGGCTTGCGGGAGCCGAGCGAGAGCATGACCGAGCTCATGGCATCCTCGGTCGAGATCGACTGGAGCCCGCTCTCCTGCTCATCGCGCTCGGTGCGGCCGAGGCACGGCAGGATGAGCGCTTGCTTGCCGTGGGTGAGGTGGCTGCGGTTGAGCTTGGTGCTGACGTGCACGGTCAGCTCGCACCGACCCATTCCCTCGGCGGTCAGCTTCGTGTCGGGGGCGGCCCGCACGAAGTTGCCGCCCATGCCGATGAACACCTTGAGATCGCCCCGGTGCAGCGCCGCGACCGTGTGCACGGTGTCGAGACCGGGCTCGCGCGGCGAGGTGATGCCGCACACCTCGTCGAGCTTCGCGAGCCACTTCTCGGTGGGCTTGTGGTTGATGCCGCAGGTGCGGTTGCCCTGCACGTTGCTGTGCCCGCGAACCGGCGAGGGGCCGGTGCCTTTACGCCCGACGTTGCCGCGCAGCAGCAGCAGGTTGACGATCTCCCGCACGGTGTCGACGCCGTGCTGGTGCTGGCTGACACCGAGGCACCAGCTGATGACGGTCCGGTCGGCGCTGAGGTAGACGTCGGCGGCTCCGCGGATCTCGGCTTCGGTGAGCCCGGACTGCTCGACAAGCTGGTCCCACGGCGTCGCCTCGACCAGCGCGCGGTACTCGTCGAGCCCGGTCGTGTACTCGTCGAGGAAAGCCTGGTCGAGAGCCGTCGGGTCGGTCTCGGACGCCTCGAACACGACCTTCGCCATGCCGCGCACGAGGGCGAGATCGCCACCCGGACGCACCTGGAGGTTCATCGTGCTGGTGGGCGTCGAGTGGAAGGTCGCCATGTCGACGATCTCGTGCGGCACGATCGTGCGGGTGCCGGCGACCTCGCGCAGGGTGTTGACGTGAACGACCTGCGCACCGCGGTCGATCGCCTCCGCGAGGCTCGTGAGCATGCGCGGGGCGTTGGAGGCGGCGTTCACCCCGAGGATGAAGAGCGCGTCGCAGGTCTCCCAGTCCTCGAGATCGGCGGTGCCCTTGGGGGTGGCGAGGGATGCCGTGAGTCCCCGCCCCGAGCCTTCGTGGCACATGTTCGAGCAGTCCGGGAGATTGTTCGTGCCGAGCTCGCGCGCGAAGAGCTGGTAGAGGAAGGAGGCCTCGTTGCTCAGGCGGCCCGACGTGTAGAACGCCGCCTGATCGGGGGACTCCAGAACCGTGATCTGCTCGGCGATGAGGCGGAAGGCGTCGTTCCAGGAGATCGGCACGTAGTGGTCGCTGACGGCGTCGTAGACCATCGGGCCGACGAGGCGGCCGGCGTCTTCGAGCGCGAAATCGGTCCACTGCGACAGCTCGGTCACCGAGTGCTCGGCGAAGAACTCTTTGCCGACGCGCTTGTGCGTCATCTCCCACGTGACGTGCTTGATGCCGTTCTCGCAGATGTCGAGGGCGACGCCCTTGTCGTCGGGCCACGCGCACCCCGGGCAGTCGAAGCCGCTCTTCGGATGATTCATCGTGAACATGGCGCGGGTGCCCGCGATGGGCTGTCGCTGTTCGAGAAGCACCTTGCCGACCGTGAGCGCGGCACCCCACCCGGCGGCGGGATGCTCGTACTCGCCGGTGCTCGACCAGTCGCCCGTCACGGCCGGTCCGAGGCCTCCCTGACGCGGCTTCTCGGTCATCAGCCCGAACGATTCACCCATGCTCACCCTCCGTGGATCTCGGTGCCGCGTCGGTGGCATCCACACACCGGGCGGTCTTCGTCAGCGTACGCTCGACGCCCCCGCGACAGAGGGGGTTGTGGGCGCGTCGGTGGAGGGAACCACGATCCGGTCGGCGCGGGAGTACAGGTTCATGCTGCCCCCGCGCACGAAGGCGGCGAGGGTGAGCCCGGCGCGATCGGCCAGCTCGATCGCGAGCGAGGACGGTGCCGAGACCGCGGACAGCATCGGGATGCCGGCCATCACGGCCTTCTGCACGAGCTCGAAGCTCACGCGGCCCGACACCTGCAGCACCGTGCCGCGCAGCGGCAGTCGGTCGTGGAGCAGCGCCCACCCGACGACCTTGTCGACCGCGTTGTGACGGCCGACGTCTTCGCGCACGACGAGCATCTCGCCCGTCTCGACGTCGAAAAGGGCCGCGCCGTGCAGCCCGCCGGTCTTGTCGAAGACCTTCTGCTCCTCGCGCAGGCGGTCCGGGAAGGCCGCGACATCCCGCGCATCCACGCGCACCTCGTCGACCGACACGTCGTAGGTCGACACCTTCTCCACCGCCTCGATCGAAGCCGTCCCGCACACACCGCAGGAACTCGTCGTATAGAACGAGCGGGCGATGTCGGGCGAGGGCAGCGCGACCCCGGGAGCGAGCGTCAGGTCGAGCACGTTGTACGTGTTGCCGTCGGCCCCACCGGTGCCCGGCCCGCCGCAGTGGATCGCGCGGGCGAACTGGTCTCCGCGGCTGATGACGCCCTCCGACACGAGGAAGCCGGCCGCCAGCTCGACGTCGTGTCCGGGAGTGCGCATCGTCACGGCCAGTGGCGAACCCGCGACGCGGATCTCGAGCGGTTCCTCGACGGCGACGGCATCCGGTCTCTGACGAGTCACCCCGTCGAGGGTGATGCGGGTGACCCGACGGGAGGCGGTGAGGCGACCCACGTCAGGGCCGCGTCGAGGAGGGGAGGGGGGACATGCGTCGAGCGTACGCTCGCAGCTGCCGGGGTGGGTGACTGTCGAGCGGAGGAGATTCGGCGACGGGAGGACCGCTCGGGGCGCGGCATCCTCCCCTCCCCGTATGCCCTCCCTTCCGCGCGCGCCGTCCGGACCGCGCGCGCCGTCCGGACCGCGCGCGCCGTCCCGACCGCGCGCGCCGTCCGGACCCCGCGCGCCATCCCGACCGCGACCCGCGCACCATCCCGACCGCGACCCGCGCGCCATCCCGACCGCGACCCGCGCACCATCCCGACCGCGACCCGCGCGCCATCCCGACCGCGACGCCCTGGGAGCGCATCCATCCCCGCGATTCCGGGGAAATCCGCAATCTGCATTCGCGCGCATGCAGATTTCGCGAGATTTTTCCATCCCCGGCGTGACGTTTCCCTCGGTCGGTACGTCTTATCCACGTAGGCCAAAGCGCCCACCCCGGCACCGCCGGGAAGCACACGTGAAAGGCACACCGACATGGCTACCGACGCCCCCACCACCCCCGCCACGCCGAACGTCCCGCAGACGGCGTCGCGCGTGAACCGTCCCCTCAACGCCCGTGGCTCGGAGACCCCGACCGAGGGGAAGACCACGATCGCGGAAGGCGTCGTCGCGAAGGTCGCCGGTATCGCGGCCCGTGAGGTCGCCGGTGTGTACGCCCTGGGCGGCGGCGGTGCCCGTGCGCTCGGCGCCATCCGCGATGCCATCAACGCCACCGACCTGACGCAGGGCGTCAAGGTCGAGGTCGGCGAGACCCAGGCCGCCGCGGACATCACGATCGTCGTCGAGTACGGCGTCCCCATCCAAGAGGTCGCCGACCAGGTTCGCGGCCGCGTGGCCGGCGCGATCAACCGCCTCGTCGGTCTCGAGGTCGTCGAGGTCAACGTCGACGTGAACGACGTCCACATCCCGGGCGACGACAACACCGACGACGACAGCAACGAAAAGCGCGTCCAGTGAGCGCCACCACGAAGGGCGCGCTCATCGGGCTCGTCCTCGCCCTCAGCGCCCTGATCTTCGGCTTCTGGGGATTCATCCTCGTCGCCCTGTTCATGGCCATCGGAATCGTCGTCGCGCGCATCACGGCGGGCGAGATCGATTTCGGCAACATCGTCAACGCCTTCAAGGGTCGGAGCACATCGTGACCACCGTCACCGCTTCTCCCGGGGTCGGCAGCCGCACCACGGTTGTCGGCCCCGGCCTCCCCGCGGGCCGCGTGAACGTCGCCGACCGTGTTCTGCAGAAGACGGCCGAGCGCGCCGCGGCCGACATCATCGGGGTGGATGCCAAGAACGTCCGCGTCGAGATCGTCTCCGCACGCGACACCGCCGTCGTGCGGGTCACCACGCCGTTCCCCGTGCCCCGCCTCGACGACACCGCCGCGGTCGGCGCGGCCATCCCGGTGCTCGAGGCGGCCCGCACCGCGCAGACCGCGTTGCGGTCGCGCCTGACGCACCTCTTCGGACGCGACGTGTCGCGGGTCGACCTGACCATCTCGGGCGCCACCGTCCCCCAGCGAAAGCGAGTGCTGTGATGACCGATACCGTGCTCCGCACCGTCGTGCGTCGCGAGACGCACTCCCCGCGCACCGTGGCCATGCTCATCGTGGTCGTCCTGGCGCTGCTCGTCCTCGCGTACGCCGTGGTCGAGATCGTGCTCGCCCTCCTCGGGCAGCAGCCGCTCCTCGTCTCCCCGGGCGCCGCGCTGAACGCGGTCGTCCAGGCTCCGACCGCTCTCCAACCCGTCGCGTTCGTCGTCGGCGGTGTGGTCCTCGCGCTGGTGGGTCTGATCGTGGTGATCCTCGCCCTGAAGCCCGGACGCCTGTCCCGCCACGAGATGGCATGGGGCGAGCGCGCCGTCGTCGTCGACAACGGCGTCGTGGCATCCGCCCTCGCCCAGCACCTGAGCAACGAGTCGGGCATCGCGCGGGACGACATCGTCGTCGGCGTCGCCCACCGCACCGTCGACGTCACGGTGCGCCCCCCTGTCGGCATCCCCGTCGACGAGGCGCAGCTGCGCCGCATCCTCGACGAGGAGCTCTCGACCTACAAGCTCTCGCCCGCCGTGCGCACCCACCTGCGTGTGCAGCGCCCCGACACCAAGGAGTCCTGATGAACGCCACGCGCCGCGGTCTGAACCGCTTCGTCCTCTTCCTCGTCGGCGTCGTCCTGCTGGCCGCGGGTGCCCTGGCGCTCGCCGTGGCGCTGCTCCCCGGCGGCACCGACACCTGGACCACCGTCATGGGCGGCTTCCAGGGCTGGCTCGAGTCGCTCGGTCGGGAATCCGCCGGGTGGGGTGCCGTCGCCGCCTTCCTCGTGCTGGCGCTCGTGCTCATCGTGATCGCCTCCGCCGCCGTCCGTGGTCGCCGTCAGGCACCTCTCCAGTCCACGGGCAGCGACAGCGCCGAGGGACGCATCACCGTCACCGACGGTTTCGCCGCCGAGGCGCTGAAGAACGCGCTCGCCGAGCGCGACGAGATCCTGTCGTCGCGCATCAGCGCCGGCGAGATCCAGCGCGAATCGGTGCTGCACGTCGCGGTGACCCCGCGACAGAACACCTCCCCGCGCCAGGTGGCCGAGCACGTCGACACTCTCGTCACCAACCTCGCCGCCCTCACCGGGCAGAACCTGCGCGCCTACATCTCCATCCACTCGGGTCTGCGCGCGAAGCTCGCGCGCGACAACACCCGCGTGCACTGATCCCACGAGGAGACGTCATGACCAGCATCGACACACCCACCCTCGACGCGGCGGCGGAACTCGCGGCCACGGCCGCGGGGACCGTCGACGGCGTGCACGCCCTCGGCAGCCTCCTGGGGCGGGCCTCGGATGCCGTGCGCGAACGCGTCGGGCTCGCGAGCACGGTTCCCGGGGTCAAGATCGACACCGATCGCGCCGATTCGGTGACGGCGACCATCTCGCTCGTCGTGGACTACCCGCACAAGCTGCATGACGTCTCGAGCGCGGTGCGCTCCGCGGTGAAGACGGCGCTCGAGCCTCTCGGCCGCGGCACGATCGACGTGGACGTCGTGATCACGGGGGTCTTCGGCCCCTTCGACCGTGACGTCGTCGACGAGGCGGAGGAGAAGGCGGATGCCGTCGCCGCTCGCGCCCGTGACGCTGCGGACAGCGCGAAGGCCCACGCCGCGGAGACGGTCGACGACCTGAAGACGAAGAGTCAGGATGCCGCGGCCCGCGCCTCGGCGGCGGTCGACGGCGCGGTGGCGACCTCGAAGGACATCGCAGCCAGCGCCGCAGAGACCGTGGACGCTGCCGTTGCCCGGACGAAGGACGTGGCGGCCGGCGCCGCTGCCGCCGTGGACGAGACGGTGAAGGCGGCGCGGGAGCGTGTGGCGGTCGCCGACGCGCAGGCCGACGTCGATGCGGCGGACCGGGTGACCGCGGGTCTCGAGCCCGCGTCCGTCGCCGCGGGTGGGCCCGCCGGCGACCGCGGGGGCGCACCGACCGACCGCGGGGGCGCGTCGACCGCCGACCGCGCTGACGTCAGCGACGTCGTCGCCGAGGCGCTCGAAGACGCGGCGATCGACATCGCGATCGCCGCCGACGAGGTGCGCGCCGACGACAAGACGTCGGCCACCGACAGCGTGCAGTCGCTCGTGGAGGATGAGCGTCCGCGCCCCTGAGCAGAGTGCCGGATCGATCGAGCGCACCTCGCAAGCGATGTCCCCTACGGGGCTGGGACCCGGGCCCCCAATCCGTCTCCCCACACCAGCAGTGTCACCTCGCGTGCGAGGGCCGCGACCCGCGCACGAAGGGGCGCCCCAACCCCGTCGGAGCGCCCCTTCGGCTCGTGCGTCAGCCCGCCGTCGCGTTGTCGTACGCCCGCTGCGCGGCCTGCTGCGCGTCGGCCAGGGCCTGCTCGGTCGTCTTGTCGCCCAGAAGTGCGGCGGTGATCGCGTTGTTCAGCTCGTTCTGGATGTCCTGCCCGGCGGGCGAGGACCCGAACGACCGACCCGAGGCGACGACGTCGTAGTAGGTCGAGATCACCTGGTCGAAGCCGGCATCGCCGGTCGACGTCACGTACTGCGAGCGGATCATCTCGTCGGCCTCGGGCGAACCGGTGAACAGCCCCGTGTTGAGCCCGCCCTTGCCCTCGATGGTCTCGGCGCGTGCGGCCCCCGCCGCCATCCACGCGTCGGTCGAGGTGAGATCCGTCATCCACTGGCATGCGGCGGCGGGGTTCTTCGCCCCGGCAGGGATCACGAAGGCCGTGCCGGAGGCGACCGAGAACGGCTTCCCGTCGGCATCCCGGAACGGAACCGCCTGCAACGAGATCCGATCGCGGTACGCGCCGAGCACGTTCGGATACCACTGGTTCGCGACCTGTGCGGCGACCTTGTTCGTCACGAATTGGTTCGCGTCGCCGAAAGTGTCGAACGAATCGGTGAAGCTCTTGACCGCCGCGTAGCCGCCCTGGGCATCGGTGATGCGCTTGAGCGCGTCGATTCCGGCGGCGTTCGACGGATCGTCGAGGGTGGGCCTGCCCTCGGCGTCGGTGAGCTGACCGCCCATCCCGAGCACCCACAATCCGCCCTGACCGGTCGCGACGGGGTCGAGACCGAGACGGGTCGGCGTGCTGCCGGAGCCCTGGTACATCTTCTCGACCGCGGCGACCAGGCCGTCCATGTTCGACGTGTCGAACGCGTCGGGGCTCACCCCCGCCTCGTTCAAGACGGTCATGTTCAGCAGGATCGCGGGCGGCTGGTAGAACTGCGAGACCGCGTAGACGGCATCCTGGTACGTCACGTCGTCGACGACGTTCTGATACCAACGGTCGGTGGGAACGACCCCCTTCGCCGCGAAGCATGCGTCCAGAGGCATGAGCAGACCCTGGGCGGCATACGTCGTGACGTAGCGGCGGTCCATCTGCACGACGTCCGGTACGTTGCCGCCGGCGATGCGGGTCGTGAACTTCTGCGCGTCGAAGGCCGTGGCATCCAGGGTCACCTCCACGTCGCCGAGTTTCTCGGCTGCGAAATCAAGACGCGACTGCCCGACGTCGTCCGCGTTCTCGAAGCCCCACGCCGACAGGGTGCCGGTGGGCGGGGCGGCGAAGTCGACGTCGGCGGCGGGGTCGTCGGAGCCGCCGCTGCAGGAGGTGAGGACGATGACGGATGCCGCGAGCGCGGCGACACCGGCGAGGGAGCGCTTTCGCATGGGTGGGTCCTTTCAGGGGGAGGGTCAGCCTTTACGGCCCTGGGTCGCGACGCCCTCGATGAAGTAGCGCTGGCCGAAGGCGAAGAGGAGGAGCATCGGGAGCGTGACCAGGAGCGAGGCCACCATCACGTACTGGTAGTCGCCCTGACCGCCCGCGCTGGGGCTGTACTTGGTCATCGCGTAGGCGATGCCGAGTGGGGCCGTGAAGTCCTCGACGCTGCCGGCGTTGAGGTAGATCAGCGCGGCCTGCAGGTTGTTCCAACTGGCCTGGAACTCGAACAGGAACACGATGATGAACGAGGGGATCGACAGGGGCATCGCGATGCGCCAGAACAGGCCCCATGCGCTGCACCCGTCGAGCCGTGCCGCCTCGAAGAGCTCGCGGGGGACGCCGAGGAAGAACTGCCGCTGCAGGAAGATGTAGAAGGCGCTGCCGAAGAGGTTCATGCCCCACAGCGGCACCCACGTGCCGAGCAGCCCCGTCTCCTTCCAGATGAGGTAGATCGGGATCATCGTCACCGCACCCGGGAGCATCATCGTCGCCAGCACCAGCCCGAACAGGATGCCGCGGCCGGGGAAGCGGAAGTAGGCGAAGCCGAAGGCGACGATCGAGCTCATCACCGCCACGGTGGTCGCGGCGAGCAGGGCGATCGCGACGCTGTTGAACATCCAGTTCAGCAGCGGCAGCTGGTTCCACACCTCGGCGTAGTTGCCCGGCTGGAACGTCTTCGGGATGAGGGCGTTGTCGAACACCTCGCCGCGCGGCTTCAGGCTCGCGGCGAGCAGCCACGCGAACGGGTAGAGGAAGAGCAGGGCGAACAGCACGAGCACCGCGGCGAGGATGACGCGGCCGGCGAGCGTCTTCGGCTGCTTCAGCGCCCGGCGCCACCGGGGCGGCCGGGCGGCGGAGGCCGCAAGCTCGGGGCGGGCCTGGGCGACGCCCGGGGTCTGCAGGGTGTTCGTCATCAGCGGTCCCCCTCGTAGTAGACGAAGCGGTTGCCGAGACGCACCTGCACGAGGGTGATCAGCAGGATGATGACGAACAGCAGCCACGCCATCGCGGCGGCGAAGCCGAAGTTGAACTGCCGGAACGCCTGCTGGAACAGGTAGATCGCGTAGAAGAGGGATGCCTCGGGCGAGGCGTTGCTCTGATCGCGCCAGAACAGCAGGTACGCCTGGTCGAACACCTGGAACGCCGCGATCGTCAGCACGATGACGTTGAAGAACATCGCGCCCGAGATCATCGGCAGCGTGATCGAGAAGAACCGGCGGATGGGCCCCGCGCCGTCGATCTGCGCGACCTCGTACAGGTCGACGGGCACGTTCTTGATCGCCGCGAGGAAGATCACCATCGTGCCGCTCACGGTCCAGAGCGCCATGATCACGATGCTCGGCTTGACCCACGCGGGGTCGACGAGCCACTGCGGACCCTGGATGCCGACGGCCCCGAGCGCCTGGTTGATCGCGCCCGAGTTGCCGTTGAGCAGCAGGAAGAACACCGCCGCGGTCGCCACGGCCGGGGTCATCTTGGGCAGGTAGTAGAGCGTGCGGAAGATCCCGGCGCCCCGACCGACGCGGCTGAGCAGCAGCGCGAGGAACAGGGCGAAGGCGATCTCGAGCGGTACCGCCATGACCGCGTAGAACAGCGTGTTGCCGAGCGAGACCGCCACCCGCGGGTCTTCGAACAGCTGGGCGTAGTTGCTCACCCCGACCGGGCGCGCGGACCCCGTGGCGAGGTTGTAGCTCGAGAACGAGATCACGAGGCTGTAGATCATCGCCCCGGCGGTGAAGATGAGGAACCCCAGGATCCACGGCGAGATGAAGAGGTAGCCCGCGATCGCTTCGCGGCGGTTGTACGTGACCTTCTGACGTGGAGGGCGGCGGTGCGCGCGGGCTGAGTCGCTCTCGGTGGAAGGGGGGGAGGAGAGGGTCACCGGTGTGGCCGGTCGGGGGCGGCCGGGTGATGGGTCATGGGGTCTCCTCTCGCACGCGCTCTCGACGTCGAGAAGCGCTTCGCCAGGGTCGAGAAGTGATCGGAGAAGGTCGAGGGCGTTGCCAAAGGGGTCGCGGAGTGGGATAAGCGCTTCGCGTCCGGATCAGAGCGCGCCGAGGTACCGCCGTGTCATCCAGGCCTGCACGGCGCGGCCGAGGGGAGCGCCCACGCGGGTGAACCACCGGCCCGGGGCCGAGAACGCGGCGATCTCGAACACCACCTCGCCCGAGGGGAGCAGTGAGAGCGTGAAGCGTTCCTCGCCGCGCTCGGGATGGCCGGGCAGCGTGCCGTACGCGAACCCCGCGCTCGTCGAGGTGCGCTCGGTCCACACGATCAGACACGGGATCCGGAAGCTCAGGATGCCGACCCCCAACCGCATCGTCACGCGGTCCCCCTCGCGCAGCGGCGTGTGCGGCATCTCGACTCGGGCCCCCGCCCGGCGCTGCGCCTCTCCCGCCAGGAGAGCATCGGCTGCTCGCGCGAACACCTCGGAGCCGCGACCGATCACGCGGCGGGCGCGCACGTGGTGGTAGCCGGGAGGCATCTCTCCGGCGGTCGCGCCGACCTCGTCATAGGTCAGGTCGTCCATGGGGACACGGTAGCCCGGCGGTCGAGTGGGGTGGCGGGGTTGCGGCGGTGGCGGGGGAGGAGATCTGGGGGAGGGAGGGCATGGGATCGCTCTCGGGTCCTCCGCTCGCCGCATTTCCTCCGCTCGCCGCCGCCGCGCCTGTTTCGCCGCCGCGCCTGCGCGAGCCCCGGGCCCGCTCACGCCCAGACCCACGCACGCGCCCCCGATGTCGGATGCGGCTGCGAGGATGGCCGCATGATCGAGTTCCGCGAAGCGCGACCCGCCGACGTCGACGCGATGGTCGAGGTCCAGAACGCGATCCATCGCGCCGGATTGCGACCCTCGCCGGTCGATGCGGCCCTCGTCGAGGAGCGCTATTTCGACGTCGACCACACGATCTCGTGCACCGTCGCCGACCGCGATGGCGTGGTGGTGGGCTTCCAGTCCCTCAAGCGGGCCTGGCCGGGCAATCCCTACGGGGTCGAACCGGGCTGGGGCATCATCGGCACGCACATCCATCCCGACGCCGGCCGCAGCGGGATCGGTCGCAGCCTGTTCGCGCGATCCCTCGCCGCCGCCGAGGTCGCGGGACTCCGGCACATCGACGCGACCATCGGCGCCGACAACCCGCCCGGGCTCGCCTACTACGCGGCGATGGGGTTCGTGCCCTACCGCGACGGCGACGGAGCCATCCCGCACCGTTTCGACCTCTGACCCCGGCCTACGCTGAGATCATGTCCCTCACCCGCCGCGGATCGACCGCATGATCGACGTCGCCGAGCACCTCGCCGCGGTCCTCGAGCGGGTCGTGCCGGTCGCCCCCGAGACGCGCGCGGTGGGATCCGCGCTCGGCCGGGTGCTGCGGCATCCTGTTCTCGCGAGAGTCGACGTCCCCGGATTCGACAGCTCCGCGATGGACGGCTTCGCGGTGCGCGAGCTCGGCGCCCTCCCTGCGACGCTGCGGGTGGTCGCGGATCTCCCGGCGGGAACCGATCTCGATCCGAGGATGGATGCCGGCGAAGCCGCACGCATCATGACGGGCGCGCCCGTGCCGACCGACGCCACCGCGGTGGTCCCGTTCGAAGACACCGAGCGGGGGCTCTCGGGGGGCCTCGGAGACGTCACCGTGCTCGCCGCTCCGCGCGGGCCGGGAGCCCATATCCGCCGCCGCGGCTCGGACGTGCGGGAGGGGGAGCTCGTCGTCGCGGCGGGCGTCCGGCTGACCGCCGCGCGCCTCGGTGCGATCGCGGCGGCGGGCGTCGGAACGGTGTCGGTCTCGCGCGCGCCGCGCGTGGCCGTCGTGTCGACGGGCTCGGAGTTGCAGCCCGCCGGCGAGCCGCTCCGCCGCGGGCAGATCCCCGAGTCGAACAGCGTGCTCCTCGCCGGCCTGGCGGAGGAATCCGGAGCCGAGGTCGTGCTGCGCACGAGCGTCGGCGACGAGGGCGACGGACCGCGCGAGGCGATCGCCGCCGCCGAAGCCGCCGGAGCCGACATCGTCGTGTTCTCGGGAGGGGTGAGCGCGGGCGCCTACGAGGTCGTGAAGAACACGCTCGGCGACCTCATGCGCTTCGACCGGGTGCGGATGCAGCCGGGAAAGCCCCAGGGGTTCGGGCGCACCCCCACGGGCACCCTCCTGTTCGGCCTGCCCGGCAACCCCGTGAGCGCCGCGGTGTCGTTCGAGCTGTTCGTGCGACCGGCTCTCCGCGCTCTCGAGGGCGACGCCGACCTCGGCCGAGAGACGCTGCGCGTCGCGCTCGCCGCCGGACGTCGCGCCCGCCCCGAGCGCGTGCAGTACGTGCCGGTGCACCTCGACGCCTCCGACCCCGCGCGGTGGACGGCTGTGCCGACGGCGCACGGGACGCGGGGGCTCGGGGATGCCGACGGTCTCGCGATCATCCCGCCGAGTGACCAGGATCTCGAGGCGGGCGACCTCGTGACGGTGACCCGGTGGTGACGGTGACCCGGTGGTGACCGTCGACGCGATCCTCCTGGCCGGGGGCCGCGCGTCGCGCGTGGACGGCGCCGTCAAACCCCTGTTCGAGGTGAACGGCCGTACGCTGCTGCGCGCGGGGTTCGACGCGGTGCAAGCCCGCGGCGCGAGGACGATCGTGGTGGTCGGCCCGAGACTCGACGACGACCTCGCCGTCACCTGGGTGCGCGAGGATCCGCCCTTCGGCGGTCCGGTCGCCGCCCTCATCGCCGCCCTCCCGCACGTGGATGCCGAGGAGGTCCTCGTCCTCGCCTGCGATCTGCCGACCGCGGTTCCCGCGATCGCCGCGCTGCCCGACCCGCTCGAATCCGAGACCGACGGGGCGTGTCTCGACGACGGCCGGCGCCAGTGGCTCATCGGCCGGTACCGGTCCGCGGCGCTGCGCGCAGCGGCATCCGTTCTCCCCGACGGCGGACAGGATGCCTCGATGCGCGCGCTCCTCGGGGCGCTCCGCATCGCACCGATCGCCGTCGACCCGGCCCTGACGCGCGACGTCGACACGTGGGACGATCTTCGAGCAGCCCGAGAAGGAGCCATGACCGAGTCCCGCACCCTGCCGCCCGAGGCCCTGAACGACTGGAGTGCCGCTCTCGCCGAGCGCTTCGGCCTGGCCGAGGGCGACATCCCCATCTCGCTGATCCTCGATCTCGCGCGCGACGTCGCGAACGGGGTCGCACGCCCGGCGGCTCCGCTGAGCGCGTTCGTCGCGGGTCTCGTCGCCGGCCGCGCGGGTGGTTCGCCCGCCGACACCGAGGCCGCGGTCGCCGCGGTCGTCGAGATGGCCCGCGGGTGGGAGAACCGCTGACCCGCTAGCCGCGGCCGATCACCTCGATCGCGAGGCCCCCGGATACGGCCTCCAGTCGCGCGTCGTTGGTCCAGAACGACGTGCAGCCGGCCTGCCGCGCAATCCCCAGATGAAGGGCATCGGCCGTTCGGAGGCGTCGATGGCGGGCGCGGAGCAGCGCCGCGTCAAGGTAGGCGTCCGGCTCCGCGGGCAACAGCTCGAACGCGTCGAAGGCGCTCCACATGCGCAGCTGCGCCTCTGCATCCCCGTCCCTCATCGGCTTGACGAGAGCCTCGAGGACCGCGAGGGGGCTCGTCGCGACCGGAGTCACTGCGGTGGCGAGCGCGTCACGCACCCGGTCGCCGATGGCGTCATCGCGTTCCACGGCGTAGATGACCAGGCAGCTGTCGACGTAGATCACGCCCCGGCGGCCCGGTTCTCCGCGATGATCGCCTCGATCTCGTCGGCCGGCCGAGCCCGCTCGGGCGTGAGCGGGTGCTCCTGAAGCCACTTCGCGAAGGCGTTCCGCGGACGCCGAGGCGCGTCATCGACCGGCACCAGTCGCGCGACCGGCACGCCACGACGCGCGATCATCACCTCGACCCCTGACTCGGCGTCGGCGATCAGCTTCGACAGGTTGTTCCGCGCTTCGAGGACGTTGTACATCATGGCGGCAAACTAGCCAGGCATATGGCTAGGTCGAGGCGTGCCGGTGCCGATTTCACCTCTCGGTCCCGTCACGTTCGCCCGAACGGCGCGCCTCACCGACCCACGTACTCGCCCCGCGGTCGCAGGCGCAGGGGCTGCTCGGCATACTCCGCGCCGATGTGCGCGATCCAGCCCGCGAGCCGCCCCACGACGAAGATCGTGCTCGCGGCGTCGTCGGGGAGTCGGGCTCCGGATGCCAGTGCGGCCAGCGCGAGATCGACGTTCGGCCGCAGGCGCGTGCGGTCGGCGACGACGTCGCTGAGGCGGCGCACGGCATCCATCGTCGACTCGCCGTCGGGAAGACGCGCGACGAACGAGAACAGGGCGTCGGCGCGGTCGTCGATCCCCGGATAGAGGGGGTGCCCGAAGCCCGGGATGCCGTTGCCGTCCTGCAGCGCCTCGGTCAGTGCCCGCTCGGGTTCGAGGCCCCGCCGCACGCGCGCGAACAGCCGCGCGGTCCGCGCCGCCGCCGAGATGTGCAGCGGGGAGTCGGCCGCGCCGAGCGCGGCGCTCACCGCCGCGTACCCGTCGGCCCGCGCCGACGCGGCCACGCGGGCGGCGAAGGTCGACACCGCCAGGTCGTGGTCGATGAGCAGGATCAGGGCGGCGTTGACCGCGGCGACGGTGGCGTCGTCGACGGGCGTGCGCCAGGCGCTCACGAGCGAGCGGGCGATGTCGCCTCCGGGATCGCCGCCGAGCGCGACGGGCAGGCCCGTGACGAGCGTCCACCCGATGCGGTGCAGCGTCGCGGGAGAGGCATCGTGGCGCAGGGGATCGTCGGCGGCGAAACCGGTGAGGGCCGCGCGGAGCCGGTCCATGGCGCCCGCGTGCGGGGGGAGCGCCGCGACCATCTCGCGCGCGCTGCCGATCGCGGGGTCGGGGGCGTCCCCGCGCTCGGCTCCCCAGAGCCACTCCACGATCTCGGCGAACGGCCGGTCGGTGAGATCGCGGGCGCGGCGGCCGCGGTAGAGCAGCTCGCCGTCCTCGATGTCGGCGATGTCGGTGTGCACGACGGCGAGCGGCATCCCGGTCGTCGGGTGCGCGGCGGGGGGTGCCGCGCGACGGCGCGCCCCGGCGAACGCTTCGACCTCGAGCGCGTCGAACGTCGAGCCGTTCGCGTCGCGCTCGCGGCGGAGCAGACCGCGCGAGACGTACGCGTACACGGTCTGCGGCTTCACGCCGAGACGAGCGGCGACCTGGGCGGCCGTGAGGCGAGGGAGGGGGGTTGCCATATTGATCCGATCAACGTTGACGCTGTCGCCGTCATGTTCGCACACTGAGCGCATGAGCGACCTGATCGATGTGCCCCGCGGACTGAACGGCGTCGTCGCCGCCGAGACCGCCATCAGCGACGTCAACGGCGATGCCGGGTTCTACCACTACCGCGGTCACTCGGCGACCGACCTGGCCCGTGAGCGATCGTTCGAGGACGTCTGGCATCTGCTCGTCGTGGGAGAGCTCCCCGATGCCGACGCTGCCCGGGCTTTCGCCGCGCGCATCGAAGAGACCCGGTCCGACCCGCGGATGCCGGAACTCCTCGCCGCGGTGGCGCACCACACCGAGCAGCCCCTCGCGCGCCTCCGCGCGACGTGGACGCTCGCGGCATCCGTTCGTCGTTCGGGGGCGCTGTACGACCTCGGCGAGGAGGAGCGGCTCGACGAGGCGATCGCCTTCGCTGCGATGGCACCGGCCGTCCTCGCGGGCGGCGGCTCTGCCAGCGGCGGCGGGGTGGTCGCCGACTACCTCGAACGGGTCACGGGGACGGTGCCCGACGCGGCGCACGAGCGCGCCCTGACGGCCTACCTCATCGCGGCGATGGACCACGGCTTCAACGCCTCGACGTTCACGGCCCGGGTCATCGCGTCGACGGGTGCCGACATGGCATCCTGTCTCACCGGTGCCGTGGGCGCGCTGTCCGGGCCGCTGCACGGGGGAGCACCCGCCCGGGCGCTCGACAGTCTCGATCGCGCGGGGGCCGACCCGGCGGGCTGGATCGCCGGCGAGCTCTCCGCGGGACGCCGGCTGATGGGATTCGGGCACGCGGTGTACCGGACGGCCGATCCGCGGTCCGAGCTGCTGCGCGAGGTCGCGCGCGGCCTGGGCGGAGACCGGGTCGCGCAGGCGCTGGCCTTCCAGGAGGAGGCGGAGCGGCAGTTGGCGCAGTACCGCCCCGACCGTCCCCTGCACGCGAACGTCGAGTTCTACGCCGCCGTCGTCATGGAGCAGTGCGGGATCCCGCGGCACCTATTCACTCCGACCTTCGCGCTCGCGCGCACGGTGGGCTGGACGGCGCACGTGCTCGAGCAGGCTCGCGACCCGAAGATCATCCGGCCCTCGGCGCGGTACGTGGGGCCCCCGCCAGTGGACCGGGCGACGGTCTGAGCGGACTCATCGCGTTCTCTGGTCGAACTCCTCAGTGCACGTTGCGCGGCGGGGCCGAGTTGTTCCCGGAGTCGTCACCTCGGGGTGGGACCGTCACGTCCGGCGCGCCCGCGGGCGTCGCCGGCCACCCGACCCCCACCCCTGAGGACGACCGTGAACTCCCGCCCCCGCCGCGCGCCATCCGCGCGCCTGCTCTCCGCCGCTCTCGTCGCCACCGCGACGCTCGGCACGCTCGGCTTCGGCGCCCCCGCCGCGCACGCCGCCACCGACCCCACGCTGCAGCCCGCCCTCACCACGCAGGATCACGCGATCACCGACGTTCCGGGCCTCGTGAACGCCCGCGAGCTCGGCTCGTTCACCGGCGCGGAGGGGCAGACCGTCAACGCCTCGCGCCTGCTGCGCACGGAGTCGCTCGACAAGCTCACCCCCGCCGGTGCGCAGACCCTCGCGGACACGTACCACGTCGACCTGGTCATCGACCTCCGCACCCCCGCCCAGGTCGCGGCGAAGCCCGACGTCGCGATCCCCGGAGCTCAGAACGTGAACATCTCGATGTTCGGCAGCGACGGCAACTACAGCGACGACACCGTGATGTACCACGACCTCGCCGACAAGGGGTACGAGAGCCCGTCCTCGCCCGGCGTCATGATCAGCGCCTACGCGCAGATCCTCCGGCTGCTCTCGACGCACACCTCGGGCACCGTACTCCTCCACTGCTCGCACGGCATGGACCGCACCGGCACCGTGATGGACCTGCTCTATCGGATCCTCGGTGTGAGCAGCTCCGACATCCTCCACGACTACCTGCTGTCGAACACGCAGCTCGGGGTCACCTGGGCGACGCCCGACCTGCTGCAGGGGACTTTCGAGGGCGACGTCACGAAGAAGTACGGCGGCCTCGACGCCTACATCGCGAAGACCATCGGGGTGACCACCGACGAGGCGGTCGCTCTCCGCGCGCGCTTCCTCGTCTCGAACGACGCCACCGCGTCGGCGATCCGCGTCGGGGGAGTCGACGTGCCCCTCGACGCCGCCGCCTCCGGGGGCGCGACCGTGACGGCGCCGATCGCCGGGCTCGCGGCATCCGACGTCCAGGTGACCACCTCGAACGCCGCAGCCTCCTCGGCGGTCACCGTCTCGGGCCGGACCGCAACGATCACCATCACCGCCCAGGACGGCACGACGACGAAGACCTACACGGTCTCCGTGGCCGCCCCGGCGATCACCCTCGACGCGGGAACCGATCTCTCGGCCGGCTCGACCGTGCATCTCCGCGGGGCGGGCTTCCCCTCCGGGGCGTCCTACGACGTCGTCGTGCACTCGACGCCGACGATCATCGGCCGCGTCACCGCCGCGGCCGACGGTTCGATCTCCGCCGACGTCGCCCTCCCCGCCTCGCTCGCCACCGGCGCGCACACGCTGTTCCTGGCCGACCCGCAGGGCAACGCCGTCAGCGCGGAGCTGTCGATCACGGTCGGTGCGGCGACCGTCGGCACGAACGCGGCGGCCGGCCCCTCGGTCGCGACCGGCGGAACGCGGATCGCGCAGCCCACGCCGTGGCCGGGGATCGCGCTCGGTGCCCTCGGGGCGATGCTGCTGGCATCGATCGTCGTCGTGCGCGTCGCCCGGGCACGTCGGGTCCGCTGAATGACGATCCTGCGGCGGTGGCGGCGGGGGGACATCCTCGCCGCCACCGCGGTGGTCGTGGCGCTGGGGCTGATCGCCGCGGGCGTCATCGTGGCGCAGACTCCCGGGATGCCGTCCGTCGAGACCGAGGTCGCCACGGCGCCGCACGACCTGGCGGGGAACCCCGTGCAGCTCGACGGTCCGACGCCCGCGCCGAGCGCGTCCGCGACGCCGGACGGCGTCGGGCGCGTCTCAGCACCGTCCGTGGGGCTCGACGTCCCCCTCGGGGCGGTGAACGTGGTGGATGACGTGCTGGAACCGCCCGGATTCACCTCGGCGTACTGGGTGCGCAATCTGGGCGTCGCGCCCGCGGACGCGGCATCCGGGACCGTCTTCGTCGTGATGCACTCGCTGCGGGGCGGCGGGGTCGGGCCGGGCAATGCGCTCATCGACGTGGACCGGGCGCGTGCGCGGATCGCGATCGGGGCCGACATCACCGTCGCGGGGGTGGCCTACCGCGTCGACCGTACCGAGGCGCTGGACAAGACCGCCATCGGGGGCGACGCCGACGTGTGGGCGGACACCCCCGGCCGTCTCGTCGTCATCACCTGCCTGCAGCGGCCGGACGGGAAGCCGTCGACCGAGAACATGGTGGTGGAGGCGTCGCGCGTGGCGTGAGGCGGGTGCCCGAGCGGCCGTTCGGTCGTGCGGCGTCTCGACCGCCGGAGGTCATCAGGACAATGCCGCCTGCGACAGCTCCCCGGCCAATCCGAGCAGAAGCAGGATCGTCACGAGGCCCGAGGCCAGCAGGAGACCGGGATGCGCGAGACCGACGATGACACGGCGTGTCCGCGGCAGTTCCGCGAGCAGGGAATCGGGGATGCGGTGACGAGAGGGTACGGCCGCCCAGCCCCGCAGCCGCGCCAGGTAGCTCACGCACCGCAGGATCAATGCCGCCCACAGGACGACCACGACGAAAGGAAGGATGAACGCGAAGATGTCCCACGCCTCGTCCCAGGCGCCTTCCGGGTCGGTCCCGGCATCGGCCGCGAGCTGCACAGCCACCGCCGCTCCGAGCACCACCGAGCCCATCCACAGCACGATCGCGCTCATGAGACCGAGGAACCGCGAGAAGAAGTGCCCGAGGACCGATTCCTCGTACTCGAGGTGCGACCGGGGAGTCTGGGAGAGCACGAGCAGGGCCGCGAGCAGCGCCGGAGCGGCGGCGATCAGGGACAGCGGGACGCGCACGGCGTGCGGGGCACGCATCACGTCCAGGACGATCAGGACGATCGCGAGTGCGCCGAACCAGATCCATCCGCTGGCGGTCGGATGGTTCGTGACGAACTCGGGATGAACGGGCTCGAGGCGGCGTCCCGACCGTTCGAGGAGCCGCTGACCGCGTACGCCGGAACCGGATGCCATCAGCGCTGCCTCCTCTATGTGCACGCCGGTGCACGCTCGCCGCCAGCCACAGTACCTCGACGAGGGGCGACCATCTTGTCGCCGTTCTCCTGCCCGTGATGCGCGCCCGACGCACGGTGCGGGTGTCGGCGGCGGGCTGACGCAGACGTGACGCCGACGCCCTCCTCGACCACAATGGAGGGATGCGATCCCCCCACGCGCTGGTCATCACCCTGCTCGCTGCCGGTCTCGCCCTCACCGGGTGCACCGGGTCCTCGGCATCCGACGAGTCGTCCGGAACGACGGCCCCGACGGCGGATGCCAGCCCCGTCGCCACGGCCACCCCGGTGCCGGCAGACGGTCCGGTCGCGGCCTTCCAGGCCTGGTGGACGGCCGTGCGTTCGGCCGACACCGTCGCCGCGTGCGGAGCCCTGACCGAGCCGCTGCAGCAGCGCATGATCGCCGAGTACGCGGCCACGACCGGCACCGAGGTCGGCGATTGCGCCACCCTCATCCGCCAGAGCTCGGCGCTCTACGCAGCTGCGGGGCTGCCCGCCGACGTGACGGTCGAGGTCGAGTCCGAGAGCGCGGACGACGCCCTGCTGCAGGTCACGTACGCCAACGGCGACTGCGGAACGGTGCACCTCGTGCGCACGACCGCCTCGTGGGCCCTCACCGAGCTCAGCGAGGAGTGCGCGGGCTGACGCCTCAGGGCAGGAAGTCGGCGCCGCTGAAGAAGCCGATGCCCAGCGACAGCAGCGCCGCCGCGACGCCCGCGATGAACCCGGCCGCGGCGAGCTCGCGCGCCATGCGGGCGTTCAGGCTCAGGATGCCGGTGACCAGGGACACCAGGGCGAGCGCCCAGACGCCGAGCTGGACCCAGACGAACTGATCGAAGTCCGCGATCGCGCTGACCGAGACCAGGAAGATGTGCCAGGCGATGACGATGCTTCCCGTGGCGATCGCGATGATCGAGGCCACCCGGAGATCGCCCTTCGGAACACGCGGGGCGGGGGGCTGCGGTCGCGGAGGCACGCGAAGGCCCGGCTCGAAGGAGTCGGGGAGGTCGTCGTCTGCCATGGGGTGATCCTCGCAGGTCTGAGCGGGTGAGGGCGAACGGCGGGCCCGGACGAACGGTGGGGTGCCGCGGACGATCGGTCGGGCGGGCGCGGTTCCCCGTTGCGAGCATCGATGCATGACCCTGACCGCCCCCGTTCCCGTCGCCCCCGCCTCCCGCATGAGATACGGCGGTCTCGTCGTCCTCATGCTGATGAGCTTCCTGCTCGTCACCGCCGAGTTCCTGCCCAACGGCGTGCTCACCGAGATGTCCGCCGGGCTCGGCATCACCCCCGGCCAGGCCGGCCAGACGGTGACGGTCACCGCGCTCTCCGGGTTGCTCATGGCCCCCACGGTCGGCCTGATCTTCCCGCGTCTGGACCGCCGCACCCTGCTCGTGATCGCCGCGGCCGCGGCCGCGGTGTCGAGCGTGGCGGTCGCTCTCGCGCCCCACTTCATCACGATCCTCGTCGCGCGCTTCCTCCTCGGGGCGGCGATCTCCACGTTCTGGTCGATGTCGATCACGGTGGCCGCGGCCCTGTCCGCTCCCGGCCGCATCGGCCGCGCCGTCATGTTCACCTCGGCCGGGCTGTCGCTCGCGACGGTCGCCGGTGTTCCTCTCGGGGTCCTGCTGAGCGAGGCCCTCGACTGGCGCCTGGCGTTCCTCATCGTCGGCCTCGCCTCCGCCCTCGTCGGGGTGGCCGTTCGCCTCGCGCTCCCCTCGGTCCCGGCGGCCGCGGCATCCAGCATCCGACTCCTCGTCGACACGCTCCGCCGGCCGCGAGCCTCGCTCGGACTCGTCGGTCACGTCTTCATCGTCCTCGGGCACTTCCTCGCGTACACCTACGTCCGGTTGGCGCTGGAACGTCTGCCCGAGGTGGATGCCGGGACGGTGGTCCTGCTGCTCACGCTGTTCGGCGCCGGCGGGCTCATCGGCAACATCGTCATCGGGATCGTGGTCGACCGGGCGTTCGGCATCCTGGCCGTGGTCGGTCCGCTGGCGATCGCGGCGTCGATCGTCGTGGTCCTGTCGCTTCCGGGGTTCGCGGCGGTGGCCGCGGCGGTGTTCGCGTGGGGCTTCCTCTTCGCGTCGTGGTTGATCATCGTGAACACCTGGGTCGGACACCGGATGCCGGACCGGCTCGAGGCGGGCGGCAGCCTGGTGGTCACGGGCTTCCAGCTCGCGATCGTCGCGGCCGCCGGCATCGGCGGGCTGCTCGTCGACGGGGCGGGTGTCATCGTCACGGATGCCGTGGGCGCGGCGCTCCTCGTGATCGGCGCCGTGCTGTTCGGGTTGTCGCTGCGGGTCCCGCGCGCGCGCTGAGCGGGTGGGGGTGGTGCGCTGTGCCCGGGGGTGGGACGGGCGCCGCGCGCGCTGTGCCGTAGGGGTCGGCCGGCGCGGTGCGCTGTGCCGTACGGGTCCGCGGCGCCCCCCGGCGGGTCAGCGCTGAGCGACCGCGACCGGCGGCGCGGCCGCGCGCCACTGCGAAGGCGCCACACCGGTCACGCGGCGGAAGGCGCGACGGAACCCCTCGTCGGAGGCGTAACCGAGCGCACGCGACACCTCGGACACGGACTCGCCCGCCTCGAGGAGCTCCTTCGCGCGGCTGACCCGGGCGTCGGTGACGTACCCACCGGGGGAGCGGCCGAAGGTCTCGCGGAAGCGCTCGGCGAACACCGAGCGCGACATCGCGGCGATGCCGGCGAGCTCGTCCGTGGTCCAGGGGTGACCGGGGTCCGCGGCGATCGCGGCGGCGACGCGGTCGAGGAACGGATCCTCCGCGCGGGGCGGCCACGCGGCGTTCGCGTCGGCGAAAGCCCAGGCGCGGATCGCCGCGAGCACCACCGTGCGCACCATGATGCGGCAGATGACGTCGTCGGTGGAGCGGACGGCATCCCCTTCTCCGCCGAACTGACCCAGGTGGGCCGCGAGGGCGGCCGCGGCCGGCTCCGCGCGCGTGAAGTCGTTCACGAACACGACGCCGGGGAGGGCCCCGGAGGTGACCGTGCGGGTCACTTCCACTGAGATCACGGTGATCTCGGCCCCGGACTGCGAGGTGAGCGCGAGGTCTTCGCAGCCGAGCGAGACGAGCGCATCTCCGGCGAGGAGCGTACGGCGGCCGCGCATCGTCGCGGCCCGTCCAGAACCGGCGTCGATCGAGCAGCCGACGTTCTCTCCGATGTCTCCGGTGATCTCGCCCGAGCGCACGAAGAGCAGCGTCGCCTCGCCGCGGGGCACCGACACGCGTTCGCCGGCGCGGAGCGTCGATCGGAGCGCGTACTCCGCGCGGATCTCGAGCGTCGCGAGCGCACGATCGAGGGCGGCGGCGTGGGGAGTCACGATTGCGGAAACCGCGCGATCGGCGACGGTATTCCGCCGAGGGGGGTGATCCGGCGGGGGATGCCCGCCGTAGGCTGCGCGGGTGAGAACGATCGGGGTCGACCTGGCCGCCGGGCTGCCCGGCACCGCCCTCGCCGAGATGGTGTGGGCCGACGGCGGCGCCCGGCTCACGCGGCTCGAGACCGGGGTCGATGACGCGGGGATCGTGGCATCCGTGTCCGGCGAAGCGGTGTGGCTCGGCATCGACTGCCCGCTCGGCTGGCCCGACGCGTTCGTCGACTTCGTGCGGGCGCATCACGCCGACGCGGCCCCCGCCCGCGGGTCGGTCGACGGCGGAGCCGACTGGCGTCGCCCGCTCGTGTACCGCCACACCGATCACGTGGTGCGCGAGCGCATCGGACGCTGGCCGCTCAGCGTCTCCACCGACCGCCTCGGCGTCACCGCGCTGCGCTGTGCCGGGCTGCTCCGGCGGCTCGCCGAGGACGGATTCCCCGTCGACCGCGCCGCCGAGGGGCGCCTGTTCGAGGTGTATCCCGGCGGGTCGCTGCGCCTCTGGGGCTTCGACACCACCGGATACCGAGTGGATGCCGCGCGCCGAGCCGCTCTCCTCGACACGCTCTCCGCGCGCGCCCCCTGGCTCGACCTCGGCGGCTTCGCCCCGCTCGCGGTCGCGAACGCCGATGCCTTCGACGCCGTCGTGGCCGCTCTGGCGACGCGCGCCGGTGCGCTCGGGGCGTTCGCGCCGCCCGCATCCGAGGTCCTGGACGTCGCCCGGCGGGAGGGGTGGGTCGTGCTGCCGGAGGGGCCGGTGGAGGCGTTGGCGACGCTGTAGTCGGGGGTGCCCGGCGTTCAGGCGTCGTCGCGCCGGGCCGGCGAACGTTCGCAATGAACGTCACAGGTGACTTCCCCGCGGAGAATCTTGGTTCCGCGCCCGCCGCGGGTCGGCGCGTTGCTCGCAGAATCGTGCGTTTCTCGCAGAATTTCCCCCGCAGAATCCGAGGAACGTGGATTTCTGCGAGGAAGGAGGGATGCCACGACCCCGAGGCCGCGGCATCCGGAAACGAGGAGCGGCATCCACGGTACCGACGCGGAAAGCGCGACGGTCGGCACCGTCACGGATTGCACGCGTCGCACGTGGCGGGATCAGCCGCCTCCGTCGATCGCCGACGCTTTCGCTGCTCCGGGCAGCGGGGGCACCCGTCGACGTCGAAACGCACCTGCGATGTCGCGTTCCCGCAGGCCGCGCACGGCACCCCGCGCACGACGCCGACCGGCCCGAATCCGGGGCACCCGCACCCCGGGCACACGCAGGTGAGTCGCGCCGCGAGCAGCCACGACAGGCGCCGCAGCGTGCGCCGGCGTTCCGGGTTCATGTGCGCCCGCAGGTCCGGCTCGAGTTCGACCGGGCCCCGGGAGACGAGGGCGAGGACGGCGGTGGCATCCTGAATCCCCTTCGTCATGCCCTCGTCGGTGCGCGCCACGACGGCCTGCGCGGGGAAGCCCGCGCGGGCCAGGTACCGGCGCGCCTCGCTCTCGGTGCGGACGACGCGGGGCGGAGCGACGTGCACGTGCTGACGGATGGCGTGTCGCACGCGGATGCCACGCTCGAGGTCGACGAACACGGCGAGCTCCTCGTGCACCATGGGCCCGAATCCGCCCAGGGCGGGGGAGTAGGACGCCTCGGTCGCGACGGCCGTCGCCGTGCCGAGCTCGGCCGCCGCGCCGTGCGCCTTCGCGGCGGCCGCCTCTTCGGGGGCGAGCACCCTCGGCACGTCACGCGTGAACGTGCCGAGGGCGTCGGTGTCGAGCGCCACCGTGGCGACGACCTGCGCGCCGAGCCACCGTCGGAAGGCGGGTGCGAACGCCGCCTCCTTCCCGTGGACCGTGCCGAAGGCGACGGTGGATCCGTCGAACGGCGAGGGGGAGCCCATCACACGAAGTAGTCGGCCCGGCTCACCGCGGTCGGCGAGACGAACATCACGCCGGCCGTCCGGTCGAGCAGGGGACGGATGCCGGCGACGATCCCGTCCGCGTGCTCGGGGGCGACGACCGTCACGAGCAGGGTGAGAGCGTCGTGGTCGTTGAACAGCAGGCGACCGCCGCGCGGGCCGTGATGCCCGACGCCGGCGACACCGGTGATCGCGGTGTACCCGCGCGCGCCGAGCGACTGCATCAGGGCGGAGACCTCGGCGACGTCGTCGCTCGCGACGACCACCTCGATCTTGGTCATCGGGGTCAGTGCGGACGTGCTCATGAGTGGGACTCCTTCGTGGTGGTTTCGGGGTGGAGGACGGGGATGCCGGGCGCCCCGGCCGTGTCGAGATCGTCGAGCTGCCAGCCGAACGCTCCCCACCGCATCCAGGGCGAGCTCTCGTGCTCGCGCACGCGCAGGGTGATCCAGCGGTGGGCGACGAGGGTGCGGACGACCTCGGAGGAGTCGACGATGCCGTTGACGCGCTCCAGTGGCGCCTGCACGAACACCTGGAGGCGCACCGGCTCGTGCCGCGCCTCCTGGCCGACTCCCACGGACTGCCAGGGCAGGCCGAGCCGCACGTCGCCGCCGTAGCCCGAGAGCACGCCGACGGTTCCGACGACGTTGTGCAGCGGCTTCGGACCCGCGCCGAACCGGTCGGGCGCGACCGTCGACGCGGCGTACTGGGCGTTGATCCACTGCGCCACGATCATCGGCGCGGTGAGGATCGTCTCGAGCCCCGAGCCGTCGGGGTCGGCGGCGGCCGCGTAGCTGTGCAGGAACGCGCGCCGGCCGAGGTCGTGCCCGGCGGTCATGGAGCGCGGCCCCACGATGAACGCCGCGTTGCCCACGAGACCCCATTCGGCGTACGACTCCGCCCAATCGGCGGCCCGCCGTTCGGTGTCGCGCACCGCCCCGGCGGCGTCGCTCCCGCCGGGGAGGCTCGCGCTGCGATCGGCGGCGTTCGCCGCGCGCGCCGCCTCGAGATACTGCCCGAGCTCGAGCACGGCCGTTTCGTGCGTGGCGGGGACCGTCCACGGCTCGAGGAGCGTCACCTCGTCGGTGACGGTGTCCATCTGCGCGGCGAGGAACAGGGTGTCGGCGGGGATCCGGATTCCGCGCGCGGCCAGCGCCAGGCGCGTCTCGGGGTCGTTGAAGATCATCGCCGCGGCGCGGGCGTTCGGCTCTCCCTCGTGCCCGCCGCACGCTCCGCACTGCAGGCTCGAGGCGAAGGGGTTGTTCGTCACGGTCGCGCCGTGGCCGCACACCAGCACGAGGGGCGCGAAGTCGTCGACCAGGCCCATCATGCGCAGCGCCGTCTCGGCGTACAGGACGCGTTCTTCGAGCGAGAAGACGACGTCGGCGTCCACGTGGGTGGACGGCTTCGTCGGCCGGATCCGCCCGACTAACGCGCGCCAGCCTTCCGGGGCGAGCGTCCGCAGCGCGGAGGCCGCGCCGATCACCCAGCCCGCCGTCTCGGCGAACGCGAACGGCGTGATCGGCGCCTCCTTCAGCGCGTCGAGCGTGGCATCCCGCTCCCCGTCCGTGATGCGGTGGCGCCCCCACCGGTCGAGGGCGTCGCGCTCGACGGACGATTCGGTGATCGCGACCCGCGGGGTCAGCAGTACCGGGCAGGAGGCGATCTCGGGGGAGCCGTCCGCGGGGCGGAACGAGATCGGCACCGCGAAGAATCCCGCGAAACCGAGCGTCTCGACAGGCCCCGCCGCCTCGAGGTGGCGGCGGAAGCTCTCGGACCGCGAGTCGATGCAGAACACGGCCTGGGCGAGCGGGCGGCCGGCCGCGGGCGATTCCGGTGCCGGACGCGGAGCGAGCTCGCGTGCGGCCCCACGCTCGAACGCTTCCTGCCAGACGGCGAGCCGTGTCGCGGGGGTGACGAGGGCGAGCGTGCGCCCGACGACCGCGCGGGTCGTGGGGTCGGAAGGGTCGGCGCCGAGCGCGAGCGTGACCGCGCCGATCCGCGCCTCTTCGTCCGGCGCGGTCGTGGTCGGCGCCGGAAGAGCGGCGTCGGCGGGCAGCAGGAGGCGCTCCAGGGTGACGCGGATCGCGACGAGAGAGGTGAGGTCGATCTCCCGCGAGCCGTCCGCGAGGTGCCGGACGAGAGCGGACCAGCCCGGCTGCGCCAGCACGTGCGCCCGCAGGAAGCCCTCGGCCGTCGAGCCCTCGAGGTGCCAGCGTTCGAGGGCGACCGCGATCGCGCTCGCCGCGTCGACGGGAGTGCTCCGGATGCCGCCGCGGACGCGCCGCGACAGCGTCGGGTCGACCGCCGCGAGCCGCCGCCACCCGGTCCACATGCCGTCGCGCCGGACGGGTCCCACCCACGCGCCCGTGCCGAGGGTGGCCGTCAGCCACCGCGCGGTGAGGTCGTCGACCCGGGCGTGCACGCGCGGGGAGAGGACGCCGGCCGGCGTCGGAAGCGATGAGTCGGGCGCCATCGGGGGCGAGACGAGCAGGTCCTGCCGCAGCACGTCGCCGACCGTGGCCATGACCCGGCCGAGCGAGAGGAGGCTCGTCGCGCGCGCGTCCGCCACCGTGAAGCGCAGGGCGGCGAGCAGGTCGTCGGACGAGATCCGCCCCTGCGCGTGCAGCTCCCGGAAGCGCTCCTCGGGGAGGGAGAGAAGGATGCCGTGGTCGCGGGCGACCTGCCCGAGGGCGTCCTCCCAGTCGAGGTCCTCGTATCCGGCGACGGGGTTGCGGGCGATGAAGGTCTCGAGGGGGAAGTGCGGGGCGATCGCACGCCCGGCGGCGGCGACCCAGCCCCGGATCGTGGCGGGGGAAGGAGGAGCGGTGGTGGTCATCAGACTCTCCGGTACTCGAGGGGGCCGCCGGCGGATGCCGAAGCCCGGGGCGTGGGGGTGGGGGCGCTCAGGGGCGGTCGGCCCCACGCGAGGGCGAAAGCGAAGATCCGGTCCGAGAGCACTCCCGAGGAGTGGATCGCGAGGACGGATGCCGCGGCGACGAGGAAGACCGCCACCGTCACGCCCCAGGGCAGCACCGTCGTCCCCGTCACGGGCACGAGCGCCTCGGCTCCGGGGAAGACCACGGTGACGTAGCCGACGACCGCCATCGCCAGGGTGAGAAGGAGCGCCGCGCGAGTGGAGACGCGCACCGAGGACGCGCCGATCCGTGCCCCCGCGACGGCGGCGGTCGTGACCGCGAAGAGGAGGAGCACCGCGGTCGGATGCGCGAGCGCATCGCTCGCGATGAGAGCGGCCGCGGCGGCCGCGAGGATCAGGGCCGTTCCGACGACGCCGCCGACCCGTGAGGGCGTCGGCCGTGGCACCGCGCGTGCCCGCAGCGCGTGCTCGACCGCGGAGCCGGCCCCGAGGAACAGGCTCGCCTTGAAGAGGGCGTGGCCGATCACGTGGACGAACGCGAGACCGTAGGCCCCGAGCGCGCAGGCGAGCAGCAGGAAGCCCATCTGCGCGGCGGTGGAGTGCACCAGCCGGCCCTTGACGTCGGCGCGCGTGAGCATCGCGAGCGTGGCGACGATCAGCGTGAGGGCTCCGGCGATCCCGGCGATCCAGGGGCCGACGCTCGAGGGGACCGCGGAGAAGCGCAGCAGGAGCAGGGCCCCGGCATTCACGAACCCCGCGTGGAGCAGCGCCGAGACGGGAGTGGTCGTCGCGGCCGTGGCCGGAAGCCAGCCGTGCAGCGGGAAGGACCCCGCCCGGGCGACCGCCGCGAGGGCGACCAGCGCGCCGACGATGGCCGCCGACGTGTCGTCGAGGCTGCCGAGGGCCGCGAGCGAGATCGATCCGGTCGACGCGGTGGCGACGACCGCAGCAACCCACAGCGCCGCGTCGCCGATCAGGAGCGCCACGGCGCTCCGCCGGACTGCGACCCGCGTCTGCGGGCCCGAGCCCCCCGACGCGATCAGGGCGATCGTGCTGAGCGTCGCCAGGGTCCATCCGACGGCGAGGAGCACGACGTCGTCCGCAGCGATCGCGGTCGTCGACCCGAGCGCCGCGAGCGAGGACAGGGCGAAGAAGCTGCGCGCGCGGGGGTCGCCGCGGAGGTGGCGGCTCGCGTACACCTGCACGACGACGGTGAGGGCGACGATCAGCAGCGCGAGCGCGGCGCCGGCCACGTCGGCGCGTTCAGCGAGGGCGCCTGCGAGCCCGAGGGTCGCGAGGGCTGCGGCGACGACCCCGGGCCAGACGGCGAGCGAGCCCGGAGTGCGGTGGCGCGCGGCATCCGGCAAGAAAGCGGCGACGACCGCGGCGAGGAGGGCGGCCGTCAGGAGCGGAGCGAGCGGTGACATGCGAAGCAAGATACATGCAAAAAATTACGTGCGTCAAAACGCAGGCAACCAATAACATGCGCTTGGATTCCGGTACCGCCGGTCACTATGCTGTCGGGATGAACACCTGGACGTTCCTGACGAACCACGCCCACGTGTTCATCTACGTGGCCCGTGACCCGGGTGCGCGCGTGCGGGAGATCGCGGATGCCGTCGGCATCACCGAGCGCACGGCGCACGGCATCCTGGCCGACCTCGTCGAAGCCGGCTACCTCAAGCGCGAGAAGGAGGGCCGGCGCAATCGCTACGAGTGCGTCGAGGACCTCCCGATGCGGCACCCGGTCGAGAGCGATCACCCCGTGGGGGCGTTGCTGGAGGCGCTGCGGGGCTGAGGTCCTCGCCTTCCCGCGGGAGGTGACGGGAAGCCGCGCCGGATGTCCTCGTTCTTCCGGCGCGACTCCCCGCGAATCCGACGGCTCTCAGCTGGTCGGCACGACGTCCCAGTGCTCGCGGATCAGGCCGCCGTCGACGCGGAACAGGTCGGCGGCCAGCAGGGGGTCGCCGGGCTTCGCGTCGACGGCCTGGGAGAACGTCCAGACGATGTCCCCGTCGGACAGCGAGATGGCCGACTGCTGTGCGGGGAACGAGATGCCGCTGCGGAAGAACTGTTTCAGAGCAGCGGTGCCGTTCGGCGCGACGGCGTTGTGCTGGAGGTAGGCGGGGTCGAACGCGCGGTCCAGGATCGACACGTCCTTGTCGCGGAACAGCGTGTCGTAGGCCGAGACGGCGAAGACGCGGTTCTGCTCCTCCTGCTCCTCCGTCGGCGGCGGGGTGGGCTGCGACGGGCGGTACAGGTCGCTGAACATCGTGTTCGTGTTCCCGCTCGCCGGGGTGCCGGTCGGAATCGCCTGCTCGAGGGACCAGTGCTCGACGACCCGCCCGTCCTGCAGGCGGAAGAGGTCGACGGCCGCGTCGCCGCGACGTTCATCGCTCGGGTCGGGCGCGATCTGCCAGTGCACGGCGACGAGGTCTCCGTCGGCGGCGATGTGCTTGATGACCGCCTGAGCGCCGGGCACGCGCTCCCGGTCCGCCGCGAACTGGGCGAGCAGGCCTTCGGGTCCGGATGCCGTGCCGGCACCGTGGGCGACCGCGTCGGGGGCGACGAACCACGGGGCGAGCTTCTGGGAGAACTCGCTCTGGGGATCGTCGAAGGTCGCGGCGAAGAGGGTGCGGATGACGCAGGTGTTCCGGTGCTCGGTACCGGCGTCCAATCGGTCGCCGGCATCCGTCACCTGAGCGGCCGGCCCGGTCGGGGGAACGGCGGCCGTGGCGGGAGGGGCGACGGCGAGCCCGGCAACGACCGCGGCTCCCGCGACGAGGGCAGCGGCGCGGGTGAGTCGGCGGGGGCAGTGGGAGGTGATGAGGGGCATCTTTTTCTCCTAACGGTGACCGGCAGACACGAGCGCGCATTCTGCTGCTCGTGGATCACCGGCAGGATCGCAGGCTTTCTTCGAGGGCGCAGGTACGCACTTTGCCGTTAGGTACTGACGTCGAGGTCGGATTCGTGGAGTCGTCTTGTCGGTGCGCAGAAACCTTTGGAGGGCGTGTGAAACGGCCATGCGCGGCGTCGTGTCGGGGTAGCGCAGACAGGCGGGAAGGGGCTGCGGAGTCGCTATGAGCATTCCTGGATGCCGCACCGGGCTCGAAGTGACGGTTGTCGTTGCGCTCGCGCGGCGAGGGCGCTAACGTGCAACCAAATGGTTGAACAACAGTCCCTCGACGACACCGACATCGACCGCGTCTTCCACGCGCTCGCCGACTCCACGCGCCGGGACATCGTGCGGCGCACGCTCGTCGCCGAGCAGTCGGTGTCGGACCTCGCCGCCGGCTACGCCATGTCGTTCGCCGCCGTGTCGAAGCACATCTCCGTGCTCGCCGAGGCCCGGCTCATCACCAAGCGCGCGGAGGGACGGGTGCGACTCGTGCTCGCCGACCCCGCCGCCCTCGCCCGGGCGCAAGACCTGCTCCGCTCCTACGAAGACCTGTGGCGCGGCCGCATCGACCGGCTCGATGCGCTGCTGGCCGAACCCTCGGCCGAGACACCCCGTCGCGAAGACGCCGGGGCCCCGGCATCCCTTCCTCCATCCGTGAACTGAACCGACGAAAGAGTCCGTCATGCCCGTCACATCCGTCGAGAGCGACACCGAGGCGCTCACCATGACCCTGGTCGCCGACTTCCCGGTCGGCCCCGAGCGGCTGTGGGCGGTGTTCACCGACCCGCGTCAGCTCGAGCGCTTCTGGGGACCCCCGGGGTGGCCGGCGACGTTCACCTCGTTCGCCTTCGAGCGCGGCGGGCGAGCGCGATACCAGATGACCAGCACCGGGGGAGAGATCGCGCGGGGGAGCTGGGAGTTCCTCGACATCGACGCCCCGCGCGGGTTCGAGGTCGTCGATTCCTTCGTCGACGAGAACGGCGACGCCTTGCCGGGAACGCCCGCGATGCGCATGACCTTCGCGTTCGACGAGACCGAGTCCGGCTCGCGCCTGACCAACATCACGTACTTCGACTCGCTCGATGGCTTCGAGCAGGTGCTCGCGATGGGTGCCGCGGAGGGCGCCACGCTCGCCATGAACCAGCTCGACGTCGTGCTCGCGGGGCTCCGCGAGTTCGCGCAGGGCAAGGGCACGCGCCTCGAGGTCCTGAGCGACCAGCACGTCCGCATCACGCGGCTCATCGACGGTCCGCGCGATCTCGTCTGGCGCGCGCACGTCGAGCCCGCCCTCATGCGGCAATGGATGCTCGGTCCCGACGGCTGGCGCATGAGCGTCAGCGACGTGGACTTCTCGGTCGGCGGGACCTACCGCATCGCCTGGGAACCCGAGACCGGCACGGAGGGCGAGGGTTTCGGCTTCGACGGCGCGACCCTGCTCATCGACGAGCCGCGCCGCATCGTGCAGACCGAGCACATGACCGGCACCGACTACCCCTCCACGACGAACGATCTGTCGTTCTACGAGGAGGACGACGCGACCCTGGTCACCCTGCTGATCGAGTATCCGGATGCCGCCACCCGCGACGCCGTGCTCGCCACGGGCATGGTCGAGGGGATGGAGCAGAGCTTCCAGCGGATGGAGCGCGTGGTCGTCGCCTGATTCACGGATGCCGCGGCCTCAGGGTCGCGGCATCCGGGTCACTGGATTCGGATGAGGGCAGCGGCTTCGGATGCCGGGGCTGGGTGGATCCGATTCTGTTGAGCAGGTCCGATTCCGCGCGCTGACGCCCCGCTGCGAAGCAACGCGACTCAGGCCGCCGGCGCCGCCCGCCGCACGAGCTCGCGGATCTTCTGCTCGACCTCGTCCGTGACCTCGACCACCGCGTACGACACCGACCACATCGGGCCGTCGTCGAGCTGCGCGCTGTCGTCGAAGCTCACCGTGCCGTAGCGCGTCTTGAACTTCGAGGCCGGCTGGTAGAACACCACGACCTTGCCGTCTTTCGCGTAAGCGGGGAAGCCGTAGAACGTCTTGGGGTTCAGGTGCGGCGCCTCTTCGAGGACGATCACGTGCAGACGCTCGGCGACCGCGCGGTCGACGCCCTCGAGCTTCTCGATCGCCTCGAGGCACGCCTCGTTCTCCTTCTGCAGCTTCGCGAGGCCCTTCAAGCCCTTCATGGCCTGGAGTTCCTCGGCCCGCTGCTTCATCGCCGCGCGTTCTTCCGCGCTGAATCCGGTGGCCATGGCATCCGCCTCTCTCCGTCGTGGTCGCAGGATATCGCCGCCCCGGCGGCTCCACCATCCGCTGCCCGCCTCGTCGGCGAGGCCCACGGAATCACCTCGTGAGTGTCCGAAACACCCGGACGGTCTTCTGAGGCGTCCGGGTGTTTTGGACACTCAGCGGGCGCGGGCGCGGGCGCGGGCGCGGGCGCGGGCGCGGGCGCGGGCTTGAGCGCGAGCGCGGGCCTGAGCGGGAGCGCGGGCGGGGCGGCGTCCGGATGCCGAGGCCTCAGGCCTGCCGCAGCCCTTCCTCCAGTGCGACCCACGCGAGCATCGCGCACTTCACGCGGGCGGTGTACTTCGAGACGCCGGACAGCGCGGCGGCGTCGGCGAAGGTCTCCTCGTCAAGGGGGATCTTGCCGCGCGAGCGCAGCGCCTCGCGGAACCCGGCGATCAAGGCGTCGACGTCGGCGCGCGGCATCCCCTCGTCTCCGCCGTCCTCCCGCAGGAGGGCGACGAGCATCGAGGCCGACGCCTGCGAGATCGAGCATCCGGCGCCCTCCCACGTGACGGAGGTGACGCGGTCGCCGTCCACGTCGACGCGAAGCGTGATCTCGTCGCCGCACACGGGGTTGCGCTGGTGCACGGTGGCGCTGCGGGTGCCGGGCTCGGCGAGGCCGAAGCCGCGCGGCTTCTTCGCGTGATCGAGGATCAGCTCCTGGTACAGGGCTTCGAGGCCGCTCATGCGCCGACCCCGAAGAAGCCGCGGACGCCCGAGACGGCGTCGAGGAACGTGTCGATCTCGGCCTCGGTGGTGTGGATCGCCGCGCTCGCGCGCACCGACGCCGTGATGCCGAAGCGGCGGTGCAGCGGCTGCGCGCAGTGGTGGCCGACGCGCGCCGCGACCCCGCGCGCGTCGAGGAACTGGCCCACGTCGTGCGCGTGGACCCCCTCGACGGCGAAGGCCTGCAGGGCGACGCGGTCAGCGGCATCCGTGTCTCCGAGGAGTCGGATGCCGGGGATCGCGCGCAGCCCCTCGCGCATGCGCTTCTCGAGCGCCTCTTCGTGCGCGCGCGCAGCCGCGAGGTCGTGTTCGCCGAGCCACCGGACCGCGGCGGCGAGACCGACGGCCTGCGACACCGGCTGCGTGCCGGGCTCGAAGCGCTGGGGCGGCGGCAGGTATTCGGCCTTGTCGAGCGTGACGGTGGTAATCATCGATCCGCCCGTGGTGAACGGCGGCAGGGCCTCGAGCACCTCGTCGCGGCCCCACAGCGCGCCGATGCCGTACGGTCCGTGGATCTTGTGCCCCGAGAAGACGGCGAGGTCGACCCCGGATGCCGGGAGGTCGAGCGCGAGGTGCGGCGCCGACTGGCACGCGTCGAGCACGGTCAGCGCACCGGCGCCGCGAGCCAGGGTGACGAGCTTCGCGACCGGGTTCACGATGCCGAGCACGTTCGAGACGTGTGAGAAGGCGACGACCCTGGTGCGTTCGCCGATGACGTCGGCCGCGGCGTGCAGGTCGAGCATGCCGTCGTCGAGCACGGGGATGTGGCGCAGGCGGGCGCCGGTGCGGGTGGCGAGCTCTTGCCAGGGGATGAGGTTGGCGTGGTGCTCGGCCTCGGTCACGACGATCTCGTCGCCCTCGCGCAGGCGCCCCGCGTACCCGAGCGACCCCGCGACGAGGTTGAGGCCGGCGGTGGCGCCGCTGGTCCAGACGAGCTGCTCCGGCTCTGCACCGACGAACTCCGCGACGGTGGCGCGGGCGTCCTCGAACAGCTCGGTCGCCTCGGCGGCGAGCGTGTGCGCACCCCGGTGCACGGCGGAGTTCGCCCGCTCGAGGAAGTCGCGCTCGGCGTCCAGCACGGCGCGCGGCTTCTGGCTCGTCGCGGCCGAGTCGAGGTACACCAGCGGCCGGCCGTCGACCGAGGTCTCGAGGATCGGGAAGTCGGCGCGCACGGCGTCGACGTCGAAGGGGAGGGTCACCCCTCCAGGCTACGGCGCGCCGGATGGGTCGGTGCCGTGAAGGCCCGCCGGACGGGGTGCGTGCCTCAGCCCGCGCCGACCCAGCCCGGATCGCGGAACAGCTCGCGCAGCTCTTCGACGAGTCGAGCCGTGTGGAAGCCGTCGGCCGCCGCGTGATGGATCTGCACGGCGAGGGGCATCCAGGTGCGGCCGTCGCGCTCGACGTACCTGCCGAGGGTGAAGATGGGGGCGAGGTGCTGCGACCCGCCGTCGATCTGCAGCGTGAATCCGGTGAAGCTCGTCCACGGCACGCTCGACACGTCGAAGGAGTTCGCCGGGGTATCGCCCTGGGGGAACATGCTCGTCGCTGTGCGATGCGCGACGAGCAGGGCGACGACCGCGTCGTGGAAGCGCGCGAAGTCGGGGTCGTAAGGCGTCCACACGCTCGCGAACGTCTCGCGCTCGGGGTTGAACACCGTGAACGACGGGTGGCTGACCGGCCAGACCGCCGGGTTCCCGGCATCCGTGAGTGTCATGCGGAACTCCGGATGCCGATTCACCACCGTCGCGATCGCCCAGATCTGGGCCGCGTAGGTCTTGCGGCCCGCTGCCCGCAGAGCGGCGACGAAGGGTGTGACGTCGACGTCGGCCGTGAGGGCGTAGGTGCAGGGGACCGTCCGGAGGTAGTGCGCGAAGTGCTCCGCGCGCGGCCAGGTGGCGAGGTCGAGGGGGTGGGGCTGCTCCATGCCAGCATCCTCGCGCATCGACATCATCAGGGCGGGAGACCGGCCCGCATGGGAACCGTCAGGAAGCCCGCCCGGCCTGATCCGACCGGCGTAGACCGGATGCCATGACCCTCACGGCTCTCCTCCCCACCCTCCGTTCGAGCATCCCGTCGCCCTTCGACGCCGCGGCCTGGCCCGCGGGCTCGGCGCCCACGCTCGACGACGTCACCGTCCGCGCCGTGTCGGTCGGGCGGTACGCGGAGATCTGCGGCACGCCCTGCGTCTGCACGGGCCCGGCGGTGATCCCGGCGTCGGGCGGGGTGGCATCCGCGAGTCTGTCGACCACCGTGGTGGTGGCGACGGTGACGGATGCCACGCCGTCGGCGATCCGACTCGACGCGTGCGTCGCGGGGCTCGAGGTCGTCTGGCGGGAGGCGCGGCTGATCGGTCGCGTGTCGCACGCGTACGACGAACCCTTCGCGGTGCTCGACGCGCACGGCTCGGCCGCGTGCGCAACGGTCGTGCTGCCCGGCGACGTGCGGGTCGGCGATCGGATCGCCTTCCCATGCCCCGGATGCCACACGGTCGGCGAGGTGCGCTGATGCTTCTGCACTCGATCGTCCTCGCCTCGCGCTGCGCCCGCGTGCAGGCGGAGTTCCTGGCGGCGGAGTCCGAGGATGAGTCGGCGGACGGCCGGGACGTACGAAACTCCTGAGTTTCGGGGGCGTGCTTCGCTGTGTCCGGCGTCTCCGCGGGCACGGCCCGGCGGGCAGGCTGCGGCCGTGCGAAATCTCAGGAGTTTCGCCCGCGCGCCGGGCCGCCCTCGGACCGTCGGGGCGCCGCGCCGGGGACTCCGGGCGGCCGAGCGCCGCTCACACGACCAGCCGATACCCCATCCCCTGCTCCGTCAGCAGGTGCACCGGGTTCGAGGGGTCGGCCTCGAGCTTCTTGCGCAGCTGCGACATGTACAGCCGCAGGTAGCCGCTGTCGGCGACCTGCTCGCTCGCCCAGATCTCCTTGAGCAGCGTCTGGCGCGTGACCAGAGAGCCGGGGTTGCGGGCGAGGAACTCCAGCATCCGCCACTCCGTGGGCGTGAGGTGCACGCGGGTGCCGTCGCGCAGCACCGCCTTGGCGGCGAGGTCCACCTCGACGGCGCCGAAACGCACCACCGCTTCTCCGGTCGCCGGAGTCGAGCGCCGCGCGTGCACGCGCAGGCGCGCGAGGAGCTCATCGATCTGGAACGGCTTGGTCACGTAGTCGTCGGCCCCGGCGTCGAGCGCGTCGACCTTGTCGGCAGACCCTGTGCGCCCCGAGACGACGATGATCGGCACGCTCGTCCAGCCGCGGAGCGCCTGGATGACCTGCACGCCGTCGAGGTGCGGCATCCCCAGATCCAGCAGGACGATATCGGGGTGCGCTTGGGCGGCGAGAGTGATGGCGGCCGCGCCATCAGCTGCGGCCACGACGTCGTAGCCGTGCGCGGAGAGCGTGATCCGCAGTGCGCGGACGAGCTGCGGATCGTCGTCGGCGATCAGAACCTTCACGGCATCCTCCTGGAGGTTCCGGATGCCATGGCATCCGTGCCCGCGACGGGAAGCGCCACGACCATGGTGAGCCCGCCGCCCGGGGTGTCCTCGGGCACCAGCGTGCCGCCCATCCCCTCGGCGAAGCCCCGCGAGAGGGCGAGACCGAGGCCGAGACCCGCGGTGTTGTCGGTGTCGCCGAGGCGCTGGAACGGCGAGAACATGTCCTCGCGGCGCTCGGCGGCGATGCCCGGCCCGTGATCGATCACGCGGATCTCGGCCGTGCTGCCGAGCCTGCTCGTGGCGATGCGCACGCGCTCGCCGTCGGGCGTGTAGCGCTGGGCGTTGGTCAGCACGTTGACGAGCACGCGCTGCAGCAGCACCGGGTCGGCGCTGAGCGAGGGCAGGTCGGGGTCGAGGGCGAGCTCGACGTCATCGGGACCCAGATCGAGTTCGTCGAGGGCCATAAGCACGACTCCCGCGGCATCGGTGGGCGTGAGCGAGACCGCGAGCACACCCGCCTGTACGCGGCTCACGTCGAGCAGGTCGGTGACCAGCACCGAGAGCGTGGCGAGGCTCTCGTCGGCGGTTTCGAGCAGTTCGCGCCGGTCCTCGTCGGAGAGATGATCGCCCGCGGCGCGCAGGCCCCCGAGCGAGGCGACGGCCGCGGCGAGCGGGCGGCGCAGGTCATGGCTGACCGCGGAGAGGAGGGCGCTTCGCACCTGATCGGTCTCGGCCAGGGCCCCGGCTTCGGCAGCCGTCTCGGCCAGGTCGGTGCGCTCGAGGGCGGCCGCGAGCTGAGCGACGACCACATCGAGCAGACGCCGTTCGGAGGCGTCGAGATCGCCGCCGTGCAGCTCGAGCGTGGCGCGCGCGTCGCCGACCGGGATCGAGACCGAGCGATCGTCCCGCACGGGCTCCCCGTCTGTCGCGAGCACCGTGCCGTCTGCGGCGACGAGGCGCACCCCGGCCAGGCCGAAGGCCTCGCGGGCGCGGCTGACCAGGGCGGGCACCGCGCTCTCGCCGCGCAGCACACTGCCCGCGACCGTGGCGAGCAGCTCGGCCTCGGCCGTGGCGCGCCGCGCCGTGCGATCGCGCCGCGCGGCCTGATCCACGACGATGCTCACCAGCATGGCGATGACCACGTAGAGAACGAGGGCCACGGCGTGCACGGGATCGCTGATGGTCACCGTGTACAGCGGCTGGATGAAGAGGAAGTCGAGGGTCACCCCCGACAGCACGGCGGCGAACACCGCCGGCCAGATGCCGCCGATGAGCGCGACGACGACGACGAGCAGTTGGTAGGCCAGCACGTCGGTCGTGATCGAGTCGTCGGAGCCGGTGGACAGCAGCAGCAGAGAGACGAGGGGCCCGCCCGCGAGCGCCGCGAGGAAGCCCAGAAGACGACGTTTGGCGCTCAGCGCGGGTCCCGCGAGTCGCGGAAGGGCGAAGCGTCCGCCCGCGCGGGCGTGGTTGACGATGTGCACGTCGATGTCGCCCGAGAGACGGATGACGGTCGCCCCGATGCCCGGGCCCGTCAGGGCGGTGGCGAGACGGCCGCGACGACTCACGCCGATGACGAGCTGCGATGCATTGACCGACCGGGCGAAGTCGACGAGCGCGGTCGCGGGATCGTCGCCGACGACCTGGTGATACGACCCCCCGAGCGTCTCGACGAGCGCGCGTTGCGCCGCGAGGGCCCCCGGCGCGCTGGCGCGGAGACCGTCCTGGCTCGACACGTGCACGGCGAGCAGCTCGCCGCCGGCCGAACGCGCGGCGATCCGGGCGCCGCGTCGGAGCAGAGTCTCGCCCTCCGGCCCGCCGGTGAGGGCGACGACCACGCGTTCACGGGCCTGCCACGAGCCCTTGATGCCGTGCTCGCTGCGGTAGCGCTGCAGAGCCGAGTCGACCTCGTCGGCCAGCCACAGCAGCGCGAGCTCTCTCAGCGCCGTGAGGTTGCCGAGGCGGAAGTAGTTCGACAGGGCGGCGTCGATGCGCTCCGCCGGGTACACCGAGCCGGCCGCCAGGCGATCGCGCAGCGACTGCGGTGCGAGGTCGACGACCTCGATCTGGTCGGCGGCGCGCACGACGGCATCCGGAACCGTCTCCCGCTGCACGACCCCGGTGATCTTCTCGACGACATCGTTCAGAGACTCGATGTGCTGCACGTTCACGGTCGTGATCACGTCGATGCCGGCGTCGAGCAGCTCGTCGACGTCGCCCCAGCGCTTGTCGTTGCGGGAACCGGGCGCGTTGGTGTGCGCGAGCTCATCGACGAGGGCGATCCGGGGGTGCCGGGCGAGGACGGCGTCCAGGTCCATCTCGTCGAGCGAGACCTCTCGGTGGGCGAGGGACCGCCGCGGGACCACCTCGAGGCCCTCCGCCTGAGCGGCGGTCGCTGCCCGACCGTGCGTCTCGACGATCGCGATGACGACGTCATGGCCCTCGTCGCGCAGGCGCCGACCTTCTTCGAGCATCTCGTACGTCTTGCCGACGCCGGGCGCCATGCCCAGCAGCACGCGCAGGCGCCCGCGCTTCACGAGGCGCTCCTCGTGCTCGCCCCGGTGCCAGCGCCCGAGCCCGCGCGGGCCCGAAGGCCGTCGAGTGTCCGAGACACGCCGTTTCGGCTCGGCGATTGCGGTGTGTTCTGGACACTCGACCGAGGTTCGGGCGCACGGCGCCGCCGCCGCGCGAGAGGCGCGACGGCGGCGGGTGACAGAGGCATGTCCCTGATTCTCGTCTGTCAGAGGGCGTCGAGCGCGCGATTGAGGTCGACCACGTTGACGCGCGGGTCTCCGAGGTAGCCCAGGTCGCGCGGGGTCGTGTGCGCGCTCACGAGGGATTCGACCTCGGATGCCGAGAGGCCGCGGGCTTCGGCGACGCGGGCGACCTGCCGCTCGGCGTTGGCGACCGAGATGTCGGGGTCGAGTCCGGATGCCGAGGCGGTCAGGGCGTCGGCGGGGATCCGACCCGACCCGTCGAGCGCGACCGACGCGGCCTTGCGCTCCTCGATCGCGGCGATGAGGTCCTCGTTCTCGGGCCCCCAGTTCGACCCGCTCGAGGCGGACGCGTCGTAGCCGTCGCCCGCGGCCGAGGGACGCGACTGGAAGTACTGCGGGAGCGCGTTGCCATCGGCATCCGTGAAGGACTGCCCGATCAGCTGCGATCCTGTGACCTGTCCGTCGGCGGTCTTGATGAGCGAACCGTTCGCCGCGAAGGGCAGGGCGACCTGGCCGACCGCGGTGATCAGCAGCATGTAGCCCACGCCGAGGAGCAAGGTGAAGACGGCCATCGCGCGGACGGCGACGCCGGTGGTACGCAGGGTGGTGCGCATGACGGGGCCTTTCAGAAGCCGGGGAGCAGGCTCACGACGAGGTCGATGAGCTTGATGCCGATGAAGGGGACGATGACGCCGCCGAGCCCGTAGACGAGCAGGTTGCGGCTGAGGATGCTCGACGCGCTCGCGGCGCGGTACTTCACGCCGCGCAGGGCCAGGGGGATGAGCACGATGATCACGATCGCGTTGAAGATGATCGCGCTCGTCACGGCGGATGCCGGGGAGTGCAGGCCCATGATGTTCAGCGCCGCGAGGCCCGGGATCACGCCCATGAACATCGCCGGGATGATCGCGAAGTACTTCGCGATGTCGTTGGCGAGCGAGAACGTGGTCAGCGCGCCGCGCGTGATGAGCAGCTGCTTTCCGATGCGCACGATGTCGATGAGCTTGGTCGGGTCGGAGTCGAGGTCGACCATGTTGCCGGCCTCTTTCGCGGCCGAGGTGCCCGTGTTCATCGCGACGCCCACGTCGGCCTGCGCGAGCGCCGGCGCGTCGTTCGTGCCGTCGCCGGTCATCGCGACGAGGTTGCCGCCCTCCTGCTCGCGCTGGATGAGGGCGAGCTTGTCTTCGGGGGTGGCCTCGGCGAGGAAGTCGTCGACGCCCGCCTCGGCCGCGATGGCTTTCGCGGTGAGGGGGTTGTCGCCCGTGATCATCACGGTGCGGATGCCCATCGCGCGCAGCTCGCCGAAGCGTTCGCGCAGGCCGTCCTTGACGACGTCCTTGAGGTGGATGACGCCGAGCACGCGGCCACGGTCGTGCGAAACTCCTGAGGAATCGGGGGCCAGGGTCGCCACCACCAGCGGAGTTCCGCCGGACTCGGCGATCTCGTTCGTGAATCTCAGGAGTTCGGCACGGGTCGCCTCGGGCACCTCGGCGCGCGAGCCGTCGAGCCAGGCCACCACGGCGGACGCCGCACCCTTGCGCACCTGCGTGCCGTCGACGAGGTCGAGGCCGCTCATGCGGGTCTGGGCGGTGAAAGGCACGGGCTCGGCGCCGCGGGGCATCTCGGCGACGATGCCTTGGGCCGCGGCCAGCTCGACCACCGAGACGCCCTCGGGCGTGGGATCGGCCTGCGACGACAGCGAGGCGTACTCGGCGAGCTCGGGGCCGCCGACGCCCTTCATCGGCACGAACGCCGAGGCGCGTCGGTTACCGTAGGTGATGGTGCCGGTTTTGTCGAGCAGCAGGGTGGTGACGTCGCCCGCGGCCTCGACCGCGCGACCCGACATGGCGAGCACGTTGCGCTGCACGAGGCGGTCCATGCCGGCGATGCCGATCGCGCTCAGCAGCGCACCGATGGTCGTGGGGATCAGGCAGACCAGCAGCGCCACGAGCACGGGGATCGAGACGGGGGAGGCCGCGTACGAGGCGATCGGGTTGAGCACGAGCACCACGACGACGAAGACGATCGACAGGCTCGCGAGCAGGATGTTCAGCGCGATCTCATTCGGTGTGCGCTGACGCGACGCGCCCTCGACCAGGGCGATCATGCGGTCGACGAAGGTCTCGCCCGGCTTCGAGGTGATCCTCACCACGATGCGGTCACTGAGCACGCGCGTGCCGCCGGTGACGGCGCTGCGGTCGCCGCCCGATTCGCGGACGACCGGGGCGGACTCGCCCGTGATGGCCGACTCGTCGACCGTCGCGATGCCCGCGACGATGTCGCCGTCGCCGGGGATCAGCTCGCCGGTCTCGACGAGCACGATGTCACCGACGCGGAGGTCGCCCGAGGGGACGGCTTCGGTGGCGGCACCGGATGCCGAGGGGTCGGCCTTCTCGTCGTACGAGACGACCCGGCGGGCCGAGGTCGTCGTGCGCGTCTTGCGCAGGGTCGCGGCCTGGGCCTTTCCGCGGCCCTCGGCGACCGACTCGGCGATGTTCGCGAAGAACACGGTGAGCCACAGCCAGACGGCGATGCCCCAGGTGAAGCCGAAGGGGAGGCTGTCGTCGGTACCGCCGAGGAACGGCTCGGCGATCGCGATGAGGGTCGTCAGGGCAGCGCCCACCCAGACGAGGAACATCACGGGGTTGCGCCACTGCGCGGCGGGGTTGAGCTTCTTGGCCGCGCCCGGCAGGGCGGCCACGACCTGTGCAGCGCTGAACGCGCGACGCGGGGCGGTCGAGGCCGGTTCGGCTTCGGGGGCCGGGGCGTGAGTGAGCGTGGACATCAGCGGGTCAGTCCTTCAGCGAGGGGTCCGAGGGTGAGGACCGGGAAATAGGTGAGAGCCGTCACGATCACAGCCACGCCGCCCAGAAGGCCGGCGAACTGCGGGCGGTGCGTCGGCAGGGTGCCGGCGGTGGAGGGCACGGCATCCTGAGCCGCGAGAGAACCGGCGAGGGCCAGCACGAACACGATCGGCAGGAACCGGCCGAGCAGCATCGCCACACCGAGCGCGGTGTTGAACCACGGGGTGTTGGCGGTGAGGCCCGCGAAGGCCGAGCCGTTGTTGTTCGCGGCCGAGGTGAAGGCGTAGAGCACCTCGCTCAGGCCGTGGACGCCCGGGTTCCAGATCGAGGTGGTCTCGACGTCGGAACGGATCGCGGGGATACCGAAGCTCAGCGCCGTCCCGGCGAGCACGAGGGTGGGCGTGACGAGGATGTACAGGCTCGCGAGCTTGATCTCCTTGGGCCCGATCTTCTTGCCGAGGTACTCGGGCGTGCGGCCGATCAGCAGACCGCCGACGAAGACCGCGATCACGGCGAGGATCAGCATGCCGTACAGGCCCGATCCGACACCGCCGGGGGCGATCTCGCCGAGCATCATGTTGATCATCGGCATCATGCCGCCGAGAGCCGTGTAGCTGTCGTGCATCGAGTTGACGGCACCGGTCGAGGTCAGCGTGCTGGTGGTGCCGAAGAGCGTCGAGCCGAAGATGCCGAAGCGCACCTCCTTGCCCTCCATCGCGCCGCCCGCGAGCATCGGGGCCGTGCCGTTGCCGGCCGTCTCGGCCCAGGTGAGCAGGGCGGCGGATGCCACGAAGATCGCACCCATGACGCCCAGGATCGTGTAGCCCTGACGGTCGTCGTTCACGATCCGGCCGAAGGCGCGGGGGAGCGAGAACGGGATCACCAGCATGAGGAAGATCTCGAAGAGGTTCGTCCACGGCGTGGGGTTCTCGAACGGGTGCGCGGAGTTCGTGTTGAAGATGCCGCCACCGTTGGTGCCGAGCAGCTTGATGGCCTCCTGCGAGGCGACCGGTCCGCCGGGGATCGACTGGGCGGCACCGGCGACGGTCGTGGCATCCGTGAATCCCGAGAGGTTCTGGATGACGCCACCGGCGAGCAGCACGATCGCCGCGATGATCGCGAAGGGCAGCAGCAGGCGGTAGGTGCCGCGCACGAGGTCGACCCAGAAGTTGCCGATCACGCCGCTGCGGCGGTACGCGAAGCCGCGCACGAGGGCCACGGCGACCGTGATGCCGACGGCGGCCGACACGAAGTTCTGCACCGTGAGGGCGGCGAACTGCACGGTGTAGCCGAGCGTGGCCTCACCCGAGTACGACTGCCAGTTGGTGTTCGTCACGAACGACACCGCCGTGTTGAACGACAGGGCCTCACCGGGCGAGTCGAAGCCGAGCGACAGCGGGAGCACCGCCTGGAGGCGCATGATCGCGTACACGAACACGACGCCGACGAACGAGAACAGCAGCACCGAGCGCAGGTACGCCTGCCAGGTCTGGGCGCTGCGGGGGTCGACGCCGATCAGGCGGTAGGTGCCGCGCTCGACGGCGAGGTCGCGCTGGCCGGTGTAGATGCGGGCGATGTAGTCACCGAGGGGGCGATACGCCAGGCCCAGGGCGGCGAGGAGGGTGAGGCTGGTCAGGACGATCGACCAGATGCTTCCGCTGTCCATGACTCAGAACTTCTCCGGTCGGACGAGCGCGACCACGAGGTACACCACGGCGGCGACCGCGAGTACGGCGGCGAGGATCGAGAAGAAGATCACGAGTGGTCACCGCCTCGACCGGTGGTGCGGGCGGACGAGGGGCGGGCCTCGGGGCCGAGCTTCTCGACCCCCTTGGCGACGAGCGCGACCAGCGCGAACAGCGCGACGGTCACGGCGAGGAAGACGACATCGAGCACGACGACTCCAGGATCGGGTCTGTACCGCGGGCGAGCCGCGGGCGCCGCGGGGCGGCACGTCTGCCGATACAACCCCACCGGGTGGCGGCATCCGTGGCTCCTAACGCTTTCCCTACGGCTCCCCGACGGACGCATACGGGGTGCTTACGCGGGTCGTCCCGGCGCGTGGCTCGCCCCTCTGTCGCAAGATGGGGGCATGGCTTCCTCCGACGGACCCGACGTGCGCGTCAGCGCGGCGCTCGTGATCCCCGCGTCGGAGCTGTCGTGGCGGTTCTCCCGCTCGTCTGGTCCGGGCGGGCAGGGCGTGAACACGACCGACTCGCGGGTGGAGCTGATGTGGGATGCCACGGCGTCCGCCGTTCTGTCCCGTGTGCAGCGCGAGCGCGTGCTCGAGCGGCTCGGGGACCGGCTGATCGACGGGGTGCTGACGATCGCGGCCTCGGAGCATCGGGCCCAGCTGCGCAATCGCGACGCCGCGCGGGCCCGCCTCGCCGCCCTGGTCGCCGACGCGGTCCGCCCGCCGGCGCCGCCGCGTCGCGCGACGAAACCGACGCGCGGGTCGAAGGAGCGCCGCCTGCAGGCCAAGCAGCGCCGCACCGACGTGAAACGGATGCGGCAGCGCCCGACGGATTGACGGCCGCGCGCGAGCGTCGCGGCTCGCGTCCCCGTTCGAGTGTCCACAACACCCGGACGCCTCAGGAAATCGTCCGGGTGTTTCGGACACTCGCCGCCCCGGCGGACACGCCGGGCGGAGGCGCCGGGCGCGCGGGGGCACGCCCCGCGATCGCGTCGGGCGTCAGCTCCCCGCGCCCGCGCCCGCGCCGGCCCCGTCGCCCTCGGCCCGCCGCCGGCGCACCTGCTCCTCGAGGTCGGCGAGGTGCATCTCGCGCTCGAGGTCGGCGATCTGCTGCTCGGTGCTGCGCGCGTCGTACGGGCGCGGCGCGGGAGCCGGTTCGGCGTTCTTCTGCCACCGCCGCGGGTCGCCGAACGACATCGGCGTGGACCGCTGCTCGTACTCGCGACCGATCGTGAACCACAGGATCGACCCGATCAACGGCAGCAGCACGATGAAGAACACCCACACGAACTTCGGCATGTGCTTGACCTGGTCATCGCGGCGCGTGATGGCGTCGATCAGCGCGATCACCATGACGGCGAGGGTCAACAGGGCGAGGAGGGGCATGGCATCCACCTTGCCCGAGGGGTCCGGTCGCGTCTAGCGCCCGCGACGGCGGGAGCCGGAGATCCCGCGGGCCGAACTCCTGAGAAGTCGCGGCCGAAGCCCCGAACACGGGTCACCGCGCCGACGCCGGCGCGATCTTTCCGGAGCTTCGCCCGCTGGTCGCACCGCTACGCGCCGCGCGAGCAGCGGGAGGGTTCAGGATGCCGAGTCCCCCGGCGTCTTCCGGGGCGTCCGTGCGGGCACCTGAGCCACCGGCTGCCCACCGCGCTGCTGGCCGGGGAGCGGACGGGAGCGACGACCGTAGATGACCTCCGACGAGTCGAGCAGCCACGGAACGAGGGTGATCGAGACCCCGTGCACGAGCATCAGCTGCTGCGCGAGGCGGCGGGAGCGACGGTTGTGCAGGATCGATTCCCACCAGTGCCCCACGATGAACTGCGGCAGGTACACGGTCACCACGGAGGACCCGTGCTTCTCGCGGTAGGACTTGATGAAGCTCGACACCGGCGAGGTGTAGGTGCGGTACGGCGACTCGATGATCACGAGCGGGATCGGCATGTCGTGCTCGGCCCACTCGCGCTGAAGGCTCGCCGCTTCTTCGTCGGTGATGGCGACGTGCACCGCGAGCGTCTTGTCGTGCTTGGCGGCGAGGGCGTAGTCGATCGCCTTCATCACGGGCTTCTGCAGGCGATTGACGAGGACGATCGCGACGTCGCCGGATGCGCCGAAGTGCACGTCGTCATCCATCTGGATCTCGTGCTCGACGTCGCGGTAGTAGCGGTTCACGCCGAGCATGAGCACCGCGAGGATCGGGATGGCGATGAACACCAGCCACGCGCCGTGCGTGAACTTGGTGATCGTCACGATCAGCAGCACGAGCACGGTCATGCCGGCGCCGACCGAGTTGATCCACAGGCCCGAGATCGCGGAGCGGCGCTCGATCGCGGCGGACTGCTGCTTGGCGGCTTCGGGGGGCAGCGTCTTGAGTCCCCGCAGCGCGCGGCGCCAGTGCTTGACCATGCCGATCTGCCCGAGCGAGAACGAGACGAACACGCCGATGATGTAGAGCTGGATCAGCGTCGTGAGGTTGGCCTGGTAGACGATCAGCACGCCGATCGCGACGATGCCGAGGATGATCATGCCGTTCGAGTACACGAGCCGGTCGCCGCGGGTGTTCAGGGCCTTCGGGGCGTAGCCGTCGCGCGCGAGCACCGCGCCGAGCAGCGGGAAGCCGTTGAACGCGGTGTTGGCCGCGAGCAGCAGCACGCAAGCGGTCGCGGCCTGGATGATGAAGAACGGGATGCTGCCCATGCCGAACGTGGCGGCGGCGACCTGCGCCATGAGGCTCGGCTGCGGGTTGTTCGCGCAGTCGAAGCCGATGAGGTGGCACGGGTTCTCGGCGTAGTGCACTCCCGAGATGAGGGCCAGGATCGTGAGCCCGGCGAACAGCACGATCGCGATGCCGCCCATCATCGTCAGCGTCGTCTGGGCGTTGCGGATCTTCGGCATCCGGAAGGCGGGCACGCCGTTCGACACCGCTTCGACGCCGGTCAGGGCCGAGCAGCCGCTCGAGAACGCGCGCAGGACGAGCAGGATCAACGCCGCTTGCGTGAGCGACTCGGCCTGGACGGCGTACTGCGCGCTCTCGGCCACGGGGGCGTTGCCGAGGAGAGTCCGTCCGAGCCCGACGACGATCATGATGCCGACCGAGCCGATGAAGAGGTAGGTGGGGATCGCGAAGACGCTCGAGGCCTCGCGCACGCCGCGGAGGTTCACGATGACGATGAGGATCACGAAGCCGACGGCGATCTCCACGCGGAACGGGTTCAGCTCCGGCAGCGCCGAGATGATGTTGTCGACCCCGGATGCCACCGACACGGCGACCGTGAGCACGTAATCCACGAGCAGCGCCGCCGCGACGATCACCCCGGGGATCTCGCCGAGGTTCTTGCTCGCGACCTCGTAGTCACCGCCGCCCGACGGATACGCCTTGATCAGCTGCCGGTAGCTCAGCACGACCACGATCAGCAGTGTCACGACGGCCACGGCGACCCACGGACTGAGCGTCAACAGGGCCGTTCCGCCGATGAGCAGGATCATCAGCAGCTCCTGCGGGGCGTAGGCCACGGAGGAGAGGGCGTCGGAGGCGAAGATCGGCAGCGCCATCTTCTTGGGCAGGAGCTGCTCGTCGAGTTTTTCCGACGTCAGAGGCTCGCCGATGAGGATGCGCTTGGCCATCGGCGTCTCCACGCCGGGCTCGCGACTTTCTTCAGTCACGGCGCGCGACATTACGCGCCCTGGGGGTTGTGCGCAATCTGACGCGCACGCGTTCACGGCATGGTCGTCAGACCGTGATGATGGGAGGTTCCGGATGCCGAGCCGTCCGACCCCCGATTCGGGCCGCTCAGCAGCCGGTCGCCGTCTTCGCCACGAACGCGGCGATCGCGTCGGCACCGGTGTGGTCGTCGGCGCTGATGGTGACCACCGCGTCGCCCGCGAAGACGATGAGCTGGCCGTACGCGCCGTGCAGTCGCCACGCGGAACCCGGCCCATCCCATCCGGCCAGGGCATAGCGGCGATACCCCTCGGTCGCACTGCCCGTGTCGACCCACCCCGAGTGCATGGCATCCACGATTCCCGCCGAGACCAGGCGCGACCCGCGCCAGACGCCCCGGTCGCGGATCACGAGGCCGAGGCGCGCCATCTCTTCTGTTCGCAGCGAGAGGCCCTCGCCGCCGAGTACGCGGTCGTTCGGGCATCGGCTCCAGGCCAGGTCATCGAGGCCGAGTGGGGCGAAGAGGCGCGGGCGGAGATACTCCTCGATGTCTCCGACGCGAAGCGACAGCACGTGCATCGCCGTGTAGGTGCTCGCGTTGGAGTACTGGAAGGCGCGTCCGCGGGACGGGCGCGACAGGAACTCCGCCGCGAGGTCGGGCCAGTCGGTCATCATGGTCGGCGACCAGGGGAGGTCGATCCCGCTGGTCATGGTCAGGAGGTGACGCAGCGTGATCTCGGGATCGCACGCCGAGGCCACGCGCGCGATCGGCTCGTCGAGGGAGACCAGCCCCTCGTCGGCCGCGATCCCGGCCGCCAGGACGCTCACCGCCTTGGCGACCGAGTGGATCTCCTCGCGCACGTCGGGCGTCCAGCGGTGCTCGGCGACGTCGTCTCCGATGCGGACGTGGAGCCCGTGTGCGCCGAATCCGGTGGCCTCGATGCGTTCGGCCAATACGTCCCGGAGGCCTTCGGTGGAGGGCACCGTCTCAGGCTACGGGCTCGTGATCGTGGACGCGCCGGGTCCCGGCATCCGGATGCCGTCGGCTCACGCCCTGATCCGCGCGATGGTGCCGGGGCACGGGTCCGCCGCGGTCCCGCTACCGTGGGCGCATGGGGGAGCCGTTGTCGGCCGCGGATGCGCGCATCCTGGCGCTGGAGTCCGACGTGGTGCGCGGACACGCGCTGAAGCTGCTCGTGCTCGAGCCGGGCGAGGCGCTCGATCTCGAGGCCGTGCGCGCGAACGTCGCCGCGCGGCTTCCGGCCTTCCCCCGCGGCCGGCACATCGTGGTCGACGAGGACGGCGGCCCCGCGTGGGCCGACGTGGGCGAGGTCGATCTCGCCCACCACGTCCGTCAGCGTCCCGCCGCCGACCCCGCCGCGCTGCGCGCGACCGTGGGGCAGCTCATGTCGGAGCCCCTCGACCGCGCCCGACCGCTGTGGACGATCGACCTCATCGGCCCGCTCGCCGACGGACGCGAGGCCCTTGCGATCCGCCTCCACCACGCCGTGGCCGACGGGCTCACCGCTGTGCGCTTCCTCGAGTCGGTCATCCTCGAACCCCACGACGCTCCGGCGCATGAGGTCGGCATCCGCGATCCCGAGGCCCGTCCCTCGCGATGGAGCGAATGGGAACGGATGCCGCTGACCCTGGCCCGCGAGCTCGGTCACCCCGGGTCGCACTCGCCGTTCGACCGTCCGATCACGGCGCGGCGAGCCCTCGCGTTCGTCGATGTACCGCTGGCCGAGGCCCGCGCGGTCGGGGCTGCGCGAGCCGAGCACGCGACCGTCAACGACGTGCTTCTCGCCGTCATCGCGGGCGCGCTGCGGCGCCGTCTGCTGCACCACGGTCACGTGCCGCGCCTGAACGCCCAGGTGCCGGTGAGCCTGCACGAACGCGGCGAGGACGCCGTGGCATCCGGGAATCGCGACTCCTTCGTCGACGTGGGACTGCACCTGCACGAGGGCGACGACGCGCGGCGGCTCGACCTGATCAGCGCCGACACCCGCGCCCGCAAGCACGGCCGCGACGCCCGGACGCTCGACGAGCTGTTCCACGCGCTCGCCGCCGTCGGACCCGTCGGGGCCGCTCTCCGCGGTCTCGCGGACGACCCGCGCGAGTTCGCTCTCGCCGTGTCGAACGTGCCCGGCCCGCGGGTGGCGGTATCGGTCGGTGGGCGCCGTGTCGCGCACGTCTACACGTCGTCGGAACCCGGCCCCCGCCATGCGCTGCGCGTCGCCGCGATCTCGAACGATCACTGGCTGGGCATCGGGTTCTGCGTCGATCCGGGCGCGGTCCCCGACGTCGAGATGCTCGCGGACGCCGCGCACGATGCGTGGGATGCTCTGTGGGCGAACCTTCTCTGAGACCTCTCCTCACCCGCGGCTTAGGCTTTCCCCATGTCGTCGAGAGCGGGACGGGCGCAGCGCGCGGGGCGCGGTGTCGCTGCAGCGACCGTCGCGACGTTCGTCACGACCGTCGCGCACTCCTCCGTGGCCGCCGAGCTGCCGTCGCTGCTGAACATCGTGCTCGCCCTGTGCGTGGCGGCTCCCGTCTGCGTTCTGCTCGCCGGTCGGGCTCTGTCGTGGAGCCGGCTCTCGCTCGCCGTGGTCCTCAGCCAGGCGGCGTTCCACGCGCTGCTCTCGCTCGATCTGCGCGGGGGCGGTGCGAGCCCCGTCGGGCACCACGGGGCGGGCGTGTTCCTCGATGCCGCCGCCTCGAACGCCCTTCCCGCGACACACGTCGGACACGCTCCCTGGATGTGGGGCGCTCACGCGACCGCCGCGGTGCTCACGATCCTCGCCCTGGGCATGGGGGAGCGCGCGCTGCGCGCGATCGCCGGCTTCCTGGCCGCGACGTTCCGCGCCCTGCGGCCCCTGGCCCCGCACCCCGTGCCGGTGAGCGCTCCCGCCCCGGCCGTCGAGCGGCCCCTGACGGCGTCGGGGATCGCCGTGCTGTCGGTGATGAGGCATCGAGGTCCGCCGCTCGCGGCGTGATCCCTCGACCCCCTCATCCTTGCGCGACGCGAGACGCTCGCGCGCGCCTCCGCAGAAAGCAGCACCATGTCTCGTACCCCCTTCCTTCGCCGCGCCCTCGTGGGCCTTGCGGCGGGCGCCGTCCTCGCGATCGGCGTGCCCCTCGCAGCATCCGCCCACGTCACCGTCAACCCGAACACCGCCGCCTCCGGCAGCTACGCCACGGTCAACTTCCGTGTCCCAACCGAGTCGCAGACGGCCTCCACCGTCAAGCTCGAAGTCACCCTTCCCACCGACACCCCCCTGAGCGACGTGCTCGTGCAGCCGGTGCCCGGCTGGACCGCCACCGTCGAGAAGGGCGCGCTCCCCGCACCCGTCGAGGTGGAGGGGAACACCATCAGCGATGCTCCCCTGAAGATCGTCTGGCAGGCCGACCCGGGCGTCGGGATCGGCCAGGACCAGTTCCAGATCTTCTCGGCCGTGCTCGGACCGGTGCCCGACGTCGGCCACCTCGTCCTGCCCGCGGAGCAGACCTACTCCGACGGGTCCGTCGTCGACTGGGCGGCCACGCCCGACCAGGCCGCGGCCGACTCCTCGCTCGAGCCCGCCCCGGTGCTCTACATCAACGACACGCCGCCAGCCGGGGGACACTCCATGGCCTCGGCCGCTCCGACGTCGACGGAACACGATGCGGATGCCATGGCATCCGGTTCCTCGGACTCGTCCGGGGCCGCGCTCGGTCTGAGCATCGCCGCGCTCGTCGTGGGCGCGGTCGGCGCGGTGCTCGGGGCTCTCGCTCTCGCCCGTCGTCCGAAGCGCGGCTGAGCGTGCGCGTGTCGAACGCCCTCGCGCGGACCGTGGCGATCACGGCGATCGCGCTGGGCGCGGTGCTCGGCGGGGCGCAGGCCGCCTCGGCGCACGACAGCCTCGAGTCGACGTCGCCCTCCTCGGGTGCGAGCGTCTCGTCGCTGTCGGAGGTGTCGCTCGACTTCAGCGCCAACCTGCTCGGGTACGACGGCGGCAACATCGTCATCGTGCTCGGACCCGACGGGCGACACTACGAGACGGACTGCGTCGACCTCTCGGGGCCGACGCTGACCGCGCCGGTCGCGCTCGGAGCCCCTGGCGAGTACCAGGTGGAGTGGCGGGCGGTCTCGTCCGACGGGCACCCCATCTCGGGGTCGTTCTCGTTCACCTCCACGGCGACCGGTTCCTCGGCAGGGGCGGATCAGTCCCCCTGCGCGGCGGCGGTCAGCGCGGGACAGGAACCGTCGGCCTCGCCGGACACGGCTCCGAGCGGCGGACCGTCGGGCCTCACGCTCGGTCTCCTCGTCGGCGGGGGCGTCGTGGTGCTCGTGGGCGTCCTGGTCGTGATCATCCTCCGGACGCGCTCGCGCGAGGAGTGATCCGACCGCGGTGCCGTCGCCCCGCGGAGGTGGGGCGGCGGTGCCGCGTCGGGGCGGGTCGCGCCGCGGCTCCGGCCATGTCCCCCTTCCTGCTGTCTCCGCCGATCTCAGACCGCACGAAGTGGGACACGCGATGACAGAAGGGGGACGAGGGGCGACCCCGCCCCGCCCCGGCCGGGCGGGACGCGGGAGCCGGATGCCGCGACCTACAGGCTCTGCCCCGCCACCGCGAACGTGTCGCAGGCGTTCACGCCGCCGTCGCGTCCGGCGTCGAACCACCGCTGCCGCTGCTCGCTGGAGCCGTGCGTCCAGCTCTCGGGGTTGATGCCGCGGCCCGATTCGGCCTGGATGTGGTCGTCGCCCACCGCGGCGGCGGCCGCGAGGGCGTCGGTGATCTGCTGCGACGTCGGCGGCTTGAGATAGGGCGTGCCGTCCTCGTCGACCTGCTCGCCGGCCGCGGCGACCCAGGCGCCGGCGAAGCAGTCCGCCTGCAGCTCGGTGCGCACGCCGTTGCTGTCGGGTCCGGTGCCGTTGTTCGGGTACTGCTCCATGACGCCGGTGAGGTTCTGCACGTGATGGCCGTACTCGTGCGCGAGCACGTAGAGCTGCGCGAGCGGGCCGGCGGTGGTGTCGTACTGCTCGCGGAGAATCGCGAAGAACGTCGGGTCGACGTACACGGTCTCGTCGGGCGGGCAGTAGAACGGCCCCGTCGCGTTCGAAGCCGTCCCGCACGAGGTGCCGGTCGCCTGATCGACGATGATCAGCTGCGGTTCGCGGTACCCGTCGAGGCGCTCCTGCCAGAACTGATCGATGTTGAGGGATGCCGCGGCCAACCGGCACGAGTCGTCGCTGTTCGCGTCGGCACCCGTTTCACAGTTGGCGATCGCCTCTCCGCCGCTCTCGGGGCCTGCCGCTGTCCCTCCACCGATCAGTCCGGTGAGATCCGTCCCGGTGAACAGGGAGAACAGCAGCACGACGACGGCACCGAGACCGACCGCCCCGCCACCCACGGCGGCGACGGTCCCGCCGCCCCGGCGCTTCGCTGAATTGCCCCCGACACGGGCGTTGTCGTTGAACGTCACGGTGGTCACCGTACTCGCGGAGCGGCGCGCGGGCAGAGGCCTTGCGTCGGAGACGTCGGGCGGTTCAGTGCTGCGAGATCGGGTGCGTCTCGACCTCGAACTGCCCGAACGGCAGCGGCGACCACACCGAGAACGAGCTCCAGTCATCGATCCGGAGGGTCATGATGGCCCACCAGCCGACCGCCAGGCCGATGAGGGGGACGACGACGATCGTCATGCGCGCGTTGTTCAGGATCCTCAGGGCGTGATCGACGTCGGTGGCCCGCCCGAGCACGCGCGTGAGGGCGGCCACCACGATCACCGCGAGGAGGACGAACACCAGCGGACTCGGGCTCATCGTCACGGTGCCGCAGAGGGGCTCGACGTCGGTCGGTCGTCCGTTCGCATCGATGAAGCCCTTGCCGTCGCTGGCGAGGCCTCCGGAACAGCTCCCGTGCGTCCCGCGCACGAACATGCCCAGCATCGCCGCGGCGACGACGCCCCAGATGACGAGCGAGCGGATGCCGGCGATGATCGGCGCTCCCGGGAGGAGACGTTCGCGGTCCTCGGCGGTGAGCTGGGCGTCCCTCTGCGTCGCGCTCATCCCTCCACCCTTCCAGGTGGTTCGCCGGGCGTCGAGAGGGGTCGCCTCAGACGATGCGCCGGACCGCGGCGTCCGCGCGCGGCGGCGCGGTGCTCTCGCGCACGATGAGCTGGGGGCGCTCGGACGAGAACCGGCGCCCCGTCTCCCCGGCGATCTCGTTCAGCAGGAGTTGGAGCCCGCGACGCCCGAGGCCCGCGAAATCCTGGTCGACCGTGGTGAGCGGGGGCGTCCAGAGCGCGGCGAGAGGGTGGTCGTCGAACCCGGCGACGGAGATGTCGTCGGGAACACGGCGACCGGATGCCACGATCCCGCGGATCACGCCCATCGCGATCTCGTCGTTGCCGCAGAACACCGCCGTGACGGTGGGGTCGTCGGCGAGGCGCCGACCGATCTCGATTCCGGAACGGGGGTCCCACGACGCGTCGCTGAGCGCGGGGACGACGGCGCCGCGACGCTTCAGCGCCCGACGCCACCCGGTCGTTCGGCCGTCCTCGCGGCGCGAGGGCGGGACGCGCACGTGGTGCACGGTCGCGTGGCCGAGATCCAGCAGGTGATCGGTGAGCTCCTCCGCGGCACGGGACTCGTCGAGCACCGCCTGGCGGAGCCCGGGCTCGCGGACGCCCGAGAGGGCGACCACCGGCAACGACGGAGGGATGCGGTGGAGAGCGGCGACGCCGGGAGGGTCGAACTTCAGCACGCAGACCCCGGCCAGCGGCTGTGCCAGCGTCGCCGCGATCGCGCGGTCGATCTCGTCGTCGTCCGTGCTCTCGACCACGGTGATCATCACCGTGTAGTCCCCGGCGCGGGCGGCCTCCTCGATCCCGCGGATCGTCTCGGCGTAGCCGTACTGCGAGGTGTCCCCGGCGATGACGGCGATCACCTGCGCCTTGCGGGACGCCAGCACACGGGCGGCTGCGCTGGGCCGGAAGTCGAGCGCGGCGATGGCCGCCTCGACGGCCTCGCGCTTGGCGGGACTCACCTTGGCGGCGCCCGTCAGCACGCGCGACACGGTCGGAACAGACACGCCGGCGCGAGCGGCCACGTCGGCGATCGTGGCCGCTTTCGTGCGGGAGGGGTCCATTGCGCTCCGTCTGTGCGCGGCGCCCGTCCTCATTTGACGGCGCCGCTGGTGATGCCCGAGATGATCTTGCGCTGAGCCACCATGAACGTGATCAGCAGCGGGAGGCTCATCAGGATGATGTAGGCGAAGATCAGATGCCAATTCTGAAGGTACAGACCGGCGCTCGCCACCTGGTACAGGTTCAGGGGCAGGGTGTCGAGGCGGCCGCCCACCACGAACAGCGCGTAGAACACGTCGTTCCAGATGTACAGGCAGATGAGGATCGTCGCCGTGGCGAGCACCGGCATCAGCAGCGGCAGGATGATCTTCACGAACACCCGCACCGGCGAGGCCCCGTCCACGCGGGCCGCTTCCTCCAGCTCGACGGGAATGGTGCGCACGAACCCGGTGACGAAGAAGATCACGGTCGACATGTACATGCCCATGTACACCCCGATCATCCCGACGGGCGTGCCGGCGAGGCCCAGCTGACGCAGCAGCAGCACGATCGTGACGACCGCCGGGGGCAGCACGATGCCGCTGATCGCCACGGCGTAGACGAACGCGAGGCCCTTGGAGCGGCGGCGCCCGAGGATCCAGGCCGCCATGGACCCGAGGATCAGCACGCCGAGCACCGCCGGCACCATCACGAGGACGCTGCCGCCGAAGGCGGCGATCATGCGCCCGTCCCCGATCACGGTGGCGAAGTTGTCGAACAGGTGCCACTCCGAGGGCAGGGCGAGCGAGGGGACGAACGCCTCCGCCTGCGTCTTGGAGGCCGTGAGCACGGTGAGCAGGAACGGGATGCCGAGAAGCACCACCGCCACGATGATCGCGGCGATCGGCTGGATCACGCGTCCGATCGGGGAGCGGCGTCGGGGGATCCGCCGGGCGCGGCCGGTGGTCAGGGTCGTGGTCTCGGTCACAGTACGTCCTCCCGCTTGCGCAGAAAACGGATCACGGGGAAGGCCAGGATCGCGACCACGAGGAACAGCACGAGGCTCATCGTCGTGGCCTGGGCGAACAGGCCCTGACCGAACGTCCGGAAGATGAAGATGTTGAGCAGCTCGGTCGTCCCTCCCGGACCGCCGGCCGTCGTCGCCTGCACGATGTCGAAACCGTTCATCGAGCCGAGCAACGCGGTGGCGACGTTGAACGTGACCGCCGGGGCGAGCAGGGGGAATCGGATGGAGCGGAACGTCGTCCACCACCCGGCGCCGTCGAGGCGGGCGGCCTCGAGGATGTCGTCGTTGATGGTCTTCAGGCCCGCGAGGTAGATGAGCATGGACAGCCCCATCCACTTCCACGCGTGGATGAGCGCGACGACCACGATCGTCCACGTGGTGCTTCCGAGCCAGGCGATGTCGATGTTCTGCCCGGTCACGGCGCTCAGGATGCCGTTGAGGGCGCCGTCCGGCTTGAGCATCGCCTGGAAGACGTAGCCGACGGCGAGAGCCGACATGATCACGGGCACGAAGAACGCCACGCGCAGCGCACGGTTCGTGCGCGTGTCGCGCTCGAGCAGGAGGGCGAGGGCGAGCCCGAAGAGGTTCTGGAAGACCGCGACCAGGACCGCGTAGATCAGGGTCACCGTGAGGGCGTTGACGAGCGAGCCGTTGGAGAACAGCGACACGAAGTTGTCGGTGCCGATGAAGTCGATCGAGCTCTTGAAGCTCGACCAGTTCGTGAACGCGTAGACGAAGTTGAAGACGGTGGGGACGGCGAAGAACACCACCAGCACCGCCAGCGCGGGGATGAGGAACCACAGCGGATGGTCCTTCGCGTGACGACCGCGCGGTGCGGAGCGCGGGGAACGCGGCGGCGGCGTCACCGTGCGGGGACGCTCGAGGGTCGATGTCATGGGTCGTTCCTCCCGGAAAGGGGGCGCCGGGTCGAGACCCGGCGCCCCGGGGAATCAGAAGCCGGGGGCCCCGATGGCCTTGGCCAGCTCGGCGAACTGCTTCTGCGTGGCTTCGGCGACCTGCGTGGGCGTCTTGGTGCCCTGGAGCATGTCACCGAGGTTGAGGTAGAGGTCGGGGTTCGCGACGGCCAGCGCCTGCATCGAACCGACCGAGTCTCCCAGCGAGCTGCTGACGTCGAGCAGCGCCTGCGGCACGTCCGACGACGACGGCACGTCGCTCTGCAGCGACACCGTCTTCTGCGCCTGCACGAAATCGCTGTAGCCGTCGCCGAGCCAGTACGACAGCAGCTGGCGTGCGGCGGCCTCGCGCTGGGCATCCCCCGTCTTGAAGGCCACGAGGGCGTTGGACTGGTCGGGGATGAAGGTGCCGACGTTGCCCTTCGGCGAGATCGGGAAGAAGCCGATCTTCTCGTTCAGCTCGGCGGTGTCGGCGAGCGACTGCAGCTGCCCGAAGAACGAGTTGACCTGAACGGCCATGGCCGCTTCGCCGGAGAGCAGGGCGGGGCCCTGGTCCTCGAAGGTCGCGGTCTTGAGGTTCGCGTTGAACAGGCCCTCCTGGATGAGGCCCTGGTAGGTGTCGATCGCGCCCTGGATGGTCGGGTCGGTGAACTTCTCCTCGTTCTTGTTCACGCGGTCCCACAGGCCGTCCTTGGCGGCGTCCGCCAGCTGGACCGAGACCCACCACTGCGTGGCCCACGGGGTTCCGCCGCCGAAGTCGAAGAACGGGGTGACCCCCGCGGCCTTGAGCTGACGGGCGTCGGCGAGGAACTCGTCCCAGTTGCCGGGCGTCTGGGTGATGCCCGCTTTCGCGAACACCTCCTTGTTGTAATAGACGCCCTCGACCGCCGGCGTCGTGATGAGAGCGGCGTAGCGCGTGCCGTTCAGGATGCCGGTGATGTCCTTCAGCTCGGGCGTGTAGGAGTCGATGAACGGCGCGCCGTCGAGGGACTGGAGGTTCGTCGAGGCGTTGAGCGCCGTCAGCTGCGAGGCCGTCGGCTGCCAGAACGCCAGGTCGGGCTTGTCGCCCGTCGCCACCTTGGTCTGCACGCTCTGCTCGTACGGGTCGGGGATCGTCACGACGTCGACCGTGGCGCCGGTCGCCGCTTCGAAGCCCTTCACCACGCTGTCGGGGATCTTGTTCGAGTTCTGCGCCGCCCAGATGGTGAGGGTGGTGCCGTCGAGCTTCGTGTCCTGCGCGGGCCAGTCGGCGGGGGCCGCGTTGCCGCCGCCGGCGCCGGGGTCCGAGCAGCCGGCCAGGGCGAGTGCCGCGACGGCGGCGAGCGCCGTGCCGGCAAAGAACCGCTTCTTCATTGAATTGCTCCTTCTGTGTGATCAGTGTGATCCGGTGCGGGCGTCGTCGTCGACCTCGGTCGGCCGATGTGACAGACGCAGGGTGCGCGCGGCGAGTCGGGCATCGGTGCCGCGCACGTGGAGGGTTCCCGTCGCGGCATCCCAATCGGAGTGCCAGGCGGGGAGGTCCAGGGGGAAGACCGGGGTCACCTCGACGTCGCGACCGACGAGGTGGGGGAAGGACAGGGTGGTCGCGTTCGCGCCCCCTCGTCGCCAGATCGAGAGGAGGTCGCTGCCGGTGCCGCGCAGACCCAGCGCGAGCCACGCGTCGTCCCAGCGGGGCAGTCCGAGCGGCCAGTGCGGGTGCGCGGTCGCGATCTCGCCGCGCAGCTGCTGGGCGACGGTGATGGCGGTGGCGACACGCGAGCGCTGCTCGACGCTCATGCGGTTGAGGTGACCGGAGACGTAGAAGCGACCCAGCAGGCCCGTGACGAGGCAGAACGACGACTCCTCGGCATCCATCTCGGGCTGGGGGTAGGCCCAGCTGGCGGCCTGCTCGGGGAGGATCGACACGGGTGCGCTCGCCGCGATCGGCGGGTACTTGCGGAAGTCCTGCTGGTCGGAGGTCGACTGCATCGCCAGTCGCGAGAGCATCGCGTAGTCCATGCGCATCGCACCCGAGCTGCAGTTCTCGATGACGAGGTCCGGATGCCGATCCAGCACGCCGTCGAGCCAGTCGAGGTGCGCGCGATTGTGGCGCAGCAGGCCGTCGCCGACGCTGTCGGCGTCGAGGTCGGTTCCGGGGCCGGGGTTGATGTTGTAGTCGATCTTGAAGAAGCCGATCCCGAACTCCGACACCAGGCGGTCGACGACGCCGTCGAGGTGGGCGCGCGCGGCGGGGTGCCGCAGGTCGAGGTGGAAGCGATCGTGCTCCACCACGCGTTCCCCGTTGCGCTGGAGGAAGGCCTCCGCGGGGAGCGTGTCGGCGATCGGACTCTGGATGCCGACGACCTCCGGCTCCAGCCAGAGCCCCGGGATCATCCCCTCGGCGTGGATCGCGTCGATCACCTCGCCGAGACCGCCCGGGAAGCGGGTGGTGGACGGCATCCAGGCGCCGACGGAGTCCCACCAGTAGCCGGAGTCGTCGTACCAGCCGGCGTCGATGCAGAACACCTCCGCGCCCACTCCCGCGGCGGCGCGGATCAGGGGGAGGAGCTTCTCGGTGGTGGGGTCGCCGTCGAGGGTGTTCATGTAGTCGTTGAAGATCACCGGCATCGCGGTGTTGTCGGGATGGGCGCGGCGCGTGGCCCGGCGGTGGTCGGTCAGGGCTCCGATCGCGTCCACGGCGTCGCGGCCGAAGGCGAGCGTCGCGGGGACGCTCTCGAAGCTCTCGGCCGGGGCGAGAACGCGACTCCACCCGGAGTCGGCGTCCGTGGGGCCGGAGAGCGCGAGGTAGGCGCCGGCGGTGTCCTCGCCGATCTCCCACCGCCACGCGCCGTTGTGCTCGATCTGCCACGCGAGGGCGAGGGATGCCTCGCGGGACTCGAGGATGCCGGTCGGCAGCTGCTGCGCGGTGGACCACGTTCCCGTCGAGACGGCGGACAGCGCGCCGCGCGGGTTGTGGCCGGTGAGGTGCTCGGCGAGGGGAACGAAGTCGGGACCGCGCAGGGGAGTGCGCGTCCACCGACCCTCGCCGAGCCAGTCGTTGGTGCCGGTGAGGCGTTCCCACCCGGCGAGCGCGTCGCCGGAGTGGTCGCGCGAGGTGAACCCGGCGACCCACGACGCGACGGCGCGGAGCACGATGCGCCCGTCGCCGACGTTGCTCGCGGTCACGCGGCTGGTGACGGCGGCGACCCCGTCGCGCGCGGTCAGCTCGAGGCGCACCTCGAGGTCGCCCGAGCGTTCCCGGATCACGAGCCGGCGGACGCCGCGGTCCTCGGTCTCGTGGTGGTCGACGTATCGCAGGCGCACGCCGTGCTCGGTGTGGGCGAGGCGGCCCGACGCGGGGCGGTGGCCCGCATCCGCGGTGAGGACCTCGACGGCGGGCACGCGGTGAACAGGCAGGGTGCGACCCGCGACAGTGAGGGCCGAGCACGTGACGGGGGTCTCGGCATCCCACTCGAAGGTGAGCGTCACCCGGTCGTTGCCCCACGCCAGGGAGGGCTTCGCGCCGGTGGCTGCGGGTTGCATCGTCGTCATTCGTCTCTCCGTCGTGTCGAACTGAGGAGGACGCTAGCCCAGTTTGAAAGCGTTATCAAGCCGAGTCTTGAAACCGCTATCAAACCCGGTTACATTTCCCTCGGGCGCAACGCCGCGTCCTCTGATCGATGGAGACACCCCCGATGAGACACCCCCGATGGATCGCTGCGAGCGCGATCGGAGCCGTCGTGCTCGGCACACTCGCCGCTATCGTCCCCCCGGCGACCGCCGCCACCGCCGACACCCTGTCCGTTGACTTCGCCACCCCCACCGGCGATTTCCGCGGCGGCGCGTCGGGCACGCTGTACGGCCTGGGCGACGACGGCGCCCCCACCCAGGCTCTGACCAACGGCGCCCACCTCACGAACACGTCGCAGAAGGCGCCCTACGGCACGCAGCACCCGAGCGGGGACGCGCTCAAGGTCGAGAACGGGTTCTTCGCGAAGAACGGCACGCAGCTCGACATCTACGTGCAGGACTACTACCCCGACTGGGCGTACAACGGCGGGAAGCGCCCCGGCGACGACCGCACCTACAACCAGGCCGACGGGTCGTACACGAATCAGCCCAACGGCATCTGGGACTACCTCGAGGTCGTCGAGTTCGTGACGGAGGCCGTCGCGACGAAATCGGCTCACCCCGACAAGTACGTCTTCATCCCGTTCAACGAGCCGGACGGCGGCAACTGGTACGCCGACAACACGGTCTTCACGCAGCAGTTCCTTCCCGACTGGAAGGCGGCGGTCGAGAAGATCCGCGCGGTCTACGCCCGGCACGGTCTGGGCGATCCGGTCATCGGCGGTCCCGGCGACGCCTCCTGGCGTGCCGATCGCACGGCGACCTGGCTCGACTACGCGAAGCAGACGAACACCCTGCCGCAGTTCATGATCTGGCACGAGCTCGGCATCGACAACCTCGCCACCTACCGGTCGCACTACGCCGAGTACCGCAAGCTGGAGGCCGATCGCGGCATCAGCCCGCGTCAGATCAACATCACCGAGTACGGCCTGCTGCGCGATATGGGCGTACCCGGTCAGCTCATCCAGTGGTTCTCGATGTTCGAAGACACCAAGGTCGACGCGCAGACGGCGTACTGGAACTACGCCGGCAACTTCTCCGACAACTCCGCGCGACCCAACGGTGCCAACGCCGGATGGTGGATGTTCAAGTGGTACGGAGACCTCGCCGGCAGCAAGACGGTCAAGGTCACCCCGCCGCAGCTGAACGTCGCGGACACGCTGCAGGGCATCGGCGCGATCGACGCCACCGACAAGAAGGCGACGGTCCTGTACGGCGGGTCGGGTGCCGACACGGTCTCCCTCGCGCTGAACGGCTTGAGCTCGAGCGTGTTCGGCTCACGCGTCGACGTCGAGGTGCGGGAGGCTCCGCTGTCGGGCGCCGAGGGACTCGCGGCCACCCCGCGTGTCGTCGCGTCGCTCTCCGGTGTGACGGTGACCAACGGTGCCCTTCAGGTGAGCGTCCCGAACTACGACCGCTACGCCGGCTACCAGGTCGTGGTCACCCCGCAGCGGGATGCCGTGCCCTCGACGCCGCAGGTCTGGTCCACGTCCGTGGAGGCGGAGAACACCGCGATCACCGGTGCCCGCGTCTACGACCAGTCCCCCACCGGTAACGGCGGGTGGATGTTCCTCGCCTCCCACGGCCGGGACGTCGGCTCGTTCAACAACGCCTCGGCCAAAGCGGACTGGAGTGTCACCGTTCCGCGTGACGGCACGTACCGCTTCCAGGTGATCGGCGCGACGCCCGGCACTCCCGGTCGCCACGCCCTGTTCATCGACAACGCCAACCCGACGACGGTGCAGTACACCGCCGACCTCGCGCTGAACGACAACAGCAAGTGGAAGTACCGCGGCAGCGCCGAGGTGCAGATCGCGCTGAAGAAGGGCACGCACACGCTGTCCCTGCGGGCGAGTGCCGACGGGTCGACCGTGCTGCCGAACTCCGACATCACCCTCGACAAGTTCGTGCTCACCGACGTGACCGACGGGGAGTCGACCGTCTATCCGGCGTCCACGATCCGGCTCGCGGGTGCCGCCACCCTGGCGTACGACGTGTCCGGCAGCCGAGGAACGGCGAAGATCGGCGCCGACGGCCGCGCCGACGTCTACGCGACGGCCTTCCAGTCGGGGTACTACGACGTCAAGGTCGACTACCGCACCACGGGGGCGTCCGACGTCGCCGTCGACCTCAACGGCCGCCGCGTGGCGACCGGCAGCGCGAACGCGGCGGGCACGTGGTCGACGACCGCTCGTCTGCACCTCTCGGAGGGCATCAACGAGATCGAGGTGCGCTCGCAGGCCGGCATCGCTCTGACCGCGGTGACCACCACGCGCGTCGCGGCGGCGGACTCGTCCGCGATCAAGGTCGAAGCCGAGTCCGGCACCCGTGCGGGTGGAGCCCGTGTCGGGAGCTACGACTCCGCATCCGGTTCGAACGTCTCGGGCGGTGCCTTCGTCGGCAACCTCGGCAATGGAACGGGCAACACCCTCAGCATTCCGAGGGCGTCCGGCTTCAACATGGCGGGCGACTACGACATCGTCGTGAAGTACGCCAACGCCGAGGTGTCGGGTCGACACGACTACAACCCGCAGGTGGTCGACCGCCGCCTCCAGGTCACGGAGGCGGGCAAGGGCCGCGTCGGCGAGGGCTACTTCCGGTACACCTACGCGTGGAACAGCTTCTGGGAGCGGACGATCCCGGTCACCCTGTCCACGACGGGTGGGGCGATCGTGCTCGGCAACGACGGCCCCTGGGCGCCGGACGTCGACTACGTCGTGATCGCCCCGGCGCGTCTCGGCCAGCCGTCGACGGTTCGGATCACCTGACCTGTACGAAAAGAGGCGCCCGGGCCCTCACGGACCCGGGCACCTCTCGTGCGTGAACCGACGGTCAGCCCAAGAACTCCCGCGCCGCCACGACGAGGTTCTCGACCCCGCGGTCGATCGTCGGCTGCATGACCGGAGCGAAGAAGGGGGAGTGGTTGGTGGGGATGTCGCGCTCGATCGTGCCGCCGGCCAGGGCGTCGGCGAAGGTCTGCGGGTCCACCCCGCCCCAGAACCAGTAGACGAGGGGAACGCCCGCGTCGCGCGCGAACCACGACACGTCCTCGCTCCCCGTGAACATGCCCGGGTCGACCACGCTGGTCTCACCGAACGCCCGACGGAAGGCCGCGGTCAGGCGGGCCGTGGCATCCGGATCGTTGATGGTGGGCGGGAGCGTGTGATCGGTGGTGATCGTGGGAGTCTGCTCGGCGCCCGAGGCCTGCGCCTCGGCGCGGACGATGCGCTCGACCTTCTCGAGCACGCGATCGCGCGCGGCGTCGTCGGGGTAGCGCAGGCTCAGCTCGAGCTTCGCCTCGGCGGGGATGATGTTGTTCTTCAGCCCCGCGTGGATCGACCCGACGGTCACGACGGCGACGTCTCGGGGGTCGACCTCGCGCGACACGATCGTCTGCAGCCGCATGACGGTCGCCGCTGCCATCACGACCGGGTCGATCGTGGAGTGCGGTCGCGAGCCGTGGCCGCCGCGCCCGTGCAGCACGACCGTGAGACCGTCGGATGCCGCCATCTGCGTGCCCGGGCGCACGCCGATCGTGCCGGCGGGAAGCGGTGTGACGTGCTGGCCGAGCACGATGTCGGGTCGGGGGTAGCGGTCGAGGATGCCGTCGTCGAGCATCGCCCGCGCGCCGGCTCCGTACTCCTCGGCGGGCTGGAACACGGCGATGACGGTGCCCGACCACTCGTCGGTCGTCGCCACGAGCCGCTCGAGCGCGCCGATCATCGCGGTGATGTGCATGTCGTGGCCGCACGCGTGCATGACGGGCACGGCGTTGCCGGCCGGATCGGTCCCGCGGGCGGTGCTGGCGTACACCAGGCCCGTCTGCTCCTCGACCGGCAGCCCGTCGGTGTCGGCGCGGAGCCAGACGACGGGACCGTCGCCGTTGTCGATCCGCGTCACGATCCCCGTGCGGCCGACCCCCTCTTCGAACGCGAGTCCGAGCTCGGTGAGGTGCCGCGCGATCACGCCCGCCGTGCGCGTCTCCTGGAACGACAGCTCGGGGTGGGCGTGCAGGTCGATGTACAGATTCTCGAGGTCGACGCTCATGCCCCGAGCCTAGTTCGCCGTCCCGCTCCGCGTCCCTCGCGCCCCGGCATCCCACCCCCGATGCGTCGCGCCCGCGTCGCGCCCCCCTCTACCGCTGACTGTCCAAGACACGCCGTAACGAGTGCAGCGATAACGGCGTGTCTTGGATACTCGACCGGGTGCTACCGGATGCCGCGGGGCGTGGCAACCCGTCCCGGATGCTCACGCGCGACGGTGAGGCTGGCGCCATGACCTCGACTCACTTCGATCACCTCATCGTCGGCGGCGGTATGGTCGCGGACACGGCGGCGCGTGGCATCCGCGAGCTCGATGCCGACGGGTCGATCGGCATCCTGAGCGATGACGTCGACGCCCCCTACACCCGCCCCGCGCTCAGCAAGAAGCTGTGGACCGACGACGAGTTCACGTGGGAGAAGGTGCCGCTCGGCACCGCCGACGACACCGGTGCCGACATCCGTCTGCGCACGCGCGTGACGGCGATCCGCCCCGACGTCCGGGAAGTGGATGCCGACGGCCAGACGTTCACCTACGGAACCCTCCTTCTCGCCACCGGCGGAAAGCCCGTGCCCCTCCCGATCGAGGACCGCTCGAACGGCGCGCGGGCGCTGACGTTCCGCACCGCGGAGGACTATCGCCGGCTGCGTGCGCTCGCGGACGAGGTCGAGCGGATCGCGGTCGTGGGCGGTGGGTACATCGGCTCCGAGCTCGCCGCGGCTCTCGTGCAGAACGGCGTCGACACGGTGCTCATCCACACCGGCGCCGTCCTCGGCGACGCGGTCTTCCCGGCCGCTCTCGCCGAACGATTCGAGAAGCTCTTCCGGGAGGCCGGCGTCGAGATCGTGGCCGGGGCGAAGGTCGCGGGCGGAGAAGCGGATGCCGCCGGCGCCCGCCTCGAGCTCGAGAACGGCGACGTGGTGCGAGCGGACGCCGTGGTCAGCGGGCTCGGCATCGAGGTCGCCACCGAGCTGGCCGAGGCCGCCGGACTCACGGTGGAGGACGGCATCGTCGTCGACGCGCAGCTGCGGACCTCCGCCGACGGGGTCTGGGCCGCGGGCGATGTCGCGAGCTACCCCGACCGCATCCTCGGGCGCCGTCGCGTCGAGCACGTCGACAACGCGAACGAGCAGGGGCGGGCCGCGGGGCGCAATCTCGCGGGCGCCGCCGAGCCGTACACGCACACGCCGTACTACTACTCCGCGGTGTTCGGCATCCGGTACGAGGCGGTCGGGACGCTGGATGCCTCTCTCGACACCGTCGAGGACTGGATCGACTCCGAGCGCGGCGTCGTCTACTACCTCGACGGCGACCGCGTCGTCGGCGTGCTGTTGTGGAACGTCGAAGAGGCGCGGGACGCAGCGCGACGCGTGCTGGCCGAGGCGGACCGCCTGTCGCGCGACGACCTGCCCGGTCGAATCCGCTAGCGCCTCGGGAGGGTTTTGTCACACCCTCACGCCTCCCGGCGGGGTGTACGCCGCGTCGCTATGATGCTCCTGTTCTGCGCGACGCCGTCGCGGAAAATCCCCAGGAGTCCCTATGCCCGAGCCTGTCCTTCTGCACCTCACCCTCCCCGCCGCCCCGGCCCGTGACGCTGTCGCGTCTGCTCTCGTCGAGCAGGGTTTCACCGTGCAGCCGACGGCGACGGGCTCGCTCGACGTGTCGCGCGGGAGCCTGGGCACGACCCTCATCGCGGGCGCTTTCGCCGGGCAGGACATGCACGTGCGTTTCGACGTCCACGTGAAGGACGCCCCGGACGGCTCCGTCGTCGAGTTCGTGCACTCCGCGGCCGGCGGCTTCTTCAAGGGCGGCGCGATCGGAGCCGTGAAGGCGGGTGACGTCGTTCGCGAAGCGGCGCACCGCACGGGCGTGCGGCTCGCCGAGCAGGGTCTCGTCCAGGGCGCGGTCCCCGTGCCTCCGGCACCGGGCGACCCGGCGTCTGCCGCGGGGGCGCCGGGTGCTCCGGAAGGTGCGCCCGCTGCCGGGGGCGCTCCCGCTCCCGAGGCCGCGGCTGCCCCCGGAGCCCCGGAGGGGCCGGCCGCTCCGCCGTACGTCGGCGCACCCTCCGCCGGGGCGCAGCCGGGCGGTGTACCGCCCTACGCCGGGTCGGCATCCATTCCCCCGCCCGTGGACTACGCGAACCGCACCAACGTCGTGTCGATCTTCGCGCTCGTGCTGGGCTTCATCGTGCCGATCGGCGGCATCATCGCCGGCGCGGTCGGCCTCTCGCAGGTCAAGCGCACCGGTGAGAAGGGTCGCGGGCTCGCGATCGCCGGCATCATCGTCGGTTCGGTGATGACGCTCCTCACCATCCTCGGCGTGATCCTCTTCTTCGTCTTCGTGGTCATCGGCGCCGCGGCGGAGGAGGCGCAATCGACGGACGACGGCGGCTTCTACGACCCGAACCAGAACGCGCCGACCGAGTTCCTGTCGCTGCAGGTCGGTCAGTGCCTCGACGACGTCTCGTCGGGCTTCATCACGAGCGACAACCTGGTCGACTGCGGTCTCCCGCACACCTACGAGGTGTTCGGCAACTTCACGGTGCCCGACGGTGCCTTCCCCGGCGACGACGCGATCACCACCTCGGCGCAGGAGCAGTGCGACACCGCGTTCCAGTCCTACATCGGCATCTCGTACACCGACTCGACTCTCCAGTACAACTACATCGGCCCGTCGAGCGACACCTGGGCCCAGGGCGACCGCGAGATCTCGTGCCTGGTCACCGACCCGGCCGAGGAGACCACGGGATCGTTGCAGGGATCCGCGCGCTGATCGCCGGCGCGGGGCGGCGGCTCGGACTCTTCCGCACGGGATTCCGGATGCCGTAGCCTCGCGCCGCCGTCGCGCCCGACGTCGATTCGCCGAGGGGGTGCCGTTCCCCGGCCGCGCTGTCGCGTGCGTCAGCGGGTCGGCGGCGGGATGGCACGTCCCGGCGGCGTCTCAGCGCCGCGCGGCGTCGACCGGACCCGTCGACCCGCGATCGACCAGCTCGAACGGGAGGGTGCCGAGGCCGGGAGCCGGATCGGCGCCGTCGAGCTCGGCGAGGGCCGCCTCGGCCGCGCGCTCGCCCTGACCCCGCGCGAACTGGTCGACGGTCGTGAGGCCGAACCACCGCCCGAGCTCGTGCCCGTCGACGCCGATGATCGAGAGGTCGGCGGGAACGCGCAGGCCGAGCTCGCGCGCGGCGAGGATCGCCCCGATCGCCATCTCATCGGATGCGGCGAAGATCGCGGTGGGGGGAGCGTCCCCGCTCAGCGTGCGGGTGGCCGCCGCGGAGCCGCCCTCGATGGTGAAGTCGGCCGGCTCGAACACGGGGGCGGCGCCGATGGCATCCATCGTCTCGACGAAACCGCGGCGGCGGAGCGCCGGGACCGACGACGCCGCATCGGTCGTCGTGTCGGCGCCGATGTGGGTGACGCGGCGGTGGCCGAGCGCGATCAGGTGCTCGGTGGCGAGGCGCCCGACCGCCCTGTCGTCGACCGTGAAGGTCGTCAGCAGCGGGTTGGGGCCGCCGATCGAGACCACCGGGACCCCGAGGGTGCGCAGGAGCGCCGACTCGGTGGCATCCATCTCGATCGCGATCGTGATGACCGCGTCGATGCGACGGCGACGCAGGTGGTCGTCGAAGACGCGGCGACGCTCGGCCGGGTCGGCGCTGACGCTGTACAGCGTGATGTCGTAGCCCTCGCGCACGAGGGCGTCGGAGATCCCCGCGAGCACGGTGCTGAAGAACCACCGGTCGAGGAAGGGCACGACCACCCCGATCGCCCGCGCGCGCCCGCTCGCGAGGCTCGATGCGGCCGCCGACACGACGTACCCGAGCCGATGGGCGGCGGCGAGCACGCGGTCGCGGGTCGCGGTGGAGACGGGGCCGCGCCCGCTCAACGCGCGCGAGACCGTGGCCGTCGACACCCCCGCCGCGCGGGCGACGTCGTCGATACCGGCCACGGTCTCGCGATTCGCGGATGCCGCGGCTTACGCCGCCGCGATCCAGACGGTCGTGTCGGTGGGCAGCGCGTCGCCGTCGAGGGGGCCGCTCGCGACGAGGACCTCGCCCGTGGGCAGTGCGACCGCCTCGTCGCCGAGGTTGGCGATGACGGTGATCGACCCGTTGCGGAACGCCACGACGTCGTCGCCGTACCCGTCGAGCCAGTCGAGCGTGCCGGCACCGAGGCCGCGCTCACGACGCTCGGCGAGCAGCGAACGGTACAGCGACAGCGTCGAGGCGGGGTCGTCGACCTGCACGTCGCGGGCGAGCACGGCCCATTCGGCGGGCTGCGGCAGCCACGACTCCCCGGTGCTGTTGAAGCCGTAGGCGGGCGCGTCGGCGGTCCACGGGATCGGGACGCGGCAGCCGTCACGGCCGTACCGCTCGCCGTTGGTGCGGAACCACGTCGGGTCCTGCCGGGCGTCATCGGGCAGGTCGATGACCTCGGGCAGGCCCAATTCCTCGCCCTGGTACAGGTACGACGAGCCGGGGAGTGCGAGCATGAGCGCGGTCGCGGCGCGGGCGCGGCGCAGGCCCTTCACGGGGTCGGGCTGGCCCGGGGACTTCGGGCCGATGCCCGCGCCCTGAGGGTTCTCGGCGGTCAGCGCGAGGCGGGAGGCGTGGCGCACGACGTCGTGGTTCGACAGGACCCAGGTGCTCGGGGCGCCGACGGCGGCGTACTCGGCGAGCGACTCGCCGATCACGTCGCGGAGGGCAGCGGCATCCCAGGTCGTCTCGAGGTAGTGGAAGTTGAAGGCCTGGTGCATCTCGTCGGGGCGCACCCACAGCGCCGTCTGCTTCACCGTCGGCAGCCACGCCTCGGCGCAGAGGGCCCGGTCGCCGTCATACGCGGCGAGGACCTCGTGCCACTCCCGCCACACCTCGTGCACGCCGGGCTGGCCCCAGTACGGCACCTCTTCGGCGTCGCCGCCCATCGAGCCGCCCTCGGGGTCGGGCGTGAAGTCGGGCAGGCCGTCGGCCTTGATCAGCCCGTGCGCCACGTCGACGCGGAACCCGTCGACGCCGCGGTCGAGCCAGAAGCGCAGGATGTCGCGGAACTCCGCGCGCACCTCGTCGTTGGTCCAGTCGAAGTCGGGCTGGCTCTCGTCGAAGATGTGCAGGTACCACTGCCCCGGGGTGCCGTCGGCCTCGGTCACGCGCTTCCACATGCCGCCGCCGAACACGCTCTCCCAGTTGTTCGGGGGGAGCTCGCCGTTCTCGCCCGTGCCGTCGCGGAAGATGTACCGCGCCCGCTCGGGACTGCCGGGGGCGGCCTTCAGCGCCTCCTGGAACCAGACGTGCTGATCGCTCGAGTGATTCGGGACGAGGTCCACGATGACCCGGATGCCGCGCGCGTGCGCCCCGGCGAGCATCGCGTCGAAGTCGGCCAGGGTGCCGAAGATCGGGTCGACGTCGCGGTAGTCGGCGACGTCGTAGCCCGCGTCCTTCTGCGGGGAGCGCTGGAAGGGGCTCAGCCAGATGGCATCCACCCCCAGCTGCTTCAGGTCGTCGAGGTGAGCGGTGACGCCGGGCAGGTCGCCCAGGCCGTCGCCCGACGCGTCCGCGAACGAGCGGGGGTAGATCTGGTAGATGACGGCGGTGCGCCACCACTCCGAGCCGGGTGCGGACGCGAGTTCGGGTCGCGAGTCCTGCTGCGTGAAAGTCATGCGGGCAACGTTAGTGCAAGCGCTTGCATTGCCGTCAATCCGTCAGAGATGTGCGGCGGCGTGCTGTCAGGCGGTGGTGGCGTGTGGTCGGGCGGTGGCGGCGGTCGGACGGACCATGTCCCACTTTTGGCGGTCTGGCGGCGGCGTGGGTCGCAGAAAAGGGGACGCGGCTTGCACAGATGGGGACATGGCCCGCGCGGGGGAGACGCGGATGGCACAGCGGGCACACACCGACGGTGCGCATGCGAAGAAGGGGCGCGGATGACGAGAGGGAAAGCGCGGCGGGTGCGCGATTAGGCTGGGGCCGTGCCCGACGCCTCCGACCTCGCCCGTGCCGAATCGCTGATCACGAGCATCCCCGACTACCCGAAGCCCGGGATCGTGTTCCGCGACATCACGCCTCTGCTGACGGATGCCGCGGCCCTGCGCACCGTCGTCGAGGCGCTCATCGAGCCCTTCGCGGGCCGGTTCGACGCCGTGGCGGGAGTCGAGGCCCGCGGCTTCCTCCTCGCCGGCGCGGCCGCGATCGCCGCGAACGTCGGCCTCATGCCCATCCGCAAGGCGGGGAAGCTCCCCCGACCCGCGGCCGCGGTCGAGTACGACCTCGAGTACGGCTCGGCGACGATCGAGATGCACGACGACAACGCCGCCGGCGCACGGGTGCTCCTGCTCGACGACGTGCTCGCCACGGGCGGCACGCTCGCCGCCGGCCGTGAGCTGCTCGAAGCGGTGGGCAGCGAGGTCGTCGGCATCGCGACGCTGCTCGAGATCGACGGCCTCGGCGGTCGCGAGGCGCTCGGGGGAGACGTGCACGCGGTCTTCCGCGTCTGAGGTGACGCGGACGGAGGCACCGTCGCCCGGTGGCGGCGTGCGAAACTCCTGATCTCTCGGGCGTCGCGGGGTGGGACGCCGCGAGTTCTCGCGGTCGAGGGTGGCCGGCATCCGCTTTCTCCGGAGTTCTGCCCGCGGCCGACCGACCGCCACGCCGCGAACCGACCGCACGCCGCGCGGACTCACCTCTGCGGCGGCCTCGCCCCGCCCCTCAGCGCAGGACGCTCGCGCCGAGCTCCACGGGGCTGCCCTCGATGTTTCCGACGATGCCGCGGATGACGCCGGTGCCGTCCTCACGGCGCAGGCCGTCGTACCAGGCCTCGGTCGCGGCGACGTCGAAGGCGTGCGTCTCGTGGGCGCGCTTGCGGGCGCGCAGCACGAGGTCGCCCGCACGCTCGGTGCGGATCCGCTCGTAGCGCTCCAGCGAGTCCTCGACGCCGAGAGTCGAGGTCGCGAACACGATGCCGAGCGCGAAGCTGTCCTCGAGCGCGGAGCACGCGCCCTGGCCGATGTCGGGAGCGGTGTTGTGCGCGGCGTCGCCGAGGATCGCCACGCGACCGCGCACCCACGTGTCGAAGGGGTCGATGTCCCAGATTTCGACGCGGTTGAGCGACTCGTCCGGATCGATGCCGTCGAGCAGTGCGCGCACCCCCGGCGCACCCCACGACCCGAACGCTGCCTCGAGGGCCGCCATGCGGTCCTCGACCACGCCCGACGGCCCGGGCACGTCGACGAAGAAGTAGAAGCGGTTCCCCGCGACGGGCATCACGGCGCAGCGCTTGCCGTCGCCGACGTAGGTGGTCCACTGGTCGAGCGGGCCGATCCGCTCGTCGGCCGCGACGAGACCGTTGTAGTTCACGTACCCCGAGTAACGGCGTTCGGGACGGATGCCGGTGGGCTCGGTGACGTAGTCGCGCACGAGCGAGCGCGCCCCGTCGGCACCGATCAGCAGATCGGCCGTGTCGGTGGAGCCGTCGGCGAAGGTGGCGGTGACGATGCCGTCGGCCTCGGACACGTCGGTCAGCTGCTTGCCGAGGTGGATGTGGGCGGAGCCGACGGCATCCATCATCAGCTGCTGCAGATCGGCGCGGGCGACGGGATAGGGCCGCTGGCCCGTCTGCGCGGTGACGGGGGCGAGGCTGAAGCGGCAGAGCTCGTCGCCGGTGTGGCCGTCGTAGTAGGCCATGTCGTCCATCCGGCCCCCGAGGGCGGCGACCTGCGGCCCGAGGCCGAGCCAGTTCAACACCTTCACGCCGTTCGACCACAGCGACAGCGCGGCGCCGACCGGACGGTTCTCGCGCATGCGGTCGTACACGACGACCTCGTGGCCGAGCTTCTGCAGGGCGAGGGCCGCGGAGGTTCCGCCGACTCCCGCGCCGATGACGATGACCTTCATGACGCTCCTCAGCTGCCGCGGTAGGTCGAGTAGGCGAACGGGCTCAGCAGCAGCGGCACGTGCAGGTGCTGCTCCCCGGAGATGGTGAAGGCGACCGTGACGACGGGGTGGAACGACGCGACGCCGCGCGCGCGGAAGTACGCACCGGTCCCGAAGGTCAGGGCGTAGTCGCCGTCGTCGAGCCGGCCCGGACCGAGCGCGAGGCGGCCGTCGGCGTCGGTCGCTCCCTCGGCGACGGGGGTGCCGTCGAGTCGGGCGAGCGCGAGGGTGACGCCGACCGCGGGCGTGCCCGTCGTGGCATCCAGGACATGGGTGGTGAGGTGGCTCATTCGGCGTCCTCCGGCTCGGCGGGGGAGTCGTCGGCGAACGTGGTCCGCAGGCGCAGCAGGGCGATCTCGGCGAGCTGCCGCGTGGCCTCGATGGTCTCGGCGTCGGGTTCGTTGCCGAGGCGCCGCTCGAGCTCGGCGCGCATCTCGCCCGGGGTGCGTCCCGCGGCGCGGATGAGGAAGACGCGGCCGAACCGCTCCTCGTACGCGATGTTCCCGGCGGCGATCGCGGCGACGTCGTCATCGGCGGCGGATGCCATGGAGCCCTGCTCGCGACGGGATGCCGCGGCCTCGGCGCCGTCGCCGGAGACTCTCGCGCCGATGCGCGGGTGGGCGTGCAGCGCCGCCTCGAGGTCTTCCGGTGACCAGGCGGCGGCGAGGTCGCCGGCGTAGGAGGCGAGGGCCTCGACGCTCGCGTACGGACGGCCCGCGACGAGGGCGTCGACCCAGCCCGGGATGTCGGCCCACACGCGGGCCAGGGCCGTGGCATCCGCGTCGTCGAGGGTATGGAAGTCGTGCAGGTGCATGCCCGTCAGGCTAGGCGGCGCGCGTTACGGCGCTGTGGCGGGATGTGTCGGACGTGTTGCTGTGACGAACATTGCGGGTCGGCGATCCGTCACGAGAACAGGGGATGCGACGAGAACAGGCCGATCCGGCGGATTGCGGCCTGTTCTCGTGCCGGCGCCTGTTCTCATGGCGCGCCGACGCCGACGCCGACGCCGGCGCGGGCGCGGGGCGGGCGAGGCGCGGGCGCGGGGCCGGCGAGGCGCGGGGCGACGACTGCGGTGCGCTGCGCGGCGGGCCGTGACGTCGACCGACCGCGCGTCAGGCGTGCACGATCAGCCAGTGCGCCACGGCATCCGTCTCGCCGGTGTTGTGCAGGCGGTGCGGGACCGAGCAGGGGTAGCTGATGGCATCCCCCGCCCGCAGGATCACCCGCTCGGCCTCGAAGTCGATGGTCAGCTCTCCCGAGACGACGGTCCCGACCTCGTAGCCCTCGTGGTGGAAGAGTCCGTCGGCGCCGTGGGCGGAGGCGCCCGGTGGGTAGATCGACTCGAAGTAGTCGACGCCCGGGGACGAGCCGGGGGTGAGGCGGCGGAACGACACCCCGCTGTCGAGCACGATGTCGGGTGACTGCCCCGCGCGTTGCAGGGTGAAGCCGGATGGGCCGACGGGATCGGCCGGGCGATCGGATGCCGGGTCGAAGGCCGCCACGAGGGGCACGCCGAGGGCGTCGGTGATCGCGATGAGCCGCGAGACGCTCGGCTGCATGACCCCGCGCTCGATCTGCGAGACGGCGCTGGGGGAGATGCCGAGGGTCTTGGCGAGAGCCCGGGCGGAGATGCCGCGGGCTTGGCGCAGATCCCGGATGCGCGCCCCGACGCCGGGCGAGCCGGACCCGACGGGAGCGGCTTCGGCGAGGGGCGGCTGCGACATGACCCGAGTCTAAGGAGGAGCGGGGTGTGAATGAGTGACTTCACACGCCTGTTACACGGGCGAAACCAGCCGAGTGGTGTGAACCCATAACTTCACATCAGAGCTCCACTCCGGCCGCGGACTCCACGTCGTGGCATCCATCGTCCTGAGAGGAATGACATGACATCCACCCCGCTCACCGGGCCCCACGATCTCGTGGAGGCCGCCGGTCACCCCCACGGCGGCGGCAACATGAAGCCGCACTACGACGACCGTCTCGCCAACGAGGATCTGGCTCCGCTGCGCACGCAGAAGTGGTCGAGCTACAACATCTTCGCGTTCTGGATGAGCGACGTGCACTCCGTCGGCGGCTACGTCACGGCCGGCTCGCTCTTCGCCCTCGGTCTGCAGTCGTGGCAGGTGTTCGTTGCCCTGATCGCGGGCATCGTGATCGTGCAGGTGTTCGCCAACATGGTGGCCAAGCCCAGTCAGAAGACCGGCGTTCCCTACCCGGTCATCAACCGCGTGGTCTTCGGCATCCGGGGTGCGAACATCCCCGCGATCATCCGCGGCCTCATCGCGATCGCCTGGTACGGGGTGCAGACGTTCCTCGCGGCGGAGTCGCTGAACATCATCTTCCTGAAGTTCATCCCCGGCTCGGCGGCCCTGCTCGATGTGTCGTTCGCCGGACTCTCGGCGCTCGGGTGGATCTCGTACGCGATCCTGTGGACCGCGCAGTTCCTGCTGTTCTGGAACGGCATGGAGGTGATCCGCCGCTTCATCGACTGGGCCGGCCCCGCCGTCTACGTCGTCATGATCATCCTGGCGGTCTATCTGGTGTCGCAGGCGGGCATCCAGAACATCTCGTTCACCCTCTCGACGACCCAGCTCGACTTCTGGGCCTCGATCCCGGTGATGCTGGGCGCGATCGCGCTGGTCGTGTCGTACTTCTCGGGACCGATGCTCAACTTCGGCGACTTCGCCCGGTACGGCAAGAGCTTCGCCGCCGTGAAGAAGGGCAACTTCTGGGGTCTGCCGGTCAACTTCGTGTTCTTCTCGCTGCTGACGGTCATCACCGCCTCGGCCACCGTTCCGGTGTTCGGCGCGCTCATCACCGACCCGATCAAGACGGTCGAGCAGATCGACACGCCCTTCGCGATCCTGCTCGGCGGCCTCACCTTCGTCACCGCCACGGTCGGCATCAACATCGTCGCGAACTTCATCTCGCCCGCCTTCGACTTCTCCAACGTCGCCCCGAAGAAGATCTCGTGGCGCGCGGGCGGCATGATCGCCGCGATCGGATCGACGTTCCTCATGCCGTGGAACTGGTACTCCAACGACGACGCGATCCACTACTCCCTCGGCGTGCTGGGGGCGCTGATCGGCCCGCTGTTCGGCATCCTGATCGCCGGCTACTACATCACCGCCCGCCAGCGCGTGAAGGTCGACGCGATGTTCACGATGGATGCCACGGGTCCCTACTGGTACCGCAACGGCTTCAACCCGAACGCGGTCAAGGCCGTCATCGCGGCGGGCGTGCCCACCGTGGCGATCGCGGTGTTCCCGAAGCTGTTCGCCGATCTGGGCCTGTTCGACGTCTCGTGGGTCAGTGACTACAGCTGGTTCATCGGCTGCGGCCTCGGATACGCGCTGTTCCTCCTCCTCGAGCGTCTCGACCCGCGGGTCCCCACGTTCGAGGGCGAGACCGAGGGCATCTCGGACGGCACCGCGGAGTCCGGGGAGGCCCCCGTCGAGACCGAGGCCCTGGTGCTCGCGCAGACGGCTCCGGATGCCGGGACCCCGGTGCCGGGCTCCGGAGCCGCGGCGTCCGATGCGCCCGCGGTGCTCGCTCAGAAGGCTCAGGATGCCGTATCTCCGGAGCCCGGGACGGCGTCGCCGCTCCGGTGGCCGACTCCCGAGAGCCCGCGCGAGGCGCTCGCGTGAGGATCCTGCTCATCAACCCCAACACCTCCCGGGCGATGACCGCGAAGATCGCGGACGCCGCCCGGGAGGTGGCGGGACCCGACGTGCTCGTCGAAGCGGTGTGTCCCGCCGAGGGCGCCGCGGCGATCGAGAGCCACACCGACGAGATCGCCGCGGCCGCCGCCGTGGTCGAGCTCGTCGCGGCCGACCGCGACGGCGCGGACCCCGCCGACGCGTACGTGATCGCGTGCTTCGGCGACCCGGGTCTCGATGCGGCCCGAGAGCTCGTCGAGGTGCCGGTCGTCGGCATCGCCGAGGCCGCGATGCACCTGGCCGCGGTGTCGGGGCGGCACTTCGGCGTCGTGACGACCCTCAGCCGCACGCTGGGCCGGGCGCGCGACCTGGTGGGGCGGTACGGCATGGAGCGGGCGTGCGTGTCGCTCGCGGCGACCGGGATCCCGGTGCTCGACCTCGAGGACACGGGCTCCGTCGCCGTGGAGACGATCGCGCGGTACAGCGCGGATGCGGCGACGGCCGGTGCCGATGTGATCGTGCTCGGCTGCGCCGGGATGGCCGATCTGTGCGCCGAGCTGACGGCACGCGTCGGCGTGCCGGTGGTCGACGGGGTCGCGGCGGCGGTGGGGGTGGCATCCGGGATGGCGCGGATGGGGCTCGGGACGAGCAAGCGCGACGAGTACGCCCGTCCGGCCCGTCCGGGGACCAGCGGCGCGACGCCCGCGCCGACTTCTCCTCCCCAGGCGACGAATCTCGAGGTGTTCGCATGAATGTTGATCACGGTTACATCGGCGAAACGCGAGGCGCTTAGCGTGGCGGGTATGAGCACACGGATCGCAGCGCGACGGGTCTATCTGGACGGGGAGTTCCGCCCCGCGACCGTCGTCAGCGAGCACGGGGTCATCACCGCGGTCGAGCCGTTCGACGCCGCCGCCGAGACCGTGCTGCCCGGCGACTCCGTGCTGCTGCCGGGGCTCGTCGACTCGCACGTGCACCTCGACGAGCCGGGGCGCACCGAGTGGGAGGGCTTCGCGACGGGAACGGCCGCGGCCGCCGCCGGCGGCATCACGACGATCGTCGACATGCCGCTGAACAGCTCGCCCGTCACGACGACGCTCCCTGCGCTGGATGCCAAGCGCGCAGCCGCCGCGGGAAAGCTCGCGGTCGATGTCGCCTACTGGGGCGGCGCGGTCCCCGAGAACCTCGGGTCGTTGCGGGCGCTCGCCGACGCCGGGGTCGTCGGATTCAAGTGCTTCCTGTCGCCCAGCGGCATCGATGAGTTCGGGCACCTCGACGCCGCGCAGCTCGAGCGGTGCCTCGCCGAGCTCGCCGTCTTCGACGGTCTGTTGATCGTGCACGCCGAAGACCCCGCGCACCTGCACGCGGACGGGGCGCTCGGTCCGCGCTACCGCGACTTCGAGGCCAGCCGCCCGCCGCTCAGCGAACGGGCCGCGATCCGCCGGGTCATCGACGCGGCGCGCCGTACGGGGGCCCGCGCGCACATCGTGCACGTCGCCGACGGGGGAGCGCTCGACGACGTGCGCGCCGCCAAGGCCGACGGCGTGCGGCTGACGGTCGAGACCTGCCCCCACTACCTCACCCTCGACGCCGCCGCGGTGCCGGATGGTGCCGGGGCGTTCAAGTGCTGCCCGCCGATCCGCGGCGGAGACAACCGCGACCTGCTGTGGGCGGGCGTCGTCGACGGCACGATCGACGCGATCGTGAGCGACCACTCGCCCGCGACCGTCGAGCTGAAGAGCAACCCCGACTTCGGCCTCGCCTGGGGCGGGATCGCGGGCCTGCAGACCGGATTGTCCGCCGTGCACAGCACGGCCCGCGCCCGGGGTCTCGCCTTCGAGAGCCTGCTTCCCCTGATGACGACCGGCCCCGCGCGGATCGCCGGCCTCGAGGGGCTCGGCGTCATCACGCCCGGCGCTCCCGCGCACCTGGTGGCGTTCGCTCCCGATGAGGAGTTCGTCGTGGATGCCGCGACCCTGGAGTACCGCAACCCCGTCTCGCCGTGGCACGGCCAGACCCTGACCGGCGTCGTCCGCGAGACGTGGCTCCGCGGCGAGTCGGTGTATCGCCGCGGCTCCGCCGTGACCGAGCGTCAGGGCCGAGAGCTGCTGCGCGCGACCGAGGCGGTGCGAGCGTGAGGGGCGGCGGCTTCGACGGGCTCCGCCACGGCGCCTCCGCGTCGACCGGAACCCCCGCTCCCTTCCCGATCCTCCAACCCGGCACCGGCCCGATCCCCGGCGACCACTATCTCCGCGCCACCCCGGAGACCGTCCTGTGGGGACGTCTGCCCTGCGCCACCGATGCTCCCGTCCTGGAGATCTCGTCGGGCGACACCGTGACCATCGACACGGTCAGCCACGAAGGCATCCTCGACGACCAGGGCAAGGATCCCGCCGCGTATTTCTTCGCGCACGGGGTGCCGCGCGCCGAGGTGCTCGACGACGCGGTCGAGATCGCGGCATCCGTTCGTCGGGATCCCCGCGCCGACGGTCCTCACGTGGTCGTCGGACCCGTACGCGTCGCGGGCGCGCGCCCCGGCGATCTGCTCAAGATCACGGTCGAGACGCTCGTGCCGCGCGTGCCGTACGGCGTGATCTCGAACCGGCACGGCAAGGGCGCGCTCGTGGGCGAGCTGCCGCGAGGCGAGCACAACGTCAGCGTGTTCGCGGCCGTCGACGAGCGCGAGGGCACCCTGTACGGCACTCTCCCTGTCCGGGAGGGCGGCGAGCCGCTCGTGGCTTTCCCCCTCGCGCCGTTCCTCGGCACGATGGGCGTCGCGGTCGCGGGCGACGAGCGTCCCCACTCCGTGCCGCCCGGGACGCACGGCGGCAACATCGACATCAACCTCCTCGTGGAGGGCACCGCTCTCTTCCTCCCCGTACAGGTCGAGGGAGCGCTCGCCTACGTGGGCGATCCGCACTTCGCGCAGGGCGACGGCGAGGTCGCCCTGACCGCCCTGGAGGCATCGCTGCGCGCGACGCTGCGGTTCGAGGTGATCCCCGCTCAGGCCGCGCGCGCCGCGTTCGGCGAGGTCATCGGCCCGCTGGTGCGGACACCCGACTACCTCGTGCCGACCGGCATGGATCCCGACCTGGATGCCGCGATGCGCGCGTGCGTCCGCTCGTCGCTCGCTCTGCTGGGCGGCCGGTGGGGGATGGACGAGCACCTCGCGTACGCCTACCTGAGCGCGGCGACCGACTTCGACATCTCGCAGGTCGTCGACATCGTCTCGGGCGTGCACGCGCGGATCCGCGAAGCCGACTTCGCGGGGGTACCGGCGGTCGAGCCCGAGGCGCTGGCATCCACGAGGGTCGCGTCCGAACGGACCGACGAATGAACGCCGCGACCCCGCTCAGGAACGGACGACGACGATGACGGATGCCACGACCCCGACGCTCGACCCTCCCGGTTCCGCCGAGATCCCCGCCGACCTCCGCGAGGCCTTCGACGCGTACGAACGCGCCATCGTCGCGAACGACCTCGATGCGCTCGATGCGTTCTTCGCGCCCGGGTCCGACACTCTCCGTGGTGACCCCGCGGGCCTGCTCGTCGGCCACGAGGCGATCAGCGGCTTCCGGTCGCTGCGCGGTGGGGTTCCCCCGCGAGACATCACCGAGGTGCACTACCGTCCGCTCTCCGCGGCGAGCGGGGGCGCGGACGTCGCCCTGCTGATGTCGGTCTCGCGCTTCCGCGGCGGGGGCCGAGGGCTGCAGACGCAGGTGTGGCAGCGGATCGACGGGCGCTGGCTGATCACTGCCGCCCACGTCGCCCCGCGCACACCGCCGCTCGATCGCTCGATCTGGCGCAGCGTGGGCGATCCGTTCCTGCAGGGCGCGTGGGAAGGGGCGCTCGAGGGCCTCACCGTCGCCGTGAAGGACCTCTTCGCCATCGCGGGCTTCCGCATCGGAGCGGGCAACCCGACCTTCCTCGAAGAAGCGCGACCCGAGAAGGTCACCGCCCCCGCCGTCGCCGACCTGCTGCGGGCCGGCGCGTCGCTCCGCGGTATCGCTCGCACCGACGAGTTCGCGTACTCGATCGCCGGTGACAACGTGCACTACGGCACCCCGCCGAACGGCGCCGTCGTGGGGGCACTGCCCGGCGGATCGTCGAGCGGACCGGCGTCGGCCGTCGCCGCGGGACACGCCGACATCGGCCTCGCCACCGACACCGCGGGGTCGATCCGCGTGCCCGCGTCGTACCAGGGCCTCTGGGGGCTCCGCACGACCCACGACCTCGTCCCGCGGCAGGGGATGCTGCCGCTCGCGCAGTCCTTCGACACGATCGGGTGGCTCACCCGCGACGGCGACACCCTGCAGCGCGTGGCCGACTGGTGCCTGAGCTACGACGGGTCGTCGACGACCGAGAACGTCTACGGAGCGTCGGGCGACGACCTGCCCTGGCGCTTCCTCGTGCCCGAAGAGATCCTCGCGTGCGTGGAGCCGCCGACCCGCGAGGCGTTCTCGAAGCTGCTGGCCGCGCTCGCGGCATCCGACGATCCGCCGCCTTTCCGTGCCGTCCACACCGGAGACCTGGATGCCGCGTTCACGGCGTTCCGCACGGTTCAGGGCGCCGAGGCCTGGCGCAACAACGGCGACTGGCTGGGTGCGCACCCCGGGGCGGTGGGGCCGGCCGTCGCCGAGCGCTTCGACATCGCCTCGCGCGTCACCGCCGCCGACGAAGCCGCCGCGCGGGAGGACCTCCCGCCGATCGCCGCGCACCTGGCCGAGCTCGTCGACGGGGCCGTGCTGATCTTCCCGACGGTTCCCGGTCCGGCGCCCCAGCGCACGGGTGACGTCGAGGCCGTTCGCGCGGCGACCCTGCGCATGACGGCGCCGGCCGCGATCGCGGGGCTGCCCTCGATCTCGGTGCCGCTGCTCACGGTCGACGGCGCCCCCGTGGGGCTCTGTCTCGTGTCGCGGGCGGGCACCGATATCGCGCTCGTGCGCCTCGCCCGTCGCCTCGCCGCTCTCGTCGACGGAGCGCCCCGGTGATCGGTCCGTTCCCCTCACCCCGCCGCATCATCCGCCCCGCCCGCTCCCTGGAGTCCTGATGTCCCACCTCCCCGGCCTCCCCGGCCCGATCGACCCGCCCGCCCGCCTACTCATGGGCCCCGGCCCCATCTCGGCGTACCCGAGCGTGCTGCGCGCGATGGGCGCGCCGCTCGTGGGGCAGTACGACCCGTTCATGACGGCGACGATGACCGAGACGCAAGAGCTGTACCGCCAGGTCTGGGGCACGGCGAACGACGCGACGCTGCTCATCGACGGCACGAGTCGCGCGGGCATCGAGGCGGCCATGGTGTCGCTCATCCGTCCCGGCGACCGCGTGCTGGTGCCCGTCTTCGGACGCTTCGGTCACCTGCTCGCCGAGATCGCCGAGCGCGCCCTCGCCGAGGTGCACACGATCGAGGTGCCGTGGGGGCAGGTGTTCCCGGTGTCGACGATCCGCGAGGCGATCGAGCGGGTGAAGCCGCACCTCGTCGCGTGCGTGCAGGGCGACACGTCCACCACGATGCTGCAGCCGCTCGACGAGATCGGCGAGATCTGCGCCGCGCACGGCGCCCTCTTCTACACCGACGCCACCGCCTCGCTCGGCGGGAACGCGTTCGAGATGGATGCCTGGGGCCTGGACGCCGCGACCGCGGGCCTGCAGAAATGCCTCGGGGGGCCCTCGGGATCAGCACCGATCAGCCTCTCCGACCGCGCCGTCGAGGTCGTGCGCTCTCGCGCCCGGGTCGAGGCCGGCATCCGGGAAGAGGGGGATGCCGTGGCATCCGACTTCATCCGCTCCAACTACTTCGACCTCGCGATGATCCTCGACTACTGGGGACCGCGGCGACTCAACCACCACACCGAGGCGACCACGATGCTCTACGGCGCGCGCGAGTGCGCGCGCGTGCTGCTGCTCGAGGGCCGGGACGCCGTGATCGCCCGCCACCGGCTGCACGGCGACGCGATGCTCGCGGGCGTCGAGGGCCTGGGGCTCGCCGTCTTCGGCGACGTCGCGCACAAGATGACGAACGTCGTCGCGGTCGAGATCCCCGAGGGCGTGGTCGGCGACGCCGTGCGCGCGGAGCTCCTGAGCGACTTCGGCATCGAGATCGGCACCTCGTTCGGGCCGCTGCACGGCCGCGTCTGGCGCATCGGCACGATGGGCTACAACGCCCGCACGGACGCCGTGCTCACCACGCTCGCCGCCCTCGAAGCGGTGCTGCGCCGTCACGGCGCCGCGGTGCCGGCCGGTGGCGGTGTCGAAGCGGCGCAGGACGCGTACGCGGCGGCGCGATCGTGACGTCGGTCGCCGCCCGCCCCGCCGCGGGGGACGAGCGCGCGTGAGCGCCGCCACGCGCCTCGAGGTCGCACCCGAGCGGGTCGTCTCCGCTGCCCGCCGCGTGATGGGCCGCTGCGAGGAGCTCGCGCGCGTCACCGCCACCCCCGGCAGCATCACGCGCGTGTACCTCTCTCCCGAGCACGCGCGCGTGAACCGTCTCGTCGCCGAGTGGATGCGCGAGCTCGGCATGACGACACGACAGGACGCCGCGGGCAATCAGGTCGGACGCCTCGCCCCCACCGGATCCCCCGACGCCCCCGCCCTGCTGATGGGCTCGCACCTCGACACCGTCCCCGACGCCGGACGCTTCGACGGCATCGTCGGGGTGCTGATGGCCCTCGAGGTCGTGCGGCTCATCCGTCGCGTCGACGACGAGGGGGTGGCATCCAGTCCGTTCCCGTTCGCCCTCGAGGTCATCGCCTTCAGCGACGAGGAGGGCACGCGATTCGGCAAGGCGCTCCTGGGCTCATCGGCCGTCGCGGGCCAGTGGGACGACGCCTGGTGGGACCTGACGGATGCCGACGGCTCGACGCTGCGCGAAGCGTTCCGCGAGTTCGGCCTCGACCCCGGCCGCATCGGCGAAGCGGCGCGCCGACCCGATCAGCTCGTCGCCTACCTCGAGGCGCACATCGAGCAGGGACCCGAGCTGGACCGCCGCGGACAGGCTCTCGCGGCGGTGTCGTCGATCGCCTCGGCGCGGCGATTCCAGCTCGTCGTCGAGGGGGAAGCCCGTCACGCCGGCGGCACGCCCTACGACATGCGCCGCGACGCCCTGCTCGGGGCGAGCGAGGCGGCCCTCGCGGTCGAGCGGATCTGCCGCGCCGAGCATCACATCATCGGCACGGTCGGGCAGCTCGAGGCGTTTCCGGGCGCGGTGAACGTCGTGCCGGGCGAGGCGCATTTCTCCCTCGATCTGCGGGGCGAGTTCGACGCGACCCGCGACCACACCTGGGACCAGATCTCCCGGGAGCTGGATGCCATCATGGGCCGCCGTGGCCTGCGGTGGCGTGCCCGCGAGGTGCACAGCGCGCCGGCGGTGTTCTGCGCGCCCCTCCTGCAGGACGTCGTGCGGGCTGGGATCGGCGGCGAGGCCCCGACGCTCTTCAGCCGCGCGGGGCACGATGCGATGTCGATCGGCGCGATCACCGAGGTGGGGATGCTCTTCCTCCGCAACCCCGACGGCATCAGCCATCACCCCGACGAGGCGGTTGCGGGAGCCGACGTGGCGGCGGGGATCCGCGCGCTGGCCGAGGCGGTGCTGCACCTCGGGGCGGAGCCGCGCTGAGGGAGCCCGGGGTGGGGTTCACGCTCAGACCCTCAGGCCCGGTTCCAGGGCGGAGGGTTCTCGATCACCGGCGGCGGAGTCGAGGTCGCGAAGATCGTCGCGCCCAGTACGACGACGACGCTCACCACGACGAGGATGCCGGCGACCACCCGCGACGACCGGGTGCGCGTGCGTCCACGGGCGACGAAGAACCCCGCCGACGTCAGCAGCACCCAGGCGCCCAGGGCGCCGACGCCCATCCCGATGCCGATCGCGCGCTCCCCGTCGTCCGAGTCGGAGTACGGGATCACCGTCAGCCCCGGCCCCGCCCAGCTCAGCCCCGAGACGCCCAGCATCAACGCCCCGAAGAGCCCGGCGGCCATCGCCACGATGACCAGAACGATCCCCCCGACGATCCGCACGGTTCCATCATGGCTGCTCGCCGAGGCCGCGCCGTGTACCCCGGCACGCAGCGACGCGTGGGTGGCGAAAGGAACTCGGTCCACGCATCCCCGATCGGCCCGCGCGGACGCCCCGGGGCTCGCGCGAGAATCGTCCCATGACCCCGACCCGTGGCATCCTGCACCTTCTCGCTTTCGCGGCAGAGCCCGGCGGCGGCAATCCCGCCGGAGTGGTCCTGGATGCCACGGCCCTCGACGATGCGCAGATGCAGCGCATCGCCGCCGACCTCGGCCACCCCGAGACGGCGTTCGTGGGGGAGCGGGAGGGGCGGCGCGTGGCCGTCCGGTACTTCTCGCCCGACGACGAGGTGCCGTTCTGCGGACATGCCACGATCGCGACGGCCGTGGCGCTCGCCGAGGTCGAGGGCGTCGGGGCGTACACGTTCGAGACGGCCGCGGGGGCCGTCGAGGTCGTCACGGCGACCGAGGGCGGGCGCATCGTCGCCGGCTTCACGAGCGTCGAGCCGCACGTCATCGATCTCGAAGACGCCGTCGCCGACCGGCTCCTGGGCCTGCTCGGCCTCACCCGCGATGACCTGGATGAGCGGATGCCGCTGGCCCAGGCCTTCGCCGGAAACCTCCACCCGGTGGTCGCGATCGCCTCGCGCGAGACGTTCGACGCGTTCACGTTCGACGGGCCGCGCCTGCGTGCGCTCCTGGACGAGCGTGGGTGGAAGGGCACGGCGACCGTGGTGCACGTGGAGGGTCCGCTGGAGGACGGGGTCGTCATCGAGGCTCGGAACCTCTTCCCCGTCGCCGACATCCTCGAAGATCCCGCGACCGGATCCGCTGCGGCCGCCCTCGGCGTCTACCTGCGCGACCGCGTCGGCGTGCCCGCCCCCTTCGGCTTCACCGTGCGACAGGGTCGGCACATCGGCCGGCCGAGCGTGCTCGAGGTGGAGGTGCCGGCATCCGGTGGCATCCTCGTGCGGGGATCCGCGACCTCGCTCTGACCTCCGGATTCGGGGCGGGTTCCTTCCTTCGGGGCGCGAGTTCGCCGCCCCGAACGGCGACATGCGCTCCGAACGCGGCCGGACCCTGCACCGCCGCCGCGCGAGTCAAGCCCCGCCCGCCAACCTCCACACCCGATCGCGCGAGAACGGCAGGGTGTACCCGCGACGCCCCACCGCGCGTGACACGGCGTTGCCGATCGCGGCGCCGACCGGGTTGTACGGCGACTCGCTCATCGATTTCGCGCCGAACGGGCCGAGGGAGTCATCGGTCTCGGCGAAGTACACCTCGGTGTCGGGGACGTCGGCGAACTGCGGCACGCGGTACGTGCGGAACACGGGGTTCTGCACCACGCCGTCCTCGACGAGGACCTCCTCGTACAGCGCTCCGCCGAGGGCCTGGGCGACGCCGCCCTCGATCTGACCGCGGCACTGCGCGGGGTTGATGACGACCCCGGCGTCGGCCGACTGGATCGACTGGAGCACCTTCACGGTCCCCGTCTCGGGGTCGACGGCCACACGTGCGGCGTGCACGTTGAAGGCGAGCGAGCGCAGATCGCCGAACTCGGCCCCGTCCGCGACGAGCCCGTCCCCGTCGCGGAAGTCCGCGGGTGCCGCCGCGATGATCCGCGCCCACGACACGACCGTCGCGCCCACCCGGACCCCGGATGCCACGAACTCGACGTCCATCCCCTCGGACAGCGGGGGCGTGATCCCCGCATCCCCACCCGCCAGTTCCGTCGCGATCTCCACCATCCGCCGTCGCAGCACCGTGCACGCCCCGAAGAGGGCCTTGCCCGCGACCACCGTTCCGGCGGAGGCGAACGCCCCGGTGTCGTGCCGCACGGCGTCGGTGTCCGCGGCCCACAGCTCGAGGCGCTCGGGTGCCGCGTCGAGCACGGTCGCCGCGATCTGGCGGTGCACGGTCGAGGTGCCGTTGCCGAACTCGGCGGTGCCGACGCGCAGCAGGTACGTACCGTCGGGCCGAAGGGTCGCGGTGGTGTGCGCGATGTGCCCGCGCGGGGCCATCGTCGCGATCATCGAGGCCGCCATCCCCTCACCGACCAGCCACCCGGGAGGGGCGTCGACCCCGTTGCCGCGGGCGAGGGCGTCTTGCGCGAGGTCGAGGCACTGGTCGAGGCCGTAACTGCCCCAGATCAGGTCTTCTTCGTACTTCTCGTCCTCGTCGGGGTGCAGCGGGTCGCCCTCGCGCACCGCGTTGATGCGGCGCAGGTCGAAGGGGTCCATGTCGAGCTCGACAGCGAGGGCGTCGAGCGCCGACTCCACCCCGAACACGACCTGCCCGAGGCCGTACCCGCGGAAAGCTCCCGACGGAGGGTTGTTCGTGTAGACCGCTTCGGCGTCGATCCACTTCACCGGCACTCGGTAGAGCGTCGTCGACTCGGCGCACGAGTGGAACAGCACGCCGATCGCGTGGTTGCCGTAGGCGCCCGTGTCGCTCAAGACGTCGATCTTCATCGCCGTGAGTACGCCGTCGGCAGCCGAGCCGAGGGTGACGCGGACGCGCATCGGATGCCGCAGCGATGCCCGCACGAACTGATCCGTCCGCGAGAACTCGTAGGCTACGGGGCGCCCGAGCTTCAGCACGGCGAGGGCCGTGAGGTCTTCGGTGAAGAGCTCCTGCTTTCCGCCGAAGCCCCCGCCGACGCGGGTGGCGTAGACGCGGATGCGGTCGGGGGAGACCTCGAGGATGTGCGCGAGCTCGTTGCGGACGAGGAAGGGAACCTGCGTCGACGAGCGGATGACGAGCCGGCCGTCGTCGTCGAGCCAGCCGACGGCGCCGTGGGTCTCGAGCGCCGCGTGGGTGACCCGCGACGAGGTCCATTCTCCCGTGACGGTGGTGGGGCTCGCGGCGAGGGCCGCGTCGATGTCGCCGCCGTGACCGGTGTGGAAGCCGGCGACGACGTTGCGTCCGGCCTCCATCACGCGCTCCTCCGGGGTGCGGTCGGGGTGCAGCAGCGTCGCCCCGGGGAGGCGGGCCTCTTCGGCGTCGAACACGGCGGGGAGGACGTCGTACTCGACGCGGACGGCGCGGCAGCCGGCATCCGCTGCTTCCGCCGTCTCGCCGACGACGGCGACGACCCTCTGACCGACGTGGCGCACCACGTCGTCGAGCATCCGGGTGTCATCGGGGTCGTCGGTGCGGTGCTCGTGACGGCCGGTCGAGTAGCGGAGGTCGGGGACGTCCTCGTGCGTCAAGACGGCGACGACACCGGGGATCGCGAGCGCCGCGCGGGTGTCGATGGAGCGCACGCGTGCGTGGGCGTGCGGAGAGGTGACGACGCGCAGGACGAGCGGGGGACCGCCGGGCACGGGCTCGTCGAACGTGAAGGGCTCGCGGCCCTGCACGATGCGTCGCGCGGCCTCGGGGACCGCGGAGCTGCCCACGCGTCCGTCCTCCGCGACGGGACCGGATGCCACGTCGTCGCCGGCGTGTCCGGCGCAGGCCGAGCCGCATGCCCCCGCCGCGGCGGAGCCCTCGGCCGCGGCCGAGGCGCCGGTCTCGGCAGACGCGCCGGTCTCGCGGACGGGGCCCAGCACCGAGGAGCGGATCGCCTCGCGGATCGGGCGGTAGCCCGTGCACCGGCAGAGGTTCCCTTTCATCCGGCGGTCGAGGTCGTCCAGGTCGTCGGCGGTGAGCGTCGAGGCGGTGACGCTCATCCCGGGCGTGCAGAAACCGCACTGGAAGCCGAAGCCGGCCGCGAGCGCTTCCTGCACGGGGTGCAGGTCGTCGCCGGGGGCCAGGCCCGCCGCGGTCGTGACGGCGCGACCCTCGAGCCGCATCGCCGGGATGATGCAGGAGTGCGTCGGCTCGCCGTCGAGGAGTACCGAGCAGGCGCCGCAGTCACCCGCGTCGCAGCCTTTCTTCACCTCGACGTGGCCCGTCTCGCGGAGCAGGGTGCGGGCGCTCTGACCCGGGCGGGGCTCGGCGTCGACCGAGACCCCGTTGACGTCGAACCTCACGAAACGTCCTCCCGGCCGTTGCTCCCGGATGCCGCGCGCCCGCGCCGTGGAACGGGCCTCACGCGGCACCCTCCGCGACCTCGCGCGCGAACCCCGCGCGCAGCCGCTCGGCGAGCACGACGCTCACGCCGCGCCGCCAGTCCGCGCTGCCCAGCGGGTCGGTGTAGAAGTCGGGTGCGGAGGCGACGGCATCCCGAAGCTCCCCGGCCCCGGGGACGCGGGCGAACCTCAGCACGCGAGGACGCCGCACCGCGGCGGTCACGACGAACACCGCCGCGCCGTGCGGGTCGACGCGCGCGGTCACCACCGCGCCGGAGCGGCCCAGCTCGGCGAGGGCGATCTTCTGCAGGCCGACGCGCGAGCGCAGGGCGTGCGCGGGTACGTCGAGCGCCCGCACCACCTCCCCCGGGGCGAGCGAGGTCGCCTGGTTGTCGATCACGAGGTCGGCCACGGCGATCTCGCGCTCGCCGCCGTCGGGCGTCCAGATGAGGGCCCTCGCATCCAGGGTCGAGAGCAGGGCGATCATGGCCCCCGCGGCGAACGCCTGGCAGACATTGCCCCCGACGGTGGCGGTGTTCCAGATCTTGAACGACGCGAGGAGCGCATCGGCGGACGGCCGGGCGAGGGCGAGCGAGGTCCACTCCGCGGGGGCCTCCGTCTCCACCCACGCGAGCAGGCGCGCGATCGTGCAGGTCGCACCGATGCGCAGGCCCGCCTCGGTGATCTCGAGGTCGGGCCACGCGAGGGTGGTGAGGTCGACGAACCCGGTCGTGGACGGCTGGGGTTCGCTCATGAGCCACGTGCCGCCGGCGATGACGACTTCGCCCGGACCCAGCGCGAGGTCGGCGCGCGTGCGGGCGGAGCGGAACGAGGTGATGGTGGTGATGTCCATGTCAGCCCGCCAGGATCTGCCCCGACCAGCGGCCGTCGGCGAGCGTGTAGTGCTGGCGCGTGCTCTGCCCGATCGGGTCGCCGCGCCAGAAGGTCAGCGTGAGGGGGCGGAGGCGGAATCCCGTCCACCGCGCGGGCGGGTCGAGCGTGGGGTGCGCGGCGTCGAACTCCGCCCACAGGTGCTGGCGGGCGGGGGCCTCGAGCTGCGCGTTCTCCCGCGTGTTCAGCCAGGCGAGGAGCTGCAGGTAGCGCGAGCGCTGGGCATAGACCGCCGCCGCCTCCGCGGGCGTCACGCGCTCGACGATGCCGCGCACGACGAGCTGTCGACCGAGCTCCGGCCACGCCACGGCCATCGCGGCCACGGGGTTCGCGGCGATCTCCGCGACCTTCGCGCTCGCCTCATCGGTGTGGAAGGTCAGGCCGGCGGCATCCCGGTCGCTGATGAGGACGTGTCGGAGGGAGGGGATGCCGTCGAGCCCGATGGTCGAGAGAGCGGCGAGGGGGCGCAGCTCGCTGTCAGGGGCGGGAAGCCACTGCACCATGAGCGCGAGCGGATCGGCCACGAGCGCGTCCGTGGCGTCGACGTCGGAACCGAAGGTGGTGCCGGCCGTGATCATGGGTCCTCCCGGGAGCTGCGATAGGGCCGAGCGTAGGGAGCGCGCATTTCGGCGATGTTGCCACCACGAACATTTGTCGAAACACGCGCTCCGTACACTCCGGCCATGACCTCGCTGCCCCTGATCGACGCGTGCCCCAAGCGCATGGAGTACGGCCCCTGCGGGGGTGTCGGTTTCGACGGCTCGTGCGAGATCGATGCCACGCACCGCTGCGCGTTCCTGCACCGTCCGACGGTGCCGTGGACGGGCGTCGACCGGGCGGCGGTGCCCGCGGCGGGCCCGCGCACCTCGGCCGCTGCGAACACCCTGGCCTCTCTCGGCACGCGCCCGTGGGTCGTGGCCGATCTGCCGGCGCGAGCGTTGAGTGTGGCATCCCTCGATGCCTGCGCCGGCGTCCTGGCGGGGGAGGTGGATGCCGTCCTCGCCGGCGACGCGGGAAGTGCCCGGGTGCAGTTTCCGCCCGCGTACCGTGCGCACCTGCTGCACGAGCGCGGAGTGCGCGTGTGGACCGGGCTGAACATGCGCGACCGCAACCGGGTGGCCATCGAGGGCGAACTCGCGGCCCTCGCCGTCGAAGGGGTCGCCGGGGTGCACTGCGTCACCGGCGACCACACCCGCACGGGGCACCGGCCCGATGCCGCTCCCGTCTTCGACCTGGACTCGACCGAAGCGGCGGCGCTCGCGCGGGCCGCGGGGCACGTGGTGTCCGTCGCGGCTTCGCCCGCAGCCCCGCCGGTGGAGCGTCGGGCCGCGCGCCTGCGCGAGAAACTGCGGGCCGGGGCGGACGTCTGCTTCGTCAATCACGCGGGCGGTGCGGCGCCCGTGCGGAGGTTCATCGACGAGGTGGGGGTTCCGGCCGCGTTCATCCCCTGCGTCCCCGTCGTGGTCGATCACGCCTCGGCCGCGCTCCTGGAGTCGTTCACCACGCTCGTGTTGCCGGACGGGTTCCTGTCGCGCGTCCGCGATGCCGCGGACCCGCGCGCGGAGGGCATCGCCCTCGCGGTCGCACTCGCCGAGGAGATGCTCGCGATCCCCGGGGTGGTCGGCGTGAACCTCTCGGGCGGTCGCGAGGGCGCCGAGGAGTCCTTCGCCGAGGCGATGGCGGAGGCGGCGCGGCGGCTGCGCTGACCCGCGTCGCGCTGACCCGCGTCGCGCTGACCCGCGTCGCGCTGACCCGCGCCGCGCTGACCCGCCCTGCGCTGCTGACGCGGGCCGCACGGACGCGCGCTCCAGCCGTTGAGTGTCCAGAACACCCGGACGCCTCGAAAAACCCTCCGGGTGTTCTGGACACTCAACCGGCGGTCGAGCGGGGGTCCGCGGGGACGGCGGGGCTTGCCGGGAAAGTAGTATGCGCGCATGCTAAATGCATGCGAACACTTGCCTCCGTCACCCGTGAATCCTCCGCTTCCCCCTCGGCCTTCTACGCCCGCTGGGTCGACCACCACTCGTGGCCCGAGTGGTCGCCCGACACCGAGTGGGCGCGCGTCCAGGGCGCGGTGCGGCAGGGGGCCCGCGGCATCCTGAAGCCCGTCGGCGGTCCGCGCACGGCTTTCGAGATCGCCGAGCTCGAGCCCGACCGCGTCTACACCGACGTCAGCCGGATGCCGGGAGCCCGGCTCACCTTCCGGCACGAGGTCGCGCCGACCCCGGGCGGATCACGGCTGAGCGTGCTCGTGACGCTCGACGGGTCGCTGTCGTGGCTGTGGGCGCGCACCGCGTTCGCCGGGTTCGAGCGTTCCGTGCCCGCCGATCTCGATCGGCTCGTCGCGCTCGTCGAGGCCGTGCCCGCGCGATGATCGAGGGATGACGACTCCCCTCGACAGTCGGTTCGCCTCCGGCGACGCCAGCCCGGGATTCCTGCTGTGGCAGGTGACGAACCGGTGGCAGGCGGCGATCCGCCGGGCGCTCGCACCGCACGACGTGACCCACGTGCAGTTCGTCCTGCTCGCGGTGCTGACCTTCGCCGACGCCGACGAAGGCATGACGCAGGCGACCCTCAGCCAGCGCGCCGGGGCCGACCCGATGATGGTGTCGCAGGTGATCCGCGCTCTCGCCGAGCGGGAGCTCGTCGAACGGCGTCAGGATGCCACCGACCGCCGCGCCGTCCGCGTCCGGGCCACGGCCGCCGGGCGTGACCTGGCGCGCGCGGCGAATCGCGCCGTGGAGGACGTCGACGAGGAGTTCTTCGGGGAGGACGCCACGGCAGCTCGCTCGTTGGTCGATCACCTCACTGCGTTGCTGTCGCGCTCGCGGGGGTAGGTCGGCGGCGGCATCGAGTGTCCAGGAAACGCCGCAACTCGCCGCGGGATTACGGCGTGTCTTGGACACTCAACGGGAGGGCACGGAGCGCGAGCGGCGGGGCGGCCGCCGAGGCGGCGTCAGCGCGGGTACGCCCAGCGGCGCTCGGACACCGCGGACACCGCCTCGGCCACTGCGCCCGCGACCCGGTCGGTGAGCCGTAGCGAGAGGGCGTTCGAGCGTGGGCGGGTGAAAGCGCCCGCTTCCATGCCCGCGGTGAAGGGGCCGATCGCGAAGAGCGTCGCGTGGGGGGCGCCGTCGCGCGCGACCACGCGCCCGTCGGCGTCGGTGTCGATGCGCCCGAGCGAACCCGTGAAAGTCTCGTCGCTGACGTGCACCTCGCGGCCGTGTCGCGTCGCGAGTTCGCGGAGCGCGGGGTTGTCGCTCGCCGCCGCCCCCGTGCCCGGAAGCCACGCGTCCACGAGGGCCCCCGCGCGAACCTCCCCGGGAACCCGGGGAGAGGATGCCACGAACCGCCCCTCCTCCACCCGCACCGCGACGTCCGGGCCGAGGAACCGCACGACCCCGGCATCCGCGAGAGCGCCGATCTCCTCCAGACGGTGGGCGGGCGGCCCCGACGCCACGTAGCTGAAGAACGTGTGCCACGTCACCGGGAGGTCGATGGCCCGCGACCGCGCGCTCCACCGCTCCACGGGGATGTCGGACAGCGCGAGGAACGACGACAGGATCGTCAGGAAGAGCGCCTGCGCGGTGCTCCGCTCGGGCGACGTGCGCAGGTGCAGGTCGTCGGCGATGTGTCGCCGGATGCGGCGGTGCACCTCCGCGGCATCGGCGAAGGTCTCGTCGCCGAGCGGGACATCGAGCGCGGGCACGTCGAAACGGTCGAGAGCATCGGGAACGACCTCGGACGCCGCGCGGCGGAGCGCCGCCGTGTCACCGTCCACCTCGCGCAGCGTCTCGCGGAACGTCGCCCACGAGACGCGGACCCGTTCGGGGTGCCCGGTGAACAGCTCCCGGTAATGGCCCCACACGAGCTCCCGGGCGATCAGCGGCCACACGTCCTCGAGGAAGTCGATCGTGCCCGGCCGCGCGAGCAGCTCCGCGATCGTCGCGGGGGTCAGGACCTCCCGCGCGGGCGGATCGCCCCGAAGCTCCGACGACACCTTCGAGCGGTACGGCACACCGCGCCGCGACCCGAGGTGCAGCCGCGGTTCCCGCCCCGACGCGGCGTACCGCAGGGTGCCGTCCGGCGTCCGGGAGAAGCGGCCACCGCGTCCCTCGGCGAGCAGCACGATGGCATCCACCGCGGCGAGACCCATCCCGCGCACGATGACGTCGTCGCCCGCACCGAGCGCCGAGAGGTCGGCATCGGCGGTGAACGACGGCGGGACGTACGTGAGGCCCGCGTCGGCGGCCGCGGCGATCAACGCGAGCGTCTCTCCGTCGGGCTCGCGTCCATTATGTCCGAGCGCGTAGACGACGATCTCGGCGGGAAGACGGATGCCATCCGCCAACGCGACCTCGTACCCCTCGGCCGTGTCGTCGACCCACTGCACCGCGCCTCGATGCCAGTGCACCTCGACGCCCGGGGGCGCGATCGCGACGGTCCGCCGCCAGAACCAGTCGAGGTACACGCTCTGCAGCCGGCGCGTGGGGAAGCTGTCGCCGCGGAGCGCGCGGAGTTCGGCGTCCAGGTCGGGATCGTCGATCTCGACGTCGGGGAGCGTGCCGGCACGCACCCGCTCGGCCCACTCGATCAGCGAGGGCCCGGGACGGACGGGACCGGCGATCGTGCACGTCTCGTCGGTGAACACCGTCACGTCGCGTGCCATCGAGTTGAGCTTGAGCAACGGCGACTGCTCGCGCCGCCAGATGCGCCCGGCCCCCGGCGGGTGCGGGTCGACGAGAGTGAGGTGCAGGCGAGGAGTCGCGGCCCGGGTTCGACGCGCGAGCAGCCGCTCGACCAGCATCACCGCGCGCGGACCCGCGCCGACGATGACGAGCCGCGTCGCCCGGTCGTTCATCGCGTCGCGGCCGGGACGGGAACGGGCGCCGCGCCCGCCGCCGTCGCCGCGGCCACCGGTGGCAGCCCCAGCAGGTCGTGCAGGGTCGCTCCCTCGTCGTACGAACGACGGTACGAGCCGCGCTCCTGCAGCAGCGGCACGACCCGGTCGGTGAACTCGTCCAGGCCGTGCGGGGTGAGGTGCCCGACGACGGTGAATCCGTCGGTCGCGCGCTCCTGCACGTACCGGTCGATCTCGGATGCCACGTGCTCCGGCGTCCCGACGAACGTGTGCGTCGCGGTCAGGCGGATGACGAGCTCGCGGATACTGAGGTTCTCGGCCGCCGCCTGCTCGCGCAGCTGTCCGACGCGCGCGCGGATCGCCGCGTGGCGACCGGCGAAGCCCTGCGCGGTCTCGGCCCCGGTGTCGGGCTCGACGTCGGGGAGCGGGCCCTCGGGGTCGTAGCCGCTGAGGTCGCGGTTCCAGATCTGCTCGAGGTACGTGATCGCGGTCTGCGGCCGCACCTGGGCGAGCGCGATCTCCCGCGAGCGCTCACGGGCGTCCTCCGCCGTGTCGCCGAGGACGAAGGTCGCCGCGGGCAGGATCTTGAGCGAGTCCTCCTCGCGGCCGCGCGCGGCGAGGCGCCCCTTCACATCGCGGTAGAACTGCTGCGCATCGGAGAACTCGGTGTGCAGTGAGAAGATCACGTCGGCGTGATCGGTGGCGAAATCGCGGCCGTCGGGGGAATCCCCGGCCTGCACGATCACGGGTCGCCCCTGCGGCGAGCGCGGGACGTCGAACACCGCATCCACGTCGAACAGGGGGCTTTCGTGCCGCACGCGCGCGATCGCGTCGTCGCGGAGGAACGCCCCCGTCTCGGCATCCGCCACGATGGCGTCGTCACGCCACGATGACCAGAGCGCCTTCGACAGCGCCGCGAACTCCGCGGCCCGCACGTACCGGTCGGCGTGGTCGAGGTAGCCGCCGCGGCGGAAGTTCGCGCCGTGGAAGGCGTCGGAGCTCGTCACGGCGTTCCAGCCCGCGCGGCCGTTCGACAGCAGGTCGAGCGTGCCGAGCTGGCGGGCGAGTTCGTAGGGCTCGTTGAATGTCGTGTTCAGCGTGCCTACGAGGCCGATGTGCTCGGTGACCGCGGCCAGCGCCGAGAGGATCGCGAGGGTGTTCGGGCGCCCGGCGACGTCGAGGTCGTGGAGCTGCCCGCGGTGCTCGCGCAGCCGCAGGCCCTCGGCGAGGAACAGGTAGTCGAAGAACCCGCGCTCGGCGGTGCGGGCGAAGTACTCGAAAGAGGCGAAGTCGATCTGGCTGCCCGCGCTCGGGTCGGTCCAGACGGTGGTGTTGTTCACGCCCGGGAAGTGCGCGGCGAGATGGATCTGCCGACGGGTCATGCGCCGACCTCCTGACGGGCGTAACGGCTGGCGAGGCGGGGGAGTCCGAGGCGTTCGCGCAGCGTCGGCGAGCCGTCGTCGGGGAGGAGGATGCCGGCGGCCGCCGCGCGCGGCACGACCCGGTCGGCGATCGCGTCGAGGTCGGCCGGGAGGCGGGCGGGGCGCAGGCGGACACCGTCGACGCCGGCCTCCGCCAGGGCGCGGATCTCGTCCACGACGTCGTCGGCCGTGCCCACGACCACGCGCGCATCGGTGGTGAGCGCTGCGCGCTCCTGCAGGCGGTTCCACACCTGCGCGGCCGCGGTCCGGGTGTCTTCGACGAGCACGAGCAGGTCGGCGAAGACGCGCAGCGGCTCGTCGAGCGTGCGCGTCGACTCCACGGCATCCGCGAGTTCGCTCAGGATGCCGTCGACGGCTGCCGCATCCGGGGGCGTCACGAACACGAGATCGGCGTGCTCCGCGGCGAAGCGATAGGGGATCGTCTGATGCGCGAGGGCGGTGAGGAGCGGCTGGCCCTGCGGAGAGCGCGGCACGATCGAGGCGCCCGTGATCGAGAAGAACTCCCCCTCGAACGCGATCTTGTGGACGCGATCCCGGTCGAGGAACTTCCCGGACTCGAGATCGCGCACGATCGCGTCGTCTTCCCACGAGTCGGCGAGACGGCGGATGACATCGGCCACTTCACCCGCCTCACGGAACGCGGCGAGCAGCGCCGGGTCGTCGTCGACGCGACCGGATGCCGGGAGCCCGGTCGGTCCGTCGGCGCGGCGCCCGAAGTTCGCGCGCTCCTGGGGTGTCGAGCCCGCGACCAGTCGAACGCCCGCGCGCCCGCGGCTCGCGTGGTCCAGGGTCTGCAGGCCCGTGGCGAGGTGGAAGGGCTCGGGGTGTGCGGTGGTCACGGTCGGGACGAGTCCCAGGCGACGAGTGACCGGGGCCAGGAACGACGCCAGCAGCACCGCGTCGAGGCGCCCCCGGACGCGGTCGCGTCGGGTCTCGGCATCCGGTTCGACGGATCGCCCGCCCAGGCTCAGCGCGTCTTCGACCGTCGCGAGCAGGAGTCCCGCGCCGTCGGCCGTGCGGGCGAGAGCGCGCCAGTAGGCGGGGGAGGTGAGCTCGGTCGGCCGGGCGGTGGTCTCGCGCCAGGCGGCCGGGTGCCAGCCGGCGCCGTCCAGGGCGACGGCGAGGTGGATGCGGTCGGGCATCGGGGCTCCTTCGCGGCGGGCCGATCCCGCCGAGACGCCCACTGTGCCGCCGGTGCCGCACGGACACAATCGCGCACGTCACACAACGCCGCGAGGCGTCATTGTTACGCCCCGTGCCGCGCTCCGCGCCCCGCGCCCCCGGCTCGGCTCGGCGTCGAGTGTCCAAGACACGCCGCAACTCGGCGGGGGGTTACGGCGTGTCTTGGACACTCAACTTGCGCCGGGGCAGGCGCGGGCGCGGAGCGGGCGCTCGCGGGCGCTCGTTCGTGACGGCGTGCGACATCCCGTGTCGGTCGGTGACGCATCGCGACGGTGCGTTTCCCCGAGAGATGACCGCGCCACACTCGCGGGGGTCATGGCATCCCGCGTGTGGCCGGCGTCCACCCCAGCAGCGGCGCCAACCGTCCCGCGATGTCCTCGAGGATCTGGGCGTAGTCATCGGGCGCGAGAGCGAAGGGGAGGGCGAAGGCCACCTCGTCGATCTCGGGGAACGAGAGCGACGAGAGCAACCGCTCGGCGATCTGCTCCGAGGTGCCCACGAGATCCTCGGCGAACAGCATCCCGCGCGGACCCTGGGGGATGCCGACGCGCCCACGCCGCGACTCGGCGTAGGCCTCGTACCGACGACGCTGCTCGTGCGTGGCCGTGTCGGTGGGCACCACCACCAGGCCCTGCGACACGCGGGCGGTCTCGCCGTCGGGGTGCGTGTCGCGGTAGAGCCGGATCTGCGCGTGCTGCTCCGCGTCGAAGTCGGTCGATGCGGTCGATTGGATGACACTGCTCGTCAGCAGGTGGAACCCGTTCTCGGCCGCCCAGGTGGTCGAGGTGGGGCTTCCGGCGCCGTACCAGAGCCGGTCGGCGAGGCCGCGTGCATGCGGTTCGACGCGCTCGGAGTATTCCTCGATGCCCTCGGTTCCGGCGAAGGGGCTCACCCGCTCGCCGGCGAGGAACCCGCGTAGTCGTGCCAGTCGCTCGTACCCGAACCGCTCATGCGCGGCGGTGTCGGGGTACAGGGCGGGCGCGATCTCGTCGAGGCGCCGGGGCGGCCCGACCGAGAACCCCGGTTCCAGGCGGCCGCCGGTGAGGACGTCGACCGTGGCGAGGTCTTCCGCGAGGCGGAGCGGGTTCTCCCAGCCCAGCGGGATGACCGCGGTTCCGAGCCGGATGCGGCTGGTGCGCTGGGATGCCGCGGCGAGCACCGCGACGGGAGACGAGATGCCGTACTGCAGGTGCCGGTCGCGCAGCCACGCACTGTCGAAGCCCAGGCGCTCGCCGCGCTCGATGATCGACAGGGTGGTCTCGTGTCCGGCGCGGGGGTTCTCGCGGTCGAACAGGCCGATGGTGAGGAAGCCGAGAGAGCGCAGCGGTCGGGTCACACCCGCCACGCTAACCGCGTGCGCGGTGGGGCGGCGCGGGGGTGTCATGCGCCGTCACGACGGCTGTTCCGCGCGGACCGATCACGTGGGCGCCGCCGACCCGAAGCTCGCGCGCAAGGTCCTGCAGCGGCGGTTCTCCGACGACCTCCCCGAGCACGCCGAGCTGCGTCTTCGCGAGTCCGCGCGCCGGCTCCGCAGCGAGCGATCGAGCTGGATGGCCTGTTGGGTGTCCAAGAAACCCGGGCGCCCCGAGAATTCGTCCGGATGTTTCGGACACTCAACCTCGTCCGGCGAGCGCGCTTCGCGAAGGGCGCGGGGCGCGTCAGCGCTGAATGACGAGTTTCGCGTTGGGCACCGGGGCGTCGGGCGCGACGTCGAAGACGTAGGCGACGCCGTCGCTCATGAAGTTCGCGGCGCTGATCGTGCTGTCACGGACATGGACGTACGGGTCGGGCCGTTCGGCGAGGGCCGCGGCGACGACATCGGCGCTGTCGACGGCGGTGATCCAGTTGTCGATCTGGAACAGCAGCTGCCGCGGCCGCGCGGGCTCGGACGCCGGGCCGTTGCCCGTCCACACCGCGCCGCCGCCGGCCTTCGTGTAGATCTCCGCGGCCTCGGCGATGGCGCGGGTGTCGTCGGGGAGGTCCCAGACCTCGTGCCGGTCGACCTGGTCGGCCTGTTCGGGTGTCAGTCCGTCATCGTCCTGCTTCCATTCGCCGACCCAGATGCGGGGGAGGATGCGCGTCTTCCCCGAGGACACGTCGTCGGGCACGTCGGCTGCGGATCCGAGCTCGGTCACCGGGACGACGAGGCACCGGTTGGCCACGTCATCCGGGTCCCAGAACTCGCACACGTCGTCGCTCTCGCATTTGAAGACGAGGAGCACGTGTCCGGCGGGGATGCGGCGAAGCCACGGTCCGGCTGAGAGCTGAAGGAGCGGGCTCAGCGCGGTGCCGCACTGTCCGCAGACGGGCCACGCCGCCGGGTCGAGGCCGACGGGGATGCCCCCGAACCAGCTCGCCCCCGCCTGGGGGTGTTCCGGTTGCCGGACGGTCCACTGCGGTACCCAGATCTCCATCGCTCGACGATAACGCGGGGTCAGCGCCCAGAGCGGGCCGAACTCCTGAGGAACCGCTCGTTGCGGAGACGGAACCCCGCTCTCGCGTCCCGGAGGCGCGAGAACTCAGGAGCTTCGCCCGGGCGATCCCGGGGGGAGCGACGACTCAGGCGGGCGTGCGTACCGCCGCGAAGCGGTTGCGCCGCCGCAGCGCGAATCCCAGCTTCTCGTACGCCGCGATCGCGTTCACGTTCGACGCGGCCGCGTGCAGCAGAGCGCGATCCCCGCGCTGCTGGATGTGGAAGGCGACGTCGAGCACGAGGCGCGAGGCGAGGCCCTGGCGTCGGTGATCGGCATCCACGGCGACCGCGCTGATCTCGGTCCACCCGGTCGGGTGCAGGCGCTCGCCCGCCATCGCGACGAGCCGGCCCTCGCGACGGATGCCGATGTACCGGCCGAGCTCGTACGTGCGAGGCCGGAAGGGGCCGGGCTGATTGCGGTCGACGATCGCCATCATGTCGGCGGCGTCGTCCGCACCCAGCTCGATCGCCTCGTCGTCGGGACGCGGGCGCAGCGCCTCGGTCTCGACGAGCTGCACGCCCTCGCCGCCGCCGAGGTACTCCCACCCCTCGGGGAATCCGCCCTCGTAGCCGGAGAGGCCCACATCGGCACCGGGGCCGACGAGCTCCCGCAGGGCATCCCAGACGCCGGGCTCGTCCCACGCGCGGACGGCGACGAAGGGCGCGACATCGGTCGGATAGCGGCGGACGAGGTCGCCACCGATCGCGAATGAGGAGTGCGGGCCCGCGAGGGAGTGCCACGCGGCGTTGTCGAGGACGGTGGCGTCGGCGTGCGGGATGTCGAGGGCGGGAGCGGTGGTCACCGGGACACTCTGCGCCGGTCGCGGCCGTCACGCAAACCGGGGGTCACCGCGCGCAACGAGGGGACATCCGCCGCGAGGTGTGCGTCCGTATCGGAGGTCGGAAGGGGCGCATCGCCTCACCGCGCGGCTGCGCATGTCGCCTGGTCGGCGAAGGCGGCCACGAGGCCGAGAACCGTGATCAGGAGAGTCCACGACGACAGGACGACGAACATCCCGCGGAGGGATCTCCTCGCGAGCAGGGAGATGGCCGCCGAGCCGGTGATCGCGAGCGATGGCACGTAGCTCACGAACGCATCCGGTATCGCCTCGGATACGCGTTCAGGATGCCCGGCGAGACCGAATGACATCGCGGAGGCCACGATCAGCGTGTACAGCGCCAGGACGATCAGCGACGACAGAAGGGCCGGCCACGGGAGCCATCGCGAGGCACTCTCGTCGGGGGCGAGGGCCGGGACCACTCCGACGCCGACGGCGAGGAAGACCAGACCACACGTGAGGGAGATCGTCGTCAGGGGGCTCGGCGGATCGCACGAGGCCACTTCGCGCCACAGCACGAGACCCAACCACCAGACGAGTGGGGGTGCCGACAGCGCCCCGAGGGCCGCGAGCAGGGTCAGGACAAGGCCGAGAACCCCGCGCCGAGAGACAGCGACATCCTCGCTCATGGCTCCCTGCTCCCGCCGGTGAGCCGTGTCATGGTCGCACCTCACGAATCCCGCCGAACCCGACTCGGCTTCGGGTAAGGCTACGTGAGGGGGGGGGCGGCCCCTTCCAGGGACTGTCGTGCACATCCCCGTCCCGCGCTGCAGCGGAGAGAGTCGCGCCCTGCGTGTGCCGGTGAGCCGCCCGGGGCGCGCCTGCCACGATGGGTCCATGCCCGTCATCGAGTCCCGCTGTGTGGTCCCGGTCGCGCCCGACGTGGCGTTCGCCGTCTCGCAGACGACGGGCGAGACCCGCAAGCGCTGGGATCCGTTCATCCGTCGCCAGTACTTCGTCGACGGGGCGACCGCGCCGGCGAAGGGCGTGCGCACCTACACGGTGCAGCGCTTCGGCTTCCGGATGGAGAGCGAGTACGTCTCCTACAACCCGCCGTCGAACGTCGGCATGAAGATGACGAAGGGGTCCTGGTTCTTCGAGCGCCTCGCCGGCGGATGGAAGTTCACGCCCGTCGCCGACGACCCCGGCAGCACCCTCGCCGTCTGGCGGTACAACTTCGCCTGTCGCCCGAGATGGCTGGCGCCGCTCGCCGAACGGATCGGCGTGATCGTGCTGAAGCACGACATGGACCGGCGGATCCAGGGTTTCGCGAGAGGGTGTTCCGACCCGCTCGTGCTCGCGGCGGTGCGCTGACCGCGCGTTCGGCGATCGGCGACCCTTGCGCCCAGGCGCGACGGTTGCCGATCGACCCGTACATCGACGACAGCGTGAGAGGGGTCTTCCAGATCTTTCCGCTGCCGGTGCGGTGCGGCATTCCGTTCACCGATGGCTCATCGGGCGTCGACGTCGTCATCGATCGGATGGGAACGGGGGCCGCTTTCGGTTTCTTCGCAACCGGTCTGGCCGTGTTGATCCACGGCATCGTGACCACGAGGCGGGTGCGCTGACTGTTCCGGGATCGACGGCGGCCAGTTCGACGTGCGTTGCCGAAGACGGGCCCGCGCAACGAGGTTGGCATGATGGGGGAATGCGTCGAGTGTTGGTCGCCGACCACCAGGCTCCCGAGCGCCCCGCGCTGAGAGTGGCACCTGGTGAGGTTGTTCGCGTGGGTGAATGGGATGCGGAGTGGCCCGCGTTCGTCTTCGTCACCACGGACCGTGGGGCGGGGTGGATTCCGGGCCGGTACCTGGCCATCTCCGACTCGTCCGGGACCGTGGTGACGGGTTACGACACGACCGAGTTGACCGTGGGGGCCGGCGAAGAGGTCGAAGTGATCGTCGACGACTCCGTCAGCGGGTGGTCGTGGTGCCGTTCAGATGCGGGGTTGGAAGGGTGGGTGCCCAATCGGGCGCTCGCCGAGACCTGATCCGAGAGCCCCGCCGCCGATCACCCGGCGGCGCCCTCCCGCGCCCGAAGCAGCGCCCCGCCCAGCTGCGCCGCCTGACGCAGCGTGAGTCCGGGGATGTAGCAGCGGATCAGCGCGATGGCGATGGCGGGGAGCTGGGTGGCATCCGGATACACCATCCACAGGGGCGAGAAGTCGGGCTGGAACTTCTTCTTGAAGTTCGCGAGCGAGCGGAAGCCGTACGCCGGCTCGAGGAGGGCGCTGAGCATGTCGAGGCCGCGGTCGAGCGAGGTGCGGTCGTGGTTCTCGGTCGAGGCGTGGCGGGCCAGGGGCGAGCCCGACAGGCTCATGACGGTCATCCCGTCGGCGCGGAGCTGTTCGACGGCGCGGCCGATGAGGAACTCCATCACCCCGTTCATCGCCTCGTCGCGGCGCCGCATGACATCGAGCGCGTACCCGGCCACGTCACCGTCCCGATGGATCGGGATCCAGCTCGTGAACGCCACGATGCGGCCGTGCGCGTCGTGGGCGAGCAGGAGGCGCACGGACGTGTCGTCGATCTGGTCGGTCGAGCCGAGCGTGAAGCCCATCTCCGGGATGGTCTTGTCGGCCACCCACGCTTCGGAGATGTCGCGGATCTGGCTGCGCTCGAGGAACGACAGCGCGCTCCAGCGGGTCCATTCCGCGCTGACGCCCTCGCGCTCGGCCCGGTTGGTCGCGGTGCGCACGTCTTGGCGCTTCTTTCCGGCGGGCGTCCAGGTCGTCGGGTCGAGGAAGGCCTCCTCGGCGACCTGCAGGCGCGGCCATCCGAGCGGCGCGAGGCGCGTCCGGTCGGCCTCGTCGACGCTGTAGAACACGGGAGTCCAGCCGTGCCGTTCGCAGAAGTCGGCGAAGGCGCCTCCCACCGTGTCGGCGTCGCGATCCGGCCCGAACGGACCGCCGAGGGTCACGGCGAAGCCTCCGCGCACGCGGTACGCCACGGCGGCCCGGGCGTCGGGCGAGAACCAGTAGGAGTTCCCCTCCCACAGGGTCATGTGACCGAGGGTGTCGCCCGAGCCCGCGGACAGCAGGACCTGCGCGCGCTCGCGGTCGGGCGTGCCGGCCTCGGCCCGGGAGCCCGCGATGAATCGTGCCGTCGCGATCACGACGGCGATCCAGAACAGCAGCGGTGGGACGTACCACGCGGCCTGCGCCGCCCCCGTCACCGGCACGAAGGCGAGGGCCTCGGCGGGGAGCAGCGACGGGGGGACGAGCCGCAACGGCAGCGAGGCGATCAGCGTCGACAGGTCGGGCCACGGCCGGAATCCGCCGGAGAAAGCCAGGATGCCGACCAGGGACAGGGCCGCGGCGATGACCGCCGCACCGGCGACCGTCGTGACGAAGCGCCGCCGGACGGCGCGCGCGGACGGGATCTGCGCAGCCGAGCGGAAGCGCATGAGGATGACGGCCGCAGCCAGGGGGAGGAGGGCGCCGACCACCATGCTGAGCACGGTCTGCCACGCGTCGACGACCGCGAAGGCCGCACGTGCGTCGGCGAGCTGCTCGAGGGTGTCGATCTCGCTCACCGTCACCAGACCGACCATGGCGACGAAGGTCAGGACATTGACGACGACGGCGAGGTGCAGAGCCCCGCGGCGCCCGCGCAGGATTCCCCACGCCGCGATCAGGAGGACCAGCTGCGGCAGGAGCGCGATCCACCCCGCCCACGGCTGGAGCTCGGCGTAGTCGTTGGCGGGGGAGGGGCACGGGGCGGCGTCCGAGCCGATCGCGCACACCACGTCGTTCACCGTGGCGAGGGGGTCGTACGACAGCCAGCCGTAGACCGAGAGAAGACCGGCGCCCGATCCCCAGAGCGTCGCGATGACCGGGCCGACGGCGATGATCGCGGTCAGCGCGGCCAGCAGCACGCGCTTCTCGCGCAGGGAGCTGCGCAGCACGCCGGGAGCACTCGACCCGCCCAGGAGCAGCCCCGCACCCGCGCCGACCGGCAGGGCGATGAGCGTGTACATGTCGCTCGCCGATGCGGCGTAGAGGAAGAGGGTGAGCGCGAAGACGGCGCTGCCGAGGCGGATTCGTCGACGCCAGAGCGGCGACGTGAAGCAGCTGGCGGCCATCGCGACGGTGAGGAGCGCGGCGATCGGGGGAGCGCCCGAGACCGGCAGATCGTTCAGCGGGACCACGGGGATCACCTGCTCCTCGAAGACGCCCACGGCGAGGCCGATGACGCCGACGACGATGCCGCCCCCGAAGAAGGTCGCAAGCAGCCGTCGCGTGCCGAACGCCCCTTCCGCGAACCCGCACACCAGGAGGGTCGCCGCGAGGACCACCACCAACGTGGTCGGGTGATCGACGCGCAGCAGGGCGAGGAGTAGGTCGCGCAGGTCGAACGGACCCGCTCCCACCCGCGCGCCGCCGGTGCGCATCGTCGCGAGGCTGACCACCGTCACCGCCGTCGCGATCGACAGGGTCCCGAGGCGCCGCCGGAGGAACGCGACGGACCCGGGCGGGCGGAGCGGGAAGGTCGCCCGCGAGACGTCGGGGGCAGCGGCGGTGCGTTCGGGCGCGGTGGACACCTGGGACATCGGTTCTCCGTCTGACGGGGATGCCGGGGTGCCGGCATCCCTCTCCATGTTCGTTCCCGTCGAGTCGGGCCGCATCGGCCGTTCGGACCGGGCCGTCATCCGATCGGATGACATGCCCTGTGCCGACCGGGTCAGGGAGCCCGCGCGCGCGGGCCATAGGCGTCGCACCAGCAGTGGACCGGCGACGCCGTGCAGGATGACGCTGCCAAGCACGACCATGCAGGTCGCGGCGAGCACGAGGAAGCCCTGTTCGCCGGGCAGCGCGTGGGCGGCGATGAGTCCGATCCAGAGGGGATCAGCTCGGCGGGAGCGTGAGGTCGAGCTCGTCGGTGTCGGGCAGGAAGCCCTGCGAGACGGTCAGTCGCACGGTGACGGAGCCGTCCCACTCGTCATCCGCCCCGCCCGCGCGCGGCTCGACGAGGACGTCGACGCCCTCGGCGGCGTCGTGCCGGTCCAGCACGATGCGGTCGCCGGTGCCCACCCGGGTGCCGTCGCGGAAGGCGACGAGCCGCGCGCGCGGGGCGGACTCGCCGACGAGCTCGACCGTCGCCGTCGTGGAGCTCGCGGCACGGGCCACCGGTGCAGTGCGGAGCGCGACGGCGCCGGGCTGCTCCGGGACGTCGGCCGCGGCCACGTGGGCAGGTGCCTCTCCCACGACCTCCAGATGCGCCACCCCATGGCCCCGGATGCCGAGGGGCGCGGCGACCACGAAGAGGACCGCGGCGACGGCGAGGACGACGCCGCCGACGAGGAGGTTGCGGCGGGCGCGTTCGGGGGTGGGGAGCGGTTCGGCGGGATACATGCGGGTCCTCGGGATTCGGGTGCGGACCCCTCCACTGTCGTTCGTGAGCGCGCCTTCGGAACCGGCCGACCGGCTACGCTCCCGTCCGTTCGGGTAGTCCGTGGGCGAACGCGCCTTGTACGCCGCTCGCGCTCCCTAATCTGGGCGCATGGCCCCCACCGCCGCCTCCCCGATCCGCGTCGTCATCGTCGATGACGAAGCGCTGATCCGCACCGGGTTCTCGTACATCCTCAACGCGGCCGCCGACATCGATGTCGTGGCCACCGCCGACGGGGTGGGGGCGATCGACGTGCTCGACGCGGCCCGCCCCGACGTCGTCCTCCTCGACATCCGGATGCCGGGGCGAGACGGCCTGTCCGTCTTGCGCGAGATCCGCGCGCGGGGGTGGGACATGACGGTCGCGATCCTGACCACCTTCGACTCCGACGACCACATCGCCGCCGCCCTGGACGGAGGGGCGGCCGGGTTCCTCGTCAAAGACACCGATCCGCGCCAGCTCCCGCAGCTCGTGCGCACGCTGCACGGGGGCGGAGTCGTCTTCTCGCCGACCGTGAGCCGCGCGGTCGTCGCCGGGTATCTGCGTCCCGAGACCGGCGGGGACACGCGTCTCGTCGAGGGGCTCACCGAGCGCGAGAAGGAGATCCTCGTCCACCTGGGACGCGGCCTGTCCAATGCGCAGATCGGCTCCGAGATGTTCCTCAGCCCCGCAACCGTCAAGGCGCACATCAGCACCATCCTCAGCAAGCTCGGCGTCGAGGGCCGGGTCTCGGCCGCGCTCATCGCCGAGCGCGCGGGCCTGCTGCGCGAGACGGGCGGTGCTCGGTGAAGGAGTGGGCGGTGAGACATCGCGGGATCCTCATCGATCTCGCTCTGGTGGCGGTCGCCGCGCTCGACGGGGTCCTCGGGCTCTACACGTCGGGCCTGACCGAGCTGATCCTCACCCTGGCGGGGGCGGCCGGGTTGCTGCTGCGTCGACGGTTCCCGCTGGTGGCCGTTGCGCTCGCGCTGCCCGCGCTCTTCGTCACGGGTGGGCCGATCGCGTCGGTCATCGCGCTCGCGACCGTCGCGACGCGGGTGTCGTCGACGACCGCCCTGGTGGCCGCTTCCGCGGCGACCTTCCTCGGCCTCGCGCTCTCGTGGGATTCGATCGAGTCGATCAACGACCTCGTGCTCGCGACCGTCTACGCGACGATGACCTCGGGCGGCGCCGTGGCGGTCGGACGTCTTCGCCGCAGTCACACACGTCTGGCGGCGAGTCTGGCCGAGCTCCAGCGCGCGCGGGAGGAGGAGACCCGCCTCGCGGCGCGTGAGGCGGTCGCGGAGGAACGCGCGCACCTCGCCCGGGAGATGCACGACGTCGTGTCGCATCAGGTGAGTCTCATCACCGTCCAGGCGGGCGCCCTCATGGTGCGCGTGGAGGATCCCGAGGTCGTCGACACGGCCGACACGATCCGCCAGCTCGCCGCCACCACGCTCGCCGAGCTGCGGCAGATGCTCCTGGTGCTGCGTGCCGACGGGCCGGAGGCGGCTCCCCTGACCCCGCAACCCACGCTCGAACACCTCCGTGAGCTCCTGGACGTCGCCGACCTCGACGTCACCGCGCACATCGATCTTCCGAGCGGGCTCGCGCAGGTGATCCAGCGCGCGGTGTACCGCACCGTGCAGGAGGGGCTGACGAACGTGCGCAAGCACGCGCCCGGCGCCCGGGTGGAGGTCACGGCGGCTGTCGAGGCGGGCAGCACCGTCGTCCTCCGCGTCGTGAACTCCGCCCCGACCGAGCCCGTGACGCCGCAGATCGCCACGGCGAGACTCGGGCATCGCGGCCTCTCCGAGCGCGCGCACCTCCTCGGCGGCTCGTTCCGTTCCCAGGCATCCGACGGCTCCTACGAGATCGAACTGCGGCTGCCGCTCTCGGGGCGCGCGCGTCCCTGAACGCTCTTGTCCCGGTGTCCCCTCCGCGTTCGCGGACGAGCACCGGGCGGTGGCGCGGTGTGTTGGTCGGCGGCATCCGTTCTGTCAACGCCCGCGCGCGATCCGGCGACGCCGACCTACCGTGGCGCCATGACCGTCTCCCGACTCCTGCTCGTCCGGCACGGCGAAAGCGAGGGGAACGTCGCGGCCTCGAGAGCGGAGCGCGCGGGTTCGCCGACGATCGACCTCGACATCCGCGACGCCGACGTCGCCCTCTCCCCGACGGGGGAGGAACAGGCGCGCGCGTTGCGCACCTGGTGGGAGTCGGCCGGGCCCATCGACGAGTACTGGGTCTCGCCGTACCTGCGGGCGCGGCAGACCCTCGCGCTCGCCGTCGATGAGGCGGCCCTGTCCGCACGTACGCGCGTCGACGAGAGGCTTCGCGACCGGGAGCTCGGCATCCTGGATCTGCTGACGTCGCTCGGCGTGCGCGAGTTCCACCCCGAAGAGGCCGCGCGGCGGCGCCACCTCGGCAAGTACTACCACCGGCCGCCGGGCGGGGAGTCGTGGGCGGACGTCGCTTTGCGCCTGCGGTCGTTCCTGGGGGAGAGCCTCGACCGCCCCGCCGACACGGTGATGGTCGTCGCGCACGACGCGGTCGTGATGCTGATCCTCGCCGTGCTCCTGCCGCTCGACGAGACCGAGCTGCTCTCGTTCGCCGCGGAGAACACCGTGCGCAACGCCTCGGTGACCGAGCTCGTGCGCGGCGAGGCCGGCTGGGAGCTGACGACGTTCTCGTCCGTCGAGCACCTCGCCGCCGAGGGGGCCGACATCACCGTCCACTCCGGAGAAGACGATGTCCCCGAGCGTTGAGGACGTCACCCTGTCGCTGCTGCGCGAATGGGGGCTTCCCGAACCCGGCGGCTCGAAGAAGTCTCGCGGACAGGTGGTCGTGGTGGGTGGGTCGACCCGTTCCCCCGGCGGCGTGCTGCTGTCGGCGGAGGCGTCGCTGCGCGTGGGCGCCGGACGCGTCGGCCTCGCCGTGCCCGCGGACATCGCACCGCCCCTGGGGCCCGCGATGCCCGAGGCCGGCGTCTACGTCCTCCCGGCCGGGTCGGCCGCCCTCGACGACCACCTGCGCTCCGCGGTGGAGTCCGCCGATGCGGTCCTTCTCGGGCCGGGTTTCGACGATCCGGATGCCACGCGCGCGGCCCTTCTCGCCGTCGCCGACGCGGAGGTCGGCCGCCTGGTCCTGGATGCCTTCGCCCTCGGCATCCTGTCCGATGTGGACCGCGGCATCCTGCCGGACGACCTCCTCATCAACGCGAACGAGGAGGAGGCGGCCCTGCTGCTCGGGCGCGACCTCGGCGAGGACCGCGTCACCGACGTCCGCGAGATCGCGGATCGGTTCTCGGCGGTGGTGCACTGCTTCGGGACCGTCGCCGCCCCGGACGGGCGGGCGTGGCGGGCGGAGCCCGGAGGGTCGGGCCTCGGCACCGCGGGAAGCGGGGACGTGCTGTCGGGCGCGATCGCCGGCTTCGCCGCCCTCGGCATGGAACCGGAGCGCGCGGCCGTGTGGGGCGGGTGGACGCACGCGCGGGCGGGCGACCGGCTCACCGAGCGGGTCGGCATCGGGTTCCTCGCGCGCGATCTGCTGCCCGAGCTGACCGCGGTCATCCACGCCAGCTGACGGTGTCAACGGTCTTCGACGCACGGCCGTCCGCGGCCTACCGTCTGCCGAATGAGCACTGACACCACGGCCCCCTCCACGCTCCGGCGGGGAATCGGCGGCCCTCTCCTGTTCGCCTTCATCCTCGGCGACGTCCTCGGCGCGGGGATCTACGCGCTCATGGGCGTTCTCTCGGAGCGGGTCGGCGGGATGCTGTGGGCTCCCCTCCTGGCCGCGCTCCTGCTCGCCCTCCTCACCGCCGGCTCGTACGCGGAGCTCGTGACGAAGTACCCGCGGGCCGGGGGCGCCGCGGTCTTCGCGGAGCGCGCGTTCAAGAACACGCTCGTGTCGTTCCTCGTCGGCTTCAGCATGCTGGCCGCGGGTGTCACCAGCGCGGCCGGGCTGTCGATCGCCTTCGCGGGCGAGTACCTGTCCACCTTCGTGGATCTGCCCGTCATCCCGGTGGCCATCGTGTTCCTCGGCGTCGTCGCGGCGCTCAACGCCCGTGGCATCCGGGAATCGATGGGGGCGAACCTCGTCATGACCGTGATCGAGGTGAGCGGTCTCGTCATCGTCGTGGTGGTGGTCGGGATGCTTCTGGGCGGAGGAGGCGGCGATGTCTCCCGTGTCGTGCAGGCGCCGGAGGGCACCGGCGTGGCGACAGCGGTGCTCGCCGGGGCGATCATCGCCTATTACTCGTTCGTCGGGTTCGAGACGTCGGCGAACATGATCGAGGAGGTCAAGGAGCCGTCGAAGATGTACCCGAGGGCCCTCTTCGCCGCGTTGGGAACGGCCGGTCTCGTCTACGTCCTGGTCGGGTTGGCCAGCAGCATCGCGCTCTCGCCCGAGCAACTGTCGGCGTCCAGCGGTCCGCTCCTGTCGGTGGTCGAGGCCAGCGGCGTCGCGATCCCGTCGTGGCTCTTCAGCCTCATCGCGCTCGTCGCCGTGGCGAACGGCGCGCTCCTGACCATGATCATGGCGAGCCGCCTGACCTACGGGATGGCCGAGCAGGGGCTGCTTCCCCGCGCGCTCGCGCGCGTGCTGCCGCGTCGGCGCACTCCGTGGGTCGCCATCCTCGCGACGACCCTCGTCGCGATGCTGCTGACGCTCGTCGGCGACCTCACCCTGCTGGCCGAGACCGTCGTGCTCCTGCTCCTCTTCGTGTTCCTCAGCGCGAACATCTCGGTGCTCGTCCTGCGTCGCGATCGCGTCGAGCACACGCACTTCCGGGTGTGGACGTTCGTGCCGATCCTCGGGATCGCGTCGTGCGTCCTGCTGCTCAGTCAGCAAAGTCTCACGGTCTGGATCTTCGGTCTGGTGCTGCTGGCCGTGGGGGTGGCGCTGTACTTCCTCGCCCGGTGGGGGCGGGCGCGCGGGGAGGCAGCGGGCGCGCGGTAGCGCTTACGGGCCGATCGCGCGGATCCGCTCGGCGACGGCCGCCGCGGCGGTGTGCTGCACGAGATGCCGGTGACCGGGAATGACGGACACCGACCCGGCGGGTGCCCGCGCGGCGAGCCGTCGAACCCATTCCTCCTGTGCGATGGGGTCGGCGGCTCCCCGCATCACGAGCAGGGGGACCGTCAGAAGCGCCACACGATCCTCGATCGGGTACCGGAGCATGTGTCGTGCTTGGCGTACGTACCAGATCGGGCCGCAGCGGACGTAGTCGGTGAGCACGAGCGCGTTGCCTCGGGGCGGTTCGAGCGCTGAGTCGCGGGCGAGCAGGAGGGCCTGCCGCAGGGCGCCGCGCCGTCGGTCGTCGGTGACGGGGCCGATCGTCACGACCGCGCTCGCGAGATCGGGGCGTTGGACGGCCAGTTCCACCACCCACTGGGCGCCCATGGAGTGCCCCACGAGGATCGCCCGGCCCACGCCGAGCTCGTCGACCACCGTGCCGAGCGCCCGGGCCATCGCGGCGACGTCGGGCGAGGCCGTCGGTTTGGGGAGGCCGCCGAACCCGGGAAGGTCGACCACGTGCACCTCGGCCCTCGTCGCCAGTTCCGCCTGCAGCCGCGACAGGTACCGGTGCGACATCCCGATACCGTGGACCAGCACGTAGACGGTGCTGTTCGGGCGCCGATGCGACCACGACCGGAAAGCGAGACCGTTCACGGAGTGCATCACGAGCGCGATGGTAAGGGCGGCGCGATCCAGCCGATCCGGGGTTGCGCACGTCCCTCCGCGTCCGAGCGGGCGGGCCCACACCGCCTCCGACCGGGGGAGTGAGGTGTCCACCCGCGGGCCGATCATCGATGGGGGAACGGGCCGCCGGTCACAGGTCGAACCCGAAGGCGCGCAGATCGATGAATCGACCCGGTTCGACCTCGACCGGACGTTCCCGCTCGGTCAGACAGCGGAAGCCGAGCTTGAGGTAGAGCGCGTGCGCGCCGAGCATCTCGGGGCCGCTGTTCATCACCACGCGCTCCGCCCCGCGCGACCGCGCGAGCGCGATGACGTGACGGGTGAGGGCTTCGCCGACTCCGCGACCTCGTGCCGACGGATGCACCGCCAGCTGGCGGAAGTCGAGCTCGCCCTCGCGAGCGAGCTCCGACAGGCGTTCGCCGGGACGCGGGACCCAGACGGTTCCGACGATCCGCCCGGCGGCATCCACCGCCACCCACACCTCGCCGTGAAGGACGCGACCGGCGACGTCGGCGAGCGAGGCGAGGTAGCCGTCGGTCAGTCCGTCGTAGCTGTGGCGGTAGGCCTCGACCGTGACGCGTGCGGCCTCCGCGTGTTCGTCGGAGGCGACCGGCCGAATGGTCAGCTCGGGCGCGTCGGGGCCGGCGTGGAGCGGGGTGGTCGTGGCATCCATTCTCCCGAGGGGGACGGGACGCGGCCCGGTCACAGCGACCGGGCCGCGTCGGGCGATCAGGACTTGGGGAGTCCCGGCGGGTTGATCTCGGAGGTCGTGACGCCCTCCGACGTCAGCCCCCACGCGTCGAGCACTCTGGCGTACGTGCCGTCGGCGATGTAAGCGTTCAGCGCGATGCGGACCGGCTCGATGAGACCGTTCCCCTTCTTCGTCGCCGCGGCGATGTCGGCCGCCAGCGGCCAGCCGCCGGGGATGATACCCACGAGCTTCGTCTGGCCGGTCTCACGCGCGGCCCAGGCGGCGGTCGCATTCGGACCGAAGGTGGCGTCCACGCGGCCGGACTGCAGAGCGAGGGTCGCCGCGGCGTTGTCGTCGTAGTAGTTCAGCTCGGCGGGTGCCTTGCCCTTCGCCGCGAGTTCCTCGTTCCACTTCAGCAGCACCTTCTCCTGGTTGGTGCCCGAGCCCACGACGATCTTCCGCCCGGAGATGTCGTCGGCACCCTCGATCTTCGAGATCGCGCTGTCGGAGCGCACGGAGAAGCCGAGCAGGTCCTGCCGGTAGCTGGCGAAGTCGTACAGCTCCTTGCGCTCCTCGGTCACGGTGACGTTGGAGGTGATGAGGTCGTACTTCCCCGACTGGATGCCGAGCGGCCAGTCCGCCCACGCCACCACGACCGGGTTGTACTCCAGGCCCAGGCCTTCGGCGATGAGCTCGCCGATGTTCGGCTCCGTGCCGGCGACGTCGGTCGCCGCGGTGGTGCCCTCGGGCTGATAGCTGAGCGGGGGCACGAACGCGCCGATCGCCACGGTGAGCTTGCCGGGTTCGATGGGCGTGAAGCCGCTCGCTTTCAGGGCCGCGACGGCCTCCGGCACGGCGTGACCGGTGATGCGGGGGATGTCCCCGGTGTCGGGGTTGGCCCCGGCGGTCGCCGTGGGCCCCGCCGCCGCCACCGCGTCGGCGGGGCGGTTCAGGCCGATCGTGACGCCGACGCCGACGACCGCGACGAGGGCCGCGGCGATCACGCCGAGCGCGATCCCTTGTTTCCTGCTGAGGGCCATGCTGTGTCTCCTTGTGAGGGTGGGGATGCCGCGACGTCGGTGTCGCGCCGCGGGGTCGGGTGGGGTGGCTGAGCCCGTCGAAGCCCGCGGGCGGGCTCGGGTCCGCGGGTGCGTCAGCCGAGCACCTTCGCGAGGAACTCGCGGGTGCGCGGGTGCTGCGGCCGGGTGAGCACGTCGTCGGGGGTGCCCTGCTCCACGATCCGTCCGGCGTCGAGGAAGACCACGCGATCGGCGACCTCCCGCGCGAAGCCGATCTCGTGCGTCACAATCACGAGGGTGGTGCCGAGCTTCGCGAGATCGCGGATGACGTCGAGAACCTCCCCGACCAGTTCGGGATCGAGCGCGCTCGTCGGCTCGTCGAACAGGAGAACCTGGGGCTTGAGGGCCAGGGCCCGGGCGATCGCCACGCGCTGCTGCTGACCGCCGGAAAGCTGGCGTGGGTACGCATCCGCCTTGTCGCTCAGTCCCACGCGGTCGAGCAGACCGAGTGCGAGCTCTCGGGCGTCGTCCTTGTTCAGGCGCTTCAGCGCGAGCGGCGCCTCGGTGATGTTCTCGAGCGCGGTGAGGTGCGGGAACAGGTGGAAGTTCTGGAAGACGATGCCCACGCGCGTCCGCCGCTGCAGGATCTCCCTCTCGTGGAGCTCGTGCAGTCTGCCGTGGCGCAGCTCGTAGCCGATGAACTCCCCATCGACCGTGATCGAGCCGGCATCCACCGTCTCGAGGTGGTTGATGGTGCGCAGCAGCGTGGACTTCCCCGAGCCGCTCGGCCCGAGCAGCGCGACGACCTCTCCGGGCTGCACGGTCAGGTCGATGCCCTTCAGCACCTCGACGCCGTGGAAGCTCTTGTGCACGTTGTGGATCTCGACGAGCCCGCGGGTGGCGGTGGCGACGCTCATGCGCGGACTCCCTTCGCGGGCGCCGGGCGCGAGGCATCCGTCCCTCCCGGGGGCGCGTCGCCGAGGCGCGCCCACTGCGTGCTCACCCAGTGACGGGCCCGCTGCAACGGCGTCGGGGGGAGCGCGCGGGCTGCTCCGCGGGCGTAGTGCCGCTCGATGTAGTACTGCGCGACGCTGAGGATCGTCGTGATGAGCGTGTACCAGACCACCGCGACCAGCAGCAGCGGGATGACGCGGCTGTTGCGGTTGTAGACGACCTGCACGGCGTAGAACAGCTCGGGGATCGCGATGACGAAGACGACCGACGCGCCCTTCACCAGCCCGATCACCTCGTTCGTGGCGTTGGGCACGATCGAGCGCATCGCCTGCGGCAGGATGATGCGGAACAGGCGACGGGATGCCGGGATGCCGAGGGCCGCAGCCGCCTCGTGTTGGCCGGGGTCGACCGAGACGAGCCCGCCGCGGATGATCTCGGCCGAGTACGCGGCCTGGTGCAGGCCCAGGCCGAGGATGGCCGCGGCGAAGGCGCTGATCAGCTGCACCGTGGGGAACTCCACGATCCAGAAGTCCGTGGTGAACGGCGTTCCGAGGCCCAGGGTCGGGTAGAGGTAGCCGAGGTTGTACCAGACGATGATCTGCACGACGAGGGGCACCGACCGGAAGAACCAGATGTACGCCCAGGCAACGGAGTTCAGCAGCGGCGAGGCCGACAGGCGGCCGAGGGCCAGCACGGTGCCGAGCGCGAAGCCGACCACGGCCGAGATCGCGGTGAGGCCGAGCGTGTATCCGATGCCGATGAGCACCGGCTCCGCGAAGAAGTACTGCGCGAAGGTGCCCCACATGTACCGGTCGTTCGTGACGAGGCTCCAGGCGAACTGCGCGACGACGAAGAGCAGCAGGGCGCTGAGGGTCCAGCGCCACCAATGGCGGGTGGGGACGACGGCGATGGTGCCGAGGTCGATCCTGGCGGCGGGACTCGTGTCGGACGGGGCGATCGGGCGGGCGGCCGGGGCCGGCGCGGTGGTGGTCATGGCGTGCTCCTCGAGCGGCGGATCGGCGGTGAAGCCGGTGGGTGCCCGAAACGCTAAGCCGGGCCTCCGCCGTCCGCGACGCGGGGTTTCACACGTCGAAACCGTCCGCCACGCTCCGCAAGACGGCGCCTCGCGGGGTAACACGCTGGCGGCGCGGGGTGGCGCGCGCTATGGCCTCACGCCTCCCGCAACACCCGCGCCGTCACCCGCGTGCCGAAGTGCAGCGCCCCGACCGGCACGCCCTCGTCCGCGGCGTGGAACTGCCCGAACACGTCGAAGTCGGCGGGCACGCGCAGCGGCACGAAGCCGTACCCGCGGATCCCCAGCTCGGCGAGGTGCTTGTTGTCGGTGCTGGCCGGGAGCAGGTACGGCACGACGATGCCGTCGGGGTCCTCGGCGGTGACGGCATCCTGCAGCACGCCGACGAGCGGGGCGTCGACCGGTGCTTCGATCGCGGGAACCGCGCGGGCCCACGTGACCTCGACGTCGGGTCCGACGAGGGCCTCGATCTCGGCGCGTAGGGTCTCGTCGTGCCCCGGCAGCATGCGGATGTCCAGGCGAGCGGAGGCCGTCGAGGGGATGACGTTGGTCTTCCCCCCGGCCTCGAGCACGGTGGGTGAGACGGTGTGGTGCATTCCCGCGTCGATGAGGGATGCTGTGAAGCCGAGGTCGTCCACATCGCCGCCGGCCCGCGCGTACACGTCGAGGAAGCGGTCGAGCGTCGCCGTCCGGACCACGGGGAACCGGTGCTCCCCGATCGCGACGACCGCGCGCGCGAGGCGCACCACGGCGTTGTCGGCCGTGGGCCGGGAACCGTGCGCCGCATGCCCGCGCGCCGTGAGGGTCGCCGAGGTGACACCCTTCTCCGCCGTCGCCACGAGGTACGCGCGACGGTCGCCGGGAAGAGGGATCGAGAACCCGCCGACCTCGCTGATCGCCTCCGTCGCTCCCGCGAACAGCTCGGGCCGGTTGCGCACGATCCAGCGCGCGCCCCACACGCCCCCGGCCTCCTCGTCGGCGAAGAAGGCGAAGATGAGGTCGCGCCGCGGGACGATGCCCTCGCGCCGGAACGCCCGGGCGATCGCGAGCAGCATCCCGGCGAAGTCCTTCATGTCCACGGCCCCGCGGCCGTAGAGGATGCCGTCGTGGATCTCGGCTCCGAAGGGCGGATACGTCCAGTTCTCGACCTCGACCGGCACGACGTCGAGGTGGGCGTGGGCGACGAGGGCCCCGGCATCCGGATCCGAACCGGCCAAGCGCGCGATCACGCTCGCCCGCCCCGGGACGGGTTCGACGAGCGTCGTCTCGTAGCCCGCGTCTTCGAGCTGGGCCTGGACGAAGACCGCGGCGCGCGTCTCCCCGTCGCCGATCGTCGATGCCTCGCCGGTGTTGACGCTGTCGATGCGGATGAGGGCGCGGACGAACTCCAGCGCCTCCGCCTCCAGGGGTGACATGCGTCAGTGCTCGTGGGGACGGGCGTCCTCGCCGAGCTTGAACGCGAGGCGGCCGTGCGCGTAGCCGCCCCCCGCGCGGATCGCCGTGGCCACCCAGGCGGCCTCGGCGAGCTCGGCCTCGCTGGCGCCCGCCTTGACCGCGTTCTGCGAGTGCCCGTCGATGCAGTACACGCACTGGGTCGTGATGCCCACCGCCAGAGCGATGAGCTCGCGGTACTTCAGCGGGATCGCGCGCCCCTCGGCGGCGAAGACGGCCTGATCGAACGCGGCGAACGCGGCCAGGATGTCGGGCGTCTCGGCCTTGTAGACCTTCGTGTAGGTCTTGTCGGCGGCGCGGTCGAAGTACTCGGACATGTGCTCTCCAGGTCGAGATGGGCGGACGGATGCCAAAGCCCCACCGTAACCACCGCCCTCCGGTGCGCCGCCGGGCCACCGTCACGCGCGGTCACACGCGGGCGCCCGCAGACGTGGGGCGGGCGTGGGGCCGCCGGGCGCGGTTGGCGGCGCGGCTTTCTCGCCGGTGCGCGAACTTCGCAGAGCGAAACTCCTGAGAAATGCCGCCGTGGAGGGGGTTGCCGGCGTTCGAGCGGCCGGGGAGCCGAAATTTCAGGAGTTTCGCCCGGGCGGGCGCGGAAACCGGCCCGCGCCGCACCCCGGCTGGCGCCGCGTCCCCGTCCAGGCTCAGTGCATGACCATCCCGCCGGTGACGTTGATCGCCTGGCCGGTGAGGTAGCTGCCCGCGGGCGAGGCGAGGAAGTGCGTCACGCCCGCGACGTCTTCGGGGATCCCGAGCCGACCCAGCGGCGACTTCGCGCTCCATGCCGCGATGTCGGCTTCCGAGCGGGTGTCGGCTCCCATCTCGGTGAGCACGTACCCCGGGCACACCGCGTTCACGGTGACGCCGTGGCATCCCCATTCCTGCGCGCCCGCGCGCGTGAGCGCGACGACCGCGGCCTTCGACGCGGCGTAGTGGCCCTCGCCTCCGCCGCCCTGCTTCGCGGCCATGCTCGCGATGTTGACGATCGCGCCGCGGCGGGCGTCGAGCATGGCGGGGGCGACGGCCTGCATGGTCACGAGCGTGGCGCGGGCATTGATGTCGAGCACGCGATCCCAGTCGTCGACGGTGATGTCGAGCAGCGACGCGTGCTGGAAGATGCCGGCGCAGTTGACGAGCACGTCGACTCCGCCGAGCATCTCGATCGCCTCACCGACCGCCCGGCGGGTGTCGAGCGGATCGCGCAGGTCGACCGCGACGAACACGGATGCCGACTCCTCGGCCGGCGCGCGTCGATCCAGCACCGCGACGTGGGCGCCGTCGGAGAGGAATCGTTCGACGATCGCGGCGCCGATGCCGCCGGAGCCTCCCGTGACGATGACGCGGTGGGACATGGTGCTCCTTTCGCCGGGCGTCGGGTCGCCCTGCGTCGTCACGGTACGCCCGGCGTCGTACGGCATCGCGACGGCGCTGTTTCGGCGGCGTAACGCCGCGACGCGGCTAGGGTGAGGCCATGAATCCGGCGGTCGGACCCGACGCCGCGGCGCGGCGAGGCGCCGGTGCGGCCGCGGGGAGCATCGCGCTCTCCGTGCTCGTCATCGCCGTGCTGGCCTTCGGGTGGTCGCCACTGATCGGCGCCCTGTTCCTTCTCGCCTGGGTCCCGTGCGGGGCGCGGGCGACGCCGGTGTTTCCGCGGCGTAACGCTTGGTCGTCCGCGCGGGGCCGGTGGCATCCGGGGTCTTACGCTCGGGGCATCGCCGCCCGCGTGCGCGGCATCCCGACACCCTCCGGAAGGACCGCCGTGACCGACGCCGTGCATCCGGCCATCACCGACCCCCACGTGCGGGCGCACCTCGCGCGCCTCGCCGCGCAGGCGGGGACCATCCCGTCGGGCGCCACGGATGCCGACGGCGACGACGCCACACGGATCGCCGAGCTGCGCGCGAACCCCTCGTGGGTGCGCCTACCCGACGACGAGACCCTCGAATCCATCGACCTGGATGCCGACGGCGTGGCGCTGCGGCTCTACCGCCCCCGCGCGGGACACCGGGGCACCCTCGTCTTCGCCCACGGCGGCGGCTGGGTCGCCGGTGATCTCGACAACAACGATGCGCTGTGCCGTGCGCTCGCGATCGCGACCGGCACGCAGGTGCTGAGCGTCGACTACCGCCTTGCGCCCGAGCACCCCTTCCCGGCCGGACTCGACGACCTCGACCGCGCGCTGCGTTTCGCCGCCTCCGGTGCCGGCGGGTGGGTGGACCCGGCCCTGCTCGGCGTCGCCGGACACAGCGCGGGAGGAAACCTCGCCGCCGCGCTCGCCCTGCGTGCGCGCGAGGGTCGGGCTCCCGGCATCCGGGTTCAGGTGCTGCTGTGCCCGGTGCTCGACGCGCCCGATCCCGCACGTCCGAGCTACCGCGCCCACATCGAGAATCTGCCGCTGACCGCGAAGGGGATGCAGTGGTACTGGGGGCTGTACGTGCGGGATGTCGGCGTACCCGTCGAGGCCGCGCCGCTGCGGGCGCCGGAGCTCGCCGGATCGGCGCCGGCGGTGATCGTCGCGGCGAGCGTCGACCCACTGTCGGACGAGGCGGAGGAGTACGCCGGGCGGTTGGCGGCATCCGGGGTCCCCGTCGAGTTCGTGCGGCGCGAGGGTGTGCCGCACCTGTTCCTGGTATTCCCGTCGACCCCCGCGCGCGACGAGGTGCTGGCGGAGATCGCGCCGGCGGTGCGCGCCGCCTTCGCCTGAGGGCCTGACCTCGTCCCACTTCCGGCGGGTCATGTCCCACTTTGTGCGGTCTGAGGGGCGTCCAGGCAGCCACTTTTGGGACGTGGCCGGGTGGCGGGCCGCGGCGGCGGCTGTGGTGGCGGCGGTGGTGGCGGTGGCGGGCGGTAGCTGACCTCGTCCCACTTCCGGCGGGGTCATGTCCCACTTTGTGCGGTCTGCCGCCTGTTCAGGCAACCGTTTTCGGGACATGGGTATGCTCCCGCCGCCCCGCAAACAACCCGCCCCACGCTCGGAACACTGCGGAAACACGCCATTGTTACCGTCATCAACATGTCGCTCCTGGTCATCAACGCACGGCTCATCACGGTCCCCGCGGGCACCGACGACCCCGGCTACATCGAACGCGGGTACATGCTCGTGCAGGACGGCCGCATCGCCGCGATCGGCGCCGGAGACCCCGATCCGGGTGTCACGGCCGACGAGATCCTCGACGTCGACGGCAAGTTCGTGGCTCCCGGCTTCGTCTCGAGCCACAGCCACCTCTTCACGAGCGGTTCGCGCGGGCTCGGCGTCGACCAGACCCTCTACGGCTGGTGCACCTCGATGTTCAGCGTGCTCAACAACGCCTCACCCGACCAGATCTACTGGGCGACGCTGCACGGCTCGCTCGACTTCCTCGCCAACGGCGTGACCACGGCGTACAACTTCACCGACCCGCTGCTCCCCTGGGAGCCGATGGTCGAGGGCAAGCGCGCCGACGGCGGCGGCATCCTGCGCGATCACGCCTGGCACACCCGACAGGCCGACGGATGCCACGACGCCGGGCTCCGCTTCGTCGACTCGATCGCCCTGGATGCCACCGTCGGCACCGACGAAGAGATCTTCGCCCGCTTCGAGGCCTCCCTCGATCACGTCCTGGCGATGGACCCCGACATCGCGCTCGGTGCCTCGATCATGGGGCAGGTGCAGTGGTCGACGCGTCCCGACGCCGCCGAGATCGAGGTCGCCGTCATGGACCGCTTCGGCGTGACCAACCAGGCGCACTTCCTCGAGACGTACGAGGCGATCGAGCACCAGCAGACGAAGTTCCAGCTGTACAAGAACGCGGGAGCCCTGCGTCCCGGCATGATGTTCGGCCACTTCATCCAGACGACGCCCGAGATCATCGCGGATGCCGCCGCCGGCGGCGCGAGCATGTCGTGGCAGCCGGCATCCAACGGACGTCTGGCATCCGGCATCGCGCACGTGCCCGAGATGCTCGAGCAGGGCATGAAGGTCGGCATGGGCCTCGACGACCAGGCCTGCACCGATGTCGCCGACCCGTGGCAGAACATGCGCATGGGCATGTTCATGCAGCGCGCCCGCACGCACGACCCGCTGTCGATGATGCCCGAGCGCGTGCTGCGCCTGCACACCCTCGGGGGAGCGGAGATCATGGGCGTCGACGACCGCGTCGGCAGCCTCGAGGTGGGCAAGTTCGCCGACTTCGTGGTCGTGGATCCGCGGAAGCCCGACGTCGGCCCGCTGTGGAACCCGGTGCGCAGCTACGTCCTCGCGTGCGGCCTGCGCAACCTGACGCAGGTCTACGTCGGCGGCAAGCTCGTGAACGCGAACGGCCTCTCGACCAACCCGCTCGCCGAGGAGGCGTCCCGCGTGCTTCACGAGGAGCTTCCCGCTCTGGCGGAGGAGTTCGGCGTCATCCTCTAGGGCGACATGTCTAGGGGGGTAGGCACGCAAGAACGAGACGAGCCCCACAGTGTGGACGGGCGAGGTGGGCAGTCGTTGAGCACGGCTCTCATGTCGCGGCTGGACACGCCTCCGTTGCCATCAGGATCATTCGCCCGAAAAGAGTGAAGACCGTCAGCGCCGCGCCCCACGCTTGAGCTCGCCAGCCGTCGCCGCTACCCGCCCCCAGTCACCCTTCTCCCGGTGCGGATCCACTGGCCGGCTGGGGACCTCAGCGTAGTCTTCGCGCGCTGGATGAGCTGGTCAACGTTTCGGCGTAGGGTGCGTCAGATCACCGACCATCCCCCGTCGCTCGGCAGCAGCGCGCCGTTGACGTTGGCGGAGTCGTCGCTCAGCAGCCAGGTGATGGCGGCGGCGAGCTGTTCGGGCTGCGCGACGGGCGGCACGATGACCTGCAGGAGCGGGCCGATGCGTCCCGCGGCGTAGGCGCTCCCCATCGGAGCCTCGATGTTCGTCGCGACCGCTCCCGGGGCGACGGCGTTCGCGCGGATGCCCTGCGGTCCGTGGAAGAACGCGACGCTCTTGGTGAATCCGGCGATCGCGTGCTTCGACGAGGTGTACGCCACACCGGCGGCGGATCCGCGCAGCGCCGCCTCCGAGGCGACGTTGACGATCGCTCCCCGACCCGCGTCGATCATGAGGGGCAGCACCGCGCGCGTCAGGCGCATCGGTCCGGTGACGTTGACGCCCATGACCCGGTCCCACGTGGCGTCGTCCACCTCGCTCGGCGGGAGGAAGGCATCCATGATCCCGGCGACATTGGCGAGGCCGTCGACGCGCGCGCCGGCCGCCTCGATGATCGCCGCGATCGTCTCGGGCGCGGCGACGTCGCCCACGACCGTCTCGACCTCGAGGCCGCTCAGCTCGTCGCGGAGGGCCTCGAGTCGCTCGGCGACGACGTCGGTCGCGATGACGCGCCCTCCTTCGTGTGCGATCCGCGACGCCGTGGCGCGCCCGATGCCGGAGCCGGCGCCGGTGACGATGATGGTCTTGCCGACGAATCGGTCGATGCTCGTGTCGGTCATGATTCCTCCCTCATGCGCGGCGCCCGCCGCGTCGGTACAGTTTTAGCACTCAGTGCCGAAAGGTGTCCATGAATCCCGCGAACGAACGTCCCACGGGCCGCCCGCGCACCATCGATCCCGACGGGGTCTCCCTCGTCGCCCTGAGGCTCTTCGACGAGCGCGGATTCGAGGCCGTGTCCATGGACGACGTGGCGGCAGCGGCCGGGGTGAGCCGCCGGTCGCTGTTTCGACTGTTCCCCAGCAAAGCCGCGCTGGTCTGGGGCGGTCTCGAGGAGTCGGCGGATCGATTCCGGGCGTCGCTCGCGGGGAGCGCGCAGGACGACGACCTGTGGGACGCGGTCCGGACCGCCTACGCCGCCGCCGTGGACATCCCGGAGGAGCTGCTCGAGGTGACCCGTCGCCGACTGCACGTCATCCGAGCGAACCCGGCGCTCGCGGCCGTCGGTGCGTCGACGATCGGAGCGATGACCGACGCCGTGGTGCGCTTCGCCTCCGAGCGTGACGACTCCCCGAGCGACGCGCTGCAGACGGCCGTTCGCGCCCACGCGCTGGCCGGCGCCTCCAACGCGGCCCTCTTCTGGTGGGCGTTCCACGGAGGCGACGAGTCGCCGACCGACGTCGTGCGGCGCGCGTTCGCGGTGGTGTCGTTCGACGAGAGCGGACGGGGCGATTCCGGAGGGTCGGCGGCGTGAGCCCGGGGCCGTCCTGTCGCGCTCGTCCGTGACGCGCCGCGTTCTGTGGGCTCGGGGCTGCGCCCTGTCGAGTGTCCAAGAAACCCGGACGAACGCGGCATCCCGTCCGGGTGTTGTGGACATTCGACGGGGTTGGGGTAGGGCCGGTCGAGGGTCCAGAACACGCCGCCCCGAGCCCTCTCGCGCGTGACGCGACTCCGTGACAGCGTGGTCGCGTGCGCAGAACTCTCGCAGGGCTCGACGTCCACACCTCCGCCGTCGAGGTCGCGGGGCGCGACGTGCTGTTGTGGCACCACGGGTCGCCGCAGACCGGGGCGATCCTTCCCCCGGTGCAGAGGGCGGCCGACGCGCACGGACTCGCCGTCGTCTCCGTCGCTCGCCCCGCCTACGCCGGGTCGACGCGTCAGCCGGGCCGCGCCGTCGCCGACGTCGCCGCGGGGCTCGTTCCCGTGCTCGACGCCCTCGGCGTGGCATCCGTCGTCTCGGTCGGCGCGTCCGGGGGAGGCCCGCACGCCCTCGCGTGCGCGGCGGCGATGCCGGAGTTGGTCCGCAGAGTCGTGACCTTCGCGAGCCCTGCGCCGTTCACCGGCGACGACGCCTGGTTCGCCGGCATGCGGGCGCCCGGCGGATTGCGGTCCGCCGCCGAGGGGGAGGACTCGCGCCGTCGGTTCGTCGAGACAGACGAGTTTGAGCCGGAGCAGTTCACGGATGCCGACTTCGCAGCCCTCGAGGGCGAGTGGGCGTCTCTCGGAGCCGACGCCGGCGCGGCCGGAGCCGACGGACCCGAGGGTCTCATCGACGACGACCTCTCCTTCACCCGCCCCTGGGGTTTCGCGCTCGCCGAGGTCTCGGCATCCGTGCTGCTCGTCCAGGGAGAGCGCGATCGCGTCATCCCTGTCACCCACGCTCGGATGCTCGATGCCGCCCTTCCGCACGCGACGCTCGACCTGCAGCCCGACGACGGGCACGTCTCGGTGCTGCGTCATCTGAGCGCCGCGCTCTCGCGTTGAGCGGCTCGCGCGGGAGACGTCAGCGACGCCGCGCGACCCGCAGCAACGCCTCGCCGGCCGCCGCGATCGCCGCGGCCGACGCCAGCGACACCGCGATCGTGACGAGGGCCGTCGCCGGGCCCGTGGCATCCAGAGCCGCTCCCGCGATCACGCCGCCGATCGGCACCCCGAGCGACATCGCGGCCGTCGGGTAGGCGAGTGTTTCAGTGACGCGTCCCTTCGGGGCGCGGGCGGACGCGACGAGGATGCCGGACACCATCACCGGCGACACCGCCAACCCGAGAAGCAGGATCACGCCGAACAGTACGGGCGCCGAGCTCTGCGCGAACGGGAGCCCCGTCGCGACCACCGCGGCCAGCGCCGCGAAGCCGATGTAACGCGCAGCGGGAGAGAGCTTCCACGCGCGCGCCCCCGTGATGACGGAGCCGATCGCGATCGCCACGGCCAGGGCGCTGAACGCCGGCCCCGCGAGCCACGGTCGCCCGCCGACGTCCGCCCAGCCGACGAGGCTCACGTCGAACGCGCCGAACACGCCGCCGAGCGCGATGCACGCGAGGGCGACCGGCACGACGCCCGCGGGCGGAAGCACGAGCCCGGTCCGCGGTCCCCGCGGGGAGGGCGCGGGCTGCGTCGCCCGCTGCGACGCGAGCCACACTCCGCCGATCACCCCCAGTCCGAGCGAGCCGAGCATCGCCACGGCGGGATCCACGGCCGCGGCGACGGCCGTGATGGCGGGCGGCCCGGCGATGAACACCATCTGGTCGGCGATCGTCTCGAGGGCGAGCGCGGCGGTGCGCTGCGATTCCGGGGCGAGCACCGTCCACCGCGCGCGCACGGCCGAGGTCAGATCGGGCGTCGCGGCCCCCGTCACGAACGCGGCGACGAGCCACGTCCAGAACGGCGCGCCCGTCAGCACGAGGGCGAGCAGACCGGATGCCGCGAGCACGAGGCATCCGAGAGACACCAGGATGACGCGGGCCTGGCCGTACCGGTCCATGCGCGACGACCACAGGGGCGCCGCGACCGCCATGCCGCCGACCAGCGGCGCGACGACGAGCCCGGCCGAGGCGAAGCTGCCCGTCGTGGCCGAGACGAGGAGGATGATGCCGAGCGAGAGGGTGGCCCGCGGGAACCGGGCGAGGATGCCGGCGGCCACGAACGTCCGTGCACCGGGCAGACGCAGTACCTGCCCGTAGGCGCGGACCCCCTGCGCCGGCGCCGCGGCCACGCTCACGCGCGCCCCGCCGCGCGCGCGGCGTCCCGCGTTGCGGGCCTCACGCCGTGTAGTCGAATCGGCTGATCTCCTCGAGCGCCTCGACGACGAACGACACGCTCTCCTCGAACATCCGCGCCCCGGCCTCGGCGTTCGCGCCGGTCGGGTCGCCGAGAACGCCCGTGGGGCCGAAGTCGTTCGACAGCCATCCGAACGTGACCGGCTTGCCGTTGAAGCCGATGTGACGGAAGTCGCCGATGTGCGCCGGGACCGTGGCCTCGAATTTCGAGGCGTCCACGAGCTCGGGACGCAGGTGCATGATCATGCTCGTCTCGCCGTAGCCGGCGTGGATGCCGGTGCCGTGCTCGTCGGGGCCGCCGTCGGTGCCGTCGAACGAGGGCACGCGGGCGGCGGGCATGAAGAACGTGCGCAGGCCGAAGCGGCGACGCAGCTCGCGGTTCGCGACGTTCAGCAGCGCGACGTTGCCCCCGTGGCCGTTGAGGAACACCAGCGTCCGCGCGCGGGTGGTGAGCAGCGATCGGCCGATGTCGACGATCGTCTGGAGCATCGTCTCGGGCGTGAGCCACAGCGTCCCGGGTGCCCAGGAGTGCTCGTCCGACTTGGTGATCGAGAGGGTCGGCAGCTGCCAGACGTCGAGGCCCTGGGCGGCGGCCCGCGCGACGGCGGCCGTCGCGGACGCCTCGGCGACGATGGCATCCGTCGCCAAGGGGAGGTGCGGTCCATGGTGCTCGATCGCGCCCGTGGGCAGCACGAGGATCGAGTCCTCGGTGAGGACGTCGGCTGCGGCGGGACCGCTGAGCTCGGCGAGAAGACGGGTCATGAGATGATCGCTCCCTTGCGGGCGCCGGTGTAGTCGGGGTTGAGCTTGCCGGGGTTCAGCAGCCCGTTCGGGTCGGTGGCGCGAGCCGTCTCGACGGTCTGCTCGACGTTGAAGTCGACGTTCCACTGGTGCGGGTTGTGGACGCCGACGCCGATCGCGTTGAGCGCAGCGATCCCGCGGTAGACGTCCTCTTCGCTGACGTACGGCGCGGCCAGCATGCCGATCGGGAACGCCTTGGTCGACTCGATGTGCAGCTTGCCGCCGGCGAAGACGCCCTCGACGGCCTCGATGTCGTCGGCGAGCGGCGCACCCGCGACCTCGAGGTGGAACACCTCGTGCGGCTGGCTCTTCTGATACCACTCGATCGGGTGGTTGTAGCTCAGCATCGACAGGCGGATGCTCGCCTGCGGCCCCTCGCGCACCGCCTCGACGCGGCCACCGGCGCCCTCGATGATCGCGGTCACGGTGTCGATCTGGGCGGCATCCAGGATCACGCGCAGACTAGACCGGCCCTCGGGGATGGCTTCGTCGGCGGGGAGGGATGCCGAGATCTCCGGCCCGTCGCCCGACACGAGGCGCGGGGAGGGGTCGAGGTTGCCGATGGTCTGGACCACCGAGAGCGTGCCGGCGAAGTCGGGGAAGCTCGCCCAGAGGCCGCGCCACTCGCGCAGCGGCTCGAGGCGGACCGTGGCCCGGACGATGACCCCCGCGGTGCCGTAGTTGTGCACGTACTTCTGGGCCTCGTCGCCCTCGACGTGGTGGATCTCGTCGCTGCCGTCGGCGTGCACGACGTCGAGGGCAGCGACGAAGCCGCGGTCGTTCGAGCCGTACGCGATCGAGCCCGTGCCGCCGGAGCCGCCCGAGAGGAAGCCGCCGATGGTGGACTGCGCGGTCGAGGGGTACATCCACAGCGCCTGGCCGGCGGCCCACGCCGCCTGCTCGAGGAGCACCATCGGGGTGCCCGCCTCGGCGGTGATGAACCCGTCGCCGACCTCGACGATCGCCTTCGCGCGCGTCGTGTCGATGACGAGACCGCCCTGCATCGGGATGGCCTGACCGTAGTTGCCGGTGCCCTTGCCGCGCACGGTGATCGGGACTCCGTGACGGGATGCCGCGGCGACGGCCGTCGCGATCTGCTCGGCGCTGGCGGCGAAGACGACGAGATCGGCGAGGCCGAGCGGCAGCTGCGCGGCGATGATCGGCGACATCGGGGAGCCGTCGACGCTGGCGCGCTCGCGCACGCGCGGTTCGGTGCTGACCGCGGCGGGGCCGAGCAGGTCGAGGAGCTCGTCTTCGAGGGAGAGGACGCGGGTGGCGGTGTCGCTCATGGGTGTTTCTCCGGGTGGAACGGGTGGTGGGGGAGGTGGCCGAGCCTGTCGAAGCGACCGGGATGGACGTGACCGAGCGGCCCGGCCCGCGCGAAGCGGGCGGTGCCGAGGCGCGCGTGCGAGCCCGGCGCGGATCGAGTGGTCGGGCCGGCGCGAGCCGACCCGACCACTCGGGTCAGAACGAGATCGAGGTGTCGATGAACTCGTTCGTGTAGAGGTCCTTCGCGGTCTCACCCGACGCCGGCGGGGTGCCCAGGTCGGTGTAGACCTTGGCCGCCTTCGTGTAGAAGTCCGAGAACCGGGTGTCGTCGAAGTCGCCGTAGGTCGAGTCGGGGCCGTTGCCGACGAGGCCGAGGTCGACCTGCGTCTTGACCGAGTAGTCCGCGACACCCTGGGTGTAGGTCCAGCCGGTCGCGTACTCGTCGACGAGCTTGAGGATCAGGTCGTTGGCGGCCTTCGGGTCCTTGTAGTACGCCACGCCCGCCTTCTGCAGCACGGGGACGAGCTTCGACAGGCACGGCGACAGCTTGTCGAAGTCGGCCTTCTTCACCGACATCGACGACTGGTAGGTCTGCCATCCCGCGTCGTGGATCAGGGCGAACTTGACCGGCTTGCCCCAGGCCGAGACCTCGTTCTGGTAGACGTACGGCTCAGCCGACGCGAAGCCCTGCTGCATGTCCTTGCCGCCCGCGGCGACGAAGTTCGACGGGGTTCCGTCGTACGAGCCGTCGAGGATCGACGCGTTCGCGAGGCCCGCGCTCTTGAGGTACTCGATGTACGCCGAGCCGTCGAAGTAGCGCCACACGCCGCCGTTCTTCTCGAGCGCCGGGGCGACGTCCTGGATCGTCTTGACGTCGGGGTAGGTCGCGGGATCCCACATGACCATGGTCGGGCTGATGTCCAGCGGCGCGAACACGGCCTTGGTGGGCGTGGTGGCCGAGAGCTGGATCGCCTCGTCGGTGCTGACGTAGCCCAGGGTGATCTTGTCGTCCTGGTACATCTGCGCCGACACGGTCTGGAAGCCGATCGCGGGGCCGCCGGCGCGGATCTCGAGGTTCACGCCGGTGTACTCGCCGTCCGACATCAGCGGTCCGGTGACGGCCTTGGTGTTGGCGTCGATCGTGTACTTGTCCTTGATCATCTCGTAGAGGTGACCGTGTTCGGCCTCGGGGTTCCAGTCGGTCTGGACGACGATCGTCGAGGGGCAGTCGGCCGAGAGGTCGACCGAGCCGATCGGCATGTCGGTCGCGGGGGCCGCCTGTTCCGCGGCGCTGCCCGCGCACGAGGTGAGCGTGAGGGCGATCGCGAAGGCACCGGTGGCGGCGGTGACGCGAAGGAGAGTGGAGCGCTGCATGCTGGGTCGCTTTCTGTGACGGGATGGAGCTCGGGTGCGGAGGTGGGGCAGGTGCAGGGGTGTTCCGGGTACGCCGGATGCCGCCTCCTCGCGCGCGATGCGGCGGGAGGCCGTGGCATCCGGGGTCCGGGTCAGAGCGTGCTGTCGTACCAGCGGCCGACGGCCACTTTCGACAGCCAGCCGAAGAGGGCGAAGATCGCCACGCCCAGCAGGCACGCCGCGAGGATGGCGGCGAACAGCTCGGCGCTCTGCAGGCGCGACTGGTAGTTGGAGATGAGCGAGCCGATGCCCGGCTCACCGCGGCGGAAGAAGTAGTCGCCGACAATCGCGCCGATGACCGAGAGTCCCGCCGAGGTCCGCATTCCGACGAAGATCGACGGGAGGGCTGCGGGGAGGGTGAGCTTGGTGAGCACCGTCCACTTGTCGGCCTTCTGCAGACGGAACAGCTCGCGCTGCGACTTGTCGACCGACTGCAGGCCGAACAGCGTGTTCGACACCATCGGGAACAGGGCGATGAGAACGCAGACGATCACGCGGGCGAGGAACTCGTAGCCGAACCAGAAGCCGACGAGGGGAACCAGCGCGAGGATCGGGATGCACTGGAGCATCACGGCGTAGGCGTACGTGGAGCGCTCGACCCAGCGGGCCAGCGACATCGCGATGGCCCAGCCGATGCCGATCACCATGGCGATGGCGAGACCCGTGAGGGCGACGCCCGTGGTGCGGAACAGCGCGATCCAGATGTCGGAGCCGACCTGCGGGTCGAAGAAGCCCTGCGTGAACATCTCGTGGGGCATCGGCATGAGGAAGCCCTTGCCCGACGCGGCGAGGGCGATCGAGACGCCGTACCAGGCGCCGAGCAGGACGACGAGGACCCCGAGCGGGGGCAGGATCGATGCGGCTCGAGCGCCGAACCCTCGGCGGCCCTTGGCGGCGGGCGGTCGCGGTGTCGAGGGCGGAGGAGTGGATGCCGTGGGCTCGGGCGACAGGGCGACGACCGGCTCTGCAGACGTGGTGCTCATGAGTGTCCTTCCCGAAGGGCGTGGGAGACCTCGCCGACGAGCTTCGCGTACTCGGCCGTGTAGCGGATCTCGGGATCGCGGGGCATGTCGAAGGGGATCTCGAAGGTGTCGACGAGGCGACCGGGACGACCCGACATCACGACGACTTTGGTGGAGAGGTAGATGGCCTCGGAGACCGAGTGCGTGATGAACAGACCGCCGAACTTCTGCTCGACGAAGATCTTCAGCAGCTCGTCGTTCAGGCGCTCACGGGTGATCTCGTCGAGGGCTCCGAAGGGCTCGTCGAAAAGGAAGAGCTCGGGGTCGAGGGTGAGCGAGCGGGCGAGCGAGGCGCGCATCTTCATGCCGCCCGACATCTGCTTGGGCAGGTGCTTCTCGAAGCCCGTCAGGCCCACGAGATCGATCGCCCACTTCGCCTTGGGCGTGCGCACGCGCTTGGGCTGCCAGTTGAGCTCGGCCAGCAGCTCGACGTTGGACTGCACGTCGCGCCAGGGGAGGAGGGTCGCGTCCTGGAAGACGTAGCCGATGCGGTCGGTGTTGACCGTCGCGGTGCCCTCGCTCGCGGTTTCGAGTCCTGACGCGATGCGCAGCAGGGTCGACTTGCCGCAACCCGAGGGCCCGACGACGCTGACGAACTCGCCGCGTCCGACCGTGAGGTCGACGCCCGAGAGGGCGGTGGTGCCGTTGGGGAACGTCATCGCGACGTTGCGGAAGTCGAGCAGAGGCGCGGTGGGATCCGCGATGTCTGCGGGAGCGGGAGAGGCCAAGGTCACGGGAGCGCTCACTTTCCGGTCGGGTTCAGGGAGTCGTCGCGGGTGCGGCGGCGCGGAAGGGTTCGGTGGTGCGGGGAGCCGCCGTCTCGGTCGAGACGGTGGTGCGGCTGACGAGACGGCCACGGTGGATCACGACGCGATCGGCGGACGCGAAGGCCACGGCTTCGCCGAGCGAGTCGGCGCGGATCGCGACGAGGTCGGCGCGCGCTCCCGGCAGGGGACCGGCGACGGGCAGCCCCATGACGTCGCGCGCGCCGACGGTCACGGCCTCCATCGCCTCCGCCGGGGCGAGGTGTCCCGCCGAGACGAGGAGAGAGGCGGTCTCGAGGTGGTCGCACCGGCCGACGGGGTTGAAGGGGTCGCGGACGTTGTCGGCCCCCGCGGCGACGCGGACGCCCGCGGCCTTGAGGCGGCCGATCGGCGCGATTCCGCGGGGCACGGCGCGTTCGGCATCCCATCCCTGCAGGTACAGGTTGGTGATCGGCAGGGCGATCACGCCGATGTCGGCGGCGCGGATCTGCTCGGCCAGCTCGGCGAGGTCCGTCGCGGGCATCATGCTGAGGCGCACGCAGTGGCCGGCGCTGCGGGGGCGGTGCCAGCCGGTGACCGCGCGGGCGTAGGTCGCGAGGGTGTCGCCTCCGGCGAGGCTCTCGTCGGTGTGCAGGTCGAGACCGACGTCGCGGCGGCGGGCGAGCGCGATGAGGCGTTCGAGGTCGGCGATCGGGTCCTCCGCGAGGTGCGGGGCGCCCCCGACGAGGTCCACGCCCGCGTCGAGCGCGGCCTCGAAGACGTCGTCGGTGATCGTGGGCCCGCCGAGCGCGACGAGCTCGATGTCCATGAGGCCCTCGAGTTCGTCGCGCAGGCGGACCATCGCGCGCACCCCCGTGAGCGGGTCGTCGCCGTGGAGGAGGTCGACGTGGGTCCGCACGGACGTGATCCCGGATGCCAGCATCCGCAGCGCGGTGGCCCGTGCCCGGCCGAGGGTCTCGTCCTCGTCGAGCGCGACGGCGAAGGCGTGCCAGCTCTCGATCGCGCGCTCGAGGTCGCCGAACGGGGGCTGGATGGCATCCCACGACAGGGCCTTGTCGAGGTGCGCGTGGGGCTCGGCTCCGGCGGCGGTGAGGAGGTAGCCGGTGAGGTCGAGCGTCTCGCCGTCGGTGTCGGGGAGGGGGCTTCCCGCGGGAACCACCGCGAGCACCTCGTCACCGTCGAGCGCGATGTCGACGAGCGCGCCGGAGACCAGACGCACGCCGCGCAGAGCGGCGATCGAGACGGGTGAAGCGGCGGACACGAGGACCTCCGGGTGACGAGAAGACAGGCGTCGAGACGGGAACCACGACGACGGGACGAGCCGCCGAGGGCGACGGCGTCAGTGTTGGTGTGACCAACATCCGGCGATGTTCCGATGCTAGGAACCGTGCGTTTCCGCTGTATTTCCTCGGCGTGACCCTCGTGACAAAGTTGTCGGCGACCGGCGCGGCGGCACCCTGCGCGCGCTCAGCGCCTCCGCAGAAAGCTCTCGCGCGCGTCGGCGTAGACGGCGGCGAGCCGATCGACGTGCGTGTCGAAGTCGAGCGCGGCGGCGCTGGCCGCGGCTCCCCGCGCGAGTCGCGCGCGAAGGTCCGCGTCCACGGCGACGCGGCGGAGCGCGTCAGCGAGCCCCCGGGGGCCGGTGTCCGTCGTCACGAGCCCGTTCTCGCCGTCGCTGACGAACGATCCGGCGGCTTGCGGGGTCGCGACCACCGGGCGCCCCGAAAGAAGGCTTTCCGCGATCACGAGGCCGAAGGTCTCGGGCCAGAGCGAGGGGAAGACCAGGGCCGTGGCCGACGCGATCAGCGTCGACTTGGTCTCCCCGTCGACCCAGCCGGCGTAGGTGACGAGACCCGAGGCCGCGGCGCGTTCCACGGCCGGGCGCTCCGGGCCGTCGCCGGCGATGACGAGCTCGGCGTCGATGTCCAGCAGCGCCCAGGCATCGAGCAGGAGCGCGATCCCCTTGGCCGCCTGCAGCTTGCCCAGGAACACGAACCGCGGTCGCGCCGGGGGGTCGACGGGAGAGGGAGAGGCCGCCGGAGCGGGCCACCCGTGGGGCAGGACGCGCTGCTCGACGCCGTCCTGCGGCATCCCCAGGGTGCGGTGGCGCGCGAGCGTGCGCTCGCTCGGGAAGACGAGGATGTCGGCGCGGCGCGCGGCCCGCCAGATCGCGCGCGCCCGGAGGCGCTGCACCGCGCCGAGGTGGTCGGGTTCGCGCCCGCCGCGGATCGTCGTCGAGGTCGTGTCGACCAGGCAGTAGTCGTGTGCCGTGTGCACCACGGGGCAGTGGCGCGCGCGCAGCACCTGGGCGCCGAGGCCCTGGAAGCGGTGCACGTGCACGACCCGACCCGGGTGCTGCACGTCGCGGATGAGGGGGGTCGGGGCGACCGCACCGATCAGGTCCAGGGCGTGGAAGAGGACCTTCGCGGCCGCCCCGCTGCCGTGTTGATCGGGCCGGTAGGGTCGGCGCACCCGGACGCGGCGCACCCGGACACCGGCGCGCCGGGCTCGTTCGACGGTGCCGGGGTCGGTCCACGCCGTCACGATCTCGACGTCGTCGCCCCGACGCGCCTGCTCGGACGCGAGGGCCAGCACGTACGACTCGGCGCCGCCCAGCGGGGCGACGAGACTGCTCTGCACGTGGGTGATGTCCACCGCGGCTCCCCTTTCCGACGGATGTCCGACCCGGCCGAACACTACGGCGTCGAGAACGCGGCGCCGGGGGTCGCCCCGGTCCCGCCGTCGCCGTCGAGACGAGGACTCACCCGCCGGTGAACGCCGAAACAGCGGTGCTTCACCCGCCCGGGCGCCCGCGCGCCCCCGCAGCCCGCGCGTCCGCGACCGACCAGGGTGGGTCGTCGCCCCCACCCCCGACGGAACGGAAGCAGATGCAGATCGTCAGCGTCGCCCCGATCGTCCCGTCCGACGGCATCCCGCACGCCGGCGGGCAGTACTTCCTCCGTCACCTCCGTGCTCTCCGCACCCTCGGGCACGAGGTCACGGTGATCGCTCCCGACTCGCCCGAGAACCGCGTGGCCGTCGCGCGGACGGCGGGGGAGTTCCCGAGCGTGCTCGTCACCGTCCCCGACCGGCCGCACGGTGCACGGCGGGTCGGCGCCGTCTGGGACCGGCAGCACCAGCGGTTCTTCCCCGTCCGTCCGCTTCGGCGGCTGCGGAGGGCGTTCGCGTCGTCCGCCGAGGTGCACGCCCTCTTCTTCACCGCCGACGTGATCGAGTTCCAGTGGACCGAGACCGCCTGGCTCGGTCGAGGGATCACGACGCGGGCGCGGCGGATCGTCTTCGCGCACGACGTCCTGCTGCAGAGCGCCGAGAGGTTCCTGGCCGCGCACGCACGCCGGTGGCATCCGCGCGCGCTGGTGGCGCGTTGCCGTCTGGCCACCGTCCGCCGCGACGAGCGCCGGGTGTACGCCGACGCGGACGCGGTCCTGGTGTTCAGCGGGAAGGATGCCGCGATCGTGGACCGGGCATCCCGGTCCACCGCGACCGTCCGGGTCGTGCGCCCTCCCCTGGCCGAGCCGCTCGGGAGGGCGACGGGACCCCGTGACGCCGGGGGATCGATCCTCTTCGTCGGGGCCTTCGACCGCTCCGTCAACGCCGAGGCGGCGCTGTGGATCATGCGGGAGATCGCGCCGCGCGTGCGTCGCCGGCATCCGCATGCCCGCTTCGTCTTCGCCGGGGCCCACCCCACCGACGACATGCGGCACGAGGCCGCGCAGCACCCCGAGACGGTGCGCGTGACCGGTCGGGTGGAGTCGCTCGAGCCCGTCTACGCCGAGGCGGCCCTGGCGTTGATCCCGCTGCGCGCGGGGGCGGGCGTGAAGTTCAAGACGGTGGATGCCCTGGTGCGCGGCATCCCGATCGTGTCGACGTCCATCGGTGTCGAGGGGATCGTCGACGACACCCTCGCCGTGTTCGCGGTCGCCGAGGACGCGGATTCCCTCGCCGCGGCGGTGTGCGCCGCCCTCGATGACCCCGCGGCCGCGCATCGGCAGGCGGAGGGGGTGCGGCGCGCCGCCGTCGAGGAGTTCTCCGCCGACCGGTTCCTGCGCACCCTCGCCGCGATCTACGCCCCGTCGAGCACCCCCGTCGAAAGGTGAGCATGTCCGCCCCCACCCGTCCCCGCGTCGTCGGCGCCACCGTCACCTACGGCTCCCGGTCCGCCTCGTGCCTGGCGACGGTGGAGGCGCTGCGCCGTGCCGGCGTCTGCCCCGTCATCGTGGTCGACAACGGCTCCGCCGATGCCGCCCGGCGGGACCTCGAGGACTACGCCCGCGCCCATGCCCCCGTCGTGCGCCTTCACCGCCTCGCACGCAACGAAGGATCCGCGCCGGCCTTCGGCTTCGCGATCGCCCGCGCTCTGGAGACGGATGCCGATCACCTTTGGCTGCTCGACGACGACAACCTCCCGCACGGCGATGCCCTCTCCACCCTCCTCGAGGAGGAACGAGCCCTGCGAGCCGAGGGATACGACCTGTGCGCCGTGGCACCGACCCGCGCCCCGAGCGCCGACGCGCGCGACGTCGCCGAGGCGCGGCGTGTCGAGCAGGCGCGGGAGCACCCCCGCGAGGACCGTTCGTTCGCCGGCGTCGAGCTCGCCCTGTTCGCGCGGCGTGCTCTGGAGCGCGCGGGTCTCCGGCGTCCGCGGACGCCTCCGGCGGGCGCCGATCTGTCGTACGCCCCGTACGGGGGGCTGCTCGTCCGGCTCGACGTGCTCCGTCAGATCGGACTTCCCGAGGGGGATCTCGTCCTCTACGGCGACGACCTCGAGTACACCTCCCGCATCGTGCACGCCGGCGGGCGCATCCGTCTGTCCCGCGAGGCCGTCGTCGTCGACCCGCGCGGAGACCGGTGGATGCCGCCCGGCTTCGAGGTCCTCGCGATGTTCCGGTCGACGAACGACGCTTTGCTGTACTACTCGGTCCGTAATCGCATCTTCCGCGAGCTGCGGACCGGGCGGCGCCGCAGCGCAGCGCGGTGGGTCAACGCGGGCCTCTTCTGGACGCTGTGCCTCGCGTGTACGGCGTCGACACGGAAGCCGTCGAAGCTGCGCGTCCTCTGGGCCGCGGCCGCCGATGCGCGGGCGGGACGGCTCGGTCGCCGTGTGGAGCTGCCCGGGTGAGTTCACGCGGAAGAGGGTGAGTCAGCGGGCGAACCGAGGGAGCCCGGCGCGGAGCGACGGTGCACAGGGCAGTGCGCGCTCTTACAGCTCCAGCGTGATCCGCTCGCACGCCGCCCGAGACACGCACACCATCATCGTGCGGTTCGACGCCTGTTCCTCGGGGGAGAGCACGGAGTCGCGGTGTTCGACGTCCCCGTCGATGACGGCGACCTCGCAGGTGCCGCACGTGCCGACGCGGCAGCTGGAGGGGATGACGGCGCCCGCCTCCTCGAGAACGTCCAGCACCGACCGCTCGGGCGGCACCGTCGCGGTCACGCCCGACAGCAGCAGGTCGACCTCGAACGGCTCCGTCCACACCGGTGGCCCCAGCACCTTCGCCTCGAAGCGCTCGAGGTGCAGGCTCCCTCCGGGCCATCCCGACAGGGCGGACTCCAGTGCCTCGAGCAGGCGGGCCGGCCCGCACGCGTAGACGACGGTTCGCGCCGTCGGCGTCGCGAAGCGCGCGGACAGGTCGAGACGCTTTCCTTCGTCGGCCGCGTGGACCTCGACGCGCTCGCCGTATCGCGCGACCAGCTCGTCGACGAAGGCCATCGTGCGCCGTGACCGCCCCGCGTACAGCAGCGTCCACGTCGCTCCCGCGGCCTCGGCCGCCTCGATCATCGGCACGATCGGCGTGATGCCGATGCCGCCTGCGACGAACACGTAGGACCGGCCGGCGGTGGGGGCGAAGAGGAAGTGGTTGGCGGGGCCGCGTACCCGCAGCGTCGAGCCCACGTGGGCGTTCTCGTGCAGCCATACCGAGCCCTCGCGCTCGCGGAGCACGCCGATGCGCCACGTCCCGCGCTCGCTCGGCGATCCGCACAGCGAGTACTGCCGCTCGATCCCGCCGGGCAGCACGACGTCGATGTGCGCGCCGGGCGACCAGTGCGGCAGCGTGCCGCTCGCCCGCTCGAGGTCGAGCACCACCACGCCGTCGGCAGCTTCGCGCCGCTCCCGCACGAGGGCCTCGAACGTCACGCCGCCGGTCATGTCTCTCCCTGGGTCGCGTCGTCCACCGAGCCGTGCACGAGTTCCTTGACGATGAGCAGTCGGTACGGCGATCCGTCGGGCGAGTGCCACCGATGCGGCGTCCCCGAGCGGCAGTAGACCGAGTCGCCCACCGTGAGCCGCCGTTCTCCGAACAGTCCGAACGAGATCACGATCGACCCCTCAAGCACGGTGAGGAACTCGTCCTCCTCGTGGACGTAGTGGTCGCCAGCCTCGGCGTTCGACCCCGAGAACTCGAGGGGTTCGAAGCGTCGCGGTCCGTCGGCGAGGAGGCGCGCCGTGCCCTCGGCGTACGGACCGATCGCGCCCTCGTCGGCCAGCACGAACGACGGTTCGGCATCCGCGTCGGCGCGGCGCGGCTCGGACGCCGCGATCAGCTCGACCCGGCTCGTGCCGAGGGCCCGCGCGAGACGCTCGAGACTCGCCATACTCGGCCGGGCGAGGCCGCGCTCGAGCTGGCTGAGGAAGGGGTGTGACAGCGTGGCGGCCTCGGCGAGCTGCGTGAGGGTGAGTCCGCGGGCCTTGCGGAGCCCCCGTACGCGAGCCCCGAGCCGCTCGTCACCGGTGGGGGAGTCGTCGACCGACGTCGCAGGAGCCATGGTCGTCATCGTCCCACCCTCTCGAACAGCCGCGCGACGACCTCGTCTTCGTCGGCGGAGACCAGGCGCCCCTCGTCGACGACGACGCGTCCCCCCACGACGACCGTGCGGGGTCGACGTCCGGGAGACGCCCACAGGAGCCCCGCCACGGGGTCGGCGACGCCGGCATCCGCCACTCCCGATACGTCCCACACGCAGATGTCGGCGGCGGAGCCCGGGGTCAGACGCCCCAGCTCCGAGCGCCCGAGACCGTCCGCCGAGCCCGCCGTCGCCAGGGAGAGGACCTCGGATGCCGGCAGCTGCGGCCCCACGAGAGCCGAGACCTGCATCGCCAAGCGTGCGTCCGCGAGCAGGTGTCCCGCGTCGTTGCTGCCGCCGCCGCTCGTGCCGAGGCCCACGGCGATGCCGGCGTCGAGCAGGCGGCGGACGGGGGCGATGCCCCACCCCATCGGCACGTCGCAGCCGGGCGCGTGGGTGGCGGAGGCCCCGGATGCCGCGACCCGTGCGATCTCGTCATCGGTGACGGCGCAGAGGTGGGCGAGCGTCACGTCGGGTGCCAGCCACCCCCACTCCTCGAGGAGATCGAGCGGACGCGCCCCGTAGCGTTCGACGGCGATCTCGACGTCGACGACTTCGTTGGCCTGCGTGCGTCGGCGCAGCCCGTGGGCGCGCGCGACCTCTCCGAGCAGGTCGAACGTCTCTCGCGGGTCGCTGTGCACGCCGGCGGGCCCGACGGCGACCTGCAGCATCCCGTCGGCGGAGACACCGCCCACGACGCCCGGGACGAGCGCCCGCACGATCGCGTCGGCCGAGGTCGCCGCTTCCTGCGGATCATCGCGCGCCGCTCCCCGCACGAACACGAGACGTGCCCCGAGCTCGGCGGCGGCCTCCGCCGCGGCGCGCGCCATGCCGACCGTGTCGGCACCGCTCGGCCAGGTGAGGTGGTGGTCGGCGACGGTCGTGACGCCGCTGAGCAGCGCTTCGGCCAGTCCCGCGCGCGCGGCGAGGCCGGTGAGTTCGGGGTCGACCCCCGCGGCCGTGTAGGCGGCCGCCATCGCCGGCAGCCATTCCCGCATCGGGATGCCGCGGGTGCCGGGCAGCGTCCGGAACGCCGTCTGCAGCAGGTGGTGGTGCGCGTTCACGAGACCCGCGGTCACGACGCAGCCCGTGGCATCCACGATCGTCGCCCCCGGGGGAGCGGCGCCCTCGACGATCGTCCCGTCGACGCAGACGACGTCGTCCGTCCGCAGCTGCCCGGTGCCGTCGACCACGGCGATCGCGCCGCGCACCACGAGAGCGTTCACGCGCTCCTCACCGCGCACGAGTCCGCCGCGGCGTCTCCCCGTCGCACGGCCCCGCGTCCCTCGCGGAGCGGTCGTGCGCTGGCGGAGTTCCGGGATGCCACGATCTCGGCGATCACCGACAGTGCCGTCTCCTCCGGGGTGGCGCCCCCGAGGTCGAGGCCGAGGGGGGAGTGCAGGCGCGAGAGCTCGGCATCCGTGACGCCCGCGGAGCGCAGCAGCATCGCGCGCCGCGCGACCGTCGCCCGTGCTCCCATCGCGCCGACGAAGCCGACGGGCATCCGCAGGGCGGTGCGCAGGGCGGGGACGTCGAGGCGTTCGTCGTGCGTCAGCACGCACACCGCGGTGCGGGCGTCGGGGGCGTCGAGGGTCGCGAGGTAGTCGTGCGGTGCCGCGACGACGAGCTCGGCGGCATCCGGGAACCGTTCGCGCGTGACGAGCAGCGCCCAGTCGTCGCAGACGGTCACCGCGAAGCCCGCCGCGGAGCCCAGCCGGCAGAGCGCGGCGGCGTGTTCCCCCGCGCCGAGCACGATCAGGCGCGGGAGGGCCGGTCGGTGCAGCTCGAGCGGATCGCCGTCGAGATCGAGGCGGAGTGTCGCCTCCCTGCCGGCGCGGGCGTCCCCCAAGGCCGCCCGCACCGCGGCACCGTCGATCGGGTACGCGACCACGTCCACCGCTCCGCCGCAGGCGAGCCCTGCGGCGATGGGGGTGACGACGCCGTCGTCCGAGAATCCGAAGCGGGCGCGACGCACCGCCCCCGTGCGCAGCGCGTCGAGGCCGAGCATGACGGCGTCGTTCTCGACGCACCCTCCCGAGATCGAACCGATCACGCGGGCGTCGCGCGTGACGGCGAGAGTGGCCCCGACGCCGCGCGGTGCGCTGCGGACGACAGCGGTGACCGTGACCGCGGCGACGGGCACTCCCGCGTCGAGCAGCGGCACCAGGTCGGCGGCCAGATCGAGCATGGACGCGACGGTAGTCGGGGCGTGTTTCGCGCACGCTACGCTGTCGTGACCATGCCCGTCGCGCCCCTCGATCCGCCCTGCGGAGTGGTCCTCGCGGCGGGAGCCGGGCGGCGTTTCGGGGGCCCCAAGGCCCTCGCCCGCACACCGGCCGGCACCCCCTGGGTCGCTCTCGCGGTGCGGGCGCTGCGCGCGGCGGGATGCGGCGAGATCCTCGTCGCCCTCGGGGCGTCGGCCGTCGAGGCCACCCCGCTCGTCCCGTCCGAAGCCACGATCGTCCCGGTGCCCGACTGGGCGTCGGGGGTCGCGGCGTCGCTGCGCGCGAGCCTCGCGCACGCGGCATCCGGATCCGCTTCCGCCGCCGTGATCATGCCGGTCGACACCCCGGATGCCGCCCCCGCGGCGATCGCGCGCCTGGTCCGTCGGGCGCGGCCCGACGCGCTCGCCCAAGCGGTGTACGACGGGGCGCCGGGGCATCCCGTGGTGATCGGTCGCGCGCATTGGGTCGCGGTCAGCGCCGCCGTCCACGGGGACATCGGGGCGCGGCCCTACCTGATCGCGCAGAACGCCGAGCTCGTGGAGTGCGGGGATCTGTGGTCCGGGGCCGACCGCGACGTGCCCTGATCACGGTCTGGTCACGGCCGCGACGAATTTTGACGTGGCTATAGACAAAACCCCCTCCGCTAGATAATTTTTCGGAGCCGTCATAATTGCGACGGCACCAAGAAGCCGGGACGAAGGCGTACCCGATCTGTGCCGGGGAGGGCACGGGTGCGACCACGGGGGTCCCTGCAGTTCAGAGAGGAACGCAGATCACATGCTGAAGAAAATCCTGACCGGTGCGGCCATCGCCGCTCTCGCCGTCGGTCTCGGAGCGTGCAGCGCGGAGCGCACGACCTCCGGTGGCGGCGACGCCTCCGGCGGCGGCACCGAGTGCAACGTCGGTATCGCGATGCCGACCCGCAGCCTCGAGCGCTGGATCAACGACGGTGAGCAGCTCCAGAAGAAGCTCCAGGACGCCGGGTGCACCGTCGACCTGCAGTACGCGGACAACAAGACCGACCAGCAGATCAGCCAGATCCAGAACCAGATCTCGGGCGGCGCGAAGATCCTCGTGATCGCCGCGATCGACGGATCCACCCTGGGCCCGGTGCTGCAGGAGGCCAAGGCGCAGAACGCCACGGTCATCGCCTACGACCGCCTCATCAACGGCAGCGAGAACGTCGACTACTACGCCACCTTCGACAACTACAAGGTCGGCACCCTCCAGGGCCAGTACATCGAGACGCAGCTCGGCCTCAAGGACGGTAAGGGCCCGTTCAACCTCGAGCCCTTCGCCGGCAGCCCCGACGACAACAACGCGAAGTTCTTCTTCGCCGGTGCGTGGGACGTCCTGAAGCCGTACGTCGACAAGGGCCAGCTGGTCGTCCCCAGCGGCAAGTCGCCCGCGAACGACGACGCGTGGGCGTCGATCGGCATCCAGGGCTGGGCGTCCGACAAGGCGCAGGCCGAGATGGACAACCGCCTCTCGTCGTTCTACGGCGACGGCAAGAAGGTCAACGTGGTGCTCTCGCCCAACGACAGCCTCGCCATCGGTATCGAGGCGTCGCTGAAGTCGGCCGGGTACACCCCGGGTGCCGACTACCCGATCATCACGGGTCAGGATGCCGACAAGGCCAACGTCAAGGCGATCCTCGACGGCGCTCAGGCGATGACCGTGTGGAAGGACACCCGCGCCCTCGGTGACCGCGTGTTCACGATGATCCAGGAGATCAAGGACGGCAAGACCGTCGAGGTCAACGACGAGAAGACCTACGACAACGGCAAGAAGGTCGTCCCGTCGTACCTGCTGACCCCCGAGGTGGTCACCAAGGACGACGTGCAGTCGAAGCTCATCGACTCGGGCTTCCTGAAGGCGTCCGACGTCGGACTCTGATCCACCCTTCGCGGCGGGGCGGGCTTCGGCCCGCCCCGCCGCTCGATCCCCGATGGAGGATTCCACACCATGACCGAACCGATCCTGCGCATGGCGGGGATCTCCAAGTCGTTCAACGGCGTCCCGGCTCTCGCCGACGTCTCGGTCGACGTGCACCGCGGTGAGGTGCACGCGATCTGCGGCGAGAACGGGGCCGGCAAATCCACCCTCATGAAGGTGCTCAGCGGGGTCTACCCGGCCGGCAGCTTCGAGGGCAGCATCACGCTCGAGGGCAAGGAGATGGCGTTCCGCTCGATCAACGACAGCGAGGCCGCCGGCATCGTCATCATCCATCAGGAGCTCGCGCTCAGCCCGTACCTCTCGATCGCGGAGAACATCTTCCTCGGCAACGAGAAGGCCCGCCGCGGCGTCATCGACTGGAACGCGACGAACACCGCTGCCGCCGAACTGCTCAAGCGCGTCGGCCTGCGCGAAAGCCCCGCGACGAAGATCTACGAGATCGGCGTCGGCAAGCAGCAGCTCGTCGAGATCGCCAAGGCGCTGGCCAAAGAGGTGAAGCTCCTCATCCTCGACGAGCCCACCGCGGCCCTGAACGACGACGACTCCGCCCACCTGCTCGACCTCATCGACCAGCTGCGCGACCAGGGCATCACCTGCATCATCATCAGCCACAAGCTGAAGGAGGTGCTCCGCATCGCCGACCGCATCACGATCATCCGCGACGGTCGCACGATCGAGACCATGCGCCGCGACGACCCCGAGACCGACGAGGGCCGCATCATCCGCGCGATGGTCGGGCGCGACCTCAACAGCCTGTTCCCGCCGCGCGAGCCCGACATCGGCGACGAGCTGTTCCGCGTCGAGAACTGGACCGTGCACCACCCCGTCGACACCGAGCGCGTCGTCATCGACAACGCCTCGTTCATGGTGCGCGCGGGAGAGATCGTCGGCTTCGCGGGCCTCATGGGCGCCGGTCGCACCGAGCTCGCGATGAGCATCTTCGGCCGCATGTACGGCACCGGCATCTCGGGCGAGGTCTACAAGAGCGGTCAGCAGATCGACGTCCGCACGGTCGACGCGGCGATCAAGCACGGCATCGCCTACGCGACCGAGGACCGCAAGAAGTACGGTCTCAACCTCATCGGCGACATCCAGGTCAACGTCTCGGCATCCGCCCTCGCGCGTCTCGCCCGCCTCGGCGTGGTCGACCGGTACCGCGAGTACAAGGTCGCCGACTCGTACCGCTACAAGATGAACATCAAGGCCCCCAGCGTCGCGGCGATCACCGGACGCCTGTCCGGCGGCAACCAGCAGAAGGTCGTGCTGTCGAAGTGGATGTTCACCGGACCCGACGTCCTCATCCTCGATGAGCCGACCCGCGGCATCGACGTCGGCGCGAAGTACGAGATCTACGGAATCATCAACGAACTCGCGGCCCAGGGGAAGGCCGTCATCGTCATCTCGTCGGAGCTGCCCGAGGTCATCGGCCTCTCCGACCGCATCTACACCATCTCCGAGGGACGCATCACGGGCGAGGTCAGCCGCGCGGATGCCACCCAGGAGACGCTCATGCGGCACATGACCGCCGGAAGGAACTGACAGCAATGGCCACCGCATCCACCCAGACGGTCGAGGCGCCGACCCAGCCGGGGCCCCGCCGCCGCGGCATCCTGTCGCGCATCAACTTCCGGCAGTTCGGCATCCTCGCCGCCCTGGTCATCATCATCGTGCTGTTCCAGGTGCTCACCGGCGGACGCCTGCTGATGCCGGGCAACGTCAACAACCTCATCCAGCAGAACGCCTACGTGCTGATCCTCGCGATCGGCATGGTCATGGTCATCATCGCCGGGCACATCGACCTCTCGGTCGGCTCGGTCGTCGCCATGGTCGGCGCGATCGCGGCCATCGCGATGAACCAATGGGGCCTGCCGTGGTGGCTGGCCGTCATCCTCTCGCTCGCCGTCGGCGCCGTCGTCGGCGCCTGGCAGGGCTTCTGGGTCGCCTTCGTGGGCATACCGGCGTTCATCGTCACCCTCGCCGGCATGCTGCTGTTCCGCGGCCTCACCCTCGTGCTGCTCACCGGGGGCACGATCGCGGGCCTGCCCGACGGCTTCACCGCGATCGGCGCCGGCTGGCTGCCGCCGTTCCTCGGATACGTCGGCGTCTGGGACTCCCTGACGGTGGTGCTCGGCTTCGTCGCCGTGGTCGCGCTCATCGCGCAGCAGCTGCGGACCCGGGCGACGCTGCGTCGCCTCGAGCTGCCCCGCGAGGTCGCGTGGTCGTTCTGGGCGAAGAACGCCATCGCCGCCGTGGCGATCATGGCGGTCGCCTTCACCCTTGCCGCGTACAACGGCACGCCGATCGTGCTGATCATCCTCGCCGTGCTCGTGCTCGCGTACACGTTCGTGCTCAACCGCACGACCTTCGGTCGCCACGTCTACGCGATGGGCGGCAACCTGTTCGCCGCCGTGATGAGCGGCGTGAAGACGAAGTGGGTCAACTTCTTCATCTTCGTGAACATGGGGGTGCTCGCGGGTCTGGCCGCCGTGGTCAGCACGGCTCGCGCCGGCGGGGCCGTGGCATCCGCCGGTCAGAACTACGAGCTGGACGCCATCGCCGCCGTGTTCATCGGTGGCGCCGCCGTCCAGGGCGGTATCGGCACCGTCATCGGCGCCGTGGTCGGTGGCCTCGTCATGGGCGTGCTGAACATGGGCCTGTCGATCCTCAGCGTGGACGCCGCGTGGCAGATGGCCATCAAGGGCATCGTGCTCCTGCTGGCGGTCGCGTTCGACATCTTCAACAAGCGACGCAACGGCGGTGCCTGATCGGGTGGGGAGCGTGGCCCCGGGGCCCGCTCCCCATCCGCGTCGCCGCGTTACTCGTCCGCCCGGCTCCGATGGGATGATGGGGGAGGTGCGCCCCTCATGACCCCTGCCGTGTTCGAGCCCGCGACGCCGCTCGCACCCCCGCCCGGTCGTACGACCAACGACCTGATCCGCCAGCAGAACCTCGCGTCCGTACTGTCGCTCCTCCACTCGCGGGGAGCGCTCTCACGCGCGCAGCTCGGCGCCACCACGGGCCTGAACCGCTCGACCGTGACCGGACTGGTCATGGAGCTCACCGAGCTGGGCCTCGTCCGTGAGGCACCCGGCGGGGAGCGCACCGGCAAGGTCGGCCGCCCCACCCTCGACATCGAGCCCGAAGACCACGTCGCCGCCCTCAGCGTCCGCGCGGAGCCGCACGCGGTCACGGTCGCCCTCGTCGGACTCGGCGGTGTCGTGCACGCGCGACTCCGCCACGACACCGCGAGCCCGCCGTCTCCCCGCCGGTTCGTGCAGATCGTCGAGTCGTCGGTCGAGGCCATGCGCGCCGACATCGACCGCCATTACCGGGTGGTGGGCGCCGGTCTCGCGGTGCCGGGACTTGTGAACGCCAACGGGTCGGTCCTCGTCTCGCCGACCCTCGGGTGGAAGCGCGACCCGGTCGCCGCCCGCCTGAGCGACCAGCTCGGCATGCCGGTCACGGCCGGCAACGACGCGAGCATCGGCGCGCTCGCCGAATCGCGCTTCGGCGTCGGTGTGGGCGTCGGCAACCTGCTGTACCTCGGCGGCGCGATGCACAGCATCGGCGGCGGGCTCATCATCGACGGCACCCTCCTTCGCGGGACGTCCGGCTACGCGGGCGAGCTCGGCCACACGGTCGTCGACCCCCGGGGCCGGAGCTGCGTGTGCGGGAGGAAGGGATGCCTCGAAGCCGAGGTCAGTCTCGACCTCCTCGAGCCCCTCCTGGGGCGCCGCAAGCTCGACGAGGACGAGCTCGACGTCGAGCTCGGGGTCGCCCGCAACCCTCGGGTGATGGCCGAGGTGACCCGCCAGGTCGAGGTGCTGTCGATCGCCCTGACGAACTTCGTCAACGCGTTCAGCCCCGAGACGGTCGTGCTCTCCGGCTACCTCGGGGCTCTGCTGTCGGTGAGTCGCGAGCGTCTCGCCGACGCCGTGCGGGTGCACCCGCTCGGCGCCGAGGGCCGCACGATCCGCCTCGAGCGCGCCCACCTGCGCTCGCGCCTCATGCTCGTCGGCCCCGCCGAGCTGGCCTTCGCCGACCTGCTGTCGAACCCCGCGGGCTTCCGCGGCTGACGCGCCGCTCGACGTCGAGCTATCCGCGGCGCGCGTCGACCACTGGCCCGCCGCATCGGGAGCCGCGGATGCCACGGCGCCGGCGCTCTCCGCAGCCGCCGACGGGTCCCCGGCGTCGACGTCGGGTTCCGCCCCCGCGGCGGACGCCGCCGTGCCAGGGGTGACCTCGCTCCCGGCCCGGGCGGCGTCCGTCGTCCGACCGGATCCGGCCTGGACCGGGACGGTGGCGGTGCGGACCGGCATCCCGGAACGCGCTCTGCGCGCCTATGCCGCGGCCGCGTCGACCCTGCGGGCGGAGCAGCCGGACTGCGGTCTCGGGTGGAACACGCTCGCGGCCCTCGGCGCGATCGAGCGGTCAGCCGCCGATCACGACGTTCAGCGGCTCCTCGCCGGCGCGGAGGCGGTCGATCTGCCGGCGGACGAGACGCGCGATGCGGGGGTGCATGGCATCCGTCGCTCCTCCGACGTGCGGGACGACGAGGGAACCGTCGAGGCTCCACAGCGGGTGTCCGGCGGGCAGCGGCTCGGGGTCGGTCACGTCGAGCGCCGCGCGGATGCGGCCGCGTCGCACGTGGTCGACGAGGGCGTCGGTGTCGACCAGCGGACCGCGGCCGACGTTGACCACGAGCGCGCCGTCGGGAAGTGCCGACAGCGCCGCGTCGTCGATGATGTGCCGGGTCGCGTCGCCCCCGGGGAGCGAGGCGATGAGGATGTCGGTCTCGGCGAGCACCTCGGAGAGCTTCCCGAGGGGGAAGACCTCGACCTCGTCCTGCAGACGTCCGTGCGAGGCGACGGCGCGGAGATCGACCTCGAACGGCTTCAGGCGCGCGGCGATCGCCCGGCCGACCCCGCCGAAGCCGAGCAGGGTGACGCGCCGATCGGCGAGGCCCGCGGCGCCGCCGCCGGTCCACTCGCCGCGGTCCTGTGCGCGCACGAAGTCGGGGAGCCGACGCTGCGCGGCCAAGGCGAGGGCGACGGCGAGCTCCGCGGTCGCGGTCTCGTGCACGCTCGAGGCGTTCGCGAAGACCAAGCCCTCGGGCAGGCGCCCCTCGACGTTGTCGTAGCCGATCGACTGGCTCTGGACGAGCCCGACCTCGACGCTCGACAGGGCCTCGATGACCCCGTCCATCGACATGTACGGCGGCACGACCATGTCGAATCGCTCGCGCGGAGCGGCATCCTTCATGTCCCAGATCACCACCTCGACGCCGTCGGGGAGCGTCCCGAGGTCGTCGCGGAGCCGGGCGGTGGGAACGGACACGGTGAGGGGGATCGCGGTGGTCATCACAACGACGCTACCGCCGCGGGATCTTCGGCGGAGACGGGTTGCACGCGACGGCCGATGTGCACGCCCACGGGCACGTCGTACGCGAGGTACTCCGCGAGCAGCTCGTCGGACCGGCGCGCGAACAGGCGCCGCGAGAGGGCGGCCGCGAGCTTGGTCGCTCCCCCCACGAGCCCCGGGATCTGGTGGCTCAGCATCCCCTGGCTGATCCGCGCGCCGTGGTTGAACAGGTGGATGCGCGACAGCGCCTCGCCCCCGGACCGGTCCACGAGGCCGAAGTCGTCGTCGAGGTACGGGAACGCGGCCAGCCCCGGGCTCTGCGCCGCGGCCTCGGGGCTGAGGCGATCGCTCCACAGGGTGGCATCCGGAGCCACGGTCGCCAGTTCGGGGCGCCGCGCCAGGTCGGACACGATGCCCGTCGCGGCCAGGACGACGTCGTAGTGATGGATGCCGCGCGGCGTCGTCACCGCGATCTCGGTGCCCGTCCACGAGACGCTCTCCCAGGGCGACGAGGTGAGGAAGCGGAAGTCGTCGAAGGCGTGCGCGCGCCACAGCGCGTTCTGCGTGGCGGGCTGGTCGACGGCGGAGAGGTGGACGTTGAAGGCCCATTTCTGCGCGTCGGTGAAGGTGCCGTAGTTCTCGATGAGGCCGGCGAACTCCATCCAGCGGTACGGGCTCACCTGCGGCATCGCGGCGCGACGCATGTGCACGTCGACGCTCGCGGCGCCGTGCTCGAGGGCGGTCGCGGCGTTGTCGAACGCGCCGGTGCCGGCGCCGAGGATGCCGATCCGGAGGCCGGCGAGGGCGGTGAAGTCGATGTCGTCGTGCGTGTGGCGGACGCGGTCGGCGGGGAGGCCGTCGAGCAGCGCCGGGACGTGGCGGCCCCCGGCGCCCTCGATGCCGGTCGCGAGCACGACGTGGTGCGCTTCGAGCATCCATGAGCCGTCGGGGCCGTCCAAGGCGAGGGTGAGCGGCCCGTCGCCCGGCACGATCGCCGTCACCCGGGTCGAGGGGATGACCGTGATGTCCGAGACCTCGCGGTACCACTGCAGGAAGCCGTGCCACGCGACCGTGGGGAAGAACTCGATCTGCTCCCACGCGGCGGTTCCGTACACCGCCTCGAACCATGCGCGCGGGCTGACCGCGGGGGTGCCCCAGGTGGGCCAGGCGATGTCTTTCGGGGTGCGCAGCGTGTGCATCCGGGCGTAGGTCGTCCACGGTCCGGCCGAGCCGGCCGGGGCGGCGTCGAGCACGATGACGTCGTCGATCCCGCGGCGGCGCAGGCCCCGCGCGAGCACGAGTCCGGCTTGTCCCGCACCGACGATCACCACGGGGTGGATCCCGTCGCGCTCTCCGACCCACGCGCGGCCGTCGCCCGCGCTGAGGGCGGCTTGATGCGCCGCCTCGCGTTCGAGTGCGGCGAGGCGGGCTCCGGCATCGATCAGCGCGGCCAGCATGGTCACTCCGCGTCGACGACGACGCGGACCCCGAACGCATCGTCGAGACGGTGGTTGTGGTGGTCGTTGACGTTGGTGTCGTCGAGCTCGAGATTCACGAAGTCCATGCTCGGCTCGGCGAAGAAGGGGCCGGCGTGCCACGTGCCCTTGCGCATCGTGATGGCCGTGCGGGGCGGGATGCGGAACGCCCGCAGGTCGTCGAGGGTCGGCTCCTCGATGCCGGGGGCCGCGACGGCGATCGTCCATTCGACATCGCCGACCGACATGAGCGTCTGGGTCGTCTCGAGGTGGCGGGTGACCTGCACGAACGCGGGCGCCTTGTCGTGCAGACGCATGAGATAGAAGCGCGGGATGCCGTTGGACACGTCGAGCACGGCCTCCTCCGCCGTGAACGGGGTGCCGTCCTCCATGGGGGTCAGGACGACGCCGAACGGCTCGAATCCCGCGGGCGTGACGATCTCGGAGGGGAGATGGTGGGTGGTGAGGGTCTCGGGCATGACGGCTCGCTTTCGTCGGGTGAAGCGAGCGTACGCTTGTCCAACAAGTGTCGCGACGACTCGTCCGACAACGTCACGACGTCTTTACCTGGGCGAAACGCCGCGCGCGCGGCATCCCGCGTCCTCGTCTGGGGCGTTCAGCGCGCCAGCGCGGCGAGGGCCTCGGCGCGGGGCAGGGGGACGTCGTCCGTGACGGTGTCGTAGCGGCGGACGCGCTCGCTGCCCGCGAACGCCGGCCAACCGGGATCGCCCGTCTCGGCGAAGCGGATCCAGTCGCCGTGCATGCGTTCTGCGAGCGCGGCGGGCGCGGCTGTCCCCGCCAGACGCTCCGACGCCGGGTCATCGAGGGCATCGAAGACGAAACCGATCTCGAGGGCATGGGCGGCGCGCAGGTCACGCACCGGGCTCGGCCACGCGAACTCGTAGACGAAGGTGGGGGACGAGCGGGCCCGGGCGACCTCGACGGCGGGCACGCGCAGGATCGAGTCCGTGATCACCTGTCCGATGATCTCGCCGGCTGACGCCTCGGGCAGGGCGCGTCGATAGGCCGCCCAGACGCCGCGAGGCACGCGCTTGGCCAGGGCGAGCAGGGCGTAGGTGCCCCGGTTCAACGCCGCGAGGGCTTCGGGCGGATACCAGAGGCGGTATTCGTCGGTGTTCGTTCCGATCATCACGGGCGCCGCGGCGTCCACGATCGCCCGTCGCGGCGAGTCGGGGAGGGTCTCGGGATCGATCGCCGCCGCGAATCCCGGCGCCGCCCGCAGAAGAGTCGATCGGGCGGTGAGAGCGTCGCGCGCCGCCACGAGCCGTTCCGGTGCGATCCGCCGCAGCGTCGCTGCCGAGGCGTCGACGCCCAGCGAGCGGGCGATGGCGCGGGTCGCTCGCGCCGCGCGGCGCGGGGTCTCGGCGTCGAGCGGACCCGACTCGATGATCGCACCGGCGATCATCGGGCGGAGGTCCGCGCGGGCGAGGAGGGCGGCCACGACGGCGCCGCCGGCGGATTCCCCGAAGATCGTGATGCGCGAGGGGTCTCCGCCGAAGCGGGCGATGTTGCGGTGGGTCCAGCGCAGCGCCTCCGCCGCGTCGGCGAGCCCGAGGTTCAGCGGGGCGTCGGGCAGGACGGAGAAACCCTCCGCCCCCAGCCGGTAGTTCGCCGAGACGAAGACGACACCGTCGCGCGCGAACGGCCGTCCGTCGTACGCACTCAGCGCGGCGGTGCCCCGCTCGAGGGCCCCGCCGTGGAACCAGAGCAGGACGGCGGCGCCGTCGGCATCCGCGGGTCGCCAGACGTTGACCGTGAGGATGTCGTCGCCCGGGATGATCTCCGAGGCCAGGAGCTTCCCGATGGCGCCGGGGTACGGGGACTGCGGCGAGGTCGGCCCGAACGCCGTCGCTTCTCGCACGCCGTCCCAGGCCCCGGCCGGCTCGGGCGCGGCGAAGCGCCGGGAGCCCACGGGAGCCTCGGCGTACGGGATGCCGAGGTAGCGCTCGACCCCCTCGTGCACGGCTCCCGCGACGGAACCGGCGTCGGTCTGGATCACAGGACGGGTCATGCTCTCATCCTCTCCCCGGATGCCGATCCGACCGTGGTCAGGAACGCACGCGCCGGATCAGCGCGTTCCGCAGGCCCGCGGGTGCCGGCAGCTGCACCTCTCGCGACCAGTAGCCGATCGCGTCGTCCGCCCCGTACCCGCAGTACGTCATCTCCATCACCGGCGTCGCGGGTTCGGCATCCAGAATCGCGGCGCGTTCGGCGTCGAGGGCGATCGCGTCGATCCACAGGGTCTCCCACGCGACCCGGATGCCGTTGGCCTCCTCCGCGAGGTCGAACACCGGCCGACGCGGGTCGAGGTCGACCGCGCGGGTGAGCGGCACGAGGTCCTCGGCGAGGGCGTACGGCACCCCGTCGACGCGCCACATCTTGCGGGTGCGCAGCACCTCGGTGCCGTCGGGCAGGTCGTCGTAGCGGTGAGCGCCCGGGGCGAGCGCGAGACGTTCGGCCGAGACGACCTCGAGCGTCGGCTCGTAGCCGGCGGAGCGGATCGACAGGGAGTGGTCGAACTGCTCGTCGATGCGCCGGCCCACGCCGGGGAGACGTCGGTTGGGGGAGGTGCGCGCGCCCTGCGTGCGGTGCACGTACCCGCGCTCCTCGAGGCGGATCAGCGCCTCGCGCACCGAGTTGCGGCTCGCGCCGGTCAGCTCGGCCAAGCGGGGTTCGGAGGGCAGGGTCTCGGCATCCGCCCGCCACAGGTGCAGGATGCGATCGATCAGCGCGTCCTGATCGGGTGCGCGCTTCTCGGTCACGGGCGAGGCGTCAGGCCGCGGCACCCACCACGGCGGCGATCGCCGAGGTGAAGAAGCCCAGGCCGTCGACGCCCGAGCGCATCGCGGCTGCGGTGCCGGGGCCGAAGCCGGGCTCCACCGCGTGCTCGGGGTGCGGCATGAGGCCGACGACGTTGCCGCGCTCGTTGGTGAGGCCGGCGATGTCGTCGAGCGAGCCGTTCGGGTTCACGCCCACGTACCGGAACGCGACGAGGCCCTCGCCGTTCACGCGCGCCAGGGTCTCGGCATCCGCGATGTAACCGCCGTCGGCGTTCTTCAGCGGGATGACGATCTCGTCGCCCTCGGTGAAGTCGCTCGTCCAGGCGGTGGAGGCGTTCTCGACGCGCAGGCGCTGGTCGCGGCGGATGAACTGCTGGTGGGCGTTGCGGATGAGGCCGCCCGGCAGCAGGTGCGCCTCGACGAGCATCTGGAAGCCGTTGCAGATGCCGAGCACGGGCATGCCCTTGCCGGCGGCGTCCTTGACCTCGGCCATGATCGGCGCGAACGCGGCGATCGCGCCGGCGCGAAGATAGTCGCCGTAGCTGAAGCCGCCGGGGAGGACGAGCGCGTCGACGCCGCGCAGGTCGTGTTCGCCGTGCCACAGGGCGACCGGCTCGGCGCCCGCGAGGCGGATCGCGCGCTGGGCGTCGCGATCGTCGAGCGAGCCGGGGAAGGTGATGACCCCGATGCGCGTGGTCACTCGACGACCTCGATGTCCACGACGTCCTCGATCACGGCGTTGGAGAGCATCTCGTCCGCGAGCTCGCGGGCGCGGGCCAGCGTCGCCTCGTCGACCTCGCCTTCGACGGTGAGCTCGAAGCGCTTGCCGATCCGCACGTCGGAGAACCGGTTCTCGCCCAGACGCGACAGGGCGCCGGCCACGGCCTTTCCCTGCGGGTCGAGAAGCTCGGCCTTGGGCATGACGTCGACGACGATGGTGGGCACAGCAGCTCCAGAAGTCGGTGGGGTTGTCCGTTCATTCTACGGGAGGGCCCGTTCGGGGCCCGTGCGCCGGTCCGACCCCCTTTCGCAACGATGTGGGAGCGCTCCCTTGACGTCATGGGAGCGATCCCATACTCTCGACGAAATCGATGAGAGCGCTCCCACGTATGAGGCCGGGAGCAGATCACCCTCGTCGGTTCATCCACCACAAAGGAGTGTCCTGTGAATTCACGCGCCCTGCGCCGCGTCGCCCTCGCGGCGGCCGTCGCCTCCACCTCTGCCCTCGTGCTGGCCGGTTGCTCCGGCGGCGGGGGTGCTGCCGCCGGCAGCAGCGACGAGGAGATCACCCTCACCGTCGCGACCTTCAACGACTTCGGCTACACGGACGAGCTGCTCAACGCGTACACCGCCGAGCACCCGAACGTGAAGATCGTGCACAACCGCGCGGCCAAGTCGAACGACGCCCGCGCCAACTACTTCCAGAAGCTCGGCAAGACCGGCCTCGCCGACATCGAGGCCATCGAGGTCGACTGGCTTCCCGAGGTCATGAAGTACTCCGACCTCCTCGCCCCCGTGCCCGACGACCTGAAGAGCCGCTGGCTCGACTGGAAGGTCAAGGCCGCGACCGACCCCTCGGGCAACCTCGTCGGCTACGGCACCGACATCGGCCCCGAGGCCATCTGCTACCGCTCCGACCTCTTCGAGGCTGCCGGTCTGCCGACCGAGCCCGCCGATGTCGCGGCCGCGCTCCAGGGCGACTGGTCGAAGTACTTCGAGATGGGCGACAAGTACGTCGCCGCCACCGGCAAGCCGTTCTTCGACTCCGCCAGCAGCGTGTACCAGGGCATGATCAACCAGGTCGAGGCGGCCTACGAGAACCCCGACACGGGGGAGATCACCGCCACGACCAACCCCGAGGTCAAGAAGATCTACACCGAGACGCTCGACGCCAGCAAGACGCAGTCGGCGCACTTCGAGCAGTGGTCCACCGACTGGTACGCGGGGATGGCCAACGGCGCGTTCGCGACGCTCTCCTGCCCCGGCTGGATGCTGACGCAGATCGAGGGCAACGCTCCCGAGGTCTCCGGCTGGAAGATCGCGGACGTCTTCCCCAACGGCGGTGGCAACTGGGGCGGCTCGTACCTGACCGTCCCCGCCAACGGCCCGCACGTCGCCGAGGCGCAGGCCCTCGCCGACTGGCTGACCTCGCCCGACCAGCAGGTCAAGTTCTTCCAGCAGGCGGGTACGTTCCCGAGCCAGGTCGACGCGCTGAAGTCGACCGACCTCCTGGACGCGAAGAACGCCTACTTCAACGACGCCCCGATCGGTGAGATCTTCACCAACCGCGCGAACGCGGTGACGGTGACGCCGTTCAAGGGCGAGTACTACTTCCAGGTGAACGATGCCATGTCGAAGGCGCTCCTGCGTGTCGACCAGAACACGCAGGACGCCCAGACCTCGTGGGACCAGTGGGTCTCGCAGGTGGACGCCATCGGCTGACCTCGGACGTCGCGGGCCGGGCGCTCTCCGCGCCCGGCCCGTACCCCCGGAAGGAAAACTCATGACCACGACACTGCAGCCGCCCGCGGCCCCCGCGGCATCCGCCCCCGACGGTCCCCCCGCCCGTACCCCCCGACGCGTCGGGTTCGGCTCGAAGCTCAGCGCCTGGGATCTGAAGCTTTCCCCCTACCTCTACATCTCCCCGTTCTTCGTCCTCTTCCTCGTCACGGGCCTCTTCCCGATCCTGTACACGGGTGTCATCTCGTTCATGGACTGGGACCAGATCCGGGGCTCGGGCACCTTCGTCGGCTTCGACCAGTACGCCTACGTGCTCTCGCAGCCCGCCTTCTGGGACGCCCTGCGCAACACCTTCAGTATCTTCGTGCTGTCGACGGTGCCCCAGCTGCTCCTCGCGGTCTTCATCGCCGCGATGCTCGACCAGAACATCCGGGCGAAGACCCTCTGGCGCATGGGCGTCCTCGTGCCCTACGTCATGGCCCCCGTCGCCGTCGCACTGATCTTCAGCAACATGTTCGGCGACCAGTACGGGATCGTGAACACGCTGCTCAGCCGTATCGGGCTTCCCGGGGTGGGATGGCACTCCGACGCCTTCGCCAGCCACATCGCCATCGCCACCATGGTGAACTTCCGCTGGACCGGCTACAACACCCTCATCCTGCTCGCGGCCATGCAGGCCGTGCCGCGCGAATACTACGAGGCTGCCACCGTCGACGGGGCGGGCAAAGTCCGTCAGTTCTTCTCGATCACCCTGCCGAGCTTGAAGCCGACCCTCATCTTCGTCATCATCACGTCGACCATCGGCGGCCTGCAGATCTTCGATGAGCCGCGCATGTTCGACCAGGGCGGCACCGGCGGTTCCGACAACCAGTGGCTGACCATCTCGCTCTACCTCTACAACCTCGGCTGGGGCGAGTGGAACTTCGGTCGAGCGGCCGCGCTCGCGTGGATCCTCTTCCTCATCATCCTCGTCATCGGGGCGGTCAACCTCTTCATCAGCCGCTCGCTGGTCCGAGACGAGGGCACCCGCGACGGCCTCAGCCGCGCGCAGCGCCGCGCCGCCGCGCGCGCCGTCAAGGAGCGCATCGCCGCCGAATCCACCGGAAAGGGCGCACGTTCATGAGCGTCATCGACACCTCTCCCGTCACCGCGGCAGCCGACCCGAAGCCCGCGCGCCGGCGTCCCCGCCCCGTGCGGGGCTCGCGCCCCGGCTGGTTCGTCTACGCCAGCCTCGGCGTGGTGCTTCTCGCCGCGATCGTCCCCTACTACTGGGCGCTGCTGATCGGCTCGGGCGACTCGTCCACGATCCGCAACACCGACCTGTCGTGGATCCCCGGCGGCAACTTCTTCACGAACGCCGCCGCCGTCCTGAACAACCCCGCCGTCAACTTCTGGACGGGGCTGTGGAACTCCATCTTCAGCTCGGCCCTGATCGCGGCATCCGTCGTCTTCTTCTCGACCCTCGCGGGCTGGGCGTTCGCGAAGCTCCGCTTCCGCGGCGGTCCGTGGCTGCTGCTGTTCGTCGTCGCGACGATGGCCGTGCCCACGCAGCTGGGCGTCGTGCCGCTGTACATCCTCTTCAGCGAGATCGGGTGGACGGGGCAGATCGGCGCGGTCATCGTCCCCGCGCTGACGAGCGCCTTCGGGGTGTTCTGGATGACGCAGTACCTCCGCCAGGCGGTTCCCGACGAGCTGATCGAGGCCGCCCGCGTCGACGGGGCGAGCTCGTTCCGCACCTTCCTCACGGTGGGGGTCCCCGCCGCCCGCCCCGCCGCGGCGATGCTCGGTCTGTTCACCTTCGTCACCGCGTGGAACAACTTCTTCTGGCCGTTCATCGTGCTCGACCGCCAGAACCCCACGCTGCCGGTGGCGCTGTCGCTGCTGCAGTCGAACTACTTCGTCGATTACTCGGTCGTGCTCGCGGGTGTGCTCCTGTCGACGGTTCCCCTGCTCCTGCTGTTCGTCTTCGCGGGCAAGCAGCTGGTCAGTGGCATCATGCAAGGGGCGGTGAAGGGATGACCCTCGCGCCCACGGAAGGAACCCGAACCATGTCCGTAACCCGAGCCTTTCCCGAGGGCTTCCTCTTCGGCGCCGCGACCGCGGCCTACCAGATCGAAGGAGCCGCCTTCGAAGACGGCCGCACCGCCTCGATCTGGGATGCCTTCAGCCGCGTTCCGAACGCCGTGATCAACGCCGACAACGGCGACGTCGCGTGCGACCACTACCACCGCTACGCGGGCGACGTGCAGCTCATGAAGAGCCTCGGTCTGCAGACCTACCGGTTCTCGACGTCGTGGTCGCGCGTGCGCCCCGATGGCGGCGCGCTCAACCCGAAGGGCGTCGACTTCTACAAGCGTCTCGTCGACGAGCTCCTGGATGCCGGCATCCTCCCGTGGCTGACCCTGTATCACTGGGATCTTCCGCAGGCTCTGCAGGACCGCGGGGGCTGGACGGTCCGCGAGACGAGCGAGAGGTTCACCGAGTACGCCCTCGACATGCACGACGCGCTCGGCGACCGCGTGAACGTGTGGACGACGCTGAACGAGCCCTGGTGCTCGTCGTTCCTCAGCTACACCGCCGGCGCCCACGCCCCCGGGCACTACTCGCAGGCCGAGGGCATGCTCTCGGCGCACCACCTGCTGCTGGGTCACGGCCAGACCGTGCGCGAGCTCCGCGCCCGCGACTCCTCGCTGAACCTCGGGCTCACCTTGAACCTCACGGTGGCGGATGCCGTCGACCCGACCAACCCGGCGGACCTCGACGCCGCGCGGCGCATCGACGGACAGTTCAACCGGTGGTTCCTCGAACCGGTGTTCCGCGCCGAGTACCCGGCGGACGTCATCAAGGACTTCCGCAACACCGATGCCGAGGCGGTGGCGCAGTGGCAGGCGGCCGTCCGGCCCGGCGACCTCGACATCATCTCGACGCCGATCGACACCCTGGGCGTGAACTACTACCACGGGGAGTTCGTCGGCGGCACGCCTCCGCTCGTCAACCCGCCCGCGGGCGACGCCCCGACCGAGCGGCAGATCGCCTCGCCCTTCCCCGCGCACGAGAACCTGTACTGGCACGACCGCGGCCTCGACCGCACGAGCATGCACTGGGAGGTCCAGCCGGAGGGGCTCACCCGCCTGCTGGTCCACGTCAGCGAGGAGTACACGGCCCAGGCCGGCGTGGCCCTCTACGTCACCGAGAACGGCGCCGCCTACGACGACGAGCTCGTCGTCGAGGACGGAGAGGAGCGCGTGCACGACACCGAGCGCGTCGCGTTCGTCGAGTCCCACCTCGGGGCGGTCCTGGATGCCGCGGAGCAGGGCGTCGATGTGCGCGGGTACTTCTACTGGTCGCTCATGGACAACTACGAGTGGGCCTGGGGCTACGAGAAGCGCTTCGGCATCGTCTACGTCGATTACCAGACGCAGACGCGCACGGTGAAGGACTCCGGGCGGCAGTACGCTCGCATCATCGCCGAGCGCGCTTTGGTCACCGCAGCCGCGGTGTAGGCCGCGCGAGGGCCCGGAGGAGGGAACGCGATGGAGCTCGCACCCGTGCGGGGCGCCGCCACGATCGAAGAGGTCGCCGCGCGAGCGGGAGTCTCCCGCTCGACGGTGTCCCGCGTCGTCAACGGTTCCACCGCGGTCTCTCCCGCCGCCCTCGAAGCGGTGCGCCGCGCGATCGACGAGCTCCAGTACGTCCCCAATCGCGCGGCGCGCTCGCTGGCGAGCCGGCAGACGCGGGCCATCGCGTTGATCATCCCCGAACAGACCGATCGCTTCTTCGGCGATCCGTTCTTCGCCTCGATCGTCGCCGGGATCAGCGAGGTCGTCGGCGAGACCGACTTCGTCATGAACATGCTCATCGCGAGCGACGACGCCAGCGCGAAGGCCCTGGGGTACCTCCGCGGGGGGAGCGTCGACGGCGCGATCGTCGCTTCGCACCACACGAGCGACACCTTCCTGGAACGCATCGCCGACGTCGTGCCGGTCGTCTACGGCGGTCGGCCCCCCAAGGTGCGCGCCGACGACTACTACGTCGACGTCGACAACGTCGAGGGCGCCCGCGAGGCCACGCAGTACCTGCTGGATCGCGGACACCGCCGGATCGGCACCATCTCGGGGCCGCTCGACATGCCCGCGTCGCTCGACCGCATCCAGGGCTTCCGCGCCGCGATGGAGAACGCCGGACTCGAGCCCGTCGCGATCGAGGACGGCGACTTCACCGAGATGGGCGGCGCTCTCGCGATGAATCGCATCCTGTCGGCCGGCGAGCTCCCCGACGCCCTGTTCGTGGCGAGCGACCTGATGGCTCGGGGCGCCTACACGGCTCTCCGCGATCGGGGCCTCGAGGTCGGCCGGGACATCGCGCTGATCGGCTTCGACGACTCCGCGGTCGCGACGACGCTGACCCCCGGACTGACCACCGTGCGCCAGCCCTCGCTCATGCAGGGGCGGCACATGGCATCCGTTCTTCTCGACATCCTGGCCGGGCGACCGGCCGTCCACGCGACGATCCTCCCGACCGAGATCGTGGAGCGCGGCTCCGCCTGATCACTCCCACCGAGCGGTGTCGGGGTCGATGCCGTGCGCGCGGGCGCCGGCCTCGATCGCGTCGCGCAGCCACACCGCGAGCCCGGGGCGGATCGCGTCGTAGTGCGCGGCGAAGCGGGGATCGCCGGCGTACATCCGGCCGAGGTGCACCTGCATCTGCCGCGTGAGGGGGAAGTACTGCGAGAACACCTCGCGATGCCGTTCGACGAGAGCGTCGGCCGCCGCGTCGCCGGGTCGCACGCCGGCGTCGAGGGCCGCGCCCAGCTCCTCGTCGAAGGCCGAGACCGTCCGCGTCACCGCCGCCCAGTCATCGGCGGAACGGGATGCCGAGCGCTCCGCGTACTGCTGCCACTGCGGGGATTCGCCGTAGGCGTCCCGCGCCTCGGCGGGCCAGTTCGTGTCCCAGCCCGGTCCGAACGTCGAGCGCTGCTCGTCTTCGGAGAGCAGGATGCCGCGCTCCTGCGCCGCGATCATGCGCTCGAGATCCTCGTCGAGGTCTTTCAGCTGCGCGATGCGCTGGGCGAGCTGGGCCCGCTGGACGCGCAACTGCGCGGCGATGTCTCCGCCCGGTTCGTCGAGCACCGCGCGGATGGCGTCGAGGTCGAGACCCAGCTCGCGGTAGACCACGATGCGGCGGAGGCGCTCGAGATCGTCGTCGGTGTAGAGACGGTAGCCGGCGGTCGAGCGTGCGGCGGGGCGTGCGAGACCGATCTCATCCCAGTGGTGAAGAGTGCGCACGGTCACGCCGAGACGGGCGGCCGTCTCGCCCACCGGCATCCCGTCCTCACGCATGGGACCCATTCTCGTCACGTCCGATCCCCACGGCCTGGAGGTTCCGCCCCTCGGCGGTGGTCGGGTCGAACACCTTGGCCGCGGTGAACACGATCCGCGCGTTCTCGGGGGTGATGACCTCGACGTCCCGCGTGTTCCACGGGGTGTCGCGAACCTCGGGTACCGCGCCGAGGGCGCGCAACGTCGAGATCAGGGGGTCGACCTGGTCGAGGACGCAGGCGAAGCTCACGCGGGCGTGCGGTGTGACGGAGGTCGTCTCGCCGACCACGAGCAGCACGTCCTGGAACGCCCACCGCCGCAGGTGCACCATCCGCCCCGGGATGCCGAACAGCTCGAAGAACCCGAGACCGCGTGTCCAGAAGTCGACCGAGGCCGCCAGATCGGGGGTCGGCAGGGTGACGAACAGGGGCATGCCGTAGATGCCCCGGTACAACGGGGGTGCGACGGCGTCCGGTCCGGGAGGGGGCACGGGGCTGATGTCGAAGGCATCGAAATTCTCGCTCATGACCTCAGCGTCCGCCCTCACGTCGCGTGAGGGTCAAGAGCGGGGTGAGGCTGCGGGCGAACCCGGCTATGTTGAGCGCAGGAAGAGCGGGTCGGCGTGGGGAGATCGCCGCTCCGCGGAGGGGGTTTTCGCCATGCGTCGTGCATCCATCGCCATCACCGGGGCGCTGCTGGTCGGGGTCGTCGCCTCACTGACCGGGTGCGTTCCCGACGATCCGGCGCCCGCGCTGACGACGACCGTGGTCTCCCCGTCCGCCACCGCTCCCAGCGCCTCAGCGACTCCGTCTGCGTCGTCGACCCCGACGGTCGAGACGCCCACCTCGATCCCGGCATCCTGTGACGACCTCGGCACGGCGGCCACGCGACAGGAGACGGTGGGCGCTCTCACGGCGCAGCATGCCGACGGCTTCGTGCGACCGGCACCCGCGAACGCGACGACCGCGCTGTCGTGCAACTGGATCCAGGAGGAGGCGGCCGCGGTGCTGCTCCTCGTCAGCACCGCGGCGGACGCCGACGTCACCGCGGGCGTCGCGGGCCTCGCCGCGCAGGGGTACGAGTGCCAGGCCGCCGAGGACTTCGGCGCCCAGTACTGCGCGAAGTCGGGCGGCACCGCCGAGACCGAAGACGTCGTGGTCGCGCGGGACGGGGTGTGGATCTACCTCGAGACGGTCAACGTCAACGCGCGCGCGTGGCTGTCGGAGATCTCGTCGCAGATCTTCGGCTGAGGAGGGAGCCGATGATGCGCGGAACACGCACAGCGATCAGAGGAGCCGTCGCCGCGGCCCTCGCCGGGGTGGTGGCCGTGGCCCTGTCGGGCTGCTTCGTGATCCCCCTGGTGGACGGGCGATCGCCGTTCGACGACCCCTTCGGGTCCAGCAAGAGCGACATCGAGAAAGCCATTCCGCCGATCCAGGCCGCGATCGACGACAGCGGAGCGGCCGACGGCGGGGGCTGGCGTGTCGTCGCCGAGCAGGGGAGCGACAACTGCGAGGGCCCCTGCCAGCTGCGCGTCGACGTGAGCATCGCGCCCGCCGACGCCTCCGACTTCGACGCGACCCCGGGCTACGCGGTGTCCGAGGACGTGCTGCGGGCCGTCTTGGTCGCGGTGATCCCGGTGGCCGAGCGGAACCACGTCGACGTCTCCGTCGTCTCCGGGTACGGCGAGCTCTCCCCGGGTGGCTCCACGATCTCCGCCGACCTGTCCGGCGCCGTCGAGGCGCTCTTCGCGTCCCGCCCGCGCGGCGACGGCTACTCGACCCGATTCGGCGAGGGCGAGGACGGCGAGGTCGAGGCCTTCACCCGCACGAAGACGGGTGTGCTGCAGGAGATGGGTCTGGGCTGACGCACGCCGCCCCCGCGTCACGAGAACAGGGGATGCCGTCGGGACAGGCCGTTTCCGCGGGGATCGCCCTGTTTCCGTGGCGTCCCCTGTTCTCGTGATCGGCCGCGCGGGAATCCGCGCGCGCGAGAACGTTTCGGGCTGCTCCGGACATGTCTGTTCCAGAAGGGGCGGTTCCGTCCCGTGAGGGAAGGAGTTCCGGATGGATGACGATCTGGATGACGGGCTGCACGCGTTGATGACCAGAGCGGATCGCGCGCGCGACCTGAGCGACGACGGTGTGCGCCCGCGCGCTGCGGCGATGGCGCGTGCGATCGTCGCCCAGGACCGCACGCGCGGCCGCCGGAGGCGCGTGCTCGCGGCTTCCCTCGTCCCTGTTTTGGTCCTCGGCACCGCGGGCGCGGCCTACGCGGCGGTCACCGTCGACTGGGGACGATTCTGGATGCAGCCCGCAGAGTGGCAGTCGTGGGCTCTGGCCGCGGACGCCTCGTTCACGTACACGCTCCCGGGAGGGGGGACCTGCGAGGTCCGGGTCGGGGACGTCACGTTCTCGCCCGCCGCGAACCGTGCCGCGGATGTGCCGGCGGACCCCGCTGCGGCCGACGCCGCTCGCGAGTACCTCCGGACCGCCGATCTCGCTCACACGATCGACGTGGATGCCGCGATCGCGAAGCTGCGGCAGGAGCCGATGACGTACGAAGGTGAGGGGGACTCCGTTCCCTTCGGGTACGGGACGAACCAGTACAACCCCGACGTCGAGTACAACATCGCTGTGAAGGACGCTGTCTTCACCGCGGTCATGTCGCACGTCGAAGCGGCGGGCTATCCCGCTACGGGCCTCGGCTTCTCCTCGCAAGAACGGTGCGAAGGCGAGCAGCGGTGAAGCGCGCGCGGCGCGGCACACGTGACGAAGCGTCCTTCGTCGCCCTCGTCGAGGAAGCGAGCCCCGATCTGCTGCGGTACTTCGCGCGCCGCGTGGACCAGGACGCCGCCGACCTGCTCGCGGAGACGCTCATGACAGCGTGGCGGCGACGCGGCGACCTGCCGGGCCCACCCGCGGAGGCACGCATGTGGCTGTTCGGCGTGGCGCGGAACGTCCTCGCCAACGCTCAGCGGGGCACGCGGCGGCGACACGCTCTCGCTGACGTCCTGCGTCGCGAGATGTCATCCGCCGTGGTCGAGGATTCGACCGAGGTCGTGGCCCTCCGCGCGCTGGTGGCCGAGCTCGAGCCGGACCTGGGGGAGGTGGTCATGCTGGCCCACTGGGAGGGGCTGTCGTTCGTGGAGATCGCCGAGGTGCAGAGAGTCGCACCGGCGACCGTGCGGGGCCGGTATCGTCGCGCGAAGCTCGCGCTCGCGGCATCCCTCTCCGATCTCGCCGTGCCCCGGGATTGAGACGCTCGGCGCGTCCCGAGAACAGGGGATGGCACCGGGACAGGCCTTTTCCGCGTGGATCGCCCTGTTTCCGTGGCGTCCCCTGTTCTCGTGACGGGGGGCGAGGCGGGTGGTGAGCGCGAAGCGGGGCGATTCATCCTCGACGAGATCCTTCCCGCCTGGGAACCGGTCGAGCTGCGGGAGTACCTGAGCGTCGCCCCCGCGAGGTGAGCGCTCAGCGCTCCGGTGGCAGCGGCTGCTGGTACACGTCCGGGACGTCGTCGCCGTCGGCATCCACCTCTTCGTCCCGCGCCAGCTGCTTGTAGCGACGGTTGCGCACGAGCAGCACGGCCGCGGCGAGGACGGATGCCAGCAGCGACGCCGCCATGATCGCGATCTTCGCGTCGTCGGTGTGAGGGGAGCCGTCCGGGAAGCTGAGCTCGGCGATCAACAGCGAGACCGTGAAGCCGATGCCCGCAAGGAGACCCACCCCGGCGAGGTCGATCCACTTCAGGGCCGGGTCGAGGCGCACCTTGGTCACGAGAGTGAGCAGGCGCACGCCGAGCAGGATGCCGAGCGGCTTGCCGAGCACGAGACCGGCGACGACGCCGATGGTCACGGGGTCCATCAGCGCGCGGACGATCCCCTCGCCGCCTCCCACCGCGACCCCCGCCGCGAAGAACGCGAAGATCGGTACCGCGATGCCGCTGGAGAGCGGGCGGAAGCGGTGCTCGAACTGCTCGGCGAGGTCCATGCCGTGGTGCTCGGGGTGCCGCTTCGATGCGGCGACGGGGATCGTGAACGCCAGGGCGACCCCGGCGATCGTGGCGTGTACGCCCGAGGCGTGCAGGAACGCCCACGCGGCGAAGCCGATCGGCAGCAGCACGACCCACGCGCCCCACGCGTTGCGCGAGAACCAGGCACGGGCGCGGTGGGCGATCACTCCGTACGCGACGACGAGCACGGCGAAGACCGCGAGCGGCACGATCGAGATGTCGCTGGTGTAGAAGATCGCGATGATCGCGATCGCGATGAGGTCGTCGACGACTGCGAGTGTCAGCAGGAAGATGCGCAGGGGGCCGGGCAGGTGCGAGCCGACGAGGGCGAGCACGGCGACGGCGAACGCGATGTCGGTGGCCGTGGGGATCGCCCAGCCGGCCAGGAGGCTCGGCTGCGTGTGCACGATCGCGACGTAGATGAGCGCGGGCACCGCGACGCCCGCGAACGCCGCCGTGACCGGGACGATCGCGGTGCCGAAGCGGCGGAGGCTGCCGCTGACGATCTCGCGCTTGAGCTCGAGGCCGACCATGAAGAAGAAGACGGCCAGTAGGCCGTCGGCGGCCCACGACCCGACGCTCAACTCGAGGTGCCACGGCTCGTAGCCGAAGCGGAAGTCGCGCAGCGCGAAGTAGGCGTCGGACGCGGGGGAGTTCGCCCAGATGATCGCGATGATCGCGGCGACCACCAGCAGCATGCCACCGACGGACTCGCGGCGCAGCAGCGTGGTGACGCGGTGGACTTCGCGGTAGCCGGGCCAGCTCGGGGCGCGGACGGTGTCGTGGCTCATGAAGCCTCCAGAGGGGTCGATCGACGAGATGTCGACCAGACTTCCCGACGCACCTCCTCCATCTTACCGGGAGCGGGATGCCGTCCCTCAGCCGGCGAGATCCTCGCGGGTCGGCGGGTCCATGCCCTCGCGGCCGACGGTGATCGCGGCCGCCCGCGCCGCGCGGTGCAGCAGGGCCGGGAGCGTCTCGCCGTCGAGTGCCCGCACGCTCTCGCGCAGCCCGTCGACATCCCCGGCGAGATTCAGGATGCCGTCCAGCAGCGCGCCCATGAACGTGTCGCCCGCACCGACCGTGTCGACCACGGCGGTCGAGACCGCGGGCACGTCGACGGTGGCGTGCGCGGTCACGCCGAGGGAGCCGGCATCCCCGTCGGTGATGACGGCGAGACCGGCTCCGAGCCCGACCCAGTGGCGGGCGACGTCGGCGGTGGACATCGCGGGGTAGAGCCATTCGGCGTCCTCCGCGCTCGCCTTGACGACGTCGGAGAGGGCGACGAGCGCCTCGACCCGTGCTCTCGCGTCCTCGACGCCGCCGGTGAGGGCGGGGCGGATGTTCGGGTCGTAGCTGACGAGCGCGGAACGACGAGCGCGCGCGGCCGCCGCGCGGACCTCGTCGGCGCCGGGGGCGAGGGTCGCGGCGACGGATCCGGTGTGGAAGATCCGGGACGCGGGCACCTCGACCGGCGACGGCAGCACCCAGTCGATGTCGAAGTCGTACGTGGCGTTGCCGTTCTCGCCGATGGTGGCCCGCGCCGTCGCGGTGCGCTCGGGGTCACCGGCGGTCAGCAGCTCGACTCCGGATGCCGTGAGCCACGCCCGCAGGGCCTGTCCGCGCTCGTCGTCGGCGACGCGGGCCACGAGCGCGGCGTCGCGTCCGAGTCGGCCGAGGGCGACGGACACGTTGGCGGGGCTGCCTCCCGGACGCTCGGAGGCGCTCGCCGCGGTCGTGACGATGTCGACGAGGGCCTCCCCGAGCACGGTGACGTCGTGGGTACGGGTTTCGGTGGTCATCATGCTGGTCCTTCCGGTGGGCGGTCGCCTCCGCCGTCATCTTGGTGCATCATCCCGATCGATGCGAACGGGCTCAGACCGACAGCACCGCGGGCTGCGTGATGACCAGGCGATCGCCGTCCCAGCCGACGGGCATCGGGTCGGTGATCCCGCCGACGAAGCGCCCGTCGACGCCGACGTTGCGGAACGCCAGCAGTTGCCAGCGGTCGGCGCGGTCGCGGACCAGACGACCGACGTACAGGTCGTCATCGGTGATCGGCGTCGCGGTCGAGATGTCGAACGGGCCGAGAACGCTGTCGGCGGCCACCGCCCACACCGCACCTCGCGGGTGGCGTGCGCGCACGGCATCCATCGCCTGAGCGGGCATGCACGAGAACAGCAGCACCGCGCGGCCGTCGACCTCTTCGACCTGGGTCACCTCGAGCTGCCCGAAGCCCTGGTCGGTGGGCTCGCTCACCGGAGCCTGGAGCGTCCACGTCTCGAGATCCGGCGACGTGGCGTGCGCGACGACACCGCTGCCGTTCAGGGGACCTCGGGGCGCGCGGGCGGTGACGTACATGTGCCAACCGTGGCCTACGGGGTCGGCGAACACCCACGGGTCGCGGAAGGCCTCGTCGTGCCAGTCGGTGGTGGCGAGGCGCTCGTACATCTCGCCGTCGGCCTCGAGGACCGGGTTCGTCGGGTTCTTGTGCCAGGTGTACAGGTCGTCGCTGGTGGCGTAGCCGATGCGCTGCACGTTGCGACCGTCTTCGGCCAGACGCGAGCCCGTGTAGAAGAGGAACCAGGTGCCGTCCTCACGGCGAACGGTCGAGCCGGTCCAGGTGGCGAGGGCGTCGAAGTCGTCTGCTCCGCCGCGCACGAGGGCGTCGGCGACGCGCTCCCACGACACGAGGTCGGTCGAGACGGCGTGGCCCACCGAGGCGCGGTAATGGCGGTCTTCCGGGTCGTGCAGAGCGCGCGAGGCGTAGAGGAAGAACAGGTGGTAGCGGTCGCCGTCGTCGGCGAACCAGAAATCCCACACGTAGGAATCGGCGAGGTCGAACACGTCAGGCACTCTCTTTCCACGCAGCGCTGTGCTGCAGGTCTTCTGGGGTCGGGGGTCTCAGGCCGCCGCGCGCGGTCACCGCGGGCGGCGACAGGGCGAGGCTTCCGCCGGGGCGCTCGGCCGCCCCGGCGGAAGGGGGGACGATGTCGACAGGTGCCCCATCGGGCACGGCGACATCGGAATCGCGGGTCATCCCTTCACACCGCTGGCCGCGATGCTGCTCACGAACGCGCGCTGGAAGACCAGGAACACGATCAGCACGGGAAGGGTGATGAGCGAGGTGTAGGCCATGACCTCGCCCCACGCCGTGTTGAGCTGGAAGAAGTACTGCATGCCGACCATGACGGGGCGCAGGTTCTCTTTCTGCACGACCATGAGCGGCCACAGGTACTGGTTCCACGCGGGCAGGAACGTCAGGATCGCCACCGTGGCGAACGCCGGTCCCGACAGGGGCACGATGATGCGGCGGTAGATCGTGAACCAGCTCGCCCCGTCGATGCGGGCGGCCTCGTCGAGCGACGGGGGAATCGTGGAGAAGTACTGGGCGAACAGGAAGATCGAGAAGGCGTTCGCGATGAACGGCACGATCTGCACCTGGTAGGTGTTCAGCCAGCCGAAGTCGTACTTCAGCACGCCGCCCTCCATGACGAGGGTCGGCAGCTGGTTGACCCAGTAGACCATCGGCACGGCGATCGTCTCGAAAGGGACGATGAGCGTCGCGATGATCAGGGCGAGCACGACGACCCGGCCCTTCCAGCGCAGACGCGAGAGGGCGAAGCCGGCGAGGGAGTTCACGATGAGCCCGAGCCCGACGGTGAGCACCGTCACGAGGATCGAGTTGAACAGGAACTGCCCCACGGGCACGCGATCGAAGACACCGAAGTAGTTGTCGAGGCTGATGTCTCCGGTGGGCAGGAACGCCGCGGGGGAGTTGATGTCGCGGAGGATCTGCGCGTCGGGCTTGAGGCTCGACACGAACATGAACACGAGGGGGAACAGGAAGAACACGGCGAGGATCGACATCGTCACGTAGGTGAGGATGCGGCCGTTGCGGCCTTCCGAGGAGCGGGTGCGTCGGCGGGCGGGCGCGTCCTGTCGTGCAGCGCGCGCGGTGCGCCCGGGGCGTTCGAGGGTGCCGGTCATGTCAGTTCTTCTCTCGGGTCAACCAGCGCTGGATGAGGGCGATGACCAGCACGGCGACGAAGAACAGGAGGGAGATCGCGGCGGCATAGCCGATCTCCTGCTGCTCGTAGCCCTTGCGCACCGCGTGGTACACGACGGTCGACGTCGAGTTGAGAGGGCCGCCCTGGGTCATCACGTCGACCTGGACGAACAGTCCGAGGGCGGCGATCGTGATCGTGACCAGGACGAAGACCATGGTGGGACGAAGACCCGGCCACGTCACGTGGGCGAACTGGTGCCACCGGCTCGCGCCGTCCATGCGGGCGGCTTCGTAGAGCTCCTCGGGGATGGTCTGCAGGCCCGCGAGCCAGATGATCATGTGGAAGCCGACGGCCTGCCAGATCGACAGCACGATGATCGCGCCGAGCGCGGTGGTGGGGTCGTTCAGCCAGTCGGCGCCTTTCAACGCCCCGAAGGTGACGGTGTCGATCATCGAGTTGATGAGGCCGTCGCTCTGGTACATGAAGCGCCAGAGGATCGACACCACGACGATCGAGGTCACGACGGGGATGAAGAACACCACGCGGAAGAACGTCGTTCCCCGCAGGCGCTGGTTGACGAGGATCGCGAGCAGGAGCCCGAGGCCGGCCTGTACGGGCACGACGACCAGTGCGAAGAGGAAGGTGTTCAGCGCCGACTGCAGGAAAACCGGGTCGGCGGTGAACGCCCGGAAGAAGTTGTCCAGGCCCACGAAGCGCGGCGGGTTGGGCGAGATCAGGCGGGCGTTCGTGAACGACAGCGTGAACGCGAGCAGCACGGGCACGATGAGGAAGAGCAGGAGCAGGAGGGCGGCGGGGGCCATCATCGCCAGGCCCGCCCACGACTCGCTCCCGCGCGAGGTGCGCAGGCGACGGAGGGATCGGCGCGGCTGCTTCGCCGCGGCGACCGGAGGAGACACGGTCATCAGGATTCTTCTTTCCCGCCCGCGGTGGGGGTCCGACGCGGACCCCCACCGCGGGCGCGGCGTTACTTCGCGCCGTAGCCGTCGTTGGAGGAGATGTTGGTGTCGATCTCGGTGACCGCGGCATCCAGAGCCGACTGCACGTCGGCGCCGTTCATGATGTCCTTGGCCGCCGTCTCGAACGTGGTCGAGATCACCGCGTAGGCGGGCGTCTCGGGTCGCAGGACGGCGTACTCCTTCGAGAACTCGGCGAACGGACGCAGGGCGCCGTCGGTGGAGTTGAAGTACTTCGACGCCTCGGTGGCCGCCTCGGTGGCGGGGATCACGAGCTGCTCGTCGGCGAACCGGGTGATGTACTTGTCGTTGAAGCTGAACTCGAGGTACGCGCGGGCGCCGTCGGCGTCGTTGCAGGACGACGAGATGCCCCACTGCCATGAGCCGCCACCGATCTTGGGGCCGTCGCCGAGGTTTGGCGGCGGCAGGATCAGCAGGTCGTCGCCGACCGCGTCCACCGCGGCGAGGCCGTTCCACACACCGGTGTAGCTGAGCGCGACCTTGCCGTCGACGAACTCCTGGTTGCCCACGGTCCCGCCGCTGTTGGCGTAGCCCTTCTTGAACAGGTCCTGGAACCAGGTGCCCCACTTCACGGCATCCGGACCGTTCAGTGCGCCGTCCGCGGTGAGCATGGTGTCGCGGTTGATCAGGTCGCCGCCGAAGCTCTGCAGGAAGGGCGAGTAGGCGTAGGGCCACCACTCGCCCTTGTCCTCGGCGCCGATGTCGATCGGGGTGTCGTATCCGGCCCCCTTGAGGGTCGAAAGGGCGGCGTCGAACTCCGACTCGGTCCAGGGCTGGTCCATGGTCGGGATGCGGATGCCGTTGGCATCCAGCACCGACTTGCGGGCGAAGATGCCGAGGGCGGCGTCCCAGTACCCCGCGGAGTAGATCTCGCCGTTGTACTTTCCGACCGCGGTGGGAAGGAGCTTGTCGGTGATGTCGCTCGAGATGTTCAGCGGCTGCAGGTAGTTGGCCCACGCCCAGTTGGGCATGATCGGGCCGTCGAGATCGAGCAGGCACGGGAGGTCGCCCGAGGCGGCCGCAGCGACGATCGCGTCGTTGTAGGCGCCCTGCGGGAACGACTCCGTCTTGACCTCGTATTTGTCCTGGGAGGCGTTGAAGTCGCTGATGATCTGCTCGTAGACGGCGAGCTCGGCGGGGTTGCCGGCCGAGTGGGTCCACATCGTCAACACGGTGCGACCGTCTTCGGTCGTCGTGCTGCCTTGACCTGCCTGACCGCAGCCGGTGAGAACCAGCGCGGCAGCGACGCCCGTTGCGGCGAGCGGGATGAAGGACTTCTTCATCGTGTTCCTTTCGGTGTGCGACGACATCGCTGTCGCCGTCGTGAGGGGACGCCGGGGGTGGCGTCAGTCCGTGACCCGGGGGTCCCGCGCGCTGCCGAGGGGCGCGGGAGGGCCGACGGAAGCCCGACGAACGATCGGGCAGTCCATGAGGTGGGGGGAATCGATGTCCGCCTCGCGGAGGCCGAGGGCGACCTCCATTGCCCAGCGACCCATGGCCGCGTGGGGGAGCGAGACGGTCGTGAGGGGCGGATCGAGCTCCGCCGCGACCAGCTGCTGGTCGTCGTAGCCGACGACCGACAGGTCTTCGGGGATCCGGATGCCATGGCGCGGAGCCCACATGACGACTCCGGCCGCGATGCGGTCGTTGAAGGCGAAGACGCCCGTCGGACGCTGCTCCGGGGGCAGCTCCATCAGCTCGGCGATCGCCTTCTGGCCGCCGGCTGCCGAGGTCTGCGCGGACACGTGGAGAGCGGGATCGGGGCGGATGCCGGCCTCGAGGAGCACATCCCGGTAGCCCCGCAGGCGGAGCTCGGCGGCGACCGGGCGGTCGGCGTCGCCGTCGTCGATGTAGGCGATGCGGCGGTGCCCGGCGTCGACGAGCTCCTGCGTGGCGGCGCGTCCTCCGGCGTAGTCGTCGGGGACGACGGCCGGGTAGCCGCCGTCTTCGGGGCGGCAGTCGAGGAAGACCGTGCCGGCGGGAAGGCCGGCCGGGGCCGGGAGCACGCGATGGTACATCGAGGCGTAGACCATGCTGTCGACGCGGTGGTTCACGAGCGTGGAGATCGCGTCGGACTCGATCTCGGGGTGACCGTCGGTGTCGACGAGGATCACGAGCCGCCCGTTCTCGCGGGCGACCTCCTGCGCACCGGCGAGCATGCGCCCGGCGAACGGCGTCGTGGCGATGCGGTCGGAGACGAGACCGATCGTGCCGGTCACGCGGGTGCGGAGGCTCCGCGCGATCGGGTTGGGCGAGTAGCCGACCTCGTCGGCGACCCGGCGGACGCGCTCCTTGGTCTCGTCGGAGATGCGCGACTCGGCGTCGTTGAGCACGAGCGAGACGGTCGCGGGCGAGACGCCGGCGGCCTTGGCGACATCCGCGATGCGCACACGAGCCATGTCTCACCCTCCGTTGGATAATCGATTTATCTTGCTGATAAACCGATTTACCAGCAACAGCAATCAGTGTGAGGTGTGGAGCCCGCCGGTGTCAAGTAACGGAACGGCAACGGTGGCGGAGAACTCCGCGGGGCGGGCCGGATGCCGGAGGGCCCGCGTCAGCGGGGACGGCGCCGCGCGGCGAAGAACGTCACGACGCCCTGGCCGATGAGGTACCCCGCCGAGGCGGTGATGAAGTGGGCCACGGTGGGGGCGCCGTTGGCATCCCACCACAGCATGGCGGCGAGGAAGACGGTCCCCACGGCGACGAGGATGATGCCGGTACGGGCGGTCGGGCTAGTGGCGGTCATGGGTTCCTCCGAGGTGGGGGTGGTCCCCCGATCATGCCGCACGCCCCGCCCCGCCGAGACCGCACGCGAGCGCCGGGGCCGCGGGCGCCTCGCCGCACGGGCGTGCGGGCTCGGCGAACGGGTGCGGCCCCGGCATCCCCGGTCCGGGGGTCAGGACGGGTCGCCGCCCAGCGGGCCGACGGCGGGAATCGGGCCGCCGTCGTCGGCGCCGGTGTTGCGGGCGCGGGCGATCGCGTTGCCGAGGTGGTAGATCACCAGGGCGGCGATCGAGCCGAGCACGATGGCGCCGAGCTGGAACGGGCCGATGTCCATCGTGAAGCCCGCGATCGCGAGCACCAGGGCCACGGCTCCGGTGTACTGGTTGACCGGACGCGAGAAGTCGACGCGGTTGTCGACCCAGATCTTGATGCCGATGATGCCGATCAGGCCGTAGAGGGCCGTGGTCACGCCGCCGAGCACCCCGGGCGGGATGGTGTTGAACACCGCACCGACCTTGGGGGAGAGGCTCAGCAGGATCGCGGTGAGGCCCGCGATCCAGTACACCGCCGTCGAGTAGACGCGGGTGGCGGCCATGACGCCGATGTTCTCGCCGTAGGTCGTCGTTCCCGAGCCGCCGAACGAGCCCGCGAGCGTCGTGGCGAGGCCGTCCGCGATGAGGGCGCGACCGGTGGAGCGGTTGGCCGTGGCATCCGTCATCGCCGCGACTCCGCGGACGTGGCCGACGTTCTCCGCGACGAGCACGAGCACGACGGGCAGGAACATCGCGATGACGGACCACGTGCCGGGGGAGACGAAGTCGGGGAAGTGGAACTCGGGCAGCCCCACCCACGGGGCGGCGCCGACGGCGTCGAAGTCGATGAGCTTCTCGCCGGTGGTGACCTGGATGAGCACGGTGGCGACGTAGCCGACGATCACCCCCAGGAAGATCGAGATGCGGCCGAGGAAACCCCGGAACAGCACGCTGAACAGGATGACGGCGACCAGCGTGATCGTGCCGGTGAGGGGCTGCTTCTCGAAGCTGCCCCACGCCACGGGCGCGAGGTTGAACCCGATGAGCGCCACGATCGCGCCCGCGACGACCGGGGGCATGACCTTGTCGACCCACCCGAGGCCGGCGAACTGCACGATGAAGCCGATCGCGGCGAGCAGCACGCCGACGGCGACGATGCCGGCGAGCGCCGAGCCGGTGCCGGCCATGGTCGTGGCGGCGGTGATCGGCGCGATGAACGCGAACGACGAGCCGAGGTAGCTGGGGAGGCGGTTGCGCGTGATCAGGAGGAACAGCAAGGTCCCGATGCCCGAGAACAGCAGCGTTGTCGAGACCGGGAACTTCGTCAGCACCGGCACGAGGAACGTCGCACCGAACATCGCGATCACGTGCTGCAGGCCGATCGCGATCGTCGCGCCCCAGTTCAGGCGCTCGCCCGGGCCGACGACGGCTCCCGGTGCGACGGTGCGTCCGTCACCGTGCAGCTTCCAGCGGAACATGTGTCTCCTTGAGGGGGTGGATGCCGAGATCACGCTCTTTCGTCGAGATGACGTCCGGTTGCGCGCAATGCGGGGCGATCTCGGCGAAAGCGGGTCATTTCGCGGTGGTGATGGCGCGGTGTGCGCACCCGTGGTCAGGACGTCAGCACGCGCAGCAGCTCCGCGTAGCGATCGCGGGTGCGCTCCACGATCTCGTCGGGCAGCGCGGGGGGTTCGCCCTGCTTGTCCCAGTTCTCGGCGAGCCAGTTGCGCACGATCTGCTTGTCGAAGCTCGCCATGCGCTCGGCCGGGGTGGTGCCGGTGCGCCAAGCCTCGGCATCCCAGTACCGCGAGGAGTCCGAGGTCAGCACCTCGTCGGCGAGGGTCAGCACGCCGTCGGCGTCGAAGCCGAACTCGAACTTCGTGTCGGCGAGGATCAGTCCGTGCGCCTCGGCGGTGGCCGACGCGCGGCGATAGATCTCGAGCGAGGCGTCGCGCAGGGCCGCGGCCGTGTCGGCGCCGACGATCTCGACGGAGCGCTCGAACGTGATGTTCTCGTCGTGCTCGCCCATCGGCGCCTTGAAGGCCGGGGTGTAGAGCGGCTCCGGCAGACGGTCGCCGTCGTTCAGGCCCTCCGGGAGGGGGATGCCGCAGACCGTGCCTTCTGCGCGGTACTCCGCCCACCCCGAGCCCGTGAGGTACCCGCGCACGACGCATTCGATCGGCTGCATGTCGAGCGAGCGGACCAGCATGGCGCGCCCCTGCACGGCATCCGGGATCAACGACACCGGGTCGTCGCCCCGGAGCGCGTGATCGGCGGCCAGATGGTTGGGGATGGAGCGACCCCCGTCGGCGCCGGCGAGCTGGTCGAACCACCAGAGGCTCAGCGTCGTCAGGAGCACGCCCTTGTCGGGGATGCCGGGAGAGAGCACGTGGTCGAACGCGCTCACGCGGTCGCTCGCGACGACGAGGAGGTGCGCCGGGGCTGCGCCTTCGGCCGTGTCGGCGGGGACGTAGAGGTCGCGCACTTTGCCGGAATAGACGTGGCGCCAGCCGGGGAGCTCGAGCGGGGGAGCGGAGGTCACCCGCTCATTATTGCGGGTGCGCGCGCCCGGCACCGGCGCGGATTGTGTCATACCGCTCGCGCGGGCGCCTGCCCCCCGGCCGCGGGGACCCGCCTGACTACCCTCGATGGAATGACCGATGACATCCCCGGACCCGCGGTCGCCATCGACCCCCACGCGGGCAGCAGCCACAAGACCATCCGCGGTTGGGTCTTCTGGCCGGCCGCGGGCATCGCCCTCGCGTTCATCGCCTTCGCGCTGTTCTTCCCCGCGGCCGCAGAAGCCACCTTCGCCTCGGTGCAGACCTTCATCGTGTCGACCTTCAACTGGTACTACGTGCTGATCGCGGCGTTCTTCGTCGCCTTCGCGCTCGCGATGGGCTTCAGTCGCTTCGGCACCATCAAGCTCGGACAGGACGACGACGAGCCGGAATTCTCGACGATCTCGTGGTTCTCTCTCTTGTTCGCCGCCGGGATGGGCATCGGACTGGTCTTCTACGGAGTGAGCGAGCCGCTGAGCCACTTCGTCTCGCCCCGCCCCGGTGTCGAGGGCACTCCCGCCGAGCTCGCGCAACAGGCGATGTCGCAGACCTTCCTGCACTGGGGCGTGCACGCGTGGTCGATCTACGTCGTGCTCGGTCTCGCGCTCGCGTACGCCTTCCACCGCCGTCGCCGGCCGCGCACGATCCGGTGGGCGCTCGAGCCGATCCTCGGTGCGCGTTTGGTCCAGGGCGGATGGGGCAACGCGATCGATGTCGCCGCCCTCGTCGGAACGCTGTTCGGCGTCGCCACCTCGCTCGGCCTGGGCGTCATCCAGATCAGCGCGGGCCTCGACTTCCTCGGCGTCGTGCCTCCCTCGATCATCAGCCAGGCGATCATCATCGGCATCATCACCGGTTTCGTGCTCTTCTCGCTGCTCTCGGGCGTGGGCAAGGGCATGAAGTGGCTGTCGAACATCAACCTCGTGCTCGCCGGGCTTCTCATGCTGTTCCTGCTGTTCGCCGGCCCGACGGAGTTCCTGCTGCGCGATGTGGTCCAGTCGATCGGCAACTACATCCAGAGCTTCGTGGGACTCTCGTTCACCGTCAGCGCCTACGCGGGCGATGACGGTGTCGCGTGGCAGGGCGCCTGGACGGCGTTCTACTGGGGCTGGTGGATCTCGTGGGCGCCCTTCGTCGGGATCTTCATCGCGCGCATCTCGCGGGGTCGCACCGTGCGCGAGTTCGTGGTCGGCGTGATCCTCGTGCCTACGCTCGTCGGCATCCTGTGGTTCACCGTGCTCGGCGGCACCGCGATCTACGGCGAGCTCACGGGCACCGCGTCTTATACGGGGCCTGACGGCTCGGTCGACGTGTCGACGGCGCTGTTCCAGATGCTCGAGAACGTCCCGGCATCCGGAGTGCTGATCGTCGGCTTCCTCATCCTCATCGCGGTGTTCTTCGTGACCTCCGCCGACTCCGGAGCCCTGGTGATGAGCATGATCGCCACCGGCGGCGAAGAGGAGCCCAAGAAGTGGGTTCGCGTGTTCTTCGCCCTCGCCACCGCGGTGATCGCGTTCGCCCTGCTGATCGCGGGCGGTCTGAACGCCCTGCAGACCGCAGCGATCAGTATCGCCCTGCCGTTCAGTCTCGTGCTGCTGGCGATCTGCTGGGCCACGGTCGTGGCGTTCCGTCGCGAGATGAAGGCGTACGACAAGGCCGAGCGGGCGCAGCTGCGCGATGCGATCGGCGAGCACTACGGCCTCGAGGTGGAGGAGCCCAACCAGCGCGGGATCTTCGGCATCCCGGTGCGGTGGCGTCAGCGCCGAGCGGTGACGGCACCGGCAGAGACCCGGACCGAAGTCGACAAGGCTGCTGAGGTGGTCGCGAACGATTCCTCGTCAGCCTGAGCCCCGGCATCCGGGACATGTCCTGAACGCGCCGCGCCCTGACCGGGTGCGGCGCGTTCTGCGTCGGGGCGCAAGCCCTTCGTGCCGACGGGCGCCCCCGAGTTGACTGTCCCCTGCGGACGGGAGCGGGGCGCTTCGAGCCCCCGATGTTCACCCGCGCGAGTTCGCATCCGGCGGCCGGAACGCGTATAGTCCACGTGGACTAGTCGGAACGGACCATGAGGAGGACGGATGCCGGAGACCAGCCGTCTCACCCCGACCGCCGTCATGATCCTCGCGACCCTCCGCGAGGGCGACATGCACCCCTACGAGCTCATGCGTCTGCTCAAAGAGCGCCGCGACGATCGACTCGTCCCGTTGCAGAAGGGGACGATCTACCACACGGTCGCTCGCCTCGAACGTGACGGCCTGCTCGCCGAGGTCGGCGTCGATCGCCACGGCAATCGTCCCGAGCGGACCACCTACACGCTTCTGGATGCCGGGCACCGAGCCGTCGAGGAGTGGGTGCGCGCCGAGCTGCCCCGCATCGATCGACCGGGCGAGTTCCGCGTGGCGCTCTCCGAGGCCCACAACCTCGAGCGCGACGAGGTCGTCGCCCTGCTCGACCGGCGGCGCGCGCTGCTCGAGGAGTGCATCGACGAGTATCGCGCGGGCCTCGAGGAGGCCGCCGCGCGTGAGACCCCCGAGCAATTCCTCATCGAGGTGCGGCGGCAAGCCGTTCTCCTCGATGCCGAACTCGCGTGGCAGGACTCCCTGCGCGCGCGTCTCGCCGATCGCACCCTGCCGTGGGGCGTCGCCGAGATCCCCGAACACATCACGAACAAGCACCGCGTCTCAAGGGAGACATTCGCATGACCGACGCTCGCGCCGCCACCACGGCATCCACCCCCACCGGGTCGCACAAGACCCACGAACGCAGCCCCTGGCCCGCCCTGTGGGCGCTCGTCATCGGGTTCTTCATGATCCTGGTCGACACCACGATCGTCTCTGTCGCGAACCCCGCGATCAAGGCGGCGCTCGACCCGAACACGAGCAACCTCGACAACGTCGTATGGGTCACCAGCGCCTACCTGCTGACCTACGCCGTGCCCCTGCTGATCACCGGCCGCCTCGGCGACCGCTTCGGTCCGAAGAACATCTATCTCACCGGACTGGCGATCTTCACGCTCGCCTCGCTCGCGTGCGGCCTCGCTCCGAGCCTTGAGATGCTGATCGCCGCTCGCGCCGTGCAGGGACTCGGCGCCGCCCTGATGACGCCGCAGACCATGGCCGTCATCACCCGCACGTTCCCGCCGCAGAACCGCGGCGCGGCCATGGGGCTGTGGGGCGCCACCGCCGGTGTCGCGACCCTCGTCGGTCCGCTCGCGGGCGGTCTGCTCGTCGACGGTCTCGGCTGGGAATGGATCTTCTTCATCAACATCCCCGTCGGCATCATCGGCTTCGTCGCCGCGGTGATCCTCGTCCCGCAGCTGCCGCGCACCGCGCACAAGTTCGACATCCTCGGCGTCGTGCTCAGCGCGATCGGCCTGTTCCTCATCGTCTTCGGGCTGCAGGAGGGGGAGCACTACTCGTGGGCGGCGTGGATCTGGGGCATGGTCGCCGCGGGGGTCGTCGTCATGGGGGTGTTCATCTGGACGCAGGCGCGCAGCAAGGGGGAGCCCCTCGTGCCGCTCGACCTCTTCCGCGATCGCAACTTCTCCGTCGCGAACCTCGCGATCGCCGCGGTCGGCTTCACCGTGACGAGCATGGCGCTGCCGCAGATGTTCTACCTGCAGCTCGCTCGCGGACTCACCCCCACCGAATCGGCGCTGCTGCTCATCCCGCTCGCGATCCTCTCCGGGGTGCTCGCTCCGTTCGCGGGCAAGCTCCTCGACCGCACCGACCCGCGCTTCCTCCTCGTGCCGGGCCTCCTGCTCGTGGGCGGCGCGCTCGGCATCTACGTCGCGCTGATCCTGGGCGACGCCCCAATCTGGGCGTTCCTCATCCCCGCGGCGCTGATGGGCGTCGGTAACGCCGGGATGTGGGGTCCGCTCGCGACCACCGCGACCCGGAACCTCCCGCCCCGTCAGGCGGGTGCCGGTGCCGGCATCTACAACACGACCCGGACCGTCGGATCGGTCATCGGCTCGGCATCCATCGCCGCATTCATGCAGGCGCGCCTCGAGGCCAACCTGCCCGGAGCGGCGGATGCCTCGGCGAGCTTCGGCGGCGGAACGCTCCCGCCGCAGGTCGTCACCGGGTTCTCGCAGGCCATGGGGCAATCGCTGACGCTGCCGATCGTCGTGATCGGCGTGGGTCTCATCGCCGTGCTGTTCATGCGTCGGCCGTCGGTGATCCGCCCGCACGGCGCGCCCCGCGACGCGGCTCCCGCGGCGCCGGCGCAGGCTGCCCCGGCGGCCGCGGGCGAATAGCATCCGGATCGACGGACGCCGCCGCTTCCTTCGGGAGGCGGCGGCGTCTGTCAGCGCGTGGCGGTGAGCTGTACGGACGGCGGATGGTCGGATAACCTACCTTTCGTTTCGTGGCTGCCGCGCCGCCCCGATATCCGACAGGGCGCGGCGCGAGCCCGCTAGCCGCGCCCTGAGAGGCGGTGAGGACGCCCGTGCCCATCTTCGAGTCGAGGCGGACGCCTGAAGGGCGCCACGCTCTGTCCGCCCAGACGCAACTCCCGTTCTTCCTCGGGCTCGTGTACGTGGCGATCGTGGTGGCGGTCGTGGAGCCTCCCATCCTGGCGATGCCCGTCTCGATCGCCGGGTTCGGCGTCGGCGTCGCGGCGACGGTGCTCGCGATGTTCTTCCCGTGGGAGAGGGTCGCGCCGGTGGCGAACATCGTCGTCGCGGCCCTCGACGTCGTTGCGGTGACGCTCATCCGCGCCGAGGTCACGCACGTGCTGTCGGGGGTGATCCTGTTGGCGATCTTCCCCATGGTGTGGGCGGCCTATTCGTTCGGGTGGGCGGGACTCGCCCTCGTCGTGGTCGGCTCCATCGCGATGCTGGTGTTCCGATTCCTCTACGACGGCGCGGCGCCGCAGACCTTCGCGGAGTGGGCGAACGTGACGAGCCTGCCCCTCGTGATGCTCGCGCTGGCCGTCATGGGCTTTCTCGCCGCGCGTCGACACGGCCGCCGCGGACGCCAGCTCTCCCGGGCGAATCGGGCGCAGTCTGAAGCCCTCGCGGATGCGCGGGATGCCGAGGCGCTCGTGGTCGGCATCCTCGACACGGTCGCCGCGGGCGTCGCCTTCTACGACGAGGAGGGACGCCTCGAGGTGGCGAACGCGGCGGCCCACCAGATGGCCCACGCGTCGGGGTTCCGTCTCGATGCCCCTCCCTACGCCGGGGAGAACGTGATCGCCGCCGACCGCGTGACGCGTCTCGCACCCGACGAGCAGTTCATTCCGCGGGCGCTGCGGGGCGAGGTCATCCGCGGCCACCTCGCCTGGATCGGTCCCCCCGAGGCGCAGATGGCCGTTCTCGCCTCCTCGAACCAGCTGCGTCGGCAGGACGGCTCCGTGCAGGGCACGGTGGTCGTCGCGCACGACGTGACCGAACTGGCCGACGCGATCGAGGTGCGCGAGCAGTTCCTCCGGACGGTCTCGCACGAGCTGCGCACGCCGCTCACGAGCGTCACGGGCTTCCTGTCCCTCATCGACGACGCCGTCGGACCGCACGATCCGAAGCTGCGCACCTATGTCGACGTGGTCAATCGTCGCGCTGCCGATCTCCTCGATCGGATCGAGGACCTCGTCTCGGCGACGCGCGTCGACGGGGCGCTGCGCCTGTGCATCGTCGACATCCGGCAGATCGTGGATGCCGCGGCGCGGCGCGTCAGCACGCTCGCCGAGCAGCAGTCCACGCCCGTGCGGGTGACGGGCGCATCCGACGCGCGCGCCCGCGGCGACCGCGAGAAGCTCGAGAACGTCATCGCCGAACTGCTGACGAACGCCGTGAAGTTCGGCGAACCCGAGACCCCGGTCACCGTGACCTGCGACCGGGACGACGACCGTGTGCGCGTGAGCGTCGCGAACGACGGCCCGGGGCTCTCCCACGCCGAGCTGCGTCGGGTCTTCGACCGCTTCTACCGCACCGCGCATGCGCGTTCCCGCGCGGTGCAGGGGTTCGGGCTGGGACTCAGCCGGGTGCGCGCGATCGTCCACGCGCACGAGGGGCATATCCACATCGAGAGCGCCCCCGGCGCGCGTACGACGGTGACGGTGGACCTCCCCGCCGCCGCGCCGACGGCGGCGTCCTGAGCCTCAGCGCCGCTCCGGCGTCGGCGAGCGCCTCTGAAATCGTCTAGTCAGCCCTCTGTCGAAAAGTGGCATGATCCTGCCGATCGGCGAGAAGCGTCCTGTTGGCGGGACTTGTCGTGTGCGTAAGCTGTCGTAATTCATCTATACGTGTGTATAGTCAAAGACGGGATAGGGACGACGCTCACCCCGCCCGCGTTCCTCGCCTCGCCTCTCGAAGGAGTCATCCATGACCGCTCCCGCCGTCGCCGTCCGCCCCTCTTCCGCGCCCTCCTCGCGCCTCTCGTGGCCCCGGGCCGCCGGCATCCTGATCCTCACCGGAGGGGTGCTGCTGACCGCGGCCACCGCTCTCGAGATCGGAACCGACGTGTCCACGGAGGCGGGGCCCGCGACGGCGTTCTGGGTGCTGTTCCTCGCCAGCACCGTCGCCCATGTCGCGGCGATGTTCCCGCTCGCCCTCGGCCGCGGTGACGGTCAGGGCGCGGTCCGCTCCTCGCTCATCGGCAGGATCGCCCTGCTCGGCTTCGCTGCCTTCTTCCTCGCGAACCAGAGCATGTACCTGCTCGCGGCGTACCTCCTGCCCACGGCCGAGCCGACGGCGGGCGCGTCGGCGTTCCTGTTCGGCATGAGCGCGGTGCAGGGCGTGCTTCTGCTGGTCGGCGGTATCGCCATCGTCCGGGCCCGCGCGCTGACCGGCGCGGCCCGCTGGGCGATCCTCGTGCTCTCGATCATCGGCTTCGCACTCGGCGCCGTCATCAACGCCAGCTCGATCGAGGCGCTGACCGACACGATGTACTTCGTCTCCACCGGTGCGCAGATCGTCGCGGGGGTCCTCATCGCCCGGGCCGGCGTCGCCGCAGCGAAGTAGCGTGTGGGACGTGCCCCGCAGCTATCAGTCTCCCAAGCGACAGGCCGAGGCCGCCGCCACGCGTGCGAACATCGTCGACACGGCGGGCCGACTCTTCGTCCGCGACGGCTACGTCGCCACCTCGATCAAGGCCATCGCGGCCGAGGCGGGGGTCTCGATCCCGACGGTCCACCTGAACGGTCCGAAGCACGCTCTGCTCATCGCCGCCTTCGAGCGGACCTTCGCGGGTGACGAGGGGCGGCACTCGCTGACCGAGCGACCCGAGCTCATCGAGATCATGAGCGAGCCCGACACCGATGCGGCGATCTCGCGATACGTCGACTTCCTCATCGAGGCCAACCGGCGCTCCGCGGCGATCGTGCGGGCGATGCTCGCCGCCGCCGACAGTGACGCAGAGGTGCGCTCCGCGTACCTCGACCTCGAGATGCGCCGTCACCGCGACATGACGATCGCTGCCGGCTGGTTCCTGCAGCGCGAGCGCATCCGCGTCGACCAGGTCGCCCTCGCCGCCGACGTTCTCGGCCTCATCACCGGCCCGGATCCGTGGACGTACTTCACCGTCACCCGCGGCTGGGACGCCGCCGCCTACCGGTCGTGGCTGACGGCTCAGCTCATCCATCTCTCCGACAACCTCGCGTAGACCTTCCGCTGCCCGCGGGGTCCCGTCATCGAAAGACACCGACCATGACCCGTTCCGCCCTCTTGTGCAGCATGCCCGCCGTCGGCCACGTCGGTCCGCTCCTCGTCGTCGCCACCGAGCTGCAGCGTCGGGGGTGGAGTGTCCGCCTCCTCACCGGGGCGAACTACCGCGCGATGGTCGAGAGGGCCGGCATCCCGTTCCTCCCTCTGCCGCCCGAGGCCGACACCCTCGACGGCGTCGGCGCCGGCGAGGAGGAACGCGACCGCGGGCTCGCGACCATCAATCGCGGTGTCGAGCGGGCGTTCGTCGAACCGGCGGCCCCGGCCGCCGCCGCGCTCGAGAACATCCTCCGCGATGAGCCGGCCGATGTCGTGCTGCACGACATGACGTTCCTCGGCGTGCAGACGCTCTTCTCCCGCCCGTCGTCGCAGCGTCCCCTCACGGTCATGTGCGGCATCGGGCCGGCAGGATTCTCCAGCCGCGACACCGCGCCCTACGGTCTTGGCATCACGCCGCTTCGGCGCCCGCTGCTCAATCGCCTGCGCAACCGGGTGCTCGGCGTCACGGCGAAGGCGGTGCTGCGGCCGGTGCACCGGTCGCTCGACCTCTTCCTCGCCGGTGTCGGCGCGCCCGCGCTCGACGGGGCGTTCTTCATGGATGTCCTCTCGCGCAGCGACCTGCTCGCGCAGTTCACGGTGGAGGAGTTCGAGTACCCCCGCAGCGACGCTCCCTCCCACCTGCGCTTCTACGGACCCATGGCCACCGCCGCCGCGCAACCGACGCCCGCTCCGGCGTGGTTCGACGATCTCGACCCCGCCCTGCCCCTCGTGCACGTCACGCAGGGCACCGTCGCCAACACCGACTACAGCGAGGTGATCGAGCCGACGCTGACGGCGCTGGCCGACCTGCCCGTCCAGGTGGCCGTGACCACCGGCGGCCGCGACGTCGAGAGCCTGCCGCCTCTTCCCTCCCGCGCGTTCGCCGCGCGCTACCTGCCCTACGACGAGCTCCTCGCCCGCACGAGCGTGCTCGTGACCAACGGCGGATACGGCGGGCTCCACCACGCGATGCGGCACGGCGTCCCGATCGTGATCGCGGGCGACTCCGAAGACAAGGTCGAGACCTCGGCGCGCGTCCAGCACGCCGGGGTCGGCGTGAACCTGCGCACGGGTCGTCCGACCCCGGATGCCATCCGCTCGGCGGTTCAGCGGATCCTCGCGGATCCCGGCTACGCGGCCCGCGCGCGCCTCATCGGCGAGAAGATCGCGCTCGCGTCCGGGGCAGCGGGGCTGGTGGACGACGTGGAGGCGATGCTCGCCGCCCGCGGCTGACGTCTACGCGCGCGGCGGCGCGGTCGACCCGCGGACGATCAGCTCCGACGGGAGCACCGCGGTCTCCTCGGGTGCGGTCCCGGCCATCGACTGCAGCAGCAGCTCCACCGCGAGAGCACCCGACCGTGCGATCGGCATCCGGACCGTGGTGAGGCTCGGGGTGACGGCGCCGGCGAGCTCGATGTCATCGATCCCGACGATGCTCACGTCGTCGGGGCACACCCGGCCGAGCTCGCCCATGCCGGCCTCCAGGCCGAGCGCGACGAGGTCGTTGTAGGCGATCACGGCGGTGGCCCCGCTGGCGATGGCCGCGGCGGCGCTGGCTCGGCCGCCCTGAATCGACGCGGCGTGGTTGCTCAGGCGGGTGAGGCGGATGCCGAATCGTTCGCACGCGCGCGCGACGGTGTGCGCGCGCTGGTCGTCGGCCCACGAGCCGTGCGGGCCGGAGGCGTACGCGAGGTGCGTGTGGCCGAGGGCGGCGAGGTGTTCGACCGCTTGGCTCGGGCCCCGCTCGGCATCCATGATCACGCAGACGGCTCCGGGGATGAGGCGGTTGATCACCACGTGCGGGGTGTCGCCGATCAGCGCGAGCACGTCCGCCTCGGGAAGGCGCGGGGAGCACAGCAGCAGACCGTCGGCCTTGCCGGCGAGCTCGATGGACTCGCGCTCGCGCCGCAGGTCCTCGTCCGCGTCGTAGAGCACGATCCGGTGGCGGCCGTGCCACGCCTGCCCCTGGATGGCCTTGAGGAGGGTCGCGTAGACGGGGTTGGCGGCATCCGGAACGAGGACCGCGATCGTTCGCGCGCCGGTCGCCACCGGTGAGGCGGCGTAGCCGAGTTCGGCGGCGGCGACGCGCACGCGCTCGAGCGTCGCCGGGGCGAGGCGGTCGGGCTCGCCGAAAGCGCGCGAGGCCGTGGCGATCGAGACCCCGGCGTGCCGGGCCACGTCGGTGAGAGTCGCCGCCATTCGTGCTCCTTCGTGCTGTCGTTCCATCTTCGTGCATGCGAGTCTGAAAACAGTTGACAAGTTTGTACAAACACATCACACTGCTTGTATGCCGATCATCGACGATCCCTCCGGGCCGACCGCGCGCCTGCGCCGCACCTCCTCGCCGGTCGCCTTTCCGCCCACGCCGGGCGGCGCGGGCATCCTCCACCTCGGTCTCGGCAGTTTCCACCGCGCGCACCAGGCGGTGTACACCGCGGCCGCCCTGCGCGCCGAGGGCGGCGACTGGGGCATCGTCGGCGTCGCCTCCCGCTCTCGCCGGGTCGTCGACGCGCTGCACGCGCAGGATCACCTCTATGCCGTCGCCACGGTCTCGCCCGAGGGAACGACGCTCGCGATTCCCGGTGTCCACACCGACTCGTACGTCGCCGCCGACGACCCCGCTCGCGTCGTCGCCGACCTCGCCGATCCGTCGATCCGCGTCGTCACGCTCACGGTGACCGAGAACGGCTACAGCTTCTCGTCGTCGACGCAGCACCTCGACGTGGGCGATCCGCGCGTGCAGGCCGACCTGCGGGGCGGTTCACCGACCTCGACGATCGGCCAGCTCGCCCGAGGCCTGCAGGCGCGTGCCGCCGCCGGCGGCGCCCCCCTGTCGATCCTGAGCTGCGACAACCTGCTCTCGAACGGCTCGCACACCGAGAAGCTCGTCCGCGAGTTCCTCCAGGAGCTCCCGGATGCCGAGGGCAGCGACGTCCTGACCTACCTCGACCGCGCCGTGACGTTCCCGTCGAGCATGGTCGACCGCATCGTCCCCTCGACCACCGTCGAGCTCACCGACCGCGTCGCCGGACTCCTCGGCGTACGCGACGACGTTCCCGTGCCGGCCGAGCCCTTCACCATGTGGGCCATCGAGGACCGCTTCGCAGCGGGCCGCCCCGCGTGGGAGGCCGGTGGCGCGGTGTTCACCGACGAGGTCGGCGCGTACGAGCAGCTCAAGGTGCGCCTGCTCAACGGCACCCACTCGCTCATCGCGTACCTCGGTGCGCTGCGGGGGGTTCCGACGATCCCGGATGCCATCGCCCTGGCCGACATCGAAGCCGCCGCCGCGGCGGTCCTGCGCGGCGAGTACGAGCCCTCGGTCACCGCTCCCGTCGGTGTCGACATCGAGCAGTACGAGCGCGAGCTGTTCGCCCGCTGGGGCAACAGCGCGTTGGGACACCGCACGAGCCAGGTGGGCTCGGACGGATCGGTCAAACTCGGCCAGCGCATTCCCGGCCCGATCGCCCACGCTCTCGACCGCGGCGAGTTCCCGCACCTGATCGCGCTCACGGTGGCCGCCTACCTCGCCTGCGTCGCCCCGCCGGCCGGCTTCGACCCCGGCCCCCACGCCGCGGCCATGACCGACCCCGCGCGCGAGCGGCTCACCGCCGTCCCCACGCGCGGCGGGCGAGACCTCGCGCACCGCGCGGTCGTCGACCTGCGGCTGTTCGGCGACGATGTCGCTCATCGCACCGCCTTCGTCGACCGGGTTGGCGACCTCGTCGACACCATCGTGCAGCGCGGTGTCGAGAGCGCGATCGCCGACAGCCTCGCCGCTGCCGGCAGCCTCGCGCACCCCGCGCCCTGACCCCCGGCCCCGACCACCCGGCGCTCCCCGAGCGCTCCACCACCCGGCGCTCCCGAAGCGCGAGACGACAGGAAAGAGACGCGATGAAGCTCCTCGCGATCCACGGCGCGGAAGACATCCGCTGGGAAGACCGCCCGACGCCCGAGCCGGGTCAGGGCGAGGTGCGCCTGCGCGTGCGCTACGTCGGCATCTGCGGGTCCGACCTGCACTACTACTTCCACGGCAAGAACGGCGAGTACGCCGTGCGGGAGCCCCTGACGCCGGGTCACGAGCTCTCCGCCGAGGTCGACCTCGACCCCTCGGGCCGCCTCGCGCCGGGAACTCCGGTCACCGTCCACCCGGCCCGCTTCGGCCCCTCCGTCGCGGGCCTCGAGGATCGCCCGCACCTGCGCGCGGGAGGCGACTACCTGGGCAGCGCCGCAGGCTTCCCGCACCGCCAGGGCGGAGCCGCTGAGATGCTCCTCGTCGAAGAGCACATGATCCGCGTCCTCCCCGAGGGGCTTCCCCTCGAGCGCGCCGCGCTCGCGGAGCCCCTGGCCGTCGCGATCCACGCCGTCGGCCTCGCGGGAGATCTCACGGGCAAGCGCGCCCTCGTCATCGGCGCCGGGCCCATCGGTCTGCTCGTCGTCGCCGCGGCCGGCAACGCGGGCGCCGCGGTCGTGGGCGCCAGCGATGTCCGGCCCGAGCCCCTCCATCGGGCGCGCGCGCTCGGCGCGTCCGAGACGTTCCTCGTCGGCACCGACGCGATCGACCCGGAGTCGTTCGACGTCGTCTTCGAGTGCTCGGGAGTCGGCGTCGCCCTCACCCAGGCCGTCCGCGCGGCCCGCCGCGCCGGCACCGTCGTGCAGGTCGGCATGCTCCCCGACGCCGAGATCGGGGTGAACCTCGCCCCGATGCTGGCGAAGGAGCTGACCGTCCGCGGCGCGTTCCGCTTCTCGACCGAGATCGACGACGCGATCGCCCTGCTGGCCTCCACCGAGGCCCTCGACGCGGTCGTCTCGCACGTCCTTCCCGCGACCGACGCGGTGACCGCGTTCGCCACGGCGCGCGACTCCTCGGCATCCGCGAAAGTCCTTCTCTCCCTCTGAGAACCCCGTCACTGCATCACCCGTCATCACTACGAAGGAGTAATCCGATGAGCAGTTCTTCCGCCCCCGGCGTCGAGGCGTCGTCGACGCCCGTCGCCAAACGGTCCGTCGGCGACCTCGCCCGCGCCGCCGTCTCGGGCTGGCTCGGCACCGCGCTGGAGTTCATGGACTTCCAGCTCTACTCGCTGGCCGCCGCCCTCGTGTTCAGCCAGATCTTCTTCGCCGGAGGGGATGCCGCGATGGCGGTCGTCCTCGCGATGGCGACCTACGGTGTGGGCTACGTCGCCCGTCCCGTCGGCGCCTTCTTCTTCGCCCGCATCGGCGACAAGATCGGCCGCAAGCAGGTGCTGTTCTACACGATCCTGCTCATGGGGGCCGCGACGACGCTGATCGGCGTGCTACCCACGTACGAGCAGGTCGGCATCCTCGCCCCGATCCTCCTCGTCATCCTCCGCCTGGCCCAGGGCTTCGGCGCGGGCGCCGAGATCTCGGGGGCGGGCGTCATGCTCGCCGAGTACGCCCCCGACAACCGTCGCGGCGTCGTGGCCTCGCTGGTCGCCCTGGGCACGAACTGCGGCACGCTGTTCGCCTCGGGCATCTGGGCGATCCTGCTCGCCGTGATGATGGAGAGCGACGTCATCGCGTGGGGGTGGCGCATCCCCTTCATCGGCAGCGCGATCATCATGCTCTTCGCCCTGTGGGTGCGCTTCAACCTCAAGGAGAGCCCGGTCTTCGAGGAGCGCACCGATGTCGTCGACGGCAAGGCGCTCTCGCGCGCCGAGCTGCAGAAGGTCGCCACCGAGACCAACGACATCCGCACGCTCGAGTCGCTGCAGAAGAAGCCCCTCAAGGCCGTGCTCGTGTCGTTCTTCCTCCGCTTCGGCCAGGCCGGCAACTCCGGCATCGTGCAGACCTACCTGATCTCGTTCATCACGATCACCCTCGCCATCTCGAAGGAGGTCGGCCCCGAGATCGTCATCGTCTCGTCGCTGATCGGCTTCGTCACCATCCCCGTGGTCGGCTTCCTCGGCGACAGGTTCGGCCGCCGCCGCATGTACATCGTCATGTCGGCGCTGTCGCTGCTGCTGATCGTCCCGACCCTGCTGCTGATCAACTCGCGCGAAGTGGGTGCGATCTTCGTCGGCTACGCGCTGATCCACAACATCTCGGTGCTGGGTCTGGCGTCCATGGAGAACATCTCGATCCCCGAGATCTTCGGCGCCCGCAACCGCTACACCCTCACCGCCGTCGTCCGCGAGATCGCCGCCATCATCGCCACCGGTATCGGCCCCGTCGTCGCCGCCGCGTGGGTGGCCGCCGCCACGGGCAGCATCGTCCCGATCATGGTGCTCATGGGGGTCTTCACCGCCTCGGCCCTGGTCGCCGCGATCGTCGCCCCCGAGTGGACCGGTCGCGACCTGACCGACCCGCGCGCCGCGATGTGACCGCGGGGCGCGACGCCCCGCACCCCGGGCGGGCTCGTGACGGCGAGCCCGCCCGGCATCCCTCTTCCCTCCTCGAGAAAGACCCCGCATGAGCATCGAATCCGTCGACGTCATCGTCACCAGCCCCGGCCGCAACTTCGTCACCCTGAAGGTCACCACCAGCGACGGCGTCGTCGGATGGGGGGATGCCACCCTCAACGGCCGCGAGCTGTCGGTGGCGTCGTACCTCTCCGACCACCTCGCCTCGATGCTCATCGGTCGCGACGAGGACCGCATCGAGGACACCTGGCAGTACCTCTACCGCGGCGCGTACTGGCGCCGCGGACCCGTGACCATGGCCGCGATCGCCGCGGTCGACATGGCGCTGTGGGACATCAAGGCCAAGAAGGCCGGGATGCCGCTCTACCAGCTGCTCGGAGGCGCGAGCCGCGACGGCGTGCGCGTCTACGCCCACGCCTCGGGCACCGACTTCGCCGCGCTTTCGAACGCGATCACCGGCTACCGCGAACTCGGCTTCACCGCCGTGCGTGTGCAGACGGGCGTCCCCGGCCTCGGCCAGATCTACGGCGTCTCGGCCGCGGGCCCGGGCGTGCGCTACGACTACGAGCCGGCCAAGCGCTCCGGCGACCGCCCCGCCGAGGAGACCTGGGACACGCGCCAGTACCTCAACCACATGCCCGGGGTGTTCGCGAAGATCCGCGAGGAGTTCGGCACCGACCTGCGCCTCCTCCACGACGGTCACCACCGCATGTCACCGATCGAGGCCGCCCGCTTCGCGAAGGACGTCGAGCCCTACGACCTCTTCTGGCTCGAGGACGCCACCCCCGGCGAGGACCAGACGGCGCTGCGCCTCATCCGTCAGCACTCGACGACCCCGCTCGCGATCGGCGAGGTCTTCAACACCGTGTACGACTACCAGACGCTCATCACCGAGCGCCTCATCGACTACGTCCGCTCGGCCGTGACCCACACCGGCGGCATCACCGCGATGAAGAAGCTCCTCGACTTCGCCGCGATCTACGGCATCCGCTCCGGCATCCACGGCCCCACCGACATCTCGCCCGTCGGAATGGCCGCGGCCCTGCACCTGGATCTGGCGATCCACAACTTCGGCATCCAGGAGTACATGCCGCACAACGAGCAGACGCTCGAGGTGTTCCAGACCTCGTTCACCTTCGACAAGGGCTTCCTCCACCCCGGCGACCAGCCCGGTCTTGGAGTCGAGCTCGACGAAGAGGCCGCCGGCGCGTTCGAGTACACGAAGGCGTACCTGCCCGTGAACCGCCTCCTCGACGGGACCGTCCATGACTGGTGAGCTTCCCTCCCGCACCGTCGCCTCGAAGCTCGTCGTCGTCGCCCGGGCGTCCGCCGCGTCGGATTACGCGCCGGTGCTCGCCGCTCTCGCCGAGGCGGGCGTGCAGAGCGTCGAGCTGACGCTCACGACGCCGGGCACCTTCGACGCCTTCGCCGACCTGCGCTCGTCGTTCGACGGCGACCTCGGCATCGGCACGGTCACGAACCTCGATCAGCTCGAGCGCGCGATCGCCGTCGGCGCCGACTACGTCGTCACCCCCATCACCTCGACCGCCCTCGTCGAGCGCGCGGTCGCCGCCGGCATGGCGATCGTCCCGGGTGGTCTCACTCCCACCGAGCTGTTCGCCTCGTGGTCGGCGGGCGCCTCGGCGGTGAAGGTCTTCCCGGCCGGACAGGTCGGCCCCGGCTACCTGAAAGACCTGCGCGGTCCGTTCCCCGACATCGCCGTCGTCCCCTCCGGGGGAGTGGATGCCGACTCCGCGGCCGCGTGGCTCGCCGCCGGCGCCGTGGCGGTCAGCGTGGGCGGGCCGCTGCTCGGCGACGCGTTCCGCGGCGGCGACCTCGGCGCGCTGCGCGAGCGCGCGGAACGCTTCGTGGAGGTGTGCGGGTCGTGACGCGCGTCGTCACCCTCGGCGAGACGATGGCGCTCGCGCGCACCACCGAGATCGGGTCGCTCCGCCACGCGTCGGGGCTCGCGCTCGGCATCGGCGGGGCGGAGAGCAACGTCGCCGTGGGCTTGCAGCGTCTCGGCGTCGCGACGTCGTGGCTCGGTCGCGTCGGCGACGATCCCCTCGGGGAGCGCATCGCGCGCGAGCTGCGGGGTGAAGGCCTGGACGTGCGGGCCGTCGTCGACACCGCCGCCGCCACGGGCCTGATGATCAAGGAGCGTCCGTCCGCGGCATCCACCGCCGTCCACTACTACCGCCGCGGCTCGGCGGGATCCCGGTTGAGCGCGGCGGACGTGCCGGACGGCTGGATCGAGGATGCCGCGCTGCTGCACGTCACGGGCATCACGCCCCTGCTGTCCGACACCGCCCGCACCACGGTGCTCGCGGCCGTCGAGAGGGCGCGCGCCGCCGGCGTGCCGGTGAGCTTCGACATCAACTACCGTTCGGCGCTCGCCGCCCCCGAGATCGCGGGGCCGCTGCTGCGCGAGATCGCGGAGCGCGCGACCCTCTTGTTCGGCGGCATCGAGGAGCTCGACCTCCTGGGTCCGGATGCCACGGCCTCACTCCTCGCGGCGGGAGTCGCGCAGGTGATCGTCAAACGCGGGCCGGAGGGCGCCGCCGTCTTCACACCCGACGGCGCGACCGAGGCGTTCGGTTTCCCGATCGAGCCGCTCGACACCGTCGGGGCGGGTGACGCGTTCGTCGCCGGGTACCTCAGCGCCTGGCTCGAGGGCCTCTCCGCCGCGGACGCCCTCGTGCGCGGCAATGCCTGCGGGGCGATGGCCTGTCTCGTCCCCGGCGATTGGGAGGCGGCCCCGACGCGGCGCGACCTCGAGCGGTTCCTCGCGGGCGGCGGCGATCCGGTCCGGCGCTGACCGGCCCGTGTACCCGGAGCACCCGGGGCGCGAGCGTGTCAGGGAGTGATCGCGTCGACGAAGGTCCGTGCCTCGTCGATCAGTTCGGCCCACGCCGCTGGCCCGGCATCCGTCGGCACTTCCACCCACTCGCGCAGCGGTCGTCCGCGCATGCCTCCACCGCGTCCCGCTTCTCGCTGCCGGGGCGAACGGCAGACAGCCGGATTCGGGACGCGCCTCGCGTAATTTGGGACGCGGACGGGCGAGAGGGCGCCGGCGTCAGCCCTCGACGACGCGCAGCGCGATGTCGGTGCGGTACTGCCCGCCCTCGAGGCCGATGCGCTCGAGCCCCGCGTACGCGGCGGCGCGCGCCTCGCGGAACGTCGATCCGAGCGCGACGACGCTGAGCACGCGGCCACCGGTGGCGAGGAAGTGACCCTCCGGGGCCGAGGTCGCGGCATGGGCGAGGTGGACGCCGTCGACCTCCTCGGCCTCGTCGATCCCCGTCAGGGCGCGACCGGTGACCGGCGCCTCCGGGTATCCCTCGCTCGCGAGCACCACGGTCACGGCGGCCGCCTCGGCGAAAGCGGGACGCGGTCGGTCCTCGAGCGTGCCCGAGGCCGCCGCGAGCAGCAGCTCCGACAGCGGGTCGATCAGCCGCGGCAGCACGACCTGCGTCTCGGGGTCGCCGAAGCGCGCGTTGAACTCGATGACCTTGATGCCGTGTTCGGTCAGGATCAGTCCGGCGTAGAGGAGTCCGATGAACGGCGTGCCCTCGGCATCCATCCGCCGGATCACGGGCTCGGCGATCTCGCGCGTGACCTGGTCGACGAACTCCGCCTCGCTGCCGAAGCGGTCGTCCAGCCACGGCAGCGGCGAGTAGGCGCCCATGCCGCCCGTGTTCGGTCCCTCATCGCCGTCGCGGAGGCGCTTGAAATCCTGCGCGGGGCTCAACGGGAGCACGTGGTCGCCGTCGCTGAGGAAGAACAGCGACACCTCGGGCCCCGAGAGGAACTCCTCGACCAGCACGGCTCCGGTGGCGAGGTAGGTGGCGGCGTGCGTGAGGGCGGCCTCGCGGTCGGAGGTGACGATGACGCCCTTGCCCGCGGCGAGTCCGTCGGCCTTCACGACATACGGCGCGCCGTACTCGTCGAGCGCGGCTTCCACCGTCGGGAGGTCGCTCGCGCGCACCGCGCGCCCGGTGGGGACGCCCGCGGCATCCATGATCCGCTTCGCGTAGGTCTTCGAGCCCTCCAGCTGCGCGGCGGCCCTGCCCGGACCGAACACCGGGATGCCGTGCTCGCGCAGCGCGTCGGCGACCCCGGCGACCAGCGGCGCCTCGGGCCCGACGACGACCAGATCGATCGCCTCGTTCTTGGCGAACGTGAGCACCTCGGCCGGAGCGTTCGGGTCGAGGGCGACGAGGTGCGCGTCGCGCGCGATGCCGGCATTGCCGGGAGCGGCGAAGATCGCGTGCGATGCCTCTTCGGAGCGCAGGGCGAGGATGATGGCGTGCTCGCGCGCGCCCGAACCGAGGACCAGGATTCTCACGCGGCCAGCCTACCGAGCGGGCTCCGCGCCCGTGGCGCTCCCCGCCCCGCCCCCGCTCCGCCTCCGCCCCTCCCCGTCGAGTGTCCACGACACGCCGTATGCCGACCAGCCCGAACGGCGTGTCTTGGACACTCGAGCGCCGCGCTCGATGATGCGCCGAGCGCGCGTACCGTGGATGCCATGCCCCCACGCCGCATCGAGACCGGTGACGGGCGGGCCGCCCTCGAGGCGGTGGCCGCCGGTGCCGCCCCGCGCCCCGCGCTCGCGACCGCCGTGCGCTACCTGCTCCAGCTGCTCGCCGAGAAGGCCCCGGGCAATTCCGTCGAGATGCGCGTCCCGCCCTTCGGTGCCGTGCAGGTGATCGAGGGGCCGCGCCACACGCGCGGCACCCCGCCCAACGTCGTCGAGACCGACGCCGCCACCTGGATCGCCGTCGCCACGGGACAGGAGCACTGGGCGGATGCCGTCGCCGCCGGCCGCATCGTCGCCTCCGGTGTCCGTGCCGACCTGAGCGCGCTGCTGCCGTTGCGGCCGTAGGGGCCCGGTCCCCCAGACCGCACGCGCTCGTCGAGACCGCACGCTCCGGCGGTCCCTCCGGTGCGGTCCGGCGCATCGCGTACGGTCTCGGCACCGACGCGGCGCCGCGGACCCGCCGACGACGCGGGGGTGGGACAATGGGGGTATGGCCGAGCAGCCCGCCCCCGAACGACCGTCCCTCTCGCGCGACGACATCGAGACGGTCAGCGTGCGCCGCGCCCCGAAGTACGGTGTCTTCCTCGCCGCCGGGGCGTTCGTCGGCATCCTCGCCGCCCTCGTCCTGACGTTCGCGATCGACGGCGCGGACGTGAGCCCCTTCACGCAGGTCGTGTACTCGCAGTTGCAGGTGTTCGGGTTCACCGCGTTGATCTGCGTCGTCGTCGGCGTGACGCTCGCCGCCATCATCGCCCTGATCTTCGAGCGCACCCTCGGCGGACGCACGCGCCAGGTGATCGTCGACCACGAGCAGCACGGGGTCTGACCCTCAGGCGAGCTCCGCGATGATCGGGTGGATCGCGGAGTCGAACGCCGCGACATCGCCGCGCAGGCCGTCGGTGACCGCGACGGTGAGCGAGCCGATCCACCACACCCCGCGCTGAGCGAGCGGCAGGACCTGCACGTTCAGCTCGAACGAGTGCGCGCGCCGGCCGACGATGCGCTCGTGCGCCGCGATCGCGCTCGCGTAGGCGCGGTACGACACCCCGGGCCGCGCGTTCGTCTCGCGCGCATACCGTCCGTGAGCGTGCTGGGCGTAGTCCGTGGCGTCGTCGGCGAACGGGGCCGCTGCCGCGCGCAGGGCCTCCGCGCCCTCGATCGGAAGGGTCATCAGACCGTCGAAGCCCTCGACCAGCTCCAACGGCACGGGGGACGGATGCGCCTGCGGCTCGACCGTCATCGCCCAGTACGCGCGCCACTGCCGCTCGAGCTCCGACTGCGCGGCATCCGCCCTCTCGCTTGCGGGCGACGGCGGCACCCGCCGCAGGAACGGCAGTTCTTCCGGAGAACGGATGCCGAGAACCTGGCGCAGGTAGAGCGCCACGAGCACGGGTGAGGCCGCATCCTCGCGGATCACCCACTCGGGCTGGCCTGCCGTCATGGCGTCATTGTAGGGACGGGCTCGCCCGGGGGCGACGGGCCTTGCGCGGCGGCGCACGGCGCCGAGCGGAGGGGATGCGGGGAGGGGAGGGCGCCTCAGCCCCGGCGGATCCTCCCTTGGCCGAGTCTCCTCCCGTCGCGGGTGTCCCGCTTGCTCACCCGGCCGCCTGGGAGGGGAGGTGATTCCGGGAGGGGAGGATGCCAGAGCCCCGCGATCCCCTCCCGTCAGCGGATCTCCTCCCGAGCGTCGGGAGCCCCGCTCGCGACGCTGCTCCTCCCCAGCGCCACTTCTCCACAGGTTGCGAGGCCGTTTCCGGGGCGCGTCCCGCGAGTCCGGCACGCTACACCGATGAGTGCTCGACTATCCCGCCGCATCGAGGCTCTTCAGGCCCGCGTGCGCGCCTTAGAAGGGGTCGTCGCGGCGGCCCGCCTGCAGCGAGAGGGGACCTCCGTCGACACGATCGCAGCGGCCGTCCGCAGCGGTGCCGTGCTGCGCGTGCGTCGCCGATGGATCGCCCTCCCCGACGCCGACGTCTTCCTCCTCGCCGCCGCCCGCGGGGGCGTGACGCTCGCCTGCTCCACCGCTGCGGCTCGGCACGGGCTGTGGGTGTTCGATCAACACGACCTCCACGTCGCAGCGCCCGCCCATGCGGGGCGAATCTCCGTGTCGACAGGGACGCGCGTGCATCGCTCGCGCCCCCTCCTCGCGCGGCATCCGGAGGACCTGGTCGATGGCGTGGTCAATGTGCTCGGAATGGTGAGCGCGTGTCTTCCGTCGGAACAGGCCCTCGCCATCTGGGATTCGGCGCTCAACAAGGGACTCGTCACTCTGGAGGAGATGCGTCGGTACCCGCTCACACGTCGCGCCCGCACGCTCGCGGAGAAGGCGACACCGCTCGCGGACTCCGGGTTGGAGACGTTCCTCCTCGTTCGCCTGAGGTGGCTTCGCGAGAGGCTGTGCCCGCAAGCGTGGATCCTCGGCCGCCGCGTCGACCTCCTCATCGGGGAACGACTCGTCGTCCAGGTCGACGGCGGGCATCATGTCGGCGCACAGCGCGAAGCCGATATCCGGCACGACGCCCTCCTCGCGCTGAATGGATATCACGTCATCCGGGTGGGATACCACCAGCTCGTCGATGACTGGCCCGCCGTGCAGCTCATGATCGTCCAGGCGGTCGCGCAGGGCCTGCACCGCGCTCGTTGACCGGGAGGTGATTCCGGGCGGGGAGGATGCCGGGTCCCCGGGGAGTCCTCCCCTCGCCGAATCTCCTCCCGCCGCGGGCGCTCCGCCGCGGGTGCCACGCCGCGGGTGCCTCGCCGCGCCTCGCTTGCCGGGCCGCAGGGCCGGGCCGTCTGTCCTGGCCATGCCGCCCGGGAGGGGAGGTGATTCCGCGAAGGGAGGATGCCGAGTGCCCGGGGAGTCCTCCCGTCGCCGAATCTCCTCCCGCGCTCCGCCCGCGCCCCGCTCGTGGCGCACAGCGCTCACCGCCGCACCCCACCCCGCCCGGCCCGCCACCGGCGACCCACCCCGCCACCGCCGACCCACCCGGCCGCCCCCGCCCGGCCCGGCCGCCCCCGACCCACCCGGCCGCCCCCGACCCGCCCGGCCGCCTCCGACCCACACGGCCGCCCGCACACACCCACCCCGGGTAGTCTGTTCCGGTGGCTTCCTCTCCCCACGAGAACCCCTATTCCGCCGCCGGCGTCGACACTGCCGCCGGAGACCTCGCCGTCGAACTGATGAAGTCGGCCGTGCGCCGCACGCACGGGCCCGAAGTGCTCGGTGGCGTGGGCGGCTTCGCCGGCCTCTTCGACGCCTCGGCGCTCCGCGACTACGCCAAGCCGCTGCTCGCGACCAGCACCGACGGCGTCGGCACGAAGGTCGCGATCGCGCAGGCCATCGACAAGCACGACACGATCGGCGAAGACCTCGTCGGCATGGTCGTCGACGACATCGTCGTTGTCGGTGCGCGTCCGCTGTTCATGACCGACTACATCGCGTGCGGCAAGGTCGTGCCGCAGCGCATCGCCGACATCGTCGCGGGCATCGCCCGCGGCTGCGCGATGACCGGCACGGCGCTGGTCGGTGGCGAGACCGCCGAGCATCCGGGTCTGCTGGGCATCGACGACTACGACGTCGCGGGAGCGGCGACCGGCGTGGTCGAGGCCGACCGCGTCCTGGGCGCCGACCGCGTGCGCGGCGGCGACGTCGTGCTGGCGCTGGCCTCCAGCGGCCTGCACTCCAACGGCTACTCGCTCGTGCGTCACATCATCACCGGTGCCGGCATCGCGTACGGCGCCGCTTCCGCCGACCTCGGCGGCACCTGGGGCGAGGCGCTCCTCGAGCCCACCCGCTTGTACACCTCGCCGCTGCTGCGTCTGCTCGATGCCGACGCCACCGCCCACGGCATCCATTCGCTCAGTCACGTCACGGGCGGCGGCATCGCCGCGAACCTCGCGCGCGTCCTGCCCCAGAACACGTGGGTCGACGTGGACCGCTCGACCTGGAGTCCCTCGCCGGTGTTCCGCGTGCTCGCCGACATGGGCGGCCTCGAGCTGACCGCGACCGAGGGCACGTGGAACCTCGGCATCGGTTTCCTCGCCGTCGTCTCGCCCGAGATCGCGGATGCCGCGACCGCGGCGCTCACGGCCGACGGCATCGCCACCTGGCAGGTCGGCGTCGTGCGCGACGACCAGCGCCCCGAGGGCGAGTTCGAACAGGGCGCGAAGGGCGTCGACGGAGGCGCCGTGCGTCTCGTCGGCTCGTACGCGGATGCCGGTCACCCGGCGAACGGAGCGAAGTAACACCCCATGTGCGGCATCGTCGGCATGGCCGGGCAGGGCCCGGTCAACCAGGAGATCTACGACGCGCTCCTCCTCCTCCAGCACCGGGGACAGGACTCGACGGGCATGGCCACCGCCGAGTCCAGCGGCGTGTTCCACATCCACAAGGCCCGCGGCCAGGTGCGCGAGGCATTCCGTACCCGCGACATGCGCGCCCTCCTCGGCGACATCGGCCTCGGCCACGTGCGCTACGCCACGAAGGGCACCGCATCGAACGAAGAAGAGGCGCAGCCCTTCTACGTCAACGCGCCGTACGGCATCGTGCTCGTACACAACGGCAACCTGACCAACACGCGCGAGCTGACGACCGAGCTCTTCCACAAGGACCGCCGTCACCTCAACACCAGCAGCGACACCGAGCTGCTCGTGAACATCCTCGGCTCCGAGCTGCAGTCCGAGATCACCGGCCCCGATCTCGACCCCGCGCAGGTCTTCCGCGCGGTCGGCCGCGTGCACGAGCGCGTCGAGGGCTCGTACGCCTCGATCGCCCTCATCGCCGGTTACGGTCTGCTCGCGTTCCGCGACCCGTTCGGCATCCGCCCGCTCATCCTCGGCAAGCGCCCTGCGCCCGAGGTGCCCGGTGGTGAGCCCCGCGACGAGTACATCGTGGCATCCGAGTCCCTCGTGCTCGAGAACGCGGGCTTCGAGGTCGTGCGCGACGTCGAGCCGGGCGAGGCGGTGTTCATCAGCCTCGACGGCACCCTCCACGCCCAGCAGTGCGCGAAGAGCACGATGCTCGCCCCGTGCTCGTTCGAGTACGTCTACCTCGCCCGTCCCGACTCGGTCATGAACGGCGTCTCGGTGTACGAGACGCGCCTGCGCATGGGCGAGCGCCTCGCCGACACCGTGGCGAAGTACACGCCCGCGGGCTCGATCGACGTTGTGATGCCGATCCCCGACTCCGCGCGCCCCGCGGCGATGCAGGTGGCCCGCAAGCTCGGCATCGAGTACCGCGAGGGCTTCTACAAGAACCGCTACGTCGGCCGCACGTTCATCATGCCCGGGCAGGCGGTGCGCAAGAAGAGCGTGCGTCAGAAGCTCAACGCGATGTCGACGGAGTTCCAGGGCAAGAACGTCCTCCTCGTCGACGACTCGATCGTGCGCGGCACGACGAGCCGCGAGATCATCCAGATGGCTCGGGATGCCGGCGCCAAGAGCGTCACGTTCGCGTCGGCCGCGCCCCCCGTGCGCTACCCGCACGTGTACGGCATCAACATGCCCTCGCGGCACGAGCTCGTCGCCCACGGTCGGACGATCCCCGAGATCGCCGAGGAGCTCGGGTGCGACTACCTCGTCTACCAGGAGGTCGACGACCTGAAGGCGGCGATCATGGAGGGCACCGACCTGGTCGACCTCGACATGAGCTGCTTCGACGGACGCTACGTCACGGGAACCGTGTCGGAGGAGTACCTCGCCTGGGTCGAGGGCAGCCAGGAGTCTTGAGTCCGCGCCGCGCGGGGACCGTCGCGCTCGCCGCGGCGGCGATCGTCCTGCTCGCGTTGACGTTGCGCATCGCGGTCGCCTCGCTGTCGCCGCTGCTGATCGTCATCGAGCGCGACTTCCCCCTGCCCGCCGCCATCATCGGTCTGATCGGCATGGCACCGCCCGTGGCCTTCGCGATCTCGGGCTTCGTGACGCCCGCGATCGAGCGACGCGTGGGGCTCGAGCGGCTGGTGCTCGTGGCCGCGGTCGTCGCGGCGGTCATGCTGGGCATGCGGGCGGTGGCGGTCGACGCGATCACCCTGCTCGCCGCTACCGCGGGGATCTTCGCGGCGGTCGGGGTGGCCAACGTGCTGCTGCCCGCGGTGGTGAAGAAGTACTTCCCCGCCCGCATCGGCCTGATGACGACGATCTACACGACCACCATGGCGGTCGCCACCTTCATGCCGCCGCTGGTGGCCGTACCGCTCGCCGAGAGTGTCGGATGGCGCGGCTCGTTCGCCCTGTGGGCAGCGGTCGCCGTGGCCGCGGTGGTGCCCTGGGTCGGGATGAGCCTGCGTGCCCGAGCGGCTCGGGCGGACGTCCTCGAGCAGCCGAAGACCTCGGTGCTGTCGCGAGTGGTCCGTGTGCCGCAGACATGGGCGCTGGCGGCGACGTTCGCGGTGAACTCGTCCGTCGCGTACGGTCTGTTCGCGTGGTTGCCGCCCCTGGTGATGGGGGTGGCGGGAGTGGATGCCACCGAGGCCGGGGGGCTGCTCGCCCTGTTCTCGTTCATGGGTCTGCCGGTATCGCTCGTCGTCCCGCTGCTCGTCGTCCGCGCGCGGAGCGTGGCCCCGTTCTACGTCGTCGCCGTCGTGGGCGGGCTCGCCGGGGTGGCGGGGCTGCTCTTCGCCCCCGCGGCCGCGACGACGCTGTGGGTGGTGCTCATCGGCATCCCGCCCCTGATGTTCCCGATGGCGCTCGTGCTCTTCGGTCTGCGGACGCGGTCGCACGACACCGCGGTCGCGCTCAGCGGGTTCGTGCAGAGCGTCGGCTACGGAATCGCCGCCCTCATGCCGCTCGCCATCGGCGTCACCCACGAGGTGACGGGCGGATGGACGGCAGGACTCATCGTGCTCGGCGTCGTCATCGCGTGCGTGATCCCCGCGGGAATCGTCGTCTCACGCGGAGAGACGATCGAAGAAGCCTGGGAGCGCCGTCACGGCACTGCCTGGTGACAGCCGCGGACGCGGCCGGTGCAGGGCGCTGAGGCCCTACGCCTTCTCGTCTTCGTACTCGTCGGAGTACTCGTCCGCCCATTTGTCGACGTACGCGTCTTCACCCGGTTCGGGTGCGCCGAGTTCGCGCTCGAGCGCTGCGTAGTTCACCGAATAGGTGTCGTACTTCAGCTCACGGGCGATCTTGGTGTGCTTCGCCTTCTGACGGCCACGCCCCATGCGAGACCCCCTCACGATCGACATCGCAGGCCGTGCTCAGGGCCCTGCGTATTGCGGTTCCGGACCGAGCCGGTAAGAGTAACACCCAGGATATCACGGTGCCCCTCGCCCCCGACCGTCCGCGGTCCGCGAGCGGTCGCCGTCGACGAAGAGGAGAACGGCATGAGCGACCACGAGGCCGGGGCGGCGGCATCCGGAGCCGTCATCGCAGGAGTCGTACCCGGGCAATCGCCCCGCGTCGTGCACGAGGCCGGGCGGTACGCCGCACTGGCGGGCGTCGAGCTGATCGTCGCCCACGTCGACACGACGCGGTTCGTCGCGTTCGAGGATCCGGACGGGTACGTCAACTCGGCGACGCTCGACGTGGCGGGCGAGGTCGCGCGGGCCGCGTTGGCCGAGGTCGAGAAGGATGCGACCGCCGCTCTCGCGGGGGAGGACGTGCGCTGGAGCGCGCGTCAGGTGATCGGCGATCCGGCGCTCGCGCTGATCCAGCTCGCCGACGAGGTCGGGGCGTCGCTGCTCGTGGTCGGTACACGCAAACGCGGTCTGGGGGAGTCGCTCCGCGAGTTCCTGACCGGGTCGGTCGCCGCCCGGCTCTCGCACCGGCAGCACCGTCCGGTGCTGGTCGTTCCGCTGGGAGAGCCGGTCGGCGCCCACGAGGAGCTGCCCTGGGAGTGACGGGTCAGCCGCGCATCGCGCGGGCGACCGCGTCGGAGGCCTGACGCAGCGCCGTCTCGATCTCGTCGACCCCGGATGCCGCGAGCTCGCCGCCCCGGGCCACGTGCGACCGCAGCTCCGAGCGGACGCGTCCGCGGAACTCGGTGATCGCGGCATCCGCGCGGTGCAGCTGCTCGCGCGTCCGGGAGCGGGCGTCGTCGACGGGGGCCGTCTCGGCGTGCTCGCGCTCCTCGCGCGACGCGGCGGCGAGGTCGGCGCGGAGGCTCCGCATGGCGTCCCGGACGCTCCCGCGCACCTCGTCGGCGATGAGGCGCACGCTGTCGGCCAGGTCCGCCTGGATGCCCTCGAGGTCGCCGGTGCGGGCCGCGACCTCGGCGCGTCCGGCATCCGTGATCTCGTAGACCGTCTTGCGACCGTCGACGGTCTTGGTGACGAGGCCCTCGTCTTCGAGCTTCGCCAAGCGCGGGTAGATGGTGCCGGCCGAGGGGGAGTACGTGCCTCCGGTGCGGTCGGACAGGGCCTGCATGAGGTCGTAGCCGTGGCGCGGCGCCTCGTCGAGCAGGCTCAGGATGTACAGGCGCAGACCGCCGTGCGAGAAGACCGGACTCATCACCACTCCTCCTCGGTCGCGAGTTCCTCGGGACGCAGGCCCGAGATGCCGCGGCGCAGCACGGTGATCTCTCCGGACACCGTGTTGGCGCGGACGTCGACGAACTGCCCCGCGAGGGTGCCGGTCGAACCCGTGTAGTTGGTGGGGCCCGAGCCGGAGCGGACGTGTCCGTCGATCTGCACCCGACCGCTGACCGTGCGGGAGACGTAGTTGGCCGGGAGGTCGCGATCGAGGCGGATCGTGGCGGCGCCGTTGACCGAGTTGAGCGCGATCGACTGCACGGGGCCGGTGGAGTCGACGAGCATGGCTCCCGAGACCGTGTCGATCGACGCCTTCGTGACGGCGCCGGTGACGGTGACGTCGCCCGAGACGCTGTTGGCGCTCAGCGAGCCTTCGAGCTCGCGCACCTGCACGTCACCCGAGACCGCGTTCGCGTTGACGTCTCCGACGAGGCCGTCGACGATGATGTCGCCCGAGACGGTGTTGAGCTTCGCGTCGGTTCGCAGGCCCGAGACGAGCGCGCTCGCGCTGACCACGCCGAGGGTGAGGGCGACGGCGCGGGGGACCGCGACGCTGACCTCGGCCTTCGGGCCGCCCGCGCCGAAATTGCGGAACACCTCGAGGAAGTTGTCCCACCGCAGCTGCGGGTGGTCGATCTCGAGGCGACCGTCGCTCATCTCGATGCGAAGGTCTTTGACGGTGACGCCGTGCACCTCGATGCGGGCGGTCGGCTCATCGTGGGCGATGACGTCGATCTGGCCGCCGACGAGGCCGATCTTCAGCTCGCGCACGCTTTCGAGGTCGATGACGCGCGTCTCGCCGGGGTGGACGATCCATTTCTCCATGGTGGGGCTCCTCACTCGCGATATATCGCGTTGAGAAGAGTATCGAGATATATCGCGTGTTCGTCAAGCCTGCCGGGAGGCTTCCCGGGATTCCGACCGTCTCGACCACCTCCGCGTCGCGCAGGACGGGGGCCTCGAACGCGTTGAAGGGACCCGCAAAAACGGATGCCACGCACTCGAAGAGCACGTGGCATCCGGGGCGGGCGAACCCGCCGAGGGGGAAGGAGACGCGCACCCGAAACGCGTCGTCCTCCGAGGGGGTCAGACGGGCTTGCGTCCGCTGATCAAGCGGAACAACAGCACGATCAGGGCGATGAGGCCGACGACGAGCGCGACCCAAAGAAGGAAGCTCACAGCGGAGTTCAATCCGCCCACGATCGCGAGGACGATCGCGGCGACGATGATGATGATGAGGAAGATGTTCATGGGGGGCTCCTTGCTGTTCACCGCGTCAGGACACGGACCCGGGTGACTGGTTCTTCCACCGTGCCATTCCCTCGGGAAAAGGGCAGGGGGTTGACGTTGCTGGGAAAACGCTGTTAGCCGCGCTCGCCCAATAACACGACCCGACGCCGGGCGCGGGTGGTGTCAACCCCGAGAGAGGCGGTCGCGCGCCGCCGTAGCGTCGGTGTTCCGACGGAAGGAGACGACCATGCCCCAGGGGCGAGGATCCAACAGTCTGAAAGACCCCGACCTCTACGAGGAACTGCGAAAGCAGGGCGACTCGAAGGAGAAGGCGGCGCGCATCTCGAACGCGGCTGCCGCGCAAGGGCGCGGTGCCGTCGGGGAGAAGGGCGGTCACGCGGAGAACTACGAGGACCGCACCGTCGAGGAGCTCAGGAAGCGCGCGAAGGAGCTCGGGATCACCGGGTACTCCGGCAAGAAGAAGGCGGAGCTGATCGACCTGCTCCGCAACCACTGACGCATGGCCCGTCTCATCCGCGTCCGTCCGTACGAGGACCCGGGTTATCGTCGTGTCCGCTCGGGGTCGGGCTATCGCTTCGTGGATCACACCGGCGCCGCTGTCCCCGAGCGGGAGGCCGAACGGGCGCGCGGTCTCGTCATCCCGCCGGCGTGGCGCGAGGTGTGGATCGCCCGTGACCCGAACGCCCACATCCAGGCGGTGGGGACCGACGAGGCCGGACGTCGGCAGTACACGTATCACGCCGACTGGTCGAAGCGGCAGGACAAGGGCAAGTTCGCCCGGGCCCTGCAGCTCGCCGAGGCGCTGCCCCGCGCTCGTGCCCGTGCGACTCAGTCGCTGCGCCGCAGCGAGATCGATCGGGAACGAGTGCTGGCGGTGTCGTTCCGCCTGCTCGACCTCGTCGCACCGCGTGTCGGCAACGCGCGGTACTTCGTCACGAACGGCAGCCGCGGTCTGACGACTCTCCAGCGGAGGGACGCCACGATCGAGGGCGATCTCATCCGCCTGTCGTTCCCCGCGAAGAGCGGCAAGCGCGCGGATCTGCGGGTGCACGACGCCGAACTGGCATCCCTCATCGAAGAGCTCGCGCTCGGGCGCTCGCGCGCAGCCCTCCTCAGCTACAAACGCGGAAGGCGGCGGGTGCCGCTGACGCCGGGCGACGTCAATTCCTATGTGCGCTCCCTCACCGGCGGACCGTTCAGCGCGAAGGACTTCCGCACGCTCCGCGGCACGATCATGGCGGCGGAGTCGCTCGCGAAGGTGGGCGCCGTCGGCGGCAAGAACGAGCGGAAGAAGGCCGAGGTCGCCGCTGTGCGCGCGACCGCCGAAGCGCTCGGAAACACCCCGGCCGTGGCGAAGTCGAGCTACATCGATCCGCGCGTCTTCTCGCTGTACCGCAAGGGGCGCACGATGGAGCTGGGCGGATCGAAGGACGCGGCGATCAGGCGTTTGATCCTCGGGGAGTGATCGCGTCGACCACGTCGGGGAGCTCCGGGACGGGCACCACCACGACGTCCTGGATCTTCCAGTCGAGGGTCACGCACCCCTCACGGGCGGTCTCGATGTCGGAGAGGGCGACCTTCCGGCGGTGCGGGACGACGAACGCCTCGATGTGGAAGACGTGCCCCTCGTCGCGCACCCGGCTCCCCGCCTCGCGGACCCAGGGGAGGCTCGCGAGGTACTGATCCACGCGCCCCACGAGCGGGTGCGGCTGCGCGTCGTCGAAGGTCGTCGCGCGGGCGTCCATCAGGTCGACGACGGCGGCGCGCAGGTTGCTGACGCCGTCGTGCACGATGCTCGCGGCGATGAAGAGGGCGGCCGCGGCATCCATCCACCACAGGCCGACGCCGATCCCGAGCACGCCCACGATCGTGCCGACCGACGTCATCCAGTCGGCCTTGTTCATGTCGGCGTCCGCGTAGAGCACCTTGTCGTGCAGCTCGCGCGCCAGGCCGAGCTTCATGCGGCCCACGATGACCGGCGGAATGCCCGTGATCACCATGACCGCGATCATGAGCCACCCGAGCCAGATCGTCGCGCCGAAGAGGTCGATGGTGCCGATCGTAGGGTGTTCGGCGGTGAGCAGCCCGATCCCGGAGTCGACGATGAGGAAGGCCCCCATCCCCGTGAGCGCGACCGCCGCGACCAGGTGGCCGACCGCGACCGAGCGATGGAAGCCGTACGGATGACGCACCGTGGGGCGGCGGCGGGCCAGGCGTACGGCGATGAGGAAGGCGATCGGCGGGATGAACGACAGAAGATCTTCGATCCAGGCGGCTTTCATCGCCTGGGAGTTGCCGAGGACGAGGAACACGAGGGTCACGGTGACGACCAGGAACCCGAGGGTCACCCCCTCCAGGCGGACGGCGCGGCGGAGGACCTCGGCCTGCCGCTCGGGCAGCTCGGTGCGGCCGAAGCGCGCGCTCACCGCCCGACCCCCTCGGTGGCGGCCTCGGCGGTGAGGAACGTCTCGAGGCGTGACACGAACGCGTTCTCGCCGAGCGGGACGAGCATGACGATCTTCGGGGTCGACCCGTCGTCGAGGGTCACCTCGCCGTAGGGGCGCGTCATCCCGGCCTTGTCCGTCCAGGGGGTCTCGTCGGTGAGGCCGCCGGCGACCACGTCGAGGTCGCCGTTCTCCAGGCCCCGGACGAGGGCTTCCTCCGAGCCGACGGTCCAGTCGATCTCGGCATCCAGGGTGTCGGCGAAGGCCGTGAGGGCGTCGATCTCGCTGCCGCGGGGCTGCTCGCCGTCGACCTGGACGAAGTCGCCGTTGGGCGTGATGCCGGCGTGCAGCACCCCGCCCTCGACGCGGTCCAGGGTTCCCTGCGGGTCGCGGGGGATCTGGATGCCGCAGCCGGCGAGCAGGAGGACGCACAGGGCAGCGACGACGACGGTCGCCGGTCTCGATCGGGGCATGACGCCGCCTTCCGTTGCAGGAACGCCCGGATTCTGCTCTGCCCGGGCCGGGGTGTCGCGGGGGTTGCGCGCGCCGCGTCCGCGTCTCTCTCGCATCACCCGCCCCGCGTCCCCGGCCGTCGAGTGTCCAAGACACGCCGCAACGCGATGACCGGTTACGGCGTGTCTTGGACTCTCGAGGGGGATCGGCGTGGGCGCAACGCGCGCGGCGTAAGGTGGCGCGGTGAGCATGTGGCGTGACGTCGTCCTCGTCGCCGTCGGCGGCGCGATCGGCACCGCCGCACGGGCGGGGCTCACTCTCGCCCTGGGCGATGACCTCGGGCCCGCGCTCGTGCCGCTCATCAACGTCGGGGGAGCGTTCGCGATCGGCCTCGTGTTCGGTGTCCGGGCCCGGATGCCGGAGTCCTCGCGCGCGCAACGGGCGCAGCTGTTCCTCGGCACCGGCGTGCTCGGCGGTTTCACGACGTACAGTGCGCTCGCCGTCGAGTCCGCTGACCTGACGCAGCTGTGGTGGGGCGTCGCGACGGTGATCGTCGGGACCGCGGCGGCGTGGGGCGGGGTGCTTCTCGGGCGGGGGCGCCTGCGCTCGCGGTGAATCCGCCGTCATCCGGTCGGTCGCGCTTGTCGACGCCGGGAGAAAATGGTACAAATGTGCCACTTACGCCGTGCGGGCCGTCCGCGCGGTGATCCGACCCGGAGGCTCAACGATGACCGCCGTCCCTCACATCGTCACGCTCGGTGCCCACGTGCTCGACACGATCGTCCAGCCCGTCGATGAGATCCCCGAAGGGCAGGGATCTCTGCTCGTCGACGAGATCGTCATGTCGGCCGCCGGCCCCGCGGGGGGAACGGCGCTGGTGCTCGCGAGACTCGGTGCCCGCGTCGTCACCAGTGGCTCCGTCGGCGATGACGTGATGGGGCGCGTGCTGGTGGGTCTCCTGGCGGACGAGGGGATCGACGTCGGCAACCTCCGCGTCGGGGAGCTCCCGACCTCGGCCTCGGTGCTGCCGATCCGCTCCGACGGGTCGCGCCCCGCCCTGCACGTCGTGGGCGCGAACGCCCTGGCGGCCGACATCGTCCCGTGGGAGGCGCTCGCCGCGGCCGACCACGTCCACGTGGGCGCCCCCGAACTCCTCGGGCTCGAGAACGTCATCGAGATCCTCGACTACGCGCGCGAGCACGGGGCGACCACCTCGCTCGACTTCCTCATCGGGGGCGAGCAGGCGTTCTACGCCCTGATCGAGCCGTTGCTGGCCCACACCGACTACGTGCTGCCCAACGCCGAGCAGGCACTCGGGTGGACGCAAGCCACCGATCTGCACGCGGCGGCGCACGCGATGGCCTCCGCGGGTGCCCGCGTCGTCGCGATCACCGACGGGGGACGCGACATCGTGCTCGTCGAGAACGGCGAACTGCGCGAGATCCCCGTCGTGCCCGCCGAGCCGGTCGACACCAGCGGCGGTGGGGACGCGTTCTCCGCCGGCTTCGTGTTCGCGAAGCTCCAGGGGCGCAGCTCCCTCGACGCGGCGCGCTTCGGCTCGGCGACGGCCGCTCAGGTGGTCGGCGGGGCCGGCACCTCGTACGGCACGTACGACGCGGCATCCATCGACGCTCTGCTGGCGACGGTGCCCCGGTGACGGGCGAGGGGACGACCCGGACCGGTGCGGCCGGCGCCTCGGGGTCGGTCGACGCGCCCGCCGGGGTAGGGGCCGGCGCACGCGCCGACACACCCGCCGGCGCACCCACCGACGCCCTGTCCGACGCGCGCATTCATGTCGCCGCCGTGTGCCGTGCGTTGGCCGCGGACGGGCTCGTCAAGGGGACCGCGGGCAACGTGAGCGTGCGGGTCGACGAGGGGATCGCCATCACCGCCACCGGGGTCGTCTTCGCCGATGCCGTCGCCGACGACGTCGTGATCGTCGGCGACGATCGACGCCTGCGGCAGGGGTGCCTCGCGCCCAGCTCGGAACTCGACCTGCATCTCGCCGCGTACGCCGACGACGCGGTGGGTGCCGTCGTGCACACCCACGCTCCCGCCGCCGTGGCCGTCTCGCTGATCTCCGACCGCCTGCCCTGCGTGCATTACCAGCAGCTCACCCTCGGCGGCGAGATCGAGGTGGTCCCGTTCTCGGTGTTCGGCTCGCGCGCGCTCGCCGAGGCGACGGGGGATGCCCTCTCGAGCGCGAACGCCGTGATCCTCGCGCACCACGGCGCCGTGACGACCGGCCGCGACCTCGCCGATGCGGTCGCGCACACCGCGCTGCTGGAGTGGGCGTGCGACATCTACCTGCGCGCCGGCGCCGCGGGGGAGCCGGCCGAGCTCAGTCCCGCGCAGCAGGCCGACGTCGTGGCTGCGGCGGTGGCCACCGGATACGGGCAGAAGCACGAGGCGTGAGATGACCTTCGATTCCGTGAGCCCCCTCGACGGCCACGTCGTCGGGACGTTCCCCGTTGGCGACGACGATGCCGTGCGCGCCGCCGTCGCCCGTGCCCGACGGGGAGCGCGCGGGTGGAGGGCGAGGGGGTTCCGCGGTCGGCGCCGCGTGCTCGACGCGTGGCGCCGTGACATCGTCCTGCACCTCGACGAGCTCATCGCCGTCGTCCGCGCCGAGACCGGCAAACCGGCGGGCGACGCGCGGCTCGAGATCCTCCTCGCGCTCGACCACCTCGCCTGGGCCGCCGCACACGCCGAACGCACGCTCCGGCGCCGCCGGGTGCGCGCGGGGCTGCTCATGCTGAACCAGTCCGCGAGTCTCGGCTACCTGCCCTACGGGGTGGTCGGGGTGATCGGTCCCTGGAACTACCCCGTGTTCACCCCGATGGGCTCCCTCGCGTACGCGCTCGCCGCCGGCAACGCGGTGGTCTTCAAGCCGAGCGAGTACACCCCCGCCGTCGGCGACTGGCTGCGTCGGTCGTTCGTGCGGGCGGGGGGCGCTCCCGAGGTCTTCGAGATCGTGACCGGGCTCGGTGACACGGGCGCCGCCCTGTGCCGCGCGGGCGTCGACAAGATCGCCTTCACGGGATCGACCGCGACCGGCAAACGGGTCATGGCCGCGTGCGCCGAGACGCTCACCCCCGTGGTGATCGAGGCCGGCGGAAAGGACGCCCTCCTGGTCGACGCGGACGCCGACGTCGAGGCCGCCGCCGAGGCGGCGGTGTGGGGGGCGTACTCGAACGCCGGGCAGACCTGCATCGGCATCGAACGCGTCTACGCGCACACGCTCGTCTACGACCGCGTCGTGCGCGCCATCTCCGAGCGCGTGCGCGAACTGCGCGCGGGGATCGACGAGGCGGCTCGACTGGGCCCCCTCACCATGCCCCGCCAGGCCGACATCGTGCGCGAGCACGTGGCGGATGCGCTCGCCGCCGGAGGCGTCCTCCGGGAGGGCGCGGTCGTCGAGACCGGGCAGACGCTCGCGCCGGTCCTCCTGGTCGACGTGCCCGAGTCCTCGACGGCGGTGCGCGAAGAGACCTTCGGTCCGACCCTCGTCGTCAACCGCGTGGCATCCATGGACGAAGCCGTCGCGAAGGCCAACGCCGTCCGGTACGGCCTCTCCGGCGCGGTGTTCTCGCGTCGGCGGGGCCCGGCTCTCGCCGAGCGCCTGCGCGGGGGCATGATCGCGATCAACTCGGTCATCTCGTTCGCCGCGGTGCCGTCCCTGCCGTTCGGGGGCGTCGGCGACTCCGGGTTCGGGCGCATCCACGGGGCCGACGGCCTGCGCGAGTTCGCGTACGCCAAGGCCATCACGCGTCAGCGCTTCCGCCTCCTCACGCTCACGACGATGCGGCGCACGCCCCGGGTCGACGCGCTCGTGCAGCGGATCATCCGCCTGCTGTACGGGTGAGCGCTCAGCGCACCGAGCGCACCCGCATCACGACCGCCGCGCCGAGCAGTCCCGTCACTCCGCTCGCGATGAACAGCCCCGGGAACCCGCCGAACAGCACCACCGCCCCGGCGCCGAGGAGCGGTCCGAAGGCCTGGGGGCCGGCCATGGCGATGTTCATGATGCCCACGTCCTTGCCGCGCGTCTCGGCGGACGGGAGCACCTGGGTCGCCAGGGCCTGATCGACGGCGAAGAAGCATCCCTGTCCGAGTCCGAGCAGCACCGCTCCCACGATCGAGGTGCTCTCGGCGGGAGCCACGGCCAGCAGCAGCGCGGCCAGCGCCTGAGCGACGCCGGATGCCAGGACGAACACCCGACGTCGACCGAGCACGTCGCTGAGCTTGCCGAGGGCGATGGATGCCACGATCGTGACCACCATGTAGATCACCGTCGTGAAGACGAGGAAGCCGGTCGGGTCGGGGACCCCGAGGGCGAAGGTGAAGAAGTAGAGGAGCATCGTCGTCGCGATCGCGTTGCCGAGGTTGATGAGCACGCGGCTCGCCACGGTCCAGGCGAAGTCGGGGTGGCGACGCGGGTCGACCCAGATGGATGCCAGCACCGACCGCGCCGTGAGCGGCCCCAACCGGGCGGCATCCGACGGGCTCAACGGCGCATCGCGCAGGCGCAGCACGAACGGCACGGCGAGCACGACCACGCTCACGGCGAGCGCGAGGTAGCCGGAGGGGATCGTGGTGAACACGGCGGTCACGAGCACGATCCCGAGGAGGATGCCCAGCGCGTTCGGTGCCGAGATCCATCCCGACACGAGCCCGCGCTGGTTCTCGGGGACCTGGTCGGCCATCACGGCGGTCAGAGCGGCCGAGGCCATGCAGAACCCCAGCATGACGACCGTCCACATCACGATCGTGCCGACGGTCTCGGACTGGATGCCGAGGAGCGCGAGGCCGACGCCGGACGTCAGCGACCCGCCCAGGATCCACGGCCGACGCCGTCCGAACCGCGACCGGGTCCGGTCGCTGAGTGCCCCGACGATCGGGTAGGCGATGACGACGAACGCCCCCGCGACCGCGCTGACCAGGCCGTAGGAGACGAGCGAGGTGAGCCACTCGTCCGAGGAGTGCTGCGCGGCGATCTGCAGGGGGAGGAGCACCTGGACCGGCACGAGCTGCGCCATCCACAGGCCGAGCCACGCTCCGGCGAAGGCGGCGATCCAGCCGGCGCGCACAGGCCGGGTAGGTTCGGCGTACACCGCAACGGGGACCGTCCGGCCGTCGGCCGTCACCGACGCGCTCCTTCGGCGCGGGCGGACAGGCGATCGAGCGCCCACCTGCCGGCGTGGCCGACGGCATCCCGCGCGTCCTTCAGCGCCCCGCACGCGTTGAAGAAGCCGTGGATCTGGCCGGGGTGGGTCACGAGCGTCGTGTCCACCCCGGCCTCTTCGAGGCGTCGGGCGTATGCGATGCCCTCGTCGCGCAGCACGTCGAAGCCCGAGACGGCGATGTACGCGGGGGCGAGACCGCCGAGGTCGTCGGCTCGGAGGGGCGAGACGAGGGGGTCGTCGGTGCGGCCGCCGCCCCGGAGGTAATGCTCTGCGTACCAGTCCATCTGCGCGGCGGTCAGGAAGAAGCCGTCGGCGAAGAGCTCGTACGAGCGGTGCTTCTGCGAGAGATCGGTGACCGGGCAGAAGAGGATCTGGAAGGCGGGGGCACCCTCGGCGTCGTCGCGAGCGACGAGCGAGATGACCGCCGCGAGGTTGCCCCCGGCGCTCTCTCCGCCGACGCCCACGGTCTCCGCGGTGCCGCCGAAGCGGTGCGCGTTGTCCCGCGTCCAGCGGAAGGCGTCGATGCCGTCCTCGACTCCCGCGGGAAACGGGTCCTCCGGCGCCAGGCGGTAGCCGACCGAGACCACCGTCATGCCCGTCGTCTTCGCGAGGGTGCGGGAGGTGGCATCCGCGCTGTCGACGGATCCGAGCACCCAGCCCCCGCCGTGGAAGTACACGATCGTCCCGCGAGAGGGGCGGTCGAGGCGAGCCCGGTAGACGCGACCGGGGACGCTGCCCGCGCGCGTCGGGATCGTGATGTCCTCGCGCTGCGCGAGCCGGGTGGTGCCGGCGAACGTCCACGCCTCGAGCTCGATGTGGGCGCGTGCCTCGTCGAGGGGGAGGCGTTCGAAGTGGGCGCCCGGGGAACCGTTCATCACGCGCAGGGAGGCCTGCACCGCGGGATGGAGGGTGTTGCCGTCGATGACGACGGGGTCGCCGTTCACCGAGTGGAGAACGGGGGCGGGCATCGCCCCGAGGGCGCGAGCACCCCAGCGGAGCAGATGGTCCTGGGGGCGGGGACGGATCATCGAGGAACCCTTCTGTCGATCACGGCGATGGGGTCGACTATCGGGTTACTTTATTGCACAGACGTACTGTTTTCTGTATCCGTCGTGTGAGTTCCGCGCGGACACCGGGATGGGCGCGGTCCAAACATGTACATTTGTGCCAATTAGTCCACCGGGCGGTCCTCACTCAGGGACGACGTGGCGGCAAGGGTGACGAACCCGACGATGGCAGCGCGCAGGGCGTGTGCCAAGGACTGGAACTGGACCTCTTCGGAACGGGCGATGCGATGCAGGGCGAAACCGTCGATCAAGGCGACGACCGCGGCGGCGGCGTGCGGGTCGGTCACGCCGTTGCTGCGCAGGACCGCCGCAGCCAAGGCCCGCGTCTCGTCGAGGATGCGCTCCACGTGCGCACGCAGCGCCGGGTGGCGCGAGGCGAAGAGGTAGATCTCGAACTGCGCGACGGTGTTCTCCTGCGACTGGTTGCGCACGATCTCCACGAACTCGTCGATCGCCGCGCCCGCCCGATTCTCGCCGGTCTCCAGCAGAACACGGAACTGCTGCAGCCGCTCCAGCTCCGCCGCCATCGCGTGAGCCACGGCCTCGCCGATCATGTCGTCGAGGGAGTCGAAGAAGTAGGTCGTCGACGAGTGCGGGACCCCCGCCGCCCCGGCCACCGAGCGGTGCGTGACGGCCGCGATGCCGCCCTCCGCGATGATGCGGAGCGTCGCGTCCAGCAGCAGTTCGCGTCGTGCGCGGCCCCGCGCCCGCATCGATCGGCTCGTCGTCTCGCTCACGCTGTCCTCCTCGCCGACCGCGCCGGTCGGTGCCACACCAGAAACGGAGCAAGCCTATGACCGCTTCCCCGAACGTCGCGGATCGCGCCCCGGCCGCCGAGGTCGACGTGATCATCGTCGGCGCCGGACTGTCGGGCCTGACCGCCGCTCACCGTCTCCGCCAGTTCGGCTCGACCGTGGCCGTGTTCGAAGCCGCGCCGCGGGTGGGAGGACGGGTCTCCTCCGCGGATGTGGACGGCGTCCACGTCGACCTGGGCGGCACCTTCGTCGGGCCGGGTCAGGATCGCATCCTCGCGCTCGCCGAAGAGGTGGGCGTCTCGCGGTACCGCACCTACGCGGCGGGCCGCAACGTCATCCGGTGGCGCGGCGAGCGTCGGCGCTACCGCGGAACCGTGCCGCCCATGGGGGCGAGCCTGCTCGATGTCGGCCGCATCCAGCTCACCCTCGATCGCCTCGCCCGTACGGTGCCGTGCGGTGACCCGGCCGCCGCCCCGCACGCGGCGGACTGGGATGCCGAGAGCCTCGGGTCGTGGCTGCGTCGCTCGCACGCCTCGTCGGCGGCCCGAGACCTCATCGCGATCGCGGCCCGGACGACGTGGGGGTGCGAGCCCGACGAGGTCTCTCTCCTGCACGCGCTGCACTACATCCATCAGGCCGGCGGCCTGTCATCGATGCTCGATACCGAGGGGGGAGCGCAGGAGGAGCACTTCGTCGAGGGGTCGCACGAGATCGCGGTGCGACTCGCCGCTTCGCTCGGGGAGGCCCTGCGCCTGAACGCTCCCGTGCAGCGCATCGAGACCACCGAGGCCGGCGTGCGGGTCTCCACGAGCGAGGAGCAGGTGACGGCTCGAGCCGTCATCGTCGCGATTCCGCCGTCGCGGCGAGCGCGGATCGATTTCTCACCCGCCCTTCCGCCCGCGCACACGCAGATGGCGCAGCGCTGGCCCGCCGGGGTGCTGTCGAAGGCGTACGCGGTGTACGAGCGTCCCTTCTGGCGCGATCAGGACCTGTCCGGCCAGGGCCTGTCCGACACGGGTCCCGCGTTCATCACCTTCGACGCCGGTCCCGCGGGCCCCGACGCCCCCGGCGTCCTCCTCGGTTTCGTCGGAGGGGTGTACGCCCGGGAGTGGGACGGTCTGCCCGAGCCGGAGCGCCGCGCGCGCGTGCTGTCGTCTTTCGCGGACCTCTTCGGCCCGCAGGCTCTGGATGCCATCGGCTACATCGACCAGCGCTGGGGAGCCGAGCCCTGGGTCGGCGGGGGGCCGACCGCCGCCCCGGGGCCGGGTGCCGTCGTGCCCTACGCCTCCGTCGTGAGTGCGCCGGTGGGTCCGATCCTGTGGGCCGGCACGGAGACGGCGGATCGCTGGACCGGTTTCATGGACGGTGCCGTCCGTGCCGGTGAACGGGCCGCCCTCCACGCGCGCAGCATCCTGACCTCTTCCGAGACCGACCACGAGCAGACGGGAGCCATTCGATGACCTGGCGCCGCGAGTACACCCACCTGACCACCGCGACCCCGGAGGCCGTCTGGAAGCGATGGACCACCCCCGCGGACTGGGCCACCGACGACCCCGACCTGCGCGAGGCGACCTTTCCGGTCCCGCCCCGCGTGGGGGCGATCGGCCGGGTCGTCAACCACGGGACGCCCGCCCAGCGGTTCGTCTTCACCGAGCTCCAGCCCGGGGTGGCGATGAACTTCCGCATCGGGCTGCCGGGCGCGGTGCTCTCGTTTCCCCACCGCATGCGGCAGACCGCGAACGGTCTGTCCGTGACGCACGCGGTGGAGATCACGGGCCCTCTCGCCGCGGTGTTCGGGCCGCTGGTGGGACGCAAGATCGCGGCGGGGCTGCCCGCCGTCGTGCGCCTCGTCACGACGAACGCGCTCGCCGACATGGCCGCGCAGGGGTGACTCCATGTCGATCGCGATCTCTTGCGCGTCGTGACGTAGTGGGACAAATGTGCAACAATCTGTGCAGGGTGACGACGGAGCACCCGTTCAAGGAGGAACACGCATGGCCGCTCGATACGACCTCGCCAAAGTGAAGCTCGGCAAGCTCATGACGGACCCGGATGCCGAGGCGATCATCCTCGACGTCATCCCCGACCTGAAGAAGAGCCCGACGTACCTCGTCGCCAAGACGCTCACCGCGAGTGCGGCCCTGCAGCTCGCGGCCGCGCAGATCGGCGCGGACAAGGCTGCCGAGCTCCGTCGCCGGGTCGAGGCGCTCGAGGCCTGAGCTCGCGGAGACGGGCGCGTAGATTAGCCCGCGTGAACCCGCTCGTCTTCGCCGCCGTCGCCCTCGCCGGGGGCGTCGGCGCGGCCGCGCGATACCTGCTCGACGTCGCCATCCGTCGCCGGACGGGGGAGAGCTTTCCGTGGGGCATCCTCGTCGTGAACCTCTCCGGAGCGCTGGTGCTCGGCATCCTGAGTCGCCTTCCCTCCGACGAAGCGTGGCGCTGGATCCTCGGGACGGGGCTTCTCGGGGGATATACGACCTTCAGTGCTGTGGCGGTGGCGACCGCGCTGTTCGCCGAAGAGGGGCGCACACGCACGGCGACGGTCTACGCGGTGGCATCGTTCGTCGGGTCGGTCCTCGCCGCTCTCGTCGGGCTCGCCCTCGGGTCGCTCCTCTGACGCGGCCTTCCGCGCGGCGGTGCGTGGGATACTGAGCGTCGATACATCTCTGTATCGAATGGTGCTCCCGAGAGGTCCTTCGTGTCGTATCTGGCCGTCCTCAGCCTGAAGAACCGGGCCCTCATCGCCCTCGTCACGATCGTTGCGGCGATCTTCGGCGGCCTCGCGTTGACGAACCTCAAGCAGGAGCTGATCCCCTCGATCCAGTTCCCGCAGCTGGCCGTCGTCACCACCTACCCCGGTGCCTCGCCCGAGGTGGTCGAAGCCGACGTGTCGACGCCGATCGAGAACGCGATCCGCGGCGTCGACGGGCTCGAGTCCACGACCGCCACGAGCACGACGAACTCCTCGATCGTCTCGGCGTCCTTCACCTACGGCACGGACCTCGCCTCGGCGCAGCAGAAGATCCTCGCGGCGATCGCCCGCATCAAGGATCAGCTCCCCGAATCCGCGGACACCACCGTGGCCTCGGCCAGCATCGACGACTTCCCGGTCATCCAGCTCGCCGTCACCGGGTTCAGCGATGCCGAGGCCGTGCAGTCGACGCTCCAGACGAGCATCATCCCCGACCTCGAGGACGTGAAGGGGGTCAACGGCGCGCAGATCGTCGGTGGCACCGCCCAGCGCGTGACGATCACGCCCGATGCCGGCAAGCTCGCCGAGCGGGGCTATTCGCAGCAGTCGATCACCGATGCCCTGGACGCGAACGGCGTGCTCTTCCCCGGCGGATCGATCACCGAGGGCGATCAGACCCTCACCGTGCAGACGGGCGCGAAGCTGACGAGCGTCGACGAGATCTCGGCGCTTCCTCTCGTGCCCTCGGATGCCGCGCAGTTCCGCGCCGGCGCGACCACGATCGCCGACGTCGCGAGCGTGGCCCTGCAGTCCGATCCGACCACGACCCTGTCGCGCGTCGACGGGAAGCCGGCCCTGACGATCGCCGTGACCAAGCTCCCTGCGGCCAACACCGTGGACGTCTCGCGCGGGGTCCTCGCGGCGCTCCCGGCCCTCGAGTCCACGCTCGGCGACGGCGCCACCTTCACCGTCGTCTTCGATCAGGCGCCGTTCGTGGAGCAGTCGATCGAGGCGCTCGCGCAGGAGGGCCTGCTCGGTCTCGTCTTCGCCGTCATCGTCATCCTGATCTTCCTGATGTCCGTGCGCTCGACGCTCGTGACCGCGATCTCGATCCCGACGAGCGTGCTGATCACCTTCGTGGGGCTCCAGGCGTTCGGCTACTCGCTCAACATCCTCACCCTCGGTGCGCTCACGATCGCGATCGGCCGCGTCGTGGACGACTCGATCGTCGTGATCGAGAACATCAAACGTCACTACGTCGGCGACGCCGAGAAGATCCCGACCATCATCCGGGCGGTGCGCGAGGTGGCGGCCGCGATCACGGCATCCACGATCACCTCGGTCGCGGTGTTCCTGCCGATCGCGTTCGTCGGCGACGTGACCGGCGAGCTGTTCCGCCCCTTCTCGCTGACCGTCACGATCGCGATGGCCGCCTCGCTCCTGGTCTCGCTGACGATCGTGCCCGTGCTGGCGTCGTGGTTCCTCAAGCCCGGGAAGGTGATCCGGGATGCCGAGGGCAACCCGATCGACCCCGAAGCCCCCGACGCGCCGCCCTCGCGTCTGCAGAAGGCGTACGTGCCCGTGCTGAGCTGGACGCTGAAGCACTCGTGGGTGACGCTCACCGTGGCCGTGCTGGTCCTCGGCGGCACGCTCGCGGCTGTGCCCCTGCTCAAGACCGACTTCCTCGGCGACTCGGGCCAGAACACGTTCACCGTCACGCAGAAGATCGGCTCCGCTCCGAGTCTGGATGCCGAAGACGCCGCGGCGCAGAAGGTCGAGGCCGTGCTGCTCGACACCCCCGGCGTCGAGACCGTGCAGACCTCCATCGGCTCGACCGGCTCGGCCCTGCGCGACGCGTTCTCGGGCGGCGGCTCCGGCATCACCTACTCGATCACCTCGCAGTCGGGCGTCGACCAGGTCGACCTGCGCGACCGTGTGCGCACGGCGCTGGAGGGGATCACGGATGCCGGAGAGATCGAGGTCGCCGCCTCCGGCGGGGGCCTGGGATCCACCGACATCACCGTCGACGTGAGCGCCGCGGACGGCCAGGCGCTGCAGCAGGCGAACGACGCCGTCGTCGCCGGTCTGCAGGGGCGCGACGGCATCGGCCAGGTCACGAGCAGCCTCTCGGCGTCGCTGCCGTACGTCTCGGTGCGCGTGGACCGCGCGGCCGCCGCCGAGCGCGGTCTGTCGGAGCGCACGGTCGGAGCCCTCGTGTCGAACACGATGCAGCCGCGTCAAGCCGGCACCGTCGAGATCAACGGCCGCGGGGTCACGGTCTACGTCGCCGCCGACAACCCGCCCGCGACGGTCGACGCGCTGCGCGCCCTCGAGATCCCGAGCGCCGGTGGCACCGTGCGTCTCGACGAGATCGCGACGGTCGAGCAGAGCCAGACGCCTCCCACGATCACCACGGCCCGGGGTCTTCGGACCGCGACCGTGACGGTCACCCCGACCACCGACGACCTCGGCAGCTCCTCGGCCAGCGTGAACGCGGCGCTCGCCGACGTGCAGCTCCCCGAGGGGGCGACGGCGAAGGTCGGCGGCGCGGTGACCTCTCAGCAGGACGCGTTCGGCCAGCTCGGGCTCGCCCTGCTCGCGGCGATCCTCATCGTCTACGTCGTCATGGTGGCCACGTTCAAGTCGCTGCGTCAGCCGCTCGAACTGCTCGTGTCGGTGCCGTTCGCGGCGACCGGCGCGATCCTCCTGCTGCTGGTGACCGGGGTGCCGCTGGGCGTCGCCGGCATGATCGGTGCGCTGATGCTGGTGGGGATCGTCGTGACCAACGCGATCGTGCTCATCGACCTCGTGAACCAGTACCGTGCTCGAGGCCTCAGTGTCTACGACGCCACGGTCGTCGGCGGCTCACGGCGTCTGCGCCCCATCCTCATGACCGCTCTCGCGGCGATCTTCGCGCTCGTGCCGATGGCGCTGGGCATCACCGGGCACGGCGGCTTCATCTCGCAGCCGCTGGCCGTCGTGGTGATCGGCGGGTTGGTGTCGTCGACGTTCCTGACGCTGCTGGTGCTCCCGACGCTGTACAACCTCGTCGAGGGAGCCCGGGAGCGGCGCCTCGCGCGACGTGCGGCGCGCGCCACGGACGGTGCCGGTGCGTCGGAGCCTGCGGCCGAGGTCGTCGCGGAGGACGGGCACCCGCTGAGCCGCCGAGAGCTGCGCGACCGGCACTGACGGGCACGAGCCGTCGGCGCGGCGCGGGTCGGCACGTGGCCGTGCGGCGCGGGACGGCCGGCCGCGTGGCGGGTTCCGCTCCCTGCGAGGAGGGCGCCGCGACGCCTCGGGTCTCGGCATCCCGGTCCTCGGCATCCCGGACCTCAGCGCTCGCCGCGGCCGGCTCCTCCGCAGCCACGGCGGCGACGCCCGCCCGGGACAGCATCCACGTGAAGATCCCCGACCAGCCGAACATCGCGGCGAAGGCGATCACCTCGAAGAGCGCGAGGTTGATCGTGGCGGTGACGAACAGCCACGCTCCGGCGAACAGGAACACGAAGACGAGAGCGGTCGAGATCGCGAGGCGGCGGTTCAGGCGGTGCATCAGCACGGGCGTCGTGATCAACAGGGCGGCGAAACCGAGCACCATCATGCCGGCGACCTTGTCGTGCAGGTCCTTGTTGCTGTTCAGGGGCACGCAGCCCACGAGCGCGAGGTTGACCCCGATCACGGTGAGGCACAGGAGAGCGACCGTCGCGGCTCCCCGTCGACCCGCTCGGGATCCGAGTCGGCGCAATTCGCCACGCACCCGCACGGCGTAGACGACGACGAGCACGCCGCCGACCTTGAGCGTGTTGTTGAACAGGGCGCCCGACACGTCGTGGAACGTCCCGAGCTGGCTGAAGTGCAGGTGCCACCACAGCGGATCGGTCGTGGTGAGGATCGACGCCAGGATGCCGCCCACCAGCACGATCAGGACCAGAGCGGCCAACTGCATGGTGGAGAGGGAGCCCACCCGGCGTGCCAGGCGGCGAGGTACCGCGAGCACCTCTCGGGGAAAGGCGAGGGAGGACGGGCGGGAAACGGCTGGTCGGACCGCGATGCTCATTTTCGGGCGCTTTCGCTGGGGGCGGACCGAAAGTCCCCCGGCGCCGCGAGACCCTCGGCCTCCGTCGGCTTACTCGGGTAATGCCGAGAATCGCGTCGCTTTGATCCCCGGCGTCGACGGAGACCGTCACGAGAATGGTAACTTTTCTGTCGCCCTGACAGGAAAGTCTTGACGGAAAATAAGCCCAGGTCGCGGGCGGAAAATATGTCCCCCAAAAGGGGGACATATTCATTGATTAAGCGCTAAACCGAATTCCCCACCCGCGCGTCATCGTCATTCCCGGCATCAATGCATGCACGTCGATTCCCGAGGCGAATGCATTCGCAGGCGCGGTCATCGGTTCGATGGCGACGGCGAGCGGCTGCCCGGGATAGCGGTCGGTCGTGAAAACCTGCGCCCAGCCGAATCCGCCGTCCTGCCACAGCTCGAGGGTGCGGCCGTCCGGGGCGGTGAGCGTGTGGACCGCTCGGCCCTCGGCATCCCGCTCCAGCCCGCGGTAGCCGTTGTCGAGCGACGCGTCACCGAGGCGGCGGCCCCCGCGCAGGTCGCTGCGGTCGTCGACGGGAACCTCGTCGACGGGGATGTTGCGGTCGTCGAGCACGAGGGTCGTCGTGCCGGTGGAGTTGATCACCAGGTCGGCGGTCGCGACCCCGCCGATCTGCAGGTAGGGGTGGACGCCGAGCGCCACGGGCGCGGTCTTCGCCCCGACGTTCTCGAGGTGGTGCGCGACGCGCAGGCCGTCGGGGAGCAGGGTGTACGTCACCCGGGTGCGGAGGTGGAACGGGTATCCCGTCTGCGGCACCACGTCGGCGCCGAGCACGAGGCGCTCGTCGGTGTGCTCGATCGGCTGGTAGGTGCCGAAGCGCAGCAGGCCGTGGCTGGCGTTGCCGAACTTCGGCTCGCTGATCGCGAGCTGCAGCTCCTCGCCCCCGAAGGAGTACCTGCCGTCGCGGATGCGGTTCGGCCAGGGGACGAGAACGACACCGGATGCCGCGGGCGTCGGCTGATCGTCCGGATAGGGCGGCACGAGGTCGATGCCGTCGACCGTGAGCGCGCGCAGGGCCGCGCCCACCTGGGTGATCTGGGCGGAGGAGCGGGGACCGCGCAGGGTGAAGCGCTGGCCGGTGGGATCGGCGGTCATGACGAGGCCTTTCGTGAGCGAGGCGGGCGTTGCAGCCACGGGTGCAGCATGCGGGTGACCCACGGGAGGACCGCGTAGGTCATGACGGGGGTGAGCATGAGGGTCGTCGCGAGCACGCGCACGACCAGCGGGATCTCGGGGAATCCCGGAATGAAGCCGAGAAGCCACGACGCGAGGAGGTTGGTGGGGAAGAAGCCGACCCAGATCGTCACGGCCTGCTTCCACCGCGGCGGCGCGGGCGGAACGGGTTGCTGCACGGGTGAGGTCGTGGCATCCGTCGCTTCCATCACGGAACCGAAGGAGGCGTCGAACCATCCCTCGATGCCCGTGCGCCTCTCGACGCGTTCTTCGCGCGCGAAAGGGCGGCCGGAATCGAGCCACCACTGGCGCTGCGAGGAGGTCTCCCACCCCTCGAGCGTGGTGATGTCTCGGAAGCGGTACAGCATGTACCAGAGGTCGCTCTCTTCGCCCGCGCGTACCCACCCCGAGCCGAGAAAGCCCGGGAAAGCGGTCGCGAGGTCGGTGCCGGCCTGCATCCAGGAGGTCGCTTCGGCGGTGCGCGTCGGGTCGATGCGCCGCTCGATCGCCACCGTGATGGGGTGGGCGTCGGTGTCTGCCATGCGTCCATCTTCCGTCAGCCGCGCCGCGTCCGTCGGCGCCGCCCGCGATGAGAACAGGGGATGTCACGAGAACAGGCCGCTCGCCGCCCGATCGCCCTGTCGTCGTCGCATCCCCTGTTCTCGTGACGAACGACGGGGGACGTGGATGCCATTCCCAGGCGCGACCTGTAACGTAGGGCGGTCGGCTCTGGACACCGTGCGTGATGCGCGGATGGGTTTGTAGTCCAAGGGGCCGATGGACAGGACGCGATCGCGGCCTCGACCATCACTAGTGAATTGGCCCCCGGCCGACGAGAGTCCGGGTCTCGCACCGCCACGAGCGGTGTCGCTGTTTCGCGCGAACAGAACCCAGGAAGTTTCTCCATGCCCAAGAACAAGAAGCCCGCCGGCGGCCGCCCCGCCAAGAACTTCGAGCCGCGCTACGGCGCGCAGACCTCGTTCCAGGACCGCAAGCGTCGTCCCGGTGCCGAAGGTCCCGCCAAGCCCGGCAGCAAGAGCCCCGGCCACCGCGGCTACCGCGCCGAGCCCGAGGCCGCTCCCGCCAAGGGCCGCTGGAACGCGGCCGACCGCGCCGGCCGCACAGAGGCCCGCACCATCCGCACCTCGGCGCGCGACGACCGTCCGGCTCGTTCGTTCGACGACCGGCCCGCGCGTTCGTTCGACCGCACGGACCGCCCGGCTCGTTCGTTCGACCGCAGCGACCGGCCCGCGCGTTCCTTCGACCGTGACGAGCGTCCGCGTCGCGACGACGGCGAGCGTCCCGCTCGTTCGTTCGACCGTGGCGATCGTCCCGCGCGTTCCTTCGACCGTAGCGATCGTCCCGCGCGCTCGTTCGACCGCAACGACCGCCCCGCGCGTTCGTTCGACCGTGACGAGCGTCCGCGTCGTGACGCCGGTGACCGCCCGGCGCGTTCCTTCGACCGTAACGATCGTCCGGCCCGTTCGTTCGACCGTAACGATCGCCCGGCGCGTTCGTTCGATCGTGACGAGCGTCCGCGTCGTGACGCCGGTGAGCGTCCGGCTCGTTCGTTCGATCGCAGCGATCGTCCGGCGCGTTCGTTCGACCGTGACGACCGTCCGGCGCGTTCGTTCGACCGGAACGACCGTCCGGCTCGTTCGTTCGATCGCAACGACCGCCCCGCGCGTTCGTTCGACCGTGACGAGCGTCCCCGTCGTGACGCCGGCGACCGCCCCGCCCGTTCGTTCGACCGCAACGATCGCCCGGCGCGTTCGTTCGACCGCAACGACCGCCCCGCCCGCTCGTTCGACGACCGTCCCCGTCGCACCGAAGCCCCCGGTCGCAGCGACTGGGCCCACGCGCCCGGAGGCTCCGCCCGACGCGATAGCGGCGGGTGGAGTGGGCGTGGGGAGAATGCGACGCCGAAGCGCTCCGCCGAGCACGAGCAGCGTGTCGACGTGGTTCACGAGCGCCTCCAGGCGCAGGCCGTCGACGCCGCGACGGCGACCGGCGCCGGCTTCGCCGAGCTGGGCTTGGGCGACAACATCGTCCGCGCCCTGATGAGCCTCGGAGCGGCCAGCCCGTTCCCGATCCAGGCCGCGACCGTCGCACCGATCCTGGAAGGACGCGACGTCCTCGCTCGCGGCCGCACCGGCTCGGGCAAGACCATCGCCTTCGGCGCCCCGCTCGTCGAGAGCATCCTCCGTGCCCAGGCCGGCCAGCGCCGCGAGTTCGGTCGCGCGCCGAAGGCGCTCATCCTGGCGCCGACCCGCGAGCTCGCGCTCCAGATCGACCGCACGGTGCAGCCCATCGCTCGCAGCGTCGGCCTCTTCACCACGCAGATCTACGGCGGCGTGCCCCAGGCGCGCCAGGTGGGTGCGCTCAAGAAGGGCGTCGACATCATCATCGGCACCCCCGGTCGCATCGAAGATCTGCTGAAGCAGGGCAAGCTCGACCTCTCGCAGGTGCAGATCACCGTGCTCGACGAGGGCGACCACATGTGCGAGCTCGGCTTCCTCGAGCCGGTGCAGCGCATCCTCCGCGCGACCGCCGACGGCAGCCAGAAGCTCCTCTTCTCGGCCACCCTCGACCGCGAGGTCGCCGCTCTCGTCGACGAGTTCCTCGTCGAGCCGGCGGTCTACGAGGTCGCGGGCGAAGACCAGGACTCCGGCACCATCGAGCACCGCGTCCTCGTCATCGAGCACCGCGACAAGGCGCAGATCCTCGACTCGCTCGTCGACCGCGACGGAAAGACCCTCGTCTTCGCCCGCACCCGCGCCTACGCCGAGATGCTCGCCGAGCAGTTCGACGAGGCCGGCATCGCTGCGGTCGCGCTGCACGGCGACCTCAACCAGCAGAAGCGCACGCGCAATCTCGAGAAGCTGACCTCGGGCCGCGTGAACGTGCTGGTCGCCACCGACGTCGCCGCCCGCGGCATCCACGTCGACGACATCGACCTGGTCATCCAGGCCGACGCGCCCGACGAGTACAAGACGTACCTTCACCGCTCGGGTCGCACCGGTCGCGCCGGTCGCAGCGGCACCGTCGTGACCCTCATCACGCGTCAGCGTCAGCGTCGCATGACCGAGCTGCTCGACCGTGCCGAGATCGACGCGCCCTTCGAGCCCGCGCAGCTCGGCGACGACCTGATCGAGGAGATCTCGGGTCGCCAGCTGGCCGACGTCACGTCGTAATCCGCTCCGCGGATCCCGGAACCCCCGTCGCATCCGCGGCGGGGGTTCTCGCGTTCAGAACAGGGTGGGCTCGCTCGCGGGGGCGACACGGGGTCTCGCGGATGCCGAGACCCCGGTGCTGCGCAGCGGACCGAGGCTGCTGGCCGGCGGCGTCCGCGCGGCCAGGCCCGGTTGCGGGCGCCCGCGAGGATGGTCGTCCTCGTCCCACCCGTCGAGACGATGCATCCGCAGCAGGGGGCGCATGCGCTTGCCGAGCCAGGTGCGGTAGGCCTTCGGCGCCGTGACGGAGACACCCGGGTACAGCCCGCGGTACGACGACACGAGATGCGGATGCTCCCGCTCGAGCCACTGGAGGAACCACTGCTTGGCGCCGGGGCGCAGATGCAGGGCCCCGTAGACGACGCGGGCCGCGCCGGCCGCGCGGATCCGCGCGAGGGCGTCGTCGAGGGCGGCGACCGAGTCGGTGAGGTGCGGCATGATCGGCATCAGGAACACCGTCACCCGGAACCCCGCCGCCGTCGCCGCCCGCACGGTCTCGAGCCGTGCCTCGGCGCTGGGCGTGCCGGGCTCGATCGAATGCTGCAGGGCGTCGTCGAAGACGGCGATCGACATCGCGAGAGAGACCTTCACCTGCTGTGCCGCGTCCGCGAGCAGGGGGAGGTCGCGTCGGAGCAATGTGCCCTTGGTGAGGATCGAGAACGGGGTGCGGTTCTCGGTGAGCGCGCCGATGATCTCGGGCATGAGGCGGTAGCGGCCCTCGGCCCGTTGGTACGGGTCGGTGTTCGTCCCGAGCATGACCGGCTCGCGGGCCCAGGACCCTCGCCGCAGTTCGGTGCGGAGCACCTCGGCGACGTTGACCTTCACCACGATCTGCGAGTCGAAATCACTCCCGTAATCGAGGTCGAGATATTCATGGGTTTTCCGGGCGAAGCAATAAACGCACTGATGATTGCAGCCCCGGTAGGGATTCACCGTCCAGTCGAACGGCATCGCCGAGACGCCCGGAACGCGATTGAGCGCGCTCTTGCACAGCACCTCGTGGAAGGTCATGCCGGCGAACTCGGGCGTCGTGACCGAGCGCACGAGGCCGTCCATCCGCTCCATTCCCGGGAGCGCCGCGGTGTCGTCGACGCCGAGTTGCTGACCTTGCCACCTCATCTCCACATTCGAACACAGATTCGATTGTGGAGCAAGCGAGCGTGTTTCGAAATCGTACGGAAGATCCTCAGGGGTGGTACGACGCGCCGTAGGCGGTGTGGACGTGATCGCCCGGCGACCCCGAGTCCTCTCCCCGTGCGCCGAGCAAGAGCCGCGTGAGCGCCGCTCCCGACGACAGCAGATCGTCGAGCGCGGCCTCCAGATCGGCATCCGTCACCCCGGTGCCGTCACCCCGGACGGCGGCGATCAGCACCGTGCGCCGGATGAGCTCCTTCGCGAAGGAACCCGTGGTGCCCTCGGCGCGGTCGGCCGCGGCATCCAAGGCGTGATCCGACAGCGTGAGGTCGGCGGCGTACCGGCGGAAGAGGCGTCGCCGTGCCTCGGCCCCGGGAAGCGGGATCTCGACGCCGAGATCGACGCGACCCGGCCGCGCGGCCAGCGCCTCTTCCAGGATGTGCACGTGGTTGGTCGTCATGACGAAGGCCACGTCGGCGTCGCCTTCCAGCCCGTCGAGCGCGTCGAGCACCTCGAACAGGATGGGCTGCGGCGAGTATCCGCGATCGGCAGCGACGAGATCGATGTCCTCCAGCACGACGAGCGACGGCGGGAACGTGCGGGCGATCTCCGCCGCGGCGGCGATGAACCGGATGCTCGAGCCGGTCAGGACGACGGCGGTCGTGTCCGGGGTCCGCGACAGGAGGTGCCGGACGGTGAGGGTCTTCCCCGTCCCGGGCGGTCCGTAGAGCAGCACGCCGCGCTTGAGATGCTGTCCCGCGGCGCGGAGGGCGTCGCGGTGCTCGCCGACGCCGACGACGTGCTCGACCACCCGCTCGAGCACCCCGTCCTCGAGCACGATGTCGTCGGCACGCACGTCGGGGCGATCCAAGAAGGTCGCGCCCGCGTCGTGCCCGTACTCGGTCGGGACGAACGAGAGCACGCGGCCCTTGAGGACGCTCCTCTCGACCATCAGGCGCCGCAGCTCGGTGATGAGGGCGGTGGCGGCATCCTGGTCCGCGCTCAGGATCTCCAGGCGCGCGCTCTGCTCGCCGTGGCGCGGTGAGGCACCGCGTTGCACGATCGCGATCGGGTGCCCCGCGAACGAGAGCAGGCGGACGCCGAAGGCCACGACGCGGCGCTCGGTGTGCGGACCCGTCGCCCGCATCTCGTACGACACCGGCCCCGGGGCGAAACGCGTGTGGGCATTGCTGATCAGATCGGCGACCGACGAGTGCAGGCGCTGCTCGCCGCCCGTGACCCCGAGGAGGGTGCCGTCACCTTCCGTGGTCAGCTCGTCGAGGGCGAGATCGGCGTCGACGAGCCGGTGCGATGGCACGGATTCGGTCAGGACCGGGACGGATGCGGCGTCGACTCCGAGGTGCTCGCTGAGCGCTGCCCCCAGCGGCGTGCGCTCTCCCGCGGCTTCTGTCGCGGCAAGCCGATCGACGCGCTGCAGGTAGCGCTTGACGACGCGCATGAACTCGCGGTCCTCGTCATCGAGCATGATCGCTCTCCCCCCAAGATCGTGACACGGTCCTCCTCAGCGTGCCCCTGGTGCCCGCGAGCCGCAACCGGGAATGAGCCGGGCGAGCGGGGGCCGGGTCGACCCGGGTGACCCCGCGGGGGACAATGGACGGAATGACTCCCTCCGATCCGACGTTCCCGACCCGCCGCGCCGCGCGCGCGGAGGCCGAACGTCGGGCGACGGCGGCGATCCCGATCCCCGAGCCCGAGCCCGGACGGCGACGGTCCACCTTCGAGCAGCCCGCACCCGAGGCCGGGCACTCGGCGCGCGAAGAGCGCGTGGCGGAGGAGCTCACCGGCACGCGCGGGGCCGAGCAGACCCCGACCCCCGATCCCCTCTCGCGTCGCGCTCTGCGCGAGAAACCGCGCGCCGCCCTGGGCGCTGCCCTGGGCGCTCCGCTCCTGCGCCGCCGCCTCGCGGTCGCCGTCGCGGGGGTCGTCGTCGTGGCGGCGTGCGCCATCGCGGTCGGATTCGCCGCCTCCGGAGGAGGACAGGATGCCGCGGGCCCGGCCAACGCCGCCGGCCCCGACGCGGTGGCCTCGGTCCAGGGGCCGCCGGCCGTCCCCGACGAGGGCCTGCCGGTCCCGACGTTGGCCGCGGCGCCCGCCGCCGCGACTCCGTGCGACAACCCCGCTTTCACCGCCGCCCTCGCGGCGAAGGACGATGGAGCGGCGATCGCCGCGGCCGGGGGCGGGGCGGCGTTCCGCGACGCCGTGGCATCCGGAATCGCCCCGTGCGTCTCGCTGAACGACCCGACGCACCAGTGGGTCGTCGTCAACAAGCAGCGTCCCTACGACCCCGTCGACTGGCGTCCCGACGACCTCGTCATGCCCGACGGCGTCCGCGCGCTCGAGCAGAGCGCGATGCGGTCGTCGGCGGCGAAGGCCCTCACCACCCTCGTGCGGGCGGCGGACGATGCCGGCGCGGGCGAGATCGGCTACCTCAGCGCCTTCCGCTCGTACGCGACCCAGCAGGAGACCTACGCCGGCCGCGTCGCGGTGGGCGGGGTCGCGGCCGCCGACCGCGAGAGCGCCCGAGCGGGTTTCAGCGAGCACCAGTCCGGCCTCGCGGTCGACATCGTTCCGTGCAGCGGGTCGTGCGGGTCGCTCGACGACGTCGCCGGCTCGTCGCAGGGCGCCTGGGTGCGCGAGCACGCGTGGGAGTACGGCTTCGTCATCCGCTACGTGGACGGGCAGGAGAGCGTGTCCGGGTACGAGCCCGAGGCTTGGCACCTGCGGTACATCGGCCCCGAGCTCGCCCAGGCGTACCACGACGGCGGCTACACGACTCTCGAGGCGTTCTTCAACCTTCCGGCCGCGCCGGGCTACTGACCCCGGCGCGTCAGTTCACGACGCCGTTGCTGCAGGTCTGCTGCGCCGCGCTCGAGCCGGTGATCGATTCGGGCAGGGCGACGGCGCCCGTGGTCGGATCCACCGTTCCCGCCTCGACCTCGGGGGCGTCGGTCGGCGCGGCGGTCGCGTCGGGGGAGGGCTCGGCGACGACGCCCCCGTTCGCGCCCACCTCGCCGGTGACCTCGATGGCCTGGTTCGCCGAGAGGGCGTCCCACAGCACCTGCGCCGCCGCGTAGTTCGGCTCGACCCGGTTCGCGTCGGAGCTCGCCGTCACCGTCGGGTACTGCACGAACACGATGTCCTCGAACGGCACGTCCTTCACCGCGGACGCGATCTGCACGAGGGTCAGCGGGTTCGTGAGGCTCTGGGTGGGCGTGACGTTGCGCAGCCCCGTGGATGCCAGGCGGAACACCGTCGCGGGATTCGACAGGACCTCCTCGCTGACGAGCTTGCGCGCCAGACGCGACATGTACTGCTGCTGGTTGCTGATGCGCGCGAGGTCGCTGCCGCCGACGCCGTAGCGGGTGCGGAGGAACTGCAGCGCCTCGTAGCCCTGGATCGTCCGGGGGCCGGCGGGCCAGTCGATCGCGGTGTTCTCGTCGCGCATGGGACTCGCGAGGCAGATCTCGACGCCGCCGATCGCGTTCGTGATCTCGATCACCCCGCCGAAGGTGACCATGGCGCCGAACTGCACCTGCTGCTCGCTCATGTCCGAGATCGCGGTCATCACGCACGACAGGCCGCCGTAAGAGTAGATCTCGTTGATCTGCACGTAGCCGCCGCCCCAGCGGTCCCCGTCGGGGGTGTCGCACGCGGGGGCCTCGAAGAGCAGGTCGCGGGGGAAGGACACGACGGTGACGCGACGCGGGGCGTCGGAGATGTGCAGGAGGATGTTGACGTCGTTGAGCTGGCCCTCGGCATCCGGGCCCTCGCACCGCTCGCCGAACAGCGCTTTCAGGTGCTCCTCGCACGCGTCGATCCCGACGACCATCATGTTCACGCCGCCCTCGAGCTGTCCGAGGTCGGGCGGGATGGCGGGCTGGTTCTCGACGGCGACGGCTTCGGCCACGTAGTCCGACGTCAGGTCGACCGCGGTGTAGGCCGTGACCCCGACGACCGCGACGAGCACGACCGTGGCCGCGACCGCCAGCAGTTTGCCCAGCTGAGAGAGCGGATGAGGGGAGCGCAGACGAGCGTGTTGCGCGACGGTGCGACGGCGCCGGGGCATGGCTTCTCCTCAGGTTTCCCCGATTCTAGGGGGAGGGATGCCACGGCCGACGGCACGCGGACCGCTCAGAACGGACGCACGACGACGAAGACCGCGACCGACACCGCCCAGAACACCGCGACGAACGCCGTGTCGCGTCGACGCCAGGGAACCAGGTGCCGCTCCGTGCGGTCGGGGTGGGCGCCGAAGGCCCGGGCGTCCATGGCGAGGGCGACCCGCTCGGCGTGACGGATCGCGCCGGCCAGGAGCGGGACGACGTATCCCGGTGCCGCCCAGACCCCGCCGCGCGCGCCGCGCACGCGGTGCGCCTGCCGGATGACGGCGAGCTCGTGTCCGAAGCGCGGGACGAAACGGATCGCCGCGAGAGCCGCGTACCCGATGCGGTAGGGCACGCGCAGCTGCTGCACGAGGGAACGGACGAGGTCGGTCCCCTCCGTCGTGAGCCCGCCGAGGAAGGCGAGCGCCATGATCGACGCGAGGCGCAGACCGGTGGCCAGACCCACCTCCACGGCCCCCGCCCTCAGCGACACCCCGCCGACCCGGAGGAGCTCGGTCGTTCCCCCGACCCGGGCGGGGTCGACCCACAGGGCGAATCCTGCGGCGACCACCACGATCGCGACGGGGATCACCCCGAACAGGATGCCGAGCCCTCGACGAGTGAGACGCGCGCCGAGCAGCAGCGCGGCATACGCGAGGCCGAGGAAGACGAGCGGCGTGGACAGGTCGCGCACGAAGACGAGGGCGATCATCGCGGGCGCGGGACCGGCGATCTTCGCCAGGGGGTTGAGGGCCGCGAGCCCGCGTCGCTCCCGGGGCCGAGCGGCGACGACAGAGGTCATCGAGCGCCCCCGGGAAGATCGCGCAGCCGGGCGACCGACGTGAGCTCCGGGTGCCGCCGCAGCCCCGCGAACGCTTCGCGGAGCGGCGGCGTGCGCAGCCCCGCCCGCGCGATGAGGGCGTCGTCGGAGAACACCTCCGCGACGGGGCCGTCGGCGGCGATGCGTCCCCCGTCGACGACGACGAGGCGGTCGGCGTGCTCGGCGACCACCTGCATGTCGTGCGTGACGACGACGATCGTCGTGCCGTTCTCGCGCAGGTCGTCGAGCAGCGTGAGCAGCTCGTCGGCGCGGGCGCGGTCCTGACCGAACGTCGGCTCGTCGAGCACGAGCAGCCGCGCGCCCCCGACGAGCGCGGTCCCGACCGAGAGCCGCCGCTTCTGGCCGCCGGAAAGCAGGAACGGATGGATGTCGGCCTTGTCGGCGAGGCCGAAGCGCGCGAGCAGCTCGTCGGTGCGCCGCCGCACCTCGGCGTCGCCGAGACGCTGGGCGCGCAGCCCGTGCGCGATCTCATCGAACACGGTCGTCGCGATGAACTGATGCTCGGGGTTCTGGAACACGAACCCGACGTGCCGCGACAGCGTGCGGGTGCCGGTGCGGCGCACGTCGAGACCGTCGATGCGCACGGCCCCGCGCGGGGGACGCAGCACCCCCGCGATCGCCTGGACCAGCGTCGTCTTGCCGGCGCCGTTCGCCCCCACCACCGCGACGAACTCGCCCGCGGCGACCTCGAGATCGACCCCGTGCAGGATCGGCGTGCGCCCGCGCGAGAGTCGCAACCCCTCGACCCTGACGAGAACGTCACCGCGGTCGTGCCCGCGCGGACGGGGAGCGGATGCCACGCCCCGGGCGGGCATGTCCTCGAGCGCTTCCCGCAGCTCGGCGGGGGTGAGCGGCAGACGCCCGAACGGGTAGCCGGCGTCCCGCAGGCGCAGCGCCGCGAGCGTCGCCGTCGGCAACCAGACGCCGAGCGCGCGGAGGTCGGTGGCGCGAGCGCGCAGCACCTGATCGACCGGACCGTCGGCGACGAGGCATCCGTCGCCGTCCAGGACGATGACGCGTTCGACGAGTCCGATCGCCGCGTCGAGGTTGTGCTCCACGAGGATCAGGGAGCGGTCGCCCTCGGCGACGACGTCGCGCAGCGCCGCGTACACGTCGTCGACGCCGCGGGGATCGAGGTTGGCGGTGGGCTCGTCGAGGACGAGCACCGGCGAGCCCATCGCGAGCGCGCACGCGATGGCGAGGCGCTGGCGCCCGCCTCCGGAGAGGACGTCGGGGGAGTCGTGGCGCCGCTCCCAGAGCCCCATGCGGCGCAGGGCCGCCTCGGCGCGGGCGAGGACGACGTCGATCGGCAGCCGGAGGTTCTCGGGACCGAACGCGACCTCATCGAGCAGCGTGCCGGTGATCAGCTGGGAATCGGGATCCTGGAACACCATGCCCACCGTGGTCGCGAGCTGGGCGGTCGTCGTGGTCGCGGCATCCTGTCCCGCGACCCGCACCGCGCCCTCGACCGTGGCGGGCACGGAATGCGGGATCAGGCCGTTCATCGCGAGCGCGAGCGTCGACTTGCCGGAACCGCTGGGGCCGAGCACCAGGACGACCTCGCCGGGACCGACGTCGAAGCTCACGGCGGACGGCGTCGCCACGGGCGCGTCGAGGTGCGTGACGGCCACGTCGCGCAGGCTCAGCAGAGCGTCGGCGTCCGCCGCGGCGGGGGCGGCGGCGGGGTGGGGGCGAGTGGTCACGGGCGAGTCCTCGGGAACGCGTACGCCCCCAACTTAGTGCGCCCTAACTCGGGATGTCCGCGCTCATCTCGGCGTCGAGAGACCCCGGGCGACGCCGGCGCCGCGCAGGCCCGAGCCGATGCCGAGCCCGACAGCGGTCCACGCGAGCGGGCCCAGGATGCTGATCGTCACCGCCGCGACGCGCGCGATCGGGGCGAGGCTCGCGATGTCGCCCGCGAACCACACGGGTACGGCGATGACGACGCCGACGATGACCGCGGAGATGAAGAAGCGGGCGGGAGCCCACGAGCGGTAGCGGGTGAGGGCCGCGACCCCCTCCTGGATGCCGCCGATGAGGATCGCCGTCCCGAGGAAGCGGAAGGTCCACTGCGGCGCCATGGCGCTCGCGACGAGGGCGGCGAGCACGTGCGTCACGAGCGCGACCCAGGGCCTGCGGATCACCTGCTGCGCGATGATCCCGGGCAGCACGTGCGAGCCGAGCACCAGACCGTACGCCCACGGCGCACCGGCGAGCACCGCGAGGGTGAGCCATCCGGCGGCCCCACCGAGGATCCCGGTCCCCACGCCGATCGCCGCGCAGACGAGCAGCACGCGAGTGGAAAGGACGGATGCCGTGGCCATGGCCTCAGCGTATCGGGCGTCCTTTCCCGCCCCTCCCGCTTATCTCGCCGGTTGAGTGTCCAAGAAACCCGGGAACGAGACGCACAATTTCCGGGTTTCTTGGACACTCGACGAGGTCAGTGCCACCCGGGACGGGGTGGAAGGCCGCGGGGTCACCGTCGGCGGCGGGGCGTCAGGCGCACGGCGGGGAGCGGCGGAGCGGGGATGCGCTCCGGGCCGTGGTCGATGACCTCGCCGAAACGGGGAGAGTGCGCCTCCCAGGCCTCGCGGGCCTCGACGATCTCGTCGTGCGTGCGGCCCACGAAGTTCCACCACATGACGATGTCGGCCTCGAAGGGCTCCCCGCCGAGGAGGAAGACGCGAGCGCCCTCGCGGCTGACGAGGTCGACGTGATCGCGGCCTTTGCCGAGGTACAGCAGGCGGCTCCCGTCCACCGAGACGGAGCCGTCCCCGGCGTCGGCGAGGGGCTCGGAGCGTCGCGCAGCGTCGGCATCGACGGCATCCATTCCCGTCTCGACATCGATGGTTCCGGTCATGCCGTGGAGCGCATGCTCCCATTCGGGCCGAAGCGGGAGTCGGACCCGCACCCCTGCGGGGAGTCGGATCTCGGCCCCGACGATCGGGGTGTGCACCGTCGCGGGGGAGCTGACATCACCGAGCTCGCCCATGACGACGACGGCGTCGGCGCCCTCGCCGAGGTCGAGGACGGGGAGGTCCTCGTGGCGCTCGAACGCCGGTCCGCCGTGGCGGCGGGCCTCGGGCAGCGCGACCCACAGCTGCAGCGCGTCGAGCGCGACGGGCCCCTCGCCGAGCGAGTACTCCGAGTGCGCGATGCCCTCGCCACTGGTCATGAGGTTGAGCGCGCCCGGACGCACGACGACATCGCTGCCCACGGCATCCCGATGGCGCACCTCGCCGATGATCGGCCACGTCACCGTCTGCAGCCCGATGTGCGGGTGCGGTTCGACGCGCATGGTGGTCTCCTGCGGGCCGAACCGGTCGAGGAAGCACCACGCGCCGACCATCGGCAGCGCCCGGTGGGGGAGCGTGCGGTGCACCTCCATCGCGCGGACGCCGCCCAGAGGAACCTCGCGCGCCTCGACCACGAGGGCGCGCGGCCCGTCGCACTCGACGGGGCCTTCGGATGCCTCCGGAGCGACGTCGAGGCGGGTCATGCCGGTTCGCTGGGGTCGGCCGAGTCGGCCGCGTCGCTGTCGTCCGGCCACTCGATGACCAGGCCGGGAACGTCGTGCTCACGCAGGTAGTGGGCGACGAACGGGCAGGTGGGGATGATGCTGTCGCCACGGCGAGCGAGGTCGGCGAGGGCGTCGCTCGCGAGCGCGGAGCCGAGGCCGCGGCCCTTGAAAGCGGGATCGACCTCGGTGTGCGGGAGGACGACGCGGCCCTCACCGGCCGGGCGGAACTCGAGGAACCCGCCCAGCTCCTCGCCCACGTGGATCTCGTAGCGGCGGGCTTCGTCGTTGCGGGTCACGGTCAGTGCGTCGGTCATGGCGCCTCCTGTCGTCGGTCTCTCCAGCAACGTACGGGGCGATCGCGGTGTTCCGCACCCCCTCGACAAACGTCGAGGCCCGCCCCGGTCCCGTCGACCGGCTCAGGGACCGGGGGTGGGGTCGGCGGACCCCACCGCGCCGCTCACCGCACCGTTCACGCCGCTCACCGCACGAACGAGGGATGCCGCGGCGTCGGGCCCGTGGCATCCGGTTCACTGTCCGAGTCCGCAACGCCGCGAGCAGGAGACACCATGAGCGCTTCCGTCGACGATGACGTCGTCACCGACCCGAACCTTCCCCCGGTCGCCGTCCCTCCCGACCGGCTCCGCAGCAGATGGACGCCGGCGAAGATCGCCCTGTGGATCGGGATCGCCCTCCTGGGCGGCCTGGCCTGGACGATGCTCGCGATCGTGCGCGGAGAGACGGTCAACGCGATCTGGTTCGTGTTCGCGGCCGTGTGCACCTACCTGATCGGCTATCGCTTCTACTCGAAGGTCATCGAGCGCTACATCACGCGTCCCGACGACCGTCGCGCGACGCCCGCCGAGCGCAAGGCGGACGGCAAGGACTACGTTCCCACCGATCGCCGCGTGCTCTACGGCCATCACTTCGCCGCCATCGCCGGCGCGGGTCCCCTCGTCGGTCCCGTGCTCGCCGCACAGATGGGCTACCTCCCCGGCACGATCTGGATCATCGTCGGCGTCATCCTCGCCGGCGCCGTGCAGGACTACCTCGTGCTGTTCTTCTCCATGCGCCGCGGGGGCCGGACGATCGGCCAGATGGCGCGCGACGAGCTCGGCAGGATCGGCGGCACCGCCGCGATCCTCGCGAGCCTGCTCATCATGCTGATCATCGTGGCGATCCTCGCGCTCGTCGTCGTGAACGCCCTCGGCGAGAGCCCGTGGGGTGTGTTCAGCGTCTCGATGACCATCCCGATCGCCCTCTTCATGGGGCTCTACCTGCGCTACATCCGCCCGGGTCGGATCACCGAGATCTCGATCATCGGCTTCGTCCTGCTCATCGCCGCGATCGTGGCGGGCGGCTGGGTCGCCTCGACCGAGTGGGGCTACGCGGCGTTCCACCTCGACCGCTCCGTCATCGCGTGGGGCATCATCATCTACGGCTTCGTCGCCGCGGTCCTCCCGGTGTGGCTGCTCCTCGCCCCGCGCGACTACCTGTCGACGTTCATGAAGGTCGGCGTCATCGTGATGCTCGCCGGTGCCATCGTGCTCGTGCGGCCCGAGATCTCGGTTCCCGCGTTCAGCGAGTTCGCGGGCGGGCAGACGGGTCCGGTGTTCAGCGGCCCGATCTTCCCGTTCCTCTTCGTCACGATCGCCTGCGGAGCGCTCAGCGGATTCCACGCCCTCATCGCCTCGGGCACGACGCCGAAGCTCGTCGAGAAGGAGCGGCAGACCCGCTTCATCGGGTACGGCGGCATGCTCATGGAGTCCTTCGTCGCGATCATGGCGCTCGTCGCCGCCCTGTCGATCGACCGCGGCATCTACTTCGCGATGAACGCCTCGCCCGCCGCCACCCTCGGCACCGTCGAGGGAGCGGTCGCCTTCGTGAACGGCCTCGGGCTCGCCGGGGTCAACCTCACCCCCGACATGCTCACGACCACCGCCGCGGCGGTCGGCGAGACCTCGATCGTCTCCCGCACCGGTGGGGCTCCGACGCTCGCCCTCGGCCTCGCGCACATCATGCAGCAGGCTCTGGGTGGCCAGGCGATGATGGCGTTCTGGTACCACTTCGCGATCATGTTCGAGGCCCTGTTCATCCTGACGGCGGTGGATGCCGGAACCCGGGTGGCCCGCTTCATGCTCCAGGACTCGATCGGCACCGTCATCCCGAAGTTCAAGGACCTCTCGTGGCGCCCCGGCGTCTGGATCTGCACGGCGATCATGGTGGCCGGATGGGGCTCGATCCTGATCCTCGGCGTCACCGACCCGCTCGGTGGGATCAACACCTTCTTCCCGCTGTTCGGCATCGCCAACCAGCTGCTCGCCGCGATCGCGCTCGCCGTGGTGCTCGCGATCGTCGCGAAGCGCGGCCGCTCCTCCTTCCGTTGGCTGTGGATCGTCGCTCTGCCCCTGGCTTTCGCCGCGGTCGTGACGATCACGGCATCCATGTACAAGATCTTCTCGCCGGTTCCGGCGGTCGGATACTGGGCGAACCACATCGCGTTCCGCGACGCGCTCGCCGCGGGCAAGACCGAGTTCGGCACGGCGAAGACCGTCGCGGCGATGGAGGCCGTGGTCCGCAACACGTTCGTCCAGGGCGTGCTGTCGGTGATCTTCGTGACACTGGCGATCGTCGTCATCGTCATGGCCGTGATCGTGACGGTGAAGGCCCTGCGAAACGGCGGCGGTGCCGACCTCGAGGACGCTCCCGTGGCATCCCGTCGCTTCGCCCCCGCCGGCTTCCTCGCCACCAAGGCCGAGCGCGAGATCGAGGAGGAGTGGGAGGCTCTGCCCGCCGACCACCCCGATCGCCCGACCGCGTCGGCGCACCACTGAGGCCGTCATGAGCGATTCGGTGCGCCCGCGACCCCTCCTCTCCCGCCTGGGGGAGAGGCTGGTGCGGGCGGGACGGGGCCTCCGGTGGTACGTGACGACGCTGATGGGCGACCGCGCCTACGACGTGTACGTCGCGCACCACCGGGTGCACCACCCGGGTGAGGTCCCGCTCACGGAGCGGCAGTTCTGGCGGCAGCGGGCGGCGGACCAGGACGCCCATCCCGGTGCCCGCTGCTGCTGACTAGGCTGCGAGCATGTTCGACGCACCGCTGCTCGCCGGGGCTGCGGGGGTCGTCGTCGGTGCGGCGCTGACCCTCGCCCTGGTCTTCGCGCGCCGCTTCGCCCTCGCGCCGCGCGACCTGGGGAGCGACGCCGAGCGGGCGACGCATCGGACCCTGCACCTCGCCGCCGCGGCGGCATCCGCCCTCCGTGGGGGACGGGATGAACCGGATGCCACCCGCGCGGCCAAGCATCTGCGCACGCTCCTCGCGGCCGACGCGGTGGCGATCGTGGATGCCGCCGAGGATCGCGTGGCGCTGGACGGCGCGGAGGCGCTGACCGCCTCGGCTCGCCGGATCGCGGCGCGCGTGCGCGAGACCGGTCGCCGGCAGGTCTTCACCGAGAGCGAGGGTGACGCCGTGGGGGCACCGATCATCGTCGACGGGCGCGTGTGGGGAGCGGTGATCGCTTTCGCGTCCCCGGTGCGTGGTCCGCTCGTCCGGGCGACGGGCGACGTCGCCGAGTGGTGCGCGGCGCAGCTCGAGCTCGCCGGTCTCGACGCCTCGCGCGCCGCGCTCGCCGAAGCGGAACTGCGTGCTCTGCGGGCGCAGATCAGCCCGCATTTCATCTACAACGCCCTCACCGCGATCGCCTCGTTCATCTCGACGGACCCGCCGCGTGCCCGCGATCTCGTCCTCGAGTTCGCCGACTTCACGCGGTACTCGTTCCGTCGGCAGGGGGAGTTCACCACCCTGGCCGAGGAGCTCCGCAGCATCCACTCGTACCTCGAGCTCGAACGCGCCCGGTTCGGCGACCGTCTGTCGGTGCGTCTGCGGATCGCGCCGGAGACCCTCGCGACGGTCATCCCGTTCCTGTCGGTGCAGCCGCTCGTCGAGAACGCCGTGCGCCACGGGCTCGAGCCGGGGGAGCGCGGCGGGGTGATCACCGTGACCTCGATCGACGACGGCACGCACACCGAGGTCGTGGTCGACGACGACGGCGTCGGCATGGACCCCGACGAGCTCGCGGCGCTTCTCGACCTCGACGCCGCATCCACGCACGTGGGGCTCCGCAACGTCGACGCGCGCCTGCGCCAGCTGTACGGCCCGGCCGGGGGCCTGGTGGTGGAGACGAACGTCGGTTCGGGCACGGCGGTGCGCCTGCGCGTGCCCAAGTCCCAGCCCCAGCACGAGACGGCGCCGGCGTGAGCGTCGCGGTGCTCGTGGCCGACGACGAGGCGCCCGCGCGCGCCGAGCTGGTGGCTCTGCTGTCGGCCGACCCGCGGGTGGGCGAGGTGCACGCCGCCGCGAGCGGAGCCGAGGCGCTGCGAACCCTGGAGCGGGCGGACGTCGCGGTCGCGTTCCTCGACATCCACATGCCGGGGCTCTCGGGGTTCGACCTCGCCCGCGCGCTCTCGCACCTGCGCGCCCGGCCCGCGATCGTGTTCGTCACCGCTGACGACGCGGGCGCGGTCGAGGCGTTCGACGTCGAGGCCGTCGACTACGTGCTCAAGCCGGTCCGCATCGAGCGCCTCCGCCGCGCTCTCGACCGCGCGATCGACGCGGGTCCCGCACCGTCCGCCGACGAGGCGATCCCGGTCACGGTCGGTGGGGTCACGCGGATGGTCCGCCGCGCCGACGTGCGCTGGGTGCAGGCGCAGGGCGACTACTCGCGCCTGTACACCGCGGCATCCGATCACCTCGTCCGCGTGCCGCTGTCGGAGCTCGCCGAGCGCTGGGCGGAGGCCGGGTTCGTGCGCGTGCACCGGTCGACCCTCGTGCATCGGGATGCCGTCGTCGAGGTGCGCCTGTCGGGTGCGGCGCCTTCGGTGGTCCTCGCCGAGATCGAGCTGCCGGTCAGTCGCCGTCTGGTGCCCGCGGTACGCGACGCGCTGTTGCGCTGAGGTGCAGGACGCGCTGTTGCGCTGAGGGGCGGGGCGCGCGCGGCGCGGTGCCGTGCGGGGCGCGCGCGGTGCGGGGGCGGGCCGCGCCGGCGGGTCGCGGGACGGTGCCGGCGAAGGGAGGGGATTCCGCGAGCGGAGGACGGCCGCGGGCTGTGGCATCCTCCCCTCCCCGGATCTCCTCCGCTGCGCCGGCGCGGGCCCTGCTGCCACGTCCTACCGCCGCGCGCGATGCCGCCGCACGGCCGCGCGGTTCGCGCACCGCACCGAGCAGTACCTCTGCCGCCCGTTCCGCGTGATGTCGACGATCACGTTCCGGCACGGCTCGGCCGCGCAGCGGGCGAGGCGGTCCTGGCCGCGCGTGACGAGATGAAGCGCCGTGCCGACCGAGATGACCGCGGCCAGGACGCGGGGGAGCGCATCGTTCTCGTCTCGGTAGTGCAGGTGCCACCCCTCGCCGTTGTGGTTGGTGAGCCGCGGGTAGGCGGTGACCGCGGCCATCTGCGCGTTGAGAAGGGCCGCGCGCGCATCGGGGTCGGGCTCGTCCACGACCCGCAGCCAGTCGTCGATCACGTCCCGCGTGCGCTCGTGATCGTCGACTCCGACCGGGAAGTCCATCGACATGCCGAGTTCCCGTGCCCGCTCCTCGACGCCGTCACGGTCGACGGGCCAGTCGTTCGCGAGTGAGGCCGCGAGCAGGACCGCGTACTCACCGTAAGGGTTGAGATGCATAACGGCATTACAGCACGCTGACACCATGAGCGCCCCCGAAACCCTCTCGCTTCCCGTCGCGGCATCCGTGCACGAGCACGCGTGGATCACCGAATCCGCGCACGTCACGAGCGAGGGGCGGGTGCGTTACGTCCGGTGCACCGGATGCCCCGCCCGCCGCGTCGACCTCGATCCCCTCGCCGCGATGCCCCCGGTCCCGCTGTCCCGCGAGGTGTGAGCGAGGGGGCGCATCGACGACGACCGCCCCGGATGCCACGATGGGAGGCCATGACCGATGAGCCGCCGCGCCTGCCGCGCGTCCGGGTCACGGCATCCGGATCGCCGCGGGTGCCGCGCCCGGCCACGCGCGGATTCGCCCTGCCGGGACACGCCCCGGACGAGGCCGACGACGTGTTCTCCCGCGGGCTCGTCCGCGCGCAGCTGCGGCTCGCGATCGGCTGCGTCGCCGCGTTCCTCGTGGTCGCGGGTGCGCTCGCCGTCGTGATCGCGATCCTCCCCGCGCTGGGCGACCCCGTCGTCCTCGGCGTCCCGTTGTCGTGGCTCGCGCACGCCTACGCGTTCTATCCGGTGATCCTCGTGTTCGCGCTCATCTTCGTGCGGGCGGCGGCGCGCAACGAACGGCGCTACCGCCACCTCGCCGAACCGGGGTCCGACGCGTGAATCCCGTCTTCGACCTCGCGGCGGTGGGGCTGCTGATCGTCGCCACCGCGGTCCTGGGGTTCTCGGGGGTGCGCCTGTCGCGCACGACCGGTGACTTCTTCGTCGCCTCGCGCAGCGTCGGCAGCGTCTGGAACGCGTCGGCGATCAGTGGCGAGTACCTCTCGGCCGGGACGTTCCTGGGACTCGCCGGGCTCGTGCTGCTCTCGGGTGCCGAGGGGTTCTGGTTCCCGATCGGGTACGCCGCCGGGTATCTGCTCGTCCTCCTCTTCGTCGCCGCCCCGCTCCGACGCAGCGGCGCGTACACGATCCCCGACTTCGTCGAGGCGCGGCTCGAATCGCGGACCGCCCGCGGGGTGACGAGCGTCGTCGTGCTCGTGATCGGCTGGCTGTACATCGTGCCGCAGCTGCACGGAGCGAGCCTCGCGCTCGGCGTCGTCGCGGACGTGCCGGGATGGGTGGGGGCCGTGGTCGTGGCGACCCTCGTGGCCGCTCTCGTCGCGGCCGGCGGGATGCGGGCGATCACCGCGGTGCAGGCCTTCCAGTACTGGCTCAAGCTCACGGCGCTGCTCGTTCCCGCGGTGTTCCTGCTGGTCGTTCTCTCCCAGGGCGCGAGGGAGTTCGATCCGGCCGCGATCTTCCCCGCCGAGTACGGGCCGGCCGCGGTCGACACCTACGCCACGGTCTCGCTGCTCCTCGCCCTCCTCCTCGGGACGATCGGGCTTCCGCACGTCCTCGTGCGCTTCTACACGAGCCCGAACGGGGGCTCGGCGCGGCGCACGACCGTGGTCGTCATCGTGCTCATCGGAGCGTTCTACGCGGTGTCCTCGACGATGGGGCTCATCGCGCGCGTCGTGGCGCCCGACCTGGCCGTGCGCGGCCTCGCCGACACCGTCGTGCTCGCTCTCCCCGCGCGCCTCCTTCCGGGCCTCGTGGGCGAACTGCTCACGGCGCTCATCGTCGCGGGGGCGTTCGCCGCCTTCCTCGCGACCTCGTCGGGCTTGGTGGTCTCGCTCGCGGGGGTCGTCAGCCAGGACGTGTTCGGCGGCAGCGTCCGCTCCTTCCGCTTGTCGGCGGTGCTCTGCACGGTGGTTCCGCTCGCGGTGGCGCTGCTCACGGAACCGGCGGGTCTCGTCTCGAGCGTCGGCGCGGTCTTCGTCTTCGCGGCATCCACGCTGTCGCCCGTGCTCGTGCTCGGGGTCTGGTGGCCGCGGCTGACGGCTCGCGGGGCGGTCGCGGGCATGGTGGCGGGGGCGGTGGCGTGCGGTGCCGCGTTCGTCGGCGCGGCGATGATCCCGGATGCCGACCCCTGGGCGGCCGTCCTCGCCCAGCCCGCGGCCTGGACGATCCCGCTGACCACCGCCGTGATCGTCGCGGTGTCGCTGCGCGACAGGGCGGGTGTGCCGTTCCGCGTCGAGCGCTACCTGGCACGCCTGCACACCCCGGATTCGTGAGTCCTCGTCCCCAGATGCCCGGGCGGCCCGCGCGGGTGTCGGCGCCCCGGGTTACCGTGGACGGGTGACTTCCTCCGGCGCCGCCCCCGAGCCCTACGCCGACGCGCCGCCCGAGCCGTTCGGCGGCTACGACGACCCCTACGCCGACGTCGACTGGGACCCCGACCTGTTCGCCCCGCCCGAAGATCTCGACGCCCCGCCCCCGCCGGTCGACCCCACGTCCGCGTTCGCGCGCGCCGTTGCGACCACCGGCACCGCCCGCGAGCTCCCGGCGGTGCGCGACTTCACCGGCCGCGACCCGCGCGAGGTGCTCCACGAGGTCTACGGGTACGACGCCTTCCGCGGCGACCAGGCCGACATCGTGCAGCACGTCGTCGACGGGGGAGACGCGGTCGTCCTCATGCCCACCGGCGGCGGCAAGAGCGTCACCTATCAGGTGCCCGCGCTCGTCCGTCCCGGAACGGGGCTGGTCGTCAGCCCGCTGATCGCGCTCATGCACGATCAGGTCGAGGCGCTCATCGCCAACGGCGTGCGCGCCGGGTACCTCAACTCCACGCAGGCGCCGGCCGAGCGCCAAGCGGTCGAGCAGGCCTACCTGTCGGGCGAGCTCGACCTGCTGTACGTCGCCCCCGAGCGCCTCAACGGCGCGCAGACCCTCGGCCTGCTCGCGCGCGGCCGCCTCAGCGTGATCGCGATCGACGAGGCCCACTGCGTGTCGCAGTGGGGCCACGACTTCCGCCCCGACTACCTCGCGCTCGGAGACCTGGCCGATCGTTTCCCCGGGGTTCCGCGCATGGCGCTCACGGCCACCGCGACCCCGGCCACCGCGCAAGAGATCGTCGAGCGACTGCGCCTCCGCGACGCCCGCGGCTTCGTCGCGAGCTTCGACCGCCCCAACATCCAGTACCGGATCGACGCCAAGGTCGACCCGCGTCGCCAGCTCGTGCAGTTCATCAAGAGCCAACCCGAGGGGTCGGCCGGCATCGTGTACGCCCTGAGTCGCAAGAGCGTCGAGCAGATGGCGGCGTACCTCTGCACCCAGGGTCTCGACGCCCTGCCGTACCACGCGGGTCTCGACGCCTCCGTGCGCGCAGCGAACCAGTCGCGCTTCCTGCGGGAAGACGGGGTGATCATGGTCGCCACCATCGCCTTCGGGATGGGGATCGACAAGCCCGACGTGCGTTTCGTCGCCCACATCGACCTGCCCAAATCGGTCGAGGGCTACTACCAGGAGACGGGGCGCGCGGGGCGCGACGGCGATCCCTCGGTCGTGTGGATGGCCTACGGGCTCGGAGACGTCGTGCAGCAGCGCCGCATGATCGACCAGTCGCCGGGCGATCGCTCCTACAAGATGCGTCTGGGTCAGCACCTCGATGCCATGCTCGCCCTCTGCGAGACGGTCGGATGCCGCCGCCAGAACCTCCTCGACTACTTCGGGCAGAAGTCCGAGCCGTGCGGCAACTGCGACACCTGCCTCACCCCGCCCGAGACGTGGGACGGGCTCATCGCCGCGCAGAAGCTGTTGTCGACCATCGTGCGTCTCCAGCGCGAGCGTGGTCAGGCCTTCGGTGCCGGGCACCTCATCGACATCCTGCGCGGGGCGAAGACCGAGCGCATCTCGCAGCAGGGCCACGACCGGCTCAGCACCTACGGCCTCGGCGCCGACCTCTCCGACCAGGACTGGCGCAGCGTCATCCGTCAGCTCTTGGCCCGAGGGATCATCGTCGCCCAGGGCGACTACGGCACGCTCGCCCTCAGCGAGGCCTCTGCCGGGGTGCTGCGCGGCGAGACGCCCGTGCCGCTGCGCCGCGACGTGCTCGGCCGCACCGGTGGAGGCGGCTCGTCCCGGCAGAGGAAGTCGAGTGCCGACGACGTCGCCCCCGGCGACCGCGACCTCTTCGAGGCGCTCCGGGCGTGGCGCGCCGAGAAAGCCCGAGAGCAGGGGGTGCCGGCCTACATCGTCTTCGGCGACGCGACGCTGCGGGCCATCGCCGCCGCGCGGCCCGGGTCGGTCGACGACCTCGACGGCATCACCGGCATCGGCGCGAAGAAGCGCGAGGCTTACGGCGACGGCATCCTGACGGTGGTCGCCGCGAACTGACGCGCGGGTCGGGGCCCGTCGACGGGCTCAGGGACCGCGGCTCGGTGTGGCCTGCTCCCGCGCAGAGCGCCCCCGCTGGAATGTTGACCCCCCACAACGACCCCGCGTCCCCGCGCCCGGCGTTGTTGTCGACACCGCACACATCGTTTGCCGGTGCGTTGTGGGACTCCTACCGTGGTGGCATCCCTTTGCAACGTCGAAAGGTGCCGAAATGACCGACGCCGCCGTCCGTCCCACCACGCCCGCCACGAGCACGCGCACGCCCGTCGGGGGTGCCCCGTCCGCTCCGCACTCCGCCGCCGAGGCCGCCGAGTCGCGCATCGACATCGACCGGGTCACCGACCTGCTCCTCGGCACCTGGGGCGACACGCGCCGCCAGGCGCGCGAGATGCTCAAAGACCCCGCGCTGTGGCGCGACGACAGCCTCGGGATGGACGCCCACCGCGAGCGCACCCTGAGCCAGCTGCACCTGCTGGTGCAGAACAACGCCGTGCACCGGGCTTTCCCCAAGCGTTTCGGCGGCGAGGAGAACAACGGCGCGAACATCGCCGGCTTCGAGGAACTCGTCGCCGCCGACCCGAGCCTGCAGATCAAGTCGGGCGTGCAGTGGGGCCTCTTCGGCTCCGCCGTGCTGCAGCTGGGCACCGCCGAGCACCACGACAAGTGGCTGCCCGGCATCATGAGCCTCGAGATCCCGGGTGCCTTCGCGATGACCGAGACCGGGCACGGTTCGGACGTCGCCGCGATCGGCACGACGGCGACCTACGACCCCGAGACGGAGGAGTTCGTCATCCACACGCCGTTCCGCGGGGCGTGGAAGGACTACCTCGGCAACGCCGCGCTCCACGGCAAGGCCGCGACGGTGTTCGCCCAGCTCATCACGAAGGGTGTCAATCACGGCGTGCACTGCTTCTACGTGCCCCTGCGGGATGAGGACGGCAACTTCCTCCCCGGCATCGGCGGCGAGGACGACGGCCTCAAGGGAGGCCTGAACGGCATCGACAACGGCCGCCTGCACTTCGACCACGTCCGCGTTCCGCGTACCAACCTGCTCAACCGCTACGGCGACGTCGCCGCCGACGGCACGTACTCGAGCGACATCGCGAGCCCCGGCCGCCGGTTCTTCACGATGCTCGGCACACTCGTCCAGGGGCGCGTCTCGCTCGACGGCGCCGCAGCCTGGGCGTCGGCCATCGGTCTCATCATCGCGATCACCTACGGCAACCAGCGTCGCCAGTTCGACTCCGGCAGCGGCACCCCGGAGGTCACGCTGCTCGATTACGGCAAGCACCAGCGTCGCCTGCTGCCGCGCCTGGCCACCACCTACGCCGAGATCTTCGCGCACGACGAGTTCCTGCAGAAGTTCGACGGCGTCTTCAGCGGCGCCCTCGACACCGACGCCGACCGCGAAGACCTCGAGACGCTCGCCGCGGCCCTGAAGCCCCTGTCGACCTGGCACGCGCTCGACACGCTGCAGGAGGCACGCGAGGCCTGCGGCGGTCAGGGCTTCCTGTTCGAGAACCGTCTCGTGGGGCTGCGCGCCGACCTCGACATCTTCGTCACGTTCGAGGGCGACAACAACATCCTTCTCCAGCTCGTCGGCAAGCGGCTGCTGGCCGACTACGCCCGCCAGTTCAAGGGCAAGGATGCCAAGGCCCTCGCCGCCTTCGCCGTCGGGCAGACCGCGGGAAAGCTCTTCCACGGGGCGGGGCTGCGTCAGCTCGGCCAGGCCGTGACCGACCTCGGGTCCACGGCCCGGTCGGTCGAGCGCGGACTCCGCGCCGAGCAGCAGCACGAGCTGCTGGCCGGCCGCGTCCAGCAGATGATCGCCGACATCGCGGGTCGTCTGCGCCCGGCATCCAAGCTCTCCCGGGAAGACGCGGCCGCACTGTTCAACGCGAACCAGTCCGAGCTGATCGAGGCGGCGCGCGCCCACGGCGAGCTCCTGCAGTGGGAGGCGTTCACCGACGCGATCAACCGCATCGAAGACCGCGGCACCCTACAGGTGATGACGTGGGTGCGCGATCTGTTCGGCCTCCAGCTCATCGAGAAGCACCTCGCGTGGCACCTCATCAACGGGCGCCTGTCGACGCAGCGCGCCGCGGCGGTCTCGAGCTACATCGACCGCCTGTGCGCGCGTCTGCGCCCGCACGCGCAGGACCTCGTGGACGCCTTCGGCTATGGTCCCGAGCACGTGCGCGCGTCGATCGCGTCGGGCGTGGAAGACGATCGTCAGAACGAAGCCGCGGCGTACTACGCCGAACTGCGGGCCTCGGGCAACGCGCCCGTGCCGGAGAAGAAGCCGGCGAAGTAAGCGCGCGCGGGCGGCGGCCGTGGGGGACTGCCGCCCGCGCGCTTCCCGCCCCGCGGGGCGGCACCAGAACAGGCGATGCGCCGAGAACAGGGCGATCCGCGCGGATCCGCTCTGTTCCGGGCACATCGCCTGTTCCCGTGACGGGCCCCGAGCACACCACCGAAGCCCACGCGTCGGCTCTCCGCCTGACCGACCCGCCGGCGCACGCGAACGGGCCCGCCCCGCCCGAAGGCGAGACGGGCCCGCGGCGCACCTCAGCGCAGCGTGAACGTCACGGTCGTGCTGTTGCCGGCGACGTCGGAGACGACGAGCGTGTTCTCGCCCGACACGGCCCCGAAGACTCCCGGCGCGACGAAGTTCACGTCGGACCAGGTGTTGTCGACGAGGTCCTTCACGACGCCGTTGATGACCGCGCGGTCGATCTTGCCCTCGTCGAAGAGCTTGAAGCTCACCTTGTCGTAGGCCTCGGCGGTGCCCTGGGTGAATGCGGCGCCCTCCTTGACCGTCACCGTCGGGGCCGTGGTGTCGCCCGGCTCCGTCTCCGCCGCGACGACACGGACGTCGTCGACGAACCCGGTGTTGTCGCCCTCGGTCGTCGTCGCCACGAACGAGATGGTGTGCTCGCCCTGCGTCACCGTGAAGGGCGCCGTCTCGTAGTACTGGTAGTCGCCGCCCACCGGAACGTAGTGACCGAGCGTCTGACCGTCGACCTGCACGTCGAACTCCTGCTGACCGCCGAAGCCGACGCGGTTCGCCGCGGCGAACGTGATCGCATACTCGCCGGCGGGGAACACCACGGTCTGGTCGATGCGGCTGGCCAGCCCCGAGTCGCTCTTCAGGTACGCCGTGCGCTCGCCCTGCGGGGCGGGCGAGGCGGGGACGAACACGCTGTTGTTGTGCTGGATGCCGGCGCGGGCGCTGAACGTCCAGCCGTTCACCATCGGCCCGTTCGCCGTCCCGCCGGTGGCGGGGCGTTCGAAGCCGGCGTTGAGGATGCTCACCAGCGGCGGCTCCTCCGACACGTCCGGGTTCACGAAGCAGCGGTTGTCGCCGCCCGGGTTCGGGTCGGAACCGAACGAGGCGACCGCGCAGTCCACGCCGTCGGTGAAGGTGCCGAACACGAACTGTCCGTCCGAGGCGAAGGCCACGTTGGCTTCGCCCTCGAAGGCGCACGCGCCGCCGTCGGCGTACTGGCAGAAGGTGTATCCGTCGGGCGCGTTCTGCACGTCCTTCACCTTGTACAGGCGCGACGTCACTCCCGACGCGTCCGCCCCGGGCGCCACCGCGACGGCCCGCACGTACGTCGTCTTGAGCGGCTCGAGGAAGATCTGCCCCGTGTACGGGGTGGAGGATGCCGTGGGCTCGCTGCCGTCGGTCGTGTAGAAGATCTGCGCGTCGGGGGTGGCGCTCGTGATCGTCACGGCCTCGATGGAGTCGTAGACGCCGCGTTCGAGGCTGAACACGGGTGCATCGGTGACCCCGGGCGTGCTGGCCGGGGTGACCTCGACCTGAGCGACGCCGTACTCCCCGTCGGGGAGGGTCGCCCGCACCGCGACGGTGCGCTCCGTGGTCACCGAGGGGGCGGTGAAGACGCCGTTCGCGTCGATGCTGCCGTTGTCGGTGCCGACAACCGACCAGGTCGGCGTTCCGGTGCCGTCGATGACGTTCGCCCCGAGCTGCACCTGCCCGCCACCGGCGACCGCGGTGCGCACGGGTGTCATCTCGACCTGCGTGGCCGCGGGGGCCGTGGTGTAGATCGCGTAGGTGTGCTCGTCGCCGATCTCGGTGTCGGTGAAGGCGTCGGCATCCGGGGTCAGCGATCCGCTGGAGGCGGGCAGCAGCGCGTTCTCGCCGGGCTGGGCGATCGAGTCCGTGTACGCGATGCGGGTGAAGTCGGCGGTGGTCGCGCCGCCCTCGAACTGCACGCGCACGTCCTTCGGGGAGCCCGACTGGGTCTCGACGAGGACGGTGAGCTCGCCGTCCGGTGCCCGGAACGCGGTCGCGCGCACGTCGGCATCCGACACCTCGGTGCCCAGCACCGTGCTGTGCGTGGGGACGTACCGCATGAGCGGGCCCGCCTCGGAGAACGCGGCGGTGGGCTCGAGGCCGAGGATGAGCGAGTCCCACAGGTTGTACGAGCCGTTCGTATCACCCGCCGGGTCGCCCGTCATGACGCCGTTGAGCTGCCAGATGAGGTTGGAGTGCACACCGTCGTTGGCGCTGCGGATGATGTAGTTCGCGTAGCCGGTCTCCCACACGCTCGTGCCCGGGTTGGTCCAGCCCATCTCGGAGAGGTTGAGGGGAGCGTCGTCGATCACCGCGCGGCGCTGGGCGATGGCATCCCCCATGGCGTCGTAGGACTCGCCGTACAGGTGGAACGAGTACTGGTCGAACACGTCGCCGGCGTTCTCGGCCATGTACTGCGTCCAGCCGACGGCGTTGACCTCTTCGGGGCCCCAGATGTCGATCTCGTCGCGCAGGCCGTCGGCGGTCAGGCGGTCGCTCACCGCGCGCGCCATGTCGGCGTAGTACGCCTTCTCGTCGCCGGGCGCCCAGAAGTCCCAGCTGCCGTTCGGCTCGTTGTAGAAGGTGAGGTGGTCGACGTTGTCGTAGCCGCGGTCGAAAAGGTTCTGCAGCAGCGCGGAGGCCGAAGCGCCGTACGCGGGCAGGTCGGCGGGGGCCGAGATGTAGGGGTCGGGAGCCCCCGGGATGGTGAACCAGTCGTGGACGCGCGCGCCGACCTTCCACCCGAAGTTCAGCTCGATCTCGGTGCCCGCGTCTTTGAACGCGTCGAGGTAGCGGTAGAACGCCTTCATCTCGGGGCTCTCGAAGTCGTACTGCCCCTTCTCGAGTTCCATCCAGTCGATCTGGAACCAGATGCGGGCGACCTTCGGCTGGAGCGTGTGGATGCGCTCGACGTCGACCTCCCAGTCGGCGTCGTCGTAGCCGTACTTCGTCGTGCCCTCGAGCAGGCTCCACGGGATGACGTTGACGCCGACGCCGAGGTAGTCCTCCTGCACGGTCTGGTCGAGGTGGACGGTGACGGTGCGCTGTTCGTCCGCCGCGGACGCCGCGGTCGCGGGGACGAGCAGGGCAGCGGCGACGACGCTCGTCGTCGCGGTCAAGGCGAGGGCGGTACGCCGTCGTCTCATGAGTTCTCCTATCGCCGGTGATGGGAGGCGTCGCGGTGATTCATCGCTGAATCTGTAGTAATGCTACGCCGGGGGGTGTACCAGCGAGGCTATGAGGGTTGCCCTGGTTGCGCAAAGGCCGTTTTTCCGGGAATCTGTCGCGCATCCGCCACTACCTTTCGGTAGTACAGCTACCGGATTCGTTGTGCGGCGAAGCAGGACGGGCCGTCCTGTGGAGTCCACGACCGACGCGCCGGCCCCGGATGCCGGAACCCGGCGGGGCGGTCGCGGACTCCGCGAACGGCGCGTCAGACGGCGGAGACCGCCGCGGACGCCTCGGCGGACAGGGCGCGCACGGTCTCGGCATCCCGTGCCGCGAGGGCTGCGGTCGGCACCATCCACGACCCGCTCACCGCGAAGACGTTGCCCAGGGTGAGGTACTCCCCGGCGTTCGCAGCGGATACGCCGCCCGAGGGCAGGAACCGCACGTCGGGGAACGGTCCGGCGAAGGCCTTCAGCGCGGTCGGCCCGCCCGCGACGCCCGCGGGGAAAAGCTTGAGGCGATCGCATCCCGCAGCGACGGCGCGCTGGATCTCGGTCGCGGTCGCCACTCCGGGGATGAAGGGGATGCCGAGTTCCGCCGCCCGTTCGACCACGGCGTCGTCGAACCCCGGCGAGACGAGGTACGTCGCTCCGGCGTCGACGGCCGCCTCGACCTGGGCGACGGTCGTGACCGTGCCGGCGCCGACGGCGAAGCCGGAACGTCCGGCCACCGCGCGGATCGCGTCGAGGGCGGCGGGGGTGCGGAGGGTGATCTCGGCGGTGGGGATGCCGCCGGCGTGGAGCGCGTCGGCGAGGTCGGGCGCGAAGGACGCGTCGTCGAGGACGACGACCGGAACGATGCGGCTGCCGTGCAGCACGTCGAGGCCGGTCATGCGTCTTGCGACGTCGGGGCGACCACGATCTCGCGGAAGCTCACGTGCTGGGGCAGCTGGTACGCGGCGAGGATCGCGCGGGCGATGTCGTCGGGGACGAGCCCGCCGCCGATGCTCTGCTTGTACTCGCGGTAGCCGTCGAGGACATCGCCCTCGCCGGTGTTGCTCAGCAGGGCGGTGTCGACCATCCCGGGGGCGACGAGGAGCACACGGACGCCGTGCGCGGCGTTCTCGCGCCGCAGGCCCTCGGTCATCGCGTGCACCGCGTACTTCGTGCCGTTGTAGACGACGTGGTTCTCGTAGAGCTGCTTGCCGGCGATCGAGCCGATGTTGACGATGGTGCCGTGGCGGCGGCTCTGCATGCCCGGGAGCACGAGCTGGCTGTTCTTCACCAGGGCGACGCAGTTGACGTCGAACTGCTCCTGCACGAGCGCGGGATCCTGCTCGGCGACCGCCGACAGGGCCATCAGCCCGGCGTTGTTGACGAGCAGGTCGACCGGACCGAACCGCTCCTCGGCGCGCGCGATGGCCGCGGACACCGCGGCGGTGTCGGTGACGTCGGCCTCGGCGAGCTCGGCATCCGGAAGACCGAGGTCCTCCATGGGGGCGAGCCGCCGGGCGATGAGCAGCAGCGGGTGGCCGGCGGCCGAGAAGGCGCGCGCGGTCGCGGCGCCGATCCCGGAACTGGCTCCGGTGATGACGACGAGGGGCAGGGCGGTCATGCGGTCTCCTGGGAGGGGCTGGATCGGGCGAAGAGCACCGCGGCGTCGGCTGCAGCGGAGTATCGGGCACGGGGAGCGGCGTAGGCGCGCACCCCGTCGGGGTCGGGCTCGAGGCGTTCGATCACCCGGTGGGCGTCGTCGGCGACGCGGAGCGAGGGCCACACCCCCGAACCGGCGAACACGAGGGCAGCGGCGCCGAGGGTGGCGGCCTGCTGGTCGACGGTGGTGCGCAGGAGCGCCGTGTCGAGCACGTCGGCGTAGATGCGGTTCCACACGGCGGAGCGGCTTCCCCCGCCCGAGATGAGGAGGTCGGTGTCGGCCGGGAGGCCGCTGAGCGCGCGGATGTGGCGCAGGCTCCGATCGAGCGCGAAGGCGATGCCCTCGAGGCAGGCGCGCACGAGATCCTGTGCCGCGGTGCCGAGCTCGATGCCGACGAGCGTGCCGCGGATGCCGCTCCCTCCCTCGAGCGGGGTGCCGCCGGCGAGTGTCGGGACGAGCACCGCACCGCGCGCGCCGCGCGGGCTGGATGCCGCGCCGTCGATGAACGAGCCGATGTCGGCGCCCGGGCGCAGCACGTCGCGCAGCCACGTCAGGGTCGTGCCGCTGCTGAAGGTGGAGAGCGCGCTGATGTACAGACCGGGTACCGCGTGGCGGAAGACGTAGGGGCGCGTCTCGACGTCGAGCACGGGGGCGCTCGAGGTCACCGTCATCCAGCTCGACGAACCGAGCGCGGCGTAGATCCGGCTGTCGGTCGTGCCGCGAGAGCCCAGCGCCATCGCCGCGTTGTCGACCGCCCCGGCGTGCACGGGCACCCCCGCGGGGAGCCCGAGTGCCTCCGCGGCGTCGGCCCGCAGCGTCCCCACGACGTCGGACGACTCGCGCGGGGTGGGCAGGAGAGAGCGGTCGATCTCGGCGGCGTCGAGGATCGCGTCGTCGTAGTCGCCGCGGGTGAGGTCGTAGGCGCCGGACCCGGATGCCATCGAGTGATCGGTCGCGATCTCGCCGGTGAGCCGGAGGGTGATCCAGTCCTTCGAGCCCAGCAGCGACCGGGTGCGCGCCCACCCCTCGGGGTCCTCGGCGCGCATCGTCTGGGCCTTGAAGACCGGGTACAGCTGCGCACCGAAGCCGTTGCCCGTGCGCAGGTACCAGGCGTCCTCGCCGATGCGACCGAGGACTTCGCCCGCGCGACCGCGGGTGTCCGACCAGATCGGGGTGTCGCGCGCGACGAGCTCTCCGGCGGCGTCGACCTGCACCACCCCCAGGCTCTGCCCCGACAGGGCGATTCCGACGACGGCCTCGCGCGCGCCGGGGGTCTGGGCGACGACGTCGCGGGTCGCCGAGACCACGGCATCCCACCACTCGTCCGGCCGCTGTTCGGCGCGGCCGGGACCGGGATGCCGCGTCGGATACGACACGACCGTCTCGGCGACCGAGCGACCGTCGGCCGACCAGAGCGAGGCTTTGCAGCCCCCGGTGCCGAGGTCGAGGGCGAGAGCGAGGGTCTCCATCGGTCAGCGGGTGGCCAGGGCGAGCTCGCTCAACCGCTCGAAAGAGGGACCCGAGGTGGGGATGTCGATGTCGAACACCTCGGCGATGACCTGCGTCCACCCGTGCACGAAGTAGATCCAACCATCCTCGACCTGCAGACGCCGCTCGGCGCTCTGCGCCCGCGCCTGATCGAGGAAGACGAGGTCGCCGCGGTAGTTGAGGTCCCACGCGACGCCGTCGAGGGGGAACACGGCGTCGTCGGGGAGCGGCGAGCCGGGGGCGTCCTTGCCGAGGCCGGTCGCGTTGACGACCAGTGAGCGCGGTGCCAGGTCCGCGAGCACGCGGGCGTTGTCGGCGGTGGTCGGGGTGAGGTGGTACTCGAAGAGGGTGTCGGTCGGCAGCGAGGCGTGGATCTCGCGCAGGTGATCGAGACGCGCGGCCGAGCGGTTGGTGACGATGATGCGCGCGGGGCGGTCGAGGCCGCGCTCCTGCTGCGAGAGGTACCAGCTGATCGCGATCGACGATCCGCCCGCGCCGAGGCACAGGGCGTCGGCGGGGCCTTGCGACCAGAAGCCGGCGGGGAGGAACGCGTCGAGGGCCAGGCCGCTCGAGATCGGGTCCTTGGCGTGGCAGACGAGTCGGCCGTCGCGCTGGGAGATGCAGCTGGTCTCTCCCATGAGCGCGGCGAAGGCGTCGATCTCGTCGAAGAGGTCGTGGCACGCGGCGAACAGGTCGATCTTGTGCGTGGTGACGAGGGCGCCGAGGCTCAGCGGGTCCTCGGCGATGAACCGGACGACGGCGCGGTAGTCCTCGGCCGGTGCGTGCAGGGGGAGGTCGATGCCCTGCAGTACGGCATCCCGAAGTCCGAGATGCGCGGCCCACCGGGGAAAGACGTGCTGGATCGAGGAACTCCCCGTCGTGACGCCGATGAAGTAGAGGGTGGGGGCCGTCGCCGGGCGCAGCGTCGCGGCGGTGAAGGTGGGGAATGTCATCGGTGGTCCTTCGTAGCGTCGACCGCGGCCAGCGCGGCGGTGGCGTTCATGCCGAATCGGGTGACGCCGAGCTCGGCCATCGCGCGGACGGTCTCGAGGTCGCGGATCCCGCCCGCGGCCTTGAGAGCCGCGCGGCCGCCGGCCCGGTCGGCGATCAGGCGGATGTGCTCGATCGAGGTGGGGACGCCGGACCAGCCGGTGCCGGTCTTGATCCAGGGCACGCCCGCCTCGATGGCGGCATCCACCCCGCGTCGGATGTCGTCGGCGTCGAGTCGGCCCACCTCGAGGATCGCGCGCAGGGGAACGCGGCCGTCGACGACCTCGACGATCGCGGCGAGTTCGTCGGTCACATAGGCGTCGTCTCCCGAGCGCAGGCGTCCGATCGCGACGACCACGTCGAGTTCCTGCGCCCCGAGGGCGAGGAGCTCGGATGCTTCGGCCACCTTCGTCGCGGTCGTGGCGCCGCCGCTCGGGAACGATACCGGCGATCCGGCCAGGACGCTCGTGCCGTCCAGCTGCTCGCGCAGGTAGCCGAGCCACTCGGGGAGGACGTGTGCGCTGACGAAACCGCCCGCCACCGCCTGCCGGACGAGCTCGTCGATGTCGGCGCGTGCGTGCTGCGCCTGCACGCAGCTGATGTCGATGTGCCGAGCGAGGTCGGCGAGGACGGGCCCGGGATCAGGCACGGTAGCCTCCGTGGTCGGGGTTCGGTCGCGTCGTCCAGTCCGCGCCGTCGGCCACGACGAGCTGTCGCATTCCGCCGGCGTCGGCGATGATGCCGTAGTCCTGACCGGCTTCGGTCGCGTACGTGAAGAGTGTGACGAGCGTGTCGTCGCCGACGTTGACGCTGCGGTGGATCCAACCACCCGGGACGTGGACGACCACCCCGGGCGTGATGGGCAGGGCGCGGCACTCTCCCTCGACCGACTCGAGCAGCATGACGCCGGAGCCCGCGACCCCGTAATACAGCTCGGCGAACTCCGACTGCGCGTGCAGGTGCCCACGGGTCATCGCGAACTCGTCGCCGACACGGCCGGGCCGCAGGACGCTGAGGCCGATGGTGAGCGCTCCGCGCCCGGTCTCGGGGGTGCTGCTCTCGACCCAGTACACCGGTTCGCCGTCGTCGCGGGCGACCGCTTCGGCGTAGGCCTCGTCATCGCGGTAGACACCGGCGAGGTCGGGCAGATGCTTCTCGTAACGCTCGGATCCTCCGGCGAGGAGGCCGCGGGCGATGTCGACGGTCATCCGGGCCGGTTCGGCCAGTCGTGCAGCGGCGCACATACAGTCGTTCCCTTCGCCGACGACCGGGGTGCGTCGTCGTGCGTAGTAACACTACAAGAAGTGGGGGAGTTTGGGCAATCTCAACGCGATGTGGCGTCGTTGAGCGCTCTGGGCGGTAGTTCGGCTACGCCGCAGGGTGCCGCGGGCGCGACGCGAGCGGGCGGCGGGTACCCGGGGGAGGAGATCCGGGGAAGGGAGGACGCGCGGGCGCGGCGTGATCCTCCGCTCTCGGCATCTCCTCCGCTCGCCCCCGGCGGGCGCATGTCCCGGCGGGCGCACTCCCTGCCATCCGTGTCCCGAAATGTGCGGTTCCCGCGCTTCGCACGCAGCAGAAGAGGGGACACGGTCCGCGGAAAGTGGGACATGCACGGGCGTCGGACGTGCGCGCCGTCGCTTGGCGCGGCACCCCGCTCCGCCGCACCCCGCTCCGCTGCGCCCCTCTCTGCGACCCTCGCCTCGCGGCAGGGCTCAGCGCCACGCCAGCCAGGCGGCAAACCTCTGCGACCCTCGCCTCGCGGCAGGGCTCAGCGCCACGCCAGCCAGGCGGCAAACCTCAGCGCCAGGTCGGCGAGGCTGCAGGGCTCAGCGCCAGGTCAGCCAGGCGGCGGGGTTGCGGCGCAGGACGGCCTCGGCGAGGTCGTCGCCGCCCTCGGCGCGCAGGCGCGGCACGAACCGGTCGCCGAGGTACCGCAACCCCGGCATGCCGCCGTAAGCGATGTACCGCGTGCGGCGGGCCACGTCGCCGCCCAACAGGATGCGGTCCGCACCGCCGGCCGCCGCGGTGGCGATCAAGCACGACAGGACGACCGAGTCGGGGTGCTCGCGCGCTCGAGCGGGACCGTCGTAGCCGAGGAAGGCGCCCGCGGCCGCGAGTTCGGCGTGCAGCCCCGGGTCGGGATTGCGGTCGACGTGCGCCAGAGCCACCCGATCGGCGGGCACCCCGGCCGCCCCCAGGGCCTCGAGCGTCTCGAGAGCCGCCGTCCCGTGCTCGAGATGCACCATGACGGGAGCGCCGGTCGCCGCGTGGGCGCGTCCGATCGCCTCGAGGGAGCGCCTGGCGGCGGCATCCATCCGCCAATACCCCATGCCCGCTTTGAGCACGCCCGCACGGATCGCGGGATCGCGCGGCTCGCCCGGTTCGGCGGCGCCGTTCAGGAGGTCGTCGGTGAAGGCCGCGGCGAGCGTGTCGACGTCGGCGGACAGGAGCGGGTGGTCCGCGGCGTAATGCTCTCGTCGATGCAGCCCGGTCGTGAGGACGACCGCGACACCCGTGGCGTCGGCGATGCGGCGGGCCGCGGCCGGGCGCCGGCCGAGTCCGAGGGGGGTGGCATCCACGAGGGTGTGGAATCCGGATGCCGCGAACTGGCGGGTCTCCTCGGTGCTGGCCCCTTCGTCGTCGAGGTCGTCGCCCGGCAGGAGCGGTGAGACCTGGAAGAGGTGCTCGTGGTAGTCGACGTTGCCGAGAGTTCCGGGGGCGAGGTCGCCCGTGGCGCTGCGGACGAAGCCTGTCATGCGGGCACGGGGTGCGCGGGGGCGTTCCCGCGCAGCAGTGCGACCATGTCGGTCGTGGCCATGCGTCCCATGCCGTCGACGCCCTCGCGGGTCTGCGCGCCGAGGTGGGCGGTGACGACCACGCGGTCGGCCAGGTCGTCGGCCAAGAGGGGCGACGCCGCGTCACCGGTCGACTCGATCGCGAGGGTGTCGGCGGCGTAGGCGGCCACGCGTCCACGCCGGGCGGCGCGGGCGACCGCCTCCTCGTCGACGAGGTCGGCTCGGGCCGTGTTCACCAGCAGCACGGGGCGGTCGGCGGCGGCGAGCCAGCGCTCGTCGATGACCTTCTGACCCCCCGGCGCATGTAGTGTCACAACATCGCAGCGCGTCGAGAGGGTCTCGGTATCGGCGCGCTCCACCGTCTCGAACAGGGGATCGCGGGCGTCGACCCACGGATCGGCCCCGAGGACCGTGGCGCCGAAGGCGCGCAGGCGCTCGGTCACGAGCCGTCCGATCCGGCCCAGCCCCACCACGCCCACCGTCAGCGCCGACAGCTCACGGGCGGGCGTGCCCGACCAATCGCCCGCCCGCACGCGACGATCGGCCGCGGGAATGCCCCGCAGGGCGGTCAACAGAAGAGCGAGGGTGTGCTCGGCCACCGCGGCCGAGTTCGCGCCGGGGGTGTTCGTGACCGGGATGCCGCGTGCCGCGGCCGCGGCGAGGTCGACGTTGTCGACGCCGACGCCGTAGCGGGCGATCCCCCGGAGCTTCGGGGCGAGGTCGAGGTGCGCGCCGGTCACGGGCCCGGTGCCGGCGATCCACCCGTCGGCGTCGGCGAGCAGCGGCGCGAGCTCGTCGATATCGTGCGCCGATCCGGCGCGCACGACGCGGTATCCCGCCTCCGCGAGCACCGCCTCGGGGTCGTACTCGCCCGACCCGAACGAGCGGGAGGTGACCAGCACGACCCCGGTCACGAGTCGGCCTCGGCGGCGTCGGCCTCGGCGTGGCGCATGGCCGCGAGCTCGCTCTTCATGCGGCGGATGGCCTCGGTGTGCGCGGGGGAACGGCGAAGGGCGACCCCCGTGGCGAGGATGTCGATGACCACGAGCCCCGCGAGGCGACTCGTGGACGGCGTGTACACGTCGGTGTCTTCGAATGTGCGCACGATCAGGGGGATATCCGCCAGATCCGACAGGGGGCTCACGCGGCCCGTGAGCGAGATCACCGTGCCGCCGGCCTTGTGGGCGGCCCGCGCGACAGTGAGCGTCTGCTCGGTGTGGCCGGTGTTCGAGATCGCGACGGTGACGCTCCGCGGCCCCGACATCGTGGCGGCGATGAACTGCTGGTGGAAGTCCTCGGGCGCCTGGCAGGGGACCCCGAAGAGCGGGAACTTCTGCTGGGCGTCCTGCGCGATGATGCCGCTCGCGCCGAAGCCGATGAAGAGGATGTCGCTGGCATCCAGGATCGCCTCGATGGCGCGCTCGACGGCCGCGGGCGCGAGGGTGCGGCGGGCGCGGTCGAGGCTCGAGATCGTGTGGTCGAAGATCTTCTCGGCGACGTCGCCGGACGAGTCGGACGAGGTGATGGTCGAGTGCGTGACCGGCAGCCCGAGCGCGAGCGTCTGGGCGAGCTGGATCTTGAAGTCCTGGAAGCCCTCGCACCCGACCGAGCTGCAGAAGCGCATCACGGTGGGTTCGCTGACCTCGGCGGCTTCGGCGAGGCCCGCCATCGTGTACTGCGCAGCGCCCACGGGGTTGTCGAGCACGATCGCCGCGACGCGCTGTTCGGAGCGGCGCAGGTGCGGCAGCTGACGGGTGATGCGCTCGAGAAGCGTGTCGGTGGACTCTTCGCTGGCCTGCTCGACGTCGAGGGTCATCGCGAGCTCCTTCCATGTAGTATGGCTACATCTTAGCCGATGCGGGCTCTCCCGCACAGCGCGACAGCACGGGAGGACGAAGATGTACCGACAAAGGCTGGAACTCACCGATCGAGTGGCGGTCGTGACGGGCGGGTCCCGCGGGATCGGGCTCGCGGTGGTGACCGCTCTCGAGGAGTTCGGGGCGATCGTCGTCATCGCCGACGTGCTCGACGAGGCCGGCACCGCGGCTGCGGCGTCGTTCGAGAGCGGTCGCGTGTCGTACGTGCACCTCGACGTCACGGATGCCGCCGAGGTGGAGCGCGTCTTCGCCGAGGTCGCGGCGCGTCGCGGCTCGGTCGACATCCTCGTCACCTCGGCCGGCATCGCCAACCACCAACCGTCGCTCGAGCTCGAGCGCGAGACGTGGGACCGCGTCCTCGCCGTCAACGCGACGGGCACGTTCTGGTGCGCCCGCGAGGCCGCGCGCCACATGCAGGAGCGCGGCGGCTCGATCGTCGCCATCGGCTCGATGTCGGGCGAGCTCGCCAACGCGCCGCAGCGCCAGGCCGCCTACAACGCCTCGAAGGGCGCGGTGCACCTCGCGGTGAAGTCGCTCGCGATCGAGTTCGCCGAGCAGGGCATCCGCGTCAACGCCGTCGCCCCCGGCTACGTCGGCACGGAGCTGACCAAGGAGGGCGTCCCCACCGACTGGTGGGACGACTGGGTGCGCCGCACGCCGATGGGGCGTCTCGGTGCTCCCGAGGAGATCGGTTCGCTCGTGGCATTCCTGGCCTCGGACGCGGCCTCGTACATGACCGGCTCGGTCGTGCTGATCGACGGCGGCTACTCGGCCTGGTGAGCGCGGCGGGGCGCCGCGGCCGCGCGGCCCCGCCGCGCCGATAAACGCTTCCTGCAGGGAGAAACGCGCGGAGAGAGCGTTTCTCCCTGCAGGAAGCGTTTACCGGTGTGGTCGACGGTGCCGCGTCACGGCAGGAACGACACCGGCCCGAGCTCGGGGCAGCCCCGCCCGGCGTCGGCGTGGGCCGAGACCCGCGTGCCTTCGGCACCCTCGAGGTCGAAGCCGCACTCGACGGCATCCGGATGGGTGGTGTCGATGGTGGCGGCGGACGAGGGCGACCTCCTCATCCGCCGCGTGGCGGGAGCGAGTCCGCCCTCGGTGGAGGACATCGCCGCGTGGCTGCGGGACCACGTTCGGCCACCCTCGTGAACCCTCGGGCCACTCGGCCCCGTCCTCAACGGAGCGCCACCCGCACCTCGTGCCGCCCGGCCTCGACGCGACGGCGGAGCCCCGGGAGCTCGATCTCGGCCCGGACGCCGATCGGCACCTCGCACGACAGCGTCACCTCGCCGTCCTCGACGCGCCACTGCACCGACAGCTCGCCGTAGGGCGTGCGGACAGCCGCGCTCGCCGACGACAGCGCCGTCCCGAGAACCCGGGGCGCGATCCGCGCTTCGCGCCACCCCGGCGAGACCGCCTGCAGGCCGGCCACATCGGCGTAGAACCAGTCCTCGATCGTGCCGAGGAAGTAGTGACCGCGCGAGCGCGACTCCTCTTTCCAGTGCTCCCAGAGCGAGGTCGCCCCGCGCTCGACCCAGAAGCCCCAGCTCGGGAACGTCGTCTGCAGCGCCACCCCCACGGCGACGTCGGCGTGGCCGTAACGCGTCAGCTGGGGGAGGAGGTGCTTGGTCGCGAGCGCACCGGTCGACAGGTGGTGTCCGCGCTCGACGACGTCGGCGGCGAGACGGTCGGCCGCGCGCTGCCGGTCGGCCTCGGGGAGGATGTCGAAGGCCAGGGCCAGAGCGGTGTGCGCCTGGCGGTACCCGGCGTCGCCCCGGCCGCGGACCTCGGCGGTGTCGGCATCCCAGAAGGCCGTCACGAAGGCGTCGCGCGAGTGCGCGGCGGCGGCCTTCCACTCGCCCGGATCCTCGCCCTGCACCCGGGCGATCGCCGCTGCGGTGTCGCACATCGCGATCACGAACGCCGTCGCCGCGACCCGGGTGTCCTCGGGCGCGTTGCCGCCGCCCGGGTCGGTCTCGGGACTCACCCAGTCGCCGAGGGTCGTGTCGAAGAGACCCTCGACGCCTCGCGCGAGCTCGAAACGCAGGTAGTCCCGGGCGTCGGGCCACACGTCGGCGAGCACACGCGCGTCGCCGCGCAGCTCGTAGAGGTCCCACGGCACGAGCAGCAGCGCGGAGTGCCAGGTCGGCGCGGGCGTCCAGTCCATGCTCCACCCGCCGTGCGGGGCGATCACCTCCGGCGCTCCCTCTCCGTGGCGGGATGCCGCGATGTCGGCGACCCACTTCGCCAGAAGCTCGTGCGTGTCCAGGTTCAGCAGCATCATGCGGGCGCCGACCATGCCGTCGCCGGTCCACCCGTTCTTCTCGTACTTCGGGGTGTCGGTGGGGATGCCGTGCAGGTTGTTGAGGATCGTGCGCACCGTGAGCTCGTGCAGGGTGTTCAGCATCGGCGACGACGTCTCGAAGCGCCCGGTGCGCGCGGCGCGCGTGTGCACGACCCGCGCGCGAAGGGCGGGGAGCCGCCGGGCGCGCACCTCGACGTGCTGGAACCCGTGCCAGGTGAATCGCGGATGCCACCGCAGCGGCCGATCCGAAAGAGTGAGGCGATCGGTCTGGAAGCGACCGTCGAAGTACCCCTTCTCATCGTCGGAGTTCGGCGTCCCGTCGGCGCGAAGGCTCTCGCCGAACCGCAGGTCGATCTCGGCTCCGGGATCGGCGTCGGCGTCGACCTCGACCCACCCGGCGATCACGCGGGGGAAGGAGACGACCCAGCGGCCCTCGTCGAGCTGTGTGACGTGCGTCGGTTCGAGCACCTCGCCCTCGACGATCGGGGGCTGCCGCTGGGGCACCGCGACGCCGCGCGGCCCCTCGACCTCGCGGGCGGCGGCCCACCCGCCCGCGTCGAACCCGGCGGTGCTCCACCCGGGCTGCTCGAGACGGGCGTCGTAGTCCTCACCCGCGTAGAGGTCGTCGAAGCGCGTCGGACCGGCGGCGGTCCTCCACACGGAGTCGCTCACGACGACGCGCTCGCCGCGCGCATCGCGGAGCACGAGGAGCGCGCGAGCGGAGGGGTCGGCGTGCCAGGGCGCGGTCTCCCAGTTCCACGTGTTGCGCCCGCGCATGCCGTAGAACCCCCGGCCGAGCTCGACCCCGATCGCGTGGCGGCCGGGCGTCATCCGGTCGGTGACGTCGACGACCGTGTACTGCGCGCTCACCTCGTAGTCGGTGAAGCCGGGTCCGAGGACGCTGTCGTCGGGGGCGGTGCCGTCGATCTCGACGCGGGCGAGGCCCCCGGCCCCGACCACGAGATACGCCTCGTCGGGGGTGGCATCCACCTCGAACTCCGTGCGGAGCAGGGGAGCGGCGGCGCCGTCGTCGGCAGCGCCGATGAAGGTCGCGCCCCGCCAGTCGTCGTCGAGCACGCCGGTGACGAACGTTCCCGTCGCGGCCGCGTCGCCGGCGGTGGTGGTGACCACCACGGTCCACTCGTAGCGGCGGAGCGAAGCGAGCGGCGGACCGTCGTAGGCGATGTCGACGCTGCGGTCGGACGAGACGGGGCCGCTCCACCAGTGCGTCCCGGCGCCGCTGCGCACGCTGAGGCGGTAGGAGAGCTGGCGGACGCCGTCGGTGTCGGAGCGCAGTGTCCACCCGAAGAGGGGGGATGCCGGCACGCCGACCGGGTCGACGGTGTGATCGACGGTGAGGTCGGTGACGGCGATCATGCGGCGTCCCGGAGAGCGCGGAGTTCGGGAGCATCTCCCCAGCGCGCGTCGAGCGCGGCGTCGACCTCGGGATGCCGCGACAGGAACGCCGCGAGCCCCACGGGCCGATCCTGCGGGCGCGTCTGCTTCTGGTTGATCTCCCCGAGCAGGCTCCACCTCCGGTCCCCGCGCTCCGCGGGCTCGGCGAACGCGCCGGCGTAGGAGGTGTGGTCGAACACCTCGACCGTGTCGCCGACCTGGACGACGCCGAGGCGGAAGTCGGCGCACATGAACCACGTCACCGTCTCTCCCGCGCGCGACGCCTGAACGCCGCTGCCGCTCTGCTGGAGGAGGTAGGCGAGATCCTCGTTGTCGGCGTGCCGGGCACGCCACTCGTCGCCGAACCGACTGATCGTCGTCACCTCGAGGTCGCTCCACCGTTCGCGGAGGCCGCCGAGCCAGCCCGCCCACGCGTCGAGAGTCGTGGGGTCGTGCGCGAGCCCGCGCGCGACCTCGCTGATCTCGTAGTTGACCGTCAGCCAGCCCAGGCCGTTGCGGGCGACGTTGCGGTCGTTCAGGTGCGCCTCGCTCGTGGCATCCAGTTCTCGCAGGGCGTCGGCACGGGGAAGGCGGTGCAGCGTCTCGATCGGGCCGAGGCCGAGGCGGGAGTTGTACTCCGACGACATGCCCGCGGTGCGCGCGGCGACGAGGTCGACCGTCCAGCCGTCGAGCTGCACCGCGTCGATGCGGTCATCGCCGCGGCCGGGGACGAGGAAGTGGCTGCGCGAGGGGTAGTAGGGGTACGCGAGCGAGCCGTCGCCGTCCTGCAGGTCGATGTCGAACTGGCTCCAGATGTTGCCCTGGACGGTGCGGATGCCGAGATCGCGCGCTCCCGCGATGTTCGCGGCCGAGAGGAACCCGGCGACGAGGGCCGTGGTCGGGCGATCGAAATGCGTGTGCAACAGGTCGACCGCGTCGGAGATGTCGCGGGCGACCTCGTCGCGCGTGCCGTAGAGGTTGGCGAAGAATCCGCCCGGGACGAACGTGATGTCGTCGCCGTGCTCGGCGGCCAGGCGGGCGAGCGTGCGACGGATGTCGCGGTAGCGCGGCGACTCGTCGGTGAGTGCGCCCCAGGAAAGGGCCCAGGTGAGAGCGGCGTCGGGGACCGCACCGCGGACGGCGTCGGAGAACCGCTCGACGAGGGCCGCGGAGTGCAGAGCGGTCTCGTCTTCCCAGAGGGAGGTGTCTCTCGCCGCCTCGATCTGGTGGCGGCGGACGATGGTGTTGACGGTCAGTCGTCGGCCGAGCGGCGGGCGTGTCTGCATGGGGCCTCACCCTAGCCGCCGAGGTGCGCATTTGCGTAGTAGCACTAGCGATAATCGGGTCTCTCGTCGCCGTTATGCATTCGATATGGGCGAATGAACCGATTTTGTGTAGTGTTGCTACCGACACCACGTTCCGCGGAATGGACCGCGCGACGATCGACGGAGATAGGGAGTGGCCATGACGAAGTGGCTGAGGCACACGGCGGTAGCGGCGGTCGCATTGACCACCGTAGGCGCGCTGAGCGGCTGCGCGGGAGGTGCCAGCAGCGGCCCCACCGAGCTCAGCTTCCTCATGTGGGGTGACGGCGGTGACACGCAGACCGCGTACGAAGACGTCATCACCCAGTTCGAAGCGGCCAACCCCGACATCACGGTCAACGCCGAGTTCTTCAACACGAACGACTACGACAACATCCTCAAGACCCGCCTCTCCGGCGGCGCCGGTCCCGATGTGTACGGGTTCGACCTCGGCAACATCGACACCTTCGTCGCCGACGGCTTCGCCGCCGATCTGTCCGACGGGGGCGAGAGCTACCTGTCGAAGCTCACCCCGGAGGCGGCGAAGGACAGCCAGCGCGCCGGCGGCACCTACAACCTGCCGATCTCGCTCTCGGGCAACGGCATCATCTACAACAAGGCGCTGTTCGAGAAGGCGGGCATCGACGCCCCGCCCACGACCTACACGGACCTGCTGGCGGACTCCAAGAAGCTGTCGGACGCGGGGATCATCCCCTTCGCGATGAGCGCGCAGGACAACTGGTGGCCGCAGTTCATCGTCTACTACGCGCTCGCCGAGCACGGGGCGAACGAAGAGCTCGGCGCGCAGATGGCCGCGGGCGAGACCACCTTCTCCCAGAGCAAGGCGTGGGCCGAGTCGCTCGACGTCGTCCGCGACCTGACGCCGTACTACATGCCCAACCCGGTCGGCACGAGCCAGACCGCCGCGCAGTCGGCGTTCCTCGGCGGCCAGGCGGCGATGTTCCCCGCGACGTGGATCCTGTCCGACGCTCGCGAGGCGGGCCTCGACCTGGGGTACATGAACTTCCCGACCGTCGACAAGCCCTCGAACGACCTGTGGGGCACCTACCAGGTCCGGTTCGGCGTGAACCCGAACAACGGGGATGCCAAGCTCGCCGCCTCGCAGAAGTTCCTCGACTTCTTCCTCCAGGACGACACCTACAAGGCGTTCCTCGACAAGGTGAAGCTGTTCCCGACCACCAAGGACGTCGAGATCGGCGCCGACGTGGACCCGCTGTTCCCCGAGATGCAGACGGCCTGGGAGGGCAAGACCTTCGTGGCGGCGTTCTCGCCGACCGACCCGAGCATCCAGGACGCGCTGCTGGTCGGCCTGCAGAACATCATCAGTGGCCAGAAGACCACCGATCAGGTGCTGGGCGACCTCGACGTGGCCCTCGAGCAGTACCGCGCCAACAACCGCTGAACATCCGAACCGCCTCGCTCGGGAGATCCCGGGCGAGGCGGTTCCTTTTTCGAAAGGCGATCCCCCCATGCCCCGTTCCCTCGTCCGGACAGCCGCGACCGCGACGGCGCTGAGCGCCCTGGCGCTGGCATCCCTCACCGGATGCCAAGCCGCCTCGAGCGACACGACCACCCTCAGCTTCCTCATGTGGGGCGACGGCGGCGACACGCAGAAGGCCTACGAGAAGGTCATCGACGCGTTCGAAGCCGAGAACCCCGGGATCACCGTGAACGCCGAGTTCGTCAACACGAACGACTACGACAACGTGCTGAAGACGCGCCTGTCCGGCGGTGCCGGCCCCGACGTCTACGGGTTCGACCCGAAGAACCTCACCGATTTCGTCCGCGACGGGTTCGCCGCCGACCTCTCGGGCGCCGGCTTCTTCTCGCGCCTCGACGACGCGGCCGCGCAGGAAGCGCGCCGGGGCGCGGACGGGGATGCCGCGTACTCGGTGCCCATCTCGCAGTCGGGCAACGGCATCATCTACAACACGGCCCTGTTCGAGAAGGCGGGCATCGCCGAGGTGCCGCGGACCTACACCGAGCTCGAGGCGGCGACCGAGAAGCTCTCGGCCGCGGGCATCACGCCGATCGCGATGAGCGCGCAGGACAGCTGGTGGCCGCAGTTCATCGCCTACTACGCGATGGCGCAGCATGTCTTCCCCGATGACCCCGACGCGATCGAGCAGCTGCTCGCGGGAGAGAAGACCTTCGCGGACATCCCCGGCTACGCCGAGTCGCTCGCGGTCGTGAAGGATCTCGTCCCGGCCTACATGCCCGACCCGCTCGGGACGAACCAGTCGGCCGCGAAGTCCGCCTTCCTCTCCGGTCAGGCGGCGATGTTCCCGGCGACCTGGATCCTCTCCGACGCGCGCGCGGCGGGGGTGGAGCCCGGCTACATGAACTTCCCCACGCTCGACGCCGATGTCGCCGACATGTGGGGAAGCTACCTCGTGGCGTGGGGGATCAACCCCGGCAACGATCGCGTCGAGGCGGCGGAGAGCTTCATCGACTTCTTCTTCCAGGACGCGGTGTACACCGACTTCCTCACCTCGGTGAAGGCGTTCCCCACGGTCGAGGGCATCGACGTCTCGGCCAACGACCCGCTCTTCCCCGACATGGTCGCGGCGTGGGAGGGCAAGACCTTCCGGCCCGTCGTGATCCCCGCGCACCCGCAGCTGCAGGAGACGCTCCTGGTGGGCATGCAGAACCTCATCGCGGGCCGCGCGGACGTCGACACCGTGATCGCCGAGCTCGATGCGGCGCTCGTCGAGGTCCGCGCGAACGCCGACTGAGACGCGACGGGTCGCCGGTCGATCCGGTATCCGTGGCCTCCACCTGCGTCAGCTCGTGTGTGGGGCGCGATTCTGCCATTCGGGGCGAGTACTTCGCGCCCCGAACGGCAGAAGGCGCCCCACACCGTCGATGGGGAGAGGGATGCCGCCCGAGCGGGACGGTAGCGCGGCTACGCGAAATGCCGTGAGCGGTCACGGATACCGCATCCGCAGCAGCGGAATCGGGTGGAACATGTAGTATGGCTACACAACGAGAACGAGGATGTGCTTGTGACCTCCCTGCTGACGATCACTGACGATCGCACCACCGCGACGTTCGACCCCGAGACCGGCGGACTGGTCGCTCTCGACGGCCAGGACACCGGTCTCGCTCCCCTCGCGGGCGCGCGTCCGTCGCTGTTCGTGGTCGAGATCCCGCGGGGAGGCGACCGCACCGTCGTCGTCCAAACCGCCGCGCAGACGCTGACGCACGTCGAGCGGGAGGGTGACGCGGCGCTGCGCCTGGTGTGGCGCGATCCCGTGACCTCCGCCGGCGAGCGGCTCACGGGCGAGATCGTCGTCGGTGCGCGCGTGCGCGACGGATCCCTGCGGCTGTCGCTGTCGTTCCACCTCGACGAAGGCGGCGTCGAGGCCGTGCGCTTCCCCTCCATCGGCGGCATCCGCCCTGTCGAGGGCGCGCTCGAACTCCGCGGCGTCGACTACTCCACGGGCACGCGCGTGTCGCTGCTGCCGGTGTTCGACTCCAACGCCCCGTACTGGGGGACGCTGTACCCCGACCACGCCAGCGGCAACCTGCGCCCCGAGCTGGTGGGGACGCCGACATCGCCCTTCGTCGTGCTCGCGAGCGAGACGGGCGGGCTCACCGTGCAGCCCGCTGCCCGCACCCTGGACTTCATCGGTTGGCGGGCGAGCCTCGTTCCGGGGTTCGCCGACAGCCTGCGCCGCACCGCGGGCGAGGACGCGGCCGTGACCCTCGACGCCATCCACTTCCCCGAGGGTGACGGTGTCGAGGCCACGCTCCCCGAGATGGCGCTCGCGCCGTACGCGGGGGAGTGGCAGCGGGGCCTCGCGGCCTACCTGCCCACCCAGGAGCCGACGCGGCGGAGCGCCGCATCGTGGCTGCGGGAGCCGCGCTCGTGGCTGCAGGTGCAGCTCATGTCGACCGAGGGTGAGCCCCGGTACGACTTCGACGCCCTCGTCGACATCATCGAGGAGTGCGCGCGCGAGGGCATCGGCGCGATCCAGATCGTCGGCTGGAACGAGGGGGGCCAGGACGGTTTCGTTCCCCAGCATCGGCCCGCCGCGAAGCTCGGCGGCGAGGAGGGCCTGCGCCGCGCCCTCGACCGCGCGCGCGAGCTCGACGTCGCGACCATCCTGTACGTGAAGTACGTGTGGGTCGAGAAGCCCGGACCGCTCTGGGACGAGCTCGAGCCGTTCGTCTCGCGCGACCCGAACGGCCAGCCCTACGCGCAGCCCGGCCCGGTCTACCACTCGTCGCGCAAGCGCTACGGCATCAACACCCCCTGGTACGTGCCCCTGTGCTTCGGTGTCGAGGCGCTGCGTCGACGCTTCGCCGACGAGGTCGCCGAGATGGCCGCGTGGGGGGCCGACGGCATCCTGGCCGATGAGTCGCTCTATCACGGTCGGGCGCTGCTGTGCTTCGCCGACGACCACGGGCACGAGGTCGGCGCGAGCGCGTTCACGTGGGATGCCGCTTTCGTCGACGACATCCGCGCGGCCCTGGGCGGGCGCGGGGAGAGTTTCGTCATCGCCGCCGAGGGCGCGTACGACGAGCAGTTCGCGCACTACGACGTCTCGTACTTCCGCAGCGCGTCGCCGACGCACCGCCCGCTCGGCCGTCAGCTGCGCCCCGATGCCCGCATCGTGACCGCGCTCACCGGGTTCGACGACCGCTCGATGGTCGCGCAGTGCCTGCTCTACGGCTATGCGATGAGCCTCGAGCCGTACAACTTCAAGGGTCGACCGGCCGACATGCCCGCGACCGTGGCTCTCGCGCGCGCGGCCGACGCCCTGCGCGAGCGCCACCGCGACCTGCTCTGGAACGGGCGCCTCGTCGTCGATCACGACGTCGTCGCCCACCGCCCTGACGGCACGGTCCACGACCTCCTCACCGTGTGGGAGGGGGCCGACGGCGCCCGCGCCGTCGTCGTGGCCACCTACGACGACGAACCCCTGTCGCTCCGTCTGACGGGTCTCGGCGCGGCCGAGACCGACGACCTCGACGGGCGCCGCGCCCCGGTCTCGGACGGGCGCGTCGACGTGCCCGCCCGGAGCGCGACCGTCGTCATCCCCTCTCCCGACTCGATTGGATCGCTATGAGCAGCACACGCGTCGAAGACCCGCGGGTCCTCGCCCTGGACGACCCCACCGCCACGCAGGCGGTGACGACGCGCTCGCTGAAGGCGCGCCTGTGGACCGGGCGCTCCACCGCGGGCAAGTTCTGGATCGCGGTCGCCCCCGCGCTGATCCTCTACACCGTCTTCACCGTCTACCCCATGGGGCAGGTGATCGTCGCGAGCTTCACCGACGCCCGCGGGTTCAACCGGGCGTGGGAGTTCGTGGGAGCGGACAACTTCGTCCGCATCTTCTCGGGCGACCCCGTGCTCATGGAGGCGATCGGGAACACCGCCATCTACGGGTTCTTCAAGATCGTCGTGCAGACGATCCTGGCGTTCCTCATCGCCGTCCTCCTGCACCGCCAGCTCCGACTCGGCAACATCTACCGGGCGATCTTCTTCGCGCCGATGGTCATCTCCCCCGTGGCGATCGTGTTCACGTGGAGCTTCATGTACGACCCCACCACGGGGACGTTCAACACGCTGCTGCGCAGCATCGGACTCGGGGGCCTCGCGCAGGACTGGCTCGGCAACTACGACCTCGCTCTGTACAGCGTCATCCTCGTCGACCTGTGGAGCGGCCTCGGCTTCAACGTCGTCATCTTCCTCGCGGGCCTGTCGACCATTCCCGGCGAGATCCTCGAGGCGGCCAAGGTCGACGGCGCACGGGGGTGGAAGGCGATGCGCTTCATCACGATCCCGCTCATGATCCCCTCGATCGGACTCGTGCTCGTGCTGTCGATCAACGGCGCACTGCGTGCCTTCGACACCGTCTACCTGATGACGCGCGGGGGACCGGGCAACTCGACGCAGCTGTTCATGACCCAGGTGTTCCAAGAAGGCCTCGTCAACAACAACTTCGGCTACGCCTCGGCCATGGCCGTGCTCGTGCTGATCGTGCTGATCGCGATCGCCGCCGTGCAGAACAGACTCAACAACCGCGTCGCCGCCGAGGAGGGCAACCGATGAGCACGCAAGCCACCCCCCGCGTGAACACGCGGTCCCTTCTCCGCCTGGCCCGCCGCATCCCGATCAACCTGCTGCTGATCGTCCTCAGCATCGCGATGATCTACCCGATCGTCATCATCGTCATCACGGCGTTCAAGCCGAACCTCGAAGTGCTGACGAACCCCACCGGCCTTCCCCAGGCTCCGACCTTCGACAACTTCGTCACCTCGTGGCAGGATGCCGGCTTCACCAACCTCTTCTTCAACTCGGTGCTGCTGACGGTCGTCAGCATGACCGTCGCCACCTTCGTCGCGGCGCTGGCGTCGTACGCGATCGTGCGCCAGGCCACCCGCATCGGCTCGGGCGTCTATCTGCTTCTCGCGGCGGGAATCTTCCTTCCGATGCAGCTCGCGCTCGTGCCGCAGTTCCGTGTGGTGCGCGACCTCGGCCTCATCAACAATTACGCCGGCGTCATCCTCATCTACATCGCGGGTGCGCTGCCGTTCGGCGTCTTCCTCATGGCGGCCTTCATGCGCCAGGTGCCCAAGGAGATCGTCGAGGCCGCGGTCATCGACGGCGCGGGCTACTTCACCCTCTTCCGCCGGATCTTCCTCCCGCTCGCTCGTCCCGCGATCGCGACCTTCTGGGTGCTGCAGGGCGTGGGCGTGTGGAACGACTACCTCGTGCCCCAGCTGCTGCTCACCGACCCGTCGAAGCGCACCCTGACCACGGGCGTGCTCTACTTCAAGGCGCAGTATCTCGCGGACTGGGGCAACATCATGGCGGCCGTGCTCATCATGAGCCTTCCGATCCTGTTGCTGTTCGTGTTCGCCCAGCGGTTCTTCGTCAGTGGCCTGTACGCCGGGGCGGTGAAGTGAGGGGATGACCTCGCTCGACGACCGCGAGCGGGCGCGATCGCTCGCCTCGCCGCTGTTCGGCGACCGGTGGGTGCACGAGCACGCCGCTCTTCCCGTCTCGTCGCCCGCCGTGTCGCCTCCCGCCGAGCCGGCTGCTGCCGAGCCGCCTCCCGCCGTGTGGTCGCCCGCCGTGTCGCCTCCCGGCGGGCCGGCGGCGCGCACACCGGATGCCGGGAGCCCGGCGCCGGGAGAGCACCGACCGGCCACCCGCGAGACGGTCTCGCTCGACGGAGAGTGGCTGCTGGCGGGCGCTCCCGCCGGCCGCGAGTTCGCGATCGAGCGGTGGTTCGGCGGACAGGCCCCGCCCGCGCCCGTGGGGTGGCACCGCCCCGACACCGACCGTTCGGCCTGGATCGCCGCGGCGGTCCCGGGCACGGTCCAGGCGGCGCTGACGGCGGCCGGCGCGATCCCCGACCCGCTGCTGCACGACCACACCCACGCCGAGCTCACGGCGCACGGCGTCCCGCGCGAGTGGCCCTGGTTCTTCCAGCGCACGCGCGTCGAGGAGCAGCAGTGGTGGTACGCCCGGCGCTTCGACGTGCCGGCGGCGTGGCGCGGTGACCGGGTGCGCCTCGCGTTCGACGGCGTCGACGACGCGGCATCCTTCTGGCTCAACGGCGAACCGATCGCACGGCACGCCGGCATGTACGGCGGTCCCGACATCGACGTGACGGGCCTGCTGCGCGGCGACGGCACCGACGAGATCGTCGTCCGCATCGACGCGCCGCCGCGCGACTGGCACGGCGTGCTCAAGCCCTCCCCGGGGTGGGGCTGGCACTACGGACACCTCATCTCGATCGGCATCTGGCGCGGGGTCCGCCTCGAGCGCGTGCCCGATCTCGAACTCGAGGACCTGTTCGTCTCGACGGTGCGCGCCGCCGAGGGCGCGGCGCGGATCCGTGTGCAGTGGGACCTGATCGCGCACACGGACGGCGGCGACGCCTCGACCCGCATCCGCGTGCTCGACCCCGAGGGCGACGTCGTCGCCGACGTCACGGCGGAGGTCACGGCATCCCGTGGCACGTCCCGCCAGGCGGTCGAGATCGACGTGCCGGACGCCCGTCTGTGGTGGCCCCTCGGTTACGGAGCGCAGCCGCTGTACCGGGTCGAGGCGCACGCGGGGGAGTCGGGCCGGGAGGCGACGCTCGGCATCCGCACCGTCGAGATGCGCGCGCTCCCCGAGGTGTCGGGCGACGACGTCTACGACTGGCAGTTCGTCGTGAACGGCCGCCCCCTCTTCCTCAAGGGGGCCAACTGGTGCTTCACCGACCCGATGGCCCGTCGGGGGTTCGAGATCGACCGCCATCTCCTCGACCTCTGCGTGCGCGCGAACCTGCAGATGCTGCGCGCCTGGGGCGGCGGCACGGTCGAGAGCGACGCCTTCTACGACGAGTGCGACCGCCGCGGCATCCTCGTGCTGCAGGAGTTCCCCCTCTCGTTCGGACTGGATGCCACCGGCCGAACGCTCGCGACGGTCGACGAGCAGGCGTCGCGCATCGTCCGGCGCCTGCGAAACCACCCGTCCCTGGTCATGTGGGGCGGCGGCAACGAGAACCCCGAGACGGTCTCGGGGGACGACCTGCTCACCGTGATCGGCACGCGGGTGCGGCAGTACGACCCGACGCGTCCTTTCCACCGCACCGACCCGTGGGGCGGCAGCGAGCACTATTACGGGGTCTATCACGAGGGCGAGCCCGTCGAGGAGTACGCGGCGCACGTCCCCCCGGTGTTCGGCGAGTACGGGCTGTCGAGCCAGTGCGACCTCGACAGCATGGCGCGCTTCCTCGACCCGGCCCTCCTGGAGGAGTGGCCCCCGCCCGCTCACGGCGCGATCCTGCAGCACCAGGCGCAGTTCTCTCTCTTCGACCTCTTCAAGCAGGCGCGCTACGCCCACTACGGCCCGCTCACCGACTGGGCGACGTTCGTGGAGTACTCGCAGCTCGCGCAGGGCGATGCGCTGCGGTTCGCCTCGGAGCGTCTGCGCGCACACGCCGGCACCCGCACGGCCGCGTACTGGTTCTACAAGGTCGGCGAGGTCTTCCCCGGCGCCTCCTGGGCGATCGTCGACTACTACGGCCGCGCGAAGCTGTCGTACTACCGCGCGCGACAGTTCGGCGCCGCGCGCTCGGCCTTCGCGGTGTACGACCGCACCTCGCTCGACGAGGGCGAGGTGTTCACGGCCGAGGTGCACGCGTCGAACGACACGCCGGAGCCCCTGGCCGGCGCGGTGAGCGCCCGTCTCTACGACGCCGGCTTCCGCGTGATCGCCGAGGGCTCGGCATCCGTGAATCTGGATGCCGACGCCCACGCCCGCGCGTTCACGCTCGAGGCCGAGGTCCCCTCCGCGGAGGTGCTCGTCCTGGCGGTGTACCTGCGAGACGCGCGCGGCGCGCGCGTCTCGTCGGCCTGGTACGCGCTGAACGCGCAGCCGAAGAGCGCCGAGGTGGCCGCCCTCGAGGACGAACCGCTGGAGAGCCTGACCGATCGGCCGATCGAGGAGCTGCTCGCCCCTTACGCGACGGGGGCGGCGCCGCTGAAGGAGCAACCGCGCACGCGCCTGGAAGCCCGTCTCCGCGACGGCGTGCTGCACGTGCGCAACGTCGGCGAGGTTCCGGCGCCGCTCGTGCTGATCGACGGCTTCCCGACGGCCCCGGGCGCGTGGCTCGACGACAACGCCTTCGGCCTCGAGGCGGGGGAGGAGCGACTCGTCCCCTTCGAGCTGGCGGGGGCTTCGTGGGACGAACCGCGCGTGCGGGCCTGGAACGCGGATGCCGTCGAGGTCGTGCCGTGACCACCCCGCGCCTCCTCGCCACCTGCGGCGGATGGGCCGACGCGTCGTGGGGCGACCTGGCTTTCGGGCCCCTGCTGCGGCACGCGCTCGATCTCACCGGGGTCGAGGGTCGGCCCCGGATCGTCTTCGTCGGCACCGCGGGTGGCGACCAGCGCATCGACGAGGGACGGGAGCTCGCCGCGGCGATGGCGGCGGGAGTGGATGCCGTGCACCTGCGCCTGTTCGGGAGGACGGCGCTCGACCTGACCGAGATCGTGCATTCGGCCGACCTCGTGTGGACGGGCGGCGGCAGCGTCGTGAACCTGCTCGCGGTGTGGCGCGCGCACGGCCTCGACGCCGTGCTGCGTGCGGCGTGGGAGAGCGGCATCCTGCTCGCCGGCACGTCGGCCGGGGCGCTGTGTTGGCACGAGGGCGGTCCCACGTCGGGCTTCGGGGAGGTGCGCACGATCCGCGACGGCCTGGGGTTCATCCCCGGTTCGCTCGGTGTGCACTACGACTCGCAGACCGAACGACGGCCCGCGCTGCACGCGGCGGTGGGCGCGGGCGCGCTGCCGGGCGGATTCGGCCTCGACGAGGGCACGGGGGTGCTCTACGAGGGGACGCGCGCGGTGGACTTCGTCACCGAGCTGCCCGGGGGCGCCGTGCATCGGGTCGACCGCGCGGGCGACGGAGTGGTCGAGGAGGCCGTACCTACCAGGGCGTTGTGACACGGCGTCCGCGGTGCCGAGATGCGCCGAGAACAGGGGATGCGTCGAGAAGAGGGCGTTGGCGCGCGTTGCGGCCTGTTTCGGTGGCGTCCCCTGTTTTGGTGGCGCGGGCGCGGCGCACGACCGGTCGCCGCGAGCCCGTGTCGGAGGCCACCCGTAACCTGTGGGCATGAGCGATCTCGTGACCGGGGCCGACGGTGGCGTGCGGTGCGCGTGGGCCGGTTCCGACGCCGAATACCAGCGCTACCACGACGAAGAGTGGGGCACGACGCTGCGCGGCGACCGCCCCCTGTTCGAGAAGATGAGCCTCGAGGGCTTCCAGGCGGGCCTCGCGTGGATCACGATCCTGCGCAAGCGCCCGCGCTTCCGCGAGGTGTTCCACGGCTTCGATCCGGCGGTCGTCGCCGCGTTCGGGCCCGACGACGTCGAGCTTCTGCTTCAGGATGCCGGCATCATCCGCCACCGCGGAAAGATCGAGGCCGTGATCGGCAACGCGACGATCGTGGCCGGGATGGCCGCGGGCGAGTTGGACGCCCTCCTGTGGTCGTTCGCCCCGGTGACGCACGAGCCGCCGCGCACCTTCGCCGAGGTGCCCGCCGCGACGCCGGAGTCGACCGCGATGAGCAAGGAGCTGCGTCGACGCGGCTTCCGTTTCGTCGGACCGACCACGATGTACGCGCTCATGCAGTCCTCCGGCATGGTCGACGATCACGTCGCGGGGTGCTGGCGCGCGGCCTCCTCCCGCCCGGCGGGGTAGCGCGCGGACGCCTAGCGCTGGGCGTCCCCGTCGTCGGCGACGTTCTTCGCGTCGATCTCGCGGAGGCGACGCATCTGCGCCCACGGATAGAAGGCGATCCAGGCGACGGACGCGATCGCCGCGCCCATGATCATCGAGGAGATGTCCATACCGTCGACGCTACGAGAGGAGACGCGGCAGCGAATCCCCCGCGCGACGGAGACGGCCCCTCACCCGCTAGACTGGTCGGCGGAGCTCTCGCTCCCCGCGTCGTCGAACGCACCGGCCCCTTCCTCTCGGGCCTTTGACCTTCACGGCGAACGGATGCGCCACCCGGCGCCTTCGCCCATGCAGCCGCAGCATCGCGGCATCCCGAACCGCCGTGCGCGCGTGCGCCGCGGCAGGAGTATTCATGACGTCCCAGACTTTCGCCGACCTCGGCGTGCCCGCCCCCCTCATCGACGTTCTCGCCGCGCAGGGCAAGAACGAGCCCTTCCCGATCCAGGCCGACACCCTGCCCGACACCCTCGCCGGGCGCGACGTGCTCGGCCGCGGCAAGACCGGCTCGGGCAAGACCCTCGCCTTCTCGCTGCCGCTCGTCGCCCGCCTCGCCGCGAGCACCGATCGTCGCCGTGGCCGCAAGCCCCGCGCGCTCGTGCTCGCCCCCACCCGCGAGCTGGCCAACCAGATCGACGAGGTCATCAAGCCCCTCGCCCAGCCTTTCGGTCTGGTCACCACGACCGTCTACGGCGGCGTGAACCAGAAGCGTCAGGTCGACGCGCTCAACGCCGGCGTCGACATCCTCGTCGCCTGCCCCGGTCGCCTCGAAGACCTCATCGGCCAGGGCTTCGCGAACCTCGGTGACATCGAGATCACCGTCCTCGACGAGGCCGACCACATGGCCGACCTCGGCTTCCTCCCGGGTGTCACGCGCCTGCTCGCCCGCACGCCCGCCGACGGCCAGCGCCTGCTGTTCTCGGCGACGCTCGACAACGGCGTGGACAAGCTCGTGAAGCGCTTCCTCCGCAACGAGGTGCTGCACTCGGTCGACGAGGCGCACTCGCACGTCGCCGCGATGACCCACCACGTCTTCGCCCCGGCCGACGCCGACGCGAAGAACCGCCTCGTGCAGACGCTCGCTTCGGGCACGGCCCGTCGCATCCTGTTCATGCGGACGAAGCACCAGGCCAAGAAGCTCGCGAAGACGCTGACCGCGGCGGGCATCCCGGCGGTCGATCTGCACGGCAACCTCTCGCAGCCGGCCCGTGACCGCAACCTCGCCGCGTTCGGCGACGGCCGCGCGAAGGTGCTCGTCGCCACCGACGTCGCCGCCCGCGGTGTGCACGTCGACGGCGTCGAGCTGGTCGTGCACGTCGACCCGCCCGTCGAGCACAAGGCGTACCTGCACCGCTCGGGTCGCACCGCGCGCGCGGGCTCGGCCGGAGACGTCGTCACGATCATGCTGCCCGAGCAGCGTCGCGACACCCTCGACATCCTCCGCAAAGCCAAGATCACGGCCACGCCGACCCCGGTGACCCCGACCTCGCCCGAGGTCGTCGCCCTCGTCGGCGAGGTCGCCCCGTACGTCAAGCCCGAGCCCATCATCGCGCAGCCCCAGGGCGGCGGACGTTCGCAGGGCGCCAACGCGCAGCGCAAGCGCGCGGCGCGCGGTGAGGGCCAGCAGCCCTCGAGCCGCGGCGGCGCGCAGGGCGGCGGCGGGCGTCGCCGCGGTGCGGGTGCCCCGGCATCCGACGCTCCGGCCGCCGGCCGCGCTCCCCAGGGCGGACGCGGCGGTCAGCGCTCCGGCGCGGGCCGCGGCCAGGGCGCCGGTGGCACGCAGCGCGCCGGCGCGGGCACGGCTCGTCCGCAGGGCGCCGGCCGCTCGGCATCCGGCGCTCCCACGACCGGCATGGTCGTCGGCGCCCGCACCCCGCGCACGAACCGTCGCGCCCAGGGCTGATCCTCTCCGTCGGTGCCCCCGCAGATCCGTCTGCGGGGGCACCGTCGTCTCCTGAACCGCGCGGCGCACCCGCGCGGCGCGGCCCGCGCGAGGACGCGGCGGCGGCCGGAGGCGTCGCGAATGTCGGAGGTGTCCGCCACACTGGGACGACCCCGAGGAGGCGCCCATGACCGACCCCGACGCCCACGACGTCATCCGCGTGCGCGGCGCGCGCGAGAACAACCTCCAGAACGTCGACCTCGACGTCCCGAAGCGTCGGCTCACCGTGTTCACGGGAGTGAGCGGCTCGGGGAAGTCGTCGCTGGTGTTCGGCACGATCGCCGCCGAGTCGCAGCGGCTCATCAACGAGACGTACCCCACCTTCGTACAGCAGTTCATGGGGCAGCTCTCCCGCCCCGACGTCGACGCGCTCGAGAACCTCAGTGCCACGATCCGAGTCGACCAGGAACGCATGGCCGCCAACGCCCGCTCCACCGTGGGCACGGCGACCGATGTGCACGCGATGCTGCGCGTGCTCTTCAGCCGCCTCGGGCAGCCGCACGTGGGCTCGTCGCAGGCGTTCTCCTTCAACGTCCCCTCGATCTCGGGCGCCGGGGCCGTCACCATCGCCACGGGGGCGCGCAAGGGGCAGAAGGAGCGCCGCTCGTTCGAGATCACCGGGGGCATGTGTCCCGACTGCGAGGGTCTCGGCCAGGTGAGCGACATCGACCTCTCGCAGCTCCTCGACGAGAGCAAGTCGCTCAACGAGGGCGCGATCACCGTGCCCGGTTACACCGCCGACGGCTGGATGGTCCGCGTCTTCAGCGAGTCGGGTTTCTTCGACGGCGACAAGCCCGTCTCCGCGTTCACGGAGCAGGAGCGGCACGATCTGCTCTACAAAGAGCAGGTCAAGGTCCGCATCGCGAACACGAACATGACCTACGAGGGCCTGGTCCCGAAGGTCACCAAGAGCATGCTGCAGAAAGACCGCGACGCCCTGCAGCCCCACATCCGCGCCTTCGTCGACCGGGCCGTCACCTTCATCGCCTGCCCGGCGTGCGGAGGAACCCGTCTCAATGAGGGCGCGCGATCGTCGCGTATCCGCGAGGTGAACATCGCGGATGCCGCCGCCATGCAGATCACCGACCTCGCCGCCTGGGTGCGCACGGTCGACGACCCCTCGGTGGCCCCGCTCGTGGAGGGGCTCCGCGACACCCTCGACGCCTTCGTGCACATCGGACTCGGTTACCTCTCTCTCGACCGGGCGAGCGGAACCCTCTCGGGTGGCGAGGCGCAGCGCATTAAGATGATCCGCCACCTGGGCTCGAGCCTCAGCGACATCACCTACGTGTTCGACGAGCCGACGGCCGGCCTGCATCCCCACGACATCCAACGGATGAACGAGACCCTCCTCCAGCTGCGCGACAAGGGCAACACCGTGCTCGTCGTCGAGCACAAGCCGGAGGTCATCGACATCGCCGACCACGTCGTCGACCTCGGTCCGCGCGCGGGCCGCGAGGGCGGCACGGTGCAGTACGAGGGCGACGTGGCGGGTCTGCGCGCCTCCGACACGCTGACGGGGCGTTTCCTGGATCACCGCGCCGAGCTCAAGAGCGCGGTGCGTTCCGCGACCGGGGCGCTCCCGATCCGCGGGGCGACCCGGCACAACCTCCGAGACGTCGACGTCGACGTCCCCCTGGGAGTGCTCACGGTCGTCACCGGCGTCGCCGGATCCGGCAAATCCTCCCTCATCCACGGCGCCCTCCCCGCCTTCGGTGACGTCGTGGTCGTCGATCAGACGGCCATCAAGGGGTCGCGGCGCAGCAGCCCCGCCACCTACACCGGCATCCTCGATGCGGTCCGCGCCGCGTTCGCGAAGGCGAACGGCGTGAAGCCCGCCCTGTTCAGCGCGAACTCCGAGGGCGCCTGCGCCGCGTGCAAGGGCCTCGGCGTGATCGTCACGCAGCTCGGCTTCCAATCCACGGTCGAGACGGATTGCGAGCTGTGCGGCGGTACGGGGTTCTCCGACGAGGTGCTCGAATACACGCTCCACGGCAAGAACATCGCGGAGGTCCTCGCGATGTCGGTCTCCGAGGCGGCCGCGTTCCTGACCACCGGCCTGGGCGTCGCGGTCCTGGGCCGTCTGGTCGACGTCGGTCTCGGCTACCTGACGCTCGGACAGGCCCTCAACACGCTCTCGGGCGGCGAACGCCAGCGCCTGAAGCTCGCGATCTCGATGGCCAAGTCAGGTGCGGTCTACGTCCTCGACGAACCGACCACGGGTCTCCACCTCGCCGACGTCGACAACCTCCTCGGCCTGCTCGACCGACTCGTGGATGCCGGCAACACCGTCGTCGTGATCGAGCATCACCAGGCGGTTATGGCGCACGCCGACTGGATCATCGATCTCGGGCCGGGGGCAGGGCACGACGGCGGACGCGTCGTGTTCGAGGGAACCCCGGCCGCCCTGGTCGACGCGCGGTCGACGCTCACCGGCGAGCATCTCGCGCGCTACGTGGGGGGCTGAGAGGGCATCCGCCGTGACGGCTTCGGCGCCCGGCGCTCACCCCTCCGCTGGCCCGCCCGAGCGAGGCGTCCCGTCAGAGCGGAGCGACCGCGTCATGCAGGTGCCGCTCGCCGTGCGAGAGCACCTTCACGATGACCCCGCGCCGACGCAGGTCGGCGATGGCGCGCGTCTCGTCGTCGCGCGTGAGGCCGAGGGAGTGCGCGCTGGTCACCACGAGGACATCGCCACGGGTGAGCGTTCCGAAGAAGCGATCCAGGCGGGCGGTCCATCCCTCGAGCGTCTCGGGCGCCGGGTGACGGAACCCCTCGATCGGCACGCCGAAGCGGGTCAGGTCCTCGCGCTGCTGCACGACGCTCGGCATCCCGCTCCGCGACACCACCAAGCCCACGAGGCGGGACCCGGCGGGTCGGGCGCGCCACCAGTCGCGGTCGCTCTGCAACTCGGTGAAGCACTTCGGGCATTCGGCCGCGGCATGCTCGACGGGCACCGCGCCGGTCCCGGCGTCATCCGCGGGTGACGTCGTCGTCGGGATCGGATCGCTCATGGAAACCTCCGTCTCCATTGTGCCGCACGGGGCATCGTCCGACATGCCGTGTTCTTCCTCCGCGGGGAGGGTCAGTCGTCGTCCTCGTCGTCGATGCGCAGTTCGAGGCTGATCTGATCGGCGTCCAGCTCGGCGAGGGCATGGCGCAGGGCCGCCGTGCTGTATCGACCGTCGTTCGCGAGGTCGTTGAGGCGCTTGCGCATGACCTCGATCGAGGCGAGACGCAACTGCAGGAGGTCTCGCACGCGCGTCGTCGCCTCCTCGTCGGGCGGCTCGGTCAGCCGTGCGCCCGCCCGTTCGATGATGTCGGCGGGGAAGCTCTCCCCCTCGCGACGCGTGAGAGAGCCCGACTGCAGCGCCGAGACCGCGGCATCCCGAAGCTCCGCGTCCAGGGAGCGCTGTTCCTCGCGCGAGGGTCTCTCACCGCCCTCGCCGCCCAGGCCGACCGCGCGCACGACGGCGGGGAGCGTGACGCCCTGCAGGACGAGGCTCAGCAACGCGACGAGGAACGCCACGAAGATCAGCAGCGGGCGATCGGTGACGCCGTCGCGCGGGAGCGTCTGCGCGGCCGCGAGGGTGACGACTCCGCGCATCCCCGCCCAGACGATCACGACGCCGTGCCGCCAGCCCAGGGGCGTGTCGCGGTAGTAGTCGAGGTCGGCGACCGTCCGGGTGATGCGCGAGCGCATCCACACGATGCGGCGAGCGGCGCGGGCCGGATCCTCCACGGGTCGAGACAGGCTCGTGGGGTCGTTGTGGACCGCGTCCTCGAAGCGGTCGAGGCGTTCCTGAGCGGCATCCATCCGCCACCGGTGCCGTGCCATCGTCCGGCTGCGCCGCCCCTGGACCCAGATGAGCCCCGCGACGTACACGGCGCGGACGGCGAGGGCGATCCCCAGGGCCGACAGCGCGAGCCACGCGCCGTGCCAGAGACCCTCGTTCTCGCGGAGGTTGCTCGTGACGATGTCTTTCAGCTCGAGGCCGAAGACGAGGAAGACGCCTCCCTCGAGGAGCAGCTCGATCGTGCGCCAGTTGACGCGATCGCTCAGCCGCTGCTCGGGCGTGAATCGTCGCGCGGCGCCCTGACCCGTCACGATCCCCGCGACGACCGCCGCCACCAGGCCCGACCCGCCGAGGTGTTCCGTCGGCAGGTAGGCGATGAACGGAACGGTGAAGCTGAGCGCGGTGTTGGCGGCCGAGTTCGTCACGCGTTCGCGCACGCGCAGGTTGCCCCAGCCGACGAGCGCGCCGAACACCAGGGCGAGGAGGACACCCCACGCGAAGTTGCCGACGGCGTCTCCGAACGCGAACCCGGATGCCAGAGCCGCCACCGCGGTGCGCAGCAGCACGAGCGCGGTGGCGTCGTTCAGCAGGCTCTCGCCTTCGAGGGTGGTGACGACGCGCGGGGCGATGCCGAGCCTTTTCGCGATCGAGGTGGCCACGGCATCCGTCGGACTCAGGATGGCCCCGAGCGCGATGCCGAGGGCGAGACCGACGTCGGGGATGACGGCCCAGAAGAACAGTCCCAGCACCACCGAGCTGAGCACCACGAGGAGGACCGACAGTCCCGCGATCGGGGCGAAGTCCCGGCGGAACTCGATGGCCGGGAGCTGCACCGCCGCCGAGTAGAGCAGCGGGGGCAGCACCCCCACGAGGATCACCTCGGGGTCGAGCACGAACGGGGGGAAGAACGGCAGCAGGCTCACGCCGAGCCCGATGGCCATGAGCACGAGGGGCCCCGCGACGTTGAATCGCGGCGCGATCACCGTCACCAGTGCCACGACGACGACACCGGCCACCACGATGAGGAGGGGTTCGGTCACGGTTCGAGGCTAGTCCTCGGTGCTTCCGGCGGCGGCGCTCGCTCTCCGTCCTCGCGTATGACCACGACGACGGATGCCGTCGCCCCTCAGGCGCGGGCCGCGTGAGCGGCGATCTTGGCGAAGAAGTCCTCGAGCAGATACCGCGTGTCCACCTGTTCGCAGACCCGCACGTCCGGTCCCGTTCCCGCCCCGGTCGTCATGAGCGCGTCGTCGGTGAACCGGGGGCGCGGGCGCCGGCGCCAGACCGCCCCGAACGGGTTGAGGGCCACTGCGATCGCCGGGGAGTCGCCGAGCGAGCGGAAGTCCGCGGCGAAACCCGGCTTGGCCTCGTTGTATTCGAGCACCGTCTGCGCGAGGTAGGCACCGATCTCCCCGTGCGGGCGTACCCGGCGGTCGAGCTCCGCCTGGCCGACGCCGACGTGCGTGTACACCGGCATCGGAATCTGCCAGAGGGCGATCTCGGAGTCGAAGACGACGTTGGCCGACGCGATGTCGTTGTTGAGGTTGTACTCGGGTCCGTACACGGCCTCGATGCCGTCGTAGGGGGGTCCGCCGATCCAGATCACCGTGACGTCGCGGCGCGCGAAGTCCGGGTCGATCAAGAGCGCCGAGGCGATGTCGGTGAGCGGTCCGAGCACGCACACGGTGACCGGGCCCTCGAGGCTCGCGGCGAGGAGGAGATCGGATGCCGCCGACGGTCGCGCCGTGGTCTCGTCGTCGAGCGCGCGGTCGGCGCCGTCGCGGACGATCGCATCCGGGCGGTCCAGCAGGGCCAAAAGACGGTCGACCTCGGCCCGGCTCCTCTGCATCGAGCCCGGGGCACCGAAATGCGCGGGGGCGATTCCGACGATGTCGAGCACGGGGGAGAGGAGGGCGTGGACGATCGCGAATTGATCGTCGGCTTCGTTCGCTGCGTCGGTGCTGATCACCACGCGTCGTCGCGTCGTCGTCATGGAATTACTTTTTTCATGTCCTTTATTAACACCTTGTAATTAGTGTCGCACAGTTGCTAACGTCGGTCCGGCCCAGCAAGGGAGCTCGAGGAGGACGCCATGACGGGACAGCCCCGATGACCGCGACGATGCAGTCCGTGCGGCGGCGGACCCCGCCGACGCCCGCCCCGCAGCGCCCTCGCGGGCGTGGGATCGGCGTGCGGGCGCCGTGGTGGTTCCTGATTCCCGCGCTCGCCGTGTACGCGTTGATCGTGGTCTGGCCGAGCCTGACCGGCGCGTTCTTCTCGGTCACCGACTGGAACGGCGTCTCGCCGGACTGGTCGTTCGTCGGTCTCGACAACTTCATCGCCGTCCTCGAGGGGCGACGCGGCCTCACCGCGCTGACGAACACGCTCGTCCTCGCCTTCGTCGTCACCGTCGTGCAGAACCTCGTCGGTCTGGCGCTGGCGCTCGGGCTGAACTCGCTCGTCAAGACACGCGGCATCCTGAAGGTCATCTTCTTCGCTCCCGTCGTGCTGACGCCGCTGGTGGCGGGGTACATCTGGAGCTACCTGCTCGCACCCTCGGGAGCGCTCAACGAGTTCCTCGGCGCGGTCGGACTTTCGACGCTGCAGCGCGACTGGCTCGGTGACCCGCAGACGGCTCTGCTGGCCGTCAGCGCCGAGATCGTCTGGCAGTTCTCGGGATACTCGATGGTCATCTTCCTCGCGGGCCTGCAGGCGATCCCGGAGGAGGTCCTCGAGGCCGCGACGATCGACGGGGCGGGGCCGTGGCGCCGGTTCGTCAGCGTCGTCCTGCCCCTGCTCAACGGCGCGGTCGTCATCAACGTGATGCTCTCGCTGATCGGCGGCCTGAAGCAGTTCGACCAGGTCGTCGCCATGACCGGCGGGGGGCCGGGCATCGCGACCGAGACCCTGTCCACGACCATCTACAAGAGCGCCTTCACCACCGGCGACTACCCGGGATCGATCGCGCTCGCCGTTCTCATGACGCTGCTCATCGCGGTGCTCGCGGGCGTGCAGTACCGCCTCACCCTTCGGAAGGCGGACGCGTGAATCGCTACACCTGGCGCACGGGCGTGCGCGAGATCGCCCTGATCGCGGTGGCGCTGGTCTACCTCATCCCCATCGCCGCTCTCGTGAACGTCGCGTTCCGCCCCGCGGAGTCGCGCGCGGGCGCCCTCACGCCGTCGTGGCCGCCGACGTTCGACAACTTCGCCCAGGCCTGGACGCAGGGCGCCCTGGGGCCGGCACTGGTCAACAGCGTGATCGTGTCGGTGGCGAGCGTGCTCGGCGTCACCGTGATCTCGGCCTTCGCCGCGTACCCGCTGGCTCGGGTGGGGCGGCGCTGGTCGCGGGTCGCGTTCTACGGCTTCCTCGGCGGCCTGCTCCTGCCGGGGCAGCTCGCGCTGCTGCCGCTGTACACGACGATGCGCGACCTCGGGCTGCTGGGGGGTCTGCCCGCGCTCATCCTCATCAACATCGGCGGACAGCTTCCGTTCTCGATCTTCCTGTACACGACGTTCCTGCGGGAGATGCCGCGCGACTACGAGGAGGCCGCTCTGCTGGACGGGTGCGGTCCCGTGCGCGCCTTCGTCAGCGTCGTGTTCCCGATGCTGCGCGCGGTCACCGGCACGGTGGTGATCCTCAACTCGGTGTCGGTGTGGAACGAGTTCTTCAACCCCCTGCTCTACCTCTCGGGCAGCGGCAACACCACGGCACCCGTGGCGATCTACAACTTCGTGGGGCAGTACGTCGCCCAGTGGCCCCTCGTGTTCGCGGGTCTGGTCATCACCACGATCCCCGTGCTGCTGCTCTACTTCGCGCTGCAGAAATACATCATCAAAGGCTTCGCGGGCGGGCTCAAAGGCTGAGTCGACGCGCAGACCCGGGGCTCACGGCCCCGGCGCATCAAGGAGAAGACATGACATCACACCGCAGTGCTCTCACCGTCGCGGCCCTGGCGGGCGCCGCAGCGCTCATGCTCAGTGGCTGCTCGACGGCGACCGGGGGAGGGGCGCAGGACGCGAACGTCCTCACCTTCGCCTCGGGGAGCGAAGAGACGACGCAGAAGCTCATCGACGGATTCGAGGCCGCCAACCCCGGAGTCTCGGTCCAGGCCGAGTTCATCGAGTCCGACGCCTCGTACATCCAGCAGCTGCGCACGCGCCTGTCGGGCGGCACCGCTCCCGACGTGTTCAAGGTCTGGGCGGGCGGCGGCGGCACCATGGCGACGTGGAAGGTCGCCTCCGACGGCCTCGTCGCAGAGCTCGACGATCAGCCCTGGGCAGCCGACGTCCCCGACAACGTGCGATACGTCAGCAGCCTCGACGACAAGCTCTACGCCCTCCCGTCGAACCTCGGCGCGATCGGCGCGTTGTACAACGACCAGGCTCTGGCTTCGGTGGGGGCGACGATCCCGCAGACGTGGACGCAGGTGCTCGACCTGTGCAAGACGGCCGCGGCGAACGGGAAGGTCGCGTACGCCCTCGGCAACAAGGACGCGTGGACGACTCAGCTCATCCCGTACGCGTTGACCGCGACGCTGGTGTACGGCCCGAACCCCGGGTTCTCCGAGGAGCAGTCGGCCGGCACGGCGACGTTCGCCGACTCGAAGTGGAGCGACGCGCTCGACAAGACGAAGCAGATGATGGATGCCGGGTGCTTCAACGCCGGTCCCAACGGCACCAGCTACGACGCTCAGATGACCCTGCTCGGTCAGGGCGATGCGCTCGGCGCGGTGCAGGTGAGCCAGGCGATCTCGGCGGCGGAGCAGTACGCCGCGGACGGCGCGACGTTCTCGATGGCGCCGCTGCCGGCCACCGACGAGGCCGGGGCACAGTATTACCCGACCGGCGTGGGGGTGTCGTTCGCCATCAACGCGAAGGCGAAGAACCCCGAGCTCGCGCAGAAGTTCCTCGCCTATGTCGCTTCCCCGGCCGGCCAGAAGCTCTGGGCCGAGGTGTCCGGGAGCATGCCCGCCCTTCCCTCCGACGAGCGGGAGCTCAGCCCCGTGCTCGAGGCGGTCGAGACCGCGCGTGCCGCGGGCCTGACCACGCAGTACTACCCCGACCAGGTGTGGCCCTCCACGGCCGTCCAGGACGGTCTGCTCGTCGACATGCAGCGCTTCTACAACGGAGAGATCTCCGGCGCCACCGTCCTGGAGAACATGGACAAGGCCTACAAGGCATCCTGATCCGCCGATCGGACACCCCTCGAAGGGCGGTGCGGCAGCGACTGCCGTGCCGCCCTTCGCCGTTGCCCGGGTCAGCGCGCCGGAGCCGTCGAGGCGCGCACGATCAGCTCCGGTGAGGGAGCGGTCATCACCGGATGGGCGTCGTGCCCCAGCGCCTGCAGGATCGCCGTCCCCGCGCGCTCGCCCAGGAGGGCGATGTCGCGGGCCATCGCGCTGAGCGACGGCACCGTCGACCGGCACAGCACCGAGTCGTCCCAGGCGAGCAGGGAGAGCTCGCCCGGCACGTCGACCCCGCGGGCGGTGAGAGCGGATGCCGCGGCCGCAGCCATCACGTCGTTGTCGAAGACGATCGCGGTCGGGGCCTTCGCGCCCGCCATGAGGCGATCGACGGCGGCGACGCCACCGGCGCCGCTGAAGTCGCCGACCTCTATGCGGGCATCGAGGCCCAGACGCGCCGCGACCGCTTCGAAGGCACGCGTGCGGCGGACGGTGTGGGCGAGGTTGTCCGGGCCTGAGACCCGTCCGATGCGGCTGTGGCCGAGTTCGCGCAGATACTCCACGGCGGTCTGCATCGGCGCCTCGTCGTCGACCCAGACGACCGCGTGGTCGGGGGCGTCGTTGGGGTGCGCCAGGGCGACGCTCGCGAAGCCGAGCCGGTCGACGAGGTCGAGGCGGGGATCCTGCTGCTCCAAGATATCGACCAGTACGATCCCCGCGACGCGACCCGACTGGGCCCACCGATGATACGCGTCGAGCTCCTCGTCGAGGTCGGGCACCACCTGCAGCACGAAGGGGCGACCATGCTCGGTGAGCACCTCTTCGAGACCCGCCATGAAGTCGCTGTAGAACGCTTCGACGCCGAGCTGGCGCGCCGGGCGCCGCAGGGCGAGGCCGACGGAGCGCCGCAGGGTCGAGGGGGGTGCGGGCTCGTCCATCATCGTCCGCAAGTATCGCCTATCTGACGCGCGCGCGGGCGACCAGGTCGTTGGCTGTGCGCACGACCCGGGCGTCCGCGAAGGCGGCCGGATCGATGCCGGCGGGCGCCGTGACGCGGAAGACGTGCTCTTCGCCGGCGGTCAGCGTGACCATGCTCGAGTCGACGCGCGCGGTGGGCTCCACGAGGTCGACGAGCAGCGTGGCATCCTTCACCAGCGAGCTCGCGCTCACCGTGACCTCGTACCCGCCATCGACCGCGCGCGCGTGCGCCGTGATGCCGTCGTCGAGGGCGAGCGCCGTGTCGTCGACGAAGTAGTGCAGGCCGCGCTCGCCCGTGCTCGCGCGGGCGACGAGCACCTCGCTGTGGGGTTCGACCGCGGAGGCGAGGGCGGGGTCGACGGGGGCCGTCCAGGCCGATCGCGGCCCCACCTCGAGATCGAGGATCGCGGATGCCAGGACGCGGCCGTCGATGTCCTCTCGCCGCAGCTCGACACGGCCCGAGATCGCGTCGTCGCTGTCGTTGTGGAGGGTCACGCGCAGACCGTCGCCCTCGAGCGCGGGCTGGATGGTCAGCAGTCGCGGTGCCGAGACGCGGCGCAGCTCATACCAGAGGGGCTTGCGGTGGCGGTGGCTGTCGACCGCGGCCCACGACACGACGGGCCAGCAGTCGTTCAGCTGCCAGACGACCCACCCGCGGTTCAGGGGGAAGAGGGAGCGGAACCACTCGATCCCGAAGGACACCGCGCGCGCCTGGTTCAGCTGCATCGTCCAGTGCCAGTCGGCGTAGTCGCCGGGTTCGGGAAGGTGCGTGCCGAGCCCGCGCTCGAGCTTGTCGTTGCCCTCGTTCGCTTTCTGGTGCGCGAGCATCTCGCGTCCGAACGGGCTGCGCGGTTCGTCGCGCACGACGCTCTCCAGGGTCGAGAACGCCGGTGGCCCCTGGAAGCCGAACTCCGAGACGAAGCGGGGCCGATAGGCGCGGTAGCCGTCGTAGTCGCGCGTGTTCCACACGTCCCAGATGTGCATCGTGCCGTGCGCGTCGTCGTTCGGGTGCACGTAGGAGCTGAACGAGAAGGGGCTCCCGTCCGAGTAGAACGTCGTCGGCGCGAGCTCGGCGACGATGCGGGGGAAGAGGTCGCGGTAGTAGCCCTCGCCCCAGCTGCGCCCGTCCAGACGCGATCGCCAGTTCCAGTCGACGTAGCCCCAGATGTTCTCGTTGCCGCCGTTCCAGATCACGAGGCTCGGGTGGGTCGTGAGACGCGTGACGGCTTCGCGCGCCTCCGCCTCGAACTCGTCCCACAGCTCGGCATCCTCCGAGTAGGCGGCGCACGCGAGCAGGAAGTCCTGCCAGACGAGGATGCCCTCTCGGTCGCAGATGTCGTAGAAGTCGTCGCTCTCGTAGAGCCCGCCGCCCCACACCCGCAACAGGTTGAGGCCGGCGTCCGTGGCATCCGCGATCGACGCCGCCAGGCTCTCGGGGGTGATGCGGGTGACGAAGACGTCGTCCGGGATCCAGTTGGCGCCGTGGATGTAGACGTCGCGCCCGTTGATGCGCACCGAGAAGGGGCTGCCCTGCTCGTCGGGGGCGATGTCGACCTCGACGTGCCGGAACCCGATCGCCCGCGACCACCGCGTCGACTCGTCCGCGCCGTCGCCCACGCGGACGGTCAGGTCGTGGAGTCGCGCCTCGCCGTAGCCGCGCGGCCACCAGGGTTCGGCATCCGGAACATCGATGTCGATCACGACCGGCTGACCGGGTCGCGCCTCGAGTCGGGCCGAAGCGCCCGCGACCTCGATCTGGACGATGACCGGTTCCACATCGCCGTGCTGCCACTCGAGGTCGACGTGGGCGGTGAGATGCGGGATGCCGTCGACGATGTCGACCACCGGGCGCACCGCGGCGATGCGTGCACCCGCCCACTCCTGAAGGCCGATCGGGCGCCAGATACCGGCCGTCGCGAAGTCGGGACCCCAGTCCCATCCGAAATTGCAGGCGCTCTTGCGGATGGTGTTGAACGGGTGCGCGTAGGAGTGGGGACGCTCGCCCAGGACCGCTTCCCGCTCGCGGGCGTACCGCACGGGCGAGCGGAAATCGACCTCGATGGTGTTCTCGCCCTCGCGCAGCACGCTGGCGAGGTCAGCGCGATAGCTGCGGTGCTGGTTCACCGTCTCGAGCACGACCACGTCGTTCACGCGGACCGCCGCGACCGTATCCAGCCCCTCCGCGACGAGGTCGACTCGCGCGCCTTCGAGGGCGGGACTCCACGAGAACACGGTGCGGTAGCGCCAGTTCGACTCGCCGATCCAGGCGAGCTCCTCCTCCTGCGCGCCGGGGAAGGGGTCCTCCATCAGACCGGCGGAGAGCAGATCGGTGTGGACGATGCCCGGAACGGTCGCGGGGATTCCGAGGTCGAGCGCCGCGTACGCGTCCGGACGCTCTCCGCTGAGGAGGGTCAGGGTCCAGCCTGCGTCGAGGGGGTGGTACATCAGCGTCGGTGTTCCTTCCAGGAGAGACCCGCGGTCGCGCCCGGGGAAGGGGGCGGACGGTAGTATCGAGACGATCACGGGTGTTATTCAACCTACTAAATTAAGCGGATGAGGGAAAGTATGCCGGGAGAGATGTCCGGCGCTTCCACGCCGTCGCTGGTGCTGGACGTCATCCGCACACGCGGGCCGATCAGCCGCATCGAGCTCGCCGCGGTGACCGGCCTCACTCCCGCGACGATGACGAACGCCGTGCGACACCTCATCGACCAGCGGCTCATCATGTCGGTGGGGCACAGCGAGTCCACGGGCGGGAAACGCCGCGAGCTCCTCGACGTCAATCCCACGACGCGCTACGGCCTCGGGGTGCAACTCGGACCGGAATCGGTGCAGGTCGTCGTGGCGAACCTCTGGGGTGCTGTCGTCGGACGTATCGGTGTCGCCGGCACGGCGGGTGCCACACCGGGGGACATCGTCCGCTCCGTGACGTCGGCCGTGACGGAGCTGCTCTCCGCGACCTCGCTGGGCGACGGACTCATCGAGGGCTTGTGCGTCGCCGTGCCCGGGCCGCACGACGAGACCGGCACGATCGTCGACACGTCCAGCCTCGCTGCTCTCGAGGGGTTCCCTCTGGGACCGACGCTGGAGGCGGCGACGGGATTGCCGGTCCGGCTGGAGAGCGCCGCCCTCCTCTCCGCCGCCGGTGAGGTGTGGACCGGCGCTGCGGCCGATTCTCGCGCCCTGGCGGTGGTCCATCTGGACGGGGAGCTCGGTGCGGGATTGGCGGTCGACGGTCGCCTCGTCCGAGGCTCGCGCGGGCGTGCGGGGGACATCCGGCACCTCCCCGTCGATCCGGCCGGTCCCCTCTGCCGCTGCGGCCAGCGCGGTTGCCTCGTGGTCATGGGAACGCCGGACGCGATCGCGAAGCGGTTCCACGACGACACCGGCACCAGCCTGACCGCGGGACGCGTCGCCGCCCGCGCGGGCACCGATCCGCGCGCCGCCCGCGCGGTCGACGAGGCGGTCACCGCCTTCAGCCGCGGGGTCGTCGCGTTCGCCGACGCCCTCGATCTCGACCGTCTCGTGCTGTCGGGGCGCGGCTACGGCCGTCTCCTCGACCGCTACCTCGACGGGGTGCGCGACCACGCTCGCGCCCTCGGTCGCACGCATCTCTCGGTGGCGGTGTCGGCGAACCAGCGCGACGCCGGCGCGGTAGGGGCCGCCGGCGCCGTGCTGCGCGCGCACGTCGACGCCCACTGACCGGCGCGGAGCTCTCCAGCGCCCTGCCGGTGCCCGTATCCGCCCGCGCTTCCCGTCGTGCGGACCCCGACTCCCAGGCAGTCGAGTGTCCCCGACACGCCGTATCGGCGCGCTCGGTTGCGGCGTGTCTGGGACACTCGACGGTCGGGGGGCCGCCGGGCGCGGGAGCACGCCGCGCGGCGGAGCTCAGAGCTCGGCGCGCAGCGCGTCGGCCACGGCACCGAGGCCCGTGACCACCTCGGCGAAGCTCGTCGACAGCGGTGAGAGCCCGATGCGCAGGCCACCCGGGTCGCGGTAGTCGGGCAGCACGTCCCGGGCCCAGAGGCGAGCGGTGACCGCGCGCATCGCCGGGTGAGAGAGCGTCACATGGCCGCCGCGCTCGGCCGCGTCGCGGGGAGAGGCGACGCGCACACCGAGCGGAGACAGGATGCCGTCGCTCACGCGCAGGGCGAACTCGGTCAGAGCGACGGACTTGCGACGCACGGCCGCGATCCCGGCGGCCTCGAGGAGGTCGAGGGTGTCCTGCATCGCGATCATCGCGAGCACGGGCGGTGTGCCGGAGAGGAAGCGACGCATGCCCGCCGCCGGCCGGTACTCCGGCCCCATCGCGAAGACGTCGGCCGTCCCCATCCATCCCTGCACCGGCTGCGCGAGGGCATCGTGGTGCCGCGCGGCGACGTAGGCGAAAGCCGGCGAGCCCGGCCCGCCGTTGAGGTACTTGTACGTGCAGCCCACGGCGAGGTCGGCACCCCACGCGTCGAGCTCGACCGGCACCGAACCCGCGGAGTGGCACAGGTCCCACAGCACCAGCGCTCCGGCATCCTGCGCGATCCGCGTCAGCGCGGCGCCGTCGGCGAGGAATCCCGAGCGGTAGGACACGTGGCTCAGGAGGACGACCGCTGTGCGGGGTCCGACCGCCGCGCGCAGGAGACCCGGCTCCACGCCTCGCGCCGTGTCGACCTCCACCCACACCACGCGCGCACCGCGCTCGGCGGCGATGCCCTCGACCAGATACCGGTCGGTGGGGAAGTCGTCGCGGCCCACGACGATCTCGAGGCGCTCCGGATCCCTGGCCGTCTGCGCGTCCAGTGCGGCACGCAGGAGCTTGTAGAGCAGGACCGTGGTCGAATCGCCGATCACCGTCTGCCCGGGGGCCGCGCCCAGGGTCAGCGCACCGATGCGATCGCCGATCGCGAAAGGCAGGTGCATCCAGGATTCGTCCCAGCCGCGGATGAGGCGGCCGCCCCACTCGTCGGACACGAAGCGGGAGAGACGGTCCGCGGTCGCCCGCGGGGGACGCCCGAGGGAGTTGCCGTCGAAATAGATCAGCGACGTCTCGGCACCGACGAACGCCTCGCGATGATGCGCGAGCGGGTCGGCGGCGTCGAGCGCCGTCGCCTCGGACGCGAACGCGGCCGTCACCTCGGTCGACAACGCGTCAGATCAGCGACAGTTCGCGGAGCTTCGCCTCGACGTCCGCGTTGCTCGGCTCGACGTGGTGGCTCGAGTCGGGGTAGACGACGACGGGGATGCTGGTGCGGCCCGAGATCTCCTTCGCCACGTCGGCGGCGGCGGGGTCGGCCACGAGGTCGACGTACTCGTAGGCGATGCCGAGCTCGTCGAGCTGCTTCTTCGTGCGGATGCAGTCGCGGCACCAGTCGGCGCCGAACATACGGATGGGAGCGTCAGAGGACATGCTTCCAGGGTACGCCGACCCGCGGTGACGCCGGCGATCCGCAGCTCAGGCGGCGAGCTCGTCCTCGAGCGGCTCGCGCACGGGCGCCACGGCCGCGGCCGGGGCCTTCTTGGGGGCGTACACGACGAGCGCGTGGAACACGAAGCGCACGACGAACGCGGCGATGAGCGTGAGGGCCGCCGCGAGCACGCTCTGGATGTGCGCCTCGTTGACGAGCAACCAGATGACCGGGATGCGGACGATCGCCTCGATGCCGTTGAAGGTGAACGACTTGATGAAGCGGTGCCGCATGAGCCCCGACTCCTGGCGCATGTCGGCGAAGACGAGGTACTCGAGGGCGATGAAGTTGGCGATGATCGTCAGCACGCTCGCGATGACCGCGGCGACGAGGTACTGGACCCCGAACATCTGCAGTCCCCACATGATCGCCAGGTTGGCCACGGCTCCGAGGCCGCCGACGACGGCGAACGCCGACATGCGTCCGAAGCGGAGCATGGTCAGCTGCGTCAGGAAGCGCATGCCCTGGCTGAAGGAGGCCTTGCTCTCGCCGGCGAACCGCGGAGCGAAGTCGAACGGCACCTCGGCGACGCGCATCTGCTTGCGGGCCAGGATCTCGAGCAGGATCTTGAAGCCGCGGGGACGCAGCTCCTCGATGTCGAGGGAGCGGCGGTCGATGAGGAAGAAGCCCGTCATCGGGTCGGAGCAGTTGTGCAGCTTCTTCGGGAACATCGCCTTGGTGAGCATCGTCGACGCACGCGAGACCATCGTGCGCACGGCGTTGGCCAGGCCGTCGGACGTGCCGCCGTCGACGTACCGCGACGCGACGACCACGTCGGCGTCGCCGACCTCGGCGCGCGCGAGCAGATCGGCGATCACCTCGGGCGGGTGCTGCAGATCGCCGTCCATGACGACGCAGAAGTCGGATGCCGCGGCCTTGATGCCCTCGACGACCGCTCCGCCGAGTCCGCCGAGGGGCTCGTCGCGGTGGATCAGTCGGACGGGGACCGGAGCGCTCGACGCGACACCGCGGATGATCTCGGGGGTGTCGTCGGTGGAGTCGTCGACGAAGATGATCTCGATGTCACGACCGGGAAGAGCTGCCGCCGTACGTCGAACGAGTTCGGCGACGTTCGGACCCTCGTTGAAGGTCGGAACGATGACGGAAAGGATCATGGGCGCTCGCGTTTCGAAAGTGAAGCCAGGATTACACAGCGTAGACCGGCCGACGCGTGCTCAACTTGGTATTGTGGATCAGTTACCTGGGAGGTAGCAGGTGTTCACCCCCGTTACGCCCTGGTAAGACGCGTTATCCGGCGAGACTCAGCCGATGGCGTCCTTCAGGTCGTCGACGGTCATGCCGTAGTTCATCCGGATGACCGGCAGAGCCAGCTTGTCCGTCCCGATGCGCACGTAGCCGTGTTCGATGGTGCGTCCCAGCTCGAATCCGGCCTCGCGCACGCCCTCTTTGGTCGTGTCGTTGTAGTGCCCGAACGGGTAGGCGACGACTTCCTTCGCGCCGAGGATCTTCGCGGACTGCTCGAGGTCGGCCGCGATCGTGGCCGCATCCTCGTTGACCATGCGCCCCTTGCCGTTGTCGCCGGCACGGTGCATGTCGTGCGTGTGCGAGCGCTGCAGCACGAAGCGGTTGGGCGTCGGTTCGGTGCGCGCCGAGGTGATGACGAACGACGTCGTGAGCAGGTGACGCTTGTCGACGACCGGCGCGGCGAGCTCGAGCCACGTGCTGTCGGCGTCATCGTCCGTGATGATCACCGAGTGCTTCGGCAGGAACACCTTGCCGTCGATGAACGCGCTCAGCTCGTCCCACGTGGGCAGGTAGAAGCCCGACTCCTGGATGTGCGCCATCTGCGCGTCGAAGTCGCCGATGTAGGCGTAGTTGAGTCGCAGCCAGTTGTCCTCGCCCTCGGGCTTCGTCGTGAACTGGTGATACATCAGGATCGGGATGCTGGCCTCTTCGGCCGCGTTCGCCTCGGGCGTCGTCCACCCGGCGTACAGCGTCTTCTCCTGCGCCGTGCAGGAGACGAGGTCGGCGCCGTTGACGCGCGCGGGAAGCGTCATCGCCGCGGCGTCGGCGGCCGTGTCGTACCACCCGGCGAACACGCGACCGTCCGCCTGGGGGAGAGGGAGAGCCGCGTACAGCGCATCCTGCGTCTGAAGCTGCGGGGCGAGGGCGATCCCGTCGCCCGAGAACGACACGGCGCACGCTTTCGGGTCGGTGGTCGACGCCAGGAGCTGCTCGGACGCGGTCTTCGGCGTCGGTGTCGGCGTGGGCGTGTCCTCGACGACGGGAGAGGAGGTCGCGTCGGCCGTCGGGTCGGGGGCGCCGCGCGTGAGGGCGAATGCCGTCACTCCGCCGACGACCACGACCATCGCTACGGCCGCGACGATGGTGCGGCGAAGACGCAGGCGCCGGGTGGCGCGGCGACGGTGCTGGGCGCGTGTCGTTGTCATGATCCCTCGGGTCGGGTGCGATCGGCAGCGATCATCGCGATCCTAGCGGGCCGATTCGCGCACTCCCTGGCCACGCCGCGGGGGCTGGAGCGAGCGACCCGCGATGATGGGGGGATGATCCGCATCGGCATCGTCGGCACCAGCAGCATCTCCGAACGCTTCGCCGAGGCGGTCGGTGTCGTGGACGGGGTCGAGGTGAGCCGCGTCGCCTCGCGCGACGCGCAGCGCGCGCGGGAGTTCGCCGAGAAGGTCGGTGCCGCGGGCATCGCGGTGGGACTCGAGGAGCTCCTCGCCGCCGACGATGTCGACGCCGTGTACCTGGCGAGCCCGAACTCCGCGCACGTCGCGCAGACGCAGACGGCTCTGGATGCCGGCATCCCGGTCCTCGTCGAGAAGCCCGCGACGCTGACCGCCCCGCAGTGGGAAGAGCTCGTCGGGCGGGCCGCGGCGCGGGGGGTCGTGCTGCTGGAGGCGATGCGGTCCGCCTACGACCCGGGGATCGCGGCCGTGGCCGGCCTTCTGCCGCGGCTCGGCACGGTGCGGCGCGTCTCGTTGCGCTACGAGAAGCGCTCGGCCCGGTACGACCACGTGCTCGCGGGCGAGCAGACGAACATCTTCGACCCGGCGCTGGGCGGGAGCGCGTTACGCGATCTCGGGGTCTACCCCCTGCACGCCCTCGTGCAGCTCTTCGGTGTGCCGCGAGCCGTCCAGGGCGTGCGCGTCGGCATCGCCTCGGGAACGGACGGGCTGGGCAGCGCCCTCGCGACCTACGACGGATTCGTCGCCGACATCGCCTGGTCGAAGATCACCGACACCGGTCTGTCGAGCGAGATCCAGGGGGAGGAAGGCTCTCTGCGGATCGACGCGATCGACGCGCCGCGCTCGCTCGCGCTCACCCCGCACGGCGCGAGCGCGGAGGCGATCCGGGTCGAAGCGCCCGAGAACGTCATGGTCGGTGAGGTCGAGCGGCTGCGCGACGCGATCCACGGTGCCGACATCCGCGCGGACCAGGACCGCACGACCGCGACCCTGCGGCTCGTCGACGCCCTGCTCGCCGAACCCTTGCGCTGATCTCGTTCACCCGCTGTTCTCCCGAGGTGGGTAAGACGGATCGATGCGCAGAACAGGCAGGCCGTGGGAGGTCTTCCGGGCGTTCCTCCGCCTCGGTTTGACCTCATTCGGCGGACCCGTCGCGCACCTCGGGTACTTCCGCGACGACCTCGTCGTCCGGCGGAAGTGGATGGACGATCGCGCCTACGCCGACCTCGTCGCCCTGTGCCAGTTCCTCCCGGGGCCGGCGTCGAGCCAGGTCGGCTTCGCGATGGGGCTGCAGCGCGCGGGCTTCCTCGGCGCGATCGCCGCGTTCCTCGCCTTCACCCTCCCGTCCGCCGTGCTGCTCGTCGCGTTCGCGGGCGGGGCGGCGATCTTCGGCGGTCCGATCGGCGCCGGGGTGCTCGAGGGGCTCACGGTCATCGCCGTCGCGATCGTCGCGCAAGCGGTGTGGGGGATGGCGCGGACGCTCACCCCCGACGCGACCCGCGCGGGTATCGCCGTCGCGGCCGCGGCCCTGGCCCTGCTCGCTCCCGGAGCGGTCGGCCAGCTCGGAGCACTCGGGGTCGGAGTCATCGCCGGTCTCCTGCTTCTGCGCGGCGTGACGGAGGCCGCGTCCGCACCGCTCCCCTCCTTCGGCGTCCCCCGCGGGATCGCGATCGGATGCCTCGTGCTCGCCGGCGCGGGGCTGGTCGGTCTCCCGGCGCTCGCCGCGGTCAGCGGCTCCGGCATCCTGACGCTCGCCGACGCGTTCTTCCGCTCGGGTGCCCTCGTCTTCGGCGGCGGACACGTCGTGCTCCCGCTCCTGCAGGCCGAGGTGGTGCAGACGGGCTGGGTCTCGCCCGAGACGTTCCTCGCCGGCTACGGCGCCGCCCAGGCCGTTCCCGGCCCGCTGTTCACGTTCGCCGCGTTCCTCGGTGCGGTGAGCACGGTCGGCCCGGGCGGGGTGGCGGGCGCGGCGATCGCCCTGGCCGCGATCTTCCTCCCGGGGTTCCTCGTGCTCGTGGGTGTGCTCCCGTTCTGGGACGCCGTGCGCGAACGGCCGCTCGTGCGCGCGGCGATGCGCGGGGCGAACGCGGCGGTCGTCGGCATCCTGGGCGCCGCTCTCTACACACCGGTCTTCACGACCGCGGTGACCGGGCCCGCTCCGTTCCTCCTGGCGCTCCTCGGGTTCGTGCTGCTGACGAGGTTCCGCGTGCCGGCGTGGGCGGTCGTGCTGGTCGGTGCCGTGGGCGGGGTGGCGATCCGGCTCCTCGCCTAGGCGGCGATTCCCGGTCCCGTGGTCCGTGACACCGGGTCCCGAGGGTGCCAGGATGGGCGAACGCCGCCCGGTTTCGAAGGAGAAGCCCGTGTTCCAGAGCCCGTACCCGCGTATCGACATCCCCGACGCGAGCATCTACGACGACCTGTTCGGCTCGCTCGACGAGGGCGACCTCGACCGTGTCGCCCTGATCGACCCGGCGAGCGGAGCCGAGACGACCTACCGCGCGCTGCGCGCCCACGTCGATGCGTTCGCCGGGGCGCTCGCCGCCCGCGGAGTCGACACCACGACCGTGGTGGCCGTGCTCTGCCCCAACGTGCCCGCGTTCGCGACGGTGTTCCACGGCATCCTGCGTCTGGGCGCGATCGTCACGACGATCAACTCCCTCTATACGGCGCACGAGATCGAGAACCAGATCCGGGATGCCGAGGCCACCTGGCTCGTGACCGTGTCGCCGCTGCTCGGGCCAGCGGCCGACGCGGCGCGGGCGGCGGGCATCCCCGATGACCGGGTGATCGTGCTCGACGGTGCCGAGGGGCACCTCGACCTGCGGAGCATGCTCGCGGAGGGCCGCACGCCACCGGAGGTGAGCTTCGACCCGGCGACGCACGTGGCCGTGCTGCCGTACTCGTCGGGGACGACCGGCAACCCCAAGGGCGTCATGCTCACCCACCGCAACCTCGTGGCGAACGTCCACCAGTGCCGGGTCGTCATCGACCTGCATCGCGACGACCGGGTGCTCGCCGTCCTGCCGTTCTTCCACATCTACGGCATGACGGTGCTGCTCAACCTGGCGCTGCGTCAGCGCGCGAGCCTCGTGACGATGCCGCGGTTCGATCTCGTCGACTTCCTCCGGAACATCCAGCAGTACCGCTGCACGTTCCTCTTCATCGCGCCGCCGATCGCGGTCGCCCTCGCGAAGCACCCCGTCGTCGATGACTTCGACATCACGTCCGTCCGGACGGTGTTCTCGGGGGCGGCGCCCCTCGACGGCGAGACCGCCGAGGCCGCCGCCGGCCGGATGGGCGCCCGCATCCTCCAGGGCTACGGCATGAGCGAGCTCAGTCCCGTGTCTCACGCCGTCCCCGACGATCGCGTCGACATGCCCGCGAGCTCGGTCGGGGTGCTGCTGCCGAACGTCGACGCGAAGCTCATCGACCCCGAGACAGGAGCCGAGATCGACGCGCACGGGGACGACGGCCTCACGCTGCCGGGGGAGATCTGGGTGCGCGGACCGAATGTCATGCTCGGCTACCTCAACCGCCCCGACGCGACGGAGGAGACCCTGGATGCCGACGGCTTCCTCCACACGGGCGACATCGGCGTGCACCACGTCAGCGGATACTTCTCGATCGTCGATCGGCTGAAGGAGCTGATCAAGTACAAGGGCTACCAGATCGCCCCGGCCGAGCTCGAAGCCCTCCTGCTGTCGCATCCGAGGATCATGGATGCCGCCGTCATCGGCGTGGACGACGACGACAAGCAGGAGATCCCCAAGGCCTTCGTGGTCGCGTCCCCCGACTCGGGGCTGACGGCGGACGAGGTGATGGCGTTCGTGGCCGCGGAGGTGGCCCCGCACAAGAAGGTGCGGCGCGTCGAGTTCATCGAGGCGATCCCCAAGTCGACCTCGGGCAAGATCCTGCGCAAGGACCTCCGGGCGCGCGAGCGCGGGTAGCGCGCGTGAAGCGAGAACGCTGAAGGGCGGGGCGTCGTATCGACGGCCCCGCCCTTCTTGGTGTCTCGCTCGGTTACGGCGCGATCAGTGCGCCGGTCTGTGCGGCGGACTCTTCGGCGCGCTTCTCCTCGTCCTCGCGACCGCGGCGCTCGTCGGCGGCCTCCTGCAGCGCCGACTTCGCACGCAGCGGCGGGGTGCGGAAGAACAGCGACAGGACGAAGGCGAGCAGCACGACGAACATCGCGACCCAGTAGACCGTCACGGCCGAGGAGTTGAACCCGACGAGGAACGGCTTCGTCAAACGGGCGTCCGCCCCGACGAGGAACGACGTGTCGTCGAGGGTCGAGTCGCCGATCGAGGTGTTCTCGTCGCCCGCCGAGAACTGGTCCTCGAGGGTCGTCGCGACGGTGTCGACGAAGGCCGCGCGCTGCGCCGGGTCCGAGAAGTCGAGCGAGACGGACCCGTCGGCGGCGACGCGCGCGACCGGGATCTGCTCCTGGATCTTCGTCGTGGCCGCGGCGACGGCTTGCGACACGGCGGCCTGGGTCGCCTGCGCCTGCGCGGCCGCCGGGATCTGGCCCGCGGCGACCTGCTGCGCGACCGCCTGGGTCGCGGCATCCGTCGCCTGCTGCACACCCTGCTGCACCTGCTGGGTGATGGCATCCGAGGTCTTCGAGACGATCGGGGCGTAGATCCCGGTCATGATCTTCTCGTTCGCCGGCGCCGACGAGACGGTGGGATCGAAGGCCGCGTCGAGCGCGTCGGTCAGGGTCGTGCGGTCGCTGAACGAGCCGATGATGTTCGACGGCATGAGCGTGAAGAGCAGCGACAGCAGGACGGCCGTGCCGAGCGTTCCACCGATCTGGCGGAAGAACGTCGAGCCGCTGGTGGCCACACCCATGTCGCGCAGGCCCACGGAGTTCTGGCTCGCGATGGTCAGCGTCTGCATGAGCTGGCCGAGGCCGAGGCCGATCACGAGCATCGAGAGGGCGACCTGCCAGTACGGGGTGTCGTATTTCAGGAAGGTCAGCGTGAAGAACCCGAGCGTGAGCAGGGCCGTGCCGAGGATGGGGAACATGCGGTAGCGGCCGGTGCGGGCGATGAGCTGCCCGCTCACGATCGACGCGATCATGAGGCCGAGGATCATCGGCAGCATCTCGAAACCGCTCTGCGTGGGCGTGGAGCCGAGCACGAGCTGCAGGTACAGCGGGAGCGTCAGCATCGCGCCGAACATGCCGAAGCCGACGAGCACACCGATGACGGTCGCCATCGAGAAGGTCGACGAGCGGAAGAGCTTCAGCGGGATGAGCGCGTCGTCCTTCATGTAGGTCTCGGCGATGACGAAGGCCAGGATGCCGAGAGCCCCGACGACGTAGCAGGCGATCGCGATCGGCGAGCCCCAGCCCCATTCGCGACCCTGTTCGGCGACGAGAAGAAGCGGGACGAGAGCGACGATGACCGTGGTCGCGCCCCACCAGTCGATGCGCACGGAGTGGCGCGGCTGCTTGGGGATGTGCAGGAACCGCCAGACGATCGCGAGGGCCGCGATGCCGATCGGCACGTTGATGAGGAAGACCCAGCGCCAGCCGGTGATCCACAGGATCTGGCTCGCCCCGGCGAAGATGCCGCCGACGAGGGGGCCGATGACGCTGGAGATGCCGAAGACCGCGAGGAAGTACCCCTGGTACTTCGCACGCTCGCGCGGGGCGAGGATGTCGCCCATGATCGCGAGCGGCATCGACATCAGGCCACCGGCGCCGAGGCCCTGGATCGCGCGGAACGCGGCGAGCTCGATCATCGAGGTCGAGAAGCTCGCGAGGATCGATCCGATGATGAAGATGAGGATCGCGATGAGGAACAGCGGGCGGCGTCCGAAGATGTCGGAGAGCTTGCCGTAGATGGGCGTCGAGATCGTCGACACGATGAGATAGGCGGTGGTGACCCACGCCTGCAGGCTGAGGCCCTGCAGGTCGTCGCCGATCGTACGGATCGAGGTGCCGACGACCGTCTGGTCGAGGGCGGACAGGAACATGCCGGCCATGAGGCCGAAGATCACGAACATGATCATCCGGTGGGTCATGACCGTGTCGGTGGCCGCGGTATGCGCGCGGCGGGTTCGGGTGATGTCTGACATCGGGGCCTCTTCGAGAGAAGGCCTGGCGGACGGCTCGGGAAGCTCAGTCGGACGCCAGGTGGTTGCTAAAAGTCAACAAAGTGTAGCGCGTCTCGGAGTGGGCGGTGGTCGCGCGGGGGAAACGCGATTCGCGGCACGAGAACAGGGGATGTCACGAGAACAGGGCGATGACGCCGCGGATGGCCTGTTTTCGTCGCGCCGCCTGTTCTCGGTGCGGGGGACGCGAACCTTCGCGCTCAGAGTCGCGACTTGAACAGGGCGAACAGCCGACTCTCGCGTGCGAGCAGAGCGGGGACCGTGGCGCCGCACAGCGCTGCGCCGATGGCCAGAGTTAGTGTGACGGCAAGTGAGGGCAGAAGTCCCGGGACGTGTTCTTCGAGGAGGAATCTCGTCGCCAGGCGCGTGAGGCCGAAGGCGGCCGCTGCGGACAGAGTCGCCCATAGGAACGCTTCGATCGCCGCGATCCGCACGAGGTCGCGGCGACGGGCACCGGCGTGGAGGTTGCTCGCGAACTCCAGGCGGCGCCGGTGACCGCCCGCCAAGGCGGCCACCGCGAAGAGAGCGATCACGCTCGGCGCGGCGAAAGCGGTGAGCCGGGAACGGTAGTCCCGCGCGAAATCGAAGAGCTGGCCCACGGTCGGGTTGAGGGGCGCGATCTGCGGTGCCGCGTCCGTCCTTCCGCTGGCTACCGCGGCTCCGTAGGCGAGGGCGTCGGTGGCCGTCGTCGCGGGCCACACGCTGAACCAGCACTCGGACGATCGTGCGGGGCTGTCGCCGATGACGACAAGGGCGTTCGTGAAGCGGGGATCGCGCCCGTCGTCCGGGTAGAAAAAGGTTCCGTTCACCGTGACCGGTCCGTTCGTCGTGGCGAGCACGCTTCCCTCCTGTGCCGACCATCGCCCGGCGAGGTCGTCGGACAGGTAGACGCCGCCGGGCGTCATCGACGGTAGGCGGAGCATTCGTGCAACCCCCGAGCTGACCTCGAACACGGGCACGTTCACGCGCGGGAGTGCGACGAGCTGAACGGCGTCCGTCTGCCCGATCGCGCCCGCGTCGTCGACACCGTCGAGGCGCTCGAGAGCCGCGCACGCGCGCGGGTCGACGGCATCTTTCGCCACAAGGACGCGAACGTCCCCCGCATGGTCGCGGACACTTCGCGCGCGGTCCTGCAACGCCCCGATCGTCGCGACATCGGTCAGCAGGAGTGCCGTCGATGCGACGACGAGGAGCAGGGCCAGGATGCCGACCCCCGCGGCGCCCGTGCGAAGGTTCCGCAGCGCTTCGCCCACGGCATCCGCGATCCGCATCATGCCTCCACGCGAAGGTCGACGGCCCGGTCGCACGCGCGGATGGTGTCGGCATCGTGAGAGGCGACGAGGACGATGGCCCCGGCCTCGGCGAGTCCCGCCAGGACGCCGTTGACCGTTTGCGCGGAGGCGCGGTCGAGCTGGGCGGTCGGCTCGTCGACGAGGAGCAGGTCGGGCGCTGTGGCGACGGCGCGAGCGAGCATCAGGCGCTGGGCTTCGCCGCCGGAGAGCTCGGAGAACGCCTGTTCCGCTTTGTCGGCGAGCCCGAATCGGCCGAGCGTCTCGTCGGCGCGGCGATCGGCCTCGCGTCGGCGGGCGCCGCGCACAAGGAAGGGATAGGTGACGTGGTCGCGTGTGGACCGTCGGGGTTGGCCGTGCGGATTCTGGAACACCCAATGGATGCGACGGACACCACGTCGTTCCACGGTGCCCGTCGTCGGTGGGAGCCATCCTGCGACGATCGACAACAGCGTGGACTTCCCCGAGCCGGACGGCCCGGTCAGGGCGACGACGTCGCCGCGATGAAGCTCCAGGCTGATGTCCTGGAACAACGCGGGACCGGTGCCCCACCGGTGGCCGACGGCGGTGAGCGTGAGGCGCACGTCGTCAACCGGCATCGCAGCTCTCGCGATGCGGCTGCAGAAGGACGCTCGTGGGGGTCGTCGCGTCGAACGTGACGAGGGACATTCCCAGACTCGCGCCGACGACCGTCACGGGGTACTCCGCGTGATCGTCGGCGACACAGGCGCGACTCCCGGTCTCGCCGATCACGCTCGACACCGGGACCGGGGCGACGCGCAGCGGAGTCGCCAGTGCGCTGGTACCCGACACCATGGCCGCGTCGCCGGTCTTGGTGCCGGTCAGCTGTTGGTGGCCCTCCGACGAGGAGGCGATTCGAGCGAGCATTTCGGCATCGGTGAGGACGCCGCTCTCGGGAATCGTCGCGTCGACGCCGAGCACCTGGACGGTTCGTTCGCCCGGAACGAGCGCGCCCGCCGCCTGCCCGGACACCGTCAAGGACGTGAGAGTGACGACGGTAGTGGCCGCCGCGCTTCCCGACGTGAACGCCTGGCCCACCTGAAAGTCGCACGTGGCGACGACGGGGGCGGGGTTCGCCATCCACAGCACATCCGCCAAGACGAAGTCGCCGTCGGTGTGCGCCATCTTCTCGCGATGCTGGAGAGTCGAGAGGGCTCGGCTGACGTCGCGACCGAAGACTCCGGTGGAGCCGACGTCGAAGCCCAGCGTGGCGAGGGACGTGCGGAGGGCATCGACGTCGCGCCCGGTGTCGCCCCACGAGAGGTCACGGAAGAAAGGGGTGTCGGCGGCGAGGGCGACGACGGGCTGATCGTCGACCCAGAACGCTGCTTTGCCCGGGGTGAGCGACTGACCCGGGATGCAGGCGGTGGCCGTCACGGTCCCGTTCGCGGCGGCGCGCAGAGCGGTTCCCGAGGCGAAAGCGGGGGAGAGGGTGAGCGCGCGCTGATCGCGGAAATCCGTCATCGTCACGGGGTAGCTCGTCTCGCTCGGAACTTCGGCGAGCGCGCCGGACGGCTCGGGCAGCATGCCGTACGCGACGACGGCGCCGATCACCACTCCGCATCCGAGGGCGAAGGAGATGATGGTGGCGAGAGCGCGCTTCATAGGATTGCTTTCCGCCTTCGCCGGAGGGGGCGGTGCGGGTGCATTGACAGCTTGTCGGCGAGCAGGAGCATGAGGAGGCGGACGTTCGGCTGGGTCGCTCTACTTCGCATCGGTCACTACCGCGTATCCCAGGGAGTAAAGGCAGGTCTGAGCCCGGGGATCGGACACGTCGAACGGCCAATCGGCCACTGGTGAATCGTGTGCCCCGACGACTTTGTCGAAGTCGTCCGCGGTGAAGTCGTCATCGACCACCGCTGCCTTCTTCAGGCAGTTGACCGCGGCCAAGGAGAAGTCAGCGAGCAACTCGGGATTGGCTTGTTGGAGGCCGAAGAAATCCTGTGTGTATGCGTATGTGGACTGGTAGCACTGTGCCTGGATAAGGGCGGCGTTGTCGTCGGAGCCGGTCGCCCCCAAACCTGGCGGTGGCTGAAACTCGACGACTCCGTTGAGAAGTCTCGTGCGCGTCCAACGCAGACCTGCGGAGTTCAGACAGGCTTCGAAATTGTCGGCGCCCTCGTCGTAGTCCGCCTGTGAGACAGTCCCCGTCCGGCTGGCCTTCTCGATCACGGCGCGATCCCAGTCGGACAGGTCGTCATGAGCGAGCTGTTGCTGTGCGTAGGCCTCCAGGGAGGAGGCCAGGCGCTGCCCCTCAGTCGCGATGGAAGGGCTCGCGCAGCTCGACGTGACGAGTGCGAGCAGCGCGAGCACGATGAATGCCTGTGGATGCGACCGCGTTGACGCCGTCGCGCGCCCGGTGAGGGGACGCGCGACGGTGTGGGCACTGTGTGTCTCGCGCCGCTCGAGTGCGCTGGCCACCAATTACCCGCTCTTCCAGACGCGACCATTCTGGAAGAGGACCGCACTGTGGCTGAAGCTGAACCCGTCAACTTGCGCCTGCGTGTTGTTCGGCGAGTACCTGCCCCACTTGACGTTCCCACCCAAAGCCGCTTTGGCCTGGAAGTACCCGTCTCCGCCCGTGGAGGTCAGAGCTGCGTACGACTGGACCCAGCTCGAACTGACGTACCACATGCCGATTCCGGCGTGCGCGGGGGCGGCGGCGCCGACCGCGATGCCGAGGACCGCGACGAATGCCAGTGCTGTCGCAAGAGCCCGCCTGCCCACTGCGGAACGCGCTCTTTCGAGCGTTGCCGTTGCTGTCATTTTCCTACCCCTTCGCTATACGCGACATGTATGCATGCCTAGGGGGGAGGCTAGCGACCGGTGACGCAGGGTCAGCGTTCTTCACCCGGTTCGCGCTCAAGCTCACCCTGTTCGAGCGGCGCACGACGTGCAGAGTTGCGAGACGCGGCGCAGGGGGGTGATGGGTGTCAGGAGCGCCACGATAAGTCGAGCGACCTTGTCGACGATGGATGCCCGGCCATCGGCATTCGGAAACAGAAGAACCCCCGTGCGTAGAAGCCACACGAGGGTCCCAGTGGCTCCGACGGGCGTCGATCCCGTGACCTCACGATTTTCAGTCGTGCGCTCTACCAACTGAGCTACAGAGCCTCGCGGCACCATGGATGCCGCGACCGAAACGAAAGGCCCTCCGAAAAGGGCCCGTCGCTCAGAGCGACCCTGACGGGACTTGAACCCGCGACCTCCGCCGTGACAGGGCGGCACGCTAACCAACTGCGCTACAGGGCCATGCGTTTTTAGTTGTAACCGGTGAGTGACCCCAACGGGATTCGAACCCGTGCTACCGCCGTGAAAGGGCGGCGTCCTAGGCCGCTAAACGATGGGGCCGGATGAACCCGAAACCTTGCGATTTCGTGCTCGCTTGCCGACGACCGAGCCTACTTCATCATTCGCGAGATTGCCAATCGAGGGCGTGGCGTACGTGTCGAGGGGGCTTCGGCGACGGAAGATGGGCCGGAACAGCGGGACTCGCTCTGTTGCTCCTGTGACTCGTGTTGCTACTGTGTTCCGAGTTGCGAACCGGTGAGAGAAGGTATTCCCGTGACGCTCGAGCGCCCCGAAGATCACGACGACTGCGGTTGCGCGCCCTCCGAGAGTGAGAGGCGTCGCCTGTGGCCGTCGCTCGACCGTCGGAGCGCGCTGAAGCTGGGCGCCCTGGGCGCCGTGGCGGTCGGCGCCTTCGGTGCGACGGTGCCGTCGTTCGGATCGCCCGCGTACGCCGCCGACTACCCCTCGTGGGACGACGTCCAGGCCGCCCGTGCGAACGAAGCCGCGAAAGCGGGGGAGATCACCCGGATCCAGGGTCTGATCCAGCAGCTGCAGTCCGAGGTCGCGCGCACGCAGGCCGAGGTGGTCGCTCGTTCCGACGAGTACTACACCGCCCAGCAGGCCTACTTCGACGCCGACTACCGCGCCCAGCAGATTCAGTCGCAGGCCGATGCCGAAGCGCAGAAGGCCACGGATGCCGCCACCAAGGCCGGCAAGGTCGCCGCGCAGCTCTACCGCGACGGCGGCGACGACACCTCCCTCGACCTGTTCTTCTCGGGTTCGGCCGCCACCGCGGACGATCTGCTCGCCAAGCTCGGCACGATGGACAAGCTCGTCGACCGGAACCGTGCGGTGTACGCCGCCGCGGTCACGGCTCGCGACAACGCGAAGAACCTCAGCAACCAGGCGAACGACGCGCGCGCCGAGCGCGACCGTCTGCAGAAGATCGCGCAGGAGAAGATGGTCGCCGCGCAGCAGGCCGCCGACGCCGCGCAGCAGGCCCTCGCCGCGCAGCAGGCGAACCAGGCGACTCTCGAGGCGCAGCTGGCGGCCCTCCAGGACACGACCGCGAAGACCGTCGCCGACTACCAGGCCGGCGTCGAGGCCGAGCGCATCGCCCGCGAGGAGCGTGAGCGCAAAGCCCGCGAAGAAGCGGAGGCGCGCGACCGCGCCGAGCGCGAGCGTCGCGAGCAGGAACAGGCCAACAACAACAACAGCGGCGGTGGCGGCGGCGGAGACAACGGCGGCGGGGGCGGCGGCGGAAACAGCGGCGGCGGTGGCGGGCCCGGCGGCTGGTCCCGTCCCTCGTGGGCCGGTACGACCTCGGGGTACGGACCGCGCTCGAGCCAGTGCAACGGCAGCTACTGCGCGAGCTCGTGGCACCTCGGCCTCGACTTCGGCGCCGGATGCTACTCGCCGATCTACGCGGCGTTCGACGGCCGCGTGAGCTACGCCGGGTACAACGGCGGCTACGGCAACTACATCCGCATCGAGCACCCCGACGGCTCGGGCACGGGATACGCCCACATCGTCAACGGCGGCATCTACGTCTCGACCGGCGACTGGGTCTCGTCGGGGCAGCAGATCGCCGCGACGGGACAGACGGGCAACTCGTTCGGCTGCCACCTTCACTTCGAGGTCTACCCGCCGTGGGGCGGGACGACCGACCCGGCGCCCTGGCTGCGCTGGCGCGGAATCGACGTCTGACACGAAAGAACCCCCGGTCCGAGACCGGGGGTTCTTTCGTGGGGAGCGGGACTCAGAGCGTGTTCGGAGCCTCGCCCGAGCCCTGCGTCTTCGTCTGGGCGTCGTGCTCGTCGAAGCGCGTGAACGCCTCGCCGACCAGGCGCTCGGCCTCGGCGGCATCCGCCCACTCGTCGACCTTGACCCACTTGTTGGGCTCGAGGTCCTTGTAGTGCTCGAAGAAGTGGGTGATCTCCTTCTTGGTCCACTCGTCGATGTCGCCGACGTCCTGGATGTGGTCCCAGCGCGGGTCCTTCGCGAGCACGGCCACGACCTTGTCGTCGCCGCCGGCCTCGTCGCTCATCTTCAGCACGCCGACGGGGCGCACCTTCGCGAGGATGCCGGGGTGCAGCTCGCGGTCGAGCAGCACGAGCACGTCGAGCGGGTCGCCGTCTTCGCCGAGGGTGTTCTCGAAGAAGCCGTAGTTCGCGGGGTAGCCGAACACCGTGTAGAGGATGCGGTCGAGGTAGACCCGGCCGGTGCCGTGGTCGACCTCGTACTTCACGCGGCTGCCGCGGGGGATCTCGATGACGGCGTCGTATGCGCCCATACTCGTGCTCCTTAGATCTGTGGATTTCCGCGCCCAGCCTAGTCGGGAGCCACCCCGAGCCCGAGCCGGTGCGCCGCTACCGTGGAGGGATGGATCACCGTCCCGGACTCGACCCGTCCGTCGCCGAGGTGCGTCGCGCCGTGCGCGCGGCGCTCGAACGGATCGACGGCTCCGTCGTCGTCGCGCTGTCGGGAGGACCGGACTCGCTCGCCCTCGCGGCCGCGACCGCGTTCGAGGCTCCCCGCGCCGGCATCCGTGCCGAGGCCGTCGTCGTCGATCACGGATTGCAGGACGGATCGGATGCCGTGGCCGCCGCGGCCGCGGAGAAGGCACGCGCTCTCGGACTCGAGGCGCGCGTCGTGACGGTCCGGGTCGGTTCGGGGGATGGGCCCGAGGCCGCCGCGCGAGACGCGCGGTACTCCGCCCTCGCCCGTGCGGCGGCGGAGATCGGCGCGGACGCGGTGCTGCTCGGGCACACCCTCGACGACCAGGCCGAGACCGTGCTCCTGGGCCTCGCCCGTGGAGCGGGGGCGGGGAGCCTGTCGGGGATGGCGCCGGAGCGACGGGATGCGACCGGCCCGACCTGGGTGCGACCGCTCCTCGCCGTGCGGCGACGGGCCACGGTCGCCGCGTGCGCGGCCGAGGGGCTCGACGCGTGGACCGATCCGCACAATGCCGACCCCGCATACACGCGCGTGCGGGTGCGCGAGCGCGTGCTGCCGGTGCTCGAGGCGGAGCTCGGGCCGGGAGTCGCCGAGGCCCTCGCTCGCACGGCCGAGCACCTGCGTGAGGACGCCGCCGCTTTCCAGGACATGATCGACGAGACGATCGAGGATATCGTCGAGCACGCCGAGGCCGGCATCTCGCTCTCCGCGGCGGCGCTCGCGGCGAACCCCGCGGCGCTGCGCAACCGCATCGTGCGGTACGTCGTGGAGAGCGAGTTCGGGGTCTCGCTCACGCGTACGCAGACCCTCGAGGTCGCGCGGCTGGCGACCGACTGGCGGGGTCAGGGCCCGATCGATCTGCCCGGATGCCTCGCGCGCCGCGTCGGCGGGCGGATCGAGGTCGTCGCGCGGGCGGCATCCTGAATCGACCGACGTAGACTTTCCGAATGCGCGCGGCCGATATTTCCGACGACATCAGCGAAGTCCTCCTCACCGAGGAACAGATTCACGAAAAGCTCGCCGAATTGGCGCAGCAGGTCGTCGCCGACTATTCCGGCAAAGACGTCGTGCTCGTGGGCGTCCTCAAGGGCGCGGTCATGGTCATGGCCGACTTCGCGCGGCACCTGCCCCGGCACATCACGATGGACTGGATGGCCGTGTCGTCCTACGGGGCGAGCACGCGCTCGAGCGGTGTGGTGCAGATCCGCAAAGACCTCGACACCGACATCACCGGCAAGCACGTGCTGATCGTCGAGGACATCATCGACTCCGGCCTCACCCTCAGCTGGCTGCTCGAGAACTTCGCCTCGCGCGGGGCCGAGTCGGTCGAGGTGCTCGCGCTCCTCCGCAAGCCGGATGCCATGAAGGTCGAGGTCGCGTGCCGGTACGTGGGCTTCGACATCCCCAACGACTTCGTCATCGGCTACGGCTTGGACTACGCCGAGAAGTACCGCAACCTCCGCGACGTGGCGGTGCTCGCGCCGCACGTGTACTCCTGACCCCGGATACGCCCACGACGAACGCACAGGCCCGGCATAGTCCGCGCGCGTTACCCTGATCCCACCGCTTTTCCGCAAGCGGTTCACGAAAGGGCTGGGCTCGCCCACCATGGATTTCAAGAAGATCACGCGCAACCCGATCATCTACGTTCTGCTGGTCGGTCTGCTTCTGGTCATCGGCTTCTCGCTGATCTCGAACCTGAGCGGCGCTCGTCAGATCTCCACCAAGGAGGGTCTCGACCTGCTGAAGGGCGGGACCGTCACCCAGGTGGTGACGAACGACCCCGATCAGCGCGTCGACCTCACGCTGTCGCAGCCGTTCGAGGGTGCGAACGACGTGCAGTTCTACTACAGTCAGGCGCGTGCGAACGAGGTCGCCAGCGCGATCGACAGTGCCGCTCCCGCCGACGGCTTCAACGACGTGGTCCCCAAGCCCAGCTGGTTCGACGGCTTCCTCGGGCTGATGCTCCCGCTCGTGCTGCTGGGACTGCTCTTCTGGTGGCTGCTCTCGAGCGCCCAGGGCGGCGGCAGCAAGGTCATGCAGTTCGGCAAGTCGCGCGCGAAGCTCGTGACCAAGGAGACGCCGACCGTCACGTTCCAGGATGTCGCGGGCTCCGACGAGGCTATCGAGGAGCTCGACGAGATCAAGGAGTTCCTCAAGGACCCCAAGAAGTTCGAGGAGGTCGGCGCCCGCATCCCCAAGGGCGTGCTGCTGTACGGCCCTCCCGGAACCGGTAAGACCCTTCTCGCCCGCGCCGTCGCCGGCGAGGCCGGAGTGCCCTTCTACTCGATCTCGGGTTCCGACTTCGTCGAGATGTTCGTGGGTGTCGGTGCGAGCCGCGTGCGCGACCTGTTCAACCAGGCGAAGGAGAGCTCGCCCGCGATCATCTTCATCGACGAGATCGACGCCGTCGGTCGCCACCGCGGCGCCGGCATGGGCGGCGGTCACGACGAGCGCGAGCAGACGCTGAACCAGATGCTCGTCGAGATGGACGGCTTCGACCCCAAGGTCAACGTCATCGTGATCGCGGCGACCAACCGCCCCGACATCCTCGACCCGGCCCTGCTGCGTCCGGGTCGCTTCGACCGCCAGATCGGCGTCGACGCCCCCGACCTCAAGGGGCGTCAGCGCATCCTCGAGGTGCACGGCCGCGGCAAGCCGCTGTCGGACTCGGTCGACCTCGAGGTGGTCGCGCGCAAGACCCCCGGCTTCACCGGTGCCGATCTCGCGAACGTGCTCAACGAGGCGGCTCTGCTGACGGCGCGCTCGAACGCGCAGCTCATCGACAACCGCGCGCTCGACGAGGCGATCGACCGCGTCATCGCCGGTCCGCAGCGCCGCACCCGCGTGATGAAGGACAAAGAGAAGCTCATCACGGCTTACCACGAGGGCGGACACGCGCTCGCGGCGGCGGCGATGAACCACACCGACCCCGTCACGAAGGTCACGATCCTTCCGCGCGGCAAGGCGCTCGGGTACACGATGGTGCTCCCGCTCGACGACAAGTACTCGGTCACCCGCAACGAGCTGCAAGACCAGCTGACGTACGCGATGGGCGGTCGTGTCGCCGAGGAGATCGTCTTCCACGACCCCACCACCGGCGCCTCGAACGACATCGAGAAGGCGACGAGCATCGCCCGCAAGATGGTCACCGAGTACGGCATGACCAACGACGTGGGCCCGGTCAAGCTCGGCTCCTCGTCGGGCGAGGTCTTCATGGGCCGCGACATGGGCCACGGCCGGGACTTCTCGGAGCGCATCGCCGAGCGCGTCGACGCCCAGGTGCGCGCGCTCATCGAGCAGGCCCACAACGAGGCCTACGAGGTCATCAACGCCAACCGCGACGTGCTCGACCGGCTCGCCCTGGAGCTGCTCGAGAAGGAGACGCTCGACCACAACGAGCTCGCCGAGATCTTCAAGGACGTCAAGCGCCTCCCGCCGCGTCCGCAGTGGCTGTCGTCCGGCGACCGCCCGGTCTCGACCCTGCCTCCCGTCGACGTGCCGCGTCGTCCCGCTCCGGCCGGAGTCGCCGCTTCGGTGGAGTCCGACGCTCAGACCGCGACGCAGGCGCAGCGCCGCCCGAGCGGACAGACGCGACCGGCCACGGCCTAAGGCGCCGTGGCCGTCGACCGGGAGCGCGTCGCCGCGCTCGTACGCGAGTTGCTCGAGGCGATCGGAGAGGATCCCGATCGCCCCGGGCTCCGGCAGACACCGACCCGCGTGGCCGATTCGTGGAGCGAGTTCTTCGGCGGTGTGGGCCAGGATGCCGCCGCCCCCCTGCAGCACACCATCTCGGTGACCCGCGGGCCGGCGCCGGACACTCTTCCGTCCGGGGCCGTGATGCTGCGGGACATCGCGTTCCGCTCGATGTGCGAGCACCACCTCCTGCCGTTCCGGGGACGCGCGCACGTGGCGTACCTTCCCGGCGAAGAGGTGGTCGGCCTCGGGGCGCTGCCCCGAGTGATCGACATCCTGGCGGCGCGTCCCCAGGTGCAGGAGCGCCTCGGCGAGCAGGTCGCCGACGCGGTGGCATCCGCCCTCGATGCGCGCGGAGTCCTCGTGGTGCTCGACGCCGTCCACGAGTGCGTGACCATGCGCGGCGGCCGTCAGCTCGACGCGTCGACCGTCACGATCGCCGCGCGCGGTGCCTACACCGACGCGGCCGCCCGAGCCGAGCTCGTCGCCCTGATCGGGGCGCGCGCGTGACCCTCATCATGGCGATCGTCAACGTGACGCCGGATTCTTTCAGTGACGGCGGGCGCTACCTCGACCCCGACGTGGCGATCGCGCACGCGCGCTCGCTGCGCGCGCAGGGGGCCGACCTCCTCGACATCGGGGGAGAGTCCACGCGTCCGGGCGCGGAACGGGTCGCCGCCCGGATCGAGCAGGAGCGCGTGCTGCCGGTCGTCGAGGCGCTGGCATCCGAGGGGGCGATCATAAGCGTCGACACCATGAACGCCTCGACGGCGCGCGCCGCGATCGCCGCCGGCGCACGCCTCGTGAACGATGTCTCGGGCGGCCTCTCCGACCCCGAGATGCTCGCCGCGGTCGCGGAGACCGACGCCGAGATCGCCCTGGGACACTGGCGCGGCCCGTCCACCGACATGTACGCGCGCGCCGACTACGCGGATGTCGGGCTCGAGGTCGCCGACGAGCTCGCCGAACGGGTGGCGGCGGCTCGCGCCGCGGGGATCGCACCGGACCGCGTCATCGTCGATCCGGGCGTCGGCTTCGGCAAGCGTGGCATCCAGAACTGGCGAGTCTTGAACGCGATCCCCACCCTCGTCGCGCGCGGCTCCCGTGTGCTGGTCGGGACGAGCCGCAAGCGATTCCTCGCGGAGGTGCTCGGCGACGACGCCGATCTCGCCCGCCGCGACCTCGCGACCGCCGTCACGAGCGCGCTCGCCGCGCGGTCCGGGGCATGGGCCGTCCGCGTGCACGATGTTCCGACCACCCGCGACGCGCTCGCCGTCGCCCGCGCCTGGGAGGCCTGATGGATGCCGTCGACGAGATCACCCTCACGGGGGTGCGCGCCTTCGGCTACCACGGGGTGTACGCCGACGAGAAGCGGGACGGGCAGGAGTTCGTCGTCGATGTGACGCTCCGTCTGCCGTTGCACCTCGCCGCGGTGACCGACGACGTGAGCGACACCGTCCACTACGGCGAGCTCGCGGAACGGATCGTCGAGATCGTCGAGGGGGAGCCGGCCGACCTCCTCGAGACCGTGGCGCAGCGGATCTCCGACGCCGTGCTGGCCGATCCGCGCGTCGAGGCGGTGACGGTCACGGTCCATAAGCCGTCCGCCCCCATCACCGTGCCCTTCGGCGATGTCGCCGTGACGATCCGTCGGGGTCGCGCATGAGCGTGCGTCTGGCCCACGGGATCGGTGATCCGCCGCGGGACGCCGAGGTGCCGGCGGTCGTCGCTCTCGGAGCGAACCTCGGAGACCGCGCCGAAACTCTGCGAGCAGCTATCGAGGCACTGCGGGCTCTGCCGCTCACGAGCGAGGTGCGCGTGTCGAAGCCGCTGGAGACGGTTGCGGTCACCGTGCACGGGGAAGACGCCGATGCCCCGCGTTACCTCAACGCCGTCGCCCTCGTATCGACCCGGCTCGCACCGCGTGCCCTGCTGCGGGAGCTTCATCGCATCGAGGCCGAACACGGTCGCGTGCGCCGCGAGCGCTGGGGAGACCGCACCCTCGATCTCGACCTGATCGCGTACGCGGACGAACGCGTCGATGACGAGGACCTGACGGTGCCGCACCCGCGGGCGCACGAGCGGGAGTTCGTCCTCGCGCCGTGGCTCGACGTGGACCCGGATGCCGAGATCCCGGGGCGCGGCCGCGTCGAGGACCTGCTGCGCGAGCTGCGAGGCGCGCGATGAAGCGCACGGGTGCGGGGATCCTCGTCATCGCGGCCGTCGTCGGCGCGGTGTGCGGTTTCATCCTCGACACCGGCCTCGCGGCCATGGGGCGTCCGACCTTCTCTCCCGCTGCGAGCCTGCCCACGATCCTCGTGCTCCTGGGCGCGGTGATCGTCGCGCTCGCGGTCCCGGTTGCGCGTGCGACGCGCGGACGTTCGGCCCGGAGGATCGATCCGTTCCGCGCGCTGCGCATCGCGATGCTCGCGAAGGCGTCGTCGCTCGTCGGGGCCGCGGCCACGGGCTTCGGCGCCGGGCTGTTGTCCTTCCTCTTCACCCGCCCGGTGACTCCGTCGGTAGGCTCGATGGGATCGATCATCGCGACGGTCGTGTGCGGAGTCGTTCTCGTCGTCGCGGGGCTCGTGGCCGAGCAGCTCTGCACCATCCGGAAGGACGACGATGACGAACACCCCGGACTTCCCGGAGCGGACGCCGCTCCCCGCTGAAGCGGAGCCGGCTGAGCGCCTGGCGGACGCCGTCGCCGAGTCGGCGCCGCGGGCCGGTGCCGGGGTCGCTGAGCCGGGGGCCCAGCCTGACGTGGTGGTCGCCGGGTCGGCGCGCCAGTCCGACGTGGCGCCCGCCGGGTCGGCGCCGGAGCGCGATGTGGTGGTCGCCGGGTCGGCGCCGCAGCCCGGTGCCGGGGTCGCCGAGCCGGCGCGTCAGTCCGACGTGGTGGCCGCCGAGTCGGCGCCGGAGCGCGACGCGCCGATCCTGGACGAGGACACCTACTCGCGCATCCTGGAACCACGCGGTGCCGGGCGCTTGCCGCTCGGCGACGGCACGTGGCACCAGCTGGCCCGCGCCTACGTGCGGGTGCAGGTGATCTCGCAGGGCGCGTTCCTCCTCCTCGTCCTCGCAGCGGCTCTCGCCCTCCAGTTCTTCCTCAACCTGCAGTGGCAGTGGATCCCGGCGGGAGTCCTCGCGGTCATCACCCTTGTGGGGCTCGTCATCACGCCGCGCCAGGCGCGGTCGTTCGGCTACCAGCTGCGCCACGACGACCTCGTCTTCCGTCGGGGGATCCTCTGGCAGCGGGTGGTGGCCGTGCCCTACGGCCGCATGCAGCTCGTGGACATCACTCACGGTCCCCTCGACCGCGGCTTCGGGATCGCGCAGCTCAAGCTCGTGACGGCTGCGGCGTCTACCGGCGTCACCATCCCCGGCCTCACGCAGGCCGCGGCCGAGCAACTGCGCGACACCCTCATCGCCGTCGCCGAGACCCGCCGGACCGGCCTGTGACCGACGCCACCCCGCCTCCCGCCGCGCCGGGGGGACGCATCACCACCCGTTCGCCGATGAGCGACGGGGAATGGCACCGCCTCCACCCCCTGACGCCGCTCCTGCGCGGCGGTCTGTTCCTGCTCGTGATGATCGGCATCCTGGTCGCGAACCTGCGGGAGCGGCTCTTCGAGCTCTTCTTCCCGGTGTTCACCGACCTCCCTCCGGGGGCGATGCCGCCGGATCCCGTCGACTTCCTCTTCTCGCACAACCTGCTCCTCATCGCCGCGGGCGCGGTCGTCGTGGTGCTGGTGATCCTCCTGGGGGCCTTCCGCCTGTCGTGGCGGTTCCACACCCTGCGCATCGGCGACGACGTCGAGGTGCGGTCCGGCGTCCTCTTCCGTACCCACCGTCGCGCTCCTCTCGACCGGGTGCAGGGGGTGAACCTGACCCGCCCGATGGTCGCGCGGCTCCTCGGGCTGGCGAAGCTCGAGGTGGTGGGCGCGGGCTTGGATGCCAACGTCAAACTCGAGTACCTCTCCGCCAAGGACGCGGACGCGCTGCGCAGCGACATCCTCCGACTGGCATCCGGTCGTCGTCTCGCGGAGGCCGGCCCGGGGACGGTCGCCGGGGGATCGTTGGTGCGAGCGACCGCTGAGGCCGTGGGCTCCGGCATCCATGGTCTTGTCGAGGGGGAGGACTTCTCCGACGCCGAACCCGAGAGCATCGTGCGCATTCCCCTGGGGCGCCTGGTCGCCTCGCGGGTCCTGAGCGGTTCGATGCTCTGGCTCCTCGGTCTGGTCGTCGCGATCATCGTCGCCGCCTCGATCTCGACGGTGTGGTTGCTCTTCACCGTGGTGCCCACCTTCCTCGCCTACGGGGCGTACTACGTGCGCTCCATCGCGCGGGGTCTGCGGTACTCGATCGCGCCGACCCCGGACGGCGTGCGGCTGACGTTCGGTCTCTTCACGACGATCAGCGAGGTCGTCCCGCCCGGTCGCGTGCACGCCATCGAGGTTCGCCAGCCTCTGCTGTGGCGTCCGTTCGGATGGTGGTCGATCTCGGTCAACCGTCTGTCCGGCCGGTCGTCCACCGATTCGTCGACCGACCAGCTCGCCGCCGTTCTCCCCGTGGGCACGCGGGACGACGTCGAGCGGGTGCTCCGCATCCTCGCCCCGAGCCTCCCGGCCGAGGACTGGCCTCAGGTCATCCGCGACGGCGTGCTGGGCCCGGTCGCCGAAGACCCTTACGTCACGACCCCGCATCGGGCACGAATTCTTCGCCCGCTGTCGTGGCGTCGGAACGGGGCGCTGCTCTCGACCGATGCCCTGTTCCTGCGCCGGGGGTGGATCTGGCGATCGCTGTCGATCTTCCCTCTCGCGCGGCTGCAGTCGATCGGACTGCACCAGGGTCCGCTCGCGCGGGCGATGCGCACGGCGAGAGTGGGGGCGCACGTGATCTCGGGAACGGTGCAGACCACGGTGGGCGTGCTCGACCGGGACGCGGCCGTGATGCTGATGGAAGACACCGCGCGCGCGACCGTCGCGGCGGCGGCGAAGGACAGGACCCACAGGTGGGCGGGATGAGCGGAATGCGTGACGGGCGACTGGGCGTCGGAATCATCGGAGCGGGGCGCGTCGGGCCCGTGATCGGCTCGGCTCTGGGCGGAGCGGGCCATGCGCTCACGGGGATCACGTCGGGATCCGACGACGATCGTGTCGAGGCGATCCTTCCCGGGGTGCCCGTGCTCTCGCCCGAGGAGGTCGTCCGCCGGAGCGAGCTGGTCGTCGTCGCGGTGCCGCACGACCAACTGGAGGGGCTCGTCTCCGGACTGGCGGATCTCGGCGCCTGGCAGCCCGGGCAGTTGGTCGTGCACACCGATCCGGCGTACGGGGTCGGCGTCCTCGCCCCGGCGGTGAAGAGCGGGGCGATTCCGCTGGCGATCCACCCCGCGATCACCTTCACCGGTGCGTCGTCGCTGGACCTGCACCAGCTCGCGCAGGCGTACGCGGCCGTGACGGCCCCGGCTCCCGTGCTTCCGATCGCGCAGGCGCTGGCGGTCGAGCTCGGATGCGAGCCCGTGGTCGTCGCGGAGGCCGATCGCGCGACGTATGCCGAAGCCATCTCGACAGCGACGGAGTTCTCGCGCTCGATCGTGCAGCAGTCGGCGGCACTGCTCTCGCAGGTCGGGGTCTCCAACACCGGCGGGTACCTGTCCGCTCTCGTCCGCTCGAGCGTCGACCAGGCCCTCGCCGAGAGCACGGGGCCCGGACCGGAGGGCCTGAAGCCGGACGCTACGATCAACGAATGATCCGCACCATCGACGATCTGCGCTCCCGCTTGGCGGAGATACGCAGCGCCGACTCCTCCGAGAGCGCCACCCGCGTCGCCCTCGTCTCGACTCTCGGTGCCCTGCACGAGGGGCACGTCGACCTGATGCGCGAGGCGCGTCGGCGCGCAGACGTCGTCGTGGTCTCGACCTTCGTCAACCCGCTGCGGTTCCGGACCGCCGAGGAGACCGCGGGCTACCCCCGCTCCCCGCAAGCGGATGCCGACCTCTTGACCGAGTTGGGCGTCGACATCGTCTTCGCGCCCACGGCGGCCGAGTTCCTGCCCGCCGGGACCGCGACGATCCGGGTCGCCGCAGGAGACCTGGGCTTCCGGTACGAGGGGCGATCCCGCCCCTTCTACTTCGACGGAGTGCTGACGGTCGAGGCGAAGCTCTTCCACCTCGTCCGCCCGGACGTCGCGATCTACGGGGAACGCGATCTGCAGCGCGTCTTCCTCGTCCGCCGGATGATCCGCGATCTCGACTTCATGATCGACACGGTCGCGGTCCCCACCGTGCGCGCCGAGGACGGTCTGCCGGTGTCGAGTCGCGTCGCCCTCCTCGACGACGCCGACCGCCGAGCGGCAGCGAAGCTGCCGCGGGCCCTCGAAGCCGCCGCCTCCAACGCCGACCTCGGCGTCGACGCCTGCATCGCGGCGGCGCAGTCGTCGCTGATGGGCGAGCAGCGGATCGCCTTGGAATACCTCACCGTCGTCGACCCGGCGACGTTCCTCCCGGTCGAGGAGGGGCACCGTGGGCGGGCGCTGACGCTGATCGCCGCGACGGTCGGCGGCCACCGCTTCATCGACAACGCGGAGATCTCGCTGCGCTGAGACGACCCCGTCGCGCGGGGAGAGCCGCGGCCACGGGCACGCGGTGCCCGGCGAATAGACTGGGGGTGACCCCGAGGAGCTCTCACGATGACCGACGCGCCCGCGAACGACGCTGCCGAACCCACCGAAGAAGACGTCTTCGAGCAGAAGGCCGTCCGCCTCGGAAAGCGGGAACGTCTCCTCGCTGAGCGCACGGACGCCGCGGGTGGCCCGTACCCCGTCGTCGTCCCCGTGACCGACACGATCCCCGCGCTCCGCGAGCGTTACGGCGAGCTCGAGGCGGGGGCCGAGACCGGTGTCACCGCCGGAGTGGCCGGCCGAGTCGTGTTCAGTCGCAACACCGGCAAGCTCTGTTTCGCGTCGCTGCAGGCCGGTGACGGCAGTCGCATCCAGGCCATGGTGTCTCTCGCCGCGGTCGGTGAGGAGTCGCTTCAGGCGTGGAAGGAACTCGTCGACCTCGGGGACCACGTCTTCGTCTCGGGAGAGGTCATCTCGAGCCGCCGCGGCGAGCTGTCGATCATGGTCGCCGAGTGGCGGATCGCCGCGAAGGCGGTCCTCCCGCTGCCGAACCTGCACAGCGAGCTCAGCGAAGAGAGCCGCGTGCGCAGCCGCTTCCTCGATCTCATCGTGCGCGACCGCGCACGGGAGACCGTGCTCGCTCGCGCGAAGGTCAACGCAAGCCTGCGCCGCACGTTCACCGAGCGCGACTTCGTCGAGGTCGAGACCCCGATGCTGCAGGTTCAGCACGGCGGCGCGAGCGCGCGTCCCTTCGTGACCCACTCGAACGCCTTCGATGCCGAGCTCTACCTGCGCATCGCCCCGGAGCTCTTCCTCAAGCGCGCCGTGGTCGGCGGCATCGACCGGGTATACGAGATCAACCGCAACTTCCGCAACGAGGGCGCCGACTCCACGCACAGCCCGGAGTTCGCGATGCTCGAGGCCTACCAGGCCTACACCGACTACAACGGCATCGCCGATCTGACCCAGACGCTCATCCAGAACGCGGCGGTCGCGGTGGCCGGTTCGACCACCGTCACGTGGGCGGACGGGACCGAGTACGACCTCGGCGGTGAGTGGGACCGGATCTCGATGTACGACTCCCTCTCCGAGGCGTCCGGCCGGACGATCACCCCCCAGACCCCCGTCGACGAGCTCCGGGCGTTCGGCGCCGAAGCCGGTGTCGAGGCCCCCGCTCACGAGACGCACGGCAAGTGGGTCGAAGAGCTGTGGGAGCACTTCGTCAAGGGCGGCCTGACCCGGCCCACGTTCGTGATGGACTTCCCCGTCGACACCAGCCCGCTGGTGCGCGAGCACCGATCGATCCCCGGCGTGGTCGAGAAGTGGGACCTTTACGTGCGCGGCTTCGAGCTCGCGACCGGGTACTCCGAGCTGGTCGACCCCGTGATCCAGCGCGAGCGCTTCGTCGAGCAGGCCACCCTCGCCGCGCGCGGCGACGTCGAGGCGATGTCGATCGACGAGGAGTTCCTTCGCGCCCTCGAGCACGGGATGCCGCCCACCGGAGGCATGGGGATGGGCATCGACCGCCTGCTCATGGCGATCACGGGCCTCGGCATCCGCGAGACCATCCTCTTCCCGCTGGTCAAGTGAGGCGGTCCCGCGCTCAGCGCGGGGCACGTTCGAACAGCCATTCCGGCAGCCGGCCGTGGTCGGCGAGGGTCAGCACGATCCCGCCGAGCCCGTGCGCGGGGTCGATCTCGAGGGCGGACTGCGCGTAGGACGCCGCGTGGGTCGAGCGCCCGGTCGCCCACGCGAGCCACGCGCACGCGGCGAGGGCGCCCGGTCGGCGGGAGCGCGGTGCGGTCGCGGCGACCCGACGGCAGCGGTCCAACGCGACGAGGAGCCGGTCCAGGTCGGGGTTCGCTCCCTCTCCCCACATCGGTCGGGCGATGTCTTCGGGATACCCCTCTCCGTCCGGGAACCGCGTCTGCGCGTGGAACGCGGCGTCCCCCGCGGCGATGTCGCCGACCCACTGCATGAGCGCGACATCGCGCAGCAGGGGTCGTTCGAGGGCGAAGGCGAGGCTGATGAGTCGATGAAGGCCGCTCGTTCCGGTGAGCGGCTCGAGGACGCTCTCGAAAAGAGCGGGCGGGTCGGCGAGCTCGTCGAGGATCGCCTCCGCGCAGCGGCGCCGCGGCACGCTCAGCCTGTTCCGTCGGCGTGGGACGTCGAGCAGAAGATCGACGTCTTCGAGGGCGCGTCCCATCCGCTCCTTCTCGGCGAGGTCGACCGTCGGCAGCGCGGCCGCAGCGATCTGATCGTGCTGGGGGAAGGACTCGGGAAGATCCGGGCCCGCGGCGGCGATCTCGTCGATCGCGTGGGTGCCCCCGACGGACGGGGCGAGGTAACTGCCCCATCCGTCCGCCCCCACGACGAGCGCTTCGACCACGCGCAGCCCGCAGATGTGCGCACGCCCCAGGACGGCGTCGACGAGCGCGCCGTGAGGGAGCGCGCCTCGATCGGCGACGGCGTCGTCGGTGTAGATCACGACCGTCACGGCATCCGTCAGCGGGACTTTGCACGCCATTCCGACGAGGGTGGATGCGATGCGCGGGAGGTCGGGGTTGTCGTCGGCGGGGAGGTCGACGCGCACCGCGGCGAGCGAACGGGATCCGGCGAACGGAACGAGCACGAGGCTGCGCCGGGGCGTGCAGTCGAGCAGCCGCGGGACGAGGGAGAGGAGGGACAGGGGCGAGGAGACGCGGATGACCGTGGACATGACGACGAGCGTCGTGGATTCGTCGATCGCGCGGGCGTCGAGGGAGAGCAAATGGGGAGGGATGAGACGACGACGGCCGCGGTGCAGAAGGAGTCCGGCCAGAGGTCGCGGTACCGCGGGTATCCTTGAGGGATGGAGAGTTCCTGGCTGCCGGTGTTGTGGGCGATTCTGCCGACCATCGTCGTGTCGGTGACGTTCTTCCTGATCCTGCGCGGCGCCATCCGCATGGACCGCACGGAGCGCAAGGCCTACGCGCGCATCGAGGCGCAGGAGCGCGCGAAGCGCGGTCTTCCTCCCGCCGCCGGCGACAGCGCAGCCCAGTAACGACGCCGTCCGCCGACGTCGGTCCCGTCGCGTGTCGGGGGTACTCACTACGCTGAGGGGACAACCCGCCCAGGAGGACCCGTGATCGACGCCACGTTCGAAGCGAGCTGGCTCGTCATCGCCTTCTTCGTGATCGACCTGGTCGTGCGTATCGCCGCGATCATCGTCGTCCCCCGCAACCGACGTCCCACTGCCGCGATGGCGTGGCTGCTCGCGATCTACTTCATCCCGTTCGTGGGCGTGTTCCTGTTCCTCCTGATCGGGAACCCTCGCCTGCCGCGTCGTCGTCGCCGCAAGCAGGCCGCGATCAACGAGTACATCCACGACACGAGCGCGTCGCTCGAGTTCGGCACCCTGCGGCCGAACGCCCCGCACTGGTTCCGGGCGCTCGTGCAGCTGAACCGCAATCTCGGCGCCATGCCCATCGCGGGGGACAACGCCGCGACCCTGATCTCCGACTACCAACAGAGCCTGGATGCCATGGCCGACGCCATCCGTCAGGCTCGTCGTTACGTGCACGTCGAGTTCTACATCCTCCAATCCGACGACTCGACCGACAACTTCTTCCGCGCCCTTGAAGAGGCCTCCGAGCGCGGAGTGGTCGTGCGGGTGCTGCTGGACCACTGGGCCAATCGCGGGAAGCCGTTCTACAAGAAGACCCTCCGCCGGCTCGACGCGATGGGCGCGCACTGGCACCTGATGCTCCCGGTCCAGCCCCTCCGCGGTCGGTGGCAGCGCCCCGATCTGCGCAACCACCGCAAGCTCCTCGTGATCGACGGCGATGTCGCCTACATGGGTTCGCAGAACGTGACCGACTCGTCCTACAACCTCCGCAAGAACATCCGGCGGGGCCTGCACTGGGTCGACCTCATGGTGCGCGTCGAGGGGCCGGTCGTCGCCAGCATCAACGCCGTCTTCCTCTCCGACTGGTACAGCGAGACCGACGAGACCCTGCGCGACGAGATCGATCTCTTCAACGTCACGACCGGACCGGGCGAGCTCGACTGCCAGATCGTCCCCTCCGGGCCCGGCTTCGATTTCCAGAACAATCTCAAGCTCTTCCTCGGCCTGCTCTTCGCGGCGCGCGAGCGCATCATCATCGTCAGCCCGTACTTCGTCCCCGACGAGGCTCTACTGCTCGCGATCACCACCGCCTGCCAGCGCGGTGTGCACGTCGAACTCTTCGTCTCCGAAGAGGGCGATCAGGCGATGGTCTACCACGCTCAGCGCAGCTACTACGAGACGCTCCTGCGTGCGGGGGTCGTGATCTGGATGTATCGCAAGCCGTTCATCCTCCACAGCAAGAGCGTGACGATCGACGACGAAGTCGCCGTCATCGGGTCGAGCAACATGGACATGCGCTCCTTCGGTCTGAACCTCGAGGTGTCGATGCTCGTGCGGGGGCAGGAGTTCGTCCGTGACATGCGCGCGGTCGAGGATGTCTATCGCGGCCTCAGTCGCGAACTGACCGCCGAAGAATGGCGGCTGCAGCCGCTGCGCTCGACGATCCTGGACAACCTGGCCCGCCTCACCTCGGCGCTGCAGTAGCCCGCGTCCGCGGCCTTCGCCGCCGGCATCCAGGAATCTGCGCCACCATGGGGCGACGACAACTCGCCCCCGGAGGTCTCATGTCTCGTCGTCTTTCGCTTCTCGGTCTTCTCGGAGCCGGCCTGATCGTCGTGGGCGCCATGACCGGGTGCGCGTCCGGTGCGGCTTCCGCGCCGTCTTCCGCTCCGCCCACCCAACCGGATGCCACGGCCTCAGCCGAGCCGTCCCCCGTCGAAGCCGGGTGGCTCAACGGCGGCCGCTCGATCGCCCTGGTCACCTGGGGGAGTTCGTCCTGCGTGGTGCAGGTCACGGAGGAGCCGGCTGTCGCGGACGGAGTGCTCACCGTGGACCTGGCCGACCGGCCCGGCACGGAGTGCACGCGCGACATGGTTCCTCGCCCGACTCTCGTGTCGCTGCCCGAGGGGATCGACGCGACCGCGGACCTCGAGATCTCGGTGACGGGTGTCGTGACGGGGAAGACGACGCTGCCGGGCCTGGCCGATGCGGTCACCCCTCCGTCCGCGACGGACTTCGCGCCGAGCGCGGGCTGGATCGGCGACTCGCTCGTCGCGATCCTGACGTACGGCAGCTCGAGCTGCCCGCCGTCCGTCGAGACGGTGGCGGCTCAGGGGGATTCGATCGCCGTGGGCTTCGCCACCCCGCCCGCCGATCAGGTGTGCACCCTCGACATCGCGCCCCGGGTCAGCCTGGCCGATGTGTCGGAACTCGGGGAGACCGAGGCGACGAGCCTCATCCTGTCGGGCGGCGACGTGACCGCGGACGGACCGGTGTCGATCATCGGCACGCGCTGAGTCGGCACGCGCTGAGTCGGCGCACGCTGAGTCGGCGCACGCTGAGTCGGCGCGCCGGAGGTCGACGAGCACCGCGCGCCCGGACCCGCGGGAGATCAGCGGTCGACGACGAGCAGCTCGCCGACCTCGCACTCGAGGGCGCGGCAGATGGCCGACAGCGTGGAGTACCGGATCGCGCGCGCCCGATCGTTCTTGAGCACGGACAGGTTGACCACCGAGACGCCGACGATCTCGCTGAGACGGGTGAGCGTCATGCCGCGCGCCTCGAGAAGCTCGTCGAGGCGGCAGTGGATGCCGGTCGGTTCGTCGTCCGCTGCGGGGCTCATACGAGGCCCTCCGTGTCGCGCTGCAGGCGGGTGCCGTAGGTGAACACGACGGAGAGGGCGAGGACTCCCAGTCCGACCAGCATCCAGGCCGGGTCGAACGAGAAGCCGATCACGAAGACGCCGCCGGCGGCCGGGTTGAGCTCGTCCGCGGCCATCATGCGTCCGAGGCCCCCGAGACCCGCCGAGAGGATCCCGCCGACCAGCAGGGCGGCGCCCGCGACCTGGGTGGCGGTGATGAGCGCCCGGTGGAACGGGCGGCGCCACATCAGCAGAAGGAAGAAGAGCACCACGGCGCTGACCGTCAGCAGGGTCGTCAGCGCGCCGAACGCCGCGCCGAGGGCGAGGAGCACGCGAGTGCTCCCGCTCAGTCCCTCGGCGACGATTCGAGCCGAATCGAACGTCGCGGAGGCGAGCGTCGCACCGTCCGCTCCCGACGTCCGGGGCACCTCGGCCTCGGTCAGGAGGCTGATGGTCGCGCTGCCTCCAGCGATGTCGATCGCCGCACGGATCGCGGGGAGCGCGAGCGCGAAGCCCATCACGAGCCCGGCTGCGACGAACAACAGGACGGTGCCGCGCTCCATGCGGACCGACACCCAGGACGGATTCGTCATCACACGAGCCCCTCCGTGTCGCGCTGCAGGCGGTCGCCCACGGCGAAGACGGTGCCCGCGAGGCCCGCGACGAAGGCGATGCCGATGAGGGAGGGGACATCGATCAGCTGCACGGCGCCGCGATCGAACGTACGGTCCGACAGATACGCGATCGCCCCGTTCGCGACCATGTTCTGGAAGAACGGCACGCCGGCGACCCCGACGAGCGTCACGACGCCGGCCGCCGAGACGAGGCCGGTGTTGCGACGGCTGAAGATGCGTCCGCGGAGGATGTCGGAGGTCAGCAGCAGGAGCAGCGTGACGACGGTGACGACGACGGCGGCGAACAGTCCCTCGGCGATGAACAGTGCGCCCAGGGAGGCGGGGGGAAGGCTGGGGGCCGTGATCACGCCGCCGGTGAGCTCGACGGGGACGGGGGCGCCGTCGGGCCCGAGGGGCGCTTGCGCCACGGTGTCGAGGAAGGGTGCGGCGACGCGCACATTCTGGTTGGGAACGGCGGCCGCGATGTTCGCGATGCTGCGGATGACGGCCCAGATCGCGATGGCGACGCCGGCCACGACGAAGAACCAGAACGAGACGGTGTCGCCGCGGGAGAGGACCCGGGAGGTCGGACGGGGGGATGCCATGACAACTCCTTATCGATGATCGTTGTTATCGGTAGTCGATAACGTAACGACTATCGATGGGCACCGCAAGCCCGACCTCGTATCCGGTATGCCCACGGCGAACACGGGGCTCTGGCATCCGGCCGCTGGTTACTCTCGATGTACGGCGCGCGGAGGCGTGCCTGTCAGCCCATTTCTGGAGGGACTGAGATGTTCGAGAGATTCACCGACCGTGCCCGTCGTGTGGTCGTCCTCGCCCAAGAAGAGGCGAAGATGCTCAACCACAACTACATCGGGACCGAGCACATCCTGCTCGGACTGATCCACGAGGGCGAGGGAGTCGCCGCCAAGGCGCTCGAGTCGCTCGGCATCTCGCTCGACGCCGTCCGCGAGCAGGTGCAGGACATCATCGGCCAGGGTCAGCAGCAGCCGACCGGCCACATCCCCTTCACGCCCCGTGCGAAGAAGGTCCTGGAGCTGTCGCTGCGCGAAGCGCTGCAGCTCGGCCACAACTACATCGGCACCGAGCACATCCTCCTCGGCCTCATCCGCGAGGGCGAGGGTGTCGCGGCGCAGGTGCTGGTGAAGCTCGGCGCCGACCTGAACAAGGTACGCCAGCAGGTCATCCAGCTGCTCTCGGGCTACCAGGGCAAGGAGCCCGCGGGCGTGGCATCCGGTGCCGGCGAGCAGAGCCAGGGAGCCGCTCAGGGCGGCTCGGCGGTGCTCGACCAGTTCGGTCGCAACCTCACCCAGGCAGCGCGCGACAACAAGCTCGACCCCGTGATCGGGCGCGAGAAGGAGATCGAGCGCGTGATGCAGATCCTGTCGCGCCGCTCCAAGAACAACCCCGTCCTGATCGGCGAGCCCGGTGTCGGAAAGACGGCGGTCGTCGAGGGTCTTGCCCAGGCCATCGTCAAGGGCGACGTCCCCGAGACGCTCAAGGACAAGCAGGTCTACTCCCTCGACCTCGGCTCGCTCATCGCCGGCTCCCGCTACCGCGGTGACTTCGAAGAGCGTCTGAAGAAGGTCACCAAGGAGATCCGCACCCGCGGCGACATCATCGTCTTCATCGACGAGATCCACACCCTCGTGGGTGCCGGTGCCGCCGAGGGCGCGATCGACGCGGCATCCATCCTCAAGCCCCTCCTCGCCCGTGGCGAGCTCCAGACCATCGGGGCCACCACGCTCGACGAGTACCGCAAGCACTTCGAGAAGGATGCCGCTCTCGAGCGCCGCTTCCAGCCGATCCAGGTGGCGGAGCCGAGCCTCCCCCACGCGATCAACATCCTGAAGGGCCTGCGCGACCGCTACGAGGCGCACCACAAGGTGCAGATCACCGACGGCGCGATCGTCGCCGCGGCGAACCTCGCCGACCGCTACATCAGCGACCGGTTCCTGCCCGACAAGGCCATCGACCTTATCGATGAGGCCGGCGCCCGCCTGCGCCTGTCGATCCTGTCGAGCCCGCCGGAGCTGCGCGAGTTCGACGAGAAGATCGCCAAGGTCCGCGAGCAGAAGGAGCAGGCCTCCGAAGAGCAGGACTTCGAGAAGGCCGCGTCGCTCCGCGACGAGGAGAAGTCGCTCCTCGCCGAGCGTCTGCGTCTCGAGAAGCAGTGGCGATCCGGTGACGTCGCCTCCCACGCGGTGGTCGACGAGGGTCTGATCGCCGAGGTGCTCGCCCAGGCGACCGGCATCCCGGTGTTCAAGCTCACCGAGGAGGAGTCCAGCCGCCTCATGTTCATGGAGAAGGCCCTGCACCAGCGGGTCATCGGCCAGGAAGAGGCGATCGCGGCCCTCTCGCGCACGATCCGTCGTCAGCGCGCGGGCCTGAAGGACCCCAAGCGCCCCTCGGGCTCGTTCATCTTCGCCGGCCCCACGGGTGTCGGAAAGACCGAGCTCGCCAAGGCGCTCGCCGAGTTCCTCTTCGACGACGAGGGCGCGCTGATCTCGCTCGACATGTCGGAGTTCGGTGAGAAGCACACCGTCTCGCGTCTGTTCGGTGCCCCTCCCGGATTCGTCGGGTTCGAAGAGGGCGGCCAGCTCACCGAGAAGGTGCGCCGCAAGCCGTTCTCGGTCGTGCTCTTCGACGAGATCGAGAAGGCCCACCCCGACATCTTCAACTCGCTGCTGCAGATCCTCGAAGAGGGTCGCCTCACCGACGGTCAGGGTCGCGTCATCGACTTCAAGAACACCGTGATCATCATGACGACCAACCTCGGTTCGTCGGCGATCGCCGGTGGCCCGGTCGGTTTCCAGGTCGAGGGCAGCGCGCAGACCTCGTACGAGCGGATGAAGGGCAAGGTCGACGAAGAGCTCAAGCGCCACTTCAAGCCCGAGTTCCTCAACCGCGTCGACGATGTCATCGTCTTCCCGCAGCTGAACAAGGACGAGCTCCGTCAGATCGTCGGCCTGTTCGTGAAGCGTCTCGCCGACCGTCTGCTCGACCGCGACATGACCGTCGAGCTCTCGGATGCCGCGAAGGACAAGCTCATCGAGATCGGGTTCGACCCGACGCTCGGAGCGCGCCCCCTGCGTCGCGCCATGCAGCGCGAGGTCGAGGACCGTCTCAGCGAGAAGATCCTGCACGGCGAGCTCGAGTCGGGCGACCACGTGAAGGTCGGCGTCGAGAACGGTCAGTTCTCGTTCGAGACCAGCCCGCGCGGTGAGAAGGTCGCGATCGGCGTCGGCACGGCCGGCGAGATCGCCGCCACTCCCGACACCCTCGCCGGCAGCTGACGCGGTAACAGACAGGGGCCCGGATGCCATGGCATCCGGGCCCTTCGTCGTCGGGTCGCACGGGCGCGGCTGATGCCGAGATGACCGGCTTTCGTCGAGCAGACCGGTGATCCGCGCCAAGAGGGGGTCATCTCGACGATCGAGAGCCATCTCGGCGGCTGCTCACAGGGCCCGCGGGGTGAACGGCCGGGCGGCGTACGCTGGGACGATGACCTCATCCGCGCCGTTCGTCGTCCGCCCCGCCGGAACCGCCGACGTCCGACGCATCCACGAGCTCCTCGAGCCGTTCGTGCAGAAGCGCATCCTGCTGGGCAAGGACCTCGTGGTGCTCTACGGCTCGGTGCAGCAGTTCGTCGTCGCCGAGGCGGACGGCGTCGTCATCGGCTGCGGGGCCCTGCACGTGATGTGGGAGGACCTCGGCGAGATCCGCACCCTCATCGTGCACGACGGCTGGCTGCATCACGGTGTGGGCCGGGCGATCGTCGAGGATCTCGAGGAGCGCGCGAGAGAGCTCGGCGTCAGCCGCCTCTTCTGCCTCACGTTCGAGGTCGACTTCTTCACCCGTCGCGGGTTCTCGGAGATCGGCGAGCAGGTCGTGCCGCCCGACGTCTACTCGCAGCTCGTGCGCAGTCCCGACGAGGGGGTCGCGGAGTTCCTCGACCTCGCGCACGTGAAGCCCAACACCCTCGGCAACACGCGGATGCTCAAGCACCTCTGAGCGTGCCGTGGGCTGAGGGCACAGCGAGGCCGCATACGCTGGAACGATGACCGATGCCCCCCGCAGGCGGAGGCAGTCCCCGGCGGTCTACCGTCGTCGCCGTCTCGCTGCCGCGCTCCTCGCGCTGATCGTGATCGGCCTCGTCGTGTGGCTCGTCGTGGCTCCGCCCTGGCGATCCGCTCCCGCCGCGGACACCGCCCCCGCTCCCGCCGCCAGCGCGCCGGCGCCGTCGACCGCAGCGTCCGACGCGCCGCCCTCGAACGCGCCGGCCACCCCCGAGCCGAGCCCCACCGCGAGCGCGTCCGACGGCCGGGCGGAGTGCACCCCCGCCGACATCAAGGTCGAGGCGCTCTCGGACAAGAGCGAGTACGCGCAGGGCGAGAACCCGCAGCTGTCGATCCGGCTGACCAACTCCAGCGCGAACCCCTGCACGATGAACGTGGGCACGAGCGCGCAGTCGTTCACCGTGACCAGCGGTTCCGACGTCTGGTGGCGTTCCACCGACTGCCAGTCGGAGCCGAGCGACATGGAGGTGACCCTCGCCGCCGGGCAGACCGTCACGAGCTCCGCGCCGCTCACCTGGGACCGCACCCGTTCCTCGGTCGGCTCGTGCGACAGCGAGCGCGCCTTCGCTCCCGGCGGCGGCGCGACGTACCACCTCAGTGTGTCGATCGGCGGCATCCCCTCCACCGGAACGGCCTCGTTCATCCTGCAGTGACCCCCGCGTGAGAACGGCAGAGGGGCGGATGCCGTGGCATCCGCCCCTCCGTCATGTCTCAGGACCGGTTGTCTCCGAACACCTCGCCCTCCATCGCGTCGTAGCCCTCTTTCTGCGGGTCGCCGTGCAGGCCGCCCGAGAGGGCGTACTCCTCCTCGGGGGAGAGCACGAGGCGGTGCCGGCCGTAGATCGCGAAGGCGATGAAGATCACGGCGTAGACCACGATGATCGCGACGATGGCCAGCAGGTACGCGGGGTTCAGCAGCAGGCCGAAGAACACGACCGCGGCGATGATCGCGGCCGAGTAGGCGCCGAAGAGGCCCCACGGGCTCTTGTAGGGCCGGACGGCGTTCGGGAACTTCTTGCGCAGCACGATGAAGGAGACCATCTGCAGGAAGTACGCGAGCACCGCACCCCACACCGCGATGTTCAGCACGATCGCGCCGGCGGGACTGGCGTCGCCACCCGCCGCCTGCACGATCACCAGCGCGAAGAATCCGAGGACGGCGCCGAAGACGAGGGCGACCCACGGGGTCTTCCGGGCCCCGGTCAGTGAAAGCCACCGCGGGTAGTAGCCGGCGCGCGAGAGCGAGTACATGTTGCGGCCGTAGGCGAACATGATGCCCATGAGGGATGCCAGGAGGCCGATCAGCGCGAGAAGCGACAGCACGGCCGCTGCCTGATCGCCGACCATCGCGCGGAAGCCGTCGAGCAGAGGTTCGACCGACGCACCGGTCACGTCGGCGCCGAGGACACCCGTGTTGAGGAACAGCACGATGAGGCCCGTGACGATGAGGGTTCCGCGGGCCCAGAGTCCCGCACGGGGGATGTCGCGAGCGGGGTCGTGCGACTCCTCCGCCGCGAGCGGAAGCTCTTCGATGCCGAGGAAGAACCACATCGCGAAGGGGAGGGCGAGCAGGATCGCGCCGACGCCGTGGGGGAGGAACTCGGACTGGCCCGGGTCGGGGACGATGTTCCAGAGCGAGCCCCAGTCGAAGGCGCCGGTGGCCAGCGACATGACACCGAAGACCACGATGATCCCGATGGAGATGACCGAGACGACGACCGCGAAACCGAACGAGATGTTCGCCCCGGCGGCGTTGAGGCCGATGAAGATCGCGTAGAGGATGATCCACCAGACGAACGACGGCAGGCTCACCCCGGTCAGCAGCTCGAGCGCCGAATCCGCGTACTGGCCCGAGAAGTAGACGACGACGGCGGTGGTGGCGACGTACTCGATGGTCTCGGCGAGACCTGTCGCGAGGCCGCCCCACGGGCCCATCGCCGATCGGGCGAACGAGTAGGCGCCGCCGGTGTGCGGCATCGCGGCCGCCATCTCGCCGATCGAGAAGGTCAGGCCGTAGTACATGATCACGAGGACCACGAACGCGATAAGCATGCCGCCGAAGCCGGCGTTCGCGATTCCGAAGTTCCAGCCGGAGAAGTCGCCCGAGATGACCGCGGCGACGGCGAGGCCCCACAGGCCCCATACGCCGGCGGAGCGTTTCAGGGTGCGTTTCTCGAAGTACGTGGAATCCGTGGCCGTATAGGTGGCGCCGGCGACCTTTTTGCGAGAACTGCTCGAGGTGGACATGAGACCTCCAGAGGGATGCGGGCAGGCGGCGGGCTCGCCTTGCGGGAAATCATGGCCTTCTATTGGTCGACCTGTCTACCTTTGGCGTGTAAGTTCCTCGTTACGTCCTCCGTACATGGGGACGACGACCACCCGAGAGGGAGACCATGGCGGGCAATCTCACTTCCGCAGAATTGGATGCCGCGATCGACAGCGGCGAGATCGACACGGTCATCGTGGCGTTCCCCGACGCGCAGGGTCGCCTCGTCGGCAAGCGCGTCGCCGCGCGGTTCTGGCGTGACGAGGTGCTGCCCCACGGGGCGGAGGCCTGCAACTATCTGCTCTCGGTCGACGTGGACCTCAACACCGTCGACGGGTACGCGATGTCGAGCTGGGACAAGGGGTACGGCGACATGCTGCTCGTCCCCGATCTCGACACGCTGCGTCGCGTCCCCTGGCAGGAGGGCACCGCCCTCGTCATGGCCGACCTCGCGTGGGAGGACCGTGAGCACGTCGCGCAGTCGCCGCGTGGCATCCTGAACGCGCAACGCGCGCGGCTCGCGGAGCGGGGCCTCACCGCCTACGCGGGCACGGAGCTGGAGTTCATCGTCTTCGACGACTCGTTCCGCGAGGCGTGGGCCAAGGGCTACACCGGGCTGCGGGCCTCGACCGACTACAACGTCGACTACAACCTTCTCGCCACCACGCGTCTCGAGCCGCTGCTGCGCGACATCCGCGTGGGCATGGACGGGGCCGGCATGTACTGCGAGGGGGTGAAGGGGGAGTGCAACTTCGGCCAGCAGGAGATCGCGTTCCGCTACGCCGAGGCTCTCGAGACCGCGGACAACCACACGATCTACAAGAACGGCGCCAAGGAGATCGCCGACCGCCACGGCAAGTCGCTGACCTTCATGGCCAAGTTCAACGAGCGCGAGGGCAACAGCTGCCACATCCACCTCTCGGTCCGCGGTGACGACGGCGCCGCCGTCATGGCGGGCGACGGCGAGCACGGTTTCAGCCCTCTCATGGCGCACTGGATCGCCGGCATCCTCGCCACGCTTCGCGAGTTCACGCTGCTGTACGCCCCCACGATCAACTCGTACAAGCGCTTCGCCCTCGGCTCCTTCGCCCCCACGGGCATCGCGTGGGGCGTCGACAACCGCACCTGCGCGCTGCGCGTGGTCGGGCATGGGTCGTCGCTGCGCGTCGAGAACCGCGTCCCCGGCGGGGACGTGAACCCCTACCTCGCGATCTCCGCGATCATCGCGGGTGGGCTGTACGGCATCGAGAACGAGCTCGAACTGCCCGCACCCCTCACCGGCAACGCGTACACCTCCGGCGTGGACACCTTGCCCACGACCCTGCGGGAGGCCGCGCGGCTCTTCTCGGAGTCGACGATCGCCCGCGCCGCCTTCGGCGACGATGTCGTCGAGCACTACCTCAACCAGGCGCGCATCGAAGTCGAGGCTTACGATGCCGCCGTGACCGATTGGGAGCGGGTGCGTGGTTTCGAACGTCTCTGATCCGAGCGGGACGCCGGTCGTCGGGCTCACGACCTATCTCGAGCGCGCGAAGCAGGGGGTGTGGGACGTCCGTGCGTCGTTCCTGCCGCAGCAGTACTTCGACTCCGTGACCGCCTCGGGCGCGAGTGCCGTGCTGCTGCCCCCGCAACCCCGGCCGGCGGAGGCTGCGGCGGCGGTGCTCGACGGCCTCGACGGTCTCATCCTCACGGGCGGCCTCGACGTGCAGCCCGAGCTCTACGGCGCCGAACGCCACCCGCTGACCGACCCCGCCCGGGCCGACCGCGACGCGTGGGAGCTCGCCCTTCTCGCGGGGGCGCGGGAGCGCGGCATCCCGGTCTTCGGCATCTGCCGGGGGCTGCAGCTGATCAACGTCGCGACGGGCGGGACGTTGCACCAGCACCTGCCCGAGGCGCTCGGCACCGAGCGCTACCGGATCGGTGGCGGGGTCTTCGCCGAGAACGTGGTGGACGTGGATGCCGGAACCCGGCTCGCCGGCCTCGTCGGCGCCGGACCCCTCACCGTCCACAGCTACCACCACCAGGGTGTCGACCGGGTGGGCGAGGGCCTCGTCGTGACCGCGCGCACCGACGACGGACTCGTGCAGGCCGTCGAGCTGCCCGGTGACGACTATCTCGTCGCCGTGCAGTGGCATCCGGAGGAGAACGCCGAGGACCGGCGGCTCTTCCTCGGGCTGGTCGCCGCCGCAGCGCGGTATCGGGCGTCGCGCTTCGCGGGTGCGACGTCCGCTGTCGGTTCACCCGCCCCCACCTCCGAGCACCAGGGAGTTCCCGCATGAGCACCTTCACCGTCATCGACCCGTCCACGGGGTCGCCGATCACGACGCTCGAACGCGCCGAGATCGACCAGGTGGATGCCGCCGTCGCCGACGCCGTGCGCGCGCAGCGCGCGTGGGCGTCGCTCGCCCCCGTCGCCCGCGCCGATGCCCTGCGCGCGTTCGCGCGGGTCGTCGAGGCGCACGTCGACGAGCTCGCCGCGCTCGAGGTGAAGAACTCGGGCCACCCGATCGGCTCGGCGCGGTGGGAGGCGCAGCACGTCGCGCAGGTGCTCAACTACTACGCGGGGGCTCCGGAACGCCTGATCGGGTCGCAGATCCCGGTCGCCGGGGGACTGGACGTGACCTACCACGAGCCCTACGGCGTCGTCGGGATCATCGTGCCGTGGAACTTCCCCATGACGATCGCGGCGTGGGGCTTCGCCCCGGCTCTCGCCGCGGGGAACGCCGTGGTGCTCAAGCCCGCCGAACTCACGCCCCTGACCGCCGTGCGTCTCGGGGAGCTCGCACTCGAAGCAGGTCTCCCGGAGGGGCTGTTCCAGGTGATCGTGGGGTCCGGCTCGGTCGTCGGTCAGCGGTTCGTCTCGCACCCCGACGTGCACAAGGTCGTCTTCACGGGGTCCACCGAGGTGGGCACCGAGGTCGCCGCGGGGTGCGCGCGGATGCTCAAGCCCGTCACCCTCGAGCTCGGCGGGAAGAGCGCCAACATCGTGTTCGCCGACGCCGATCTCGAGAAGGCCGCGGCGGGGGTGCCGGGGTCCGTCTTCGACAACGCCGGCCAGGACTGCTGCGCGCGCAGCCGCCTGCTGGTGCAACGCAGCGTCTTCGACCGGTTCCTCGAGATGCTCGAGCCCGCGGTGGCCGGATGGAAGGTCGGCGACCCGACGAGCGAGGACACCCAGATGGGCCCGCTGATCTCGGCATCCCACCGCTCCACCGTCCAGAGCTTCCTCGACGGGGTCGATGTGGCCTTCCGCGGCTCCGCACCCGAGGGAGACGGCTTCTGGTTCGCCCCCGCGGTCGTGCTCGCCCAACCGGGCGACCGCATCGCGCAAGACGAGGTCTTCGGCCCCGTGCTCGCGGTCCTGCCGTTCGACGACGAAGCGGATGCCATCCGCCTGGCCAACGACACCGCGTACGGTCTCGCCGGCTCGATCTGGACCGAGAGTCTGGGGCGTGGCATCCGGGTCTCCCGCGGAGTGCGCAGCGGCGTTCTGTCGGTGAACTCGCACTCGTCGGTGCGGTACGGCACCCCCTTCGGCGGCATGAAGGCGTCGGGCCTCGGCCGGGAGCTGGGACCGGATGCTGCGGAGCACTTCACCGAGGTGAAGAACGTGTTCTACGCCACCGAGTGACCTATCCGCCCGACCGCCCGACCCACCCCCTCGTCCCGCTTATGACGGTCCTCGTCCCACTTTCGGCTCTTGCAGACGCTCTGAGCCAGCCATAACTGGGACGAGGTTCAGCTCGAAAGGAACCACCGCACCATGACCATCGATCTCACTCAGCGCTTGCGCGACCGCGTCGCCATCGTCACCGGCGGCGCCAGCGGCATCGGCCTCGCCACCGCCCGCCGCTTCGCGGCCGAGGGCGCGCGCGTCGTGATCGCCGACCTCGACGAGACCACCGGCGCAGCGGCCGCCACCGAGGTCGGCGGGGTGTTCCGGCAGGTGAACGTCGCCGACGAGGACTCCGTGAACGCCCTCTTCGACGGGGTGGCCGCCGACCTCGGCAGCGTCGACATCGCCTTCAACAACGCCGGCATCTCGCCCGCGGACGACGACTCGATCGAGACGACCGAGCTGCCGGCGTGGGACAGGGTGCAGGACGTCAACCTCAAGAGCGTGTACCTCTGCTCGCGCGCGGCCCTGCGTCACATGGTGCCCGCGGGGAAGGGCTCGATCATCAACACCGCCTCGTTCGTGGCGCTGCTGGGCTCGGCCACCTCGCAGATCTCGTACACCGCGTCGAAAGGCGGCGTGCTCGCGATGACGCGTGAGCTCGGGGTGCAGTTCGCCCGGCAGGGGATCCGCGTGAACGCGCTCTGCCCCGGTCCGGTGAACACCCCGCTCCTGCAGGAGCTGTTCGCGAAGGACCCGGAGCGCGCGCAGCGTCGGTTGGTGCACGTGCCGATGGGACGGTTCGCCGAGCCGGAGGAGATGGCGGCGGCCGTGGCCTTCTTGGCATCCGACGATGCGTCCTTCATCACGGCGACGGCGTTCGTCGTCGACGGGGGGATCACGAACGCCTACGTCACGCCGCTGTGAGCCCGCGGTTTCCACGGCCCGACCTCGGCGGTCGGGCGGGCGTGCGCCCGCCGGCCGTGACAGGCTGAGACGATGACCGATGCGCCGCTCGATGACCTGCGCCGGGCCGTCTATCGACCCGTGCGCAGTGGCAACGCGCTCGAGGACACGACGGCGCGGATCGTGCAGACGGTGCGTCTCGGGCTGGTCGCACCGGGGGAGTCCCTGCCCGCGGAGCGCGAGCTCGCCGCGCTCTACGGCGTGAGCCGCGACACGGTGCGCGAGGCGCTTCGCGAGCTGGCGGATGCCGGGTGGCTCGAGACGCGGCGCGGGCGGTACGGCGGGACCTTCGTGGTCGATCCCGTGCCGCGTCCGTCGACACCGGCGGTGGTGTCGGAGGCCGAGCTGGGCGATGTGATCGCCCTGCGCGGTGTGCTCGAGCCCGGCGCGGCGTGGGCAGCCGCCGGGCGGTCCCTGTCGGCCGAGGAACGCGACGTGCTCTGGGCCCGGCACGAAGCGGCCGCGCGCGCCGAGGGGGCCGATTACCGCCGGCTGGACACGCTGCTCCACCTCACGATCGCGGAGGTCGCCGGCATCCCGTCTCTCGTGCCCCTCGTCGCCGAGAACCGCGCGCGCATCAACGCGTGGCTCGACACGTTCCCGCTTCTGCCCCGCAACATCGACCACTCCACCTCGCAGCACGCCGCGATCGTCTCGGCCATCCTCGCCGGGAGACCGGATGCCGCCCACGCGGCGATGCGCGACCACCTGGCCGGGTCGGAGGCGTTGCTGCGCGGGTTCCTGGCGTAGCGCGGCTGGGGCGCGGGGGTGCCCCTTGGTGCCGGGCGGAGGAGTTCTGGCGCAGGGAGGACGCACGGAGGGGTTCGGGTCCTCCGCTCGCCGAATCTCCTCCGCTGAGCACGCGAGGCGTCTCGGCCGCGCCCGCGAGGGGGCCGGCGGCGAGGGGAGGGCGCCATTGCGTTTGCGGCGGTCGGCGGTCGTTGCGGCGGTTAGCGGGTTCGGGGTGATTGCGGTTGTGGTTGCCGGGGGAGGAGATTCGGCGACGGGAGGACGCTCGTGTACGTGTGGGTCCTCCGCTCGCCGAATCTCCTCCGCTGAGCACCGGTGCGGGGCCGCGGATAGGCTCGGAGGATGGCCGCGGGCAAGAAACGCAAGGGGAAGAGGCTCGACGTGGAGTTCAAGAACACCGCGCTGACCGACGCGCTGCAGACGCAGGACATGGCGGCGATCGCCTTCGCGCTGCGGCACGGTCCCACCGTCGTTCCGCTGATGCGCGCCGGGGACGCCGACAACCCGCTCGACATGGGCGAGGTCTGGACCTACCGGGACCCGAACACGGGGCAACTCGCGCTGCTGCTGTTCAGCGATGCGACGCACAAGCCCGCGACCCTGCCGCCGCACGTCGCGCTGCAGTCGCCGCAGTGGTTGCGCACCTTCCTCGGGATGCACGAGGAGGAGCTCACGACGGTGTTCATCGACATCGCGGGTCCGCACCCGATCCAGGCCAGCCCGGCTGATCTGATCGCGGCGCTCGACGCCTGAGCGCGGACCCGGCCGCGGTCGGGACCTGGCCGCGGTGGGGACCCGGCCCACGGTGTGGACCCGGCCGCGGCGTGGACCCGGCCCACGGTGTGGACCCGGCCGCGGTGTGGACCTTGCCGCGGCGTGGACGTCGCCCGGCGCGGACCCCGCTGAGTGTCCAGAACACCCGGACCGTTTTGACGGGCGTCCGGGTGTTCTGGACACTCGACGGGGTGTCGCGCGGGATGCCGGGTGGGGACGCGGGGCTCCGGGGTGCGGGTCGCGGAGCTCAGCGCGCGAGAGTGCGATACCTCGCGGGTGAATGACGCGAGTCGCGCGGGTGAGGCGAGAGTGACAGACTCGGGGCATGGAGTACGTGATCACCGCGGCCGTGTGCGCCGCTGGACTCGTCATCCCCGTGGTGCTCGGCATGACGTCGCCGCACCGTCGTCGGCGGTCCGCTCCTCCGGGCCGCTGACCGGCTGACCCGCCGCGCACCTCCGCGGCGTCGGTCTCCGCGTCGTCGCTGTGCGCGGTGTCTCAGAACCCCGGTTCGCTGTCGTCGCGCGGCATGCCCCGGACCTGGAGTTCGTTGAGCGCTTGGGCGAGCTTGCGCGACGAGGCGTCGAGCACCGTGTGATAGCCGAGCCGCTTCGCCTCGGACGCGCGCTGCGCGGCCTGGGTCACGTTGCGGATCTCGCCCGTCAACGTCAACTCACCGATGGCCGCGAGCCGCTTCGACACTTTGCGGTTCTTCACGGCGTTCGCCACCGCGATCGCGATCGCGAGGTCGGCCGCGGGTTCGACGAGGCGCACACCACCGACCGTGGACACGTAGACGTCGCGGTCGGACAGCGTCAGCCCCATGCGGCTTTCGAGCACCGCCAGCACCATCGCCACGCGCGACGAATCGACGCCGTTGACGATACGGCGCGGGTTCGGCGCGGTCTGCCGCACGGCGAGGGCCTGGATCTCGACGGGCAGTGCACGCCGGCCCTCCATCGCGATGGTCACGCAGGTGCCCGGCTCGGGTTCGCCGTGCCCGAGGAAGAGCGCGCTGGGGTCGGCGACCTCGGCGATCCCGGTGCCGGTCATGTCGAAGCAGCCGACCTCGTCGGTCGGTCCGAAGCGGTTCTTGAGCGCCCGCACGAACCGCAGCGAGGTCTGCCTGTCGCCTTCGAAGTGGCAGACGACGTCGACGAGGTGCTCCAGGATGCGGGGACCGGCGATCGACCCGTCCTTGGTCACGTGGCCGACGAGGATGATCGGCAGGCCTCGCTCCTTCGCGATGCGGATGAGGGCGGATGCCACTTCCCGCACCTGCGCGGGCTGACCCGCCGCTCCATCGCTGTGGGCCGATGAGATGGTCTGCACCGAGTCGACGATCAACAGTCCGGGTTCGACCTGGTCGACGTGCCCGAGGATCGTGGCGAGGTCGGTCTCGGAGGCGAGGAAGAGCTCGTCGTGCAGCGCACCCGTGCGTTCGGCCCGCAGGCGGACCTGCGCCGCGGACTCCTCGCCGCTCGCGTACAGCACACGGCGGCCGGCGTGCGCGCTCTTCGCGGCGACCTCCAGCAGCAGCGTCGACTTGCCCACGCCCGGCTCGCCGCTCAGCAGGATGGCGGCTCCCGGAACGATTCCGCCCCCGAGCACCCGATCGAACTCGCCCACGCCGCTCGTACGTCGCGGCGCGTCTTGCGTGTCGATCTCGGTGATGCGCCGGGCCGCGCGCGCCGCGCCGGGTGCCACGGGCACGATCGAGCGGACGATCCCCGTCTGCTCGGCGGCCTCGACGACCGTGCCCCACGATTGGCACTCACCGCAGCGCCCGACCCACTTCAGCGTCGTCCATCCGCATTCGGTGCACCGATACGGAGCAGGGGCGGAAGCAGGACGTCGGGATGCCATGCGCCCAGGCTACGCGGGGCCTCCGACATCGCTCCGTCGGGGCGTGGCATCCGGGGTCGGACGAGGGAGGTCGCGTCGACCGACGCGTTCTCCCGGAGGCGAAAGCCTCCGGATTGCGGCTCTCAGTCGCGCAGGGACTCGGCGACGGTCGTCAGCGCGTCGGCGGAGCGGCGGAGCAACGTCAGCTCGCGGTCCGAGAAGGGCGTGCCGACGAGGGGGACCGCACCCTTCGCGCTCACGATCGAGGGGACCGAGAGGGCCATTCCGCTGATGCCGTGGAAGTTCTCGAGGACGGTGCTCACGGGCAGGATCGCGTGCTCGTCGCGCAGGATCGCCTCGACGATCCGGGCGCTCGACAGGCCGATCGCGTAGTTCGTGGCGCCCTTGCCCTGGATGACCTTGTAGGCCGCGTCACGGACGTCGACGGCGATGGCATCCAATTCCTCCGGGGTGAAGAACGTGCCGTCCGGGAGCTCGAACTCGGTGATCGGGATCGACCCGATCGTCGCGGTGGACCAGAGGGGGAACTCGGTGTCACCGTGCTCGCCCACGATCCACGCGTGGACGCTCGAGGTGGCGACGCCCGCGCGCTGCGCGAGCTTCCAGCGCAGGCGGGAGGTGTCGAGCACCGTGCCGGAGGCGAAGATCCGCCGCGTCGGCAGGTTCGTCGCCTCCTGCGCGAGCACGGTCAGCACGTCGCACGGGTTCGTCACGATCACGTAGACGGCGTGGGGGGCGACCTCGAGCAGCTTCGGCATCATGTCGCGGATGATGCGCGCGTTCGTCGCGGCGAGCTCGGTGCGGGTCTGGCCGGGGTTCTGCTTCGCGCCCGCGGTGATGACGACGACGTGCGAGCCCTCGGCGACGGAGACATCGCTTCCGCCCACGATGTCGCTCGAGCCGGTGAACTGCGTGCCGTGCGCGAGGTCGAGCACCTCAGCCTCGACCTTGGCCTCGGCGATGTCGTATAGCGCCACGTGCCGCGCCGACCCCCGGATGAGAGCGGCGTACGCGACGCTCGCCCCTACGCTTCCCGCTCCCACGACCGTCAGCTTGGAGTTCTCGATCACGCTCATGACTCGATCCTGGCAGCGGTATGGGACCGGTGCCAGAGCGGTCGTTCGACGGTGGATGAACGGATGCCGGCGGGCGACGTCGCGAGCCGGTCGGGTGGCGTGGGAGTCGGCGTCGGGCTGCGAGGCGGTGATCGGGTGTGGGCATGAGCGTGTGCCGAACTCCGGAGCTTCTCGCCGCAGCAGGGCCGACTGCGGCATGCAGACTGCCCGGCGCGTGATCTCTCCGGAGTCCGGCACGCTCGGCGCAGGTTCTCGCGGTCGGCCGGATTCGCGGCATCCGGTCATCTGTCGTAAGCTGGTCGGCGGTGACGTGTCCGAGCGGCCGAAGGTGCAACACTCGAAATGTTGTGTAGGTTCACCCCTACCGTGGGTTCAAATCCCACCGTCACCGCCATTTCACCAGATCAGCCCCGCCTCGAGCGGGGCTGATCTGCGTTATGGGGCGGTCGCCTGTGCGGGACGGCCGTCATTCGTTTCTGATCGTCTCCCGTTCGAGCGAGTGTCGATACTGACGTCGGAAGGACCCGCGGATGCCGAGCGCGCCCTGTCTCCTGACGGTTCCCCCGCGGCCGCCCAGCCACCTGCTGCGGGGGAGGGCGATGTCTCCCCAGGAGGCCGCCCTCCGCAGCGCGATGACCAGCAACCAGACCAGCACGACACTCAGGAGCATCGGCATCGCGCCCGTGAGACCGGGGACGTCGACCACGTTCTCGCCGAGGAGCGCACCCGGCTGGAAAGTGGACCTGGCCCGGCCGGTGCTGTCTGTCCACCCGTTGAGGTAGACGTGGTGTTCGACGATCGTCCCGTCGTCACTGATCCAGGTTCCGAAGGGACGACAACCGCCGCGAGGCCGCTCTTCGCAGCCCACCTGGGTGAAGGTCCCCGATACGCGTGGCTGCCCGAGGTCGATCAGGCTGGCGATCAGGATCGCCGCGATGGCAACCGCGAGGACACCGGCCACGAGGGAGAAGACGATCTGACCGAAACGCCGCCACCGCTCGCCCGCGCGTCGCTGGCGCTCCATGAAGCGGTCGTAGGCCGCGTGCGGATGCGGTGAGGGTGTCGCCACGAACGCGACTCTAGCGCCCGCCTACCGTCTCCTCCCGCCGATGCCGGCTCGGTGTGCCGGGGCGGGGCGTCAGAGTGTCGGACTCGCTGAGCGGAGAGAGTCACAGCCCGTCCAGGAACTCCCGCACCGCAGCCGCGGCATCCGGCGCAGCCCGGTACGTGTGCTCCGCCGAAGGGAAGACGCCCTCGCGCACCTCTCGCGCATATACCTCGACGCCCTCCACCATCGCGTCGCCCAGCGCGGCGTAGCGCTTGACGAAGACGGGGGCGCGGCCCTCGGTGATACCGAGCAGATCGTGCTGCACGAGCACCTGGCCGTCGGCCTCGCCCGCGCCGATGCCGATGACCGGGATGTCGAGAGCGCGGCGGATCTCGGCGACGACCTCGGCGGGAACGGCTTCGATCACGAGCGCGAACGCTCCGGCATCCTGGACCGCAAGGGCGTCGCGGGCCACGCGGATCGCCTCGTCGTCGGTGCGCCCCTGGGCGCGGAGGCCGCCGAGCGCCGTCGCGGTCTGCGGGGTGAGCCCCACGTGCCCTACGACAGGGATCCCGGCCTCGACGATCGCTCGGAGCCGTGACAGGCGGGCCGGGTTCGCCCCCTCGATCTTGACGGCGTCGGCGCCGGCCTCGTGGACGAAGCGCACGGACGTCGCGATCGCCTGCTCGTCGCTCAGCTCGGTCGATCCGAACGGCAGGTCGCACAGCACGAGCGGCGTCTGCACCGCGCGGCGCACCGCTTTCGCGAGCATCAGCATCTCGTCGAGGGTCACGGAGGTCGTGTCGGGGAGGCCGAGCACCACCTGTGCACCCGAATCCCCGACCAGGACGATGTCGACCCCCGCGCGCTCCGCGACCCGGCCCGACACGAAGTCGTAGGCCGTGACCATGACGATCGGCGTGTCCGCCTCGGCGAGCTCGCGCAGACGGCGCAGCGTGATGGGGGGACGCGTCACGGGCGCCTCCTTTCGAGGGGGATTCGATCGTCGAGACCGGGAACGAGCACGACGTTGTCGATGAGCCGGACCTCGCCCACCCGCACCGCGAGCGCGAGGAGCGCCGGGCGTCCGAGGTCGGTGATCGGCTCGAGGCTGTCGGCGTCGACGATCTCGACGTATTCGGGGTCCAGCGCTGCCGTGGCGAGTTCGTCGCGGACGACGCTCTCGAGGCGGTGGGGATCCCGGATGCCGGAGGCGAAGGCATCCTGTGCCGCTCGAAGAGACCGCGGGATGACGGCGGCGACGTGGCGCTCCTCGACCGACAGGCGGGTGTTGCGGCTGGAGCGCGCGAGGCCGTCGTCGTCGCGGGACGTCGGGCGGGCGACGATCTCGACGGGGATGCCGAGGTCGCTCACCATGCGTCTGACGACGACGACCTGCTGTGCGTCCTTCGCCCCGAAGTAGGCGCGGTCGGGCTGTACCGCGAGCAGCAGTTTGGCGACGACCGTGGCGACCCCGTCGAAGTGGGAGCGCCCGCGGAGGGCTCCCTCGAGGGTCTCGGTGATCGCTCCGCCGACCGACACCGTGGTCGCGAAGCCCTCGGGGTACATCTCGGCGGGCGACGGGGCGAACACGAGGTCGGTACCCGCCTGCGCCGCCAGGGCGACGTCGGCCTCTTCGGTGCGCGGGTAGGCCGCGAGGTCGGCGGCCTCGCCGAACTGCGTCGGGTTCACGAAGATCGACAGCACCACGGTCGCGTTCTCCGCTCGGGCCGCGCGCAGCAGGGAGAGGTGGCCCTCATGGAGCGCGCCCATGGTGGGCACGAACCCGATCGCCTCACGGCGAAGCGGGTCGAGCGCCGCGCGCAGCTCGGCGACGGTGCGGACGATGCGGATGCTCACGGGGCGGTCTCGATTCCGGCTCGTTGGATGACGGCGAGGTCGCGGGTGGCGTCGACGAGTGCGTCGAAGAGGGGCAGGCGTTCCGGCATGCGCTCGCTGATCGCTCGGCGCTGCCGCTCGATCGTGGCCGCGTCGCCGCGGGATACCGGTCCGGTGAGCGCGGCCGCGGCTCCGCGCTCGGCCCAGTTGTCGACGGCGGCCCGGACGAGCGGGACGAGGGCGTCTCGTTCCACTCCCGCGGTCGCCGCGAGATGCTCCGCCATCCCCTCGAGCGTGACAAGGAAGTTGGCCGCGATGGACGCGGCCGCGTGGTATGCCGCGCGGTCCTCGTCGAGGACCGCGACGCCCGTCATCCCGAGGACGTCCGCGACAGCCGATGCGACGGCGTAGGCCGCGGTCGAGGTCGCCGAGAGGGCGGCCGTGACTCCGGCGAAAGACGTCCCCGCGCCCGTGACCGTCATCAGGGGATGGACGCTGAAGCCGTCGTGCGGGCCCAGGACGGACAGGTCGAGCGAGCCCGAGAGGTGGCCGACCGTGCGTCCGGGCGCGATCGCGCGCGCGGCGGAGGCGATCTCGGCATCCGGTACGGCGAGGAGGACGATCCCGGCATCGGCACCGGACTCGCCCCGACCCGCGGGCCCCGCGACCGGGACCCCGGCGCCCTCGAGAGCGGCGACGAGCGCGCGGCCCATGCGACCGTCACCGATGACGAGGACGCGCCCGGCGAGCGTCAGGGAGGAGGGAAGGGGGTGCGGTGTCATGTGCGTGAGGCGACGGCCGCGGGGGCGGCTTCGCCGTTCTCCACCGTACTCGCTCGCGTCGCGCTCGAGCCCGCGTCGCCTCATCGAGACCGTGCGCGTTCGGCGCCCATCGCGTGCGGCCTCGGCCAGCGGATGCGGTTTGGGCGACGGCTGGGGGGCGGGGCCGGGCGCGGACCCGGGCCGGCCGGGTCAGCGCGCCGTCGAGAGACCGGCGACGAGCAGCGCGGGCTCGACGTGTCGTCCGGGCGCGTAATCGGTGCCCCCGATGACGTCGGCGAGGTAGTTGGCCGCGCGGTCGCCGAGGGCGCTCAGGCGCAGATCGATCGTGGTGAGGCTGTTGTCGTCCTGGCCGGTGAGGCCGGCGATGTTGTCCATCCCGGTGATGGCGACGTCGGTGGGCACGCGGATGCCGGCCTCGGCGAGGACGCCGGCCACCGCGGTGGCCATGGTGTCGTTGCCGCAGCACACCGCGTCGAAGGGGGTGCCGGAGGCGACGAGACGCTGGGCGGCCTCTCGACCCCAGGCCTGCGACCAGTCACCGCGGAGCACGAGCGCGGGATCGAGGGTGAGTCCCGCGTCGGAGAGCGCGTCGGCGAGGCCGGTGGAGCGGTCGCGCGCGGAGCGGTCCTCCTCCGTGGCGGTCACGTGGGCGATGCGGCGGCACCCGATGGACACGAGGTGCTCGCCCGCGAGACGTCCGGCGCCGTAGCCGTCGTGCAGGAAGGACGCGTCCTCGGCGTCGTCGGAGTGGCCGTACGCGTAGACCACCGGCACGGTGAAACCGGCGCTGACGGAGTGGATGTCGGAGCTCGATCCGTCGCCGATGACGAGGAGACCGTCGATGTTGCGGGCGCGGAGCTTGCGCGCGGTCGCGGCGAAGAGGGCGCGGTCGAGGTGCGCATCCGACACGAGCACCGACAGGTCGCGCGCGCCGAGGGCCGTGGTGGCGCCGGTGAGCACCGGCATCGTGAACGCGCCGGGGGCGTTGACGGTGAGCACCCCCACGGTGGCGCTGCGTCCCTGCGCGAGGAACTGGCCCAGGGCGTTCGGCTGGTAGTCGAGGCGCTTGGCGACGGAGAGGATGCGTTCGCGCGTGGCATCCGAGACCTTGCCCTGCCCGCGCAGCACTTTCGACGCCGTGGGGACGGAAACTCCAGCCAGCGCCGCCACGTCGCGGAGAGAGATCGCGTCTTTCGCCATTGCGGATCGAGTTTAGGGGGTCGGGGCGTCGATGCCACGGACCCGGAGGACCACGCGTGAGCGCACCGTCTCCCCGGGTGCGACATCGATCGAGCCGAGGGCGTCGTGCGGATGGGCGTAGGGGTCGGACGAGGGCTCGAGGCCGACGGCATCCACTGCTCCCCACCAGGGGAAACCGGTCGATCCGCGCCGCTCGCGCCAGACGAAGAGACGGGGGAACAGGCGCGGGTCCCAGGTGAGATCCAGGCGCAGCGTCCCGCTGATCCGGAGGGAGCCCGCGGCGCCGGAGAGGTCGTCGAAGCCCGCGGAGGGCGCCCCGGCCACGTCGACCTCGCGCTCGCCGGTGCGCACGGTGCTCGGGGCGTCGAACAGGTCGCCCGCGAAGGCCGGGTGCTCGGCCCACCCGACGTGCACGGGGGCCACCGAGACGTTGCGGACGGCGGTGTCGAGGCGGAGCTCGTCATCGACGAGCATGGCGGTCCGCTCGATCTCGAGGGGGACGGTGCGCAGGGCCACGCGCGCGCGGCACGACGACGCGGCGCCCGCGAGCGTCCAGGTACGCCAGGCGGCCTCGCCGTGGAAGGGCTGCCGAGGCTCGACCCCGGCGGGCGGGTCGCCCGCGCGCGGGAGCAGGACGTGCCACCCTCCCGGGTAGCGCCGGTGCCACTCGCCGCTGGAGTCGGGCAGCGCGAAGGCGTCGCGCGGCTCGTCGCCCCACGGGGTGGTGGCGAGGAGCTCGCGTCCCGTCGGCAGGTGCGTGAGCGAGGCGATGCGCGCACCCTCGGGGTCGATCTCGGCGCGCAGGATGCCGCTCGCGATGACGACGCGTCCCTCCCTCATGCCGCGACCTCTTCGAGTCGTTCCCGCGTCGGGAAGCCGGTGTGATCGCCCGGATCGGCGACCACCCGGGCGGCGCACCACGCCCCGCGCCGGAGGGCGTCCTCGATCGGCAGACCCTCGAGGACCGCCGTGATCCACCCGGCGGCGAAGGCGTCACCCGCGCCGACGGGGTGATGGGGCGGCGGGATCTCGACGGCATCGGCGCGGTGCACGCCGTCGGCGTCGGCGGCCAGGGCCCCGCGGCGACCGAGCTTGACCACGACGATGCGCGGGCCCCGCGCGCGCAGCTCCGCGAGCGCGCGCTCGGGGTCGTCGTGGCCCGTGAGCACCCGCGCCTCCTCTTCGTTGCAGAGCAGTGTGTCGACGTGGTCGATCACGTCGTCGACCGCGTCGCGGAGCCCCGCGTCGTCGATCAGCTGCGGGCGGTGGTTCGTATCGAGGGAGACCGGGATGCCGCGCTTCGCGGCGTCGCCGAGGACTCGCTCGAACAGTTCACGCGGCCCCTCGCCCAGCGAGGGCGTGATGCAGGAGGCGTGCAGCCAGTCGACGTCGTCGAGGTCGACGCCGTCGAGGTCGGCGGCGGCGAGTCCGGCCGCGGCGGAACCCGTGCGGTAGTGCTCGCTGCGCACGGCGTCGTCGCTCAGGCGCTCCTTCACGATCAGTCCCGTCTTGCCGGCGGGGATCGTCTTCACCGCGCGGGAATCGACACCCTCTGCAGAGAGGGTGCCGCGCACGAGCGAGGCGAACGCGTCGTCGCCGAGGCGGGACATCCACGTCGCCCGGTGACCGAGGCGCGCCACCCCGACGGCGGTGTTCAGCTCGGCTCCCGCCACGGCGACCGCGGAGGGGCGACCCCCCTCGACGAAGAACGTCGCGAGGGCCTCCCCGAACGTGAAGACGTGACCCATCAGCCCGCGTCCGGAGAGCCCGCGTCCGGAGAGCCCGGGTCCTGCGCCAAGCCCCGCACGACGTACAGGGCGTCGCCGGGGAACTCGGGCTGCTCGAGCCGCACGCCCCCGGCGACCGCGGTCCAGCGGGCCGCGTCCGGCCGGCGCGCGGCGAGGTCGTACACGCGGACGTCGAGGTCCGGCGTCGCCCGGCCGCGCAGGGTCAGCGCGAACGCCGAGGGGGCGTACACGGCGACCGCGCCCTCCGGTGTCTGGCCCGCGATCGCGCCCGAGGGTTCGGCGGCGAGCAGCTCGGCATCCCCGTCCAGACCCCACAGCCGCTCGTCCTCGACCACGCGGCGGAGGAACGCCACGTCGTCGGCGCCGGGGAAGGCCGCGGCGACCGAGAAGGGGAAGGGGTGGCCGTGCACGTCGCCCGCGGCGAAGTCCTCGCCGCGGCGATGCCACGACCACACGCCGTGCGCGCCGTAGCCGAGTCCCGCCGCCGCTCCCGCGACGACACCGGTCCAGCTCGCGCGCCGCACGTCGGCGGCCGAGTGTCGCTCCCGCCCGGCGAAGCGGCCGAGCCCCTCGTAGCAGGGCTCGAGGTTGATGATCGGGCGGTCGACCTCCATCGCGCGGTAGTACCGCGTCAGCTCAGCGGGGAGGGTGTCCCAGGCCTCGTTGTGCCCGGACTGCAGACCGTGGAAGTCGATCAGATCCCCGTCGGCGATCGCCCGCGGCATGCGCGCGGTCGGGGTGTCGTGCCAGGTGACGAGCTGCTCGGGGGCGAGTTCGCGCACCTGCGCGGCGACCGCGCTGTAGCGCGCGAGAGCGGTGTCGTCGTTGAGATCGTCGTCGCCCGAGACGATCCAGATCGGGTCGAACCGCGCGAACCGGGCGACGGCCTCGGCGACATAGGACGTCGTCTGCTCGGCATCCATCACGTGGTCCGGGGTGAGCCCCGCGCCCCAGGTACCGGGCACGAAGTTGTTCCACAGCAGGACGAGCATCGGGGTGAAGCCGTGCGCGCGGGCGGTCGTCAGAACGCGTTCGGCGTCGTCCCAATAGGCGGCGTCGCCGGCGGCGAAGTCGATGCGACCGTCGCGGATCGCATAGGGGGAGCGCGTGCCGGTGGAGCGGTCGTGCTCGATGGGCAGGATGCTGAACAGCAGGGCGTTGAAGCCCTGCCGGCGGCGACGCTCGAGGTGATCGAGCCACTCGTCCGGGCTTGCGCCCCCGAACGCGGCCCACACGGTGTCGGCGAGCAGGAACGTCGGCTGCCCGTCGCGCAGCAGCCAGCGCCGCGACGGCGCGAGGGACCAGGTCATGCGGGTTCTCTCCTCGAGGGGGACGGGGACGGTCACGGGGCGATCAGCGCTCCGTCGGGCGCGCGCACTTTCGCGGCCCAGGCGTCGTGGCCGGAGAGCCCGGCGGGGAAGCGGGCGGCGGCCTTCTCGTCGACCTCGATGCCCCAGCCGGGGGCGTCGTTGGGGGTGAGCCAGCCGTCGACGATGTCGATCATCCCGGGGAAGACCTCGTGCGTCGCCTCGTTGTAGACGTGCCCCTCCTGGATGCCGAACGCCGGCGAGGTGACGTCGAGCGCCACCGCGGCCGCCACCGCGAAGGGGGAGGCGTCACCGGGGGAGTGCCACGCGGTGCGCACGCCCTCGATGTCGGCGAGGACCGCGAGGCGACGGGCGGCGCTCACGCCCCCGACGTCGGACAGGTGCGCGCGCAGGTAGTCGACCTGGTGCTCGCGCACGAGTCGGGCGGCGTCCGTGAACGAGGTGGCCAGCTCGCCGACGGCGATCGGCACCGGGGATGCCTGGCGCACCTCGCCGAGACGGTGCCAGTGCTCGGGGGCGAGCACGTCCTCGACGAAGAACGGCCGGTACGGCTCGAGGCTGCGGCTCAGCGTGATGGCCTGGCTCGGGCTCAGACGCGAGTGCACGTCGTGCAACAGCTCGACGCCGTCGCCGAGTTCCTCGCGGACGTGGGCGAACAGCCGCGGCGTGGCGACCAGGTAGTCCTCGACCCGCCACCCCGCCGCGTGCTTCGCCCAGGCGAACTCCCCCGGCAGCGGCGGAGCGCCGTAGTGCCCGGTGCCCTGCTGCCCGACCTGGATGCGCACGTGACGCTGGCCGGCGGCGATCAGCTCACGCGCATGGTCGGTCGTGGCCTCCGCGTCGGCGCCCTCGGCGTGGAGGTACGTGTCGGCCGCGGCGCGCACGCGTCCGCCGAACATCTCGTACACCGGCATCCCGGCCCTCTTGCCGGCGATGTCCCAGAGGGCCATGTCCAGGCCCGAGAGCGCGTTGTTGCCGACCGGCCCCTCGCGCCAGTACCCGGTGAAGCGCACGAGGCGCGTGAGGTCGTCGATGTCGCCGGGGTAGCGGCCGACCACGAGCGGGCGCACGTGCTCGAGGAACGCGACGACGGCCTTCCACCGCTGCGTGAACGTCGCGCAGCCGTAGCCGTACAGGCCCGGTTGGTCGGTGTCGACGCGCACCACCACGAGCGGGATCCCCTCGGGGGCCGTCACGATCGCACGGATGTCGGTGATGCGGACGTCCTCGCGCGGCAGCCAGGGCTGCGCGAAGGCGGTGTCGGTCTCGGCGAGGGTCATCGTTCGCTCCTGATCAGGGACGCTCGTTCGGTGGCGGTGCCGTCGTGGATGGATTCGCTCGGCACGAAGCCGAGCAGGTCGCGGGCCGCGCTGGTGTCGACGAGGGCTTCGCGACCGCTGACCGGACGCGAGAGCACGGTGCCGGGGGCGTACCGCGCCACCAGCTCGGCCGAGTCGACCGGCAGCAGGGTGTCGGCGGCGCTGAGCGGGATCACGGGCGCGCCGACCACGTCGGCGTCGAGCGCGCGCTGCACGGCGCGGGTGGCGTCGTGCATCGTGAGGTACGCCCAGCCCTCGCGGGCGAGCCGTGCCGGGTCGTCCGCGACGTCGTGCGCCGCGTCGCGCAGCACGTCCGGCCACTTCACCAGGGGGAAGCGCAGGGCCACGACGTCGAGACCGTAGCGGCGGTTCGCGTACGCGGCGGTGCGCTCGTCGACGAGCTTCGAGAGGGAGTACGCGTCGGCGATGTCGGGCGGGGTGTGCGCGTCCAGTGGGAAGGCCGGAGGGAACGCGCCGTGGGGGTTGTTGGGGTAGCCGATCGCGTTGATGCTGCTGGCGATCACGGCCCGGCGCACCCCGCGCTCTCCGGCGCTGGTGAGCACGGTGAAGGTCGCCGCGGTGTTCACGCGGAACACGTCGACCGGCGTGCCGAGGCTCGGGTGCGGGATCGCGGCGAAGTGCGCCACGGCATCCACGTCGTCCATCGCGCGCGCCACGTCGACCGGCGAGGCGGCATCGCCCTCGATGAGTCGGTCGGCCGCGTGCTCCGACGAGAACGACAGCGACAGGGCGGTGACGGAGTGTCCGGCGGCGACGAGGCTCTCGCTGACCGCGCGGCCGATCTCTCCGTCGGCACCGGTGACGAGGACGCGGCTCATCCCTTCACCCCGCCCGCCATGCTCGCGCCCCGCAGGAACTGGCGCTGGAAGATCAGGAACAGCGCCACCGGGATGATGAGCGACAGGAACAGCGCGGCCATCTGCACGCTGAGCTCGGTCTGCTCGGCCAGACGCGGCAGCGCCACCGAGACCGGCTGGTTGTCGGGAGTGGGCAGCACGAGCAGCGGCCAGAGGTAGTCCTTCCACGACGCGACCACGGTGAGCAGACCGACGACGCCGAGGATCGGTCGCGCCAGCGGCAGGACGATGCTCCACAGGATGCGGAGGGGGCCGGCGCCGTCGATGCGGGCCGCCTCGTACAGGTCGGCGGGGATCGCCTCGAGGAAGCGCGAGATGATCAGCACGTTGAAGGCCGTGGCGCCCGCGGGCAGCCAGACCGCCCACCACGTGTCGATGAGCGAGAAGCCGAGGATCGGCAGCTCGCGGACCGTGAGGTACAGCGGCACGAGCGAGACGATGCCCGGAATGAACAGGGTCGCGAGGATCGCTCCCGAGAGCACCTTGCCCCACCGGGGCCGGAGCACCGTGATGACGAAGGCCGCGGTCGTCGACACGAGCAGCGTGGTCACGACCGAGCCGGCCGCGAGGATCGCGGTGTTCGTGAGGTAGTGGCCGATGCGGCCGCGTTCCCACGCGATGCCGAGGTTCTCCCACTGCACGACGCCGCTGGAGAAGAACGAGAACGGGCCGCGGATGAGGTCCTGCGTCGGCGAGACCGCCGCGAGGGCGAGCCAGACGATCGGGCCGAGACCGGCGATGATCAGCGCCGCGAGCACGAGGACGTGACCGATGCCCAGGCTGATCCGGACCGAGGGGCGGGAGCGGTCGGCATCCGAGATGTTGGTGCGGGTGAGGGGCTCGGGGGCGTCGGCGGGGCGACGACGGCCGAGGGAGAGCAGGCTCATGAGCGGCTCCAGCTACGCGTGAGGCGGAAGTAGGCCAGGGAGAACAGGCCGAGGACCAGCGCGAGCAGCACGCTGAGGGCGGTGGCCGCGCCGTAGTCGACGCGCGTGAAGGCGTAGTCGTAGATCGTCATGAGCAGCGTCTTGGTCGCGCCCTGCGGTCCACCGCCGGTGAACAGGAACGGCTCGGTGAAGACCTGCATCGTGCCGATGATCTGCAGCAGCAGCATCGTGCCGATGATCCCGCGCATCTGCGGGAGGGCGACGTGCCAGACGCGGCGCCAGATCCCGGCTCCGTCGAGCTCGGCGGCCTCGTACAGCTCGCCCGGGATGCTCGTCAGCGCCGCGATGTAGATGATGACCGCGGTTCCGGCTCCTGCCCACGTGGTCTCGAGGACGATCGAGGGCAGGGCGCTCGCGGGGGAGTTGAGCCAGGGCAGGGGGCCGATGCCGACCCACCCGAGGACGGTGTTGAACAGGCCGTCCGCGTCGGGGGCGTAGAAGAACTTCCAGAGCAGGATCGCCACGACCGGCGGCACCATGACGGGCAGGTAGGCGAGGGCGCTGAAGTACCAGGCCCGCGAGCGCATCTCGGAGATGAACACCGCGAGGGCGAGCGGCACCGGGAAGCCGAAGACGATCGCGAGCACCGTGTACAGCACCGTGTTGCCCGCGGCCTGCGGCAGACCCGGGTCGCTCAGCACGTAGACGAAGTTGTCGAGACCGACGAAGTCGCTCTGCCCGGTGAGCACCACACGCTGCACGCTCATCACGAGCGAGCTGAGGATGGGACCCCACGAGAAGTAGGCGTAGACGAGGATCGCCGGGGCGGCGATGAGCAGCGCGGTGAGGCCGGGGCGCCAGGGGCGTCGCCGGCGGGCGGTGCGCGCGGGGGTGGCGGCGGTTCGCGCGGCGGTGCGCGGGCGCTCGTCGAGATCGGTCATGGACGTCTCCGGGGGAGGGAGGGGCGGGCCGTGCGGCGACCCGCCCCGGGTGGGGTGATCAGCGGCTCAGGCGCGACTGCACGTCGGTCTGGGCGGTGCTGAGCAGGGAGGGGATGTCGGCGTTCTGATCGGTCAGGACCGACTGCACGACGGTGTCGAGCGCGCCGTACACCTCTTGCGCGTTGTTGACCGGCTCGGCGACGACGGGGATGGATGCCGAGGCGTCGAGGTACGGGGTGAAGTTCGCGCTCGGCACGTTGATGTACTGCTTGATCCAGTCGAAGTACGTGGAGTACTGGTCGCTGTTGACCACGGGAAGCCCCGGGAGGCCCGTGACGGAGCCGGCCTCGTTCGACGCCTTGGCGTCGTCGACGGCGGTGGTCTCGTCGAGGTAGCGCTGCAGGTAGAAGAACTTCACCCACTTCACGGCTGCGGCCTGCTGTTCGGCGCTCGCCTTGGGGTCGACGATCTGCACCGTGCCGCCGCCGAGGGTGCCCTCGGCGCTCTTGACCTGCGGCATCCCGCCGATCCCGAAGCTCTCGGCGGGCAGCTTCAGGTTCTGCACGATGTTGTAGTACGAGTCGCTTGCACCGATGATCATGCCGATCTTGCCGGCGGCGAAGTCCTGACCCTGGGTCGGGATGTCGTACAGCGTGTTCTCGGGCATGGTGCCGTCCTTCCACCGCATGTCGCTGATCAGCTGCAGCGCCTGGGTGGAGGGCTTGTCGTCGAAGGTGGCTTTCGAGCCGTCCTCGTTCTCGACGGTGCCGCCGAACGAGTAGGTCATGCCGGAGAACTGCCATCCGCCGGTGTTCGCGGTGGTGAGGACGGAGAAGCCCGCGGCGCCCGTCGCGTCGTGGATCTTCTTGGCCGCGGCGCGCACCTCGTCCCACGTGGTGGGCGGGGAGTCGGGGTCCAGGCCGGCCTTCGTGAACAGCTCGCGGTTGTAGACGAGACCGAACGAGTACGCGTTGGTGGGGATCGCGTACGCGCGTCCCTCGCTGTTCTCGGCGAGCTTGAGCACCGTGGGGTTGAGGCTGTCGAGGAGACCCTCGTTCCTCAGGGCGTCGGTGAGGTCGGCGGCCTGCCCGCGCTTGATGAGGCCGGCGGGTTCGGTGAGCGGCACGCTCATGACCGTGGGCAGGCTGCCCCCGGCCGAGAGCGCCTGGAAGGTCGACGCGTCGTAGCTGGTCTCGACCGGCTCGAGCGTGATGTCGGGGTTGGCCTGCTCGAAGGCTTCGACGCGCTTGTCGAAGTACGCGCGGTCTTCGGGGCGGTCGGCGCTGGGCCGGTCGCCGATCTGGATCGAGACCTTGCCGTCTGACGTTCCCGCGGACGGGGAACTGCAGCCCGCGAGGGCTGCGGCTGACAGGCCGCCGAGTGCGATCACGGCGACGACGGAACGGACACGTTTCGTCATTGAAACTCCTTGGCGAAGAGCGGAAGCAAGAGGGAAATCGCTTGCCCTGAGATTTCTAGCACCTCCTGGGTCGAGCGTCAAAGCCAAATTTCCGTCGTTGATATTTCTGTGATCTCTCTGTTGACAGAACACGGAACGTCTCTCAAACTACTGAGGGCAAGCGCTTGCCCTATTCCGAATCCGCTCAACGAGGAGAAATTCGTGTCCCTCCCCCTCAGATCCCGGTCCCGGCGTGCCTGTGCGGCGGCCGCCGTCCCGGTCGTCCTGCTGACCGTCGCCCTCGCGGCCCCGGTGTCCCCGGCCGCCGCGGCCGCCCCCGCCGTCTCCCTGACCCCGGTCGTCACGGGCAACCTCTTCACCGTCGGCGACACGCCCCGCGTCGACTACCGCACGGATGCGTCCGAGCTGTCGTGGCGCGTGTCCGACCCGTCCGGCGCCGTCGTGGCCGAGGGCGACGAGTCGGCGGACGGCACCCTCGACCTGCCCACGACCGCACTCGGTTGGTACCGGCTCGTCGTCTCGGTCGACGGGGGAGCCGCCAGCGCCGAGACGAGCTTCGCCGTGCTCTCGGACCGGGATGCCGCGGCCTCGGCGACCGGACGGTTCGGCGCGGCGACGCACTACGGCCAGTCCTGGAGCACCGACTCGCTCCCCACGCTCGCGACGGGCGGGTTCGCGCAGCTGCGCGACGAGGTCTACTGGAGCGAGGTCGAGACGCAGAAGGGCGTCTACGACTGGGCGCGTCCCCGGGCGGAGTTCCTCGATGCGGCACGCGACGCGGGCGTGCGCCCGCTGCTCCTCGCGGGCTACGGCAACCCCCTGTACGACGGGGGCGACGGTCCCGTCAGCGACGAGGCCGTCTCCGCCTACGCCGCGTATGCCGCCGCGATGGCGACGGAGTTCGGCGACCAGGCGACCGGCATCGAGCTGTGGAACGAGTGGGATCTGGGGCTGGGCGGCAACACCCGCACCTCGCCCGAGGACTACGTGAACCTGCTCGCCACGGCATCCCCCGCCGTGAAGGCCGCCGCTCCCGACCTGCCGGTCATCGGTCCCGCCGTGGCGAACCTGAACACCGACTGGCTCGAGCAGACCTTCCGGCTCGGGGCCCTGCAGTACGTCGACGGTGTGGTGCTGCACCCGTACAGCTACCCCGTCTCGGCCGACGCCCTGGATGAGACCCTCACCCGGGTCGACGCCCTCGTGCGCAAATACAACGGCGGCGTGAGCAAGCCCCTGTGGATCACGGAGCACGGGTGGCCCACCGGCACGAACGCGCGCGCGGTGTCGGAGCGCGAGCAGGCGGCGAACATCGCGCGGTCCGCCGTCATCTCCGCCGCGCACGACGCGGCGCGCTACTACGTCTACGACCTCGTCTCCGACGGCACCGACCCCGCCGAGACGGAGCAGAACTTCGGCCTTCTGCGCGCAGCCGACGACTCCCGCGGCGCATACACGCCGAAGCCGGCGTTCGTCGCCTACTCGACCGCGGCGGCGCAGCTGGCCGGGGCGACCCCCGCCGGCCGTGACGACATGGTCGACGGCGTCCGGCAGTTCCTCTTCGACACCGCGGACGGTCCGCTGCGCGTGCTCTGGTCGGACGCCCCGCGGACGCTCCGCCTGAACACGGACACGGCCGTCGCGGTGACCGACGCGTACGGTCACACCGACACCCTCGACGGCTCGGGCGGCGACGTCTTCGTGAGCGTCGACGACGATCCTCTCTTCGTGCGCGGACCCGTGACGGGCGCGGCCGCATCCGAGACCGGGCTCCGGTTGGACGCGGGAGTCGTGGGGGCCGACGTCACCGGCCAGTGGAGCATCGCGGGGCGATCGGACGGGGCGTCGTCGCAATGGCGGCTGACGCTGCCGGACGGCCGCGCGTTCACCCAGTCCACCGCCGGGTCCGAGACCGCCACGGTCGCCGTCACCGCCCCCGAGCCCCGTGAGACGGGAACGTACGAGACGGTGGCGCATGTGTACGAGGGAGACCGCGCGGCCGGGGTCCTCCGGGCCTCCGCCCAGATCGCGGAGCCGGTCACCCTCACGGGCACCCAGGCGATCTCGGCCGACGGTGACGACGTGCTGCGGCTGCGCCTCGCGAACGCCTCCGCGCGCGACCTCCCGCTGACGGGGCTGTCGTACACCCTCGCCGGGGCCGCGGCGGAGGTGGAGGTGCCCGCCACCCTTCCCGCCTCGGATGCCGTGAGCGTCGACCTTCCTCTCTCCGATCTCACCGAGCGCCAGGCGTTCTCGGCCGAGGCCGTGGTCGACGGCACGACGGTGCGAGCCGAGGGGGCGGTGGCGCCCCTTGTCGTCGCCGACGCCTTCGGGGCGGCGAAACGCGGCATCGCCGTGGACGGCACCCTCGACGCCCTCGACGACCTCACCCCCGCACCCTTCGAGCCGGAGGGGACGATCACGCCGCCGACCGCCGAGGACCAGTCGGCGCGCGCCTGGCTCACCTGGGACGACGACGCCCTCTTCCTCTCGGCCGACGTCGTCGACGACGTGCACGACCAGCCCGCGACGGGGGCGGACATCTGGCAGGGGGACTCCGTGCAGTTCACCGTGGCCGGAGGCGCGCCGGGCGCCGCGAGCGTGTGGCACGAGTTCGGGGTCGCTCTCACCCTGGAGGGGCCGCAGCTGTACCGGTGGCTGTCGGTCGGGCAGGGTGCCGGGACCGTGCCGGGTGCCCAGGTCGCCGTCTCGCGTGACGAGGACACCCACCACACCGTGTACGAGGTGTCCGTGCCGTGGAGCGCCCTCGCGGGCGTCGATCGGGACGCGGCCCTGCTGTCGAGCGCGATCATCGTGAACGAGGCCGACGGTGACGGCCGCGACGGCTACCTCGCGTGGGGTGGCGGGATCGCCGCCGAGAAGGATTCGGCGCAGTTCCACGCCGTCCGGCTGCTCGCCGCGCCCGACCCGGCGCCCGGTGAGGGCGGGGGCACGCCCGATGGCGGCGGAAGCGCACCCGTCGCGCCGACACCCGGTCTCGAGGCGGAGGGCACCGACAGCCCGGATGCCGCCCCGACCGCGCTCGCCCGCACGGGCACACCGTCGGTCGTCGGCATCCTGTTCCCCGCTCTCGCCGCCCTCGTGCTCGGTGCGGGTGCCCTTCTCCTCCGTCGCCGCCCGGCCCGACGCTGACCATGACCCGGTGCCGCTCTCCGCGGCGGCACCGGGTCTCGAAAGGACCACATGAGGGACTCCTCCCGCGTCGCGGAACTGCGCGTCGGACGCCGCCGCGACCTCAGCGTCGCCAGCGACCCCCGACCCCCGGTGTCGTGGCTCGTCGACGCCCCCGCGGGGTGGACGGCGACCCGGGGCGAGATGCGTCTCGACGACGGCGAACCGGTCGCGGTGCCACCGAGCGGCGTGCTCGTTCCGTGGCCGTTCGTCGATCTCTCCGCGGGCGCACGGCACGACCTGTCCGTGCGCGTGGCCGGGCCGGACGGCCGATGGATGCCGTGGAGCCGGCCGATCACCGTCGAAACGGTCTTCTTGCCCGGCGAGTGGACCGCTCCGCTGCTCGGGATCGCCGGTCCCGACGGGGAAGCCGCCCCGTTCGCTCTGCGGCGCGAGATCGAGGTCGGCGCGACCGCGGTGTCGGCGCGCCTGTGGGTGGCGGCGCACGGGGTCTTCGACGCCGCTCTCGACGGCATCCCCGTCGACGATTCGGTGCTGGCGCCGGGATGGACCTCGTATCAGTACCGCCTCCCGCTCGTGTCGGTCGACGTCTCCCCGCTCCTGCGCCCGGGCTCCACGCAGGTGCTCTCGCTGCGGGTCGCCGGCGGATGGTTCACCGAGCGGTACGGCTTCGGCGCCACGGCCGCTCGCTTCTACGGGGATCAGGCCGCGGCCGGTGCCGTGCTGCGCGTGACCCACCGCGACGGGCGCGTCGAGGAGATCGGTCCCGACGAGCGGTGGCGGTCGAACCGTCGCACCGAGATCGTGACGAGCGGGCTGTACGCGGGCGAGCGCGTGGACTTCCGCCGCGAACAGCGGGGATGGCGGATGCCGGGATTCGACGCCGGGTCCTGGGAGACGCCCCTGCGGACGTCCCCGTCGAGCGCGCCGACGGTGATCGATGTCGAGCCGGTCCGGTGCGTGCGCACCATCCGGCGGATGCGCGAGCTGGCGGCATCCCGTCCCGGTGTCGTCCTGCTCGACGTCGGCGAGAACGTCGTCGGTCGCGTACGTTTCGTCGCCGACGGTGCGGCCGGGACCGTCGTGACCGTGCGGCACGCCGAGCTGCTCGAGGACGGCGGGCTGTGCGTCCGCCCTCTGCGCGCCGCCGCGGCCACCGACACGTTCGTCCTCGACGGCGCGGGGGAGCGTTCGTGCGAGCCGGCCTTCACCTTCCACGGCTTCCGCTACGTCGAGATCGACGGCGGTCGGGTCGACCCGACGCGCGTGGAGGTCGAGGTGCTGCGGACCGACGTCCGGCGCACGGGGTGGTTCTCGTGCTCCGACGAGCGGCTGAACCGGCTGCACGCGAACGTCGTCCGCAGCTTCGAGGGGAATGCTCTCGCTCTGCCGACGGACTGCCCGCAGCGCGACGAGCGACTGGGCTGGACGGGCGACGCGCAGGTGTTCGCCCCGACCGCCGCGACCCTGTTCGACACGGACGCGTTCTTCTCCTCGTGGTTGCGCGATCTGCGCGCGGAGCAGGCGGACCGCGACGGGCGGGTCCCGACCGTCGTCCCCGACCCCCTCGGCACCCTCGGCGACGTCGCGGCCGCCGGGTGGGGCGACGCGGTGACGATCATCCCCGACGTCCTCGCGCGACGGTACGGGGACAGGGCCACCGCGGTCGAGATGCTGCCCGCGATGCGGGCATGGGTCGACGCGGTCGCCGACGCGGCCGGGCCGGGGCGTCTCTGGGAGACCGGGTTCCAGTACGGCGACTGGCTGGACCCGACCGTCACGCGCCCCGACAAGGCGAAAGCCGATCCGGGGCTGGTGGCGACGGCGTATCTCTTCCGCTCGGCGGACCTCGTCGCGCGCCTCGACGACGGCGCCGACGCGGACCGCTACGCCGCACTCGCTCGAGAGGTCGGCGAGGCCTTCCGCGCCGCGTACCTGACGCCCGCCGGACGTCTCGCCTCCGACGCCCCGAGTGCCTATGCCCTCGCTCTCGCGTTCGGTCTCGTGCCCGAGGCCCAGCGCACGGCCGCCGCCGACCGCCTCGCGTTCCTCCTGCGCGCCGGTGGCTACCGCATGGCGACGGGCTTCCTCGGTACCCCGGTGGTCCTCGACGCTCTCCTCGACCACGGTCACGAGGCCGCGGCCGAGAGCCTCCTCCTGCAGACGATGTGCCCGTCATGGCTCTACCCCCTCTCGATGGGGGCGACCACGATGTGGGAGAGGTGGGATGCCATCCGGCCCGACGGCACCCTGCACCCCTCGGGCATGACCTCGCTGAACCACTACGCGCTCGGCGCCGTGGGCGACGTGCTGCACCGTCGGGTGGCCGGGCTGTCGATCGAAGGGGCGACGATGCAGGTCCGCCCGTGGTTCGTGGAAGCCCTGACCTGGGCGGAGGCAGCGCACGACACCCCGTTCGGGCGGGCGCGTGTGCGGTGGCAGCGCTCGGGCGAGACGATCGCGGTGACGACCACGATTCCGCACGGGGTCAGCGCGCGCGTCGACCTGGGCGATCGCGCGCCTTTCGAGGTGGCATCCGGGGTCCACCGGTGGATGGTCGACGCGCCGCTCGCCCCGTCGCGCCGCGCGGTGGACGTCGACAGTGATCTCGCGATCATCGCCGACACCCCGGGCGCGTGCGCCGCGGTCTCGCGCGCGATCGGGGCGCACTCGACCGAGATGCAGGTCGAGTTCGACGCCTACGTCCGGTGGGTGCCGGGACGGCGGCTGCGCGACGAGCTCGCGGCGGTCTCGGCCCCGCCCGAGGTGGTCGCCGATGTCAAGGGCGCGCTGAGCGCGGTCTCGTCGAGACCCCTCGGTTAGGGTCGGGCTGTCGCGTTCATCGCGCGGCGGGGAAGGGGGCTCCGATGGAAACGCCGGCTGCGTGGTACGTCCAGGGGGAGGGGCTGCGCTGGTGGGACGGCGCCCGCTGGACCGGCATGCGCGTGAAGGACGGGCGACCGGGGGTGGACTGGATCACGGCGGACCGCCCGACCCCTCTCTTCGTCTCGAGCGCGCTGTTCTTCGTCGCCGGGGCGATTTACCTCTTCCTCGTCGGGTTCAACCCCTTCTACCTCGTGATGGCTTCGCTCTTCCTGGCGCTGAGCTTCTTCTGGCTCTTCGGGGCCCTGCACGTGCGACGGGTGCTGCGGTTGCCCGTGCCCACGACCGCGCCCGTCGTCCTGGACATCCTCCGGCCGCTTCCCGGCGAGCAGGAGGGGCCGGGCGCCGGCTGGTTCCCGGTGTCTTCGACCGTGGGCCGCTGGTGGACGGGGACCCGCTGGTCGCAGTACACGTGGACCCGATTCGGCATCCGCCCGACCTTCCACGGGGCGCGGGCGTTCCGCACCCTGCTCTGGATCGCGGGGGGTGTGAGCGGGCTCGGTGCTGTGGTGGTCATCGCGGGGATCGTCGTCGTGGCCCTGGCGATCGAGGCGATGGCGACCGGCATCGGGGTCATCATGATCGTCCTCGGAGCGATCCTGCTTCTCCTTGGGGTGCTGATGTTCGCGCTCTCCCCGATCTCCCGGCGCCCCCTCGTCATCCCGTCGACGCCATCCGCCCCCGTCCCGCCCGCGGGGGGCAGCGTCCCGTCGCGGTGACCGCGGTCACCGCGCATCCTGAACACCTCGATCGACGGCCTCGGCGGGCGAGATGCCCGCGACGGTCGCCGACCTCGTCAGCGCGGCTTCGTCACCTGGTAGACGGACGGATCGAGGGGCGACAGGCCGTCGAGCGGAGGCTGACGCACGAGCTCGAGGATCGGGCGGAACGGCTCGCCGTTCCCCGCGTTGAAGGCACGGATGCTGGCGGTCAGATGCTCGCGGGAAGTGACGTTGCGCCAGGCGAGTCGACGGCCCGACACTCGCGCGACCTGGTCGAGGAAGGCTCTCTGTGTCCGACCGTTGCCTTCGCGGAAGGGGTGGATGTAGTTCATCTTCTCGAGCAGATCGCTTGCCCGCACCACGAACGCGGCCTCGTCGATCGCGGGGTCCAAGAGGCCGGACGTCGCGAGCCAGTCGAAGGTGCTCCCTGCCGCGGCCGGTATCAGCGCCGACGCATGGAACTGAGATGAGCCCTTGCTGATCTCGACCGTTCGAACTCGACCGGCCCACGCGTACACGTCCTGGAAAAGGCGACGGTGGGTCTCGGCCCACCGCGCGAGGTCGAACGGCCCCGTGATCGGGGTGACGTCGAGCTCCATCCGGCGGGCAAGGGTGAGCTGATACTCGCGCTGTTCGAGATGGTTCCGGTCTCGTTCGTCGAGAAGGTTCTTCAGGACGCCCGAACCCGGATAGACGTACGGGTCCACGAAGCCCTCAGTCACGATAGCCCCCGCGTTTGACCTTGGCGATGATGTCCGCGGTCGACATCTTCCCCTCCACGTAGAGGGTGATGTCCCGCACCATCTCCGGGGTGGGTTCCATGTCTTCGAGGGCCCAGCTCGCCATGGTGTCGATCACGAGCTCACGACGGGCCTCCTGCGAATCGAGTGCGCCCATGTGCGGTCTCCTTCTCCTCGGTTCCATTCTCTCAGCGAAGTGTGCTCCGACGCCCTCGCCCCTTCCGATTGCCGCCGCGGCGCCACCGGTCGATCTGCCGGCGCCCCGCTCCGCGCGCGGAAGCGCTGTCGAGCGCGGATGCAATCCCTGGCTCCGCGGCATCCGGTCCTGTCACCATTCCGGGATGGATGCCACCCCGATCGATGCCCCGGCGCCCCCTGTCGTCGCCGCGGACGCGCGCCGCGCCATCGCCCTCGTCATCGGCGTCGCGGCCACGGTCGCGTTCGTCGCCCTGCGCCTCGCGGTCGCGCTGAACGGGCACACGGCCCTCGACGTCGACGTGTGGTGGGATGCCGCCATGGCGGCGATCGCGTCGCCGGTGGGCGTGATCGTCGCCTGGGTGCCCGCGATCGTGGGCGGGACCATCGGGATGATCGTGATCGGGGTGCTCACGACGATCGTCTTCGTGGTGCGGCGGCGCCCCTGGGACGCGCTGACGGTGGCGGCATCCATCGCCCTCGTCGTGGCGATCGGTGCGCCGATGGCGGCCATCATCGCGCGGCAGCGGCCCGAGGACTCCCTCGCCGAGACGATGGCGACCTCCTTCCCCTCGGGGCACACGGCGGTGGCGACGACCATCGCGGTCGTGCTGGGTCTGATCCTGCGGCGGCGATGGGTGTGGATCGCCGGCGTGATCTGGGTGCTGCTGATGATGGGGAGCCGCACGTACCTGCACGCGCACTGGCTCTCGGACGTCGTCGCGGGGGCGCTCGAGGGCATCGCGGTCTCGACGTTCGTGTGGGCGCTCATCCAAGTGGTCCGCGAACGTCGAGCGCAACGCCTCTCCCGAGAAAGCGCCTGACGGCTACGGTTCCGGCATGACTTCTCCCTCGGCTGCCGCAAACGGGGCGCAGGATTCGACCGCATTCGAAGTCGCCGCGCGCGTCGGGTACGTCGTGCTCGGCCTCCTGCACCTGCTGATCGGGGTGATCGCGATCTCGATCGCCACCGGATCCGGCGGCGACAGCGCCGACCAGAGCGGCGCGTTGCAGAAGGTGGCCGAGGCCCCCGCGGGAGTCGTGCTCCTCTGGGTGATCGTCGTCGGACTCGCGGCGCTGGCGGTGTGGCAGATCGCCGAGGCGATCGTCGAAGCGGACCCGGATGCCAAGAAGCGCTGGGCGCACCGCGCCAAGTTCGTGGGCACCGCCGTCGCGTACGCCGCGATCGCCGGGACCGCTCTGACGGTCGCGCTGGGCGGGAGCTCCAGCTCGTCGGGGTCGTCGCAGACGATGAGCGCTCAGCTGCTGTCGAACCCGGCGGGGGTCGTGCTCCTCGTGGTCATCGGACTCGGCGTGGCCGCCGTCGGCGTCGCGTTCGTGGTGCGCGGGTTCACCAAGGCCTTCGAGAAGCACCTGTCGACCCCCGGCGGAGCGGCGGGGCGCGGCATCCGCACGTTCGGGATGATCGGGTACATCGCCAAGGGCGTGGCCGTGGGGGTGGCGGGCGTGCTCTTCGTCGTCGCCGCGGTGACCCACGACGCCTCGGCCGCGGGCGGTCTCGATTCCGCGCTGCGCTCGCTCGCGTCGCTGCCGTTCGGGCAGATCGTGCTCTGGCTCGTCGGGGCGGGCCTGATCCTGTACGGGCTGTTCTGCTTCGCCCGCGCGCGCTACGCGCGCATGTGACGCACGCGGGGCGTCACGAGTGCCGCGGGCGCGCCCCCGCGATGAGCAGGGAGAGTCCGAGCTCGAACGCCCGCGTCGCGACGGGGTCGGCCGGGTCCTGGTCGACGAGGGTCGCGTAGGCCGCGGCGAAGCGCGGGACCCTCTCCTCCTGGCCGGTCGGGTCGAACATCACCGCGGGCCCCGACATGTCGAGCACGCTGCCGAGGATGAACGACTCGAAGGCGGTCAACAGCGGCAGGATGTCCTCGCTTCGCCAGCCCACGCGCTCGGCGGCGACGGCGAAGTCCTCGTACTGCGACATCAGCAGCGGTGCCGAGGAGCGGTGCGACATCAGCAGCGGGATCGTCCGCGGGTGGCGGCGGAAGGCGTCCCGGTAGGACCGCGCCCACCGCCGCAGGCCGTCCTCCCATTCCGCGTCGCGGAGCGAGGAGGAGTCGATGCGCGCGGAGACGAGCGCTCGGATGTCCTCGATCAGGGCCGCGAGGTTCGGCACGTGGTTGTAGAGCGACGTCGGATGCACCTTCAGGCGGTCGGCGACGCGGCGGATGCTCGCACCGTCGCTGCCGTCACGATCGACGAGGGCGAGGGCGGCGCGGGCGATCGCGTCGCGCGACAGCTTGGGGTGCGACGGCCGGGGCACGGTGGGGCCTTTCGGTCGGGGTTCGACCACGTTACGCGATGCGTGCGTTTCGACCGTGTATCGAGTTCGTGACGAGTCCGCGAAACGCGCGGAGGGCGTCCCGAGAACGTCGTAGCGTTCCTAAAACCTACGCTGTATGTTTCTCTCAGCGTGGTCTCGAGGAGGTTTCCATGGCGGTCGTCGTGTTCACGAACGGCGCGATCCGGGTCGACGGGTCCGCGGTCGACGTCGACCGCCTCGTCGTGGCCGACGGGGTCGTGGCATCCGCGGACTCGCCGGTCCCGGCGGATGCCGAGATCATCGACCTCGAGGGCGGGATGCTCCTCCCCGCCTTCCGCGACGGACACGCCCACCCTCTTCTCGCCGGCCGCGAACGCCGCGGCCCTCGGCTGCGCGACGCGACCTCCGTCGCCGAGATCACCCGTCGCGTCCGCGCCTGGGCCGAGAGCTGCGGGGACGCATGGCTCATCGGCGGCAGCTACGACGCCACGATCGTCCCGGGCGGGATGTTCGATGCGCGCTGGCTCGACGAGGGGGAGGCGGAGCGCCCGGTCGTCCTGCACTCGTGGGATTACCACACGGTCTGGGTCAACACCGCGGCGCTGAGAGCGGCGGGACTGGATGCCGACACCCCCGACCCCGCACTCGGGCGCATCGTCCGTCGGCCCGACGGATCCCCGCTCGGCACGCTCGTCGAGCGAGCGGCGATCGACCTCGTCCTCGCCCACGCCCCGCAGCCCGCGGTGGAGGCGGACGGGGAAGCGCTCGCCTGGGCGACCGAGCGTCTCGCCGAGCACGGGATCGCCTGGGTCCAGGAGGCGTGGACCGAACAGCACGACCTCCCCGCGTGGGTCGCGGCGGCGCGTCGGGGGCGCCTGGCGGTCGACGTCGACCTCGCCCTGCGCGCCGATCCCGACCGGTGGCCCGAGCAGCTGGCCGAGCTGCGTCGCGACGCCGACGAGATCGCGGGCGTGGACGGTCTGACCGCGCGCACCGTGAAGTTCTTCGTCGACGGCATCATCGAGAACCACACCGCGCACCTCCTCGACTGCTACCACGACGCGCAGACGCGCGGCCTGCCCAACTGGCAGCCCGAGCGGCTCGGCGACGCCGTCGTCGCGTGCGACGCCGCCGGGTTCGACATCCACCTCCACGCGATCGGCGACGCCGCGGTGCGGGCCGCCATCGACGCCGCCGAGGGCATCCGCGAGAGCCTCGCGCGTGGGCGCCGCCTCACGATCGCCCACGCGCAGATCGTCGACCCGGCCGACCTTCCGCGTCTCGCCGCCCTCGACGTGACCTTCTGCTTCCAGCCGCAGTGGGCCGTGCGTGACGCGGTGATGACCGAGCTGACGCTCCCGCGCCTCGGCCCCCAGCGCGAACGGCAGTACCGTATGCGCGCCGCGCGGACCGCCGGCGCCCGACTGAGCTTCGGCAGTGACTGGCCGGTCACCTCGCCGGACGTCCTCCGGGGCCTGCGCACCGCGGTGACCCGGCAGGACGAAGACGGCAGGCCCGCCGGTGGCTGGCAGCCCGAAGAACGACTCACCCTCGACGAAGCCCTGGATGCCGCCACGAGCGGCGTCGCGTGGCAGGCCGGCGACGATGCCCACCGCGGCACTCTCCTCCCCGGCATGATCGCCGACCTCGTCTGGCTCGACCGCGACATCCGCCGCGAGCCGACCGACCGCATCGCCGCCGCCCGGATCCGCGGGACCTGGCGGCGCGGCATCCGCACGTTCACGGCTCCGGCGCTCGCCGGCGCCGTTCCGACTCGCTCTTTCCGACCCCGAACAGGAAAACCGTGACCTCCTCCGAAACCTCGCTCCGGCGAGTCATGGGAGTTCCCTCCCTCGTCATCTTCGGTCTCGCCTACATGGTGCCGTTGACCGTCTTCACCACCTACGGCCTCGTCGCCGTGACGACCGGCGGCCACGTGCCGACGGCGTATCTCGTCACCCTGGTGGCGATGCTCTTCACGGCCTTCAGCTACGCCGCCCTCGTCAAGGCGTTCCCCCGCGCGGGCAGCGCGTACACCTACGCCCGCCGCGCGTTCGGCGGTCACGTCGGCTTCCTCACCGGGTGGTCGCTCATGATCGACTACCTGCTGCTCCCGCTCATCAACTACGTGCTGATGGGGATCTACCTCAACGCTCAGCTGCCCGGCATCCCGCCGTGGGTCTTCGCCCTCGCCGGCGTGCTGCTGATCACGGGGCTGAACATCGTGGGCATCACGGTGGTGCGAAACGCCAACCTCGTGCTGGTGGGCCTGCAGCTCGTGTTCGCCGCGGTGTTCGTCGTGTGCGCGGTCCTGCACACGCTCCAGAACCCCGGCGTCTCTCTGCTGCAGCCGCTCTACGACGCCGGGCTCACCTTCCCGGGCCTGCTCGCGGGTGCGGCGATGCTCGCCCTGTCGTTCCTCGGCTTCGACGCCATCTCGACCCTGTCCGAGGAGGCTCGCGACCCCCAGCGCACGGTTCCGCGCGCGATCATCCTCACCACGATCATCGGCGGGCTCATCTTCACCGTCATCGCGTACGTGTCGACCCTCGTCATCCCGAACGTCGCCGACATCGAGAACCCGGATGCCGCCGCCAACCAGATCATGGAGGTCACCGCCGGTCGCTGGCTCGAGCTGTTCTTCCTCATCGCCTACATCGCCGGCTGCATCGCGGCCGCTCTCGCCTCCCAGGCGAGCGTGGCGCGCATCCTGTTCGCGATGGGGCGCGACGGAGTGCTCCCGAGTTTCTTCGCCCGGCTCAGCACGCGCTACCGGACGCCGATCGGGGCGGCGATCTTCGTCGGTGTCGTGTCGCTCGCCGCGCTGTTCGCGGACCTGAACACCGTGGCATCCCTCATCAGCTTCGGCGCGTTGGCGGCGTTCTCCCTCGTCAACCTCTCGGTGATCAAGCACTTCCTCATCGACGAGGGTCGTCGTGGCGGAGCCGCCGTCTTCCGCTACGGGGTGCTGCCCGCCCTCGGCTTCGCGCTCACCGCGTGGCTGTGGTTCAGCCTGTCGCCGCTCGCCCTGACGGTCGGACTCGTCTGGATCGGCGTCGGCGTCGTGTGGCTCGCGGTCCTCACCCGCGGGTTCCGTCGCCGTCCGCCCGAGGTCGAGTTCGACGACGAAGCCGAGACGCCCGAGCGCATCCCCGCGTGATCGTCGGCGACGCGGCATCCTGGACGAGTCCGGATGCCGCGTCGCCTCCCGCATTCCCCCTTCGTCCCGCCCGTTCCGCATCTGAGAGCCCCACATGACCTCGTTCGACTACTTCGTCCACGGCGAGCTGCCGACCCCCACCCTTCCCACCGACGAGGCCCGTGCGCTGATGCGCGAGGTCTACGGGGTCGACGTCGACCTCCGTTCGCTCGGCAGTCAGCAGGACCAGAACTTCCTCGCCACTCCCGTCGCCGGCGGCGACCCGCTCGGCGTGCTGAAGATCAGCAACCCGGTGTTCAGCGAGTCCGAGATCGAGATGCAGGATGCCGCGGCGGCGGTCGTCGCGCGGGCCGAGCCGACGCTGCGGATCCCGCGGATCGTCGACGGCCCCCGCGGGCCGATGTCCGGCTGGTGGGAGACCTCGCAAGGGCGCCTGCACGCGCGCGTCATCTCGTTCGTGTCCGGGAAGACGCTGACGGGATCGGGCTACCTCTCGCCCCGGGTCGTCGAGCGTCTGGGCGAGCTGTCGGCGGCGGTGAGCGTGGCTCTCGCGAACGAGACCCACCCCGCCTCGGGGCGCGTGCTGCAGTGGGACCTCCGCCACGCGGAACGCGCGATCGCCGAGATCTCCGAGACCGAGCCGGACGCCGACGTCCGCGCGTTCACCGCCGAGGCCACCGCCCGCGCGCTCGCCGCGCTCGCGCCCGTCTCCGACGCGCTGCCGCGCCAGCTCGGGCACTTCGACGTCACGGACGACAACGTGCTCCGCCCCGACGGCATCCAGACCCTCCCCGATGCCGTCATCGACTTTGGCGACGTCATCGACTCGTGGGCGGTCGGCGAGATCGCCGTGACCGTCTCGTCGGTGCTGCACCACGCCGGGGGTTCGTACCGTACCGCGCTGCCCGCCATCGCCGCCTTCGACCGTCGGCGCCCCCTCTCCGACGAGGAGATCACCGCCCTGTGGCCGCTCGTCGTGCTGCGCGGGGTCGTGCTCGTCTTGAGCGGCCGTCAGCAGGTGCGCCTCGACGAGGCGAACGACTACGCCAGCGGCGCCCTGGACCGGGAGTTCGCGATCCTGCGCCGGGCGACCGCCGTGCCCATCGAGGTCGCGACCGCGCGCATCCGTCACGCCCTCGGCCGCCCCGCCGCAGCGAACCCCGAGTGGACCGGCGCCACGCTGCTGCCCGAGCCCGACAGGGCGGTGATCCTGGATGCCGGGACCCTGTCGCCGCTCGCCGACGAGGGCGCGTGGCTCGAGGACGACGCCGTGGAACGGGCGGCGCAGCGCCTGCTCGACGAGGGAGCCGCGGTGGTCGTGCTCCCGGCGCTCCGCCCGGTGCTGCTGGGGGCGCCGTCTCGCACCCCGAACGCGCCCGCGACCGTGCCGACCGCTGCTTCCGTGTGGTTCGCGCAGCCCACCTCGCTGCGCGTCCCGGCGGGGCTGAGCGTGCGACAGGGGGAGACCGAGATCACGGAAGCCCCGGCACGGACCCGCATCGACGTGCTGTTCGCGACGCTCGATCCCGCGGAGGTGCCCGCGGCGCTCCCGGCCGCCGACCTGCCCGGGTGGCGCGCCGTCGTCGGCGACGCCACGCGCGCGCTCGGAGTCGATGCTCCCGTCGAGCTCGAGGACGACCTCCTCGGCCGCCGCGAAGCGGTCGTCGCGGAGGTGCAGGAGCACTACTACGTCCAGCCGCCCCGCATCGAGCGCGGGTGGCGCGAGTACCTCGTCGACGTCGACGGTCGGGTCTACCTCGACATGGTCAACAACGTCGCCTCGGTGGGTCACGCGCATCCCCGCATCGCCGCCGCGGTCGCCCGTCAGACGCGCCTGCTGAACACCAACTCGCGCTTCCACTACGCCGCGATCACGCGCTACGCCGAGCGCGTGGCATCCACCCTTCCCGACGAGCTCGACACGGTGTTCTTCGTCAACTCCGGGTCGGAGGCGGTCGATCTCGCGATCCGCCTCGCCCTGGCGGCGACCGACCGCCGCGACGTCGTCGCGATGGCCGAGGCGTACCACGGCTGGACCTACGCGAGCGATGCCGTCTCGACCTCCATCGCCGACAACCCCTCCGCCCTCGACACGCGCCCCGACTGGGTCCACACCGTCGACGCGGCCAACTCCTACCGCGGTCGCCACCGGGGAGCGGATGCCGCGGCCTACGCGCCCGAGGCGGCGGCGCGCCTGCGTGCGCTCGCCGCGGAGGGGCACCCGCCCGCCGCGTTCCTCAGCGAGACGTTCTACGGCAACGCCGGGGGCGTCGCCCTGCCGGACGGCTACCTGAAGGAGGTGTACGCCACGGTGCGCGAGCTCGGCGGTCTCGCCGTCGCCGACGAGGTGCAGGTGGGCTTCGGCCGCCTCGGCTCGTGGTTCTGGGGCTTCCAGCAGCAGGGGGTCGTCCCCGACATCGTCGCGGTCGCGAAGTCGATCGGCGCGGGATTCCCGCTCGGTGCGGTCATCACGCGCCGCGAGATCGCCGACCGTTATCGCACCCAGGGGTACTTCTTCTCCTCCACCGGGGGATCGCCGCTGTCGTCCGTCGTCGGCCAGACCGTGCTCGACATCATCGACGAGGAACAGCTGCAGGAGAACGCGCGGGTCGTCGGCGCGCACCTCAAGGCGCGTCTCGAGGCGCTGGGGGATCGGCATCCGATCGTCGGCACGGTCCACGGGGCGGGGCTGTACCTCGGCCTGGAGTTCGTGCGCGATCGCGAGACGCTCGCCCCGGCGACGGAGGAGACCACCGCGATCTGCGACCGTCTCCTCGAGCTCGGCGTGATCATGCAGCCCACCGGCGACCACCAGAACGTGCTGAAGATCAAGCCGCCGCTGTGCGTGACCCAGGACTCGGCCGACTACTTCGTCGACATGCTCGACCGGGTGCTGTCGACGGGGTACTGACGCAGGGCGCGTGCGCTGTCAAGTCGCTCAGACGCCGAGGTCGCCTGCGCGCGACAGGCTCTCTCGCAGTGCCCGTGCTGAGCGGAACCCGAACCAGCGAGCGAGGAGGTCGTCGCGCAGGAGTTCGTCGCCATGTGCGTCCCACGCGGTGCGGACACGACCGAGGCGGACGTCGCGGATGCGATCGGCGGGGGCACGACCTGCGCGGGAGAGCACGCGCGTCAGGTGGCGTCTGCTTACCGACAGCATTCCTGCGAGGCTTTCCACCGAGAAATCCGGCTCATGGGCGTTCGCAGCGATCACGGCATCCGCTCGTCGGACGAGCGGGTCGGTCTTCTCCTCCTCCCCCCGAGGAGTCGCGGCGGACGCAGCGGTGGAGAGAGAGAGGGCTTCGAAGACGCTTCGCAGCTGATCGATCTCGCTGTCCGAGGGCCGCGGCATCCCCCTCAGGACCGCCGAGGCGAGGGCGATCGTGGCGACCGAGGAGGAAGTCGGCCTCGACACGCAGACGGACGCGGGCCACCACCGGCCCTCTCCGCTCAGGGCGACCTCCAGGACCTTTCCTGGTGCTGTCGTCGTGATCGTCACCTGACGGCTCCGGGGGAGGACGATGGTGTCGCCGGCGTCGAAGTTCACCCCGTGCTCGCCGACCACGGCACCGGCGCCGTGCTGGATGAACCACAAGGCGCGGGTGGCCCCCGCGTCGGGTCTCCCGTGATGGAGCACCGTCATCGCACGGTAGTTCAGGGCTCGGACCGTGACTCCTGCGAATCCCCGCCCGCGATCGATCGCGAGCAGCCGGTGGGGTGGCGTCGAGATGTCGTCATCACGGGCCTCCTCGCGCGGCGCAACCCCCGGAGATGGTCGCGCTGCCGCCCGATCGAGGGCCGAGGGCGGCCTTTCCCTCCACACTTCTCCCATTCGAGCCTCCGTCTCTTCTTCCCGCACGTTCGCATGCCCAGAGGGTGCCGCCCGGGTCGAGGCGGCCCCTGCGGGTGGGTGGGCCGCAGGTTTTCACCCCTCGCTTCGTGAAAGGGACGCAATGTCACGTCGAGGGCGCATCCTGATCCGTTTTCGGCAGGCGTGGGCGGTGGGTGGCAGAGGATGGCGGCGAAGCGCGTCACCATGCGCTGTTGAGAGAAGGAGCCACCCATGCCCGAGACCGACGATTCCGTCGTTCAGCCCAAGAGCCGCGCAGGACTGTCCCGCCGCGCCGTCGTCGGGGGAGCGATCTGGGCGACCCCGGTGATGCTCATGATGACCTCATCTCCCGCCTACGCCGTCTCGAACACGCGGTACAAGCTCAGCCTCGTCCCCACAACGACCGCTCTCGCCGCGGGGGACACCACCGTCGCGGGTATCCTCACGACGCCGGCGGGGGTCCCGGTCGCGGGACAGCCGATCACGCTCTCGTTGGGGACCCGAAGCGCAACCGTGACGACCGACGGCTCGGGCACAGGGACCAAGGTCCTCGATCTGAACCGTCCGTGGGCATCGCCCGGCTCCACGACCACGGTGACGGCTCTGTCCGACAACCTGTCCGAGTCGGGGACAGCGACAGTGGTGGGCGCGAACGTCCTGGTGGGTTCGAGCAACTACATGGGGCAGCTGGGCATCGGTTCCGCGGGCAATGATCAACCGGAGCTGCTGCAGACGTCGCTGAAGTTCCCGTCGCCGGTGGTGGAGATCAGCGCGGCGGGGACGCATGCGCTGGCGCTGCTGGCAGATGGCACGGTGTGGTCGACGGGATCGAACGTCGACGGTTCTCTAGGCGATGGGACGAAGACGGATCGGTTCGTGTGGGGGATCGTGCCGGGGCTGTCGAACGTGATCTCGGTGACCACCACCCTGGGTGGGTCGCACGCGTTGACGGCGAACGGCGACGTATGGGCGTGGGGTGACGGCGCGAACGCGCAGCTGGGCCAAGAGGATTCCTCGAAGTGGGGAACGCAGTGGCCGTCTCCTCAGAAGGTGAAGTCGCTGCCGGGCGCCACACAGCTGGCGTCGACGTCGTTGCGTGCGGTGTTCGCTCTGATGTCGGATGGCACGGTCAAGTCGTGGGGTGCCGGGTGGGCGTTCCAGCGCGGTGATGCCGATGGGAACCCGCGGGGTTCAGCGGCGACGATCGCGGGGCTGAGCGATGTGGTGCAGCTCGGTTCGGGCTTCGGCGGCGGGGGTCTGGCCTTGAAGAAGGACGGGACCGTGTGGGCGTGGGGCAACAACGACAAGGGTCAGTTGTGCGATGGCACGACCACGGCACGGTCGACGCCGGTGCAGATTCCGGGTCTGACGGGTGTGACCCAGGTCTCGGGCGGTCCGGGTTCGGACTTCGGCTTCGGCAGCGGATATGCGTTGAAGTCCGACGGGACGGTGTGGGCGTGGGGCGAGAACAATCGCGGCCAGCTCGGTGACGGCACGACCGTGGATCGGAACACTCCGGTCCAGGTGTTGAACATCACCACGGCCACTCAGATCACCGGTTCGATCACGTCGGGGTTCGCTCTCCTGTCGGACAACCGCGTCGCGGCCTGGGGTGAGACCTTCCTGAACGACATCGGGACCACCTCCACTCCCGCGTATGTCACACCGGCGCGCCCCGTCGCGAAGGTTCGCGCCTCGCAGCACAACAAATTCGGCTTCCACGGCTTGTACCTCATCACGGGCCAGGCTGTTCTGTCGGCCGATGTCGCCGATGCCACCGTGAAGGCCGGTTCGCCGTCGACGGTGATCGCGAAGGCATCGACCTCCACTCACGTTCCTGTTGCCGGCGTCGCGCTCACCCTGAATGCGACACGAGGGGCGTCAGTGGGCGCGGCGAGCGGGTCGACGGATGCGAACGGTGAGTTCGTGACGACGGTCACACCCGACGCATGGACGACGCCCGGCGAATCCGTCCGCGTCACCGTTGCCGACGACGCGAGCGAGGCGTCCGATTCGCTCACCGTGTTGGGGGCCAACCTCATCGTGGCGGCGAGCAACTACTTCGGAATTCTCGGCATCGGAACCTACAGAACGACCGAGTGGGTGCCTCGACAGACCTCGCCGGTGTTCCCGTCGCCCGTCGTCGACCTCAGCTCGTCGGGCGCCTGGGCCATCGCACTTCTCGAGGATGGGACGGTCTGGACGACGGGCGGAAACTTCACGGGCGCTCTCGGCGACGGAACCTTCAACGACAGGTACGTCTGGGGTATCGTGCCGGGTCTTTCCGACATCGTCGACGTGACCACGACGCTCGAGGGTTGCATCGCCCTGACTCGCTCCGGCGACGTCTATGCCTGGGGTGGAGGTCTTGAGGGCCAGCTCGGGCAGGCTGACTCGTCGAAGTGGTCGTCGAACTGGCCGACGCCGATGAAGGTCGACGGTATCTCGGGGGTCGTGAAGATCGCCAGCACGGTGGCGCGCGCCGTCTTCGCCCTGAAGGCGGATGGCCAAGCATGGGCCTGGGGAACCGGTGGCCGCACCGGCGACGGGACGGACGTCACGCGCGGTACGCCTCAGCCGATCCCGGGGATGAGCAACGTCGTCCAGATGGCGTCGGGAATGGACGGTGGGCTGATGCTCAAGGGCGACGGCACCGTGTGGGCATGGGGGAGCAACCAGAACGGGCAGCTCTGCGACGGAACGACCACCTTCTCGAACACCCCCTTGAAGATCAGCGGGCTCACGAACGTGAAGCAGCTGTCGGGATGCAACGGAGACGACTGGTTGAGCTACAACGGGATGGCGTTGAAGAACGACGGGACAGTCTGGACATGGGGGTCGAACCTTGCCGGGCAGCTCGGCGATGGCACCACGAACGACCGCCACTACCCCGGCCAGGTCGTGAACCTCAGCGGGGTGAAGGAGATCACCGGCTCGATCGGAGCCGCCTACGCTCTGCTCGACGACGGACGCGTCGCCGCCTGGGGGAAGACGGGCCTCGACGGCATCGGGTACACCACGACGGCGAAGCTCTTCACTCCGAGTCGGCCGGTGACGAAGATCCGCGCTTCGCTCCACAACTGGCACCTCTTCCGAGCGCTGTACCTCATCACGGAGTGAGCACGCGCTGAGCGAGCTCGAGCGGCCCCGGTAGACGACACGCGTCGTCGACCGGGGCCGCTCGGACGTCATCTCCACAGGCCAGGGCACCCCGCGTCATGACGGGGCACATCTCCGCCACGACGGGGCTCGCCACCGTCAGGGGGTGATGACCGCCACCCCCGCCTCGGCGAGCGCCGCCGCGAGATCGGGGGAGGGCGGGGCGTCGGTGATGAGGTAGTCGGCCTTCTCGAGCGGGGTCACCTGGGCGAACAGGCGGCGGTCGAGCTTGGTCGAGTCGGCGAGGATCGCCGTTCGGTCGGCGCGCTGGATCATCTCGCTCATCATCGTCGCGTCGCCGAGGTTGCTGGTCGAGAACCCGGAGGCATCCACCGCTCCCACGGCGATGAGGGCGTAGTCGCAGCGGATGTCGACCTCGGGGCTGTGCGAGTTCATCGCCAGCGTCACCGGTCCGGTCGTGGCCTGCGTGATCGTGCGCACCGCGCCGCCGAAGATGTAGAGGTCGCGGAAGACGCTCGGGGAGATCTCCGCCGGAATGCGCAGGTTGTTCGTCGCGATCGTGAGGTTGCGGTGGTTGCGCAGCGCGCGCGCCACCGCGAGGGTCGTCGTCCCCGCGTTGAGCATGAGGACGGACCCGTCTTCGATGAGGTCCGCGGCCAGGGTGGCGATGCGCTCCTTCTCGGCGATCTGCATCTGCAGTCGCACGTCCAGCCCCCGGTCGCGACCGGGGACCGACATCGCGCTCACGGCCCCGCCGTGGGTGCGTACGACGATGCCCTCGCGATCGAGCTGGTCGAGGTCGCGGCGCACGGTGTCGATCGACACCCCGAAGTGCGAGGCGAGGTCGACGACCGTCACCTGCCCCGATTCGGCGACGTAGGCCGCCAGTTCGGCTTTGCGACCCGCCGGGAGTCGCCGCTTCGTCGAGGCTGTCTGTCCGTCCATGCGGTCATCTCTAGCACAGCGCGGGCCGCGAAACAGCATCGTTCGCCAGAAAACGGCATGGAACAGCAGCAAATGAGCTTGTTTCGCCGCTTTCGTTGCGCTCGCATGCCGCAATTGTCACGAATCTGCATCCATGCCTTGACGACCTCCGCACTCGCGCGCATACTCATGCTTAAAGCAGCAAGAACGCGCACAACGGCGCGAAATACAGCAGATCTCAATGAGGAGAAACGATGGACAACAGCGGGCGCCGGCGTCGAAACGCCATCAAGCTCGTCGGTGTCGCAGCAGCGGCCACGACCCTCCTGGCGATGGCGGGGTGCTCGTCGAACGGGGCGGCGACCTCGGCAGACGGAGACGTCACGATCGAGTTCGCCCAGTGGTGGGAGCCCGAACTGGGTGACGGACAGTTCCGCGGGCTCATGGACGAGTTCGAGAAGGAGAACCCGGGCATCAAGGTCGACCTGGTCAGCGGCCCCTACGCCTCGACCAAGGAGCAGCTCTTCGCCGGTGCCGCGTCCGGCACGATGCCCGACGTCGTCGGTCTCGACGGTGCCTGGGTCAGCGACTTCGCCAAGCAGGGTGTGATCGCCGACCTGTCGAAGCTGATGAGCGACTCCGGATACGACGACAGCCAGCTCGCCAGCCAGATCAAGGTCGACGGCAGCACCTACATGATCCCGGTGGTCAACTTCGTCTACCCGATGTTCACGAACGACGGCCTGCTCGCGCAGGCGGGTGTCACGACCCCGCCGTCCACCCGCACGGAGTTCGCCGACGCGGCGAAGAAGATCAAGGCCCTCGGCGGCGACGTCTCGGGATGGGTGCTCCCGCTGTCGCTCGAAGCCCCCAACGGCGTGCAGAACGACGTCATGTCGTGGGTCTGGGCCTCCGGGGGATCCATGCTGAAGGACGGCCAGCCCGACCTGACCAACTCCGACGTCTCGTCGGCGACCGACTACATCCAGCAGCTCTGGGATGACGGCGTCATCGCACCCGGGTCCTTCACCATGAAGGAGCAGGACAAGGTCGAGGAGTTCACCAACGGCCGCGTGGGCATGATGATCGACTCGCTCGCGCACATCAACCTCATCCGCCAGTCGAACCCCGACCTGACCTTCTCGATCTCGGCGATCCCCGCCGAGGACGGCTTCACGGGGGAGCGCGGCATCCCCTACGCTTCGTGGGGGATCGGCGTGGCCGAGAACTCCGAGCACAAGGACGCCGCGTTCAAGCTCGTCCAGTTCCTCATGAGCAAGGACGTCAACAGCGAGCTGTCGACGATGGCGAAGGCCTTCCCGGGGAACACCGAGTCGGTGCCGACCTTCGTCGAGGACGACGCGCTGTTCAAGACGGCCTTCGACATCTACAAGAAGGGCTACCCGGCGAACGAGTTCACCGGTCTCCCCGTCGCCGAGGAGCTCATGCGCCAGTTCGGCACCCAGTTCCAGTCCGCGCTGGACGGTCAGCAGTCGATGAGCGACGCGCTGAAGAAGACGCAGGACGAATGGACGTCGGAGTTCTGATCCGACCCCGACCCGGGATGCCGCACCGCCCCCGTGCGCGGTGCGGCATCCCGCTCAGCGAAAGCCGCACACCATGACCATGCGCACCCTCACACCCCCCGACACCGAGCTGATCGTCACCGGGCGGCCGGCCTCCCGCCGCACCCGCCAGCTCCGCAAGGCCGGCGAGGCCTACGTCTTCCTGTCGCCGACGCTGATCCTGCTGTTCGTCCTGATGATCGTGCCGATCGTGATGGTGATCGGCTACTCCTTCCAGGACAACGTCATCCTGAACAAGAGTCCCGAGGTCGTGGGCGTCGACAACTACGTCACGATCCTCACCGACCCGGGGTTCTGGAAGGCGACGGGCAACACGCTCTTCTTCACGCTGACGAGCGTCGCCGCCCACCTCGTGCTCGGCCTCTCGTTCGCCCTGCTGCTGAACAGCCGGCTGATCGGGGCCGTCCCGCGGGCGATCTTCCGCGGTCTGTACGTGCTCCCCTGGCTGTTCACGGTGGCCGTGATCGCGGTGCTGTGGCGCATGCTCCTCGCCCCCAACGGCATCGTGAACTTCCTGCTGAACACGAACATCGAGTGGCTCGCCTCGCCCCAGCTCGCTCTCGGCACCGTCACCTTCATCAACATCTGGGCCGGCTACCCCTTCTTCATGGTGAGCCTGCTCGCCGGTCTCCAGGGCATTCCGAGCGACCTCTACGAAGCCGCGACCGTCGACGGCGCGAACCCCGTCCAGCGGTTCTGGAACGTCACCGTCCCGCAGCTGCGTCCGATCATCGTCAGCCTCGTGCTCCTCGACCTCATCTGGACCTCGCAGCAGTTCGCCCTCATCTGGCTGACCACGGGCGGCGGTCCGATCGACGTCACCGAGATGCTCAGCACCTACACCTACAAGCTCGCGTTCGCGAAGTACGACTTCTCGATGGCCTCCACCTCGGCGGTGCTGGTCCTGGCGATGTCGATGATCATCGCGGTGCTCTACGTCCGCCACCAGAAGGCGAGGGACTGACATGGCCCTGACCACCTCCGCGCGCCGGCGCCCCACCGGCCCCGCTCGTCCGCGCGCGACCCGCACGGGCACCCGGCGTCGCCTCGCGAAAGCCGGCGTGCTGATCGGTCTGCTCCTCGGTGCGGTCTTCGCCGCAGGTCCCGTGCTGTGGATGCTGTCGAGCTCGTTCAAATCGAACACGCAGATCTTCGAGCTCCCCCCGCGGCTGATCACCGACACGTTCTCGTTCGACGCCTACGTCTCGATCTTCACCAACCCCGAGACCGTGCGCTTCTTCATCAACAGCTACGTCGTGGCCGGGGCGGTGACGATCCTGACGCTCCTCGTCGCGATCCAGGCCGCCTACGCCTTCAGCCGCTTCGAGTTCCGGGGCAAGCGGAGCGTCAACGTGATCATCGTCAGCGTGCAGGCGGTGCCGCCGATCACGCTGCTCATCCCGTACTTCGGCCTGATGGTCGGGCTCGGCCTGTACAACACCTATCCGGGCCTCATCTTCACGTACATGGTGTTCACGCTGCCCTACGCGATCATCATGATGACCGGGTACTTCAACACCCTCCCCAAGGAGCTCGACGAGGCGGTCCGCGTCGATGGCGCCGGCTCCTTCACCGCACTGTGGCGCGTGCTCGTGCCGATCTCGATCCCCGGGATCGTGTCGGTCGGCATCTACACCTTCATGATCGCGTGGAACGAGTTCCTCTTCGCGCTGACCCTCACGCGCACGATCGACATGCGCACCGTGCCGATCGGCATCCAGCTCCTCATGGGCCAGCACTCGTACGAGTGGAACCAGATCATGGCGATGAGCATCCTCGGCTCGATCCCGGTGCTGGTGCTCTTCCTCTTCTTCCAACGCTTCTTCATCAGCGGCCTGACGGCCGGCTCGGTGAAGAGCTGATTCCGACCAACCACCCCGAACAAGGAGAAATCCGTGCTCTACACCGGCAAGTCCATCCTCGACGTGGCGAACGCCCACAGCTTCGCCATCCCGGCCTTCAACATCAGCGACTGGGCGATGTTCACCGGGATCATGGACATCAGCGAGGAGAAGAACGCTCCGGTCATCATCGCGATCCACCCCGACGAGGTGTCGCACATCACCACCGATCTCATCCCGGCGATGCACGCTCGCGCGCACCGCTCGAGCGTGCCCGTCGCCATCCACTGGGACCACGGCGGCACCTACGAGCAGATCGTCCAGGCGATCCAGGCGGGCTTCACCTCGGTCATGATCGACGCCTCGCTCGAGCCCTTCGAGCAGAACGTGGCGCTCACCCGCAAGGTCGTCGAGGCCGCCCACGCGGTCGGCGTACAGGTCGAGGGCGAGCTCGGCACCATCGGCGCGAACGACAGCTACGGCGAGTCGGGCGCGGCCGAGATCATCTACACCAACGTCGACGACGCCGTGCGCTTCGTCGAGCAGACCGGCGTCGACAGCCTCGCGATCGCCATCGGCACCTCGCACGGCCTGTACCCCGCGGAGAAGAACCCGGAGCTGCGCCACGACCTCCTCGAGCAGATCAAGGCCGCCGTCGGCATCCCGCTCGTCCTCCACGGCGGATCGAGCAACCCGGATGCCGAGCTCGCCCGCGCCGTGTCGCTGGGCATCAACAAGATCAACATCTCCAGCGACATCAAGGTGGCCTACCACGACCGCATGCGCGAGGTGCTCGGCACCGACCGTCGCCTGCGCGAGCCCAACGCCATCCAGCCCGAGTGCATCGCGGCGATGAAGGTCACAGCGGCGGAGAAGATCGACCTGTTCGGCGCCGCCGGCAAGGCCGACCTCTACTGATCGGACGGTGATCGACGTCATGGCGGAAGACCTCGTGCTCGGACTCGGCGGCACCGTCGACTACGAGATCCGGTGGGATGCCGACGTGCTCGCGGCTCTCGCGCAGCTCCACGGCATCCATCTCCACGAGCTGACCACCACGACGCCGATCATCGACGAGCGCTCGCTCGTCGTCACGGTGCTCGCCTTCCTCGCCACCGGCGGGGGAGGCGAGCGCTTCGTGCTCTCGAGCGAGATCGTGGAGCGTTTCGCGGCGCACTTCGACGTCGAGATCACCCTCGGGGGGACCGGGGTGCGCGCCGGCATCGCGCTCGACCGCATCGGGGTACCCACCGTGCAGCACCTCGTGAGCATCGACGACAACGTGCGGCGCTTGCTCCCCGCCTCGATGCGCGTGGTCTCGTCGGCGACGCGCGACACCCTGGACCCGCACCTCATCGTGCAGTACCCCGAGGGGACGACCGTCCCGCTGATCGACGCGGCGGTGACCGCGCCGGCATCCAACCGCCTGATCTTCGCCAACGACGCCCCCAATCGCGAGATGGCGATCGCCGCCGACCTGGGTGACGCGCTCGCCGATGCCTCGGCGTTCCTCGTGTCGGGGTTCAACACGATGCAGGATGCCGCTCTGCTCGCGCGACGGCTGGACGACCTCGTCGAGGCGATGACCCGGCTGCCGCCCGACGCGCTCGTCTACTACGAGGACGCCGGGTTCTACCAGCGCGATCTCTCGACCCTGGTGCGCGACCGCCTCCTCGAGCGCATCGACGTCTACGGCATGAACGAGGACGAGCTGCAGGAGTACCTCGGCCGCCGCGTCGATCTGCTCGATGTCGACGACGTCGCGGGAGCGCTGGCCGAGGCGCACGCCCTCATCCCCGCCCGAGCTCTCGTCGTGCACACGAAGTACTGGGCGATCGCCGTGGGCCCGGACGCCGCCGCCCACCGCGCGGCCCTCGACAGCGCCGTGCGCACCGCGGCGACGCGATACCGCCTCGGCGACGCCTGCACCGCCGCCGACCTCGACGACACCGCGCGGTTGCCCCGGCACCCGGGAGGCCGTGCGGTCGTCGACGCGGTGCAGCAGCGACTCGGCGCGACGGGTGTGCCGGCTCACCTCGTCGACACCGCGCACCCCACGACCATCGGCCTGGGAGACACGTTCGTCGGCGGCTTCCTCGCGGCGGTCCCGGCGGCCGCACGCCGGGCGACGGCCGCCGCGCTGCATCGCGCTCTCGACGCGGTCGGCGGTGCCCCGGTCTGAGCCCGGGAGGAGGTCACCGCGTCGCGGTGTCGGCATCCGGATCCGAGAACGGACCGCACGCCGCGATCACGCGCCGCAGACTCACCGCCGCCTCCCAGGCGTCGAGAGGCTCTTCGGGCGCGGTGAGCGTGCGGAGGAGATCGGTGTAGCCGGTCAGCGCGCGCTCCGCCTCCCGGAGCTGCTCCGCGGTCGCGTCGGGCTCCGGGGGAGTGGTGACGAGGTGCGACACGGCCTCGATCGCCCCGGCGAGAGCGCGACGGGCGTCGTCGGGGATGCGGGTCTCCACGTCCGGCCCCGCGGTCAGGCGGGAGAGGGATGCCGACAGCTCGCGCGTCGCGTCGGCGGTTCCGGTCAGGGCGTCCAGGCGTCGGCGGTTGAGATCTCGCGGCGCCTGCAGACGCCGCCCGCGGGGGTTGTACCGACGGCTCTCGTCGGCCAGCTCGACCTCTTCGCGCACGTCGGCCAGCGTGCCCAGGAGTCCCGCGGTCGCGGTGTCGGCGGCATCCGGATCGAAGGCGTGTCCGGCCAGGGAGTCCGCGATGCGGTGCAGCGCCGCGGCGAGCTCGTCGCGCAGTCGCGCGAGCCGATCGTCGGCGCGCTTGATGCGCAGCGGAGGGACGACGACGAGGTTCACCACGACGCCCACCAGCACGCCGAACGCCATCGTGATGAGGTACGACGACGAGTAGCCGTCGGGGTCGGCGCCGCCGAGAAGCAGCACGAAGAGTCCCGCGATCGCCACCCAGTCCCGGCCGACGCCGAGCGCGCGGACCCCCGCGAGCAGGACGCCGAGGAGGATGACGATCGCGACCGCGACGATGCGCGAGAGGCCGGCGCCCACCACCGCGAGGCTCCCGAGGCCGAGGCCGATGCCCAGAGCGAGCCCGACCAGGGCCTGCACGCCGCTCGACGCGGAGCGCGCGACGGTGGGGTACATGCTCACCAGCACGCCGAGCGGGGCGTAGTACGAGTACTCGCTCTGCGCGAAGGGCACGAAGGGGGCGAGATACCAGGCCAGGGCGGCTGCCGCGGCGGTCTTGGCGGCGAGCAGGAGACGGTCGGCGGTGATCGCGTCGTGCCACCACCGCCGCGGATCGAGCGAGGGGGAGAGTCTCATGAGGGGGTCAGGCGAGGGCGGAACAGCACCTCCCCATGCTCCGGGCCGAGAGCGGATCGGTCGCGGGGGTTGCCGTCCTGCTCCCCGCGGGGTAGCTAGCGACGCGGCCGGTACGCCTGCCACAGCACGCGGGCGTGCTCCGCCTTGGCGCGTTCGACGCCCGTCTCGTCCTTGCGGGCCGCGCTGATCCATTCCGCGAGGCGGCTTGCCATGGCCCCCAGCACCATCCGCACATCCGCGTGCCGCGCGGGAGGGACCGCGGCCTCGGCGGCCGGCATCCGTCCCTTCGCGCCGAGCTCGTCGCGGACGTGGGCCATCGTGAGGCGGGCGACGCCGACGGCGTGGCTGTTGACGACGCAGTGCGCGGCGCCCTCGATCTCCCACCGCCGTGCGGAGCGCGCGCGAGCCACGAGCCGCGAGTGCAGTCTGCGCGGCGAGGGGCGATCGTGCTCGCCGCGGATGAGCAGCAGGTTCGCCCGTGCCTCGCCGATGCGATCCGAGATCCGGTACCGCAGCATGTGCGGCAGCGTCTCGAAGAAGTAGAGGAACCCGCACAGCAGATAGGCCGAGAGCGCCAGGAGGGCGATGTGCAGGGACTCGCGGGCGGTGGACTGCGCGAACCGGACGGCCTGCACGCCCGCCCGTGCGTCGCCCTCGTCGACGACGGGGCTCACCAGCACCGCGTGCGACAGCTCTCGGCGCGCGAGCACCTCCGTGACGACCTGCGTCCCCATCGAATGGCCGAGGAGCACGGGGTCGCGCAGACCGTAATGATCGAGCACCCCCTCGACCTGGTCGGCGAAGAACGCGGCCGTCGGCTGCTCACCGGATGCCGGGACCCCCGCGAAACCGGGGAGGTCGAGCGCATACACCTCGCCCTCGGACGCCAGCAGCGGCGCGAGGAACTCGAAGTACGTCGACGCGACCCCGATGCCGGCCACGAGGACGAAGGCGTGTCCGGTGTCCGCCCCCGTCGACACGCGCGTCACGCGCGTGCGGGCGCGGCCACGCCGGTAGGTCTCGACGTGGACGTCGACGGGAGGAGGGTCGCTCGGCATCGATCCAGGATGCCGCACTCACCTGGGGGCGCTGTCAATCCCGCAGCCGGTGTCGGATCCCCCGCCTAGCCTCGGGGCCATGAGCGATTCCTCCCGTGAAGAAGAGACCCTGGGCGCCGTCCGCGACGGAGACAACCCCGCCGAGAAGGACCCCTCGGACTGGGTCACCGGCGACGAGCCGATGACCGCCCCGCAGCGGAGCTACCTCGACACCCTGGCGCGTGAAGCCGGGGAAGAGATCCCCGCCGACCTCACCAAGGCCGAGGCCTCCGAGCAGATCGACCGTCTGCAGTCGGCCACGGGCCGGGACTCGGCCTGACCGCGCCGCGTCCCGTTCGAGCTGCCTGTCAGATCGAGCGGGACGCGATGTCGGCCGACGCGATGCTGTCGACGTGCTGCTTCTCGACGCGCGCGATGTCGTCGAGGAAGTCGGCGACGATGCGTCGCTCGGTCGCGCCGAGCTTCGACGCCGCCTCGGCGACCGAGGCACGCCGCACCGAGAGCACGCGCCGCGCCGGCGATTCGGGATCGATGGTCGCGCGCACGACGATCGACCGCCGGTCGCCGGGGTACGGCTCCCGCTCGACCCACCCGGCTTCCGCGAGACGGTCGATGAGGGTCGTGGTCGCGGCGGACGTGATGCCGAGCATCTCGGCGAGCAGTCGCGGGGTCACGGGGTCGTCGTCCTCGCTGCGCTCGAGGAGGAAGCGCAGCACCTTCGCGTCATTGGGGCCGATGCCCAGCGATTGCAGGGCGGCGCGCTCGGAGATCGCGCTGGAGTCGGTGAGGTCGCTGAGGGCCTTCACCACATCATCTGCCGTGGCCGTGCGCCGCATGTCACCTCCTGTGAACCCTTGTCGAGCTACTGTCTCGATGTCCTACCAACTAGTCAGCCGACGTATTTTGCCATGCTACCCGTCCGTGTCGCGCAGCGGCAGGGGCCTGGACAGCGGCGCTGACATAGGATGCGGAGGTGGAAGACGGCTCGCAGTCGTCGCGCTACTGGTATGGCGCGACCGAGGAAGAACGTCGGCGTCGTGCCGTCGAGGTGCTTCAGGCCTTCCGCGTGTATCGCGCCGCCGAGGTGGCGATGCGCCGCCGCACGCGTGAAGCGATGTCGATGGGCGAGAACGACCTCCTCGTCCTGCGCTACCTCCTGCGCGCGGCCGGGCAGGAGCGCCACGTGACGCCGGCGGAGCTCACCCGCTATCTCGGAGTGTCGACCGCGTCGACCACGGCGATCATCGACCGACTCGAGAGGTCCGGTCATGTCACGCGCGTGCCGCACCCCACGGACCGCCGCAGCATCCGGATCGTCTCGACCACGGCCAGCGACGAAGAGGTCCGCGCGACGCTCGGCTCGATGCACACGCGCATGATGGCGGCCGTGTCCGACATGACGCCCGAGGAGTGCGATGTCGTCATCGCGTGCCTGGGGCGCCTGCAGGATGCCGTCGACCAGGTCGACCCGGTCTCGGAGACGGAAACGACGCCCTAGCGATCCGTCAGGATGCCGGGGTCTCGGCCCCGGGCTCGGGGACGATGAGCAGGCCTCCCGAGGAGTTCGCCGAGTTCGCCAACTCCTCGACCCAGGCGCGGCTCAAGAGCGCCGGCTCCGGCTCGTCGAACACGAACCGCAGCGGGATCGAGGGGTGCAGCCAGACGGTGCTGCGCCCCACCTCCTGGTCGGGGCCATGGGTCCATGACAGCGTGAAGCTCTCCCCACGGCGCAGCTTGGTCGCGATGACGACCTTGATGTGCGCCAGCGTGCGGTCTTCCATGTCGATCGGCGTCGCGACGTCGCCGTAGTAGAGCGTTCCCACGCGAGAACGCTATCGATATCGCGGCAGCCCGATCGAAGGGGTTGATTCCCCTCCACCGACGTGGCACGCGCCAACCGGTCGAACCTGTGTTCCTCGGTTAGGCTCGACCCCATGGGCAGATTCATCTACGACACCGTCGCCAACGCCGTCGACATCGATGACCGCACGCTGGCTCACCTGCGCATCGTCGTGATGAACAAGCTGCGTCGCTCGGAGTCGTTCATGTTCGACGTCGAGGTCGGCGACGGCAGCGGTCGTCGCAGCTTCTGGATGCACCCCTCGGTGCCGATCCAGTTCCACTTCTACGGCAGCCGTCAGCCGCGCATCAACCGCGTGTGGGTCGAAGACCTCATGCTCGCGGCATCCGGTCCCAACGGCTTGGCGATCACGCCGGAGCCGAGCGAAGACGCCCACGTCGAAGAGGGCTGAACCTCAGCGCGTCGTCGAGTCCGTCGTCGTGTCGCGCGACGGCGCGATGTCTTCGGCGACGAGCATGATGCCGCCCGACGAGTTCGCCGACTCGGACAGGCGCTCGATCCACTCCCGGCTGAGCCGGGTCGGCTCGGCGTCGTCGAAGACGAACCGCAGAGGGATCGCCGGGTGGAGCCAGAGGGTGCTGCGGCCCCGGGGCTCCTCGTCCGGGTGACGCCACGAGAGCGTGAAGCTCTCACCCCGGCGCAGTTTCGTCGAGATCACGACCTTGAGGTGCGCGAGAGCGCGATCCTCGATGTGAACGGTCGTCGAGCTTCCGTAAATGATCGTCCCCATGCCTCCACACTAACCGCGCGGGTCCGTGGGAGATACGTCGTCGTTCTGAACGTGTCAAGCCACCCCGGCCGCTCGACGCGTGCTGTCACCGTAGAGACACCCCACGGAAGGACAGCGCCGTGAACGACCGACAGCCCCCGTCGCCGATCGAACCCGCTGAGGAACCCGCCGACCTCCCCGATGTCTTCGACGGCCTCATCGGTATCGATGTCGTCGACGGTGAGCTCGTGCCGCGCGAGCCCGAGCCGCCGCGCGCCTGACGCTCACAGGCCCCTCGTATCTGCTTTCGGTACCGTCGAGGGCATGGCCGATTCGCTGGACGATCAGCAGATCACCGTGTCGAGTGCAGCTCTTCGCGCCATGCGCGACGAGTTCCAGAGATTCCTCATGGAGTACCGGTTCGGTCTCGCCGAGGTCGACACGAAGATCGCGATCCTGCGCGAAGAGTTCCAGGAGATGCACGACTACAACCCGATCGAGCACGTCTCGAGTCGGGTCAAGACGCCCGACAGCCTCGTCGACAAAGTGCGTCGCAAGGGCATCGACACCGACTTCGACTCGATCCGCGCCGCGATCACCGACATCGCCGGCATCCGCGTCACCTGCAGCTTCATCGACGACGCGTACCGCCTCTCCAACCTGCTCACGCAGCAGGACGACATCACGGTGCGCGACGTGAAGGACTACATCGCGAATCCGAAGGCGAACGGATACAAGAGCCTCCACGTCATCGTCGAGGTGCCCGTCTTCCTCTCGACCGGACGGGTGGAGGTGCCCGTCGAGGTGCAGTTCCGCACCATCGCGATGGATTTCTGGGCGAGCCTCGAGCACAAGATCTACTACAAGTACGACCGTCTCGTCCCCGCCGACCTCCTCGACCAGCTGAAGGATGCCGCCGACACGGCCGCCGAGCTCGACACGCGCATGGAGCGCCTCCACCGGGAGATCCGCGGACCCCGCCCCGGGGTGGTCTCCCTCTGACGCGAGGGTCAGAATGGAGCAATGACCGGCGCAGCGCGAAGCGACGACGACGCGCTCCTGGACGAAGCCGCCGCCGAACTGCTCGCTCTCCCGCCCGCCCGGTTCACCGTCGCTCGCGCCGAGCGCGCGGCCGCGGCCTCCGGAAACGTCGGACGCCGCATCGCGAAGCTGCGCAAACCCACCGTCGCCGCGTGGGCCGTGAACCTCCTCGTCCGAGACGGGCGACTCGGTGAAGCGATCGAGCTCGCGCACGCGCTGCGGGAGGCCCAGGACGACCTGGATGCCGCGGAGCTCGCGCGCCTGGGGAAGCAGCGGCGTCAGCTGGTCGCCGCCCTGGCGCGGCGCGCCGGAGAACTCGCCGCCGAGGCGGGGACTCCGCTCAGCGCCGCGATGGCCGACGCCGTGGAGAAGACCGTGAACGCGGCCGTCGTCGACCCGGACGTCGCCGCAGCCGTGCTCACCGGCCGATTGGTGTCGCCCGTCGACCTGGCTCAGGTCGACAGTGACGGCCTGGGCGACCTCGTCGCCGGGTCGGTGCCCGAGGCCCTGGCTCCGGCGGCCCCCCGTGACGACCTCGCCGCCCGCCGCGCGCGCAAGGCGGCCGAACGGGCCGTGCGCGAGGCGGAGCGGGCCCACGCCGACGCCGCGCGCGAGAACGCGGCGGCCGACCGGCGGGTCGCGACGGCGCGGGAACGCGCCGACCGGGCGCGGGAACGCGTCGAGGGGCTGCGGGCGGATCTCGCGCGGGCCGAGACCGAGGCCGCCGAGGCGGACATGGTCGTCGCGCAGCGCGAGAAGGAGCAGAAAGACGCGGTCGCCGCGACCCGCGCCGCCCACCGCGCGGTCGAGCGAGCCGAGGCCGCGCGAGCAGAGGAGTCGGACGCGTGACCGGGGATCCGTGGGAGCTCGTGCGCGCGCGCCTCATCGATGCGCCGCGCGAACGGCTGGGTGAGCTGCAGGAGGGGCGCCGGGTGCTCGGCATCCCTCGCCCGGCGCGTATCGTGCCGCGCGGGTCCGCGTGGCACCTCGGCGTCCTGCTCCTGAGCGATGAGGCCGTGATGGCCACGGGCGACATCGTGCGCTCGCGTGCGGAGGTACGGCGCGGATTCGCCGCCGAATCGCAGCGCCGACGAGCCGAGCTCGCGGCCGCTGCCGCCCGGGGAGGCGTCCCCGAGGGGGAGACCGTGCACATCGGCTGGCATCCGATCGACCTGTCCGCCCTCGACGAGCGGTCATCGCCCCTCGCGGTGCGCGGGGGAGAGACGCTCGTGCGCTGGAGCGCGGCGGGCGGGTTCATGCCGCTCGCGCGGTACCTCGACGAGCGCGTCGAGCTGCTGCGGCATCCCCCCGAGCGCGCATAGTCGGGGCCGCCCCGGGTGTCAACGGCGTCGAGGCGGCGGTTGGCGGCAACAACGCTGGTCTATCGTGAGCGACGTGCAGCAGGTATGGCCAGGATCCAGTTATCCCCTCGGGGCCACTTACGACGGTAATGGGACGAACTTCGCCCTGTTCAGTGAAGGAGCAGAGAAGGTCGAGCTCTGCCTCTTCGATGAGGACGGAACGGAGACGTGCTTCGAGCTCATCGACGTCGACGCGTTCGTGTGGCACGCGTACCTCCCCAACATCCAGCCCGGTCAGCGGTACGGGTACCGCGTCCACGGCGAGTACGACCCGGCGAGCGGCAAACGCTTCAACGCGAGCAAGCTCCTGCTCGACCCGTACGCCAAGGCCGTCGAGGGGCAGATCGACTGGGGCCAGCCGGTCTTCAGCTATGAGTTCGGCGACCCCGACTCGTTCAACGACGAGGACTCCGCCGCACACATGATGAAGGGCGTGGTCATCAACCCGTTCTTCGACTGGTCGGGCGATCGCCAGCCCAAGACCCCCTACTCCGAGACGTTCATCTACGAGGCCCACGTGAAGGGCCTCACCCAGCTGCACCCCGACGTCCCCGAGGAACTGCGCGGCACCTACGCCGGCATCGCCCACCCGGCCGTGATCGACCACCTGCGAAAGCTCGGCGTCACCGCGATTGAGCTCATGCCCGTGCACCAGTTCGTCAACGACTCCACCCTCGAAGAGAAGGGGCTGTCGAACTACTGGGGCTACAACACCATCGCGTTCCTCTCCCCGCAGAACACCTACTCCTCGACCGGCGACCACGGTCAGCAGGTGCAGGAGTTCAAGGCGATGGTCAAGGCGCTGCACGCGGCCGGCATCGAGGTCATCCTCGACGTGGTCTACAACCACACCGCCGAGGGCAATCACATGGGCCCCACGCTCTCGATGCGCGGGATCGACAACGAGGCGTACTACCGCCTCGAAGACGACGACAAGCGGTACTACACCGACTACACCGGCACGGGCAACAGCATGAACGTGGGCAACCCCCACACGCTGCAGCTCATCATGGACTCGCTGCGCTACTGGGTGCTGGACATGCACGTCGACGGGTTCCGCTTCGACCTCGCCTCGACCCTCGCGCGCGAGTTCTACGAGGTCGACAAGCTCGCGACCTTCTTCGAACTCGTGCAGCAGGACCCGGTGGTCTCGCAGGTCAAGCTCATCGCCGAGCCCTGGGACGTGGGTCCCGGCGGCTACCAGGTCGGCAACTTCCCGCCCCAGTGGACGGAGTGGAACGGCAAGTACCGCGACACCGTCCGCGACTTCTGGCGCGGGGAGCCGCAGGCGCTCGCCGAGTTCGCCTCCCGCCTCACCGGCTCTGCGGACCTGTACGAGCACTCGGGCCGGTTCCCGGTGGCATCCATCAACTTCGTCACCGCCCACGACGGCTTCACGCTCCGCGACCTCGTGTCGTACAACGAGAAGCACAACGAGGCCAACGGCGAGGACAACAACGACGGCGAATCGCACAACCGCTCGAACAACATGGGCGTGGAGGGTCCCACCGACGACCCCGAGGTGCTGAAGCGCCGGGCGCAGCAGCAGCGCAACTTCATCGCCACGCTCCTGCTCAGTCAGGGCGTGCCGATGCTGCTGCACGGCGACGAGCTGGGCCGCACGCAGGGCGGCAACAACAACGGGTACGCGCAGGACAACGAGATCACCTGGGTGGACTGGTCGAGCGTCGACCACCCGCTCATCGAGTTCACGGCGGCCCTCGCGCGTCTCCGCAAGCAGCACCCCACCTTCCGTCGCAGCCGCTTCTTCGACGGCCGCCCGGTCAAGATGGAGGAGGGCGCGCCGATCCCCGACGTGGTGTGGCTGCGTCCCGACGGCTCGGTCATGCAGCCGGAAGACTGGGACAGCGGTTTCGGTCGTGCCGTCGGGGTGTTCCTCAACGGCCAGGGCATCCGCGAGCGCGACCGTCGGGGCGAGTCGATCAGCGACGACCACTTCCTCGTGCTGTTCAACGCCGGCGACGAGCCGGTCGACTTCGTCCTCCCGGCCTTCGAGTACGCCCCCGAGTGGGACGCCTACGTCGACACCGCCGGGGAACGCGCCAACACCGAGCCGCTGAGCCCGGGGGAGACGCTGCCGCTCGAGCCGAAGTCGCTCATCGTCCTGCGCGAGCACCACCTGCCGGAACCCGAGGTCGACCACTCGGTCGCCGCCTCCCTCACCGCGCAGATCCAGGTGGTCGGGGCCGACGACCTCCCCGGCCAGGCGCCCAAGCCGGAGCTGTGACCGACATGCGGCATCCGCTCTCGACCTACCGCCTGCAGATCCGCGAATCGTTCACCCTCGACGACGCCGCCGAGGTGACCGACTACCTCGGTCGCCTCGGCGTCTCGTGGGCGTACCTTTCGCCGCTGCTCGAAGCCACACCCGGCTCCGACCACGGGTACGACGTCGTCGACGTCACGCGCGTGGACCCCGCCCGCGGCGGCGCCGAAGGACTCGCACGTTTCGTCGAGGCTGCGCGGGACCAGGAACTCGGCGTCCTCATCGACATCGTCCCCAACCACATGGGCGTCTCCGATCCGCGCGCGAACGCGTGGTGGTGGGACGTGCTGCGTCAGGGACGTGCCTCGGGGCACGCGACGGCCTTCGACATCGACTGGGAGTTCGGCGGCGGGAAGGTGCGCGTGCCGGTGCTGGGTGCGGACCTCGCGGACGTGATCGACGAGATCTCGTACGACCCGACGCCCGCGGACGATGCCCCCGACGGGGTGGTGCGCTACTACGACCACGCGTTCCCGGTCGCACCGGGGACGGGGACGGATGCCGCGGCCTCGGGCTCGCGCGCCGCGATCGAGCAGCTGCTCGACGCGCAGAACTTCGAGCTCCGCTTCTGGCAGGACGAGGCGGCCGACCTCAACTACCGCCGCTTCTTCGCCGTGACCACCCTCGCGGGTGTGCGGGTCGAGCTGCCCGAGGTGTTCGACGCCACGCACGCCGAGATCCTGCGCTGGGTGCGCGAGGGCCTCGCCGATGGTCTGCGGGTCGACCACCCGGACGGGCTCGTCGACCCGGGCGGCTACCTCGACCAGCTCGCGGTCGCGCTCGAGGAGGCGGGCGAGGGAGAGGTCGGCTACGTGCTGGGGGAGAAGATCCTCGAGCACGGCGAGGCGCTGCCGTCGTGGTGGAAGACCGCCGGAACGACGGGCTACGACGCTCTCGCCGAGATCGACCGCGTGCTGACCGACCCGGCGGGGGAGGCGGCGCTGGACGCCCTCGACGCGCGGCTGCGCGCCGACAGCGGCCTCGCGCCGCTCACCGGCTGGCACGATCTCATCCACGACACCAAGCGCAAGATCGCCGACTCCATCCAGGTGTCGGAGATCCGTCGACTCGTCCGCGGTCTTCCGACGCCGCTCCGTGAGGAGTTCGAGGTCGACGTGCTGCAGGACGCGCTCGCCGAGATCCTGGCCTGCTTCCCGGTCTACCGCTCGTACCTCCCCGCCGGCCGCGCGCACCTCGACGCCGCCGCGGGCGAGGCCGAGGTGCGCCGCCCCGAGCTCGGCGACGTCATCGAGAAGCTCGTGCCGGTGCTCGCCGACACGAGCCTCGAGGTCGCGTGGCGCTTCCAGCAGACGACCGGCCCCGTCATGGCCAAGGGCGTCGAGGACACGGCGTTCTATCGCTACACGCGGCTGGGCTCGCTCACCGAGGTGGGCGGCGACCCGGGGGAGTTCTCCCTCGACGTGGCCGGCTTCCACATCGCGCAGGCTCTCCGCCACGCGTCGTGGCCCACCGCCATGACGACGCTGTCGACGCACGACACCAAGCGCGGCGAGGACACGCGCGCCCGCATCGCCGTGCTCGCGGAGATCCCAGAGCGCTGGGCCGAGGTGCTGGAGGAGTTCCGCGGCATCGCCTCGACCGGGCACGGTCCCTTCGACGCCCTGCTGTGGCAGGCGATCGTCGGGGCGTGGCCGGAGTCGGCATCCACTCCCGAGGGACTGGAGGTCTACCGCGAGCGCCTGCACGCGTACGCCGAGAAGGCGGCGCGCGAGGCGAGCGAGGCCACCGGCTGGTGGGAGCAGGACGAGGCCTTCGAGGAGCGCATGCACGCGCTCGTCGACGCGGCCACCGGTCCCGCCGCCGAGCGGGTGCGCGCCTTCGTCGACGAGATCTCGCCCGCGGGCTGGTCGAACGGTCTGTCGGCCAAGCTGCTGCAGATCATGGGCTCCGGCGTTCCCGACGTCTACCAGGGCTCGGAGCTGTGGGAGCAGTCGCTCGTCGACCCGGACAACCGTCGCGCGGTCGACTTCGCCGAGCGTCGACGCCTCCTGGATGCGCTCGACGCGCCCGGAGCCTCCTTCCCGCCGGTGGATGCCACGGGTGCGGCCAAGCTGCTCGTGACCTCGCGCGCACTGCGGCTGCGCCGCGACCACCCGCTCGAGGTCTACCGTCCGCTGGAGGCCGCGGGAGTGGCATCCGACCACGTGGTCGCGTTCGACCGCGGCGGCGTGTTCGCCGTGGCGACGCGTCTGCCCCACGGGCTGGAAGCCGCGGGAGGGTGGCGCGACACGGTCGTGCTGCTGCCGGACACCCCGGTCGTCGACGTGCTGACCGGTCGGAGCTTCGCCGGTGGCCCCGTGCCGCTGGCGGACCTGCTGGCCTTCTATCCGGTGGCCCTCCTGATCTTCTGATCCCGCGAGGCGGCACCGCCTCGTCTCGACCGTGATCCTCCCCACGCGAAGGAAAGAACCATGAGCATCGACGTCTGGGCACCCAAGGCAGAGCGGGTGCGGCTGCGCCGGCTGGACGACAGCGGCGACACCGTCGTGGAAGACATCGAGATGACGTCGGCGTCGGACGGCTGGTGGACGGCTCCCATCGACCTCGCCGACGGCGAGCGCTACGGCTTCGTCCTCGGCGACGGCGACGACCTCCGCCCCGACCCGCGCTCGCGGCGCCAGCCCGGCGGCGTGCACGAGGCGTCGGCGTGGTTCGACCCCTCGGTCTACACCTGGAACGACGCCGCCTGGACGGGCAAGCAGCTCGCGGGCGGGCTGATCTACGAGCTGCACCTGGGCACCTTCACCCCCGAGGGGACCCTGGATGCCGCCATCGGCCGCCTCGAGCACCTCGTCGACCTCGGCGTGACCCACGTCGAATTGCTGCCGGTCAACGGCTTCAACGGCACCTGGAACTGGGGCTACGACGGGGTGCTCTGGTACACCGTGCACGAGGCGTACGGCGGGCCCGAGGCCTACCAGCGCTTCGTCGACGCGGCGCACGCCGCGGGTCTCGCCGTGATCCAGGACGTCGTCTACAACCACCTCGGACCCTCGGGCAACTACCTGCCCCTCTTCGGCGAGTACCTCCGCGAGGGCAGCCGCAACACGTGGGGCGACTCGGTCAACCTCGACGAGGATGCCGTGCGCGCCTACATCGTCGAGAACGCCCTGATGTGGATGAGCGACTACCACGTCGACGGTCTGCGCCTCGATGCCGTGCACGCGCTGCTCGACCACCGTGACCCGCACCTGCTGCAGGAGATCGCGGAGCGCACCGACGCCCTGTCGGCGCACCGCGGCATCCCGCTCACGACCATCGCCGAGAGCGACATGAACGACCCGAAGCTCATCCTCCCGCGCGAGGCCGGCGGCTACGGGCTCACCGCGCAGTGGTCGGACGACTGGCACCACACCGCCCACGTGGCCCTGACCGGGGAGACGATCGGGTACTACGAGGACTTCGCCGACCTCGACGCGTTCCGCAAGGTGAGCGAGGGCGGCTTCTTCCACGACGGCACGTACTCGTCGTTCCGCGAGGAGAAGCACGGCAAACCGATTCCGCAGGACGTGCCGAACTGGCGCCTGGTGACCTTCGCGCAGGACCACGACCAGATCGGCAACCGCGCCGCCGGTGACCGCCTGTCGCAGACGCTCGGCTACGACCGCCTCGCCGCGGCCGCCGTGCTCACGCTCACCGCTCCCGGCACGCCGATGCTGTTCATGGGCGAGGAGTGGGGCGCCACCACGCCCTGGCAGTTCTTCACCTCGCACCCCGAGCCCGAGCTGGGCAAGGCCACCGCCGAGGGGCGCATCGCCGAGTTCGCGAAGATGGGCTGGGACGAGTCGACCGTCCCCGACCCGCAGGACCCCTCGACCTTCGAGAACTCGAAGCTCGACTGGGACGAGGTCGGCGAGGGAGACCACGCGCAGCTGCTCGGCCTGTACCGCGAGCTCGCCAAGCTCCGCCGCGACCGGCCCGAGCTCACCGACCCCTCCCGGGCGGGCCTCTCCGCCGCGGCGCGCGAGGCGACCGGCGGGCGCGTGTACGAACTGCGTCGCGGCGACCTCGTGGTCGTCGTGAACCTCTCGGATGCCGAGGCCTCGGCATCCGTCGTCTCCGGTGCCCGGGTGCTGTTGGCGACGGTCGAGGGCGTCGTCCTCGACGGCTCGGACCTCACCGTTCCGGCGGGGGGCAGCGCGATCGCGGCTCCCGCCCTCTGACGTCACGACGACGCCACGACGACGCCCCGCCGGACCTCGAGGTCGGGCGGGGCGTCGCCGTGTACGCGGGATGCCGCGAGGTCAGTCGACCGTCGGTCGCACCAGGCGCAGCACCCGGATGATCGCCGGCGGCAGCAGGACGAAGACGGCGACGATGAGTGCCATCACGCCGATGCCGGTGCTCCGCGGCTCGCCGCCGAAGCGCTCGACCGCGAGCCAGCTCAGGCCCCAGGCGAGGGCCAGGGCGGGCGTGATCCGCCACGAGCTCCGCCACGCGATCGCCAGACCGATGAGGCCCACGACGACGAGGACCCCGATGCCGATGGCATCCGCCGCTTTCTCCCACGACGACGGGGCGATGGTGGTGAGCCACGCGGCCGTGTTGGCGACCGTGGCGAGGGTCACCCAGCCGAGGTGCAGGCCCGTGACGCCGTCGATCAGGATCGAGTCGACCGCGCCCCCATGCGGTTCGCGGGTGGTGACCGCGACGTGGAACGTCCAGCCGAGCGCGGCGATGAGCAGCACGATGACGACGACGGTGAGGAAGAGGGTGCCGAAGCGCGCGGCGACGAGCCAGAGACCGTTCAGGGTCATCGTCAGGGCGATGAGCCAGCCGAGTGCGCGTTGGCGCGGGTTGGTGCGCTGGCGGGGGAGGGCCTGCCAGATCGCGTAGGCGATGAGGCCGAGGTAGATCACGGACCAGATCGAGAACGCGGGGCCGGCCGGGGCGAGGTACGACCCGTCGGTGTTGAGGGCGCCGCCCTGCTGATCCTCGACCGCGGTGTTGCCGAAGGCCCCGGCGCCGATGACGGCCGCGATGAGCATGAACGACACCGCGGAGAGGACGACGATCTGACGTGCGAGGTCGTTCCCTCGCCACGGGGCTGCTGCGTTTTCGGCTGGAGCGTTCATGGGAGAAAGCCTAGATAAGCTAGCGAGATCGGGATCACGGGCTTGACATCGCGGCATCCCGTCTCCCGGGTCGGTGTCGACGTCAGGCGGCGGCGACGGCGCGCGCGGCGAAGGAGCGCAACAGGAGGGTGGGCTGCTCGACCGAGACCGTGCGCACGTGCGCCGAGACCTGATCGAAGGCCTCCGCGTCGAAGTACCCCGCGTCGCGGTAGACCTCCATGCGGGCGACGAAGGCGTCGGCGGTGGGCTCCGGGTGGAACTGCGTCGCCCACAGGCCGGTTCCGGCGCGGTAGGCCTGAACGGGGCACGCGTCGTTCTCGGCGAGCAGCGTCGCCGTCGGCGGCACGCTCGCGGTGCCCTCCTTGTGCGCGGTCAGCGCCTCGAAACGCGGGCTCAGGATGCCGAAGAGCTCGTCGGCGCGACCCGCCTCCGTCAGCGAGATGTCGGCGGGGCCGGTGTCCTCCGGGTGCAGGAGGGTCACCTCGCCGCCCAGCAGACGCGTGACCACGCCGATGCCGAAGCAGGTGAAGAGCGCACGCGTGCGGCCCTCGATCGCGGTCGCGGCGAGACGCTCGAGGTCGCTCTCGAGGCGCCGTTGTTCCTCGGTCTTGTCGGGATCGGTGACGTTGAAGGGGCTGCCGCCCACGACGACGGCCGCGTACCGGTCGAGGTCCGCGGGCAGGGGCTCGCGCACGAGGTCGTGGTGGACCAGATCGTCGTCGCGCACGCCAAGGCCGTCGCGGAACGACGCCCACTCGGCCACGGCCGCCTCGCGCTGCGGGCGGGCGCAGACGTAGAGCAGGCGACCGGTCATCCAGGGATTCTATGCGGAGGGGGCTGCGGCGAGGTCCTTTCGCGACGCATGACGACGCACGGGCACTTCGGGTGTCAGGGGCGTGGACCGCGCCGTCCTGCCCCGCGCGCGATGCCCGCGCCGACACGAGACCGTCTGACCGCGACGAGGAGGGCCCCCGCGAGGAGCACCGCGGCGCCTCCGACGGCGAGGCCCGGACTCCACGGCATCCCGGACTCCGCGAGGCGGGCGGGTGGGGTGGTCGACGCGGAGGGGGCGGGTGTCGGCTCGACGTCGGCCAGAGTGAAGCTCGGCGTCGTGGTGATCGGGACCGGCCAGCGGGCGTCCGCGAGATAGGTGGACAGGAAGGGGGCCGGCTGGCCCTCGGTGGGCACGTCGCCGGTCGTCGCCTGCAGCGGGAGGGTCACCTCGCCGCTTTCGATCGTGACCGTCTGTTCGCTCGGGGACGGCCGCCAGGCGAGGGAGTCGGTCGTTCCCACAGTGACGAGGAGCGCGTGACCGGGCTCGAGCGTCCAGTCGACGTTGCGCAGGTGCATGCGCGTGGTGCCCGAGAGGTCCAGCGGGGCTGCTTCCTCGACGATCAGCGTTGGAACGCCTCCGGGCTCGACGTCCCAGAGCCGCGCATGGGCGATACCTGTCCCCGCCGTGCGCAGGCTCAGGGACGCCCGCCCGCTGAGCCGCGTGGGCTCGTCCACCGGGGTCGAGAGCGTCTGGGAGGCCCCGATGCTTTGCGCGTCGCGGGGCGCGGTGCCGAAGAACGAGCCGTCGACCTCTTCATCGGGCTGCAGAGCGTCGGCGCCGCGTCCGGTGTCGACGTACGAGCCGGGGGCGAGGGGAGCGGTGAGCTCCCGCGTGACGCCGGGCCAGGACGCCTGCAGGCGCCAACGCCCCTCGTTGTCCTGCAGGGCCCAGGCCGGGTCGGGGGTCGGGGCGCCGAGCAGGTGCGCGTCGAAGAACGCCCGCACCTCATCGATCCAGCCGGCGCGGCCCATCTTCAGATGCCCCTCGTCGTCGACGTCGTTGCCGGAGTAGTGGTCCCACGGCCCCGCCCATCCGCTCACCGGTCCTTCGATGGCATCCAGGAACTCCGCCATGCCCTCCGGCCGGGTGTTCCTCTCGGTCCATCCCTGAGTGAGGAACAGCGGGACCGTCGACCCCACGGCCCGGCGTGCGGTGTCGCGGGCACTCCAGAACGACGAGGCGCGGTCGGATGCCAGGGTGTCGGCCAGAATGCCGGCGGCGCACTCGGGGTGGGTCTGCTCGTATGCGGCGTTGGTCCGGTAGCGCTCGGTGTCCGGCGGGACGACGACACCGTCCACGGTGCCGGGATGATCGATCCCGGGGAGGGCCGCGATGTCGTTGTACGCGTCGATCGTCGTGCGGTTGTTCTCGGCGGGGATGCCGTTCTCATACAGGTAGTCGTAGAGGTTCCACGACGGCTCCTGCGCGACGACCGCCGCGAGCCCCGCGGGCCGGTCGGCGAGGCCGAGGAGCCCCGTGGTGGCGTCGTACGACTTCCCGTACATGCCCACGCGACCCGTCGACCACGGAGCGGATGCCGCCCACTCCACGAACGCGCGCACATCGGCCTGTTCGCCCGGACCGGTGAAGTCGTAGCAGCCGGAGCTCCCGCCGAAGCCGCGCAAGTCGCCGAACACCACGGTGTACCCTGCGGCGAAGAGACCGCCGTCGTCGATGAACGCGCGGTGGCGCATCGACGGACCGGTGAAGGACTTCTTCTCATCGGCCTGCTGACCGGCGTGCGACAGGTACGGCCCGCTGATGAGGATCACGGGAGTGCGCGCGTCCGCCGGCAGTCCGGCCGGTCGGAGCACGTCGGCATGCAGTTCGACGGGGTCGCCGTCGCGGTTCGCGACGGGCGACGGCAGGTAGTGCTCGGTCCACACCGCGCCCTCGGGGACCGAGGGGTTCTGCGCGTGCGTGACGCCCTGCGAGACGTCGGGGTCGGTGTCGGCGGTCGCGTCCGGTGCCGGCGCGGGGGCGGAGCCGGGCGTCGGCGCGGTCGCCTCCGCGGTGTGCGCGGTCGACGTCGAGGCGGGGCCGCTCGCGTCGGAGGCGACGGCGGGAGAAGCACCGATCAGGGTGAGCACGACGGCCACGGCCAGAGCCTTCGTCGCTGCATGTCCGTGCATTCCGTCTCCCCTTCGCGGTGCGCGCCGATCGCACCCTATCGCGCGGGTCCGACCCGCCTGACGGGGGTCCGCACCTCGGACGCGGGCCGGAGCCCGGGGCACGGTTCAGCGCTGCCGCACGGGGTCAGCGCGAAGAGCGAGCCGTGCGACCCCGCACGATGCCGACGAACGCCTCGACGTCGGGCGTGGTGCGGTCGCGCAGCCAGGCGAGGGCGACCGTGGAGACCGGACCGTCGCGCAGCACGCGGTACTCGACGTCGCGGCGCTGGTGGGCGCGCGCCAGCGACATCGGCACGATCACGACGCCGACCCCCGCGGCGACGGTGGCGATGGCTTCGCCGGTGTCCGCCGGTGGCGCGAACGTCGGGGAGACGGCATCCGGGATCCGTGCGCCGAGCACATCGTCGGCGGGGACGATCACGACCTCGCCGGCCAGATCCGCGGCGTCGACCTCGTCGCCGGCCGTCAGGTGCGAGTCGACCGACATCACGACGACGGGTTGCTCCTCGTAGAGCGGGATGAGATGGAGGTCATCGGATGCCGCGACGGGGAGCCGCACGAGCGCGGCGTCGACCTCGTCGAGGTGCGACCGCTGGCCCGCGACGTCGATCTCGCGCAGCTCGAGGGTGACGTGCGGCAGGCGTTCGCGCCACAGTCCGATCCACTTGCCCGGGGTCGCGCCGGGGACCGCGCCGAGCACGAAGGTGCGCGGCTGCTCCGGGGGAGCGGGGGTCGGGCGCGGCGCTTTCGCTCTCGCGGGACGCTTCGGCGCCGCGGATCGCGTCGTTCCGCCCTTGCGCGCGCCGCCGCCGGAACCACGCCCGCGGGACCCGCTGCCATTCGCCATGGTTCCAGGCTATCCGCGCGAGTAACGTGGACCGCATGATCGGGATCCTGGCGCTCGTGTTCGCGGGCCTCGCCGCCCTGCTGCACGTCTACATCTTCGTGCTCGAGAGCGTGCGCTGGTCGCAGCCGAAGACGTGGAAGATCTTCGGCATCGCCGACCAGAAGACCGCGGATGCCACGAAGCCCATGGCGTACAACCAGGGCTTCTACAACCTGTTCCTGGCGATCGGCGCGATCGTCGGCATCCTGTTCTGGATCGTGAACGGCGTGGGCGATGTCGCGGGGCACACCCTGCTGATCTTCTCGCTGGGTTCGATGCTCGCCGCCGCCCTCGTGCTCGTGACGTCGGGCAGCAAGTACCTGCGCCCCGCCGCCATCCAGGGCACGCTCCCGCTCATCGGCCTGGTGCTGGCGATCCTCGCCTGAGCGCTGCGTGCTCGCTGCCGGACGTCTCACCCCGGGCGGACACGGGGCAGCGCTCCGCGGAGACGGGGTCGGCGGGGGTTCCCGGGAAGACGAAAACCCGCACGCTCCGAGGAGTCGTGCGGGTCGTGAGGCCGTCGAACGGCCGGGTCAGGCGGCCAGACGGAGTCCGCGCTGGTCGGTCGCGACGGCTTCGCCGTCGTTGATGATCTCGTCGTCGCCGATGAGCGAGCCCGTCGCGATGCGGGCGTTGTGGCCCACCTGCGTGCGAACGCCGATGTGAGCGCCCGCGCCGATGACCGCTCCGGCGCAGATGTGCGCGTGCGGCTCGATGCGTGCTTCGGGTCCGATCACGGCGTCGGATTCGATCCACGCCCCGCGGCCGACATGAACACCCGCGGCGATCTGCACGCCGGGTTCGACGTAGGCGCCGTTCTCGACCAGCGCCGACGGGTGGACCTTCGCGCCGTGCGCGACGAGTCCGCGACCGTTGACGTGCTTGCGGTAGCGCAGCGTTTCGCCGTGGTCGTTTTCGATGTCGATGTAGTTCTTACCCACGATCCCCTCCGGTCGACTCTCGGATTCAGCCGACATGTATGACAACGGGTGGGGAATGCCCTTCATTCCCTCGAATGGTTCTTCGTCGCCCGTGCCGCCATCGGTTTGCTCGACGTCGAGAGAAGTGCGGCGAGGACTCCCGACGATGTTGCGTCCTCCTGTTCTCGCATGCCTGCCCGGGAGGGTGAGCCGGGTTGACAGGAGAGCACCGGAGGGGCGCTGATCCGAGGGAACGGTCCGCGGGTCACCCGGGCTGGCAGGTGGGGCACCAGTAGACGTTGCGTTCGCTCGTCGCCGAAGCCCCGAGCGTGGTCGCGCGAATGGGCGTGCCGCACCGGCGGCAGGGGGCGCCCTCGCGGCCGTAGACCCAGAAGCGGCGCCCGGGGCGCGTGTCGCCGGTGAACGTCCGTTCGGGGCGGGGCAGGTTGGCGCGGATCATGCGTTCGCCGAGTGCGATGGTCGCTCGGGCGTCGATCTCGGTGGCGGGGGTGGTCGGGGCGATGCCCCGTACGAACAGCAGCTCGTTCGCATAGACGTTGCCGAAGCCCGCGACGTTGCGCTGGTCGAGCAGCGCGACGTGGGCCTCGCGGGTGTCGGCCGCGACACGGCGGACGGCCTCGTCCTCGTCCCAGTCGTCTGCGAGCAGGTCGGGACCCAGGTGGCCGATGACGGTGTGCTCCTCGGTGGTGCGGAGCACCTCGACCATCGCCAGGTCGAAGCCGACGGCATCGGCGCCGGTCACCCCGACGATCGCGCGCGCCTTGAAGGCGGGCCGGCGCCAGCGCTCGCCCGGGCGGTAGACATCCCACCGCCCCTCCATCTTGAGGTGCGAGTGCAGCGTGTAGCCGCCGATGCGGTGCAGGAGGTGCTTGCCGCGGGCCGCGACCTCGTGGACGGTCTCGCCGCGCAGGTCGGCCGTGGCACTCCCGGGCACGCGGACATCGAAGCGCGTCACGACCTTGCCCGCGAGGGCCGCGGAGAGCTTGGCCGCGGCGCGATAGACGGTGTCGCCCTCAGGCACGGGCGGCCCCCGCTCGGGGCCCGGGGGCGGCGGATCCGGGGGTGGCGGGGTGCCTACGCACGGGCGGCCTCGCGCAGCGTGTCGCCCGCGGTGAGCTTGCGCAGGGTCAGGCCCTTCGGCGACTCGACGAACCCGGCGGCCCGCAACGCGCGGCCGACCGCCGTGCCGTACACGAACTCGCCGTTGACCTGCTCGATCGTCAGGGTCTCGAGTCGTCGGCGTTTCGCCGTCTCGGCGAGGCCGGCCGCGGCCGCGGCGAGGCGGGCCTCGTCGTCGGTGAAGGCCAGCGCGGTGCGGCCTCCGCGTTCGAGGTACAGGATCAGCTCGCCGTCGACGAGGACGACCAGCCCTCCCGCTTTGCGACCGGGGCGATGGGTGACCCCCTCGATGGTGGGCCACCCGAGCGCCGCCCCGTACGGGTTGGCCGGGTCGGTCGCTGCGAGGGTGACGGTGCGCAGGGGCGGCGGATCGGCGACGGCGGCGAACTCGCGGAGTCGGTCGACCGTCGCCGAGGCGGCGAACTGGGCCGCCCCGAGCTTCTCGATGACGTACCCGCGTCGGCAGTGTCCCGCTTCTTCGAACCCGGCCAGGATGCGGTACACCTGCGCGAACCCGCCCGGGACGCCCTCGGACTGCACGGCGCCGCGCGTCACGACGCCGTAGCGGTCGAGCAGCAGGCTCGCCGTCGCGGTCGCGCGGGCGGCGGCATCCTGCTCCCTCTCCGGCAGGAGCGACCAGCGCCCGCCGAGCGACGGGGGCCGCGGAGCCGAGGTGGCCCGAGGCATCGTGGCGCCGCGGTACATGCGCGCTCGGGGTGCACGGCGCGCGACCCGGTGCGACTGCCCGCCACCGCTGAGCAGCGTGCGGACAGGGGCGAAGGTGTCGTTCGTGACGCGCCCGGCCCAGGTGAGCGCCCAGAGTGCGTCGTTGACCGACTGCTCGTTCTCGGCTCCGGCGAGCTGCTTCAGTTGGGCCGCGAAGTACGCGCCGCCCCCCTCGAGCGCCGCGAGGATGCGCGCCTCGAGCGAGTCGGGTGCCGGATCGTCGGGGTCGTCCGGGTCCTGCAGCGTGAACGGCGCGGCCTCGGCGGGATGCAGGGCGATCCAGCCGTCGCGGCCCGGGAGGGTGCCGTGGCCGGACCAGACCACCTCTCCCGTGGCGGTGAGTTCGTCGAGCAGCGCCGGGGAGTAGTCGCGGACGCGGGACGGCAGCACGAGCGACTCCCACGCGCTCGCCGGGATCGGCACCCCCGCGAGCTGTTCGATGACCGCGAGGACCCCGTCGATGCCCTCGAGCGGGCGCCCTAGATGCTGCCACACGGGGAGGAAGCGCGCGTAGGCCGCGGGCGGAACGGGTTCCACGCTCCCGCGGATGGCGGCGAGCGAGCGCATGCGGAGGCGGCGGAGGACCTCGACGTCGCACCACTCCGTGTCGTCGCCGCGGCTGCCGCCCGACGCCTCGGGCAGGAAGAACCCGCTCGCCAACCGCCCCTGCGACTCGAGCCGCTGCAGCGTCAGTCGGGCGACCGCGATGCCGACGCCCAACCGCTCGGCCACGGCGTCGGTCGTGAACGGCGCGTGCGTGCGCGCGTAGCGGGCGACCAGGTCGCCGAGCGGGTCGGCGAGGGGTTCGAGGAAGGCGTTCGGGATGCCGACGGGCAGCGCCGCGCCGAGGGCATCGCGCAGTCGCCCGGCGTCCTCGATCCCGGCGACGCGGGATACGCCGCCGATCGTGACGCGGATCGCGCGGCGGTCGTCGACGAGGGTCGCGAGGTGCTGGTGCGCCTCGGCCAGCGCGTCGGTCTCGGGGTCGAGGCGCGCGGCGACCTCGGCCGCGTCGAGCGGACCGAGGATCCGCAGGAGGTCGGCGACGCCCTCGACACCGCGCGCGCGACGGTCGGGGTCGAGCCGCTGCGCTTCGCGCTCGAACTGTGCGATGACCTCGGGGTCGAGGAGCTCGCGCATCTCGACCTTGCCGAGCAGTTCGCTCAGCAGGGCCGGGTCGACCGACAGTGCGGCGGCGCGGCGCTCGGCCAGGGGCGAGTCGCCCTCGTACATGAACGCACCGACGTAGCCGAACAGCAGGTCGCGGGCGTACGGCGAGGGCTGCGAGGTGGTGATCTCGACGAGGCGGATCCGCCGCTCGCCGATCTGACGGGTCACCCGCAGCAGCGCGGGGAGGTCGTAGACGTCTTGCAGGACCTCACGGAGGGTCTCGAGGATGATCGGGAACGACGGGTGCCGCTTCGCGACCTCGAGCAACTGGGCGGAGCGCTGACGCTGCTGCCAGAGGGGCGATCGACGGTTGGGATTGAGACGCGGGAGCAACAGGGCCCGCGCCGCGCACTCGCGGAAGCGCGAGGCGAACAGCGCGGAACCGCCGACCTCGTCCGTGACGATCTGCTCGAGCTCGTCGGGTTCGAAGACGAAGAGGTCGGCCCCGGGCGGTTCGGCCGCGGCATCCGGAACCCGGGCGATGATCCCGTCGTCGCTCGCGACGGCGGCCCCCTCGACGCCCAGCCGCTCTCGGATGCGCGCGTTGACAGCGAGGGCCCAGGGCGAGTGCACCTGCATGCCGTAGGGCGAGTGCAGGATGATGCGCCAGTCGCCGACCTCGTCGCGGCTGCGTTCGACGGTCAGGGTGCGATCGGTGGGGAGGCTCCCCGTGGCCTCGCGCTGCTCGGCGAGGTATGACAGCAGGTTGGTGATGGCGTTGTCGTCGAGCCCCGATTCGCGGAGGCGCTCCTCGGCCTTGGCCGAGTCGGCACCGGCGAGGTCGCGCGAGAACTTCCCCAGCGCCTCTCCGAGCTCGGCGGGCCGGCCGATGCCGTCGCCGTGCCAGAACGGCAGTTTGCCGGGCTGGCCGAAGGCGGGCAGGACGTTCACGCGGTCGTGCGTGATCTCGACGATGCGCCAGCTCGTGGTGCCGAGCGTGAACACGTCGTTGACGCGCGACTCGTAGACCATCTCTTCGTCGAGCTCGCCGACGCGGGCGTTCTGCGATTCGCCCGCGACGAAGACACCGAAGAGCCCGCGGTCGGGGATCGTTCCTCCGCTGGTCACCGCGATGCGCTGGGCGCCGGGGCGGCCGGTGAGCGTCCCCGCGTCGCGGTCCCAGACCAGGCGTGGGCGGAGTTCGGCGAACTCATCGGACGGGTAGCGTCCCGCGAGAAGGTCGAGCGTCGCCTCGTAGGCCGAGCGCGGCAGCGAGCGGAAGGGCGCGCTGCGCTTGACGGTGTCGAACCACTCCTCGACATCGATGGAGCCGAGGGCGGCGGCCGCGACGGTCTGCTGCGCCAGGATGTCGAGCGGATTCTGCGGAACGGCGATCGCCTCGATGCGCCCGGCGAGCATGCGCTCGGTGACGACGGCGGTGTGCAGCACGTCGCTGCGGTGCTTGGGGAAGAGGGCGGCGCGGCTCACCTCCCCGACCTGGTGCCCCGCGCGTCCGACGCGCTGGAGACCGGATGCCGCGCTCGGCGGCGCCTCGACCTGGATGACGAGGTCGACAGCGCCCATGTCGATCCCGAGCTCGAGGCTGCTCGTCGCCACGACGCAGCGAAGCGTGCCCGATTTCAGCTCGTCTTCGACCTGGGCGCGCTGCTCCTTCGAGACCGAACCGTGGTGGGCCTTCGCGAGGATCGCGGAAACCCCCGCGGAGGCTCCCGCCTGCGCCATCATGGCCGCGGGGACCGTCGGCTCGGGTACGTCGATCCCCAGCCGCTCGGCATAGATCTCGTTCAGACGCCCCGTCAACCGCTCGGCGAGACGGCGGGAGTTCGAGAACACGATGGTCGATCGGCGTTCGAGGATGCGATCGACGATCGCCTCCTCGACGTGAGGCCACACCGACCCGGCCATCTCGGTGCTCTCGGGCCGTTCCGAGAACCATTCGCCGTCGGTCGCCTCGTCGGGCGCGGGCGATCCCGGCGGCGGGGGAGGGTTGAGCATGTCCTCGATCGGCACGACCACGGACAGATCGAACGCCTTCGTCGCTTTCGGCGCCACGATGTCGACGGGCTGCGCGCCGCCGAGGAACCGCGCGACCTCGTCGATGGGTCGCACCGTGGCGGAGAGGCCGATCCTTTGCGCGGGCTCGTCGAGCAGCGCGTCGAGGCGCTCGAGGCTCACCGCGAGGTGCGCGCCGCGCTTGGTCGCCGCGACCGCGTGCACCTCGTCGATGATGACCGTGTGCACGCCGCGCAGCGTCTCGGCCGCCTGGCTGGTCAGCATGAGGTACAGCGACTCGGGCGTCGTGATGAGGATGTCGGGCGGATCGGTGACGAGTTTCCGGCGGTCGCTCGAGCTCGTGTCACCGGAGCGGACGCCGACGCTCACGCCGGGCACCTGGATGCCGAGGCGGCGGGCCGACTGCCCGATCCCGACGAGGGGCGACCGGAGGTTCCGCTCCACGTCGACGCCGAGGGCCTTGAGCGGGGAGATGTAGAGGACGCGGGTGTTCGTCGCCGGCGTCTTCGGGGCGGCCTTCTTGCCGCGGCGAGGGGGCTCGGCATCCGGGATCTCGGGGGTCTTCTCGCGGAAGATGCGGTCGATCGCGAAGAGGAAGGCCGACAGGGTCTTACCGGAACCGGTGGGCGCCACGACGAGTGCGTTGCGCCCGGACGAGACCGACTCCCACGCGCCCTTCTGCGCATTGGTGGGGGCCGAGAACGCGCCGCGGAACCAGTCCTGCGTGGCAGGACCGAATCTGTCGAGGACGTCAGCCATGCCGACATCCTCTCTCGGACCTCCGACATCGGGTCGGGGTTGACGTTCGCCCGGCGCGGAACGGCGGTCCGTCGCGCGACCGGGCACCGTTCCGCCCCGCGGGGGAGGTGGCAGCGCGGCCCGCCTCCTAGCGTGACCGTATGAACAGCGCATCGTCGTCCCCGCGGGCCGCCGTCGCGGTCGTGTCCGTCTCCGTCTGCCTCGGTCTCGCCATCGGTGCTGCCCTGTGGTTCGGTTCGCAGAACCTCCTGATGGGCGCCACGATCGGTGGCATCCTGGCCCTGCTCTTCGTTGGTCTCGCTGTCTTCACGGTCCGCGTGGGGGCGTCCTCACGCGGCGGCTCCGCCACCGACGCGGGCGCGGTGGTCATCGGCGGGGGCCATGCGAGCTGCGGCGACGGAGGGGGCGCGGACGGCGGCGTCGCCTGCTGAGCTCACGGCTCCCGCTCGGCGAGCCTCCCCTCCTCCAGCTCCAGCTCAAGGTCGAGCCCGAGACGCGCGAGGAACGCGTCGTCGTGGCTCACCACGAGCACCGCGCCCCGGTAGGCCTGCAGCGCCGACACCAGTTGGTCGACCGTGTCGAGGTCCAGGTTGTTCGTCGGCTCGTCGAGGACGAGCAGCTGCGGCGGGGGATCGGCCAACAGCACGCGGGCGAGGGCGACGCGGAAGCGCTCGCCGCCGGACAGGGATCCGAGCGGCCGGGTGGCCGCGTCTCCTCGCACGAGGAACCGCGCCAGGCGATCGCGCACGAGCGGAACGGGAACGCTCGGCGCCGCCGCGCACACGGTGTCGAGGACGGATGCCGTGTCGTCGAGGCCGTCGAGGTGCTGCGGCAGGTAGCCGACGTACTCGACACTCGCTCGGGCGAAGACCTGCCCGGACGGAGCCGCGGAGTGGACGAGGCTCTCGAGGAGGGTCGTCTTCCCTGCGCCGTTGCGCCCCACCAGCGCGACGCGTTCGCGACCCGTCACGATCCACTCGCGCTCGCCGTCGCCGAGGGACAGGATCCGTCTCCCGGCCGCGTTCCCCGGATCGGGGAGGTCGATGCGCACCACGTCGTCGTCGCGCACGCGGGCCGACGCTTCGCTCAGCGCCGCACGCGCGGCATCCTCCTTCCCCCTCATCTCCGTGCTCAGGCGGCCCGCGCTCACCTGCGCCGCGTTGGCCCGTGCTCCCGCGATGATCTTGGGGACCCGCTTCTCGACCTGCGCCTTGTGGGCGACCCGCGATCGCGTGGCGAGCTTGTCGTACGACTCGATGCGCTGCCGGCGCTCACGGCGCAGCGACTGGGCCGCATCGCGCTCGGCGCGCACGGCGGCCTCCTGTTCCGCGTCGCGCCGCGCACGCCACGCGCTGTACGGACCGCCGACGACGCTGAGGGTCCGGCCGTAGAGCTCGGCGGTGGCATCCATCAGCTCGAGCAGGCCGACGTCGTGACTCACCACCACGAGCGTGCCGGGCCACTCCCGTATCAACTCGCTCACGCGGGAACGCGCCTTGCGGTCGAGGTCGTTGGTGGGTTCGTCGAGGAGCGTGATGTCGGCCGCGCGGGCGCGGAGCCCGACGAGAGCGGCCAGCATCGTCTCGCCGCCCGAGAGCTCGCCGACCGTTCGATCGAGAGCATCGGATGCCACTCCCGCCTCGGCGAGCAGGGTGTGGGCGCGTGCCTCGACGTCCCAGTCGTCGCCGACCGCGTCGAAGTGGTGCGGTGCCACGTCGCCCGACTCGATCGCCCGCAGCGCGGTGAGAGCGGTCTCCACGCCGAGAAGCGACGACACGGGCCGACGCGGATCGGCGGCGAGGCGCTGAGGGAGCATCGCGACGTCACCGGATGCCGAGACCGTGCCGGACGTGGGGGTGAGGCTCCCCGCGGCCACGCACAGGAGCGTGGACTTGCCGGCACCGTTGCGGCCGACGAGGCCGGTGCGGCCCCGGCCGAGGGCGCCGGAGACGCCGTCGAGGGCGACGGTTCCGTCAGGCCACACGAGGCGGACGCGGTCGAAGACGAGGGAAGGGGAGACAGCTGACATGACGGAACTCCGGGAACGCGGGATGCGCGGACACCGGACCCGTCCGCATCAGCGGAGGGCGGCCGAGAAAACGGCGGGTCGACGGGTCAGCGCGCGGACAGGGGCGCGGAAGCGTCGACGTTCTTCACCGGAGGAGACCTCGTTCTCGGGGACAGGGCTGTCCACGATAGCCGACGCGGTGTCGATGCGGAACCCCGCCGGATCAGCCTCCGTGGTTACCATGTCGGCGTGGTTGCGTCCTCACCTCTCGACCGCGAGCGAGCGGATGCCCGCCGGCGCCGGCTCCTCTTCGCCTGGGCGGTGACGTTCCCCGCGTGGGTGATCGTGTTCGTCGTCATCGGCGTGTTCCTCGACGATGTCATCGGCGGCCTGCGGACCGGAGCGCTCTTCGGCGCCGTGATGGCCGGGTTGGGCTCGATCCCTCCCGGTCGGGGCGGAGGCTCGGTCTCGTCGTCGAATTACGTCGACAGCGGCTTCGCATCCGACGCCTCGTGCGGCGACAGCGGCGGGGGAGGGGACGGCTCGCACTGCTGAGTCAGCCGGCAGCCTCTCCGTCTGCGAGACGCGCGTCGAGGAACGCGCGGACGTCGTCGAGCTCATCCTGCGAGATCGAGTGCGTGAGCCCCGGGTAGACCCGACCGCTCAGCTCGCTGTGCCCGGGGAGCCACTGCGCCGTCGCGTCGATCAGGTGCGTCGGGATGACATCGTCCGCCGCGCCGCGCCCCCAGAACACCGGAGGCCTCCGTTCGGCGAGCACCGCGTCGCCGGGGAGCTCGCCGCCGGCCGCGTACCCGGCCAGGACCACCACGAACGAGACCGCCTCGGGGTCCGCGCGCAGCGTCTGCACGGCGACCGCGCCGCCCTGGGAGAAGCCCAGGAGTCCCACGGGCCGGTCGCCCACGGCATCCTGAATCCAGGCGAGCACGGACTCGGCCGCGCGGGTCACGGCGCCCGGATCGCGTCCGTTCAGCCCTTCGATGGGATACCACGAGGCCCCGGGCATGGGCCACGGTGGGGCGAGAGGGGCGCGCAGACTCGCGATCACGTACTCGGCGGGGAGGTACGGAGCGAGTCCGAACAGGTCGTGCTCGTCGGAGCCGTACCCGTGCAGGAGGAGCAGGACCGGTCGATCCCCGCGTTCGGACGGCGGCACGGACCACCGGACGAGGGAGGGATCGAGGGAGAGGGGCGTGCTCATGCGGCCATTGTGGCAAAGGCCTCCGACATTGGCCTCCGACATCAGCCTCCGACGGCGGGCTCCGACGGCGGCGAGCCGGGGTGCACGGGAGGAGGATCGGGGACGGGAGGAGGCAGCGCGGGGGAGGCATCCTCCCGTTCCGGAATCGCCTCCCCTCGCGCGGCCGACCCGCCGTGTTCGCGCGGACACGCGGCATCCGTCGCGGCCGGTTGATATACAGGGAACATGGCTGTCCGCACACCCGACCCCGATCCCGGCGACGACGGCGGGGAGCGCGAGTCGCTGTCCGGCCCCTTCTCGGGCGCACCCAGCGGCCCGAACACCAACCCGGGCTGGCTCAGCGAGGTCGAGCTCGCCGAGGCGCGGCGGCGGCTCCCCATGCTCTACGTCGAGGCGTTGCCGGTGCGCACCGATGGCATGGGCATGGTCACGCAGGTCGGCATCCTGCTGCGCGCGACCCCGCTCGGGGAGATGACCCGCACGCTCGTGTCGGGACGCGTCCGCTACGGCGAGACCGTGCGCGATGCGCTGTTCCGTCACGTCGAGAACGACCTGGGACCGATGGCCTTCCCGCTGCTCCCGCCGCAGCCGGCTCCGTTCACGGTGGCCGAGTACTTCCCGCTCCCGGGCGTCAGCGCCTTCCACGACGACCGGCAGCACGCCGTCGCGCTGGCCTACGTCGTTCCCGTGACCGGAACCTGCGAACCGCGTCAGGACGCGCTCGAGGTCACGTGGCTGTCGCCGGAGGAGGCGGCATCCGATGCCCTCGCCGCCGAGATGGAGGGCGGCCGCGGCACCCTCGTCCGGCAGGGGCTCGCCTCGGTGGGCGCGCTGCGCTGAACGTTGCCGGTGTCGGAGGGCCTGTCTAGGGTCGGAGGATGCCGATCACCGTACCCGCTCCGCTCGTTCTGCCCACGGATGCCGCCGGATGGGCGGGCTTCGTCACCGAGCGTCCCGCCACGCGCCGCGCGCGCATCGACGCGATCGACGCGCGTCTCGCCGAGGCGGGTGACCTGTCCACAGCAGAGCGGCTGGAGCTCTGGAACGACGCCGACATCGCCTTCGCCGAGGCCCTGTCCGAGGCGCACCTGCTGAGCGAGTCGCATCCGGATGCCGAGATCCGCCGCCTCGCCGAAGAGCAGGTGCAGCGGTTCGAGGCGTTGCAGGCGCGGCGTCTGCTCGACCGCGGGCTGTGGAGCGCGTTCGCCGACGCCGACGAGACGGGCCTCGGCGACGACGAGCGCCGACTGCTGGAGCACATCCGTCGCGACTTCCGGCGCGGCGGTGTCGATCTCGACGACACGGCCCGCGAACGCGTGCGCGCGCTGACCGACCGCGACACGGAGCTGTCGCTGACGTTCTCCCGGCACATCCGCGACGGCAAGCGGGAGATCCGCGTGCCGGCCGACGCGCTCGACGGCCTCCCGACCGATTTCGTGGCGGATCACCCGGTCGACGCCGACGGGACGGTGACGCTCACGACCGAGTACACCGACCTCATGCCGGTCCGGGAATACGCCCGCGACCGCTCGACGCGCCACGCGCTGGTCGCGGCCTACAACGACCTGGCCTGGCCCGAGAACGAGGCCGTGCTGGCGGAACTCCTCGCCGTGCGGGCTGAGCGCGCGGCCCTTCTCGGATACGGCGACTGGGCGGACTACGAGACCGAGACGCGCATGATCGGATCGAGCGCGGCGGTGGCCGCGTTCCTCACGCGTGTGGCCGAGGCGGCGGCGCCCGCCGCGGCCGCGGAGTACGACCGTCTTCTCGAGCGCCTGCGTCGCGACGACCCCTCGGCGGACGCGGTCACCATCGCGGACTTCTGGTACCTGCTGAGCACGCTGAAACGGGAGGAGTACGACGTCGACGCGCAGGTCGTGCGCTCGTACTTCCGCTTTCCGCGCGTGCTCGACGGGGTGCTCGCCACCACCGCCCGCCTGCTCGACGTGATGTACGTGCCCGTCGATGCTCCGTCCTGGCACGACGACGTGCGCGCGTACGACGTCGTGCGCGGCGACGAGACGCTCGGTCGGATCCACCTCGATCTGCACCCCCGTGACGGAAAGTACAACCACGCGGCGTGCTTCCCCCTGGCTCCCGGCATCACGGGCCGCTCTCTTCCCGAGGGCGTGCTGCTCTGCAACTTCTCCCGCGGTCTGCTCGAGCACGACGAGGTGGTCACGTTCTTCCACGAGTTCGGACACCTCGTGCACGAGATCGTCGGAGGCCACCAGCGGTGGGCGCGCTTCACCGGGGTCGCCACCGAGTGGGACTTCGTCGAGGCGCCGAGCCAGCTCCTCGAGGAATGGGCGTGGGATGCCGGAGTCCTGGCATCCTTCGCCGTCGACGACGCGGGGACGCCGATCCCGGCCGACCTCGTCGCCCGCATGCGTACCGCCGACGCCTTCGGTCGCGGGCTCGAGGTCACGCGCCAGCTCGGCCACGCGACGACCTCGTATCGACTGCACGTCGATCGTCCCGCCGACCTGCCGAGCGCCGTCGACGGGTACTACCGCGCGGCGAGCCCGGTGGTTCCCCTGGAGGGGTCGCACTCGTACGCCGGGTTCGGCCATCTGACGGGCTACGGCGCCTGCTATTACACGTACCAGTGGAGTCTCGTGATCGCGCGGGATCTGCTCTCGGCCTTCGGCGACGACCTGTTCGACGCGGAGACGGCTCTGCGCTATCGCCGCGAGATCCTCGAGCCCGGCGGATCGAGGGACGCCCGTGACCTCGTCCACGCGTTCCTCGGCCGCGAGAGCACGTTCGACGCGTACCGCGACTGGCTCGCGGGGGCCTGAGACGAGAGGGCCTCGGCATCCGGCATTCGGACGCCGAGGCCGCTCGGTTCACGGCTTCGCGCGGTCGGGCCGCCGCCCCGCGGCGGGGTCGCGGTTTCGCGCCGTCCGTCCGCGGGATCGCGCGATCAGGCCGTGGTCTCGCGCGCGATGGCCGCGATGAAGGCGTCGATGTCCGTCTCGGTGGTGTCGAACGAGCACATCCAGCGCACCTCGCGGCGCAGCTCGTCCCAGTCGTAGAAGCGGAAGCTCTGACGGAGACGGTCGGCGACGCCCGCGGGGAGGGTCGCGAACACGCCGTTGGCGTGGGTGGGCTGGGTGAACTCGACGCCCTGGATCGACCCGTCGGCGAGGCCCGCCTCGACGCCGGCGCGCAGCCGCTGGGCCATCGCGTTCGAGTGGCGGGCGTTGCGCAGCCACAGGTCGTTCTCGAGCAGGGCGACGAGCTGAGCCGAGACGAAGCGCATCTTGCTCGACAGCTGCATGTCGAGCTTGCGCAGGTAGGTGAGTCCCGTGGATGCCGCGGGGTCGAGCACCACGATGGCCTCGCCGATCATCGCGCCGTTCTTCGTGCCGCCGAAGCTCAGCACGTCGACGCCCGCATCGCGGGTGAAGGTGCGCAGCGGCACGTCGAGGGCTGCCGCGGCGTTCGAGATGCGGGCGCCGTCCATATGCAGGCGCATGCCGTGGCCGTGGGCGTGGTCGGCCAGCGCGCGGATCTCCTCGACGGAGTACAGCGTGCCGAGCTCGGTCGACTGCGTGATCGACACGACGAGCGGCTGCGCACGGTGCTCGTCGCCCCAGCCCCAGGCCTCGCGGTCGACGAGGTCGGGCGTGAGTTTGCCGTCGTCGGTGGGGACGGTCAGGAGCTTGATGCCTCCGACGCGTTCCGGGGCTCCGCCCTCGTCGACGTTGATGTGAGCGGTGGATGCCGAGATCACCGCGCCCCAGCGGGGAAGCATCGACTGCAGCCCCACGACGTTGGCGCCCGTGCCGTTGAACACGGGGTACGCCTCGACGCCGTCGCCGAGGAGCGAGACGAACAGCTCCTGCAGGCGAGCGGTGTAGACGTCTTCGCCGTACGCGACCTGGTGGCCCTCGTTGGCCGCGGCGATCGCGGCCAGGACGTCGGGGTGGATGCCGGAGTAGTTGTCGGAGGCGAAGCCGCGCACCGATGCGTCGTGGAGGGAAGTCACCCACCCAGCCTAACTTTCACCCCTCCTCCCCAGCCGGGGAGATCCCGGATCCTTCCCCGCTTCGGGGCCGGGCGGTGCTCGTCTGTCGGAACCCCCGACGAGAATGAGGGGATGCAATGGGACCCCGAAGCGCTCAGCATCGCCGGTGAGATGTTCTCTCCGGCGGCGATGGCGCGCGCCGACCGGCTCCTCGTCTACGGCTCGGTCGAGGTCGGCGACGTGAAGACGATCGGCGACGTCCTGGTGGTCTCGGCGCAGTCTTTCGGCGCGGCGGGGTACGAGCATCTCGAGGTGCGCGTCTCCGCCGATCTGTCCCGCCTTTCCGGCTGGTGCTCCTGCGGGCGCGGACCCGAGTGCGAGCACTCCTGCGCCGCGGCCATCGTGCTCTTCGACCGGATGATCTCGGCGGGCCGCCCGCCCCGCCCCGACTGGCAGCGCGCCCTCGACGAGCTCTTCCTCGCCGCGCCCGCGCCAGACGACGAACCCCCGTTCGAGCTCTGTCTCTTCCTCTCCATCCGCCGCGGCGGCGGTCATGGACGCAGCACCTCACTGACGCTCACCGCGCGTCCCGGCGTGCGCGGCACCCGCGGCACCTGGATCAAGGGCCGCGCCGGCTGGCCCGCCGTCGCGACGCTCCCGGCGGCGCCGGACGCGCGGGCCGCCCTCGACAGCCTCGGGCGTCTGGGCCGGTCCGGTCCCGGAGCATTCCTCTCCGACGAATGGATGCCGCTCTCCGCCGTCCCCCCGCACTCGCTCTGGATGCAGCTCGAGGCCGTCCGAGCCGCCGGGGTCCCGATCGTGTCCGGCGCGGGGGCTCACCACCCGGTGCAGATCCCGGCCGAGCCGGTCCGCGCTGCGGTGTCGCTCGAGCGACGGGGATCGAGCTTGCAGGTCCGCGGAGTCATCGAGGGGGTCGACGACGAGGTCGCCGCCCGGCCGTCCTGGGTCGTGGGCGATCCCGCGGTGGCGGTCGCGTTCGTCGCCGACCGCGACGGTGAGAACGAGCGCATCACCCTGGCGCGTCTGTCGAGCCCGGCGCCCGCCCCGCTGCGTGGACTGCTCGTGCGCACCAGCGCCCTCACCGTCGATGACGAGACCTCCGAGGCCTTCCTGACCGAGTACCTGCCTCGCCTCCAGCTCGACGCCCCCGTCGTGTCTCCCCGCGGCACCGTCGAGGTGCCGGCTCCCCCTCTCCCCGTCCTGGAGCTGATCGTCGAGCACCGCGGGGAGGAGACGTCGATCGCCTCGCGGTGGGACCGCTCGCCGACACGCGGGCGCCGCCACGAAGGGCACGAGCGCTCCGTCTGGAGCGCCGTGTCGGCGATCGCGGGCGAAGCCCGACTCGAGCTTCCGCAGCCGTTCTCGTCGGGGACGACCCCGCCGCGGCTCCTGGCCCCCGCCGTCGCGGCGATCCTCACGGTCGAGATCGTGCCGCAGCTTCGGGCGATCGACCACGTGCGTGTCGTCGAGACCGGTTCAGGACCGACGTATCGGGCAGCTCCCGAGGCTCCGGTCGTCGAGTTGAGCACCGCGGCCGACGACGGCAGCGACTGGTTCGACCTGAACGCGCGTGTGAGCGTCGGCGATGTCGAGGTCGACTTCACGCAGCTCTACACAGCCTTGGCGCTCGGGGATCGGGTCCTCTTCCTCGGTGACGGAGAGTATGTCCGCCTCGACACCCCGGAGTTCGATCGACTGCGCGCCGTCATCGACGAGGCGCGGACCCTCGCCGATCGGCCCGGAGCCGCGCTGAAGCTGAATCGGTACAACGTCGGGCTGTGGGACGACCTCTCGGAGCTGGGCATGATCGCCGCGCAGGAGGCCGAATGGTGGCTGCGGGTGCGCGGGCTCACCGACGAGGCCGCGCTGGAGCCCGTCGATCCCCCCGCGGGTCTTCATGCGACCCTGCGCGATTACCAGCGCACGGGCCTCGACTGGCTGCACTTCCTGCGCACGCAGGGGCTCGGCGGCATCCTCGCGGACGACATGGGACTCGGGAAGACCGTGCAGACGATCGCGATGATGGAGGTGGCGCGCGCCGCGGAGCCCGACATGCCGCCGTTCCTGATCGTCGCCCCGACGAGCGTGGTGGGCAACTGGGCGCGGGAGTGCGCGACCTTCGCGTCCGGACTCGACGTGCGCGTCGTCACCGCGACGCAGGCGCGACGTGGCACGAGCATCGCCGAGACCGCGGCGGGCGCTCACGTCGTCGTCACGAGCTACGCCCTGTTCCGGCTCGAGCAGGAGCAGTACTCCGACGTCTCCTGGTCGGGACTGGTGCTCGACGAGGCTCAGCAGATCAAGAACCCCTCCTCGCGGGGGTATCGCGCCGCCCGGGCCCTCTCGGTGCCGTTCACGCTCGTCATCACGGGCACGCCGATGGAGAACAACCTCCTCGAGCTCTGGGCACTCATGTCGCTCGTCGCGCCGGGGCTGCTGGGCACGCGAGAGGCCTTCACCACCCTCTACCGAACGCCGATCGAGAAGCATGCGGATGCCGACCGTCTCGACCTTCTTCGTCGGCGCATCCGCCCGTTCCTCCTGCGACGCACCAAGGAGCGTGTCGCGGCGGAGCTGCCTCCGAAGCAGGAGACGATCGTCGAGGTGTCCCTGCACCCGACGCACCGCAAGCTGTACGACCGCCGATTCCACCGGGAGCGCCAGCGGCTTCTGGGCCTGCTCGACGACGCCGAGGGCAACAGCTTCGCGATCTTCCGCTCCCTGACGATGCTGCGGCAGCTGGCGCTCGACCCCGCGCTGGTCGACGAGGGGGAGGCGCCCTCGGCCAAGCTCGACGCGCTGGAAGAGCTGCTTGTCGAGGCCGCCGCCGAGGGGCACCGCGTGCTGGTGTTGAGCCAGTTCACGCGATTCCTCCGCGCCGCTCGTCAGCGCTGCACGGACGCCGGGCTCGCCTCGGGGTACCTCGACGGCACCACGACGAACAGGCAGGCCGAGATCGACCGCTTCCGCGATGGTGACGACCCCGCCTTCTTCGTGTCGTTGAAGGCCGGCGGCGTCGGCCTCAACCTCGTCGAGGCCGACTACGTGGTGCTGCTGGACCCGTGGTGGAACCCCGCGGTCGAAGACCAGGCGATCGACCGCGCTCACCGGATCGGACAGACCCGTCCGGTGATCGTGTACCGGCTGGTCTCCTCCGACACGGTGGAGCAGAAGGTGGTCGCCCTTCGCGAGGCCAAGGCCGAGCTGTTCGCCCGGGTCCTCGACGGGGGCGCCGATGAGGGAGGCACCTTCGCCGCGGGGCCGAAGCTCACCGCGGACGACATCCGGAGCCTGCTGGACTGACGTCCGGCGACGCCCTCCCGATCGAGAGCGCGGGGAGACGCCCCGCCGGAACCGCGCCCCGACCCGGGCCTGGCCGATGTCGGAGGTCGGGTCTACCGTGTGGCTATGTCCCCCGAGCCGACCTCCGCCGCCGTCGCCACCGGCCCGCCCACGGGTGGGAACCGCACCTTCCTCGCGGTGCTCGTGAACACCGCCGCGGCGAACGTGACCACCAGCTTCCTGTGGTTCGCGCTCACCTTCTGGGTCTACCTCGAGACGCGTTCCGTCCTGGCGACCGGCATCGTCGGCGGCGCGTACATGCTGCTGCTCGCCGTGTTCGCGATGATCTTCGGGTCGATCGTCGACCGCCACCGCAAACACCGCGTCATGCTGTTCTCCGGTCTCGTCACGCTCACGGCGTTCCTCATCGCCGGCGCACTCTGGCTGGCGTTCCCCGAGGCCGCCCTGCTCGATCTCGGCGGTCCCTGGTTCTGGGTATTCGCCGGGGTGATCCTCGCCGGTGCCGTCGTCGAGAACATGCGCAACATCGCCCTCTCGACCACCGTCACGCTCCTCGTGCCCGTCGACCGGCACGCGAACGCCAACGGGCTCGTGGGCACGGTGCAGGGACTCGCGTTCGTGGTCACGAGCGTCTTCAGCGGTCTGTCGGTGGGCTTCCTCGGCATGGGGTGGACGCTGGCCATCGCCATCGGTTTGACGTTCGTGGCCCTCCTGCACCTGCTCACGGTCCGCGTCCCCGAAGGGAAACCGGCGGCCGGTGCCGAGCCGGGGCCCCTGGTCGATCTGCGCGGAGCGGTCCGCGCCGTCCGCGCGGCCCCCGGGCTCTTCGCGCTCATCATCTTCTCGACCTTCAACAACCTCATCGGCGGCGTGTACATGGCGCTGATGGACCCTTACGGCCTCGAGCTCTTCGACGTCCAGATCTGGGGTGTCGTTCTGGGGGTGACCGCGACGGGCTTCATCGTCGGCGGCGGTCTGGTGGCGAAGTTCGGTCTCGGTCGCAACCCCATTCGCACGATGCTCTGGATCGTGATCGCGATGGGGCTGCTCGGCGCGATCTTCACGCTTCGCGACTGGTGGTGGCTGTACGCCGCCGGCATCTGGGTCTACATGGCGCTCATCCCCCCGGTCGAGGCCGCAGAGCAGACGGTGATCCAGAAGGTCGTCCCCTTCTCCACGCAGGGGCGGGTGTTCGGCTTCGCCGCCGCCTTCGAATCGGCAGCCGCCCCGATCACGTCGTTCCTCATCGCCCCGATCGCGGAGTTCGCGATCATCCCCTACATGGAGCGCGGCGACGGCCGTGCGACCTGGGGCTGGTTGCTCGGTGACGGCGAGTCACGGGGGATCGCCCTCGTGTTCGTGTTCGCGGGCCTGTTCATGGTCGTCGCGGCCTCGCTCGCGTTCCTCACCCGGTCCTACCGCATCCTGTCGCGCCAGTACCGTACCGCCGAGGTCAACGCCGAGGTCGCTGGGGCGGGAGGGCCGGACGCCGTTGCCGTCACGGCATCCGCGCTCGAGACCGCTGACACGGGGGCGATCGACGGCGACGCGACTGCTCGACAGGCGGCGGCCGACGAGCGCGAGCGGTGAGCCCCGGTGATCAGACCGGTCCGTCGATCCCGATCACGACATCGTTCCAGGCCGCGGCTTCGTCGTCCCACAGCGCCACGAACGACGCCGCGAGGGCCTCTTCGAGCCCCTCCAGGCTCTTCACGCGGAAGATGACGGCCGCCGACGTGGGTTCCTGCCCCGCGTCACGTGCCCGCTTGGCGTAGCCCTGTCCGACGGCCCGGACCCACGTCTCCGAAGCCGCCTTGACCGTCGCGTAGTTGGCGCCGCCGGCGAGGGGGCGCGCCACCGAGGTCGACGAGACGATCGCCAGGCGCCCGGCATCCGACGCGGCGAGGTCGTCGTCGAAGGCTCGGGTCACGTGCCGCAGGGCGGTGAGCGAGCGGAGGAGGAACGCGAAGTCCTCGTCGCTCTGCCCCGCGAGACCGCCCCCGCCGCGCCACCCGCCCACCAGGTGCAGGATGCCGTCGACCCGGCCGAGCGCAGAGTGCACGCGGTCGCGCAGGGCGTCCACGGCATCCGGGTCGGTCAGATCGCAGCGCTGGACGTCGACGCCGGGGATCTCCGCCGCCACCGCAGCGAGCCGGTCGTCGTCACTGCCGATGACCACGACGCGGGCTCCGGCGTCGAGCAGGGCGCGTGCACTGGCGCGTCCCGCGGCGCTCGTCCCACCGGCCAGCAGCACCAGCCGTCCTCGCACACCTTCGTCCACGGACATCACGTCGGTCATCATCGCCCCTTGCCCAGTCTGTCGCGCGGCGCGCGCCGCGTCGAGGCCGCATTGTGCGCCCCGCTCGCAACACGCGTCGAGTGTCCACGACACGCCGCATCACCCGCGGGGTTGCGGCGTGTTCTGGACACTCAACGTCGTGTACGAGGCGCGGGCAGCCGCGCCGCGCGATCGGTGCCGGATCAGTCCGTCCCGCGGATGCCCTCCGTCGAGGCGATCACCGGGCGCATCTTCTTCTCCAGAGCCTCGAAGAACATCGACAGTGGGAACTCGTCGTCCCGCACCGCGTCGGTGTACCCCTTCGGCAGACCCGCGAGCACCTCGTCGGACAGCCCGCGCGCCCAGGCCGATGCGGGGTGCGGTGTCACCACGGAGCGCACCAGGTCGTACGCGGCGAGCCAGTGGGCGGTCTTGGGGCGGTCGATCGATCGCCAGTACAGCTCGTCGATGGCGTCGGCGAGAGCGATCACCGCGGCGGGGACCTCGTCCCAGTCGAACGCGAGCGACGTGTCGGTCCAGTGCAGCACCCGGCGCTGGTGCAACCAGGCGAACAGCAGCTGGCCACCGAGTCCGTCGTAGTTGCGCACGCGCGAACCCGTGATCGCGAAGCGGAAGATGCGGTCGAAGATGACCGCGTACTGCACGAGCCCGGCGTGTTCCAGGATCGCCTGCTCGGCGGCATCCAGTTCCGCTCCCTCTGCCTGCCGACGCGAGAGACGCTCCTGCAGGGCGACGCACTCGCGGAATGCGGTGAGGTCGCAGCGCAGCTCTTCGAGCGAGTAGAGGAAGAACGGCATGCGCTGCTTGATCATGAACGGGTCGAAGGGGAGGTCGCCCCGCATGTGCGTGCGGTCGTGGATCAGGTCCCACATCACGAAAGTCTCCTCGGCGAGCACCTGGTCGTCGAGCAGACGTGCGGCGTCGGCAGGGAGCTCGAGTTTGGTGATCTCGGCCGCGGCGCGGGTGACGCGCCGGTAGCGCGCGGCCTCGCGGTCCTGGAAGATCGCGCCCCACGTGAAGCGGGGGATCTCGCGCATCGCCACGGTCTCGGGGAAGAGGACGGCCGAGTTGGTGTCGTACCCGGGGGTGAAGTCGATGAGCCGCAACGAGACGAACAGGCGGTTGGTGTACTCGGTCTCGAGCTGTGCGATGAACTCGGGCCAGATCGCCTCGACGAGCACGGCCTCGACGTGCCGGTCGCGCGAACCGTTCTGCGTGTACATCGGAAAGACGACCAGGTGACGGATGCCGTCGACCCGGTGCTCCTGGGGCTGGAACGTCACGAGCGAGTCGAGGAAGTCGGGCACCCCGAGCCCCTCGGTCCGCCACCGGCGAAAGTCGGCGACCGAGGCCTCGAGGTAGGCGGCGTCGTGGGGGAACAGCGGCGCGAGGGCCTCGATCGCTTCGACGATGTCGTCGAGCAACGGCGCCGCGGCCGTCGGGTCGGTGATCGAGCCGTCGCTCGCCTGCACCTCCTGCAGGGCGATCGTGGCGTTCTTCAGCTGTGCCCAGGCGGGGGTGTGCTCGACCTCGGCGACGGGACGGCCGTCGAGCAGCTCGTGCGCGGCACGGGAAGGCGACGCGATGGTCATGGCATCCTCCGGTCTTTGCGGTAAAAATTCCTGCGTGACCGTCATGCTAACGGAAAACTTACGTCCCACGCGACGGCCGAGTCGGCCTCTGCTGGTACTGTCGACCCCATGACCGAGGCCCCTGCTCGCCCGGCGCGCCTCGATGACGCCGTCGACGCCGCGATCGTCCGCGAGATCTCGCTCGACGCGCGAGCGACGCTGTCGCACCTGTCCGAGCGCGTGGGGCTGTCGGTCTCGGCCGTGCAGTCGAGACTGCGTCGGCTCGAAGCGCGCGGCATCGTGCGCGGATACCGCCCGGTCCTGGATGCCGAGGCGCTCGGCCGTCCTCTCGCGGCTTTCGTCGAGATCACCCCGCTCGACCCCGCGCAGCCCGACAACGCCCCGGAGCTGCTGGCGCACCTCACCGCGATCGAGGCCTGCCACTCCATCGCGGGGGAAGCGGCCTACATGCTGTTCGTCCGGGTTCCCACCCCGCGTGATCTCGAGGCGCTGATCCGGGACATCCGCGCGGCCGCGCACGTGAACACGCGCACCACGATCGTCCTGCAGACCTTCTTCGAGGCGCGCCCGATCGAGCCGGCCGACTTCCCCGCCTGACGCCGGACTCCTCCTCCCCGGACGCCGATCTCGGCAACGCCTCCACGAATACATCGCGGGACGGATGCCGCCCCCCTCCCGGATCTGTAGCGTTGCCGCGATGCTCTCCCTCCGTCCGCTGCGCCGATACCAGCTGGTGACCGACCTCGTCGTCGCCGGTCTCTTCGGGCTGCTCGCCCTCGCGCTCGAACTCGCCTCGGACGCCCCCTCCGTCCCCGCGGGCATCGGCGCGTCCCTGATGGTGGTGGCCTTCACGGCCGCTGCCGCCATGCGGCGCCTGAGCCCGGGGCTCGCCCTCGCCCTCGCCTGGGCGGGCGCCCTGCTGCAGATGGGGCTCGGCCGACAACCCTCGCCGACCGATGTCGTGGTGTTCGCGGTGCTCTACACCGCCGCCGCGTACGGCTCACGGCGCGTTTTCTGGGCGGGATTCGTCTCCGCGGTCGCCGGTGCGGTCGTCGTCTCGCTCTACCTGGTCGTCCGTACGCTCACTTCTCCGATCCAGCCGAACGATGTGGCGGCGATCGTCGGCATCCTCCTCGCGGCCGCGTTCGCCCTGCTGCTGGCGTGGGTGACGGGCGCTCTCGTCAGGACGGCGATCCGTGCGACCGAGAACAGTCGCGCGCAGCGCCAGGCCGAGGCCGAGACCGTGGCGGAGCAGCAGCGCGTGCGGATCGCCCGTGACATGCACGACGTCGTGGCCCACTCGCTCGCCGTCGTGATCGCCCAGGCCGACGGCGCCCGCTACGCGGCCGCTGCTGATCCCGAAGCCGCGACCGCGGCGCTCGCCACCATCTCGAGCACGGCCCGCGCCGCACTGACCGACGTGCGACAGCTGCTCACGCAGTTGCGCCACACGCAGGCCGAGGGGCCGCAGCCGCGGCTCACCGACCTCGACGCGCTCTACGCCCACGTGCGCGCCGCGGGCGTCGAGCTGTCCGTCGACGTCGATCCCGTCCCACCCGGAGAACCGCCGGCGGCGATTCAGCTCGCGGTGTACCGCATCCTGCAGGAGGCGCTGACGAACGCCCTCCGCCATGGTGCCGACCGCCGGGTCGACGTGCACCTCGGCTGGCTTCCCGATCACGTCGAGCTGATGGTCCGCAACGCGCGGGCGTCGGAGGGGCCGACGCAGCCGTCCGGCGGGCACGGCCTCATCGGCATGCGCGAGCGCGCGCAGCTCGTCGGGGGCAGCCTGGTGGCCGAAGCGCAGGGACGATTCTTCGTCGTGCGCGCGAGCATGCCGGTGCGGGCGTCGCTGTGACCTCGCCCCGTCCACGGAATACTCGAGAGAACGACCGCCGAGAGGAACCGACCGAGTGAGCACCCCCGTACGTATCGTTCTCGTCGACGATCAAGCGCTGTTCCGCGCCGGCATCCGGATGGTGATCGACTCGCAGCCCGATCTCGAGGTCGTGGGCGAGGCATCCGATGGCCGTGAGGGGATCGAGCTGGTCCGCGCCACCCGCCCCGACCTCGTTCTCATGGACGTGCGCATGCCGGTCATGGACGGGCTCACCGCGACCGCCGAGATCCTCCGCGAGCCGGAGCCGCCCCGCGTCGTCGTCCTCACCACCTTCGACCTCGACGAGGCCGCGGCGCGGGCGATCCAGCGTGGCGCCAGCGGGTTCCTCCTCAAGGACTCGGAGCCCGAGTTCCTCCTCTCCGCCATCCGCACGGTGCACGCGGGATCCGCGGTCATCGCGGCGGAGGCCACGCGCGAGCTCTTCGCGCACATCGCCGAGAACGGCACCGCCGAACCGGTACCCGCTCGTTTCGGCGAGTTGACCGAGCGAGAGCGGGAGATCTTCTTCCTCGCGGCCGCGGGTCTCAGCAACAGCGAGATCGCGGCGCGCGAGTACCTCTCCGAGGCGACGGTGAAGACGCACATCAGCCGGATCCTCACGAAGCTCTCGCTGCGGGACCGCGTGCAGCTCGTCGTCTTCGCGTACCGGCACGGCCTGGTCTGAGGGTCCTCGCTGCGGTACGCGCGGGTCGTACCGCCGCGTCAGTCGGTCGCGTCGCCCGCGGTCTCCGGGTCGTACGCCCACGTCGGGGCGAGAGCGCGGATACGCCCCTCGCGCCACTGCCACATCGCCCAGAGCCCGGGCCAGAGCACGGGGGCTGCGGCCCCGCCGATCGTCAGGCGCTCCCGCCACAGCGTCCGGCCGGGTTCGCCCGGCGCGTCCGACACCGCCATCTGGTGGTCCCACACGTCGAGGGTGGCGAGGGGGCCGGTCAGGGGCACCCCCCAGTCGCGGAACACCCGCACGCGCCCGTGCCCGTCGGTGGTCTCGCGGTCCGCCACCGAGATGAGCTGTCGGCCGAGCGGAAGCGCCCCGGCCAGGCTCATCTGCACCGGGACGTCGTCGCCGGAGGCGAAGGAGGTCGGCATCTCCCCGAGCGCGTCGACGTCGAGGAGGGGGCCGTAGAGCTCCGCGACGGCGCGCGGCGAGTGCAACGCCCGCCACGCGGCATCCGGATCGCAATCGATCACGAACTTCAACAGAATGCGCATGCTGCGAATTCTGCCGCACGCGTGCGCTCCCACCCCCGGGTTGACGGAGAGCGGACGCGCACCCGGCATAGGCTCGAGGGATGCCGAACGCCCCCGTCCCGCACGCCCAAGCGAACTATCAGGTGCGTCTCGACTGGGGGCTTCCGGGCCTCGGTCGTCTCGCACCGGCCGACGTGGTGATCCTCGTGCAGACGCTCGGACTGTCGGCCGAGGCGCTCGCCGCCGCCGAGTCGGGCATGCCCGTCGAGGTCGAGGGGCACCCGACCGCCCCGCTGGTGCGCGCCGCGGCCGGCCATGCTGCGGAGGTCCTCATCGGCGGCATCCGCAACGCGAAGGCGGTGGCGGACCGCGTCCTCGAGCTGCAGACGGCGCGCGCGGCGCGCACGAGTATCGCGGTCATCCCGGTCGGATACCCGGATGCCGAGACCCTCCGCTTCGCCGTCGATGACCTCCTCGGGGCCGGTGCCGTCGTCGCCGCTCTCGGCGACCGGGGCATCGACCACGCCTCACCCGATGCGGCCGTCGCGGGCGAGGGCTATCGCGCTCTCCACGGAGCGACCCGGCATCTGCTCTCGGCGAGCGGCACGGGTCGGTCGCTCGGTGACGCCGGGCGTGCGGAGGTCGTCCGGGTCGCGGCCGCGCGGGACGCCGCATCCGTCGTCCCGGTGCTCGTCGACGGCGCTTTCCGCGCCGGCTGAGCGGGTCGGGGTCCGCGCCGCGGCGCAGATCCGGAGATCACGCGCCGATCCGGATGGAACCCGCCAGATCGTCCGGATCCGCGCTGCATCTCCGAATCCGCGATGCGTGCCGCCCGCGCGCCCTCGCGCGCCGCGGGCAGGCGCAGGCCGGACCGCGCGCAGGCCGGGCCCCGCGCAGGCCGGGCCCCGCGCAGGCCGGACCGCGCGCAGGCCGGGCCCCGCGCAGGCCGGACCCCGCGCAGGCCGGACCCCGCGCAGGCCGGACCCCGCGCAGGCCGGGCCCCGCGCAGGCCGGGCCCCGCGCAGGCCGGACCCCGCGCAGGCCGGACCCCGCGCAGGCCGGACCCCGCGCAGGCCCGACCCCGCGCAGGCTGGCCCCGCGCAGGCGACCCGCCCGCGGCGCCCCCGCGCGCCGCGGGCGGGCGCAGGCTGGCCCCGCAGGCCCGACCCCGCAAAAGCCGATCGGCGCGTGCCGATCCGCCCCGGGGCGCCCCCGCGCGCCGCGACCCGCGTCAGCGCGGCGTCGCCGCCGCGAGGCGCGTGGCCCGACTGATGTCGCGCCGCTCCCACGTCAGGGCGAAGCGCGGATCGAAGCGCGGCGCGCACTTCGCACACGAGGTGGGCCGCGTCGCGCGGCGGTGGCGGTAGGCGACGTGCCCCGCGGGGCAGGTACCGACCCAGGGGGCGAGCTCGTTGGCGGTCTCACCGGCGTGGGTCGTGCCGCCCACGTAGCCGATCTCGCGGGCGGTGCGCTTCCATGCCGGGCCGTGGCCGGCGGCCCCGCCCGCGAGAGCGTGCGCGACCTCGTGCAGGAGCGTCTGGTGATTCGTGTCGTCGTCGTAGCGCGCGGCGAGGTAGCGCGAGACGCTGATGCGCTTGCGGCTGTAGTCGCAGAGTCCGGCCCGGCGCTTGGCATTGTCGAAGCCGAAGCTCCAGGACGCGTCGAGGTGCAGGGCGATCAGTGCCTCTGCCCAGGTGCGCACGCGCTGTAGTTCGGACATGACCGGAAGACTAAGCCGGGGCTACGACATTCAGCTCGCGACGACCTCGCGCGGACGCCGACGGTCGGCGGCGTCGATCGCGAGCAACGTCGATTCGAGTTGGGCGTCGGTCGCTCCGGCGTTCTGCCGGAGGAACAGGGCGCGCTTGAAATCCCGGCGCGCGCTCTCGAAATCGCCCTCGTCGTAGTGCACCTTGCCGCGGTGCTGCAGGGCGAAGGCGGCGATGCTCGCCCAGTTCTGCCCCTCGGCCTCTTCGGCGCACATCGTCAGCTCCTGCTCGGCGGCGGCGTACGCCCCGCGGCACTGCATGATCGTCGCGTGCAGGATGCGGGCGCGCAGCAGATCACGACGCGTTCCGGCCATGCGCGCGACGCGCACGGACTGCTCCGAGATGGCGAGGGCCTCGTCGAAACGGTCGAGCACCTTGAGCAGCCACACGCGCTCCAGCAGGGCGGGAAGGCTGCGCTGGGAGCCGATCTCGTCGAGACGCTCCGCGCACTCACGAGAGTCAGTGATCTCGCGCAATGTGTCGGGGTCATACCCGCGGATATAGCTCACCGTCGCTCCTCCCGAATGGCCGATGGTTTCCAGTCTGCGTCGAGAACGCCGATGTGCCGAGTCGCCACGCGGTCAGCGTTCGAAGAGGGATGCCGAGGGCTTGGGCGACGGCGTCGCATCGGCATCCGTGGCCGGGCGAGCAGCGCGGACGAACTCCTCGATCTCGGCTCCCTGTGAGACCTTCGCGGGGTGCGGACCGGCGGCCATGAGCCGCGGCAGCCACTCGACGGGAAGGGGAGCAGCCGACGCGGCGATGACGAGATTGCCGAAGCGACGCCCCTTCAACACCTGCACCTCGGCCAGGAGGATGACCTCGGGGAGCACGTCGCGCACGGTGGCGACCTGGCGCCGGGCGAACGCGAGACCGGGGCCGTCGGAGACGTTCACGAGCAGCACGCCGTCCGGGGCGAGGAGGCGCGCGGCCTCGCGGTAGAACTCCACGGTGGTGAGGTGCGCGGGCGTCTGCGCGCCCGAGTACACGTCGCTGACGAGAAGGTCGACGGCACCCGTGAGCGCCGCGGGCAGCCGCGACAGCCCGGCGCGCGCGTCGCCGATGCGGACGCGCATCGCCGCACCTCGGGGAAGAGGGAGGTTCTCGCGCACGAGATCCCAGAGCTTCGGCTCCAGCTCGATGACCTGTTGCCGCGAGCCCGGCCGAGTGGCTTCGACGTAGCGGGGGAGGGTCAGGGCGCCGGCACCCAGGTGCACCGCGGTCAGCGGCTGTCCCGGCATCCGGAGCCGGTCGATGACCGCCCCCATGCGTGCGACGTATTCGAAGTGAAGGTGCGTCGGGTCGTCGAGGTCGACGTGCGACTGCGGCGTCCCGTCGACCACCAGCTCCCAACCGGAGACGAAACCCGACGGCGACACCCGGGCCAGGGAGCCGTCGGAGAGCCGAGCCGTGGGGGCGTCGTCGGGTTCGATGCGCATTCGAGCCATGTCTCCCACGCTAGGCCCTGGGCCCTTGCCCGTCGGATGCCGCCGCGCCGCGCACGAGAGGGCCGGCGGTGCTGAGCGAATCGCTGCGCGGTTCGTCGCCCGGCTGCGCGAAGTGGGTGTTCGGGCTCGTTCTGCCGCGGCATCCTGCCCTTCCACCCGAAACACGATCGATACACAGGGGCAATGGGCAGCGGGCTTTGCGACCTGTACGGTCGGGGGAACAGCAAGCGGAGCGCGGCACGACGAAGTGACAGCGCCGTCGGGCTCCTCCTTTCCTCCCCCCGGAAGGCACAACGAAAAATGCAAGGAAATCTCCGTACCCGCGTGCTCGCGGCCGGCGCGACCATCGCCATCGGTGCGCTCGCCCTCGCGGGCTGCACGAGCCAGCGCGACGACAACGGCGGCGGCGGTGACGCCGGTGGCGACGTCGACTCGACGTTCGTGTTCGGTGCCTCCGGCGACCCTTCGAGCCTCGACCCCGCGTTCGCGAGCGACGGCGAGTCGTTCCGCATCTCGCGGCAGATCTTCGAGGGCCTCGTCGGCGTCGAGCCGGGGACGGCGGATCCCGCCCCCATGCTCGCCGAGAGCTGGACGCAGTCCGACGATGGTCTGTCGTACACGTTCCAGCTCAAAGAGGGCGTGAAATTCCACGACGACACCGAGTTCAACGCCGACGCGGTGTGCTTCAACTTCGACCGGCAGAACAACTTCACCGGCATCGCCCAGTCCGAGAGCCTGTCCTACTACTGGGGCAAGATCATGCGCGGCTACGCCGACACCGGCACCTCGATCTACGGCGGCTGCGAGGCCGCGAGCCCCACCGAGGTGACGATCACCCTCACCGAGCCGTTCGCCGGCTTCATCCCCGCTCTCTCGCTCCCCGCCTTCGCGATCCAGAGCCCGACGGCCCTGGCGGAGTACAAGGCCGACGAGGTCGGCGGCACCTCCGAGGCGCCGACCCTCAGCGAGTACGCCCAGGCGCACCCGACCGGCACCGGCCCCTTCAAATTCGACTCGTGGGAGCCCGGCGCCGAAGCGACCGTGAGCGCCTACGACGGCTACTGGGGCGAGCAGGGCCAGGTGCAGCAGGTCATCTTCCGCGTGATCGGCGACACCACGGCGCGCCGTCAGGCCCTCGAGTCCAGCTCGATCGACGGGTACGACCTCGTCGCCCCGGCCGACCTCGGCGCCCTGGAGAGCGCGGGCTACATGCTCACCAACCGCGACCCGTTCAACATCCTCTACCTGGGCATGAACCAGGCCGACCCCGCGCTCAGCGACATCCGCGTCCGCCAGGCGATCGCCCACGCCATCGACAAGCAGCAGCTCGTCACCCAGGTCCTGCCCGAGGGTACGACCGTGGCCTCGCAGTTCATGCCGGACAGCGTGATCGGGTTCAACTCCGGCGTGACGACGTACGACTTCGATCAGGAGGCCGCCAAGGCGCTCCTCGCCGAGGCCGGGTTCACCGACGCCAACCCGCTGACCTTGACCTTCAACTACCCGGTCAACATCTCGCGCCCCTACATGCCGAACCCCGAGCAGATCTTCACCAACCTGCAGTCGCAGCTGCAGGCGGTGGGCATCGTGCTCAACCCGGTGTCGAACGAGTGGGGCGAGTACCTCGACCTCATCCAGGGCGGCAGCGAGCACGGCATCCACCTCCTCGGCTGGACCGGCGACTACAACGACCCCGACAACTTCGTGGGCACGTTCTTCGGTGCGAAGTCGAACGAGTGGGGCTTCGACAACGCCGACCTCTTCTCGGCCCTCACCGCGGCCCGCGGCATCGCGACCGAGGCCGAGCAGGACCCGGCTTACCAGGCGGTTAATGAGCAGATCGCGACGTTCCTGCCCGGTATCCCGCTGGCCAACCCCGTGCCGACCCTCGCCTTCGCGCCCCGCGTGAAGTCGTACCCGGCCAGCCCCGTGCAGGACGAGGTCTACAACGAGATCGAACTCACCCAGTGATCCGGATGCCGTGGGCTCCTTCGCCGTCGAGGTGAGGGGCCCACGGCACACGGATGCCGCGGGCCCGCCGCCCTCTCGGACGGCCGGGCCGGCGGCATCCCGCGTCCCCCCGCTCCCGACACCCTGTGAGAATCCGTGCTCCGCACCATCGGCAGACGCCTGCTCCTGCTCATCCCCACCCTGTTCGGCCTTTCCATCCTGCTCTTCGCCTGGGTGCGCGCGCTCCCGGGCGGTCCCGCCGTCGCCCTCCTCGGTGAGCGCGCGACCCCCGCGGCCGTCGAGCGCATCAACGAGCTCTACGGCTTCAACGAGCCGCTGTACGTGCAGTACTTCACGTGGCTCGGCCGACTGCTCACCGGCGACTTCGGCTCCTCGATCCAGACGGGTCGACCGGTGCTGGAGGAGTTCGTCCGCCGCTTCCCGGCGACCCTCGAGCTCTCGATCGCCGCGCTGATCGTGGCCGTGGGCATCGGCATCCCGCTCGGATACTGGGCCGCGCGCCGCCACGGCAAGATCTGGGACCACACCGCGGTCGTGCTGAGCCTGATCGGGATCACGATCCCGGTGTTCTTCCTCGCGTTCATCCTCAAGTACGTGTTCGCCGTGCAGCTCGGCTGGCTCCCGTCGGACGGCCGGCAGAACCCGCGCATCGACGCGACGCACTATACGAACCTGTATGTCTTCGACGGCCTCATCACGGGCGAGTTCGACGCGTCGTGGGATGCCATCCTCCACCTGATCCTGCCGGCGATCGCGCTCGGCACGATCCCGCTCGCGATCATCGTGCGCATCACGCGTGCGTCGGTGCTCGAGGTGCAGAACGCCGACTACGTCCGCACGGGCCGGGCGAAGGGCATCGGCACGGGGACGCTGCGCAACCGTTTCATCCTGCGCAACGCGATGCTTCCCGTCGTCACGACCGTGGGGTTGCAGGCGGGCCTGCTCATCTCGGGGGCGGTGCTCACCGAGACGGTCTTCGCCTTCCCCGGCATCGGGCAGTTCCTCGCGCGGGCGATCTTCACGCGCGACTTCCCCGTGCTGCAGGGCTTCATCATCTTCATCGCGATCGCGTACGCGCTCATCAACCTGCTCGTCGACCTGTCGTACAGCGTCATCGATCCGAGAGTGAGAGTCCAGTGAGCTCTTCGATCCTCCCTCCCGCTCCCAGCGGCGGTCCCGTCGACGACAACGCCGTGGTCGACACGCAACTGCTCGCCGCCCAGGCGCGCGGCGGCTTCTGGCACGACGTCTTCCAGCGCCTGCGCCGGAGCCCCGTCGCCTGGATCGGCGCGATCATCGTGCTGGCCTTCCTGCTCGTCGCCGCTCTCGCGCCGCTGCTCGCGCCCTATCCGGCCGAGTCGCTGCCGGGCCAGCGCTTCATCACGCCCACCGACATCCCGGGGCCGGGCGAGATGGCGGAGTTCCCCCTCGGCCTCGACCGCTTCGGCGGCGATGTGCTGTCGAAGCTCATCTGGGGTGCCCAGGCCTCGCTGCAGATCGGCGTCATCTCCACCGCTCTCGGCCTCATCGGCGGCATGTTCCTGGGGCTGCTCGCCGGCATGTTCGGCGGCTGGGTCGACGCGCTCGTCATGCGCTTCGTCGACATCCTGCTGTCCGTCCCCAACCTGCTGCTCGCCGTCTCGATCGCCGCGATCCTCGGCCAGAGCCAGCTCGCGATCATGATCGCGATCGGCGCCTCGCAGGTGCCCGTGTTCGCGCGGTTGCTGCGCGCCTCGATGCTGCAGCAGCGCGGTGCCGACTACGTGCTGTCGGCGCAGACCCTCGGCCTCAGCCGCCGCACGATCACGATGACCCACGTGCTGCCCAACAGCGTCGGCCCCGTCATCGTGCAGGGCACCCTGACGCTGGCGACCGCCGTGATCGACGCCGCCGCGCTGTCGTTCCTGGGCCTCGGCGGCGGACTCCCGCAGACCGCCGAGTGGGGCCGGATGCTCACCTACGCGCAGGCCGAGCTCGCGATCGCCCCGTGGCTGGCGTTCCTCCCCGGCATCTGCATCGCCGTCACCGCCCTGGGGTTCACGCTGCTGGGCGAGTCGCTCCGCGAGGCGATGGACCCGCGCACGCGGGCGCGGTAGCGCGCGGGTCTCCACCGTCGCCGCGACGACGCCGTCCCCGTCCCGGTTCGCTCGCGCGGGCCGGGGCCGCGGCCGGCGTCGGTTGCGAGCGTCGGCGCGACACCCCATGTCCCACTTCTTGCGGGTTGTCGCCCGCTGCGCCGGCCATTTGTGGGACATGCACCGCTAAGAGTGGGACATGCACCGCATCGGCCGGGAGACACACCGCCTCGACCCGGTTATGCACGCCTCAGCCTGGACGCGCTCGGCGCGTGCGCGGCGCCGGCGTCCCGGCATCCATGTCCCACTTATTGCGGGTTGGAGACCGCTGAGCCGGCCATTTGTGGGACATGCACCGCTACAAGTGGGACATGCCTCGCGAGCAGAGCCGCCGCCGCCCCCGGCTCGCAGCCTCAGCCGGCCAGCCCCAACTCGTTCCCCGGGATCGACGACAGCAGCCGCCGCGTGTACGGGTCGCGGGGGTTGGTGAAGACCTCTTCACTGGATGCCGCCTCGACCAGGCGCCCGTCCTTCATCACGCAGACGTAGTCGCTGATCAGGCGCACCACCGCGAGGTCGTGCGAGATGAAGAGGTAACTGAGTCCGTACTCGCGCTGCAGGTCGCCGAGCAGGTCGAGGATCTGCGCCTGCACGAGAACGTCGAGCGCCGACACCGGCTCGTCGCACACGATGAGCTCGGGCGAGAGCGCGAGGGCGCGCGCGATCGCCACGCGCTGCCGCTGCCCGCCGGAGAGCTCCGAGGGGTAGCGGCGGAGCATGGATGCCGGCAGGGCCACGTCATCCATCAACTCGCGCACGCGCTTGGTGCGGTCGGCCTTCGAGCCGCGCTTGTAGAAGGAGAGCGGCTCCTCGACGATCCGCTCGACGGTGAACATCGGGTTCAGGCTCGAGTAGGGGTCCTGGAAGATCGGCTGCACCTTCTGCCGGAACTGCCGTAGCGCCTCGCCCTTCAGGGTCGAGACGTCCTGCCCGTCGAACCGGATGGATCCGCTCGTGGGGTCCACGACCTTCAGCAGCATGCGCGCGGTGGTCGTCTTGCCGGAGCCGGATTCGCCGACGATCGCGACGGTCTGGCCGCGGGGGATCGCCAGCGACACGTCGTCGACGGCGCGGAAGTCCTCGCCGCGACCGCGCACGGGGTACACCTTCGTCAGGTTCTCGATCTCCACGATGTTGTCGCGTGCCGGTGTCACCGCCCGCTCGCCGCGGAAGTCCTCCGGCCGCAGACGCACCGCCGCGACCGACGGTGCCGCGGCCACCAGCGACTTCGTGTACGCGTGCTGCGGGTTCTCGAGGATCTGCTTCGCCGGCCCCTGCTCGACCACGCGTCCGCGGTGCATCACGACGACCTTCGACGCCCGCTCGGCCGCGAGCCCCAGGTCGTGCGTGATCAGCAGGACGGCGGCGCCCAGCTCGTCCGTCTGCTTGTCGATCTGGTCGAGGATCGTCTGCTGCACGGTCACGTCGAGCGCGCTCGTGGGCTCGTCCGCGATGAGCAGGCGCGGGCGGCACGCGAGGCCGATCGCGATGAGCGCACGCTGGCGCATGCCGCCGGAGAACTCGTGCGGATACTGGGTCGCCCGCTTCTCGGCATCCGGGAGTCCGGCGGCCTCGAGCGCCTCGACGACCTTGCCCTTCACGCTCGCGCGGTCCGCGAGGCCGTGCGCGAGGAGCGTCTCGGCCACCTGCGTGCCGATCTTCGCGACGGGGTTGAGGTTCGACATCGGGTCCTGCGGAACGAGGCCGATCTGCCGCCCGCGCACCTGGCGCATGCGGGCCTCGCCGAAGGTCGTGAGGTCTTCGCCGTCGAGGAGGATCTGTCCGCGCGCGACACGGCCACCGGATGCCAACAGGCCGATGATCGCCATCGCGGTCGTCGACTTGCCGGAGCCGGACTCGCCGACGATCGCGATGGTCTCGCCCGCGTGGATGTCGAGACTCACCCCGTCGACGGCCCGCACGGGGCCGTCCATGGTGGCGAAGTCGACGGCCAGATCACGGACCGAGAGGAGGGGCTGGGGGGATGCCGGAGCGGGGGGACCGGCGACATCGGAGGTCATCCGTCCATCCTGTCCCGCCGGGCCTTCTCTGCCCACCCCCTCGCGCACATCGTCACGCGGCCGTAACGCGCGCACCGACCGGCGCTACCGTGGGCAGCATGCGCGTGGACCTCAACGCCGACCTCGGCGAGACCGTCGACGGGATGCCGACCGCCGACGACGAGGCGATGTTCTCCGTCATCTCGAGCGCGAACGTCGCGTGCGGCGGGCACGCGGGTGACGCCGCTTCGATGCGCGAGGCCGTCGCGCGCGCCCTGCGCTTCGGCGTCGCCGTGGGCGCCCACCCCTCCTACGACGACCGCGCGAACTTCGGCCGCATCCGCCGCCAACCCGCGGCCGCAGACCTTCGCGCGAGCATCGCCGCTCAGCTCGCCGCGCTCCTGGACGCCGGTGCCGACCTGCGCTACGTGAAGCCCCACGGGGCGCTGTACCACGCGGTCCGTGACGACGCCGGGCAGGCGCGCGCGGTCGTCGAGGCGGTCAGCGACCTGTCGTCGCGCCTCGGACGCGCCCTCCCGGTGCTCGGGCTTCCGGGGGTGATCGCCGAGGTCGCGGCATCCGCGGGCCTTCCCTTCGTGCACGAGGCGTTCCTGGATCGCGGATACACGGCCGACGGAGGTCTCGTCCCGCGCGGCGAACCCGGCGACCTCATCGATGACCCGGCCCGCGTGGCCGAGCGCGCGCTGCGCCTCGTGCGCGACGGCGACGTCGAGACCGTCGACGGCACGCGCATCGAGGTCGACGCCGCCTCCCTGTGCCTGCACGGCGACACTCCCTCGGCGGTGTCGATGGCGCGGGCCGTCCGCACCGCCCTCGACGACGCGGGCGTCGAGGTGCGCGCGCCGTGGTGACCCTGCTCCCGATGGGGGAGCGCGCGATTCTCGCCGAGGTCGCGGACCTCGCCGCCGTCCTCGCGCTGCACGCGGCGCTCGCCGCGGATCCGCCGGCCGGAATCGACGACCTCGTCCCCGCCGCGCGCACCGTGCTCGTCGCCTTCGACCCCTCGCGCCTCTCGTCGGATACGGTCCGCTCCTGGATCCGCGCCGCCGCCCGGCGGACTCCGGATGCCGTCGCCCCGGGGCCCCTCGTCGAGCTCCCGCTCCGCTACGACGGCGTCGACCTCTCTTCCACGGCCGAGCTCCTCGGCATCCGGGTCCCGGACCTCATCGCCCGGCACTGCACCCCGGAGTGGACCGTGGCCTTCACGGGGTTCGCCCCCGGGTTCGGCTACCTGGTGAGCGAGGACTGGCCCTTCGACGTCCCACGTCTCGCCGAGCCGCGCACCCGCGTACCGGCGGGCGCGGTGGGCCTGGCGGCCGGGTTCAGCGGCGCCTACCCCCGCGAGACCCCGGGAGGGTGGCAGCTGATCGGGACGACCGATGTCGTCCTCTTCGATCCGGATGCCGCCGACCCGGTGCTGCTCCCCCCGCGTGCCCGCGTGCGTTTCGTGCCGCAGCCCGACCGTGTCATCGCCGCGCCCGCCCTCGACGCGCCGGTACGCGCGCCCGCAGGCCCCGAGCCTGTGCTCGCTCCCGCGCTCGGTGAGCCCGTGCTCGATCCCCGGGTCTCTCGCCCCGTGCGCCCCTCGAAAGCCCCTGGGCCGGTCGACGGGATCGGGCCTGTGGCTGGTCGCCGGATCGGAGGAGATCCGCGCAGCGGAGGATCGAACGTCCCGGATGTGTCCTCCCGCGCAGGAATCACCTCCCGGGGCATCGCCGCCGCCACCCCGGCCCTGCGCGTCCTCGCCCCCGGCGGCTTCACCACCGTGCAGGACCTCGGCCGCCGCGACCGCGCCGCCCTCGGCGTCGCGCGGTCCGGGGCTCTGGACCGCGCCGCGCTGCGCATCGCCAACCGCCTGGTGGGAAACGCCGAGGATGCCGCGGCACTGGAGATCACGCTCGGGGGCTTCCGAGCCCGGGCCGAGGCCGACACGTGGGTGTGCGTGACCGGCGCCCTGACCGAGCTGCGCGTCGACGGGCGGGCGCGCGACCTCTACGCCCCCGTCCGGGTCCCCGCCGACGCCGAGATCTCGATCGCGGCCCCGCGGGCCGGGCTGCGCTCGTACCTCTCCGTGCGGGGCGGGGTCCTCGCGCCCGCGGCGATGGGTTCGCGCTCCCGCGACGTTCTGGCCGGGCTCGGTCCGGTGCCGGTGCGCGCCGGCGACGTGCTGAGCGCGGGGGTCCCGGCATCCGCGATCCCGGTCCTCGACGTCTTCCCCTGGTCCGTTCCGCCGGCGCTCGTCGAGGTGGATGTCGCGCCCGGCCCCCGCACGGACTGGTTCGCCCCCGAGGCGGTGTCGATGCTCATCGGCGCGGAGTGGGAGGCGTCCACGCACGCCGATCGCGTCGGCATCCGGCTCGAAGGCCCACGGCTGCCTCGCCTCCGCCTCGACGAACTGCCGAGCGAGGGCATGCGCCCCGGCGCGATCCAGGTCCCGCCGCACGGGCGCCCGGTCGTGCTGCTGGCCGATGGCCCCGTGACCGGGGGATACCCCGTGATCGCGGTGGTGACGGATGCCACCCTCGACGCGTGGGGGCAGGTGCGGCCGGGGGATCACGTGCGGTTCCGGCGCGTCTGACGCTCCGCGGACAGGGAATGCTCGACGGGCGCACGCGGTTATACCGCAGGTCCGCAAACGCGTCAAGAATTGGACTGGACACGGCGAGTCCTCCCGCGTATGCTTGGACTTTGCGCTCCTCGATTCCCCCTGCCCTCATATGGTGGTCGGCTGAGCCTGTCCGTCCCCGCTTCACCGCGGTGTGTGACGAGCAGGTTATCGGGGCAGGAACGCACTCCACCTGACGACAAGGAATCACGAGCCCCTCGCCCGGGCTTCTGGAGGTTATTCCCTTGGCTGCTGCGAGCAACGCATCCACCACCACCCCGAAGAGCGGACGCGGCGCATCTCGCCTCTCGTTCGCGAAGATCTCCGACAAGCTGACCGTTCCCGATCTGCTCGCGCTGCAGACCGAGTCGTTCGATTGGCTCGTCGGTAACGACGCATGGAAGGCCCGCGTCGCCGAGGCGCAGGCCGAAGGCCGCACCGACGTGCCTGAGATCAGCGGTCTGGAGGAGATCTTCGAGGAGATCTCGCCGATCGAGGACCTCAGCGAGACGATGCAGCTCTCGTTCACCAACCCCTACCTCGAGCCCGAGAAGTACTCGATCGAAGAGTGCAAGGAGCGCGGCAAGACCTACGCCGCCCCGCTGTACGTCGAGGCCGAGTTCATGAACCACCAGACCGGTGAGATCAAGACGCAGACGGTCTTCATGGGCGACTTCCCGCTCCAGACCGACAAGGGCACGTTCATCATCAACGGCACCGAGCGTGTCGTCGTGTCGCAGCTCGTTCGCTCGCCCGGCGTCTACTTCGACAAGACCCCCGACAAGACGTCCGACAAGGACATCGTGTCGGCGCGCGTCATCCCGTCCCGCGGTGCCTGGCTCGAGTTCGAGATCGACAAGCGCGACCAGGTCGGCGTCCGCATCGACCGCAAGCGCAAGCAGTCGGTCACGGTCTTCCTCAAGGCCCTCGGCCTGACCAGCGAAGACATCCTCGCCGAGTTCGCCGGCTTCGACTCCATCGAAGAGACGCTGTCCAAGGACACGATCCTCACGAAGGAAGACGCCCTCCGCGACATCTACCGCAAGCTCCGTCCGGGCGAGCAGGTCGCCGCCGAGGCTGCGCGTGCGCTCCTCGACAACTTCTACTTCAACGCCAAGCGCTACGACCTGGCCAAGGTGGGTCGGTACAAGATCAACCAGAAGCTCGGCCTCGACAAGCCGCTCAGCGACTCGGTGCTGACCGTCGACGACATCGTCGCCACGATCAAGTACCTCGTCCGCCTGCACCGCGGCGACCAGTCGTTCGACGGCGTGCGCGGCGGCAAGCCCGCCGAGATCCGTCTCGACACCGACGACATCGACAACTTCGGCAACCGCCGTATCCGCGCCGTCGGCGAGCTCATCCAGAACCAGGTCCGCACCGGTCTGTCCCGCATGGAGCGCGTCGTCCGCGAGCGCATGACCACGCAGGACATCGAGGCGATCACGCCGCAGACCCTGATCAACGTGCGTCCCGTCGTCGCCGCGATCAAGGAGTTCTTCGGAACCTCGCAGCTGTCGCAGTTCATGGACCAGAACAACCCGCTCGCGGGTCTGACCCACAAGCGTCGCCTGTCGGCGCTGGGCCCGGGTGGTCTGTCCCGTGAGCGTGCCGGCGTCGAGGTCCGTGACGTCCACCCCTCGCACTACGGCCGCATGTGCCCGATCGAGACGCCGGAAGGCCCGAACATCGGTCTGATCGGTTCGCTCGCCTCGTTCGCGCGCATCAACGCGTTCGGTTTCATCGAGACCCCGTACCGCCGCGTCGTCGACGGTCGCGTGACCGACACGATCGACTACCTCACGGCCAGTGAGGAGAGCGACCACATCGTCGCTCAGGCCGGTGTGGCCCTGCAGGCCGACGGTCACTTCGTCGAGGACCGCATCCTGGCCCGTCGTGGTCAGGGTGGCGAGGTCGACCTCTTCCCCGTGGAGGAGATCGGCTACATGGACGTCTCGCCGCGCCAGATGGTGTCGGTGGCGACCTCGCTCATCCCGTTCCTCGAGCACGACGACGCGAACCGCGCCCTCATGGGTGCCAACATGCAGCGTCAGGCCGTGCCGCTCGTGCGCAGCGAGTCGCCCGTGGTCGGTACCGGTATGGAGGGCTTCGCCGCGATCGACGCCGGTGACGTCGTGACCGCCGAGAAGGCCGGTGTGGTCCTCGAGGTCTCGGCCGACGTCGTGACCGTGCAGCTCGACGAGGGCGGCACGCAGGATTACTTCCTGCGCAAGTTCGACCGCTCCAACCAGGGCACGTCGTACAACCAGCGCGTGGTCGTCTCCGCCGGTGAGCGCGTCGAGGTCGGCGAGGTCATCGCCGACGGTCCCGCCACCGAGAACGGCGAGCTCGCCCTCGGCAAGAACCTCCTCGTGGCGTTCATGACGTGGGAAGGCCACAACTTCGAAGACGCGATCATCCTCAGCCAGGACCTGGTGAAGGACGACACGCTCTCCTCGATCCACATCGAGGAGTACGAGGTCGACGCCCGCGACACGAAGCTCGGCAAGGAAGAGATCACGCGTGATCTCCCCAACGTCAGCCCCGACCTGCTGAAGGACCTCGACGAGCGCGGCATCGTCCGCATCGGTGCCGAGGTCCGCCCCGGCGACATCCTCGTCGGCAAGGTCACGCCCAAGGGTGAGACCGAGCTCAGCGCCGAAGAGCGTCTGCTCCGCGCGATCTTCAACGAGAAGAGCCGCGAAGTCCGTGACACCTCGCTGAAGGTTCCCCACGGCGAGCAGGGCACGATCATCGCCGTCAAGGAGTTCAACGCCGAAGACGGCGACGACGAGCTCGGCTCGGGCGTCAACCGTCGCGTCGTGGTCTACATCGCCCAGAAGCGCAAGATCACCGAGGGCGACAAGCTCGCCGGCCGCCACGGCAACAAGGGTGTCATCGCCAAGATCCTCCCGATCGAGGACATGCCCTTCCTCGCCGACGGCACCCCCGTCGACGTCGTGCTCAACCCGCTCGGCATCCCCGGTCGAATGAACTTCGGTCAGGTCCTCGAGCTCCACCTCGGCTGGATCGCCCAGCAGGGGTGGAAGGTCGAGGGCACCCCCGAGTGGGCCGCGCACCTGCCCGAGGTGGCTCGCGAAGCCGCCCCCGGCACCAAGGTCGCGACCCCGGTGTTCGACGGTGCGTTCGAGGACGAGATCGCGGGTCTGCTCGACTCCACGATCCCGAACCGCGACGGCGACCGCCTGATCGACTCGAGCGGGAAGACCATCCTGTTCGACGGTCGTTACGGCGAGCCCTTCCCGGCGCCCATCTCGGTCGGCTACATGTACATCCTGAAGCTGCACCACCTGGTCGACGACAAGATCCACGCGCGTTCGACGGGCCCGTACTCGATGATCACCCAGCAGCCGCTCGGTGGTAAGGCGCAGTTCGGTGGCCAGCGCTTCGGTGAGATGGAAGTGTGGGCGCTCGAGGCCTACGGCGCCGCATACGCGCTGCAGGAGCTCCTGACGATCAAGTCCGATGACATCCTCGGCCGCGTGAAGGTCTACGAGGCGATCGTCAAGGGCGAGAACATCCAGGAGCCCGGCATCCCGGAGTCGTTCAAGGTCCTCATGAAGGAGATGCAGTCGCTCTGCCTGAACGTCGAGGTCCTCTCGGCCGACGGCACCGCGGTCAACCTCCGCGACACGGATGACGACGCCTTCCGCGCCGCGGAAGAGCTCGGCATCAACATCTCCAGCCGCTTCGAGTCCTCGTCGATCGACGAGATCTGAGCTCCCAGCTCAGCGACCCAGCTCAGATTTCAGAGAATTCCGACACAGGAGAACCAGTGCTCGAATCAACCACTTTCGATCAGATCCGTATCGGTCTGGCCACCGCCGACGACATCCGTCGTTGGTCCTTCGGTGAGGTCAAGAAGCCCGAGACGATCAACTACCGCACGCTGAAGCCCGAGAAGGACGGCCTCTTCGGCGAGCAGATCTTCGGACCCTCCCGCGACTGGGAGTGCGCCTGCGGAAAGTACAAGCGCGTGCGCTTCAAGGGCATCGTCTGCGAGCGCTGCGGCGTCGAGGTCACCAAGAGCTCGGTCCGTCGCGAGCGCATGGGCCACATCGAGCTCGCCGCGCCCGTCACGCACATCTGGTACTTCAAGGGCGTGCCCTCGCGCCTCGGCTACCTGCTCGACATGGCGCCGAAGGACCTCGAGAAGGTCATCTACTTCGCCGCCTACATGGTGATCTCGGTCGACGAGGATGCTCGTCACCGCGACCTGGCCACGCAGGAGAACAACATCCGTCTCGAGCTGAAGACGCTCGGCGACCGCCGCGATGCCCGAATCGCCGCGCGCCTGGCCAAGCTCGAGGAGGAGCTCGCCGCCCTCGAGGCGGAGGGCGCCAAGGCCGACCAGAAGAAGAAGGTCAAGGACGCCGCCGAGAAGGACATGACGGCGGCGCGCAAGAACGCCGACGAGCAGATCGCCAAGCTCGAGCGCGTGTGGGAGGACTTCCGCACGCTCGAGGTCGGCGCCCTGAAGCCCGAGGACGACGTGTTCCACGAGCTCCAGGACCGCTTCGGTCAGTACTTCGAGGCCCACATGGGTGCGGAGTCGATCAAGCGTCGCCTCGAGGCCTTCGACCTGCAGGCCGAGGCCGACAGCCTCCACCTGCAGATCTCCGAGGGCAAGGGTCAGCGCAAGATCCGCGCGATCAAGCGCCTGAAGGTCGTCAACTCGTTCCTGCAGACCGGCATGAGCCCGGCCTCGATGGTGCTCGACGTCGTTCCGGTGATCCCGCCGGAGCTTCGTCCGATGGTCCAGCTCGACGGTGGCCGCTTCGCGACCTCCGACCTGAACGACCTGTACCGTCGCGTGATCAACCGCAACAACCGCCTCCGTCGCCTGATCGACCTCGGTGCCCCCGAGATCATCGTCAACAACGAGAAGCGCATGCTGCAGGAGGCCGTCGACGCCCTGTTCGACAACGGCCGCCGCGGTCGCCCCGTCACCGGTACCGGCAACCGCGCCCTGAAGTCCCTGAGCGACATGCTCAAGGGAAAGCAGGGTCGTTTCCGCCAGAACCTGCTCGGAAAGCGCGTCGACTACTCGGGCCGTTCGGTCATCATCGTCGGACCCCAGCTCAAGCTGCACCAGTGCGGTCTGCCCAAGCAGATGGCCCTCGAGCTGTTCAAGCCGTTCGTGATCAAGCGCCTGATCGACCTCGGTCACTCGCAGAACATCAAGGCCGCCAAGCGTGCCGTCGAGCGCTACCGTCCCGAGGTCTGGGACGTGCTGGAAGAGATCATCCGCGAGCGCCCCGTGCTGCTGAACCGTGCACCCACCCTGCACCGTCTCGGCATCCAGGCGTTCGAGCCCCAGCTCGTCGAGGGCAAGGCGATCCAGCTGCACCCGCTCGTCTGCGCGGCGTTCAACGCCGACTTCGACGGCGACCAGATGGCCGTTCACCTGCCGCTGTCGGTCGAGGCCCAGGCCGAGGCCCGCGTGCTGATGCTCGCGTCGAACAACATCCTCAAGCCGTCGGACGGCCGTCCGGTCACCCTGCCCTCGCAGGACATGATCATCGGTCTGCACCACCTGACCACCCTCAAGGAGGGTGCAGCGGGTGAAGGCCGTGCGTTCGGTTCCGTGGGCGAGGCGATCCTGGCCAAGGACGAGGGCACCCTCGACCTGCAGGCCAAGGCGCGCATCCGCATCCCCGGCCTGACGTTCCTCGAGGGCCAGGCGCCCGAGGGCTACGACAAGCACGGTCTCGTCGACGCCTCGCTCGGCCAGGCGATCTTCAACGCCACGCTTCCCAAGGGCTACCCGTTCGTTCGCGAGCAGGCCGACAAGGGCAAGCTGTCGCAGATCGTCAACAAGCTGGCCGAGGAGTACCCCAAGGTCGAGGTCGCGGCATCGCTCGACCGGATCAAGGACGCCGGCTTCTACTGGGCCACCCGTTCGGGTGTCACGGTGGCGCTGAGCGACATCCTCACCCCGCCGAACAAGGCCGAGATCGTGGGCGGCTACGAGAAGCAGGCCGCCAAGGTCCAGGCGCAGTACGAGAAGGGTCTCACCACCGACGCCGAGCGTCGTCAGGAGCTCATCAAGATCTGGACCGAGGCCACCGACGAGGTCCAGAAGGCGATGCGGGACAACTTCCCCGCCGACAACACCATCAACCGCATGGTCTCGTCGGGCGCCCGTGGTAACTGGCTGCAGATCCGCAACATCGCGGGTATGCGTGGTCTGGTGAACAACCCCAAGGGTGAGATCATCCCGCGTCCGATCATCTCCTCGTACCGCGAAGGTCTGTCGGTCGCCGAGTACTTCATCGCGACGCACGGTGCCCGTAAGGGTCTGGCCGACACGGCCCTCCGTACGGCCGACTCGGGGTACCTGACGCGTCGTCTGGTGGACGTCTCGCAGGACGTCATCATCCGCGAAGAGGACTGCGGCACGTCGAAGGGCCTCGAGCTCCCGATCGCCGCAGCCGACTCGAGCGGTGTGCTCGTCAAGGACGCGAACGTCGAGAACTCGGTGTTCGCCCGCACGCTCGCGACCGAGGTCGTCGACGCGCAGGGCACCGTGCTGGCCGACGCCGGCGACGACGTGGGCGACGTGCTCATCGACAAGCTGGTCGAGGGCGGCATCGAGTCCATCAAGGTCCGCTCCGTGCTGACCTGCGACTCGGCCGTCGGTGTCTGCGCGAAGTGCTACGGCCGTTCGCTCGCCACCGGCAAGATCGTCGACATCGGTGAGGCCGTGGGCATCATCGCGGCCCAGTCGATCGGTGAGCCCGGTACCCAGCTGACGATGCGTACCTTCCACACCGGTGGTTCGGCCTCGGCCGATGACATCACGCAGGGTCTGCCCCGTGTGCAGGAGCTCTTCGAGGCGCGTACCCCCAAGGGCGCGTCGCCGATCGCCGAGGCCGATGGCCGCATCACGATCGACGAGACCGAGAAGGCCAAGAAGGTCATCCTCACGCCCGACAACGGCGACGAGCCCGTGGTCTACCCCGTCCTGAAGCGTGCGACGCTCCTGGTCGAGGACGGCCAGCACGTCACCGTCGGCGAGCCCCTCCAGGTCGGAACGCTCGACCCCAAGGAGGTCATGCGCGTGCAGGGCGCCCGCGAGGTGCAGAAGTACCTCGTCAACGGCGTCCAGGGCGTGTACCGCTCGCAGGGTGTGCCGATCCACGACAAGCACATCGAGGTCATCGTCCGTCAGATGCTCCGCAAGGTCACCGTCGTCGACCACGGCGACACCGACCTGCTCCCGGGCGAGCTCGTCGACTTCAAGCGGTACCAGAACATCAACCGCGAGACGGTCGGCGAGGGCAAGCGCCCCGCGTCGGGTCGTCCCGAGCTGATGGGTATCACGAAGGCGTCGCTCGCGACGGAGTCGTGGCTGTCCGCCGCGTCGTTCCAGGAGACCACCCGCGTCCTGACGCAGGCGGCCATGGAGGGCAAGAGCGACCCGCTCGTCGGCCTCAAGGAGAACGTCATCATCGGAAAGCTCATCCCCGCCGGGACGGGCCTGTCGAAGTACCGCAACGTCACCGTCGAGGCGACGGAAGAGGCCAAGAGCGAGCGGTACCCCAACCGCATCTTCGCCTCGGACGGTGCGTACTCCGACGCCGATCTGAGCTACGTCGACTTCGACAGCTTCACGACGGACGACTTCACGCCCGGCAGCTACAACTAACCGGTAGCGACAACGAAGAGGGATCCGTCCCGAACGAAGGCCCTCGGCTCACGCCGGGGGCCTTCGCCGTGTCCGCCGCGTTTCGGCCGCGCGACGTCTCGCGTCCGCGGCGTGTCGGATCACGGCGGCGTCGGGGGAGTGCGCCTACCGTGGACGGGGAGGAACGGATGGCACGAGTCGGTGGTCGGAACGCGTGGATCGCGTGGCCGGCGGGGATCGTCTGTGCCGCGGTGGTCGCGGTTCTCATCCTCCTTGCCCTCCCCGGCGTCCCGGGAGCCGTGACTTTCGTCGGCGACACCCTCCGCTCCGCGAGATCCGCGCCCACCGCCACTCCCGAACCGTCGCCGACACCGGCGGCGACGTGCGGCGAGCTCTACACCCCCGAGCTGTGGTCGTCGTTGGTGTGGTCGCGCGACAATCTCCTCACGCAGCGCCGGACGCCTGCCGCATCGACCCCCGAGGCCGTCGCGGCATCCGGCGCGACGGTCGTCGTCACCTGCCACTGGCGCGGCCGCCCCGGACAGTCCCTCGAGACGACGGTGTCCACCGTCACCCCCCAGGGTGCGTCGGCGGTCCAGGCGACGTTGTCGTCGCAGGGCTTCGGATGCCAGGTCTCCGGCGACACCGTCCACTGCGAGCGGACGTCGGACGGCGTCGTCGAGGTGCACGACCTGCGCGGAGACCGCTGGGTGTCCTCGACGCTGACGAACTGGATGCCGGACGGTTACGCCGCGGTCGTGGCATCCCGTGCTTTCGGCGAGGAGCCGATCAGCCGAAGATCGACGCGATGATGCTGGCGGTGTACCCGGTCGGCGCGAGGTTCGAGTACTGCGTGTCGATGAGCACGTCGTCGCGGTAGAACAGCGTGCGTCCGTCGTTGACCGGGTACTTGTCGTTGATCCAGGTCTTCTCGCAGCGCGTGCCGTCGTCGGGGGTGTAGCAGCTGAACCCCTGCGTGGTGACGAGCTCGTTGAGCATGTCCAGGGCCGGCCCGCGATCGACGCGGGTGATGCGCGTCTGCAACTGCGTCGTGTCGGCGCCCGGATCGCGCCAGACGCAGATCAGCGAGCCGTCGGACTGCGGGCCCGACGGGCCGACGGACGGGTCGTTGAGAGGGACGGATGCCAATTGCGCCTGCACGTCGGCCGAGAGCATCGCGCGACAGTCGGTGGGGATCGCCACCGGGGCGACCGTGGGGGTGATGGTGGGGATCGGCGTCGCGGTGGCCGCCGTGGTCGACTCCGCCGAGGGGGAAGCGGAGGTGGCGGAGCCCTCTCCATCCGGCGCGCAGGCGCTCAGCGCGAGGACCGCGGCGACCGCCAACAGGGCGGCGCAGGCGGGACGAGACACGCGACGAGGCATGCAGTCACCCTAGATGCCCCCACCGACACGGTCGAGACCGACACACGACGGCACGCCTGCGCGGCGCGAGGGAATGCGCGGGTTAGCCTGACGCCGCAGATACTTGCGCGCGTGAGGAGACCCCCGATGAGCGACCCCCAGTCGTACGGCAACCCCGTCGACGAGCCCAAAGACGAGGCGCACGACGTGGTCGGGCAGGCCCACGAGGGACTCGCCGACGCCGAGGCCGCCCAGCGCGATGCCGTCGACCCCGCTGAGGCCGCCGCCGCGTGGGACGAGCGCGAGCAGGAGCACCACGTCGCCGCCCCCTCCGCGCCCACTGAGGCGACCGTGCACGACGCCTCGCCCGTCGCGCCCGCGGCGGCCACCGATCTCGACGACGAGGACGCCCGCTGGGCGGCGTACGCCGCGTCGGCGGAACCCGCGACGACGACGACGAGCGCCGAGCCGACGGACGCCCACACGCCCCGTGACGACGCCTCCGCCACGACCGGAGCAGCAGCGGCCGGGGGAGCCGTCGCTGCCGGTGCCGCGGCCGGGGGAGCCTCCTCGACCCCGGTGGCGTCCACCACCGCCTACGACACGCGTGCTTCCGATGCCCCCACGACGGTGTCGCCGAACGCGTACGCGAACCAGCCGATCTTCGTGCAGGCCCCCGAGGCTCCTCGCCCGCGCGGGAACCGCGGAGCGGCGGGAGCGATCGGCCTGCTCGCGGCGCTCTGCTTCGCCGTCCTCTACCTCGCGGCGACGCTCGGACTGCGCCTGCTGACGGGCGACATCCAGGTGGCGGGCCTGGCCAACGCCGCGCTCTCCGTGCTGGCGACCTGGGGCCTGTGGGTGCCGACCATCGCCTTCTACCTCGGCTTCTGGTTCCTCGGCGCGTTGATCAACCGCGGCCGCTGGGGACACTGGGTGGTCTGGGGTCTCGTCGTGGGCGTCATCGCGTGGGGCGGACACCTCCTGGGCGCCCTCTTCGCGGCGCCGTTCTGGCTGCTGACCGCCCGTCAGGGCGTCGACCTGCTCGGCGACAACGTCCTCGCCCCGCTCGCGATCGTCGCGTTCGTCCTGGGCCGCGAGCTCACCATCTGGTTCGGCGCCTGGGTCGCGCGCCGCGGTCGCCGGGTCTCCGAGCTCAACGACGAGGCGCAGCGCGAATACGAGCGCACCCTCGAAGCCGGCCCGCAGGTCGCCGTCGTCTGAACGGGATGCCATGACCGATGCGTCGCGACCGGCGGGGGTGACCCCGCCGGTCGCGGTCGTTTTCGCCGCCGTGACCTTCGTGGCGCTCGCCATCGGAGGGCTGGGGGTCGCGAGTCTGGCCTTCGACAGCGACGTGATCCCGGTGACGGGGCTCGGCCCCATCCCGGGGGTCGTGGGCCTCGCCGTCGCCACGGCGTCGTTCGCCGGCATCCTGTTCTGGGGTCTTCGGGCGGATCCACCCGGGTACCTCACCGCGGTGCCCTGTGCGCTCGGGGTGTACGTGGGGGAGCTCGCGGGAATCGTCATCGGAGGGCTGGCCAGCGGGGCGGATCCGGCGCGCGCGACCGCCGCGGCCGGTGAGGTGGCTCTCGGATGGCCGGGCGCGGTGCTCGTGCTCGCGGGGCTGCTCTCGGCGCTGTTCGGGGTGTTCCTCGTGCGGGTGCGGACCCCGCGCCCCCGGTGGACGTGGGAGGGCGAAGACGACGACGGTCCCTGATCGTGACGCGCGGAAGCGCGCGGATCCCCGCTGCCCGGGCGTGTCGGGCTAGCGTAGGGGTGTGGAGCGGTCGCTCGAGACCCAGGTCGGCCAGGCGGTGGACGCCTGGCTGAAATGGTTGCCCCGGTGGGAGCCGGCGAATCATCGTGGTCGCGTCGCGCCCTGCCGCCGGTGCTTCGGATCTCCCGTCCTCTCGGCCGCCGGCCTCGGTGCCGATGTGCCCCACGGCGTCCAGCACGGCCTGTCGACGCGCGTGAAGGCGATCGTCGATCATGCCGTCGCCGAGTACACCGCGCGCAACCTCCCCATGCTGCAGGCCGAGCTGGACCAGCAGGCCGAGCGGAACCGTCGCCGCTCCTATCGCCCCGCGGAGGGACTGGAGCCCGAGTTCGAGGGGCTGCCGCTCGACCCGGAGCCTGAGCCGGGCGCACCGTTCCTGTTCACCTTGACGGGGCTGGCGGCCGAGGAGGACGCCGTGATCCCGGCGCTCCCCCCGCTGTCGGATGCCGCCAAGGCGGCCCTGCGGCAGGAGGTCGGTCTCGCCGACGACTACGCGAACATGATCGGGCGCGAGGTCTGCACGATCCTCCTGCACCATCGCCTGCGCATCCAGGCGGCCATCGCCGAGTACGTCGAGCCGCAGGTCGCCGCGATGCTCGACGAGCTCACCCGCTCTCTCGACGCGCCCTTCGATCCGCGCGACCCCGGTACGGCATCCGCCTGAGGTTATGCACACCCCCGGGGATCGAGGGGTGCCTTTGTTAGCATTGCCGGGTTGTCCGCCCGCTGAGAAGCGGCGGTGTCGTTCGGGAGGGGGACCATGGCGCAGCGCCTGCCCTCGTCGCCGCCGATCCTCCCCGGACTCGCGTACATCCGCCCCCTCGGATCGGGTGGCTTCGCGGACGTCTTCCTGTACGGCCAAGACATGCCGCGCCGGGAGGTCGCGGTCAAGGTCCTGCCGAGCGATGTGCGCGACCCCGACCTTCTCCGGATGTTCAACGCCGAGGCCGACGTGCTCGCGCACCTCTCGGCGCACCCGTCGATCGTCACGGTCTACCAGGCCGGGATCTCGGCGGACGGGCGACCGTACATCGTCATGGAGTACTGCCCCGGCTCGCTCTCCCAGCGGTATCGGGTCGAGCGGATGCCTCTCGCCGAAGTGCTCGCGATCGGCGTCCGCATGGCGGGAGCGCTCGAGTCGGCGCATCACGCGGGACTCGTGCACCGCGACGTGAAGCCGAGCAACATCCTGGTCACGACGTTCGGTGCACCGGTGCTCGCCGACTTCGGCATCTCCTCGTCGCTCCTCCGTCACGATGCCGACGAGATGCTCGCGATGTCCGTTCCCTGGAGCGCGCCCGAGGTCATCGCCGAGCAGACGGCCGGAACCGTGTCGAGCGAGGTGTGGAGCCTCGGGGCGACGGTGTATTCGCTGCTCGCCGGGCACAGCCCCTTCGAGCGTCGGGAGCGCGGGCAGAACTCCCGTGAGCAGTTGCGCCGTCGCATCGCGCGCGCGTCGTACACCGAGATCGCCCGCACCGACGTGCCTCCCTCGCTTCAGGCGGTGCTCGCCCGGGCGATGTCGCGCAATCCGCAGGACCGGCACCCCAGCGCGCGCGCCTTCGGCGAAGACCTCCAGCGGGTGCAGAGCGAGCTGGGTCTTGCGGCCACCACCCTCGAGGTGCCCCGCGCCGATTGGTCGCCGTCGGCTCAGGTCGTGGATTTCTCCGACACGGCGCTGCGCGGGCCCACTCGCTCACGGATCGAGCGTGAGGGGGGTCGCAAGCTCCGCGACCGCTCCGGGATGACCGGCCTCGCGCGCGATGAGGACACCGACATCTCGTCTGCGGCTCCGGCCGGGCATCGCGTCCTCCCGTGGGCGCTCGCCGCGGCGACGCTCGTCGCCGCCGGGGCCGTGGCGGTCGCGGCCCTGTACGCCACGGGAGTGCTGCGATGAAGCGGCGGACGATCGCCGGGCTTGCGGCGACCCTCGCCGCGGCCGCGCTCGTCGTCACGGCGAGTGTGGTCTGGCCCGGACTCGACGCTCAGGAGACACCCGAGGTCGACACCTCGGTCTGGGCGCTGCAGACCGGAGAAGGGCAGCGCTATGCGCGGGTGAACACGTCCGTCGGCGAGCTCGACACCGTGCGATCCGCGGGCAACCCGAGCGAGGTCGCGCAGAGTGCGGACGGGGCCTACCTGTTCACCGACAGCTACAGCAAGCTCTCACGCATCGACGAGGCACAGCCCGTCAACCTGCAGGAGGACCAGCTCGCCGCAGCCCCCGACACCCCGCCCGGCACCACCTCCGTCGTCACCGCCGGAGACTTCGTCGTGTATCGGACCGACACCGGCACGCTCTTCGCGGGACGGTTGAGCGAGGCCGGGCAAGCGGCATCCGAACTCGACCCGTTCGGCACGGCGGGCGGCGATGCGCCTTCGTACACCGCGGATGCCATCGCCCTCGACGACCGCGGGATGCTCTTCGCCTACTCCTCGGTCGACGCATCGGTGATCCGCTACGACATCGCCGCCGACGAGCTGCGGGGACGCGATGCGGTGACCGCCGACATCGCGTCCCCGCTGCTCTCCGCGGCCGGGGACGCCTGGGTCCTGATCGACGCCGAGGCCGGACGGGTGTGGGTGCGCGGTTCCGATCCGGTCGACATCTCCGTTGCCGACCAGCTGGTCGTCGGTGCCCCTGATTCCGGTGGCGTCGTCGTCTACGCCGCCGACGAGCAGTCCCTGTGGGCGATCCCCGCCGACGGGTCCGGCCCGCGGCGCGAGGTGGGCGCGGGGGACACCGTGCTCGGCCAGCCGGCGAAGCCGCTGTCCCGCGGAGGCGTCGCGTACGCCGCCTGGCTGCTCCCCGGGGAGGCCGGTGGCACGCTGTGGCGCTCCGACGGGGGAGAGGTGCCGCTCGACTACGCCGGCGGAACGCTCCCCGATCAGCGTCGACCGGTGTTCGTCGCGACCGACCACGCCGTGATCCTGAACGAGACGCGCAGCGGGTGGGTGTGGACGGTTCCCAACGGAGCGCTCGTCTCGTCGAGTCAGAACTGGAGCCTCGACGACCGGACCGAGCAGGCCGCCGTCCAGAGCGACGAGCAGCTCAGCGTCGTCCTCGACCCGAAGCCTCCGATCGCGGAACCCGACACGTTCGGTGTCCGAGCGGGCCGGCTGGTCACCCTCCCGGTGCTTCTGAACGACCACGATCCCAACGAAGACGTGTTGAGCATCGTAGGCGAGAGCGTCACCGGTCTCGACCCGGGATTCGGCCAGCTGAGCCTCACCGACGACGACCAACGGCTCACCGTGCGCGTCCGCCCGGAGGCGACGGGCACGGCGACCTTCTCGTACGCGGTGACCGACGGCACGACGCCCGACGGGCTGAACTCGGCGTCGACGACCGTCACCCTCACGGTGGCACCCGAGACCACCGACGCCGCCCCCGTCTGGTGCGGGGTCGAGAAGTGTCTGCAGCCCTGGCCCACGCCGGAGGTCGCTCGCGGGGGGACGATCACCGTTCCCGTCCTCCCGGGGTGGGTCGATCCCGACGGTGACCCACTGCTTCTGCTGTCGGTCGACAACCCCAGCGGTGTCGGCAGCGTCACCTCGACGCCCTCCGGAGAGGTCGTCTATCAGCACGCCGACGACGGATCGGGCGGGGAGCAGACCATCCAGCTCGACGTCACGGTGGCGGACACCGCGGGAGCGGTGACGACCAAACCACTGCTCGTCCGTGTCGCGCCCGACCCGAAGCTCGCCGTGCAGTCGTTCGCGGTGGTCGACACGGTCGGGTCCGGCCTCACCGTCGATGTCGGGCCGCACGTGACAGGCACCGCGGGCGCCGTCTCACTCAGCTCGGTCCGTGTCCTCGACGACGCGGCGGCGACCGCGGGAGTCGTCGGCGGCAGCACGACCTTCGACTTCACCGCGTCCCAGCCCGGGGTCTACCGGGTCGACTTCACCGTCTCCGACGGGGGACGGGATGTCACCGGCACCGCCCGCATCACCCTTCTGGCGGCCGATGCGCCCGCGCAGCTGGCGACAGCTCCCGTGGTGGCTTTCGTGCGCCCGCAGGAGGACGCGACACTCGATGTGTTCTCGGCCGTGTCGAACCCCACCGGGCGCGTGCTCCTGCTGAGCGACGTCGTCGCCGCCGCGCAGGACGGAGCCTCCCTCAGCGTCGACACCGTCGGTCAGAACGACCTCCGCGTCTCGGGGAGCACCGCCGGCGGAGAAGCGGGCCTGCTGGGGACCGTGACCTACAGCGTGAGCGACGGCACCGACGACGAGGGCGCGCGTGTCGCCGGCGAAGCGACGGTCTACCTGCTTCCCCCGGCCCCCGAGATCGCGCCGATCGCGGTCGACGACACCGTCACCGTCCGCGCCGGAGCGCAGGTCGACATCCCCGTTCTCGACAACGACGTGTCGCCCGCCGGCGGACGACCCACCCTCGATCCCGCGAGCGTGAGCGCCCAGCCCGCGAGCGACGCCTTGGCCTTCGCCTCGGGCGGGGTGCTGCGCTATCTCGCCCCCACGGCGCCGGGCTCGTACGAAGTGACGTATCGCGTGTACACCACCGGTGCTCCCTCGCTCTGGGACGAGGCGACGGTTCACATCACGGTGCTCGGCAATGACGCCAACCGGGCACCGGTGCCGGACACCCTGCAGGGACGGGTGTTGAGCGGGGGAACGACCACGATTCCCTTCAGCAGCTTCGGGGTCGACCCCGACGGCGACGCGGTGACACTCGACCGGATCGTCACGCAGCCCGATCGGGGCACGGCGGCGATCTCTCCCGACGGGCTCTCGATCATCTACTCGTCCGTGCCGGGGGATCGCGGCCAGGTGGCGTTCCGCTACCGGGTGGCGGATACCGCGGGAGCCACGGGGGAGGGCACGGTACGGATCGGCGTCCTCGACGCCGAGGCCAACCCGAGCCCGATCACCTTCACCGACTACGTGCAGGTGCAGGCGGGGGCCGACAGCCGGCTCCGCGTGAGCCCGCTCGCGAACGACATCGACCCGACCCAGGGCAGGCTGACGCTCACCGGGGTCCGCCCGGATCTTCCCCAGACCCTCGCCGACGGCGAGGACAACCCCGAGTACGTGCGACTGGCGGAGCGGGTCGAGTCGGTCACCGACACCGGGGTGGTCATCCGCGCCGGGGATGCTCCCGCGACGATGTCGTTCCTCTACGACGTGGCATCCGACTCGGGGAACACCGGGCGAGGGCTCATCGTCGTCAAGGTCGTGCGCGAGAGCGTGCCCGACTATCCGGTGGTGGCCGACACGGCGCTCACCGTGGAGGACAGGGACGACTTCACCACGGGGGTCGATGTCCTCGAAGGGCGCGCCACGTGGTCGGGCGGCGACGTGAGCGACCTGAAGGTCTCGCTGTGGGGGGATCCCACGGACGTCCGCGTCGAGGGACGACGCATCTCCGGCGACCTGCCCGCCACGCGGCGCATCATCCCCTTCGCCGTCACCGGCACGGTCGGCGGCGCCGAGGTCACCACCTACGCCTTCCTGCGCGTCCCGGGCGATGACGACGTGACCCTCGCCCTCCGTCCGAACGCGGCGCAGCGCGTCGACGAGCTCTCGTCGGTCGAGTTCGACATGGCCTCCCTCGTCGCGGTCCCCCGCCGCGCGACGCTCGAGGTCGGGACGGAAGCCACCACGAGCGGCGCGCGTGCCGACGCGCGGTGCACGATCTCAGGGACCCGCGTGACGTACGAGGCGGGCACCGGGTCGCCGTGGAGCGACGTGTGCACCGTCCCCGTCCGCATCGCGGGCACGCAGGAGTGGACGCTCCTGTCGGTTCCCGTCGGGGTGGTGGCGCGCGACCCGCAACCCGAGCTCCGTCCTGGATCGCTCACCGTCGGTCCGGGGGAGACCGCGACCTTCGACCTGCGCAACATGACCTCGTGGCAGCTGGGCCGCGAGGACTGGAACACCATCCGTTACGCGCTCGACTACTCCGGGTCGGCGTTCTCGTCCGTCACCCTCGACGGATCGACCGTCACCGTGACCGGCGCCGATCGCGCGGTGCCCGGGACCGAGAACGCGGCGATCGTCACGGTGACGAGCCACAACGCGGTCGCGCCCGCGCGCCTGGTGCTGCGGGTGGGGGCGGCACCGTCGACCCTCCCGCAGGGGGGAACGACGTCGCGGCAGTGCTCGCAGGCGGAGGGCTCCTCATGCACGATCGAGGTGGTCGGCGCCGACGGCGAGGTCAACCCGCTGCCGCGCACGCCCCTCGAGGTCGCGGGCGTGCGCGCGACGGGAACGTGCACCGGCGTGAGCTTCGCGGTCGCCTCCGCGTCGAGCATCACGGCCTCGTGGACGAGCGACGCCCCGGGCGCGACCTGCGCGGCGAGCGTGACGCTGCGCGATGCCCAGGGCCGCACCACCGCTGGTCCCCGCGACGCCCGCGTGGTGCTCGACCTGCAGGGGTACCCCCGCGCCCCGGCGAGCGTGCGTCAGTCCGCGTACGCCGACGGCTCCGTCACCCTCCGCGTCGACGCGGGTGAGGCGCGGCGCGCCTACCCGGCCCTCGCCGGCTTCGTCGTGCGCTACCGCGGTGACGTCGTCGCCCGGTGCGCGGACGACGGAGGCTGCCCCGCGATCGCCGCCCCGAACGGCGACCAGCGCGAGTACGTCGTGACGGCGGTCAACAACGTGGGCGAATCGCGCGGCTCGGTGCGCACGACGGCATGGGCATACGACCCTCCGTCGCGTCCCGACAGCGCGGACTGGACGCCGACCGTGACGGACGACGGCTCCGGAAACGTCGTGGACATCACCGTCCGGGGAGTGGATGCCGCCGAGACCGGCTCCCTCGAGATCCGCAGCAGTACGGGCGAGACGCAGATCGTCTCGGTCGGACGCAATCAGCAGGACGTGCCGATCAAGGGCTTCCGCGTCGGAAGCAACTCCTCGACCGAGGTCCGCGTCACCCCGCGGTCGCGCTTCGACGTCCCGCCGGGGCTGGGCGGCACGGTCGAAGGGGGCGTTCTGACCTTCCGCGCTCACGGCGTCGGCAAGCCGACCGGCCTCGACCTGACCCTCACCTCGCGTGCCGCCGCCGACGGTTCTACGACGATCGTGGCGCAGGCCACGGCCAGCCCGAACGGCACCGATTCCGACCTCCGCTACGGGATCGTGGAGGGGACGAACTGCCGGACGGGAGACGGCGGCGCGCGCCGGGAGTTCCCCGGCAAGAAGGACGGCGAGGAGTACACCTTCACGGCCTGCGTCGACTCGGTCTACCAGGGCAAGACCTACGGCTCCGCCGACCCGCTGACCAAGCAACATCGCGTCGATCAGGACCGGGCCGCTCCGCGCGGGTACACGTTCCGCGTCAACGCCGACCCGATCCTCGACCAGGACAACGGGCGCGCGGTCGCGCGCTGGCGTCTCAACGAGGAGATCCAGCCCGGGAACAAGCCGCCGAACAACAACGACGTGCTCTACACGAACTTCGACGGGAAGCGGTCAAGCGTCTTCGACACCGACCCCGACATCGGCGTCTACTTCCAGCACCGGTTGTGGGGCACGAAGTCCGAGGTCGGCCGGGTCACCCCCGCCGACGGCAGTGCTCCATACCAGGTGCAGGCGTCCGCCAGCGTCCGGTCGTGCGTCGCGGGCGAAAGACTCGACGTGTTGTCGTCGTCGAGCAACGACAAGGCCGCGATGAAGGGCGACAGCTCCAAGGCGGTGTTCCGCGACACCAAGGGCACCGTGCTGCCCCGCGCCGAAGGCGACGACCGGGTGCCTGTCGGCGCGAAGAGTGTCGAGAACGTCACGGTCACCGTCGACTGGTCGGCCCAGGGCTGGGGACTCAACGGCACGACGCTCACCATCTCCGGCACCTGCTCGCCCGGAACGCACACCAACCCCTGACCCCGGGAACCCCGACTCACCGGCATCCATCCCCCGCCGGCATCCACCCCAGAGAGAGACCACCGACATGACGATCACCCAGGAGCAGGCCACCTGGTTCGCGCAGACGTTCTCGCAGATCGCCGACAACGTCGAGCGCGCCGTGCTCGGCAAGCGGCACGTCGTCGAGCTGGTGCTGACCGCGATGCTCAGCGACGGACACGTCCTCCTCGAAGACGTGCCGGGCACGGGCAAGACCTCGCTGGCCCGCGCGGTCGCCCAGTCCGTCCAGGGGACGAACACCCGCATCCAGTTCACCCCCGACCTGCTCCCGGGCGACATCACGGGTATCACCGTCTACGACCAGAAGACCGGCCGTTTCGAGTTCCACGCCGGGCCGATCTTCGCCAACATCGTCCTGGCCGACGAGATCAACCGGGCGAGCCCGAAGACGCAGTCGGCGCTGCTCGAGGTCATGGAGGAAGGACGCGTCACCATCGACGGCGTCTCGCGGGAGGTGGGGGTTCCCTTCCTCGTCCTGGCGACGCAGAACCCTGTCGAGCAGGCCGGCACCTACCGCCTCCCCGAGGCCCAGCTCGACCGCTTCCTCCTGCGGACCTCGCTCGGCTACCCCGACCACGCCGCCACGGTGCGCATCCTCGACGGAGCCGCGGTCGCGACCGCCGACTTGCGTCCCATCATCACGCCGCAGGCGATGGTCGGCATGGCCGATCTCGCCGCCACCGTCTACGTCGACGCGCTCGTGCTCGACTACGTCGCCCGACTCGTGGATGCCACCCGCTCCGCCGACGAGGTCCGTCTGGGCGTGAGCATCCGCGGCGCGCTCGCCCTCACCCGGGCCACCCGTACCCGCGCCGCCGCGCACGGGCGCACCTACGCCACGCCCGACGACGTCAAGGCGCTCGCCGTGGCGGTCCTCTCGCATCGGCTCATCCTTCACCCCGAGGCGGAGTTCGACGGCGTGACCGCCGAGGCGGTCATCGGTCAGGTGCTGCTCGACGTCGCCCCGCCCACGCAGCGCGAGAGCGAACGCGCCCGATGACGCCGCTCCCGCCCGGGATCCCCCCGTGCCCGAGATGAGCGTCACCGAGTCGCGGCTGACCCGGACCTCCGCCGGCACGGTCGGCACCGGCTCGCGGACCTCGGTCACATCCACATCCACACGACGCGCCCGTCGCATCGTGCGCACCGTCGTGCGTGTCGCCGAGGCGTGGCGCGTGACGAGCGAGGCCGCGCTCGCCGCGGCGCGGTGGGCGGGGCGCACCGTGCGTCCGGCGGGTGCGGTCGTCGCGATCGCCGCGACCGCGGGCCTCGTGCTCGGGCTCGTCTTCGGGTGGGTGGAATGGATGGTCGCCGGCAGCGCCGCCCTCCTGCTGCTGGTCATGAGCGTGCCGTTCCTCTTCGGCTCCCGTGCCTACGCGGTCGACCTGACCCTCGCGCGCGAGCGCGTCGTGGCCGGGCACGGCGTGACGGGCGAGATCGTCGTCCGCAACGAGAGCACGCGTGTCGCTCTCCCGGGGCGTCTCGACATCCCCGTCGGGCCGGGGCTCGTCGAGTTCGGCGTGCCGTTGCTGCGCCCAGGGCACAGCGTCACCGAGGCGCTGGAGATCCCGCCCCTGCCGCGGGGCGTGGTCACGGTGGGGCCCGTCACGACCGTGCGGAGCGATCCGGTCGGGCTGCTGCGCCGCGAGCACGACTTCGACGACGAGCGCGAGCTGTTCGTCCACCCCCGCACGGTCGCCCTGCCGTCGACGAGTGCCGGTCTCGTGCGCGATCTCGAAGGCAACGCGAGCCGTCGCCTCGTCGATGCCGACATGTCGTTCCACGCGATCCGCGAGTACGCCCCCGGCGACTCCCAGCGCCAGGTGCACTGGAAGTCCACAGCCAAGACCGGTCGTCTCATGGTGCGCCAGTACGAGGAGTCCCTCCGGTCCCGCATGGCCGTCGTCCTCGGCGCGGCGTCGCAGGAGTACCTCGACGCCGACGAGTACGAGCTCGCCGTGTCCGCCGCCGCCTCCCTGGGCCTGCGTGCCGTTCGCGACGCGCGCGACATCGACATCGTCACCGGTTCCGAGATCCCCCGCGTGGTGAAGGGGCGGCTGCGCGCGATCCGCCGCGTCCCGACGGTCACTCCGAGACAGATGCTCGACGGGTTCAGTGCCCTCCAGCGCTTCGACAACACCATGCCGGTCGCGGACGTCTGCCGTCTGGCATCCGAGTCCAACGAACGACTCTCGATCGCCTTCGTCGTCGTCGGTTCGCGCGTACCCCTCGCGCGCCTGCGGCAAGCCGCGCTCGCCTTCCCCGTCGACACCGCCGTCGCGGGCGTCGTGTGCGACGAGCGGGCTCACCCGCGCATGCAGAGCATCGCCGGGCTCACGGTGCTCACGATCGGCACTCTCGACGACCTCTCGGGGCTCCTCGTGCGCGGAGCGACGTCGTGACGGCGCCCCGACACCCCGGGCGCGCGGTCGCGGGAGCGCTGTACACGGCGGTGACGGTCGCGCTCGCCGCCGTCGCCGCGTGGCCCATCTACGCGTCGTCGTCGTTCCTCGTGCTCGTGGCCGTATCGGCGGTGGCGGCGGCCCTCGTGGTGGCACTCGTGACCTGGCGCCGGTGGGGCGGCTGGATCACCGCAGCCGCCACGGTCTCTGCCTTCCTCGTGCTGTGCGTGCCCCTGGCCGTCCCCTCTCGGCTCGGCGGCCCCCTCGAGATCCTGCGCGGGATCGGCGAGGCCTCGGCCGGGGTTCTCGTCGGCTGGAAGGACCTCGTCACCGTCGACCTGCCGGTGGGCGCCTACCGCAACCTGCTCGTCCCCGCGCTCGTGGTCTTCCTCGTCGGGACGGTGATCACCCTCTCCCTCGCCCAGCGCGCGGATCGGCGGTCGGCGGCCGCCGTCGTCAGCGGGCTGCTGATGACGGGCTTCGGCCTGTTCTTCGGACGGACCTCCCCCAGCGCCCCGCTCCGATGGGGACCCGTGTCGCTCCCGGCGCCCGTCGAGACCGCCGTGGGACTCGCCGCTCTGCTCTCCGCGGTCCTCTGGCTGGCCTGGAGAGCGCACGACGAGAGAACCCGCTCTCTCCGCCGCGCGAGCGCGCTCGCCGCTGTCCCGGCGACCGCGCGGCGTTCTCGGACGGACCGCCGTCGCGCCCTCGCCGGTGCGGGCATGATCATCGTCGCGACGGTGGCGACCGTCGCCGTGGTGCCCTGGGCGGCCGCCGATGCCGACCGTCGCGTCCTGAGGTCGGCCACGGGCCCGGAGCGTCAGATCGCGGAGGCCGTCAGCCCGCTCTCCGAGTATCGAGCGATGTTCTCCGACTCCCGGGCCGACGACGTGCTGTTCCGGGTGAGCGGAGACGGGGCGCTTCCGGATCGCATCCGCGTCGCGACCCTCGATTCCTACGACGGCGAGATCTTCCGCTCGTCGGGGACGGGGCAGGGGCGGTTCGTCCGTGTCCCGTCGAGGCTCCCGGCGGCGGAGGGGCGCGCCGTCGACGCCGACATCGAGATCGGCGATCTCGGAGGGATCTGGATGCCGACGGCGGGGAGCCTCGTCCAAGCCGTCTTCGCGGGGGACCGGCAGAATCAGCTGGCCGATCGGTTCTACTACAGCGTCGACGCCGAGGCGGGCGTGCAGATCGCCGACGGGGGCCTCCTCCCGGGCGACCGCTATCGCCTGACGGCGACCGAGCCGGCAGCTCCCGACCTCGCGACGATCTCCGCCCCCGGCGCCCCCGGCGGGGTGTCCGGTGGGGAGAACCTGCGCCGCTGGGTCGACGAGCACAAGACGGGAGACGACGGCGTCGCGCTGGCCTCTCTCGTCCAGATGCTGCGGGAACGCGGGTACCTCAGCCACGGACTCGCTCCCGCCGGCGGGGCGACGCCCGGATGGGCCACGGACATCGCCGGCTATCAGGTGCAGCCGAGCGCGTCCGGGCACTCCGTGGCTCGCATCGAGACGATGTTCCAGCGTCTCCTCGATCGGGAGGACGACCCCCGGGCAGCGGCATCCGGAAACTATGTCGCCGCCGTCGGCGACGACGAGCAGTTCGCCGTCGCGGTGGCCCTCGTCGCGCATCAGCTGGGCTTCCCCGCTCGCGTCGTGGTCGGCGTGCGCCTCACCTCCGTGGACCCCGACCTCCCGACGTGCGAGGCCGGGGCGTGCCGCGCCGACGACCTGAGCGCGTGGACCGAGGTGCAGGGTGCCGACGGGCGGTGGGCCCCCATCGACGTGACCCCGCAACACGAGCAGTCCCCGAGTCTCGAGGTCACCGAGCAGCGCGACCCCGAGAACGTCACCGAGGTGCGCCCCGATACGGTCGACGACGTCGTGCCGCCGGCTCCCGTCCAGGAGGACAACACCCTCAACGACGAGGACCGCGCTCCCGACGGCCTCGATCTCGCCTGGTTGTGGCCGATCCTGCGGGTCGCCGGGATCTCCCTGCTCGTCGTCCTCGTGCTCTTCGGCCCGTTCCTGGCGGTGGTGATCGCCAAGGCGATCCGCCGACGCGGGCGGCGACGTGACCCGGATCCGCGGGCCGCGATCGCCGGCGGCTGGGAGGAGTACGTGGATGCCGGCGTCGATTCCGGCCGCGAGCTCCCGCGCTCGCCCACGCGGCGGGAGCTCGCGGCGGCCCTGGGGACCGAGGGCGGCGCGCATCTCGCCGACGAAGCGGATCGTGCGGTCTTCTCCTCCCGGACGGTGACCGCCGACGAGGCCGCGGCCTTCTGGCGGATCGTCGACGCCGAACGCCGGAGCCTCACGCGTCAGCGCGGCGGATGGCGACGGCTGCTCGCAGCCGTATCGTTGAGATCGTTCCTGCGGTTCCTCGCCCCGCGCCCCACGCGCCGACGGCCGCCGCACCGCGACGAGAGGGGGAAGCGCCCGGCCCCACGGCGGCGCGATACGACATGAACGATTCCACGGGCGTCATCCTCGGGCTGTCCACCGCCGTCCTCTTCGTCATCCTGTACGTCTGGTACGCGCTCGCGCTCTCGGCGCTGTTCGGCAAGACGGGCGAACGGGCGTGGAAGGCGTGGGTGCCGCTGGTCAACCTCGCCACGATCCTGAAGCTGGGCGGCTTCTCGCCGTGGCTCGTCTTCCTGAACCTCGTGCCGCTGTTCGGGCTGATCGCGTTCGCCATCGTCTTCATCGTCGCGGTGCACCGCATCACCGTCGGGTTCGACCGCGGCGCCGGCACGACGGTGCTCGGGGCGCTGCTGCAGGTCGTCTGGGCGAGCGTCCTGGGCTTCGGCTCGGCGCGCTGGGCGGGACCCGACGCGTCCCGGTCGCGCGCGATCGACGAGAACTCCGCCCCCGCCCGCCGCGGTCAGGACTTCGCCGGTCCCTACGTGCCCCTGGTCGGCGGTTGGACACCGGAACCGCCCGCCGAACGCGACGCCGAGCCGTCCTCGGAGCCGGTCGTGCTCCCGTTCGCGGCTCCCTCCGGCTCGCTCGCCGACGCGGTCCCGTCGTCCGTGGACTGGGCCCCCTCGCGGAGCGGGGACACCCCGCCGCCGCAGGATGCGCGTCCTCCCCGTGTCGAGGAGAGGACTCCGGATGCCGCGCCCCCGACGTCGGTGTTCGACGTGCTCGACGCCCTCCGCGCCGACGCGGAGGAGCCCGCTGCTCGCCGCAGCACCGTCGAGCCCGCGCCCGCCGTCTCGGACGCCGAGGACAACGGCTTCCAGCCCACGGTTCCCCTGACGCCGGGGCTCCCCCTGCGCGGTCGCGGATTCCCCGTCGCGACGGCGCCCTCGGCGGGCGCCGAGGACGAACCCGACGCGGCCGCCGCCGTCTCGGAGCCCGAGCCCTGGACGCCTCCGCGCCGCGTCGATGCGCCCGTACCGGTCGCTGAGGTGCCGCTCACCCGCCCCGCCGTTGACCTCGAACCCGAACCCGAACCCGAGGCGGAGTCGCCCGCGCCCGCCCCTCAACCGCAGCCCGAGGAGTTCCCCGAGCTCTCCGAGGCGGTCTCCGCGGTTTCGGGGGCCCCGGATGCCGGGGCCCCGCGCTCCGCGCGCACCTCGGTCGCCGCGCTGTACACGCAGCCGGAGTTCGCCACCGACCTGGACGACGGCGACTTCGATGCGCTGGACCGCACCGTCGTGGCCCGGCGGCGTCGCATCCCGTGGGCGCTCGTCCCGCCCAGCGGCGACCCGGTCGAACTCACCTCCTCCGTCGTGATCGTCGGCCGGCGGCCGGCGGCCGACAGCGCCTTCCCCGATGCGCAGCTCGTGGCGATCACGGATGAGACGCGCACGGTCTCGAAGACGCACGCGCGCCTGCAGCTCCGCGGTGACACCTGGTTCGTGACCGACCTGAACTCGACCAACGGCGTCCTGTTCGCGACCCTCATGGGCACGGAGATCGAGGCGCCTCCGGGTGAGGAGATCGAAGCCGGTGAGCGGTTCTTCCTCGGCGACGCGGAGGTGCGCCTGTCCCGGAGGGACGCGTGAGCGGCCCGTACGACAAGCCCGACGATCCCGAGGACGTCACCCTGTGGGCGGGGCGTCTCCGGCCGTGGCCCGCTCCGACCGCGCCGTCGACGACGGACGACGACGTGCGCGACGGGATCGACGACGCGACGGTCACCGCTCCACGCGGCGTCGCGCGTCACGATGAGGCGATCGACGACGATGACACCGTGATCGTGCCGCGCGGACGCGCGGGCGAGGGTGTCGCGGACGACACCGTGATCGTCTCCCGCGAACGACCCGACGACACCGTCGCGCTGCGTCGTGAACGCGCGATCGACCGACCGGTCGCCGAGGCCGACGCGGGGGAGGTCGATGCGGCGGCGGCCGACGCGGCGCGGGTCGACGCGGCTCACGGCGATGCAGCCCCGGGCGACGGTGCGCAGGTCGCCGGTGCGCAGGTCAACGTGGCTCAGGTCGCCGGTGCGCAGGTCGACGCGGCGCAGGCCGGCCCTGCGCAGGTCGGCCCGGGGGAGGGCGACCCGGTGGAGGACACCGCGCCCGCCGGCCGCGCGGCGGCGCTCGACCGGACCGTGCGCTCGTCGCGCCCGCGGACGCCGCAAGAGCCTGAGCACCCCCTCGACGACACGACGACGGCCGCGCGTGGCCGCGCCGAGTCGCTCGGCGCCACCGCTCCCGGTCGTCGCCGGGCGGCCGGAGCCGGCGCGGTTCTCGACGGGCGCGCCGATGTCGCGTCTCGACGGATGGGCGCCGACGTCGTGACCCGAGAAGCGGATACCCCCGCCCCACCCCGTCAACCCGGCGCTCCCGCGCCGTCCCCTTCCGTGGACGCCGAACGCTCGCCCCGAGAAGACGTCCGCCCACGGGAAGCGCGCGTCCCCCGCGCGGAAGACGCCGACACGTACGGCCCGCGCCGCGACGAGGCGGTCCGGGTGCACCGCAGCGCGCCGGTGCCGAGGGCCGATCCCGATCGGGATGCCGCCCTCGTCCGCCCGAAGGCCCCGCGCCGAGGGGCCGCCCGTCCCCTCGTCATCGGTGGGACGGCGGTCGTCGTCCTCGCCGGGGCGCTCGCCGGGTTCGTCCTGCTGGTCCGCTGACCCGGAGGCCGGCGCGGTGACGGGGCGTCGCACCCGTGAGGTCGCCGCACGTTTGCCCGTACCCCCGAAGAGCACGTATCATTGATCGGGTGTGCGTTCACGCGCGCCGTGCGTCATGCCTTCGGGCGGGTGCACGGATCAACGCTCGCACCATCTCAGGGATCGACCTGCGAACAGGTCGCCCCCACGGCATATCCACCACAAACCGCGTCTGATCATTCTGGCGCTCGGTGGATCACACGTGAGCCCGACACGTCACGAATCGCAAGATGCGTGAAGTCCGGGGGAGACACGACCGCTGTCACCGTGCAGCACCTGGGCGGATCCGAGAGGAACCGACCAGCCAATCAAGGAGAGAACGTGCCAACCATTCAGCAGTTGGTTCGCAAGGGCCGCTCGCCGAAGGTCTCGAAGACCAAGGCTCCCGCGCTGAAGTCGAACCCCCAGCAGGCCGGCGTGTGCACCCGCGTGTACACGACGACCCCCAAGAAGCCGAACTCGGCCATGCGCAAGGTCGCCCGCGTGAAGCTGCGCAACGGCACCGAGGTCACCGCGTACATCCCCGGTGAGGGCCACAACCTGCAGGAGCACTCGCTCGTGCTCGTCCGCGGTGGTCGTGTGAAGGACCTCCCCGGTGTCCGTTACAAGATCGTCCGCGGTGCGCTCGACACCCAGGCTGTCAAGAACCGTAAGCAGGCTCGCAGCCGCTACGGCGCGAAGAAGGGCTGAGAACCATGCCTCGTAAGGGTCCCGCCCCGAAGCGTCCCGTCGTCAACGACCCGGTGTACGGCGCTCCCGTCGTCACCCAGCTCGTCAACAAGATCCTCGTCGACGGCAAGAAGTCCATCGCCGAGTCGATCGTCTACGACGCCCTCAAGGGTGTCGAGGCGAAGAACAGCCAGGACGCCGTCGCCACGCTCAAGAAGGCGCTCGACAACGTCCGTCCCACCCTCGAGGTCAAGAGCCGCCGCGTCGGTGGCTCGACCTACCAGGTTCCCGTCGAGGTCAAGCCGCACCGCGCGAACACCCTCGCGCTGCGCTGGCTCGTGAGCTACGCGAAGGGTCGTCGTGAGAAGACGATGACCGAGCGTCTGCAGAACGAGATCCTCGACGCCTCGAACGGCCTCGGTGCCGCGGTCAAGCGCCGCGAAGACACCCACAAGATGGCCGAGTCGAACCGCGCCTTCGCGCACTACCGCTGGTAAAACCCGCGGAGGGTCTGTGACCGAACCCGGTCGCGGACCCTCCGATGGGCCCGGCATCAACCTCCCAACAGGTAAGGAAGACACCCGTGGCACAAGACGTGCTCACCGACCTTCACAAGGTCCGCAACATCGGCATCATGGCCCACATCGATGCCGGCAAGACCACGACGACCGAGCGCATCCTGTTCTACACGGGCGTCAACCACAAGATCGGTGAGACGCACGACGGTGCGGCGACCACCGACTGGATGGAGCAGGAGCAGGAGCGTGGCATCACGATCACCTCCGCTGCTGTCACGTGCTTCTGGGACAAGAACCAGATCAACATCATCGACACCCCCGGCCACGTCGACTTCACGGTCGAGGTCGAGCGCTCGCTCCGCGTGCTCGATGGCGCCGTCGCCGTCTTCGACGGAAAAGAGGGTGTCGAGCCGCAGTCCGAGACCGTGTGGCGTCAGGCCGACAAGTACGACGTCCCGCGCATCTGCTTCGTCAACAAGATGGACAAGCTGGGCGCCGACTTCTACTTCACGGTCGACACCATCGTCAACCGCCTGAAGGCCAAGCCGCTGGTCATCCAGCTGCCCATCGGTGCCGAGAACGACTTCGTCGGCGTCATCGACCTCGTCGAGATGCGCGCGCTGGTGTGGCCCGGTGACGCCAAGGGTGACGTGACCATGGGCGCGAAGTACGAGATCCAGGAGATCCCGGCCGACCTCGCCGACAAGGCCGCGGAGTACCGCCAGCAGCTGCTGGAGACCGTCGCCGAGTCCGACGACGCGCTCCTCGAGAAGTTCTTCGGCGGTGAGGAGCTCACGGTCGCCGAGATCAAGGGCGCCATCCGCAAGATGACGATCAACTCGGAGCTCTACCCCGTGCTCTGCGGTTCGGCGTTCAAGAACCGCGGCGTGCAGCCCATGCTCGACGCGGTCGTGGACTACCTCCCCTCGCCCCTGGACGTGCCCGCCATCGAGGCGCACGACCCCAAGGACGAAGAGGTCGTCATCGAGCGCCACGCCGACCGTGACGAGCCCTTCGCGGCTCTCGCGTTCAAGATCGTGACGCACCCGTTCTTCGGTCGCCTCACCTACATCCGCGTCTACTCGGGTCACCTCGACTCCGGTGCCCAGGTCGTCAACGCGACCAAGGGCAAGAAGGAGCGCATCGGGAAGATCTTCCAGATGCACGCCAACAAGGAGATGCCGGTCGACTCGGTCACCGCCGGTCACATCTACGCGGTCATCGGTCTGAAGGACACCACCACCGGTGACACCCTCTGCGACCCGGCCAACCAGGTCGTCCTCGAGTCGATGACGTTCCCGGAGCCGGTCATCGAGGTGGCCATCGAGCCCAAGACCAAGGCCGACCAGGAGAAGCTGGGTGTCGCCATCCAGAAGCTCGCGGAGGAAGACCCGACGTTCCGCGTCGAGCAGAACTCCGAGACCGGCCAGACCGTCATCAAGGGGATGGGTGAGCTCCACCTCGACATCCTGGTCGACCGCATGAAGCGCGAGTTCAAGGTCGAGGCCAACGTCGGAAAGCCCCAGGTGGCGTACCGCGAGACCATCCGCAAGGCGGTCGAGCGTCACGACTACACCCACAAGAAGCAGACCGGTGGGTCGGGCCAGTTCGCGAAGATCCAGTTCGCGATCGAGCCCCTCGAGGTCACGGCCGACAAGACCTACGAGTTCGAGAACAAGGTCACCGGTGGTCGTATCCCGCGCGAGTACATCTCGCCGACCGACCAGGGCTTCCAGGACGCCATGAACGTCGGCGTGCTCGCCGGTTACCCCATGGTGGGTGTCAAGGCGATCCTCCTCGACGGTGCCTCGCACGATGTCGACTCGTCGGAGATGGCGTTCAAGATCGCCGGTTCGATGGGCTTCAAGGAGGCCGTCCGCAAGGCGAACCCGACCATCCTCGAGCCGATCATGGCCGTCGAGGTCCGTACTCCCGAGGAGTACATGGGCGACGTCATCGGCGACCTGAACTCGCGTCGTGGCCAGATCCAGTCGATGGAAGACGCCGCCGGCGTCAAGGTCGTCCGGGCCAACGTGCCGCTGTCCGAGATGTTCGGCTACATCGGCGACCTGCGCTCGAAGACCTCGGGTCGCGCCGTCTACTCGATGGAGTTCGACAGCTACGCCGACGTCCCGAAGGCCGTGGCTGACGAGATCATCCAGAAGAACAAGGGCGAGTAACACCGCCCTCGCGGATGCCGGGAACCAGGGTTCCGGCTCGGGTTCCCGGCATCCACTCAAACTCAATACCGACTCTCTAGTAACCTGAGAACCATCCCCGTGGAGAATCGGTCGCAATCCAGCGCCCGAGACTTCGCATCTACGTCCTGAGGAGGACCCAGTGGCTAAGGCCAAGTTCGAGCGGACCAAGCCGCACGTGAACATCGGAACGATCGGTCACGTCGACCACGGCAAGACCACGCTCACCGCTGCCATCTCGAAGGTGCTCGCCGACAAGTTCCCGTCGGCCACCAACGTTCAGCGTGACTTCGCGTCGATCGACTCGGCGCCGGAAGAGCGTCAGCGCGGTATCACCATCAACATCTCGCACGTCGAGTACGAGACCCCCAAGCGTCACTACGCTCACGTCGACGCGCCCGGTCACGCCGACTACATCAAGAACATGATCACCGGTGCCGCTCAGATGGACGGCGCGATCCTCGTGGTCGCCGCCACCGACGGCCCGATGGCTCAGACCCGTGAGCACGTTCTGCTCGCCAAGCAGGTCGGCGTGCCGTACCTGCTCGTCGCGCTGAACAAGAGCGACATGGTCGACGACGAGGAGATCCTGGAGCTCGTCGAGCTCGAGGTTCGCGAGCTGCTGTCGTCGCAGGACTTCGATGGCGACAACGCCCCCGTCGTCCGCGTCTCGGGCCTCAAGGCTCTCGAGGGTGACGAGCAGTGGGTCAACTCGATCGTCGAGCTCATGGAAGCCGTCGACGAGTCGATCCCCGACCCGGTGCGTGACAAGGACAAGCCGTTCCTCATGCCCATCGAGGACGTCTTCACCATCACCGGTCGTGGAACGGTCGTCACGGGTCGCGCCGAGCGCGGTACCCTCGCGATCAACTCCGAGGTCGAGATCGTCGGCATCCGCCCGACGCAGAAGACCACGGTCACGGGTATCGAGATGTTCCACAAGCAGCTCGACGAGGCCTGGGCCGGCGAGAACTGTGGTCTGCTCCTCCGCGGCACCAAGCGTGACGACGTCGAGCGCGGCCAGGTCGTCGTGAAGCCCGGTTCGGTCACCCCGCACACCAACTTCGAGGGCACGGCGTACATCCTGTCCAAGGAAGAGGGCGGCCGCCACAACCCGTTCTTCACGAACTACCGCCCGCAGTTCTACTTCCGCACCACGGACGTGACCGGCGTCATCACGCTGCCCGAGGGCACCGAGATGGTCATGCCCGGTGACACCACCGAGATGTCGGTCGAGCTCATCCAGCCGATCGCCATGGAAGAGGGCCTCGGCTACGCGATCCGTGAGGGTGGTCGCACCGTCGGCGCCGGCACGGTCACGAAGATCCTCAAGTAAGTCTCTTCAGACTCCACTCGGCAAGGGCCGGGCCTTCGGGCCCGGCCCTTCGTCGTTCCCGGATGCCGTCGCCCCGGCGAGCCGTGCCGCCCCGGATCGTGGGGCGAACGACTGCGGAGTGGGGTCGACCGGGTGAAACCCGTAAGCTGATCGGATGAGTGACACCCCCTTCGAGCCGAGCCGGCGCTCCCGTCGCGAGGCCCGAACGGCCGTCGACACCCCCCACGCAGAAGAGCTGCTCCGCGTCGACGACGAGGCCGTCGCGGACGAGGCACCTCGCCGGCCGCGGGGCGCATCCGACACGCGCACCTCCGAGCGCACGCCGGGCGGCTTCTTCGGCACCTGGAAGCCCCTCGTGGCCGCGGCCGCTGCCCTCCTCGTCGCCGTGGTCGTCGGGCTGATCGTGACGGTCGCCTTCAACGGCGCGGCCGGTCGGAGCATCGGCAGCGTCCTGGCATCCATCGTCGTCGGCGGCACCGGAATCGGCCTGATGGCACGCACACGGCCCGCCGGCTTCTTCCGCGTCAACGGGCTCGACGTGCTGTGGGGGCTGGTGCTCGGTGCGATCATGCCGTTCATCGCCGGGATCGGCGCGGTCTCGCGGGGGTGGCCCGCGTTCGAGGCGCTGTCGCTGCGCTGGGTGATCCTCGGCGTCGCCGCGCCGTTCGTCATCATCGTGATGCTGACCTTCTTCGCGATCGGCTTCGTCTACCCGGCGGCTCTGACCTACGCGTCCACGCGCTTCACTCCGAAGGTCGCCCGGATCGTGTCGGGCGCCGTCTCCGCGGTGGCCTTCGCGATCATTCCGATCGTGTTCGCCGGGAACGTCTCGGGGATGCCGTTCGCGCTCCCCGTGGGGCTCGGGATCGCGGCATCCGTCTTCGTCGCTCTGTCCCGACGTTTCTGGGGGCCGCTGCTCATGGGGCTGGTCTTCACGAGCGTGTGGGTCGTCCTCGCGATCGCGGGTTACATCCTCGCCTGACCGACGTGCCGCGCGAGGGCACCGCCCGCGGGATGTCGCGAAGGCTCAGCGCCCGCGCAGAACCGGCAGCGCGATGCCGGCGAGAACGCTCAGGACGGCGAGCTGCACGACGGCGACCCCGCCCGCGGCACCGGCGACGCCGAGAAGCGACGCACCGATGAGGACGGCCGGCACGATGAGGACCGCGCCGACGCAGACCGCGGCGAGGTACGCGCCGTCACGACCGGACGGAAGCACGACGCACATGCCGAGCGCGGTCGCGAGCGTCATGGCGGCGAGGGCGATGCCCCCGAAGAGGGCGGTGACGGTCGTGATCTCGAAACCGGCACCCAGCACCACCGGGGTCGCCCACGGGATGACGAGGGCGAAGCCGGCCCCGAGGGCGACGGCGAGCAGGGCATGGATGCCGACGGCTCGGCGCATGCGCCGGAGCCCGGCGTCTCCCTGGGCCGAGGACACCCAGCCCTGGAAGGAGCCGGTGATCATGTAGACGCCGATGTAGCCGTACTTGAGGACGCGGTCGAACGGGGCGAACCCGATGGCGGCCGGAGAGGTGGCGACGCCGAGTGTCGAGAGGGGGGCGGTCTCGGAGAACGTGAGGAGGCCGGCCGCGAGGGCCGTGCGCCATCCGCCGCGGTACGCGCCACGGGCGTCCGCGAGAGCGGTGCGCACGGAGAAACGCTCCCGAAGGCCGATCGACCACGTCGCGGCGATGAAGGCGGCGAGAGTGCCCACGAGCAGGATCGCGGGGTAGAGCAGGGGAGTAGCCGTCAGCAGGGCGGCGAGGGCCCCGGCGAGGTTGAGCACGATACGCGGCACCGCGTCGAACACCAGCGACAGCAGAGGTCGGCCGACGCCCACCGCGTACCAGCTGAGCGACAGCCCCTGCAGGGCGAAGGCCAGAGCCGACACGATCGCGAGCGCGTGATCGTCGGCGTGGCTCGCCAGTGCGGCGACGAGGGCGACGGCGGGCAGCACGACGAGGCTGTTCGCGCCGCGGACGACGATGCTCGCGCGGAAGACGCGCGCGGGGTGCGACGAGCGCGCGGCCTCGACCGGTCCGCGGACGGCCCACCCGAACGTGATGATCGTGGCCGCGAGGGTGCCGAGAGCCTGACCGATCGCGATCTCGGCGAACCCGTCGGGCCCGGCTGCGCGGGTGATGAGCGGCAGGGCGATCAGCGGCGACACGGCCGACAGCGCCGACACGGCGGTCAACAGCGCGACGCTGCGCGCGCGGTGGGGGCGCGGCGGCTCAGCGGTGGAGGGGGTCACGCTCGTCCTCCGTCAGGGGCCGCAGGAGCACCGCGATGAGGATCCACGTGATCGCGAACCAGAACATGCTCGTCAGGGTCGCGGACAGCAGATAGGACGCGAGCAGACCGGCGGCCACGGGCTTGCGTTCGCGGGGGACGCAGACGAAGACCGTCACGAACAGAAGGCCCAACAGCCCGAGACCGACGATCCCGCCGTCGTAGAGCACCTGAACCGGCAGCATGATGATGTGCCCGCTGATTCCCGGGGTGCCGGGCTGTTCGTGCCGCAGGCCGAAGGTGTTCGTCCCGTTGCCCAGCCACAGGTTGATCCCCTTCATCTCCTGCGCGGCGAGGCCCGCGACCTCGAGCCGGAAGGCGATCGTGCCGCCCACGAAGTCGACGTCGCCGATCTTGTTCTGCTGCTCGGGGTTCGTCGGGTCGGGCTCGCGCGTCGGGGCGGGCGCGGGGGTGCCGCTCGTCGCGGACGGGGAGGCGGATGCCGAGGGGCTGGCGGTGGCGGAGAGCGTCCGGTCCGCGGGCGCGGTGCCGCCCATCGCGGCGATGATGCCGTAGGTGACGACCAGGGTCGCGACGAGGATCCCGGACGGGAGGATGCGCGCGAAGCGCTCGCGCCACGAAGAGCGCAGCGAGAAGACGGTGAAGACGGCGAAGACGCCGAGCCCGAGAAGCAGGCTGAACACCGCGGTGCGGGTCTGCGAGGCGACCAGCCCCAGCGGTACAGCGACCGCGATGGCGGCGACCTCCCATCGTCCGATGCCGCGCCGGGTGATCGTCAGCAGTGTCCAGAAGACGAGGATCGACGCGTAGATGTTGGCCTCGATCGCGGTCACCCGCGCGACGTACACCTCGTACAGGTAGTCGAAGTCCGTGCCGAGGGCGATCTGGCCCCGCGTGAGGTTCGCGACGGCGTACGCCGCGAAGCCGACGAGCGCCCAGGGCGCCACCGAGAGGCGCCCGAGCCGCGCCGCGAATTCGGCTCCCTCGGCCACCGCCATCATCGACACCAGGAGCAGCAGGTCGATGACCAGCCAGATCAGGATGGACGCGCTCCACGTGAGGCTCGGCGAGAAGAGCAGGGTGGTGACGACATTCCACGCGACGAAGGCCGCGTACACGAGCGGGACGGGATGCCGGAGCGCGCGAAGGAAAGCCCCTCGGAGAACGGGGTGCGCGATCATCCACCCGGCCAGCACGAGCGGTACCACCTGCTCCACGCGCACGCGGAAACCGATGACCTCGGCGTCGTAGCGCCCCACGAAAGAGCTCGCCACCACCGCGGCGATCAGCACGAGCGTGATCAGGCGCGTCCGCGCGGTGAGGCTCGGTCGGGCGTGGGCCGTGGCGGACGAGAACGTCATGAGCGCGGGACCAGATCCCACAGCTCGGCGCGGATGCGCCGGTCGAAGGTGTCCCGGGCGAAGAGCCTGTCGAATCGTTCGCGCGCGGCCGCCGCGGCCGCGCGGATCGTGCCTTCGTCGAGTGCGTCGAGGGCCTGCGCCCACGCGTCGGCGTCGCCGGGGGTGACCAGCAGCGGGCTCTCGCCCACGATCTCGCGCAGACCCCCGGAGTCGCTCACGAGCAGCGCCCGGCCCGCACCGAGGGCTTCGATCGCGATGGTCGGGAGAGGGTCCGGCAGCACGCTGGGAACCACCACGACGTGCGCCGCGTCGAGGTGCGCCCGCACGTCCGTGGTCCTGCCGACGACATCGATCTGCGATCGCCGGGGCGACGCGTCGACGAGGGCTCGCACGTCGATCGCTTCGCCGATGGGTGGGGCATCGCCGAGGATCTCGAGATGAAGGTCGGTGCGCGTCATCCGGTTCCAGGCATCCAGGAACACCCGGTGACCCTTCCAGGCGTTCCAGCGACTGGCGATGACGACGCGGATGCCGTCGGCGAACGACGGAAGCTCCGTCGGGGGCGCGTTGTCGAAACCGTTGTGGACAACGGTCGTGCGCCCGCGAAGGTGCGACGGAAGGGCCCGGGCGACGGCGGAGCTGACCGCGATGATGTGGTGCGCATAGCGCAGGAACGGGATGACCGGGCGCGAACTCGTCCCGATGTGCTCGTGCAGGTGCAGCACCACGCGCGCGCCGGAGAGCCGCGCGGGCGGGGCGGTCAACGCGGCGGCGGCGGTGTTGACGTAGACCAGCGCGGGCCGTGCGGCGATCAGGCGCATCCCCGTCCGCAGCGCTCGCCCGGCGAGTCCGAGAAGACGCGCGGGGCGGAGGTAGGCGCGGCGCATGATCGGGAGGGGGAGGTGCCGAACCCGGATCCCCTGCTCGGTCAGTCGCCGGGAGAGCTCGCGCTCGGGGTACTCGATGTCCGTCGGGAGCCAGACCTCGAGGTCGAGGTCGTCGGGAACCGTCCGCAGAACCTCGAGGAGGACGCGGTCCGCGCCGTACATCTCGTCGGAGGGGTGCACCACGATCGCGCGGCGACGACTCACGAGGTGACCCTCTTCTTGAGCTCGCGGGCCGGGATGCCGCCGTAGACCGCTCCCGCCGGCACGTCGCGCGTCACCACCGCTCCCGCAGCGATGACGGCGCCGTCGCCGATGGTCACCCCGGACGTGATCGTGACCCCGCTGGCGATCCAGCACCCCGAACCGATGGTGATCGGCGCCCATTCCACGCCCTGGGACTTCACATCCCGAGAGGGGTCGCTCATGACGTGGTCCTCCGCGAAGACGCGGACGCCGGGACCGAGCATCGTCTTCTCGCCGATCGTGACCCCGCCGGAGCACCCGATGTAGCAGCCGGGCGAGAGGCTGCTGCCGTCACCCATGACGAGACCCACGCCGATCGCGCGCGAGTAGTAGCTGCTGGGGCGGATGAGCGTGCCGGCGCCGATGGAGACACGGTCGCCGAAGCGGATGCCGTCCCGGCTCAGGCCCTGGATCTCGGCGAAGTCCTCGACGATGAGGTCTGCGCCCGTGTGAACGAGGTGCGCGTTGCGCACGCGCACGCCGCGTCCGATGAGAGGGAGACCGCGCGCGGAGCCGAGGCGGGGCCGGAGGACCGCGCCGCGCAGGGCCATGGGACCCACCTTCGCGGCGAGCTGCGCGCTGACGATCCGCCACCGATCGCTGCCGACTTCGCCCAGTCGCTCGCGCTGTTCGCCGACGATCTTGTGCAGAATTCCCATTTTCAGCGAGTCCTTTGGCGAAGCGGGCGAGGACGGAGGCTGAAACGTCGCACCGGAACCGATCGTTCATTCGGACTGAACACGGAGAGCCGCGCGACGCTCCCTGTTGAGCCCCCCTGTGAAGTATCCCCGCAATCGAAGGGGAAATCTGGGATGTTCCCGAGAAAGGGAGCCCGTCGCGGAGAGAGGAGAGCGAACGTCATCGCGTCGCGTCCCCCGTTCCGTCCAGCGGGAAAAGGGTCCGTGGGCGCTGGACCCGCTCATTCCCGGAATGCTTTGAACCGACTCAGGTAGCATACCGATCGCGCGGCAGGTGCCCGTCGCGCCCGACGCCGGATGACCGACTCGCGGCGTGATCGGATCAAAATGTCACGTAAGCCCACCCGTCGCCTTCGACCCCGCGCGATCGCCTGGATCTCCCTCGGTGCTCTGAGCGCCGTTCTCGTGGCGCTCGCTGCCGCGGTGGCGATCGGCGGTTTCGTCGCGCAGAAGGAACTGCGAGCGGCCGTGCCCGTCGTGTCGAAGATGCAGGACCAGTTCGATTCGGACGACCGGGCCGACCTCGCTGCGTCCATGACCGAGCTGCAGGGGCATGCCGCCGCCGCGCGGGGTGCCGCCGACACCCCCCTCTGGTGGATCGCCGAGCAGGCCCCGTTCATCGGGCCGTCACTGCACGCCGTGCGAGAGTCGACCGTGGCCGTGGACGAACTGGCACAGGGGGTGCTGCCCGCGCTGATCGAGGTGGATCCCGCGTTGCTGCGACCGAACGGCGGGGCCTTCGACATCGCTGCGATCTCACAGCTCGCCGGCCCGGTGTCGGAAGCGGCCGCCTCGGGTGAGCGTGCTGCGGACGCCCTGTCCGGTGTGGACCTGAGCGACACCCCGGGAATGCTGCGCGGCCCGTTGTCGCAGCTGACCGGCGCCGTGGGGGCCTTGCAGCCCGCTCTTTCCCGAGCGAACGAGCTTCTGCCCCACGTGCCCTCGATGATGGGTCAGGACGGGCCGAAGAATTACCTGCTCCTCGTGCAGAACAATGCGGAAGCGCGCGGAACCGGTGGTATTCCCGCGTCGGTCGTCGAACTCCGACTCGAGAACGGGAAGATGGACATCGTCCAGCAGGCGTCGAGTTCCGACTTCGCGAACGAGCGCGCCACGCCGATTCTTCCGCTCGACCCGCAGGTCGTCACCCTTTACGACGACAAGATCGGTCGTTGGTCGCAGGATATGACGTCGACACCCGATTTCACCCTGTCGGCGAATCTCGCTCAGGCGTATTGGACGGAGCGATTCGGCACGCCGGTGGACGGCGTGATCTCCATCGACCCCGTCGCGCTGTCCTACATCCTGAAGGCGACCGGACCCATCACGTTGGCGACCGGCGACAAGCTGACGTCCTCGGATGCCGTGAAGATCCTGCTGAGCGATGTCTACGCGCGCTACCCCGACAACAAGAACCAGGACCTGTTCTTCGCTTCGGCCGCGGTGGAGATCTTCGACGCGATCTCGTCGGGGGACTTCGCTCCCGTCCCCTTCGCCGCTGCGATCGTCCAGGCGGTCGATGAGAACCGGGTGTACTTCCACTCCTTCGACGAGGCCACGGAGGCGGCCTTCGACGGATCGCGTCTCTCGGGGCCGCTGCCCGTATCCGATGACGCCGAGAAGACCACGGTCGGTGTGTTCGTGAACGACCTCACCGAAGCGAAGCTCAGCTACTACACGAACATGAGTACGGAGGTGCTCGTCGACCGCTGCTCGGCGGTCCCGACGTACACGACCATCGTGACCTTCGAGAACGGCCTCGACGAGGCCACATCCAACGGGCTCGTGCGCTACGTGAACGCCGGCGCGCATTACCCCAAGGGGACCATCGGCACGGATCTGCAGTTCTACGGTCCGTCCGGTGCGACCTTCGTGAACGCGGTGATCGACGGCGTCGATGTGGCGATCACGACGGGTGAGCACCTTGGCCGACCGGTTGGGCGCATGTGGGTGGTGAACCCGCCCCAGACGGTCCACACGCTCGCCGTCAAGTTCGCGGGGAGCCCGGGCGACAGCGACGACGTCGCTCTCGTGCACACCCCGATGGTGAACCCCGTGACGTCGACCGTCGTCGAGGTGCCCTGCGGCAACTGAGCCGATACGTGTTGTGGGCGGCTCTCCGCCCACACCGGGACCCGGTTTCAGAGAACGGCGAAGACGTACGCGTACCCCGCGAGCAGCCCGAGGTTCATGAGGCCCGCGATGGGGGCCAGGATGCCGAAGCCACGACGGACGATGACCGCCACCACCGCGAGAGCGAGCCCGAGGAAAGCGCCGGCGGCGCCGAGGGCCAGCGTGCTCGTCAAGGGGATCGTCTCGACGAACACCGCCCAGAGGCGCGCCACCACGATCAGCTGGACGCCGAGGGATGCGAGTGCGGCGAGCAGCGACAGTGTTCCGAGGACTCGGGGGGCGGTCTTCACGGGCCGAGCCTACCCGAGGGCTGTTCCGCGGCCGGAATCGGACGGGCGGGCGGGAAGACGACGAAGTGGTAGAGCGCGAAGCGCAAGACCGTGACGAACGCGATCGACACGAGGTTGACGATGTTCAACCCCACAGGCCCCGCCTCTCCGTAGATCGCCTCCAGCGCCCGGGCGCCACCCCACACGCCCGCGGCACCGGCTCCGGTGCAGAGGGCGTTGACCAGGAGGAAACGCACCATCTGCCGACCGGCTCCTGCGCGTGAGCGGGAGCGGAACGCCCACTCCCTGTTGCCGAAGTACGCGTTGACGAGGGCGATGAGTGACGCGACCACCTTCGCCGCCACCGGTCCGACCCCCGCGAGCAGCAGCAGATTGAAGGCCGCGATCTCGATCCCGGTGCTGACGGCTCCCACGATGAGGAACCGCACGGACAGAGCGCCCGCGCGACGAAGATTCCTGGTGCGCCCCACGAGTGTCATACGCTACAGGTTCGGGGGAGATGCCGGGTGAAAACAGCCCGGGGAGAAGTGGGGATGCCAGGGTGCAGGCGCAAGACCATGTCGCGGTCGTGATACCGGCCTTCAACGAGGCCGAGGCGCTACCGATCTTCCTGGCGGAGATCAAGGCCTCCTTCGCGGTCGCGGGGCGGACGGTGTCGCTCATCGTCGTGGACGACGCGTCCACGGACCACACCGCCGAGGCGGGCTCCCCCTTCGCCGATGTCGTTCGTTCCCCCGTCAATCGCGGTCATGGCCCGAGCGCCCTCACGGCCTATACGGAGGGCCTGCGCAGCGGCGCCGGCGTGATCGTGCACGTCGACGGCGATGGGCAGTTCTACGGCGACGACATCGTCCGCGTCGCCGTCGCCCTCGACCGGGTGGACTCCGACGTCGTCCACGGCGTGCGCCGCGGGCGCACGGACCCCTGGTTCCGGCGGTGCTTGAGCGCCCTCGTGCGCTTCGCCGTCCTCCTTCTCTGCGGCCGTTCGGTCCCCGATGTGAACACCCCGCTGCGCGCCTACCACCCGGACACGCTCACGCGCCTGGTGGACGGGGTACCGTCCGACGCCCTCGTCCCGCACGTGCACTTCTCGATCGCGGAGGCGCGGAAGCGGCTCCGGGTCCGTTACGTCGCCGTCGAGAGCATCCCTCGCCGCGGGACGGTGGTCCAAGGCACGATGTGGGGGACCGGACGATCCCGCGTGGTCCTCCCTCCCCGCCGTCTCGTCCGCTTCGCGGGCCGTGCGCTCGCGGAGCTCTGGCGCATCGACATCGCCGGGGCACGGCGGTCGCCTCGTCCCGTCTCGACCGTGCGTGGCTGATCGTGCGCCTGCTCATCGCGGCCACCGGACTGGGGATGTGCCTGGTGGTGGTCCTCCTGGCCACGCTGTCGCCCACGCCCATCGACCAGGGGTATGAGTCCGCGATCGAGCGGGTCCTCTCGGTTCTCCACCGCAACGGGGTGCCGGACTGGTTCGGCTACCGCTGGTTCGAGTTCTCCGCGAACGTGGCGATGTTCGTCCCCCTCGGGTTCTTCCTCGCGCTGGTGTTCCCGACACGGTTCCTGTGGGTGGCCCTGCCGCTCGTCCCGGCGCTGTCGGCAACCCTCGAGATGGTGCAGTACTTCGTCCTGCCCGCGCGTTTCGCGACCGTGAACGACGTCGTCGCGAACTCGATCGGCGGCTGGCTCGGCGTGGCTGTCGCCGGAATCGTCGTCCTCGCCGTCCATGTGCGCGACCGGCGCATCATCCGTGTCTGGCGGGAGAAGAACGTCATCGGCGCGAGAGAACCGCTCGCATGACCCGGTTCCTGTCCCGCTCCGGCGTCGCCGCCGTGGCATCCGCTCTTCTCGTCAGCGCTCTCGCGTACGTCCCGATGATCCTCAGCGGGCACCTGACCCGCGATTCAGGGGTCTTCCTCTACACCGGGATGGTGGTTTCGCGCGGAGGAATGCCCTACGTCGACTCGTGGGATCACAAGGGCCCTCTGCTCGCGGCGATCGAGGCCCTTGCGTGGCAGCTCGGCGGGGGCATCGTCGGCGCTCCGATCCTCGAGGGCATCGTGATGTTCGCCGGTCTCGCCGTGGCGGGGGTCCTCTGGTCGCGGCTGATCGGCTACGCGGCCGTGCCGGCGGTCCTCATCGTCGGGGTCACCTACCTCGGAGTCTTCGAGGGAGGCAACTTCACGGAGACGTGGCTCTTCCCCGTCCAGCTCGTCGCCTACTCGGCGGCGGCCCATCTCGGGCTGCGGTCCGGTCGGGACGCGTCCGGCCGTGCAGCGGCGTCGATGGGGCTCGTGCTCGGCCTCGCGCTGGCCGTGGGGCTGTTCACCCGCATGAACAACGTCGTGGGACTCGTTCTCGTCGTGCTGGTCGGCGTCGTCGTCCTGCGCCGTCGGTGGATCTTCGCCGTCGCGGTGGTCGCCGCGGTCGGCGTCGTGGGCGGGGCCCTCGCTCTGTGGCTGTGGACCGGTGATGCGCTCCGAGCGGGCATCGACCAGTACGTGCGGTACAACCTGTTCTACTCGGGCGGGACGAGTGCCGCGGACCGCCTCTCCGCGTTCGGCACCCTCGCGCAGCTGCTCGTCTCCGGCGCCGTCGTGGTCGCCGTGCTCCTTCTCGCGGGCGCGTGGCTCGCCCTCGGGCGGAAACAGGATGCCGCCGACGGCACGCCGACGTTCGTCGTGGCGGTGTTCTTCGCCGTGGGCGGTCTGGACGCGCTGTCGCAGATGGTGTCCGGTCGGCCCTACCCGCATTACCTCGTCGTCGCGATCGCCGGATTCGCGGTCGCCGGCGTCGTCCTGGTCGCGCGCCTTCTTCCCCTCGCATCGCGGACGCCCGCGTCGTCGGACCGGCGGGGAAGAGTCGCTCGGGCGATCGTGGCGGCGGGGGCGATCCTCCTCGTCCTGGCGGGCTCGTCATCGAGCGCTCTGCAGTGGACGCGCATCGCGAAGGGATCCGGGGTGTTCGTCGCCGGGTCGTATCAGGCGCAGCTCGTCGATCGGGTCGTGGCGGAGACGACCCCGAACGACCGGGTGCTGGTGCACGGAGCAGAGACGTGGATCCTCGCGGCATCCGAGCGACTGTCGCCCACGTCGATCACCTACTCGCTCCCCGTGGAACAGGGGTACGGCGGACTTCCCGCCCAGTACCTGGCCGACGTGACCTCCTTCCCCCCGGCGCTCATCGTCGAATCGCCCGAGTCGTGCGGAATCTCGATCGAATGCCCGCCCGACAGGGCGAACTTCACGGGGCTCGCTCCCTTCGTCGCGTCGTCGTACCAGCTCGAGGGCGAGATCGTGGGGTTCCGGTTCTGGCGGCGGAACGCCGGATGACTCGGGCACGGAAGCACGCGCGGCACGAAGCGAGCAGTTCACGACGGACGGGAGACAGCATGGCCGATGCGGCAGTGGTGGGGAGTGGGCCGAACGGACTCGCGGCCGCGGTCACGCTCGCGCGGGCGGGGCTCGACGTCGTCCTCCTCGAGCGCAATGACACGCTGGGCGGCGGCGCGCGCACCCTGGAGCTCACGCTCCCGGGATTCCGCCATGACGTGGGCGCCGCCGTGCACCCCATGGGCCTGGCGTCGCCCTTCTTCCGCGCCTTCCACCTCTCGGACCGCATTGCCTTCACGGTGCCGGAGATCTCGTACACGCACCCGCTCGGCGGCGGGCGGGCCGGTGTCGCCTACCGCGACCTCTCCCGCACGGCGGAGCATCTCGGAGCGGACGGCGCCGCATGGCGTCGGCTCTTCGGCCCCCTCGTCGCGCACGTGAACGGGCTGAGCGACTTCACCGCCTCCCAGCTCCTCCGCGTTCCGCACGATCCGATCACGGCGGTCCGCTTCGGCCTCCGGGTGCTCGAGCAGGGGTCAGCGCTCGGCGGCCTCCGGTTCGCCGACGATGTCGCTCCCGCCATGCTCACCGGCGTCATGGCTCATTCGATCGGTCGGATGCCCTCCCTCGCATCGGGGGGCGCGGGCCTGGTCCTCGCCACGCACGCACACGCCCGCGGATGGCCTGTCCCGCGCGGCGGCACGCAGTCGATCATCGACGCGATGCGCGACGACTTCCTCGCCCATGGTGGACGGATCGAGACGGGTGTCGACGTGGCCGACTCCCGCGACGTCCGGGCCCCGATCCGTGTGTTCGACGTGTCGGCGCAGGCGCTCGCCCGTATCGGTGGAGCAGAACTGCCGCCGTCCTACGTCCGTACGCTCCAACGGTTCCGATACGGCGACGGCATCGCCAAGGTCGACTTCGCGCTCGACGGCCCCGTCCCGTGGCTGAATGAGGCGACCCACCGCACCGGGACGGTACACCTGGGCGGCACCGCGTCGAGCATCCGCCGCGCGGAGGCCGACGTCGCGGCGGGGCGGATCCCCGCTCGCCCCTACGTCCTGGTCGCTCAGCCGACGGTCCTCGACGACAGTCGCGCGCCGGCGGGCAAGCACGTGCTGTGGGCGTACGTCCACGTCCCGCGGGGATCCCACTTCGATCCGACGCAGCAGGTGACCGCGGCGATCGAGGAGGAAGCTCCGGGGTTCCGCGATCTCGTCCTCGCGTCGCACGCGATCACCGCGCACGACCTTCCCTCCTGGAGCCCGAACTTCGTCGGGGGCGACATCTCGTCCGGCGCGCTCTCGATGGTGCAGATGGTGAGACGACCGGTCCTCTCCCCGGTGCCGTGGCGCACCCCCGCTCGCGGGGTCTACCTGGCCTCCTCGTCGACGCCGCCGGCGACGGGCGTGCACGGACTCTCGGGCTATTACGCGGCGCGTGCCGCGCTGCACGACATGTTCAGGTCGCCGCCGCCGGCTCTCGGCGTCGACGCCTGAGCGTGCGCAGCAGATTCCGTTCCGGGAACCACCGGCTGAACGGCAGGCAGAGGAACGCGGCGTAGGCGTAGAGGTTGTCGAAGAAGTCGATGCCCATCATCAGGAAGACGCCCACGTGGAACGTGATGATGAGGATGAGGCCGAGACGGAACAGCCCCGGCAGGAAGACGGCGAAGACGAGCCATCCCTCGGCGAACAGGGTGACCCAGTCCAGTGCCTTCCAGAAGAGCGTGCTGTCGATGGACAGGGCGAACTCGCCGAACGGACCCGGAATCGGCCCGGCTACTTCGTCGCGGGCCACGAAGTAGCGCGTCGCCTCGCGTGCCGGGTCCAGCCAGCCCGCCGCCGCCTTCGGGACGGCGGCGGTGAACATCGCGAAGCCGACCACGGTGGCGAAGAGGAAGAGCGGGTAGCCCGACGTCGTCCGAGCGCGTCGTCGCGCGTCGAGGGACCATGCCGCACCCCATCCGGCCAGACCGCACGCGAGGGGGGCGAGATCGAACAGAATGAAATGGTCGACCTTGCCGAAGGAGTAGCTCAGACCGGCCGCGAGGAGAAGCACAGCGGTCATCACCGTGGACGCCCAGAGCGTTCTCCATCCGACGAGGAGCCAGATCGCCACGAGAGCTCGGACGACCGTGAGCGCGATGAGTGCGCCCGCGCTGGGCTGCTCGCTCAGCAACACGAACGGTCCGGGCGGCGGAGAGTAGAACTGCGCGGGAACCTCGGTGATCCACAGGAGGTCGCCGGAGAACAGCAGGACCTTCAGGGCGAAGACGATCCGCAGTGCGGCGAACGCGCGTGGCGCGGGCTGGTAACCCCGGCAGATCCACTCGATGGCCGCTGAGAGCCGGTCCCTCATAGGTCGACCTTCCGTACGGTGGGCTCGCCCACGGGTTGGGCCGACACCTCGACGATGTCCAGGTCCACCGGCTGCCAGGTGAAGGTGACGCTCTGCGCCGTGCGGCCCTCACCCACGCGTGCCGCCTGCGCTCCGAGCCACTGCCGTGTCTCGTCGGAGAGGTCCTCGCCCGATCTGATGACGTTCGTCATCGCGAAGCGGGCGCTCGAATAGTGGAACTGCTCGAACAGATCCTCCGGTTCGACGCTCAGAGTGGTGCCGTCGTCATAGGCGACGTCGATGCGCGCGGTGTCGATCCGGCGGTGACCTTCGCGGTCCGGAGCCTGCCCGAACGTGGGCATGCTGATCGTCGGAAACGCCTCCGTCGAAGAACGCCAGTCGATGACGCCTTGGACGACGAGAACGACCGCAAGAACGCCGAAACCCGCCGCTTTCCATGAAGAACGTGAATGCAGCGTCACGGATTTCCCCCACCCTATGAACCTCGACTGATCATAGCTTCGCCGAGCGGATGACCCGTGCGATGCGGGATGTCGGGAGGAACGCGATAGCGTCGTCGCCGAGACCGACAATGAGGAGCAGTATGCCTGCCGGCCCCACAAAGAGCGTCCATGGCGCCTTCACCATCCCCTCGCTGGACGGGATTCGCGCCGTCGCCGTGCTGATCGTCTTCATCGGCCACGGCTTCACGCTCGGTGGCCCCTGGCCCGGGCATGTGGGAGTGACGATCTTCTTCTTCCTGAGCGGATATCTGATCACCACGCTGCTGCGCCGCGAGTACGACGGTGCCGGACGGATCGCCCTGGGCAAGTTCTACCTTCGGCGCGCGGTGAGGATCCTTCCGCCGGCCTACATCACCATCGCCGTCGCGGTGATCGTGGGCCTCGTCGGGTGGCTTCCGTCGACCCAGAACGTGTGGGGCGTTCTCGCTGAGTTGCTCAACGTCACGAATTACTACATGATCTGGGCGAACAATGCGACCGGGGATGTCCACACGGGACTGCCGCCGGAGACCAGCATGCTCTGGTCGCTCGCCGTCGAGGAGCACTTCTACCTGATCTTCCCTGCCGCGCTCATCTTCCTGCTCCGGCGCCGGTTGACCTATCGCCGGGTCGGCTACATCCTGGTGGCCGCATGTGTTCTCGCGGTGGGGTGGCGGGTCTTCCTCGAGGCGACGACGCAGGACTTCTATCGTCTCTACGTCGCCAGCGACACGCGGTTCGATGGTCTTCTCGCCGGGGCGGCGATGGCCCTCCTCTGGAATCCCGCTCTGGGCGATCGATCCCCGCTGGGACTCTCGGACCGCGCGATGCGCTACGTCGCCGCACCGATCGCCGCGGTGGTCTTCGTCGTCGCCGCGTTCGCTCCCGACCCGTTCCGACTCACCCTCGCCGACTCCGCCATGTATCTGGCTCTCGTCCCTCTCTTCTGGCTCGTGATCGTCCACCCCGGCGGCGCGACCGGGCGCATCCTGAACCAGCGGTGGATCGCACACGTCGGGGTGCTCTCCTTCTCGGTCTACCTGCTGCACAGACTCGTGCTGCACCTCCTCGGCCCGATCGTCCCGGTCGCGCCTCTGGCCGATGTGGTCTCCCTCGTGGTCACCCTGGCGGCGGCGCAGGTGATGTACATCGCCGTCGAGAAGCCGCTCGGTCGGCTGCGGAGGCGCCTGGAGGCGCGCTTGCCCGCTCGCCGGAGATTCGCCGGTCGCCGCGGGTAGCCCACGGGCTCGTTCGGCGCAGGGGCGGCGTCAGGGGCGCTGCGGGGCCTCGTCCCGTGCACGGGAGGCCCACTCGACCAGACGCGCGGGCGGTGCGTACATGAGCGACCCCGAGCGGGTCCGCACCAGCACCCGATGCAACCACCACGCGCCGGCGACGGCCGTGGCGGTCAACAGCAGGATCGACAGTCCCGCTGCGTTCCTGATCGCGGGGGCGGCACCCAGCAGAAAGAGCGGCACCGTGCACGCCACGATGATCGGGATGTGCGCGACGTAGATCGGCAGCGTGTTGGAGCCGATCCGCGACATTCCCGGCACCCACTGGAGGAGGCGGGCGAGGGCGAACCCGCCGGCCACGCCCAGGACGCAGAGTGCGAAACGCCCGCCGGGGAAATGCATGCTGATGATCCCCAGGGAGGTCAGACCGCCCACCGTCAGCCACGCGGCGACGAACACGAGAAGCGTCGTGAGCCGCGCCTCGTTGTAGAAGCGCAGGATCCGTGCAGAGAACGCCACACCGGCAGCGAAGAAGACGTAGTACTTGAGCGCGCCCTCCCAGCCGTCACCGATGACGCGAAGGACCCCCTCGGGCACGGACGAGGCGGCGCTCATCCACGCCACGGAGAAGAGCGCGGGAATGCCGACGCGGACCCAGATCGGTGCACGGGCGGTCAATTTCGCGAGGGCGAAGAAGAGCGCCAGCGCCCAGAGGAACCACAGTTCGCCGTTCGGGCGGAAGGGGGAGAGGGCGACCTTGGCGAACTGCGTCGCGAGGGTGTTGTCCGGTTGGTCAGGAAGGAAGAACATCTCCGCGACCTTGTACGCGAAGACGACGGGCTGCCAGATGAGGAACACCCACAGCAGGAGGATGAGCTTCCGCGAGAACAGTTCTCGCCAGGACCGGCGTTCCACCCACGAGACGGCGAAAAGCCCGGACGCGGCGAAGAAGAGTGGCATCCGCATCGTCGAGGCGAAGTTCACGATGAACTCGATCGTCGGCGAGGAGGCGCCGAGGAAGCCGAGTTCGATCCGCGTGTGCAGAAGAACCACCATCAGGATGGAGAGCGCTCGTGCGCGGTCGACCCAGTCGATCCGCGCGCGCGACAGCGTCGTCATTTCGTGCCCCCTGTGATCGGTCTCGAGCGCGGCCCCCCGCCGCAACCCTGAGCGACTCTATCCGGCGGCTATGGAAGACGCCAACCGCGCAAGACCGCGAGCGAGGCGGCGCTCCACGGAGTCACCGGATCAGGCGGAGGCGGCGCGGGCGGCTTTCGTCAGGAATTCGGCGACCTGGTAGGCCGCGGGTCGCAGCTCCTCGAAGGACCGTGCGTACGTCTCGTCGGAGCGGCGGTAGGGGTCCACGATGTCGAACTCGTCGGGAGTCGCGGGGGGCTCCACCGTGCCGCGGAGTGCCGCGGCGAGCCCGATCGCGGCGCGCATTCCCTCCTCCGGTGTGGACGCTCCGGAGTCGGCAACCGCTTGCGGCAGGCGCGGCTCGATGGCATCCGCGATCCGTGCGAGTTCCCGCAGGGTGAAAGCGCGTCGCATCGAGGCCGGCAGCGACTCGACGACGAGGCGCCGGTGATCGCGCGCCATCGTCACGATGAGGTCGGCCTCGCGGATCATCGAGGTGTCGATCTGTCGGGCCCGGTGCGCGGTGGTGTCGATCCCCTCCGTGGCGGCCAGGCGCTGTGCCTGCTCCGGCACGCCGCTGCCGACGAGCGCGCCGGTACCGGCGCTGGCGACATGCACGTCGCCGAACGGTGCCAAGGACTGCGCGAGGAGCAGCTCGGCGACGGGCGACCGGCAGATGTTGCCGGTGCACACCGACAGGATGGAGAACGTCACTTCTCGTCCGCTCGGTCACGCCGCGAACGACGCTCGCCGCCCCCGCGCGGGGAAGAGGTCTCCTCGGGGGCACTGTACGAGTAGGCGCCGTAGCCATAGCTGTCGGGCCCCTTCGACGGCAGCATCGTCACGATCACGCCGAACAGACGACTGCCGATGGCCTGCAGCTTCTCGACGGCGGCGGTCAGCTGCGGCTTCTTCGTCGTTCCGGACGCGGCGACCATGAGCACACCGCTCGTGAAGCGGGAGATGACGGCCGCGTCGGTGACCAGGAGCAGCGGGGGAGCGTCGACGAGCACATAGTCGAAGGCGTCGGAGAGCGCCGCGAGCGTCCGCTGCATGGCCTGGCTGCCGAGCAGCTCGGACGGGTTGGGGGGCGTCCGCCCCGAGGGCAGGACGAAGAGCTTGCCCGTTCCCCACTGCTGGAGGACGTCGACGAGTTCGGCGCGGCCGATGAGGACATCAGTCAAGCCCACGCCGCCTTCGACACCCATGTAGTCGGCCACACGAGGGAGGCGGAGGTCGCCGTCGACGAGCACGACGCGGGCGCCGGTCTCTGCGAGGGCGATGGCGAGGTTGGCGGTCGTCGTCGACTTTCCTTCACCGGGACCGGCGCTCGAGACCACGAAGGAACGGGAGGAGCCGTCGACGTCCACGAACTGGAGGTTCGTGCGAAGGCTTCGGAACGATTCGGCTCGGGGGTTACGCGGGTCCGCGTGAACGATCAGCGGACGCTTCTTCGCGTCGGGGTCCAGGGCGATGCCACCGAGAACCGGGGCCTCGGTGGCCGCCTCGATGTCGTGCAGCGAGTGGATGCGGGTGTCCAGAACGGAGCGAAGCACCGCGATGCCCAGTCCGGCGGCCAAGCCGACGATGAGTCCGAGGGCGACGTTCAGAGGGGTGTGCGGCGACGAGGGCGAGGTCGGCACGAGCGCCGGCGCGATCGTCTCGACGCGAACGAGGCTGGCGGCCTCTCCTTCGGGCTTCTCGAGGCGATTGACCACGACATCGGCGAAATTGGTACCCACCGAGTTGGCGATGGCGGCGGCCATATCCGCATCCGCAGCCGTGGCGCGAATGGTGATGATCACCGAGTTCTGCGGAGAAGAAGCCGAAATCGATCCGGCCAGCTTCTGCGCGGTCGTGTCGAGGTTCAGATCATCGATCACGCGGTCCAGGACGACGGCACTGTCGACGACGTCGACGAAACTGACCACGGCCTGGCGGGCGAAGGTCGTGCCCTGCGCCAGCTCGCTGATTCCCGAGCTGTCCGATCGCACGGACACGTAGAGCTGGCTGCTCGCCTCATAGGTCGGGGTCTGCAGCAGCGAGTACCCGAACGCTCCCGCCCCGCCGAGAATCGTCATCGCAAGGATGAGGATCCAGTTGCGGTGAAGGATCCGGAGATAGTCGCGCAGTTCCAAGCCTCGTCCATTCGCCAGTAAGCAGGTGAGCGGGTGCCCGGCGGTATCGCGCAGATTCTCGGGCTATTCTTTCCCGAAACAATCCGCGCCGTCACGGCGCCCCCTCGACTACCCTACGACATCTGTAGAACGGCACCGGAAATGGTGCCGAGGAGACGCCATGAACGATCTGCGAACGCTGTTCGGGCCGACCGAGGAACGCGAAAGCACGGAATCCGAAAAGCAGATGTCTTCGATCAGCTCCGCGGCGCTGCGAGAGCTCGTCGGTGCCGGCTCCGCGGGATCGACCGCCCCCACGACGTCGACCGGCCTGCGTGACCTGGTCGGTGCGCCGACCGCCGTCTCGATCTCGTCGGCGGGCGACCTGTCGCTTGTCGCCGGTGCCCCGCGTCCACCGTCCCCGACCGCGTCCTCCGATCTGGCGGCCCTCGTGGGCGACGGGCCGGCCGCGGCCACGCCGTCCACCTCCTCCGCCGACCTCGCCGCGCTCGTCGGCGGCGGCGAACGGGATGCAGCGCCGTCGTCATCGCCGGCCGATCTCTCGGCGATGGTCGGCTCCCGCTCCGCGGAGAGGATCGACGACACCGCGTGGCGCGCACCCGATCTGGCGCAGGCGGGGAGGCGTCCTCTGTTCGGCGGTCGGCGCAAGGCGGGTCCCGTCAACTACCTCAGCGTCGCCGTGGCGACGCTCGCGGTCGTGGCGCTGGTCGGAACCGCGTCGTTCGCGGTGGTCCTGCGCGCGACGGCCAACCCCGCCGACGATGCCATGGTCAGCTTGCGCGAGAGGGAAGCCGAGCTCGCCAACGAGACCAAGGTCCTCGAGACCGCCGTCGACCTCTACGCCGGCTCCACCTCGGAAGCCGCGGCCCTCGCCGAGACCAGCGCTCCTGTCCTCGCCGCCCTCCAGGGACGGGTCGACGGCGCCGCACTGACGGCGGCCGAGAACGCACGCGTCGTCCTGGCGGACAAGGCCAAGGCGGCGACCGCGGTCTCCGTTCCGGCCTACCAGCGCGAGTCGATCGACGAGAAGTCGCTCGACGATGTGGGTCAGGCGATCGACGACGTCCGTCTGGCGCGGGAGACCCTCCCGCCCCTCATCTCCGAGGCGCGTGACGCCCGTTCATCGGTCGTCGCCGCCCTGTCCGACTACCGCACGGCGCTGGGTTCGCTGGGAACGGCGATCCAATCCGAGGCGGCGACCCTCGTCGCAGCCAATGACTCCGCGGGGTCGAGCTTCCGTACGGCGGTCACCGATGCGGCGGCGCGCATCGTGAGCGCGCAGCAAGCCGGGGGCGACGGCCTCGCCGACATGCCGGCGTACGCGGTGGCGGTGGACGCATTGCGCGCCGAGAACGCGCGCATCATCGCCCTGGAGGAGGCGGACCGGGAGGCCACGCCGAACCGGCCCACCACGCCCAACGGTGGAACCGACAACGGTCGGGACCCGGACTCCAACCCCTCCGACCCGGGCACTCCCTCCCCGGAGCCCTCCCCGCCTGCTCCCTCACCCGACCCCGAGCCGTCGCCGGAGCCCACTCAGCCGGAACCGACGCCGGACCCCGAGCCGGAACCGACGGAACCGTCCGTCCCGAACCCCGACCCGACCGCTCCGATCGAAGGTGGCACCGCATGACGGCAGCGCACGCGCACCAGACGCGCCGCCGTCGTCGCCAGGAGTCCACGGAACCCGTCTCGTCCTCCGGTCGCGGCAGGGTCGCGGGCGCGATCGTCGGATGGACACTCGGCGCCCTCGGATTCGCCGCGTGCGCGGTCGGCGTCGTGGCGCTGGCGTTCATGCAGCAGGCGGGTGTCGTCCGTACCGACCTGCTCGGTGCGCAGACGAAGCTGTCGTTCGTCCCCCAGATCGTGGCGAACCGCGACATCAACGGTCTCAATCAGGTCTCGGGCGAAGTGCTCCAGATGACGGAGCGGGCGGATGCCGGGTCATCGGGGCCCCTGTGGGATCTCGCCTCCTCCATTCCCTTCGTGAAGGACAACACCGAGGCGGTGCAGGAACTCACCGCCATGACGCGGGAGTTGACCGGCCGGGCCCTGCCGCCGACGGTCGCGCTGCTCTCGGCATCCGATTTCTCCTCCCTCGCCGTCGAGGGCGGCGGCATCAACCTCGAGCCGTTCCGCCAGGCGGAGGGCGCTCTTCCGGAGATCACCAGCGCGTTCACGGATGCCAAGGTCGTCACCGACGGCATCGACCGGACGAACCTGCTCCCCATCGTCACCGAACCGCTCGACCAGGTCGCCCAGATCGTCGATCAGGCGGCCCCCTCGCTGACGCTCGTCCAGAAGTACCTCCCGTCCTTGCTCGCTGCGGCAGGCGGGGACGGCCCCAAGACCTACCTGGTCGTGTTCCAGAACAACGCCGAGATCCGCGCGACCGGTGGGAACCCGGCTGCGTCGAGCGTCATGGTCGTGGACAACGGCCGCATCGAGCTCAAGGAGCAGTCGGACTCGATGGCGTTCTACGCCGCGGGTCAGGCCGGTCGCTCGGTGCTCGACCTGCCCGAGAGCACCCTGGCGCTCTACCCGGACACGTTCACGCGGTACTCGCAGGACTACACCTTCACGCCCGACTTCCCCACGACCGCTCGCCTCTTCGAGTCGCTCTGGGACCGCACCGACGGGTCGCAGTTCGACGGCGTCATGTCGATCGACCCCGTCGTGCTCGCGCACATGCTCGAGGTCCTCGGGCCGGTGGACCTGCCGTCGGGTGAACAGATCACGTCCGAGAACGCCGTCAAGCTGCTGCTGAGCGACGCGTACCAGCGGTTCGGCGACGCCGGCGACAACGGGCGCTCGTCGGACGAGTTCTTCGCGACGGTGTCCTCGACGGTGTTCTCCCGCCTCGCGGGCGGACAGTGGAACCCGATCGCGATGTTCGATCAGCTGACGCGCAGCGCCCAGGAGCAGCGCATCAATCTGTGGTTCACCGACGAGCAGGCCCAGGCGCTCGTGACAGAGGTCGGACTGGACGGTGGTCTGCGGTCGGACAACGCGGCGTCCACGCAGCTCGGGATCTACCTGAACGACTTCTCCATCGGCAAGCTCGAGTACCACCTGACCACCGAGGTCTCCGCCACCTGCAACGTGGCCGATCGCACCGTGAACGTCTCGATGAACATGCACAACGGCATCACCGATGACATCACCAACGCGTACACCCTCGGGTTCCGCAACAGCGATTACGGGCTCCCGAAGACGACGATGATGCTCAACACCCTGTTCTTCGCCCCGCCGGGCGCGACGATCACGGCGATGGATCCCGCGGACGGCGACATTCCTTCGCTCTCGCGCAGCGGGGTGGAGAGCAACAACACCGGCGAGAGTCGGATGGTGACGCTCGGCCAGAACGAGAATCGGACGGTCTCCTACACGGTGCAGCTTCCGGCCGGCCCGCTCGGCCCCCTCGATCTGCGTCACACCCCGACGGCGAACGACACGTCCGTTTCGATCGACGCGTCGTGCGACGCCTTCCGCGCGGGTTTCACGGAATAGCGCGCATACCGGCCCCGGAGTGCGATGTCGCTCCGGCACAATGTCGCGCCTCGCCCGGGCGCTGCCGATTTCGTCCCGATTCCTAGCGATAAGCTGAGGGGATCATTCCGATATCGGAAGAAAATCATTTCAGACGAGCGGGAGCACGCACGCCTATGGCTTCATCAGTCGCAATCATCGGGACGCGTGGCTATCCGAGCTACTACGGCGGTTTCGAGACGGCGGTGCGGAAGCTGGCTCCCTTCCTCGCGGGGGAAGGGTGGAACGTCACCGTCTACGGCCGTTCCGGCTCGACGAAGACCGATGACCCGGAGCGGGACACGCGCGTTCGGACCGAGGTCACCCGTGGCATCGAGAGCAAGTCCCTCAGCACCCTTTCGTACGGTCTCACGGCGAGTATCCACGCCGCCCGGGCGAAACCGGATGTCGCGCTCGTCATGAACGTCGCGAACGGCTTCTTCCTGCCGCTGCTGAAGATGCGGGGCATCAAGACGCTGGTCAACGTGGACGGCATCGAGTGGGACCGCGCGAAGTGGGGTCGTCTCGCGAAGTTCATCTTCAAGACGGGTGCCCGGATGACGGCCCGGTTCGCCGACGACCTCGTCTTCGACTCGCGCGAGATCGAGCGACGGTGGAACACGGAGTTCCACCGCGAGGGCGTGTTCATCCCCTACGGCGGAGACGTCCCACCCGATCTCCCCGTGGAGTCGGGGCTGACGCATCGCGGCTACGTGCTCGCGGTGGCGCGGTTCGTCCCGGAGAACACGATCCCCGAGTTCCTCGACGCCGCAGAGGTGATCGCCGAGAAGTACCCCGTGGTCATCGTGGGATCGTCCGGTTACGGCGGTCCTCTGGACGAACAGGCGCGTCTCCTCGCGGAGCGGAACCCGAACGTCCACGCCCTGGGCCACATCAGCGACGATGCGCGTCTCCTCGCCCTCTGGCAGCACGCGGGCGTCTACTTCCACGGGCACAGCGTGGGGGGCACCAATCCGACCCTCGTCCAGGCGATGGCCACGGGTACTCCGATCGTGGCGCGGGCCACCGTCTACAACCGCGAGGTGCTCGGCGACGGCGCCCACTTCTGCGAGCCGAATGCGGCATCCATCGCCGAAGCCGTCTGCGCGCTCATGTCCGAACCCGAACAGCAGCAGGCGGCGTCGACGCACGTGGCTCGTCGCGCGAGGGAGTCCTACACCTGGGAGGGCGTCAACGGCGCCTACCGGGACGCGCTTCATCGACTGAGCGCGGACTGACCGACCGCGGGTCTTTCGCGCCGAACCCCCGACCGCCGAGGAGCAGACGTGTCCGTCACCCCGATCCGCATCGCTGTCGCGATCGCCAGCTACAAGCGGCCCGATGACCTCGCGGCGCTGTTGGCGTCGATCGAGGCGATGGACGTCTCACCCGATCTGCATGTCATCGTCGTCGACAACGACGCGAACGGATCAGCCGAGGACGTCGCGCGGGCGAGTCGCCTGAACGTCGACTACGTCGTGGAGGCGAAGCCGGGAATCGCGGCTGCTCGCAACGCGAGCCTGGATCGTCTCCCTGCGGATGCCACGCACGTCGTCTTCGTCGACGATGACGAGGTCGTCCCCGTGGGGTGGATGAACGCGCTGCTCGACGTGGCGAACCGGTACGAAGCGGACATCGTCTGCGGCCCGGTGCGCACGATCTTCCCCCCGGAGGCGCCTCGCTGGATCGAGCGCGGCGGATACATCCAGCGCTCCCCGGAGGCGGAGGGGCTGACCTCCCGCACTCCGGCCACGAACAACACCCTGCTGTCACTCGCGGCCTACCGACGCGCGGGATCGCCGCGTTTCGACGAGAGCTTCTCCGCGACGGGCGGAAGCGACACCGACTTCTTCACCCGGCTCATCGCCTCGTCGGGCGCGAAAGTCGCGTGGGCGCCGTCCGCCGAGGTGACGGAACTCGCCCCACCGGATCGGTTGCGGTTCCGTTGGATCATGCGCCGCTACATCCGCATCAACAACGTCTCGGGACGTTTGATCCTCCGCTCGACGCCCGCGTGGAAGCTGGCGGTGCGGGCTGTCGGTCACATCGTGGTCGGAACGGCCAAGACGGCCCTGGCGCTCGTGACGGGAAAGGGGCTGCGGTTGCGCGACACCGCGCAGATCACCCGTGGTCTCGGGTGGATCGGCGCCGTGAGCGGACGGCACGTGCAGGAGTACCAACGCCCGACGCCGTGACGACGTCTCTGCGCGTCGTCGAGCTCGTCAGCGCTTGCGCACCAGCGACGTCACCGTGCGCAGCCGTCGGCGGTTGGCCGGGACGAGGAGGTTGACGGCGGCCACCCACAACAGGGCGACGGCTGCGCCGAGGGCGAGGGCGAGGGGGCCGGAGAACAGGACGGTGCTGACGTAGCCGGCCGCCGCGACCGGAACCCCGGTGACGAGGACGGTCAGCAATCCCGAACGCGTGAGCGACCACGCCGGTAGGCCCGACGTCCGGCCCGCCCACCACATCTGGATGATCCAGAACAGGAAATATCCGACCGAACCGCCGATGCCGACGCCCACGGGCCCCCACGGGGCCCCGACGAGGATCGACACGACGACGATCGGCTGCGTGACCAGGTAGATCTTCAGCTGCTTGCCGGTGAGGCCGAGCGACACGAAGATCCAGTAGGGGACCTGGCCCAGCGCACGGAACACTCCCACCAACGCGAGGGCTTGCAGGATCGGCGCGACGGCCAACCACCGATCCCCGAGCACGAGGAGCACGATCGGCTCCGCGAAGCCGACGAGGGCCGCGTAGAAGACGGTCGCCAGCGTGACCGTGAAGTGCTGGCCGGTGCGGATGTACTCGATGAACCGGGCGCGGTCCTCCTGGATCCGCGAGAGAACCGGCACCGCCACGCGAGAGAGGGGAGCGGTGAGCTGGTTCAGCGGCAGGACGACGAGCTGGAAGGCCCTGCTGTACAGGCCGACGACGTTGGATCCGAACAGGACGCCGAGGGCGACGGTGTCGATGTTCTTGGCGGCGTACGCGATGCCCTGGGTGCCCGCGAGCGCGCCGCCGAACCGCAGGAAGCGTCGGATCGAGGTCTTCCGGGACGGGAGGGAGGGATGCCACCGTGCCAGCATCATGTCCAGCATCAACGCCAGAACGGCCACCGCCAGTGCCTGCGCGACGAGGGCCCAGTATCCGAACCCGTTCACCGCCAGCACGATGGCGAGGACCAGCGCGATCGCCTGGGGAAGCGCCTCGGTGACGCCCAGCGTCATGAACCTCATGTCGCGGTTGATCTGTGCCTTGTACTGCGCCGCGACGCCGTTCAGCAAGAAGGTGACCGACAGCATCTGGGTGATGGCGACGAGCGCCGGCTCGTCGTAGATGAGGGCGATGCCCCACGAGCTGGCGAAGACCACGAGTGCGAGGACGAGCCCGATCGCACTGTTGAGCCAGAACAGATTGCTCTTCTCGGAGGAGGAGAGCGTCTTGGCCTGGACGGCCGCCATGGACAGGCCCATGTCGCGCAGGAGCTCGCCGAGACCGATCACGGCGGTGACCATCGCGAGATAGCCGTAGTCCCGAGGGTCGAGAAGGCGTGCCAGGACGACGATCGAGACGGCGAGCAAACCCAGCCGGACGCCTTGCCACAACAGAGTCGCGCCGGCGCCCCCGAGGGCGCGACGGCCGAGGCCCGAGCTCAAGAGGCGATCGCCAGGGCGCGGCGGGCCACGTCCCGGATCCGGGCGCGAGCGGCACTCACCTGAGCGACGACCTCGTCGGCACGCGCCGCTTGAGCGACGAGGTCGCGGAGGATCTCGTCGGAACCGCGGTCCACCGATGCCACCGTCATCCGGTGGTAGCCGATGGCGTCGAAGTGTCGCGCGACCTTGGTGTCCGGCTCGGCGATGAGGTTGACGGGGACGGCGCCTTCGGCCGCCGCGACGATCAGGACGTGCAGGCGGTCGCTGAGCGCGACGGCGGTTTCGAGGTAGATGTCGCGAAGACGGTCCTCCTGCGCACGGTGGCCGGCGACGACCTCCCAGTCGACGAGTTCGCCGCCGAGTTGCGCGTGGAGCTCCTTGCTGCGGGCGGAGTCGCGCGCCACCTGGGTGATCACGGTCACGGTGAGGTTCTCGCGGGAGGCGAAGTCGCGGATGGCGGAGATCGTGTCGGCGGACAGGGGCTGACGGTCACCCCGGTAGGACACGACCAGACGCTGTCGAGGCTCCGTTCCGGGATCGGCGCCGGGGAGGAACCCCCAGTCGGGCATGACCTCGCCGATACCGAAGTGCTCCCGGGAGTCCACGTCGCGCCAGGCCACCATCGAGGACAGGCGGTACAGGCGCCGGAAGCGTTCGATCACCGCGGGATTGGGCTTGCGCTGACCGATGCCCAGGCGCAGGGCGCGACCTCCCCGCGCGCGGACGGCGAGGATGAGGGGGAGAAGCCGTCGCTGGCCCTTGTAGATGTCCTCCTCGAGCAGGAGCTCGCCGGGCTTGTCCACCCACCACGTGTCGCGACGGAGCACCGACCGGTAGGCGGACCGTCGCCAGTCGTCGACATCGCGGTAGACGACGTCGGAGTCGCGGAGGTCGAGAGCCGCGAGGAAGTCCGCGCTCGCGTCACCGAGGAGGATGTGGAGCTCGCCCGCGCGGGAGAGCTCGTCGAAGAAGGCTCGCCGGAGGATGACGTCGCCGATGTTGTCTTCCTGGCCGGTACCTCGCACATAGATGCGGCGCATTCACTTGCCTTTGCTCTGGAGGGTCTGTTTGGCCGTCGCGCCGATCGCGTACACGATGGCCGCAGGACCGGGTCGCCCGAAACGGATGCCGGCGAGCGCGGTTCGGATCATCGAGCCGACCGACCCGCTCCGCCGGGCGAAGCCCAGGGACTGGGTGAGGATGAAGTCGCCGAGCAGCCGTGGCTGGTCGGCGAGGAAACGGCGCGCCCAGGCGATCGAGCCCTCCGGAGCGATCCGCTTCGAAACGGAGCCCTCGGTCGCGTAGTAGCTGGCGAGAGGCTCCCACGACTGGAGGACCGTCAGGTCGGGGTGTGCGGAGGCCACGGAGGTCAGCCACGAGACGTCCTGATGGAACTTCAGATTCTCGTCGAAGGGGACCTCGAGGGCGAGCTCTCGAGGGAAGACAAGGGTGGAAGCCTGGACGAACCCGTGACCGCTTCGCGGCGACCGCTTCGCGAACATGTATGCGCGGAGATCCTCGCCCGGGCGGATGGGGAAGGCGGGCTGGATGAGTTCGGAGCCGTTCGCCCGCTTCATGCGCACGCGGGACGTGGCGATCCAGGGCCCCGCGGTCTCCGTGGCGAGGCTCGTCAGGACGGCGACCTTCGTCGGCGCCCACTCGTCGTCGTCGTCGAGAAGTCCGATCAGGTCGCCGGTCGCCTCGCGGATGCCGCGCTGACGCCCGGCGTTGCCTCCGGCTCCCGGCCCGACGCGGACCACGCGGACCCGATCGTCCTCGGGCAGCGTGAGATCGTCCGTGGTGTCGGCCGCGACGATGACTTCGTGCACGGGCGTCGTCTGCTCGAGAGCGCTTCGGACAGCACGCGCGAGTTCGGGGCGGCCGATCGTCGGGATGACGACGGACAGTTTCACGGGTCTCTTCTCTCTTTCGGACGACGACGTGCGCGCACACGGGGTTTACACGAGGCGGTCACACCGATCGCGGCTTGCCCTGTACGGAGAGCGCTTTGCGCCGCCGAGGCTCGAAGGTGGGGGAGTGTTCTCCGAGGGTGAATGCGGGATCCGCCTTCTCCTGTACCTGCACGACGGTCGCCAGCCCGACGCAGACCCACAGCAGGAAACTCACCGGGCTCTCCTGGAGCGTCGGGAGGACGATCTGGGAGACCAGAGTGCCGCTGAGGGCAGCCGCGGGGAGGAACCCGACGACGCTTCGGGATCGTGCCGCGCGGTTGGCCAGGACGCCGAGCAGGATGAGGAAGATCGCCAGGACCAGCGGCCCCGCTTCAAGGGCGAGGAGGAGCCAGTAGCTCTCCACGTGATAGTTCGTCTCGAACTGCAACGATCTGGGCCCGACGACTCCGAGCCCCATCCCGAGCGGATGCACGAGAAGCTGCGCGAGCCCCTCCTGCAGGCTCGCGGCGTGACCGCCGAAGGACGTGTCCGTCTCCTCCTCGAGTGCGCCGCCGATGTACAGCGTGGCGGCGGCGATCGTCGCCACGCCGGCGACGAGCAGGAAGCCGACGGACAGGATCTGCGAGGACCTGCGAAGCGCGCGAGCCAGGAGCACGGCTCCGAGGATGGCGGCGCCGAACAGTCCGCTCCGGGACTCGGTGAGAAGGATGGCGGCGGCGGGCAGAAGCGTGAGGAGGAGACGCCGCGAGGTGCGCAGCCCCGGGGCGCACCACACCACGGCGATCGAGATCAGCATCGCCGCCGCGAGTTCGTTCGGTGCGACGTACGGGCTGAACGCTCGCGGCGTCAAACTGCCCGAGGAGAACAGGGAGGTCGGAAAGCGTTGCCCCGCGGGCACCGGCAGACGGCCGATGTCCAGCAGCCACTGAACACCTTGGGTCCAGGTGGCGATCGCGATCGCCGCGCTGATCTGCGCGGTCACGATGATCGTCATCAGCATCCGTCGCACGTGGCGCACCTCGACGAAAGCCGGGACCAGGACGAGGAGGAGCAGCGGCTCGTAGTCGTTGCGCCACCCGTAGAGCGCCTGCTCGAGGGACGGGGTGAACGTTCCGCTCACGAGCGGCAGAAGCGCGAGGAGGGCGACGAGGACCGCGATGCTGGTAGGTGCACGGTTGAAGCGCCGGTTCACGAGCGCGGCGATGAGGAGAAGACCGATGACGGCGTCTTTGATGACGCCGTAGGCGGTCCCCACCACCCCTGGCGCGACCTGCGACACGAGTGCGTTGAAGGGCAGGAGAACAATGAGGGCATAGATGCCCACCAGCGGGAAACGCAGCACCACGATCACGCCGGCGATCCCGAGGATCCCGATGAGAACGGGGATCGGGCCCAAGAAAAGAACGAGCGCGACGAGCACCACTGCTGCCGCGGCAGACGTGATAATCGAACGAGTCACCGTGGTGCCTTCCCCGGGGGCATCAGCCAGACCCCTGCGCATCGTGCTTTTCCAGGATATGCGCTCGACCGGTCCTTCATTGCATTCTCCGATACGATCGACGTAGGCACGGGCGCCTGTCCAATCAATCGTTCAGGGGTGTTTGTGCGAAAAGAACAGGCCGATGGGGGGTCGGACCCCATTTCCTTTCCATACCGACGGCGTTCTGCGGTGCAGCTGACCCAGCGAGACGCCGACGCGTCGACACCTGGGATCGGGGCGCCATGCGCGTGATGCTCTGCCACCCGTCCGCCGAGCTCTACGGGAGTGACCGGATGGCGCTGGAAGCCGTCGTGGGACTGCGCGACCGAGGCGCTCACGTGACCGTCGTGCTTCCCGTCGACGGTCCGCTCCGGACCGAGTTGCAGGCGGTCGGCGCCGACGTGCTGGTGCGGGATGTTCCCGTTCTGCGGAAGTCGGCATTGCGGCCGGCCGGGTTCGCGCGCCTCGTCTTCGACCTGGTCCGACGAGGGCCCCGCATGGTGCGGGTGATCCGCCGCGTGCGTCCCGACCTCGTATACGTCAACACCATCGTGCAGCCGTGGTGGGCTCTGGCGGCTCGTCTCCTTCGCAAGCAGGTGGTCTTCCATGTCCGCGAAGCGGAGGTGGATCCGCCGGCCCTGGTCCGGCGCGCTCTCCTGTCGCCCCTTCGTCTCGGGCACTCGGTCGTCGCGAACAGCCAGTTCACGGCGCGACAGATCTTCCGCGATTGCCCCTCGGTGCGCACCCGCACCAGCGTGATCTACAACGGCAAGGACTGGTCCGCGTACGCGGTGCCCCACGAACCCGCGCCGGAAGGCGCGTTCCGTGTCCTCTACCTCGGTCGCCTCAGCCCCCGCAAAGGCACGGATGTCGCGGTTCGTGCCGTGGCGCTGATGCGCCAGGCGGGGACGGATGCGCGACTGACGCTCGCCGGGGCGGTGTTCCCGGGCTACGAGTGGTACGAGGCCGAGCTGCGTGACCTCTGTCGAGAGCTCTCCCTGGGCCCGGACGTGGTCTCCTTCACCGGATTCGTGGCCGATGCGCCGCCGTTGTTCTCCACCGCTGACGCGTTGGTCGTGCCTTCGCGGGCGGAGCCGTTCGGAACGGTCGCCGCGGAGGGGCTCGCGGCGGGTGTGCCCGTGATCGTCTCCGACGTGCAGGGCTTGGTCGAGATCGTCGGCGACGGGCGTGAGGGGCTGGTGGTCCCCGCTGACGACCCGGCGGAGCTGGCATCCAAGCTGGAGATGCTCCGGACGGACGAGACGCTCCGGAACCGGCTCGTCGAGCAGGGGCGACGGAGCGTCGCCGAGCGTTTCTCCCGCGAACAGTACCGCGCGCAAGTCGCCACGGAGATCTTCCGTGTTGCCGGGCACGAAGAGTGAAGGAAGTGACGAACGTGTCTCTGACGACGGTGATCCTCGTGACCTACAACTCGGCCGACGATCTCGAAGGCTGCATCCGCACGCTCGGTTCGTCGGATGACGTCGAGGTCGTGGTCGTCGACAACAAGTCCTCCGATGAGTCCGTTGCGATCGCTCGCCGCCTCGAGACCGAGGGGCTGGTGACCCGCATCATCGAGAGCGAGACGAACGACGGCTTCGCACGCGCCGTGAACCGCGGAATCGCGACGGCGGCTGACGGTGGCGTCTTCCTCCTGAACCCGGATGCGCGCATCACGGGTGCCGATCTCGCCCGCCTCGTCCGCGCCGCGGAAGCCGACCCCACGATCGGCATCATCGCTCCGCTCGTCGACAGCGGGCCGCACGTCCCGACGCTCGCGGCGGGGAAGCAGCCGCGACTGTGGCCTCTCTTCACGCATTTCACCGGACTGGCTCGGGCATTCCCTCGCGTGGAATTCCTGCGCGGTCGCCATCTGTACCGACGGCACCATTCCTACACGCAGGATGTCGAGTGGGTCTCCGGATGCGCCTTGTATCTCGCCCCGCAGGCGCGGGAGCGCATCGGATTCCTCTCCGAGCGATGGTTCATGTACGGAGAAGACATCGAACTGGCGGACCGGGTGCTTCGACAGGGCTATCGGGTGGTGCTGGACGCCGATGTCGTCGCCACCCATGAGATCGCCGCCTCTGTGAACGCCGCTGGTTCGTCGGTCTCGACGCTCTGGGCCGAGAACACCTTCGACTTCTACGTGTGGCGTTTCGCCGCGGGACCGGTGCGGCGGTTCCTGTGGCGGGCCATCTTCTCGGCGGGCCTCGGATCCCGGGCCCTTCTTCTCGGCGTGAAGGCGCGTCGAGCAGGTGAGAAGGGGACGGCCATGCGGGCACGGGCCGCGAGGTTCCGGAGATTCGCGGGTGCGGTGTGGTCGACGAGCCCGACGCGCTGAGCCATCGCGTGCCGCGGCGGGCCGTCCTGGCGTTCGCCGGAGTGGCGGCTTTCACGGTCTTCCTCGCGTCCTGCGCGCCCGATCCGGACGACGAAGCTCCGGACTACGCGGTGGAGCTGAATCAACTCCTCCGATCGGCTCCCCAAGGAGGACGGGTCGAGTTGCCGACGGGCACACAGGTCGTCCGATCGACGATCAGACTGCGACCCGGCGTCGAGTTGGCCGGACACGCCGACGGATCGACCCTGAAGCTCGCCGACCGCACGGACACGCCCTTCGTCCTCGCCAACAGCGCGGACAACGTGAAGGTGACGGGCGTCACCTTCGACGGCGGCGTCCAGTCCACGCAGGGGGTCTCCCTGCAGATCGACAGCTCTTCCGGCGTGACGATCAGCGGGTGCACGTTCATCCGGATGAAGCACGCTGTCCGGGTCTACGCCGAGTCCGGACGGGCTGCCTCGAACGTCGTCATCGATACCTGCACGTTCACGGACATCGTGGACTTCGCCATCCGGATCGAGTCCGGTGCCCGCGACGTCAAGGTCACCTCCAACACCATCGACAAGGTGGCCAAGGGCGCGGCCCCCTCGCCGTCCGCGATCTACGTTCGCGGTCAGGACGTCCTCGTTCAGGGCAACACGGTGAAGAGTTCGTACGACACGGGTGTGATGGTGGCCGGCGACGACGCGGAAGACGTCACGATCCAGAACAACACCCTGTCGACCGACATGGTCGGGATCTACTTCGGCAGCGGAGCGCGCTCGGGCACCGTGACGGGCAACACGATCACCTCCAAGAGGGATTTCGGCATCCATCTCCACGATCGACGAGGTGGGGTCGTCGATGTTCAGGTGACGCAGAACACGATCGGGCCGACGGGGAAGACCGGCGTCGAGATCGAGGGCGTCCAGCGGGTGGTGCTGCGCGACAACAAGATCTCAGACGTCGCCCAGCGCCCGGGAAGCCCGGACTACTGGCGCTGCGGCGTCGCGATCAGCAAGCTGCAGGACCAGGCGGCCCAGTCGGTCCTCGTGGAGGGGAACACGATTTCGGGCGAGCCCGGGCAGATGGTCTACGGCGTCCTCGTCACGGACAACACGCAGAACATCATCGTCCAGGACAACCAGGTCGAGGGTGCTCGGTCGGCGTCGTATCAGATCGAATCGGGCGACGGCGGGCCATATCTCGTGGAACGAGCCGATGGCTCCGTCGTCGCCCGAAAGGGTGTCACCCGGCAATGGTGAAGGGGCGTCCCCAGGCCACGCTTCGACCGTCCGGACCGGACACGCTGATCCGGAATCGGTAGTCGCCCGGGCTCGCGACAGCTCCGCCCGTCACCTTTCCGTCCCACGTGATGTCGCGCACCCCGGAGAGGTAGGACCGGGAGTCGGTGATGGTCCGGACGAGCTTCCCGCTCTTCGTATAGATCTGGACGGTGATGGTCGTACGATCCCCCGTCACCAGGCGGAGCGAAACGGGGCTGCCGGGCTTGACCGATGACGGGTTCACCCGATTCGAGGACACCAGGAACTTCGGAGCGGACGACACGGTCACTTCCGCGGCGAGGGACGAGTCCACGGGAACCGCCTGCAGCGCACCGCGGTCGTAGATGTACGCAGTCGTGTTCGCGACGGGTATCCGCGTCGTGGCGAAGTCGGGCCGGTAAAGAGCCTGGGTCACGAAGTTGCGACCGTAGAAGACCACTCCGCGCGTGCTGGTGCCGTAGTGCGCCGTCACGTCGTCGAAGATGATGCGACCGCGGGTCTTGGACGTCGATGACTTGAACACGTGCACTTCGGTGACGGTGATGGGGTAGTCGATGGTCTTGTCGACGTTGGAGCCGTAGCTCTTGTAGCTGGGGTTCAGACCGTCGAAGTACAGCGTCTGCCGAGACCATCCTTCCGGTCCCGCGTTACCCACCTTGCCCTCGAAGATCTCGCCCTTGGCATCCGTGACCTTCATGTAGATCGAGCTGTTGCTGTTGTCGCCGTACGCCCAGATCGACACCGCACTCGGGCGGCCCGAGACGGGCAGGTTCATCGCGAGCGAGGTGCCTTCTGCCGTGGAGGCGTCGTAGTTGTAGTCCAGGGCGACGGCGCCCGAACCCGCCACGCGCGTGGTCACGGCGGACACCTTCGATGTCGCGCCGGTTCCCAAGGACTTCGTCTTGACGTCCGTCGTCCGCGCGAGGTCGCTGAGCACGGTCGACGTGCCCGCGCTCGGGGACGCGGTGCCGGCAGCGACGGAGCCCGCCATGCCCGCCCCGGTCCGGGCGAGCGCGGAGTACGCCGGTTTCTTCCGCCCGGACTGTTCGATCAGCCCGTAGTTGTCGAGCCTGCTGGCGCTGCCGCCGATCTCCACGAGGTTGAACCACGCGTACGCCGCCACGCCGTGCGCGGCCGCGTCGATCATGGATCTACTAAGGTACGCGGCTTGATCCGCCTCGCTCACCCCGGCACCGGAACCGCAGCTCGTGCACGTCGACCACCCCGTCTCGGTGATCCACAGCGACCGACCGGGCGCGTTCCGAGCGATCCACGACTGTGCCGCTGAGATCCAGCTGTCGATCGTGCTCGACTCCGGGGCACCCTGAACGTAGGTGTGCAGCCCGATCCCGTCGAAGGAGTCGATGGCCCCCGCGTCCCTCAGGCTGTTCAGATACTGCTCCGAGTAGCCCGCGAGCCCACCCGTCAGGACGATGGCATCCGGTTGGACCTTCTTGATGGCCGCGTACGTCGCCTTGAGCAGGCGCGCATAGGCGGATGCGTCGGGCGACGGCTTCCAGTACTGCTCGATGTTCGGTTCGTTCCAGATCTCCCAGACCTTCACGCGGTCCTTGTAACGCTCGACGGTCGCGACGGCGTAGTTCACGTAGTCCGCGGTGTCGGCGGGCGGGTAGTACCGCGCCGACGAACTCGGGGTCCCGGCCGGAGCGCTCGTCGCCCAGTCGGCCGTGTACACGAGCTTGCCGATGATGTCGATGTTGCGCGCACGCGCGACCGAGACGGCCTGGTCGAACTTCGGCCAATCGAAGAACCCCTTGCGCGGCTCGACCCGGTTCCACTCGAACTCCTCGCGTGCGTAGCGCACGTAGGCGTCCTCCATCGCGGCCGCGTCGGTGTCGGCCTTGGCCAGGCTCTCGTAGGTGGTGAGGGAGGAGTTCACCGCAGCGACGGAGCCCGCCGTGGCGGACGCGGCGCGTTGAGCGGCTCCGACGAGATACGGCGTGGCGACCGTGAGCTGACCGGACAGCGTGCCGTTGGCGGTGGAGTCGTACTCCAGTACAGCCCGCACCACGCCCGCCAGGGGCGTTCCGTCGTCGGACTTCCCGTCCCATCGGTTCGTTTCGGTCTTCGCGCCCTGCACCGTCCCGGTGAACGTCCGAGTGTTCTTCGACGGGTCGATCAGACGGAGCCGGTAGTCTCCCGCGCCGCCCGCGGTGAAACTGACGTCTGTGGTGCCACTGCCGGGGATCACGGAGCCGGTGCTCGATCGGGGAGCCGTCCACCCGCTGTCATCGACCCGGAGGTTGTCCACACGGACCGATCCGGTCGCGGGCTGGGTTCCGTTGCGGACCACCACGAGCCGGAAGAGGGCGATGGGCGCGTCGATGATCCCGTCGCCGTTGCCGCCCGTGGTCGCGGACGGCGCCTTCGAGAGATCGACGGTCGCGGTCGACCAGTTCTTGTTGCTGATGTTGCCGACCCGGTAATAGAGGACCTCGCCGGTGGCGTCGCGCACACGGAGGTAGAGCGTGTTGAAGGAACCGTCGCCCTTCACATCCAGCTTGAGGGCGCGCAGACCTGTCGTGTCGATGTCCTGTGGCGTCGCCACGCGGCCGATCTCGAAGGTTCCGCCGCCGAAGTCGTAATCCATCTTGAGCGACCGGTCTCCTTCGGTCGCGTCCGTGGAGGACGAGATCGAACCGCGTCCCGAGACGAGCATCCAGTCGTCCGCCGAGCCGAAGCTCTCCGCGGTGACCAGACCCGCCGCGGTGGTCGCCTCGAGCGCCGATGTCGGCGTCACGCTGGGAGCAGGCTGATCGTCCTTGGGGGAGGGGCTCGCGGACGGCTCGGGCCGAGGAGTGCCCGTCGGCGTCGGCGAAGGCGTCGACGTCGGGGACGGGGATGTCGTCGGGGACGGGGATGCCGGAGGCGTCGGGGAGCCCGTCTCCGTGGGGAACGAGCCGCCCGTGGAGGACTCGAGAGCGGCGCCGGTCGCGATGTGCTCGGAGAGAGCGGACATCGCGTGGGCGCCCGGTGCGGGCAGCGTCGCGCTCAGCGCGACGACGGTGGCGATACTGAGGATCTTGAGCATCCGGAGCGTCCTCGGGGGTAGGAGACGCCACCGGAGTGTGACGGCCCGTCGGGTACCTGTCTTCTGCCCGCCCGCGGGAATCTCCCGGGCGAGCGGCAACGCAGTCGGGGAACGTCGTCACGTCGGCTCCGGCGTCCCCTCCTCGCGGGGAGGGCAGAGCCGGGGTGTCGTGACTGCGAGCCCGCATGGGGCGCCGGGTGGTCGCAGGATCCCCCACCACAGTCTTACCCGCGCTCACAGCAGAGACAAGCGAATCTCTGGGAAAGTTACCGGGAATGCCCTGTTGGTCCCGCCCGGGTCAAGCCCGCCAGCATTTTCCGCGCGCGACGCGCTGCGCGAGCACAATGAACCGCAACACGTCGGCATCGCGCCGACACCGGTCCGGAAAGGGAGACGCACATGGGTGTGGACGACATCATCAACAAGGGCAAGAAGCTCCTGGACGAGAATCGCGACAAGATCGAAGAGGCCCTCAAGAGCGAGAAAGCCGAGGAGGTCAGCGACAAGATCCTCGACGGCGCGGCGGACGCGATCAAGAAGGTCGTTCCGGCCGAGCAGCACACGAAGGTCGATGAGGTCCGACAGAACGTCGACAAGCACATCGGCAACGCCTGACGCACGCATTCTCGCCGCGGCGCCGTTCTTCAGCGGGCCGGCGCCGCGGCCACCCTTGCGCGGCGACCTCGTCAGCCGAGCGGGGAGAACAGTCTGTCGACGGGCCACACGATCGCGAAGACCGTGCCGACCATGTCTCCCCGCGGGACGAAGCGCGCGCAGTCGTCGCCCGTCGTCCTCCCGCGGCACCTCACGACCGAATCGGACGAGTTCGCCCGGTTGTCGCCCATCACCAGGTAGGAGCCCTCGGGCACGGAGATCGGAGCGAAGCACCGCGCGGAGACCGGAACGCTGGAGCAGTCGAGCTGCCCCGCGATGAAGGGCAGGTCGTTGCGCACGTAGTCCTCGTCGATCGCGGTGCCGTCGACCTCGAGCCGACCGTCGTCGGTGCAGCACCGGACAGTCATCCCCGGTGCGCCGATGACGCGCTTCACGAGGGCGTCGAGATTGCTCGGGCCGAAGCCGACGAGATCGCCCACCCACCCGGCCACGAGGCGGAGAGGGCCGGGCGCCGCGGCATCCTCCTTCCAGGACTCGGGGCGGGAGAAGACCACGACCTCTCCCGGCGCGGGGTCCGACCAGGCCAGGTCGACGCGGTCGGCAAGGAGTCGGTCCCCCGTCTGGATCGTCGGCGACATCGATGCCGACGGCACCCGGAACGGCTTGACGATGAACAGCTGCCCGAGCGCCACCAGGAGCAGGACCGCCACCCATGTGGTGACGGGCGAGCGTCGCACTCGCCGCCACCGCGCCCGCGCCGACGGCGTGTCCGAGATATCCATGCGCGTGTGCATTCCGACCCCCTGTCTCGCTGCCCGGCGGCGCGTGCTGCCGCGAAGGGGCGGCCCCGCAGGCCCGCTCAGGGTAGGCGCGGCGTGCAGCCGTCGAGGGGCGGGGGAGGAGCGGGCGCGCGCCGTTCACCCTCATAGGGAAGACGGCGCACGATCCCGCGGGGACCGGATGCTGAGGATCTGCCGGGCGCGACACGCCCGGGTTTGCGACACGCCCGAAGGGTCCGTAGACTAGTCCAGTTCCACATTCCGGTGCGCGCTCGGCGCGCGCCAGGATCACTGTCAGGGCAGTGCACAGGCGGCGCGAATGCGCAGGGTCCTGGGCCGCGGGCAGCAGAACACCACACCGAACCCCCTCTTCCCTCCACGGGATTCGCGCGCGTGCGTGCAAGGGGCGGGCCGGATGCCATGGCCTCCGGTTTGACAGCTGAACAGCGGTGCAGCATCTCTCGCGTGAGCGAGGGGAAGTGCCAGGGTGCGTCAGCACCACCGTGCGTCCAATGCCCCAGGTCGGGTAAGACGCGAGAAAGAGAGAGAGCAGACAATGGCGGGACAGAAGATCCGCATTCGCCTGAAGTCGTACGACCACGCCGGGCTCGACTCGTCGGCGCGCAAGATCGTCGACACCGTGACCCGCGCCGGCGCCACCGTGGTGGGCCCGGTTCCCCTTCCGACCGAGAAGAACGTCGTGTGCGTCATCCGGTCGCCCCACAAGTACAAGGACAGCCGCGAGCACTTCGAGATGCGCACCCACAAGCGCCTCATCGACATCATCGACCCGACGCCCAAGGCCGTCGACTCGCTGATGCGCCTCGACCTCCCGGCCGATGTCAACATCGAGATCAAGCTCTGAGGTTCGACATGGCTGACATCAACTCCAAGATCTCCAAGGGCCTCCTCGGCACCAAGCTCGGCATGACCCAGGTGTGGGACGAGAACGGCAAGCTCGTTCCCGTCACCGTCATCGAGGTCGCTCCGAACGTCGTGACCCAGCTCCGCTCGCTCGAGAAGGACGGCTACAACGCCGTTCAGATCGGCTACGGCCAGATCGACCCCCGCAAGGTGAACAAGCCCCTGACGGCCCACTTCGAGGCCGCCGGCGTCACCCCGCGCCGCCACCTCACCGAGGTTCGTACCGCGGATGCCGCGGACTACTCGCTCGGTCAGGAGCTCACGGTCGACGGTCTCTTCGAGGCCGGCCAGCTCGTCGACGTCGTCGGCACCAGCAAGGGCAAGGGCACCGCCGGTGTCATGAAGCGTCACAACTTCAAGGGTGTCTCCGCATCTCACGGTGCGCACCGCAACCACCGCAAGCCCGGCTCGATCGGCGCCTCGTCGACTCCGAGCCGCGTGTTCAAGGGCATGCGCATGGCCGGCCGTATGGGTGGCGAGCGCGTGACCGTCCTCAACCTCACGGTGCACGCCGTCGACGCCGAGAAGGGTCTGATGCTCGTCAAGGGCGCCGTCCCCGGTGCTCGTGGCCGCATCGTCTACGTCCGCAACGCAGTGAAGGGTGCCTGATCATGGCTGACTCGACTCTCGCGCTCGACGTCGTGAAGGCCGACGGCAAGAAGGCCGGCTCCGTGGAGCTGCCCGCCGACATCTTCGACGTCAAGACGAACATCCCCCTCATCCACCAGGTCGTCGTGGCGCAGCGCGCTGCGGCTCGCCAGGGCACGCACTCGACCAAGCGTCGTGGCGAGGTCTCCGGTGCCGGCCGCAAGCCGTTCAAGCAGAAGGGCACCGGTAACGCCCGTCAGGGCTCGATCCGCGCCCCGCACATGACCGGTGGTGGCATCGTCCACGGGCCCAAGCCCCGCGACTACAGCCAGCGCACCCCCAAGAAGATGATCGCCGCCGCCCTCCTGGGTGCGCTCAGCGACCGTGCTCGCGGGCAGCGTCTGCACATCGTCGACAGCTTCGCCATCGAGGGTGCGCCCTCGACCAAGGCCGCGGCTGCCGCTCTGAAGGCCTTCGGCGCCGTCAAGAACGTCCTCGTGGTCATCGACCGTGATGACGAGCTGACGATCAAGAGCGTGCGCAACCTCGCGTACGTCCACGTGCTGACCGTCGGCCAGCTGAACACCTACGACGTGATCGTCTCCGACGACATCGTCTTCACCAAGGCCGCCTACGACGCCTTCGTCGCGTCGAAGTCGGGCGCCACCGAGGAGGTCTCGGCATGACCACCGTCAACAAGGACCCGCGCGACATCATCCTGAAGCCGGTCGTCTCCGAGAAGAGCTACTCGCTCATCGACGAGGGCAAGTACACCTTCCTGGTGGACCCCCGTTCGTCGAAGACCGAGATCAAGCTCGCGATCGAGAAGATCTTCGGCGTCAAGGTCGCTTCGGTGAACACGCTGAACCGTCAGGGCAAGGCCCGTCGGACCCGCTTCGGCATCGGCAAGCGCAAGGACACGAAGCGTGCCATCGTCACGCTGAAGTCCGGCACCATCGACATCTTCACGTCTGTCGGCTGACGGTCGGGATAGAGGACAAGAACAATGGCTATTCGCAAGTACAAGCCCACGACCCCCGGTCGCCGCGGCTCGTCGGTGGCCGACTTCGCCGAGATCACCCGATCGACGCCTGAGAAGTCGCTGCTGCGCCCGCTGTCGAAGACCGGTGGCCGCAACAACCAGGGCCGCATCACCACGCGTCACATCGGTGGCGGACACAAGCGTCAGTACCGTCTGATCGACTTCCGTCGTAACGACAAGGACGGCATCGACGCCAAGGTCGCTCACATCGAGTACGACCCCAACCGCACCGCGCGCATCGCGCTCCTGCACTACGCGGACGGCGAGAAGCGCTACATCCTCGCTCCGGCGAAGCTGTCGCAGGGTGACGTCGTCGAGTCGGGTGCCGGCGCCGACATCAAGCCCGGCAACAACCTGCCGCTGCGCAACATCCCCACCGGTACCGTGATCCACGCGATCGAGCTCCGTCCCGGTGGCGGCGCGAAGATGGCCCGTTCGGCCGGCGCCTCCGTGCGTCTGGTCGCCAAGGACGGCCCGTACGCGCAGCTGCGTCTGCCCTCCGGCGAGATCCGCAACGTCGACGTGCGCTGCCGCGCCACGATCGGCGAGGTCGGCAACGCCGAGCAGTCGAACATCAACTGGGGTAAGGCCGGCCGCATGCGCTGGAAGGGCGTCCGCCCGACCGTGCGTGGTGTCGCCATGAACCCGGTCGACCACCCGCACGGTGGTGGTGAGGGTAAGACCTCCGGTGGTCGTCACCCTGTTTCGCCGTGGGGTAAGGCCGAGGGTCGCACCCGCCACGCGAACAAGGAGAGCGACAAGCTCATCGTCCGCCGTCGCACCGCCGGCAAGAAGCGCAAGTAGGAGTAGAGGAAGATGCCTCGCAGCCTTAAGAAGGGCCCCTTCGTCGACGAGCACCTGCTTCGCAAGGTCGTCTCGCAGAACGAAGCCGGTTCGAAGAACGTCATCAAGACCTGGTCGCGCCGTTCGATGATCATCCCCGCCATGCTGGGACACACCATCGCCGTGCACGACGGTCGCAAGCACATCCCCGTGTTCGTGACCGAGACCATGGTCGGCCACAAGCTGGGCGAGTTCTCGCCCACCCGCACCTTCCGCGGCCACGTGAAGGACGACAAGAAGGGTCGCCGCCGCTGACGCGGGGGCAAGAGGAGAGAGAAATGGTGGAGTCCATCGCACGCGTGCGACACATCCGCGTGACCCCTCAGAAGGCTCGTCGTGTCGTCGCTCTCATCAAGGGCAAGCAGGCCGAAGAGGCCCTTGCCATCCTGAAGTTCGCGCCCCAGGGCGCGAGCGAGCCGATCTACAAGCTCGTCGCCTCGGCCATCGCGAATGCTCGCGTCACGGCCGACAAGACGAACGAGTACCTGGATGACGCTGACCTGTACGTGAAGAACGCGTACGTCGACGAGGGCACGACGCTGAAGCGTTTCCAGCCCCGCGCACAGGGTCGCGCCTTCCAGATCAAGAAGCGCACGAGCCACATCACGGTCGTGCTCGCGACGCCGGAAGACGCAGCTGCGGCCCCGGCTCGCGCCAACAAGAAGGCGAGCAAGTAATGGGACAGAAGGTCAACCCGTACGGCTTCCGCCTCGGCATTACCACCGACCACGTGTCGCGGTGGTTCTCGGACTCGACGAAGGCCGGTCAGCGTTACGCCGACTACCTCGCCGAGGACATCAAGATCCGTCGCCTGCTGACCACGTCGCTCGACCGCGCGGGCGTCAGCAACATCGAGATCGAGCGCACGCGTGACCGCGTCCGCGTCGACATCCACACCGCCCGTCCGGGCATCGTGATCGGTCGCCGTGGCGCCGAGGCCGAGCGCATCCGTGCCGACCTCGAGAAGCTCACCGGCAAGCAGATCCAGCTGAACATCCTCGAGGTCAAGAACCCCGAGGCTGACGCTCAGCTGGTCGCTCAGGGTGTCGCCGAGCAGCTCACTGCTCGTGTGGCGTTCCGCCGCGCGATGCGCAAGGGTCTGCAGGGCGCGCAGCGTGCCGGCGCCAAGGGTGTCCGCATCCAGGTGTCGGGCCGTCTCGGTGGCGCCGAGATGAGCCGCTCGGAGTTCTACCGCGAAGGCCGTGTGCCCCTGCACACGCTCCGCGCGAACATCGACTACGGCTTCTACGAGGCCAAGACGACCTTCGGCCGCATCGGCGTGAAGGTCTGGATCTACAAGGGCGACCTCACCAACAAGGAGCTCGCCCGCGAGCAGGCCAACGCGCCCAAGTCCCGCGGTCGTGACGACCGCGGTGGCGACCGCCGTCGTGGCCCGCGCAACGAGGCCCCCGTGGCAGAAGGAGCGTCGGCGTAATGCTCATCCCCCGCAAGGTCAAGTACCGCAAGCAGCACCACCCCGGCCGTTCGGGCCAGGCCACCGGTGGCACCACGGTGTCGTTCGGTGAGTTCGGCATCCAGGCGCTGACCCCCGCTTACGTGACCAACCGTCAGATCGAGTCCGCTCGTATCGCGATGACGCGTCACATCAAGCGTGGTGGAAAGGTGTGGATCAACATCTACCCCGACCGTCCGCTCACCAAGAAGCCCGCGGAAACCCGCATGGGCTCCGGTAAGGGCTCGCCCGAGTGGTGGGTTGCGAACGTCAAGCCGGGCCGCGTCCTCTTCGAGGTCGCGGGTGTCAACGAGGAACTCGCTCGTGAAGCACTGACCCGTGCCATCCACAAGCTGCCCCTGAAGGCACGCATCATCAAGCGCGAGGAGGGCGACGCGTAATGGCGATCGGCACCAAGCAGCTCGCCCCGAGCGAGCTCGACACGTTCGAAGACCAGCGCCTCGTCGAGGAGCTGCGTAAGGCCAAGGAAGAGCTGTTCAACCTGCGCTTCCAGTCGGCCACCGGCCAGCTCGAGAGCCACGGTCGCATCCGTGCAGTCAAGCGCGACATCGCGCGTCTGTACACGGTGATCCGTGAGCGCGAGCTCGGCATCCGCGCCACCCCGGCCCCGGTCGAGGCGACGAAGGCGAAGAAGAGCAAGGCGAAGAAGGCGGATGCCGCTGACGACGCCGCGAAGGAAGAGGCCGAGTAATGGCTACCGCGAAGAAGGCAGAGGCCGAGGCGCAGGTCGTCGGTCACGAGCACGCCGAGAACGATGTCCGTGACGTGGACGCCCGCGGTTACCGCAAGGCACGTCGTGGCTACGTCGTCAGCGACAAGATGGACAAGACCATCGTCGTCGAGGTCGAAGACCGCGTGAAGCACCCGCTTTACGGCAAGGTCATCCGTCGCACCTCGAAGGTCAAGGCGCACGACGAGACCAACTCGGCGGGCATCGGCGACCTCGTCGTCATCAACGAGACCCGTCCGCTCAGCGCCACCAAGCGCTGGCGCCTGGTCGAGATCCTCGAGAAGGCCAAGTAAGCCTCGCGGCCTACTTGGAATCCAAGGAGTAAAAAGTGATTCAGAACGAATCCCGGCTGAAGGTCGCCGACAACACCGGCGCCAAGGAGCTGCTCACCATCCGCGTGCTCGGCGGCTCCAACCGTCGTTACGCCGGCCTGGGCGACGTCATCGTCGCCACGGTCAAGGACGCGATCCCGGGTGGAAACGTCAAGAAGGGCGACGTGGTCAAGGCCGTCGTCGTCCGTGTCGTCAAGCAGACCCGCCGTCCCGACGGCTCTTACATCAAGTTCGACGAGAACGCCGCCGTGATCCTGAAGAACGACGGGGAGCCCCGCGGCACCCGCATCTTCGGACCGGTCGGCCGTGAGCTTCGCGACAAGAAGTTCATGAAGATCGTCTCGCTCGCCCCGGAGGTCATCTGATCATGGCGAAAATCAAGAAGGGTGACCTGGTTCAGGTCATCTCGGGCGCCAAGCCCGAGCGCGGCGGCGACCGCGGCAAGCAGGGCAAGGTCCTCGAGGTCCTTACCGAGCAGAACCGCGTCATCGTCGAAGGCGTGAACTACGTCACCAAGCACAACCGCGTGGGCCAGTCCCAGCGCGGTACCAAGACCGGCGGCATCGAGACGTTCGAGGCCCCGATCCACATCTCCAACGTCGCGATCGTCGACCCCTCGACCAAGAAGCCGACCCGTGTCGGCCACCGGGTCGAGGAGCAGGTCAAGGACGGCGTCAAGCGCACCGTCCGCGTGCGCTTCGCGAAGAAGTCAGGCAAGGACCTCTGAACATGAGCACCGTGACTGCCGCGGAGACTGGCAAGATCCAGCCCCGCCTGAAGCAGAAGTACAACGCCGAGATCAAGAAGGCGCTGCAGGACGAGTTCGGTTACGTCAACGTCATGCAGATCCCCGGCCTGGTCAAGGTCGTCGTGAACACCGGTGTCGGCGAGGCAGCTCGCGACAGCAAGGTGATCGACGGTGCGGTCGAAGATCTCACCAAGATCACCGGCCAGAAGCCCATCGTCACGAAGGCCCGCAAGTCCATCGCGCAGTTCAAGCTGCGTGAGGGCCAGGCCATCGGCGCGCACGTCACCCTCCGTGGCGACCGCGCGTGGGAGTTCGTGGACCGTCTGGTCAACCTCGCTCTGCCGCGCATCCGCGACTTCCGCGGTCTGTCGCCCAAGCAGTTCGACGGCAACGGCAACTACACCTTCGGTCTCCAGGAGCAGTCGGTGTTCCACGAGATCGACCAGGACCGCATCGACCGCGTCCGTGGTTTCGACATCACGATCGTCACCACCGCGAAGACTGACGACGAGGGCCGTTCGCTGCTGCGCCAGCTCGGCTTCCCGTTCCAGTCGGCCGACGCTCAGGCCTGAATCTTGGGCCCCCGGGTTTCCGGGGGCCCATCATCGAAGGTCGCCTGTCGTGTAACGGCAGGCGAAACCTCATGAAAGAAAGAAGCATCACATGACGATGACAGACCCGGTCGCAGACATGCTGACCCGTCTGCGCAACGCGAACTCGGCGCACCACGACTCCGTGTCGATGCCGAGCTCGAAGCTCAAGACCAACATCGCCGCCATCCTCAAGCAGGAGGGTTACATCGCCGACTGGAGCGTCGAAGACGCGCGTGTCGGCCAGACCCTCAACATGACGCTGAAGTACGGCCCGAACCGTGAGCGGTCGATCGCCGGCATCAAGCGCGTCTCCAAGCCCGGCCTCCGCGTGTACGCGAAGTCGACCGAGGTCCCCACGGTCCTCGGCGGGCTCGGCGTCGCCATCCTGTCCACCTCCTCCGGTCTCCTCACCGACCGTCAGGCCGAGCAGAAGGGCGTCGGCGGGGAAGTCCTCGCCTACGTGTGGTGATCTGACATGTCGCGTATTGGACGTCTTCCCATCGACATCCCCGCCGGTGTCACCGTCTCGGTGAACGGCCGGGAGGTCAACGTCAAGGGCCCCAAGGGCGAGCTCGCGCTCACCGTGGCACAGCCCCTCGAGGTGTCGGTCGAGGAGAACCAGGTTCTCGTCACCCGCCCCGACGACGAGCGTGAGTCGCGGTCGCTCCACGGCCTGACCCGCACGCTCATCAACAACAACATCATCGGTGTCACCCAGGGCTACACCAAGGGCCTCGAGGTCGTCGGTACGGGTTACCGCGTGGCGCAGAAGGGCAGCTCGATCGAGTTCGCCCTCGGCTTCTCGCACCCCGTCCTCATCGAGCCGCCCGCCGGCATCACCCTCACGGTCGAAGGCAACAACAAGGTCACCGTGAGCGGCATCGACAAGCAGGCCGTCGGCGAGGCCGCCGCCAACATCCGCAAGATCCGCAAGCCCGAGCCGTACAAGGGCAAGGGTGTGCGGTACGCGGGCGAGGTCGTGCGCCGCAAGGCCGGAAAGAGTGGTAAGTGACCATGGCTGTCAAGACAAAGTCCGTCGCTCGTGCTCGTCGTCACGCGCGTCTTCGCAAGAAGGTCGTGGGCACCGAGCTTCGCCCCCGTCTGGTCGTGACGCGCTCCGCGCGCCACGTGTTCGTCCAGGTCGTGGACGACAGCAAGGGCCACACCGTGGCCTCCGCCTCCACCCTCGAGACCGACCTGCGCGGCTTCGACGGTGACAAGACCGCCAAGGCCCGCAAGGTCGGCGAGCTCGTCGCCGAGCGCGCCAAGGCCGTCGGCGTGTCCGACGTCGTGTTCGACCGTGGCGGTAACCGGTACGCCGGTCGCGTCGCCGCGATCGCCGACGGTGCCCGCGAAGGAGGGCTGAACCTGTGAGTGACAACAAGGAGACCGAAGTGACCGAGCAGACTGCACCGGCAGAGGGTGCGGCTGCGGCCACGGCCCCCGCCGAGCGTGAGCGCGAGCCGCGTCGCGGTGGTCGCGAGCGCAACACCAACCAGCGCGACCGCGGTTCGCGCGACCGCAACGAGAGCCAGTTCCTCGAGCGCGTCGTGACGATCAACCGCGTCTCGAAGGTCGTCAAGGGTGGTCGCCGCTTCAGCTTCACGGCGCTCGTCGTCGTGGGCGATGGCAACGGCGTCGTGGGTGTCGGTTACGGCAAGGCCCGCGAAGTCCCGCTCGCCATCTCGAAGGGTGTCGAAGAGGCCAAGCGCAACTTCTTCCGCGTCCCCCGCTCGGGCTCGACCATTCCCCACCCCGTCCAGGGTGAGGCCGCCGCCGGTGTGGTGCTCCTGCGCCCCGCCGCCGCCGGTACCGGTGTTATCGCCGGTGGTCCCGTCCGTGCCGTCCTCGAGTGCGCCGGCATCCACGATGTCCTCTCCAAGTCGCTCGGTTCGTCGAACACGATCAACATCGTGCACGCGACCGTGGCGGCGCTGAAGTCGCTCGAGGAGCCCCGTGCCGTGGCTGCCCGCCGCGGCCTGGAGTTCGACCAGGTCGCCCCGGCTCGCCTCGTGCGCGCCGAGGCCGCCGCTCAGAAGGTAGGTGCCTGATGGCCGAGCGTCTGAAGGTCACGCAGATCAAGTCCAAGGTGAGCGAGAAGCAGAACCAGCGTGACACGCTCCGTTCGCTCGGTCTCAAGCGGATCGGCGACTCGGTCGTCCGTCCCGACGACGCGCAGACGCGCGGCTACGTCAAGACCGTCGCCCACCTCGTCAAGGTTGAGGAGATCGACTAATGGCTGACAAGAAGGACGAGACCGCCACGGTCGCCGCCCCGAAGAAGGCCTCGGCCCGTAAGACGGCTGAGAAGAAGGAAGCCCCTGCGGCGCGCCCCGGCGTGCTGAAGGTCCACCACCTGCGTCCCGTCCCGGGTGCCCGTACCGCCAAGACTCGCGTCGGCCGTGGTGAGGGCTCGAAGGGTAAGACGGCCGGTCGCGGTACCAAGGGAACCAAGGCCCGTTACCAGGTCAAGGTGGGCTTCGAGGGTGGGCAGATGCCGCTGCACATGCGCACCCCGAAGCTCCGCGGCTTCAAGAACCCGTTCCGCGTCGAGTACCAGGTCGTGAACCTGGACAAGCTCGCCGAGCTCTACCCGCAGGGTGGCGACGTGACCGTCGCCGGCCTCGTGGCCAAGGGCGCCGTCCGCAAGAACGAGAAGGTCAAGGTGCTCGGCACCGGCGACATCTCGGTCGCGCTGACCGTCTCGGTCGACAAGGTCTCCGGCTCCGCTGAGCAGAAGATCGTCGCCGCCGGCGGCACCGTCAACTGACGCCCGAACCCCGGAGGGGCCGGCGGCCTTACGGCCGTCGGCCCCTTCTGGGCTAGTCTGATTTGGTGTGCGCCTGCGGCGCGCCGAGATCGTTCTGGAGGAATCCTCTTTGTTCAGCGCCATCGCGCGGGTTTTCCGCACGCCCGACCTGAGGCGGAAGATCGCCTTCACGCTGGGCATCATCGCCATCTACCGGCTCGGTGCCCACGTCCCGTCGCCGTTCGTCGACTTCCCCAACGTTCAGCAGTGTCTGAGCGACTCCGGGAGCACCGAGGGACTGCTCTCGCTGGTGAACCTGTTCTCCGGTGGCGCTCTGCTGCAGCTGTCGATCTTCGCGCTCGGCGTCATGCCGTACATCACCGCCACGATCATCGTGCAGCTGTTGCGCGTCGTCATCCCGCACTTCGAGACCCTCTACAAGGAGGGCCAGGCGGGCCAGGCCAAGCTGACGCAGTACACGCGTTACCTGACGATCGCCCTCGCGCTTCTGCAGTCGACCACCCTGGTCACCGTCGCGCGGTCCGGCCAGCTCTTCGGCTCCGCCGGCATCCCCGAGTGCCAGCAGCTCCTCACCAACGATGTCTGGTGGGCTCAGCTGCTCATGATCATCACGCTGACCGCTGGCACGGGTCTCGTCATGTGGTTCGCCGAGCTGGTGACGGAGCGTGGTGTCGGCAACGGCATGTCGATCCTCATCTTCACCTCGATCGCGGCGACCTTCCCCGCCGCGATGATGTCGATTCTCAACTCGCGCGGTGTCGAGATCTTCCTCCTCGTCCTGGCCGTCGGCATCGTCGTCGTCGCGCTCGTCGTCTTCGTCGAGCAGTCTCAGCGCCGTATCCCGGTGCAGTATGCCAAGCGCATGGTGGGTCGCCGAACGTATGGCGGCACGAACACCTACATCCCGATCAAGGTCAACATGGCCGGTGTCGTGCCCGTGATCTTCGCGTCCTCGCTGCTGTACATCCCGGCGCTCATCGCCCAGTTCAACCAGCCGCAGGCCGGCCAGGAGCCGGCACCGTGGGTCACGTGGATCTCGCAGTACCTCACGCGTGGTGACCACCCGCTCTACATGCTGATCTACTTCCTGCTGATCGTCGGCTTCACGTACTTCTACGTCGCCATCACGTTCAACCCGGTCGACGTCGCCGACAACATGAAGAAGTACGGCGGGTTCATTCCCGGCATCCGCGCCGGTCGTCCGACCGCCGAGTACCTCGATTACGTCCTGACGCGCATCACGCTGCCCGGATCCATCTACCTCGGCCTCATCGCGCTCCTGCCGCTCGTGGCATTGGCCACGGTCGGCGCCAACCAGAACTTCCCGTTCGGCGGCGCCTCGATCCTGATCATCGTGGGTGTCGGCCTCGAGACGGTGAAGCAGATCGACGCTCAGCTGCAGCAGCGTCACTACGAAGGGCTCCTCCGATGACGGCGCGTCTGTTGATCGTCGGCCCTCAGGGGTCGGGCAAGGGGACGCAGGGCATCCGCATCGCGGAGGCCTTCGGCATCCCCGTGGTCTCGACCGGCGATGTCTTCCGGGCGAACGTCGCGGAAGGCACCGACCTGGGCAAGCAGGTGACCTCGATCATCGATGCCGGCGACCTCGTTCCCGACGAGCTGACGAGCGCGGTCGTGCGCGACCGCCTGTCCCAGCCCGACGCGGGGGAGGGGTTCCTCCTCGACGGCTACCCGCGCAACCTCGCGCAGGTCATGCACCTCGATGAATTCCTCGGTGGGCGGGACGAGTCTCTCGACGCCGTGATCGCGCTCGTGGTCCCGCGGGACGAGTCGCTGGCCCGACTGACCGCCCGTGCGGTCGAGCAAGGACGCGCAGACGACACGGCCGAGGTCATCGAAACCCGTTTGAACATCTACGAACGCGAGACCGCACCGATCCTCGGTGTGTACGGCACGCGGGGCATCGTCGACGAGATCGACGGTGTCGGCGGGCTCGACGAGGTGACGGAGCGGATCTTCGCGGCGCTCGACGCGCGCGGTCTCCGCCGTCGTACGGCTGAGTGACAGTGGTCTTCCGCTCGTCGATCTACAAGAAGCCCGCGCAGTTGCGCGCGATGATCGAGCCGGGTCTCATCACGGCGGCTGCGCTCGATGCCGTTCGGGCGTTGATCGCGCCGGGCGTGACGACGCTCGAGCTCGACGCCGAAGCGGCGCGGGTCATCGCCGCGCGCCACGCGGTGTCGAACTTCCAGATGGTGCGGGGATACCGCCATACGATCTGCGCCTCGGTGAACGAGCAGGTGGTCCACGGCATCCCGAACGATCGGCCCCTGCAGGCCGGTGACATCCTGTCGATCGACGCGGGCGCGGAGTTCCGCGGGTGGAACGGCGACTCCGCCTTCACGGTCATCGTGCCCGGCGACGCTCCCGAGGAGATCGTCGCTCGCCGCCGGCGGCTGTCGGAGGTCACGGAGGGCTCACTGTGGGCGGGGATCGCCGCCCTCAGCAGGGCGTCGCACCTCGCGGAGGTGGGGGCCGCCATCGAGGCGTACATCGACGAGAACGCGCCCGCCGGGGGCTACGGCATCCTGCGGGACTACGTCGGTCACGGGATCGGGCGCAAGATGCACGAGTCGCCGAGCGTCTTCAACTACGCCGTCGACGACCGCGGGCCGGAGGTCCGTCCGGGGCTCGCCGTCGCGATCGAGCCCATGGTCGTCATCGGCGATCAGGCGACCGAGGTAGAGGACGACGGTTGGACCGTGTCCACGGTCGACGGCACGGACGGCTCCCATTGGGAACATAGCGTCGCCGTGCACGATGGAGGCATCTGGGTTCTCACCGCGCCCGACGGTGGTGCAGAAAAACTGGCGCCCCTCGGTGTGGTGCCGAAGGAGATCGATTCATGATGATGGCTGCGGCACGCAAGGCCACGAACTGGTTCGCGATCGGCATCACGGCCGCAGCGGTGGTGATCGTCCTGGTCGTGGGAGGCGTCGTGTGGTTCGCCAACAGCCAGGCGACCTCGGCGGGCACTCTGCCGCAGTCTTCGGCGGTCAACACGGACACCGGCGCGATCGCGGTCGGCTCCGGCCCGAAGACGGTGGACACGTACGTCGACTTCATGTGCCCCATCTGCAACTCCTTCGAGCAGTCGTACGGACCCACGTTGCAGTCGCTCGTCGATGACGGCACGATCACGCTGAACATCCACCCGATCTCGATCCTGGACCGCTCCTCCCAGGGAACGCAGTACTCGACGAGGTCCGCGAGCGCGGCCTACTGCGTCGCGGTCGACAATCCCGCGAACGTGTCCGCCTTCGTCAAGGCCATGTACGCGCAGCAGCCGACGGAGGGGACGTCCGGCTTGGACGACGCCACCATCGCCTCAATCGCGACGAGCGCGGGCGCTTCGGATGCCGTGACCTCGTGCATCAATGACGGCACCTACGAGAAGTACGTGACGGCCATGACCCGTCAGACTCCGATCCAGTCGGGCGCGAGCGGCGTCTCGACGCCGACGATCGTCGTCAACGGCACGCTGCTGACGAACAAGACCGACCTGACGGGTGACCCGCAGAAGGACATCGTCGCCCGTCTGAACGGCTGACGACACTCCCGGCGAGTTGCCGGGTCGAGCATTACCACGTATGCTTGATCTTTGGTGCGTTGCGCCTTCATTGGCGTGTCGAAGCACCGAATCCCCATCCACCGCAGACCGGCCGGTCTGCAACTGAGCGTGAGCGAGTTTATGGCGAAGAAAGACGGTGTCATCGAGATCGAGGGCACGGTGTCCGAGGCACTGCCCAACGCGATGTTCCGTGTCGAACTGACCAACGGCCACAAGGTGCTCGCCACCATTTCGGGCAAGATGCGGCAGAACTACATCCGCATCATTCCCGAGGACCGTGTCGTCGTCGAGCTGAGCCCCTACGACCTCACCCGCGGTCGTATCGTCTACCGCTACCGCTGAGTCCGGCCGAGAAGTAACGAACCGCCTCCGGCGGGTTCGAAGACAGCGAAACAGGAACATCATGAAGGTCAACCCCTCCGTCAAGCCCATCTGCGACCACTGCAAGGTGATTCGTCGCCACGGCCGCGTGATGGTGATCTGCAAGAGCAACCCGCGCCACAAGCAGCGCCAGGGCTGAGCTTCCAGCTCGACGTCATTTCCAACTGAATACACCGGCAGGATCAGAACCCGTCCGCGTCAGCGGCAGGGGGACACCTCGGGGCGGAGGCCCGAGCACCGATCCTGCTCCACACCTCCAACACACTCTGAGGAGAGCCGCATGGCACGTCTTGCCGGCGTCGACATCCCGCGCGATAAGCGCGTGGTGATCGCACTTACTTACATCTACGGTGTGGGCCGCACCCGCTCCGTCGAGATCCTGACCGCGACCGGCATCAGCCAGGACATCCGCGTCAAGGACCTCACCGACGACCAGCTGGTCGCGCTCCGCGACCACATCGAAGGCACCTACAAGGTGGAGGGTGACCTCCGTCGCGAGGTCGCCGCCGACATCCGCCGTAAGGTCGAGATCGGTTCCTACGAGGGCCTGCGCCACCGCCGCGGCCTCCCCGTGCGCGGTCAGCGCACGAAGACGAACGCGCGTACCCGCAAGGGTCCCAAGCGCACCGTCGCCGGCAAGAAGAAGGCGCGCTAGGCCTCCGCCGGCGCAGGATTCAGGAGAACCGCACATGGCACAGGCCAAGTCTGCCGCGCGCAAGCCGCGCCGCAAGGAGAAGAAGAACATCGCCGTGGGCCAGGCCCACATCAAGTCGACGTTCAACAACACCATCGTCTCGATCACCGACCCCTCGGGCGCCGTCATCAGCTGGGCTTCGTCCGGCGGTGTCGGGTTCAAGGGCTCGCGCAAGTCGACGCCGTACGCCGCCGGCATGGCCGCCGAGTCGGCCGCCCGCCAGGCGCAGGAGCACGGTGTCAAGAAGGTCGACGTCTTCGTGAAGGGACCGGGTTCGGGTCGTGAGACCGCGATCCGCTCGCTCACCGCGGCCGGCCTCGAGGTCGGCTCGATCCAGGACGTGACGCCGCAGGCCCACAACGGCTGCCGTCCGCCGAAGCGTCGCCGCGTCTGACGCGTCTGTTCCCGGGGAGCTCCTCGCTCCCCGGGAACGCCGCGCTCACGCGCGATTCAGACTTCCGGATGCCATGTCGCATCGCTGACTTCATGGTCGGGTCCCGCGGCATCCAGCGAGTACAACTCAACACCTCACCCCATTACACGTGTCATATAGCGGGCACGTGATCGAAAGGAACACATAGTGCTCATCGCACAGCGTCCCACTCTGACCGAGGAGAAGGTCGGGGAGTTCCGCAGTCGTTTCGTCATCGAGCCCCTCGAGCCCGGCTTCGGTTACACCATCGGCAACGCCCTGCGTCGCAGCCTGCTGTCGTCGATCCCCGGTGCAGCCGTCACGAGCATCCGTATCGACGGCGTCCTGCACGAGTTCAGCACGATCCCGGGCGTGAAGGAAGACGTCACCGAGATCATCCTGAACATCAAGCAGCTGGTCGTCTCGAGCGAGCGTGACGAGCCCATCACGGCGTACCTGCGCAAGACTGGCTCCGGCGAGGTCACGGCCGCGGACATCTCGGCTCCGGCCGGGGTCGAGGTGCACAACCCCGATCTGGTCATCGCGACACTCAACGACACCGCGAAGTTCGAGCTCGAGCTCACCATCGAGCGCGGCCGCGGCTACGTGTCGGCCACGCAGAACCGCAACGAGTACGCCGAGGCCGGCCAGATCCCGATCGACTCGATCTACTCGCCCGTCCTGAAGGTCAGCTACCGCGTCGAGGCCACCCGTGCCGGCGAGCGTACGGACTTCGACAAGCTCGTCCTCGACGTCGAGTCGAAGCCCTCGATCGCTCCCCGTGACGCCGTCGCGTCGGCGGGTCGTACGCTCACCGAGCTGTTCGGCCTCGCCCGCGAGCTGAACGTCGAGGCTGAGGGCATCGAGATCGGCCCCGCGCCGGTCGAGACCGTCCTTTCGAACGAGCTGTCGATGCCGATCGAGGATCTCGATCTCTCGGTCCGCTCGTACAACTGCCTCAAGCGCGAGGGCATCAACACGGTGTCCGAGCTGGTCGCCCTCTCGGAGACCCAGCTGATGAACATCCGCAACTTCGGTCAGAAGTCGGTCGACGAGGTGCGCGACAAGCTCGTCTCGCTCGGCCTGTCGCTCAAGGATTCGGTGCCCGGCTTCGACGGCGCCCAGTTCTTCGGCGGCTACGACGAAGAAACCGTCTGACCCCGTCGGACCCGACCGAACCTTCCTACTGGAGTAACACGACATGCCTAAGCCCACGAAGGGTCCCCGCCTCGGAGGCGGCCCGGCCCACGAGCGTCTGCTTCTCGCTAACCTCGCTGCAGCGCTGTACACGCACAAGTCCATCAAGACGACCGAGACGAAGGCCAAGCGCCTTCGCCCGCTCGCCGAGCGCCTCATCACGTTCGCCAAGCGCGGCGACCTGCACGCGCGTCGCCGCGTGCTGAGCGTGATCGGTGACAAGGAAGTTGTGCACACCCTGTTCACCGAGATCGCGCCGCTGGTGGCCGAGCGTGACGGCGGCTACACCCGCATCACCAAGGTCGGCAACCGCAAGGGCGACAACGCCCCCATGGCCGTCATCGAGCTCGTTCTCGAGCCCGTGACCAAGAAGCCCTCCTCGTCGAAGGCCGCTGCGGCTCCTGCTGCTGCCGCCCCGGCGGAAGAGCCCGCTGCCGAAGAGGTCGTCGCCGATGAGGCCCCCGCCGCTGACGCGTCCGCCGAGGCCGGCGCCGAGTCGCAGGACGAAGGCGCCGCAGCCGAAGCGGCAGCCGAAGACGCTGTGGCGGACGACGCCAAGGCCTGAGCCTCGCTCTCGCACGAAGCCCTCACCCTGTCGGGGTGAGGGCTTCGTCGTGTTCGCGGCTCCCCGTAGGCTTGTGGGGTGCGTCTGCGACTCGACATCTCCTACGACGGAACGCACTTCCGGGGATGGGCGCGTCAACCGGGCCTGCGAACGGTCCAGGGCGTCCTGGAAGAGGCCCTCGCCCGCATCCTGGGAGGGGATCCTCGGCTCGTCGTGGCAGGGCGCACCGACGCCGGCGTCCACGCGTCCGGCCAGGTCGCTCACCTCGATCTGGATGCCGAACAGCAGGCCAGACTCCCGCGCCGACGTCGCGACGGCGACGAGGGAGACGCGGTCGCGGCCCTCGCCGGGCGTGTGCGCGGTGTTCTCGGCGCCTACCCCGACGTGACGGTTCACCGCACGTCGCCCGCCCCGGAAGGCTTCGACGCGCGGTTCTCCGCGGTATGGCGCCGCTACTCGTATCGGATCGCCGATACGCAGGCCGGGTACGCGCCGCTGGAACGTCTCCGGACGACCTCGGTCAGGACCTCGCTCGATGTGGATGCCATGCACGACGCTGCCCAGCGGCTCATCGGCCTCCACGACTTCGCCGCCTACTGCAAAGCCCGCGAAGAGGCCACGACGATTCGTACGCTCCTCGAGTACGACTGGCGGCGCGGCGACGATGGCATCCTCGTCGCGAACGTCCGCGCGGACGCCTTCTGCCACAGCATGGTCCGTGCGCTCGTCGGCGCCTGCGTCGCGGTGGGGGAGGGCCGCCTCGACGTCGAGGATGTGGCCAGGATCCGCGACGAGGGGCAGCGCACCGCCGATACGAAGGTCCTTGCGGCGCGTGGTCTCATCCTCGCCGAAGTCGGGTACCCGGAGGACGAGCTCCTCGCGGCCAGAGCCGAGCAGACCCGCAACCGCAGGGACGCGGACGACATCGGAGCGTGACGCGCCCGCGATCCGTTCGCAACCCCCGTCCCGCCGGCGATCGCGGCTCTAGGCTGAAACCGTCATGAAGGTCATCTCGTACAACCTCCGCAAACACCGCGCCGCGGTCGAGCTGTCGAAGCTCGTCGACGAGCACGCGATCGACGTGTTGTGCCTCCAAGAGTGCGATACGCGCGACATCCCGTCCGAGATCGCGGGTCTGCGCCTCGCCGAGGCGACGCAGCGCAACCGCCTGGGGCTGGCCGTCTACTACCGCGAGAACACCTTCCGCGCCGTGGAGGTGCGCGCTCTCGCACTCAAGAAGTCGTTGCACGACTATGTGCTGAAGCCGGCGGAGGAGCGCATGCTCGGGGTCCGTCTGCGCGACATCGACAACGGACGCGAGGTGATCGTGGCATCTTTCCACGCGGCACCGCTGACCGCGTTGAATTCACTCCGGCGGCATCAGATCCGGACGGCGCTCAGCGAGCTCCAGAACCTCGGCCCCGGGCTCCCCGCGCTGATGGTCGGGGACTACAACTACCCGGTCTTCAAGGAGCATCTCGGGCAGAAGGTGCGTGACCAGGGCTACGAGCTCACGCTGAGTGACGCGCGGACGTACACGAGGTATCGGTTCTTCCGCGGACACTACGATTTCGCGACGTCCGTGGGTTTCGACATTGCGCACATTCGGACTCTCCCGCAGGGGCTCAGCGATCATCTGCCGATCCTCATCACGGCAGAGGTGTCCACGTCGCACGCTCCCGCGGGTTCCTGAGCGACGGCAGAACCCTGAGCGCAAAGAAGAGGGGGGATCACCCATCCGGGTGATCCCCCCTCTTCTTTGCGCGTGAGAGTCAGGCGGTTGCCGGGCGACGGCGCCGCAGGACGGCTCCGACGCCGACAGCTGCTCCGGTGATGATCAACGCGCCGCCGGCGATCCACAACCCGGCCGTGGTGCCGCCGTCGATCCCCGTCTTCGCGAGAGTGTTGGCGGCCGGCGAGGCGCTTTCCTTCGAGACGACCACGCGCGCGTGGAGAACCTTGCCGCTGACCGTACCCGTGAAGGTCAGGTCGTAGGTGCCGATCGCGTTCGAGGGGAAGGCGATCGGCACGTCGAGTGCGCCGGCCTTCGCACGGGTGTGGAGGACCGTGTTCGTTTCGATCGCCGTCTTGACCATGCCGAGCGTTGCGCCCGACGCGTTCTCTCCGGTGATGGAGATCAAGATGTCCTCGTCGTTCGTGAACGGTGCACCGTTCGTCGTGAAGGTCGAGGTCTGTCCGGGAGCGATCGTGCTCGGTGTCGCGATGGCGGCGGACGGATCGACGTAGGCGTTGGCGGCGGTGGGCGCCAACAGAGCGACAGCGGCCAGGGAGAGAGCGGCGGCAGCGCGGAGGATCGTGGTTTTCATGGTGGGTCCCCATCTCGGTGGCACGTGTGGCCGGCGGAAGTCGAAGAGCGACCTGTTCGATCTCAGCGGTTGAGGATCGCCCTCGGGCAGTCTTTCGGAAGGCCGGGCCGGGGAGCCGTGCGGGGAACGTGTATTCACGAGTGAGGCCGGTGGACTTCACCTGCGGCGTTGCCTCAGGAGGCGTGGCACCGGGCACCCGGCGGCGCTACCCCGCCGCGACGCAGTCTTCGACCGCGTTCCCGATCGCGGGGCTTCCGACCGTCGGGGTGACTCTCGCGTCGATCCGTGTCGTCCGGGGCGTCGACACCCGGAGATCGAGATGCGCCTGTTGCCCGGGGGCCAGCTGCACGGACCACTTCACCACCTGACGGCCCTGTTCCGCACCTCCCGCGAAGCCGGCCGCCGCCCCCTCCGTGGTCGACGTGCGCTCCTCGAGTCGTGCCCCGGCGGGGAGGTAGACGTAGACGCCCGTCAGCGCCTCGCCCACCGGAACCCCGTACGCGCCCCCGCCGGTCACGTAGGGCGAGAGGGTGCCGGGATCAGGGGCGTCGTTGCGCAACGTCACGCTCAGGGCCGCGGAATCCGACCCGCACCACGCGACGTCGACCGTGGGATGAAGGTAGAAGTCCATCTTCGATCCGGTGCCGTCGTCGAGGTACACCCCGAAGGTCGTCCGGATGGCGTCGGTGGGGGGCAGCGTGCCTTGCAGGGTCGTGCCATCGAGGACCGCCTGGTCATCGGCATCCGCGTTCCACAGCAGGAGGCGTCCCTGTGAGGCGGCGCGACTGAGCGCCTCGATCAGCTCGCGAGGATCGGCGCGCCCCTCGGCGAGAGCGGCGAACACGGCGGCGGAGGCCGCGCGGAAGAACGCGTCCTGCTGCGCGGGGTCGGGGTAGCGTCGGTAGACCTCCTGCAGCAGGAGGGGGACGGCGTTGTCCGCGGTGAGTTCGTCGCCCGTGGGGAGGGTGACCGGGCCCGTTGCCGCGAGGATGTACCCGAGGGTGACGGGGTCGAGCGCGATCACCCCGTCGACGTCTCGTCCGCGGAGGCGCCGCCACATCTCTCGCGCGATCGGCGCGCCGATGGTGAAGTCGGGAACCTGCGTGACGTTCTGGATGAAGCGAGCCGGCCGGGTGTCGTAGAGGTCGCGCACCTCGGCGGGGAGGTCGACGACCGGCTGCTCGGTTCCGGGTGGGAAGTCGGCTGCCGAGGCCTGGTCGGCCAGTTCGATGCGTCCGTCATCGGTGTCGATCTGGGCGAGGGCTCCGACGATCCCGCCGAGCGAGCGCCACTCCGCGTTGTTCTGGAAGAGCACCAGGTACGACCGCGGCCCGTCGGCGCCGAGCATGGCGGGGATCAACCGGACGGCGCGGTGAAGGGCATCCACGGAGTTCGCAGCCGTGCCGACCAGATCGCGCGCCCGCGTGACGCCGCCGCGCAGCGGACCGAGGAGAGAACGGGTGTCGATGGCGGACAGCTCGGCGGCGGCCGCGTGCAGGTGGGCCGATGCGCTGCCGGCGACGGGCTCGAGCGCGGAGATCACCTCGATGTCGAACGCGCCGTCCTTCGGCCGGAGCGCCTCGGCGGACAGACCGGATGCGGCGGCCGCCAACGGGCCGAGACCGTCGGAGACGGCGTCGTCGAGAGCGGCGGACGTCACCGCGAGGGCGCTGAGTTGCGGCCCGATCCAGGGGAGCGTCTCGCCGAGTGACCAGATCGGGTCGCTCGTGAGCGCTCGCGCCGCGGAGGTCTCCTCACGCACCGTCGAGAGGACGGGAGCGAGGGCGGGAGGGTCGTCGAGGTCGCTTTCGGCATCCTGGACGGCCCGTTGAGCGGCCGCCAGGTGGGTGACAGCGAGACCGCCTCTCACGCCGACCCACAGGGTCGCGAAGAGGCCCAGGACCAGGGCCGCTGCCGCACACCAGGCGAAGACCCGTCCGGCCCGAGCCGCCGGTCGGTGGTCGTACGTATCCGTCACGCAGGAACACTATGGCGCTCTCGCCCGGGGACCGGGGCCGGGGCCGCACGGCTCACCCTAGACTTAACCCGGATCGGGGAGGGTGCATGCGGAACAGGGTGCGAAGGGGGCGTGTCGCGCTCGGCGCGATGGTCGGACTGATGACGATCGCCGTCGCAGGTTGCGGTGCTCCGCCCTGGGCCCAAGGCGGGGGCGCCGGTTCTGCGTCACCGACGCCGTCGCAGGTCTCCACCCCGGCGCCTCAGCCGGTGGCCAACGACCTTTCGAGCGGGTCGACGCAGAAGACCGTCACCGCGGGGGCGGTGTCCGCGACGGTGAACTACTGGTCGACGCTGTCCATGGACAAGTGGACACCGACGGCGCTCAAGCCGGTGAGCCTTTCCATGGTCACCACGGTGACTCCGGACGACGGTCAGAAGGTCTATCTCCAGCGCGCGACGATGACCGCCGTGCCCGGGAACGAGACGCAGTCGTTCGCACCGCTCGCTGCGCAGACCGATCAGTCGAACGCACCCGGCTACCTGGTCCTCGCGCCGTACAGCTACTCCCAGACCTTCAACGTCGGTGAGGTTCCCGCCGAGGCGACGTTCGTCACCCTTCAGTTCACCTACGAGTACCTCGTCCAGGCGACGCCGACGTCGGACGAGTACGCCAAGCAGACGGCCAGCGACACGCTCACGGTAGCCATCGCGCGGAGCGGGTCCGCGGGCTGACTCAGAGCCGCACGCGCTCCCAGCGGTCGCCGCCGAGGCGCCGCGCCGTCGCCGCTGCGGCATCGGCCTGATCGATCAGGGCGTCGAAATCGTAGTCCGCCGCCTCCGCGGGGACCCATCCCACACTGGCCGAGAGCTGGACGGCGATCCACGAGGTGGCATCCATCTCGGTGAACTGACGCAGGACGGTCCGGACGTACTCGCGCACCACCGGATCGGGGCGCGCCACGAGGACCACGAGATGACCGCTCGCCTTCCGCCCGATATCGGCTTCCGCAGGGAACGCACCGGTGACGACCGCCTCGAACGCGGAGATGATGTGCGACCAGTTGTTGTCGCCCGCCGCGCTGCGAAGGTGGACCGGATCGTCCACCTGGATCGAGAGTGCCACCCATCCGGACTCGCCGGCACGACGGGCGCGGACGAGGCGATCGGATGCCGTGACGGCGAACTGCGGCCACTCGGCCGCCGCGAGCGTGTAGCCGGGGGAGACGGACGTGAAGTACAGCAGGCTGACGGTGGCGCAGACGAGGTAGACGAGCATCGCGAGCCCGTTGAACAAGCGGGGGAGCTGTAGGTCGCCGACGGCCGCGGGCGCGGCGATCGCCGAGATGATGCTCGCCAACGCGAGCACGACGAACCCTCCCGACACGATGAGAAGCGGCAGCATCAGCCGCTCCCGGGAGTCGGCGGTGCGTCGGAGCTCGAAGATGGTCAATCCCGCGAAGACGGCCGCGGCGAAGAACGCCAGCCGGAAGGCCAGCCCGTAGACGGTGGCATCCGCGGTGAGGACGAACAGGGCCGCCGAGCAGACCGCCTGCACTCCGCCCAGCCAGGGGAGGGCGCGCACACCACGACGCGCGCGGAATCCCGACCAGATGAGGGCGGGAGCGCCGAGGATCAGACCGAGACCCGCGCGGCGGAGAGACTCGTCGCCCGTCGCCACACCCACCACGGACGTCCAGGTGCTGGTCATCGCGAGCAGGAAGGCCAGCGACCAGAGCAGAGCCGCCCGGGAGGGACGGGGGAGGAACCCCAGGCTGACGATCATGATCGACGCCAGGGTGGTGACGGTGGCCTGCGCGAGGCTGAGGTTCGCGAGGGTCTCGACCGCTGTCATTCCTCCCCGTCCTTCGCCGGGACGGGCAGGACCACCGTGACCGTGGTGCCGGATCCGAGGTCGCTCTCGAGAGTCACCGAGCCGCCGTTCTCTTCGATGATCCCGCGGACGATCCCCATGCCGAGTCCCGTTCCGGGAGTCGAGCTGTCGCGGGCGGCCCGTGAACGGAAGTACGGGTCGAAGATGCGCGGCAGGTCTTCGGCGGGGATGCCGATGCCGGTGTCGGCGAAACGCAGCACCACGCTGTCGTCGCCGACCTCTGCCGAGAGGTGAACCGAGCCGCCTCCGGGCGTGTACTTGATGGCGTTGCTCAAAATGTTGTCGAAGGCCTGTCGGAGGCGGAACGCGTCTCCCACGACCTCCGCGGTACCGGGGAGATCGTCGAGGATGGTCACGCGACGAGCGGCGGCGGCGGGTCGGAAGGATTCGAGCGAGGAGGCGATGATGCGCGTCGCGTCGGCGGTCTTCGGGGTGTCCTTCTCCCGGAACACCCCGCGGGAGTTCGCGAGGATCTCGGAGATGAGCTTCTGCATGCGCTCGCCCGCACCGGCGATGACCTCGAGCTGCTCACGCACCTTCGGAGAGAGATCCGGGTCGTCCAGAGCGAGGTCGGCGTGACCGATGATCGCCGTCAGCGGGTTGCGCAGTTCGTGCGAGACCGTCGCGGCCAACCGCTCGCGCGCACGTTCGGCTTCGATGAGGGCGGTGATGTCGTGGACGATCAGCAGCGTGCTCTCCGGCTCGTCGGAGGAGACCAGTCGCCGCGTCGAGGCGGAGAGGGCATGCCAGTTGCCGTCGGCGTCGAAGAGCCAGACCCGCTCGTCGTCGAACTGCTCTCCCCGCGCCGCCCGGGCGAAGGGGCGTTCCGATTCGTTGAGCGGCTCGCCCTGGAGGGTCGCGTACTCCACGGCGCTCCCGGGGCGCTGCGGTTCGTCGCGGTCGATCCCGTACAGCGACAGGTAGGTGTCGTTCAGAGCGAGGATCTCGCCGTCGGCCGACATGCGCGCGATACCGGTGTCCAGACCGTTGAGGACCTGCGAGACCCGTCGCTCCTGCCCCGTGACGCGTTGGAGTGTGCCCTGCAACCTGCTGGCCTGCCGTCGGAGCAGCTGTTTGAAAGCGCGGGTCTGCCGCGACGAGAGGTAGGCCGTGATGCCGATGAAGGTCAGCGAGAGAAGGACGACGATCAGCCGCAGCGCCGTGGCCGGTCCCGACCCGTTGGCGGCGGCGTCGATGACGATGATCACGCCGACGGTCGCGAGGGTGCTGACGAGCAGGCTCACGGCGAAGTGCGTGGCGATCCAGGTGATGGGGAACACCCAGAAGAACCCGAAGCGCAGATCGGTTCCGAAGCTCAGGAGCCCGATCCCGATGATGTCCCCGAACGGGATGACGGCCACCGCGTTGCGTGGCAGGCGATGCCACGGGACGATGATCGCGACGGCGGTCAAGGCGATGACGAGGCCCACGCCCGTCGAGAAGGTCCACACCGCGAACAGGGACGGCTCGAGCGCCTGGGTGAGCAACACGGTGATGACCACGCTGGCCCCGAGGACGAGTTGCAGGAGCCAGACGGCCCTCGTTCGGCTGCTGGGGCTGGACCCTTCGTCGGTCTGCGGCACCCGGGCCGGCGCCGCCGACGGAACCATCCTCCCCGCTGACATTCTTCGAGTGTATCGACGGTGGTGTAGTCTTCTGCGCGCCATCCTGTCTCTGCTCGCCGTTTGTGCCCATCGGGGCACGTCGTCCGGTCAGACTCCCCCTGAGGCCTGCATCCCGCAGCGTGATGGTCGTTCAGCGACCTCTGCGCCTTCGCGCCCCTCTCCTCAGGAGCAACCCGTGACCACGCCCCCTCGCCGACGCGCTCTGCGCGCGCTCGCCCTCGCCACCGCGCTCGTCGTCGGCCCGATCGCCCTCAGCGGGTGCACCCAGGTCGTCGACGCGTTCAACGCGTTCCAGGCACAGTCCTCGGGCAATCAGTCCGTGGTGGTGCCGACGGCTGCCCCGCAGGTCGCCGCGTCGAGCATGCCGTTCGACTCGCAGTTCACCTACGACGGTTCGGTCACCTTGTCATCCGAGGTCGCCGATGGCCTCGAGGTCCGCTTGGATGTCTGGGCGGTGAACCCCAAGCGCACGATGGAGTGGACGTCCGCGAACGAGAAGCAGTTCGGGTTCGCCGTCAACGTGTACGACCACCGCGTCGACGAGAAGGCCGTGCTCGCCCAGAAGCGTCGCGTCTACCTCTCCTCCGTGTCGATCACCTCCCAGACCGCCCAGACCGGCGGCCAGGTGTCGAGCCCGTTCCAGTTCAGCGCCGACCCGCGCACGCTCGTGCCGTCCGACACCCAGCGGTCCGACCGCGGCCTCCTTCTGAACAGCTTCCAGGGCGGACTGCTCGTACCCACCACCTCGATCCGTCAGCTGCCGAACGACACCTACGGCATCACGCTCGAGTTCGCGCTGAACGTCGCCGTCGAGGGAGCGGCGAACACCGACACGTCGTTCAGCCAGCAGACCGTGTACCAGTACCTCCCGATCGCGATCTCGACGAACGAGACGCAGGCCGCCCCGCAGAGCACGACCACGGACTCCACCGGACGTGCTCCGGGATGGGGGCAGACCGGCGGCCAGGGCTGAGCCCGGCCCCGCGGCTCAGTGGGCGAGGCCTTGGCGCGGGCGGAGGCGTCGACTCTCCATGAGGAGCGACACTCCGTCGACGTCATCCACACGGTGATGCTCGAACGCGAGATCCGGGGTGTCGTCGTACCCGATCGCAGGCATGGCGGCGGCGAACACCTCGCTCACGGATCGCTCGACGTGCGCGGCGTCGGTGCCGGCGGGGAGAAGAAGGAACACCGTGTCCCGGGCCGGCATCCCCGTGGCGACTCCGGGGAGCGCCGCGCGGGCCGCGTCGACGAGGGACGTGAGCATCTGCTCGGCTCGATCTGAACTGTGGGCCGCCCGGATGAGGTCGAGTTCGGGCAGCCGCACGACGAACACATCGACACGGGCGTGCGCATGAAGAAGGGAAGCCGCGTCGCGCCGGAGCGCACCGCGGTCATGGGCTCGCGTGCCGGGAGCGGGGTCGTCGTCGAGCTGGCGGCCCATCTGCACGGCGGCGGCGGTCACGATCATGATCGCGAGCGCACTCACCACCGACGTGATCTCCGCGGAGGCGAGCTTCTCCCAGAGCGCCGAGTTCACTCCCGCGGTTCCGGCGACGATGAGGCGGCCGATGTTGAAGGCCGCGAAGACCCCCATCGCCGCCGCGAGAAGGACGGTTCCCCGGATCGCGTCGACCGGCCGGCGGCGCGCCTCGATCGCCGTCAAGGCGCTGAAGGCTGCGATCGCCGCCGTCTTCACGAGCATGGCCTCGTCGAGGGAGACGACGTAGGTCACGGCCAGCATGAGGATCGCGCCCGCACCCGCGCTGAGGGCCCCGATCGACGGTCGCGCGTTCAGACGTCGCACTCCGGCCCAGGCCAGTCCCGGTGCCAGCACGTTCGTCGCGTTGCCCACGGCGGCGGCGAACGTGCCGCCGCCCGTCTCTTCGAGGACGTTGAGGAAGGCGCAGGCGAGGGCGGCCAGCGCGGCGGCTCCGAAGTAGCGGACCAGTTCGGCGCGCGGGCCCCCGCGATCGTCGCCGTGGCGTCCGTGCGCCAGGAAGAGGACGGTCACGGCGAGTGCGGCGGCGGCGATGGCGGCGATGAGATCGAGGACGGCCATCTGCGGGCGCTTTCTGCTTCTGCTCCCCTGAGCGGATCTTGCGGAAATCTTGCGGCGACGATGCCGGATCGCGGCGGCCGTCTTGCGGTGAACCTACCAGAGTGGGACATGGCCGACACGCCGCCCCCTCCGAACAGGAAGACAACCGCCATGACCGATGCGCGCAGCTTCGCCCCCCACACCAAGGCGCTCGCCTACACGTCCGACGACGTGGCCGGCGCAGCGGCCTCGGAGCATGGCTTCGCCGACGACTTCGCGGCGGTCCTGGAGAACACCTCGGTCCACCGTTCGACGATCGGCTGCGTGATCCCCGCCTACAACGAGGAAGAGTCGATCGCCGACGTGATCGAGGCGCTACTCGGCCAGACCCGTGTGCCCGACGTCATCCATGTCGTCGTCAACAACACCTCGGACAACACCGTGAAGATCGCCTCGGAGTACAGCGGCCCCCACGAGGTCGTGACCGAGCTCGGAGAGCAGTTCACCGAGGTGTTCGTCCACGACATCGGCAAGAACCCCGACAAGAAGGTCGGCGCCCTCAACTACGGGTACTCGCTCGTGGAGGGCTACGACTACCTGCTCGGCGTCGACGGAGACACCATCGCCGACAGCAAGGCCGTCGAGTACCTCGAGACCGAAGCGGTCTCGGACTCCCGCATCGGGGGCATCTCCGCGATCTACACGATCGACGACCGCCCCATCAAGGGGCTCATCGGGAAGTTCCTGACCGCCGGTCAGCGCACGCAGTTCGCCGCGTTCAACCTCCAGAACATGCTCCGCGGCCGCAACATGGCCGTGCTCGGCGGCCAGTTCTCGATCTTCTCGACCAACGCGCTCCGCGAGGCGATGAAGCAGAACCACCAGGTCACGCCGTGGGTGAAGGACTCGGAGGTCGAGGACTCGCTGCTGTCGCTGCAGATCAAGAGCGCCGGCTACCTGACTAAGATCAGCCCGTACGCCCGCGCCGACGTGGGCGGCATGACGACGCTCTCCGGTTACGACGCCCAGCAGGTCAAGTGGACCTACGGCGCGATCGAGCTGATGTGGCCCGGCCAGCGCGGGGACACGAAGGGCCAGCCCTTCCACCCCAACCTGCGCCTGCGCTGGTTCGAGAACTTCGGCATGCTGACGAACCTGTTCGTGCGCGTGGCCTTCCTGACCCTGCTCGCCGGCTCGCTGTCGATCGGCGCGTTCGTGTTCTCGCCGCTGTGGCTCATCCCGCCGGTGATCGCCATGCTGCTGAACCTGCGCATCGCCCGCACGATGAAGGCCGTCAACCGCCGCGACATCCTCTTCGCCGTCCTGTTCTTCCCGGCGGAGATCTTCATGTGGATCCGCATCAGCCACTTCGTCCGCTCGTGGACGCGCTTCCTCTCGCGCAAGAAGGTCGACAACTGGGCCATGCAGGCGAAGGCCGAACGCGGTGGCGGACTCGGGCACTGGACCCCGATGGTCGTCCTCATCGCCGTCGCCGTCGCGCTCGCCGTGATCTGGGTCATGGTCGGCCCCATGGTGCAGTCCTCCATCCTGTGGATCGGCTGGCCGATCGTCGGCGTCGTGACCGTCCTCCAGACCCTCTTGATGTTCTCCAAGCTCGTCCGTCGCCACCACGGCTTCAAGGTCTGACGGACCCCCGATCTGATCGCGACCCGAACGCGTCAGAAACACGGATGCCTCGGCCCTGGGGAGGGTCGAGGCATCCGTCGTATCCGCGCGGAGCGCGAGGGGTCAGGGGGCGGCCATCAGCTCCGACGTGAGGCGGTATCCCACCCCGCGGACGGTCTCGATGTAGCGCGGATTGGCGGGGTTGTCGCCGAGCTTGCGCCGGAGATTCGTCATATGGGCCTCGATCGCCCGCTTGTCCGCCTCGCCGACGAAGTAGCTGGTGACGTACGACTCGCCGCGCAGCACGAGCGTCAGATCGGCCTTGCTCCGCACGCGCCGCTTGGACTCCATGAGCGTGGCCAGCAGGTCGAACTCGGTGCGGGTGAGTTCGAGCTCGTCGCCGCCGACGAGGACGATCCTGCTGTCCGGGTCGAGCTGGAGGTCGCGGTGCACGATCCAGGGCGCGCCGGTCGGCGTGACCGCCCCGTGCGAGCGGACGACGGCGTCGGTGGACGGGCGAGTCGCGAGCTCGCTGCCTGCGGCCTCCCGGGGCTCCGGGCCCTGGGAGGACGGGACGACGACAGGGACGCTGGGCGCAGCCGCGGGCGGGGCGGTGGGTGGCGCGGCAGCGGGCGCCTGCGGCTCGGCCGGGCGTGCCGCCGGGAAGGACGGACCCACGCTGTCCTGCCGCGGAGCGGCCCCGGAGCCGCCGCCCGCTCCGGAGCGCGGGCGACGCAGCAGGGCCTCGATCCGGGCACGCAGCTCGCGCGGGCGGAAGGGCTTGACCACGTACTCGTCGGCACCGGCGCCCAGGCCGAGGACCACGTCTGCCTCTTCCTCGAGACCCGTGAGCATGATGATGTACGTGTCGCTCTGCTGCCGGATCCGGCGCGCGGCCTCGAAGCCGTCGATGCCGGGCATGTTGACGTCGAGCGTCGTGATGAGGGGCTGGTAGGCGATCACGGCGCGGACGCCGTCGATGCCGTTCCCGACGGACACCGTCGAGAATCCCGCCGCTTCCAAGACCTCGACGAGGAGATGACGGATATCCGGGTCGTCCTCGACGATCACGGCCGTCTTCAGCATCTCCGTGCTGTCGCTCATCGCACCCACTCTTCTGGTTCGCACGGAAACGTGCCCGCGTTCTCCCCCGAGACGCGGCGGCCACACGGACCGAGCCACATCTTTCCACACTTCGGCGTGCCCCCGGGCGGGGTGGTGGCGGTTCGGGCCGGTGTGTCAGCGGCTCTCGCGCGTGAGTTCGACCGCAGCGTCGGGCCACCAGGTGCCCGCCGGAGGGCCGCCGTTGCACTCGCCGTCGCTCTCGCCCGCCGGCTTGATCCAGAGTGTGGTGTCGACGACTCCGTCGCCGAACGCGCCCCCGGCCGGGCCCACGAGGCGGCCCGGGGGATTGCACCACTCCGACCCGGCCGGTCCCGCCCCGTTCCGCGAGGTGTCGATGACCGCGTGCGTTCCGCCGAGCTTCTCGGAGAGCGCGTGCGCATACGAGAACTCGGCCGCCGTGTCCTGGTAGTTCGACACGTTGAGCGCGATGCCCCGCACGTCTCCGATCAATCCCGTGGCGGAGATGAGCGCGGCCATCTCCTCGACGGGATGCCACGCGGAGTGCCCTCCATCGAGGTAGATCCAGGTGTTCGTCCCGCGGACGTTGTCCACGGCGGTGCGGAGATAACCCGCACGATCCGAGGGGGACCCGCAGGACGAGGACAGGGCGATGCTGTCGGGCTCGAGGATGACGATCTTCTGGATGTCCGGGGCATTGCGCAACGCCTCGCCGATCCTCTTCGTCCAGTCCCGGTACGCATCGGGATCGAGCCCCCCGGCGGAGTGGTTGCCGCAGTCTCGATCGGGCAGGCCGTACACGGCGACCGAGAGGGAGGCATCCTGATCCCGCGCTTCGGAAGCGAGATGGGCGATCCGGTCCCAGACCTCGTCGATCGGGTCGATCTCCGGGGTCAGCCAGTAGGTCGTGGGCTGGGCGGCGAGCCACTTTGCGGCGGCGGCCTGCTCGGGCGTGGCCGAGGGGTCGTTCGCCGCGATCGCCGCTTTCGACTCGTCGGGAGCGACGATCGTGGTGTCCACGGCGGGAGGGCGGGCGCCGAGCGTCTGGAAAAGCGACGAGACGAGGCTGCCGACGACCGCGATCCCGGCGATGAGCGCGACGACGACCACCACGGCACCCACGATGAGAACGAACCGTGGAATGCGGCGGCGCTGCCGACCCGGGCGGTGCGCTCTCCCCACGGATGGACTCTATCCGAGCGCGGTCGCACCGAGGGCGTCTCGGGCGCGCGGGTGATTAATCACGTGCGGAGATGTAGTCTGAATTCGTGGGAAAACTGGTTTACAACGCGTTGGGTCATTCCTTCGATATCGAGGACCGCACGCTTTCCCACCTGCGCATGGTCTTCATGAACAAGCTGCGCCGCGGCGAACCTTTCATGTTCCATTTCCCGGTCGGTGACGGAAGCGGGACGCGGACTCTGTGGATCCATCCGTCCATTCCGCTCGTCTTCCACTTCTACGGCAGCCGTGCGCCCCAGCTGAACCGCCGCTGGATCGACGAGCTGATGCACGAGGCGAGCTCGGCCAACGGATTGAGCGTCATCGCGGAGCCGGAGGCGGATTCGCCCGAGGTCCGCTCCGCCTGATCTCTCAGCCGCACTCCGCGTCGACGACCTCGCGCACCTGATCGAGGAAGGTCGCGATGTGGCCCGCCGCGTCGGCGGGGAGGCTGAGAGCGTACTCCCGGATGCGCGCGGTCACCGGGTCGATGGCGTCCGCGTCGGTGGACCGGTCGAACGGGATGACGAATTTGCTGCGCCGGTCGGCGGGGTTCGCGATGAAACCGATCAGACCCCCGGCGTGCAAGCGATCCAGCATGCCCGTCACGGATGCGGTGGAGACGCCGAGCGCTTGAGCGATCTCGGTGGGAGTGACCGTGAGTCCTTCGTCCGCGCGCTCGAGGATGAGGCGCATGGCGGCCCGGGCGTTCTCGCTGGGGCCGCAGTCCGTCTGACGCCGCCGAGCGAGGCGCGCCTCGGCCAGTCGCAGCCGCTCGACGGCGCGGGCGGCCACCGCCGAAGGGTCATCGTTCTCCACGATCGTCATCGTTCTCCTGTCGCCCTGCCGCCCGAGCGCACAGTCTAGTTAGGCAAACGAGATTCACGCAGGCCTACGGATCCCGACTCGCGGTGAGTAGTTCAGCGGAAGACGCGGAGGCGTCCGATGTTCCGCTAGGTGATAGTTAGGCGATCTAGTAAAATTCTTTTTGACACGATCTCCGGAAGGAGGCCCGCCATGGGCTCCATGTTCTACGGGTCATCTCCTGACCCGATTCGCATGCCGGATCGCGTGCTCGCGCACGTCAAAGTCGTGATCGCGACGAAGCTTCGACGCGGGGAGAGTTTCACGGTGTCGTGGCGGCATCCCGAAGGGGAGCCGGTGGGGCGGAGCACCATCTGGCTCCAGCCCTCGATTCCCCTGCGCTTCGTCTTCGGCGCGAGCGAGCCGGAGATGCTCGACCCCGCTCTCCTGCAGGCGTACGCGAACTCGGCCAATTCGTCCGGCGGACTGACCGTCGACATCGGGGCGGCGGAGACGTCCCCCGTGCTCCCGGCGTAGAGGTTCTTCTCAGCGGCGACCGGCGTGCTGGTGCGCCATGAGGGAGACCCACTCGCGTGCGGGGCAGGGCGGCATCCCTCGATCGACGAGGCGCGCCCACGCCTCGACGTACACCTCTTCCAAGAGGATGTCGGCTCGCGAGGCGTCCGGTGTCAGGGCGAGCAGGAGGGCGTAGATGCGCGGAGCGGTGACGTCGTAGAACGTCCCGAACGCCTGCTGGTCCCCGCCGGCTGCACGCGCGAGGAGCCCGTCGGCGTCCGCGTCGTCGACGGCCGCGCGCGGCAGGTCCGTGATGGTCATGCAGCCCTCCTCTCCGGTGTGCTCACAGTCAAGCTCCGCGTTGCGGGGAGGGGCCGGGGGTTGCGCGAACCGACCCCCTCGCGTAGGTGAGAGCCCCGTCGTCAAGCCCACGGTCCCCGCCGCTCCCCGAGTTACGGTGAGGAGATGAAAACGGTCGTACGGTGGTCGCTCGCGCTGGCCATGATCTTCGCCGGGGTGTCGCACCTCACGTTCGCCCGCCGGGACTTCCAGGCTCAGGTGCCCGATGTCCTGGTCGAGGACCTTCCCCTCGACCGCGACCTCGTGGTCGTGGCATCCGGAGTCGTCGAAGCGGGCTTCGGTCTCGCGCTGATCGCGCTGCCGCGGGAGCGTCGCCGGGTCGGGGCCGCCCTCGCGGCGTTCTTCGTCGCGATCTTCCCCGGCAACGTCGACCAGTGGCTCAAGAAGCGTTCGGCGTTCGGGCTCGACACCGACCGCAAGCGCTTCGTCCGGCTGTTCTTCCAGCCGGCGCTCGTCGCGGCGGCCTGGTGGTCGACGCGCTGACACGGCGGTGAGCACCGTCGTGAGCCTCGAGCTCACCTTCGACGACGCGTCCGACGCCGCCGTGCGTCGAGAGTGGGACGCCCTCCTCGCCGCCGGCTTGCCGAGCCAGGCTCAGCACCGGGGCGCCAGCAATCGACCCCACGTGACGATGCTCGTGCGCACATCCCTCGGGCCGATCGACGGTTCGGGACTCGACGCGATGCTGCCCCTCGACCTCACCCTGGGGGCACCGATCCTCTTCGGCGTCGGGCGCAGCCGGGTCATCGCCCGGTCGGTCGTCCCCTCGGCGCCGCTCCTGCACCTGCACGCGGCGGTGCACTCCCGCGTGGGCGCACCCGCAGGCGACGATCACACCGCGCCCGGCGCCTGGACGCCGCACGTGACGCTGGCGCGACGCGTCCCCCTCGAGCGCCTGGGGGATGCGCTGGCCGTTCTCGCCGGCGCCGGGGGAGGAGAGGTGCCCGCGCGCGCCACGTGCCTTCGGCGATGGGATGCCGAGCCCCGCACCATCACGCACATAGCCGGACATGGCACCCTGGAGTCGTGCTGACCGACGACGCGTTCTCCTTCCTCCGCGAGTACCACCTGGCGACGCTCTCGACCGTGGGGCGCAACGGCCGTGTTCACGCCGTGCCCGTGGGGTTCACCTACGAAGACGGCATCGTGAGGATCATCGGCTCGCGCGGCACCCAGAAGTTCGTCAACGCCGAGCGCAGCGGCCGCGCCTCGGTGTGCTCCGTCGACGGAGCCCGGTGGATCAGCTTCGAGGGGACCGCCCGCGTCACCGACGACCCCGATGCCGTCGCCCGTGCCGTCGAGCTGTATGCCGCGCGATACCGTCAGCCACGCGTCAACCCTGAGCGCGTGGTGCTGGAGATGTCCGTCGAGCGCGTTCTGGGTTCTCAGCAGTTCCGCGTCTGAGCGGCGTACTCTGGAGGCATGTCCCCTCTCACCTCGTCGATGCCCTCCGGGCGTGAGGGGGTCGTCGGCGTGCAGAACGCCGGCGGCAGAGGCGCGGACCGCACTGCTTCCCTCGCCGGGTGACCGGCGCGGGCGCACTCCCGCGTTCCTCGGGCTGCGCCCTTCGCGACCCCTCGCCGCTGCGCGGCTGATCGGGGTCATCTCTCCGCGCGCGGTGCGACCGCGCGCCCCCTTTCGCGGCGCCGCCGATGACGGCGGCGCCGCCCCCTCGACGGGACTCCTCATGCACGCCCTCACCCCTGCCTCCGTACGCTCCTCCTTCGTCAACGTCTCGACGCGCGAACGCAGCGCGCTCGTCGTCCCCACCGATCTCGCTTCCCACGACTGGGACCGCCTGGACTACTTCGGGTGGCGTGACCCCAAGACGCCCCTCCTCGGGTTCGTCGTCGCCGAGATCGACGGATCTCCGGTCGGTCTCCAACTGCGCCAGGCCGAGCAGCCGACGCAGTCGCGCCCGCAGTGCTCGTGGTGCGCCGACGTGACCCTGCCGAACGACGTCGTCTTCTTCTCGTCCCGCCGCGCGGGCAAGGCGGGTCGCGCCGGCAACACGGTGGGGACGTTGCTCTGTGCGAGGTTCGAGTGCTCGCGCAACGTCCGGCGCCTGGATCCGCCGGCGTACCTGGGCCACGACGCCGCCGCCGCACGGGATCGACGTATCGACGCCCTCCGCGCCCACATCGACAGCTTCTTCCGCGACCTGCGCGACGGAGCCTGAGCCGGGCCGCGGTGCGTCCGGGTCCAGACCTCCGCCGCGAAGGCGGTGGACCCGGGCGCGCCGTCCCCGGGCTGCTGAGATACTCGACGCGATGCCTCGTGTTCTCCGCTCCTCGCTCGCGCTCCTCGTCGCGCTCGCCGCGGGGGGTGCGGCACTGACGGCGTGCGCCCCCGTGTCGACGGCATCCCTCCCTCCGGTGACGTCTCCGTGTGCTCCGGGGGCCGTCGAGGTGCCGCCGGGGGCGGAGAATCTGCAGAGCGCTTTGGATGCCGCCACCCCGGGCGACGTCCTCCAGCTGTCGCCGGTGACCTACTCGGGGCGGTTCCGCATCGCGGTGTCGGGCGAGGCGGAGCGTCCGATCGTCCTGTGCGGGGTGTCGGGTGCCGTCCTCGACGCCGGGGGAGCGCAGGACGGATACGCGCTGCACCTCGACGGAGCCTCGTTCTGGCACGTGCAGGACCTCGCGGTGCGCGGGGGGCAGAAGGGCGTCGTCCTGGATGCCGCTTCGCACACCGAGCTGTCGCGCGTGCGCGTCTCGGATGTGGGGCAGGAGGGGCTGCACCTCCGCGCCGCGAGCAGCGACAACCGCGTCGAGGACACCGTCGTCGAGCGCACGGGCCTCACGGACGCGAAGTACGGCGAGGGGGTGTACGTCGGCTCTGCGGAGGCCAACTGGTGCCGATACACGTCGTGCGCGCCGGACCGCAGCGATCGCAACGTCTTCGAGCGATTGGACGTGCGCGACACCACGGCCGAGGCACTGGACGTCAAGGAGGGCACGACCGGCGGCATCGTCCGCGCCTCGATCCTCGCGGTCGGCTCCGATGCCGTGGTGGACAGCGCCGTCGACCTGAAGGGCACGGGCTGGTCCATCGAGGGAAGCACCGTCACGGGTCCGGTGGATGCCGTGTCGGTGCACGTGATCCTGGCCCCGTGGGGGTCCGACAACACCGTCGCGACCAGCACCCTGCAGCCCGGACCGGGTGGGATGGGCGTCCACGTCGTGGGGGACGCCCGCTCGGCGGGGAACGTCGTGGGGTGCGACAACAGCGTCCCCGGGGACGCGTCTGCGGGGAACATCCCCTGCCGGTGACCCGTACGCGGTAGCCTTCAGTGTCTCCCCCGGGCATCGAATCGCGTTACCCGAACGCGCGAGGGGGAGAGTGATGGCCGACGCGTCCTTCGGCGAGCAGTTGATGTGGGTGCTGCCGTTCGGCTACCTCGGCATCGTCTCGTGGGGTTTCTGGCTCATCCGCAAGATCCTGGCCGCGACGGCGCGCCCCGTGAAGAACCTCTATCGCACGACGACCACCGTGGTCGTTCCCTCGTTCCACGAGGACCCCGACGTGCTCCTGCGCTGTCTGCAGACCTGGGTCCGCCAGGGCCCGTCCCGGATCATCATCGTCCTCGACGTGGCCGATGTGGAGGCGCAGTCCCGGATCGAAGCGCTCGCCCTGCCCTCGGTCGACGTCGTGATGTTCCACCACCGAGGGAAGCGGTCGGCGCTGGGGGTCGGCATCCGGATGGTCGACACCGAGCTGATCCTCTTCGTCGACTCCGACACGGCGTGGGAGGACGGGATGCTGGATGCCGTGCAGATGCCGTTCATCGATCCCGCGGTGGGGGCGGTGAGCACGCGGCAGAACGTCTACCTGCCGAAGTCGAGCGTGTGGCGCCGCGTGGCCGACTGGATCATCGACCTCCGCTACACGGACTACGCCCCCGCGATGGGGCGCTTCGGCGGCATCATCTGCGCGTCGGGGCGGACCGCGGCGTACCGCACCTCGGTGATCCAACCGCGCGTGGAAGACCTCGAGCACGAGATCTTCTTCGGCAAGGAGTGCATCGCGGGCGATGACGGCCGGATGACGTGGCTCGTGCTGTCCCAGGGCTTCCGCGTCGCGCACCAGGACAGCGCGCGCGCCCTCTCGATGTTCCCCGGCACGTTCCGCGCCTTCGTCAAGCAGCGGGTGCGATGGAGTCGGAACTCGTTCCGGTGCTACCTGACCGCGATCCGCCACGGCTGGGTCTTCAAGGTCCCGCTCATCTCGCAGATCACGATGATGCAGATCCTCCTGACGCCCTTCACGATGTTCGTGGCGTTGGCGTACGTCGTGCTGGCGGCGCGGGCGGAGCACCCCCTCCTCGGGCTCGGACTCGCGATCGTCTGGCTCTTCGTCGGTCGCGGCATCCGCGGGATGTCGCACCTGTGGCGGCGTCCCGAAGACATCGTGCTGCTGCCGCTGGTGACGCTCGTCATCATCTTCATCGCCCTCCCCATCAAGATCTACGCCCTCTTCACGATGAACAAGCAGGGGTGGCTGACGCGCTCGGCCGACAGCCAGGGCGGTGAGGGCCAGACGGAAGCGAGCCTCGGCGGCGAGGGACAGTCCGCCGAGAGCCTCGGGCTCGTCTCGCAGGAGACGAAGGCGGCCCATGGCTGAGGACGGTGCGATCACGGCGCAGGAACGCGGGGACAGTCACTTCGCCTTCCGCGGGGTCGCGCGCGTCTTCATGGTGGTCGCGGTGGTCGTGCTCGTGGCGGGAGTGATCCTCGCGGGAAACTTCGTGCACACCGGATCCTTCCTGCCCTGGCTGGACGACGACGCGCGCTCGAGCGCCGCCGTGGTGGGGCCTGCGCCGGACCCGTCCGGCAATGCCGACGGAGCCGATCCGGCAGCGGCGCCGCAGACGGCCGCCGATCGCGTGGCCGCCGAGGACACGCGCCTGTCCGCGGTCGCCGCGCTGGACAGCACCGACCCCGCCCTCATCGACGCGTGGAGCACGGTCGTGCTGGGTGCCAGGAACGGTCAGCCCACGGGGTACAGCCTCTCCGACCTCGTCGCCCTCGGCGCCGTCCGCCAGGACGACCCGACGACCTTCACGCTGCAGCGCAACGTCGTCGTCCGCTCCGGAGCCGAGCTCGACCTCGTCGCGCCCGGTGCGACGCTGCGGATGACGAGCTCGCCCGCGGCGAGCACGAGCATCGTCGGGTGGGGTGGCACCGTGCGGTTCGGCGGTGCCGACGGATCGCCGTTGCGGGTCACGTCGTGGGACGACACCGTCGCCGCCCCCGACACCGACGAGGGGGACGGACGCGCGTACATCCGCGTTCGAGACGGCGTCCTCGCGTCGACCTTCACCGACTTCGCCGACCTCGGCTACTGGAGTGGGCGCACCGGGGGACTCGCCATCACCGGCAGTGGCACGGTGGATGCCACCGCTCAGCTCGAGAACTCGACGATGGCGGGGCTGCACTACGGCTTCTTCGCGTCGGAGAGCACCGGGGCCGGCATCTCGGACTCGACGATCAGCGACTCGACCCTCACGGGCATCGAGCTGACCAACGGCGGCCACGACTTCCGGGTCGAGCGCACCACCGTCCGCGATTCGGGCTCGGACGGCATCGCGCTCTCCCGACAGTCGCGAGCCCTCAGCCTCACCGGGGTCACGGTGGAAGGGGCCGCCGGCTGGGGCGTCCGGGTCGACGGCTCCGCCCTGGCGGACGGACCGACGACCGGCGGCTACGGTCTGACGCCGTCGAGCGAGTTCACCCTGGTCGACTCCCGCGTGCAGGACAACCGGGACGGGGGCGTGCGCGTCATCTCGACGGACAAGACCGAGATCCGTCAGTCCACGGTCGACGAGGACCGCACGGCCGTTCTCGTCGAGGGACCGTTGACGGGGCTGGCGGTGACGAATGTCGATCTCTCGTCGAGCGAGCTGCGGGGTCTGGACATCACCGGCCGGATCACGGATGCCAGGGTCTCGGACTCGCGCATCGTGGGACGCCGCATCGCCACCGAGATCACCGGGGCCGCGGTCGTGATGACCGGGAACGACCTCACCGTCGCCACGGGGTCCGCCGTCGAGCTCGCGGAGGACGCGCGCGCCGACATCACCGGCAACACCTTCCACGGGGTCGGGCAGGACGCGGTCGCGATGTGGGCGGGCTCGCGCTCGATGCAGGCGGAGAACGACGAGAGCGACTGGACGTTCCAGTGGGCCTGGGTCGGATGGATGAACGAGCACCCGATGATGTGGATGTGGGCGCTCGTGCTTCTCATCCCCGCGATCGGTCTGCCCGTGCTGTGGAGGCGGCGGCGCGAACATCGTCGACTCCGTGAGCTCCTCCGTGAGGCGCTGCTCCGGCACGGCGAGGAGCAGGTCGCGGCCTATCGCGCGCTGCCGGCCCCGGAGCCCCTTCCCTCGGCAGGTCCGTTGTCCGCGGCGACGGCTTCGTCCGCGGCCTCCGCACCGCCGGCCGCGGACGGAGCGACCGACCTCCCGGGCACCCCGCACACGGTTCCCCCGCGTCCGCGCGCGCCCCGTGCTCCGGCGACCTCGCGCCCGCGATCGTTCGCGGACCTTCGCACCGGCGTCCTCGAGGGACGCACGTTCGCGTCGCTCCGTGAGTTCGCCATCGCCGCTGTCGTCGAGGGCGGGTACTCCGTGTCGACGATCTCGCGTCTGTTCCGCATTCAGCAGTGGCGTCTGCAGCAGTGGGTGGATGACGCCCTCACCGTCGACGCCACCTCGACGAGGGGACTCCGATGAGCGACGAGTTCGATCCCGATGACCGGCTCGACGAGGTGCTCCGGTCACTCGCCGACCGGGTGAAAGGCCTGCGGCGCGACCGCGGGCTCTCGGTGAGCGATCTCGCCTTCGAAGCGGGGCTGTCGGAGGGGCGATTGCGGGCCGTGGAGTCGGGACGGACCGCGGCGTCCCTGTCGACCCTCGTCGCCCTGGCCGAGACCTTCGAGATCGGTCTTCCCGACCTGTTCTCGGACCCGTCCCGGACGAACGTCTCGGAGCAGGATGCCGAATCGTCGAGCCCGCACGTCGTGCCGAGCGCCGTGGTGTGGGGCGGGGAACTCCCGCCGGCTCCCTGGGTCGGTGCGCCCTCGTCTTCGGTGAGCGTCCCCGCGGACACGATGCCGACGCCGGGCCCGGGGGAACAGGCGTTCATCGCGACCGAGAAGGTGTGGGGTGGCCCGCTCCCGCCGGCGCCGTGGATCGCGGAGGCGCCGCTCGCGCCCGCGCCCGTCCGCGAGCCCGTGCCCGTCCCCGCTCCGGAGGCGCCTCCGGCCGAGATCGTGCCCCACCGTGCGAGTCCGGTTGCGGCCCGCGCCCACGACTACGCCCGCGCCCACGGCATGCGTGAGACCTCGGCATACGTGTTCGTGGCCCCGCGTTCGCCCGAGAGAGCGACGCCCCGGACGTTCTCCGACCTGCGGACCGGCGCTCTCGCGGGTCGCGAGTTCCGGTCGCTGCAGGAGTTCGCCGTGGCATCCATCGTCGAGGGCGGTCACGCGCTCGCCGATGTCGCGCGGGTGTTCCGGATCCCCGCGTGGCGGCTCGAGCAGTGGGTGATCGAAACCGGGCACACCCCGCACTGAGGCACGCGCGCGGCGGGCGCGCGATCGGGGCTACAGGGCGCGGAGCTTCTCCAGGAGCGGCTCGGCGATCTCGTCGACGAAGCGCTGCTGCTGCTCGTCGCCGACCTGCACGATGGCGATGTCGGTGAAGCCCGCGTCGAGGAAGGGACGGACGCTCTCGGCGAGCTCGTCCAGGTCGGGGCCGCACGCGATCGAGTCCGCCACGTCCTCGGGACGAACGAACTGCGAGGCGCCCGCGAAGCCGGCCGGGGTCGGGAGGTCGGCGTTGACGGCCCACCCTCCCGCGAACCAGCGGAACTGGTCGTGAGCGCGTGCGATGGCGGCATCCTTGTCGGGGTCCCAGCTGATCGGGATCTGGCCGATCTTGCGGGACGCACCCTCGTGGTGCTCGTCCCACCCCTGCACGACCTCGGCGTCGGGCTCGGTGGTGATGAGGTGGTCGCCCAGTGGGGCGAAGCGCTCGATGGAGTGCTCCCCGGACACGGCGACGCCGATCGGCACCCCTCCGTCGGGTGCGTCCCACACCCGTGCCGAGTCCACGCGGAAGTACTCGCCGTCATAGGTGACGAGGTCGCCGGTGTGCAGGGCGCGGATGATCTCGATGGCCTCGACCAGCATGTCCTGGCGCGCGTGCACCGCGGGCCAGCCTTCGCCCACGACGTGCTCGTTGAGGTTCTCACCGGAACCGAGCCCCAGGGTGAAGCGCCCGTCGGACAGGAGCTGCAGGGTCGCGGCCTTCTGCGCGACCACCGCGGGGTGGTAGCGCACCGTCGGGCACGTGACGTAGGTCATCAGCTCGACGTTCGAGGTCGCGTGCGCGACCGCTCCCAGCACCGTCCACGCGTAAGGGGCATGGCCCTGGCTGGTGAGCCACGGGGAGTAGTGGTCGCTGGAGACGAGGAAGTCGTAGCCCGCGCGCTCGGCGCCGACGGCGTAGTCGACGAGCTCCCGCGGGCCGCTCTGCTCGGTCATGAGGGTGTATCCGAATCGCGTCATGACGCTCACGGTAGGACGGCCTTCCGGCCCCCTCACCGGGGTTGCGCGGCGACGCCGGATACGCCAGCGGCCCGCGGCAGGGCGCCGCGGGCCGCTGAGCGGGAGTCAGTCCTCCGGAGCGTGGACGATCTTCTCGCCGTCGAAGGTCGCGCGGTCGTCCTTCCGCGCGTCGTTCCGGGTCTTGCGCAGGCTCAGCCACGTGGCCACCGCCACCGTCGCCGCGATGAACAAGAGGGAGAACCAGATCGGGATCTCCGGCACCCACAGCAGCGGCTCCCCGCCGTTGATGAAGGGCACCTCGTTGACGTGCAGGGCGTGGAAGACGAGCTTCACGCCGATGAACGCGAGGATCACGGCCAGGCCCTGAGCGAGGTAGACGAGACGCTCGAGCAGCCCGCCGATGAGGAAGTACAGCTGACGCAGTCCCATCAGGGCGAAGGCGTTGGCGGTGAAGACGATGTACGCCTCTTTCGTCAGGCCGTAGATCGCCGGGATCGAGTCGACGGCGAAGACGAGGTCGATGAACCCGATCGCGACGATCACGAGGAGCATCGGGGTGACGAAGCGCTTGCCGTTCTTGCGCACCGTCAGCTTGTCGCTGTTGTACTCCTCGGAGACGGGGAGGATGCGACGGACGAACTGCATGAACTTGCCGTTGGCGGGGTCGCTCTCGCCGTGCGAGAAGGCCTGACGGTAGGCGAGGACGAGCAGGAGGGCGCCGAAGAGGTAGAAGATCCAGGAGAAGTTCTCGATCAGGGCGGCGCCGACCGCGATGAACGCGCCGCGCATGATGAGCGCGATGACGATGCCGATCATCAGCACCTTCTGCTGGTACTTCTTCGGCACCGCGAAGCCGGTCATGATGATCAGGAACACGAAGAGGTTGTCGATCGACAGGGCCTTCTCGGTGAGATAGCCGGCGAAGTACTCCCCGCCGAACGTCCAGCCCGAGAAGACGCCGACGCCGACGCCGAACAGCAGGGCCAGGCCGATGTAGAACGCCGACCAACGGGCGGATTCGCCGATCGTCGGCTCGTGGGGCTTACGCACGTGGACAAAGAACTCGAACACGAAGAATGCGATCGTCACGGCGATCGTGATGATCCAGATGAGCGGGGTGACGCCCACGGAGACCTCCAAGGGAAATAGGTGTACGACAAGACACCAAGGTCTCCTCCACCCGGCGAGACGGGCCGACGTCCCGGGTCCACGATGGCGTGGCCGTATTGACGAGAACGTCGCGGTGGGAGTACTCCCCTTGCTGGATGCGATTCTAGCGGACGCGGACGGGTGCCCGGGGCTGGACCCCGATCCGCGCGCCGTGCTAGTCGGTGGACAGGGTCGTGGCGCGCTCGCCGCGCACGCCGACGCGCAGGGCGGGGGCACCCTCTGTCGGCTCGAAGCCGAGAGCCGTCAAGGCGTCGAAGCGTGCGTCGCCGACCGGGGCGCTGACACCGAGGTCGGTGAGCTCGAGGCGGGGGAGGTCACCGAGACCAGGGTGCGGGCTGTCCTGCCAATCGATGAGGAACGGGAGCCCGTCCCACGCGTTCCCGGCGCGCCGGGTCAGTCGCCACGACAGCTGCACTCCGTCGGGGCGCACACGACCGAGCGGCTCGACGTCGCCCGGATCGGCACCGAGGTCACGAAGGTGCGCGACCGTGGCATCCAGGTCATCCGGACGAACGGCGAAGCCGACCAGGCGCGGTGCGTCGAGGCCGCTGATGCCGAAGGTCGGGATCTCGGATGCCACGCGGTCGCCGTCGGGGTCGGGTCCGATGATCTCGAGGTACCGACGCCCGGGCTGCCCGTCGACGGTCAGGGCGATGAGAGCGTTCGCGGTCCCGGTCGTGGTGTGCCGTCCGCCCGGGGCGGCGCGCACGCCGGTGAGGCGCTCGATCTCATCGACGGCGTGCGGCAGGGACGGCCCGGCGAAGACGAGGTGGTCGAGGTCGGTCGACATGGGGGCTCCATTCGGTCGGTCCCTCGACTCTGCCGCCCGCTCCGTCGCTCGTGCACGCGGGGCGTCACACGCCGTCACCTGCGCGGCGGCCCGCCCACGATGACGTCGACGAGGGTGTGCATGTCGTCGGCGTCGAAATCCTCGCGGCTGAGGGCGCGCAGGATCACCGCTCCGAGGAGGGCTTCGGCGGCGGCTTCCAGTCGGGGTCCGGTGGTCCCGCCCAGGGCCTGTGACAGACGTTCCATGAGGGGAGCCGCCAGGATCGCCGCGCGGAGGCGTCGACCGGTCTCCGCGCTGCCCGCGGCCGCGGCCACGAACGAGCGCAGCAGTCCCTCGCCGTCGGGGCTCGCGCGCAGGGTGAACAGGTCGGTGAGCCACGCGGCGAGATCGGCGCGCGCATCACCGGTGTCGGGGAGGTGGCGCCGACCGTCGAGGAGGTGCCCCTCCAGGATCGCCTCGGCGATGATGTCGCCCTTGCTCGACCACCACCGGTAGATCGTCTGCTTGCCGACGCCCGCGCGTCGGGCGACGCCCTCGATCGTGAGGTGGTCGTAGCCGCCCTCGGCGAAGAGCGCTGCTGTCGCCGCGAGGATCGCCCGTCGGGCGGCCTCGCTGCGGACGGGGCCACTGCGCGGAAGAGCCATGACACTCATTCTGGACGACCGGCACAGAAAAGACGAGACGGTCCGTGTTATCTTTGCGGCGACTGGTCGGAGCCGACGGTGCTCTCCCGTGCACCGCACGAGAGGAACCCCTTCATGGCTGAACTGCTGCACCGTCTCGGGACTTTCGCGGCCCGCCGCGCATGGACGGTGATCGTCGCCTGGGCCGTCATCCTCGGTGTGGTCGTGGGCGGCTTCTCCCTGGGGTTCAAGGGGCTCAGCTCGAGCTTCGACATCCCGGGCACGGCATCCGGAGACGTCATCGAGAAGCTGCAGGACGAACTGCCGGACTTCAGCGGAGCCTCCGGCTCGGTGGTGTTCCGCACCGCCGACGGCACGGCTCTCACCGATGCGCAGAAGAGCGAGATCAGTGCCCTCGTGTCGTCGGCGGGGGACCTCCCCGACGTCGCGCGGGTGACCGATCCGTTCTCCACCCAGCAACAGCTCGACGAGCAGAGGCAGCAGATCGTCGACGGCCGCCAGCAGCTCGCCGATGCCCGTGCGCAGGCGGAGTCGGGACGACAGCAGCTCGACGCGGGCAAGGCTCAGCTCGACGCGGGACAGCAGCAGCTCGATGCCGGACGCGCGCAGATCGAGGCGGCGCCCCTGCCCTCCGCGCAGAAGCAGGCGCAGCTCAGCGCTCTCGACGCGCAGCAGGCCCAGCTGGATCAGCAGCGGACGGCCCTCGAGCAGCAGCAGACGCAGGTGACCGACGGGCTCGCGCAGATCTCGGCGCAGGAGACGCAGCTCGCCGACGGCGCGGAGCTGCTCTCGTTCGCGGATGCCATCCGGCTGGTCTCCGCCGACGGTTCCACCGCGATCGTCAACGTCTCGTTCGACAAGCCGCGTCTCGAGCTGCCCGAGACCTCGAAGGAAGCGGTCGTCGAGCACTTCTCCGAGGCGGTGGCCGGCGTCGACGTCGCCTTCAACACCGAGATCTCGCAGGGGATCCCCGAGATCTTCGGCGTGGGCGAGGTCGTCGGGGTCGCGGTCGCCGGTGTGGTCCTGGTGGTCGTGCTCGGATCGCTCCTCGCCGCGTCGTTCCCGATCATCACCGCCATCGTGGGCGTGGCCATCGGCGCGATGGCCACCCTGTCGTTCTCGGGTGTGGTGCAGATGGCATCCGTGACACCGTTCCTCGGCGTGATGCTGGGGCTCGCGGTGGGGATCGACTACGCGCTGTTCATCCTCTACCGTCACCGTCGACAGCTCCTCCAGGGTGCCGACGTCGTCGAATCGATCGGGCTCGCGAACGGCACCGCGGGCAACGCGGTCGTCTTCGCCGGGGCGACGGTCATCGTCGCTCTTCTCGCGCTCAACATCACCGGCATCCCGTTCCTCGGTCTCATGGGGACGGCGGGTGGGGTGAGCGTGCTCGTCGCCGTCCTGATCGCGGTCTCGCTCACCCCGGCGCTGCTCGGGTTGGCGGGCACGCGCATCCTGAGCGGGAAGGCGCGCGCGAAGGCCGCGGCCGCGGTCGACGCCGTCGAGCATCCGCGCCGCGCCGCGCGGACGGCGCCGGTCGACGCCGACGACCACCCGCGCCGCGCCGCGCGCAACGAGACGGCTGCGGTGGCGGTGAGCGGGCGCCCCGTACGCCCCCTGTCGACGCCGCGCGCGGTGGTGACCATGGTGGTGGCCATCGCGGCCCTGCTGGTGATCGCGATCCCCGCGCTGTCGATGCGTCTCGGCCTGCCCGACGGCGGGTCGGAGGCCGAGGACTCCTCGGGCTACAAGGCCTTCACCTGGAGCGAGCAGGCTTTCGGCGCGGGGTCGAACGCGCCCCTCCTCGTCACCGCCGCCCTCCCGGACGGCACCGCGGAAGCCGACGTGCAGGGTCTGCAGCTCGAGATCGCGCGCGAGCTGTTCGCCCAGGACGACGTCGCCGCGGTCGCCCCCGTCGCCGTGTCCGACGACCGCACCCTCGCCGCGTTCCAGGTCATCCCGGACGAGGGCCCCAACGCCGTGTCGACGGAGCAGCTCGTCCGCGACCTGCGCACCCTGCCGCCGGTGAAGGGCGACATCGAGCTCGGGGTCGCGGGCGCGTCCGCCATCAACATCGACATCTCCGAGGGCCTGGCCGAGGTGCTGCCGATCTACCTGATCGTCGTGGTCGGGCTGTCGTTCCTCATCATGGTGGCCGTGTTCCGTTCGCTGCTGGTGCCGCTCATCGCCACGGGAGGCTTCGTGCTGTCGTTGTTCGCGACCTTCGGCGCCGTGACCGCGGTCTTCCAGTGGGGCTGGCTCGGCGACCTGTTCGGGGTGCACAATCCCGGCCCGATCCTGAGCTTCCTGCCGGTGATCCTCGTCGGCATCCTGTTCGGTCTCGCCATGGACTACCAGCTGTTCCTCACCACGGGCATGCGCGAAGCGTGGGCGCACGGAGCGAAGCCCCGCCTCGCGGTCGCGCTGGGCTTCCGCGCGGGCCGCACAGTGGTGACCGCGGCCGCGATCATCATGATCGCGGTCTTCTCGGGCTTCATCACGTCCGAGGCCGTGATCATCAAGTCGTTCGGTCTGGGACTCGCCCTCGGCGTGCTGCTCGACGCCTTCCTCGTGCGCATGCTGCTCGTCCCGGCGATCATGCACGTCGTCGGCGGGGCCGCCTGGTGGCTGCCGCGGTGGCTGGATCGTCTCATCCCCCACGTCGATGTGGAGGGCTCCGCGCTCGAGCGCCGCCACCCCGCCCACCACGGCTGAGCACGACGGGTCGGCTGACGCAATCCCCCGGGGGACCGGGGCGATGGGCGTGAGGATGCCGGTGACCACCGAATCCGAGGAGGACGACCATGACCGATCGCGAAGAGACCCAGGACGCCCCCGTCATGGACGGCGCCACGGAGGCGGCGCCGGAGGAGAAGAAGGCCGGCGCCCAGGAGCAGCGGTCCGCCGATGCCGCCGTCGAGGACGACCTGCGCAGCATCCGCGCGTACGGCGAAGACCGCTGACGAGAACCGGGGAGAGGCGACGACCCCCGTCCGGAGCCAGGTGGGGGAGAGGCTCGACGGACGAGGGTCGTCGCACGCGCCGCTGAGGGGCGTCATCCGCGCCGGCAATGCCGGGGCTGGGTGAGAAGCACGCTACGCCGATCCCGGGCGGATCGGCCCGGATTCAGCGAACTCGAAGGCGCCGCCGCAAGACCTCACGGAATCTCCAGGTGCGTCGCCGCAGACCCTGTCGGCGTGCGGCGCGGACGAGCGTGCGCCCCCACTGCTCGAGGATCGCTCGCTCGTCGTACAGCCGGGCGCGTGCGACCGCCGCGTGCCGCATGCGGGACAGCGCAGCCGCGTCCAGCTCCATGGCCCGTGCGAGGGTGTCGGCCAGCGCCCTCACGTCCCCGGCCGGCACGAGCCAGCCGGTGCGCCCGTCGTCGATGAGCTCCCGCGGTCCGTAGGGCACGTCGTAGGCGACGGGGAGACAACCGGATGCCATCGCCTCCGCCACGACCATCGAGAACGCCTCGGACCGACTCGTCATGAGCAGCACCGAGGCGCTCGCCAGAGATCTCGTGGCGGCGGGGTCGAACCCGCGGAAGCGGATGGACGGGTCGCCCTCGGCGCGGGCCTCGAGGGCTGCGCGGCTCGGGCCGTCTCCGTACACGTCCAGCGTGAGTTCCGGGTGGTCGGGGCGGGTCAGACGCACCGCGTCCACGGCATCCTCGACGCGCTTGATGCCCGCCAGGCGGGAGAGCACGACGGCCCCGCGTCGCGGCGACGAGACGTCGATGTCCGGCGGGATCGTGACCGGGTGAGCCACGGCGGCCAGCAGGGGGAGGGGGCCGGCGTGGCGACGCGCGTCGCGCGCTTGCCGATCGGTGCAGAACACCACCGCGTCGAAAGCGCCGAGCCGCGCGAACACCTCGGCGCGGGACGCCCGGATCTCGGTCCCGTCGTCGGTCAGATGCGAGCCGTGGACCACGTGCACCACCACGACGTGGGGGCGCCGGTAGTCCGCCGCGAAGCGCGCCATCGCCTTGCTGTCGACGAGAAGGAACGACCGCTCGCCACCGGTGAGACGGTCCAGCCACGCGCGGTAGAGCTCGCGTACCCCGTTCCACGCCGCTGTCGGCGACCCCACGTCGTCGCACGTGATCACCACGCGGCGCACCTTGCCCGACGCGCGCGGGACATCGCGTCGATCGCTCGCCGCGAGCGTGCCGTCGGCGCGCAGGTGGTCGATCTGAAGGACCGTGCCGGTTTCGTCGGTCCGGATGCGACGTCGGAGGACGCCGGCCGCCCGCTCCTCCGCGGCGGATGACGGCAGGGGAGCGAACCCGTCGACTGCCCGCACGCGCCGACCGTCGAGGTCGTTGTCCCGCACCCAATCCCAGAGGTTCGTGAGCCGGACACCGTCGGACAGCGCGTCGCGCCGGGCGAGCTCGTCCGCGAGGTCGGCGGAATCCTCGCGATCGTTGCACGTCAGCACGTGGACCGGGACGCCTCCTCGCCGATCGAACATGCGGGACCGTTGCAGCATCGCGGCGGTCAGCCCGCCGAAGTCGTGCGGGATCCCCCACGTGAGGGCGAACTGGCGGCCGGTCGGAAGAACGGTCATGCGGCGAGGGCATGGATGTCGGGGGTCTCCATTCCCGCGACTCTACGTGTCCGAGCACGGCTTCGCGTGGCCCTCGCGCCCGCCGGGCACCTCTCCGACGGCCGCGCAACCCGCGCGCGGCGCCGGAGAACGTGATGGAGGATGGACGCATGTCGACGGCCCCGGAGCATCTCGCCGCCCTCGTGCGGAACGGTGTGTGGTGGGCGCGGGACTACCTCTACGCCGCCGTCGCGCAGGTGCGCGGCATGGGGCGGCGAGACCGGGCGGAGGAGCTCGCAGACGGCGACGGCGTGCCGATCCTCCTGCTCCCCGGCATCTACGAGACGTGGAGATTCCTCGAACCTCTGGCACGCGCCCTCCACGACCGTGGTCACCCCGTCCACGTCGTCACCGAGCTCGGCGGCAACCGCCGACCCATCGCGGAGTCCGCCGCCCGCGTCGCGCGACTGCTGGTCGCCCGCGATCTCGATGACGTCGTCGTCGTCGCGCACAGCAAGGGCGGACTCATCGGCAAACACCTCATGGCGTTCGACCCGGCGGGTGATCGCGTGCGGGCGATGGTCGCCGTGGCGACGCCGTTCGGCGGGTCGCGTTACAGCCGCCTGATGCCCACCCCGTCGCTCCGCGCCTTCCGTTCCGGGGACGCGACGATGCGTGCGCTCGCCGCGGCGGCGACCGTGAACACCCGCATCACCTCGGTGTACGGAGCCTTCGATCCGCACATCCCCGAGGGGAGCGAGCTGGCCGGCGCGACGAACGTCCGTCTGGTGACCGGAGGACATTTCCGCGTGCTCGCCGACCCGCGCGTGATCGCCGAGGTCATCCGCGTCGCGGAGTGAGGTCACCGGCCGCCGACGCTGCCCCCGCCCATCCCGCCTCCGGAGAAGCCACCCCCGAAGGATCCGCCCGAGAAGCTGCCGGAGCCGCTGCTCGTCGTGTCGGGGGCGCTCGCCGACTGCAGAGAGGTGAAGGTCGACGAGAAGGCCGCGGTCGAGAAGCCGTTCGCTCCGGCATACCAGTGCAGGTCATCGCCGGTCTCACGCACACGGGTGTCGAGCGCTTCCGCCCATTCCTTCTCCACACCCCAGACGACGGCCCACGGCAGAAGACGCTCGTAGAGGTGAAGTACCTGGGTCGGATCGCCCGCGTCGACCGGTCGCCGCTCCGCACCCTCCGGGCTCTGCAGGATGCGCAGTCGGTCGGCTTCGGCGAGCGCCAGGTAGTCGCGCAAACCTTTGAGGTGATCGCGTGCTGCGGCACCGGCATCCGTCACCCGATCCCGATACCGCAAGAACACGAAGCTCAGGATGCCGGTGACCACCGTCGCGGGAACCGCACCGACCTGCCACCAGGTCGGGTATGTCCCCGCGGCGGCGACGATGAGCGTCGCGATCGCGACGGCGAAAGCCCCGATCGCGAGGCAGACGGCGAGGACGGAGCGGCCGTGCCGGGGTCGCTCCGTCCAGCCGCGCCGCCGGAGCTCGGCGGCGGCCGCCTTCGGCAGCGCCTGCAGAGCGGTCGCGGCGTCCTGATTGTGAGGGCCGAGCGATGCACGGGCTCCCGGTTCGGCATCGGCTCCGAAGACGGCGGCCAGCACGCCGCGGCGCAGAGGTGTGGCGTCGTCCGCGCGGACCAGCTCCAGGGTGAGCCTCTTGGCATCCGCGGGGTCGTCGATGATGCGGAGGTGACCGGCGATCGCGGTGTCGAGAACGGCGGCGGGTACCCCTGCTCGGCCTCGCTGCACCAGCTCGGCCCCCTCGAGGACATCGACATCGTCGGGCGGACCGTACTCGGGGACGATCACCCCGCGCCCTTCCGCATCCCGTCCTTTCCGGCGGGCGACCACAGCCGCTCCCACGCCGGCGAGGCCCAGGCCGACGGCGCCCAGCGAGACGCCGGCGAGCGCCGGGGCGTTGTCCACCGAGAACTGCTCGAGAGGGGTGCGGAAGACCTCGCCGGGGACGAATGTCCCTCGCACGAAGCCGACGGCGATGGTCATGTTCTCGCCCGCGTCGAGATTCGTGGCGCTGGCGGACCACGTGAGGGGAGCACCCGGTCCGCCCGAACGAGAGATGTCGCACGGGGTGTCGGAGCCGAAACGACCCTGATAGCACGACGCGGCACCTTCGAGCGCGGCATCGCCCAGGTCGGCGTCGACCCGGAGTCGGGCGCTGACCTCTCCGAAGGGTTGTTCTCCGCCGGTGCCGTTGATGTCGCGGTAGAACTCGTCGGCATCGGTGTCGACGAACGAGCGGATCGTGTCGCGCTGCGTGTAGGTGATGACGTAGGTCTGCACGCCGCGGACGTAGGTGTCGTCCCCGGTCAGGACGCGCACCTCACGTCGGCTCTCCTCCACCTCGTACGGCACGGGCGAACCGGCTCCGTCCGTGACCGACACGATCTCGGTGTGCAGCGCGATGTCGTTGTAGTCGTCGGGGATGACGCGCACGATCCCCTTGTTCTGATCCTCGTCCGGGAAGCGCGCGACGATCGTCTCCGTGACGGTCAGGGCGGCGTGCCCGTCCGGCGTCCGCGTCAGGAGCATGTCGGCATCGAAGGAATCGAAGGTGAAGTCGCTCACATCCGCGCGGGCGAGCGGTGCTCCCGCGAAGACCAGCATCACCAGCGCGAGGACGAACACGGCGGAGAGCGCGGCCCGACGGGGCCGGATGGTCGAGGCGGCGGCATCCATCCCTCGACGGTAGCGAGCTTCGGTCGCGGACGACTCCACCTCGAGGGGGTGTCAGGGCAGGACGACGCTCTCGGCTGGATCGTCGCCCGCGAGGTCGGTGCCGGCGACGGCCATCACCTCGATGTCCTCGAGGATCGCCGTGCCGGAGAGGGTCGTGAGAAATGCGGTGTCCGCGGCGTCCCGGCCGGTGGCGATCCGCACGTACTCGGCGCGGGGCGCGAGCCGCGTGGCATCCACGACCTCCCAGCGTCCGTCGACGAACGCCTCGACGACCGCGTGGAAGTCCATGGGACGAAGTCCCGGCGCGTAGACGGACGCGAGGCGCGCGGGCACTCCGACGGCGCGCAAGAGACCCGCCGTGAGGTGCGCGTAGTCGCGGCAGACTCCTTGACGCAGCAGGAGCGTGTGGATGGCTGTATCGGTCGGTCCGCTCGAACCGGGTGTGTAGGACAGGTGGGTGAAGACCCACTCGGGAATCCTCCGCACGTTCTCCGCGGGCGTGGCGCCGCCGAACCACGCCAGGGCCGTGGCGGCGAGCTCGTCCGAGGGCACGAACCGGCTCGGGCGCAGATACCTCAGCGGGTCGACGACACCGCATGCCACGGCCTCCGCCGGGCGATCGGCCTCGGCGCGATACGTCATCACGACGTCTCCCACGGGCAACGTCGCGCGATGCAGCCGCGTGCCGTGGTCGTCGAGGATCTCCTGCACCGCGACGGGGCGGCCGTCCGCCGTCAGGGACAGATGCTCGGTTCGCGCCCAGCCACGGGTGACGGCGATCGAGAAGAGCGCGTCGGCGTCGCTCTCGACGCGGAGGTCGAGGCGGGCCGAGACGTGCGTGGTCACGCCGCCACGTCCGGGGTCCCCGTCGCAGACGACGTCGCAATGACGTCCGCGTCCACACCGTCGACCGCGGTGCGCATGCGCTCGAGGAACTGCGTGACGGCCGTCGCCTCGGCCTCCGTCATCCCGCGGGTCGCGAGCATCATCTGCGCGTGCATCGATCCGAGGGTCTGGCGCATGTCGTCCTCCGTGTGGGACGTGATGACGATGAGGACCTTCCGCCGGTCACTCGGGTGGGGCCGGCGTTCGAGGTGGCCCGATTTCTCGAGGCGGTCGAGCAGGGCGGTCATCGAGGCGGTTGAGATGCCGAGGTGGCGAGCGAGATCGATCGGGGTGACGTCGAGGCTCCGTCGGCCGTGCCTGGTCAGGAAGCGCAGGACCAGCATCTCGTTCTCGCCCATGGCCATGGACGCCTGTGTGCGCCGCCGCATGGACATCTCGGCGGCCCGATAGGCGCGGAGCGCCTCCATCACTCGCGACCCGCGCTCATCGTCAGCGCTGTCGCTATACCAGTAGGACGGGGGGCCCGCGCTGATCTCGGTCATGGGAGTCCCTTCGGAGAATGTTCCTTATATCTCGCTTGCCTATTCGCTAGTCTACCTAGTAAGTTCCTAACCAAGCAACGAGGAGAGGGAAACATCATGGCGAAGCTGTTCTACGGGACCACCCCCGAGCCGATCGAGATCGACGACCGTATGCTGGCCCACGTGAAGGTGGTCGCTGCCACCAAGCTCCGCCGTGGCGAGAGCTTCACCCTCTCCTGGACGCACCGCGCGGACGAGCCGGGCGGGCGCTCCACCATCTGGCTCCAGCCCGCCATCCCGCTCCGGTTCGTCTTCGACTCGGAGCAGCCCGAGGCCCTCGACCAGGAGCTGCTCAAGCGTCTTGCGAACGACGCCAACTCGTCCCGTGGGCTCAGCCTCGACGTCACCCTCGAGCAGCAGACCGCCGCTCCGGCCAAGACCTCGACGCGTTCCTCGGGGCAGCGGTCGCTGGTCCGCGCCGCCTGAGGGCCTCCCGCGGGCCGGCGCGTGATCAGTCGCGCGTGACGCCCTCGGGGGCCGACGGCCCCGGGTCCGGTTCGTTCCTCGCGGAGTTCTCCGCGCGCACGCGGATCACCGCGGTCGCGAGGAGGATCGAACCCCCGACGATGAAAACCAGCTTCACCGACGCATGCGCGTCCGGCGGCAGGAACAGCGTCGGCGTGGCGAACACGAACGCCGCCGCGGCGCTGAGCGCAGCGCCGAGCGGGCGCGAACTTCTCGGTGTCACCGCGGCTCCCTTCGTACCGGACTCAGCCTAGAACGGATCATCCGGCGGCCTCATACCCGCGCCGGGTCGCTGCGTCTACGGGTGCGACGCGAACCTGTGAACCGGATACCGTCGCCCACACGCGACGAAAGGACGTCCATGCGCGGTGCAATCGCTCGACTTTCCCTGGCCCTGTTCATGATCGTCGCTCTCGCGCTCCCGACCGCCGCGCACGCGGCGTCCGCGCCGCGGGTGACGGTCTCGCCCGCCGAGATCGTCGTCGGAGAAACGGCCACCGTGACCGTTTCCGGCCTACTCGGGGTGGACTCTGTGCGGTTCGCGCTCGAGCCCGCCGAGGGCGGATCTTTCTCTCCGGGTGATTCCCCGGAGGCGGAGGTCGCGGTGACCGATGGTGAGGCTCGCGTCGAGGTCACGGCCGCGCGAGTCGGTGACCTGTTGGTCTCCGCCGACGCCGGGGAGTCCACGCGCATCGAGGCCACCGTGGTCGTCGTCGCGACGCCGGGTGCTGTCGCGACGTCGACGAGTCCGCCGACCGCCAGCAACGATTCGGCACAGGCGGAGCCCGATGCGGAGGCGGAGAACGGGCGGCTGGTCTTCGTGCTCGTCCCCCTCATCGCCGCCGTCGTGATCGGGATCGGGGCGGTCCTGGTGATTTCGAAGAGTCGTCGCGGACGCCGAGGCGATTGATCGGGCTCTCGCCGAAGTGCGAAGAGCCGCGGCTCAGTCGCTATCCGTCTTCTCGGGGTCGACCGCGCGTTGGTCGTTCTCCGAGGCCGAGCTCTCGTCAGGCGAATCGTCGCTCGCTGCATCGTCATCGTCGAAGTCGACGCCCGCGGACGCACCCCGCGGCGTCGCACGGAGAAGCTCGTTCATCTCGGTCATGAAGCTCCCGACCTGCTGCTGCTGCCAGCGCAGGTCACGCGTCCGGTCCTCGGCATCCCGGAGGACGGATGCCGCGTGCTCGGTGATCTTGTCCGCGATGCGTTGAGCCCGCTCGCGAGAACCGTCGAGGATCTCTCGCGCACGCACGTGTGCATCGGCCTCGGCCTGCTGCGCCTGGGCGCGCGCGAGGCGTTCGTAGTCGTCGGCGCGCGCGGAGATGCGTCGCGCGTGTTCAAGAGCCGCGGCGACCTGCTCGCTGGCGTCGCCGGTGATGCGCTCGGCGTGAGCGACCGCTTGGTTGTGCAGCACGAGGAACTCTTGCTGCGCCTCATCTTGTCGACGGGTCAGCGATTCTTCGAACTCGAGCACTCGCGCGGTCATCTCCCGCACGTCGCGCTCGGCCTTCGCCCGCAGCTCGCCGGTCTCTCGCGACACCATCGAGCGCAGCGCGGCCGCTCCCTTCTCCGCTTCGGTGCGGATCGCGACGGCTTCGCGCTCGGCCTGCGCGACCTTCTCGGCAGCGTGAGCCCGTTCCCGCTCGAGTCGCGCGGAATGGGCGGTCGACTCGGTCTCGATGCGCAGGCGCACCTGATCGGCATCGTGCTGCGCTTCGGCGCGGAGACGCGCCTGCTCGGCGACGGCCTCATCGCGGATCGACGCGGCTTCGTCGTGGGCGCTGGCCAGGAGCCGTTCCGCTTGTCCGACGGCGTTCTGAACCAGGACGCCGGCCTGTTCTTCGGCGACGCGGAGGATCGCGTCGAAGTGTTCGCGCCCCCGCTGCGGGTCGTCGTCGTCGCGAGTGGCGAACTCGTCCGACAGGGCGTGGACCTGCGACTCGGCGTCGGCGGCTCGCGCCGCCGCCGCGCGAAGCTGCTCGTGAAGACCGGCGACCTCTTCGGAATAACGACGGGCGGACTCCTCGAGTTCGGCGTCGTGTTCGGCACGCTGCTGCGCGAACATCGCCTCGGCGCGTCGCTTGGCATCCTCCGTGTCCTCGGTGGCTCTCCGCACGCGGTCGGCGAGCTGACGGATCGCCTCGTCGACGGCCTCGCGGTCGTATCCGCGGAAGTTCACCGGGAAGACCGTGGTGCCCTCGGAATCCCCGGCCGTCGACAGCAGCTCGTCGAGGAACGCATCGTTCTCGGTGGCGTCGGTCCCTCCGGTGCGGCCGTCGCCTCGGTGGTCGTTCGCGATGTCGCGGTCGTCGGTCACGGGCAGTCCTCCTCGTGGTGTCGCGTCCGGATCGCGGACGCTCCTCCGATTCAACCGCACGCCAGCAGCGGTGGGGAAAGTTCGAAGGAGGTTCCGAAGGGGATGCGCGGTCTCAACAACCGGGTGCCGTGGAGTGAGACCGCGCATCCTGGGGAGAGCGACCGTGGAGAAAGAGGGTGCTTGGGGGAGAACCACTCGAGATCGCTCGTGATGAGACTGACACGGGGAGCGGGGCGCGGTGCCGTCGAGAGCCCATTCCTCACCCGGAGGATCGCCCTCTGGTGGTAGCGCTTCACGCGCGCGAGGCGGGCGAGGTCCTGTCGCGCGCCCGGGAAGCCGGGAACGAGACGGGCAGAGCCGCAGCCGCTGCAGGACGGCCCCCCGGCGCGTCCGCGCTCCGCAGGCTCTGCCCGCCGCATCAGCATCCGGCGGGCAGAGCCGACAACACCGTCGCCGTCGTGGGAAATCACCCAGGACCCGCGGGTAAGTCATCCCCGCGGCGGACGGAGCGGGCGCCTGCCCGCACGGTAAGGTTGCCGGGCCCCTGACGACGCGCGGAGATCCGAATGACCCAGACGACAGAGCGGTCCGCGGGGACCACCACCCGGGGCCGACGAGGGCGGCCCGTCGTGCTGGCGACGGTGGGATCGGTGGCTGCCTTCGCCAGCGCCGCGCTCATCTGGGTGACGCGCTCGTGGGAACCGAGCGTGCACTACGTGAGCCAACTGGGTGCGACGGGGATGTCCACCGCTCCGGTCTTCAACCTCGCGCTGCTCCTGCTCGCCGTCGCCACCGTTCTCGTGGACCGAGCCGTGGTCGGCAGCGCGAGAGCGTATCGAGTGGGGTGGCCGATCGCCACGACGCTCGTTGCCTGCGGCCTCTGTTTCGCGCTCGCGTCGGTCGTGACGTGCTCGCCCGGGTGCCCCGTTCCGTTCACCCCGGGCGCGCTCCCGCAGGATCTCGTCCACATCACGTCCGCGGTGACCGGGTTCGTCCTGGCGATCATCGCGATGGCGCAGGTGGCGACTCTGCGTCGCCGCCCCTGGATGCGCGCCGCGAGCGTGGCCACCCTCGTCGCCGTGGGCGCGACGTCCTTCACGGGCGCCATGATCTCGCTGTTCCGGGGGGACACGGTCCTCGGCGGCAACCTCGAATTCACGGCCGCGACGCTCGCCATCGCCTGGTTCGGGGTCTTCGGTCTGCAGGTGGCGGCCGACGAGCGCGCCGCCACCCGCTGACCTCACACCTGGGCCGCCAGAGACCTCACCGGGCTGAGTCGGGTCGCCAAGCGGGCGGGCACGATCGACGCGACGAGCGTGAGAACGGCTGTCGCCGCCACGACGGTGAGGAGGATGGATGCCGGGATCGCCGGCGCGACGAACACCGGGCCGTCCGTGAGTCCGGCGGCGTGCGGCATCCATCCGAACAGGGATTGCGCACCCGCCCATCCGTAGGCCGTCCCGAGCAGGAGGCCGATCGTGACCGACGTCACCACGATGTGGGCGGCCTCCCAGACCACCATCGTGCGCACCTGCTGAACAGACAGCCCGAGAGCTCGGAGCAGCCCGAGCTCGCGCTGTCGCTGCAGGATGCCGAGCCGCAACAGGTTCACGACGCCGACCGCGGCGATCACGGCCGAGACGCCGACGAGTCCCATCATCACGCCGGTGAAGACGTCGACCGAGAGCGTGAGCTCGGCGGGGATCTCCTCCCCGAGGACGACGTGGAAGAAGCGGGTCGCCGTCGCCGACGCCACCGCGAACATGGTCACGAGGGTGACACCCATGACCACCCCGATGGCCATGCGGGACGAGCGTTCCGAGTGTCGCAACGCGTTGGCAGCGGCCATTCGCGCCACGACGCTGCGCCCGAAGAGTCCGCCGACCGCGCGAAGCGCCGGGGGGATGAAGAGCGTCGCGCCGATCGCGATCCCGGAGAAGGAGAGGGCTCCTCCCGCGAACGCGAAGAGGATCCCCGAGGAGGACGCTCCGCCGGCTACGATCCCCGCCGCGAGGAGCGCGGCGCCGACGGCGACCAGCGCGGCTGCCGCGAGGTGTCGCCCGCGACGGGCGACCACCTGTTCGCGAGGAGCTTCGACCGCAGCGGACAACGCCTGAAGGGGCGTCACGACGCCGACGCGACGGGAGCCGATCCACGCCGCCGCCCACGTGACCAGGATGACGGCGATGGACGGGGCGGCCAGGTCGGGACGCAGGATCGCCCAGTCCACGCGGAGCCCCCACGCGTCGGAGGCGAGCCGGAGCCCCACGACCGAAACGGCGAGTCCGCCGAGCAGTCCGGCCGCCGCACCGAGCGTCCCGAGGACGAGGCCCTGGCGGGCCAACACCATCCGTTCGCGCCGCGCAGACGATCCCAGCAGGCGCAGGAGCGCGATGCGACGCGTCCGCCCGGCGACGACGGTGGCGAACGTGTTCGTGGTGACGATCGCGCCGACGTAGATCGAGAGACCGACGAGGACGGTGGTGACGATCGTGAGAGCGGCCTGGACCGCGTCCACGCCCTGGAGCTCAGGCTGGGCCCGGACGAGGGTGGCCAGATACTCGGTCACCGACAGGAGGACGACGCCGAACGAGGTCGAGATGGCGCCGACCAGAACGGTGGCCCCCATTCCGGGGTCGCGGAGCCACGCGGCCCTGGCCGGAAGGGTGCGGGCGGCGGCGCTCACGCGGCGGCTCCTTCCGCGCGGAGCATGAAGGTCGAGATCTCCTCGGCGGTCTGGGCCGGCTTGTCCGCGTTGATGCGACCATCGGCCACGAAGACCACGCGATCCGCGCGGCTCGCGGCGGCCGGGTCATGGGTGACCATGGCGATCGACTGGCCGAACTCCTGAGCCGCGGTGCGAAGCAGCAGCAGGACCTCACGACCGGACCGGGAGTCCAGGTTGCCGGTCGGCTCGTCCGCGAAGACGAGGTCGGGGGCCGTGGCGAGGGCACGGGCGATGGCCACGCGCTGCTGCTGTCCGCCGCTCAACTGGTCGGGGCGATGATTCATCCGCGCCTTCAACCCGAGGGCGTCGACGAGGGACGCGATCCTCGACTCCTCCTGTGCCGTGGGTCGGCGGGCGTCGAGATCGAAGGGCAACCGGATGTTCTCGGAGGCGGTGAGGGTGGGGACGAGGTTGAAAGCCTGGAAGACGAATCCGACGCGCCGTCGGCGCAGGACGGTCAGCTCGGCGTCCGACAAGCCGGTGATCTCCTGCCCGCCGAGCCACGCGCGGCCACTCGTGGGGGCATCGAGGCCCGCCATCACGTGCATGAGCGTGGACTTGCCGGAGCCGGACGGGCCCATGATCGCGACGAACTCGCCGCGGCGAACGCTGAGCGAGACGCCGTCTAGCGCGTGGACGGCGTTGGCGCCGTCGCCGAAGGTTTTCGTGAGGTTCTCGACGCGGGCAGCGAAGCCGTCGTCTGTGGGCGAAATGGTCATGACTTCACGCTACGAAGCGCGCCGTTCCGTCGCGTCAGCTCCGAGAACGACATCGCGCGAGGGGCGTCATCCTCCAGGGTGAGGAGGAGTGCCTGCGTCATGCCCGGGACGACTGCGCGAACGAACGGTTAGCGTGGATGCGTGAACCGACGACTGTTCTGGCGCATCCTCGGGTGGGCCGCCCCGGTCGCCGCGTTGCTCGTGGTCCTCGCCGTTCTTCGTGGAGCGGGCGTTCCGCTGACGTTCCCCGGAGTGGCCCTCACCCTGGTGCTTCTCGTCCTCGTCCGATTCGTGGTTCTGCGGGCGCGTCGCCGCTCCGACCGTCGTCGCGCCGATCGCCGCTGAGGGACCGGCGCGACGACGGCGTGATCATCGCTCGTTCTCGTTCTCGGTCTCGATCAGGCCCCAGGCGTGGGCCGCACGGATGGCGCTGGCGCGGTCCGACACCTCGAGCTTGCGGTAGAGGCTCTGCAGCTGTGTCTTGACCGTGTTCGGCGATACGACGAGAACCCGTGCGATGTCGGCGATCGTCGATGAGGGCGTCAGTTGAGCCAGCACCACCTGCTCCCGCTTGGTGAGATGGGGAACGCTGACGGATGAGGCGAAGAACGAACTGCGTGTCGCGACCCGATCCCGCGCGCCGCTGGAGAGCGCGCTGAGGACCATCGCCCGGTCCTCCGGTGCGACCGCGCTCCACGGACTCCACAGGTCGAAGCGGTTGCTGATCGCTTCGGCGCGCTGCACCGTGCTGCGTTGCGCGGCGGAGCCGTTCAGCCGAATGTCCGCCACGATGCTCACCACCATGCTCTCCAAGGATGCGCGGGGGGACGCCTCCTGGTGGATACCCCACTTCACGCTCATCACGAAGGCCTCGTGCGCGCGGCCCGCGTACAGCTGCGAGAGCGCGATGGCCGGGGCCGTCGCCGACGAGAGCCCGAACGGGCCTTCGAAGAGAGCCAGCGCTTTTCGCGCCTGCCGAAGCGCGATGAGGACTTTCGCGCGCGCCGTGAGCATCTGCGTGGACTGGAAGTGGGAGGGCGGGGTGCTCCGGGCTCGTGTGCCCCAGGAGCGCAGCATACCGAGAGCATCGGGAGCGGCTCCGGAGAGCAGGGAAGCGAGGGCTTGGGTGGATGCGGCGTACGGCCACAGTTCCCGCGCGGAGGCGGTTGCCGGCACCGTCTCCAGGGCCTTGCGCGCTTCGTGTGCCTCGCCTCGCTCGAGCAGCAACCAGGCGCCTGCCAGTCGCACGGCCTCACCCCACGGGGTGTCGAACCACCCGTCGCCTCGCGTCCGATCGACGATCGACTCCGCGCCACGGACGTCCCCCTCGAGCAGGGCGATCACGGCGAGGATGCCGCTTGCCCGCATCCGCTGCGGCGGAGCCGCCATCCGTTCGACCTGACCGATCGCCGATGACGCGTCGCGCAGTCTCCCCATCGCGAAGTGCGTCATCCCGACCTGGTACCAGCCCTCCACGACGACGTCGGCACCCAGATCCTGACGACGACGGAGAGCATCGATCAGCAACGCGGCCGACTCCGTGGCGAGGGCGAAGCGCCCGGCGGCCCGCAGCAGGCTGACGCGAAGGATGAGACCCAGAATGTTCCCGTGGGCGGATGCCTTCGCCTCGGGCAACTTGCTGAGCGCGCTGATCACAGCGGCAGGTGTCTCGGACGATGTCGATGTGGACGCGTCGAGGGCCAGAAGGGTGTCCACCGCGATCGGTTCGGGGCCTGCGTGGGAGCGCAGGGCGGCGATCAGCGAGTGGAAGACGGCGACGTCGCGCGCCCAGATCTCCGCTCCGGACGCGCGGAGCACCGAGGCGAGGGTGGTCCACTGGCCGGCATCAGCGGCCAGCTGCGCCGCCCGCAGAGGCTCGCCGGTGGCGACGAGATGGTCCAGCAGGCGGAGCCGGGCGCGCTCGACCAGCGCAGGCTGTCGCGCTTCGATCTCTCGCAGCCACTGAGCCCGCACCGGCTCGGCGAGCACGAGGCGTGTCGAGCTCGGCCAGACGAAGCCGGCATCCTGCAGTTCACCGAGAAGATGTTGCGTGGTCCCGACCGTGGGGTCGATCCCGATCGCGTCGGCGAGTTCGACGTTGATGAACGGAGCGACGGCCAGCAATCTCAACTCGTCGGTGACGGGGGTCGCCAGGCGCTGCTCCATGTCGCCGGTCAAGGAGCGACTCGCGTGTTCGGCGGCCGCCTCCGCCTCGTCGCCGCTGCGGAGCGAGAGGCCCTCGAGACGGAGACGAGAACTCACCAGCTGCGCGAGTGCCGGCCAGCCGTAGGTGCGCGCCATCATGATGTCGAGGGCGGCGTCGCTGGCGTCCACGCCGTTCAGCTCGAAAACCGTCGCCAGCTCGGACCGCGACATCAACAGGTCGCCGGGCGGCAGCACGTGCACGTCGAACTCGAGGGCGACGAGTGGGCTCTCGAGCCGAGTGACGTGTCGAGTGGCGACCACCACGCGGAGGGCGGGGTCGACGCGGAGCAGCTCGATGATCTGCTCCGAGGTGAGACCCGTCCTGTCGGTCAGGTTGTCGACGAGCAGGATGTGCTGCGCGGGACCGTCGTGGAATGCGGCGGACACCTTCTCGAACAGGTCGGGTGAGGTCTGTGCGGCGTCGACCAGCTGGACTCCCGCTTCCGGGTCGTCGGCGAGTGCGCTGGCGAACTGCCGGAGCAACGATGTCTTGCCGACCCCTGCGGGTCCGCGCAGAAGGACGACATCGCTCGAGACGGCGTTTCTCAACGCCGAGACCGTGTCGCAGCGAGGGGTCCAGAACCGGCTCGAACGGCGCGATGCGCGCGCGAGAGAGGGTGAGGTGTCCAGGTCGATCAGCATCGTGTGTCTCCAACTCAGTGACCGTCGCCCCTTCGCCTCTGTCTGAGGAAGGGACGAGCCGGTGATTCACGCGACGGACGCGCACTGACGATCATTGAGGCCACCCGCGGGGGACACCGGTCCAAAGAGCGGTCTTTCATCCCGTCCGTCATCCCCTCATCACCCTTTCGGCATCACACCCTCCTCCTCCGCCGGCGGCGCGGTGCGGCGCCCCCGGCTCTTTCGCCCGTCCGCGCAGCGATCAGGGTTGTCCGGGGGTGTCGAGAGGGTGTGCCTATGCTGCGTCGGGCTCGGCGGCTCGTCGCCGGCCGTGCGAAAGGCGGACACGAGTGGACATGCAGAGGGTGGTCCGCGTCCTGCGGGCCTACTGGAAGGCGATCATCGCCCTGACCGTGGTGGGAGGCCTCGCCGGACTGGGATGGAGTGCGATCCAGCCGCGGGTGTACACCGCCGACGCGAGCGGGTACGTGGCGGCGATGTCGTCCGACAACTCGACCGGGGCGGCTCTGGCAGGCGACCAGCTGGCCTTGTCGAAGGTCAAGTCGTTCATCGACATGGGGTACTGGCGCAGCGTCGCGGAAGCGGCCAAGGAGGATCTGGGCCTGCCGGACAGCCCGGAATCGCTCGTGCAGCGCATCCAGGTGTCCAATCCCGTCGACACGGTCAACGTTCGTGTGGATGCCGCCGGCCCGACGCCGGAGTCCGCCCGAGACCTCGCCGAGGCATGGATCCGCGGGATGACGAAGCAGGTGGACGGCCTGGACTCGGCGGGCTCGGGTCAGGGGGCGGTCCGACTGGTGGCGGGCGACTCCGCTCGACTCCCCACCTCTCCCTCGTCTCCGAACGTTCGCGTCAACGTGGCGATCGGCGCGATCGTCGGCGCGATCCTCGGTGTCGTCTTCGCGCTCGTGCGACGGGCCTTCGACCGCCGTCTGCGGTCGGCCCGCGATATCACGGACGCCGTGGACACCTCCGTCGTCGGGGTGTTGCCGGTCGACAAGGAACTCGCCTCCGGGCGCGCGGTCTTCTCGTTCGACGACATCAAGGATGGGCGCGGATCGTTCGCGCACAAGGAGGCCATGCGCGAACTGCGCACCAATCTCCAGTACGTCGACGTCGATCACCCGGCGAAGGTGATCGTGATCACCAGCCCGCTGCCCGGTGACGGCAAGTCGACCACGGCCGCCAACCTCGCCGTCAGTATCGCCGCCACGGGTCGATCGGTGATCCTCATCGACGCGGACATGCGGCGTCCTGTGCTGGGTGGGATCTTCGGCTTCTCGGATGACGTGGGTCTCTCGGATGTCCTCGCCGGGCGCGCGCAGATCGAACAGGTCGCTCATCAGGTGGACGAACATGGACGGCTCTTCGTGGTCGCGGCGGGGCGCACGCCGCCCAATCCGACGGAGATGGTGGGCTCGCAGCGCATGCAGCAGCTGGCTCGCAGGCTGTCCGACGACATGATCGTCGTCGTCGACTCGCCGCCCACCCTCGCGGTGGCTGATGCCGCGGTGATCGCGAGCTGGGCCGACGGGGCTGTCCTCGTGGTCACGGCGGGACGCACGACGGACGATATGCTCGTGCGGGCGTGCGACAACATCGGCAAGACGCGTGGCCGGCTCCTCGGCGTCGTGTTGAACCGCGTCCCGCTTCGCGGTGCCGACTCGAGCTACTACGGGTCCCAGTACGCCGGCTATTACGGCTACGGTGCGCCGACGAGGACGCGACGCCCCTGGTGGAGGTCGGAGAGCGCGAAGCGCCCCGGCGTCGATGACGCCGACGTCGCGGCGACCCCGGGTCCGCGTCGCCACGCCGCCCTGCCTCCCGACAACGTCAGTGGACTGCGTACGCTTTCGCAGCGGAGGAAGGTGTCGGGGCAATCGGGTGGGCCGTCGGGTGAAGAGCGCGAGGTCGCCCCGCCGGCGACGCAGCCCGTGGTCTCCGTGCAGGAAGAGCCGGCGAGAGCGAGTCGTCGTCGTCGCTCCTGACGGTGAACAGAAAGAGGAGAAGGGGCGTCGATCCACGGATCGACGCCCCTTCTCCTCTTTCGTCGTCAGTGCGCCGTGCCTCCCGGGGCGACCACCGCTTTGAAGGTGCGCGCGAGGATGACGATGTCCCCGATCAGCGACCAGTTCTCGACATAGAACAGGTCGAGCCGGATGGCGTCGTCCCACGCGAGCGCCGATCGTCCGCTGACCTGCCACAGCCCGCTCATGCCCGGACGGACGATGAGACGTCGGTGTGCGTCGTCGTCGTAGAACGCGACCTCCGCGTCGCGCTGAGGTCGCGGTCCGACCAGACTCATGTGTCCGCTCAGCACGTTGAACAACTGCGGCAGCTCGTCGAGCGAGTACTTCCGCAGCCATCGTCCGACGCTCGTGATGCGGGGATCGTTCTCGACCTTGAACAGGGGCGACCCGTCGCGCCCCTGCTCCGCGAGCAGCTCGTGCAGGCGTGCATCCGCGCCGTCGACCATCGAACGGAACTTGAGCATCCCGAAGTGCGTTCCCCCCTGGCCCACGCGCTGCTGGCGATAGAGCACGCGACCCGGGCTCGACATCCGCACCAGCGCGGCCAACGTCAGCAGAACGGGGGAGAGGAGCAGGATGAGCGTCGCCGAGCCGACGATGTCGAAAGCGCGCTTGAGGACCTTCTGCGTCGTGGAGTACTGGGGCGTCTCGATATGGACGAGGGGAAGGCCCGCGACCGGACGCGTGTGGATGCGAGGTCCTGCGACATCGGCGAGGTTGACGGCGACGACGAGGTGCTGCCGCCCGGGCTCGAGGATCCAGCCGATGCGCCGGATGTCCTGCGGCTGGAGGTGTGCTCCACCTGTCACGAGGACGCTGTCCGCTTGAAGCTCGTCGAGAAGCTCTCGCAGTCGGCGGGAGTGTCGGTCTGTCCAGCCCGCGTCGAACCCCTCCGCGGTGACCGTGTGCACCCCGACGACCGTGAATCCGACGCCGGGGTGGCGTGCAAGCTCGGAGGCGACTCGAGCGTTCTCGTTTTCCCCGCCCACCAGGACGACGCGCGTCGCCATCGACCCCCGGCGCCGCTGGGCCACCAGCCAGGATCGACACGCCGTCCGCGCACCGAGGAGCACGGCGGTGCCGGCGGGGAGACTCAGCAGGAAATAGCCCCGGGAGAGGTCGATGCTCCCCAGGTAGGCGCCGATCGCCACGAGACCGAAGAGCTGGAACGACGCCCCGATGATCAGCCGATGTTCGGTGATGCCGTGCCCGAGAACACGTGGATGCCGGCTCCCGCTCAGGGTGAGCGCGAGGAGCCACGCGCCGGAGAGCAGGATCGACACGGTCGTGTAGCTCACGGGTGCCGAGCTGACCTCCGTCGGATGCGGCCCCAGCCACAGCACCTGGGCTCCGAACACCGACGTCAGAACGACGGCCGTGTCGACGACGGAGAGGATCCGCGCGTAGCGGCGCTCCCACGGCGTCGTCGGTGTCCGCGCGACCGACGGTGGCGCAGAGGGGGATGGTGAACTCAGAGTTGAGACGGCGAGATTCATAAGTGCTCCGCTAACGGTGCCCGAGGGTCATGGAGGGGGCCGCCGTCGGGGCACGAGACATGCGGCGGGCCTCGGAACTGTGCCACCGGGCGGATGAGCCGACGGCGCGGTCAGCGGGGTGCCTGCGCGGGTGAATCGGTCGGGCGAGGATGACCGTCCAGCACATGCGCTGGCGTGGCTCGGTCCGCATTCGTCGCGTCGCACGGGTTCGTCTGTACTGATCCCCTGTGAACTCACCCCTGGATCGAGGTCCCTCACCTGATTCCACACGCGGCGGGGCGGAGGCCGCGACCAACGATGAGCATGTAAACATGTTCATGTGAGCGTTGCTCTCCGATCAAGCTGGGACGATGACGGACGCGCCCGACCCCTGGAACGACTTCGCGCGGGAGCTGGGGAGACGGCTCCTCCGTGCGCGCGCGGAGAGGGGCCTGTCGCAGGAGCACGTCGCGCACGCGGCCGGTCTCGCGACGTTCACCTATCGCAAGCTCGAGAAGGGCGAGTCGAATCCGGGAACGCCGGCCAATCCCCGTCTCAAGACGCTCGTTGCGCTCGCCGAGGTTCTGGAGATGTCGCTCGACGAGCTGATCCCGGCGCGTCCAGGCGGTGTGGCACCCGGGCGTTGAGCTCGATGTCGGAGGGTCGTGATTCACTCGGGGCGTGCCCACCGATGATGGGGTCGCTTTGGACGGGCGGCCCTGCAAGAGAGGTGTCAGGCATGAATCGAATCCCGGCAGAGCAGCGCCCGCAGAACACGGCGTGCGCGTTCGCGTGGTGCACGACCGACCACGGCGAAACGGTGCATCCGGACGATGAGATCCACCGGAGCGCGGGCACGGGTTTCCCGGCGCGCGTGCGGGACGGCCACCTGGGCAGCGCCGACGTTCTCAGGGATATAGAGGTGGGAGTCATCCGTCGCCCCGACGACGCCGAATCCTGGGTCGCGCTCGAGTTCGGTGCCGGGTACGCGGTCGCGATCGATGTCGTCGCCGCGCGCACGCTGGGTCGCCTGCTCCGCGATGCCTCCGCCGTCGCCGCGGCCCTCGGCGACTGACGCCGCCGGTGGAGGTCGAGCGGGGCCGCCGGGCGTCCGCGCCGAGGGGCGTGGTGGGCTGAGGGGTGTCTTCTTGCGCTCCCGAGAGGAGTTCGCGTGTGCACCCGGCCGGGCCCGTTCACCCGAGTCGGTGTTCCCTCGCGTGAGCAGCCGAAGAGAAGAGGCCATCGCGACCTGCGTTTGACTGGCCGGGCGCGGTGTCGCCGCGCGGAAGGAGCCTTTTCGATGTCGTCAGACCCGTCCTCAGCGCGACCTCACCTCATCGTGGTGTGCACGGCGAACGCCATTCGCTCGCCGTTCGTCGAGAATCTCTTGCGGAAGCGCCTGGCGGAGCGGGGCGTCCACGGGGTCGAGCTGGAAAGTGCCGGCACGGCCGCGCGTTCTGGCGGCCCTGCGGAGGAGGGAGCGCGGGCACTCGCGCGAGCTCGGGGCTTCTCGCTCGATGCGCACCGAACGCGTCTTCTGGAGGAGCGAATGCTGAGTGCGGGCACGACGGTGCTGTGCGCCGAGCGTGCGCACCGACGTGTCGTGCGGGGGATGCGCCCCGACCTGATAGGCCAGGCTTTCACGATCCGCGAGTTCGCGAGACTTCTCGACGGCGCTCGGCCCGCCGATGGGCCGAACACGTGGTCGGCGATTCTCTCGGCGGTCGCGCGTGCACGCTTCGGTGATCGTCACGTCGCGCAGAGCGAGGACGACATCGTCGACCCGATCGGACAGGACGCCCCCGTCTGGGTCGAGTTCGAGCAACGCGCGACGAGCGCGGTCGAGGTGATCGTGGAGGCGATGTCGGGACTCGCTCAACCTGCGCCCGACCGACGCGCTCCCGCCGTGCCGACGACCCGCCGCGCCTATCGGGCGGCGACTCGCGCACGCGCTCGCGACGCACATCTCTGACGCGCCCTCAGCCCTCGCGGGAGACGGCTCCGGGATCGAGCCCGGGCGACGGCTCCCGCATCGAGCCGTCCGCAGCGGCGCGCACGTCGCCGCGAGTGGTCAGGGACGGACTCCCTCGCCCCCTGGACCCGATGAGGAGCGCACTGCCGGTGACCGCTCCGACGGCGTCGGCGGCGACGTCCACAGCCGGTGGGACGTGCGTCGCGGATGCCACGCGGCCGCTCACGTATCGGGTGAGGTCACAGACTCCGGGTGACGAGAGGCGGCACGCGGCCGTCCTCGGTCTCGGAGCGCGCGATCATGCGGCCGAGGCCGACACCGGCAGCGAGCGAGATGACGATCCAGGCCAGCAAGGCGATCAGGAAAGCGACGACCATGGGACTTCTCCTTTGGAGTCCGGGTGGTGCAACGACAGGGCGACTGCTGCTCACAGTAGCGGCGCCGACCCGCGCCGCGGTGCATCGGCGCGAGGAAAGATCGGCGATTCTTCAGCCTCGACGACTGAACGTCCGCCGCACGATACGCAGGAGCCCGAGGAACCCGAACAGCCCGATCACCGCGCCCAGGACGGCGAAGAGGGTGACGGATCCGCCGAGAACGGGCCCTCCCCCCGAGACGATCAGCACGACCGCGATCACCACCGCTGCGATCGACACCAACGTCGACGCCGCCTCCGCGGTGATGCGGGTCAGGATGCCACCGGCATCCGATCCGTCCTTGGAGCGGAGGGTGACGCCGATCGACCCCTTCTCGATGCCGGTCAGGAGGGCTTCCAGGCGCCGTGGCACGCGCTGGATGCGCGCCATCGAGATGACGGCCCCGGCTTGAAGATCGGTGGCCAACCGTTTGACCGACAGCGTCCGGCGCAAAAGTGTGGGCATCAACGGCAGCGCCCGCCCGACCATGTCGAAGTCATCGACGATCACGCGCAGACACCCTTCGAGAGTGGCGAAGCTGCGGAACGCGGAGGCGAGCTCGCCGGGAAGGGCGATGCGGTGCTGACGGATGACATCGACCATGCGCGTGAAGATCGATCCCTGACCGTCCGTGCGCAGGTGCTCCGTCGTCAGCACGATGCCGACGTCGTGCCGGAACGCCTCGAGGTCCACATCCTCGGGAGCGTCGACGATGAGCAGGAGCGCGTCGGTGGCTGCCACGTCGTTCTCGCCCAGCGCTGCCAGAAGGAGGGCCGTCATGTGCTCACGCCGGCTGCGTTCGATGATCCCCACCGCGCCGAAGTCGATGAGACCGAGCGTGCCGTCCTCTTTCAGGAGGACGTTGCCGGGGTGGAGGTCGGCGTGGAAGACCCCGTACACCAGGATCTGCTCGATGACCGTCGACATCAGGACCTGCGCCAAACGATCGCGCTCTTCGGGACTCAGGGTGGCGAGACGGTCCCTCGAGTCGCTCAACGCCGCTCCGTCGACCAGCTCCATCGTGAGAACCCGCGGGCCGGACGCGTCCGGGAAGACGTGGGGAACGGAGACGATACCCCGACGGTCGGGCTCGGCTTTGTCGATCCGCTCGAGGGTGGAGCGGATCATCTCGGTGTTGCGCGCCTCGATGCGGTAGTCGAGTTCTTCGAGGAGAGTCGTGGTGAATCCGTGCGCCACCGACTCGATGCGGAGGTCACGGCCCACTCTCGTGCGCGCTTCGGCGCGATGAGCGAGACGGCCGATGATGTCGGCATCCGCCTCCACCTGCGCCCGAGCGGCGGGACGTTGCACCTTGACGACCACGTCGGTTCCGTCGAGCAGTCGTGCCCGGTGGACCTGTGCCACGGACGCGGCGGCCAGAGGAACGCGATCCACCTCCGCGTACACCTCGTCGATCGATGTGCCCAGATCGCTTTCGATGACCTCTCGCACCGTCTCCCACGGAAGCGTCGTCGCCTTGGTCTGCAGACTGGACAGGGCGCTGAGATACGGTTCCGGGATCAGATCGCGCCGAGTCGAGAGGACCTGCCCCAGCTTCACGAAGGTCACGCCGGCGTCGTTGATGGTGGACACGATGGCGTTGGCACGCTCTTCCGCCGTGCTGAGTTCTTGTTCGACGCGGGCGCGCCCGCCGTGGAAGAGCCACCCCACGCCGTGTCGTGACGCGATCGCCAGGATCTCCAGGTATCGCCGCGTGCGCTTCCGCTGGCGCAGCGCGGCGCGTACGAGATCGACCGGGTTGGGGAGGGGGCGAGTGGGGAAGATCGCCTCGCTCGCGACGAGAGCCGCCACCCCCAGCGCGAAGACCCAGGCGATGGCGAGGGCGACCAGGGCCAGCCACAGCCCGGCCTCGCCCGCAGGTTCCGGAGAAGTCCCGGTCTGGCGGAGCACCCAATCGGCGAAAGGGACGCCGAGGAAGAAGACCAGCAGACCGATGATGATGCTGCGCGGCCAGCCGACTGCTGTGCCCAGGATGCGGCGGGCGACGAACCCCACGAGCACCGCCGAGACGATGGCGGCGACGGAGATGAGGAGGCTGACGACCACGGGGTCAGCGTAGCCGCCGCATCACGAGATGCGCAGATGCCCGCAGCTCGGGCACTGCCAGTGTGCGGAGCGAGCGGTGTGCCGTTCCACCATCGGGAGGAGGCAGGACATGCAGCGGGGAGAGAAGCCGAGGTCGCTGTCGTCGGGCGGTGCATCCGGGCGGAAGGGGTGGGGGAGAGAGGAGAGCATCGGGTGTCCTTCGGGGCGAGAAGGCATTCTTACATGCGCACGCGAAGGGTGGGAGGAGCTGTCCACAGGGGGCGTCTCGCGGAAACGCAAGACGCCCCGGCCGGGGCCGGGGCGTCTTCGTGTGCGAAGGTCAGGGACGACCCATGCCGTGGTACGTCCACCCGGCGGCACGCCAAGCGGCGGCGTCGAGGCAGTTGCGGCCGTCGATCACGACGTGCCCCCGCGTCAGCGTCGCCGCGTGTGCAGGATCGAGCTGGTGACGGTACTCGTCCCATTCGGTCACGACGATGACGGCATCGGCATCCTGCAGCGCTTCGTCGCGGTCGTGCACGTACGTCAGCTGCGGGTGAACGCGCTGGGCGTTCTCGATCGCGGCGGGATCGGTGAGGGTGACGTCGGCACCGAGGCCGTGCAGACGGACCGCGACGTCGAGAGCGGGGGAGTCCCGGATGTCGTCGCTGTGGGGCTTGAACGCGGCGCCCAGCACGGTGACCTTCTTCTGGAAGACGGAACCGCCGAGGGCCTCGCTCGTCAGCTCGACAGCGCGGTCGCGCCGGCGAAGGTTGATGGCGTCGATCTCGCGGAGGAACGCGACGGACTCGCCGCGGCCGAGTTCTTCGGCGCGAGCGGAGAACGCGCGGATGTCCTTCGGGAGGCATCCGCCGCCGAAGCCGATACCCGCACCGAGGAAGCGGCGCCCGATGCGCGCGTCATGCCCGATCGCGTCGGCCAGGGTCGTCACGTCGGCGCCGGTGACCTCGGCGATCTCGGCGATTGCGTTGATGAAGCTGATCTTCGTCGCGAGGAAGGCGTTGGCGGAGACCTTCACGAGCTCAGCCGTGGCGTAATCCGTGACGATGAAAGGCGTGCCCTTCGCGATCGACGGGTGATAGACCTCGCGCAGGATCTGCGCCGCGCGCTCGCCCTCGAGGGTCGCGGTGCCCTCTGCGAACGGCACACCGGCCACCAGACGATCGGGGTCGATGGTGTCCTGAACGGCCCAGCCCTCACGGAGGAACTCCGGGTTCCACACGAGGGTCGCTCCCGTCTCGGACACGCGCGGGGCCAGCGTCGCTGCGGTGCCGACCGGAACCGTGGACTTGCCCGCGACGAGGTCTCCCTCGGACAGGTAGGGGAGCAGGCCGTCGACGGCTGCGTTGACGTAGGTGAGGTCGGCGGCGTAGCCGCCTGCCTGCTGCGGGGTGCCCACGCCGATGAAGTGGACCTTCGCGCCCTGGGCCGCCGACATGTCGGTCGTGAACGAGAGGCGACCCGACGCGATGCCCTCGGTCAGGATCTCCTGCAGTCCGGGCTCGAAGAACGGGGCCTCGCCCTTGCTCAGCGCGGTGATCTTGCGCTCGTCGACGTCGATGCCCACGACCTCATGGCCGATGGAGGCCATCGCCGCCGCATGCACCGCACCCAGGTAACCGCACCCCACTACAGACAAACGCACGATGGAAGCCTTTCAGATTATTGTCGACGCGACACGGGGACACCCGGTCACGGACCCGCAGACCTGCGGGGATTTCACGCGGCGGTGTCGCCCGGCACCAGGGCGGCGCGAGCGGTCTTGCCGAGAATGACGAAGTCGCCCAGGAGCGTCCAGTTCTCCACGTACGACAGGTCGAGGCGGACCGATTCCTCCCACGACAGCGACGAGCGGCCGCTGACCTGCCACAGCCCCGTGATGCCGGGCTTGGCGAGAAAGCGACGGTGCACGTGATCGGCGTACTGTGCCACCTCGGACGGGAGCGGCGGACGAGGACCGACGAGGGACATCGAGCCACCGATGACGTTGAACAGCTGCGGCAGTTCATCCAGGCTGAACTTGCGCATCACCCGGCCGATGGGGGTCACGCGAGGATCGTTCTTCATCTTGAACAGCACCTCGTTGCCCGAGTCGCGCTGCTGTTCGGCGAGATCGTGCAGCAGCTCCTCGGCGTTGACGACCATCGAGCGGAACTTGATCATCGTGAACTCGGTGCCGTGGAAGCCGATGCGCGTCTGGCGGAAGAAGACCGGACCGCTGCTCGACAGGCGGACGGTGATGGCGAGGAACGCGAGCAGCGGGCTCAGGAGGATCACCCCGGCGATACTCGCCAGGAGGTCCACCGTGCGCTTGAGGAAGACCTGTCCACGGGAGAACCGAGGGGTCTCGACGTGGATGAGGGGGAGCCCCGCGACCGGCCGGGTGTGCAGGCGCGGGCCGGCGATGTCGATGATGCTCGGGGCGAGGACGAGGTGCTGACGCCCGGCCTCGAGGCTCCACGAGATCTCCTTCACCTTGTCGGCGGGGAGCTCGTCGGCGCTCGTGACGGCCACGGTGTCGGCGCCGGTGGCGGAGAGCGCCCGGGAGACATCCCCGACGTGTCCCATCACGGGAATGGAGGTCCCCGGGATGACGTCGGCGATCTTGCCGTTGGGCACGCAGGCGCCGACGACGCGGTATCCGGCGCTGGGGGTGCGCGCGAACTCCCGCGCCAGCTGGGTGACCGAGGTGAGGGAGCCGACCAGGAGGACGTTGGCGGAGTACTTGCCGTTCGACCGCTGGACGATGAGCCACTGGCGCCAGAGCCACCGCGTGAAGACGAGGACGATGATGCCGGCGGGGAGGGAGATGAGGAGGTATCCGCGCGCGACGTCGATCTGCGTCAGGAAGGCGAGGATCGCCACGGCGCCGAACACCCGGAAACTGGAGTCCACGATCCGGACGTACTCCTGAGAGCCGGTGCCGATCACACGGTCGCTGCGGGAGTCGACGAACGACAGGGCCCACATCCACGCGATGATGAGCAGCGCCGAGAAGATCCAGTACGACAGGTCGGTGATGCGACCGTCTTTGCTGGCGGCGACGGCGACGTTGCCGGTTCCGAACCAGACGAGCTGCGTGCCGTACACGACCCACACCAGGGAGGCGAGGTCGGTGAGGAAGAGATTGCGGCGGTATCGCAGTCGCCACCTGTCGAGGGGGTGCCGCGTGACCGAGGTCGGCGTCGAAGGCGCGGGGGCATCCACGACGGGGTCGGAGCCCCCGGCGTAGCTGTCCTGCGACGTCGATGTCGCGTCGACTCTCAGGTCAGACGTCACAGTTCGTAGGCCTTTCCCCCAAGGTGCCTGGAAATCACTTTCTCCCCGCTGAACGATAACAGGCGGATCTCACCCAGTGAATCACCCTCGAGTGAACGCGATGTTTCTGAGACACACCCGGTGACGCCTCACGCGACGGCCGGGACCGGCGCTCCTCCGGGGCCGGTTCGGTGTGTCGCTACACTCGGGCAGCGGATGACCGGATGTCCTGCTCCGGGGGCACCACGGCCGGAAGGACCACCCGATGTCGCGTTCGCAGACGGGCTCTTCTCGCGCGGGCCGAGGGCGACGGCATGCCCTCATCGCGGCGATCGCCGTGGTCGCGGGCGCGGCCGTCGCCGTGCCGATCGCCCTCCGTCTTCTCGGCGGACCCGAGCCCGCGGTCGCACCGTCGTCGCCTCTCGCCGAATCGTCGCATCCGGAGCCCACGCCGACGGGTACCCCGACGCCGACCCCCACCCCGACGCCGGGTTCGCCGGTGGCGCAGTCATGCCCGGGCGGCGACACGCTTCTGACGGTGTGGGCGCACCCCGACGACGACATCATCTTCGGGAACCCGACGATCTCGGAGGCGATCGCCGCGGGCCAGTGCGTCCGCACCGTCTTCCTCACAGCCGGCGACGCGGGTCGGGGCCTGGACTACACGCACGCCCGAGAACTCGGCATCCTGCGCGCCTACAACGTCATGCGCGGGAACGACGGACTGTGGGATGAGACCGTGATCACGCTGGACAGCGGGATGCGCGTCGATCGTCTGACGCCCCAGGGCGACGGCCGCGTGTCGGTGTTCTTCGTGCGGCTCCCCGACGGGAACATCACCGACGGCGGCTTCGCGGCCACGGGGTACGCCACGATGAGCAAGCTGCTCGACGGGAGCATCGCGTCGCTGGCTCCCCTCGACGGCGGGCCCGCGGTGAGCGCCGCGCAGCTCTCGGCGAGCCTGACCGAGTTCGCCGACGCCCTCCGCCCGGCACGCACGCTCACCCACATCCCGCGCGGCAGCGCCTTCGCCCCGGGAGACCATCCCGACCATTCGGTCGTCGGCACCCTCGTGCGCGACGCGATCGGCCCCGTCGACGGTGTCGGTCAGGGGCTGCGCTACCTCGTCGGATACCCCTCCGAGAATCTGCCGCGCAACGTCGACGGCCAGACCCTCGACGCCAAGGTGGAGACGTACCGCGTCTACACGCAGCAGGACGACGTCATCCGCTGCGCCGACCGGGACGCCTGCCTGAGCACGCGCAAGTTCGGCGAGTGGCTCCAGCGCTCCTACCCGAAGACCGAGGCCGAGCTCGAGATGCGCTGACCTCGCCGTCCGGACTCAGTCGCGCAGGCGCAGGAGCCGGACCGCGACGTCGTGGCATCCGTCCGGTGAGGGCAAGCCGTAATCGACCTCGACGACGGTGCGCAGGTCGGTCGCGAGCGCTTCGGGAGTGGGGTCGGATGCCAATGCCTCGAGGATCGGGACGATCAGGTCGTCGTACTCGTCGGCGGGCCATCCGTCGCCGATGTCGCGGACCCCGATGGGGTCCCACTCCCAGAGGATCGCGCGCACACGGAGAGCGGCAGGGGACAGAGACCGCGGCGGTGAGGACGTCTGCATCCCGTGAGTGTGGCCACGTTCTCTCGGTGTCCGCTGAGCGTTGCCCATGCGACAGGTGAGCCGATCGGCTAGCGATCCCCCGCCGAGCGGGGGGAGGGGCGCGGCGATGCACGAGATCCACGCCCCGGCCGCGATAGCGTCGAGCCCGGAAGACGCAGGATCGAACCGGCGACCGGAGCACGTGCCCGGTGCGGGCGAAGAAGAAGAGGACGGACCCGCCGTGGGCACAGACGACGAATCCGCGCCCGACACGGCGGTGGGCGCGGCACCCGACGAGGCTGCCCGCGAACGGGCGCGCCGCCTCCGGTTGACGCGGCGCGGCCTGCTCATCGGCGGCCTGGCGGTGGTGGGTCTCGGGGCGGGGGCCCTGGTGTACCGCAACATCCGCCGCAGCGCCGGCCCCGTCGGGACGTGGGTCTCCCTGGCCCCGATCCCGGCGGCATCCGTCCCTTCTCCGTTGCCGCCCTCTCCCGCCGCGGAGGCCCCGGGAACGACGACGGGAATGGCCGTCTGGGCCCACGCCGACGACGACATCATCTTCGCCAACCCCGCTCTGTCGGACGCGATCGTGGCTGGTCACACCGTGCGTGCCGTGTTCGTCACCGCCGGTGATGCGGGGAAGGGCGCGGAGTACGCGCGTCAGCGGGAGGCCGGCATCCGTGCCGCGTACGACGAGATGCGCGGCAGCACCGCGCCCTGGCAGGAACAGCAGATCACTCTGCTCAGCGGAGCCGCGGTCACCCGCTTCGTCCCGTCCGACGAGCAGCGCATCTCCCTGACCTTCCTCCGCCTGCCCGACGGAGGCCTGGATGCCGAGGGCTTCGCCGCCACGGGCCATGCCGGGCTGACGCAGCTGATCAACGGTTCGGCGGCGACCCTGACCTCGGTGTACGGCTCCACCGTCTACGACCTCGACCGCCTGTCGGCGACGATCGTCGAGCTCATCGGAGCCGCCCAGCCCACGCACGTGACGACCAACGTCCCCCACGAGAGCGCCTTCGCGCACGGAGATCACCCCGACCATTCGTGCGTCGGATCGCTCGTGCGGGCCCTCGCCCCGCAGGCGGGCATCGCCCCCGAAGCGATGTCGTACTACGTGGGGTATCCCTCGCAGGACGAGCCGGTCAACATCGAGGGGGCGGTCCTCGACACCAAGGTGCGCATCTACGAGACGTACGCCGCCGATGACCCGGTGGTGACCTGCGCCGACGCGGCGGCCTGCCTCTCGCAGCCCGGATTCGGGGCGTGGCTGCGCCGTTCGTACCCCAAGGGGGAGTCCGAGCTGCAGCTCGGCGGGCCGTGAGCTCGACGGGGCGCGAGCGTCAGTGCTCGCTCTCGCGCCGCGGGATCGTGACGCGGAGCCGGTAGCCTCCGCCGGCGCGCGTGGCGGCGTCGAGATGGCCGCCGAGGAGCTCCGCGCGTTCGCGGAGCCCCGCGAGCCCCGTGCCGCTGGAGGGGAGGTGCAGACCCTCCTGGGTCGACGGGTCGTTCTGGACGACGACGTCGATCGCGGCGGTCGTCGCGACGGCGGTGACGTGGACACGTGCCCCGGGAGCATGCTTCCGCGCGTTCGTCAGGCCTTCCTGCACGGTGCGGTACACCGCGCGTTGCAGCGGAGGGGCGAGGTCGGCGGGCAGGCGGACGTCGAGGTCGGTGTCCAGCCCGCTCTCCTCGACGAGCCGGGGGAGGTCGTCGAGCGTCGGCTGCGGCCGGGCCGAGTCCGTCTGCGCGCCCTCGGCCCGGAGCACCCCCACCATCTGCCGGAGCTCGTCGAGCGTGCGCACGGCGAGGGAACGGATGACGTGGGCGATCCGTCGTGACTCGGGGTCGGGCGATGACACCTGCAGGGCCCCGGCCTGAACGGCGACGAGGCTCACCTGGTGCGAGACGACGTCGTGCATCTCGCGCGAGATCCGGGCGCGCTCGCGCCGGAGCACGTCCTGCTTCTCCCGCTCCCGCTCGGTCTCGCGCGCGGCCGACAGCTCGGCGACGCGATCCGAGAGCTCGCGGTGGGTGCGGACGAGGGCCCCGAGCGCGATCGGGGTCGCCGCGTACATCAGGGCGTACAGCAGCGAAGGCGCAAGGAAGTCGAGGGAGGGCAGCTGCCAATCGGGGAGGAGGAAGCACATGAAGGTGACGGCCCCCGCGACGACGAGCGGCGGGATGCCACGGGTCCGCACCGCGACCGAGTACAGCGCGATCGGGGCGGCGATCGTCATGGAATCGACCACCAGGCCCGGGAGGACGAGGGCGAACGACACCCAGGGCAGTCGACGCCGCACGAGCAGCCCCGCGACAGCGACCAGCGCGAATGCCGTCTCGATGCTCGACCACGAGGGGATCGAGACGGCGACGTCGATGAAAGCGGCGGCGGCGAGCGCCAGATCGACGACGACGGCGGACGCACGGGTCCCGATGACCCGATTCCAGGCCCGCGGGACGACCCTCGTCATGTCCGGCGCCTGCTGGGGCGTGCCCGCTCGGAGATCAGGGCTGCTTCCAGACGTGTCGAGACCGACAGCTTCGACAGGATCGCGCTGACGTGATCCTTGACCGTCGCTCCGCTGAGGTGGAGGCGTCGCCCGATCTCGGCGTTGGACTCGCCGGTCGGCAGGCGTGAGAGGACGTCGCGTTCCCGATCGGTCAGGAGCGCGATGCGTCGGACGGCATCGCGGTCGGGGGTGCCGGTGTAGCCGTCGACGAGTGTGCGCGACACCTGCGGGGAGAGCACGACCCCGCCGGCCGCGAGGGTGCGCACCATGGCGGCGAGATGCTCCGGCGCCGTGTCCTTCACGAGGAAACCGGATGCTCCGTCGTGCAGGGCGCGGGCGATGTACTCGTCCGTGTCGAAGGTCGTGAGAATGCCGATGATCGGCCGGGGGTCGTCGTGGCGGAGGTCGGCGAGGATGTCGAGGCCGCTGCGTCCCGGCATCCGGATGTCGAGGAAGACAATATCGGGACGTTCGCGTCGGATCGTGTCGACCGCGACATCGCCGTCGACCGCGGCGACCACCCGGATGTCGGGTGCGGCGCCGAGGATGAGCTCGAATCCGGAGCGGACGAGCGCCTCATCATCGACGACTACGACCCGGATCACGCATCACACCCTACGACTCGGATCCGTGTTGCCCGGGTCTCGGCCGATCCCGGGGGAGGGGAAGGACGGGCGCGCCGGTGACGGGCGCGCCCGCCCTGAGGGGTGTCAGTCGTCCGAGACGGTGACGGTGACGTCGATGTTGCCGCGCGTGGCGTTGGAGTAGGGGCACACCTGGTGCGCCGCGTCGGCGAGCTGCTGGGCCAGGTCGTGCTCGATGCCGGGGAGCACGACCTCGAGGAGCACGGCGAGCTGGTAGCCCCCCTGCCCGTTCGGGCCGATCTGCACGCGGCCACCCACCGAGGAGTCCTCGATCGTGACCTTCTGCGCGCGGGCGACGGAGTGCAGGGCGCTGTGGAAGCAGGCCGCGTACCCGGCCGCGAAGAGCTGCTCCGGGTTGGTGCCCTGACCGGAGCCGCCGAGCTCCTTCGGGGGAGCGACCTCGAGGTCGAGGTAGTCGCCGGCCGAGACGTGGCCGAGTCGGCCCTGACCGGTGGACAGTGCCTCAGCGGTGTAGAGAACGTCCATGGTGTGTTCCTTTCTGGGGACGGTGCGGAAGACGGGAGATTCAGGAGGCGTCGCGTGCCGTCGGCTCGCGCGTTGCGCGCTCGGCGGCGAGGACATCGCCGGGGTGGTCACGGAGATCGCGCATCGCGGCCATCAGCTGGTGCAGGGCGTCGATGAGCTCACGGGCGCTGTCGGCGTCCTCGATGCCCGAGCCCTGCGCGATGCAACGCGGCACGTGGGCCAGTTCGGTGCGCAGCTCGTGACCGAGCGGGGTGAGGGAGACGGTGACCACGCGTTCGTCGCGCTCGCTTCGCGCCCGCGTCACGTAGCCCGCGGACTGGAGTCGCGCGAGCATCGGCGAGAGGGTCCCCGAGTCGAGCTGGAGCGCCTCGCCCAGACTCCCGACCGTCTGATCGCCGTCGTTCCACAGGGTGACAAGGGCGATGTACTGCGGATACGTGAGGTTCCAGGGCTCGAGCAGGACGCGATAGGCCTGGGTCGTCGTGCGGTTCGCGGCATACAGCGCGAAGCAGACGAGGGCATCGACGGCGGGCATGGCAGAAGCATTGCACACAATTCAATTGTGCACAATTTAAATCGCGCGCGTCAGTCTGCGGTGGGCACGACGCTCCCGTCGGAAAGCGAGATCGCGATCTGCGTCCCGTCGTCGAAGGCCACCTGCCAGACGGGGACCCCGCCCGCACGCTCGATGTCGACCTCGTCGACGCCGCCGACGCCGTGGGCGGCGACGGCGGTCCGCACGGCATCCGCCATCGTCGTCGCCGCCTTCTCGAGCGCGGCGCGGTCCTCCGCGTCGAGGGCGTCGGCATCCCCCCGCGAGAGCACCTGCCCTCCGTCCGTGCTGATGCGGAGGTCCGTGGCCCGCCCGTTCGAGGCGACGTGGACCTCCCACGTGCCGTCATCGTCGCGATCGAGGTCGAAGGCGCGTCCGCCCGCGTCGGACTCCGCGCGGACGACGGCCGAGACGACCGTCTCCGAGGTGCCCGAGCTCGCGGGGGGAGAGGCGCAGCTCGTCAGGCCGAGGGCGAGAGGGGCGGCCGCGAGGAGCACGAGCGGAAGACGAAGGGATACCATGCCCGGAGGCTAGTGACGGACTCTCCGCGCACGTCCGCCGTTGCGCTCGCGGCGAAGTTCGTGTTCAGGTGCGGCGGTACCAACTCGTCGGCATCACGTCAACCGTCCCCATAAGTCCAGATTCGGATCGAACGATGTGGTCATGAGCGAGATCACCGCACACCACGGACTCCTGACCGACATCGACCTCCACGTCGACGACACCGGTGGCGCCGGTCGTCCCGTCGTCCTCATCCACGGCTGGCCCCTGTCGGGCGAGTCCTGGGCGCATCAGGTTCCGGCGCTCGAGGAGGCCGGCTACCGCGTCGTGTCCTACGACCGCCGCGGTTTCGGTCGGAGCGACAAGCCCCGCACGGGATACGACTACGACACCTTCTCGGACGACCTCGAGGCAGTTCTGACCGCGCTGGATCTGCGCGACGCGACTCTCGTCGGTTTCTCGATGGGAGGCGGCGAGGTCGCCCGCTACCTCACGCGGCACGGCTCCGGCCGCGTGCACAGCGTCGTCTTCGCCGCGGCGGTGCCGCCGTACCTCGCGAAGACCGACGACAACCCCGAGGGTCCGCTCGACGAAGAGACCGCCGACGGCATGAAGCAGGGCCTGAAGGACGACGAGAAGGCGTTCTACCACCAGTTCACGACCGACTTCTTCTCGGTCGACGGCACGCTCGTCGTGTCCGAGGCCGACCGTGCCGAGGCGGAGCGGCTCGCGAACCAGGCCGACCACCACGCCGCGCTGAAGGCGATGGAGGCGTTCGCCACCACGGACTTCCGCGACGACCTGCCGAACGTCACCGTGCCGACGCTCATCATCCACGGCGACAGTGATGCGACGGTTCCCTTCGAGGGGTCCGGTGCGCGCACGCACGCCGCGATCGCGGGCAGCGAACTGCACGTCGTCGCGGGGGCTCCGCACGGCGTCAACGTCAGCCACGCCGACGAGTTCAACCGCGTCCTCATCGACTTCCTGCAGCGCTGAGTGGTCCCGCGCCCGGGTGTCGGCATCCGGGCGCGGGGTGCGGGCCGCACGGCGATGAATCGCGGATGCCGCCCCCATCGCATCAGGTGAGGTCGGTGCCCCAAGCGGGCGAGGTGGCGGGCGGGTGCCGCGCGGGTGTCCCGCGGCCCCTTCTGCTGCCCCGCCTGCGGCTCGATGTCGCCGTGCTGCCGCGGTCGTACGGTGGCGCACATGCGCGAGCCCGATGCCGTCACCGCCGACGCGTCCCCGTCGCGGCGTCGTCGTCACCGCCGGAACCGCCCCTGGCGCGACGGGGGTGCGAGCACGGCGCGGTGGGGCGCGGACCTCCTCGGTTGGGCGATGGTCGCGACGGGCGCGGGCGCGCTGGGCGCGCGAGCCGTTTCCGTCCTCCTCCCCGCCGGCGATGCCTCGGCGGCGGCGCAGACGGTGATCTGGGTGTCCTTCGCGGCACCGGTGGTCGTCGCCTGGAGTCGATCCCGTCCGCTCGGGCTTCTGCGGTTCCGCGCGCTCGACCTCCTGTACGGCGTGGTGGCCGGAGTGATCGTGAGGTTCTGCCAAGGCGCGCTCGCGCAGGGAGACGGCGGGCCGGTGCCCTGGCCCTCGGCGCCCTCGATCCGGGGCACGCTCCCGGACGGATTCTTCGGTGACGCCGTCGCCGGTGTCGTCGTGGCGCCCGTCCTCGAGGAGCTGTTCTTCCGCGCCGTCGTGCTCGTCTGCGCGTACACCGTCGTGCGCCGCAGGGCGGGGCGCGTCGCCGGCGGTATCGCGGCCACGGCGATCTCGAGCGCCCTCTTCGTCGGTGCGCACCTCCTCGTCGCACCCATGTCCGTGCCCGACGTGGGGGCGCTCGCGCTGCTGGGCGTCGTCGCCGCCGCGTTCGTGCTCGGTACCGGCCGGGTCTGGGCTGCGGTGGCGACGCACGTCGTGTTCAACGCCACCGGGTTCGCGCTCCTCGCCGTCGGGACGCTGTGGGCCTGACGGAGCGGCCCGCGTTTGGTCTCGGCATCCGGATGACGTAGTCTTGATCTTTGGTGCCTGCCTCTCTGCGAGCAGGACACCCGAACGTGAGCCCTCCACCGGCCCTGTTCCCCGGGTCTTCGACACGGGAACGGACCACCGGAGCGGGATTCACGAACTCCTCCGTTCGAACAAGAAAGCAGCACTACTGTGACGCGCACTTTCACCCCCAAGGCCGCTGAGGTCACGCGCGAGTGGGTCGTTATCGACGCCACCGACGTCGTCCTCGGCCGTCTCGCCTCCCACGCGGCGGTCCTCCTCCGCGGCAAGCACAAGGCGACCTTCGCCAACCACATCGACTCCGGCGACTTCGTCATCGTGATCAACGCCGAGAAGGTGGCGCTCACGGGGCAGAAGCTCCAGAAGAAGAAGGCGTACCGCCACTCGGGCTACCCGGGCGGCCTCAAGTCGGTCACCTACGAGGAACTCCTCGACAAGAACCCTGTCCGCGCGGTCGAGAAGGCCATCCGCGGCATGCTGCCCAAGAACAGCCTCGGCGCGGCGCAGCTCAAGAAGCTCAAGGTCTACCGCGGCGCCGAGCACCCCCACGGCGCCCAGCAGCCCACGGCATACACCTTCGACCAGGTCGCCCAGTAAGCGCCGCCGGATAAGGACGAAACAGTGTCGAACATCGACTCCAGCAACTACAGCACCGAGACGCCGGCCGAGCAGTCCGTCGTCGCGGCCGAGCGCCCCGTGCTCTCGGTTCCCGGCGCAGCCGTCGGCCGCCGCAAGCAGGCCATCGCCCGCGTGCGCCTGGTTCCCGGCTCGGGCACGATCACGGTCAACGGCCGCACGATCGAGGACTACTTCCCGAACAAGCTGCACCAGCAGCTGATCAACGACCCGTTCACGGTGCTCGAGCTCGCGGGCTCGTACGACGTGATCGCGCGCATCTCCGGTGGTGGCCCCTCGGGCCAGGCCGGCGCGCTGCGCCTGGGCATCGCCCGTGCGCTCAACGAGATCGACGCCGAGAACAACCGCCCGACCCTCAAGAAGGCCGGCTTCCTCTCGCGCGACGCTCGCGTCAAGGAGCGCAAGAAGGCCGGTCTCAAGAAGGCCCGCAAGGCGCCTCAGTACTCCAAGCGCTGAGCTCGACGCTCCGGATGCCTCTCTTCGGCACGGACGGGGTGCGGGGGCTGGCCAACGGCCTCCTCACCGCCGAACTCGCGCTGCACCTGGCCCAGGCGACTGCTGTCGTCCTGGGCCAGGGCCGTTCGGCGGAGGCGCGGAAGGCCGAAGGCCGCCGCCTCACCGCCGTCGTCGCGCGCGACCCGCGGGTCTCGGGAGAGTTCCTCTCGGCCGCGGTCGCCGCGGGCCTGGCCTCCTCGGGGGTCGACGTCCTCGACGCCGGCGTCATCCCCACCCCCGCCACCGCTTTCCTCATCGCCGACCGTGACGCCGATTTCGGCGTGATGGTGTCGGCGTCGCACAACCCCGCTCCCGACAACGGGATCAAGATCTTCGCCCGAGGCGGCACCAAGCTCCCCGACATCGTGGAGCAGCGCATCGAAGCCGCCCTCGAGGGCGAGCGTCTGCAGCCCACCGGCGCCGGGGTCGGGCGCATCCGTCGCTTCGCCGACGCCGAAGACCGCTACGTGCTGCACCTGCTGGGCTCGCTGCCGCACCGGCTCGACGGCATCCACGTCGTCCTCGACTGCGCGCACGGCGCAGCCGCCGGAGTCTCGCCGGAGACGTTCAAGGACGCGGGCGCGACGGTCACCGTGATCGGTGCCGACCCCGATGGCCTGAACATCAACGACGGCGTGGGCTCGACCCACCTGGACGTGCTCGCCGAGACCGTCGTGCGCTTGGGCGCCGACGTCGGCATCGCCCACGACGGGGATGCCGACCGGTGCCTCGCCGTGGACGCGCAGGGCAACGTCGTCGACGGCGACCAGATCATGGCGATCCTCGCGGTCGCGATGAAGGAACGGGGGACGCTCGTCGACGACACGCTCGTGGCGACCGTCATGAGCAACCTGGGTCTTCACCGCGCGATGCAAGCCCACGGCATCCGGGTCCTGCAGACCGGCGTCGGCGATCGCTACGTGCTCGAGGCCATGAACGAGGGCGGATACTCCCTCGGCGGTGAGCAGTCGGGGCACGTCATCATGAGCGACTTCGCCACGACCGGGGACGGGCTGCTCACCGGACTCCACGTCGTCGCCGAGATGGCGCGGCAGGGGAAGACCCTCGCGGAGCTCGCGTCGCTGATGACGGTGTATCCGCAGGTGCTCGTGAACGTGCGCGGCGTCGACCGTGACGGGGTGAGCGATGAAGGCGTCCAGGCGGCTGTTGCGGCCTCGACGGCGGAGCTCGGCGACTCGGGCCGTGTGCTGCTGCGCGCGTCCGGGACCGAGCCGCTCGTACGCGTGATGGTGGAGGCGGCGTCGGGGGACGTCGCCCGGGCCCACGCGGATCGGCTCGCCGAGGTCGTGCGCGAGCGGCTGGCGCTGTAGCGTCCGGTCGCTTCGACGGGCTCAGGGGCCTCCGGGCCCCGGGCCTTCGGCGCTCAGTACTCCAGCGACTCGATGTAGCGCAGGAGGACGCCCTCGCGCAGGGCCCAGGGCGAGACCTCGAGCTCTTCGACGTCCATCGCCTTCATCGCCCGCTCGACCACGACCGCCGCGGCGACGATCTGGAACGTCCGGTCGGCGGTGATGCCGGGCAGGGCCTCCCGCGCGTCCGCGGGGATCTGCGCGAGGCGCGGGATCCAGTCCTTGAGCTGTCTGCGGGGCAGGACCATGCGGTCGATGCCCGACCACCCCGGCACGGGGTAGCCCGCGAGCTTGGCGAGGGAGCGGATGGCCTTCGACGAGCCCACGACGTGATCGGGGCGCGGAAGGGAGGCGAAACGCTCGGCCACCGGGGCGAGCACCGACATGGCGTGCTGGCGCAGTGCGTCGATCTCGTCGGCGCTCGGCGGGTCGTGGGGGAGGAACTGCACGGTCGAGCGTCCGGCGCCCAGCGGCACCGACTCGGCGAGGTCGGGCAGCTCGTCGGCGCCGCCCGCGATCTCGAGCGAACCGCCGCCGATGTCGAAGAGCAGGATCTGCCCGGCCGACCAGCCGAACCACCGCCGCACCGCGAGGTAGGTGAAGCGCGCTTCGGTCTCGCCGCCGAGCACCTGCAGCGGCTGGCCGAGGACCGCCTCGATCTGCGCGATGACGTCTTCGCCGTTGGTGGCCTCGCGCACCGCCGAGGTCGCCGTCGCGAGGAGTTCGTCGACCCCCTCGGCCTTCGCGGTCTCGCAGGCCGCGGCCACGGCATCCACGAGTCCCCTCACCCCCTCGGGCGAGATGGATCCGTCGGGCCGGAGGTAGCGCATGAGGCGCAGCACCGAGCGGTGGGACGTGGTGGCTGTGGGACGGCCGCCCGCTCGAGCATTCGCCACGAGCAGGTGAACCGTGTTCGAGCCGATGTCGAGGACTCCGAGACGCACGGTCCGAGCGTAGTGGGAAGGGGCTGATCGGCCCGCGAGTAGCATTGCCGCGTGTCCGAGACCGCTGCCGCACCGTCGCTGAGCCCCTATCGACAGATCGATCGAGCCGACTGGGCACGCATGGCCGGGGGGATCGAGCAGCCGCTCACCGAGACCGAGGTCGTGCAGTTGCGCGGGATCGGGGACCGCCTGGACCAGCGCGAGGTGGCCGAGGTCTACCTGCCGCTCAGCCGACTGTTGAGCCTCTACGCGCGCGCCACGCGTCGCCTGGGCGCCGACACGAGCACGTTCCTGGGGGAGCCGGATGCCACCACCCCCTTCGTCATCGGCGTCGCCGGTTCCGTGGCGGTGGGCAAGTCCACCATCGCCCGCCTGCTGCGCGAGCTCATGAGTCGCTGGCCCGACACGCCCCGGGTCGAGCTGGTGACCACGGACGGCTTCCTCTACCCGAACGCCGAGCTCGAACGGCGCGGTCTCATGGACCGCAAGGGCTTCCCCGAGTCGTACGACCGCCGCGCGCTCGTGGAGTTCCTCAGCGAGGTCAAGTCGGGGGCCGAAGAGGCTCGTGCCCCGTTCTACTCGCACGTGCGGTACGACATCATGCCCGACGCGCATGTGACGGTGCACCGCCCCGACGTCGTCATCGTGGAGGGGCTCAACGTGCTGCAGCCCCCGCCGTCGCCCAACGAGGTCGCGGTCAGCGATCTGTTCGACTTCTCGATCTACGTCGACGCCGACGCCGCGCACATCGAGCGCTGGTACGTCGACCGCTTCCTCGCCCTGCGCGACAACGCGTTCACGAATCCGTCGTCGTTCTTCCGCGTGTTCGCCGACATCAGCGACGAGGAAGCGGTGGAGCGCGCGCTCGGGTTCTGGCGCGAGATCAACCTCCCCAACCTCGAGGAGAACGTGCTGCCGACCCGGCACCGCGCGAAGCTCGTGCTGCAGAAGGGTGCCGACCACACGGTCGAGTCGGTGCTCCTGCGCAAGCTGTAGGCCGCGACCGAGGGGTTCGCCCAGCCACCGCCCGTAGACTCGGAAGCTATGTGCGGAATCATCGGTTATGTGGGTCCCCGGCAGAGCCAGGACATCCTTCTGGCGGGTCTGTCGCGGCTGGAATACCGGGGTTACGACTCCGCGGGCATCGCCGTGATCGACGGCGACGGACAACTCGACATGCGCAAGCGCGCGGGGAAGCTCGCCGTGCTGCGTGACGACCTCGAGGCCGCGCCCATGCCGAACGGCACCACGGGCATCGGTCACACGCGGTGGGCGACCCACGGCGGGCCGACGGATGCCAACGCGCACCCCCACCTCGCCGACGACGACAAGCTCGCCGTCATCCACAACGGCATCATCGAGAACTTCGCCGAGCTCAAGAGCGAACTGGTGGGCGACGGGTTCGCGTTCCGCAGCGAGACCGACACCGAGGTGGCCGCGGTCATGATCGGGCGCGAGTACGCCCGGACCAAGGATCTGGTGCAGGCGTTCCGTTCCGTCGTGTCGCGCCTCGAGGGGGCGTACACGCTCCTCGCGATGCACGAGGACCACCCGGGGCTCGTCGTCGGCGCCCGGCGCAACTCGCCGCTCGTGATCGGTCTCGGCGAGGGCGAGAACTTCCTCGGCTCCGACGTCGCCGCCTTCGTCGAGCACACGCGCAACGCCCTGGCGATCGGCCAGGACGAGATCGTCGCCATCACCCCGGACGGCGTCGAGGTCACCGACTTCTCCGGCGCCCCCGTCGAGGTCGAGGCGTTCGAGGTCACCTGGGACGCGTCCGCCGCCGAGAAGGGCGGATGGTCGTCGTTCATGGCCAAGGAGGTCTCGGAGGAGCCCGAGGCCGTCGCCAACACCATCCGCGGCCGCATCCACGAGGGTCGGGTCGAGATCCCCGAGCTGGAGGGGATGGACGACTTCCTCGCCGACATCGACCGCATCCTCGTCATCGCGTGCGGAACGGCGGCCTACGCCGGAATGGTCGGCAAGTACGCGCTCGAGACCTGGACCCGCGTCCCCGTCGACGTCGAGCTCGCCCACGAGTTCCGGTACCGCGACCCGGTGCTCTCCGAGCGCACGCTCGTCGTGTCGATCAGCCAGTCGGGCGAGACCATGGACACGCTCATGGCCGTGAAGTACGCCCGTTCGCGCGGTGCGAAGACGCTGTCGATCTGCAACACGCAGGGCGCCACCATCCCGCGCGAGTCGGATGCCATCGTCTACACGCACGCCGGCCCCGAGGTTGCCGTGGCCTCGACGAAGGCCTTCGTCGCGCAGATCACCGCGCTGTACCTGCTGGCCCTGCACGTGGGCCGCGTCCGCGGTGCCATCGACCCGATGGCGGCCGTCGAAGCCGTCACCGAGCTCGAGGCCGTGCCGGGGAAGATCGCCCGCGTGCTCGAGAGCGAGCAGACGCGCATCGAGCAGCTCGCGCACTGGATGGCCGACACGCGCTCGGTGCTGTTCCTCGGCCGCAATGTCGGCTACCCCATCGCCCTCGAGGGGGCGCTCAAGCTCAAGGAGCTGGCGTACATCCACGCCGAGGGCTTCGCCGCCGGCGAGCTCAAGCACGGTCCGATCGCCCTCATCGAGCCCGGCCAGCCGGTCTTCGTGGTCGTGCCGTCGCCGCGCGGCTCGGGAGAGATGCACAAGAAGGTCGTCTCGAACATCGAGGAGATCCGCGCCCGTGGCGCCCGCGTCATCGCGATCGCCGAAGAGGGCGACGTGGCCGTTCTCCCCGCCGCCGACGAGGTCCTGCGTATCCCGCTCGCGGCTCCGCTGTTCGAGCCGCTCCTGGCCGTCGTGCCGCTGCACATCTTCGCGATGGGGCTGGCCGAGGCGAAGGGCCTGGACGTCGACCAGCCGCGGAACCTCGCGAAGTCGGTCACGGTCGAGTAAGCCGGATCAGGAAAGGGGCCGGATGCCGTGGCATCCGGCCCCTTCTTCGTGCGCGGCACCCGGCAGAATGGACAGGATGCCAGGAGGGGAGGACGCATGATCGTCGGAATCGGCGTCGACCTGGTCGACGTGCCGCGCTTCGAAGAGCACCTCGCGCGGACTCCGCGGCTGCTGCCCCGCCTGTTCGGGCCGGCGGAACGCGTGCTCAAGCCCCGCTCGCTGGCCGCCCGGTACGCGGCGAAGGAAGCGCTCATCAAGGCGCTCGGCGGCTCGGAGGGCGTGCACTGGACCGACATCGAGGTGGCATCCGAGCCCTCCGGCCGCCCGGTCTTCGCTCTCCGCGGCGAGACCGCCGCCACGGTCGCCGCGCGGGGGATCACCGCGCTGCACCTGTCGATGTCGCACGACGCGGGGCTCGCCACCGCCTACGTGATCGCCGAAGCCGGCGCGCAGCCCGCCCGAGAGGACACCGTATGAGAATGGCACCCGGGGTGCTTCGCGAAGCCCTCATCGACGTCGACGCGATCACGGAGAACGTCCGGCACTTCCGGCGTCTGACCGGGGTCGAGGTCGTCGCCGTCGTCAAGGCCGACGGCTACGGCCACGGGGCGCATCGCGCCGCGCGGGCGGCGCTTCGCGGGGGAGCGACGCGCATCGGCGTGTCCGACATCGACGAGGCTCTCGCTCTGCGACGCGCGGGCATCCACGCTCCGCTCTTCGCGTGGCTGCACGCCCCCGGGGCGTCGTTCGTCGAGGCGGTGCGCCACGACATCGAGCTCGGGATCTCCGACATCGACCAGCTGATCCGCGCGGGCGAGTCCGCCCAGGGCGACCGCCCGGCCGCGGTCCACCTGAAGATCGAGACGGGCCTCTCGCGCAACGGCATCGCCCCCGCCGACTGGCGCGTCGTGTTCGCCGAGGCGGCGCGCCTCGAACGCATCGGGCGTCTGCGCGTGGTCGGGCTGTTCTCGCACCTGTCGAACGCGAGCGAGGACGACGATCGCGCCGCTCTCGCCCGGTTCGAGGAGGGCGTCGTGCTCGCGGCATCCGTGGGCCTGAACCCGCCGCTGCGGCACATCGCGGCGACGCACGCCGCGATCGCCCTCCCGGAGGCGCGGCTGACCGGCGTCCGCATCGGCATCGGCATCTACGGCATCTCGCCGTTCCACGACCGGACGTCCGCCGACCTGGGCCTTCGCCCGGCCATGACGCTGCGCGGTGCGGTGTCGGCCGTCCGTCGCGTACCGGCGGGCACGGGCGTGTCGTACGGCTACACGTACCGCACGGAACGCGACACGACCCTCGCCCTCGTGCCCCTCGGCTACGCCGACGGCGTTCCGCGGCAGGCGTCGGGCCGCGGGCCGGTCGTGATCGGCGGGCGACGCTTCGCGGTCGCCGGACGCATCGCGATGGACCAGTTCGTCGTCGACGTCGGGGATCACCCCGTGTCGGTGGGCGATGAGGTCGTGCTCTTCGGCGATCCGACCCTGGGCGTGCCCGCGGCCCGGGACTGGGGGTATGCCGCCGACACCATCGACTACGAGATCGTCACGCGCGTGGGTCCCCGCGTTCCGCGGCGGGAGGTCGGCGCGTGAGCGTGCCCGCGGAGCTGCTCGGCGAGCGGCGGATCGACGGCCCGGGCGACATGGAGGAGCTCGGCCGCACCCTGGGCCGCGCCCTGGAGCCGGGCGATGTCGTCGTGCTGACGGGACCGCTCGGCGCCGGCAAGACGACGCTGACGCGCGGTATCGGCGAGGGTCTCGGCATCCGGGGCCCGATCCAGAGTCCGACGTTCGTGATCGCGCGCACGCACCCCTCGCTGGTCGGGGGGACGCCGCTCGTGCACGTCGACGCCTATCGCCTGGGAGCCGCGGTCGAGCTCGATGACCTGGACATCGACGTGGCGGGATCCGCGGTGATCGTCGAGTGGGGGCGCGGCGTCGCGGAGTACCTCGCCGACACGTGGTGGGAGATCGAGATCGACCGCGAGGTGGGCGGCCGCGGCGTCGACAACGCCTGCGGGGAGATCGCCCCGCACACGCTCGACCTCGACGCCGACGCCCCCCGCACGGTGACGATCTCGCGTCGACCGTGACGCGGGCGCGCGGTGGTTGTCGCGAAACAGCGACATCGCCGCGACACGGGTGCGACATCGGGTCAATACGGTGGATGCCATGAGTCGATCCCCCCACGCTCGCCCGGCCCGTGCTCTCGGCACCGCGGCCGCCGTCGCGCTCCTCGCCCTGGTCGGGTGCAGCGCCGAGCCGGCGGCATCCGTCTCCCCCTCCGCCTCACCGCTCGCCGCCGTGACGTCCTCTCCGTCCGCGCCGCAGCCGGATGTCGCCCGGGTCGCGGGGTACGACGTGGGGGAGTTCCCGCCCGTGCCGTTGTTCACCCTGCCCGACTTGGCGCTCCTCGACGACTCCGCCTCGGCGTTCACGATCGCGGCGGCCTCCTCGCTGTCGTCGGTCCCCGGGGTGACGGTCGGCTCCGCCTCGTGCGAGGCCCCGGGGAGTAGGAGTGCCGGAGCGGGCACTGCGGTGCTGTACGGCGACGGCTCGGGGGCGTACACCGGGCCGGACGGCACCATCCGCACCTTCGGGGACGGTTCGGGCTCGACGACGATCGGCGGGGTCGAGATCCAGAACTTCGGGGACGGATCGGGCTCCTACGCGTCGGGAGACGTGACCATCCAGAACTTCGGCGACGGCTCGGGCGCATACCGCGACGCGACCCGCGAGGTGCAGATCTTCGGGGACGGTTCGGGCACCAGCACCCGGGGCGGCGAGAGCATCGAGAACTTCGGGGACGGCTCGGGGAGCTACCGCTCGGGAGGCGTCGAGATCCAGAACTTCGGCGACGGGGCCGGGTCGTACCGCGACGGCACCGTGGAGATCCGGAACTTCGGCGACGGCACCGGCCGCGTCGACGGGGTGCCGATCGCCGTCGCGCCGCTGCCGCCCGTCCCGAAGCTGGGCGTGTTCCCGCCGCTCGCGGCGCTCGCCCCGGCGGACGGCTGCGGGACCACCCTCACGCTCTCGGACGCCGTGCTGTTCGACTTCGACTCGGCGGAGATCCGGTCGGACGCCGCCGCCGTGCTCGACTCCCTCGCGGCCCTCCTGACGCGGGGACAGGTGCCCGCGGCGACGGTCTCCGGACACACGGATGCCATCGGCACCGACGCCGAGAACCAGGTGCTGTCCGAACGCCGAGCGGAAGCCGTCGTCGAAGCGCTGCGTCAGCGCGGGACGCCCACCAGCTGGACGGCGGAGGGATACGGGGAGGCCCGACCCGTGGCCGCGAACGAGATCGGCGGGGTCGACAACCCCGCGGGTCGCCAACTCAACCGCCGGGTCGAGATCCTCGTCCCCACCTTCGGAGGCTGACATGCGCAGAATCACCACATCCGTCCTCGCGCTGGGGCTCGCCGTCGTCGCGCTCACCGGGTGCGCGGTGAGCATCACGGACGAGCGGGAAGCGGCCACCCCTCTCGCCTCGCCCACGCCGGCGCCGAGCCTCGAGGCGGCCACGGACGATCCGCGGCCCGAGGTGATCGCCCCGCCGGCCCCCGACGCCTCCCTCGCCCCCGACGCCCCGTCGAACCTCCGCACCCGCGAGGAGGCGATCGCGATCGCCGACACGACGATCGCGTGCACCCCCGGCCTGGTCATCGCGGACGATGGCAAGGTCGTCCGGGTGGAGGGGGCGTGCGCCGACGTGACCGTCTCCGGGTTCGCGACCGTGGTCGTGGTCGACGACGTGTCCACGCTCACCGTGAGCGGCAGCGGGATCGTCGTGTACGCCCAGCAGGTGGGCGACCTCGTCGTCAGCGGCGACGTGAACACGATCCTCTGGCGCGGGAGCGCGCCCCGCCTCGACGACACGGGGGTCGCCACGACCTCGGTCCGGGACGCCCGATGAGCGCGCCGGTCCCGGCGTGGGCGCCGGCCCCGCCCCGGACCAACGGCCTCGCGATCGCCGCTCTCGTCCTGGGCCTGTGCGGATTCGGCATCCTGCCGGTCATCTTCGGGCACATCGCGCTGGGACAGATCCGTCGCACCGGCGATCGGGGCGCGACGCTCGCGATCGTCGGCCTCGTGCTGGGGTACCTCGCGCTCGCCGCCACGGTCATCGGCATCGGTCTGGTGATCGCCGTCGCGGTGGGCATCCCCGTCTTCGCGACCTGGGTGTCGTCGTGAGCGAGGACCGCCCCGGCATCCTGCTCGTCGACGACGACGAGACGATCCGCGCCGGGCTCGGAGCCTTCCTCGAGCGGAGCGGCTATCGCGTCGTGGTCGCCGCCGACGGGCAGGAGGCGCTCGACGTGCTCTCCACCGGCGACATCGCGCTCGCCGTGTGCGACGTCATCATGCCGCGTGTCGACGGCCGCGAGTTCGTGCGGCGGGTGCGCGCGGAGGGGCGCTGGTTGCCCATCATCCTGCTGACCCAGGTGGGGGAGTCGTACGAGCGCAGCGCCGCGCTCGACGAAGGCGCCGACGACTACCTGAACAAGCCGTTCGATCCGCAGGAGCTGCTCTCGCGTGTGCGGGCGGTCCTGCGCCGGAGCGTCCCGGGGGAGCGCCCGCTGAGCGCCGCGCCGCGGCTGCGGGCGGGAGCCCTCGAGCTCGACCGTTCCGCTCGGCGCGTCTGGCGCGACGGCGCCGAGGTCACGCTCACGCCCAAGGCGGTCATGCTCCTCGACTACCTCATGGCGCACCCCGGCGAAGTGCACACGCGCGACCGGCTCCTCACGGCGCTGTGGGGCTTCGAGGTCGTCACCTCGACCCGCGCGATCGACCACCGCATCGCCGAGCTGCGTCGCGTGCTCGGCGACGACCCCGGTGCGCCCCGCTACATCGAGACCGTGCAGAGCGCGGGATACCGCTTCGTTCACCCGGTCGGTGCCGCGTGAGCCGGCGGTCCGCAGCGCTCACGATCGCGCTGCCCGTGGCGGCTGGAGCGGTCGTCGCGTCGGTGCTCTTCGCAGCCGGGGAGCGACGGGCGCTCACCGTGAGCACCGCCCTGCCGCTCCTGGTGCTGCTCGTCGGGCTGGCCCTCACGATCGTCGCCGCGGTGATCGTCGCGGTCGTGGCGCGGCGAGGCCGGGCGGGGGCAGCGCGCGACCGGGCGCGCGACGAGGGGTATCGCGCCGGGCGCGGCGAGGAGCGGGACGCGCACCGACGCTTCCTCGCTCGGCTCGATCACGAGCTGAAGAACCCGATCACGGCGATCCGGGCGACCCTCGCCGGCGTCGATCCCGCGGCCGCCCCTGCGCACGTCGACGTCATCGACGCGCAGGCACGGCGGCTCGCGGCCCTCGTCGGCGACCTCCGCAAGCTGTCCGAGATCGAGACGCGGCCGCTCGAGACCGAGCCGGTCGACCTCGAGGCCCTCGCGCGGGACGCGGTCCACGCGATCGAGCAGCAGCGCCCCGACGTGCGGGGGCGGATCAGCGTCGTCGCCGAGCGGGTGCCGTGGTCGGTTCCCGTGCTCCCGGGGGATCCCGACCTGCTCGCCCTGGCCCTCGACAACGTCCTCGCCAACGCGGTCAAGTTCTCGGCATCCGGTCCGATCGAGGTCCGACTGCGCGAGGACGGGGGAGGCGCCGTCATCGAGGTCGCCGACACGGGCCGCGGCGTTCCGGCCGACGCCCAGGGGCTCGTCTTCGACGACCTCGCGCGCGCGGCCAATGCCCGCGATGTGCCCGGCTCGGGCATCGGCCTCTCGCTGGTGCGCACGATCCTGCACCGCCACGGCGGCGGTGTCGACCTGCGATCGCGCGAGGGTGCCGGAACGGTCGTCACACTGCGGTTGCCGACCGCCTGACCGGAGCCGGCGCGCGATCCGCTGCCCACACCGCCCGCAGCGCGCGCAGCGTCGGGATCGGCTGCTCGACGTGGGCGAAATGGCCGCTGTCCTCGAGCACGACCTCGTCGACATCGGCGATCGTCCGCGACCACGCGCGGGCATCGCGCGCCGCGACGAAGACATCGTGCCTCCCCCGGACGGAGCGGACGGGGCACACGATGCGTCGCCAGAGCGCGTCGTCGTGGGTGCGAGCCGTCCGCAGGGCCGCAAGGAACGCCGCGGGGCGGATCTCGCTCGCGAGGGCATCGGTCTCGGCCCGCGCCACGCGAGACGGATGCCGGAACAGGGGACGCGACAGCACGCGCAGCACCCCCGTGCGCGCCAGCAGGGCGAGAAGAGGGCGCGACAGCGGGCCGAGCCCGCGCAGCACCCGCATCGCGGCGACCATGCCGGCAAGTCCCGGCAGGGTCGGGATGCCACGGAGCGGGTGCCGTGCGACGGTGCGCGCGCCCTCCCCGCTCGGTGACACCAGACCGACGCCCACCGTCGCGGTCGGGAAGCGCGCGGCCACGTCGAGAGCGACCACCGCTCCGAGCGAGTGCCCCACCACGCGCCAGCGCGGATACCCGAGCGCCCGCGCGACAGAGGCCACCGCCGCCGCGAGGTCGCCCGGATCGGGGACGGGCCCGGCCGACTCGCCCCACCCGGGCAGATCGATCGCCACGATGTCCGAGAGGGGCATCCGCATCTCGTCCGACGCCGCGAGCAACGGCGCCCACGTGCGCCAGGATCCCGCCGCGCCGTGCAGGAGCACCGTGGCCACCGGGCTCCCCGACACCCGCCCGGCGTGCACGACGATGGCTCCCACCGCTGTGGGGACGACGAGCCGGCGCAGGCCGAGGGCAGTGGCATCCATGCCCCTTGTTCGGAACACGGGCCCCGATCGGATGCCCCGACGCGCGGCGGATACCCTGGAACGGTGATCCTCGGCATCGACACCTCGCTCGGCACCGCCGTCGCGGCGATCACGCGCGACGGGGAGGTACTCGCGGACGAGCAGAGCGCCAACCCCCTCGGGCACGCCGAGGTCATCGGCGACCTGCTGCGGCGCACGACCTCCGCCGCCCCGGCTCCCACGCACATGGCTGTCGGCATGGGGCCGGGACCCTTCACCGGCCTGCGGGTGGGCATCGCGACGGCGCGCGTGTACGCACTGGGGCGCGGCATCCCGGTCGTCCCCGTCCCGAGCCACGACGGGATCGCGCTCGGCATCCTGCTCGCCGACGCGCTGACGGCCGTCGAGACCCCCCGCTTCGCCGTCGTCACCGACGCCCGTCGCCGGGAGTTCGCGTACAGCGTCTACGAGGGCATCGACGACGACGGACTCCCGGTCCGGATCGCGGATGCCGCCCTCTGCCCGCGCGACGAGCTCGACCGTCGGCTGGCCGAGGGGGGAGCGGTCCGCGTCGACGCCACGAGCGTCTCGGCCGCGATGATCGCGCTCGTCGCCGCCCGCGCGCTCGATGCCGGACGCACCCTGGCGAGCGCGGAGCCCCTGTACCTCCGCAGCCCCGACGTGGTGGCCGCGCACCCGCCGAAGAGGGTGAGCTGATGACCACGCGCTCCGCGACCCTCGCCGATCTCGACGGGATCATGGCGCTCGAGCACGCCTCTTTCCCGACCGACGCCTGGAGCGCGGCGATGATGCGCGAGGAGCTCGCCTCGCCGCACGGCTGGTACGTCGTCGTCGAAGAGTCCGGGCGCCTGATCGGTTACGCGGGTCTGCGCGCGGTGCGCGGGGCTCGGGATGCCGACATCCAGACGATCACGATCTCCGAGGCCGCGCGCGGTCGAGGTCGGGGGCGTGCGTTGCTCACGGCCCTGCTCGAGGAAGCGACCCGCCGCGACGTGCACGACGTCTTCCTCGAGGTGCGCGCCGACAACCCCGTCGCCCAGGCGCTCTACGCGTCGGAGGGGTTCATCGAGGTGGGACGCCGTCCGCGGTACTACCAGCCCGACGACGTCGATGCGATCGTGATGCAGCTCGACCTGCGCGCCTGGCTCGGTCGTCGTTCCGAGGGCGCGGCATCCGCGTCCGCAGATCCGGAAAACGGAAAGGGCTGGTGCTGATGGACGCGCCCCTCGTGCTCGGCATCGAGACCAGCTGCGACGAGACCGGTATCGGCATCGTCCGCGGCCGGCAGCTGCTGAGCAACACGATCGCCTCCAGCATGGACGAGCACGCCCGCTACGGCGGCGTCGTGCCCGAGGTCGCCGCGCGCGCCCACCTCGAGGCCCTGCAGCCCTCGATCGACGCGGCGCTCGCCGAGGCGGGCGTGACCCTCGCCGAGCTCGATGCGGTCGCGGTCACGAGCGGCCCGGGGCTCGCCGGGGCGCTGATGGTCGGTGTGGGCGCGGCCAAGGGCCTCGCCGTGGCCCTCGACAAGCCGTTGTACGCCGTGAACCACCTGGTCGGGCACATCGCCGCCGACATCCTCGACGCCGACGCCGCCGAGCTGGAGTACCCCACGGTCGCCCTGCTGGTCAGCGGCGGCCACACCTCGCTGCTGCTCGTCCGCGACCTCACGAGCGACGTCGAGATGCTCGGCGAGACGATGGACGACGCCGCGGGCGAGGCCTTCGACAAGGTCGCGCGGCTGCTGAAGCTGCCCTACCCCGGCGGCCCCGAGATCGACCGCGCCGCCGCCTCCGGCGATCCCACCGCGATCCGCTTCCCGCGGGGGCTGTCTCGCGCCTCCGACATGGCATCCCACCGCTACGACTTCTCGTTCTCCGGGTTGAAGACGGCCGTGGCGCGCTGGGTCGAGCAGCACGAGGCCGCGGGCCAGGCCGTGCCGGTGGCCGACGTCGCGGCATCCTTCCGCGAGGCCGTCGTCGACGTGCTCGTCACCAAGGCCCTCGACGCGTGCGAACGCCACGGCGTGCCCCGCCTGCTGCTCGGCGGTGGCGTCATCGCGAACAAGCGCCTGCGCGACGTGGCTCTCGAGCGCGCGGAGGCGGCCGGGGTGGCCGTGCGCATCCCGCCGTTGCGGCTGTGCACCGACAACGGCGCGATGATCGCGGCCCTCGCCGCCGAGCTCATCTCCTCGGGCCGGCCCCCGTCGACCCTCGCCTTCGGCGCCGACTCCACCCTGCCCGTCACCGAGATCCAGGTGGCGGAGGATCCGGATGCCGTGGCCCCGGCATCCGGCTCCGGAGCCTCCGCGTGAGCGAGACGTCGCCGCCGACCCGCCGCGCCCGCAAAGAGGTCGAAGGAGCGACGGCCCCGGACCCCGTCGACACCGACGCGGAAGAAGGTCGCCTCGCGACCGCGCAGCTCGAGATGGCGGCGTTCGGCGATCACGTGATCCCCTACGTTCCCCCGGCCCCGAAGCCCCCGCCGTCCCTCGCGCCGTGGGGTCTGCTGCTCGCGATCGTCGCCCTGGCGTCGTCGTTCTTCTGGGGATGGCTGCTCCCGCTCAGCGCGGTGGCCGCGGTCGTCGCCGTGATGTCGTTGCGGCGCGCGCACGACAGCCGCCGCGTCGCGGTGTGGGCACTGACCCTGTCGCTCGTGTCGGGTGTCTTCAGCGCCGGTTGGTTGATCTGGGGTTTCTCGCAGCTCCCCGCGTGAGCGCTCAGACCCGGTCGGCCAGCAGCGCCAGACGCCGGGAGCCGACGCGCGTCAGGATCAGCGTCGCCGCCTCCTCACCCCGCAGCGACAGCTTCTTGCGCAGGAGCGCGGGGTCGACGTCGACGCCGCGCTTCTTGATCTCGAGCGTCCCGATCCCCCGAGCGCGCAACGCCTGGGAGAGCTTCTTCGGGTCGGCCGGGAGCTGCTCGCGGATGCGGAACGACGAGACGAAGGGACTCGTCAGGGCGGCGTCGGACGTCAGGTATGCGATGCCCGGGGCGAGCATCCCGGCCTCGAGTGCGCGGGCGACCTCGCCGATGAGGCGTGCGCGGATGACCGCCCCGTCGGGCTCGTGGACGAACGCGCCGAGCTCGCGCGGCTCGGCGTCGGGAGAGTCGGCCGGAGCGGTCAGCTCCCACGCCTCCTCGCCCCGCACGACGAGCGCCGCGCGGCGCACGTCGTCGCGGGCGAGCGCTCCCGACCACAGGACGAGCTCGATGGTCGAGCCGTCCGCGCTGATCCACTGCGCTTCGACGTCGTCGGGGATCTGACCGCGGTCGAATCCGGGTCCGAGCTTCACCCCGCCGGGCCGTTCCTTCAGCAGCGCGAAGACCCAGTCCAGCGAGGGAGACCATTCGGCCGACGACACCTGGCGCGTCTCGGAGTGCCCGGCGGTCCGCCGCGCGGGGTCGAGCCAGACGGCGTCCACGGCGTCGAGGTCGACGTCTTCGGCGCGCGCGTGTGCGACCGTCACGGTGTCGTCGAAGGGCGCGAGGTTGTACGCGGCGATCGCGGCGGTCACCTCGTCGGCGTCGACGGCGTCCACGCGGAGGCCGAGGGCCGCCATGCCCAGGGCGTCCCCGCCGATGCCGCAGCCCAGGTCGGCGACACGCGTCCGTCCGGCGGCGCGGAAGCGCCCCGCGTGACGGGCGGCGATCGACAGGCGCGTCGCCTGCTCGAGGCCGGCACGGGTGAACAGCATCCGGTCGGCGAACGGTCCGAACTTCGCCGCCCCGCGCACGCGCAGCCGGGCTTGGCCGACGACCGCCGACACGAGATCGGGGGAGTGTCCCGCGGCCCGCAGCCGCGACACCGCGCGGGCCGCGTCGTCGGTGGACTCGATGCGGCCCACATCGTCCAGAAGACGGAGGCCGTCGGGTGTGAGCAGGGCGGTCAGCTCGCGGGTATCCACCGATTCAGCCTAGGCGGGCGAATGTATTGGCACTCGCGTTGCGTGAGTGCCAGCGCTTCTCTACACTCGGATTAGCACTCTCCCCGCGTGAGTGCTGACAAGTCTTCTGTAACGAGAAAGAAGAGGTAGACCGTGTCGGTTTCCATCAAGCCGCTCGAGGACCGCATCGTCATCAAGCAGGTCGAGGCTGAGCAGACCACCGCGAGTGGTCTCGTCATCCCCGACACCGCCAAGGAGAAGCCGCAGGAGGGCGAAGTCGTCGCCGTCGGCCCCGGCCGCATCGACGACAACGGCAACCGCGTCCCCCTCGACGTCGCCGTCGGCGACCGCGTGCTCTACAGCAAGTACGGCGGCACCGAGGTCAAGTTCGGCGCCGAGGAGTACCTCGTGCTCTCGGCTCGCGACGTGTTGGCGGTCGTCGTCCGCTGATCACCGCGTCAGATCGTTCGAAGGTCCCGGATGCCACGGCATCCGGGGCCTTCGTCGTCTCCGGCGCCGCACGCTCTCGAGATGGCAGGAAAGGGACGGCGGGAGGCGCTCCGGCGCACGAGCGCACCCGTAGGCTGGGTCGGTGACCCCCGCTCCTCCCGCTCCGACCGGCGAGAGCACTCGCGGCGCGCTGTACGCCCTCGGCGCGTACCTGCTCTGGGGCGTCCTGCCGATCTACTTCCTGCAGCTCAAGCCCATCGGCCCGTTCGAGGTCGTGGCGTGGCGGATCATCCTCGCCTTCGTCTTCTGCATCCTCCTGCTGACGGTTCTTCGTGCCTGGCGGCCGTTCCTGGCGATCGTGCGCCAGCCCCGCCTCATGGGTCTCACCGCGGTGGCGGGCGTCCTCATCTACGTCAACTGGCAGACCTACCTGTACGGCGCTCTGACGAACCACGTCATCGAGACGAGCCTCGGCTACTTCATCAACCCCATCGTGACCGTCCTGCTCGGGGTCATCGTGCTCCGCGAGCGCCTGCGGATCGTGCCGTGGATCGCCATCGGACTGGCCGTCGTCGCCGTCGCCGTGATCGTGATCGGGTACGGCGCCTTCCCGTGGATCGCCCTGACGCTCGCGTTCTCCTTCGGCTTCTACGGGCTCGTGAAGAAGCAGATCGGTCCCGCCGTGGATGCCGTGAGCGGTCTGACCCTCGAATCGCTCTGGCTGCTCCCGGTCGCCGCCATCCAGCTGGTGTTCGTCGCGAACCTGACCGGCATCACCCTCGGCACGGCGGGCACGCTGCACACCGTCCTCCTGCTGCTCGCCGGAGCCGTCACCGCCGTTCCGCTGCTGCTGTTCGCCTCGGGCGCGCGGCGCGTGCCTCTCACGGTGATCGGCCTCCTGCAGTTCGTCGCCCCCATCATCCAGTTCGCGATCGGCGTGTGGGTCCTGGGGGAGCCGATGACCGTCGAACGATGGATCGGCTTCGGGCTGGTGTGGGTCGCCCTCATCGTGCTCAGCGCGGATTCGATCGTGATGTCGCGCCGCCACCGCGCCGCCGTCTCGGACGTGGCAGAACCGGTCTGACCGGCCATTTTCTGCGTTATCCGGCTGATCGGACGAGGCCCCTACGCCATCGCGCACAAGACCGCCAGCGTCGTTATCCGGCCGTGACCACGACGACGCACATCGTTAACGAACGGCAACACGACGAAAACGTGCGTCCGGTTAGGTTTAGGTCACCAGGCGACCTCATGTGTCGCCCAACGTTCATTCACAGCAAGGAGCACTATGAACGTCTTCACGCGTAGCCGCGCGGGCAAGGTCCTGGGCGGTATCGCCCTGGTCGGTGCCAGCGCGCTCGTCCTCGCCGGTTGTTCGGGTGGCGGCGGCAACGACGCCGCAGCCCCCAGTGCGTCCTCCGGCGGCGGCGCCGTGTCCACGGCCGACGGTACGTTCCACGTCGGAACCATCCTCCCCGCCACGGGCAACCTCGCCTTCCTCGGCCCGCCCGAGGTCGCCGGTGTCAAACTCGCCGTCAAGGACATCGAGGCGACGGGCTCCGAGTTCCCCTTCAAGGTCGAGCTCACCGAGCGCGACTCGGGTGACACCACGACCGACATCGCGACCCAGTCGGCCACCGAGCTCGTCGACGGCGGTGCCGACGTGGTCATCGGTGCGGCGTCCTCGGGTGTCTCGTTCACCTTCATCGACCAGCTGGTCAACGCCGGCATCGTGCAGATCTCGCCGGCGAACACCTCGCCCGACTTCACCACCTACGCCGATGACGGGTACTTCTGGCGCACCGCCCCGTCCGACGTGCTGCAGGGCCGCGTGCTCGGCAACCTGATGGTCGGCGACGGTGCGGCGAATGTCGGCATCATCTACATCAACGACCCCTACGGCATCGGGCTGAAGGACAACGCGACCAAGGCCATCGAGGCCGCGGGTGGCGAGGTCTCGGTCGCGGTCCCCTACAACCCGGGTGACACGGTCTTCACCTCGCAGGTCGACCAGGTGCTGCAGGCCAAGCCCGACGCGGTCGCGGTCATCGCCTTCGAAGAGACGTCGTCGATCATCCCGCAGCTCGTCAGCACTCAGGGCTACCCGGCCTCGAAGGTCTACTTCGTCGACGGCAACCTGTCGAACTCGTACGAGTTCCCGGCGGGCACGCTCCAGGGCGCCAAGGGAACCCTCCCCGGCAACCCGGCCGACACTGACTTCCAGGCTCGCCTGAAGGAGATCGACCCCGCGCTCACCGACTTCAGCTACGCGCCGGAGTCCTACGACGCGGTCATCGTCGCGGCTCTCGCTGCAGCGCAGGCCAAGGACGACTCGGGCACGGCCATCCGTGACAACCTGCAGTCGGTCTCCGAGGGCGGCGAGAAGTGCACGACCTTCGCCGACTGCCTGAAGCTCATCAACGCGGGCACGGACATCGACTACGACGGTGTCTCCGGCCCGATCACGTTCGACGAGAACGGTGACCCGACCGAGGCGTACATCGGCATCTACCAGTACGGTGCCGATAACAAGTACACCCTGCTGAACACGGAGTTCGGCTCGCTCAACGAGTGACCTGACACCACGAAAGGGGCCCGGATCCGACAGGATCCGGGCCCCTCCGCGTTCCGTGACTAGGGCGTGAGGCCGCATACGTCCGCCGTGGCGGACAGGATCGCCGCGGCCACGGACGGAGACCGCTCGAGCGGGACGACCGCGTCGCGATCCTCGACCCGGACGACGAGGTCGAGGAGGGTGCCGACCTTGTCCTCGGCGATCGCGTGCGCATCGCAGCGCTGCGGCGTCAGCGCGATCGTCATCGTCGAGGGCGGATCGTCGGCGCGCACGGTCACGCCCAGCGGCGTCTCGATGCCGGCGGGGAAGCGCAGCAGCGGGGTCCCGCGCAGGGCGCGGAGATCGACGCTCCCCTCCCCACCCTGACCGATCGGCTCGATGGAGACCTCGAGGTCGACGGTTCCGTCTGCACCCGCCGCCGCCGACACCACGGAGATTCGAGCGACGGATGCCACGGCCTCCCGGTCGCACTCGGTCGCGGTCAGACGCGCGAGCACGCCGAGCTCGTCGGCGACGCTCAGAGTTTCTTCGTGGACACTCCCGTCTTCCTCCAGGCGCAGCACCGCCTGAGCCGACGTGTCGCCGGTGACGCAACCCAGCGGGGGCAGCTCCACCGGGAGATCCACGGTCCGGCCGGGGGACAGAGTCACGGGACGTTTCGTCTCGCCGCCGCCCGGTTGCGTGAGGACGGAAGAAGTGAGCGTCGCAGACGTTACGACGACGGGGGAGCCGCCGTCGTTCGTCACGCGCAGCTGCACCCGCCCCGGAGCGATATCGCCGCGTTGCTGTACGAGGGCAACCGAGACGGGGGGTGGAAGGGCGCTGCTCGCGCACGACGAGAGCGCGACGCCCACCAGGGTGAGCGCCGCGCTCACGGCATATCGGTGTCGGGTCAGGCTGGAGACTCCCGGTTGTCGCGCTTCGCATCCTCGTCGGCGGCGAGGGTGCCCAGGTACAGCTCGATGACGCGCGGGTCGGTGAGCAGCTCGCGTCCCGTGCCGGTGTACGCGTCTGTACCCTGATCGAGCACGTAGGCCCGGTGGCAGATCTGCAGGCAGCGGCGGGCGTTCTGCTCGACCATGATGATCGTCACACCGGCACGGTTGATCTCGGCGACCCGGAGGAACGTCTCGTCCTGACGGACGGGCGACAGACCCGCGGACGGCTCGTCGAGCAACAGCACGGAGGGGTCCATCATGAGGGCGCGACCCATGGCGACCATCTGCCGCTCACCGCCCGAGAGCGAGCCCGCACGCTGACGGCGCCGCTTCGCCAGCTCGGGGAACAGGCCGCTGACGAACTCGAACCTCTCCGCGAAGACCTTGGGGCGCTGGAAGAGCCCCATCTGCAGGTTCTCCTCGATCGACAGGCTCGGGAACACGTTGTTGTTCTGCGGGACCATGCCGACGCCCTTGCCGACGAGCTTGTCGGCCTTCAGCGAGGTGATGTCCTCGCCGTTGAGCAGCACGGCGCCGCCGCGGATCTTCACCTGTCCGAAGATGGCCTTCAGCAGGGTCGACTTGCCGGCACCGTTGGGGCCGATGATGCCGATCAGGTCGCCCTGGTAGGCATCGACCGTGCAGCCGTTGAGGATGTTCACGCCGGGGAGGTACCCGGCGACGAGGTCGTCGGTCCGCAGAACCGCGGTGCGCGTAGCGGTGGTGTCGGTCATCAGAGCTTTCCGTCCTTTTCGTCGGCGGTGAGCTCCGCTTCCGCTTCGGCGGCGGCCTCGGCCTGAATGGTCTCGAGCTGCGACGTGGTCATGTCGCCGAGATCGGTGTCGTGGTGGGCGCCGAGGTAGGCGTCGATGACGGCCTGGTCGCTCATGACGGTCTCGGGCGGTCCCTCCGCCACGACGCGGCCCTCGGCCATGACGACGACCCAGTCCGAGATGTGACGGACCATGTGCATGTCGTGCTCGACGAACAGCACGCTCATCCCCTCCTTCTTCAGGTCGAGGATGTGCCCGAGCAGGCTCTGGGTGAGCGCCGGGTTGACGCCCGCCATCGGCTCGTCGAGCATGACGAGCTTGGGGTCGCTCATGAGCGCGCGCGCCATCTCGAGGAGCTTGCGCTGGCCGCCCGAGAGTGACGCGGCGAAGTCCTCGCGCTTGGCGTCGAGCTTGAACCGACGCAGGAGGTCGTCCGCTCGCGTGGTGTTCTCGGACTCCTGCGAGCGCCAGATCGCCGGGATCAGGGCGCGGAAGATGTTCTCGCCCTTCTGCCCGCGGGCGCCGAGCAGCATGTTCTGCAGCACCGAGAGACGCCCGAGCGACTTGGTGAGCTGGAATGTGCGCACCATGCCCTTCCGAGACACCTTGAACGCCGGGACGCCGGCGAGGTTCGAACCTTCGAAGCTCCAGCTGCCCGTGTTGGGCTTGTCGAAGCCCGTGAGCAGATTGAACAGGGTCGTCTTCCCTGCCCCGTTCGGGCCGATGAGGGCGGTGATCTGTCCGCGCGGGATCTCGAGGTGCTCGACGTCGACGGCTTTCAAGCCGCCGAACTGACGCGTGACGTTGTCCGCGACGACGATCGGGTCGATCTTGGCGCAGCCGGGTCCGACCTCGCCTTTGACGAGCGGATGTGTGGCGATCGTGTCAGACATTGAACGACAGCTCCTTCTTGTTGCCGAAGATGCCCTGTGGCCGGAAGATCACGAGGAGCATCAGTCCGATGCCGACGAGGATGAAGCGCACCTGGCCCGTCTGGGTGCTGGACATGAAGCCCAGGATGCCGACATCGCGCAGTCCGACGATGACGCCGTTGGACAGCGACAGCAGTACCCAGAACAGCATCGCGCCGACGATCGGCCCGAGCAGGGTTGCCGCGCCTCCGAGGAGGAGAGCCGTCCAGATGAAGAACGTCAGCGCCGTGCCGTAGTTACCGGGCTGCACGGCGCGGGGGAGGATGAACACCACGCCCGCGAGGCCACCCATGACGCCGCCGAGCACGAGCGCCTGCATCTTGTAGGCGTAGACGTTCTTGCCGAGGCTGCGCACGGCATCCTCGTCTTCACGGATGCCCTTCACGACGCGACCCCACGGGCTGCGCATGAGCAGGAAGACGAGGAGCGTCGCGATGATGACGAGGCCCCAGCCGAACAGGCGCACCCACCAGTCGTTCGCCGAGTACGTCCACGGACCGATGCCGTAGGTGCCGCCCGGCAGGGGATTGAGCGCCTGGAACTCGCGGTTGTAGCCGTTCAGACCCTGCGATCCACCGGTGATGTCGGTCAGACCCACCGTCGAGACGACGTAGCGCACGATCTCGGCCGCCGCGATCGTGACGATCGCGAGGTAATCGGCGCGCAGCCGCAGCGTCGGGATGCCGAGGATGAAGGCGAACAGTACAGATGCGGCGATCGCGATCAGGATCGCGAGCCACACGGGGGCCGAGAGCGAGAGGGTCGCGATGGCGAAGGCATAGGCGCCGACGGCCATGAATCCCGCCTGACCGAAGTTGAGCAGTCCGGCGTAGCCGAAGTGCACGCTGAGGCCGATGGCGGCGAGGGCGTAGGCCGCGGTGGTCGGGCTGATGAGCTCGCCCGCGGCGTTGTTGAAGATCGAAAGCCAGTCCATGTCGTCTTTCCTCAGCCGATCCGCTCTTTACGACCGAGCACACCTTGCGGCCGGAACAGCAGCACGCCGATGAGCACGATCAGGGCCACCGCGTACCGCAGGTCGGGTGGGATGACGATGGTGGAGAGTTCCGTGATGATGCCGATGATCAGCGAGCCCACGAGTGCGCCGAAGGCGCTGCCGAGCCCGCCGAGCGTCACGGCGGCGAACAGGAGGAGCAGGATTGCGAAGCCCATGTCCCACGTGACGCCGCGATACAGACCGTAGAGCACACCGGAGAGACCCGTCAGGGCGCCGGCCATCACCCACACGATGCGGATCACGCGGTCGACGTTGATCCCCGAGGCGGCGGCGAGCGACGCGTTGTCGCTCACGGCGCGCGTGGCCTTGCCGATTCGCGTGCGTGTGAGGAAGTACCCCACCGCGGCGAGCATCACGATGCTGACACCCATGCTGATGATCGAGGTCAGAGTGACGGTGACGGGGCCGATGGTGACGTTGTCGGTGATGCCGGTCGTGATGTTCCGGGTGCCGCCATCGAAGAAGTAGAGGTACAGATAGCGCAGGACGATCGACAGACCGATCGTCACGATGAGCACCTGGACGAGACCGACCCCGCGTTTGCGGAGCGGTTTGAAGAGCACGGCATCCTGCGTCCAGCCGAGTCCGGCCGAGAGGGCGACCGTCAACACCACCGCCAGCAGGAGGTTCCAGCCCATCGCGGTGAAGACGTAGAAGATGATCGCGCCGAAGGTGAGCATCTCGCCGTGGGCGAAGTTGTTGACGCCCGTCGTTCCGAAGATCAGGGAGATGCCGATCGCAGCCAGGGCCAGCAGGAGGCCGAAGTTGAGGCCGTAGAAGAAGCGCGAGAACAGCGTGTCCCAGATCGATCCGGATGCCGCCGTTCCTTCGCCCGTGGGGAAGAGGACGTTGACCGTGTTGGTCGTACCGATCGTCACGTCGCGGGTGACGTTGTCGGGGTCACGCGGAACGACGCCATCGGGAAGCGTGTCGACCTTGAGCTCGGCGGTGTACGAGCCGGGCCCGGGGACCGAGACCGACCAGCGGCCGTCGGCGCCGGTGGTGCCCACCTCCGAGAAACCCGAACCCTCGACGGCGATCTCGACGCCCTCGACGGGATCGTCGCCGGCGCGGATGATTCCGCCGATCGTGTACTGGGTCGAGACGTCGCCGGTTCCGGCCGAAGCGGCCGGGGTCGGGGCGGTCGTCGTCTGAGCGCTCGCGGGTGACGCGAGGAGCAGGCTCAGGACGGCGACGGCGCTCGCGAGGAACGCCACGAGGATGGCCATGCGGGATAGGGCGCGCGATCGTATCGCGGTGGGGGAGGGATGACCCACGGAGTCTCCAGTTCGGCAGCGCTGACGAAGTCGTCCCGTCAGCTTCGACGGTCGACGCTACGAGCGTAATGTGTCGAGAGTGTTTCCCGGACAGCCTCGTTAGCGAACCGTGTCATCACTCTGCGCGAACCGGTCAGGGGCTGCGGGAACAATTCACCGCCTCTCGACGCTTAGAATCGCAGGCGGAGCGCGAAGCGCACCGGCCGACGACGTCACCTTTCACACAGGCGCCGCGCGCGCAGGAGGATCCATGGAGCAGCACGACCCCTTCGGTTTCATCGGACTGACCTATGACGACGTGTTGCTCCTCCCCGGGCACACCGACGTCATCCCGAGCGAAGCGGACACGTCGTCGCGCCTCACCCGTCGCATCATGGTGGCCACCCCGCTGCTCTCCTCGGCCATGGACACCGTGACCGAAGCCCGCATGGCGATCGCCATCGCGCGCCAGGGCGGGATCGGCATCGTCCACCGCAACCTCTCGATCGAAGACCAGGCGGGCATCGTCGACCAGGTCAAGCGCAGCGAGTCCGGCATGGTCTCCAACCCCATCACGACGACCCCGGATGCCACCGTGGCCGAGGTCGACGCGATGTGCGCGCAGTACCGCATCTCGGGTCTCCCCGTCGTCGACCCCGACGGCGTCCTCGTGGGCATCATCACGAACCGCGATATGCGTTTCGTCTCGGGCTTCGAGCGGCAGACCACCCTCGTCAAGGACGTGATGACGAAGGAGGGGCTGATCACCGGCCACGTCGGCATCCACGCCAACGATGTCATCGCGACCTTCGCCAAGCACCGTGTCGAGAAGCTGCCCCTCGTCGACGACGACGGCAAGCTGGCCGGCCTCATCACCATCAAGGACTTCGACAAGAGCGAGAAGTACCCGCTCGCGACCAAGGACGACCAGGGGCGCCTGCGCGTCGGTGCCGCCATCGGGTTCTTCGGCGACGCCTGGCAGCGCGCCGAGGCCCTGCGCGACGCCGGTGTCGACGTTCTCGTCGTCGACACGGCCAACGGCCAGTCGGCCGGTGTCATCGACATCGTGACGCGTCTCAAGGCCGACGAGTCGTTCGCCCACATCGACGTCATCGGGGGCAACGTCGCCACCCGCGAGGGCGCCCAGGCGCTCATCGACGCCGGAGTGGACGCCGTCAAGGTCGGCGTCGGACCGGGCTCGATCTGCACCACCCGCGTCGTCGCGGGTGTGGGTGTGCCGCAGGTCACCGCCATCTACGAAGCTGCCCAGGCCGCCATCCCCGCCGGTGTCCCCGTGATCGCCGACGGCGGTCTGCAGTACTCGGGCGACATCGCCAAGGCGCTCGTGGCCGGTGCCGACACCGTCATGCTCGGCTCGCTGCTCGCCGGCACCGACGAGTCGCCGGGCGAGATCGTCTTCCAGGGCGGCAAGCAGTTCAAGCAGTACCGCGGGATGGGTTCGCTCGGTGCGCTGCAGACGCGCGGCAAGAAGACCTCGTACTCGAAGGACCGCTACTTCCAGGCCGACGTGCCCAGCGACGACAAGCTCATCCCCGAGGGCATCGAGGGCCAGGTTCCGTACCGTGGACCGGTCTCGGCCGTCGCCTACCAGCTGATCGGCGGCCTCCGTCAGTCGATGTTCTACGTCGGTGCGCGCACGGTGGAAGAGCTGAAGGCCAAGGGCAAGTTCGTGCGCATCACCTCGGCGGGCCTGAAGGAATCGCACCCGCACGACGTGCAGATCGTCGTCGAGGCGCCGAACTACAAGAAGTAAGCGCGACGAGAAAGGGCCGGGCAGGTGACTGCCCGGCCCTTCGTCGTGCACGGGTGAACCGTCTGGTGGAAATCCATGACGACGTCTCGCGGGCTCCCCGTGCGGCTCCATACACCCTCGGACGGGCATGTAGACATGCCTTCGAGTGGAAGTGGGAGTGGCGATCAAGAGAATGGCGGCCGCAGTGGTGCTGGTCGGCGTGTGCCTGGGGAGCGGGATGACGCCGGCTTTCGCCGAGGAGGAACCGGACGGGGTCGTCGAGGCGATCGTCGGGGACACCGCGCCGACTCAGGTTCCGCCTCCTGGACGGCGCCGGGCAGGAGGTCGCCTCCGTCGCGGCACCGTGGGCCGTGGATGCGTCGGGCAAGCAGGTCCCCACACGGTCCGTGCTGGAGCAGAACCGCCTCACGCAGGTCGTCGACACGGCATCCGTCGCCGAAGTGCAGTACCCAGTCGTGGCCGACCCGGCTGTGTCGGTGACGTACTAGCGGGTCGTCGTTCGCTTCCGTGGAGCGGAGATCGCTCAGATAGGCTGGTCGGCTCGCTTCCCGGCGGGCCGACCAGCGGGCGTCTCATACGCGTTCTCGACGGTCGACGCCACCGCCCCGAGCGGTCGACCGGAATCTCCTCATGGGCTACCTCGACCTCACCGCCATCTCCTTCACGCTGCCCGACGGGCGCCCCCTGCTCGACGAGGTGACGTTCCGCGTGGGGGAGGGCGTGACGACCGCGCTCGTCGGCCCGAACGGAGCGGGCAAGTCCACGCTGCTTCGCATCGTGCGCGGAGAGGAGAAGGCCCAGGGCGGCGCGATCGCGATCGGCGGCTCCCTCGGTGTGATGGACCAGTTCATCGGTCACGGGAAAGCGGGCGAGACCGTCCACGACCTCCTCGTCTCGGTGTCTCCGGCCCGCATCCGTCGAGCGGCGCTCGAGCTCGAGGCATCCGAGAACGCCCTCATCGAGGAAGACGATCTCGACACCCAGATGCGATACGCGGCGGCGCTCGCCGATTATGCCGATGCGGGAGGCTACGAGCACGAGACGGTCTGGGACACGTGCACGATCGCCGCGCTCGGCGTCCCCTACGAGCGCGCGCGGTTCCGCGAGCTCGCCACGCTGTCGGGCGGTGAGCAGAAGAGGCTGGCCCTCGAGTCCCTGCTTCGAGGCCCCGACGACGTGCTCCTGCTCGACGAGCCCGACAACTATCTCGACGTCCCCGGCAAGCGCTGGCTCGAGGATCAGCTGCGCGCCACGTCGAAGACCGTCCTCCTCGTCTCGCACGATCGGGAGCTCCTCGCCCGCGCGGCCGACCGCATCGTCACTCTGGAGACGGGCAGTGCGGGGAACACCGCGTGGGTGCACGGGGGCAGTTTCGCCACCTACGCCGCGGCCCGCGAGGACCGCATGGCCCGGCTCGACGAGCTGCGCCGGCGGTGGGACGAAGAGCACGAGAAGCTGCGCGCACTCGTCGCGCGGATGAAGGTCGCGGCAGCCGCCAACGACGGCTTCGCGTCGCGCTACCAAGCCGCCGTCACCCGGCTGACGAAGTTCGAGACCGCCGGTCCGCCGCAGGAGCGTCCGCCCGAGCAGGACCTGCAGCTGCGCCTGCGGGGTGCCCGGACGGGCAAGCGGGCCGTGGTCGCCGAGCAGCTGGAGCTGACCGGCCTCATGAAGCCGTTCGACCTGGAGGTCTGGTTCGGCGACCGCGTGGCGGTCCTCGGATCCAACGGCTCGGGGAAGTCGCACTTCCTGCGGCTGCTGGCCGGAGGCGGCTCCGACCCGGACGCGCTCCTCGGCCACGTGACCACGGTCGGCGCCGGACTCGCCCGCGTCCCGCACACAGGGCGCGCGATCCTCGGGGCGCGCGTCGTGCCGGGGTGGTTCGCCCAGACCCATCGGCATCCGGAGTTCGTCGGACGCACGCTGCTCGACCTGCTGCACCGCGGCGACGACAACAGGCGGGGGATGCCACGGGATGCCGCGAGCTCGGCCCTGGACCGCTACGGCCTCGTCGCCCAGGCGGAGCAACCGTTCGACACCCTGAGCGGGGGGCAGCAGGCGCGGTTCCAGGTGCTCCTCCTCGAGCTGTCGGGGACGACCCTGCTGCTCCTCGACGAACCCACGGACAACCTCGACCTCGCGTCCGCCGAAGCGCTCGAGGATTCCCTCGCGCGCTTCGAGGGGACGGTGCTCGCCGTGACCCACGATCGGTGGTTCGCCCGCTCCTTCGACCGCTTCCTCGTCTTCGGGTCGGACGGCCGGGTGTACGAGGCCCCCGAACCGGTCTGGGACGAGAAGCGCGTGGTGCGCGCGCGCTGACGTCGCGGCGACGACCCGCGCGGATACGCTGTGGCCATGTTGGGTCGACGCTCGCACCCCCGCGCGACGGTGTCGGTGCGTCGCGTCGAGGCCTTCACCGACGGCGTCTTCTCGATCGCCGCGACACTGCTCGTCCTGAGCCTGACCGACCAGCACTTCGACGGGGTGACGACGGATGCCGGCCTCGTCGCGGCCCTCGCCGGCCTCGGGCAACCGGTGCTCACCTTCATCATCTCGTTCCTCCTGCTCGGGCTGATGTGGCGGACCCACGTCGAGCAGTTCGAGCACATCCGGCGCATCGACAACCTGGGCATCTGGATCAACACCCTCCGGCTGTTGGCGGTGGTCTTCGTGCCCTTCTCCGCCTCGCTGAACACCGACCACGAGGACTTGATCCTCGGGCGCATGCTCCTGCCCCTCAACTTCTTCGTCGTCGTGCTCCTCGGATGGATCCAGTGGGTCTGGGCGTCCCGCTCGGGGGCTCTGCCCGATCTCGAGCCCGGTGCCATCCGGCGCTCCGCACGCGGGGGCCTGAGCGCGACGGTCGTCGGAGCGGTGGTGGTGGCCCTGAGCCCGTGGCTCGGGCCCTGGGCGTTCCTGCTGTACCTGGCCGACCGCCGCGTGACCCGGCTCCTCAGCGGGGCGGAGGCCTCGCCGACGCCGCGGAACGATCCGGGCGGAGGTGTCGGAGGTCGCGGGTAGGCTGGGCGGGTGACCATGGAGATCGACCTCGGCCGCGCCAAGCGCGCCCGCCGCGCGTACACCTTCGACGACATCGCCGTCGTGCCGTCCCGGCGCACGCGCAACCCCGAAGACGTGTCGACGACGTGGAGCATCGACGCCTTCTCGTTCGAGATCCCGGTGCTCGGCGCGCCGATGGACTCGGTCGTGAGCCCGCGCACGGCGATCGAGCTCGGTCGCCTCGGCGGCCTGGGCGTGCTCGACCTCGAGGGACTGTGGACGCGCTACGACGACCCGGAGCCCCTCCTGGCCGAGATCGCCACGCTGGCGGATGCCGATGCCACCCGCCGCATGCAGCAGCTCTACTCCGAGCCGATCAAGCCCGAACTCGTGCGCGACCGCCTCGCCGAGATCCGTGCCGCGGGAGTGACCGTCGCCGGAGCCCTCACGCCGCAGCGCACGCAAGACCTGTACGAGACCGTCGTCGCCGCCGGCGTCGACCTCTTCGTCATCCGCGGCACCACCGTGTCGGCCGAGCACGTCTCCAAGGTCGCCGAGCCGCTGAACCTCAAGAAGTTCATCTACGACCTCGACGTCCCCGTGATCGTCGGCGGGGCCGCCACCTACACCGCGGCTCTGCACCTCATGCGCACGGGAGCGGCCGGTGTGCTCGTCGGCTTCGGCGGGGGAGCGGCGTCGACCAGCCGTGCGACCCTCGGTCTGCATGCCCCGATGGCCACGGCCGTCGCCGATGTCGCCGGCGCGCGGCGCGACTACCTCGACGAGTCGGGCGGGCGTTACGTGCACGTCATCGCCGACGGCGGCGTCGGCACCTCGGGCGACATCGTCAAGGCGCTGGCGATGGGGGCGGATTCCGTCATGCTCGGCGTCGCCCTCGCCCGGGCCACCGATGCTCCCGGCCGCGGCTTCCATTGGGGCCCCGAGGCGCACCACGCCAAGCTGCCCCGCGGTCGTCGCGTCGCGGTCGACCGCGTCGGCCCGCTCGAGCAGGTGCTCTACGGTCCCGCGCCGGTCGCCGACGGCACCGCCAACCTGATCGGCGCCCTGAAGAAGTCGATGGCCACGACCGGCTACTCCGACCTCAAGGAGTTCCAGCGCGTCGAGGTCGTCGTGGCCCCGTACGGACACTGATGCCGGAGACCGCGTGACCTCGTCGCCCGCCATCGCCCCGGAGATCCCCGAGGTCTTCCCGCCGACGCTGCGCGAGGTCATGCTGCGTCCGAGGTGGTTGGCGCTGCTCGCGTTCTCGCTCGTCGTCGCGGGAGTCCTCGCGTGGCTCGGCCAGTGGCAGCTCGGTCGCGCGGTCGACACCGCTCCGTCCGAGCCCGGGATGACCGAGGTGGTCCGTCCCCTCGACGAGGTCGTCAAGCCCGGCGCCTACCTCGCGGAGCCGCTGGTCGGCCAACGCGTCGAGACGAGCGGACGCTGGATCCCCTCCGACTTCATCGTCGTGGCGTCCCGCTACAACGACGACGTCCAGGGCTACTGGGTGACCGGGCAGATGCGCATCGACGATGCCGGGAAGCCGGCGTCCCTCGCCGTCGCTCTCGGGTGGGCGCCCACGCTCGATGCGGCCGACGCCGCGGCCGACCAGATGAGCGCCGCGGCCGAAGCCGATCCCACCGCGCAGGTCGACGTCACCGGCCGCCTGATCTCCGATGAGGGACCTTCGCGTCCGGATGCCGGCGCCGACCCCCAGACCCTGACGCGCATGTCGCCCGCCATGCTGCTGGGACGCTGGCACGATGTGGACGGCGTCGCGGTGTACCGGCAGTACGTCGCCTCGCAGACGGCCATCGGGCCGCTCGATGCGATCGCGTCCCCGGCGCCGGACGAACGCTCTCGCGTGAACTGGCTCAACATCTTCTACGCGGCCGAGTGGGCGATCTTCGCGGGCTTCGCGCTGTACCTCTGGTACCGCCTGGCGCGCGACGCGTGGGAGAAGGAGGTCGAAGACCTCGAAGACGCTCAGGAAGAGGCGCTGGCGGCGGGGCCGCCGGTTCCTCGCGACTAGACTTGGTGCATGCCGCGTCCCCCGAAACTCGCCTCCTTCCCGGCGATCCGCGGAGCCCTGAAGTTCTACCAGATCTGCTCGATCATCACCGGTATCGGCCTTCTGCTGCTGGTCGCCGAGATGATCCTGAAGTACACGCCCATTCACGTGGAGCTGTTCCTGGGCGGATCCGGCGGGTTCCTGTGGTTCGCGGATGCCATCGCCGGTCCCGGATGCCAGTGGTTCTCGCTCTTCATCCCCGGCGGTGACGGCTGCGAGATGATCTCGACCGGTGACGGCGTCAACGTCTCCCTCGCGATCCTGGTCGTGCACGGCTGGTTCTACGTCGTGTACCTCATCTCGTGCTTCCGCGTCTGGAGCCTGATGCGCTGGCCGTTCCGCCGGTTCGTCTTCCTGGCGCTCGGTGGCGTCGTGCCGTTCCTCTCCTTCATCCTCGAGGTGCGCACCGCCCGCGGCGTGCGCGCCTACCTCGCCGAGCGCGAAGCCGCCCTGGCATCCGCTCCCGTTCCCGCCCCGGAAGGCAACCGGTGACCGAACAGACCGAAACGTCCCAGCGCCCCGTCCTCGTCGTCGACTTCGGCGCCCAGTACGCTCAGCTCATCGCGCGTCGCGTGCGCGAAGCGGGCGTCTACAGCGAGATCGTGCCGCACACCGCCTCGGCGGAAGAGATCGCGGCGAAGAACCCCGTGGGCATCATCCTCTCGGGTGGGCCGTCGTCGGTGTACGAAGAGGGGGCGCCCAGCCTCGACGCCGGGGTCTTCGACCTCGACGTGCCGACGCTCGGCATCTGCTACGGCTTCCAGGTCATGGCCAAGGCCCTCGGCGGCGAGGTCGCGAACACCGGACTGCGCGAGTACGGGGCGACGGATGCCACGATCGTGACGGAGGGCACTCTGCTCGAGGGGCAGCCGGTCGAGCAGAACGTGTGGATGAGCCACGGCGACCAGGTGTCGCGTGCGCCGGAGGGCTTCGAGGTCCTGGCGCGGACCGCTCACACGCCGGTCGCCGCGTTCGCGAGCGACGCGCGCCGCATGTACGGCGTGCAGTGGCATCCCGAGGTCAAGCATTCCGACCACGGCCAGCACGTACTCGAGAACTTCCTCCACAAGGCTGCGGGCCTCCCCGCCGACTGGAACAGCGGCAACGTGATCGCGGAGCAGGTCGAGCGCATCCGCCAGCAGGTCGGCACCTCGCGTGTCATCTCCGCTCTGTCGGGCGGTGTCGACTCCGCGGTGTCGACCGCTCTCGTCCACGAGGCCGTCGGCGACCAGCTGATCGCGGTCTTCGTCGACCACGGTCTCCTCCGTCAGGGCGAGCGCGAGCAGGTCGAGAACGACTACGTCGCCTCGACGGGCGTGAAGCTCATCACCGTCGACGCGCGCGAGACCTTCCTGAACGCCCTCGCCGGCGTCAGCGACCCCGAGCAGAAGCGGAAGATCATCGGCCGCGAGTTCATCCGGGCGTTCGAGAAGGTGCAGGCCGACCTCGTCGCCGAGGCGGCGGCCGAGGGCGAGGAGGTGCGCTTCCTCGTGCAGGGCACGCTCTACCCCGACGTCGTCGAGTCCGGCGGCGGCACCGGGACGGCCAACATCAAGAGCCACCACAACGTCGGCGGTCTGCCCGAAGACCTGCAGTTCGAGCTCGTCGAGCCGCTGCGCACCCTCTTCAAGGACGAGGTGCGCGCGATCGGTCGCGAACTCGGCTTGCCCGAAGCCATCGTCGGCCGCCAACCCTTTCCGGGGCCGGGTCTTGGCATCCGCATCGTGGGTGAGGTCACCGCTGACCGTCTCGAGATCCTGCGTGCGGCCGACGCCATCGCCCGCGCCGAGCTGACCAAGGCGGGCCTCGACGACGAGATCTGGCAGTGCCCCGTCGTTCTCCTCGCCGACGTGCGCTCGGTCGGTGTGCAGGGCGACGGCCGTACCTACGGCCACCCGATCGTGCTGCGCCCGGTCTCGTCCGAGGATGCCATGACGGCGGACTGGACCCGCCTGCCGTACGACGTGCTGTCCAAGATCTCGAACCGCATCACCAACGAGGTGCGCGACGTGAACCGCGTGGTGCTCGACGTGACGTCGAAGCCCCCGGGGACCATCGAGTGGGAGTGAGCGAGAACCCGCTCGCCCAGAAACGGGAGGATGGGGGCGTGAGCGACGCTGAGTTCCCCGACGCCTGGTACCTCATCCTGTCGAGTCGGCTCATCCCCGATCTCGACGGGGGATACACGATCTCGACGCTCGCTCGTGCGCGGCAGATGGAGGAGGCGGGGGCGCCACCGCTCCTTCTCACCGTCGATCCGGGGACGCCCGACGCTCATGCTCGGCACCGGGCGACCTTCGTCGAGCGGGGGGCGGCCACGGCATCCGAGGTGTTCCGCAATCTCTTCGACGACGCGGGGGATGCCACCGGTGGCGCCGCGGAGTGGCTGCGGGCGGCCGCGCGAGCAGGGGACGCGGATCCCCGCCTGGAGTACCGCGACGTCGCCGGCGGCGCGGTCTCGCTGCCGAACGTCATCGACCCCGACTGGCACCTCGCCACCGCGCCGATCGTGATCCGGGATGCCGCGGGCCAGCCCGTCGGTGTCATCGCCGGGTTCGGCGCGCTCTACCGCGCGTGGCTCACGCACCTCGCCGCGCAGCTCCGCGCGGAGAACCCGCGTCCCCTCGTCGTCATCTGCGAGTCGCGGCAGCTCGGTGAGCTGGTCGTCGGGTGGGGCGACGATGACGTGCGGATCGTGCACACGATCCATACGATCCACCTCGAAGCCCCGTATCGCGCCGACTCCGACCTCAACGCGCTCTGGACGCGCTGGTTCGAGATCGCCCCGCGCTTCGACGCGGTGCTCTGGCCGACGGAGCACCAGCGCGACGACGTGCGCGAACGCTTCGGCACAGCGGCGAACGACCTCGTCGCGCCGCACGCCGTGCGCGCGCCCGAGGCCGTCGTGCCCGCGGCGGACCGCGACGCCGGTCGTGTCGTGGTGCTCGGGCGCCTGGCTCCCGGCAAGCGTCTTCCCGCGGCCGTCCGGGCGTTCGCGCGGGTCGTCGCCGAGGTCCCGGCGGCGCGACTGGAGCTCTGGGGGGCCGGTGCCCAGCGGACCGAGCTGGAATCGCTGGTCGCCGAGCTCGGGCTCGTCGGCGCCGTGTCGCTCCCAGGGCTCACGAACGACCCCGGGGCTGTGCTCGATGGCGCGGCGGTGTACCTCACGACCTCGGCGTTCGAGGGGCAGGGGCTCGCCCTCGCCGAGGCCCTCGCGCACGGAACCCCCGCGGTGGCCTACGACATCCGCTACGGCCCGCGCGACATGCTGGCGGGAGGCGGTGGCATCCTGGTTCCGGATGGCGATGACGACGCGCTCGTCGCGGCCCTGGTCCAGGTGCTGACGGATGCCGAGACCCGGGAGCGGCTGTCGGCGGAAGCCGTGGACGCGGCGGCCACCCTCCGCCCCGCGCGGGCGATGCAGACCCTCGCCGCGGCGTGCGGCGAAGCCCTGTCGCGTCCCCGTCGCCGCTGAGCTCAGGCGCGTGCGGCCTCACGGACCGCTCTCACGGCGGCGGCGGGCGAGCCGCGGAACGCCGGTCCGTGGCCGGGGAGGACCCAGTCGGCATCCAGCTCCGCGATGTGCGCCAGGGACGCGAGCGCCTCGGCCGGGTCGTCGGTGAAGGGTGCGGGACCCGGGCCGGTCCGGCCGGTGAGCACGTGACGAGTCGTCAGGGCGTCTCCGACGAAGACGGCGCGGACCTCGGGGGAGAACACGGCGACGCTGCCCGGCGAGTGCCCGGGCATCGAGATCACCCGGGGCGCGCCGGGGAGATCGAGCGTGGTGTCGCCGTCGATGCTCTCGACCTCGGTCAGCCACTGCGGACGCATGCCTTTGCGGATGCCGAACGCGGCGAAGCTCACCAGCGGGCCGATCCGCATCGGGCCGACGGGGTTCTTCGGCTTGTCGCCGCCCCGCGCGCGGTCGGCATCGGCGGCGTGGACGAACACCGGAACCCCGTGGCCGCGGCGGAGGCGCTCGGCGAAGCCGACGTGGTCGCTGTCGCCGTGCGTGAGGATCACGCCGCGGATGTCGTCGAGGGGGCGGCCGATGGCATCCAGCTCTCGCGTCAGGTCGACGTACATGCCGGGGAGGCCGGCATCGATGAGCGTGATGCCGTCGGGGGTGGCGATCAGGTAGGAGGCGACGATGTCGTTGCCGAGGCGGTGGAGGGAGGGGGCGAGTCGCATGACGGACCTTTCCGAGGATGGCTACGAGCGATAGCCATGATAGCTTATGGATATAGCTATGAGGGAGAGAGATGCCCACACCGGAACGCACCTCGATCGGTGAGATCGTGGGGGAAGCGGCACGCATCCTGGAAACAGGGGGACCGGCCGCCGTCACGATGCAGGCCGTGGCTGGCGCCGTCGGCGTCAAGGCGCCGTCGCTCTACAAGCGCGTGCGCGATCGCGAGGCGCTTCTCGGACTGGTGGGTGCCGCCGCCGCCGACGACCTGACCCGCCTCCTCGATGACGCGGGGGATGACCTGGGCGCGCTGCTGACCGCCTTCCGTCGCTTCGCGCACGCGCGACCGGAGGCCTTCCGGCTCCTGTTCACGGCGACCGTCGACGCCGACAGCCTCGCGGCGACCAGCGTCCCGGTCCTGCGGGCGACCGCGGCCGCCGTCGGGGACGAGCAGGCGCTCCCCGCGGCCCGTCTGCTGACGGCGTGGGCGACGGGCTTCCTCATGATGGAGCTCGCGGGAGCGTTCCGTCTGGGCGGCGACCTCGACGAGGCCTTCGCCTACGGGGTCCGTCACCTCGTCGCCTCCCTCGTCCCCGCTCAGGACGCGGAACGGCCCGCCCAGGGGTCGTAGTCCGCGATCAGCTCCTCCTGCGCGGGGCGCTCGGCATCCGGGACGTGCTGCAGGTTCACGCGGACGCGATACCAGAGCGAGCTCGAGCCGCGCATGCCGTCGATGAGCACGTCGGCGGGGTGCAGGGCGGCCGCCGCTTCGGGATGCCGTGACGTCCACGTCTCGAGGGCGTCGAGCGCCTCGGGCTTCGTCTTGGTGCGTGCCACCTCGATGAGCGGCATGGTCGACGCGCGTCGACCCGAGCCGTCGGTGCCGCGCGGAGGCTTCTCGGCGGGTCCGAGCTCTTCCGCGAGAGCGAGGAGCGCGTCGAGGACCCCGCGGCGTCGTCGATGCCGGCGTGCGGGTCGCCGATCGTCCGGAAGCGCTCGGGCACCGTGAGAACGGTGAACTCCTCCGGACGGCGATCGCGGACCTCGTCCCAGGTGAGCGGCGTCGAGACGCGCGCGTCGGGGAGGGCGCGGATCGAGTAAGCCGAGGCGACCGTGCGGTCTTTGGCGTTCTGGTTGAAGTCGACGAACACGCTCTCGCCCCGCTCCTCCTTCCACCAGCGGGCGGTCGCGAGCCCGGGTGCGCGATTCTCGACCTCGCGGGCGAGGGTCTCGGCCGCCAGGCGCACGTCGGCGTAGTCCCAGTCGGGGCGGATGCGCACGAGGATGTGCAGCCCGCGGGAGCCGGAGGTCTTCGGCCACCCGACGAGGCCGTGGTCTTCGAGCACCTCCCGAGCGATGAACGCCACGTCGACGATCTGCGCCCAGTCCACGCCGGGCATGGGATCGAGGTCGACGCGCAGCTCATCGGGGTGGTCGAGGTCCTCGGCTCGCACCGGGTGAGGGTTGAGGTCGAGGCAGCCGAGGTTGACGATCCACGCCAGGCCCGCGGCATCCCGAATTACCGTCTCTTCGGCGGAGGTGCCGGAGGTGTAGTGCAGCGTGGCGGTGTCGATGAAGGCGGGATGCTTCTCGGGCACGCGCTTCTGGAAGAAGGGTTCCTGGTCGAGACCCTTCGAGAAGCGTTTGAGCACCATGGGGCGCCCACCGGCTCCGCGCAGAGCGCCCTCGGCGACGTCGAGGTAGTAGCGCACGAGGTCGAGCTTCGTCAGACCGGGTTCCGGAAACACGACGCGATCGGGGCTCGTGACGCGCACCTCGTGGCCGTCGACGTCGAGGATCTCAGGGGGAGTCTTCGCGGGGCTCATGGCGCGAGGTTAGTGCCGGCGGCCTCGCGTCGCGCACCCCTTGCGGCGCAGGTTCGGTGTGCCACGCGGGGCTCGAAGGGAAACGCGAGTGTCCAGGACACGCGCAACGAACAACGCCGATACGGCGTGTCCTGGACACTCGATGGAGGCCGGGGCCGGGACGCGGGCGGGCACGGGACGCGCGCCCGGACGGGGGCGGAGAAGGCGCTGGGCACGCGGGCCGCAAACGACGAAGGGCCGCCCCGGATCGGGACGGCCCTTCATACGGAGCGCTTAGTTGTTGCCGCGCAGGATCGCGATCAGGCGCAGGATCTCGACGTAGAGCCACACGACGGTGACCATGATGCCGAAGGCGCCGACCCAGCCGTAGACGCGCGGGGCGCCGTTGCGGACGCCGCGCTGGATCTGGTCGAAGTCGAGCACCAGCGAGTACGCGGCCATGATGACCACGACGACGCCGATGATCACGCCGAGCGGGATGCCGAGGATCTTGATCTCACTGAACATGCCGAACGCGCCACCGGCGATCGGGGCGTTGAACAGCATCAGGACGATGTTGAGGAGGCTGAACACCATGTAGCCGACCATGGCGATCAGGAAGATCTTCGTGGCGCGGGCCGAGGCGCGCACCTTGCCGCTCGCGAACAGGGCGAGGGTCACGCCGACGACCGAGAGGGTCGCGAGCGTCGCCTGGATGACGATGCCCGGGAACATCAGCTCGAAGAACGCCGAGATGCCACCGATGAACAGACCCTCGAAGGCCGCGTAGGCGAGGAAGACGGGGACGGACGGCTTCTTCTTGAAGATCGCGACCATCGCGAGCACGAAGCCGACGAGGCCACCGACGATCATGGGGGCGGCGCTGGGCTGCCCGGTGGAGGCCACCGAGCTCATCGACCAGAGCCAGCCGACGACGGCGGTGACGACGAGCACGCCGAACAGCGCGAGCGTCTTGAAGACGGTGTCTTCGACCGACATGCGGTCGGTCTCGACGGCACCCGCCGAGGGGGCGGTGTACATGCCCTCGAGGTTGGCCGCTTCGGCAGCGGCTGCAGCGCTCGCGGCGGGGGCCGCGGGAGGGCTGTAACGGGTCTGGGCGCCGGCACGAGGGTCCTGGAACGCCGGGGTATTGAATGCCGGGTTGTTGAGGGCCACGGGGACTCACACTCCAAATGATGGTCATCACAGCACCGTGCTGTCAGACAACACTAGCCGAGCAGGGTGCGAGAGTCCTTGTGCTGACTGAGATTCTGCTATGAGCGATAGAGCCGTTCACCCGCTGTCGCTACCGTGGGCGGGTGTCGCTCAACCGCCCGCTCATCATCGGTCATCGAGGGGCTCCCGGATACCTCCCCGAGCATTCCCCGGGCTCCTACGCGCGGGCGATCGCTTCGGGAGTGGATGCCGTCGAGCCCGACGTCGTGCCCTCCAAAGACGGGGTGCTGGTCGTCCGCCACGAGAACGAGATCAGTGCGACCACAGATGTCGCGACGCGTCCCGAGTTCGCCGCGCGCCGCACCTCGAAGGTGGTGGACGGGGAGCGGCTGACGGGATGGTTCGTCGAGGACTTCACGTGGGACGAACTCCGCACGCTCCGGTGTCGCGAGCGCCTTCCGGCCCTCCGGCCCCACAGCGCCGCCTTCGACGACACCGAGTCGGTTCTACGGCTGCGCGATGTCCTCCACCTCGCCCGGGCCGGGGGCGTCGGGGTCGTCCTCGAGATCAAACACGCGGCGACCTTCGCGGCTCAGGGGTTCGACATGGCCGCGCTCGTGCGCGACGAGCTCCGCGCGGCGGACTGGCTCGACGACCCGGCGCTGGTCGTCGAGTCGTTCGAGCCGCTTGTTCTGGCGCGTCTGCGAGGGCTCGGCATCCGGGCACCCCTTGTGCAGCTGATCGAATCGGAGGGGACGCCGTGGGATCTTCGCGAGCGCGACGGGGATCACGCCATCACCTACGCGTCGATGCTCACCCCCGCCGGGTTGGATGCCCTCGCCCGCCAGGTCGACGGCATCAGCCCCGACAAACGGCTCGTGCTGAACCCCGGACCTCTGGGGCGGGCGCGCGGTCCGGCACGGTTCGTCGCCGAGGCGCACGACCGTGATCTGCGCGTCTTCACCTGGACATGCCGACCGGAGAATATGTTCCTCCTCCCGGGGTATCGCCGGCACGGCGGCCGCGCCGCGTTCGGCGACTTCCGCGCGGAGTGGGCGGTTCTGCGCGAGGCACAGCTCGACGGCGTGTTCGTCGATCATCCCGACCTCGGTGTCGACGTCTTCGGCGGCTGACCCGCGGACCGCAACCCCGGCCGGGGAGCCCGTCCGTCGAGCGAGGATGGCGGCATGACAGTGGACGTGACGGTCGTCGGCGGAGGGATCTCGGGGCTCGCCTGCGCGCGGGCGATTCAGGATGCCGGGAAGACGGTGCGCGTGCTCGACCGCGGGCGCCGCGTGGGCGGGCGGCTGTCGAGCCGCACGATCGAGGGTCGTCCGGTCGACCTCGGGGCGTCGTACTTCGTCGTCGGCGAGGCGGAACGGTTCGGGCATCTCGTCGCCGACTGGGAGGAGCGTGACCTCGCGCGCCCCTGGACCGACACCTTCGTCGTCGTCGACGCGGAGGGGAACCAGGCACCGAAGCCCGGGCCGATGAGGTGGGCCGCGCCGCTCGGCCTGCGCTCGCTGGCGCTCGATCTCGCCGCGGGACTCGACGTCGTGTCGGAGCGGGCCGTCGGGCGGGTCGCGCCGTACGTCGTGGATGGCGAGTCGGCGGGCGACGTGGTGCTGGCCATGCCGGAGCCGCAGGCGGCGCGTCTCACCGCTCTGCCGATCGGGGATGGTTCCGCGTGGGAGCCGGTGATCGCCGTGGTGCTGCGGTGGGACGAGCGGCAGTGGCCGGCCGACCTGCACGGTGCGTTCGCGGACGGCGACGCCGACGTCTCGTTCGTCGCCGACGACGGCGACCGCCGCGGCGACGGGGCACCGGTGCTCGTCGTGCACACGACCGCCGATCGCGCGCGGCGGCACCTCGACGACCCCGATGGAGCCATCGCCCCCGTCGTCGCCGCCACGCGCCGACTCCTGCGGATCGGCGTGGACCCGGCGTCGACGTTCGCGCACCGGTGGAGGTTCGCGCGCCCCGCCGCGACGACGGGTCGGCCGTTCTTCCGCTCGCCCGGCCTGTCCGCGTGCGGGGACGCGTGGGGCGACAGCTCCGCGGTGCGCACCGCGTGGACGTCGGGCGATGCTCTGGGCCGTGCGCTCGCGGCATCCTGAACTGCCGTGTCCCGAGCGCGCTGTCGACCGGACGCTGCGTCGCCGTGAATCCGCGTTCTCCCGGCGATGTCGGGAGGCCCCTCTAGGGTGGGGCCATGGATGTGGGGATCGACGCGACGGGGGTCCGGCGCTCGTTCGGGGCCGTTCACGCGGTCGCGGACGTGACGTTCGCGGCGGCGCCGGGCAGGGTCACCGGGCTCGTCGGCCCCAACGGCTCGGGCAAGACGACGCTGATGCTCATGCTCGCGTCGCTGCTGCAGCCCGACGCGGGAGAGATGCGGATCGGTGGCGTCGACCCGGTCGCCGACCCCGCGGGGGCGCGGCGCCTTCTGGGATGGATGCCGGACTCGCTGGGCGCGTGGCCGAGTCTCACCGCGCGCGAGGTCCTCGTCGCCACGGCGCAGCTCTATGACCTCTCGCGAGACGCCGCTCGTGCCCGTGCCGACGAGCTCCTCGACCTCGTCGACCTCGCCCCTCTCGCGCGGTCCGCGGCGCGGGTGCTCTCGCGCGGACAGAAGCAGCGTCTCGCGCTCGCGCGGGCTCTCGTGCACGACCCGCGGGTGCTGCTGCTCGACGAACCCGCTTCCGGCCTCGACCCGCAGGCGCGCATCGCGCTGCGGGTGCTTCTTCGCCGCTTGGCCGCCGAGGGGCGCACGATCCTCATCTCCAGCCACGTGCTGTCGGAACTCGAAGAGGTCGTCGACGACGCGGTGTTCATGATGGACGGTCGCACGGTCGGGAGCGACCGCGTCGCCGCCGCGGCGACACGCACGCGGTCCTGGCGGGTGCGGCTGCTCGTCGATCCGTCCCGCGGGGCGGGGACGGATCGCGCCGAGGTCGCGGCGGCGCTCGGCCGGCTCCCCGCCGAGATCGGCGTCGACCGCCGTGATCTGCTCGTGCCGTTCGCCGACGAGGCCGGGGCCGTCGCGGGGCTTCGTGCCCTGATCGGGGCCGGCGTGCCCATCGTCGAGTTCGCCCCGGCGGTGGGAGACCTCGAGCACGCCTTCCTCGACCTGAGGGTCGGCCCCGGCCCCGAGGGGAGTCCCGCATGAACCCGCGTCGTCTCGGAACCGTGATCGGCATCGAACTCCGTCAGCGCGTGCGCTCGGTCGGGTGGTACGTGCTGCTCGGGGTGTTCTTCGTCATCCTCGTGGGCGTTCTCGTCCTGTCGTTCGCGTCCTTCGCGCTCGGCGGCGGCGGCAACGAGTGGTTCTTCTCCCTCGTCATCATGCTCGTGCTGCTGCTGGTGCTGTTGGTCTCTCCGACCCTCAGCGGGAGCGCGGTGAACGGGGATCGGGATGCCGCGACCCTCGCCCCCGTGCAGGTGACGCTCGTGACGACGGCCGAGATCGTGATCGGGAAGTTCCTCGCCGCGTGGATCTCGGGGCTCGCCTTCCTCGTCGTGGCGGCGCCGTTCCTCGTCGTCGCCACGGCGGCCGGCGGACTGAACCCGGGCGTGATCCTCGTCTCTCTCGGCATCCTGGTCCTGGAGGTCGGGATCGTCGCGGCGATCGGTGTGGGCTTCAGCGCCGTCGTCGCGCGGCCGATCTTCTCGGTCGCGAGCACGTACCTCGTCATCGCGGCGCTGTCGATCGGGACGCTGATCGCCTTCGGGCTCGGCGGCCTCGCGGTGCGGAGCGAGCAGGTGTCGATCTCGCGCGACCTCGACTGGAATGCGTTGCCCGAGGGGTGTGCGCCCGGCGCCCTGGACGGGTCCGGCGACTGCCCGACGTACGACGAGCTGCCCTGCATCGAGAACCGGTACACCACGGAGGTCCCGCGGTTCGATCGCGTGTGGTGGATGCTGACCGCGAATCCCTTCGTGATCCTCGCGGATGCCACGCCCCCGACCTACGTCGACGGGTACCCGCGCGACCTGTTCTCGCAGATCGCGTTCAGCGTCCGGGTCGCGCAGAAGTCTCCCGAGACCGAGACGCGCTTCGACGGGTGCGTGGCGCCGGATACCTCGTGGTCGTCCGAGACCGCCGAGGAACAGCTCGAAGGCACGGTGCCCAGCTGGTTCGTCGGACTGCTCGTGCAGGTGTTCATCGCGGCGGGGCTGCTGACGTGGGGGATCGCGCGGACGCGCACTCCGGCCAGGCGTCTGCCGCCGGGGACGCGGATCGCGTGAGTGGGCTGCCCGTTCAGGGTGACGGACTCGCCGGGCGTTGCAGAGAGGGGAACGATCCGTTCAGCTCGACGCCGGAGAGGTGCTCGCCGACGTACGCGAGCCCGCGGCGCTGCGCGAGCCCGCGCGGGGAGAGGTCCCCGCGCCAGCGCGGGTAGCGCCAGCCCGAGATCCCGACGTACGCGGACGCGGTCAGGCGTGACCCTCCGCCGCGGGGAAACCCTTGTCGAGGGCATCGCCGGTGTCGTCCGCGAGGTCGACGTGCTCTTCCGCCTCTGCGGCGTCTTCGCGCACCTCGTCGGTCACGGCATCGGTGGGGGCGGCCGAGTCGGCGCGGGCGTCGTCGGCGTGGCGGGAGGGGATGTCAGGAGTGCTCATGCGTCTACGCTCCGCCCTTGCCGCGTCGCGGTCGACCGGCTTGCGCTCGCGCGAGAGAGATGCGAGGGAGCTCTGCGCGTCAGAGGTTTCCGGGCCCTCCGGCGGGGAGGAGATCCGGGGAACGGAGGAGAGATTCGCGCGGAAACGTCCTCCCGACGCGGGATCTCCTCCGCCCCGCGCGCCTGGAACGGCGAGCTGACCACGAAACCACCGCGGCGTCGACCGAACGGGTGCCGTCAGTCGGAGGCATCCGGAATCGACGGCTGCGTGGCGGGCCACGCGGGCAGCGGATCCTCGAAGGACGCCCACGCGGAGGGGCCGGCGGCGAACTCGGCGTCGGTTAGGGCTGCGGCGTCGAGGATGTGCGCGAGGCGCGGGGCCGAGAGGTCGAGTCCGGTGAACGCGATCTCCTGGCCGAGGCCCATCCGGCCGTCGTCGGCACCGATCGGTTCGAGCCACATCGCCGAGCCGACGTGCTCCCACCGCGCCAGGATGCCGAGGCGCGTGGCGAGGCGGCAGAATCCGGCCGAGCGGACGAGGCGTCCGGCGGCGCCACCGTCGAGTCGGTCGAGGGCGGTGGAGAGGCGACCAGGGTGAAACGGACGCACCTGGTCGTACCGCAGCGTCATGACCCGGTTGTCGCGCATGTACGGATCGTGCTCCTCGTTCAGGGCGTGGACCCACCCGGCGCGCTCGAGGATCTCTCCCCGTCGCGAGCCGCCCGAGACGAGGTCGCTGAGAGGGTCGCGCGACAGGCGCACCACGGCCCCGGGATTGAGGTGCGAGGCCAACGCCATCTGCACCGCGAGGGCGGCGGTGGGTACCTGCCCCCAGTTCACCCAGACGATGCGGGTGGCGAGTTCGAGAGCCAGCGCACCCTGCCGGGCACGGGCTCCGACGTCGCCGCGCGTGTCGCCGGGGCGCGCGGATGCCGCGAGCGGGGCGTCGTCGAGCAGATCGCCGATCATGTGCCGCGCGTCGACCACGCAGACCGCTTCGACCTCAGGACCGCCGCGCGCGGCGATCGCGTGGATGAGGTCGACGTCGGTCCCGAGGTCGACCACGACGTTCTCGTCGTCCGCGCGCGGGCGGGGGAGGGGAAGGGCGTGCGCGACGCGCAGGTCGCTGTGGCGCAGCAGGTGCAGCGGTCGGGTCAGCGCCAGGGCGGTCCGTTCGGCGTAGGTCCGACGTTCGGGGGCGCAGACGCCCATGATCACGATCGTCCGGCTCATGGCATCCACCTCTCATTTGTCAGGGAACCCTCGACACCCTACCTTGTTATTGAGAATGCTTATCAACAAGGAGGATGCTATGAAAGTCCGTGCCTCGATCAAGTCCCTGAAGAAGCAGCCCGGCGCGCAGGTGGTGCGCCGCCGCGGCAAGGTCTTCGTGATCAACAAGCTCAACCCGCGCTTCAAGGGACGTCAGGGGTGAGTTCGTAGACTCGCCGCGTGGAGTGGTGGGGTCTGGGTCTCGGCGCCGCGATCGGTCTCGCGTTGGCGGGGCTCATGGCGTGGCGGGGGCGCCGCGCGCTCCGGCGTCGGCGAGCGGAGGAGATCCAGGATGCCGCGACCTTCGGCTGGATGAGGCTGGACCGGCCCCGCGATGAGGGTTCCGACGAGAACGGGAACGAGAACCATTCCTGATTGCGTGAACACATTGCAATTCGTTTATACGTGTGGTGATGTAGCTGTCGTGGAGAAGATCGCGGGACTCGACCATGCCGCGGAGTTGTTCAAGGTCCTCGGCAACGAGTCGCGTCTCGCGCTCGTGTGGCTGCTGAGCCGTGAGCCGCTCACGGTCGGCGCGCTCGCCGATCAGGCCGGGCTGTCGCAACCGCTGGTGTCGCAACACCTGCGGACACTGCGGCAGGCGGGCCTGGTGAACTCGGAACGCGAGGGCAAAGAGATCCGCTATGCCCTCGCCGACGAGCATGTCGCGCATGTCGTGCTCGATGCGATCGCCCACGTCCAGGAACCGAACCACCAGGGGAGCGAACAATGAGCACCACCGAAACCCACGCCGAGCACACCGTCGCCGAGCACGCGCACGGCGACAGCTGCGGCCACGAGTCCGTCGCGCACGAAGACCACGTCGACTACGTGCACGGCACGCACCACCACGCGCTGCACGGCGACCACTACGACGAGCACGAGGCCCAGGCCGAGCACACCGCCGCCGAGCACGCGCACGGCGACGACTGCGGTCACGAGGCCGTCGCGCACGACGACCACGTCGACTACGTCCACGACGGTCACCGGCACGCCGCCCACGCCGATCACTACGACGAGCACTGAGATGTGACGGCATCCCGTGTCACGAGCACGGGATGCCGAGGGTGAGGCCCGTGTCTCCGGTCGGGGAGGCGGGCCTTTTCCGTTGTCCGGGGTCAGGCGCGCACGCGGAAGGCGTGTCCCTCGAAGCCCACCACGTCGCCGAGCTGCAGCTGACGCCCACGGCGCCTCTCGACCTCGCCGTTGACCGTCACGTAGCCGTCGATGATCGCCTCTTTGGCGTCTCCACCGGAGTCGAGGATGCCGGCGAACTTCAGGAAGGGGCTCAAGCGGATGCTCTCGCTGCCGATCGAAACGTCCTGGGGTGCGGGGCCGGTCATGATTTCAGCATGACAGGTGCGCGTGTCAGGGGCGAAGACGGCGGACCGCGCGAAGGTCCCGCAGCGTGAAGCCACCGTCGGGGAGGGCCTCGCGGATGCTTTCCTCGCTGAACGGACGGGACGGTCGAAGCTCTCGCGGGGGTTCCGGAGCGTACGGAACGGCCTCGGTCACGCCCTCCGACAGCATCATCGCCTGGGCTTTGGCGACGAGGGGTGTCACCATCAGCCACTCCGTCACCTGGGCGAGGGCGCGGATGGTCCACACGGGGGCGGGGATGTACAGCGGGTGGCCGCCGGCGACGCGCGCGATGCGGCGGACGGCGGCGCCGAGCTCCAGCTCCTCCGCGCCCATGAGTGCGATCGTCTGATTCGGCATCCGTCCCTCCAGGGCGGCGAGCAGGACGTCCACGGCGTCCGCAATCGGCAGGGGGCGTGCTCGACGCTCGCGGAAGCCGACGGTGGCGAAGATGGGGAAGGTGCGCACGGCGCGGCTGACGTGATCGACCATGTGGTCGCCGGGGCCGTAGATCATGCCCGACTTGAGCACGGTGTACTGGAGGCCGGAGCTGCGGACGAGTTCCTCGGCCTCCCACTTGGTCTGGTGGTAGCCCGACCGGGTGCCCGATCGTGCGCGGAGGAAGCTCAGGAGCACGATGCGCTGCACTCCCGCTCGCCGCGCGGCCTCGATCACGGCGCGCGTGCCCTCGACGTGGACCCGGCGGAACGTCTGGTCGCCGATCTCGCGATTGATTCCCGCGCAGTGGGCGACGGCCTCGCAGCCGCGGAACGCCTCGGTGAGGGCGTCGACGTCGTGGATGTCGACGCCCGTGCGCCGCGAGACGACGACGGTCTCGTCGGGGTCGAGGCGGGATGCCAGATGGCGACCGACGAAGCCGGTGCCCCCGGTGATGGCTACTCGCATGATGACTCCTTTGCTCTTTAGCTCGGAAGCTACACGCAATTTAGCTTTGGTGCTACATTTCAATCATGAGCGACGCGGCATCCGACATCTTCGCGGCCCTGGCGCATCCGACCCGTCGGCAGATCCTCCAGGATCTGAAGGACGGCGAGATGGCCGCGGGCGAGATCGCCGCGCGTTTCGACGCGAGCGGCCCGACGATCTCGCGCCACCTGGGCGTTCTGCGCCAAGCGGGCTTGATCTCGGAGCGACGGGATGCCAATCGCATCCTGTATTCGCTGGTCGGCGAGCGCCTCGCGCTCTCGGTGGGCGACTTCCTCTCGACGGTGTGCCCCGAGCAGATCGTGCTGCGCGAGGTGCGGAAGCGCCGGACGCCGTCGCGCGGCGAGGGAGCGGTCGCGGAGGCCTGACGCTCCGGCTCGCGGTCCGTGTGCGCGCCGCTGCGCGGGCGTGTCTCCCGTTGGGTGTCCAGGAAACCCGGACGAATCCTCGGGGCGTCCGGGTGTTGTGGACACGGAACGGGCGAGCGGGTGGCCCCGAAGGGTCAGGGGGTCGGCGAGAACCGGTCCACGAGGCGCGCCAGCGTCGGGATGCCACGCGACGTCGCCGGAGCGCCGGTGAGACGCTCGATCACGGGGGTCGCGTTCGACTCGCGGTCGCGCTCGTTGAGGGTGATCGTCCAGCCCGCGCCGGTCTCGAGGATCGCACAGCGGCGTCGCGCGGACTCCCTCGCCACCCGCTCGTCGAGGGTGAGCGTCATCGGGACGTGAGCGGTGAGCTCGCGCCGCAAGGCATCGTCGGCCCGCACGGAGGAAGTGGACGCGACGGCGGGAGTCGAACCCGCCACGCCTTCGGTTATGAGCCGAGGCCCGGGACCGCCCGGATCGCCGCGATGTGCCCCCACGCTAACCGCGGGTCGGCGGGGCTCCTATCGGCGTTGCGCATCGTGACCGGATGTGTCGTCGTGTGGCGACGATCCGCGCCGACCCTCCAGGATCGCCCGCGTCGAATGCTCGAGGTGTGCCCGCACCGCCCGCTCCGGATCCGCGAGCGCCTCCTCGACGTACGCGCGATGCTCCTCGGTCAGAGCCCCGGGCGCATAGGCCGGGCGCACGTGCGTCAGGAGCAGGTGCATCTCCGAGTCGAGGCGGCGGTACTCCTCGGCGATCCGCGGGCTGCCCGCCGCATCCACGAGGGCGAGGTGCACCCGCGCGTGCGCTTCGAGCGTGGCGGGCCAGTCACCGGATGCCTCGGCGGCGGCCAGCGCATCGAGGGCGGCGTCGATGTCGGCGGGACGGATGCCGCGATCCCGCGCGATCCGCACCGCTTCGGTCTCGAGGGCGCAGCGCAGCTGCTGCAGGGCGACGAGCGCGTCGTCGTCGAGCAGCGAGACCCGGACGCCGCGGTACGGCTCCGCGATGACGAGGCGTTCGGCGGCGAGTCGGGTGAGCGCCGTGCGCGCGGTGTGCCGCGAGACGCCGTGCGTCGCGCTCAGCTCCTCCTCGCGCAGGGGCGTTCCGGGCGCCAGCGCGCCCGACAGGATGCCGGCGCGGACCGCGTCCGCGACGAGATCGGCCGCGCGAGGGCCGGGTGCGTGGGCTGTCGACGCGGCGCCGACGGGGGAGTCACGCGGGGGCCGTGGCATCCGGAACCTCCTCACGTCGACGAGACGGAACCGACACGACGGCGAGGCCGACCGCGATGAGGGCGAGGCCGAGCGCGCTGACCGGCGTGAGGTGTTCGTGCAGCACGAAGAGCCCGAGGAGGGTCGCCGCGAGCGGCTCGGCGAGGGTCAGCGTCGAGACCGTGACGGCCGTCAGGCGCGCGAGACCCCAGCCGAACAGGAGGTACGCGACCGTCGTCGTGACGACTCCGAGCCAGAGCGCGAGCGCGAGACCGTTCGGGGTCGCGAGCCACGACGCCCCCGCGACCAGCAGAACGGGCAGGCTCGCGACGGCGGCGACGCCGAACACCGTGCCCATCACGCGCGTGGAGTCCCACCCCCTCTCGATGAGCACCTTCCCGCACACCGTATAGAGGGCGTACGACATGCCCGCTCCGGCCGAGGCGAGCAGACCACTCGGCGCGAGCGCCAGGGCCCCGCCGGTCACCCCCGACACGAGCACGACGCCGGTGAGCGCGATGGCGGTGGCGAGCATCCACCGCGGGGAGGGGAGGCGGCGCGAGCGCACGGCATCCACGATCCCGGTCGCGATGGGGGCCGACCCGAGGGCGACGACCGTGCCGATCGCGACGCCGTTCTCGCGGGTCCCGAGGAAGAAGAGGGGCTGATACGCGAGGACTCCGATCGCGCCCAGCGCGATCAGCCCCGCGGTCGAAAGACGCGATCCGGTGGGCGCGGGCGTGCGCGGACGTCGCGCGAGGGCGAGGAGACCCAGGATGCCGCCGCCCACGACGATCCGCGCCGCCCCGACCGCGAGGGGCGAGGCGTCGACACCCGCGAGTGCTTGCGCGGTCCCCGTGGTGGAGAAGCACAGCGCCGCGGCGAGGATCGCGAGGGCGGGAAGCATGGATGGATTGTTACACAATCCTGTCCGCCGGAACTAGCTCTTCAGGGATGCCACCATCGACCGCAGCGCATGAAGGGCCGCCGCCTGCTCCGCCTCGGTCATTCCGCTCAGCATTCGACGCTCGACCGAGCGCACGGCCGCGCTCGCCCGCTCGAGCGAGTGACGCCCCTTGTCGGTGAGGCGCGTGGGAAGCGCCTTGCCGACCGGAGCCGCATCGGGGCGGATGACGATGCCGTCGCGTTCGAGGGACTGCAAGAGGACGTTCATCGACTGCCGGGTCACGAACGTGCCGCGGGCGAGCTCGGAGTTCGACAGGCCGGGACGCTGGGACAGCAATTCCAGGCAGGAGTAATGCGTGATGGTCATGCCGAGAGGGCGCAGGACGTCCTCCATCGCGGCCCGCAGGGCACTCGCGGCCTCTTTGAGGAGGTAGCCGAGAGAGGTGTCCAGGTCGATACGCTCTTGCGCCATGTCAGCAGTCTGACATACAGTTCATGTCAGATAACTGACACAAGGAGCATGACATGCCTGTCACCGGACCCGACTTCCTCTCCCTCCAGGTGCGCGACCTCGCCGCCTCGCAGGCGTTCTACGAGCGCTACCTCGGCCTCGAGCGGTCTCCCGCCGGGCCTCCGCACGCGGTGGTCTTCACCACCACCCCGATCGCATTCGCGTTGCGCGACCTCGTGGAAGGAGTCGACCTGGGTGCCGTCGCGCAGCCCGGCCTCGGCGTCGCGCTCTGGTTCCACGCCACCGGCGTGCAGGACATCCACGACGCGCTCGTCGCCGACGGGCACCGCGTGGTCATGGCGCCCATCGACGGACCCTTCGGGCGCACGTTCACCTTCGCCGACCCCGACGGATACCACGTCACCCTCCACGACCGCAGCTGACCCTCGACGAGGGCACCAGGAACCGCTGTGTAACGTAGGTGCATGGCGACGACGGCGGGGCGAGGCATCCTGGCCCTGATCGTCGCCGGGGGACTGCTCGTGTCCGGTGGCATTCTGGCCATGCTGGTCGACCCGTTCGCCCGGACGCCCATCGAGGTCGACTCCACGACCGAGTGGCTCGCACGCATCCTCCTGGTGCTGGGCACCGGATGGCTCATCGTCGGGATGGTCGCGGCGCGCACGCGCCTGGTGCGCCGACCCGGCGCCGCGGCAGCCCGCGCGAGCTGGGTCGCGTCGACCCGGCCGTGGCGCGCCGCGGAATCGAGCCTCGGCCTTCTGCCGCTCGATCGCTGGCTCATGATCGTCGTCCCGGCGGGGGTCCTCGTCGTCACGCGGGTCGTGCAGACGCCACGCGACGGGCTGTGGGGCGCCGCCCTCGCCGTGATCGGGTGGCTCTTCTTCGCGATCGTCGTACGACTCCTCCTCGGCAAGCGCTCGCCGTGGCCGATCATCGCCGCGGTCGGGGGAGCGCTCGTGCTGCGCTGCGTCGTCGCCCTCGCCGTGATCTCGGTCTCGGGTCCCGAGGGCATCTGGCCCGCGCTGTGGGCGATGCCCTTCGTACGCATCGTCTACCTGGCGCTGGCCTTCGCGCTGCTCGCCTGGGTGTTCGTCGTGGCCGGCTGGTCGCTGCGCCCGCAGCTCGGGCGAAGGCGCGCGACCGGCGTCGCCCTGGCCGGGATGGGCATCGCTTACGCCCTCCCCGCGGCGACGATCGCCGTCGTGGGGGCGGGTGACGCCCTGCGCTCGTGGAACGAGCAGATCGGCGTGCTGCCCTGGGACCTCGCCCGGCTCACCGGTGCCCGCGAGGGGGACATCCCGACGGAAGCGGTCGTCGCGGCGGTTGTCGTCGGTGCGGTCGTGACGATCGTCGGCATCCTGCTCGCTCTTCCGCCGCGCGCCCGCGACCGCTCCTCCCGCTAGTCAGCTCCCGAGCGTGCGATCGAACGGGCCTCCGCGGCGGATGTCGCGCACCTCCTTGCCGAGCGGCATGAGCGAGACCGGCACGAGCTTGAAGTTGGCGATGCCGAGCGGGATGCCGATGATCGTGATGCACAGCGCGATGCCGGTGAGGATGTGCTCGAGAGCGAGCCACCACCCGGCGAGGATCACCCAGACGACGTTGCCCAGGAACGAGCCCACGCCCGCCGTCGGCTTGGCGACGATCTCTCGCCCGAACGGCCAGAGCGCGTAGAGGCCGATGCGGAACGCCGCGATGCCCCACGGGATCGTCACGATGAGGACGCAGAGCACGATCCCCGCCAGCATGTAGCTGACGAAGAGCCAGAAGCCCGACAGGACGAGCCACAGGACGTTGAGGATGAGGCGCATGCCTCCATCATGACGGGACGCATCCGGATGCCGAGGGGGCGGGGCCGATGTCGGAGCCCCCGCCTAGACTTGGACGCGCCATGACCGACGCCTCCACGCCCCTGATCGTCGGCGGTCCCGCACCGTCGGATGCCCGCCCCGACGCCGACCTCCTCCAGGGTCTCAACGGCCCCCAGCGCGAGGCCGTGACCTATCGCGGGCAGGCGCTGCTCATCGTGGCCGGTGCGGGTTCGGGAAAGACGAGCGTCCTCACCCGGCGCATCGCCTCGCTCTTGCGCACCCGCGAGGCGTACCCCAGCCAGATCCTCGCGATCACCTTCACGAACAAGGCCGCGGGCGAGATGCGCGAGCGCGTGCACCAGCTCATCGGCCAGAAGGCCGACGGCATGTGGATCTCGACGTTCCACTCCGCGTGCGTGCGCATCCTCCGCCGCGAGGCCGAGCAGTTCGGCTTCACCAAAGCGTTCACGATCTACGACTCCGGCGACTCGCGGGCGCTCATCAAGCGCCTCGTGAAAGAGCACGAGGGCGATTCGTTCGGCCTGACCCCGGCCGGCACGCAGAGCCGCATCTCGAAACTCAAGAACGAGCTCGCCGACGCCGAGTCGTACGCCCGCTCCGCCAACATGAGCGACCCGGCCGAGCGCATCTTCGTCGAGATATTCGCGTCGTACCAGCGCGAGTTGCAGCGGGCCAACGCCTTCGACTTCGACGACCTGATCGCGCAGACGGTCTATCTGTTCCGCGCGTTCCCTCAGGTCGCCGACCGCTACCGCAAACGCTTCCGGCACATCCTCGTCGACGAGTACCAGGACACCAATCACGCGCAGTACGCCCTGATCCACGAGCTGACGCGGCCTCCGGGCTCCGACGCCGAGCCGTTCTCCTCCGGCGGGATGATGATCTTCGACGCCGAGCCCGCCGGCGAGGACGCGGCGTCTCTCACCGTCGTCGGCGACTCCGACCAGTCGATCTACGCGTTCCGCGGCGCCGACATCCGCAACATCAGCGAGTTCGAGCGCGACTACCCGGGTGCCAAGGTCGTGCTGCTCGAGCAGAACTACCGGTCGACGCAGAACATCCTGTCGGCGGCCAACGCGGTCATCTCGAACAACTTCGACCGCAAAGACAAGAAGCTCTGGACCGACGTCGGAGCCGGCGACCCGATCATCGGCTTCACCGGCTACTCGCAGCACGACGAGGCGCAGTTCGTGGCCGACGAGATCGAGGCCCTGCACAAGAAGGGCGTCGACTACTCCGGTATGGCGGTCTTCTACCGCACCAACTCGCAGTCGCGTGCGCTGGAAGAGATCTTCATCCGGTCGGCCGTGCCCTACAAGATCATGGGCGGCACGAAGTTCTACGAGCGCGCCGAGATCAAGGACGCGCTGGCCTACCTCGTCGCCGTCGCCAACCCGGCCGACGGCATGTCCGTCCGCCGTATCCTGAACCGTCCTCGACGCGGCATCGGCGATGTGACCGAGACGGCGATCGCCCGCTACGCCGCGGAGCACGACATCACCTTCCGCGACGCCCTGGCCAACTCGGCCCAGATCGGCGTCGGACCGAAGCTGCAGAAGGCCATCGATCAGCTCGACGCGGTGCTGACCGAAGCCACGGCGATCATGCTCCCGGCATCCGGAGAGCTCGCCCCCTCCACCTCGGTCACCGAGGGCCTCACGGTGCTGCTCAACAAGAGCGGCTACTTCGATGCCCTGCGCGCCAGCAAAGACCCGCAAGACGAAGCGCGCCTCGAGAACCTCGACGAACTCATCGCGGTCACGCGCGAGTTCGCGCGGAACAATCCCGAGGGAACGGTCATCGACTTCCTCACCGAGGTCACCCTGGTGGCGGATGCCGACGACCTCGACGACGCGTCCGGGTCGGTCTCGCTCATGACGCTGCACACCGCGAAGGGCCTCGAATACGACGCCGTGTTCCTCACCGGCGTCGAGGAAGACCTGCTGCCGCACCGGATCTCGGCGAACGAGCCCGGTGGCCCGCAGGAGGAGCGGCGTCTGTTCTACGTCGGGATCACGCGGGCCCGCAAGCGCCTGCACGTGTCGCTCGCGATGACCCGCGCGCAGTTCGGCGAGGTCACCGTCGCGATGCCGAGCCGGTTCCTCCAGGAGATCCCGGCCGACCTCATCGACTGGCGGCAGTCGCCGGGCGACGTGAACGGCCGCGGCGGATCCCAGTCGCGCGCGCTCAACGCGCGCGGGCGGCGCCCGGGGCAGACGGGTGGGGGAAGCCGCTACGGCGATGAGCTCGTGCCGCTGCCCAAGCGCGCGCCGGCCGACCCGAGCAAGTTCCCGAACAGGATCCCGGCGAAGGTCCGCGACAACGGTGACATGGTGCTCGCCTCCGGCGATCGCATCCGCCACGACGACTTCGGGGAGGGACGGGTGGATGCCGTCACGGGCGAGGGCGCGAAGCGCGTCGCGCACGTGCGCTTCGACACCGTCGGGCCGAAGAAGCTGCTGATCAAGATCGCGCCGATCACGAAGCTGTAGCCGACGGTCCACCTCCGAGTTCCCCCGGGGGAGACGCGGGGAGAAGTCGCGCGGCTAGGCTGGCCCAATGGCTCTTTTCTCGCGCCGAAACAAGTCCGACGACCGCGCCGACACCACGATCGAACCGGGCGAGCAGCCCGTCGACCCTGCCGGTCCGAGCGACGCCGCCGACTCCGACGACGGCACCGCTGCCGCCGCCGCGCCGACCCCCAGCGTCACCATCTCGACCTCGTCCTTCCGCGGGGTGGGCGCGGCCCCCGAGGCTCCCTCGACGCCTCCGGTCGCCGCTCGTCCGTCGACCCGCCAGCCCGGGCCGATGGAGGCCCCCGAGGGCTTCGAGTCTGTCCCCGGGCTCCGCGACAACGCGCTGCTCGCGATGGCGCTGGCCGAGATCACCGGCCAGCCCGAGACTCCTCAGCTGCTGAACGTCGCCCGCCAGCTGTTGCAGGGGCACGTTTTCCTCCGCGTCAAGGGCGACGCCCGCGCGCTGCTCGCCGAGGGGAAGGACCTCCCGCTCGCGATCGCCACGCGCGGCGACGAGCAGCTCGTCCTCGCCTATAGCAGCGGTCAGGCCCTCACCAAGAGCGTCGAGGCCGACGGCGACCGCGACACTTCGGCGATGGGGCAGCCGGTCATGGCGCTCCTGCGTCACGTCCTCGGCGGGCCGTACGCCGGAATCGTGCTCGACCCCGCGTCCGACGACGCCCGCGCGGTTCTTCCCGCGGCGTTGCTGGAGCGGATGGTCTCCGAGGCCGACGAGCAGCTCCGCGTGAAGACGGCGCTCAGCGAGAAGCGCACCGAGGAGACGGCATCCACGATCGTCTCCGCGGTCGTCGACGGCGCGCCGCTGTGGATCGCCGTGAACCAGACCGAAGAGGGCGGACCGGTCGGCGTGGCCGAGTCGCGCTCCGCGACGGGCGAGCGTTTCCTCGAGGTGTTCTCGCACCCGCTCGAACTGCTCGCCCTCGGCCGCGGTGACCAGCCGGTGCCGCTGAAGGTCGAGCAGCTCGCGAAGGCTCTGGCCGGCGACGAGGAGCTCACGGGGCTTCTCGTCGACCCCGCCGGGCCGTGGATCCGCCTGTCGCGCGCCGAGCTCGCACCGGTCCTGGCGCTCGCGGAGTAAGCCGGCCGTTCCCGGTCCGGGCCGATGCGTCGGCGTGGGCGGGCGAAACTCCGGAGTGTGCGGGGCCCGGCCCCTCCAGCGCGGGTCGGGCGGCGGGGGACCGCCGATTCGTCAGGAGTTTCGCCCGGGCGGATGCCATGAACCCGGGCCTCCGCATCAGGTGGTGCCTGCCGGATGCCGTGGACCCGGGCGTCCGCTCCGTCAGACGCCGTAGAGCTCGCCGACCGGCACGGCCACCGGCAGCACGTTCCCGGCCGGGGCCAGCGGGCACGCCCACATCGGGTCGTACGCGCACGACGGGTTGTACGCGAAGTTGAAGTCGATCACGAGCGTCTCGGGCGTCGCGCCCCGGCCGAGGTCGGCGCCCTTGATCGTGTCGATGAGGTAGCGGCCGCCGCCGTAGGTTCCGCCCGGGCGTCCGGCTGCGGCATCCCGAACCGGAATGAACAGACCGCCGCCGTACGAGGTGAGCCGCCACACGTCGAGCGACCCGGTGTCGGTGAGCTCGACCCGGCCGATACGTTCGAACCCCACTTCGCCGTCGGTTCCGGTCATGGCGACGAACGACGCTTCCTCGGCCTCGAGGAGCGGCGCTTCGAACCGCCACGCCGCGTCGTAGGGTGCGAGCGGCAGTCCCTCGAACCCCGCGCGCTGCTCGGGGAGCAGCGGCGTCGCGGGGTGGCCGGCGAACAGCGCGTCGCGTTCGATGCGCCAGAGCTCGTGCGCGTCCTCGGGGTCGTCGGCGTCGCGCACGGCCTCGTACAGGGCGAACACGCGGCGGCGCCAATCGGCGATGTCGAGGGCGGTGCGGGCGGCGGGGGAGGTCATGCTTCGAGCGTAGGGGCGACAGGATGCCACGGGCCCGGGCTGGACAGCCGGCGTCGGCGTCGCCCGGCGCGGGGCGCGCGCAGGACCGCCCCGCGCCCGTCTGGACCCGGGGCTGCGGAGGACCTCCCCGCGCCCGCGTGGACCCGGGGCCGCGTCGCCCGCCCCGCGTCCGCGTGGACCCGGGGCCGCGTCACCCCGCCCCGCGTCCGCGTGGACCCGGGGCCGCGAACCCCGCCCCGCAACGGAATGCCGCGGGGTTTCGGCGCCCCGAGGCCGGGGAGCGTGCCTCGGACCCCGGCGCCCCGAGCGCAACGGGGCAGACACGGCGGTGACCGGCGCACTACCGTCGGGGCATGGCATCCCCTCGCATCACGTTGACCGCTCCCGGGCCCCACGGAGATCGGGAGATCGGACTCTCGAGCCCCGACAGGGTGCTGTGGCCCGAGCTCGGCATCACCAAGCGGGAGCTGGCGGAGTACTTCCTCGCCGTCGCCGACCCGTTCCTCGCGGCCAACGGACACCGTCCCGTGTCGCTCGAACGCTTCCCGGACGGCATCGGCGGCGAGAGCTTCTTCTCGAAGAACCCGCCGAAGGGTGCGCCCGACTTCGTCGAGGCGGTGACGGTCACGTACAACAGTGGGCGGCGGCATCCGCAGCTCATCCTGAGCGAGATCGGGTCCGCCGTGTGGGCCGCGCAGATGAACACGATCGTGTTCCACCCGTGGGCCTCGCTCGCGAGCGACCCCGACCACCCCGTCGAACTGCGCATCGACCTCGACCCGCAGCCGGGCACGGGCATCGGCGAGGCGGTGACCGCCGCGCACGAGCTGCGCGCCGTCCTGCGCGAGGCGGGCCTCGAGGCCTGGATCAAGACGAGTGGCAACCGCGGGCTGCACGTGTTCTGTCCGATCGAGCCGACGCACGAGTTCCTCGACGTGCGGCACGCGGTGATCGCCGCGGCGCGTGAGTTGGAACGACGGATGCCGGATGCCGTGACCACCAACTGGTGGAAGGAGGAGCGGGGTCAGCGCATCTTCGTCGACTTCAACCAGGCGAACCGCGACCGCACGATGGCCGGGGCCTACTCGCCGCGCGCGCTGCCGACAGCGACCGTGTCGACGCCGATCGGGTGGGACGAGCTCGACGGCCTCGACCCGAGCGTGTTCACGGTGCGGTCGATCCCGGAGCGACTGGCATCCATCGGCGATCCGTGGGCGGACTTCGCCGCGAACCCGGGCCGGGTCGACACCCTGCTGGAGTGGTGGCAGCGCGACCTCGACAACGGCCTCGGGGAGCTGCCCTTCCCGCCCGAGTTCCCCAAGATGCCGGGCGAGCCGCCTCGCGTGCAGCCGTCGCGGGCGAAGACGCCCGGGGCGTGACGCGGGGGCGACGCGTGGCTCAGTGGTGCACGCGCTCCCGCGTGCCGCGCCGGCGTCTCAGTCCAGCACGCCGCCGAGATCGTACGCGCTCACGGTCTCGAGCTGCGTGAAGGTGCACGAGCGCGCGTCGCGGTCAGGGCGCCACCGCTCGAACTGCACGGTGTGGCGGAAGCGCATGCCCTCGAGCTGGTCGTACCGCACCTCGAGAACACGCTCCGGACGCAGCCGGACGAACGACACATCTTTGGATGCCGAGAATCGTGAGCGGTCGGTCTCTCCGACGACCGCTTCGCCGTCGGCATCCCGCTCCACCAGCGGGGCGAGCTCGTCGATCAGCTCGAGGCGACGCTTGTCGGTCCAGGCGGAGACGCCCCCGACACCGTGGAGGCGGCCCTCGTCGTCGTAGAGCCCGACGAGGAGCGAGCCGACGCCCTGGCCCGACTTGTGGATGCGATACCCGAGCGCGACGACGTCGGCCGTGCGGGCGTGCTTGATCTTGAACATCGTCCGCTTGTTCGGCGCATACGGCTGGGCGAGCGGCTTCGCGACGACGCCGTCGAGTCCGGCGCCCTCGAACTCGGCGAGCCAGCGGCGGGCGAGGTCGGGATCGGCGGTCGTGCGCGTGACGTGGACAGGATGGGGCACGTCGCCGAGGAGGTCTTCGAGCTGCGCGCGACGCTCGGAGAACGGCTCCGCCTGGAGGTCGCGGTCTCCGCGAGCGAGAAGGTCGAAGGCGATGAACATGGCCGGCGTCTCTTCGGACAGCATCGTCACGCGTGAGGCGGCGGGGTGGATGCGCTGCGACAGCGCCTCCCAATCGAGGCGTTGGGCACCGGGCTCGCCGCGGGCGACGACCACCTCGCCGTCGATGAGGCACGGCTCCGGCAGGATCTCGGCGAACGCCGCGACGAGCTCGGGGAAGTAGCGAGTGAGCGGTTTGGCGCCCCGACTGCCGATCTCGACGTCGGTGCCGTCCCACGACACGAGCGCCCGGAAGCCGTCCCACTTGGGCTCGTAGCTGAACCCGCCCTCGACTTTCTCGTGGTCGGGAACCGTGGGAACCGCCTTCGCCAGCATCGGCGCCGGGATCTCGTACGGCATGGCCTCAGTCCGAGCTCTCGTCACCGGCCAGCGGGACGGGGTTGCGGCGCTTCTTGCGGCGCGCCCACTCGGCCGGCTCCTCGGGGCCGTTCCACACCGTGATGATGCCCCACACCACGGCGGTGAGCGGCACCGCGAGCAGGGTGCCCAGGATGCCGCCGATCGCGGTGCCGCCGGCCAGCACGACCAGCACGACGAAGGAGTGCAGCTTCATCGTGCGACCCATGAGGACGGGCTGGAGGAAGTTGCCCTCGAGCTGGTTCACGAGCACGACGACTCCGACGACGATCAGCGCGACGATCGGGCCGTTGGTGACGAGCGCGACCAGTGCCGCGAGGATGCCCGCGGTCACGGCGCCGACGATCGGGATGAACGCGAGCAGGAAGACGAGCACGGCGAGGGGCAGCGCCAGCGGCACCTGCAGGATCAGCAGACCGATGTAGATCCCGATCGCGTCGACCGCGGCGACCGACGCGGTGCCGCGCACGTACGAACCGAGGACGGTCACCGTCTTGTCGCCGATGCGGCGGGCGCGGTCGTAGTGGCTGCCGTGGAACGGGCGCAGGACGAACTCCCACATGCGCGGGCCGTCCTTGAGGAAGAAGAACAGGATGACGACCATGAGCACGAACCCGGTGACGAACGACGCGATCGCGCCGACGCCGGTCGCGGCGGCGGTGCCGAACTGCGAGCTCGTGACGAAGTCCTGGACCCCCTGCACGACCTGGTTGACCTGGTCGGGGGAGACCGCGAACGGCAGCGTGTGGTACCAGTCCTGGGCCTGCTCGAAGCCCTTCGTCGCCTGAGAGGACAGGTAGTCCCACTGGTTGATGACCGCGTTGACGACCAGCCAGCCGAGCGCCGCGAGCACCACGACGACGGCGAGCAGCGTCAGCAGCGTGGCGATCACCGCGGGGACGCCCTTGCGGCGCAACCACATCGTGACCGGTCCGAACGCCGACGCGAAGATGAGCGCCAGTACCAGCGGGATGATGACGAGCGTCACCTGCTGGATGCCCCAGATGAGGCCAGCGACCAGTAGCACCACGACGATGATCTGCAGCGCGCGGACCGCGAGACGCCCGAAGCCGTCGGCCCAGAGGCTGCGCGGCGGGCTTTGGACGGCCTGAACGACGGAAGTGACGGCCTCGCGCGGCGCGGGGTGACGAGAGAACAGGCCCATGCGATGACGTTAGCGGGAAGGTCCGACATCGGCCGGGCGGGTTGCGCGGCTCACAACCGCGGATTAGGGCCTCCGTTCGCGGCATCCCACGCGGGCGGCCGGAATCAGACGAACGCGCTCATGCCGGTGATGTCGCGACCGAGGAGGAGTGCCTGCACGCTCTCGGTGCCCTCGTACGTGTGGATGGCCTCGATGTCGGCCATGTGCTGCATGACGCCGTTCTCGAGCAGGATGCCGTTGCCGCCGAGTAGGTCGCGCGCGATCGCGGCGACCCGACGCGCGGCGCGCGTGTTGTGGTACTTGGCGAGGGACGCCTGCGTGGGGCGGAGCCCGCCGGATGCCTCGAGGTCGGCGAGGCGACGGCAGTAGAGCTGCATCGCGGTCAGCTCGTCGAGCATCTGCGTGAGGCGCTCCTGCACCATCTGGAACTTCGCGAGGGGCCTTCCGAACTGCATGCGCTCGGTGGCATACGTCCGCGCGATCTCGTAGCACGCCGTCGCGTGGCCGAGCGCCGACCACGCGACGCCGGAGCGCGTGGCGAACAGTACGGTCGACGCATCCTTGAAGGTGCGGGTGCCGGGGAGGGCGGCATCCGGAGCGAGACGCACGTCGTCCATCGCGATATGGGCCTGATGGATGCCGCGGAGCGACACCTTCCCGGTGATGACGGTGCCCGTGTAGCCCGGGGTGTCCTGCTCGACGAGGAAGCAGCGGACGTTGCCGTGGTCGTCGCCGCCCTCGTCCTCGACGCGGGCCCAGACGAAGGTGATCCCGCCCGAGGCGCCGTTCCCGATCCACTTCTTGGTGCCGCTGAGCGACCAGCCGTCGGTCGTGCGGGTCGCGGTGGTCTCGAGCGAGACGGAGTCGGAGCCGTGGTCGGGCTCGGTCAGCGCGAAGGCGCCGAGGACGGTTCCGTCGGCGAGGGGCTTCAGCCAGCGTGCCTGCTGCTCGGGGGAGCCGAAGAGCGCGAGGGTGCGCAGCGCGAGACCGCCCTGAACGGCGAGGGCCGTGGCGAGCGAACCGTCGTGACGCGACACCTCCATGTTCACCAGACCGGCCGCGAGAGGAGAGCTCGCGGGCAGCTCCGGGTGCTCGATGCCGTCGGTGAACAGTTCGAGCTCGCCCATGCGTCGCAGGAGCTCCACGGGGTAGGTCGCGGCATCCCATTCGCCCTGCATGCGGGTCCCGACCTCATCGCAGAAGGCCTTCGCGCGATCCCAGACCGCGCGATCGACGTCGGGGATGTCGGCGAAGACGGCGTAGTAGTCCGTGTCTCGACGGTCGAGCAGGTCGTAGTGCGAGACGCGCTCGCCGGGGAGCGTGCGGGCATCGGCATCGATGGTCATGGTTCCCAGTATCGCGCATATTGGTACTGGGTGTCACGTGGGCGGTCGACGGTGCGGCGCGCGTCGGCTGTCCACGACACCCGGACGGTTCTGCGAGGCATCCGGGTGTCATGGACAGTCGGGGGACGCCGGCGCCGCGCGCTGGGTCGTCCGGGCGCGCGACCGGTAGGGTCGCGGGCGTGAGTGCCCTGACGTTCCTCCCCGCCGCCGAGAATCCGCACCTGTTGGCCGGCCCCGTCGCGGCGGCGATCGCCGCGCTGGATCCCGCGACGGGCGCGCGCATCGAGGTGGCCGCGGTCGACCCGGCCCTGGCCGACACCGCCGCGTTCTGCGCGGCCTACGGACAGAGCCTCGACATCTCGGCGAACTGCCTCGTCGTGCAGGGGACACGCGGCGGAGTCACCTCGACCGCGGCGTGTCTCGCGCTCGCGACGACGCGCCTCGACGTCAACGGTGCGGTTCGACGCCTGCTCGACGCCCGCAAGGCGACCTTCGCCCCGATGGAGGACGCCGTCGCGCAGACCGGCATGGAGTACGGCGGCATCACGCCACTCGGCATCCCCTCCGACTGGCGTCTCCTCCTCGACGCGCGCGTCGCGGCGTTGCCGCGGGCCGTCGTCGGCGCGGGGATCCGCGGCGCGAAGCTGTTCCTGCCGGGCGAGGTGCTGGCATCCCTCCCCGGTGCCGAGGTCATCGAGGACCTGGCCAAGCCCGTCGCCTGACGGCGGGGCCGCGCTTCCGCCCCCGGCTTGCGCGTCCAACGCGAGCCCGTCGAGTGTCCAAGACACGCCGCAACGATCGAGTCCATTGCGGCGTGTTCTGGACACTCGACGCCCAGGCGCGCCGCACCGGTTACTCGGGGAGAGACGCGCGCAGGCGCCGCGTCACCTCGGCGGTGGGCATGCGGCGGGGGAACGCCGCGACGATGAGGTCGTCGCCGGCCGCGTCGTCGCCGTCGGGGTGCACCCCGTAACGGCGGAGGACGTCGTCGAGGGCACGGCGGAGCACGGATGCCGGGACCCGGGCGCCCCGCATGAGTCGACGCAGCACGTGGTTGTGCACCGCGGTGACGAGGGCGGCGAAGCCGACGGCATCCAGGGGGTCGAGGCCGGGGAGCGCGTCGCGCAGGTACTCGTCGAACAGGCGCTCGTAGCGGAAGACGGTGATGATCTCGCGGTCGCGCAGGCCCGGCACCTGGCGCACGATCGCGTAGCGGCGGCGCGCGAGCTCGGGGTCGGCCGCGAAGTGCCGGAACACCCGCACCGACGCTTCGCACACCGCGGCCCAGGGATCGTCGTGCGGCTGCGCGAGGTAGGCGCGCGTCTCGTCGAGGAGCACCTCGTGGTCGGCGAAGACGACGTCCTCCTTGCCTCCGAACTGCCGGAAGAAGGTCGATCGCGAGACGCCCGCCGCCTGCGCGATCTGCTCGACCGAGGTCTGGTCGTATCCGCGTTCGGCGAACAGGTCGATCGCCGCGGCCACCACGGCCGTGCGGCTCGACGGGGCAGCGGCGTCACTCACACCCGAAGCCTAACGGCGGTGGGTCTCAGCGTCGGCGCGACCGCACGCGCACGACGACGACTACCGCGGCTCCGACGATGAGCAGCACGATCGCGCCGATGGCGAGCGGCAGGGTCGCCGAGGCATCCATCCCGCTGTTCGCGAGGCGCGAGGGGCCGGCCTCGGGGGTCGACGTCGGCGCGGGGGTGGTCGCCGTGGGCGTGGGCGTCGGCGAGAAGGTGGGGCTGGGGGTGGGCGTCGGTGCGGGCGGCAGCGCGGCCAGGGCCGCCTCGGCATCGATCAGCCCGGCGCCCACCGAGTTCGCGGCGGACACGAACGTGTTCGGTGCCTCCAGGGGAGTGGCCGTCGACGTGAGGAGGGTACGGAGCCCCTCCTGGCCGAGGTCGGGCGCCTTCGACAGCACCAGCGCGGCGACGGCGGCGGCGTTCGGTGCGGCTGCCGAGGTCCCGACGAACACCTTGACGTCGGGATCGTCGGTGCTCATGCCCAGGACCGAATTGCGCGAGCGGTCCACCGACAGCGCATCGGGCTTGGTCACGACGGGGCGCGGGTCGAGGATCGCCGACGGCGGGTCGGCGGTGGTGGGGCCGAACGCCCACACGACCGGGCCGTAGCTGCTGAAGAACTCCGCGTCGAACGGGTCGGTGGCGGGTGCTGCGCCGATGGAGAGGGTGGCGGGGTCGCCGGGGTGCCCCGTGTTCGTCCTGCCGACGATGTCATCGCCCGTGGAACGCCAATATTCGGCCGACTGCAGGGCGGCGTTCTGACTGAAGAGGACCGAGATCGGGGGCAGGGGGAGCGAGGTCTCGGCATCCGGAACCACGATGCGCGCGACCGCGATCTCGACCTCCCTCGGGGTCGCGGAGGTGGGCAACGTCACGGTGAAGCCGGGTGTGCCGTCCTGCATCCGCGTCGGGGGCGTCGCGAGGGCCTCGCCGTCGACCGTCACGATCGGAACCAGGAGGCCGCTGACCCGGTCGAGCGGTTCGCCCCACTGCACGTCGACGGTGACGCCGTCAGCGCCGGGAACGGTGTAGCCGAGGGTGGCATCCGTGCCCTCGCCCGGATCGGCGTCGAGGCAGTCGACGGGGGCGTCCCAGCCCTGCGCCTGCGCAGCGGTCACGACCTCGCCGGGGCAGGCCATCGGCCGGTAGGCGCTCGTCTCCCATCCGTTGATCGGGGAGGCTGTCTGACCCGGGCGGGGCTGTGTCGCGATCATGGTGGAGTTGCCGGCGGCCGCGAAGTACGCCACGCCCACCGCGTTCGCGCGGACGATGGCCTCCCCCACGGGGGAGCGTTGGAACACCGGCTCGTTCTTGGGTTCGACGTCGTCCACGATGATGTCGGCCCCGTCGGCGACGAGCATGTCGATCGCTTCGATGACGGATGCCGCGTGCCCTTCGTCGACGGACGCGAACGCGAGCTCGGCACCCGGCGCGATGCCGTGGACGAGCTGTACCATCGCGCGTCCCTCGTCCGAGCCCGTGGCGGCCTCGCGCAGCACGTGCACGGGTGTCTCGTGTCCGCAGGGGTTCCCGGGCCCGGGCAGCAGGCCGTTCGCGATGTCGTCCGCGACGGTCGCACCCGGAGCGGAGGTGAACGAGAACGAGTCGGAGATCACACCGACCTTCACCCCCGTCCCGTCGACACCGAACTTCTCACGAGCGATGTCGGCGCGCAGGGGCGCGTCGGCGTCGACCGGGATCGTGCGGCAGGAATCCGGCGCGGCGGGCGTCGCGGCGAGAGCGGCGGGGGCGACCCCGCCCGCGGTGAGGATGAGGGCAAGGGCGAAACCGACGGACGTGCGCAAGACGGGGGACTCCGGGTCGACGACGCCGTCGGCCGGGTGGCTCGGCGGTGGCTCGAGGAGCCGACGACCCTCATCCTAGGGGCTGTACTCAGCTAACGCACAGGTTTCTGGGAGCGGGAAAGCGCCGGGCTTGGTCAGCTCTTCGCGCCGGTCAGCGCCAGCGCGCCGCCCAGCCCGATCATCATGACCCCACCCGTGCCGGACAGCGTCGAGATGCGCTTCGGCGAGCGTGCGAACCACGTGCGCGCGGTGCCGGCGGCGAGAGCCCACACGCTGTCGCAGGTCAGGGCCATCACCTGGAACGTCAGCCCGAGGACGAGCAGCTGCAGCCACACGGCACCGGCATGCGGCACGACGAACTGGGGCAGCACGGCGACGAAGAAGGCGATCGTCTTGGGGTTGGTGAGCCCCACGACGAAGCCTTGGCGCAGCAGCGTCCACGACGAGGCAGGACCGCGGGTGGCGCCCGCGACGGCGGCGTGCCGGTGACGGATGGCCTGGATGCCGAGCCACACCAGGTAGATCGCCCCCACGATCTTCAGCACCGTGAACGCGACGATGGATGAGGCGACGATCGCGCCGACCCCGAACGCGACGGCGAGCACCGCGGGGACCGTGCCGAGGGCGTTGCCGACGACGCTGAGGACGCCCGCGCGACGACCCAGGGCGATCGACCGACCGATGACGAAAAGCACGCTCGGCCCCGGGATCACGATGATGACCACGGATGCCGCCACGAAGGCCAGCATGTTCTCGATCGGAGGCATGCGTGCAGCGTACTGCTCGTGCGTTTCGGGGTGGTATCGGGCGGACGTCGGCGCCACCCCGTCCCAGGCTCCGGAACAATCGCGCAACACCACCTGTCCCGATGTCCCGCTCGCGCGAAAGCATCGAACAACTCCGGAGCGCGGCACGAGCCCGGCTCCCTCAGCGCCCGAGCGCGTCGGCGACCGCTGGGCGGGGCAGCCCGCGAGAGCCCCACGCCGGTGCTACGCCGGAACGGCCTCCCGCGCCAGCAGCTCGCTGATCCGACCGACGCAGCCGCCGCAGCCGGTGCCGGCGCGGGTCGCGGCCTTCACGCACGCGACCGTCGGCTCGCCGGTCGTGACGGCCGCGCGGATGGCCCCGGCGCTCACACCGTTGCACCAGCACACGGTGGCATCCGCGGCGAAGGGGTCGGCGACCACCGCCATTCCCGCGTCCGGCGCGTCGAGCCGCAGCAGCGACGAGCGGTCGGCCGGCAGCTCCGAACCCCGCTCGAAGAGGAGGGTCAGCTCGGCGCCGGTGCGCGGCATCCCGACCGCGACGAAGCCGGTCAGTACGCCCTCGACGGTGACGAGCTTCACGTAGGCGCCGCGCGCGGGGTCGGCCCACAGCGTGACCTGGGGGCCGTGGCATCCGGGAGCGTGCGAGAAGGGGTCGGCGTCGACCGCGCCGCCGGCCACCACGTCAATGCCCTCGGCCTTGAGCATGACGACACCGGGTCGTTCGACGGGCGCCGGTTCCGCGACGCCCGACGACAGCAGCGCGGCGAGCCGATCGGCTTGGCGCCAGCCCGGTCCGACGAGTCCGCTCGGCCCACCCGGAACGCGGCCGTGGGCGTCGGCATCCGCGGGGTCGGCGACGTGCGCGCAGTCGCCGATCGCGAAGATGTCGGGGTCGGTCCACGACCGCGAGGAGCCGTCGACGAGGACGCCCGTCGAGGTCGCGAGGCCGGCGAGGGATGCCACTTCCGTCCGCGCCGCGACCCCGCACGACAGCACGAGCAGGTCTCCCGCAAGCACTTTGCCGTCGGCGCAGACGAGGCCGTCGAACCACGCGTGTCCGTGGTCGTCGGAGCGGAGGAGGATGCTCTCCGCGCGCGCGTGGTGCGCCATCTCCACGCCGACAGCGGTGGCGGCGGCGGCCAGCACCTTTCCGCCGTTCTCGTCGAGCGTGCGGTTCATCGGTGCGGCGGAGTGGTACGCCACGACGACCTCGGCTCCGGCCTCGGCGGCGGCCAGCGCGAGCTCCATGCCGAGCACTCCGGCGCCCAGGACGACGATCCGCTGCCCGGCGGAGACGGCCGCGCGGACGTGCTCCGCGTCGGTCAAGTCGCGGAGAGCGACGACCCCGCGGGGGAGCGGTGCTCCGCCGAGATCGAGCTCGTCGGGGGTTCCCGGTGAGGCAGCGCGGTCGCGCCGCGCGCGTTCCATCCCGGCGAGCGTCGGCACATTCGCGCGGGCGCCGGTCGCGAGCACGAGCCGGTCGTAGTCGAGACGGATGCCGTCGTGCAGGCGCACCACGCGGCGGTGACGATCCACCCCCACCACCGTCGTCGCGAGATGGAACCGCACACCGGCCTCTTCGGCGACGTGCCGGTCGTCCATGTCGAGGCCCGCGCGGTCGGTGCGGCCGACCGCGTACTCGGCGAGCAGGACGCGGTTGTAGACGTCGTGGGGTTCGGCTCCGACCACGGTGAGGTCGATGCGCCCCTCCCGCACGGCGGGCAGCAGCCCGTCGATCAGCCGCGCCCCGACGGGGCCGTAGCCCACGAGCACGACACGCTCAGACATGGGTTTCCTCCTCGGTGCGGGTGATGCCGGGGTGTTCCGAGACGACGACCGGCGCGCCTCCGGACTCGGGCGCGGCCCCGGCGCCTGCTGCCGCGGCGGCATGGGCGGCGGCATCCGGAGCCACCCGCACCCGCGTGCGCTTGAACTCCGGCATCGCCGACGTCGGGTCGACGAGCGCCTCGGTGAGGCGGTTGGCGCATTCGTCGCCGGCGTAGTGGAACGGCAGGAAGACGGTGTCGTGGCGGATGTCGGTCGTCACCGTCGCCCGCGCCCGCACGGTGCCCCGCTCGTTCGAGACGGCGACGAGGGCGTCCTCCCGGATGCCGAGACGCGACGCCGTCGCCGGATGGATCTCGAGCCGCGCCTCGGGGCGGGCGCCGTTCAGCTCGGCGACGCGGCGGGTCTGCGTGCCCGACTGGTACTGCTGCAGGTAGCGCCCGGTGACGAGCGTCAGCTCGCCGCCGCGGTCGGTCGGCGTCGGGGGAGTGGCATCCACGGGGACGAGTCGCGCGCGGCCGTCGGCGTGGGCGAAGCGCGCGGTGAACGGACGCGGAGTGGACTCGGTGCGGTACGGCCAGTACGCCTCGATGCCGGTGTCGAGCAGGGCGTGCGACAAGCCGGAGTAGTCGGCGATACCGCCCTCCGAGGCTCGGGCGAGCTCGTCGAACACCTCGGCCGGATCTGTCGACCAGGTGGATGCCGCGCCCAGGCGCCGCGCGATCTCGGACATGATCCACAGCTCGCTGCGGGCGCCGTCGGGCGCGGCCACGGCCTGTCGGCGCCGGATGACCCGGCCCTCCAGCGACGTCATGGTTCCTTCTTCTTCGGCCCACTGCAGCACGGGCAGCACGATGTCGGCGAGCTCCGCGGTCTCGCTGAGGAAGAAGTCGCAGACGATGAGGGTGTCGAGGGATGCGAGCCGCGAACGCACGGCCTCGACGTCGGGAGCCGAGACGACGACGTTCGAGCCGGCGACCAGCAGCGTCTTCACCGGCCCGCCGAGTTCGCCGAGGAGGGCGGTGGCCGGGATGCCGGCATCCGGAATCTCGTCGGGATCGATGCCCCACACCCCGGCGACATGCCGACGGGCGTCGGGGTCGCGGATGGAGCGGTACCCGGGCAGTTGGTCGGCCTTCTGGCCGTGCTCGCGTCCGCCCTGGCCGTTGCCCTGGCCCGTGAGCGTGCCGTAGCCCGAGCCCTCACGGCCCACGAGGCCGAGCACGAGGGCGAGGTTGATCGCGGCGGTCGCGGTGGCGGTGCCGTCGACGTGCTGTTCGACGCCGCGTCCGGTGAGGATGTACGCGCGCCCCGTCGCGAGCCGGCGAGCGGTCTCGCGGAGCTGAGCGACGGGGATGCCGGTGGTCGAGGACGTCCGCTCCGGCCACCACGCCCCGACCGATCGCCGCACCGCGTCGAACCCCGACGTGCGCTCCTCTATATACGCGCGGTCGAGGAGGTCCTCGGCGATCGCGATGTGCGTGAGTCCGAGCAGGAGCGGCAGATCGGTGCCGGGGGCCGCCTGCAGGTGCGTGCCGGCGCCGTCTTCGGTGAGGCGCGCGGTGGCCGAGCGGCGCGGGTCGACGACGATCAGGCCGCCGGCTGCGCGCGCCCCGGCGAGGTGCGCGAGGAAGGGCGGCATGGTCGCGGCGACGTTCGAGCCGAGCAGCAGGATCGTCGAGGCGTCGTCGAGGTCGGTGACGGGGAAGGGCAGGCCCCGGTCCATCCCGAACGCGCGGTTAGATGCCGCTGCCGCCGACGACATGCAGAAGCGGCCGTTGTAATCGATGCGGGAGGTTCCGAGCGCGACGCGGGCGAACTTGCCGAGCTGGTAGGCCTTCTCGTTGGTGAGTCCGCCGCCGCCGAAGATCGCGTTCGCGTCGGGGCCGTGCATGGCTTTCGTGTCGCGGAACGCCGCGGCCACGGCATCCAGTGCTTCATCCCAGGTGGTCTCGGCGAGGGTCCCGTCGGGGCGCCGCATCAGTGGCATCCGGAGACGGTGGGGGGATGCCAAGAGCTCCGCCGACGTCCAGCCCTTGGCGCAGAGCCCTCCCCGGTTGGTGGGGAAGTCGCGCCCGGTGACCGTCGTGGCGCCCGCGTGGCTGACGGTCATGGCGCACTGCAATGCGCAGTAGGGGCAGTGGGTGTCGGCGGAGCTCATGGGGTCAGATCCGCGTTCCGGTCTTCTTGGACAGGCGGAGGTACACGCCGGCGGTGAGGGCGAGGAACGCGACGTAGGCGAGGGCGAACCAGCCGAGGGCGGGGGTGTACGAGCCGAACGTCGTCTTCGAGAAGCCGAGCAGCTGCGGGATGAAGAAGCCGCCGTACGCGCCGATCGCCGAGATGAGGCCGAGGGCCGCGGCGGCCTTGCGCTGTGCGCCGATTCCGCCGTTTGCCTTGAGGGCGAAGATCGTCGGGATCATCCGGTACGTCGAGCCGTTGCCGATGCCCGCCGCCGCGAACAGCACGAGGAAGCAGAGCAGGAAGATCGCGAAGTTCTGCATCGGCAGGGTGAGGATCACACTCAGGATGCCGAGCCCCATCACCGTGAAGGCGCCGATCGTGATGACGGTTCCGCCGAAGCGGTCGGCGAGCTTGCCGCCGTAGGGACGGGCGAGCGAGCCGACGAGGGCGCCGAGGAAGGCGAGGGTCACGGTCGCGGTGCCGATCGCGATGCCCTTGAAGTCGGGGAACGTGTCGGCGAGCAGCTTGGGGAAGACGCCCGCGAAGCCGATGAATGAGCCGAAGGTGCCGATGTACAGCAGCGAGAGCACCCACATGTGCGGCTCTTTGAGAGCGGCGAGGGATGCCGTGATGTCGGCCTTCGCGGCGGAGAGGTTGTCCATGCGCAGGTAAGCGCCGACCATCGCGACGAGGATCAGCGGCACCCAGATGAGGCCCGCGAGCGGTAGGTTGAGGGTGGCCGCGGCTCCGACGGTGATGACGATGGGGACGACGAACTGCGCGACGGATGCGCCGAGGTTGCCGCCGGCGGCGTTTAGTCCGAGGGCGTATCCCTTCTGCGCGGCCGGGTAGAAGAACGTGATGTTCGACATGGAGCTTGCGAAGTTGCCGCCGCCGAAGCCGGCGAACGCGGCGATGAGGAGCAGGAGGCCGAAGGGCGTCGCGGGGTTGGACACCGCGATGGCGAGGCCGATGCTCGGGATGAGCAGAAGGCCAGCCGAGACGATCGTCCAGTTGCGGCCGCCGAAGCGCGGGACCATGAACGTGTAAGGGATGCGCAGCGTCGCGCCTACCAGGCTCGGCATGGAGATGAGCCAGAAGATCTCACCGGTCGACAGCTGGAATCCCGCGGCGGGCAGCGAGACGACGACGACCGACCACAGCTGCCAGACGACGAACCCGAGGAACTCGGCGAAGATCGACCACCGCAGGTTGCGGGCGGCGATGGCCTTGCCCTCTTTCGCCCACTGCGTGGCGTTCTCGGGGTTCCAGTTGTCGATCCAGCGGCCGGGGCGGTGCTGTAGCTCCGCTGTTTCGGTTGCGGCGGCGGCGGGCGGCGTTGCGGTTTCGGGGCGCGGGTCGGTGACGGTCACGGGGGTCCTCCGTTGGGCGATGTGGGGAGGTGCAGCGCCTCGCATGGGCGGGGCGTGCCGTCAGCGTAGGGAGGAGGGGTTTCCCGGGACCGCGTCGGGAGGGGCGGGGAGGTAACGGTTGGCTCACCCGGGGTGGGGGTGGGGGAGAGGGGGCGTTTACGTGGGCGTTACATGGGCGAGAAGGTCTGGGTGCCTGCTACATTCACACGTCCGAGACGCAGCATGCGGCTGCGGTGGATCGCCTGGACGCCGACGTCGCTCAACTCCGACGTGGGCAGCTGCGAACCCGACCGACCACGCGTCGCTAGGAGAGATAGTCACCTGATGCGCCCTCGTGGGCGTAGTTCAGCACCTCGTCAGCGGTCAGGATCGCCAGCTCGGCGTAGGGGAACCGGGTGGGCGCTCCGACGCCGCCCGTGATCGTGCGATCGGCTCGTCTGCCGTAGACGAACAGCCCCTGACCCCAGAGCTTCTCCAGCGCCTCATCTAGCGATCGCTGAGCATCGCGCACCGCTCCGAAACCCTGATCCCGCACGGCTTCGGAGACCTCCGCCCAGTCCCGCGCCAGCGTCAGGAATGAATCCGCGGCGTCGGCCACTTCGGGGCGGTCATCACTCGCGAGCGGGCGAAAACTCCACATCATGGTGCCCGCCATGAGATTCCAGACAGCTGCGCCGGAAGTAAGCACCAGCAGCGGGATGTCGTCCTCCCCGGGAGCCTTCCTAATCCGGATCGGATCCGGCTCCGCGGGTCGCTCTGCGGCCCAGGCTTCGTGCGTCTTCTTGGTCTTCTGGAGAAACTCCACGGAGTAGGCATCGGGCTGATCGTCGATGCGCTTGTGGTCGTCGAAGCACAACAAGATTAGGTTGTCGTACCCGTCGATGTCGGAGCGGTCCCCGTCGCGTCCACGTGGGCCGTCCTCGCTCCTGGCGACGATGTGCGCCTCCTCGCCGAGGATGAGCCCAGGCAGATTGGCGCTCAGCGCGTCCTCTGTGAGGGGCTTCTTGCACATTGCACAGGCGTTGTGAGCGCGAGCCCAGAGGAGCTTCCGGGTGCGATCCGAGATGGCCACTGGCCCTCAACTCTTGACGACGGTTGCGCCGTCCAGCCATCGAGCGAGGAGGCTCAGTGCGGCCAGATGCTCGAGGCCCTCCTGCTCCGTCAGCTCCCCTTCGTCGTGGCTAAGCGGGTTACGGATTGCGAGGAAGCACCCGGCGCCGTATTGCATGACTCCCTGTCGGAATGACTTGGCCGTCTGTCCACCGTCGTCTCCTTCCAGGCGGAGACGCGGCTTGTCGGGCGTGGGGTCTGCGTCAGATAGGCACTCTTGAATGAGCTTGGTGTCCGCCAGCTCGCGGCGTCCCACCTTGTTCTGTAGCTCGGCGTTGATCTTGGTTGCGGCGGCGCGCACCGCCTCGCGGTAGTGACCGCTGAACCACAGCGAGCGCGCACCCTCCCAGGCCCAGGGGTGGAACCCGCTGGCGCTGACGGACGGCGCCGAGTCGCCTAGCTTTTCCCGGATCTCCGCCGCTCGCTCGATCTCCGTTATCGCGCGCTGCGCTGCTTCGCGATGTTGCTTCCACTTACCATTCAAATCGACGGGGATGGCGATGCTCCAGCGAGGCACGACCCTGTTCAGAATCTTCTCTACGACGTGAGCGCTGGCGACAATGTCATCCTTCTTGCCGCGATTGCGCGTCGGCGAGGAGAAGGTGCCGGTGCTCGGGGGCTGATAGAGCTCGGTCAGGTTCACGAACTCTCGAAGCTGCGTCAGCGCCCACTGTTCATCCACGAGCGCACACTATCGGCCATGTCGGTCCCCAGACCAGGGGGAGGGCACCTGCCGCGTGAGCACGAACGATGTCGTGCGAGATGTCCACACGTCGCCTGTTTCCAGGCGTGTACGTCCAGGTAGGTGTGCCCGCGGGGGGGGGGGGGGGGGGGGGGGGGGGGGGGGGGGTTGGGGGGGGGGTGGAGGGGGTCGCGCACCCGCGCCG